>JAESFY010000002.1_pt1 | contig 1131671 bp, 1135 predicted proteins | sample 9266201 | NCBI WGS metagenome assembly JAESFY01 (sample SAMN14515071, study PRJNA621656) | algae metagenome | isolation source: Nodosilinea sp. WJT8-NPBG4 and co-occurring heterotrophs from soil, lower... | place: USA: Pinto Basin, Colorado Desert, California | collected 2006-05-27
ACGCGGCATGGCTGCGTCAGGCTTTCGCCCATTGCGCAAGATTCCCCACTGCTGCCTCCCGTAGGAGTTTGGGCCGTGTCTCAGTCCCAATGTGGCTGGTCATCCTCTCAGACCAGCTACTGATCGTAGCCTTGGTAAGCCATTACCTTACCAACTAGCTAATCAGACGCGGGCCGCTCTAAAGGCGATAAATCTTTCCCCCGAAGGGCACATTCGGTATTAGCACAAGTTTCCCTGAGTTATTCCGAACCTAAAGGCACGTTCCCACGTGTTACTCACCCGTCCGCCACTAACTCCGAAGAGTTCGTTCGACTTGCATGTGTTAGGCCTGCCGCCAGCGTTCGCTCTGAGCCAGGATCAAACTCTCAGGTTGAGTTGACTATCTGACCTAAGCTGACGATCCGAAGACCGTCTGGCATTAGTTCTACGTATTCTTGACGAGATCCCACGAACGCCGATCCGAAGATCAACGTCATGGTGTCTTTTCAAAAAGACCGCAGTTGTCAGTGTCGAGACAGTTCCGAAGAACCGTCGCTAGGACACCGCCGCCTGCGTTTCTCTTTCCAGATCAACGATTTCAAAGACCGAGGGAACCGGAGAACCGGACCCACCGTTTAGCGCCCGGTTGCGGCGGAGGCGGCGATGTAGTCGCCTCGGTATTCCGTGTCAAGCGGTTATTCCGAAGAAGAACCTCTTTCCGTCCGCCCCGTCCGGAGACGAGGGAGGCGCTGTTTAGCGCCTCATTTTTCCGCGTCAAGTGGTTCTTTTTAAAGAAGAACCTCTGTCTGCGAACCGGCCCGGGAGCCGGTGGAGGCGGCCTTCTAAGGAAGGCTAATCTCCGTGTCAACCGGGCTTTTTCAGCCATTTTGCGGAGGAGAAATCCGAGGACTTCAGGCCGCAAAAAACCGTCTGGAAAACCCCGAGAGGCTTGCCTCTGTTTCGTTACCGACGATTCGATTGGAGCGCGGAACCTAACCGAACACCTTTAAGAAAGCAACCCGACTTTGCGGATTTCTTCCCGAGGAACCCTGGAGGCTTTCGTCTCCGTGGCCCCGGCGGCCGGCCCGTTTCCGAGCGAGGCGGCGATATACGCAGCGGCCCTTTTGTCCGCAAGCCGATTCCGACAGTTTTGCGAACTTTCTCGCCGACTCCCGGTCAACGGACCCGGGCCTTTTTGGGGCAGACCTCTGCAGGCCCCGCCCCGACTGCGTTTCAGCCGGCCGCTATATAGGTGCGCAGGGATTCCGCTTCCTGGGTCGCTTCGGCGATCTGGCATTTCACCACGTCGCCGATCGAGATGACCCCGGCCAACCGGCCATCGCGCAGCACGGGCAGATGACGGATTCGACGGTCTGTCATCCGTCCCATCAGAATCGCCACCGTCTCAGCCGGCGCTGCGAACACCACTTCAGAGGTCATGACGGCGGAAACCGGCTGCTTCAGAGCCGCCTGCCCCTCGCGAGCGACGGCTCTCACCACGTCCCGCTCCGACAGCACGCCCACCACCTTGTCATTCTGGCAGACCATCAGGGCGCCGACACGCCGCCGTTCCAGCTCGCCGCACGCCTCGCCGACCGTCAGATCCGGCGCGATGGCGTAGACGGCGTCGCCCTTGTCCTTGAGAATTTCGGCGACCAGCATCGCGGCTCCTCCCTCTCTATATATAGAGCGCGGCCGCGGATGGACCGCTTCAGGTCTCAGGGTCGCGCAGATCGGGCGGCGAATCAAATGCTTCCGGACGCGCGCGGAACAGCGCCGCCCACGGACCGACCAGCAGGGCGCCGGTGACGAATCCGAAGGCATGCGCCTCCCAGGCGATGCGGACCCCCTCCATCCCCGGCGCGAAGCCCAGCAGGCCGACCACCACATTGACCACCATGATCGCTGCGGCTGGCGTCAGGAAGCGTTTGTCTGTCAGGGACCTCAGCTTGCCGGACTTGTTCCGGCCCAGCAGGCGCAAAGCCGCGCCCATCAGGCCGAACACGGCTCCGGACGCGCCGGCGAGGTCGTCATAGCTCGCAGGATGCACCACCGCGTAACCCACGGCCGCGAGTACGCCGCACACTATATAGAAGGCGAGAAACCCCGCCGCTCCCTTGGCGCCAGGCATCAGCCGCGCAATCGGCGCGCCGAAGGCCAGACCAAGGATGGCGTTCCCGCCGACATGGAACCACCCGCCGTGGACGAGCATCGAGGTCAGCAGCCCCGGCCACCAGCCGCCTTCCCATAGCGAAGAGGGGCGAAAGTACAGCGAGACGCCGCCATCGGGCAGCCGCGTCTGGAGCCAGTAGAGAATCGGCATCGACACGGCGACGCACACCGCGACCAGCGGGGCGTTGAACACACGTTCGGACGGCTGCGCGTTCAGGGTGAAAGCTCCGGTGATTCAGGAAGACAAACCAAACAGTTGTCGGACGTCGTTATGGCAAGCGGTTCTTAATAACCATGACCCAGAGTGGGACGAAGGATCCTTTCGGGTCCGTTGACTCTGTCTGCGTGAGAGGTGGCCGCCATGACCAAGCGCATCAAGCTACTGCCCGCGATTGTTTTCGTCGTCGCTCTCGGCGTGCCCGCCGTCGCCTCGGCCCAATCGGCCGGTTCGTCCAGCATGGGAAACTATCAGGCTGGCTACGGCGCCTCGCGCTACACCACGGCCCGGCCCCAGACGGGGTCGACGCGGGACGCGAACGGCAATCGCCTGATTGTCGACGGCCTTATCCAGGCCGGGGCCAGCACCTATTCCAGCGCCAGTGGAGGCGTCTCCTCCAGCTTCTCCGGCGCGGGCGCCGGCGGCGGGAGCGCCATCGGCGGCTCGACCGCCATCGGCAACAATCTGAACGTCGTCGTTCAGGGCAACCACAACACCGTCATCGTCAACTCCACCCAGGTCAACAACGGCGCGATCAATGCCGGAACCAGCCTGAACGCCCCCCCGAGGAATCCATGAGCGCAGGCTCCATTACCCGCCGACTTCGGGGCGCGGGCGCGGCCTGCGCGGCCGCGGCCCTGCTCAGCGGCTGTATCTCGGCCTCGGCCGGTCCGAACGGGCAGTACGCCTCGCCGATCGGCGACGCGCCGGTGACGGCCAACCCGACCCCCTACTCCGCCGCACTCTATTGTATGGCCGATTACGCCCGCCGCTACAGCCTGCCCTCGCCCCGCATCGCGGTGGGCCGGATCAGCGACTACACCGGCACGGTCTCGGCCGACGGCGGCCGTCAGGTCACCGGCGGCGCCTCCCTGATGGCCAACACGGCCCTGGCCAAGGCGGGCGCCCATATCGTCGAACGCTACGACACCTCGGTGTCCGAGCTCGAGCTGCGCTACGCCAACAACCGCCTGATCGGCGACCAGGGCCCCGGCGGGCCCGGCGACACCCAGTACCGCCGCATTCTGGCCGGCCAAGTGCCCGGCTCGGACTTCTATATCGTCGGCGGCATCACCGAGGTGAACTACAACATCCGCTCGGGCGGCTTCGACATGGCCGCGGGCCAGGCCAGCAGCCAGACGCCCCTGTCGACGGCGTTCGCGGGCAAGGCCTATGTGATGAACATCGCCATCGACCTGCGTCTGGTCCAGACCACGACCATGGAGGTCGTCGATGTCGTCTCCTACCAGAAGCAGATCATCGGCCGGGAGATCTCGGCCGGGGTGTTCGACTTCCTGAACGGCAACGTCTTCGACATCTCGGCCGGCGAAGGCGGGCTGGAGCCGGTGCAGCTTGCCGTACGCGCCCTGATCGAGCGCGCCACGGTCGAGTTCATGGCCAATCTGTACGGCGCGCCCGGTCCCGAGATCTGCCTGAACGCCGGTCCCGACCCTCTGGGCGGCACCGTCGGCCCGACCGGCGGCTATTACGCCGCCTATCCCAACACGGACACGAACAATGGCGCTACACGTGCGGATCCGGCTCGCTGGCACGATCGCCGCGACGGTGCTGTGCGCGGCAACCGCTACTGAGGCCGCCGCCCAGACACCACCCCAGGGCGGCGCGATCGTCCTGAACGAACAGCTTCAGCTGGGCGATGTCTTCGCCGGGCAGACGCTGAACGTGGTCGACGCCCAGGATCAGGTGACTGTCGAAACCTCGGCCCAGGGCAACTCTGCCTCGGGCGCGGTCGAGAACGGCGCGATCACGGTTCAGTCGAACCAGGACATGCGCGGCGACTCCGTGGCCCGCACCGACGTCATTCTGGGCGGCGACACCTATGGCGAGGTCAACGCCACCAGCCAGGCCGGCGGCAACTATCTGGCCGTCAGCGCCTACAACGCGGACCTGACCGTCGATGCGACCCAGTCCAACACCGGCGATCTGGTCAGCGCGACGACCGAGCTCGGCGACAGCAACGCCCGGCTCCATGGCGGCGCAGCGGTCAACGCCTCCGCCATTTCCAACACGACCGCCCTCGTCGGCCAGGCCTCGTTCCTGCAGGGAACGGTCGACCAGTCGTCCTCGGCCGTGGTCCGCTCGTTCGGCAGGATCCAGAGCCAGTACATTCCCGCTGCGGCCAGCGTGACCAGCGAGGCCATCGTCAACGCGGTCGCCGTCAACAGCAACGCCACCTCGGGACAGAACCTGTCGATCACCCAGCGCTCGACCGGCGACTTCGTCGAGGCCGAGGCCAGCGCCAACGCCGGCAACGCCTGGGATCTGGCCGGCCGCGCCCGCGCCAGCGGCAACCAGGCCATCCTCTATAATGAGGGCGGATCGGTCGTGACCGAGTCGGATCAGGACAACAGCGCCTTCATCCGCGCCTCTGCCCTGACCACCGCCTATGACTATGGTCAGGCCGAAGCCCAGGCGCGCGGCGTCGCCAATGAGCTGTCGGTCGGCAACAACGATGTCTTCGTCGAGATCGACAACACCCAGTTCAACTCGGGCGGCGTGGACGTCACGGCCACCTTCTCGGGCACGAATGGCTATGATGTCTATGTCGGGGCTGAAGCCGTCGGCAACAGCGTCACCGGCTACGCCTGCTCTGAATGCCAGGCCACGCTGGACGCGACCAACACCCAGACCAACAGCGGCAATGTCTCAGCTGTCGCCAACACCTCGGTCGCCGGATCGGGCCGCGCGGTGATCACCGGCGCGACCGCCGTGGGCAATTCGGCGAACTTCTACGTCTCAAGGCCGTCACATTAAACTTCGGTAACTTGAGCGGCCCTCTTCTGTCCCTGAAAGGTTGCAAGGGGCGGCGGCGGCAAGCGTCGGCGGCCCCTGCCCAATCTCCGGCGCGGCCCCGATCCGGGAGCGATCGCGCCTTTCGGAAAGAGACCGATTAATGCGTTCCCCCCGTCGTCTGCTGCTGCTTCTCGCGGCGTCCACCACCGTCCTGATCGCGGCGTCGCCAGCGTTGGCCCAGGCACAGGTCGCACCGTCGGACCCGTGGGCCCAGGCGGCCAGCGACATTCCCGCTGACTCCAATGTCCGGTTCGGCTTCCTGCCCAACGGCATGCAGTACGCCGTGATGCGCAACGCCACGCCGGCCGGTCAGGCCTCGCTGCGCCTGCGCATCGACGCCGGTTCGCTGATGGAGAACGAGAACCAGCTGGGCCTCGCCCACTTCATGGAGCACATGGCCTTCAACGGGACGACCAACATCCCGGAAAACGACCTGCTGCGTATCCTCGAGCGTCTGGGCCTGGCGTTCGGCGCCGACACCAACGCTTTCACCGGCTTCGACCAGACCGCCTATCTGCTGGAACTGCCCCGCACCAACGACGAAACGGTCGACGCCGCGCTGCGCATCATGCGCGAACAGGTCTCCGAAGCCCTGATGGCCGCTGATGCGGTCGATGACGAGCGTGGCGTGATCGAGGGCGAGGAGCGGATGCGCAACACGCCGCAACTGCGAGTCGCCAAGGCCCAGTTCGGCCTGCTGGCGTCGGGTCAGCGCCTCGCGAATCGCCTGCCCATCGGCGATCTCAACATCATCCGCACCGCGCCGCGCGACCGCTTCGTGGAATTCTACAACGCCTATTACCGGCCGAACCGCGCCACCTTCATCGCCGTCGGCGATTTTGACGTCGACGTGATGGAAGCCAAAATTCGGACCGCATTCGAAGACTGGACGCCCAAGGCCGCGGACGGTCCCGATCCCGATCTCGGTCAGGTCGCCCAACGCGGCCCCGAGACACGCATCCTGGTGGAACCGGGGATAGAGTCCTCTGTCGACATCAACTGGATCCGTCCGCCGGACCTTGATCCGGACACCGTGGCCGAACGCCGCGAAAACCTCGTTCGCAATCTCGGTCTGGCCGTGCTGACCCGCCGTCTGGGAGAGCTGGCCCGCGCTGACAATCCGCCATTCGTCAGCGCAAACGCTTCGAACGCCTCTGTTTACGACAGCCTGTCGGCCGGTTCGGTCAGCGCCAATTTCAATCCTGGCGGCCTGACGCAAGCCCTGCAGACCATCGAGCAGGAACAGCGCCGGCTGATCCAGTTCGGAATCACCCAGGCCGAACTGCAGCGAGAGATCACCGACACCCGCACCCGGCTGCAGAACGCCGTCACGGCCGCCGCAACCCGCTCGACGCCCGCCCTGGCCAACGGCCTGCTCGGTGCGGTCAATGACCGGAACGTCTTTGCGTCGCCGGCGACCAGCCTCGAACTCTTCAACGCTGCGGTCGAGGGTCTGACGCCTGATCAGGTAACCGCAGCCGTCCGCCCCGTCTTCGAAGGTCAGGGCCCCGTCCTCATGGTCACCTCGCCCGTCGCGATCGAGGGCGGTGAAGCCGCCGTCACCGCGGCGCTGGAGGCCTCCCGTCAGGTCGCGGTCACGGCCCGTGCAGACGAGGCCGCGCTGGAATGGCCCTATACCGACTTCGGCACGCCGGCCGAGCCGGGCGCGCGCACCGAGATCGCCGATCTTGGCGTCACCCGCGTGGACTTCCCCAACGGGGTCCGCCTGTTCGTCAAGCCGACCGACTTCCGCGACAACCAGATCCTCGTCAACGTTCGCACGGGCATTGGCGAACTGGGCCTGCCTGCAGACCGCATCACCTCGATGACCTTCGCCAATTCGGTCATGGGCCCCGGCGGCACGGCGAAGCTGACCGTGGATCAACTGACCCGCGTGCTCAGCGGCAAGACCTATAACGTCGGCGCCGGCATCGATACCGACGCCTATACGCTCAGCGGATCGACCAAACCTGAGGATCTTCAGCTCCAGATGCAGGTCCTGACCGCCTATCTGGTGGATCCCGGTCTGCGCGCCGCGCCCTTCGAACGGGCCCGTAGCCAGTTCCCCGCGCAACTCGCCCAGCTCCGCGCCACGCCCGGCGGCGTCCTGGGTCGCGACCTCGGCGAACTGATCAGTTCGGGCGATCAGCGGGACGCCCTGCCGACCGAGGACGAGCTCGCCGCCATGTCGATCGAGGAGATTCGGGCCGGCGTCACCGAGGGCCGCTCCCGCGGGCCGATCGACGTCGTCATGGTTGGCGATGTGACCGTGGACGCCGCCATCGCCACCGTGGCGAACACCTTCGGCGCCCTGCCCGCGCGTGGGCGCCAGGCTGAGCCCCTGCCCGGCTCTGCAGTCCGCCGCTTCCCGGCGCCGACGGCCGAACCGGTCCAGCTAAAGCACGAGGGCCCGGGCGAACAGGCCATCGGCGTCATCGGCTGGCCCACCGCCGATGCGATCGGCGACAAGCAGGAAGCCCGGCAACTGGCCATCCTCAGCGCGGTCATCCAGCTTCGTCTGAACGAGGAAGTCCGGGAGAAGCTCGGCATCTCCTACGGCCCGGGGTCCGCCGCCTCGTCGTCCTCCGTTTTCCCGGACTACGGCTACATGCTGATGCTGGCCGAGACGCGTCCGGAAAGCCTGCCGGTCCTGTTCACGGCCTTCGAGTCGATCGCCGCGAGCCTCAGGGACACGCCGATCACCGACGACGAACTGCTCAGGGCCCGCGCCCCGGCCGTCGAATCGGTGCGTCGCAGCCAGGCGGACAACGGCTACTGGGTGAGCCAACTCGCCGAGGCGGGGCGCAAGCCCGAGACCTTCGACCAAATCCGCTCGAACGTCCCGGATCTGGAGTCAGTGACCCCCGCCGATATCCAGCGCCTGGCGCGCCAGTACCTGACCCCGGACAAGGCATGGCGCCTGACCGTCACCTCGGACAACCCGGCCGCGCCGCCCTCCGCCGCACCGGCGCCGGCAGCCCAGTAGACGAAAAATGGCCCCGGTCCTTTCGGATCGGGGCCAGTTTGCTTCTCAGGATGTCGACGGAGCCGACGATGTCTGTTCTAGGCGTCCGCGGCTGACCCGCGGCTGAACGCCGGTGTTCATACTGGCGTCAGAAAACCCGGCCGCCGACGCCGCCGTCCAGTGTGATCATCGCGCCCGACACAGCCATGCCGGCCTCCTCGATCACTTCCTCACGGTACTCGGTGTAGGTCTCCTCGCGAACCCAGGTCACGATCTTCACGCCCGCGCCGTAGCGGCGCAGCAGGGACCGTTCGTTGCAGTCGCGCTCGTCGCGCTGGCGCTTGCACTCGATCTGGCCGCCGCGGCCGTGCCACAGGGCCTCGCCCTTGCGGCAGTTCATGGTCTCGCCGCTGCCGAAATCGGCATTGCCCTGGTACTCGGCCCAGGTGATCTGCAGCCAGGTGCCCGCCAGGCAGCGATACAGCTCGCCTTCATAGCTGCCGTCGACCTCGCGGTCGGGGCGAACCTGTGACGCCGGGTGGGGCACATTGCGGTCGTCGACGCAGAAGGCGCGGATCACGACCCGCTTTTCCCACCGGCGGCGGGCTTCGTAGGGGACGCGGATGGTGCGGCGTACGCGCCCGCCCTCGACGTTGAGCCCGTTGATGGTGGTGGGATAGGGCTGTTCGACCGTCACATAGGCCGAGCCACCGCCGCTGACGAAGACGCTGCCGCCAGCGCGGGCGTTCAAACCCGCCCGGGCCGCCGCATTCGCGTTCGCGTTGGCGTTGGCGTTGACGTTCACATTGACGTTCAGATTCCCGCCACCGCCGCAGCAGGGCGGGGGCGGAGGCAGTTCGCAGCACGGGGGCGGCGGAGGGGGCGGAGGCGGAGGCTCGCAGCACGGCGGCGGCGGCGGCGGGCACACCGGGCCGCACTGGGCCATAGCCGGGTCGGCGACCGCCATCAGGACCGTGAAGCCCCCCAGCGCCAGTAGCCAGTTCATGATCCGCACCCGCATGGGCCGACCTCCACGTGAAATCTTGCGCGATCCCTGCAAGGCGCGGGCCGCTCCAGCCTGCATCAAACGCCGGAAAGGCTTTCATTTCCGTTGCTTTTGGCCCGGCGCAGTCCTTGCGACGGAAGGATCAGAGGCCACGGCTATGTTTCATCCTGATACGCAGTTTCTGATCGACCACTGGACCGGCCTGTCGCGCCGCGAAGACGCACGCGCCGGAATCCCCGCGCGCGCCGCCGTGGACCCCGCGGCGTTCGGCCTGCGCCTGCCCCGCATCTTCATGGCCGATCGACCCGGCGAGGACGCCGTGGTGCGTTTGGCAGGCGGCTGGGTCGAGGATTTTCACGGCGAACGTCTGAAGGACCAGCCGCTGTTGTCGCTGTGGCGGCCCGCGTCGCGCGCCCTGCTCGCGGCCGCCCAGATCCAGGCGCTGCGCGAAGCCCGCCCCGTTGTGGTCATTAGCCTTGCGGGTCTCGCCGCGGCCCAGATCGAGGTCACCCTCGTCCCTCTACGCGGGCCCTCGGGGGAGCCGGACCGCATCCTCGGCCTCTACGCGCCCGCCGCGACCCTCACCCTTGCCCGCGACGAGTCGCGCCTGCTGACCGCCCGCGTTTCAGTCGGGGTCGGCGAGCCCGCCCGCGCGCCGCTCAGCCTTGCGGCGGTTCACGGCCGGCGTCTGGCGTGACCTCGGCGAGGTCGCGGACATACCGCTTCCAATTCTGGACATAGTGCGCCGCCGAGGCCCTCAGCGCCTCTATCTGCCCCGGCTCCAGCTGACGCACCACCTTGCCGGGCTGGCCCATGACCAGCGAGCCGTCCGGAATGACCTTGCCCTCGGTGATCAGGGTGTTGGCGCCGATCAGGCAGTTCTTTCCGATCACCGCCCGGCCCAACACCACCGCCCCGATGCCGATCAGGCTGTTGTCGCCGATCTCGCAGCTGTGGAGCATGACCATATGGCCCACTGTCACGCCGTCGCCGATCGTCAGGGGCTCGCCGGGGTCGGAATGCAACACGCTGCCGTCCTGGATATTGGTGTCGCGGCCAATGGTTATGGGGTCGTTGTCGCCCCGCACGACGGCCCCGAACCAGACGCTGGCGCCCGGTTTGAGAATCACGTCTCCTGTCAGGACAGCGTTCGGAGCCACCCAGTATTCGCCGTCTGGCGGAAGCTGCGGTTTCTTGTCAGCCAACGCATAAATCGTCATCAAAACATAACCTTATCTTGAGCGGTTTCTTGGCTTTAAGGCTTCGTAAACCACGCTAGCATCATGATGTTGATGCGATTCGAGGCCGCCATTTCGGCCCCGGATCGGAAGCCGGATCAAGCCCGGTCCGGTCAGACCTCGGGGGACGTGCGTGGTGCGTTCGGTTCGGCGGCTCGCGCCGCTGGGAGTTTCCCGGCCCCTGAAAGGGCCCTCCTCCGATCCGGGCGGGTGCGTCGCATCCTCTTCTCTCCTTCCTACCTTCGTTCGAGGCGATGCTTTTGCGGCATCGCCTTTTTTCATGCCCTGGAGGCGTCCATGACCAAGCGTGCAGCCATCAAGCGCCAGACCCGCGAGACTTCGCGTGAGCACGGCGTGCTCGATTCCCGTCAGTTCATGGAGGATTCCAAGGTACGCCGCTTGCCGACCCACGCCGGTCACGGGGGCCAGGGTCAGGGGGGCTGGTCGCCCTATCCGTCCAACGACGACCGCGACCAGGCCTATCTGAAGACGCTCAAGCCCAAGTCGGACGGTCAGGCCGAGCTGATGGCCGCCATCGACCACCACAACATGGTCCTGGCCCTCGGGCCCGCAGGCACGGGCAAGACCTATCTGGCTGTCGCCAAGGCGGTCGAGGCGCTGGAAGCCGGCAAGATCGGCCGCATCGTCCTGAGCCGCCCCGCCGTCGAGGCCGGGGAATCGATCGGCTTCCTGCCCGGCGACATGGAGGACAAGCTGGCCCCGTATCTGCGGCCCCTCTACGACGCGCTTTCCGACCGGCTGAGCATGAAGCGGGTCAAGGCGCTGATGGCCGAGGGGCTGATCGAGATCGCCCCTATCGGTTACATGCGCGGCCGGACTCTGAACAACGCCTTCATCGTCGTCGATGAGGCCCAGAACTGCACCTACGTCCAGCTCAAGATGCTGCTGACGCGGCTGGGCTGGCATTCGACCATGGTGGTCACGGGCGATCCGCAGCAGTCCGATCTTCTGCCGGGCATCTCGGGCCTGTCGGACATCGCCGAACGCCTGCTGCCCGTGTCCAACATCGCCGTAGTGAAGCTGGCCGAACAGGACATCGTCCGCCACCCGCTGGTAGCCAGCATGATCGGCGTGCTCTGACGCCAGTTGGGCTGAAGACCGATCAGGCCGTCGCGGGATTCACCGCGGCGGCCTTTTCCTTGGCCAGCGCAATGCCCTCGACCGACCCGCTGGCCGGCGGTTTCGGACGGGAGCCCATGCGGTCGATCAGGGCGAAGACGAACGGGTTCAGCGAGATCGACAGCAGAGCGGCCGCCAGGATCAGGTCGTGCGTCTCCTGCCGCATGCCGCCCAGCTGCACGCTGAGGGCCGCGAGGATGAAAGAGAACTCGCCGATCTGCGCCAGGGCCGCGGCGACGGTCAGGCTGGTGGCCTTGTCCAGCTTGAAGGCCGTGGTGATGGCCAGCGCCGCGATCGACTTGCCGATGATGACGATGGCCAGCACGCCCAGCACTGCCAGCGGCTCGCGGACGAGGATCGTCGGGTCGAAGAGCATGCCGACCGAGACGAAGAACAGCACGGCGAAGGCGTCGCGCAGGGGCAGCGACCGCTCGGCCGCGTTATGGCCCAGCGGCGAACTGTTCAGCACCAGCCCAGCGAGGAAGGCGCCCAGCGCGAACGAGTGGAACAGGGCGTAGGCGATCCAGGCGATGCCCAGCGCGATGGCCAGAACGCCAAGCGTGAACAACTCGCGCGACCGCGTGTGTGCGATGCGGACCAGCAGCCACGGCAGCAGCCGCGAGCCGACGACCAGCATCACGCCGGTGAAGGCGGCGACCTTGAACAGGGTCCAGCCGATCGATTGCGCCAGTTCCGCCGGATTCAGCGTCTGGCCGGGCTGGATGATCAGCAGCGGCAGGATGACCAGGGCGATGACAATCACCAGATCCTCGACGATCAGCCAGCCCATGGCGAGGCGGCCGACGGGACCCTTGACCTGTTTGCGCTCCTCCAGCGCTCTCAGCAGCACGACGGTCGAGGCCACGGACAGGGCGAACCCAGTCATGGTCGCCTCGAGGTGGCTCATTCCCAACAGCCGGCCCAGCCCCCAGCCCAGTCCCGTCGCGGCGGCGATCTGAACCAGCGCCCCGGGGATGGCGATCTTGCGCACCTTCATCAGGTCGGCCAGCGAGAAATGCAGCCCGACCCCGAACATCAGCAGGATGACGCCGATCTCGGCCAGTTGCGGCGCCAGCTCGGTGTCGGCGACGAAACCGCCGGTGTGCGGCCCTACGAGGATTCCGGCGACCAGATAACCGACCAGAGGCGACAGCTTCAGCCGATTGGCCAACATGCCGAACACGAACGCCAGCACGAAGCCGCCGACGAGAGTGAGGATCAGGCTGTCGGCATGCGGCATCGGCGCTCCTGCGGGCGGGCGGGTTTCCTCGGGATTCGAAGCGTCACATCTGGGGTTTTCACGGCCTTTAGGCAACCGCCGATGCGTGGACGCGACCCCGTGACACGATTGCCCCTTCGCGGTCGGCCCGCAGGCTGCTAACCGGACGGCCTTCACATTTCAGCGGCCCGTATGAAAATTTCACGCCTCGCCGTCACGGCCTTCGTCTTCGCCCTTCTCGTCGTCGTCCTCGACCAGCTGACCAAGGCCTGGATCGTGTCCGGCCTCGATCTGCGCGAAATCGGGCGGGTCAACATCCTGCCGCCCATCCTGAATTTCACCTGGGTCGAGAACCGCGGCGTCAGCTTCGGCCTGTTCGGCGACGGATCGGCCCGCTGGATGCTGAGCCTGTTCTCTATCGTCGTCTCCGGCATTCTGGCCTGGTGGGCGCTGCGCGCTGACCGCCGCCTGCTGATCACCGCCATCGGTCTGGTCATGGGCGGAGCGATCGGCAACGTCATCGACCGCATCCGCTTCGGCTTCGTCGTCGATTTCATCGATTTTTCGGGCACCGGGTTTTTCCCGTGGGTCTTCAACATCGCCGACAGCGCCATCACCGTGGGCGTCATCCTGCTGATTCTGGACAGCCTGCTGTCCGAACGGGCGGCCAAGGTTGGCCTCGCCGCCGAAAAGTCGTAATCAGCCGCATCATCCAAGGCCTACGCGCGCGCCCGCTCCGGCGCTTCGCACCGAGATCAAATACATGCGCCTTCGTACCGTCGCCGTCCTGACCCTCACCACCTCGATGCTCGCCCTGGGCGCCTGCTCCAGCGTCCGTCAAGGGATCGGCCTGACCAAGGTCACGCCCGACGAGTTCCTGACCGTCTCGACCGCCCCGCTCACGGTGCCGCCGGAATACGGCCTGCGTCCGCCGGCGCCGGGCCAGCCGCGACCGCAGGAACTGGCTCCCGAATCCGCCGCCCGCCAGATTCTGCTGGGTCAGCGTCAGGCCATCACCCGCTCGCCCGGCGAACAGCAGCTGGTCGCCCAGGCCGGCGGCGACCGCGCCGACCCTCTGGCCCGCTATGTCGTCGACGACGAGTTCGGCGACCTGGCGCACAAGGAAGAGGGCTGGGCCAACCGCCTGCTGTTCTGGCGCAACAATGATCCCGCCAGCCAGACCGCGACCACGACCCAGACATCGGAAGGCGCGGTCACCGTAGACGCCGCTACCGAATATGCGCGCCTGCAGGAACTGACCGGCGGCCGCACCGGCATCGTCATCGCGCAACGCCGCGACTCGGGCTTCAAGCTGCCGGGCCTGTAAGGCTCGCCATCAGATCCAGGAAAGGCCCGGATGCGCAGGCGTCCGGGCCTTTTGCTTGTCAGGCTTTCGCCGCTCCGGCCCTGAGGCCGCGCTCCGCCAAGGCTACGATGCCCACGCCGCCCATGGTCAGGGCGGCGCCCGTCAGGATCTGCGGCGTCAGCACATCGCCCATGAAGCCCCAGCCGATCAGGATCGAGACGACCGGCGTGGCCAGAAGATAGGGCGTCACTCGTCCCGCCTCGCGCTTCTGGACCAGCCAGAACACCAGGGTCGTGGCGAATACCGACGACACCAGACCGGCCCACACCACGCACGCCCAGACGAGGGCGTCGGCCTGCTGCATCGCCTGCCACTGGCCCTCCTCGGTAAGCGCCGAGCCGAAGGCGAGCGTGGGCAGGGCGACCAGCGCCAACATGCCCTGCATCTTCAGCGGAGGGATTGAAGTGGTGCGGCGCGCGATGACCGTGGTGCCGGCCCAGGCTGCGCTGCCGGCGATGATGACGAGAATGGCTTTCCAGTCCGCCACCGCGTGCGGATCCAGCGTCATCCAGGCCACGCCGAGGAAGGCAATGCCCATGCCGATCAGGGCGAATTTCGACAGCCGCTCGCCCAGCAGAAGGAAGGCGAACAGCGCCGTTAGCGGCACCCACATCTGGGCCGCTACCGACACGGGGCTCACATCCTGCGCCAGCCAGAAGCCCAGATAGATCAGGCCGTAGTGAATCGGTCCGCCCAGCACGACGATGATGGCGAGGCTCTTCCAGTTCGGGAACGGGGGTCGCACAAACGGGATCAGACAGGCGGCGGCGATCGCGAACCGCAGGGCTCCGACCAGCAGGGGCGGCATGGTCTCGGTGGCCAGCTTGGCCGCGGCGTTGTTGACGCCCCAGATCACGACCACCGCCACGATGGCGAGAATCTCGATCAGGGAGAGCGGGCTGTGGGGCTTGTCGGGAGTGGTCACCCCCCGGCTATGGCACAGGTCGGCGCTCTCGGGGGCTCAAAGCGGGTAACGGAGCGTTTCGCACCCCGTTACCCGCCGAGGTCAGGCTTCAGAACGGCCCGACTAGAACGGAATGTCGTCGTTCAGGTCGTAGCTTTCCTTGGGCCCGCTCGGCTTGTTGGCGCCGCCGGTCGAGAAGCCCGAGGAATAGTCGTCGTCGCCGCCGCGCGAAGCCCCGCCGCCGGCGCCGCCTTCACGGCCGCCCAGCATGGTCAGTTCGCCGCGGAATTTCTGCAGCACGATCTCGGTGGTGTATTTCTCGACGCCGGCCTGTTCGTATTTGCGGGTCTGAAGGCTGCCCTCGATGTAAACGGTCGAGCCCTTCTTCAGATAGTTCTCGGCCACCTTGACGATGTTCTCGTTGAAGATGACGACCCGGTGCCACTCGGTCTTTTCCTTGCGCTCGCCGGTGGCCTTGTCGCGCCACTGCTCCGAGGTGGCCAGCGACAGGTTCGCGACCCGCTCGCCCGAATTCAGGGTGCGGATTTCCGGGTCCTTGCCCAGATTGCCGACCAGAATGACCTTGTTGACGCTGCCCGCCATCGCCGAGCTCCTTCTTCTTCGTTCGGGCCCGCCGCGCTTCGCGCTGTTCGGGCCGGGATTATCTGTCAGGCCTGACTAGCGCGCTTCCGCGGCCCGGAGGTCAGCTTTGTCGCGGTCATCCACAGGCGCTTTTGTTCCACGTTTGTTCCGGGACGTCCAGAGCTAGGGCGCGGGGGCCGGCGTGTCGGGGTTGGCCGAGACGGAAACCGGCGTGCCGTCGATGGCGCGCTGGATGGCGCTGGGGATGGCCAGCCGCCCGTCGCCGGTACGGGCCAGCAGGATGAAGCGCGAACCTTCCAGCGTCTGCCCGATCCACACGCCGGCGCGGTCGATGAAGATGAACTGCCCCTGGTACGACCCGACGATCTCGCGGCGATTACCGCCCATCTGCAGGAAGCGCAGGCGCATCTCTTCCAGGCGCGCGGCGCAAAACTCGATCTGCGGCTGGTCTTCGGCAAGCTTGTTGAACTGTGGGGCCTCCCCCTCAGCCTTCAGTTCGACGACGTAGCAAACGCCTTGATCGAAGGGGGCCTCTGTCGTTTTCTCGCAGGCCGCGAGGGCGAGGGCGCCGGCGCCCAGCGTGGCGATCGTCAGAAGCTTCATCAGCGCAGACCCGGGAACTGGCAGGCCCGGTCCTGTTCGACCAGGGTGCGGAAGCGGTTGTTGTCAGGCGACTGTTCGACCCGGCGCGGCACGAGGCGCAGCGTGGTCTCGCCCCAGCGGCCGTACAGGGCCTCGCCCGGGCGGACGCAGGTGCCGGCGTACAGCGCCTGGACGCAGGCGTTCAGGCTCATATTCCCCGACAGCGAGCGCCAGTCCGATCCGGTGTGGCGCAGGCAGGCGCTGCCCGAAGAAGCTTGGGTCGTCGGCTGGGGCTGGGTCGGCTCGGCGGCTACAGGCGGTTCAGCCTCGCTCAGTTCGACCGGCGGCAGGCTGGGCGGCGGCGTCAGCGAAGCCGTCGGCGCGGCGGCCAGGGCGCCGGTCTCGTCGATGCCCACGTCGAGAGCGTCGGTGGCCAGTCCGTTGCGGCGGGCGCAGTCAGAGAGCGTGGCCATGCCGATGAACTGGCCGTCGACGAAGCAGCGCAGCTCACGGGTCGTATTCAACTCGGGCGCATCGGCCACATCGACCGTCAGACCGCCCTGGGCGGCCGGCGGCGGGCCGCTGTCCCCTCCCCGTCCACTGCTGAAAACGAGCGCGAGCACGACGGCCGCGACGATCGCCAGACCGGCGCCGATCGCGATGAGAAGACGATTGTCCTGGGGCATGAAGGGCTCGCGCGGATGGAGCCTCCAATAACCCCGCCCCGGCCTTCCACGTCAACGGCCTTCCGCGCCAGCGGCTTGGTCAGTGCGCCCGGGTCAGCCGCCGCTGAGGCGCGCGAGCGCGGCCTGATAGTTGGCGAGTTGCGCGCTCATATAGGCTGGCACGGGCCCGCCGGCGCCCTTCGCGGTCGTGGCCGGATCCAGCGCGCGATAGGCGTCGCGCACGGCCTTCATCGCCGCCTGAAGCTTCTCGCCCGCCGTCTTCACCGCGCCGGCGTCGGCAAGGTTGAGATTGCCGGGCAGCGCCAGGCCGAAGGTCTTCGTTACGTCGTCACCGGTCGAGGATCCGACATAGCCGGGCGACAGCCCCAGACCCGCCAACGCGTCGCGGCCGGTCTCACCGGCGGTAATGACGCCGCCGCTCTTGCCGTTGCGGGCGGAGATGGACAGCCGCTGAAAGCCGCCGGTGGTGGTGGTCGTTTCGCCGACCTTGCCCGTCACCGAGCCACCCTCGGACGCGACCGTGGCCTTCAGCTTGCCGGACGAGGCGATTTCGATCTTGCGAGCGAGACTGGCCAGCGTGTCCCTGGCCTCGATGGTCACGGAAACCGCGCGGCCGCCGTCGGGCGGGCTGATGTAGAAGCGGTCGCCCACGCGAACCGAGGTCGCGTCGATCAGCCGTTTGGAATCGCTCTGGTCGATCTCGCCCTTGGGCAGGCCAAGCCGGTCCAGCACGCTGGCGCCGTTGGAGGCGACCGCGAGGGTCATCGGTTTCGCCTGGTCTCCGTCGCCGGACCAGCTGCGCTCGTATTCGACCGCGCCGGTCAGCGGATCAATGCGGGCCAGATAGGCCTTGGTGGGGTCGGTCGCCTTGGCGGCGGGGTCGCGGTCTTCGATGCCGGTGATCCAGACCTTGCCGTTGTGCACCTTGACGTCCGCGGCGGAGTCGTCGCCCACGCCGCCGTACCAGGTCAGCCGGTCTCCGGCCCCTGCGGTCAGGTCGTCGGATAGCGTGGCGATGAAGACGTCCTTGCCGCCGGAATGGACGCTGGTCGCCGTGCCGGCCGACAGGGCGCTGTTGCGGCTCGTCCCGGTCAGTATGACATTGCCGCCCGAGACCGAGACGCCGGCGATGTCGCCGCTGATCAGCCCCAGGTCGCGCGTGGAGGCCAAGGTCGGCACGCCCGCCGCGTCGAGGGTGAAGCGGCGCACCACGGCGCGGCCGTTCTCGACGCCCGCGGTGTAGAGATTGGACCCGTCGATCGTCATGGCGTCGACGCTGTCTTCGCTGGTCGTGCCGAACTGGGCCGTGGCTGTCGTTTTCACCACGATGCCCGCCGTCGGATAGGGTTCGCCCGCCTTGAACGCCTGAACATAGCCGTCCCAGCCCCCGACAGGCGCCGCGCCGGTAATCGCCGACTTGGCGCGGCCGGCGATATAGACCGTGCCGTCGGCGCCGAAGCTGACGGAGGTGGCCTCATCGGCCGCGCGGGTCCCGCGCCGTTGGGTCCATTGCTCCTCGCCGTCCTTGTTGAAGACGGTGACGAAACTGTCAGCCACGCCGGCGACATCGCCGGTCTTGCCGGCGTCGGTCTTGGACGTGTTGAGAGCTCCGGTGACCGAGCCGGCCACCGCCACATTGCCGTCCGCGTCGATGGCGATGGCGTAGCCGCTGGCGGTCGAGGCCGCGCCCAGCGTCCGGGTCGCGACCAGACGGCCGGCCGTGTCGTATCGCATCAGGGCGACGTCCTGCACGCCCTTGATCGGCTGGGTGTCGGGACCGGCCGTAACGTCGGCCACCATCCACAGCGAACCGTCCGGCCCGACGGCGCTGGCGCGCACGGTCTGAACCCCGTCAGGCAAGGCGTTCTGCGACAGTCGGCCATCGACCCAGCGCGTCTCCCCGAGCCGGCCTCCTGTGGGAACCGGCGCCGTGCCGCCGTCGCTCTGGAATTTCAGCAGCTGGCTGCCGGCGCCCGTTCCGGCCGCCTGAACGACATAGACGGCGTCGGAAGTGTCGGCGGCGGTGAAGCCGACGGTCTCCGTCGAGTTCGCACGAACCGCCAGCGACCACTTGTCTGCGCCGGCCGGAAGGGTCACGGGTTTGCCATTGACCTGGATGGTCTTCGGCTCCGCCTTGATCTGCTGGCGGCCGATACGGGTGGCGAAACCGGCGTCCTCGAGCTGTTTGTTGACGAACTCCAGCACATTATCCAGCGTCCGGGGCTTCGTCCCCATGGCCGCCAGATCGATCGGGATAGCGGTCGTGCTGGAGCTGTTCAGGCCCACGGGCACCTTGATGGTGATGTTGAACCGGACATCGCCCTCGAAGGCCGGGGTGAGCGTGTTGGTCGGTCCCTCGTGAATCGGACCTGTGACCGAGATCGCGCCGTCGCGCGGAACCGCCGCGGTGCTCTTGCTGATGGATTTGGCGGTCCCCTGCACCATCCGGATGTCCTCGAACTCCGCGGCCGACATCCAGGATCCGACTTCGGCCAGGCCCGCGGTGAACCGCTTGTTGAGCTGGGTCAGCTCGAGGTTGCTGATGCCCTTGGTCGCGGCGCGGTTGGTCAGGGCGTTCAGCGTGTCCAGGCCCTGATAGAGGGCGAACAGTTTGCGGTAGTCAGCCGGCGCCGACTTCATGTCCAGCTGGGCGGCGTCCTCGTTGATAAACTTGCGACCGCCGAGGGCGGCGCGCACCAGCAAGTCCTGTTTGGGGGGCGTGACGGACGACGACCAGGGCGGCGTGGGCTGCTTCTTCGCGGCCTGCTGCAAGGCGGCGGCGGTCCCCGTCGGGATCGACGAGAAACCGGCGTTGGAACCGCCGTACAGACCCAGAAGATAGCTGTTGTTGATCACACGCGGCTCCCGGCCCCGACCCTAGGACCTTGGGCGTAACGAGGCCTTAACGGGCGGGCGCGAACGGGCGGGCGACGCGACTCCGGGACCGACTCGGGGAACAATGATCCTCCGCGCCCGTTCTTCGGGCGCCGGATGAGGAGGACGCCGTCATGACCGCCTTCGTCAATACCTTGAAATCGTTGCTTTCCCTGTACGGCTTCGGGCCGCGAACCGCCCTGCGCCGCAGGCCGGCTGCGATCCACATCGGCGGGCACCGCCGCGCGGCTTAACCGCCGCGGAACAGCGACAGGATGATCTGCGGCGCCTGGTTGGCGATCGACAGGGACTGCGCGCCCAGCTGCTGCTGCACCTGCAGGGCCTGAAGCCGTGCGCTTTCCTTCGCCAGGTCGGCGTCGACGAGATTGCCGATCCCGGACTCCAGCGTGTCCATCAACTTGGTGACGAAGTTGTTGTGCGCCTCGATCTGCTTGGCCTGGGCGCCGATGGAGCCAAGAGCGCTGTTCAACTGGGTGATCGAGTTGTTCAGCCGGCTCAGGGACTGAGCCGCGCTGGTCAGGTTCATCAGGCTGTCCGACAGGGACAGTTCGATGACCGATCCACTCAGTGACAGGTCATGGGCGGTCAGGGTGACGAAGCCAGTGGCGTCGGCGTTGGCCAGGAATTTGATGCCGACGCTCAGCGAGCCGTTCAACAGGTTGCCGCCGTCGAACGAAGCGTTGCTGATCTGGGACGCCAGCGCCCGCAACAGGGCCTTGAAGTCGTTGTCGAGCAGCTGGCGGGACTGGGTCTTCAGCGAACTGTCCTGAGCCGCAGTGACCTTTTCCTTCAGCTGATTCAGCAGATCGGAGACCGATTCGCCGGCCGACAGGGCGACATCAGCCAGCGAGGTCGCCCGATCCAGGCTTTGCTTGACCGCGTTCAGCGCTCCGACGTCCGCACGCTGTCCCTGGGCGATGGCCCAGATCGCGGCGTTGTCCTTGGCTCCCTGGACCTTCAGGCCCGTGGAGATCCGGCTCTGGACATCCCCAAGGCGGTCGTTGGTCCGCGTGAGGTTCTGCAGCGCGATGGCCGCGGAGTTATTGGTGTGGACGCTATTCGTCATCCGACTCAGCCCTGTGAGGTTTCGTCTAAGGCTTAACGTTACAAGCGTGCACGCATGGTTAACGCGCGCTAACCATGCATTTCAGCCGCGCGGATCGCTCCTGCGCGGCATTTGTTCGATTTGTCAGCGCGGTCAGGCGGTGGTGTTGATGACCGAGCCGGTGCTGTATTCCCGGGTCTGCATCAGATCGACGACCTGTTCGCGAGGCAGCTGTTTGACGACCTCGCCGGTGACCCGGTCCATCGTCTTGTAGATGAATGACCCGGACGGCCCCTCCTCGATCACCAGGCGATAGCGCGCGGCGCGTTCGGCGTCCTGGGACGCCCTGGAGTCATCAAAGTCGCCGCCCGCGGTGGAACCGGCGGCGGCGGCGGGCAGGATGGCGGACGCGGTTACTGCGGCGATTTTCGCATTGTGTTGCATGGCTCCGTCCGACGGCTGGGCCGCGGCTTCCTATTGAGGGACTGTAGATCGGTCGGGCGGGATCCACGCGGGACCCCGCCCTTCCGGTCGATCCTTAGCGGAACAGTCCGAGCAGGATGGAGGTCGAGGAGTTGGCGATCGACAGCGCCTGCACACCCAGCTGTTGCTTGGTTTGCAGAGCCTGCAGTCGGGCGCTTTCCTTGGCCAGGTCAGCATCCACCAGGTTGCCCACACCGGCGTCCAGGGCGTCCTGGAGCTTGCCGACGAAGGTCAGGTGGGTATCGAACGACTTGGAGCCGGTGCCCAGGCGAGCCAGGGAGGCCGACACGTTCTCGATCGAGGCGTTGACCGCGGCGAGCGAAGCCGTGGCGTTCGACAGGGCCGAAACCCCGGTCGTGCCCGAGCCCGTGCTGACCAGACCGGCGTCGGTGGCGAGGGTGACGACCGAGCCGCTCAGCGAGAAGTCTTCGCCGTTGACCTTGATCGAGCCGCCCGTGGTGTTGGCCAGAGCCTTGAAGCCGCTCGTGCCGGTCGAACCGTCCAGCATGTTCACGCCGTTGAACGAGGCGTTGTCGACCACGGTCGTGATTTGATCGCGGATCGACTTGAAGTCTTCGTTCAGGGCGGCGCGAGCCGAGGTGGTCAGGGTGGTGTCAGTGGCGGCGAGCGCCTTTTCCTTCATCTGAACCAGCAGGTCGGCGACGGATTCGCCGGCAGACAGGGCCACGTCCACAGCCGACTGGCCGCGGTTCAGGCTGTCTTTGACGGCGTTCAGGGCGCCGATTTCGGCGCGCTGGCCCTGGGCGATAGCCCAGATGGCTCCGTTGTCCTTGGCGGACGAGATGTTCTTGCCGGTGCTGATGCGGGTTTGAACCGTACCCAGTTCACTGTTCGTGGACTGAAGGTTCTGAAGGGCGATCATTGCGCCCGTGTTCGTGTTAACGCTGTTGAGCGCCATGACGATAGTCCTTGTTTCAAGGTGTCCGACGCCATTTTGGCTGCCGGGAGCTTTTTGCTCGCAGCTCTCGCAGCAAGGACGGGACCAGTCGCCAAACCAGCGTGCCAGCCCGCCGATCGTTGTTTTTGTTACGGTAGTTCTTGTTAAGCACCTGCGGCGCCCGGCAGGATGTGCCGGGCGCCCGGCAATTGCTGCCCACCCGGTCGGCAGCTTGTGCCGGATGGCGGCACGGTTGCTAAAGACGGGGCGCCAACCCTGCCAACCGCGCCAAACCACCCCGCCTCAATGTTTCCGCCACCGATCCTGCAGGGCCCGTTCGGCCAGCAGTGTTTCCACGGCGAGCGCCCTTGCAGCGTCGCAGAGCGCCAGGGCCGCGCCCCGGGCGGCGTAAGAGGCTTCCAGATCGGCCTGGGTCGGCGCTTCAGGAAGCCGGTCCAGCCGGCACGGCGTCGCCGCCGCCTGCGGCAGGATCAGCCGGGGCGGCGGCGCAAACGGCGGGGGCGAGCTCGCACAGCCGGCGATCATGCTCGCGCAGACGAGCGGCGCGAGCGGGATCCAGCGGGAGAGATGCGTCATGGGCGGTCCTTGCTTCGGTGTCGGCGCGGTCGGTCGCGACGGCGACCGAGACGGCCTGTTGATGATGACGGTCGGCGCGGACCGCCTGTTCAGCAGCGCCCTCGACCTCAAGCCCGCGCGCGGCGGCGTCGGATTCGGCCACAGCGGCCCGGACCTGCGCGGCGGCCAGCCGGCGTTCGGCGAGACCGAACGGGTCCCAACGCAGTCCGAAGCCATGGCCCAGCGCCAGCGCCGCCACGACCCCGAGGGCGACGGCCAGACTCCAACCCCACGGAGTCAGGGCGCGAAACACGTCCAGCGGCCTCACGGGAAGACCTTGCGGTCGAGTTCGAAATGCGGACCGTCGCGCAGGGAGGTCCAGTCGCCACCCCAGATAATCGCCGTGCTCTGCCGCGCGGCAGCGGCCTTGAAGGCGGCCGCGATACGGGGATACAGCGGCCAGTCCCAGCGCACCTGACCATCGACGAGCGCAGCCACATCGACCGCGTGGCCGGTCAGGTGACGCGACTTGCGGGTCCGGCTGGCTCCCGCCCTGACCAGCGCGGCCTGACGCTCGGGCGTGCGCAGCCCTTCGGTGACCATGAAGTCGACGGGGGTCAGTGCCGAGGCTTCCCTGACCAGGGCGACCAGCCGGGGATGCACCCCTTCCAGTCGTTTGAGCGAACGCTCGGACAGGCGGAAACTCATGACCGTTTACCCGGCAGGGAGCCCAGGGTCTCGATCAGCTGCTGGGCGGACGGGGCCACGAGATAGAGCACCATGGTCAGCGCCAGCAGCATCATCAGCCCTTCGGCGAGCCGGGGCGCGGCATGGGGCGGTACGGCTGCGATCAGCCGGTCCAGCAGCAGCCAGGCGCCGGCGCTGACGGCGAACACATAGAGTCTGCGCCACAGCCAGCGGCTTTCGGCCAGCGGCGAGGGCGTATGTCCCTCTTCGATCGGTTTGGTCACAGGAAATCCTCCGGGTCTTTGAAATCGAAGCCCGCGCGACGCCAGCCGTCGTCGCCGTGGGCGAACAGGTCGTCATCGGTCATCCGGCGAGGCGCTTCCCACGCCTCCTCATCCAGCAGCCCGATGTCGCGGATGTTGTCGTGGGGGCGGGTCATCCGAGAGCCACGATCCAGACCGTCCCGGCGGCGCCCGCGCCTCCGGTCCCGCCGGCGGCGATACCCGCTCCGCCTCCGCCCCCGCCCGCGCCGGCTCCGCCGCCCGCGCCGCCGGCATGCCCGCTCCCCGAGGCTACAGCGCCGCCGCCGCCGCCTCCGCCGCCTGCCCAGTGAAGCGAGGGCTGAGGCGCCGTTGCGCCGGCCGCGCCCACGCCCGCAGCGCCCGCGCCGCCGGTCGCCTTGACCGCCAGCAGTCCGCCGTCGCCGCCGCTGCCGCCCGCCCGGACGACCCCCGCGCCGTCCAGCCCTCCTCCGGCCCCGCCGCCGCCCGATCCATCCGGCCGTTCACGACCCTGACCGGGAGCGCCGGCCGCCACGACGCCGGAAGAACCGCCCGCGTTCGAGGCGGGCGTTCCGGCGCCGCCGGAGCCCCCCGCCCCGCCCGCACCGCCGCCCTGTCCGCCGGAGCCGCCTGCGGCGGTCAGCAGGGCCGCGCCGCCCAGTTCGATCACGCTGTCGGCCCCGTTCGCGCCCGCACCGCCGCTTCCGCCCGCGCCGCCTGCTCCAACCGTGACGGTCAGGCCGGCCGCCAGCAGGTCCGCAGGCCACTCCGCCCGGCTGACCCCGCCCGCACCCCCGCCGCCGCCGCCCGCACGTGCGCCGGAGGCTCCAAAGGCGCCGCTTCCGCCGCCGCCCCCTCCGCCTACGGCCACAGCCTCGACGGTTCTGGCCCAGGCGGGCGGCGTCCAGGTCCCGGACGCGCTGAACGCCGTCGCCGAACGCCGCGCCGCCCCTTGGGCGAACACCGCCCGGCCCGTCGTCCGCTCGACCGAAAACACATCTCGCCAGTCCGACCCGTCCGCGCTGACCTTCAGCCGCAGGTCGTCGTCGCCGACCAGGCCCAGCTCGGCCCGGCCGCCGTATCCGCTCTGGAACACCAACGACAGCACATCGCCCGCCGTCTCCTTGTTCAGGGTCAGCCGCAGGTCGCCGGTGCCGCCGTACGCAGCCTCCCGCGCCGTCCACAGGGCGTTGTTCAGCTTGGCGAGGAAGGGATTCCAGCTATCGGCCGTCGCGCCGATCCCCAGCCGGCCGAGGTCCTGAACCTCGCCCAGCCGCCGGCCCAGCGGAACCCAGCCGTCCCAGTGGCGCACCACCAGTTCGGCCGCATCCGCGACCAGAACCACCAGCCCCTCCGGCGCCGTGATCGCTTTCCAGCCGCCGGCTTCGGCCCTGACCAGCATCCCCGCCGGCCGCGCCCCCCAGTCGGCGCCGGTCGCGCCCGACGGCAGGATCCACAGGGCGCCGTCGGGCGGCGAGGCCGGCTGGGTCGTCATCGTGCGGCTAACCACCGCCGTCTGGACCAGTGCGTCCAGCCGCGTCAGGGCCTCGTTCAGGGTCACATGTTTCTGCATCTGGCCGGCCGCCAGATAGGGCAGCTCCAGCCGGGCGCTGTGGTCGTCGCTCATCACTCTCTCTCCGCTCGGGATGTCGGAGATCAGTGTGGGGGCGGTCGCTCCTGCGGCTCGCAAATGACGCTGCTCGAACGAAAACCGTTCGGAAAATCAGCCGACTAGCCTGCGCAACTCGTCTGTTTCACAGCGGAAAGGTAGCGGGGAAGCCGTTGTGGAAGGGCTTGGACGACCTCCCCGCCTGACGGGGCCCGTTGGCTGTCAGGACCAGGCGGGAGCGCTCGCGCACGCCCGCAACGGACTCGTCAGGGCCAGCTACGGATCATTGGCGCCTGCGGATGCAGTCAGAGACGCTGAAGCTCGCCGGACGCCACCACAGGACCGTCGGGCTTGTCCGGCGCCGGCGTGTGCCCGGGGGTCTCCATCGACACGGCGACGGCGCTGGCCTGACCGGCCTTGCCGGATAGCGCCTGTCCGAGATTGTGCCGCGAGGTCGCCGAGCCGTCGATGGCGCCGACCAGCTGGACACCGCCCTCAGGCATGACCAGCCACAGGTGCGGCACGCGCGTGTCGCCCGCCATCTCGGTCGTCGGAGCCAGATACAGTTCGCCCGTGCCCGGATCGTAGGCGATGGTCATGGCGGCGTGGCCGTTCTCCAGCGTCAGCGTCGCCACCCGGGTCACCGCCACAGGCGCTTCAGGCGCGGGCGCCGGCGCAACCGGAGACGGCTGGGCCAGCAGCACCACGACCGCGACCAGACTGGCCGCCAGCAGGCCCGTCGAGCCCACGGCCCAGGTTCGCCAGAAGGCCAGTCGCCGGTTGTCGTTGGCGGCGACGGGCGGCAGTCCGGCCTCGACGCGCGGCCAGACATATGGTGACGGCGCCACGGGCGAAATTTCGTCGGCCATTCCGGCCAGCCGCTCGTTCCAGGTCTCCACCTCGGCCGCGAACGCCGGATCGGCGGCCTCCCGGGCCCGCGCCGCGGCCTCCTCCTCGGGCGACAGGACGCGCAGCGCCAGCTCGCCCGCCAGGGCCTCGTTCTCGTCCATGCCGTCGGTGTCAGTCGGGTCGGTCATGATTCCAGACACGCTCTCAGCCGCATCAGGCCGCGCCGGATCCAGCTCTTCATCGTTCCCAGCGGCACATTCTCACGCGAGGCCAAGGCGTCATAGGTCACGCCCTCGATAAAGGCCGTGCGGATCGCGCCGCCCGTGCGGTCGTCCAGTTCGCCAAGGCAGTCGTTCAGACGGCGGACGTCGTCGCCGGTCTCCAGCGCCTGCGCGGGCGAGGGCCCTTCGTCGGCCACCTGGAAGGCGTCGTCGATCGGCGTGGACCGGCGCGTGGCCGCCCCCGACCTGAGCCGGTCGATCGCCCGGTTGCGGGCGATGGTCACCAGCCATGTGATCGGGCTCGCGCGGGACGCATCGAAGCTCCCGGCCTTTCTCCACACGGTCAGATAGGTGTCCTGCAAAACGTCCTCGGCCAGCTGTCGGTCAGCCAAGATACGCAGGGTCACGCCCAATAGCTTCGCGGAGGTCGCTTCATAGACGCGGCGGAAGGCGGCGCGGTCGCCCTCTCCCGCCCTGCCAAGGGCTACTGCCAGTTCGTCGCGGGTCAGGATGGAACTCATGCGGGCGTCCGGCAAACCATGGTTGCGACCTGAGGACGCGCGTCCGACTTCGTCAAGGCGTCAGTCATGCAGATACACGATCCGACGCAGTTTCGGATTGCGCCGCATGTCAGCGACATGCCGGTCGTGTTCGCCCGAGGCGCGGGCCTCGCGCTCGCTCGCCTCGACCCAGTGAGTGCTCTCGATATCCTTCTGCAGCGCCTTGGCCGCCATCAGGTGGCCGGGGAAGAAGAAGTCGACCACATCGGGCGCAAACGGAATCACCTCGCCGACCGCCGTGGTGGCGCTGTCCAGGCCCAGATAGCCGACCATGCGCATCAGGGTGGACGGCGTCGCCTTCGCCTTGCCCGCCTGGATCAGCAGCCAGCCCGCCGCGCCCACGCTGTAGACCGTGCCCACCACGGGAATCCAGGTCAGCAGACCGTCCAGTCCGATGCCGAACGGGCCGATGCCGACGGCCCGGTCCGACAGTTTCTTGACGCCCTCGACATTGGACCAGATCTTCTCGATATCCGCGACGGATCGTCTGGCCATGCCTGCCCCTCTCCAGTTAAGCGAGACCGTAACGCGCCATGACGAACCCCGTTCACCCTGAAAGGCAAGGACCGCGTCCCCGCCGCCTGTGGACGCGGGGACGGCGGATTGAGACCTTGCTTCAGATCGCGCTGCTCGGCCCTCTGCTGCTGGGGTTGCTGGCGCTGTCGGGCGTCGGCCATCGCTGGGTGGATGTGCTGTTCCAGTTCACGGCGCCGGTCCTGATCCTGACGGCTGGCGCAACCCTCGTCCTGATCGTCACCCGCATGAAAACCGCGGCGTTGACGGCGCTGGCCGCGACACTCGCGCTCGCACTGGCCGTAGCGCCGCAATGGTTTCCGCCCTCGGCCAAGCCTCGACCCGGCGCGCCCGTCGTGCGGCTGTACTCCGCCAACCTGTGGGCCCTGAACACCGACGTAGCGGCGATCGGCGCGTCCATCGCGGCGGCCGACGCGGACATCGTCGTGCTGATCGAACTCGGCGACGCCCCCGCCGCGCGGCTGGACCAGCTGCTCGCCGGCTACCCGCACCGGATCGCCACGCCGCGCATCGACCGACCCAGCGGCGCAGCACGCTCGATGATCGCCTCGCGCTGGCCGCTGAAAACGATCCGCGACCGGCCCGACGGCCTGCACGCGATCGGGGCCACGGTCCGCACGCCGCTGGGCCCGCTGAACGTGCTGGGGGTCCACCTGACCCGCCCCTGGCCGTTTCAGGAACAGTGGGGCCAGATCAGCCAGACCATGGCGCTGGACGCCGTCGTCCCGGACCTGACCGGGCCGGTGGTCGTCACTGGCGATTTCAACAGCGTGTCCAGCGCCCGCATCGGCCGTCAAATCCGCCGCGACCTCGGCCTGTATCCAGCTCCCGGCTTCCCCGGCACCTGGCCCAGCGCCGTGCCGTCCGCGTTCGGCGTGACCATCGATCAGGTCTACCGCTCGTCCGACCTGGCGTTCGTCAGCCGCCGGCTGGGCCGACCCACGGGCTCGGACCACCGTCCGGTGGTCACCGAGGTCACCCTCGCGGCGGATTGATCAGGGCGGCCAGCCGTTCGGCGTGACCCCCGGCGGGGAAGTCGTCGGCGATCCAGCTCTCCTCGAACGCCTTGAGCAGCCGACCGGTCTCGGGCCCCGGCTCGACGCCCAGCTTCGCGACCTGACGCCCCCCCACCGGCAACCGAGGCGGGCTCCAGTCCTGAACCAGACCGATCAGACGGCGTGCGTCGGCGGCGCGCCCGGGCGCTTCCGCCCAGCGCCGACAAAGGGCGTCTGTGACCGCGCGAGACCCGTGGCGATAGACGGCGGCCCGCGCCCCGGCGTCGTTCATCGACAGGTCTGTGGCCGTGTCGGCGAGCGCCGAACCGACCAGCCGATCCCGTGTGGCGTTCGCGAACCGGAGGCGTGCCGAGACATCCCTCACCACCTGCGCCTCAGCCGGGAACAGCGCCATCAGCCGCACCACCGGGTCTTCCGACACGCCGACGGCCGCGTCGAACAGGGTCTGCGACGCCTCGGGCAACAGCTGTTGCAGCACCCCGGCCGCGCCCATGGCGGCCATGGCCGCGCGCGGGTCCGGCGCGGCCAGCAGTTTCATCAGCTCTTTCGACACCCGTTCCGCCGACAGGCGGCTCATGCCCGGCGCCAGCTTCCGGCAGGCCGTCAGCGCCGCCGTATCCGGCTCCCCCCGCCCGTACCAGGCGAAGAAGCGGAAGAAGCGCAGGATGCGCAGATAGTCCTCGGTGATCCGCGTTTCCGGATCGCCGACGAAGACGATGCGGCCCGCCTCGGCGTCCGCCACGCCATGACCGGTCGGATCGAACACCTGCCCCTCGGCGTCGGCGTAGAGGGCGTTCAGGCGGAAATCGCGCCGGCCCGCGTCCTCAGCCCAGTCGTCCGTAAAGGCCACGGTGGCGTTGCGGCCGTCAGTTGAGACGTCGCGGCGAAGGGTAGTGATCTCGAAGGGCGTGCGCCCGGTCACCGCCGTCACCGTGCCGTGCGCGATGCCGGTCGGCACCGCCTTCAATCCGGCGGCGCGAATAGCCTTGTCGGTCTCTTCCGGCTTCAGCGTCGTGGCGATGTCGATGTCGTCTACCGGCGCGCCGATCAGGGCGTTGCGCACGCAGCCGCCCACGAACCGCGCGCAGCCCGGTCCGCCCGCCGCCTCCAGCGCCGCCATCACCGCCCGGGTGGACGAGGCCGTCAGCCAGGGCTGGTCGGTCAGCCGCACGCTCATGCCGCATCCTCCGCCGCCGCCGCTTCAGGCGCGGTCTCGAGGCCATACAGCCGCGTGTGAAGGGACCGTATGACGCCTGCCGTCGCGCCCCAGATGTAGCGCTCGCCATAGGGCATGGCCCAGTACCAGCGGCGGGGCTGGCCCTCCCGGTCCCACGCCTCGCGGCGGTGGTTGGCGATGTCCATCAGGAAGTCCCACGGCACCTCGAACACCTCGGCCACCTCGTCAGGGGCTGGCGTGGTTTCGGGCGGCTCGGTCAGCCATCCGACCACCGGCGTGATCAGGAACCCGGTGCCGGTCTCATAGGCGTCGCCAAGTCCCAGCACCTCGACCCGGGACGGGTCCAGCGCCACCTCTTCCATGGCTTCGCGCAGGGCGGCCTCGACGGCGGTTTCGCCGGGGTCCAGCCGCCCGCCGGGAAAGGCGATCTGGCCCGTATGGCTGGCCAGGCTGTCGGCGCGGCGGGTCAGCAGCACCGTCGCGCCCTCGGGCCCGGCGATGACCGGAACCAGCACCGCCGCCGGGCGCAGCGTCTGTTCGGACCGCGCTACACCGGGATTCAGATCGAAGTCGGAACGCGTAGCGGCGGCGTCCGGGAGCCAGTTCTCGGCCGGCTCCAGCCGCTCGATCAATCGGGCGCGCAGCGTGGACAGGCTCATTCCACGCCCGCCCCGACGGGCCCGAGCGCGAAAGCCACGCCGTTCGAGCGCACCGTCAGCCGCCCGTCCTCGACATCCGCCATCTCGACCAGCTCATAGAAGACCGGCCGCGCGATCCGCGCCCACAGGTCGGCGCGCACGCGCACGGAGGGCGACGGCTCACCCGTCTCCGGATCGGTTTCCACGACGATGGGGTGTTCGGGACCGGCCTCGGCCTCGTCGCCGACATCGGTGGTGAAGACCAGCGCTTCGCACCGCCGTTCCACCGCCACCGCCCGGAACGGCAGATCCTCGACCGTGATCGAGAGCTTCTCGCCCGGCGTGACCAGCACATAGCCGTCGTCGTCCTTGCGCAGCACCGTCGAAAACAGCCGCACCAGCTCGGCCCGGCCGATGGGCGAGCCCTCATGCATCCAGACCCCGTCGCGGCGGATGACGATGTCGATCTCGCCGCAATGCGCCGGATGCCACAGATGCACGGGCGGCAGGCCCCTGCCCCCTTCGCTGGAACGGGGCGCCTGTTTCGCCGCCTCGGCGACGCCGGCCAACCCGGTCTTGTTGTCGGCGGTGGATGCCATGGCTCCAGACTTAGGCGTCGGGACGGTGACGGCAAACCCCCTCTAACGGATCGATCGCACCAAGCCCGTGGGCGAACCCTTGCCGCGCCACAGCACGCGGGTCCGGTCGACAGGCCCCGGCAGCTGTACGTCCGGCGCGACAGCGAAGCCGAACCGCTCGAAATAGCCCATGTCGCCGACCAGCAGGATGTCCTCTCCGACCCGGGCCGCGTGATCCACGCAGGCCTGCACGAGATCGGCGCCCAGCCCGCCCTTGCGGCTGTCCGAGGCCACGGCGATGGGGCCCAGGAACAACGCGGACGTCTCTCCGACCATGATCCGCCACAGGCGCACCGAACCGATGACCTTGCCGTCTTCCCGCGCCACAAAGCCGGCGGCGATTCCGGCGCGCTCGCGCAAACGCTCCGCCGTCTTGGCGAAACGGCCCGGACCGAAGGCGGCCAGAACCAGGGCCTCGACCGCCGCGGCGTCGGCGGGCGTTTCAGCTTCGATGCGCACAGGCGCGGGTTTGGGCAGGACGTCGTACATCAGGCGGCGCAACTAGGGCCCGCGTCCCGGCGAATCAACCGGCTTTCGAGAAATCGGGCGCCCGCTTCTGGCTGAACGCCATGAAGGCTTCCATCGCCTCCGGACTCTTCATCTGGCTGCCGAACGCCTCGCCCTCGCGCTGCATCAGGGCCCACAGGCGTTCCGAATCCCGCATCAGCGCCTTGGTCTTGCGGATCGAGTTCGGCGCCCGCGTGGCCAGCTTACCGGCCAGTTCCGCCGCCGTCGTCTCGACCTGATCGGCCGGGACCGCCCGGTTGGCCAGACCCCATGCCAGAGCCGTACGACCGTCGATCGGTTCGCCCAGGGCGAAGATTTCAAAGGCCCGCTGATGGCCCAGCACAGCCGGCAACAGCAGCGACGACGCCGCCTCCGGCACCAGCGCCAGATTGATGAAGGGCGCCGACAGCAGGGCGTCCTCGGCCACCACCACCATGTCGCAATGCAGCAGCAGCGTCAGACCGATGCCGACCGCCCGGCCCCGCACCGCCGCCACCGCCGGCTTGTCCAGCTCGGCCAGCGCCTTCAGGAACCGGAACACCGACATGTCCAGCGGCTCGCCCGTCTGCGATCCGATGGCGATGAAGTCGGCGATGTCGTTGCCCGCCGAGAAGCTGTCGCCCTCCCCGCGGAACAGCAGCACCCTGACCGCGTCGTCGGTCCGCGCCTGCTCGGTCGCGTCGGACAGCGCCGCATACATGGCCTGGGTGATGGCGTTCTTCTTCTCGGGCCGCGCCAGGGTGACAGTCAGGACGCCGCCCGCCAGCTCGGTTCTAATATGGTCGGTCACGCCGCCTCTCCCTCGTTGATCATGGTCCACCAGTCGACGCCTTCGGCGTCCCGCGTCCGGCTGACCCGCCCGCGTTGCAGCAGATAGTTCAGATGCGCCAGCGCCTCGCCGGTCGCCATGCCCCGTACCCCGTCGCCGACGGGCCGGGCGAACAGGGCGCCGAAGACATCGACCGCCCGTTTCGGCTCCCGCAGCGTCTTCTCCAGCCGTTTCAGCGCCGTCATATGTCCGCGGATCAGGGCGTCCAGCCGCGTCTGCACGCCCCGGAACGGCTCGCCATGCGATGGCAGCACAAGCACATCTTCCGGGAAGACCGTCTTCATCCGCTCCAGCGACGCCAGCCAGTCGCCCAGCGGGTCCGCCTCGGGCTCGGTCGGCCACACGGAAACGTTCGAGGATATCTTCGGCAGGATCTGGTCGCCGCCCAGCACCACGCCGTCGGCCTCGCGCCACAGGCAGGCGTGTTCGGGGCTGTGCCCCTCGCCGACGACCACGCGCCAGTCCTGCCCGCCGATGCTGATCCGGTCGCCCTCGCGCATCCGCGTGTATCCTGACGGCAGGGGCGACACCGCCCGTCCGAACTGGCCGTATTCCCGGCGGTAGGTCTCGACCTGCGCCTTGTCCCAGCCAGCGGCGCGATAGTGAACCGCGCCCGCCTCCGGCGCCGCCTGACCCGTATCGGCCAGCAGCATCCGCCCCGTCACATACTCGAGCCGCGTCATGGTCAGGCCGACGCCGAACCGCTGGCAAAGCCAGCCCGCCAGGCCGATGTGGTCGGGATGCATATGGGTGCAGATCACCCGCGTCACCGGCCGCCCGCCGAGCGGCCCCGCCAGCAGGGCGTCCCATCGCTCCCGCGAGTCCGGAATGTTCAGACCGGTGTCGATCAGGGCCCAGCCGTCGCCGTCCTCGACCGCATAGACATTGATATGGTTCAGGGCGATCGGCATCGACAGCCGCATCCACAGCACGCCGGGCGCGACCGCGACGGCCTCGCCGAATTCGGGCGGGGCGCCGAACGGATAGCTGAGCCCTCGTTCCTCCCCCACAGCCGAATTCCTGTCCATGGGAGCGACGCCGTCCGCCAAGTCCGTCTCCAATCGAAACTCATCCAGTTAAAGCCGATCCGGCGGACAACGTCCAGAGAGGCCACATGTCCGCCTTGACCCCGCCTTCAGCCGACGCCAAGGCTTCTCAACCCGATAGTTCGTTCAGGAACCGCTCCCAAATGTTGAACAGAAACCTCGTGGCCGTCATCGGGACGGTCTTCGCCCTCACAATGGGCATGGCCGGTCATGCGACTGCGCAGACGGCTCCCCCGCCCCCGGGTGAAGACGCAAACTCATCGCAAAGCTCAGCTCCGGCGCGCCGCGAGCATGGCACGCGCATGAGCGGTCGAAACCGGCAGCCGGCAGCGCCTTCGCCGCAAAAGGTCGCCGCCGACGCCCAGGTGCAGGCCACGGCCGCCGGCCTGACCTGCCAGGTTACCGAAGCCATCAATCCCGGCGTGGTCGCTGGGCAGGTCAAGGTCTACGAGGTCGCATGCGCTTCCGGCCCCGGCTATATTCTGATGGCCTCGACCCCGCCCCAGAGCTTCGACTGCCTTGAGCTGGCCGGCACCGCCTACACCGCCCGGCTGCGCGACCCCGCCGCCGACGTAGGCCAGCAGTGCGTCCTGCCCGCCAACCAGAACGGCCTCGCCGTGATCGGCGGCTGGGCCCGCGACGCGGGTGTGACCTGCACGATCGATGAGGCCATCGCCATCGGCAAGAGCGCCGAAAACAACATCGTCTATGAAGTCGGTTGCGCCGGCGCCGACGGTTACTGGCTGGAAAAGACCGCAACGGGCTGGCAGCTGCGCGACTGCCTGCAGGTCGCTTCGGTCGGCTCGACCTGCCGCTTCTCCACAGCCCAGGAACAGGCCCAGGGCTTCAAGGCCAAGCTCGTCGATACCGCGGCGGCCGCCTGTGACGTGAACCAGGTCCGCCTGATGGGCCAGAACGACAACGGTCGCTTCTATGAAGTCAAATGCGCGGCCGAGGGCGAGGGCTTCATCGCCCGCCTCAACCGCGAAGGCGCGACGCAGGAGATCTATCCCTGCGCCACCGCCCAACGCATCGGCGGCGGCTGCACCCTGACCCCGGCCCCGGCCGCCGCTCCGGCGGCGACGCCCGCGCCGACCGAATAGGCTTCGGACCCTGCCTGACGAAGTTGACGCCCCGGGGTTCCCCCGGGGCGTTTCCGTTTGCACGATCTGGCTTCACAGACAGGCCCGACACGCCGTACTCATGGCGTCATGCGCATCGCCACCTGGAACGTGAACTCGGTCAACGCTCGCCTGCCGACGGTGCTCGCCTGGCTGGAGGCGGCCCAACCCGACGTGGTCGGCTTCCAGGAGATCAAATGTCTGGACGAGAAATTCCCGCGCGAGGCCTTTGAATCGCTCGGCTACAACGTCGAGACCAACGGGCAGAAGACCTACAACGGCGTCGCCCTGCTGTCGAAATATCCGCTGAGCGACGTGCGGCGCGGCCTGCCCGGCGTCGACGCCTCGGGCTTCGAGGCCGAGTTCGAACAGGCCCGCTACATCGAGGCCGTGATCGAGGCTCCCCGCCCCGTCCGCGTGGGCTGTCTCTACCTGCCCAACGGGAATCCGATCGGCACCGAAAAGTTCGCCTACAAGCTGGCGTGGATGGATCGCCTCCACGCCCACGCCAAGGCCCTGTTGCTGCAGGAGGAGGCCTTCACCCTGTGCGGCGACTACAACGTCATTCCGACGCCCGACGACGCCCGAAACCCCTCTGCCTGGGTAAATGACGCCCTGTTCCAGCCTGAGAGCCGCGCCGCCTTCCGCGCCCTGAACCACCTCGGCCTGTCCGAGGCCGGCGAACTCGGCAAACAGCCGGCCGGGACATACACCTTCTGGGACTATCAGGCCGGCGCCTGGCAGCGCGACCACGGCATCCGCATCGACTTCCACCTGCTGTCGCCCCAGGCCGCGGACCGCTTCGTCGGGATCGAGACCCACCGCGACGCCCGCGACATGGACAAGCCCTCCGACCACGTCCCCGTCGTCGTCGAACTGGAGGACTGACCGGTGGCCGACGCGCTCCGGGTCATTCTGCTCGTTGCGCTGATGGCCGCGGCGCTGACCACGGCCGCCCTGGTGCTGGCCTGGTGGATGGAGCCCTTGCGCCGCATGAAGCGGGCCCTGTTGAAGTCGCTCGGCGCCGTGCCCGAGGCCGAGGCCCTCTCGCCCGCCGAAGGCCGCGCCGCCGGTCTCGACTTCGACGGGGCGCAGGTGGCCGTACTGTGGAACCGCGGAGGGTCGGGTCTGGTCTACGCCTTCGACGAGATCGAGGGCGGCGAGATCATTGTCGACGGCCACGTCGTGGCCCGTGTCCGCCGGGGCGAAGCCCGCAAGGCGCTCGACGTGCTGGCCCCCGAGGCCGAGCAGGTGACCCTGCGGCTGTTGTTCGCAGACGCCCGCCATCCGGAGTTCGAATTGGCCCTGTGGGACGCGACCCTGCCGGTGCAGACCGGCTCTCCCGGCGAAGCCCTGCGCCTCGGCCGGCGCTGGCTTTCGCACCTCGAAGCCCTGCTCAAGGGGTAGTCGCACGTCGGGAGGAGGGCTAGAAGCCCTCCCTTCTGTTCCGCGTACCTGAGGATGCTTCCCGTGGCCCGGCTGTTCGACGCCTACATCATCGCTGACTGGACGGCCGCCGAGGGCAAGAAGCTGGGCGACGGCTCGGTGTGGATCGGCGTGGCCAAGCGCGACGTGCGCTTCCGCCTCTATACCGAGACCCACAACGTCGCCACGCGCGCCGAGGGCGAGAAGGTGCTGGCCTCGCTGCTGGCCGAGCACCGCAAGCGCGGCGACCGGGTTCTGGTCGGGTTCGACTTCAACTTCGGCTATCCCGCCGGCACGGCCGCGCGGCTGAAGCTGACGGGCTCGCCCGCCTGGTCGGCGATGTGGAAATTCATCGCCTCCAATGTGGTCGACAAGGCCGACAACACAAACAACCGCTATCAGGTCGCGGCCAAGATGAACCGGCTGATGACCGACGAGGCATGGCCTCTGTGGGGCGCCCCAGCCAATCAGGCGCAGCGCTGGCTGACCACGACGAAACCCCCCGCAGGCGCGGGCGCCGACATCCCGGAATACCGGGCGACGCAGGACGCCGTGCGCAAGGGAAAGCTGCAGCCCAAATCGGTCTGGCAGATGCATGGCGCCGGCGCCGTCGGCGGCCAGACGCTGGTGGGCATCCCCGCCGTGCGCCGCCTGCTGGAGAGCCTCGGTCCCTCGGGCGCCGTCTGGCCGTTCGGCACCGGCTGGCGGGCGCTGGACACGGTCGATGTCGAGCCGCTGTCGGCTTTGGTGGTCGAGGTCTATCCGTCGATGTTCGACGCCAAACCCAATCCCGGCGAGTTCAAGGATCAGGCCCAGGTCCGCGTCACGGCCGAGCATTTCGCCAAGCTGGACGAGACCGGCGCCTTGTCCGCCGCCTTCGCCCCGCCCAAGGGCGCGGACGAAGCCCTGATCGGGCGCGTCGAGCAGGAAGAAGGCTGGATCCTGGGAGCCTGACGGCTGGCCCGGCCCCTGATCATCGCGCATCGCGGGGCCTCGGGCGAGCGGCCTGAGCACACCCGGGCGGCCTATGAACGGGCCATCCAACAGGGCGCCGATTTCATAGAGCCCGATCTGGTGATGAGCCGGGACGGGTTCCTGATCGTGCGCCACGAGAACGAAATCGGGAGCACCACCGACGTCGCCGCCCGCCCGGAGTTCGCCGCCCGCCGTACGACGAGGACGGTCGACGGCTGGCCCGTCGAGGGCTGGTTCGCGGAGGACTTCACCCTCGCGGAGCTCAAGACCTTGCGGGCGCGGGAGCGGCTGCCCGGGCTGCGGCCCGCCAACACCGCCTTCGATCAGGAGCCGATCCTGACCTTCGAGGAGGTGCTGGATATCGCCGCCGCGGCCGGCGTGGGCGTCGCGCCGGAGCTGAAGCATCCGACGTATTTCGCGGAGATGGGCCTGCCGATGGAGGAGACCTTCGGCGCCGTGCTGGCGTGTCGCGGGTTGACCGGAGCGGATGCGCCGTTGCTGGTCCAGTGTTTCGAGGTCGGGACGCTGGAACGGCTGCGGAGGCGGATCGGCACGCCGCTGCTACAGCTGGTCGGCTCGTCCGGAGGGCCGTTTGATCGGCGGGATTTGAGCTACGCCGGCATGACCACGCCGGAGGGTCTGGCGGGGGTCTCCGTCTACGCCGACTGGATCGGCGCCGACACGGCCCTGATCGAGCCCGTCCCGGGCGCGCCGACCCGCTTGATCGCCGACGCCCACGCCGCGGGGCTGAAGGTCGCCGGCTGGACCTTCCGCGCCGAGAACGCCTTCCTGCCTGAGGCTGACCGGATCGGCGATGAACCGGCGGGGCATGGGCGGCTGCGCGAGCGGCTGGCGCGGTTTGCAGGCTACGGTCTGGACGCGGCCTTCATGGACCAGCCGGGGCTGGCCGACTGACCGGTCCTGTCTCCTCCCTGTTCGCGCAGCGAATGGGGACGGGGACCGCGAAGCGGTGGAGGGGTATCGACCGAGCGCACTGCTGGCGCCCCTCCACCCCTTCGGGGTCCCCCTCCCCATCGCCTCCGGCGACAGGGAGGAGACAGGAGGCGGCCATCGGGATCGGGACTCTCGCCCCGGACAGCCCGCCCATCTCGCCCCGCGATTCCGCCCTTCCCGCCCCCCGACGAAATTTTCTTCCTGGCGCCCCTTCCAGCGGCCGTAAAATACTCTGTGGCGGCACCTGAAACGCCGCAGGGTCTTTGACAATCCAGCCTCAGCCGCGACCGCCAAGGCGCGGCGAAACCCACGGACGCGTCAACGCGCGTGTCCCCAAAGGGGCGAAAGTAGCGATTTTCGCATTTTCCGGGCGCGTAGAGACTCTGACCCCTTCTCCACCGGAGCGGGGTCAGAAAATCAGCCCGCAATCTGTCCGAAGTCCGCCACCCGGCCCATCACCGCGCGGACCTGTCCGAGCAGTTTCAGCCGGTTCTCCCGCTCTTCGGCCACGTCGGAGTTAACCATCACCTTGTCGAAGAAGGCGTCGACCGGAGCGCGCAGCTGGCTCAGGGCGCGCATGGCGGCGGCGAAATCCTCGGTCTCCAGCGCCGCGTCCACGGCGGTGGCGGCGGCGGCGACGGCGAAGGCCAGCGTCGTCTCGGCCTCGGGCTGGTTGGGCAGGCCGGTGTTGACCATGCCGACCGGCACAGGGCCCTTCTTCTCCTCGGCCTTGAGGATGTTGGACGCCCGCTTGTACCCGGCCAGCAGATTGGCCCCGTCCTCGGTGGCGAGGAAGCCGTCCAGCGCCTCGACCCGCCGCACGATGCGGACGAGATCGTCGTCGCCCAGCGCGAAGACGGCGTCGACGAGATCATGGCGTTTGCCTTGGTCGCGGAGGAGGACTTTCAGGCGGTCGGCGAAGAAGGCGAGGATGTCCCACCCGAGTATCGTCAGAGCCGCTTGATAGTCACCGGCGCCAACCTCCCATTCGGGTCCATCCGCAGCCAACTGGCCAGTGATACGCAGGCGGTCAGCGTCGATCTCTTCCTTGCTGAGAACGATCTGACGCACCCGCGCTGCGCTGGAATAGTTGCCGAGCTTCTGGAAGCGTCGGATGCCCGACAGGTATTCGCCAGCGACGAAGGCAATGCCCTGCATCGGCATTCGGATCTGGTTTTCCAGCACCAGCCGTATCACCCCCAACGCGGCCCGACGCAAGGCGAACGGATCTTTCGACCCAGTAGGCTTCTCATCGATGGCGAAGAAACCGACCAGCGTGTCCAGCTTGTCGGCAAGCGCCACGGCCACCGTCAGCGGCGCGGTCGGGACCGAATCCGCAGGCCCCTGCGGCTTGTAGTGGTCGCGCACGGCGTCCGCGACGGCCTCGGGGTGATTGAAGGCGCGGGCGTAGTAGCCGCCCATGACGCCCTGCAGTTCGGGGAACTCGCCGACCATGCCGGAGGACAGGTCGGCCTTGGCCAGGCGCGCGGCCTGTTCGGCCTGATCCGGGTCGGCGCCGACCAAGGGGGCGATCTCGCGGGCGAGGGCGGCGATGCGGTCGACGCGCTCGGCGAGGGTTCCGAGTTTGGCGTGGAAGGTCACGCCTTCCAGCTTCCTCGACCAGGCGTCGAAGCCGGTCTTCAGGTCCTCGTCCCAGAAGAAGCGGGCGTCATCCAGACGAGCCGACAGGACGCGGCTGTTGCCGGCGGCCAGAGCCTTGCCGCCGTCGGTGGCCTCGACATTGGCCACCACGACGAAATGCGCGGCCAGGCCGTGGGCCGCGGGGTCGCGGACGGCGAAATACTTCTGGTGCACCTTCATCGACAGCCGGATGACCTCCGGCGGCAGGGTCAGGAACTGCGGGTCCATGTCACCGAGGATCGGCGTCGGCCATTCGGCCAGACCCGCCACCTCGTCCAGCAGGCCGTCGTCGTCGACCAGCGCCAGACCTTTGGCCGCGCAAACCTTCTGCGCGCCCTCGAGGATGCGCAGCTTGCGGTCGGCGACGTCGAGCACGACGAACTGCTTCTCCAGCTTCGCGCGGTAATCGGCGAAATCCCTGACCGCAAACGGCTGGCCTGAGCCGAGGAAGCGGTGCCCCTCGGTGACGTCGCCCGAGGCGATGCCGTCGATCTCGAACGGAACCACCGCCCCGTCGAACATGGCGACGATCCGCTTCAGCGGCCGGATCCAGCGCAGCGTGCCCGAACCCCAGCGCATCGACTTGGGCCAAGGGAAGCCGCGGACGATGCCGTCGACCATCTCCGCAATCATGGCGGCGGTCGGCCGGCCCTGCTCGCTGATCACCGCGAACCAGACGCCGTCGCGTTCGCTGAGCTGATCCTTCGTCAGGCCGGTCTTGCGCAGGAAGCCGTCCAGCGCCTGTTCGGGCGCCGAGGTGCGGGGGCCTTTCAGCTCCTCTTCCCGGTCCGGCGTCGCCGCCGGCAGGCCCTCGACCACCAGCGTCAGCCGGCGCGGACCGGCGAAGGTGGTCAGGGCGTCATACCTCAGCCCGTCCGCCTTCAGCCGCTCGGAGGCCATGCGTTCGAGGTCGCGCGCGGCGCCCTGCTGCATGCGGGCGGGGATCTCTTCCGAGAACAGTTCGAGAAGGAGCTGGGCCATTATGCGCGCCCCCTTTCCTGCTCGACCCATTCGGTGGCGCAGGCCTTACAGAGATCGCGGATGCGCCCGATGTAGCTCTGGCGTTCGGCCACGGCGATGGCGCCGCGGGCGTCCATCAGGTTGAACAGGTGGCTGGCCTTCAGCACCTGATCATAGGCCGGCAGGACCAGCGCCTGATCCTGCGGACCCTTCATGGCCAGCAGGTTCGAGACCTCGGCCACCATGTCCTCGAACCGGCGCTTCAGGCCGTCGACGTCGTAGCCGTGGAAATTGGCTTCCGACTGCTGACGCTCGTTCTCGAGGAAGACCTCGCCGTAGGTCAGCCCCTCCTTGGTGAACTTCAGATCGTAGACGTTGTCGACGCCCTGGACGTACATGGCCAGACGCTCCAGCCCGTAGGTCAGTTCGCCCGAGACCACATCCACCTCGATGCCGCCGACGCCTTGGAAATAGGTGAACTGGGTCACCTCCATGCCGTCGCACCAGACCTCCCAGCCCAGACCCCAGGCGCCCACGGTGGGGTTCTCCCAGTCGTCCTCGACGAAGCGGATATCGTGCAGGGTCGGATCGATGCCGATCGCCGCCAGCGAGCCGAGGTACAGCTGCTGCAGGTTCTCGGGGTTCGGCTTCAGGATCACTTGATACTGGTAATAGTGCTGTAATCTATTGGGATTTTCACCATACCGGCCATCACCGGGACGGCGCGAGGGCTGCACGTAGGCCGCCTTCCACGGGCGCGGACCGAGGGCGCGCAGGACCGTCGCCGGGTGCAGGGTGCCGGCGCCGACCTCGATGTCATAGGGCTGCAGGATCGCGCAGCCCTGATCGGCCCAGTATTTGTGGAGGGTGAGGATCAGGTCCTGGAAGGCGAGCGGTTCGGTGGTCACAGGCAGGCTTTTTCGTCCGGGGAAGAAGGCCGCGGACCCTAGACGGGCGGCCTTTGCCGGGCAAGGCGATGACCCGCCTACGCTTCCTTAAGCGGCGGCGGGTACGAACTGTACCCATGAAGCAGATCGACCAGATGCGCCGGCGGGCCGCGCGCTATCTCGACATCGACCCGGTGACGATCGCGTCGCCGCGCGGGGTGTTCTCGCTGAGCTTCGACGACATTCCCGCCACGGCCTGGACCGAGGCGGGGCCGGTGCTGGCCCATCATGGGGTCAAGGCGACCTACTATGTCTGCGGCGGGCTGGCCGGCGGGCGCAACATGGACCGCGACCAGTTTCAGGTCGCCCATCTGCAGGCCCTGCATGACGCGGGGCACGAGGTCGGCTGCCACACCTTCGGCCACACCAGCGTGCTGCGCATGGACGCCGAGGCGCTGGGCCTGAGCCTCGACGCCAATGCGGCCTGGGTGGCCGAGCGGCTGGACGGGCACCGGATGACGACCTTCGCCTGGCCGTTCGGGGATGCGAGCCTTGGGGCCAAGCGGGTGGTGCGCGAACGGTTCGCCATGGCGCGGGGGGTGCGCGACGGGGTCAACGCCGGGCGCGAGGATCGGGCGCTGATCAAGAGCATCGGGCTGGAGAGCCGGCGGCTGCCGGGCTACGACCTCGAGGCCCTGATGGCCGAGACGGCGGCATCCAAGGGCTGGCTGAACGCCTATGGCCACGATGTGTCGGACCGGCCGACGGACTATGGCTGCACGCCGGACGATCTCGACCGGGTGCTGCGGGCGGCGAAGGCCGCGGGGTTGGAAGTGCTGCCGGTCGGGGCGGCGTGGGGCGTGGTGAGAGCCTAGGCCGCTTCCGCCATCCCCTGCTGCGCTTTCCGCGCATCCGCCCACTTGATCAGCGCGGCTCTCGGCCAGGCGACGATCCATGAGCGGGCCGTGTATTCGCCCTTTTCGATCAGGGCGGCGCGCGTCGGCGAGGAGGTCGCGGCGCGCTGCGTGTGAATCTCGCCCGGGCCCTGATGCAGCAGGAAGGCGCCGTTCTTCAGCGGATTGACCCGCAGATAGGCGAGGCGAGGACTGATCTGCTCCAGCGGCGGATCGTAGAACCAGCTGGAGCCCAGCATGCCGGCCATCTCAGGGCGGCGCTTGCAGATCTCGGCGGCCGTGGCCCAGGCGCGGTCCCAGCCGGCCTCGTTGAAGTCGGACAGTTCGCGGGCCTCGGTATGCACTTCCAGCCACGGCTTCCAGGCCTGGGCCGAGGCGTAGGCGGGGATCACCGACCAGCCCCAGCCTTCGCGAGCGTGGCGCAGCACCTGTCCGGGGCCCATGGGCGACGACAGGTCGATCATCTGGGTGCGGGCGCCGGGCACGCTGAGGACGAGCGAGATGCGCACGTCCTTAGCCCAGTAGTCGCGGTCGTAAGGATCGGCCGCGGCGGTCAGGAAGTCGGCGAGGCGCTGGATCCATTCCGGATAGAGCTCAAGCACGGCGGACGGCAGGTCGGCGGCGGGAACCCGCGCCGGCATCTCCAAGGCCCAGACGGCGATCAAGGCGCGGCGGTGGGCGTCGGTCACGGCAGGTCCGAAGGCGGCGGCCAGGGCTTCCTCGGCGCGGTGGCCGGGCTGGTCGAAATCCCAATGCCGGGCGGAGGCCTCGGCGGCCGCGGCGGCGCCGGCCTTGAGGGCGTGGATGCGGGCGCGGTCTTCCGCCGGAATCCGGTTCAGCACGGCCTCGAAGGCGGCGATCTGGGGCTGGGAGAGCGTTTCCATGAGCGCAGCCTGACATATCCGGGTTGTCCGGCGGTTAAGGCCGGCGCGGACAGCGAAACGGCGGCGGACGCGGGGTCCGCCGCCGTGGGCTGCAGGCGTTCGAGGATCAGTTGGGGGGCGTGCCGGGTCTGTCGACCTGCCCGTCCGTCGGGTTGGGAACGGGTGGCGAGGCCACGGTGGTCGTCGAGCCGGCCTGCTGGCCGTTCGGAGCCGTCGTGCCGGGCGCGGCGGGACGGGTGGCGGTGGTGGTGGTCGCGCCGGGCGCAGGAGTTGTAGCGGGCGCCGCAGCTGGCGCGGGAGCCGGAGCGGGCGCCGCGGCGGGGGCGGGCGTCGCGGCCGGAGCAGGCGCTTCCGGCGGCGCCATGGACCGGGCGGGGTTCAGGACCTTGTCGATCACGAAGATCGCGCCGTTGGAGGCGTCGATGTCGGCCCGCGTGATCATGGCGCCGTCAATGCGCAGGCCCTCGCCCGTGCCGTCGAGCAGAACGCGCGTGCGGTTGGCCGTCTGGACGCCGCCCTTGGTCCCCGTGATCTGGGACGAGGAAACGTCGGCGACGATCACATGGTAGAGCAGCAGATTACGCAGCTCCTGGGCGTTGGCCGGGTCCATCAGGCGGGTGCGTTCGGCCTCGGGCAGGGCGGCGAAGGCCTCGTCGGTGGGGGCGAAGATGGTCACCGCCGGACGCGCCTTCAGCGTGTCGGTCAGCTGCGCCTGGTTCAGGGCCGCCAGCAGGGTGGTGAAATTGCCTTGGGCGGTCAGCACGTCGATGACATTGCCGGAAGCGGCGGGCGTCGCGGCCTGGGCGACGGGGGCGGCAGGGGCCGCGGGGACCTGGGCGGGCGGAGCGGCGGGAACCTGAGCGGGCGGTGTCGCCTCGTCGGCGGGTTCAGCCGGCGTAGCGGCGGGCGGGGGCGTATCGGTCGCGGCGCTCGGCGGGGTCGCGGGCGTGGCCGAGGTGACGGGAACCGGCGTCGGAGCCGGGGGCGTCGGAGCGGTCTGGGCCAGAGCCGCCGGGGCGGCCAGCAACGCGGCCGCGGCGGTCGCTGTCAGCAGATGAAGACGAAGCATGGCGAAGTCCCTTTCCTTGGGCGAGTGGCCGCAAAGGGAGGGAGGTGCGGCCGGAGGTACACGAAACCTGCCCGGTGAAAGGCGCGGGAAGGGTCTCAAGTTCCATCCGGCGCCGGTCTAGCGCAGCATCGCGGCCCTCACCCACCAGTCGTCATGGGCGCTGGTCAGGCGTTCGGCGGCTTCAGCGGCCTGTTCCGCCGTGTCGAAAAGGCCGAAGACGGTGGCGCCCGATCCGGACATGCGGACAAGGCGAACGCCGGGAAGCCGCGCCGCCTCCGACAGGGTTGCGGCGATGACAGGCTGGAGCGCCACCGCCGGGGCCTCGAGGTCGTTCCGCTGGTTCACGAGCCAGTCAATCACTGAGGTGAGAGTCCAGTCGCCGGGTGGCGCCGGACGGTCCGCGCCCCTTGCGGGGCCCGCGTCCCAGGCTCGGTAGACCGCCCCGGTCGAAGAGGGGACGCCTGGATTGACCAGTACAGCTGGCAAGGGCGGCAGGCGCGGCTCGAAGGCCAGCCGGTCGCCCCGGCCCTCGGCCCACGCCGCGCGGGCATGCAGGCACATGGGACCGTCCGCGCCGACAGCGGCGGCGATGTCGGCCAGCGCACCGTCATCGAGGGCCAGGCCGAGCAGATCGCGGACAGCTTTCAGCGCGGCGCCGGCGTCGGATGAACCGCCGCCCAGTCCGGCGGCGATTGGCAGCTGCTTGTCCAGCGTCACGGCCACGGGCGGATCGCCTGCGCCGGTGGCCTCGCCCAGCGCGCGCAGGGCCTTGAGGATCAGATTGTCGCCGCCGTCGTTCAGGCCCGAAGCGAAGGGACCGGTCACCGTCAGGGACAGGCGGTCAGCCGGTCGAACCGTGACGCTGTCCCCGACATCGGCAAAGGCGACCAGGCTGGCGAGCGGGTGGTAGCCGTCGGCCGCCAAGGGTCCGACATGGAGGAACAGATTGACCTTGGCGGGGGCCAAAATGGGGACCGGCGCCATGCCTCAGGGCTGGCCCCCGCCGGGCAGCGGGGCCGGCTCTGGCAGGCCGCGGACCAGCTTCTGCTCGACCTCGGCGCGGCGCGGTGCGTCGGGTTCGAGAGTCAGCACCCGGTTCCATTGCCATTCGGCTTCGCGCCGGCGTCCGACCTGCCAGTAGGCGTCGCCGAGATGGTCGACGATCTCGGCGTTGCCCGGCTGTTTGCCGACGGCTTCCTCGAGCGTCTGGACGGCGATTTCGTACTGCCCTTGCCGGAATTGGGCCCAGCCGAGGGAGTCCTGGATGTTTCCGTTCTGGGGTTCGGCGGCATGGGCGCGGGCCAGCATCTCGGCGCCTTCGGCCACGCGACGGCCGCTGTCGACCCACATGTAGCCGAGGTAGTTGAGTATGGTCGGGTCGTTGGGCTGGGCCTGCAGGGCGGCCCATAGCTCGGCTTCGGCCTCATCGATCCGGTTCAGGTTCTCCAGCACCGTGCCGCGCAGGAAGCGGAACTGCGCGGGCTGGCCCGCGACGTTGATCGTGGGCCGGTTGAGGACCCCCAGCGCTTCGTCGTGTCGGCCCATGCCGACCATATGCACGGCCAACGCATAGGCGAAAGCGGCCTGGTTGGCCGCCGCAGCGTCAGCGCGGCGCAACGCTTCGAGCGCGCCTTCCGGGTCGCCCTGGGAGTCGAGCACCCCTGCCAGACCGACCTGGGCCCGCGCATAGGTGATGGGATCGGTCTGGCCGACCCGTTCAAACGCCCCGCGCGCCAACAGCGGCTGACGGCCGGCTGCGAGCGCCTGGCCGAGCTGAAGGCTGATCACGTCACGGGGATGCAGACTGTCGGCCATGCGCAGATAGATCGCTGACAGTTCCCACTGTTGGCTGAGGCTGGTCTGCAGGGCGGCGAACTCCAGGGCGTCGGCCGCACGCGCCAGCGCGGTAGGCTCCAGCGGGGCGCGACCGCGTCCGACAACGCGGGCCCGCCCGAGGATCGCCTGGGAGTTGGGATTTCCGCCGGTCAGGGCGGCGTCATAGATGGCCAGGGCTTCGTCGCGGCGGTTCTGACGCTCAAGAAATTCAGCGTAGTCCAGCGCGTACAGCATGGAGCCGCCGGGCGCGGCCATGAGGATCCTGTACTCGGCGTCCGCCTCGGTGAAGCGGCGGCGACTTTCCAGCAGACCTGCCCTCTGTTGGTGCAGAATCAGCCCCGTCGGATCGTTCGGCGGCGTGTCGACGGCCTTCAGCGCCGTGTCCCAGTCTCCCGCCGCCCCGGCGACCGCAGGTGTCAGATAGCGGGCGGCCGCGCTGAATGGTTCGCCGAACGGGCGCAGATTCAGCAGGGCGAGGCTTTGACGCGGCTCGCCGGAGCGGAGGGCCTGAACCAGCTCGATCAGCCGGCCTGCCTCGGCGAGATCGGGCGTGTCGGCGACGAGAGGAGTGAGGCGCGCCACCTCGCCGATGTCGCCGGAGAACAGACCGGACCGGAACGCCTCTTCGCCAAGGGTGGGCTGTTCGGGCGCGAGGGCGTGGGCGTCGCCGAGGAATTCCGAGCCTGCCGCCCGGTCGCCGCGGATGCTGGCGAGGCGGCCTGCGAGATAGAGGCCGTAGGCCGACTGGCCGGAGGCGTCGACCGGAACGGGCGCCCAGATCGCGGGGATCGGCGGCGCGACGGGTTCAGCCGCCGTCGCGACGGCCTCTTCAATGGGGATGACCAGAGGCGGCAGAAGCTCTTCAGGCCTCTCTACGTCTTCACCGGGAACGGGGACCACGATCGGCGCTTCCTGCGCCGGAACGTTGCGGGGCGGATCCATGACGACGGGCGCGTCCTGCGCGGCGGCAGCCGTCGTCAGGGCCAGAGCGGCGCAACCGGTCAGGAGAGAGGCGAGGCGGGAAAAACGCATGAGGGAACCCTCACCGGATTATGCGGCGACGACAAGGCCCCTCGCCTGCCCGATGTCACATATTCGGATAGTTCGGACCGCCGCCGCCCTCGGGCGTGGTCCAGACGATGTTCTGCGACGGGTCCTTGATGTCGCAGGTTTTGCAGTGGACGCAGTTCTGGGCGTTGATCTGGAAGCGCGGATTGGCCCCCTGCTCGTCGTACAGCACCTCGTACACGCCCGCCGGACAGTAAAGCCGCGCGGGCTCGCCATAGAGCGGCAGGTTCACGCGGATCGGGATGGACGGGTCCAGCAGCTTGAGATGCGCCGGCTGTTCCTCGGCGTGGTTGGTGTTGGAAATGAAGACCGACGACAGCTTGTCGAACGACAGCTTTCCGTCCGGCTTCGGATAGGCGATCGGCTTGTGCTTCGAGGCCTTTTCGGTCGCGCCGGCGTCGGTCTTGCCGTGCTTCAGCGTCCACGGAAGGTTCACACCGAAAATCGAAGAGAACCACATGTCGAACAGGCCCGCCGCCCCACCGAGGGTCGTGCCCAGCTTCGACAAGTAGGGTTTGGCGTTCCGGACCTGCTTCAGCTCCCTGTAGACCCAGCTGTTCTCGTAGGCGGTCTGGTATTCGACCAGTTGATCGCCCGAGCGGCCAGCCATGACGGCGTCGTAGGCGGCGTCGGCGGCCAGCATGCCGGTCTTCATGGCGTTGTGGCTGCCCTTGATGCGCGGGACGTTCACGAAGCCGGCCGAGCAGCCGATGAGGACGCCGCCGGGGAACGAGAGCTTGGGCACCGACTGGAAGCCGCCCTCGGTGATGGCGCGGGCGCCGTAGGAAATGCGGGTTCCGCCCTCCAGATGTTCGGCGATCGAGGGATGGTGCTTGAAGCGCTGGAACTCGTCGAATGGCGACAGGAAGGGGTTCTTGTAGTTCAGGTGGACGACGTAGCCGATGGCCACGTAGCGGTCGCCGAAATGATACATGAAGCTGCCGCCGCCGGTGAATTCGTCCAGCGGCCAGCCGGTGGTGTGCTGGGCCAGGCCGGGGCGGTGCTTCTCCGCCGGGACCTGCCACAGCTCCTTCAGGCCGATGCCGTATTTCTGCGGCTGGGCGTCGTCGCACAGGTTGTGGCGGGCCATGATGGTCTTGGCCAGCGAGCCGCGCACGCCCTCGGCGATGAAGACGTATTTGCCGTGAAGCTCGATGCCGGGCTGGAAGTCGCCGGTCGGTTTGCCGTGACGATCGATGCCGAAGACGCCGGCGACCACGCCCTTCACGGCGCCGGTGGGTTCGTCCCAGACCACATGGCTGGCGGCCATGCCGGGGTAGACCTCGACGCCCAGCGCCTCGGCCTGTTCGGCCAGCCAGCGCGCCAGATTGCCCAGCGAGGCGATGTAGCAGCCGTCGTTGTGCATCATCGGCGGCAGCAGGGGCATGGGCAGGCTGAGCTGCCCCATCGGCCCCAGCACCATGAACCGGTCTTCGGTGACCGGCGTCTCGAGCGGCGCGCCGCGCTCCTTCCAGTCGGGGAAGAGTTCGGTCAGGGCGCGCGGGTCGATGACCGCGCCCGACAGGATGTGGCCGCCGATCTCGGCGCTCTTCTCCAGCACGGCGACGGTGATGTCCTTGCCGTCCTTTTCCGCCCGCTGCTTCAGGCGAATGGCGGCGGCGAGGCCCGCGGGACCGCCGCCGACGATGACGACGTCGTATTCCATGACCTCGCGCTCGACGCCTGCGAGAGCCTCGGCGGGCGGCAGGTTGTCGATCACGGCTTCCTGCCAGGCGTCTGTCGCGCCGCCCTCGATCGCGTCCTCGGCCATGCCCTGATTTCCTCGCAGTCGGTGTGGTCTTGGTGTTTTCCGCTTATCGGAAGGTGACGCAAGGGTGGTCAAGGACTATCCCTGTGCGGACCGTCATGAACACCCAGCCCCTCGACGCCGCCGCGACCGAAAGCCTGCTCGCCTTCTGGCGCGACGCGGGGGTCGACGCCTGTTTCGAGGACGCCCCGGTCGACCGCACCCATGTCGTTCCGCCGCCGGCCGTGAAGGCGCTCGCCAAGGCCACGGCGTCGGTGGTGGTTGCACCGGATGCGGGCGACGCCCTGTCCGAGGCGCGCCGGCTGGCCGCCGGGGCGAGCACGCTGGAGGAACTGGGTCAGGCGATCGCAGCCTTCGAAGGTTGTCCGCTGCGGGGCTTGGGCGCGACGCAGTCCGTATTCAGCCGCGGCAACCCAGAGGCGCCGATTCTGCTCATCGGCGAAGGTCCGGGCGCGGAAGAGGATCAGCGCGGCCAGCCCTTCATCGGCAAGGCGGGGCAGCTCCTCGACCGGATGCTGAAAGAAGCCGGGCTCGAAGGCCGGGTGTTCATCACCAACACGGTCTTCTGGAAGCCGCCCGGCAACCGGACGCCGACGCCGGCCGAACAGGCCGTCTGCGCGCCGTTCGTGGAGCGGGCCTTCGCCCTGCTGAAGCCCAAGGCGGTGCTGCTGCTGGGCGCGGCGGCCGCGAAATCGATCCTGGCCACCGACGAGGGCATCATGAAGATGCGCGGCCAGTGGAGAGAATGGCGGCTGCCCGAGGGCGCGGTTTCGGCCCCCGTGCTGCCGACGCTGCATCCCGCCTTCCTGCTGAGGCAGCCGATGGCCAAACGGCAGGCTTGGGCGGACATCCTGTCGCTGGCCGCGCGTCTGGACGCAGACGGCTGAAGCCTGTTCATCCTTCAGACTCAAAACTGCCCCAAAATGGGGAGAAATCTTGACACGGGCCGGGGGCGATGGCGCCTTCCGCGTCTGACGACCGAATGAACAGCGCAGACGCGACCTGAGTCGAGACGGGTCGCGCAACGCTCAAAGGGGGCCGCCTCAGTGCCGTTTGATTTCCGCCGCGCGATAATCGCGCCGACGTTGGCCGTGGCCCTGTGTGCCATGGCGACCGCCGGCCAGACCGAGGAAATCCGCCGCGCGCCGACGGCCCTGAGCGCCGCCGACCGGCTCAGCTACACCACCGCCTTCGACGCTCTTCGCCGCGGCGATCTGGAGGCTGCCCGGGCTTCCGCGCGCCAGGCCAATGACCGCGTCCTGCTGGGACAGGTCGAGTTCGAGCGGCTGTTCCACGCCGACTACAGCGCCACCTATGAGGAACTGTCGGCCTGGCTGGCCGAGTACGCCGATCTGCAATGCGCCGAGCGGGTCTGGACCCTGGCCATGCGCCGGCGGCCCGACGGCGCCCCGGAGCCCCGCCGTCCGACGCGGATGGGCGGCGGCCGGACCTGGAACGCCATCGCGGCGGCCGGCGGCAACACCGAAGGCGACCCGATGAAGGCGGCGCGCGTCGCCCTGAATCGCGACGACCTGACCGGCGCGGTCGCCTTGGGCGATCAGCTGGGCGACTGGTGGACGGTCGGTCTGGCCCAGTATCGGCTTGGGGAGTTCGGCCAAGCCAAGGTCGCCTTCCAGCGCGTGCTGGACGATCCGACCGAGGATGGGTGGACGCGGGCGGGCGCCGCCTTCTGGGCCGCGCGTTCGGCGGGTCGGTCCGGCCAGCAGGACCGCGTCCAACCCCTGTTGCGCCGCGCCGCCGCCTGGCCGGCGAGCTTCTACGGCCAGATCGCCTTGCGCCAGCTGGGCGAGGAGCCGGCGATCGAGAATCTGGGACCGGTCCCCTATGGCGCCGCCCGGCTGCAGAACGCGTCGTATCAAGCCGATGAGCCCGTGGGCGTGGATGCCGCCGAGCTGGAAGCCTTCGTCCGTTCCGAGCCGCGCGCCCTTCGCACGGTCGCCTTCTATGAGGTCGGACGGCGCAGCGACGCTCGCGACGAGCTGAAGACCGGCATCCGCGCCGCCGCCACCGACCGCGGCCGCGAACTATGGGCCGCGCTGGGCCGGGCCTTGGGTCCGCGCGTGACGGGCTCGGGCGACGACGTGCGCCGCGTCGACGCCAACCGCTATCCGCAACCGGTGATCGAACCCGAGGGCGGCTTCACCGTCGAGCGCTCGCTGGTCTACGCCATCGCCCGCAAGGAAACCGACTTCAACGCCCGCGCCCGGTCGGGGGCCGGCGCCTATGGCCTGATGCAGGTCATGCCGACGACCGCCGCCGAACTGACCGGCGACCGGGGCTTCATCAGCGACCCGGAAAGGCTGTTCAATCCCAACGTCAACGCCCGTCTGGGTCAGGCCTATGTAAACCGGGTGCTGGCCCTGCCGGCGATCAACGGCGACCTGCTGCGGGCCGCGGCCTCGTACAACGCCGGGCCCGGCCCGATGGTGGCAGCGGTGCGGAAACTGGGTCCGGAGGCGGATCCGCTGCTGCTGATCGAGACGATCGACGTGCCCCAGGCGCGGGAGTATGTCGAAAAAGTCGTGGCGGCCTACTGGATCTACCAGCGGATGAACGGCCGGCCGCTGCATACGCTGGACGCGGTGGCGTCAGGGGCGTCGCGGGTTCCGATCGCTCTGGACTATGTCGCGCCGCCGCCGGTTCCGGTTCAGGCGGTCGATCTGGCCTCGGCGGCCACGACCGCCGGAACGAACTAGATCACGCTGACCAGAAGCGCCGGCAGGCAGCAGGCGATCACAATCATCAGCCCATAGACTATCAGGCTGGGACGACGCGTGCCGGGCTGGTGAACGGGCGTGGACATGGCGAATCCCTAAACGCACAGGCGTTCTTGCAGACGCAAGATACCGCCGTTGTCTTAAAGCCCGGTTCCGCGGAGCGGTTAATGGGTTGCCAGCGCCTCGGCCGACCATTCGAGGAAATCGGGCTGGGCCAGCAGGGCGTCGCGATATGCGGCGGCCGTACCGTCGTCGCCATAGGCGGCCAGATCGATCTGGAAATGGCGGAACCGCGTGGCCACGGGGGTGAAGAAGGCGTCGGGCACCGACCACTCGCCGAACAGGTATGGGCCGCCCTCGCCGAACCGGGTCCGCATCTCGCGCCACAGGGAAACGATGCGGCGGATGTCTTTCGCGGCCGCCTCGCCGGTCGGCGGTGGCGAGCGGTCCGGGCCGACCATGGTGTGGTCGGGCCCCATGCCGCATTCGGCGCGCAGTCCCATAAAGCCGCCGTGCATCTCGCAGGCCGCCGACCGGGCCAGCCAGCGCGCGTGTGCGTCGGCCGGCCACAGGCGGACATGCGGGAAATTCTCGGCGCACCAGACGGAGATGGCCATGGAATCCCAGATGGTCTCGCCGTCGACGTTGAGCAGAGGCACTAGGCGGGAGGGCGATATGTGCTCCAGTTCAGCCCGCCCGCCGGGGGAATAGATGTCGAACTCACGCACGGTGAAGTCGGCCTTGCAGCGTTTCAGCACCAGCCAGGGCCGCAGCGACCAGGTCGAATACAGACGCGGTCCGATGATCAGTTCCATGAGCCCCTCCAGCGATTCAGTCCGCCTGCAATACGGCTGGTCCGGGCTCGCCGCCAGCCGCCCATGGCCGAGTTTGCCACGGTCCGGCACAAGCGGCGCTTGACTCAACCTCCCCCGGGACCGACACCCCGCGCCCATGATCAGCCGCTATTCCCGCCCCGCCGCCGTCGCCATCTGGTCGCAGGAGACCAAATACCGGATCTGGTTCGAGATCGAGGCGCACGCCGCCACCCGGATGGCCGAGCTGGGGACCATCCCCGCCAGCGCCGCCGAGGCGATCTGGGCCAAGGGCAAGGATGTGGTGTTCGACGCCGACCGCATCGACGAGATCGAACGCACCACCAAACACGACGTTATCGCCTTCCTGACCCATGTGTCCGAGCTGGTTGGCGAGGAAGCGCGCTTCCTGCACCAGGGCATGACCTCATCGGACGTGCTGGACACGTGTTTCGCAGTTCAGCTGGCGCGCGCCTCTGATCTGCTCATTGGGGGCGTCGATCGAGTGCTGGCGGCGCTGGAAACGCGGGCGAAGGAGCACAAACTCACGCCGTGCGTAGGCCGCAGCCACGGCATCCACGCCGAGCCGGTGACCTTCGGCCTCAAGCTGGCCGGCTATCACGCCGAGTTCCAGCGCGCGAAGCGGCGCCTGCTGGCCGCGAAGGAAGAGATCGCCACCTGTGCCATCTCCGGGGCGGTCGGCACCTTCGCCAACGTCGATCCGGCGGTCGAACAGTATGTGGCCGAAAAGATGGGTCTGGCCGTCGAGCCCGTCTCCACCCAGGTCATCCCCCGCGATCGCCACGCCGCCTTCTTCGCGGCCCTCGGCGTCGTCGCCTCGTCGGTCGAGCGGCTGGCCATCGAGATCCGCCACCTGCAGCGCACGGAAGTCCTCGAAGCCGAAGAGTTCTTCGACAAGGGCCAGAAGGGTTCGTCGGCCATGCCGCACAAGCGCAACCCGATCCTTACCGAGAACCTGACCGGCCTGGCCCGTCTGGTTCGCTCAGCGGTGGTGCCGGCCATGGAGAACGTCGCCCTCTGGCACGAACGGGACATCAGCCATTCGTCGGTCGAGCGCGGCATCGGGCCGGACGCCACCATCCATCTGGACTTCGCCCTGCACCGGCTGGCCGGCGTGGTCGAGCGGCTCAATGTCTACCCCGAGAACATGCAGAAGAACCTCGACCTGCTGGGCGGCCTGGTGCACTCGCAGCGGGTCATGCTGGCTCTGACGCAGGCAGGCGTGTCTCGCGAGGACGCCTATGCGGCGGTTCAGGAGAACGCCATGAAGGTCTGGCGCGGCGAAGGCCGGTTCCTCGACTTCCTCAAGGCCGACGCCCGCGTGACCTTGCCGGCGGAACAGCTCGAGGCGCTGTTCGACCTCGGCTATCACACCAAGCACGTGGACACGGTATTCGGCCGGGTGTTCGGCGCCCAGTGACGCTGAAGCGCGCCTTCGACCCGGTCATCGACGCGAACACGCGGCTGCTGATCCTCGGCAGCCTGCCCGGAGACGCCTCCCTGAAGGCGGCGGAATATTACGCCCATCCGCAGAACGCCTTCTGGCGGTTGGTCGGCGGCGTCGTCGGACGCGATCTGACCGCCCTGCCCTATCCGGAACGGCTGGAGGCGCTGAAGGCGGCCGGGGTCGGACTGTGGGACGTCATCGCGAGCGCCCACCGCCCCGGCAGTCTGGACGCGGCGATACGTAACGCCGAGGCCGCCGACCTGAACCGGTTCATCGGGAGCCTGCCAGCGCTGCGAGCCGTGGCCTTCAACGGGGGAACCGCGTCGCGCCTCGGTCGGCGAGGGCTTGTCCCACGCACGGATGTCGTGCTGATCGACCTGCCGTCGTCCAGCCCCGCCTACACCCGGCCTCTGGCGGAGAAGGCGGCGGCATGGGCTGTGCTGGGCGAAATCCTGCAGCAGCCCTGATCGAGGGGTGCGGTCACGTGTCGCGGGGCAATACAGGGCCGTCGTGCATCTTTTCCCCGGCTGGACAGTACCTGACCCCGAACCGCCGGCAGGGCGGTCGCTCAGGAGAAGTCGTATGAAAGTCACCAGAACCGCCACGCTCGCAGGCGTATCGATCGCCGCCATGCTGGCCCTCGCCGCTTGCGGCAACAACGCCGAGGAAGCCGCTCCGGCGGACGCTACGGCTGCCGACACCAGCGCCATGGCCCCGGCTCCCGCCGCCACGGGCACGGTTGTGGCCGTGGCCCAAGGCAATCCGGACTTCAGCACCCTGGTTAGCGCCGTCACGGCCGCGGGCCTCGGCGACACGCTGAACGGCGGCGGTCCCTTCACCGTCTTCGCCCCGACCAACGCAGCCTTTGAAAAGGTCCCGGCGGCGACCCGCGAAAGCCTGATGGCCCCCGCCGGCAAAGCCGACCTGACCAGGATCCTGACCTATCACGTGGTCCCCGGCCGCGTCGACGCGGCCGCCCTGACGCAGCAGATCCAGGCCGGCGGCGGCAGCGCGCAGCTGACCACCGTGCAGGGCGGCGTTCTGACGGCCCGGGCCGGCGCCGACGGCTCGGTCACCCTGACCGACGCCAAGGGCGGCGTGTCGCGCGTGGTCCAGGCCGATGTCGCGGCCTCGAACGGCGTGATCCACGCCATCGATACGGTTGTGATGCCGTAACGGCGGCTGCGCCGCCGAAACGAGAAGGGCCGCTCCATCGCTGGAGCGGCCCTTTTTTGTCGGCCTCGCGGCGACGGGTTACTCGCCGTTGCGAATCTGGTCGCGGGCGATGGACTGCAGCTCGTCCATCTTGCGACGGATTTCGCCTTCCGACACGGTCAGGCCGGCGCCTTCCAGATCCTGGGCGATCTTGCGGAAGACGTCTTCCTCGCCGGGCTGTTCGAAGTCCGCCTTGACGATGGCGCGGCCGTATTCCTCGGCCCCGGCGGCGTTCAGGCCCATTTTCTCGGCAGCCCACAGGCCAAGGAGCTTGTTGCGCCGCGCAACCGCCTTGAACTCCTGTTCCTGATCGAGGGCGTACTTGGACTCGAAGCCCTTTTCCCGATCGTCGAAGGTGGTCATGGGCGTTGCAGGCTCCGTCAGGCGGCCAGGGCGGGCCGCGGTCGAGGTGGTCTATATCCACCGGATACCCGAACGCAACCGGAACTGACGGGGTTGCGACGAGCCGCCCCAAGACCGCGCCAAAACGACGCTGGTTTGTATCGCGGCGGCGCATCCGCTAAGGCTTCGCGCGACTTTTTCCCGCCCGCCCGATTCCGGATCAAGCCGCCCAGACCCGGTCTGGCCGCGCGATCTGCGTTTCCAACAGGCCCCGCCCGGACCGAAGATGATGAACGTCAAGCGCAAGAAGCTCTACGAGGGCAAGGCCAAGATCCTCTACGAGGGCCCCGAGCCGGGCACCCTGATCCAGTATTTCAAGGACGACGCCACCGCCTTCAACGGCGAGAAGAAGGCCCAGCTCGAGGGCAAGGGCGTCATTAACAACCGTATCAGCGAGTTCGTCATGTCGCGCCTGAACGGCATCGGCGTGACCAACCACTTCATCAAGCGGCTGAACCTGCGCGAGCAGCTGATCCGCGAGGTCGAGATCATTCCGCTGGAAGTCGTCTGTCGCAACGTGGTCGCCGGCTCGATGAGCCAGCGCCTCGGCATCGACGAGGGCACGCCCCTGCCCCGCTCGATCATCGAATTCTATCTCAAGAAGGACGAGCTCAACGACCCGATGGTCACCGAGGAGCACATCACCGCCTTCAATTGGGCCAATACCCAGGAGCTGGACGACATCCTCGCCACGACGGTGCGGGTGAACGACTATCTGTCGGGCATGTTCGGCGCCGTCGGCATCACCCTGGTCGACTTCAAGATCGAGTTCGGCCGGGTGTGGGAGAACGACTTCAGCCGGGTCATCCTGGCCGACGAAATCAGCCCTGATTCGTGCCGCCTGTGGGACACCAACACGGGCGAGAAGCTGGACAAGGACCGCTTCCGCCGCGATCTGGGCAATGTGATCGAAAGCTACACCGAGGTGGCCCGCCGCCTCGGCATCATGAAGGATATGCCGACCGTGATTCAGGGTGGATTGCACTAGTATGGCCAAGGTGAAGGTGCATGTGTTTCTGAAGCCCGGCGTCCTCGACGTCCAGGGCAAGGCCGTCGAAGGCGCCCTGCACGGGCTGGGCTGGTCCGGCGTGACCAACGCTCGCGTCGGCAAGCTGATCGAGTTCGATCTCGACGGCGTCGCCGATCCAGCCGCCGAGGCGAAGAAGATGTGCGAGCAGCTGCTGGCCAACACCGTGATCGAAAGCTACCGCATCGAGGCTGCGTGAAGCGGCTGATCCAGTTCTCGGTCGCGGCCTTCGTCGTGGTCTGCGTGCTGATCTTCGCGGCGGCGCTGGCCGGCGGGCTGACCGACGATTCAGCTTTCACCCAAGCGGCCAAGGACGCGGCGCACTAGCGACCGCAGCCGCGATTGTGCGTTAGGCTGGCTCCAGACACAGCGAGGAGCGATCCCATGGCCTTCACCGTCACCTCCACCGGCTTCACCGACGGCGGCGGCCTGCCCGATGCGCAGGTCTACGCCAAAGGCAATCGCTCGCCGCAACTGCGCTGGACGGGCGCGCCGGAAGGCACGAAGAGCTTCGCCGTCACCTGCTATGATCCCGACGCGCCGACCGGCTCGGGCTTCTGGCACTGGACCGTGGCCAACATCCCCGCCGACGTGACCGAACTGGCCGAGGGCGGCGCCGTGCCCGCGGGCGCGGTCGAGGGCCGCACGGACTTCGGAGAGCCCGGCTTCGGCGGCGCCGCGCCGCCTCCGGGGCATGGGCCGCACCGCTACATCTTCACCGTCTTCGCCGTGGACGTGGAAAGCCTGCCGGTCACACCCGAGGACTCGGGCGCCAAATACGGTTTCAACCTGCATTTCCATACGCTGGCCAAGGCCTCGATCACCGGGATTTACGAGAACAAGGGCTGAGCACGGCTCCCCCGCCTGACAAGACGGCCGAACGCTGCTAAAGGGCGCCGCCATGAGCGCAGCCGTCATCGTCTTCCCCGGTTCCAACTGCGACCGCGACTGCAAGGTCGCCGTCGAACGCTCCACGGGCGAGCGGGTCGAAATGGTCTGGCACCAGGAGACGGAGTTGCCGTCTGGCCTGGACCTGATCGTGCTGCCCGGCGGCTTCTCGTACGGCGACTATCTGCGCTGCGGAGCCATGGCGGTGCAGTCGCCCATCATGCAGGCGGTGAAGAAGGCCGCCGACAACGGCGTGGCCGTTCTGGGCATCTGCAACGGCTTCCAGATCCTGTGCGAGGCCGGAATGCTGCCGGGCGCCCTGCTGCGCAACGCGGGCCTGAAATACGTCTGCAAGCCGATCAGCCTGACCGTGACAAACGGCCAGACCCGTTTCACCGCCGGCTATCAGGGCCAGCGCGAGGTGATCATGACCCAGGGCAATGGCGACGGAAATTTCTTCGCCGATGCCGAGACGCTGGCCCGGATCGAGGGCGAAGGCCAGGTCGTGTTCCGCTATGTCGACAACCCCAACGGCTCGGTGAACGACATCGCCGGCGTGCAGAACGCCCGCGGCAACGTGCTGGGAATGATGCCGCACCCCGACCGGGCCTTCGAGGAAGAACTGGGTTCGGCCGATGGCGCGACCCTGTTCCGGTCGATCTACGCCGCCGCCTGAGCAGCGGGGGCGCGGCTGGCGTCGCGTGGCCCATGCCCCTAACCTTTTAATCCGGACGGGTACGGCGGGGGCCAATGAACTTCTGGAAAATATTGATCGGCGTCGTCGTTCTGGCATGCTGCCGGCCGGCCGCGGCCCAGGTAGCAGCCAGCCCGCAAGCCGCGAGCCAGGATTGGGCTTTCGTGGAAGCCGGCGACCAGAACGCCGTAATCGCAGTCACCGGGTTCGACAACGGCATCATCCTGTCCAGTCGATGCGCGAACGGCGTGTTCGACGTGACTGTGAACGGCCTTCCAGCGGCCCGCGGATTCTCGCGGCCGCTTCGGCTGTCCGTGGGCGACGAGCCGTTGCAGGACGAAACGTGGACGGTCGCTGACAACCGGACTGCCGCGTTCAGCCGCCTGCCCGCATCCCTGACGCGACGGCTCGCTAAGGGCGGCCGCTTGCAGATCGCTGTTCCCGCGGGCAACGGCGAACGGGCGACCCGCTATGTGATGGAGTTACCGCCGTCGCCCGCCAATCTGGAACGGACCCTTACCTCATGCGGCCGGCCGCTGGTCGATCGCAGAGACGTTGACACTGATAGGGATGCGCCGGACGGCCTTTCATCAGGCGTCGCCTGGGTCCGGATGCCCCGAATCGATTTGCCGGACTCGGTCCGGGGCCGGTATGTAACACAGGCCAGCGTGACCGTTTCCTGCGTCGCGTCGGAAGCCGGCGGCCTGACCGACTGCATCATCGAGAGCGAACATCCGGGCGGCTACAACTTCGGTCGCGAGGTCCGCCGCGCCCTGAGACAGGCCAGCATCCGTGCCCAACCGGGCGGCCCGCCCTTGGCTGGCCGGCTGATTTCGTTCACCGCGGTCTTCCGCAACGAATAGGTTAGACCCCCCAGGCCTTTCCGCCCGCGCCATAGTCGTCGATCGCCTGGAACATGGCTGACACCAGCGCCCGCTCTTCCTCGGTCAGCTCAGGCTTCCAGACGTCGAAGATGAGGACGGTGCGGTCCTGACCGCTGTCGTTGGCGGCCTCGTGCTCAATGGTGTCGTCGAAGGCCCAGGCCTGGCCCTCCCTCCACTCGCGGACGTCGTTGCCGACGCGGAAGCGCGAGCCCGGAGGCGCGATCAGGGGCAGGTGACAGATCAGGCGGGTGTTGATCAGGCCGTGATGGGGCGGGATGCGCGCGCCGGGCGTTAGCCGCGAGAACAGGACCGACGGCGTACGGCCAGGCACGCGGCACAGCGGAACCTCGGCAAGAGCCTGAAGTGTGCGCGGGCAACGACGCGCCATGTCCGGCTGCTCCTCGCCGTCCTTCCATAGAAAAAGGGCGCTCCAGTCGGCGTTCGAGACCATGCCGCTGGAATCGGAACTGGGCCGGTCGGCGCGCGGCTCCACATAAGGGCGGAACAGATCCGGCTCGGCCAGCAAGGCCTCGAGTTCGCCCCGAATGTCGGACGCGGCCGCCTCGACCGCCGCCAGCCACGGCAGGGTGTCGCGCGGCTGAAACTGGATCTGCGGCAGGCCGGGAAACAGGTAGGCCCGCGGCTCCTGCAAATACAACCGCTTGCGGCCGGCCATCAGGTCCAGCGACAGAGCGAACCGATCGCTGGATGCGCCGACGCTGAAACCGGACCCCGCGAGGCGGTCGCCGAGGTGCGCCTGGAAATCCGCCGCTTGGTCTTGCACAGCCGCCTGCGCTCGCCGCAGATGCGCGATCATATCGGGCGACAGGTCGTCCCCCTTACCCGCAGCACGCAGGGCGAACCCGTAGAAGCTGACGGCGCCTCGGGTATCGCCGAGCGCGGACAGGGCGTCGCCCTTGGCGATCAGGGCGCCAAGATCCCGCGCATCGGCCGCCAGCGCCCGGTCGGCCTCGGCCAGCCGGGCCTCCATGGTTCGCTGATCCGCGCCGTCCTCCATCCACTGATCGGAGGCGCCGGAGCGGCGTCCGTCAAGACGAAACGTCAGACGGCCGGATTGGCCGTCCGTGATTCCTCGTCCTCCGAACCCTGAACGCCGACCGACTGATCCAGCGCATCGGGATCGGTCTCATCCGGCGTGCGGACGCCGCCTGGATCGCGCTGGGCGTTGAGTTCGCGTTCGCCGAGGCCGAGCCCCTGCTCGCGCGCGCGGTCGGCTTGGACGGTATCCGTTTCGAACACCGGGGTTTCGGCGGGGGTCGAAGGGTCTTTGTCGGCCATGGTCCATCTCCGTTCCTGAAGCCGATTCAACCCGCGTCGGGAGGTCCCGGTTCCGGGATTGAACCTTTGCCCGGGACCACACGTACTTGTGTCCACACCCAGGAGAATCCCATGTCGTCCATCGTCCGCGCCACGCCCGCCCAGATGACCCGCCGGGTGGTGGTCCTCGCAACGGCGATCTTCGCCGTCATCGTCGGACAGGGCCAGATGGCTCTCGGTCTGGGCCAGTCCGCCGCCGAATTCGCCGCCGACAGCGATGCGACACTGAAGGTCGCCGGTTATGCCTTCGCCATCTGGGGCCTCATCTACCTGGGCCTGCTGGTCTATGCGGTGCGGCAGGTCCTGCCGCAGACAGGCGAGAGCCTGTTGATCCACCGCTTCGGCTGGCCCTCGGCGGCGGCGATGGCGGGAATAGGCCTCTGGATCGTTGCAGCGGCGATGGACGCGGAACTGGCCACCATTTTGCTGATCTTCGGCTCGCTGGTGGTGCTGCTGGTCCCGATGTTGCTGAACGCGGGCGCCATTCGGGCCCTGCCCGTACGTGACCACGACCGCTGGTCGGTGGTCTGGCCGCTGGCGCTCTTGGCCGGCTGGCTCACAGTTGCGGCGCCGCTGAATCTGATAACCGTAGCCACCGGCAACGGCGCCTTGCCGCCGGTCCTGTCGCCGACTGTCTGGGCGATGACCGCGATAGCCGTGGTTGCCGTCGTAGCGCTCACGGTCACGCAGCGAATCCGTACGGTAGCCTACGCGATTCCGGTCGCGTGGGGCTTCCTCGGCGCCTTCGTCGCCGAGGAAGCGCGGAACCCGGCCCTGGCCTACTTCGCTCTGGTCGCATCCATCGCGGTTCTGATCGGAGCGATCATATTGAGCCTCGGCCTGCGCCGAGGCGTGGAACGGCGGGTCGCCGTCTAGGGGTCACCCATACGTCCGGAATTGACGCAGGCGTGTGCTTTGCTCACTCGACCCATCCGGGGCCGGTCTTTGACAATCAAATGGAGTGCGCGTTTGCGGACGGCGCCTGGGTTAGCCGGACTATCCGGACTATCCGGACCGTATTTTTCGTTGTGGCCGCAGATCTTGCAAATCTGCAGATCGAGCCGCTGCCCGACGTTAGTTCTCGGCGGCCTGATCGTCGTTTGCGGCCTCTTTCGACGCTCGCTCTGCGGCGGCGGAAGCGCCCGCGTCGTCAGCCGCAATCTCGGGTGCATCGGGATCTTCAGGCGTCGCGGCGGGGTCGATGGGTTGGTCGGGCATCGCGGCCTCCTTCAGCTTCACAGAAACAATGGGCGGCTGCGCGCGATGTTCCGCGCTCGGCGGCTGACACCCGCGCCCTGAACGGCTATGAGGCCCGCCCATGAGCGCTCCCGAAAAGACCATGGCCGAACTGGCCGCCGAATACGGCCTGGCCCCAAACGAATATCAGGTCGTCCTCGACCGGCTGGGGCGAGAGCCTAACCACGTCGAACTGGGCGTCTTCTCGGTGATGTGGTCCGAGCACTGCTCGTACAAATCCTCGAAAATCCATCTGGGCAAATTCCCGACCAAGGGACCCCGGGTCATCTGCGGACCGGGCGAGAACGCCGGGGTCATCGACATCGACGACGGGGACGCCTGCATCTTCAAGATGGAGAGCCACAACCACCCCAGCTTTATCGAACCCTATCAGGGCGCGGCGACCGGCGTGGGCGGCATCATGCGCGACGTCTTCACCATGGGCGCGCGGCCGGTCGCTCTGTTGAACGCCCTGCGCTTCGGCGATCCTTCGCACGAGAAGACGAAGCGGCTGGTCAAGGGCGTGGTGTCGGGCATCGGCGGGTACGGCAACTGCGTCGGCGTGCCGACGGTGGCGGGCGAGACCAATTTCCACGCCGGCTACAACGGCAACATCCTGGTCAACGCCATGTGCGTGGGCGTGGCCAAGGCAGACAGCATCTTCTACTCGGCTGCGCCGGGCGGCGGCATGTCTGTGGTCTATTTCGGTTCCAAGACCGGCCGCGACGGCATTCACGGCGCGACCATGTCCTCGGCCGAGTTCGACGACGAGTCCGACGCCAAACGCCCCACGGTGCAGGTCGGCGATCCCTTCGCCGAAAAGCTGCTGATCGAGGCGACGCTGGAGCTTATGGCCTCGGGCGCGGTCGCCGCGATCCAGGACATGGGCGCGGCGGGCCTGACCTCGTCGTCGGTCGAGATGGCCGGCAAGGGCGGCGTGGGCATCGAGCTGAACATGGACGCCGTGCCCCAGCGCGAAGAGGGCATGACAGCCTATGAGATGATGCTGTCGGAAAGCCAGGAGCGGATGCTGGCGGTCCTGAAGCCCGGCCGCGAGGAAGACGGCCACCGGATCTTCAAAAAATGGGGCCTCGACGCCGCCGTGATCGGCAAGACCACCGACAGCGGCCATCTGGTGCTCAGGCACCACGGCGAGATCGTCTGCGACGTGCCGCTGGCCCCGCTGTTCGACTACGCGCCCCTCTACGACCGCCCGTGGGTCCAGCCGGAGTTGCAGCCGCGTCTGGCCCCCGCCGACGTACCGGCGCCCGAAAGCTGGGTCGATGCGGTGCTGAAGGTGCTGACCTGCCCCGACATGGCCTCCAAGCGCTGGCTGTGGGAGCAGTACGACCGCCACGTGATGGCCGACACCCTACACGACTCCTCGACCGGCGCGGACGCCGGCGTGGTCCGGGTGCACGGCACCGACAAGGGTCTGGCCATGACCTCGGACTGCACGCCCCGCTACGTTCAGGCCGATCCCTATGAAGGCGGCAAACAGGCGGTGGCCGAGGCCTGGCGCAACCTGACCGCCGTCGGCAGCCGGCCGATCGCCATCACCGACAACCTCAATTTCGGCAACCCGCAGAGGCCCGAGATCATGGGCCAGATCGTCCGCGCCATCGACGGCATGGCCGAGGCCTGCCGGGTGCTGGACTTCCCCGTCGTGAGCGGCAACGTCAGCCTCTATAACGAGACCAACGGCGTCGCCATTCCGCCGACCCCGACGGTCGGGGCCGTGGGCCTGCTGTCCAACTACGACACCGTCACGGGCTTCGGCGGCATGGTCGAGGGCGACGTGCTGGTGCTGATCGGCGAGACGCATGGCGAGCTGGGCTCGTCCATCTATCTGCGCGAAGTGCTGGGCCGCGAGGACGGCGCTCCACCGCCCGTCGATCTGGCGCTGGAGCGGGTCACGGGCGACTTCGTGCGCGGCCTGATCGAGGCGGGCGACCTGACCTGCGTCCACGACCTGTCGGACGGCGGGCTGATCGGGGCGGCGGCGGACATCGCCCTGGCCTCGGACTGCGGCGTCGAACTGGACGCCACCTCGGCGACCCACGCCCACATCCTGCTCTTCGGCGAGGATCAGGCCCGCTATCTGGTCGCCACGGCGGACGCCACGGCGATCATCGCGGCGGCCCAGAAGGCCGGGCTGCATGCTTCGGTCGTGGGCCGCGCCAAGGGCCGGGACTTTTCTTCGGGCGGACCCGAAGGCGACCTGTTCCGCCTGCCGCTGGACCACCTGCGGGAGATGCACGAGGCGTGGCTGCCGAACTGGATCGAAGGCTGATGCGCGCCGTCCTGACCGTCTTGGCGACCTCGCTCGCTCTCGCGGCCTGCGATGGCGGCGGCGATCCGGTGCAACGGGCCCTGCGCGACACGGCGGCCGCGAACCAGTCGGCTGCAGTCAAGGAGACCGCGACGACCTCCGTCGCCGCCCATGGCTCGGCGCGGAATGGCGTTTCCGCGGGCGATCGCGCCTTCGCGGGGTCTGAAGCAGCGATGCATGCAGGCATGGCCACGGCGTCAGGCGAGACCGTGGACGAGGCCTATATCGCCAAGATGATCGAGCATCATCGCGGCGCGGTGGCCATGGCGGATGTCGCGCTTGCGCGCTCGCAAGACGCCGAAATCCGCCGCATGGCGCAGGCGGTCAAGGATACGCAGACGCGCGAGATCGCGGAAATGCAGGCATGGAAACCCGCCGCTCAGTCAGGCCAGTGACGAGCGTCACATTTCCGGGCTAGGTCGGAGCCTTCGCTGACTGGAGGCCGCCATGCGCTCGTTCGTTTCCCTGTCCCGTCGCGGACTGCTGTTGAGCCTCGGCGCCGGCGGCGTGCTGGCAGGCTCAAGCCGGCAGGCCCTCGCGGATCCGGTGTTCGCCGAATATCCGTTTCAGCTGGGCATCGCCGCGGGCGATCCCGCGCCCGACGGCTTCGTGATCTGGACGCGGCTGGCGCCGCGCCCGCTGGAGATCGGCCACGGCATGCCGTCCCAGCCTGTGGCGGTAAAATGGGAAATCGCGACAGATCGCGGCTTCTCCAACGTGGCGCAGAAGGGCGAGGTCGTCGCCCGACCCGAGATGGGTCACGCCGTCCATGTCGAGATCGCCGGGCTGGAGCCCGGCCGGGATTATTTCTACCGCTTCATCGCCGGGACCGAGCGCACGGCCACGGGCCGGGCGAAGACAGCGCCGGCGGCCGGCTCGGCAGTGGCGCACGCCCGCTTCGGCGTGCTGGGCTGTCAGGCGTACGAGCAGGGCTTCTACACCGCCCACCGCAAGGCGGCCGCCGAGGATCTGGACTTCGTCTATTGCTATGGGGATTACATCTATGAGGGGCGCGGCAGCCGGACCTACACCGGCTCGGGCGGAACGATAGAGAATCCGCGCCAGCATTTCGGCGGCGAGGTCTATTCTCTGGACGACTACCGGCGCCGGTATGCCCAGTACAAGATGGACACTGACCTGCAGGCCAGCCACGCGGCGACGGCATGGTATGTGACGTGGGACGATCATGAGATCGCCAACAACTGGGTGTCGGCCTTCGACGACGGCGTGCCGCCCGAAGTCTTCATGCTGCGACGTCAGGCGGCGGCGCAGGCCTTCTACGAGCATATGCCGCTGCGGCGGTCGGCCTTCCCGCGGGGAGCGGAGATGCAGCTATACCGGCAGTCGTCCTGGGGCGATCTGCTGGATCTGAACTTCCTCGACACCCGGTCGTACCGCTCGGATCAACCGTGCGACGACGCCTGGGCCTCGACCTGCGCGGGCGTCTCCGCGCGGGACGCCGAGGTGCTGGGACAGGCGCAGGAGGCGTGGCTGTACCGCAATCTCGACCAGTCGAAGGCCCACTGGAAGGTGCTGGCGCAGCAGATCATGGTGATGGATCTGGACCGCAAGGAAGGGCCCGAGCCGGGATACAACCTCGACACCTGGGCTGGCTATTCGATCCCGCGCCAGCGGCTGCTGGACCGTCTGCGCGAGCGCCGGATCGGCAACACCATCGTCCTGACCGGGGACGAGCATCAGAACTATGCGGGCGAGCTGTACCGCGACAGCCGTAACCCCGAGGGCGCGCCGATCGCCTCGGAGTTCGTCACCACCTCGATCAGTTCGTCAGGCGACGGTCAGGACCAGCGGGCCGACGGACGGCGCTATCTGGCCGACAATCCGTTCCTGAAGTTCAACAACGCCCAGCGCGGTTATGTCGTCTGCGACGTGACTCCGGAGCGGTGGCAGACCGAGTTCAAGGTGCTGGACAAGATCTCGGACAGGAACGGCGTGCTAACAACCCGGGCGAAGCTTGCGGTGGCCAGCGGAGACGCAAGGGTCGTGACCGCCTGAGGCCGTTGAACGACGAGGAATTCGACGACGGATTCCGTGCGATTTTGACGACAGGTTCGAGGAACTGAGAGAGAACGACTACGGACCCGGATCAGGGGTCATCCCGCCAGCCTGATGTCCGGTTCTTCGGCGACATCGGGCGAGTCCGGGACGTATTCGAGGATGTCGGCCGGCGCGCAGTCCAGATAGCGGCAAAGGGCGTCCAGCGTGGCAAACCGCAAACCCCTGACCTTGCCCGACTTGAGCAGGGACAGATTGGTTTCGGAAATGCCGATGGCGCGCGCCAGCACGTTCGAACGGACCTTGCGACGCGCCATCATGACGTCGAGCCTGAGGATGATCGGCATCAGACGAACCTTGAGGCGTCGTCGTGGACCTCAGCGGCCCAGGCCATGACCCGCGCCATGACGAACAGGACGAGGCCCAGCCCCAGCGCCTGAAGACTGTCCAGCCTCAGCCAGCCGCGGTCGTCGAAGCCCGCCGCCGTGACGAGGAGATGGCCCAGCGTCGGGGCCGCTGCGTAGGCGATGAGCCAGATCGCCATGAAGCCGAGACAGCGGGCGTTCTCGGCCGCCAGCACCACGCCGGCGCGATACAGGCCGAACAGGCGACGCAGCTGCCACAGGATCGCCAGCGCCGGTGTCAGCATGAGGGTGGCGGAGCCGGCCAGGGCGAGCTTGCGCATGAAGGGCATGACGCCCAGCGTCGTCCAGCCGGAGATGATGCGAGGCGTGCCCGGTTCTATGAATATCTGTAGCCCGCCGGGTCTGACCTGCACCCGCGGCCCCTCATAGAACAGCGCCGTCAGGATGGCGCCGAGCAGGATGACGACGCCGATCGCCAGCAGGGCGGTGAACAGCCACTGGAGGGGGCGGCTTACCCCCGCAATGCGATCAAGCGCGCCGGGGCGGGCCCGAACCGGCGGAGGAAGCGTGGCTATCAGCGCCATCAGATGTGTTCCAGAACCACGATTGACAGAAATATTTTTATGTATTTCGATATACAAGGTGAGCGGGGCGGAGAACCATAATGCGAAATTTCGTGAGCGTGGCGATAGCGGCGGTCGTGCTGACGGCGGGAGGCTGCGCGACCCCCGCGACCCGCCACCCCCTGATGGCCGCCGACCTCGGGTCGCCTGAATCGACCGCCCGGATGGAGGCCAGCCTGTCGCGGCCGGGCCTGGTCAGCTTCGAGCGGGTCCGTTTCGCGCAATGGACCGGAGGACGGGGCGGGTTCATCGACCGGGACGATCCCCGCACCGCCGTGGTTCCGGAAGGTTTCGAGACCGCCGTCATCTACGCCTATGTCATCGATCATCCGACGCGCGGCCGCTATCTTATCGACGCCGGGGTGTCGCGCGATCTGGAGGCGCGCCTGAACCCGTTGATGCGCAAGGGTCTGGCGGACATGTCGGTGCGGATCGACCAGGGCCTGGCCGAGTGGCTGGCCGGGCGTCCCAAGCCGCAGGCCGTGTTCCTGACCCATCTGCATTTCGATCACGTGGGCGGCGTGCTGGACCTCGATCCGGCAATACCGATCTATCTCGGGCCCGGGGACGCGCGCGAGACCCATGCGATGAACGGGCTGCTGGGTCACCCCATCGACGCCATACTGGACGGCCGCGTCCCGCTGCGCGAGTGGGCCTTCACGCCCGATGCGGACGGCCGGTTCGCCGGCGTGCTGGACGTTTTTGGCGACGGCTCGGTCTGGGCCCTGCACACGCCCGGTCATTCGCCGGGTTCAACCGCCTATCTGATCAACTCGGTTCACGGACCGAGGCTGGTCGTCGGCGATGCCGTCCATACCCGCCTGGGCTGGGACGACGCCATGCCCCAGCCGGTTCCGGACAGGGCGAAGGCGGCGGCTGAACTATCCGCCATCCGGCTCCGCCGCTTCGCAGCCGACCACCCGACCATCGAGGTGTTCCTCGGGCACCAGTCCCGAGAGGGCCAGATCGATCCGTGAGGCGACGGACGCTCCGACCGTCAGAGATCCAGCCGATCCGCCAGTAGCGCGACGAGACGATCGGGCTTTCCGTCGAACAGACGGTCCAGAAGGTCCTGCACCTCTCCCTCGACATAGGCCTGACGTTCGACGACCGCGTGATATCGCTGGCGGCCGTCTTCCTTCTGGGAGCGCACCGCCCCCTTCTGCATCAGGCGATGCAGAAGGGTCTTGATGGTGGCGTCTCCCCAGGGATGCGCGGCCTTCACCTCCTCGATCAGCGAGGCGAAGGACAGCGGGCCGCGCCGCCACAGCGCGGCGAGGACCGCACTCTCGGCCTCCGTGACGTGAAGACGATCGGCCATCAGGACCCCAGGACGGTGCGGTCGATGCGGGCCTCGATGACCCAGTGGCAGATCACCCCGGTGACACCCGCGAGCAGACCGAGCAGGAACAACAGCGCCGCCTCGGCGAAGCCCGGCGCCAGCACGGCGATCGGAACCGGCCCGCCGGCATTGGCCATGCCGATGAAGCCCATCAGCAGGATGAAGGCGGAGCCCATCAATCCGATCAGCGGCCCCCCCAGACGAAGGGCGGACACGAAGGCTGATCCGCCGGTCAGGCGCTTGCCGGACGCGAGCTTGAGCGCCGTAACGATCACCGCGGCGAGGGCGGCGGCGACGAGCGCGACCATCAGCAGCTTCATGGTTTCGTCGGCGTCAGCAAAGACGCCGGACAGGGTCAGACGCGATTGGGCGAACGCTACCGCGGGAACCGAGGCCAGCATCACGCCAACCGGTGCGGACAAGGACAGAAGACGCATTGCAGAGACCTTCGGATTACGTTTGTAATCCATGCAGTTTACGAACGTAAACTAAACTGTCAAGCCGGAACGGGAATCGCCTGACTGAGCCGCCCTCCGACCCGGATCGGCTCGACCCGCGTGGCCAGCCCCGTCCTGTCGTCGGTCTCGACATAGACGCCGCAGATCGTGGCCGGGCCGTGAGCCGGCGTGTAACGGCCGCCGGAGAGACGGGTGGTGAAGCGGCGCAGGGGCTCTTCCTTCTCGTTGCCGATCACCGAGTCATAGTCGCAGCAGCCGCCGGCGTCGGTCTGATAGGCCGTGCCGCCCGGCAGGATCTGGCAGTCGGCAGTCGGAACGTGGGTGTGGGTGCCGACCACCAGCGAAGCCCGGCCGTCGCAGAAATGGCCCATGGCCATTTTCTCGCTGGTGGCCTCGCAATGCATGTCGACGATGATGGCGTCGGCGGCCATCCCCAGCGGACAGGCAGCCAGTTCCTTCTCGACCGCGCCGAAGGGGTCATCGACCGCGTCCATGTGGATGCGCCCCAAGGCGTTCATGACCAGAACGGTCTTGCCTGAGTGGGTCTCGAACAGATTGGCCCCCGCGCCGGGAGCGTCCATCAGCCGGGGATAGTTGAGCGGCCGGATCAGGCGCGGCTCGCGCACGATATAGGTCAGGGCCTCGCGCTGGTCCCAGCTGTGGTTGCCCAAGGTCAGGCAGTCGGCGCCGGCCATGAACAACTCGCGCGCTGTGTTCTCGGTGATGCCGAAGCCGCCGGCGGCGTTCTCGGCGTTGACCACCACGAAGTCGAGTTTCAGGTCGCGCTTCAGACCCGGAAGGTGATCGCCCAGGCCGTCCCGTCCGGACTTGCCGACGACATCACCGAAAAAAGCCAGTCTCATGCGAAGGCTCTATAGCCCTTCTCGGTCAGAACGCCATGCAGGCGGATGTCGTGCGTTTCGACAGGCAGCTGCTCGACCTCCTGACCGGCGTAGGCGAAGCCAATCCGGATCGCGTTGGGCAAGGCCGCGAAGGTGCGGTCGTAGTAGCCGCCGCCCTGCCCCAGCCGCCCTGCCTGGGCATCGAAGGCCAGCAGCGGAGTCAGGATCAGGTCCGGTTCGACCGTCTCGGCCAAGGGGAAAGGCGCGGGCACGCCGGCCTCGTCCAGTTCCAGCGGCTCGCCGGGCGTCCAGCGGCGGAAGATCATGGGCGCGTCGCGTTCGACTGCCACCGGCAGGCAAAGCTCGCGCCCGGCCCGGCTGAGCGCCAGCGACAGGGCGTCGACGTCCAGCTCCGAACCGATAGCGCGATAGACGGCGACGATCCGCCCCGGCGGCAGGGCGCCGGCCTGTTCGGCAGCCCGTCCGGCCGCGCCTGCATCCAGTCCGGCCAGACGTTTGCGCGTGGCCCGCATGGCGGCGCGAAGCTGGTGCTTGTCTGTCATGGGAAGCCGTCCGGCCGCGTTGAACACGCGAAGGAGCCGTAGCGCGCAGCCAGAGCGCGCTCAAGCAGCGGGCGACCGCGTCCCGAGCGGTAGCGCTAAAAGGAAGGGAGAGGTTGGCGGCGCCGCGAGAACCGTGAAGAGCGTTTAAATCCTCTCGACCTGGGTAGCCAGGTGGGCGCCGTGTGCCCAGGCCCACGAGCCTGGTCAGGGACAGCTCCCTTCGAGTGAATTAAGGTCGCAAGGAAATGTTGCCTTCGACGTGGGCCGCAGCAAGACCCGCCGTCAAACAAGATAGTCGTTCCGACGGGGCGGAACAATGGCGCCGGCTCGGAGTCGCCCGCTAAAGTCCTTGAGCGATTTTTTCCAGACGGGCGGCGACCGCATTCAACGCCTCGGCCACGCCGTCGGTATTCGCCGAAGCGGACGGCGCCGGGGCCGCCCCGCCATTGGCGCGCGCTTCGTGCAGTTCGTCTGCCAGCATCAGGCCGGCCATAAGGAACAGGCGGATGTCGCCGACATGTCCGACCTCGCCCGCGACCTGACGCACATGGCCGTCGAACTGGCTGGCCAAGGTGCGGACGCGCTCCTCCTGGCCGTCGGCGCAACCGACTGCGTAGGGGCGGCCGTTGATCTCGACGGTGACCGTCGCCATCAGCGGGCCTCCTGTTCGGCCAGACTCTCGCGGATGGCGTCGGCGGCGCGGGACAGGGCTTCGGCGGCGTCGCGGCCGGCGGCTTCGAGCTCGTGGATGCGGATGCGGTCGGTCTCGGTGGAGGGTTCGGGCGCGAACAGGTCGTCGTCCGGCACGCGGCTGGATCCGGCCGCGCGTCCCTTGAGGTCCAGCAGGCGGCGCTCGAGCAGGGCGAGCGCGCGGTCGACACGGTCCTTGGCGGCCGAAGCAGCATCCATTCGGGTCAAATCCTCCAGAATCCGTATAGAACCCGCGCGCACGCCGGGGTAAAGCGGCGCGCTTTCTTTTTTCCGCCCCCCGACGAAAGGTCCTCCCCGTGACCGACGCCAAAAACGCATCCGAAAAGGCCACCCCGAAACAGATGGCGGACGCCATCCGGGTGCTTTCCATGGACGGGGTCGAAAAGGCGAAGAGCGGCCATCCCGGCATGCCGATGGGCATGGCCGATGTGGCGACCGTGCTGTTTTCGAAGTTTCTGAAGTTCGACGCCAGCCGCCCTGACTGGGCAGACCGCGACCGCTTCATCCTGTCGGCCGGGCACGGGTCGATGCTGATCTACAGCCTCCTGCACCTGACCGGCTACAAGGCCGCGACGAAGGAAGAGCTGTCGAACTTCCGCCAGTGGGGATCGAAGACCGCCGGCCACCCCGAATACGGCCACATGCCGGGCGTCGAAACCACCACCGGTCCGCTGGGACAGGGCCTGGCCAACAGCATCGGCTTCGCCATGGCCGAGCGCCATCTGGCGGCGCGGTTCGGCGATAGTCTTGTCGACCACCGGACCTGGGTCATCGCCGGCGACGGCTGTCTGATGGAGGGCGTGTCGCAGGAGGCGATCGCCTTGGCCGGCCGCTATCGGCTGAACAAGCTGACGGTCCTGTGGGACGACAATTCGATCACCATCGACGGCGCAGTCTCGCTGTCGGACGCCACCGACCAGAAGGCGCGCTTCAAGGCGGCGGGCTGGGCCGTGAAGGCCATCGACGGCCACGACATGAAGGCCATCAAGTCGGCGCTGCAGTGGGCGACCCGTCAGGACAGGCCGACGCTCATCGCCTGCAAGACGAAGATCGGCCGCGGCGCCGCCACCATGGAAGGCAGTCACAAGACGCACGGCGCGGCGCTCGGCGCGGCGGAGATCGCGGCAACCCGTCTGGGCCTGTCGTGGGCGCATGAGCCGTTCGAACTGCCTGAGGTCGTCGACAAGGCGTGGAAGAAGGTCGGACGTCGCGGCGCCAAGGAGCGCAAGGCGTGGGAAGCGCGGCTGAACGCCTCGTCACAGGCCGCCGACTTCACCCGCGCCATGAAGGGCGACCTGCCCGCCGGCGCCTTCGACAAGCTGCAGGCGAAGATCGCAGAACTGATAGAGACCAAGCCGGCCCAGGCCACGCGCCAGTCGTCGGGCGCGGCGCTGGACGAGCTGTTCGCCGTCATCCCGGAGCTGATCGGCGGCTCGGCCGACCTGACCGGCTCCAACAACACGTTCGTCAAGGGCACGCCCATCTTCGACGCGCCGACCTATGAGGGCCGGTACGTCAACTGGGGCATCCGAGAGTTCGGCATGGCCGCGGCCATGAACGGCATGGCGCTGCACGGCGGGGTGATCCCGTACGGCGGCACCTTCATGGTGTTCTCGGACTACAGCCGCCCGGCGATCCGGCTGGGCGCCCTGATGGGGGTGCGGGCGATCCACGTGCTGACGCATGACAGCATCGGCCTTGGCGAGGACGGCCCGACGCACCAGCCGGTCGAGCATCTGGCCGCCCTGCGCGCCATCCCCAACCTGCTGGTCTTCCGCCCCGCCGATACGGTCGAGGCGATGGAGTGCTGGCAGCTGGCGCTGGACCACAAGACCGCGCCGTCGGCCATGGCCCTGTCGCGCCAGAAGACGGCCGCGGTGCGCACGGTCGCGGCGTCGGAGAACCTGTCGGCCAAGGGCGCCTATGAGCTGCGCGCCGCTAAAGGGACGGCGAAGGCGACGCTGTTCGCCACCGGCACCGAGGTGCCGCTGGCCTTGGCCGCCGCTGATGCGCTGGAGGCCGCAGGGACCCCCACGCGCGTCGTCTCGGTTCCCTGTTTCGAGCTCTTCTTCCAGCAGCCGAAGGCCTATCAGGACAGCGTCATCGGCCGCGGCACGGTCCGCGTCGCCGTTGAGGCCGCGATCCAGCAGGGCTGGGAGCGGTTCATCGGCGAGGACGGCGGCTTCGTCGGCATGGACAGCTTCGGGGCGTCCGCTCCGGCCGAGGTTCTGTACGAGAAGTTCGGGATCACCACGGACGCGGTGGTCGCGGCGGTCAAGGCGCGGCTCTAGGGCCATGGCGCATCTGGGGGCCGTCTCGCTGCTGGTCCGCGACTACGACGAAGCCATCGCCTTCTATGTCGGCAAGCTGGGTTTCGCGCTCACCGAAGACACAGACATGAGCGGCGGCAAGCGCTGGGTGCGGGTTACGCCGAAAGGCGGGCAGACATCGCTGCTGCTGGCGAAGGCGACTTCCGACGCCCAGCGCGAGGCCGTCGGGCGGCAGGCGGGTGACCGGGTCTGGCTGTTTCTGGAGACGGATGATCTGATCCGCGACCACGCGGCATGGATGGCCGCGGGCGTCGCTTTCCGCGAAACGCCCCGGCACGAATCCTATGGAAAGGTGGTTGTGTTCGAAGATCTTTACGGCAACGCCTGGGACCTGATCGAACCCGCCCGGGAGACCCGATGATGTTGCATAAGGCGCTCTCGCTCCTGCTGATAGCGGTCGCTCTTCTGGCTACAGCGACGCCGGCCGCGGCCCAGCTGGAGCCCACGGCGATCGTCATCGGCCAGTCATACGCCCTGCCCTCGGCGGTGATGGGAGCGGCGCGCGAGATCAACGTCTGGCTGCCGCCCGGCTATGCGGATGGCGAGCAGGCCTATCCGGTGGTCTACCTGCTGGACGGAGGGACGACGTGGCAGGATTTCCACCACATCTCCGGTCTCGCCCAGCTTGGGACGGTGAACGGGACGACGCGCGACGTTATCGTGGTCGGCATCGCCTCGGTGGACCGGCGCAACGAGCTGGCGCTCGCCACGGACAACGCCGAACTGATCGCCCGCTATCCGACGCAGGGACATTCCGACCGGTTCCGGCGGTTCGTCGCGGAGGAGGTGCAGCCGTTCATCGCGGGCCGGTTCCGCACCAGCGGCGAGACGGCGCTGATGGGCGAGTCTCTGGCCGGGCTGTTCGTGATCGAGACCTTCCTCAAGGAACCGCAGATGTTCGACGCCTTCGTCGCCGTCAGCCCCAGCCTGTGGTGGGACGGCGGACGGCTGGCGCGGCAGGCGGGCGCTCATCTGCGCGACCATTCCAACGATCCGCGGACCCTGATCCTGACCATGGGTGATGAAGGTCCCGAGGCGCAGGCATTGATGGATACGCTGACCGGCAATCTGCGCGATCACGCCCTGCCCGGCGTGACGTGGACGTTCGAACCACGCCCGACCGAGAGCCACGCCACCATCTATCACGGGGCCGCGCTGGCAGCCTTTCGGCGGTTGTACGCGATTCCGCCTGCGCAATGAGCCGTACCGCGACCGCGGCCCGGTCGGGATTGAGGCTGTGCCGTCGACTCCGGTATGGAACGAGACAAAGGGGAAGCTCATGTCCGACACGCCAAGCCTGTTTGACTGGGTAGGAGGCCGCGACGCGCTGCTGGGGCTGACGACGGAATTCTACCGGCGCGTGGCGCTGGATCCGGTGCTGACGCCGGTGTTCGCGCATATGGACACTGACCATCCCGCCCACGTGGCGGATTTTATCGGCGAGGTGCTGGGCGGGCCCGCACTTCATGATCCATCGGGTGGCGGCCACGTCCGGATGATCGGCCACCATCTGAACCGCCATCTGACCGAGGCGCAGCGCCGCCGCTGGTTCGACCTTCTGCTCGACACCGCGGATGCGGTGGGGCTGGCCGGCGACCCGGAGTTCCGCTCTGCCTTCGTCGGCTATCTGGAGTGGGGCTCGCGGCTGGCGGTAATGAACTCGCAGGCGGGCGTCGAACTTCCAGCCTCCTCGCCGATGCCAAAATGGAGCTGGGGCGCGCCCGGCGGTCCGTACATCCCGGAGACAACCCTATGAACCGTATCGGCACGCCCCTGTCCGACACCGCCGTCCGCGTGATGCTTCTCGGCGCCGGCGAACTCGGCAAGGAGGTGGCGATCGAACTGCAGCGGCTGGGGGTCGAGGTCATCGCCGTCGACCGCTATCCCAACGCTCCCGCCATGCAGGTGGCGCACCGAAGCCATGTCATCCCGATGACCGACCCGCACATCCTCTCCGGCGTCATCGCCGCGGAGATGCCGCACATCATCGTGCCCGAGATCGAAGCCATCGCCACCGATGTTCTGGCCGAGATCGAGACGGCGGGGCACGCCGTGGTCATCCCGACCGCCCGTGCGACGCAACTGACCATGAACCGCGAGGGTATCCGGCGGCTGGCGGGAGAAGAACTGGGCCTGCCGACCTCGCCCTACGCCTTCGCCTCATCCGCCGAGGAACTGACGGATGCCGCGGAGCGGATCGGCCTGCCGGTCTTCGTCAAGCCGGTGATGTCGTCGTCAGGCAAGGGCCAGTCCTTCGTCGAGTCTCCGGATCAGGTCGCCGACGCCTGGGCCTACGCCCAATCAGGAGGACGGGTCGAGACGGCGACCGTCATCGTCGAGGGGCGCATCGACTTCGATTTCGAGATCACCCTGCTGACCGTCCGCTCGATGCGCGACGGTGCGGCGCGGACGGACTTCTGCGCCCCGATCGGCCATCGTCAGATCAAGGGCGATTATGTCGAGAGCTGGCAGCCGCAGGCGATGACGCCCGCCGCTCTGGCCAAGGCGCAGGACATCGCCGGCAAGGTCACGGACTCGCTGGGCGGCCTGGGCGTGTTCGGGGTCGAGCTGTTCGTGAAGGGGGACCAGGTCTGGTTTTCGGAGGTGTCGCCGCGTCCGCATGACACGGGTCTGGTGACGCTGGCGACCCAGACCATGAGCGAGTTCGCCCTGCACGCGCGCGCCATCCTCGGGCTGCCGGTCGATGTCAGCCAGCGCGACATCGGCGCCAGCGCGGTGATCTATGGAGGCATGGATGCGGCGGGCGTCGCCTTCGAGGGCGTGGCCGAGGCACTGTCGGTGCCGACCGCCGACCTGCGCCTGTTCGGCAAGCCCGAAAGCTATGAGCGGCGGCGCATGGGGGTGGCGACGGCGACGGGCGCGACGACGGACGAGGCCCGCGAACGGGCGCGATTGGCGGCGTCGAAGGTCAGGCCTGTCGCGGGCTAGAGCGGCGCGACGGGCCCGGCTTCGGCCTGGTCAGCACGGGGCTCCGCCAAGGCGGCCACAGCGGCCTCAAGCGCGGGATCCCGGCCGGCCCGTCGATCCTGCGCAGTCACGGCGGCCGACACGTCAGGCGTCACGCCCTGCTTTTCCAGACGAACGCCGCCCGCGGTCACGAAATCGGCGCGGCTGAGCGTCAACCGGCCGCCGTCCGGAAGGCGGGTCTCGCGGGAGATCAGTACGGCTCCCGCGGTCGGCGCGCCGACCACGACCGCGCGCCGGGCCTCCTGAAGGGCGGCGGGCGTGAGTTCGGCGGCGCTGCGGCTCTGGTCGTCGACCAGCACCGCGACGTCGTTGGCGACCGGCGCCGTCAGGGCGCCGCAGCCGCCGGCGGTCTTCATCTCGATCCGGCGACCGTTCCGGGGCGTGCGGGTCGCCCAGGCGCGGTCCATCGGCAGGAAGCAGCTCAACACTGCATCGGCCTCCATCAACCGGCCGCCGGAGTTGCCGCGCAGATCCAGGATCACGTCGGTGTCGGGCGTCAGGTTGGCCAGCTGCTGGCCCATCCACTGACCCAGTCCCCGCTCAAATCCCTCGACCCTGAGAACCAGCACATTGGGGCGGGTGCGATCGGCGACGAAGGCCGGGCGCGGCTCGAGGACGCGCGGGTTCAACACGGTCACACGCGGCGCGCCGTCGGCGTCGACCATGGTCAGCACCAGAGGCTGTCCCTCGACCACATCCTGTTCCGGGGTCCAGCCCGCGCCGTTGACGATCAGACGCCAGCCCACGCCAACACCCGCTTCGGCGGCGGGTGAGTCCTCACGCACCTGTTCGACCAGATAGGTGTTCTCGCTGTCCTTCTCTGCGCGCAGCGACAGTCCGACGGCGGCGCGGCGTTCGCGCAGCTGGTCCTGACGGCGGGCCACGGCGGGCGGGGCGGCGCCGGCGTGATCGTCGTCCAGCAGGTTCAGCATCTCGCGCAACGACCGGTACAGGGTCCGGTCGTCCGGCGCGGCCAACGCTGCCGGACGCCATGTCCGGCGCGCCGCGTTCCAGTCCACGCCATGTAGATGCGGGTCGTAGTATTCGCGCCGGACCTCATTCCAGACGTGGTCGAAGACCCGCTGGTTCATCCGGATGCGGTCGCGGGTTGGCGCGGCGGGAGCCGCCGCCGGAGCCACGGGGGCCGCCGATGCGACCGCGGGATCGCCCGCGAAGGCCGGAGCCGCGAAGAGCGCAAGGCTCATCGCGGCTGACACGGCCAGTCGTTCAAACAGGCGACGGAAGATCATGACGCCATTAGAGGGCGCCTGCGATGACTTTCAAATCACGAAGTCGCTGAACGGATCAGTCTTCACCGTCCTGTCGTGTTTCGATCCGGTGAGTGAAGACCTGGACATCGTGGCCCTGACCGCGTTCGCCCTCCTCGATGAAGCCCGAGCGATCAGCGTCCATGCGGGTGAAAGCTTCCCGTAGCGGACCGGTGAACTCGGCCTCGCTGATGCGGCCGTCGTTGTCGGCGTCCATCCTGTGCTCCCCGTCCGGGCCACCGAGACGGCGGACCATGACGTTGTGTTCGCCGGCCCCGCCCGCGCGGCGCGGCAGGTGTATGACGCGGGGGCCGCCTTCGCCGCCGGGGCCGCGGATGACGATCTCATGCTCCCCGCCGGATCCGCCTTCGGCGCGACCAGAGAAGACCATGGTGCGGACTTCATGCCCGCCGCGCTCTCCGGGAGTGCGCAGCTCGAAGCGATGCGCGCCAGGACCACCCTCGCCGCGTATGAAAACGTGGTCGCCCGGGCCATGCCCTGAGGACCGTTCCTCGGCCGACAGGCGGCCATCGCCATCCTTGTCCATGCGGGCGAAATGGTCGTTCATCGGCGCGGCGAACTCTTCGCGCGAAATCTGGCCGTCGCCGTCCTTGTCCAGGGAGCCGGGCCCGTCGCCCGTCATGATGAAGCGGGTGTGGACCTCTGGCGGCGCGGGCGGGGCCGGAGGGTCCTGCATCAGGGTGGCGGACAGGGCGATCAGGATCAGCATGGGCATGGTTTCCATTGTGGAGTGACGACGTTCGACCATGCCGTCCTTTCACCTGTGTTGCAGACGATCCGGGAAATGTTTCAGCGCTGAAATGACGGCGAGCGTCCGGTTCGCCACAATGGGCGTATGCAAGCCGACCCCGCCCCCCGCATTCTCGTCGTCGATGACGATCCCGGCATCCGCGAGGTGCTGTGCGACTACCTGAGTCAGCACGGCTATGACGCGACCGGCGCCGCCTCGGCCGCCGAGATGGACCGGGCCATGGCGGCGCGCGCGCCCGACCTGCTCGTGCTGGATCTGATGATGCCCGGCGAGGACGGGCTGTCCGTGTGCCGCCGTTTGTCCGGCAAGGGCGGGCCGCCGATCGTTATGCTGTCGGCCATGGGCGAAGACACCGACCGGATCGTCGGGCTGGAGCTCGGGGCGGACGATTATCTGGCCAAGCCCTGCAATCCCCGCGAACTGCTGGCCCGGGTCCGCGCCGTGCTGCGCCGCCCGCGAGACGAGGCCGCCGCCGATGGACCGGCCCTGACCTTCGCCGGCTGGCGGCTGGACCTGTTGCGGCGTGAGCTGACCCGGCCCGACGGGCGCGCGGTCGCCCTGTCGGCGGGCGAGTTCGCCCTGTTGCGGGCGTTCGCCGAACGGCCGGGCCGGGTGCTGACCCGCGACCAGTTGCTGGAGCGAGCGCGAGGGGCGGACGCGGATGTGTTCGACCGGGCGATGGACGTGCAGATCAGCCGGCTGCGGAAAAAGCTGGATGACGGCTCGGGTCTGGAGATGATCCAGACCCTGCGCGGCGAGGGCTATATGTTCGACGTCAGGGTCGAACGCCACGCTGGCGCGCGGGGCGCCGGGTGAGGCGGCCGTCGTCGTTTCCCGTTCTGGTTCAGGTGGCGGCGCTGGCCGTGCTGGCCGTGGTCATGTCCCAGGCCGTGGCGTTCGGAGTCGTGGTGCTGGCGCCCGAACCCGAGCCAGCGGGATTCAGTATCGAAGCGGCGGCCAATGCACTGAAGGGTCTACCGGCCGAGACCTCGGACGGTCGCGCCCTGCGCCGCCGCCTGACGGACAAACCGCTGGCGCTGAACGAGGACGGGCCGAACGACCCGATGGCCATGGCGCTCGCCGCCGGTCTGGCCCAGCGGATGGGCGTGCCATCCGAGACTGTGCGGGTGCGCGTCGAACGCGAACACGAGCGGCGGAGGCGCATGCGACGCCCGCCGGGGTTGGAAGCCGGCTCTGTACAGCGTTTCACGTTCAACATGCCCGATGCGTCCCGGCGCCCGCCCGAACCGCGATCACCGCCATCGCCGCCTGCACCCCCTCCGCCGCCCTCCCGGCCCGAGCCCGGAGGCGTGGTCGTCCTGCGGGAGGGCGCCGAGATCCGCGCCCGGCTGCATACGCGTCATTCCCTGCCGCGGGGCACAGACGCGACCGCCTTCATCATCGACCGTGAGACGCGGCAGTTCACCGTTCTGGCCGACCGGCTGACGTTCGCCCCCTTCTCTGCCTCGGTGCAGCAGGAAGACGGGCGCTGGGCCACGGTCGAGCCGCCGCGGGGCCTGTTGTCGCCGTGGCAGCAGCGGGTGTTGTTGGCCTTAGCCATATCGATGCTGCTCCTGGCCCCGCTGGTCTGGTTCATGGCGCGTCGCCTCACCCGGCCCATCCGCGTCTTTGCGGACGCGGCAGAACGGCTGGGCGCGGACCCGGATGCGGAGCCGCTGACGCCTTCCGGCCCGAGCGAGGTGCGTACGGCGATCCAGGCCTTCAACGATATGCAGGCGTCGCTGCGCGACCATATGCGCCGGCGCACCCAGACGGTGGCCGCCATCGCCCATGATCTGCGCACGCCCCTGACCCGGCTGCGCTTCCGGGCCGAACAGGCGCCCGAGGCGGTGCGCGACCGGATGGCCGCCGACATCGAGGAGATGGACGCCCTGATCGCCCAGGCCATGGCCTATGTGCGCGGCGAGACGACGCCCGAGCGGCGCGAGCGGTTCGACCTGTCTGATCTTGCCCAGGATTGCGCGGCGGGCTTCTCCGAAACCGGCGCGGCCGTGACCTTCGCCAACGGCGACGCCCTGCCGGTCGAGGCGGATCCCGCCGCCTTGCGCCGGGCCCTGGCCAATCTGATCGCCAACGCCGTGAAGTTCGGCGCGGCCGCCCGCGTCAAGGCGCTGTCCGAGGATCGCCGTGCGGTGATCGTCGTCGAGGACGACGGTCCAGGCCTGGCCGAGAGCGAACTGGAGGCGGTGTTCGAACCGTTCCATCGCGCCGAACGCTCGCGCAGCCGCGAGACGGGCGGAGCCGGCCTTGGCCTGACGGTCGCACGCCAGGCGGCGCGGGCCTCGGGCGGTGACGTGACCCTGACCAATCGGCCCGGCGGCGGCCTGACCGCCCGGCTTACCCTCCCCCTCGTAGATCGTTCGATGGAGACGCCCTGATGCGAGCCCTGATTTTCGCCGCCGCCCTGATGGCGGCCTTTCCGGCGTTCGCCCAGACCGCGACGCCGACACCGCGCGAGACCGCGAACGCGGTCGCGGGACGGATCCGGGACCTGTATTTCGATCCCGCGGCCGGAGACCGCATCGCCGACGGGCTGGAGGCGGAAAGCGCGGCCGGCGCCTTTGACGCCCTGACGGACCAACGCGATCTGGCCGCCGCGCTCAGCCGACGGCTGCGGCCGCTCGATGCGCATTTCAACGTCGCTTGGGACCCGAACGCGCCTGCCGCACCGGGGCCGGGCGCGGGACCGGTACGCGTCGTCCGGGCTCCGGGCACGCCTCCGCCGTCGGGCGCCGCGGGTGAGCCTGTCCGCCGGGCCCGCGCCGCCAATCCGATGGAGGCGCGGGGCCACTATGGCTTCCGCAAGGTCGAGATCCTGCCGGGCAATGTCGGCTATATCGACCTGCGCCAGTTTTCGAACATCGATTTCGAGAACCCCGCCGACCCGGCCCGGCGCGCCGCCGATGCGGCCCTGAACTTCGTCGCCGACGCCGATGCGGTGATCTTCGATCTGCGCGACAACGGCGGCGGCGCGCCCTCGATGGTCGGCTATCTGACCAGCGCCTTCACCCCGGCGAACGCGCCGATCTACAACATCTTCCACAGCCGTGACGGGACCGAGAGCGAGGCCCCGGCGGTCTTCTATCCGACGCCGCGACTCGACGTTCCGGTCTATGTCCTGATCAGCGGGCGCACCGGCTCGGCGGGCGAAGCCTTTCCCTACACCCTGCAGGGCGCGCGCCGCGCCACGATCGTCGGCGAAGCTTCGGGCGGGGCTGCCAATCCGGGCGGCATGGTCCCGGTCGGCGGCGGCTTCGCGGTTTTCATCTCGCAAGGCTCGCCGAAAAACCCGAACACGGGCGGAAACTGGGAAGGGACGGGCGTTCTGCCTGACGTCGCCGTGCCTTGGGATCAGGCCCTGACGCGGGCCCACACGCTGGCGCTTGAGGCCATAGTCGCGGGCGATCGCGCCCGCACCGACGCCGCCTGGACGCTGCAGGCGATCAATTCGACGGCCGCGGCGGGCGATCTGTCGCCCTACGCCGGCGTCTATGGCGAGCAGACCGTTTCGGTCGCCGGGGACCGGCTGAATGTCGTCCGCGGCCGTCGCCCGCCGGTGGCGCTGGCCCGACTGGATGGCGACCTGTTCACCGTTGTCGGCGATCCGGGCCGTCGCGTGCAGTTCACACGCGACGAGGCGGGCCGGGTCGTGACCATGGATCAGGTCGGTTTCGGCGGTCCCGGCCCCCGCGCGCGCCGGACGGATTGACGCAGCGTTACAGTTGATCACGCCTTGTTACGGGCGCGGGGTTGATCCTCGCGTCCGCCGGTTCCATTGAAGCGCCGACAATCAGCCCTTCTTCGGAGACCGCCCCATGACCGTCCGCGTCGCCATCAATGGTTTCGGCCGCATCGGCCGCCTCGTCCTTCGCTCGATCGTCGAGCACGGCCGTCGCGACATCGAGGTGGTTGCGATCAACGATCTGGGCCCGGTGGCCACCAACGCCCACCTGCTGAAGTATGACTCGGTCCACGGCCGTTTCCCCGGCACGGTCGAGTTCGGCGACGACTGGATCGACGTGGGTCTCGGCAAGATCAAGGTCACCGCCGAGCGCGACCCGTCCAAGCTTCCGCACAAGGAACTGAACGTCGATATCGCCTTCGAATGCACGGGCCTGTTCACGACCAAGGAAAAGGCCTCGGCCCACCTGACCGCCGGCGCCAAGCGCGTGCTGGTCTCGGCCCCGTGCGACGGCGCGGACAAGACCATCGTCTACAAGGTCAATCATGAGACCCTGACGACCGACGACATCGTCGTATCCAACGGCTCGTGCACAACCAACGCCCTGGCCCCGGTCGCCAAGGTGCTGAACGACCTGTTCGGCATCGAGCGCGGCTATATGACAACCATCCACGCCTATACGGGCGACCAGCCGACGCTGGATACGATGCACAAGGATCTGTACCGGGGCCGCGCCGCCGCCCTGTCGATGATCCCCACCTCGACCGGCGCCGCCAAGGCCCTTGGTCTGGTCCTGCCGGAACTGAAGGGCAAGTTGGACGGCTCTTCGATCCGCGTGCCGACGCCGAACGTCTCGGTCGTCGACCTGAAGGTCGTCGCCGGCCGCGAGGTGACGGTGGAAGAAATCAACGCCGCTCTGCTCGCCGCTGCGTCAGGCCCGATGAAGGGCGTGCTGGACACGACCACCGATCCGCTGGTGTCGACTGACCTCAACCACATCGCCGCCTCGTCCACCGCCGCCCTGCCCCAGACCCAGGTCGTCGACGGCAAGCTGGCCCGCGTCCTGACCTGGTACGACAACGAGTGGGGCTTCGCGACGCGGATGTCCGACACGGCGCTGGTGATGAGCAAGCTGATCTGATGAGCCGCCCAGGCCCGAATGGCCGACGCGTTCTCGAGGCCGTCCTCCTTGCGATGGCCGGCCTGATTGCGAGCATGGGAGTCACCTTCGGCTGCCTGATCCGCAACTTGATCCTGTGGCCGGCGGAGTATGCGCACAATTTCGGTGCGTCAGGACCGGCCCGCTCGGGCGCCGAACTGCATGGACGCATGCCTGGCACCGGCATGATCGACATGGCGATGACGGTTGTCCTCGCCCTACTGATGCTGGTTTGGATCTGGGCCTTCGTGTCGTTCGTGCGTCGTGAGCCTCGGTCACCTGTTACATGGGCGGCGGGGTCTCTGATCGGCGGGGCCTTTGTCTGGTTCTGCTGGCAGAACTGGCTCCTGGCCTACCCCGTCTGCAATGCCTTCTGACTGACCCGACGCCGCCCGCCGAACCCGAGAAAAACGCCATGACCTTCCGCACCCTCGACGACGCCCGCGATCTCGCAGGCAAGACTGCCCTCGTCCGCGTGGACTTCAACGTGCCGATGGAGGGCGGGCGTGTCACCGACAACACCCGGCTGCGCGTGGCCCTGCCGACGATCAACAGGCTGCGCGACGCCGGGGCCAAGGTGGCGCTGCTGGCGCATTTCGACCGGCCCCGGGGCCAGCGCGTGCCGTCCATGAGTCTGCAGCCGGTAGTCGACGATCTGGAGCGCCTGCTCGGCGCTCCGGTGCGGTTCGCCGACGACTGCGTGGGCGACGAGGCGAAGGCCATCCTGGCCGACCTCGACGCCGGCGGCGTGATCCTGCTGGAGAACGTCCGCTTCCATGCGGGCGAGGAGAAGAACGATCCGGCCTTCGCGAAGCAGCTGGCCGAGCTGGGCGACGTTTACGTCAACGACGCCTTCTCCGCCGCCCATCGCGCCCACGCCTCGACAGAGGGTCTGGCGCACCTGCTGCCCGCCTACGCCGGCGAATCGATGCGCCGCGAGCTGGACGCGCTGGACGCAGCGCTGGGCAAGCCGCAGAAGCCGGTGATCGGCATCGTCGGCGGGGCCAAGGTCTCGACCAAGCTGGACCTGTTGAAGAATCTGGTCGGCAAGCTGGACCGCCTCGCCATCGGCGGCGGCATGGCCAACACCTTCCTGTTCGCGCAGGGCGTCGATATCGGCGGGTCGCTGGCTGAGCGCGACATGGCTGACACGGCCCGCGAGATTCTCGCCGAAGCCGAGGCCCGGGGCTGCGAGATCCTGCTGCCTGTGGACTTCGTTGTCGCGACCGAGGTCAAGCCCGGAGCAGCCGCACGTCCTGTTGTCGCAGGCGAAGCGCTGTCAGCTGACGACAAGATACTGGACGCCGGGCCGGCGAGCGTTGCGCGCCTCGTCCACGCCCTGACCGGATCGAAGACGCTCATCTGGAATGGTCCGTTGGGCGTGTTCGAAGTGCCGCCCTTCGACGCTGCGACGGTCGCAGTCGCGCACCACGCGGCGGCCTTGGCCAAGGCCGGCGTCCTGACCGCGGTTGGCGGCGGCGGCGATACGGTCGCGGCTCTGCATCACGCGGGCGTGGCCGATGATATGACCTTCGTCTCAACCGCCGGCGGCGCCTTCCTTGAATGGATGGAGGGCAAGTCGCTGCCGGGGGTGGAGGCGCTGCAGGTCCAGTGACCGGGGCGCCACGGTGGCTTTCGGTCGCGTCGCGCGAATGTAACATTGCGTGACTTGGCCGCCTCCCGGCGCTAAACCACGGCAAAACTTACGGGCTCAGGAGACACCCCATGGCGCGCATCACGCTGCGACAGCTTCTCGATCACGCGGCCGAGAATGGCTACGGCCTGCCCGCCTACAATATCAACAACATGGAACAGGGTCTGGCGATCATGGAGGCGGCGGAAGCCGTTAACGCGCCGGTCATCATCCAGGCCAGCCGCGGGGCCCGCAGCTACGCCAACGACATCGTCCTGGCCAAGCTGATCGACGCCTTGGCCGAACTGTATCCGCACATCCCGGTCTGCATGCACCAGGATCACGGCAACGGCCCGGCGACCTGCGCCACCGCCATCCAGTACGGCTTCACCTCGGTGATGATGGACGGCTCGCTTGAAGAGGACGCCAAGACGCCCGCCAGCTACGAGTACAACGTCGACGTCACCCGCCGCGTGGTCCAGATGGCGCACAGCTGCGGCGTTTCGGTCGAGGGCGAACTGGGCGTGCTGGGCTCGCTGGAGACCGGCATGGGCGAGGCCGAGGACGGCCACGGTTTCGAGGGCAAGCTGGATCACTCCGCACTGTTGACGGACCCCGATCAGGCCGTCGATTTCGTGCGCGAAACTCAGGTCGACGCCCTGGCCATCGCCATGGGCACCAGCCACGGCGCCTACAAATTCAGCCGCCAGCCCGACGGCGAGGTGCTGGCCATGAATGTTATCGAGGAAATCCACCGCCGCCTGCCGGACACCCATCTGGTCATGCACGGCTCGTCGTCAGTGCCGCAGGACCTGCAGGACATCATCAACGCCTACGGCGGCCAGATGCCCCAGACCTGGGGTGTACCGGTCGAGGAAATCCAGCGCGGCATCAAGCACGGTGTCCGCAAGATCAACATCGACACGGACAACCGCATGGCCATGACCGGCGCGATCCGGAAGATCCTCGCAGAGAAGCCCGGCGAGTTCGACCCGCGCGCCTATCTGAAGCCCGCCAAGGAGGCGATGCGCAAACTCTGCCAGGAGCGGTTCGTCCAGTTCGGCTGCGAGGGCCAGGCCTCGAAAATCCGGCCGCTGTCGACCGCCCAGATGGCCCGGCGCTATGCCAAGGGCGAGCTGAACCCGCAGTTCGGGTCCGCCGCCTCAAAGGCCGCCTGATCCGAAGGACGGCGGCTGATCCTCACCAGCTGCCGTACTGCCTCTGGAAGCGCCACCGAACGTCCCGCACGTCGCGCTCAGCGTCGTCGATCGCGTCCTGCGCACGCCGCCATTCCCGCTCGGTGTCCGCGCGTTCGCGACGGATTTCCTGAATGCGGTTGCGGATCGTCTCGCGCTGCTGATCCGTCAGTCCTTCAGCGCGCGCCTCGGCCTGTTTGGCGACGATCTTCTCGTCCAATTCTTCCAGCCGGTTCCCGTGGGAATCCGCTGCGCTGCGGGCGCTGACCAGCGCCTGATCCACCTGATAGACGATCTGACCGTCCTGATAGGCCGGCATGAAATCGGCTTCCAGATACGAGGGGCAGACCCCGGCGTAGGCGGAACCCGTCCGCCCTTCGCGGAACCCGCGGTCGGGCGTGCAATACTGGATCAGCCCCTGCTCGCGTCCAGCCCGGTAGGCGGCGTCGTCGGGCGCGACCCCATGCTTGACGCAGGCTTCCGCGTGTTCGCCCAGCCGGCTCATTGTCAGACCCGCCGCGCCGTCGGCATAGCCTTGGCCGGACCAGTCGCCCGCCTGGCACTGTTCAGCGCTCATGGTCGCGCAACTGCCCAAGGCCAAGGCCGCCCCGCCAGCCGCGGCGGCAAGAATCCAGACTCGCATGGTCATCCCCGTTTAAACCAAGCTTAACCATAAACTCACAGTGCGACGTTCGCCAAGGTGCGACTTGTGTGTCCGTTGGCCCGCCGTGCTAGATCGGCGGCCGCCCGGCCTTCCGGTGCGGTGGAGCGCCCCGTTGTCCGACGAACCCCTGCTGCCTGAAGACCTCCTCGCCGATGAAGACGGCGGCGCCGTCCTTGAAGCGCGCCTTGAGAAGGGCGGCGTCCGGCTCGACAAGGCTCTGACCCAGATATTCCCGACCCTGTCACGCGCGCGGCTGCAGGCGCTTCTGGCCGAAGGCGTGGTCACCCGCGACGGCGCGTCCGTCTCGGTGGCCTCGGGCAAGGCCCAGCCCGGCCTCTACACCGTCGCCCTGCCGGCGGTCGTGTCCGCCATTCCGCAGCCCGAAGCGATCCCGCTGACCGTTCTCTACGAGGACCCCCACCTGATCGTCGTGGACAAGGCCGCCGGCATGGCGGTCCATCCGGCGCCGGGCAGCGAAACGGGCACCCTCGTCAACGCACTGCTGCATCATTGCGCGGCATCCCTGTCAGGCATCGGCGGCGTGGCGCGCCCGGGCATCGTGCACCGGTTGGACAAGCATACGTCCGGAGTCATGGTCGCGGCCAAGTCTGACGCCGCCCACGCCGGGCTCTCCGCGCTGTTCGCCGCTCACGATATCGAACGAACCTACATCGCCCTGACACGCGGAACGCTGCGCCCCGAGCATGGCCGTATCAGTTCCAACCTTGGCCGCTCGACGGGCGACCGGAAGAAGATGGCGGTGCTGAACAGCGGCGGCCGCGAAGCCATCACGGACTATGTGGTCGAGCAGGTCTTCGGAGCCTCGCCCCAGAAGGGGTCGAGGCAGGCCACGCCCCCCATGGCCTCGCGCATCGCCTGTACCCTCCATACCGGCCGCACCCACCAGATTCGGGTGCATATGGCCTCGAAGGGCGCGCCCCTGCTCGGCGATCCGGTCTACGGCACCGGCAGCCCCGCCAATCCCGTACGGGAGGCGATAGCCGCGGCGGGGCTGACCCGCCAGGCGCTTCATGCCGCCATTCTCGGTTTCGTCCATCCGATCACGGGGGAGGCGCTGCGGTTCGAAACGCAACCACCCGAGGACATGCGCCGGCTCGAAGAGGGCTTGTCCGCCCTGTGACATCGCGGTCTTGCTGTCTTGCAGGACGATGAGCATCTGGGAACTGATCTTCCGCTGACAGGAGCGTTCCGTGTCCGACCCAGATATCCGCGACAACGCCGAGGCACACCGCTACGAGCTGCCGGTTTCCGGGGAGGTCGCGGTGGTGACCTACAACCTCTCGGGCCAGAACCTGATGATCACCGAAACGCTGGTGCCCGAACGGCTGGAAGGCCAGGGGATCGCCAGCCGGCTGGCGCGCCACGTTCTCGAAGACGCAAGAACGCGCGGTCTGTTGGTCCTGCCGGTCTGCCCCTTCTTCGCCAGCTATCTTCAAAAACACCCTGACCATGCGGGCGTGGTTCATCCGACCTACCGGCAAATCCTCGGCCTCTGATAGTCAGTCTTGATTAAGGACTTACTCTCTGCTATACCCTCCCTCATTCGGTGCAGTGGCGCCGGGGCAACGGTCACGCTTTAGTGTGACCATCCGCCACTGACAAAGGCGGAAACCCGACCCTATTTCATCGGTTGAGGGGTGAGGCGACGGTGCACATTGGGTGGCCGCTTCCGAAGAACCCGCTCGTTCACACGGTCGGAGGGACCAAATGGCTGTTGCAAGATCACTCGCGGTTATGTCGCCTGAACAGGGGCTTTCGCGATACCTGACTGAAATCCGGAAGTTTCCGATGCTGGCGAAGGACGAGGAGTTTATGCTCGCCAAGCGCTGGACCGAGCACCAGGACGCCGAGAGCGCGCACCGGCTCGTGACCTCTCACCTTCGTCTCGTGGCCAAGATCGCCATGGGGTATCGCGGCTACGGCCTGCCGATCGGCGAAGTGATTTCCGAGGGCAACGTCGGCCTGATGCAGGCCGTCAAGAAATTCGATCCGGACAAGGGCTTCCGCCTGGCGACCTACGCCATGTGGTGGATCCGCGCCTCGATCCAGGAATACATTCTGCGTAGCTGGTCGCTAGTGAAAATGGGCACCACGGCCGCGCAGAAGAAGCTGTTCTTCAACCTGCGCAAGGCGAAGAGCCAGATCTCGGCCTTCGAGGAAGGCGACCTGCGTCCGGAGCATCTCGCGGCCATCGCCACCAAGCTGGGCGTGTCCGAGGAGGAGGTCACCAACATGAACCGCCGCCTCGGCGGCGACTCCTCGCTGAATGCCCCGATCCGTTCGGACGGCGAGAGCGAGTGGCAGGACTGGCTGGCCGACGACACGGCAGTTTCGCAGGAGACGGCGCTGGCCGAGAGCGAGGAAAAGTCCATCCGTATGAGCCTGCTCGAAGAGGCGATGCAGGAGCTGACCGACCGCGAGAAGCACATTCTCACCGAGCGCCGTCTGAAGGACGATCCGGTCACGCTGGAAGAGCTGGCGGGTCAGTACGGCGTGTCGCGCGAGCGCGTCCGCCAGATCGAGGTCCGGGCTTTCGAAAAGCTGCAGAAGGCCATGCGCGCGGCGGCCGAAGAGCGGAACCTGGTCGACGCCTGACGGAATCCTCCTCCCCCGCACTGCGGGGGAGGAGCTCAGGTGACCGCCGAGACCGTCTGGAACCGCTCGTCCTGCCAGCTCTCGCGGTCCAGGATATCGCCCAGAACCTCGACCGCGTCCCAGACATCGACATGGCGCACGTAGAGCGGTGCAAAACCGAAACGGATGACGTCCGGTCGACGGAAGTCCCCGATGACGCCCCGCGCGATCAGGTTCTGCATCACCGCCCAGCCGTTCGGATGCGCGAACGACACCTGACCCCCGCGCAGCGTCGTCTCGCGAGGGCCCACCAGCGTCAGGCCATGGGCCGCGCAGCGCGCCTCGACCCGCTCGATGAACAGGTCGCCCAGCGCCCCGGCCTTCGCGCGGGCCTGCACCATGTCCACGCCGTCGAAGGCGTCGAGGGCTGCGTCCAGCGCCGTCAGGCTCAGGATCGGCGGCGTGCCGCACAGCCAGCGATCGATACCCGGGGCGGGCTCGTAGTCGTCGACGAAATCAAACGGGCGGGCGTGACCCATCCAGCCGGACAGGGGGTTGCGCAGCCTCGCTTGATGGCGCTTCGCCACGAACAGATACGCCGGGGCGCCGGGACCGCCGTTCAGATATTTGTAGCCGCAGCCCGCCGCCATATCGGCGCCGTCCCGGTTCAGGCCGACATCCAGGACACCGGCGCTATGGCTGAGGTCCCACAGGCTCAGAGCGCCGCCCCCCCGCACCGCCGCGCTTTGCGCCGCCATGTCGCGCACTACGCCTGTTCGGTAGTGGACGTGACTCAGCAGGACTACGGCCGTCCGATCATCAAGCGCGGCTTCGAAACCGCCCGGCTCAACGACCCGTAGATCGATACCGGGCACCGCCTCGGCGAGGCCTTGCAGGATGTAGAGATCGGTCGGGAAGTCGCCTCGTTCGATAATCACCACCCGCCGCTCAGGCCCTTGGGCCCGTACGGCCGCGGCAGCCAGTTTGAAGAGATTCACGGAGACGGAATCCGCGGCGATCACCTCGTTCGCCTCGGCGCCGATCAGCCGTGCGATCTTGCGGCCCACCAGCTGCGGCAGGCGGATCCAGCCATGGCTGTTCCAGCTCAAGATCAGATCCCGCCCCCACTGATGGCCTGTGGCCTCCTCAACTTGCGCCGCCGCCGCATGCGTCAGGGCGCCCAGGGAATTGCCATCGAGATAGATGACCCCGTCCGGCAGGCTAAACCGCTCGCGAACCCCGCCCAGCGGATCAGCGGCGTCACGGTCGAGACAGGTCTGGCGGGTCGTCATTCTCGAGGCTCCGGTTGCCGGGCGGCTATCGCTCTCTACAGTGAGCCGCCGCGCCGGTGAAACGGCGACTTCGACAGGACCGATCCGAATGCGCCTGACCTTGGCCGCCTTGGCTGCATCCGTGTCGTTGGCCGCCTGCATGTCGTCGTCGACTGTGGTCGACCCGGTGGAAACCCGAACCCCGATCACCTTCAGCCAGTTGCTGAACCAGCCTCGCCAGACTGCCGACCGCCGCATCGCCTATGGGGCCGATCCGCTGCAGTTCGGGGAGTTGTGGATTCCGAAGGACGGTCGCCGCCACCCCGTCATCGTCCTGATCCACGGCGGCTGCTGGCGCGCCGATCTGCCGGGCACGGAACTGATGGACTATATGGCCGCCGACCTGCGGGACCGGGGCTATGCCGTCTGGAATCTGGAGTATCGCCGCATAGGTCATCCGGGCGGCGGTTATCCAGGGACGTTCCAGGACATCGCCGCCGGCATCGACCATCTGCGCGCACTGGCTCCGCAGTATGGCCTAGACCTCCGCAAGGTTGTGGTCTCGGGACACTCCGCGGGCGGTCACCTGGCGCTCTGGGTCGCCGGCCGTGATCGGCTTCCGGCATCGAGTCCGCTCCGGTCCGAAAATCCCTTGCCGGTGCGCGGAGCCATCGCACTGGCCGGCATCGCCGACCTCGCCAGCTATCGCGAGGCCGGCCCTGACGCCTGCGGGGGCCCTTCGACCATCGACGGGCTGGTTGGCGTTCAGGCAACCGAAGACCGCAATGTCTTCGCCGACACATCGCCGCCAGCCCTGCTGCCGCTAGGCGACCGGCAGGTCGTGGTGTCGGGCGCACTCGATCACATCGTCCCGCCGCGCTTCGGTCAGGCCTATGCGGCGGCGGCCTCTTCGGCCGGGGACCCTGCAACCTCGGTGGTGCTGGAGGGCGCGGGGCATTTCGAACTGATCGACCCGACCTCGGCCGTATGGCCTCGCATCCTGGAGGCGTATTCGGACCTGCTTCGATAGCGTCGGAGCGGCTTAGCCGGCGCGCTTGATCGGTTCGACGGGGGCCATTGCCAGCAGAGTGCCGATCGGGGCCGCCAAGGTCTCTTTCGTCGCCGGCCCCGAGGCCAGGCTGACTTCCAGCGCGCCGACGGCGACCACGAGCCGGGAGTCCGACGTTTTCATCGCCAGCGTCTTCAGTTGGGTCGCCTGTTCCCGGATCGCTCGCACGGCCTGGACCGGGTCACTGTCAAACTGGTCGAGCGCCGACGCAAGGATGCGCATGGCCTGATCCCTGGCTGCGGCGTTCGCCTCGGCGCCCGTCGCAGGCTTGTCGGCCTTGCGCTTGCCCGGGCCCGAAAACTCCCCGGAATTGAACCGCCGCCGGTCCGGCCCGACATAGCCGACCGCCTCGACCCAATCCCGCGGCTTGAGCGCCACGTTCTCGACCCGTTTCAGCAGATCGCCGCTGGTGAAAGGTTTGCGCAGAAACTCATGCACGCCCGCGTCGCGAGCGCCGAGAATGGTCGTCGCCGTGGCCTCTGCCGTCACCATGATGATCGGCACGCGTCGGCAGGCCATATGCGATCGGCGCACGTCACGCGCCAACGCCTCTCCGGCCAGCTTGTCGCCAGTGCGTTCGGTAAAGATAATTCCGGGCTCCAGCTCCGCCGCGGTCCGCAGTGCGCGATCGGTATTCGGTTCGACCACGATCTCTGCGGCGCCCAGTCCCTTGATGATCTCGGTCAGCATGCGCGCGGAATGCGGGTTCGGATCGACGATCAGAACCCGACGCAGCATCGGGGCCAACTTGACCAGCAAGCGACTATCGACAGCGAACAAGACGCACTCCTCTGCACCGGAATGATCTTCCTTAACGGGAGGCGGTTAAGGCCGGTTGAACGCCCTCAACCCCGGAAGGGGTCGTGCATCATGATCGTGTCGTCGCGTTCCGGACTCGTCGACAGCAGGGCCACGGGGGCGCCGATCAATTCCTCGATGCGCCGGACGTATTTGATCGCGTTCGCGTTCAGGTCACGGAAGCTCCGGGCGCCGGCGGTGCTCTCGCTCCAGCCCTCCAGCTCCTCGAAAACCGGCTCGGCCGCGGCCTGGGCCTTCAGGCTGGACGGCAGATAGTCCAAAATCTGGCCGTCGATCCGGTAACCGGTGCAGATCTTGAGCGTTTTCAGCCCGTCCAGAACGTCCAGCTTCGTCAAGGCGATGCCATCGATGCCGTTGATGGCCACCGACTGGCGCACCAGAACCGCGTCGAACCAGCCACAGCGACGCGCCCGGCCGGTATTGACCCCGACCTCGCGCCCGACGGTCGCCAGATGCTGGCCGACCTCGTCGTTCAGTTCGCAGGCGAAGGGCCCCTCGCCCACCCGCGTCGTGTAGGCCTTCACGATTCCCAGCACATAGCCGACGCCGCGCGGCCCGATGCCCGAACCCGCCGCCGCCTGGCCGGCCACGGTGTTTGAGCTGGTCACATAGGGATAGGTGCCGTGGTCCACGTCGAGGAAGGCGCCCTGCGCACCCTCGAAAAGCACTCGCTTGCCGTCCTGCCGGGCCTTGTCGAGGACTCGCCATGCAGGCTGCACATAAGGAAGGATCTTCGGTGCGATCTCCAGCAGCTGACGAAGGAGCGCCTCCGGATCAATCGGTTCGAGGCCCAGTCCGGCCCGCAGCGGGTCGTGGTGGGCGCGCAAGCGGTCGATCTTGACCTTCAGGTCCTCGGCGCTGGCCAGATCGCAGACCCGGATCGCCCGGCGTCCAACCTTGTCCTCATACGCCGGACCGATGCCGCGCCCGGTCGTGCCGATACGAGCGCCCGGCGCGCTGGCCGCCGCCTCGCGCGCTACGTCCAGCGCCGGATGAATAGGCAGGATCAGGCAAGCATTGTCGGCGACGATCAGAACCTCCGGGCTGATGCGTATGCCCTGCGCCTCGATCTTCCAGATCTCGCCTACCAGATGCCAGGGATCGACGACCACGCCATTGCCGATGATCGAAGGCTTTCCCTGCACCACACCGGATGGCAGCAGAGCCAGCTTGTACACCTTGCCGTCCACGACCAGCGTATGACCGGCGTTGTGACCGCCCTGGAACCTGACGACCATGTCGGCCCGGTTCGACAGCCAATCGACAATCTTGCCCTTGCCCTCGTCGCCCCACTGGGCGCCGACCACTGCGACGTTCGCCAAGACTGTTCTCCGCTGTCCGGGATTTCGGAATGCGGGCGCAGCCTATAGCGAGGGAATCGGCGGGTGTCCCGTCGCCGGCCGATTATTCCGACAGGGCGGTCTCGAACGCCCAGTCCAGCCAAGGCGTCAGCGCCTCGATATCCGCGACATCCACCGTGCATCCGCACCAGATTCTCAGCCCGGCCGGCGCGTTCCGGTGGCTCTCGATATCGAAGGCCGCGCCTTCTTCCTCGACCAGCGCCTTCATCCGGCTGACCAGACCGCGGCGGCTATCGTCGTCCATGGCCGCGACCCGCGCATCCACGATCTTCAGACACACCGAAGTCGTCGACCGCGTGGCCGGGTCTTCTGCGAGATACTCGACCCAATCGGTTCTTTGCACCCAGGCGTCCAGCGCTGCGGCGTTTGCCTTCGTTCGCGCGATCAGGGCGTCCAGTCCGCCCTCCGCCAGTCCCCATTCGACCGCGTCGATCCAGTCCTCGATCGTCCAGACCGAGAAGGTGTTCAGCATCGACCCGTTGGCCAGCATGCGGTCGAACCCGTTCGCATCCCTCAACCGCAGCACCTTGGGCACGCTGCGCGGCGGTTCATAGCGGTCCAGTCGTTCGACAGCCCGGGGCGACAACGCCGCCACGCCCAGCCCCGCCTCGCCGCCCAGCGCCTTCTGAAAGCTGAAAGTCACGACATCCAGCTTGCTCCACGGCAGGGCCATGGCGAACGCCGCCGAGGTCGCGTCACAGATCACCACGCCTTCGCGGTCATCCGCGATGAAGTCGCCATCGGGCGCGCAAACGCCGGAGGTCGTGCCGTTCCACGGGAACACGAGGTCCTTGGCAGGATCCACCTTCGAAGTATCCGGCCATTCGCCCCAAGGCGCGATCAGCACCTCGGAATCCAGCTTCAGGTGATCGACCGCGTCGGTCGCCCACACCTTTCCGAAATTCTCGAACGCCAGCACCTGAACCGGCCGTTCCCCTAGCATCGACCACATGGCGGCCTCGACCGCCGCCGTGTCAGACCCGGGGATGTAGACAAGCACCCAATCCGCGGGGACCTGTAGCAGTTCCCGGGTGAGCCTCAGCCCTTGGGCGAACCGTGCGACCACTTCTGGCGCGCGGATGCCCCGTCCCAGCAGTTCGTGTGAGATCACCTGCGACGACCAGCCCGGGCGTTTCGCCGTCGGCCCTGACGAGAACCACGGCCGCGCCGGTTTCACATTCGGCCGGTTGGCCATCAATCGCGCCACGGTTTGTACGGCCCGGCGTCGCGCATGGTCTGGGTAAGCTTGGTCAGCGCCGCGTTCTCTTCCTCGGGCAACATGATCATCACCTTGGCCAGCAGGTCGCCGCGCTTGCCGTCTGCGAACGCGCCCCGCCCTTTCAGCCGCAAGACCTTGCCGGAGTTCGACCCCTTGGGAATGGTCATTGAAACCGTTCCCTCCGGCGTCCGCACCGGAATCTTTCCACCCAGAACCGCGTCCGGCAGGGACACCGGCAGGTCCATCGTCAGGTCTGCCCCGTCCCGCGTGAACACAGGATGCCGCGCGAGTTTCAACGTGATCAGGGCGTCGCCCGCCTCGCTGCGGCCGGACGCTCCCGGCGCCCCTTGGCCCCGCAGCCGGATCGTCTGGCCATCGGCGGCGCCCTTGGGGATGGTCACATCCAGCGTGCGACCGTCCGAGAACTGGATCCGCCGCGTCGCACCCGAAATGGAATCCTCCAAGGTGATTTCGAGCGTCGCCTTGACGTCTGCTCCGCGTCCGAGTCCGGCATTGGCGAAACCCCCACCCCGCGCTCCCCCGGGCCGGGCTCCGCCGCCAAACATCCCGCCGAACAGCTCGTCCAGATCGATATTCTCGAAGCCCTGCTGCCGCGCGCCGCCCTGACCGAACGGATTACCGCCCGGGCCCCCGCGAGTCTGTCCGCCACCAAAACCCCGGAACTGCTCGCGACCGTCGGCGTCGATCTCCCCACGGTCGAATTTGGCGCGTTTTTCCTTGTCGCCCAGCAGATCGAAAGCGGCGGTGATCCGCTTGAACCGTTCGTCAGCGACGGTGTTGCCGGGGTTCTTGTCGGGGTGCAGTTCCTTGGCGAGCTTGCGGAACGCCTTCTTGATCTCGTCCGCGCTCGCGCCGCTCGAAACGCCCAGCTCCTTGTAGGGATCGCCCGCCACGTAGAAATCGCTCCTGCGCCGGGCTCAAGCAGCGCGAAGCGCGTCAGCCCACTGAATACCGAAAGGATCAGTTAGGCCATCATGGGGATTCCGCAAAGGCGCGCGACCGAAAACCCTGATGCGACTAGCCGAGCGGCGCCGTCGTCTCGACGCCCCACCCGTATCCCTCGCCCCGTTGCGACACCGCCACGACCGCGCTGGACCCCGGCCCGCCGGGGAAATCGGTCGCCGCATCCGCCGCGGAATAGACCGTCGCCACGCCATCGACCTCGAAGGTTCTGAGCACGTCCGTCCCTGCCAAAATCCTGATCCGGAACCGCATCGGATCGGCGGGGGCCGGCTCGCCGTCCCAGCGATCCCCGTCCATTCGCGACCGTGCGGTCCAGGACAGGTGGAAGCCGCCATCAACACGCGCCTCCGCCCGGACATGCGCCGGCGACCATGGCCTGTCATGCAGTCCGGTGACGGCATAAGCGACCTCGCTGACCAAAGGCCCGCCGCCCGGTCCGCCCGTCGGCCCCGCGCGCCAGATCAGCGGCAGCCCGCGCTCGGCTCGCGGGGACACCGCCCGCGCGGGTTCCGCATCCAGCAAAACCACCACGGCCCCCGCCGGCGCGCCAGCCGTCATGGCGCTTTCGGTTCCCTGCTGCCCGCGCAGCAAGCCGTCCAGCCGCCATATATCCTCGCCGACCAGTTCGGCCGTGCGGAACTGCACCAGTTCCCAACCGTCCTCCGTCTCGACCGCCGCCGCATTCCCGCCAGCCAGCACCGCGATCGGCGAGCGGCTTTCCGGCAGTTGCCCTTCAACCCGCACCATCAACGCATTCACCTCATCCCAGCGATGCATCAGACCAGCCCTCAGCGGCTCCGTCAGCACGCCCACGGTTGCCGGCCGCAGAACCTCCCCCCGCGCTGTCAGCGCCTCCGGCGACGGGCCGGCGAACACCCGCATCGGTCTCCAAGGTTCGGCCGCTGCAATCACGATCGGACGACCGTCAGCTTCGCCCCCAACAAGCGGCGGCAGTTCCACCATCCGGAAGAAGGGCGCCCCGGCCACCCCCGCTCCCTCGTCGCGGAGCACTGGTTCGCCATCGTCGGTGCCCGTTGCGACTGACGAGATGCGCTCAAGCACCGCCGACGGAGTCTCGTCCAGCTCGAGCCCTATGACTCGCCAGTCGCCAGCGTGGCCTTCAACCGAGACCCGGTCCCCGGGTTGCAGCTTCATCGCCTCCAAGGGTCCCAGGGCTACAGTCAGTCGCTCTTCCGCCGCGCCCTCCAGCGCCCGCTCCGCCGCTGCTCGCGCCAGCGACGTCGAACACACGGCCGGCAGGTCCAGATCGATCCCGCCGCCGGCTCCGTTCGACCAGGCGACAGCCACGCCCGTCTGATAGTCGGCGTCGCCGTCGATATACCTCACTCTCGCTGTCCCCGGCGCCGGCTCCAGAACTCGGTCCGCCCTGACGCTCGCCCCCGTTTCCGGCAGGGCCAACGCCTCGTGAGCCAATACCGCCTCCCCCGCCGCCTCTCCGATCACGGCGATCTTGCCGTCCCTCTCCGCCGCGACCTGACCCAGCGCGGCCAGCAACGGTTCCAGCGCATCCCGCATCCGCATGGGCCGGTCGATGACATAGCCCTGCACCGCTCCGGTCAAAGAGCCGATATCAAACTCGTCCGCAGCCAACCCGCCTCGTTCCAGCACCGCCGCGATCAGATTCCGGGTCTCGCCCGCCAGTCGCCCGTTCAGCCAGTGCCCGGTTCTCCACGAGCCCGCGTCGGCCCAAACATCGTTCCGTCCCGGAAACGTGGGCCACGGCCGCGCGTCCCAGCACCAGGCGTCCGCGCTCGCCAGCATGGGCCCGCCATAAACGGTTGATACAGGATTGTTCCCGGGCTCCGCATAGTGCCTCAGCACCGCCTCCAGCACCCGCCGCTGCATCCGGTCGTCGCGCGCGCCGGTCGAGAACGGCGGCAGGTTGCTCTCGGCGCTCTTCGGATCCTGGAACAGGTTCGGTGCATTGCCGCCCCGGTCCACCGCCGCGCAGCCGAACTCGGTCAGCCGGATCGCTTTCATTGCCGGGACCCAGGCCGTCGGCGCCGAATTCCTCGCGCCGCCGGGCCGGTCATGGTGCGGATGGCTCCACCAGCCCTTCAGGTCCTTGGGACGGAACAGCCAGTGCTCGCCATGCGCCGCATCCGCGATCGGCGTACGCGTCTGCGCGCTCCGATCAGCATCCGAAGCGTAGAACCAGTCGAATCCTTCACCGCCCGCAACCTGGCTTTCCAGATAGCCGGCATCGTCCGGCCCCGCGAAGCTCTCGCCATCGAGGCCGCCGTCGCCCGCGCGCCAGTCACCCAGCGGCGGATACCAATCGATGCCAACGTAATCGATGTTCGCATCGGCCCACAGCGGATCGAGGTGGAAGACGACATCATCTCCGTCTTGCCGTCCGAAATACTCGGACCAATCCGCCGCATAGCTGATCGCCACGTCTGGCCCGACGACGGCCCGACACTCAGCCGCCAGCGTCCGGAACTGATCGACGGCGGGAAATGCGCTGCCAGCGTCTCGGGTCCAGGTGAGTCCGCGCATCTCTGAGCCGATCAGCAGGCCGTCCGCTCCCGTCTCGGCTGCCAGCTTCGCATAGTGCAGCGCCAGCCGCCGCAGCCCCCAGCCGCTCGCCGATCCGAACATCGCCGCCACGTCCGCCGCCGCTTGGGTCCCATCGCGCCCCCTCACCCGTCCCCGCCACGGATGGGCCGCCTGCTCGGCCGCGCCATAGGGATCGGGCAGCCCGTTTCCCGGCGGCACATCCATGAAGACGAACGGATACAGGGTGACCTCCAGCCCGCGCGCCTTCAGTTCCGCCACCGCCTGCCGCACGCTCTCGTCCGACGGCGTCCCGCCATAGGCTGGCCCGCCAGCGACCTCCGAGATCAAATGCGCATCCCCACGCGTCAGTCCCGCAACCGACCACGTCAACGGCTCTGTCGCCTTGGCGACCCGTTCCACGCCAGGCCGAACAGTGAACTGCGCCGCACGCAGGTCGGTGCCAAACCAGCCGATCACCAGGCTGACCCGCTTCAGCGCCGGGGCCTGCGCCATCAACTGATCCAGCGAGACGACCAGATCCGGCCGGCCATCCCCGCCATGCACATTCTCCGCCGTGGTGCGGGTCAGTCCTTCGCGGCGCATTACGACATCCGTCGCCAGCAGAAATTCGCCGGCGCCCGGGATCAGGCACACCCCCTCCAGTCGATCTTCCAGCGTCGCTCCATCGGCGCTCGTCCTCCGGAATACTTCGAACGACAGCTGCGGCGGCCGATTCCCGTACGGCCCCAGCGGCAGATTCTCGAAGACCACATAGGCGACCCCCCGATAACCCGGCGCGTCGCCTTCCACGGCCTCAATCAGGGGGTCCGGCGTCTGGTCGGGGCCGCCGCGATGCACCCGCATCGTCGTGTTGGACAGGTCCATCGGCCGCCCGTCGGCCCACACCCGGCCGACCCCGTCGATTTCGCCCTCGCAAAGCGCGACCGCGAAACTGAGCGAATAGTCATACTCGACCGTTCGGGGCCCGCCCTTGCCGCCGGCGGACGTTTTGCGCCCCTCAAGGAACCGGGCTGCCCAGATCATCTGGCCCGTCACGCGCGCTCGCCCGAACACCGCCGCCATGGGCCCGCCCTCGGCGGTTCCCTGCACGTTCAGCGTTTCGAGCCGCGGGCCCTTCTGCCGCGCCGGCTCCAGACTGGATATCATTCGCTGATCGATCGCGCGGCCGACCATCGAGCCGATGACCGCGCCGATCGGACCGCCGACTGCCTGGCCTACGCTGCTCAGGATCACCTGCGCCATTCAATTGCCTCTCTGTTCAACCGTCGGCCAGCCGAATACCGCCACCAGCCGGCGGCGCCACCAGACACCCATCCAGCTCTCCACCACCGCCCTTCCCCAGTAGGCGTGGATCATCCGCGGCTCGGCGCCGTCGGGGTCGCTCAGGATCGCGCAGTGTTTGACCGGACATCCGGCCGCCATGCGGAACATCAGGACGTCGCCGACTCCCGCCTCAGTGACCGGCTTTTCCGTCAGCCAGCGCCGCGCGGCCGCCAGCAAGGTTTCCTCGCCGCCGACCTCGGCCCAGTCGGCCGGGTACGGAGGGATTGGCTCGGGCTCGCATCCCACCAGTTCCCGCCAAACCCCGCGGAGCAGTCCCAGACAGTCCGTTCCTTCGCCGCGCATACTGGCCTGGTGGCGGTAGGGCGTCCCCAGCCAGGTTCTGGCGATCACCGCCGCGTGCCCGCTCACCGGCGGCTTCCGCCGTCGTTGCGACCGCCCTCGACCGGAGCGGCCGTCAGGAAGTCGTCGCCCGGAATGTCCGGAAACCCCTGAAAATTGATGCCATTGGCGAATGTCGCGACGCAGGTGATCCAGCGCTTGTCGCAACCGACGCCCGGAAATGCCTCCAGATCGACACGGCACCGTTCGTCGCCCAGCACGGCGTCGCACATCCGCCCATAGGTCCGCCCGACCACACGCTCCAGCTTGGCCAGCGGCCCTTCCAGATCGGCGACAAACCCGGCGCCTTCTCTCCGGAATCGCGCCATCCGCGCCGTCCACAATCCCACTCTCAGGTCGGGCCGCGCCCAGTCCACGCGCCACAGGACGACATCCGCGCCGTCATACAGGCCCGCCTCGACATCCTCGTCCGTGATCGCCGCGTCATCCAGAGCGCCGGCGATCGCGGTGGATCCCGCGCTCAATCCGACGGCGCTGTTCGCCGCCCCCGCCGTCCAGCCGCTGGCCGCCCGGCATACAACTCCATCTACGATCAGGTCACGGTCGTGGTCGGTGAACCCCGTCTCGACGCCGTCCGTCCGTCGCAGCACCCAGGCGTGACACAGCGTTGCCGCCCCGCTCTCGATCCGGGCAGCCAGTCCTTCCGGTATGTCGCGCATGGCTAGACCCGCACCTCGATCAAGGGCGCTGCCGCCATCCGCCCGGCATTGAAGGTCTCCAGCGTGACCTCGATCCGGTCCGTATCGAACCGCACGGGCGTGTCGAATTCGAACCCCGCCCTCACCGCCGTACCGACGATCGGCGGCTCGTCCAGTGTGACGAGTCCGGTGGCGTGATCGACCGCAAACGTCCCTTCCGGTCGCTCGATCCCGCCTATCGCCACCCGCACAGTGCCCTCAACCGGCTTGGCGATCCGCCGTTCCGGCGCGGTCTCGCCGTCTCCGTACCGCTTCAGAAGCGCAAACTCGGTACGAGCGCCGTCTCCCTGACCCAGCATCTGATCGACTGCGCTGATCGACTCTCCCGGCGCACAGGATTTGAAGTCGGCAAAGTCCCGAAACCGGAACCCCCACAGCCGTCCCATCCGTGCTTCGAAGAAGGCGATCAATACCGCCATGTCATCGAGCGATCTCAGATTGGCTCCGATCAGATAGCGACGGCGTCCCTGGGCCCAAGGCGTCGAGCGCCGCTCGAACCCCGAGCCCAGCGTCACAATCTCGGTGCGCCGCTCCACCCCGCCCGTTGATCCGAACGCCAGCCGCACGGGCAGCCTCACCTCGTGAAAGGACATTCCGGTCTCCACGGTCGTTTGATTTTGAGGGCGCGTTTCGCTTGTCGCGCGAGCGCCGTTACGCCATCCTGCCACCTCGGGCCGAGGTCCGCATGGCCGGGGAGGGCATCATGAGCTTCGAAAATTCGTCCCAGATTCAAAGCTTCGACTGGCAGAAGCTACTGTTGTCGTTCGAGGGCCGAACGCGCCGCTCGCATTTCTGGATCGGCTGGCTGATCTGTCTGGGCGCCGGCGTGGTCGCTGGCTGGATACCGGTTATCGGCGGGCTGATTTCTCTCGTGCTGATCTGGCCCAACCTCGCCATCACGGTGAAACGCCTTCACGACTTGGGCAAGACGGGCTGGTTCGCGGCGATTCCGTGGGTCGTCAATCTGGTCGGCGTGTTCGTCGGCATCGCGATGGTCGGCGTGTCGGCCATCACCAATCAGACCGCACTCGATCGTGAAGATCCCGCCGCCATCTTCGCCCTGATCGGTCCCGCCTTCGGCATTCTGGCGCTGTTGCTGCTGGTCAACCTGGCCTTCCTGCTGTGGATCGGCGTCACCGACAGCCAGCCCGGCGACAACCGGTTCGGGCCCAACCCCAAGGGCCTCTGATACCGAAACTTCTGTTCAGAGCTTGCGCGCGCCCAGCGAGACGGCGCGCGCAAGCATCTGCGCGATCTGACCTTCCGACCGCAGCATTCCCTGCGCACCGCCGTCAACACGCACATTGACCACAACGCCCGCCCCGCCCACGGGCTCGATCGCGCCTGCGACCGATGGCCGGAACACCTCGGGTCCCTGTTCACCGACCAGATAGGCGCCACCCCCAACGACCGCTCCGCCATCCGCGCGCGACCCCGAAAAGATCGTCTGCACCGCTTGGGCGATAGCGTCCGACAGCCCGCTCCCGCCACTCGATCCGGCCGCTGCATTCACCGCCGCCAGCATCGCGCGCGCCAGTTCAGCCAGCGTCACCTCACCATCCGCCGCCGCCCGCGCCAGCGACCGGCTCAGGCTCTCTCCGGCCCGACCGAATGCATCCTCGATCGAGGCCGCCGCCCGCTCGGCAGGCTCACGCAGTCCCTCCAGCGCCGCCGCCGCCTCGGCGGCCTTGATGGGCACCGCGTCCAGGCCGGCAGGTTCGAAACTGTCACTCATCCGGCCATGCCTCCGCCATTCGCATCAAATCCCCGCGTCCCATCGGCGCCGCGTTCGCCGGTCGATCCGTCAGCATTCGCCACTCCTTCAGCGATAGCCGCCAAAACCCTTCCGGCGCGACGCCGAGCATCGCCGAGGCTCGCATCATCTCACCCCACGGCGATCTCAAACCGCCCCCGCGAAGGCCTTGGCCACCGCCTCCGCCGCTTCACGGGGATCGATTGAGGCCCGGTCAAGATTCGCCGCCAGCTCGCCCTCCCCTCCGCCTCGCAACAGCGCCGTCAGAACGGCCAACAGGTCCCGCCCCGAAAGCGCCCGCATCCGCTCCGCCAGCGATCCGATGGACTCCAGTCCCAATGCTGTCTCGATCTCCGCCAGCGCCCCCAATGTCAGACACAGGCGCCGCTCAACGCCTGCCAGCACAACTGCGGTCTCGCCTCGCGCTCCGTTGACGCCCATCACAAGGCTCCGAACGTGATTTCCCCGGCGCTGGCCAGGCTGATGGCGAACGTCGCCTCGCCCTCATGCTCCCCCGCATACTCCAGCGCCGCGACCAGAAACGGTCCTTCCAGCGTGCCGAAGTCCGGGACGATCAGCCGCCACGGTCTGGCGGCCTGGTCGAAGAAGGCCTCGCGGATCAGGGCGTCCGACGTCGCGTCGCGGAAGATTCCCTGCCCTGCGATGGCTGCCGATTTCACACCGGCCCCGCCCAGCAGCTCGCGCCACCGCCCGGCGCTGTCGCCGTCCGTCGCATCCACCGTGCGGGCGTTCAGACTGATCGTCCGCGCCCTCAAACCCGCCACCGTCGTGAATACGCCCGGCGCGCCCTCGATCTTCAGCAGAATGTCCTTGCCGCGTTGTGCGCTCATGATCCGATTTCCTCCGTGACGGCGCGCACCCGCAGCGCCGCAAATGTCCGCGCGCCGTCGGCGCCGGGAAACACGTCCGCAAACGCGACCCTCAGGTTCACCGTTCGCACCCCGTCGGCCTCGAGCGCTGCATCCGAAAGCCGCCGCCGGACCGCCGCCAGCACCGCCTTGGCTTCTTCCGTTCCGCGGAATCGCGACACGACGGTCAGCGTCAGCGCATGCTCGACCCCGCCGCCGTCGCCCCGCACGGGCCGACTTTCGCTTCGGCCGATGAGCAGATGCGGAAACTCCGGGCGATCAGGCGGCGCATCCCAAACCCGCGCCGGCTGACCCAGCAGCGCCTGCACCGTCGCGTCATCTTTCAGATGTGCGGTCAACGCCTTCTGCAGCGCCAGTTCGTGCGCGCTCATCGCATCCGCTCCAGGTTGAGTATCGCCTGCCCGCCGATGGTCTCGCCGGACACGATCCGCCAATCGCCGCCGCCAAATCTCAGCATCCGCCCCGGCGCCAGACGTGCATCGGCCCGCGCCTCGGCCGTGACGGTTTCCACGACGCGCAAAACACCTGCCTCTGACCGTTCGCGATGTCGCCGTCTTCCCAGCTTGAGCCAGGCCGAACCCAAGGGTTCCCAGCTGACAGCCCGCCCGCCGTAAGGCGTCTCGGTTTCGACGCCCTCGAAGAGACCCGCCAGCAACCTCACAGCCGCACCACGCGATACGGCGCAATCCAGGCCTCCACCGGTGCGACAGGCATTTCCCGGTCGCCGCGTTCATAGGCGCGGAGCGCCAGCATCAGGATCGCCAGCCTCAGCGGCGCCGGAGAGGTCGAGGCCAGTATCAGTCCCACATCCTCCTGGACCCGCGCCCGGGCCGCATCGATCAGCGTCTGGATCAGAGCGTCCTCCGCGTCGTGCTCGACGCGCAGAAACAGCTTCGCCTCCGCCAGGGCGACGGGTGCGGTCATGGGAACCTCGTTGTCTGGAGAGGGAAAAGGGCGGCAGGTCCAGCCCGCCGCCCCACCGCGCCTTTTGCTGTCGCCGGGAGCCTCAGCTCACCGCGAACTTCATCACCTTGATGGCGTCGAAATTCTGCACCCCGCCGCCGACCCGCTTGGTGGTGTAGAACAGCACATACGGCTTGGCCGAATACGGGTCCCTCAGCACCCGCACGCCGGCGCGATCCACGATCAGATAGCCCCGCTGGAAGTCGCCAAATGCGATCGCCGCGCTGTTGGCCGCGATGTCGGGCATGGTCTCGATCTCGGTCACCCGATAGCCGAGCAACGACGCCGTTTCCCCCGCCCGCTGCGCCGGCTGCCAGATGTAGTTGCCGTCGGCGTCCTTGAATTTACGGACCGCCGACACCGTCTTCCGGTTCATCACGAACCGCCCGTTCGGCCGGTACTGGGCCTTGGGCGCATAGACCAGGTCGATCAGCCGGTCCGCCGGACTGGTCGAGGCGAAGGCCCCCGCTCCGCCCGACGCCACATAGCCGATCTCGCCCCAGACCGCGCTGGCGTCAGCCACGATCGGATAGCTGAGGAACCCCTTCGGCTTGTTGACGCCGTCGCCCGTGACGAAGGCCGCCGTCTCCTGGGCCGCGAAGGCGTCCTCGACCTCGGCCGCCAGCCACTCGTCCAGATCGATCAAGGCGTCGTCGAGCAGGGACTGGGTCGCCGCCGGGTTGGCGTACAGGTCGGCCGACGGGAACTCCAGCAGCGCCAGGGTCGCCGGATCCGTCTCGGGCCGCGCCGCCGTCTCGGCCACCCAGCCCGCCGTGACACCCGCCGTCGACACCGGCTTCCTGAACACCCCGGCGCCCACCGTGCGAACCGTGGCGATCTCGCGCATCGGCGACCCCGCCATCAGCCGTCGCTCGATGGCCCGCTCGGTCTGTTCGGGCACGACATAGCCGGCCGAGTTCGACGCCGTGCTCAATCCCGCTTTCAGCTCCAGCCCGAACGACTGGCCGGTCTTCAGATATCCGTCGAAGGCCGCCTTGGTCTCCTCCCCATGTAGTGGAGAAAGGGACCGCGAAGCGGTGGAGTGGGCCGTGCCCAGCTCCGGCCTGCGCCCCTCGCTGACCACCCGGTCCAGCCGCGCCTGCGCTGAGGCCACCGCTTGGTCGATCCGCGCCACCTTCTCCTCCAGCAGGGTGTCGGCCGAGGCCTTCTTCTCGATCTCGTCCAGCCGGGCGTCGTTCGCCCCTTTGAACGCCTCGAACGCGGCCATCATCTCGTGCATGGCGGCGCGCGCCTCCGGCGTGGCCGGGGCCTGTTTGGTCTCTTTCATATCTGCTCCTGATGTGCGGGCGACGCCCGCCTTGCCTTCCGGACGCCGCCCGGAAACTTAATCCCCCTCTTCGGAACCTGGTCCGACGTCCGGCTGTTCACCTGCCGTCACGGAGGATCGAATGCTCAAACCCGTTCACATCGCGCTCGTCGCCAGCGCCGTTCTCGCCACCGCTTGCGGCAACAACACCGAGGCTCCCGAGCCTGCTGGCGAACCCACTGCCGCCCAGATGCCTGACAGCAGCGCTCCGGCGGCCGGCCCGGCCGAAACCGCCCCGGACGCCGGCGCCACCGGCGCCGCAACTCCAACGGCGACCTCGCCCGACCCACAAGCGGCGCCCGGTAGTAATCCGCCAGCTGGCTGACTTACGGGGCCACCCGCGCTCTCCTCGGTACAACGGCGGACGCTTGATCCGCCGCCCGGAAGCGCGCGCCCGGCAGCATTGGAAACGTCACCAGCGAGACCTCCCAAAGGTCCACCTCGACCAGCACCCGCAACCGCCCCTCGCGGCGCGCCTTGCTGCTGCGGAACCCGATAGACAGCCCGTCCAGCGCCCCGGCCTTCGACAAGGCCCCGGCGAACCGCCCCTCGGCCGACCAGTCCATGACCCGTCCCCGCACGAACAGACCGCGGTCGTCCTCGATCATTTCGTCCCAGACACCGACGACCGCGCGACCCTCGTGCTGGTGCAGCATCCGCACGCCCCTAGCGCCGGTTTTCGTCAAACTGGCCGCAAACGCCCCCCGCGCAACCACGTCCCCATTAAGATCGGCGACGCCCCACAGCGAGGCATAGCCTTCGATCGTCAGACTGGCATCGATCAGTGCGGCGCCTGTCATCCCCACCCCTCCAGCCTGTCCTCGATCCGTCCCAGCGACGCGCGCGTAGCCACGCTCTGCTCCTCCAGCCGCGCCAGCCGTTCAGCCACCAGCCGCTGCTCTGCGACCCGTTCTTCCAGCGTCGCGATCCGCGCCGCCGCACCGCCAGCCCAAACCAGCCCGCCGATCGTCTGCACCGTCAGCGCCGCGATCAGCGCCATCGGAACCCTCCTCAGGCCTTCCATCACTCGCCCACTCCCGCCATCCGCCGCCGCTCCTCGTCCGTCAGGAAGGCCGCCGCGTTCAGCCGCGCCCACAGCGCGTCCCGCTCGGGCTGCAGCGCCGGCAGCGCCTCCAGATCTGCCTCGATCCTGGTCCCCGCGAACCGCCCGCCCAGCCATCCCCCCAGCGCCGCCGCCGTCTTGCGCACCAGCGGCACGACCGTGCCCCGCCAGAAGGCCCCATTGGCCTCGCGATAGTTGGCGTAGGTCGCATCTCCGGGAATCCCCAGCAGCTGCGGCGGCACCCCGAACGCTAGGGCGATCTCGCGCGCCGCCGCATGCTTGCCGGCGATGAAGTCCATGTCGGCGGGCGTCCAGCTCATGGGCTTCCAGTCCAGCCCGCCCTCCAGGATCATCGGCCGCCCGGCGTTCATCGCCCCCGCATGGCTGTCATTGACCTGGGCCCGCAGTCCCTCGAACTGCTCGGCGGTCAGCCGCTCGCCGTCCTTCGCCCCATAGACAAGCGCGCCCGACGGACGCGCCGCATTGTCCAGCAGCGCCTTGTTCCAGGCCCCAGACGCGTTGTGCACGTCGATGGCCGAGGCCGCCGCCTCCAGCGGCGAAAATCCGTAGTGATCGTCGGTCGGGTGAAACAGCTTCAGCTGCATCACCGGCATCCAGCCGTCCGCCGCACGGCCGATCCGCACCGACCGGCCGTCCACGGAATAGTCCCAGGCCTCGGCCCAGCCGGCGCGTCCCGGGACCACCTTCACCCGATCAGGCCGCAGGGTCCAAAGTTCCTCCGGTTCCGCCTCGCCCACCGCCTCAGCATAGGCATTTCCCGCCGTTTGCAGCGCGCCATACAACGCCTCCAGCCACTCCGCCCCCGATTGCTCGGGATTGGGCCGCGCCAGCAGTCGGCTCAGCGGATGACCCGGCGCCCGGACGCCGTCAGCGAACACGATCAGAGGCGTCGACGCCGCAGCCTCGGCGATCATCCGCACGCAGCGATAGGCCACCGCATTCTTGCCGAACCCCTCCACCGCCAGATGGGCGTAGTCCCGCGGCGTCCATCGCGCCCGCCCGCCGCTCGTCAGGGCGATCAACGGTCCGGTGCGACTGTCCTTGGTTTCGGGCGCGGCTTCACGCCCACGGCGGCCCATCGGCCAGCGCAGTTTCTGCATTTCCGTCCTTTCCGAAGGTCCGCGTCACACCTCAGAACGCCGCCAGCTGCGCCGGCCCGGTCCTGATTTCCCGTCATGCCCAAACACTAGCCGACCAGCGCACCAAGGCTGGAACAATGGATCGAGAAAAGCTCAAACCCATGTTCCTGCTGAACTTTACATCTCGAACCCGACTATAGATTCAGAAACGGGCAGGCGCAGCGTCATGGGAAGCGCTGCAATCAGGCCGCGCTTCATCCCCGTCACGCCCTGTCGCACCACCAGCCGACTGCGATACGCGGCGCATGACATCCAGCAGTTCGGTCAAATGGATCGGCTTGCCGACATGCCCGTCCATGCCCGCGGCCAGACAGCGCTCGATGTGCTCGGGTTGGATGTTGGCGGTCAGCGCCACGATCGGGGTTAGCGCGACGGCGCCGCCCATGGCCCGGATCGCCCGCGTCGCGGCCAGCCCGTCCATCACCGGCATATGCACGTCCATCAGGATCAAGTCATAGCCGCCGGACCGGGCGGCCTCGACGGCCTCGGCTCCATCGCAGACCGTGTCCAGATCCACGCCCAGCCCACCCATGATGGCTGTGAGCAGTTCCCGGTTGGCGGTCGCATCGTCGGCCACGAGGACACGAAGCCCCGACGGAACCACCATGTCCGTCGGAGCCGCCTGGCCCCGGCCTGCTTCAGCGCAGGTCATCGGGATCGTGAACCAGAAGGTCGAGCCTTCTCCCGGTGTGCTGTTCACGCCGATCTGACCGCCCATCATCTCGATCAGACGATGCGAGATCGCCAGACCGAGACCCGTCCCGCCATAGACACGGGTCGTCGAGGCGTCAGCCTGGGTGAACCGGTCGAACAACTGATTGATCTTGTCCGGCGCAATCCCGATGCCGCTGTCGCTGACCGCCACCTTCAGGTTCCCGGCCTCTTCCGCAACCGTGAGCCGGATCTCGCCGGCGGAGGTAAACTTCACGGCGTTGGACAGAAAATTCAGCGTAACCTGCCGCAGTCGCCCCTCATCGCCCATCAACGCCGGCGGCAGATCCGCGGCCACATCGACGGTCAGCGTCAGCCCACGCGCCAGGCATTGGGTCTCAACGATAGCCGCAGCCCCTTGCGCCATGACGCCGGGATCGAACGGCTGCGGATCCAGGTCGACCGCGTCGGCCTCCAGCTTGGAGTAGTCGAGGATGTCGTTGATCACGCTCAGCAGCGCCTCGCTCGCCGTGGCGATCCGGTTGGCCCACATCCGCTCGTCCGGCGGCAGGCTCCCGCTGCCGACCAGCAGACCCGAGAAGCCAATCACGCTTGTCAGCGGCGTCCGCAGCTCGTGGCTCATATTGGCCAGGAATTCCGACTGGGTCCGGGCGCCGGCTTCGGCCCGGTCACGCGCCTCCACAAGCGCCTGCTCCATCATCTTGGTGTCCGTGACGTCGCGAACCACGTCCTGGAATTCGACCGCACGGCCTTGCTCGTCACGAATGATCGAAGTCCGGGCCTCGAACCAGCGAATGCCCGATCGTGTAAGGCCCCGATAGGTCACACCGCGATTGTTCCAGTCCGGCGGAGACTTGACGAACTCGCGGAAATTTTCGGCCAGTCTGGGCACATCATCCGGATAGATCAGGTCCGTCACCGGACGCCCGACCACTTCCGCGGGCGCATATCCGCTGACCGTTTCGATGGACGGCGAGACATAGGTCACCAGGCCGTTGACGCCATAGGCGATTATGATGTCCGTCGCGCGATCGGCCAGAAGACGATAGCGGCGCTCACTGTCGGCAATCTTCTGCGCAGCCTCTTCCGCCTCGGTGACATCCCGAAAGACGCCGACGATCGCCTTGACCCGTCCGTCGCCGTCCCGCTCGGTCCTCGCCTGCGTCTCGACCAGCCGTTCCTGGCCGTCGGCGCGGATCAGACGAGCCCGGATTCCGAAACCTTCGCCCGTCTTCACGCTCTGCATTACGGCTTCATGGACCATGGTCCGGTCGTCCGGATGGAAGAAGGCGACAGCGTCGTCCAGCCCTGGATCGAAGGTCTCCCGCGTCACGCCATAGATGGCGTAGACCCGATCCGACCATGTCGACTTGAAGGTCTCGGCGTCCATCCGCCACTGACCGACACCGGCCATTTCCTCAGTCAGCCGCAGCAGCGCTAGCTGCTCCGCCTGCCGTCGGGCGGCCTCTGCCCGGTCGAGGATTTCGCCCGCCATCCGGGCGAGCAGTTTCAAACTCTCGATTTCGGCGTCGCCCGGGCGGGAACGCGACCGGCTGTCCATCACGCCAATAGCCCCGACGCTCTCGCCTGCGGCGTTGACGACCCCGACGCCCGCGAAGAACCGCAGGTGCGGCTCCCCCGTCACCATCGGATGATCGCGGACCCGGTCATCCGCCAGCGCATCCTCGATCACCACAACAGCGCCCGGCCCAAGGCTGCTGACCATATGGGTCACGGTCTGCTCGCGGGGCATTTCCTTTTGCGCCAGCCCGACACTGGCGCGGAAAATGGTCCGGTCGCCGTCGCAAACGCCGATCATGGAGTAGGGCGTGTCGAACATGGCGCAGGCCAGCGCCGTCAGCCGATCAAACGGGCTTTCCAGATCCAGTCGGGTCGGCGCCGCTGTTCGCGGCTTTCTCGGACTCGCTCCCATGCAGACAGCTTGCACGGGAACCACAAAGTTTCGGTTAGCGCTTTCCGCTAGCCCCTCGCTCGAGCATCCACTCCGGCGCCTCGAAATCCAGCGCGTCCTCGGACGTCGCCAGCGCCAGTTCCGACACCGTCTGCCCCTTCACCGACACCCCGGCCTTGTGCACGCTGTCCGGATCGCCGGACACCAGCGGGTGCCAGTCCGCCAGTCCCCGGCCCTCGTTGATGCGGCGATACCCGCACGACAGCGGCATCCACCGCAGCGCCTCGATGTTCCACGGCGTCAGCTTGATGCAGTCCGGCACATGCTCGCGGCGATTGGCGTAGTCGGTGCAGGTGCAGCGTTCTGCGTCGAACAGCTTGCAGTGAACCCGCGTCGGCACGACCTCGCCGGTGTCCTCGTCCTCGAAGCGCACCAGGCAGCACAGGCCGCAGCCGTCACATAGACTCTCCCACTCCTCGCGGGTCATCTGCTCAAGGCGCTTGGTTTGCCAGAAGGGCCGTTCCATGGGCGCCTGTTAGCCCCTCGCGGCTCGCCTGTCTCCACAAGACGCCGGCGCCGGTGGTCACAAAGCCGCTTACGCCCTATATGGCCGCCTTCGACCGCAGGGCCTCCCCGCCGTGCAGCGTGTCCAGGTTTCGCATGGCTCCCCGTCCTCCTCTCGTCGCCCTCAAGAACGTCCGTCTCCAGGACGGCCAGCGCCCGCTGTTCGATGGCGTCGACATCGCCGTCGAACCGCGCACCCGCGCCGCCCTCGTCGGCCGCAACGGGGCCGGCAAGTCGACCCTGATGAAGATGGTCATGGGTCTGATCGAGCCCGACGCCGGCGACCGCTCGGTCCAGGCCGGCACCCGCTTCGCCTATGTGCCGCAGGAACCCGTCATCACCGGCGAGACCCTGCTCGACTACGCCGCCTCCCAAGGCGCCGAGCGCTGGACCGCCGAGGCCTGGCTGACCACCTTCGGCCTGAACCCTGAAAAGCCGGCTGTGAACCTCTCCGGCGGCGAAACCCGCCGCGCCGCCCTCGCCAAGGCATTCGCCGAAGAGCCTGATCTGCTGCTGCTCGACGAACCGACCAACCACCTCGACATCCTCGCCATCGAACTGCTCGAGGAAGAACTGCTTCAGGCCCGGTTCTCCGTCTTGGTCGTCAGCCACGACCGCGCCTTCCTGAACCGGGTCACCCAGTCCTGCCACTGGCTGGAAGGCCGCCGCGTCCGCACGCTCAACAAGGGTTTTGCGGCCTTCGATGACTGGGCCGACAAGGTCACTGAGGAGGAGGCGGAATCCCTGCGCCGTCTCAACAAGCGCATCGAGGCCGAGACCTACACCTTCTACCGCTCCATCACCGCCCAACGCACCCGCAACGAGGGCCGCGCCCGCGCGCTGGAGGCCATGCGCCAGGACCGCGCGCTGCGGGTCAAGGATATCCCCCGCGAACTCAACCTCGGCGTTGATTCCGGCGTCGCCTCGGGCAAGCTGGTCGCCGATCTGAAAGGCGTCTCGAAATCCTTCGGCGACCGGCCCGTCATCAAGCCCTTCACCACCCGCGTCATCCGCGGCGACCGCCTCGCCATCGTCGGCCCCAACGGAGCCGGCAAGACCACCCTGGTCAAGATCCTGCTCGGCGAACTGAAGCCCGATGCGGGCGCCGTCCGCCTCGGCGCCAATCTCGAGCCCGTCTATCTCGACCAATCGCGCGAAGGGCTGAAGTCAGACATGACCCTGTGGGACGCCCTGACCCCGGGCGGCGGCGACAGCGTCCTCGTGCGCGGTATCTCCAAACACGTCGCCGCCTACGCCAAGGACTTCCTGTTCCAGGAAGGCCAGCTGCGCCAGCCGATCTCGACCCTCTCAGGCGGCGAACGCAACCGCCTGCTGCTGGCCCGGGCACTCGCAAAGCCGGCGAACATGCTGGTCCTCGATGAACCGACCAACGACCTCGACATGGACACGCTCGACAAGCTCGAAGAGCTGCTCGAGTCCTACGACGGCACCCTGATCCTGGTCAGCCACGACCGCGACTTCGTCGACCGTCTGGCCACCTCGACCATCGCCATGAACGGGCGCGGCGACATCGTCGAGACCCCCGGCGGCTGGACCGACTTCATCCGCCAGAACCCCGGCTTCCTCCAGCCCGGCGCCAATCCCCGCCCGCAGGACAAGGAAGCCGCCCAGCGCGCCGCAGCTGCCCCTGCACCCGCCTCGGTGGCCATCGCGAAGAAACCCGGCAAGCTCACATTCAAGGACGCCCATCGCCTGAAGGAGCTTGAAGGCCTTCTCGCCACCCTCCCCGCCGACATCGCTCGCCACGACGCGACCCTGTCGGACCCCGACCTCTACAGCCGCGACCGCAAGGCCTTCGACCGCGCGACCGCCAACGCCGACCGCGCCCGCTCGCTTCTGGCCGCCGCGGAAGAGGAATGGCTGGAGCTGGAGGCGAAGCGGGAAGCCCTATCGACCTGACCCGAACAGCCTGGTCGGTCGAAAAAGAGCCATCGGGCGGAAATTCCGCTCGAAACACCGGACCTGTGCAGAAGTCACAAGAGCTTCACTCAAAACATAAAATTGCCCGATCCACACAACCCCATCCCCGGTCTGCAAACTTTATCCCCAATGCCGTCCACAGACGGTCATTCCGGACCGCTTGCCACATCCGCCGATCGGAGCGAGCTTGATCAGGCCGAGGGACACGGCGGCGCGGAAAACCGGGGAGACCCGGGGCTCAAAGCGGACCGGCCCGGCTCTCTGATCGAACGCACCGGGGGGTTTCGACCTTAACGGACGGGAGACAGGATCAAGGCCCAAAGGACCCTTCGAAGGCTTCGGCCGGAGAAGACCGGAGGGAACCGGATAAGGATCGATGGACGGCGCGGGGCTCGACCTCGTGGAACGCCGGAGACCAGGAGCGCGACAGGATACAGCCGACCATCGCCGGGGTTCGCCCCGCTGATGCAAAGCCAGGGTCTTGAACCTCAATGGCCAAGTCCAACCCGGACTTGGCGAGGGGACGAGGAAAACCGGTTCGCCGGGGATCTTCGTCCCCTCGCTCAATTCCGGCGGGCGCCAAGGTGCTGGCCCCGGCGCACACCCGTCGAACGCCCCCTTCCCCTTCTCCCGGCTGAGCCGTAAACCAAGGTCATGACCTTGCGTGGGAATCGCCGTTTCCGGCCTGACCGCCGCGCCGTGATTGCGGGCGCAAGCGCGCTGGCGGCCGTGGCTGCGGTTTCGGCCTGCCAGCGGTCGGAAGCCCCCGTCGACGAGGAAGGCCGCGTCCGCCTGCGCTTCGCCACCGACTGGCGCGCCCAGGCCGAGCACGGCGGCTTCTACCAGGCCTTGGCCTCCGGGGCCTACGCCCGGCGAGGCCTGAACGTCCAGATCATCCAGGGCGGCCCCGGCGTGAACGTGCCCCAGCTTCTGGCCTCCGGCGCCGTCGAACTGGGCATGGGCTCCAACAGCTTCATCCCCCTGAACCTCGTCGCCGAGGGCGCCCCGGTGAAGGCCGTCGCCGCCTTCTTCCAGAAGGACCCCCAGGTCCTGATCGCCCACCCGGACCCGGCGCTGGAGTCCATCGCGGATCTTCAAGGCCGCCCGTTCCTTCTGGCCGACGCCTCGATCACCGCCTTCTGGGTCTGGCTGAAGGCCAAATACGGCTTCACCGACGATCAGGTCCGCAAATACACTTTCAACCTCGCGCCCTTCCTCGCCGATGAGCGGGCGGTGCAGCAGGGCTATCTGACCTCGGAGCCTTACACGATCGAACAGGAGGCGGGCTTTTCGCCCAAGGTCTTCCTGCTGGCCGACGAGGGCTACCCCTCCTACGCCACTATGGTGCTCGCCCCCGACGCCTTCGCCCGCGACAACGCCGCCGCCCTGCGCAGCTTCATCGCCGGGTCCGCCGAGGGCTGGCGCGACTACATCCAGGGCGACGGCAAGGCCGCCGACGCCCTGATCCGCAAGGACAACCCGGAAATGACCCAGGCCATACTGGATCAGGCCCGGGCCAAGCTGAAGGCCAACGGCATCGTCGACGGCGGCGATGCGGCCCTCTACGGCCTCGGCGCCATGACCGCCGAACGCTGGCAGGCCTTCTTCGACGTTACCTCGGGCGCGGGCGTCTATCCGGCTGGCCTGGACTGGCGCAAGGCCTTCACCACCCAGTACCTGCCCGGCCGTGGCTGAGCCGACGGCCGCGCTTTCGGGCGCCGTCGTTCGCTACCCCGGCCGTCCGCCGCTGGGGCCCGTCGACCTGTCCATCGCGCCCGGAGAGATCGTCGCGCTGGTCGGGGCGTCGGGCGCCGGTAAATCCACCATCCTCCGGTTACTGGCCGGGCTGGAACAACTTTCCGAGGGAAAGACCGCCTGCGCCGCCGACGCCGGCCGCACCGGTTTCGTCTTTCAGGCGCCGACCCTGATGCCCTGGGCCGACGCCCGGACCAACGTCGCCTTGCCGCTGGAACTGGCGGGTCTTACGCCTTCCGAAGCCCGCCGCCGGGCGGATGAGGCGCTGGCCGCCGTCGGCCTCGGCGACCGCCTCACTGCCCGCCCGCGCCAGCTCTCCGGCGGCATGGCGATGCGGGTCTCGCTGGCTCGCTCGCTGGTCACCGGGCCTGACCTCCTGCTCTTGGACGAGCCCTTCGCCGCTCTCGACAGCGTTACCCGCCGCGTCCTGATCGAAGACCTGCACCGCCTGTGGGCGGCCCGCTCGCCCCGGCCCGCCATCGTCTTCGTCACCCACGACGTCGAAGAGGCCGTCTATCTGGCTGGCCGCGCTCTGGTGCTGGACGCCGCGAGCGGACGTATCGCCGCCGAAAAGTCCTTGCCCGGCTCGCTGCCCCGCCCCGCAGGCTGGCGCATGGAGACCAGCTATCGCTCGGCGGTGGAAGACCTGGCCCAAGCCCTCGCCGATGCGATGAACGCGTCGCAAGCGGCCGCATGACGCGCCTTCTGCCACCCCTTCTCCTGACCGCCGTGCTGCTGGCGGCATGGGAGATCGCCTGCCGCGCGCTGCAGGTTCCGGCGTATTTCCTGCCTCCGCCCAGCGCCGTGGCCCTCGCCCTCGTCGACCGCGCGCCGATCCTGGCCGCCTCGGCCGCCGCCACATTCTGGATGGCGATGCAGGCCCTGCTCGCCGCCGCCGCCCTCGGCGGCGGCCTTGCCCTGATCGTCTCCCTGAGCCCGCCGGCCGAAAAGGCCGTTCGCCCGCTGGCTATCGCGCTTCAGGTCACGCCGGTCGTCGCGATTGCGCCATTGGTGCTGATCTGGACGGGTCTGGACCATGCCGACCGCGCCGTCGTCGCCCTCGCCGCCGCGGTCGCCTTCTTCCCCCTCTTCTCGGGCGTGCTCACCGGGCTCAAGGCCGCCGATCCGGACCTCGAACGGCTGTTCGACCTCTATGGCGCCACACCCCTCCAACGTCTGATCCGGCTGCGCCTTCCCGCCGCCCTGCCCTTCATGCTCGAGGGGTTGCGCGTCGCGTCCGGGCTGGCGGTGATCGGGGCGGTGGTGGCCGAATTCGTCTCCGGTTCCGGCGCGACCCAGGGACTGGCCTGGCGCCTGCTCGAGGCCGGCAACCGCCTGCGCACCGCTGACATGCTCGCGGCCTTGGTTCTATTGATGTTTATGGGCCTGACGCTCAATGCGTTGGTGGGCGCGCTCGAACCTTACGCACGACGGCTCCGTTAGGCCCGCCTTAAGGCCCTGATGACTAGCGTAAGGCTTCAGTCCCTGCGTCCGGAGCCGCCCCTTGCGCCGCGCCCACAGCCTCCCGATCGCGCTCCTCGTCGCCACGACCATGGCCGGCGCGGCCTTGGCCCAGACACCGCAACCGGCCGCCAGACAGGACCTGCGCCAACTTTCATGGCCGGGGCGCAGCGCAGCCGCGGCCCCCTCGGGTGCGCCCGCCGCGACCCGCTCCGACCTGCGTCGCTCCAATCTCGTCATCCCCCACGGCGGCTTCCATGCCTCCGCACCGGCCGCCGCCCCTGACGCGCCGGTGGCCCGGCGCACCCTGACGCCCGCCAACGCCTGGCTGCAGCCCGTCTCGCCACCCCCTCCGCCCCCGGCCATGGCGGAGCCGGTGCGGGCCGAGCCCCTCCCGGCTCCGGTCGCTCGCCCACCTGCAATGCCGGAGTACCTCCCCGATCAAGGCAGCCACGGCCAACGGGCGCCGGCTGACATCGTCTACCCGCCAGCGCCCGAGGCGCCGCCCGCCCCGGCCGTGAGCCAGGATCAGCCAGCCGACCCCATGGCGCCCCGCAGGGACGCCCCCATCTTCCGTCTGCAACAGGCTGCGCCACCGCCCGAACAGGCCGCCGAGACGCCCCCCGCGACTCAGGCTGAGCCTCAAGCTGCGCCCCCCCGGGCCCGTTACGTCGCCGAGGTGACCAACACGGGAGAGCGCCCGCCTCAGCAAGGCGCCCGCTACTACTCAGTCCACCGCCAGAACGGCCGCCAGCCTGACACCCTGGCGATGCCCGAACCGACGTTTGTTGATGCCCTGGCGATCACCATGACCCAGACCCCCGCCTCGCAAGATCTGGCGGAGCCTGATAAGGGCCCGACCCTGATCCGCGATGCCCAGGGCCGGATGCGTCCTACGCCGGCGGCCTCCGACGGGGATCATCAGTGAGTCAGGTGGAGGCCCCGATTTCCGCGCCCTCGCGCCTTCCAGACCTGATCGCCCTGGCGGAAGAGGGGTCCAGCGAGAAGCGGCGCGCCCTCCTGCGCGAGCTGACCGAACACTTCTTCGGCGGCTCGACCCGGACCGCTTCCGAAGACGGTCTGTATGGAGCCGTCCTGACGCGGCTGACGGAGGACATGGAGGTCGCGGTCCGCGCCGAACTGTCGGCCCGGTTCGCCAAGGCGCCCGATGCGCCTCACAATCTGATCCGCCGCCTCGCGAACGACGAGGCCGCCGTCGCGGGCGCCGTCCTGGCCTCTTCGCCCGTACTGACCGACGAGGACCTTCTGGGGGTCGTGCGCAAACACGGCCAGGATCACTTGCGCGCCGTTTCGGCCCGGCCTTCGGTGTCCGAGGCGATCTCGGACGTCATCGTCGAGCGTGGCGACGACGAGACCCTTGGCACGCTGCTGCGCAACGACGGCGCCCGGCTGTCGCGCCAGGCGTCTGAAACCGCGATCGAACGGGCAAAGGCCAATCCGGCCCTGCACGAGGCGGCGGTCGAGCGCGCCGGCTTGCCGCCGGACCTGCTGAACGAGATGTATTTCGTGGTCGAGGCGCGTTTGCGGGCCCAGATCCTGGAACAAAACGCACGTCTTGATCCGGCCTTGCTTGAAAGCGCCATCGCCGCCGGCCGCACCCGCGTCGCCACGGTCGACGGCGCCCTGCCCGTCGACTACGCCGAGTGCCTCGCCTATGTCGAAGAGCTGAAGGCCGCCGGCCAGTTGTCGCCGCGAATGCTGGCCCGCTTCCTCCGCTCCGGCGGCACGACATCCTTCCTCATCGCCCTGGCCCAGTTGTCGGACATCGACTTTCACACCGCCCGCCAGATCGTCGAACGCCGCGAGCTGGACGCCCTGGCCGTGGTCTGCAAGTCGGCGGAGCTGGATCGCGCCCTCTTCCTGACCTATGCCGTGGTGCTGCTGAACGACGACGGCGACGCCATGGCCAAGGCGCACTCCTACGCCCGCATGTACGCCGAACTCAGCCGCGACGCCGCCCTGCGCACGCTGAGATTCTGGCGCATGCGCCGCGGCGCCCAGGCGGCCTGACCGGGCGCTGGACGTAAAAACGCCCGCCTCCGTTTCCGGAAGCGGGCGCTTCATACCACCGGTAAGGCGGATTATTTCTTGGCGCGACCGGCGGCGGCGCGGGCCGGCTTGCGGCCGCCCTGGCCCAGGCCCATCGACTTGGCCAGGTCCGAACGGGCCTTGGCGTAGTTCGGAGCGACCATGGGATAGTCTTTCGCCAGACCCCATTTGGCCCGGTATTCCTCGGGGCTCATGTTGTATTTGGTGCGCAGGTGACGCTTCAGCGACTTGAACTTGCGGCCGTCCTCCAGGCAGATCAGGAAGTCGGGCGTGATCGACTTGCGCACGGGAACCGCCGGGTCCTTGACCTCGGGCTCGGGCTCGACGGCGCCGTTGGAAACCTGCGTCAGGGCCGCGTGAATGCTGGAGATCAGGCCCGGCACTTCAGTCGCCTGAACATTGTTGTTGCCGACGTAGGCGGACACGATGTCCGCGGTCATCTCGAGCAGTTGAGCGTTATCTTCCACGTGCGGGCCCCATCTTGTTGAAATCAATTCTGGACTGAATCGGTCGGTGATGAGATCAATAGATTTGTTCTGTATCTAAATCAACCGCGACGCCGACCATGGTGGAGCCGTTTCTCATCAACCTGGAGAAATACTTCAGCTACGCCCGTTCGGGTAGAAACGCGCTGCGCTTCGCTTGCAACGCCGTAATCAGCGCCCGAAGTTCTCAGCCAGCGCCAGCATGGCGGCGCGTTCGGGGGCGGAGTAATCGTCGATGCCCTCTTCTTCGCCGTCGCGGATCGCCCTGAGTAGAGCGGGCGTCAGGGCGGAGGACAGCGACCAGTTCCAGTAACGCAGCACCGTCTGGGCTCGATCGACCGCCAGCATGTCATAGGTCACCTGCACCCGTTCCCACGCTGGATGAACCGACCCGTCCTCGGCCGTTTCGGGTCGGCGCATCGATCGCCACAGTCCTTGCAGATCGGCCTTGCCCAGACCCGTGGCCTTGCAAAGGATCGCCAGCGGCTCGCCGCCGGGATCGCCCAGGATCTTGGCTCCCGTGATCGGCTTGATGCCCGACAGATAGGCGATCTCCGTCGCCACCTCGCGATTAAGTCCCCCGGCGGCGGCGGCGGCGACGGCCTGTTCCAGTCCGCCATACGGGCTTTTCGCGATAGCAGACCGGTTGCGCTGCCGGCGCTCGATGAACTGCAGCGCCTTGCGTGACACGGGGTCCTGCCAGTTTTCCTCGGCGGCCATGGCGAAGACGTCCTCGGCCACTTCCTGCATGACTTCGCGCGATACGGCGAAGCGCTGAAGAATGGTCCGGCGATCCTCGGGCGAGGACCACCAGAACATGACGTACGCCCCCGACGGACGAAGCTCAGGGCGCTTCAGCGTGGGGCCGCACAGATGCGGCTCCTGCCGGCTCAGGCTGACCACGCCCTCGATCGCGGTCTGGCAGAGGCGGGCAGTATTGTTGCGCAGCACGGCCTCGATGACGTGGCTCTCGCCGAAGCTCAGCAATGTCTCGGTCACGACCTCGGACAGCGAACGGCGGCTGGCCATCAGAAACCGGTGATCGGGCCCGGTGTCGCGCGCGCAGGCGACCAGATCGGCGTCCGACAGCGAGGCGCATTGCTCAATCAACAGACCGGCGATCCCGGGCTCGTCGCGCAGCAGCATCCGCGCCAGGGCGTTGGGCAGTTCCGCGAGGGGCGCCAGCCGCTGGGCGACCCGCCTACGATCCTCCGGGGTGGCCAGACGCAGCATCTCGACCAGCAGATCGCCGGTCACCGCGCGCTCGAAAGCGTTGATCCGGCTGGCGGGCAGCGACACCACATCGGCCAGGCGCCTCAGCAGCGCATGACGCGCGCGGAAACCGCCTTCCGGGGCGGCATCCTCGTGAATGGGCGCGGGCTCGGACATGTCGACCGCGAGGGTAAGGCCACGCCGGTTAACCGCCTGTGACAGCCCGACCTAGTCGCCCAAGGCCTCCAGCACCGCCGCTTCCGACAGGTTGGGGTCAGCCAGCGGGTTGGCGCTGACCTGATGGTACCAGTCACGGGAAACCAGCGGACGCGGACGCGCGAAGCGGATCCAGTCCACGTCCAGCACCATGTCGACCCGGGCCTCGTGGTTGACCGCCCGGTTCGCGACCTCTGCGTTGTCGGGCCCCTGCGGCACATCCACGCTGTGGGTGTAGGCGATCAGGCCCACCTGCATGCGCGGACTGCCTTCCATCCGGTAAAAGCGGTCGCGGACCTGCCAGCGCGTCTCGCCCTCCGGCCGCGCCAGCGCGAACAGGGCCATGCCGACCCGCACCAGCCGCAGCTCGACCCATCCAGTGGGCGCGGGTCGCAGCTTCAGCGATGAATAGCTGTTGTAGGTGCCCTTGGTCTCGATCATCTGCTCGCCGGCGTTATTGCCCACGCCAGTGGTGATAAAATGCCAGTTCTCACTACGGGGCGACCAGTCGGCGGCGCTCAAGGCGTTCGGCACACGCGCCATAAGCCCGCCCAGCGACCAGGTGCCGCCGGGGATGTCGCCGTTCAACCCATGCACCCGGACACGGGCCCGCACATCGAAGTCCCCGACCACGTCCCGGAAGATGAAGGGCGCATTCAGGTCCCGGACCCAGGCGGAATGGTGCGGTTCGATCCGGAGAATTCCCGCCTCGGCTCCGCCCACCTCCAGCGTCCTGAACTTGTCCGGCCAGCCGAAGGCCTCATCGAAACGTATCCAGCCGGTCAGGGCATTGCCGTTGAAGTCGTCCGACAGGGTCGCGATGTCCTGCGCCGACGCGGATTGCGGCCCGCCCGTCCGTACGACAGTTTGGGCAGCCGACGGCGCGGCGAGACCGGCGACGGTCGCGAGGGCGAGAACGGCGGCGAGACGACGCATGAGCATTCCTTTGCTAAGCGAACCTGATCTCGCCTTGGCGGAGCCCGTGCGTCAAACTGCCCGCGACCAAAGTCCCGCCCGGCGCGACAGGCGCGCCGCTACAGTCCCTCGAACAGCGCCGTCGACAGATAGCGTTCCGCGAAGCTGGGAACGATGGCGACGATGGTCTTGCCGGCGTTTTCATCCCGCGAGGCCAGACGGAAGGCTGCGGTCAGGGCCGCGCCCGACGAAATCCCGACCGGAATCCCTTCCGTCCGGGCGACCTTCCGGGCCATGTCGAAACTGTCTTCGTTTGAAACCTGCTCGACCCCGTCGATAACCGAACGGTCGACGTTCGCGGGGATGAAGCCCGCGCCGATGCCCTGAATCTTGTGTGGTCCGGGCTCGCCGCCGGACAGCACCGGCGACGCCGTCGGCTCCACGGCGATCATCCGCAGCGAGGGTTTGCGCGCCTTCAGCACCTGGCCGACGCCGGTGATGGTGCCGCCGGTGCCGACCCCGGCCACGACGATGTCGACTGCGCCGGCCGTGTCGTTCCAGATTTCCTCGGCCGTGGTGACGCGATGGATCGCCGGATTGGCCGGATTGTCGAACTGCGACGGGCAGACCGAGCCGGGCGTCCGGTCCAGCAGCTCCTGCGCCATGGCGATGGCCCCCTTCATCCCCTTCTCGGCGGGGGTCAGGACCAGTTCCGCCCCCAGAAGGGCCAGCATCTTGCGCCGCTCGATCGACATGCTCTCCGGCATGACCAGGATCAGCTTGATCCCCTTGGCCGCCGCCACGAAGGCCAGTGCGATGCCCGTATTGCCGCTGGTCGGTTCGATCAGCACCGTCTCCGGCCCGATCTTCCCGGCCTGTTCCAGCGCATCGATCATGGCCACCCCGATCCGGTCCTTGACCGAAGCGATCGGGTTGAAGAACTCCAGCTTGGCCAGCACGGTCGCCTTGGGAGAGTATTCCGCCGACAGCCGCGGCAGGCCCACGATCGGGGTGTCGCCGATGGTGTCGAGGATCGATCCATAGACCTTGCCGCGCCCGGCCTTCAGATGGCGGGAGGGATCATAGGGGGCGTCGGACATGGCGGATCTCCGGAAAGGTCTGAATAGAAATAGCCCTTCCCGCCGCCAAGCAAAGAGGGCTGGCGCCGAAACCTCTGCCCTAACCCCGGAAATGGCGGGCCCGACGACCGGCCTTCATTCCCCGTTAACCACGCTGGCGCATCCCTGAGCCACTGTTCCAGGGGCCTTTCTTGCGCAATCTCGCTGCCGCCGTAGAAGCCGTCGATCCGCTTGTTGTGACCGGCAAGGTCGCGGGCGTGAACGGGCTGCTGATCGAATCGCGCGGCGGCCTGTCGCGGCTGGCCGTCGGCGCCCGGGCCGAGATTGAGCGCCGCCATCTGAATCCCCTCCCCGCCGAGGTCGTCGGCTTCCGCGACGCCAAGGCCCTGCTGATGCCCTTCGGCCCGGTCGAGGGCGTGGCGCCGGGCGCCGACATCCGCATCGTCTCCGCCGCGGCCAGCGTGCGTCCGACCACCGCCTGGCTGGGCCGGATCATCGACGCCTTCGGCCAGCCCATCGACGGCAAGGGGCCGCTGCCGCAGGGACCCGCCGCCTATCCCCTGCGCGCGCCCCCGCCTCCGGCCCATTCGCGCGGCCGAGTCGGAGAACGGCTGGACCTGGGCGTCCGCTCGATGGATGTTTTCACCACCACCTGCAGGGGCCAGCGTCTCGGCATCTTCGCCGGCTCGGGCGTCGGCAAGTCGGTGCTGCTGTCCATGCTGGCGCGTCAGGCCACGTGCGATGTGGTGGTGGTCGGCCTGATCGGCGAACGGGGCCGGGAGGTCCGCGAATTCATCGAGGAAACCCTCGGCGAGGAAGGCCTGCGCCGCGCCATCGTCGTCGTCGCCACCTCCGACGAGCCCGCGCTTAAGCGCCGGCAGGCCGCCTACATGACCATGGCCATCTCCGAATACCTGCGCGATCAGGATCTGGAGGTCCTGTGCCTGATGGACTCGGTCACCCGCTTCGCCATGGCCCAGCGCGAGATTGGCCTCGCCGCCGGCGAGCCCCCGACCACCAAGGGCTACACCCCGACCGTATTCACCGAACTGCCCAAGCTGCTGGAACGCGCCGGCCCCGGCCCCGTCCGCCCCGACGGCACTACCGCCGGGCCGATCACCGCCCTGTTCACCGTCCTGGTCGACGGCGGCGACCATGACGAGCCCATCGCCGACGCCGTGCGAGGCATCCTCGATGGCCACATCGTCATGGACCGCAAGATCGCCGAGCGCGGCCGCTTCCCCGCCATTGACGTGCTGAAGTCCGTCAGCCGCACCCTGCCCGCCTGCCAGACCCCGCCCGAGCGGGAGCTGAACAAGCGCGCGCGCCAGTGCCTGAGCGCCTACGCGAATATGGAAGAGCTGATCCGTATCGGCGCCTATCGCACCGGGGCCGACCCGATCGTCGACCGCGCCATCGCCCTGAATCCTGCGCTCGAGAATTTCCTCGGCCAGGACAAGGACGATCACACGTCTCTTTTCGATTCCTTTACCCAGCTGGAAGCAATCCTGAACCAGGGAATGATCCAGTGACCGGAGTATGCAGATGACCGCCTGGGCCCAATCGCTGATCCGGATCTCGAACTATGAGGTCGAGACGTTGCAGAAGCGCCTGGCCGAGATCACGGCCCGCCGCGCCTCCGCCGAAATGCGCATCGCCGTGCTGGAGGCCGAGGCCGAGATCGAAAACGAGCGCGCGCGTTCCGACGCCGACGCCGCCATGCTTCTTCAGGCCTATCTGAGCGGCTGGAAGCTGCGCAAGGGCGCGGCCGAGGCCGACGTCGTCGTCATCAACGCCGAGGAGGAAGGCGCCCGCGACGCCCTCACTGGCGCCTTCGAGGAACTGAAGAAGTTCGAACACGTCGCCGAAACGACCCGGCTGAACAGCATCATCGCCGCCGGCAAGCGCGAAACCGCCGCCTTCGACGAACTGGGTTTGCGCCGCCGCGCCGGCTGACCCACGCCTCGGAGGCAGGGACATGATCGACCGCCGCTCCCTCCTCGCCAGCCCCCTCGCCCTCGCCGCCTGCGACCGCTTCGCCTCAGCCCAAACGCCGTCCGGCCCCGAGGCCGCGCCGCTGAAGGACCTCGCGGATTTCCCCGTCGGCGCAACCGGCATGACCGGCCAGTTGTCCGACCCCGTCTGGGTCGCCCAGATGCGCAAACACGTCAGCCAGCTGACCCCCGAGTGGGAGCTGAAGCCCGAACGCATCCTGCAGCCGGACTTCACATACGACTTCTCCGCCTCTGACCGGATCATCGACTGGGGCCGCGAACAGGGGATGCGCGTCCACGGCCACACCCTCGTCTGGTACTCCCAGGGCCAGCAGGCCTTCACCGACGCCCTGCCGCGCGCCCGCTTCGCGGCCGAATACGACCGCTATGTCTTGACCGTCGCCAGCCGCTATCGCGGCAAGATGGCCGGCTGGGACGTCGTCAACGAGCCGGTGGCGGAGGACGGCGACGGCCTGCGCGACTGCCACTTCAGCCGGGCCCTCGGCCAGGAGGGCTACATCGTCCGCGCCTTCGAACAGGCTCGCGCCGCCGATCCGGACGCCGTCCTGTTCCTCAACGAGTACAATCTCGAGAACATTCCCCGAAAGGGCGCGACCTTCCTCCGGCTGGTCGAACGGCTGCTGACCCTCGGCGCCCCCATCGGCGGCATCGGAACCCAGTCCCATCTCGACATCGAAATCCCCGCCGGCCAGATCACGACCTTCTTCAAGGACGCCGCCTCGCTCGGCCTGCCCATCCATGTGTCCGAGCTGGACTTCTCCATGCGCTCCGACAACCGCCTCGACACCCGGTGCCTCGCCACCAAACGCGCCCAGCAGGCGGCGCGCGTGGGCGAACTAGCCCAGGCCTTTATGGCTCTGCCGGAACGCCAGCGTTACGCCTTCACCACCTGGGGTCTGCGCGACACGGACAGCTGGCTGCTCCGCCCCGACGGCAAGGGCTGGACGGACGACAGCCCGCTCCTGCTCGATGCCAAAGGGCGGGCCAATCCGGCCTATGCCGCGGTGGCGGACGCCTTTTCGGGACGACAGCCCGCCTCAACCCGGCCTTGAGGTTTGTGCTATACTCTCCCACTTGAGAGCCAAGCCGACCCCCGAAAGCCTCCCCTGATGTACGAGACCCCCGAACTGGACGACGACGCCTTCGTCCGCACCCACGAGATCCGCGTCCACGACGCCGAGGCTTTCGAGGGCATGCGCAAGGCCGGCCGTCTGGTGGCCGAGGCGCTCGACATGATCACGCCGTTCGTGGTCCCCGGCGTCACCACCGGCGAGCTCGACGATCGCATCCGCGACTTCACCCTCGATCACGGCGCCCTGCCCGCCTGCCTCGGCTACAAGGGCTATGAGAAGACGATCTGCACCTCGATCAACCACGTCGTCTGCCACGGCATTCCGGGCGACAAGGTCCTGAAGGACGGCGACATCGTCAACATCGACCACACGGTCATCGTCGACGGCTGGCACGGCGACTCCAGCCGCATGTATTCGGTCGGCGCTATCAACGCCCGGGCGAAAAAGCTGATCGACGTCACCTACGACTCGCTCGACGCCGGCCTCGCCCAGATCAAACCGGGTAATACCTTCGGCGACATCGGCTACGCCATCCAGCAGGTGGTCGAGGCCAACCGCATGTCGGTGGTGCGCGACTTCTGCGGCCACGGCATCGGCCGTCTGTTCCACGACAGCCCCAACGTCCTGCACTACGGCCGCCGCGGCGAGGGCGCCACGCTCAAGCCCGGCATGTTCTTCACCGTCGAGCCGATGGTGAACCTGGGCAAGCCGCACGTGAAGGTTCTGTCCGACGGCTGGACCGCCGTGACCCGCGACAAGTCCCTGTCGTCGCAATGCGAGCACACCATCGGCGTGACCGAGGACGGGCTGGAGATTTTCAGCGCCAGCCCCGCCGGGCTGTTCCGTCCGAAATTCCAGGGCTAGGCTGTAGCCTCCCTGAGGGAGGCGCATGCTCGACCAACCGCCCGCCAAACCAAAGACGCCCCATCACGCCGGTCACCGCGAGCGGCTGCGAGAACGCGCCCGCGGCGCCGGCATCCACCACCTGCCCGACTACGAGCTGCTGGAACTGTTCCTTTTCCGCAGCCAGCCGCAGGGCGACGTGAAACCCATCGCCAAGGCCCTGCTGGCCCGGTTCGGCTCCTTGGCGGCGGTTCTGGCCGCTTCGGTCGAGGACCTGATGACCGTCAGGGCCGAGGACGCGAAGGGTCGGACGAAAGCCATCGGGGCCGAAACCGCCCTCGACCTCGCCGCCCTGCACGAGGTCGCCCGCCGCGTGACCCGCGAGGAAGCCGCCGCCCGCCCCGTCATTTCGTCGTGGACGGCGCTGGTCGCCTATGTCCGCATGAGCCTGCAGCACGAGCCTCGCGAGCAGTTCCGGGTCCTGTACCTCGACAACCGCAATCAGCTGATCCTCGACGAGATTCAGAACCGCGGCACCGTCGACCACGCCCCCGTCTATCCGCGCGAGGTCGTGCGCCGGGCGCTGGAGTTGTCGGCCAAGTCGATGATTATCGTCCACAACCACCCCTCGGGCGACCCGACGCCCTCGCGGCCCGACATCGACATGACGCGTCAGGTCGTCGAGGCGGCTCGCGCTCTCGGCATCGACGTCCATGACCACCTGATCGTCGGCCGCGCCGGCGTGGCCAGCTTCAAGCAGCTGGGCCTGATCTGATTGCGAGCCTTATTGGGCGAACACGTCGCTGCGCGGCAGTTGCAGGTGGAATGTCGCCCCGTACCTCTCACCGCGTGAGGCCCACAGGCGCCCGCCGCAGGCCTCGATGATGATGCGGCAGAGGGACAGGCCCAGGCCGATGCCGCTCGGCTTGGTCGTGAAATAGACCTCGAAGATCTGGTCCAGGGCATCGGGTGCGATGCCGGCGCCGTTGTCGCTGACCTCGAGCAGGACGGCCTCACCCTCCGCCGCCGTTGACCGGACCGTTATTCGACGAGAACGGCTCGTGACGGCGTCCAGCGACTCGATGCTGTTCGTGAGCAGATTGACCAGCACCCGCTGTATCTGGACCGGATCCGCCAGAACCGGCGGCAGCGTGTCGTCCAGAAAGACCTCCAGCGAGACATCGTGGGCGGCCAGATCCCTGTCCATGACCACGACCGTCTCGCGGATCAGAGCGTTGAGATCGAACTGGGTTCGTCCGCCCCTTCGCTGGCCGAACATGGCGCGGATGCTCTTGATGACCTCGGACGTGCGCCGCTCGGCCTCAAGCACCCCGTCCAGCGCCTGAATCGCGCCCGGCACATCCGCCGGCCTGGCCTCGAGACGGCTTCGCCCCCTGCCCGCCTGCAGGCGGATGGCCGTCAGCGGCTGTCCGACCTCATGGGAAATGGCCGCCGCCACGGCGTCCAGCGACATCAGCCGGGCGTTTCGTTCCCGGTTCCGCGCAATCGTCGCCAGAGCCAGGCGGGCATAAAGGCGGTTGGACTCGGCGATGAGGGCCAGCATCACGATGAGGTGGGAGAAGAGCGTCATGCAGTTCAGCCAGTACCAGCCCACCGAAAACCGGGTCGTGAGCGTGAGGTTCGTCAGCGTTTCAATCAGCCAACTGGCGGTGGCGATCAGCAGCCACAAATCAAGCACTGATCTGCGGGCCCGAAACAGCAGCGCGGCGGCGACAGCGAGACCTGCCAGCAGGGCGAGCTGGTACCAGACGAAATACTGGGAGGCGACGTGAAAGCGGTCGGCGAGAAACGGCGGGAGAAGGTCGTGGCCTGCTGTGGTCAGCAGCGTCGCTGCCGCGGCACCCACGACCGCCCCGAGAGCCCATACCGATATTCGCACCGGCGGTCTGTCGCTGCCGGGGAGCGCCGCGGATTCCTGCCGCCTTAGCCAGAGATAGAGAACGATGGCGATGGGAAATACCCAGCGTCGGCCGTACGTCAGCCACCCCGGAGTGTTCAGCCCTGCGCCGAGAAGGCCGTCCGGGGTGAATGCGCCCGGAAAGGTGAGCGCATGAGGAATCAGAAGCAACGCCGTCAGGACATAGGCCGTAGCGAGGGCCGTCAGGGCGCGCGACCGAAAGACCACGGCCTGGGCGTAGAGCAAGGTCGCGGTAATCGCCTCCCCGAGAACGAGGATGGCGTCAACGACCGGAATGAAGGCGTCGACCCGCGGCCACAGGATATCGCGCACCGGGTAGACCAGCGGAAAACTGGCGCACAACAGGCAGACGATCGCCAGGCCGATCAGGGTTTGTCGCCGGTCCGGAGGCGTGTCGAACAGGCCAAGTCGGTTCTGAGGCACGCTCGCGTCCTCCAGATAAAACCCGTCAGCTCTTCGGGAGAGGCTAGCGTGAAAATTTCTTAAGACCTAGCCGCTTCCTTTAGCCCGGCCACACCCGTATCGAACGCGCCGGAGCCCTGTTCGCATGACCACCCTCGTCACCGAACGCCTCACCCTGACTCCTGTAGTCGTTGGCGATCTCGACGATCTGGTCGCCCTGTGGGGCGATCCGGCCTTCGCCACAGCCATCTTCCCCGCCGCGCTGAACGCCGAGGACGTCTGGTTCAGGCTGCTGCGCGACATCGGCCACTGGGAAGCGCTGGGCTATGGCAACTGGGCGATCCGCGAGAAGGCGACCGGAGCCTATGTCGGCAGCGTCGGCGTTCTGGATTTCCACCGCATCATGACGCCCGCCTTCGACGCGCCCGAACTGGGCTGGGGCGTCGCCCCGCGCTTTCAGGGCAAGGGCCTGGCCTTCGAAGCCCTGTCCGCGGCCCTCGCGTGGTGCGACGACGCCCTGAACGCGCCCCGCACTGTCTGCATGATCTCGCCGGACAACGGGCCGTCGCACGCCCTGGCGAAGCGGGCGGGCTACCGCCCCTATATCGAAACGACCTACAAGGGCGCCCCGATCGTCCTGCTTGAACGCCCGGCCGCGTAGCCAGCCATTAAGGTTTACACCGCATGATCCCGGCTCCATCCGGGGACCGCGCCTTCCATGCCCATGCCTGTCGAAACGCTTCGCAGCCATCTGACCGAAGCCTTTCCCGACGCCGAGATCGTCATCGACGATCTGGCCGGCGACGGCGACCATTACCGCGCGCGTATCGTGTCCACGGCCTTCGCCGGTCTTCCCCGCGTGCGCCAGCATCAGCTGGTCTATGCCGCGCTGAAGGGAAAGATGGGCGGCGAACTTCACGCGCTGGCGCTCGAAACAGCCACGCCGCCCCCTTTAAACCTGGCGGGAGACTGAGACCATGCGTTACCGTCCCTTTGGCGTGGCCGGACAGGCCGTTTCGGCCCTCACCCTCAGCCTCGGCGCCCGCGATATCGCCGGCGGCCCCGAGGCCGGACGCGAACTCGTCTATTCGGCGCTGGAAGCCGGCATTAACAGCTACCGCCTCGAAACCGCCGACCCGGTGCTGGCCGAAGTTCTGGGCCAGGCGCTCAAACACGTTGACCGCAAGCTGGTGCAGGTCTCCCTGACGCTCGGCGCCGGCGACGGCCGACGCGGTTCGGACCGCGACTTCTCGGCCGAGGGCATAACCTCCGCCATCGACAAGGCCCTGCACGCCTCCAGTCTCGGCTGGTTCGACATGGCCCTGCTGGACGAGCCCGTCGACAACGAACTGCCCCAGTCCACCCTGAACGCGCTGAAGGCCCTGCGCGCGACCGAACGCGTCCGCCTGCTGGGCGTCTCCGGCGAGGGCGATGTCATGGACACCTATGTTTCGACCGGCGCCTTCGACGTGCTGGCCACCCCCTTCCACGTCAACGCCAGCTGGCAGATCCGGTCGCGCCTGCGAGCCGCCCGTGAGCAGGACATGGGCATCTTCGTCTACGGCTATTTCCCGGACAGCCTGAACACCGCGAAGAAGGCCGCAACGGCCCACGTCGAAAAGAAGAAGAGCTTCTTCGGCTTTGGCGGCGGCCCGAAGGTCAAGGAAGGGCCGCTGGCCCACGCCGGCACCTTCGCCTTCCTGCACCGCACCAACAACTGGACCGCCGAGGCTATCTGCCTCGCCTACACCCTGACCGATCCGTCGGTCTCCAGCGTCATGATCGAGGCCAGCGACGTCGAGCGGCTGAACACCCTGTCGCAGGTCCCCGACCGCGACATGCCGCCGGGCCTCGCCGCCCAGATCGAGATGGCCCGGGTCGCGGGCGCCAAGGCGGCCTGACGCCGCACGCCCCTTGACCCCCTGCCCCGCGGTCCATACCTGACGGCCTTCACCGAGAGGCCAGTATCCCGTGACCGACCAAGCCGTGACTTCCGCCGCCGGCCCCGATCCCGTCCACGCCTTCATCGGCGAGACGGTGAAACAGCACGACGTCGTCCTGTTCATGAAGGGCACCCCGGACGCCCCGCGTTGCGGCTTCTCCTCGCTGGCGGTCCAGATCCTCGACCACATCGGCGCAAATTTCGTCGGCGTGGACGTGCTGCAGGATGAGGCTCTGCGCGACGGCATCAAGACCTTCAGCGACTGGCCGACCATCCCTCAGCTCTATGTGAAGGGCGAGTTCGTGGGCGGCTCCGACATCGTTCGCGAGATGTTCAACGCCGGCGAGCTTCAGACCCTGATGGCCGACAAGGGCGTGGCCCTGGGCGAAGACGCCGACGCCTGATGGCGCGCGCGGTCCTCGAACCCCGCGATGACCGCGAGATATTCGTCGTCCCGCTGACGGTGCTGCCCGAACACATCGACGACAACGGCCATGTGAACAATGTGGTCTATGTCGGCTGGCTGCAGGACGCCGGCACGGCCCACTGGAACGCCCGCTTTGACGGGGAGACCCGGGCGCGCTGGTCCTGGGTCGCGGTCAGGCACGAGATCGACTATTTCCGCCCCCTGCCCCCCGAAGCCCAAGGCGTCGCCGCCCGCACCTGGGTCGGCGATCCGCAGGGACCGCGCTTCAACCGCTACGTCCGCATCGAGGACGGCGAGGGCCGGCTATGCGCCCAAGGGGTTTCGGAATGGGTGCTGGTGGACGCTGCGACCATGCGGCCGCACCGCATCCCCGCGACGATGCTTCCGGCCTTCGAGCGGCGTTAGCCGGGCGGCAGCTGGTACGGATTCTCGACCGACAGGCGCGATCCGTTCGCCAGACCGAGTTCCTGGAACGACCAGCGCATCTCCACGCCTTCCGGCCGAATCTCGCGGCAGCGGTCTTCCTTGATCCGGCGCAGGGTGATGATGGGTCCATCGCTGGACTGACGCACCACCGGCTGGATGTCCGCCTTGGCCGTGCAGCCGTTCGAACTGACCCAGAAGGCGGCCTGATTTTGCGCGATGACGGCGGCGTGGACCGGCTCGATGTGCCCCGGCAGTTCCGCGGTCGCGGAGGTCTGGGCAGCACGGTGCGTGAGGCCGCAGGCCGACAAGACTGACCCGAGAGCGACCACGCCGGCCAAGGCGAATATTCGTGTCATGGATCGCCTCCCGCGTCGAAATATCAGCTCGGGGAATGTGCGCCGGTTCGCTCGAAAAGAAAACGCCCGCCGATCTCCCCGGATCAGCCGCCGGACGGCTCCCGGCAGCCCCCGTCGGAGTCCCGGCCGAGACTGACCATCAGGGGCGGGCGATTGCGGGCGCTCGAGGTCGACATCACCAGGAACAGCGCCTCTCCGTTCAGGGTCAGGCAATGCAGCTCCTGACGGAAATCGCCGTTTGAATCGCGCGAGCCCGCGCCGCTGTCGGATCGAACGATGCGCGTTGGGGTCAGCGCATCGAGCGTTTCCAGCACCGAGGTCCTCAGGTCCGCGGGGTCGCCCGCGGTGGCGGTCACGGTGCACATGTTCGCGGCCTGGAGCAGCGTCACGCGCGTGCTTATCTGATGCAGGCCCTCGCGTTCCGGCACGCGGCGGATCGCCGCCGTCTTGAAGAACTCCGTCGCCGGCCGTCCCGTCATGACCGCCGGCACGCAGCCATTGCCCACCGCATAGGCCGTCGCCTGGGTCGGCGAGAAGTGAATCATCGGCGACGGCCGGACCATCGCATAGCTGTACGACTGGGCCCTCAGAGCCTCGCTGAGGGGGTCTGAGACGGCCTGCTGAGGTTGGCCGAAAAGTGTGAACGCGACGGCGAGCGGCAACAGCATGACACCTCCGGTTTCTGGATGAGCCTGCCGATACTCGCTTTCCGAGAGCCGTCAGGCAACAAAAAAGCCCCGGCGACCGCCGGGGCTTTTTCACCGCGTAGATGTTTCGCTTACGAGGAGTAGTATTCCACGACCAGGTTCGGCTCCATCTTCACCGGGAACGGCACGTCAGCCAGTTCCGGCACGCGGACGAAGCGGACCGAGAAGCCGCGGTCGCCCAGCTCGAGGTAGTCCGGGATGTCGCGTTCCGACGACTGCTGGGCTTCGAGCACCAGCGCCATGCTGCGGGACTTTTCCTTGACCTCGACGACGTCGCCGACCTTCAGACGGTACGACGCGATGTCGACCTTCTTGCCGTTGACGGTCACGTGGCCGTGGCTGACGAACTGACGCGCGGCCCACGGGGTCGGAACGAATTTGGCGCGATAGACCATGGCGTCCAGGCGGGACTCCAGCAGGCCGATCAGGTTCTCCGAGCTGTTGCCCTTGCGGCGCGAGGCTTCCTCGTACGTCGCGGCGAACTGCTTCTCGGTGATGTTGGCGTAGTAGCCCTTCAGCTTCTGCTTGGCCTTCAGCTGCAGGCCGAAGTCAGAGACTTTCGACTTGCGGCGCTGACCGTGCTGGCCGGGGCCGTACGAGCGTTTGTTGACGGGGGACTTGGCGCGACCCCACAGGTTTTCACCCATGACCCGGTCGAGTTTGTACTTGGCGCTATGGCGCTTGGACATGTGTCACTCTCTAATGATGCGGCCCGGTCCCTTCCCAGATGAAGGAACGATCTCAACGGCGGTCCACGCATCGTCCGTAGTGGTTCGCGCGCCCGGCAAGCCGGATGCGTGAGGGCGGGCTTATGACGGATCAGGCCTCAACGGTCAACCGTGGGCGAGTCCTCGAACCAGACCACGACGTTGTGGGCGGGAAAGGAGGGGGCCCTCCCGTCCGCTTCCGTCGCCCCGGCCCATGGCTCGCCGCGCCCGAAGGCTTGGATCGAGGGATAGCGTCCCACCACCCGGAACCCCTCCAGCACATACGGCCGGCCCTCGGCAGGCAAAGGCTCCGGCGCATCACTGACGTGGAAATGCAGATGGGGTCCCGACGCCTGGCCTGTGAACCCCAGCGCCCCGATCACCTGACCGCGCCTTACCCGATCGCCGGGCCGGACCCGCAGGCCGGGGCTCAGGTGTTCGTAAAACGCGTAGCGCCCGCCGCCGATATCGATCGCGACATAGTTCCCGGTCGCATCCTCCAGAGCGACCCGGTCGAGGCCGTTCAGGTCGGCGGGATCGGGAACACCGTCCCGCGTCGCCGCGACCACGCCGTCGGCCACAGCCAGAACCTCGGCGCTGAACGACAGATTGCTGTCCAGGCGGGTTTCTCCCGACCGGCCCGTCGCGCCAGTGTCGTCGACCTTGATCCAGTCCATGGCGAACCGTCCGGGCACGCGCACCTCGCCGTCGACGGCATAGGCGACCCGGCGGTGACCCCGCTCCATGTCCGGCTGGTAGACGGCGACCCAGGGCCCGCCGCGCAAGGGCGGCCCCAGCACCGGCAGAGGCGCGGGGTCGATCCCGATCTCGCCGTTCTCGACGGTCGTTTGGCGGCCGTCAGGACCCGCGAACGTCAAACGATGGCGCAGGCGGGCGGGCCCAGCCCCATCTACGGGCGCCTCCAGATAGGCCAGGACGAAGCCGTTGGCGGGCACGGTCCGCGACCCGCCCAGAGCGGCGTCCAGAGACCCTCCCTGCAGATCAGCGATAACCCCGCCGGTCGCGGCGTCCAGCGCCTCGATCCGCGACACCACCAGCGGGGTGGACGCGAAATTGCTCAACTGAAGCTCATACACCAGCCGCGTTTGACCGCCGATAAGCACCGGAGCCGGCGCTGCGCCCACCCGGATGTCGAACCCCTGCCGCAACGCCTGCGCCTGTCCCATGGCCGGGCTTGCCATCAGGACCAGCGACGCCATCACGCCCGCAACGGTGGATACTGCCTTCATGGCCTCGCCCCCCTGATCGGTCTCAGCGTTCCGCAACCCAGACAAAGCCGTCGTCCCTGCGCTCGAACCGGCCCAGACCCGGGAAGGGGAAGTGGACGCCGTAAATGCGCTGCGATCCGGCCGCCCCACGCTCCAGCAGCCCCTGCCGCGTGGCCACGCCAGCTGCGCTGTCTGTATCCCAGCCATTGACCCAGTCGGGCCGCTGCACCGAGATGACCGAGCTGTGCATGGCGTCGCCGATATACAGCAGCCGCTCGGTCCCCGAGATGATCTCATAGCCCGAATGCCCCGGCGTATGGCCGGTCAGCGCCACGGCCCTGATCGAGGGCGTGACCTGCGCACCCGGCGCGAACGGCTGGACCCTGGGCGTCACGGCCGCCAGCAGCGCCGCCTCACCGGCCTTTGCGGCGCCGGCCTTCATATATTCCCACTCCGGCTCGCTGATGCGGACCACGGCGTTGGGGAAGGTCAGCGAGCCGTCCGCCCCGACCAGTCCGCCCACATGATCGCCATGGGCGTGCGAAATCAGGATGTCAGTGATCCGGGTCGGGTCGATCCCGGCAGCCCGGAGCGAGCCCACCAGCTTGTCCTGCGTGCCCATCCGACCGCCGGCGCCGGTGTCGATCAGCACCACCCGGTCGCCGTCACGCACCAGCAGCGGCTGTACCGACAGGTGGATGGCGTCCGCAGGTTGGCCAGCGGCGGTCAGCACCGTTCGCGCGCCTGCCGTATCAGACCACGGGCTTTCGTCCGCCGCGTTCGCCAGCACGATCTCGCCGTCCTTCAGCGCCACCGCCTCCAGCGCCCCGATGCGGAAGGCGTGGACATCCGGGCTCGGCGCTGTCGCCGGGGTCACTGCTGCCGTCGCGGCGGACCTGTCCGCCTCCGGCGAACAGGCGGTGATCGACGCCAGGACGAGGGCGGCGGCGGCGAGGCGGGCGTGGATGTTCATCAGTCGGCTCCGGCGGAGGGATACGGCAGCGCTTGAGATAGGCTGCCGCAGCCTCCACGCCAGTGCGGCTCGACATATTCCGGCGATCAGCTCGCGGCGGCGAACAGTTCGTTGGCCTTGTTCCAGTTCACCACCGTCCAGAACGCCTTCAGATAGTCGGGCCGACGGTTCTGGTATTTCAGATAATAGGCGTGTTCCCAGACGTCGGCGGCCAGGACCACGGCGCCCTTTTCATCGGCCACGTCCATCAGCGGATTGTCCTGGTTCGGCGTCGAGGTAACCTTCAGCTTGCCGTCCTGAACGATCAACCAGGCCCAGCCCGAGCCGAACTGGCCGGCGCCGGCGGCGTTGAAGGCTTCCTTGAACTTCTCCATCCCGCCCAGATCGCGGTCGATGGCGGCCGCCAGTTCGGCCGAGGGTTCGCCGGTCTCGCCGACCGGAGCCAGCAGCTCCCAGAACAGGCTGTGGTTCCAGTGACCGCCGCCGTTGTTGCGCACCGCCTTGGGCGCCTTGGAGATCGAGGCGAACAGCTCTTCCAGCGTCTTGCCTTGCAGGCCGGCGTCGGCGTTCACCGCCTCGTTCAGCTTGTCGACATAGGCCTGGTGATGCTTGTCGTGGTGGAAGGTCATCGTCTCCTTGTCGATGGCCGGCTCCAGCGCGTCATAGGCGTAAGGGAGGGGCGGAAGCGTAAAGGCCATGGGGAGACTCCTTGCGACAGGGTTCGGGGGAGCCGTATCTAGGCGCCCGCTCGCCAAACCCAAGCCGGGTCGCGGGATTTCGTTCCTCTAGCCCTGCGGCAGATGGGCCTTAAGGCAGTCGCGGACGGCGCGGCGGAGGTCGCCGGTCGACGAGGCGAAATCGACGCCCTCCGCGTCGAACACAGCCCGCACCGCGGCGTCCAGTCCGTTCGCCAGCGCCGCCTGTACCCGGGCCTCGCCCTTCGGATGCAGGCAGAAACCGACCTCCACGCACAGGGCGGCGAACATCGGGGCATAGTCGGGGGCGGCGTTCTCGGTCATGCGCCCTGCTAGCACAGAACTCAGGGCAGCAGGCCGCTCAGCCAGTGCATTATGTTGAGGACGAACTGCTGGTCGTCGTGCCCCTCAGTCTGGAGCCCGAAACGAAAATCCGCCCGGCCGGAGCCCTCCGGAAAACGGACGAGCTGTGCGGTCAGCATGCCGGCCTCGCCCAGCACCACCACCCGACCTCGACCATGAATAAAGGCCAGGCCTTGGGCCCGCAGGGCGGGCGCGGACAGATCCGCCAGGACTACATCCCGGCTGGCCGGATCAGCTTGTATCCGAGTTCTGATCTCCCCCAGCACCTCGCTGTCGCGCGCCTCCCGGTCACCCGGTTGCAGGGCCAGAAGGACGATCGAACCTTCCGGGCCCGTCAGTGACTGGCCGGTGAACGCCTTGACAGCCTCGACCGCCTCCTCCGGGTCGCGACCGCGCAGAATTGGGTGGTCCCCCAAGGCTCCAGCCGCACGGACATGCATCAACTGCGAGGTTATGTCGCCGTCGACGAAGCGGAACGCGTAGCCCTTGCCCATGCCGACGCCCAGCATCCGACCCAGTGCCTCGGCCGCGCTCCCGTGCGGTGCGTGGTCCGCCGCAAGCAAAAGCGACCCCCCGTTCCGGACCCAGGCGTCCACCGCCGCGATCTCCGTTTCGGTGAACGCGGAAGGGCTGGAGCCGTCGGACGGTGCGGCGGGGTTTGAAATGACCAGCACCGCCACGCCGTCAAGGGCGCCGGGCGCATCAAGCTTCGCCACACCTGCGCGGATGTCGTAGCCGTCAGCGCGGACAAGGGCGGCGAACCCGGCGTAACGGCCCACGATCGTCTGGACGCTGCCGTGAGCCTCGTCCAGCAGGACGGCAGGCCCCCCGCCGACATAGGCCGGCCGCGCCACCACTGGCCGGAAATCGGGATCGCCGATCTGCTGCTGCGCGGAGGCGGATGTGGCGGCCAACAGGGTCGCGACAACCGTCAGAAGCAGCGTTCGGGCTGGGCGAAGCGGCTTCATGTGCGGACTCCCGTTATCGCACCTGTCCAGTACGACATGGTCACCCCCTCAACAACCGCCCCGCATGGAAGGCGATGTGTTCACCGATGAAACTGGCCATGAAGAAGTAGGAGTGGTCGTACCCCGGCTGCATCCGCAGGGTGATCTTCTGCCCCGCCGCCTCGCACGCCTGAACCAGCAGTTCGGGCTTCAGCTGCTCCGCGAGGAAGGGATCGGCGTCACCCTGATCGATCAGGATGTCGTCGTAACATCCCTCCCCCACGCCGCCCTCGATCAGCCGCGCCGCGTCGTGCGCCTCCCATTCCGCCCGGTCCGGACCGAGATAGGCCGTGAACGCCTTCTCCCCCCACGGGCAGCGCGTCGGCGACGCGATCGGCGCAAAGGCCGACACCGAGCGGAACAGGTGCGGATGGCGCAGCGCCAGCGTCAGCGCCCCGTGCCCGCCCATCGAATGGCCGCTGACCGACCGGGCCTTCGTCGTCGGAAATTCGGCGTCGACCAGACCGATCAGTTCCTCGACGACATAGCTCTCCATGCGGAAATGCGGCGTCCACGGCGCCTGCGTCGCATCGACATAGAAGCCAGCCCCCTGCCCGAGATCATAGGCAGGATCGTCGGCGACGTCCCCACCCTTGAGATCCGGTCCCCGCGGCGAGGTGTCCGGCGCCACCACGATCACCCCGTGCTCGGCCGAGGCGGCGTAGGCGCCGGCCTTGGTGGTGAAATTGTCCTCGGTGCAGGTCAGGCCCGACAGCCAGATCAGCACCGGAAACGGCCCCTCCCCCGGCGGGACAAACACCGACAGCGCCATGGCTGTGCCGGTGACGGCGCTGTCATGCCTCAGATAACGCAGCGTGCCGCCGTGGACGGTGTGGGTCTTGGTCGTTTCCATGGCCCGATCCATAGCTTGCGCCTTGTCATCCCGGAAGCCGCGCAGCGGCTATCCGGGACGGTGCATGGCGCAGACCTTGTTGCCCGCCGGGTCGCGCAGATAGGCCAGCACCAGCGTGCCGAACGGACCGTTGCGTTCGCCGGGCGGGTCCTCGATCGAACGCCCGCCGGCGGCGACCCCCGCGTCGTGGAAAGCCTGAACCATCTCGGGCGTTTTGGCGTGGAAGCCGATGGTCCCGCCGTTGGCGTGGCAGGCGGGATCGCCGTCGATCGGCTTGCCCACCGCGAGCGCGCCCCGGGCCGTTCGCCACCAGTACCGTCCCTTGGGATCCGGGCCGCTGGCCGGTTCCAACCCCAACGCGCCGAGCGCCGCGTCGTAGAATTTCCGCGACGCCTCGACGTCGTCGGCTCCGAGGGTGACGTGAGTGAACATGGCGGCCTCCCTGCCGTTGATCAGGGTCCGTAGTTAAAACGAACGGACTGCGCGTGGCAACCTGCTAGAACACCACCACGCTGCGGATGCTCTCGCCCGCGTGCATCAGGTCGAACGCTTCGTTGATCCGCTCCAACGGCAGCGTATGGGTGATCATCGGATCGATCTCGATCTTGCCATCCATGTACCAGTCGACGATCCGCGGCGTGTCCGTCCGCCCCCGCGCGCCGCCGAAGGCCGACCCGCGCCACACTCGTCCGGTCACCAGCTGGAACGGCCGCGTCGCGATCTCCTTGCCCGCCTCGGCCACGCCGATGACGATGCTCTCGCCCCAGCCACGGTGGCAGGCCTCCAGCGCCTGACGCATGACCACGGTGTTGCCCGTGCAATCAAAGGTGTAGTCCGCCCCGCCGCCGGTCATCTCGACCAGATGGGCCACCACGTCCGACACATTCTTCGGATTGACGAAATGGGTCATGCCGAACCGGCGGCCCCACTCTTCCTTCGTGTCGTTGATGTCTACGCCGACGATCATGTCGGCCCCGACCATCTTCAGCCCCTGGATGACGTTCAGGCCGATGCCGCCCAGACCGAAGACGACGCAGTTGGCGCCCGGCTCGACCTTGGCCGTATTGACCACCGCGCCCACCCCTGTGGTGACGCCGCAGCCGACGTAGCAGGCCTTGTCGAACGGCGCGTCCTTGCGGATCTTCGCCACCGCGATCTCGGGCAGGACCGTGTAGTTCGAGAAGGTCGAGCAGCCCATGTAGTGGGCGATCGCCTGCCCCTTGTAGCTGAACCGCGACGTGCCGTCGGGCATGACGCCCTTGCCCTGGGTCGCACGGATGGCGGTGCACAGATTGGTCTTGCGGCTGAGGCAGCTTTTACATTGCCGGCATTCCGGCGTGTACAGCGGGATGACATGGTCCCCGACCGCGACAGAGGTCACGCCCGGCCCGACCTCGACCACCACCCCCGCGCCCTCGTGGCCTAGAATGCTCGGGAAGATCCCCTCGCTGTCCAGCCCGTCCAGCGTATAGGCGTCGGTGTGGCAAATGCCCGTCGCCTTGATCTCGACCAGCACCTCTCCGGCGCGCGGCCCCTCCAGATCGACCTCAACGATCTCCAGCGGACGTTTCGCCTCGAAGGCGACGGCGGCGCGGGTTTTCATGGTCGGATCTCCGGTTGGTCAGGCCGAGGGGTCGCACCGTGAGGGCTCCGGTTCAAGTCCCGGATTGTCGCGACCTTCGCCGGACGCCATATCAAACGCATGCCGCCTGCCTTCGAGATCAGACCCGCCGCCTCGCCTGACGGTCTCGCGGAGATCGCTCGCCTGTTCGGCGCCTATGCCGCCTCTCTGGACATCGACCTCGGCTATCAGGACTTTGCGGGCGAACTGGCCGGCTTGCCGGGCAAATACGCTGCTCCGGAGGGCGCCTTGTTGCTGGCCCGGAATGACGGCGCCGAGGCGATCGGCTGCGTCGGTCTGCGGCCGCTGAACGCGCCTGGCGTCTGCGAGATGAAGCGCCTCTTCGTGGCTCCGGCCGGCCGCGGCCTCGGCCTCGGCCGCGCCCTGATGCACGCCGTCACCGAAGAGGCCCGCCGGGCCGGCTATCGCGAGATGCGGCTGGACACCCTGCCGACCATGGCCGCCGCCCAGGGGCTGTACCGTCAGGCCGGATTCGAGGTGATCCCGCCCTATTACGATACGCCCGTCGAAGGCACCGTCTTCATGCGCCTGGCGCTGGCGGCCTGAGTGAAACCTCGCAACCTCGTCATCCTCACCGGCGCCGGCGTATCCGCCGAATCCGGCGTCCCGACCTTCCGCGCCGACGACGGCCTGTGGATGGGCCACCGCATCGAGGAGGTGGCGACGCCCGAAGCCTTCGCCCGCGACCCGGCCCTGGTGCAGGATTTCTACAACCGCCGCCGCCGCCAGCTGGCCGAGGTCGAACCCAACGCCGCTCACCATGCTTTGGCCGATCTGGCGGCGCGCTGGGAGGGCGACTTCCTGCTGGTCACCCAAAATGTCGACGACCTGCACGACCGCGCCCACGCGCAGACCGCCCCCGCCCGCGGCTTCGAACTGGTCCACATGCACGGCGAACTGCTGAAGGCGCACTGCACCCGGACGGGCCGCGTCTGCGACTGGCCCGGCGATCTGGCGGCCCATGAACCGTCGCCGCATCATCCGCAGGGACGGCTGCGTCCGCACATCGTCTGGTTCGGGGAGATGCCGTTCATGCTGGAGCGGATCAATGCGGCAATCGCCGCCTGCGACCTATTCGTCTCCATCGGCACCTCCGGGGAGGTCTGGCCGGCCGCCGGACTCGTCCAGCAGGCCCGGTTCGCCGGGGCCCGCACGGTGGAGATCAACCTCGCGCCCACAATGGGCCGGCGGCTGTTCGACGATGGGCTATACGGACCGGCGACACAGATGGCGCCTGCCTTCGTGGACCGACTGCTGTCCTAGCGCGAGCGGATGATGCGACCGAACTGCCGTCGTGGATGGTCGGCGCCGACCAGCGCACGCTCGTCGGAGACGCGAATGTCCTCGCGTACCGGGACGGGCTCAAGTCCGGCAAAGCTGCGATACAGCACCAGCCCGATCGCCGACGGCAGGGCGATCATCGCGCCCAGCACGAGCAAGGCCCCCACCGAGAGCACGGCGAGGATCAAAGGTGTCACTAGGCCGATCCCAAAATAGGCCCAGTGTGCGTGGGTCTTGAGCCCGCGGGCGATGAAATGGCCCGCCAGGATGGACAGGGTGACGGGCGTGATCGCCACCAGGATCAGGAAAGCCATCTCCAACCCGACGTACAGGCTCGCCTTCGCCGTATGGTCGATGACCGCCGCATTGGTGCGATCCGCCAGATAGCTGGCCTCAATGCCCAGGACCAGCAGGGCACGCGCCGCCGCCCCGATCCCCGCCGCGAGGGCGGCCGCGAGGAACATCAGGGGGATGGAGGTTCTGACCTGCAGCGGACCCGTGAAATATTCGGTCTCGCCAGCCCGGACCACGGCGTCCGCTGACGGCGACGTATCCTGTGACGATCCTTGCAGCGCCTCGGCGAGGGCGTCCGGGCTGTCGTCCTCGACCTCCCACCCGGCCTTGAAGGCGTAGAGGAAGCCCATGCCCGCCCCGACCAGCATGGGAAGGATGAAGAAGTAGGCGACCATGCCCTGTGCGGCGATGGCCTGAAGGTCGACGGCGCGCATCTGGGTCGCATAGGCCAAGGCCAGGGAGAGCGCGCCCAGCGCGGCGTAGAAGGCCCGGCCGCCCCGCCGGAATTTCCTGAGGATCAGGTGACCGACCACGAAGGCGCCCCCGAACGCCAGTCCGCCTCTCAGGCAGGAAAACAGCAGGGCGTCCATGTGCAGCCGAAGACTGTCCATCGTCATCAACGCCGGCACGGTGCACAGGAAGATGAACACCGTCGCGGCAATGACCAGCATCACCAGTCCTGATCGGTCTGTCCGGATGGGCGGCATGCGGGTCACTCCTTTACGGAAAACACCTCAGGCCAACACGTTTAAGACGCGGTGGAGCGGCGTGGTTAAGCCCCGCCCTTCTTCCCCTCGCGCCCCGCCGCCAGCCTGGCCAGCACCCGGCCCCGCCCCTTCGACAGCGCCGTGATCACCCCCCGGAAGGTCGCCACCTCCTGCTCGCTGAAGGCCGACCGGCCCAACATTACCCGCAGGTTCTGGACCATGGACGGCCGCTTCTCCGGCGGATGGAAGAAGCCGCCGTCGTCCAGTTCGCGCTCCAGATGCTCATACATGCCCAGCATCAGCGCCCCCGACGCCGGCGGATCGCCCTCGCGGAAGCGCGGCGGCGGCGCGTCCAGCACCGTGGTGCGCCACTCATAGGCGTTGATCGCCACCGCCTGCGCCAGGTTCAGTGAATGGTGCCGGGGATCGATCGGGATGGTGACGATGCCCTGGGTCAGGGCGATGTCGCTGGTTTCCAGCCCCGACCGCTCTCCGCCGAACAGCAGGCCGATGTTCAGGCCCGAGGCGCGGTCGTCGAACAGGACGCGGGCCGTCTCCCGCGGCGTGCGCACCGCCATCCGGGTCTCGCGCGGCCGGGCCGTGGCGGCGTAGACAGTGTTCAGATCAGCCACCGCATCGGCGACGCTGTCGAACACCTTCACCCCGTCCAGCACCCAGTCTGCGCCCGAGGCCGTGGCCCAGGCCCGCTCCTGCGGCCAGCCATCGCGCGGCGCGACGAGACGCAGTTCCGACAGCCCGAAATTGGCCATCACCCGCGCCACGGCGCCGATGTTCTCGGCCATCTGGGACTTGTCGAGGATGACGACGGGGGGCGTGGGTTCGGACATGAGGCCTGACTAGCCCTTCCCCCATTTCGGGGGAAGGTCGGGTGATCGCCCCCATCCGTGCATCCCCGCGAAGGCGGGGACCCAGGTTTGAGCTACAGCCAGACTGATCGGGGTAACCGGCGCTCGGTCTAACACCGGCGGGGCGGCCAAAGCCTGGGTCCCCGCCTTCGCGGGGATGCACGGTTTAAAGCGAACTCCGCCACAGCGGGCGAGGATCAGAGATTGAGCGCCGCCCGCACCCCTTCCAGATGCCGCGCATAGTTCCGCCACCGCCCCGACGCACGGCGGTACAGCGGCTCGCGGACCTGCCAGACGCTGGCCGTCCGCACCCCCGTCTCGGCCTTGTGGAAGTCCAGAACCTCCGCTTCCCATTCCAGGCCGAGATAGCCCAGTAGCCCCTCGATCGACGACCGCGGTTCGACCACCAGGGCGTCGTAGTCGAGGTCGAGAATGTCGGGATACAACCGCTTCCAGTGCGCCATCAGACGGCGGTACTCGCCGTGCCAGTGCACCAGATCGCCCAGATCCAGCGCATGCGCCATCGACCGGTCCAGATGCAGGAACCAGTTGGACAGGATCGTGTCCAGCGGATCACGCACCGTGTGGACGATGCGCGCATCCGGGAACATCGCCTTGATCAGGCCGATGTGCAGGAAGTTGTCGGGCCGTTTGTCGGTGACAACATCGGCGCCGGGCCGGGCGGCGTTCAGCCCGTTCAGATACAGGTCGCGCAGACGGGCGACCGCATCCGGGCTCGCGGCCTCGGGATATGGCTCCATTGTCCGCGCCAGCGCCGGGACCAGCCCCAGCTCTCCGCCCGCCGTGACTCTGCTATGACCCGCCAGTATCTGCTCCGCCAGCGTCGAGCCCGAGCGGAACATGCCGCAGATGAAGACCGGCGCCTTGCCGGTCGACGGCGCCGGCGCCGCGGGTTCCGGGAAGGCGGCGATCAGCCGATCGATGAACCGCTCGTGCGCTGCGCGGTCGTAGACCCCCCCGGGGTCCCCGGCCCGGCTGGCGGCGTTGGCTTCGCCATAGGCGGCGAAAGCGGCGTCATACGCCTCGACCTGATCCAGAGCCTTGCCCAGAGCGAACCCCAACTCGGCCCGGTCGTCCGGATGCGTATCCGGCTGCGCGAGGGCAGCGCGCAGGCCTCGGATCACCGGATCGTCTGCCCCCGTCAGCCGCGCCAGTCCCGCCGACCGCGCCAGAGCGACCGGGTGATCAGGGGCGACAGTCAACGCCCGCACATAGGCGTCGCGCGCCGCCTCGCGCTGGCCCAGATCCTCGTGCAGGTTCCCCAGATTCAGCAGGGCGGGCAGATAGTCGGGCCGGACCGCCAGCGCCGCTTCCAGATCCTTCAGCGCCAGGTCGTGCCGTCCCAGATCGTCCGCATGGATGACGCCCCGGTTCAGCCAGGCCTCTTCCGGCCCCGAGACCCCGCGCCGCAGCGCCTCGGAATAGGCCGCCAGCGAGGCCTCGAAACGCCCCGACTGCCGCTCCATCAGGGCCAGGTTGAACCAGCTGTCCGGCAGATCGGGCCGCAGCGCCAGTAGCTGGCGATAGGCCGTGGCCGCCTCCCCGGCCCGCCCCGCCGCACGCAGGCGCGAGGCGATGGCCATCAGGGCTTCGGCGGGATCAGCCAATCAGTCGTCCCCGTACATGGCCAGCCACGGATCGGCGGTCCCGGCCTCGACCTCGGCCACCTTTACCGCAGGCCAGCCGATCGAGTCGTCCGCCGAGTCGCGCCAGGCCAGAACATACAGGTCGCGCAGTTCCGACGCCCCCGCCGCCAGCCGCGCCGTCACGAAGGCGGCGCCGCGCGCATCGCCTTCGCCGAACCCGCCGGCCTTCTCGAGCACATAGAAGGGCCGCACCTCGGCCAGCGTCGCCTTCAGATAGGCCGGCACCCGCGCGCGCAGATCGAAGCCGTCCAGCGCCGGCGCCGTCATGGCCGCCTCGACGGCGTCCAGCCGGGCCGCGCGGCCCGTGAACGCCCCCTCGAACGCACCGTGGGTCTGGCGCGAGGTTGTGAAGTTGTCCGGGTTGGGAACATCCCGCGACCAGCCGTTGTAGTGGATCGTCGTGTGATGCGGCTGCGAGCCGTCGCCGACGTAATGGCCCAGATAGCCCATGTCGCGCAGGATCAGGGCCTCGCGGCGCTGCCGGTCCTCGCGGTACCAGGCCCGCTTGCCGGGGTCCGTTTCGCGCGCCTCGACCGCGTTCAGCACCCGCCAGGTGGCGAAGTCGCGCACCAGCTGCTGGTAACCGTCCATGATGGCATACGGCAGATAGCCGGCGTCATCGACCTCGATCCCCGCGGCCGCCAACGCCGCGTCGTATTCAGACTTCAGCCTCGGCAGGGCGTCGATGGACAGGCCCTGGGCGTTCATGATCCGGCCATCGTCGATCATGTCGACGAAGTGGGCGGTGTCGCGCTCGCGGTCGTGCGGCTGGCCGCCGCCCTTGGTGCGGTCCGGCTCGCGGGCCAGCTCCCCGACCTCGGCCGAAGCGCCCGGCGTCCGCAGGAAGGCCGGCATGTCGTCGGGCAGGCCGCGCACCGCGGCGACGCCGATCAGCCGGTGGCCGGTATTGCCCCAGGCGTCGGCCTGCAGCGCCACGCCGCCGGCGGCGGCGAGGACAAGGGCGGCGATTGCGAGACGCTTCATCTTGGGGGCTCCGGCGAATGACCGGACCGCCTTAGCGTATCCCGAACGCGTCCTCCACCCGCCCGATCCACGCGACGACAGACGGATAGGCGGCCAGGTCGAAATCCCCCTCCGGCGCGACCCGGGTGTAGGCGACCAGGGCCAGGTCGGCCAGGGTCGGGCCGTCTCCCGCCAGCCAGTCGGACTGCGCCAGCGCCGCCTCCATCCGCGCCAGCGCCCCATGGCCGCGTTCGATCAGGCGAGGCTCGATCTCATCGGCCCGTTTTCCCGCCAGGGCGCGCTGGAACCGGACCACGGCGATATAGGGCTCATGGCTGTACTGTTCCCAGAAGAGCCATTCCATCATCCGGGCGCGGTCGTACCGATCGCCGGGGATAAACGGCGTCCCCTCGCCGAAATACAGCAGAATGGCGTTGGACTGGGCCAGCGCCCGCCCGTCCTCCAGCACTACCGCCGGAGTCTGTCCCGCCGGATTCAGGGCCAGAAATTCAGGACTGCGCGTCACACCGGACATGACGTCCGTTTCGATCCACCGATAATCACGGCCCAGCCGGTCGAGCAACCACTTGACCTTCAAACAGTTGCCGGAACGAATATCTCCATAGACAGTAAGCATCGCACCCAAGCATAGTTTTTGTTGCTGACGAATACAGCTTACATCTTTGTGCGATTTGACCAAACGAGATTCGGTTTAACCGTCACAAGGCCCACTTATCCACCGCAGAACCGGACGCGATGTCGCAGCGCAGCATGAATGTCTGGTTTTCGCCACATTTGGAACCGACAAGCCGCTCACCGGACGCGTATGGGGCCGGCGTTTCCGTGAGTCTGATTCATGCTCGGCACAGCTGCTGCGCTCGCCCTTTTCTGGGCGATGGCCTTCCCCGCTTATGGCGGAGAGCCGGTATCCTACGAGTCCGTGGTCGCAGCCGACCCGGTCGCCGTATCAACCGCCTCGACTGACGAAGGTTCCGACGGCGGCGAACGTGGTCTGAGTGCTGAGCAACAGGCCCTGATGGCCGAGGACGCCGACTGGAGCGCCCGCGCCAACCTTTATCATGCAGGCGGCGGCGGGGCGACGGGCAACGACAGCCTGGGTTGCCGCCCCATCGCCATGCGCACGGTAGCCACCGACCCCCGCTACATCCCGCGCCGCACCCGCCTGTTCATCCGCGAGACCGTCGGCATGCGGATGGCCGACGGCACGATCCACGACGGCTACTGGTACGCCTCCGACACCGGCGGGGCGATCAAGGGCCAGAAGATCGACCTCTACACCGGCCACGGCCGCGGCTCGATGTCGCCGGTCATGCCGCTGAACCAGCGCCGCCTGACCATCGTCAACGCCGGCCGCTTCGACGGCTGCCCCCCGTCGTGGGCCAGCCAGCCCAGCCAGGCGACCCTGATGGCCTCGGCCTCGACCAGCGCCGGCTCGAACTAGAACTTCCGCTTCCCGCTCACGGTCTCGAAGAACATCCGCCAGTCGCCCATCAGGCTCCACAGCGGGTACTGGAACGTCGCCGGCCGGTTCTTCTCAAAGAAGAAATGCCCGACCCAGGCGAAGCCGTAACCGAGCAGCGGCATGGCCAGGAACCACCAGGCGCTGACCGTCAGCCCCAGCGCCAGGGCCACGATCACGAGCGCTGACCCCACCACATGGATCCGTCGGCACGTCCGGTTGGAATGCTCGTGGATATAGTGCGGATAGAAGGCCGAGAACGATTGATACCGTTCGCCGGGCGCGGGCTGGCTGGTCATGGCCCCAGCCTCTCCCCGCGCCTCGCTGCGGTCAAGCCGCTCCCGTTCGCCGTCCCCCGTTCACCGTCCCCCGTTCACCAAGACTGTCAGCGATCGCGTAACGCCGCCGCCGCCATAGTCGGCCGTCGTCCTCCGGAGCCGTCCCATGCAGGCCTTCGCCATCGCCGCCGCCGGCATCGCCGACGCGACCGCCCGCTTCTCCGCCAGCGCCGCCCGCACCGCCCGCGACCCGCTGGAGAATCTGGCCGGCGAGACCGTGGAACGCCTCACCGCCGAGGTCGCCCTCAAGGCCAATGTCTCGGTCCTGAAGACCGCCGACGAGATGTACGGCAGCCTGCTCGACATCCTCGCCTGATCAGATTTCCGGCGCCGTCCCGATCGCGCGCTACCGGGAAGAGCGCTCGTTCAGCCCCTCGCCGACTCGGCCTTGGGCGGCAGTTCGAAGAAGCCGGCGAACCCCTGGAACACCTCTCGACGCCCCTCGATCGCCAACCCTTCCGGCGGCCCACCGCCGTAGACAAAGCTCGCAACCGCCTCGGGCGAGCCTAATATGACCACATCCGCCTCCCCTGTGTCCGCCCGCTGCGCGGTCAGCGACCCGCCCGCCACCTCGACGACGAAGCTCTCGGGGCCGAACCGGAAGCCCAGCCGCATCTCCGCGTCCCCCGCCTTGCGCGCGTCGAACATGGTCCGGAACGACAGCATCATCGACGCGGGACTCAGCGGCAGGGTCGGGTCATGCCCGGGCGACCGCGCCGCCCAGCGGCCCAGTTCGCTGATAATCGGCTCGGCCTCGCGCCCCCAGTCGGTCAGATCATAGACCTGCACCGACGCCGGCGGCGGCAGCTTGCGCCGCACGACAAGCCCCGACGCCTCCATCCCCTCCAGCCGCTGCGTCAGCACATTGGCGCTCAGCCCCGGCAGGCTGGCCCGCAGATCTCCGAACCGCTTGGGCCCGAACATCAGTTCGCGCACCACCAGCAGCGTCCAGCGCTCACCGATCAGTTCCAGCCCGTGAGCGGTGCCGCAGGCATCGTCATACCAGCGCCCGGATCGATCAGTTACTTTTTCTAACTTCATACTTGCATTCTATAACCTGATCCGACATGACTCTCAAGCCGCACCTTCCGAGGCCTCTGACAGGAGCCCGCCGTGACCGATCTCGCCTTCCGGATAGCCGCCCGCCCCGCGACGGTCCCCGCCCTTTGGTCGGGCCGCATTCTCAGCGCCGTGATCGGCGGGTTCCTCGCCGTCGAGGGTCTGGCCCGGCTCCTCACCGGCCGCGCCCTCATCGCCCCGTCCGAGGCCGCCCCCGTTCTCGCCCCCGCGCTGCAGGCCGGTCTCGGCGCCGCCCTGATCCTCGGCGTCGCCCTGCTGGCCCTCAGCCGCACCCGGCTGGCCGGAGCCGTCCTGCTGACGCTGTGCGTCGCCGGTCTACTGGGGAACGAGGTCCGCGCCGCCGCACCCTCCCTCAGCCACATCCTGTTCTGGGCCTATGTCGGCCTGCTGACCTGGACCGGGTCAGCCCTGCGCCGCATCCGTTTCACCTGACCTGCCCCCGGGGCTCAAGCAGCGAGCGACCGCGTCGCGAACGATAGCCCCCCAACAAAGAAGCGAGCGACGATGTCGCGAGCGTCAGCCCTCAAAAAAAAGGAGACGACCCATGAGCTACATCACCGGCTTCCTGACCCCCGTGAAGGTCGTGGACAAGGACCGCTACATCGAGTCCGCCCGCAAGTCCTGGCCGCTCTTCCAGAAGTACGGCGCCCTTGAGCAGGTCGAAACCTGGGGCGAGGACGTCCCCGACGGCGAGGTCACCAGCTTCCCCATGGCGGTGAAAAGGGAGGACGACGAGGTCGTGGTCTTCTCGTGGGTGCGCTGGCCCGACCGCAAGACCGCCGACGTCTGCTGGGAGCAGATGCAGTCCGATCCGGGCTTCTCGAACATGGACATGCCCTTTGACGGCAAGCGCATGATGTGGGGCGGCTTCGCCCCGATCTTCGAGGGCAAATAGGCCTGCCGAACGAGGAGGGGGCGGCTCCGGGAGCCGCCCTGTTCGCCCGGCCGCCTTTCGTGAACGGACATTCCATTCGAGCGGCATCGTCGCGAGGCTGATCCTGCTGGATCCGGTTTGACCTGCTATTCCACGGCGCGGCCGGCGGACCCGTATCCGCCCTCACCCCTCCTCGTCCTCCACCACCGGCCTTCCCAGCCCGTGCATCACCGATGGATCCATCGGCCTCAGCACTCCGGCCTCGTCCCAGTAATAACGGGCGCTCCCGTCCACCAGGGCCCTCGCATAGTCGCCCGCGGCGGCCTCAGGGCCGAGATGTTCGGCGCGCCAGTGGTACATCATGGCGGTTCGGGACTGGGTTTGCTGGGGCGTCCCTACCAGCATGTCCGCGGCCAGTTTGCAGGCCTCGGTCTTGACCGCGTCGGATTCGCAGATCGCTTCGATTGCGGCCCACCGCGCCTCCGTCTCCGCCGCCTTGGCGGCCGGGTCGTGCAACTGGCCCGTCAGTTCGGTGTAGGCCCGGGCGGCCTTGAGTGCGGCCAGCGCCGACGGACCCTCGCCGCGCGCCATGGCCGCGGCGGCATGGTCGAGACAGGCCGCCAGCGCCGCCTGCCGGTCGATCGGGCCCTCGTCCGCAACCACCCGCGCCACGGCAATCCGCTCGCCCGGCAGGTCGCGATCCGACCGCTCGGCCTGATGCCGCCGGGACCAGCCTTCCAGCCGGCATTTCTTCCTCAGATTGGCCAGGCCGATGTCGAACCGCTGCGCCACCGACGGCCCGCTCTCGCCGGCCTCATAGGCCAGCCGCACCCGCGCCCACACCTCGGGGCCGCGATATTTTCTCAGACGGAAATGGTCCATGCGCCGAGCATGACCGGCGCCTGCGTCAAAAGCGGACGCAGCCGTATCCGGAATCGCCGAAGTCGCACCGAAGGTCGTCGAAGTCGCGCTCCGGGCGTCGTCGAATTCTCCCTTACCGGCAGAACCTTGTGTCGGTCGCTTCCAGATGCAGGTGGTCGGCGTGGACGGCGTTGTAGTCCGGGCTCAGGGTGGTGCCGAAGATGCGGCAGGCGTCGTCGCGGATGCGGCGCAGGAACCGCGCCTCGGCCTCGTCGCCCGCCCAGCCCGTCGAGACCGTGATCCGCCGCCCGTCGCGCAGCCTCACCCCGGCGAAATCCAGAGCCGCGGCCTGCGAATGGGCGCTGATGCGGTTGCTGACCCCGCCGTTATTCACATTGCGGCAGGCGTAGGCGCCCATGTGATCGATCTGGACCACCTCCGAGCCGAGGATCTCGCGCGCCGCCGGCTCCAGCGACTGCCGCCGCCAGACGCTCAGGGCCAGGGCCGTCCGGCAGGTCATTTCGACATCGCCCGGCGCCATCCGGGCCGTCGTCCCCAGATCCGGCCCCAGCACGCCGCCGGACGCGAGGCCGCAGGTCTCCGTGGTCGACCGGTCAGGCACAGGGCGGAAGGTCACGCGCGCGGCCGTCAACTGGGCCATGCACTGCTGCAGGTCGGCGCTCTCGCGGATCACCGCTCCACGCGTGCCGCCGCCGACCGGCTGGTCGACCAGCGCTCCGACCAGCGGAGCCTCGGTGCGCGACGGCGCGGCGGGATAGCGGACGGGAGCGGACCGCTCGGGCAGCATCGGGCTGCACGACGCCAGCAGCAGGGCCGTGGCGGCGGTCGCGAAGGGACAAAGGGCGCGGCGCATGGCCGGGAGGCTAGGGTGATTTGCGCCGACGGAGAATCCGATCCTTCTCCCATTGGGAGAAGGTGGCGCGCAGCGCCGGATGAGGGTCGACTGCGTCAGTCGGCGTGAGCCGCCGCTCCGGTCGGAGAAACGGCTTACGCCGACGGCCGGCGATCGACCCTCACCCTTTCGCGCGAGTACGACCGCTACGCGCTCGTGCGCTCAAGCCCTCTCCCAACGGGAGAGGGCGGTCATCCGCATGAAAAAGGGGCGGCCCTTTCGAGCCGCCCCTGATCCGTATCAGCTGTCCAGGAAGGACCGCAGCTTCCGCGACCGGCTCGGGTGCTTGAGCTTCCTCAGCGCCTTGGCCTCGATCTGACGGATGCGTTCGCGGGTCACCGAGAACTGCTGGCCGACTTCTTCCAGCGTGTGGTCGGTGTTCATCCCGATGCCGAAACGCATGCGCAGAACCCGCTCCTCGCGCGGGGTCAGCGACGCCAGCACGCGGGTGGTGGTCTCGCGCAGGTTCGACTGGATGGCGGCGTCGATCGGCAGGACGGCGTTCTTGTCCTCGATGAAGTCGCCCAGGTGCGAGTCCTCCTCGTCGCCGATCGGGGTCTCGAGGCTGATCGGCTCCTTGGCGATCTTCAGGACCTTGCGGACCTTCTCCAGCGGCATGGCCAGCTTTTCGGCCAGTTCTTCCGGGGTCGGCTCGCGGCCGATCTCGTGCAGCATCTGGCGGCTGGTGCGGACGATCTTGTTGATGGTCTCGATCATGTGCACCGGGATGCGGATGGTCCGCGCCTGGTCGGCGATCGAGCGGGTGATCGCCTGACGAATCCACCACGTCGCATAGGTCGAGAACTTGTAGCCGCGGCGGTACTCGAACTTGTCGACCGCCTTCATCAGACCGATGTTGCCTTCCTGAATGAGGTCCAGGAACTGCAGGCCGCGGTTCGTGTACTTCTTGGCGATGGAGATCACGAGGCGCAGGTTGGCCTCGACCATTTCCTTCTTGGCCTGACGGGCCTCGCGCTCGCCCTTCTGGACGGTCTGGACGATGCGGCGGTAGTCGTCGATGGGCAGGCCGGCCTCGGTCGCCACGGCGGCGACGTCGCCGCGGATCTGGGCGATCTGGGCCTGTTCGTTGTCGCTGAACTTGGTCCAGCGCACGCCCATCTCCTTGACCCGGTCGGCCCAGGTCGGGTCCAGCTCGGCGCCGAAATAGGACTTGAGGAATTCGGGACGCGAGATGCCGTAGCTGTCGGCGAGGCGCAGCAGCCGGCCCTCCAGACCCATCAGACGCTTGTTGATGGCGTACAGCTGCTCGACCAGCGCCTCGATGCGGTGGTTGTTCAGCTTCATTGTCTTCAGCCGCCCCGAAATGGTCGACGTCAGCGTGTCATAGGCCTTCTGGTCCTTGGGCGAGAGCTGTTCGCCCCGCAGCCGGCTTTCCACCAGCTTGTCCTGCAGCTTGCGGAACGCGCCGAAGTCCGAAGCCACCGCGTCCAGCACCTCCATGACGCCGTCGCGCAGCTCCGCCTCCAGCGCCGAGATCGACATCCCGCCGCCGTCGTCGAAGTCCTCGTCCTCCTCGTCGTCCGTTTCCGGCTTGGGCTCCGCGCCCTCTTCCGGTTCGGCGGGCTCGACGACCGTGCCGGCGGGCGGCTGGTTGTGCGGCAGGGACGACGGGTTCAGCACACCGTAGGTGGCGTCCAGGTCGATGACCTCACGCAGCAGGATGCGGTTGTTCGCCAGTTCGTCGCGCCACACCATGATGGCCTCGAACGTCAGGGCGCTTTCGCACAGGCCCGAGATCATGGCGTCGCGGCCAGCCTCGATCCGCTTGGCGATGGCGATCTCGCCTTCGCGGCTCAGCAGCTCGACCGAGCCCATCTCGCGCAGATACATCCGAACGGGGTCGTCGGTGCGGTCGTAGGCGGCCTTGGCAGGAGCCTCGGCGACGTTGGTCTCGGCGCGCTCGACGACCTCGCCGCCCTCTTTTTCAGTGGTCTCGGCCGCGTCTTCCTCGGCCTCCACGACGTTGACGCCCATCTCGGACAGCATCGCCAGGGTGTCCTCGATCGCGTCGGGCGTCACCTCTTCGGACGGCAGGACCTTGTTGAGGTCCTCCATCGTGACATAGCCTCGCGCCTTCGCTTGCTTGATGAATTTCTTCACCCCGGCGTCGGTGAGGTCGAGCAGCGGACCGTCGCTCTGGGCTTCGGTTTCCTGCGTCTCGGTTTGAGCGCTCATACAGTCTGTTCTCCGGGTGGAGCGGCTGATCAGGCCGTCCGCCAATACAACGTGTGGCGGGGTCGTTGGTTACGAGCCCGCGCTGTCTTCCCAAATCTCTCCGGTTTTGATCGCACGACGCAGCGCATCCCGCTCGGCTTTCAGCCGGCGAAACGCGTCGTCCTGCCCCGGCACGCCACGCGCCGAAGTCAGGGCATCCTCCAGCGCCGCCACGCGGGTGAGCGCGTCGAACGCCTGCGACCATCGGATCCGCGCCTCGCCGAGGGGCTTGTCTGTGGCCAGGAAGGGCGCGCCGGACTTTGCCGCCGCCTTCTCGACCTCGTGCATTAAAACGCCGTGACCCGATTGCGCCAGATGGCGACGCAGCGCGGCGGAGTCAAGGTCCTGACCCGAGAAGCGAAGCCGAACCATCTCCTGCGCGAGCCCGTCGAGGGCCGGGTCGCCGAAGCCGTGGGCGGCGATGGCCTCCAGATGATCATCCATCCGCTCAGGGTCGTCGACCGCGCCGTGTGCCAAGGCCGCGGCCACGGGCTCGATCGAGCGGGACAGCGACTGCATCGCCTGCGCCCCCTCCGCCGTCTGGCCCAACTTGGGCGGAGGGCCCGGCCGCCAGCGTCCGCCGGGCCCCGTCGCGGGCTGGCCGGCGGGTGAGCGCCGGGCCGGGAACAGACCGTCGAAACGGTCGAACAGTTCGCGGCGGTACTGTTCCGCCAGATCCTTGTCCTGAATGGCCGAGGCGGCCTGACGCAGCCGGCCCTTCAGGCCCGCCTTGCGCTCGGGCGAATCCAGCGGCTCGACCTCGGCCTCTTTCTGGAACAGCACCTCGGCGAACGGCCGGGTCGCGGCCATGGCCTGACGCAGGGCCGGCGCCCCCTTGTCGCGCAGGATGTCGTCCGGGTCCTGACCGCCCTCCAGCAGGGCGAACCGGAACGAGCGGCCGGACTTCAGCTGCGGCAGGGCGCGGTCGATGGCGCGGTAGGCGGCCCGGCGGCCGGCGGCGTCGCCGTCGAAACACAGCACCGGCTCGTGCGACACACGCCACAGCCGCTCCATCTGTTCCTCGGTCAGGGCGGTGCCCATGGGCGCGACGGCCGGGATGCCCGCCCGGTGGCAAGCGATCACATCCATATAGCCCTCGACCACCACGATGGCCTGGTCGCTTTTCGACTCGGCGCCGAGGATGCGCCTCGCCTCGGGCAGGCCGTAAAGGGTTGCGCCCTTGTGAAAAAGGGGGCTCTCCGGCCCGTTCAGATATTTGGCCCGGTCGTCCGGGTTCATCGCCCGCCCGCCGAAGCTGACGATCCGGCCCCTCGCGTCGAGGATCGGGAACATCAGCCGGTCGCGGAACCGGTCGTACGGCGCGCCGCCGCCCTCGGGCGCGATCAACATCCCCATCTCGACCAAATCGCCCGGTTTGGCGCCGCGCTGGATCAGGGCGGCCTTTAGTCCTTCGCGGTCATTGGGCGCATAGCCGAGGCCGAACCGCTCCCACTGATCCTCGGGCAGGCCACGCTTCTCAAGATACTCACGCGCCGCCTTGCCGGGTGAACGTCGCAGGTTGGCCGCGAACCATTTCTGAGCCAGGTCCATCCAGTCGGTCAGGCCCTGTTTCTTCGCCTCGCGCTCGGCCGCCTGCGGGTCCTCGGCCGGCAGGGCCATGCCCGCCTCGCCCGCCAGCCGCTGCACCGCCTCGACGAAGGACAGCCGCTCGGTCTCCTGCAGGAACGAGATGACGTCGCCATGCTTGCCGGACGAGAAGTCGTGGAAGAAGCCCTTGTCGTCATTGACGAAGAACGACGGCGACTTCTCCTTGGAAAAGGGCGAAAGGCCGACGTATTCGCGTCCCTGACGCTTGAGCTTCACCGTCCGTCCGATGATGTCGGACGGCCGAAGGCGGGCCTTCAGTTCTTCAAGGAAGCGTTCGTCGAAGCGCACCCAAGCCTTATAGCGCGCGACTCGCCGGTTTGGGGCTCTTTACCTTTTGTTAACTACAAAGGCCAAAGCGCGGCCATAAGCGCCTGATTATGCGCGTATTTTTCTGCCCATGTCGGAACTGTCCACAGACCTGTGGATTAACCATGCGACCGTCCGGGAAGAAGGACGGGTGTGGACGGGATCGCGGCAAAGATCGTGACACCGCCCGAACCAGAGAGATTACCTATGTTTTTGAGTATCGTCCGACCGGCGGTCGAGCCTGAAGGTCCCGACGCCGTCGCCGTCCCCGGCTCACCCCCCATCACCGACCTGTCCGCGCGCGCCTTGCACGCCCGCCTGCTTGAGAACGCAGCCCTGAGGCGGATGCGAGGCGCCGAGCGTCTGCGCTCAAACCGGCTGGAGGACGCCGACTACTGGCTCCACGCCGCGCCCGTCGCGGTGCGCAAGGCCAGCGCCCTTCGCGAGGCGAAAAGCTTCGCGCCCCTGCCCTGATCTACAGATACCCCAACCACCAGTCGCGGCGACGGCGCTTCACGTCCTCCAGCCAGCGCGACAGCGGAAACAGGATCGCCAGAACCGCCGCCCAGGCCACATAGACGCCGGGCAGCCCGAAACCCCATCCCGCCTCGATAAGGCGAGACGGATCCGTGATCATGTTGAAGAAGGCGGCAGGCGGAACTCCCATCGCCATTCCGACGGCCATGGCCAGGGCATGGGCGATCCAGATGTGCAGCAGATAGGTGAAGAGGGGCGTCCGGCCGAACGTTAGCAGCAGGCGCGCCACCGGACCGCGGAGGCGGTCGAAGGCCAGCAGCAGGACGAAGGCCAGCCCGACCATCAACAACACATAGGCCGGCGAGGGTGGATATTTGTTGGCGCTGATGATGCTGAAGAGCGTCCAGACCGGACCTTCCTGCACCGTCCATGGGACTGTGTCGAAGCCCGGAACATTGAACCCGCGGCCAATCGCGAACAGTCCCAGGAAGCCGGCGGCGAACAGCATCACGCGTGCCCGCCTCAACCCGCCCGCGTCGGTCAGGAAGCCAGCGAGCCCGTAACCCAGCAGCAGAATGGCCGTCCACTGGATCGCGGGATAGGCGACCAGCAGCAATCCCGCCTCCATTGGCATGGGCCCCCGCACGGCCAGCATCCTCCACAGCGGCTCCAGCGGACCGAAGGTCGAAGGCGGGACCAGGTTCAACGCCGTGTGGCCGGCGATGATCGCGACGCCGATGCCCAGAACGAGATTTCGCGGCAGCCGGTGCAGACCGGCCAGCAGGATCATGCCGAAACCGATGGCCCAGATGACCTGGGCGAATATCCACCAGCCGAAATTGAACCCGATCCCGATCAGGGTGAATTCCAGCACGATCAGCCAAAGGCCGCGGGTGAGCAGGAACCGCGACAGATCCCCGGGGCTCTTGCCATTGGCCTTCTGCAGCCAGACCGAGGCTCCAGCGAGAAAGACGAAGGTCGGCGCACACAGGTGTGTGACCCAACGGGTCATGAACAGGGCGGGGTTGCCGGAATCCAGAGCCATCGGATCGGCAGTGAAGGCGCCTGCGTGAAAGAAGTCGCGGACGTGGTCGAGCACCATGAGCACGATCACCAGCCCGCGCAGTATGTCGATCGCGTCGATGCGGGCCGCACCCGACCGCGTCAGGCCTCCGGCTTTGACGGGAGGCGAATATAGCTGCGCGTCGCGCGCGGATGATTCGGTCATGAACGCCCCTCCGAAGCGGGCGTCATTCTGAGCCCGATCCAGCCACGAGTTCCAGCAGATCGCGGCCAGTTATCGACGTATCAGGCAGTCAATGCGACGAAAAGCGGGCCCTCGTTCCGCCCGCGGCGGATCAGGCCTTCATCGAATCCGCGAACCGCTGGAACAGATAAAGGCTGTCCGTCGGCCCGGGCGAAGCCTCGGGGTGGTGTTGGACGCTGAACACCGGGCGATCCTTCAGGGCGATGCCGCAGTTGGTGCCGTCGAACAGGCTGACGTGGGTCTCGGTGACCGCGTCCGGCAGGCTGTCTCGGTCCACGGTGAAGCCGTGGTTCATGGACACGATCTCGACCTTGCCCGTGGTCAGGTCCTTGACCGGATGGTTCGCGCCGTGGTGCCCCTGCTCCATCTTCACGGTCTTCGCCCCAAGGGCGAGGGCCAGCATCTGGTGGCCCAGGCAGATGCCGAACAGAGGGGTGCCGCTCTCCACCAGCTTTTTGATCTCGGGCACGGCGTATGCGCCGGTCGCCGCCGGATCGCCGGGACCGTTGGACAGCACCACGCCGTCCGGATTGCGGGCCAGAATCTCCTCGGCCGTCGTCGTCGCCGGCACCACGGTGATCCTCGCGCCGGTCGATGCCAGGGCCCGCAGGATGTTGCGCTTCACGCCATAGTCGACGACCACAACCGACTTGTCGGCGGCGTCCACCCGCGGGTGACCTTCCGGCCAGTCCCACAATCCCTCGTCCCATTCGAACGCCTGCAGCGTCGATGCCGGTTTGGCGAGGTCGAGGCCGACCAGTCCAGTCCAGCCCCTGGCCCGCGCCACCAAGGCTTCGAGATCGAAATTGCCCTCCGGATCGTGGGCGATCACCGCATGTGGCGCGCCCCCGTCGCGGATCAGCGCCGTCAGTGCGCGGGTGTCCACCCCGGCCAGACCGACGACGCCGCGCCGCTTCATCCAGTCGTCGAACGAACTGTCGGCGCGCCAGTTGGCCGGATCGGTCGGCAGGTCGCGGAAGATGGCGCCCCGCGCCGAGGTGTCCGACCCTCCGCCGATCTGTTCGAGATCCTCGACATTGGTCCCGGTATTGCCGACGTGGGGGAAGGTGAAGGCCAGGATCTGGCTCATGTACGACGGGTCGGTCAGGATTTCCTGATAGCCCGTCATGGCCGTGTTGAAGACGACCTCGCCCAGCGCGGAACCGGCCGCTCCGCAGCCAAGGCCTTGCAGGATGGTTCCGTCCGCGAGCGCGAGCACGCCGGTGACGCCGGGAAGAAGCTGGGTGGTCATGGCAGGCTCCCTAGCACCGAATCCCGGCGACCCACACCCAAAGAAGAATGGGCGGCGGCGTTGCTAAAGAGGCGCCGCTTTCGGGTCAACCGGCGCCGCCGACTTGCGCATGAAGGCGAACCAGACGCCGGTCGTGATCACGAAGAAAATGGCCGTCGGCAGGATGTAGCCGGGGGCTGCGGCGATCACCGCCGCCGAGGTGAACAACAGGCCCAGCACCGCCACGCCCCGCGCCCGCGTCCACCGCGCCAGCCGGAACAGTGACGCCGAGCACAGTCCATAGACCACGAGGCTAAGGACGGATGTCACGCCGATCAGCATGCCGAACTGGCCGCCCAGCGTCGGCTGGCCTGAAATCACCGCCACCACGCTCATGATCGCCCCGCCAAGCAGCGGGTTGGCGATGGGCGTGTGGTCGCCCGCGCCGAAGCCGGACGGCAAATACCCGTGGCGCGCCGCCGCGCGCGCCGTCTCACCGCCCAGCATCACCCAGCCGCTCAGCGTGCCGACCGCCTTGACCACCGCCGCAGCGGCAACCGCCGCCCCGATGGACGCTCCGAACACCCGGGCCGTCAGATCGGCATAGGGACTGGACGACTGAACCAGCACATTGGCCGGGATGACGCCAAACACCGCGGCGCTGGCTGCGATGTAGACGATCGACGCCAGCAGCACGCCCGCGATCGAGGCCCGGCCGACATCCCGGGCCGGATCCTTCACCCGCGCCGACAGTACCGCCGCACTCTCGACACCCAGAAAGGCCCAGAAGATCACGGCGAGCGAGGCTGGGACGCTTTCAGCCAGACTGTTTCCGGAAGGGCTCCATGAGGCGGCGAAGGTTTCGCCGCTGAAGGCCATCACGCCAGCCGCCACCGCTATGACAATGGGAACCAGACCGATCGCCAGGGCGGCTGCGGCGAACCGCGATGCGGTTCTCGCCCCGAGGATATAGGCCCCGGTCGTCAGCCAGATCAGGCCGAGATTGCAGAACGTCGCTGCAACCGGCTGCTTCAACACAGGGAAAAAGAAACCGAGGTAGCCGGTGGCCGCGACCGCGATGGCGACGTTGCCGACAAGGCAGGCGGTCCAGAAGGCCAGCGCCGTCTGGAAGCCGAAGAACCGCCCGAGGCCGCGCTCGGCGAAACCTGACAAGCCGTCCGCGTCGGGCTGCAGACGCCCCAATGCGGCAAACACCAGCGCCAGCGTCACCGCGCCAATCCCGGCGACGACCCATCCCACGATGCTCGACGACCCGACGGGGGCCAGCGTGGCGGGCAGCAGATAGACGCCCGAGCCAATCATGTTCCCCGCCACGACCAGCGCCGCGAGGCCCCAGCCGAGCTTTTGCCGGTCGTCGCCAGTCGAGTCTGTCATGGATGAACCTCTGCGATCCGCGACTGGAACCAGGCCACCGCAACCTCCTGCCGGGGACTCAGCACGCCCCGATCATACGCTCCCGCAGACAGATTGGCCTGCACGGCCTCGCAGATCGCCGCGTCCTCGGCCGTCAGGCGGTCGGAAGCCTCCAGCGCATCGCCCAGCGCCGCTTCGCCGCCGTCGTTGAGAAACAGATAGTCCAGCCGCGTCCGGCCCGGTCCGACCGGGGTCATCCGCTCGATCATCGCTCCGTCGCGATAGACGTTGATCCCCAGATTGGGCCACAGCCAGCCCCAGACCCCCGCCTGTGGTCCGTCGTTCACGCCGACGGCTTCCTGCACCACCAGATTCCCATCGACCCGGACGCGATACTCTGCGGCGCCCAGTTCATCCGCCAGGACGGGGTGCACCGACCCGATGTGGTAGCCCTCAAGATAGTTCTCGGCGTAGGTCTTCCAGTCGCATGCCAGGTCGTGGCTGCGGCGCAGTGCGGGCGCTGAGATGTCCAGTCCTCGGCCCGCCAGCAAGGCCTCCAGCGGTGCGACGAGCTCGGCCAGCGGTGCGGCGTCCTTATCCAGCGTCGCGAACGCCAGACCGCGCCAGATTTCCAGCCGCAGCCCCAGCAGACCGAACTCGCGCGGATCGAACCCGTCGGCCGCACCGAACCCGACCGCGGACCGCAACCGGCCGTCCAAGGCGTAGCGCCATCCGTGATAGCCGCAGACCAGCTCGCCGTCGCAATGGCCGCGTGCGCCCGTCACCAGCGGTCCCGCCCTATGCCGACAGACATTGTGAAAGGCCCGCAACACGCCATCCTTGCCGCGCACAGCCATCAGGCGATGGCCCGCCACCTCGGCTGAGATCCAGTCGCCCGGGGCGGCAGCCTCGGCTTCATGGCCAAGGAAGAGCCAGGCGCGGCCGAACACCGCGGATCGCTCGCGCACCCAGGCGTCGGGACATCCATAGAGCCGGGCGGGAAGCGTGGCCTGCATGTCGGGACCAAAGCGCGGCGGCGGCGGCGGCGTCAACCGCCCTAGACGGTGATCGCATCCATGCCGGCGAACACCGCGTGTGTCGCGCCGGCGGCCTGGGCGGCCAGACCCCGGTCGGGCCTCAGGTTCAGCAACATCACCTGGTCGCAGGTCTGGCGCGCGGCTGCGATCAGGTCGTGGGCCGCCCGCCACTCAAGCGGTCCGTCGTGGGCGACGCCGGCGAAGTCGATGGCCAGGCAGCGGGCGCGAACACCGGCGAGCCTGCGGACGAGGCCCGGATCGGGCGCGATGTGCAGGATCACGCCCAGCGCTTCGTGTTCGAAATCCGAGATGGAGTCGTCGATCACTTCGAGCGACGCCTGCTCCAGCCCCCCCATCACCTCGATCATGAGCCCTCCCGGAGTCGAACCCTGCTGCAGCTCCTTGCAAAGGAGGGCGAACCGTCCCCGGCTCGCGGCCACCGTTCGCCAGAAGGCCGGCAGCACGCCGACGTCGTCGGGCCCCATACGCAGCAAATCCAGGCCGTGGTTCAGGGTTTGAAGGTCGATGCGCTTCAGGTCTATGGGTTCAAGCGTCCGGCGTCCCAAGGCTGCCAAGGCTGATTCGCCGCCGCGATGCCGGACGATGCGCCGAATTCGTCGGCTGACCGGGATCGATCGATCCAGATCGAAAACGGGCTGGGCGGCCAGGGTGATGGCCAGCTCCCGTCCCGCGCGGGTCACCAGGCTGAAGGTCAGGCTTTCATAGGGGGCGGCGTAGGCGCGGCGCTCGCCCAGCGGTGAATGCGCATTCTCGCCCGCGTGGCTTTCACCACGGCCATCGGTCGCTGGATACGCTGGAACCGGGGTCATGACCGCCTCCCGGGCTGGTCGTCGGGTTTTCCACGCCTCCAGGATACGCCGCACTCAAAAACGTAACCCTGACAAATCTGGTGAAAGCCCGTTGACCATGGCGGGCTCGTTTCGGGACACCTTCGCCACTCCCGCGAGGCCGGTTCCGATGTTAGGGAGCGGCATGAGCATCACCACGGTCGGCCTCGATGCCGACGACACCCTCTGGCACAACGAAACCATCTTCCGGCTGACCCAGGACCGGTTCGTCGCCCTGCTGGCCGACCATGCCGACCACGCCACCTTGATGGCGCGCCTGGCGGAGACCGAGAAGCGAAACCTTCGCCTGTACGGCTACGGAGTCAAAGGCTTCACCCTGTCGATGATTGAGACCGCCATGGAACTGACCGGCGGCGAGGCTCCGGCGTCCGTCGTTCGTGAAATTTTGGCCGCTGGACGGGAGATGCTGGCGCACCCGGTGGAAACCCTGCCCGGGGTCGATGAAGCCCTGGCCACGCTGTCGGAATCCTACCGTCTGGTGCTCATAACCAAGGGTGATCTGATGGACCAGGAACGCAAGCTGGCCGCGTCAGGCCTCGGCGACCTGTTCGCCGCGGTAGAGATCGTGTCGGAAAAGGATCGTCATACGTACGATCGCGTCTTCGCCCGTCATGGAACCGGCGCCGACGAAGCCGTAATGGTTGGCAATTCGATGAGGTCGGACATCCTGCCCGCTCTCGAAGCCGGAGCGTGGGCCGTGCACATCCCGTATTCGATCACGTGGGCTCATGAAATCGCCGAGGCGCCTGAAGGTCACGCCCGGTATGGCGCCCTGAACAGCATAGACGAACTTCCAGACTGGATCGCCTCGTGCCGCTGAGCGCCACTTGAATAACGTCGTTGTTGTTGACGCAAGTTGACCATCAGCAAGCGATGGATCGTCAGGCATTTATATCAATAACGCTGGAATATCAGCAATTTTGTTACTGTCCAGCTTGACCGGACATATATGCGGTGAGTTTGTGGCGACCGTCACGTCAGGGAAACCGGCGTCCCGTGTTCTTAAACTCACCCCCCGAGAGTTCATATATGACTGTTATCCGTACTCGCTTGCTGGCGTCCACTGTGATCGCCGGCGCGATGGCGATGTCTGTTCCCGTCTGGGCCCAGACGGCCGATAGTGCGCAAAACCCCGTCAACACCGCGTCGGACGCCCAGGACGCAGATCCGTCCGTCGAGCTCGACGAAGTCGTCGTCACGGGTTCGCGCATTCGCCGTGATCCCACCAACTCGCCCACGCCGCTGATCCAGGTCCAGCGCGAAGAGCTGCTGAGCACTGGTCAGACTACCGTTATCGACTATCTGGCCACCATTCCGGCCCTGTCGAACTCCGTCGTTCCGTCGGACACGACGGGATCCAATCTGGGAGACGGCGGGCTCTCGCTTCCGAACCTTCGCAGCCTCGGATCGAACCGCACCCTGACCTTGGTCGACGGACGCCGCCACGTCGGTTCGTCGGGCGGCCAGCTGTCGGTCGATGTCGACACCATCCCGCGCCTGCTGATCGAGAACATCGAGATCGTTACCGGCGGCGCCTCTTCTGTGTACGGTGCTGACGCCGTGTCCGGTGTGCTGAACTTCGTCCTGCGCAAGGACTTCGAAGGTCTCGAGATTGACGCCAACTACGGCATGATCAACCAGGACGGCCAAGCCAACAAACGCATCTCGGCGCTGGCCGGGACCAATCTGCTCAACGACCGCCTGAACGTTTACGTCCACGGCGAGTATGAGCAGGTCGACGAAGTCACCTCCAACGACATCGACTGGATCGATGACGCGCCTATCCGGCTTGGCGTCGACGCCGACCCCACCAATGCGACCTTCGACGGAGTTACGGACGCGCAGTTGTTCCGCAACGTTCGTCGAATGGACATCCCGCGGTGGGGCGCGACCACCCTCGCCAATGCGCAGCGCGCCTCGGCGCTGAACGACCCGGACATCCCCTACGAAGACTGCTTCGCCCCCGACGGCTTTGGCGGCGAAGCGTTCACCTACAGCGCAAATTGCTTCGCGCCCAACCCCGGCAAGACCTTTTACTATGACGGCGCAGCAGCACGTCCGGCCAATTTCGGCGAGCGCGTGGGCAGCACCGGCCTCTTCCGCCCCTACAACATCGGCGGAGACGGCGAGAACATCGCCGACTTCTCGACCGGCTCGCGTGTGCCCCGTTCGGAATCGGCGCGGTTCCAGACCGGCGCCACCTTCGCCATCACCGACAACATCGAAGCGTACGCCGAGGCCAAATACGTCACGGAGGATACCTTCGACGTCGGTCAACCGACCTTCATCGACATCGATCTGGTCGAATCCTACGATGCGGGCCAGGCTAACCCCATCTACGCGGTCAACAATTTCGACCTGCGCTACTCGGACAACGCCTTCCTGCCGCAACTGGTGAAGGACGCGATCGCGGCCAACGTCGTCGACCGCTATGCTCCACCGACCGATGGCTCCGAAAGCGTGCTGGTCAGCCAGACTGGTCTTGCAAACGCCCGTCACAGCCTGTTCGGCCCGGATCGGACCCAGGACAACACGCGCGTGCTCCAGCGCTATGTCGTCGGGCTGCGCGGATCGATGGATCGACTGGCATTCGTCGACAACTTCGACTGGGATATCGGTTACACCTACGGTGAAGTTGAGGTCGAAAACCGCGAGCGCGGCATCGACGGGCAGCGCTTCGCCATCGCAGCCGACTCCGTGTTCGACACCGCCGGCGCGGTCAACGGACGCCCCGGCGAAATCGTCTGCCGCGTCCAGTTGCTGGACGCCCAGGGCGCCCCGAACGGAGCGCTCGCGGATTACCAGCGCGGTGGCGATCTTCGCGACACCGACTACGGCCGCCGTGCGATCGACGAGTGCGCCCCGCTGAACGTCTTCGGCAAGGGCAACCAGAGCCCCGAGGCCCTGGCCTATGTCGACGCCGCGATCAACGTAACCGAGCGCAACGAGCAGGAGCAGGCCATCGCCTCCGTCTCCGGCGAGCTGTGGGACTTCTGGGGCGCCGGCGCCCTCGGTGTCGCCCTCGGCGCCGAGTATCGCCGCGAAGCGACCTCGGCTACGGGACGCGACCGCGACACAGACGGCCGCCTGCTGTTCCTGAACGGCGGCCCGGACTTTCCGGAAGCTGAGTACGACTCGACAGAATATTTCGCGGAACTTTCGGTCCCGCTGTTCCGTGACAGCTGGTTGGGCGAATATGCCGAGCTCAGCGGCTCGTATCGCTTCGCCGAGTACTCGACCGTCGGCGATGTCGATGTCTATGGCGTGAACCTGGTCTACCGTCCCATCCAGGACATCGCCTTCAAGACCAGCTTCAACACGTCGGTGCGGGTTCCCGACCTGGCCGAGAACTTCTCGCCCTTGGGCGAGACGTTCGCCAACGGCTTCGTCGACCCCTGCACAACGCTCAACATCGCGGCGGTGAATGACGCCGAAACGCGACAGAACCGGATCGCCAACTGCACCGCTCTCGCAGCCGATCAGGGCCTGGCGTTCGACTTCGCCGGCGCGACGGCCACCAATCTGGACGACTTCAATCCGAACTACACGTCGGGCATCTCCGGCTCGTTCGGCGGCAACCCCAACCTTGAGCCGGAAGAGTCGAACAGCTTCACCTTCTCGACGGTGCTGCGTCCGCGCTTCATCCCGAACTTCTCGCTGGTTCTCGACTATTATGAGATCGAGATCGAGCAGGTGATCGCGGCGGTGACGGCGTCGACGGCGGCGGCGAACTGCGTCAACGGCGCGACCCTGAACCTCGACGCTTGCGGCACCATCTTCCGCAACGATCCCGCCAACCCGTTCTACGTCGGCGCTCCCGCCGGCGATGCGGTCGGCGGCTTCATCGAGCGGTCGTTCAACTACGCAAAGCTGGAAACCCGGGGCCTCGACTTCACCGCCAACTACAGCATCGACACCGAGGAAATGCTCGGTCGCAACTACGGCCGCTTCGACTATCGACTGTCGGGATCGTGGCTGATCGACCAGCAGGAGTTCCTGAACGAGTCCGATCCGGGCGACTTCGACGAACTGGCTTCGACGCTGGTGGTCGGCGGGCAGGTTTATCCCCGCGTGCGCATGTCGTCCTCGCTGACCTGGACACCGAACGACACCTGGAGCTTCAACTGGACCGCCGACTGGCAGACGGCCACGGACATCGTGAGCGCCCGTGACTTCATCAACAACGCGGACTCGCGCCTGACGAGCGAACTCGACACGAAGAACTTCGCGCGCCACGACTTCACGGTGCGCTGGAATGCCCGGGACGACCTGAGCGTCCGGGCGGGCGTCGTGAATGCCTTCGATGCGGAGCAGCCTGCCTACCTGGGCACGACGCTGTATTCGAACTTCGATCCCTACGGCACGCGCTTCTTCATCGGCCTGAACTACCGCCCGTTCTAGGAACGGACCGGACACGACGAAGGGGCGGCTCGCGAGGGCCGCCCCTTTTCGTGCGCGCAGGCCCTAGCAGCCTTTGGACATCGACAGGTCGGTGAGGTGGTCGGCGCGGTTCATCAACGGCATGATGTCCCGGGTGCTGGCCTGGGCATCGGTCATCATCTGATCCATGTCATTCATCATCTGCTGTTGCTGCGCTGCGGCGGCGGCCTGCTGGGCCATGCCGGCGACACTCTGCGCGGCTCCCAAGGCCAGCCCGACGCCGGGGATCATCGCTCCGAGCATAGACCCCACGCTCAGCGCGGTGGAAACGCCGGACTGCACCTGCTGACCGCGCATCATGCCCCGGCTGGAGTCCATCGCCCTCTCCGAAAGAGCATTCTGCTGCGCCGTCAACTGCGCGTTCAGGGCGTTCGCCTCGGCGATCAGCGCCTCGCAGCTCATCTGGCTGTCGCCGGCTCGCACGACCTGAAAGGCGCCTGCGGGAGCGGCGCTGGCCGCGGGGGCGGCCGGGACCGCGTCCTGCGCCACGGCGGTCGCGCCAAGGCTCGTCGCCATGACCACCGCCAGCACTGCTTTCATCAAGGCCGCATTCTTCATAGCCGGATCCATCTGTTTCACACGCACGCCCGTTGGTGGACCTGCCGTCGACGCACCGCGAGTGCATTGCGATGGAATCGCACCCGTTTGCGACGGAGCAAGGAAACAGCCTCGACGGAGCCTTCGCTTTTTCGCGCCCGCGGACCCCCGCGGCCTTGCCACCGCCTCCCCCCGTCTTTAGACGGGCCGCTTGACCGACAACCCGACCAACCCGCGCCGGCGCTCCGCCGCCGCCTGAGGCCGCGCGCGCAAGGAGCCTGCACCCCGTGTCCGATTCCGCCGTCCCTCACGAAGAGCGCGACGCCATGGTGCGCGCGTCTCTGGCGGCGCATGGCGACAGCGGGATCACGCCGCGGCACACGCTGTTTTACTTCTACGGCGAAGGGGACCACGACGACCTGAACGAGGTCGCCCGGAGGGCCGGTTTCCTGACCCGGGGTCAGGACGACGCCACCATCCTCGAGACGACGATGGCCGTGGACGAGGCGTCCTTCGCCCCGGTCTCGGCCATGATGCAATCCTGGGCCGCGGCCTTCCAGCTGGACTATGACGGCTGGGAGTGCGCGGTCGTGACGAACTGAACGGAGGCTGAGATGCCCAAACGCACGGACATCCGGTCGATCCTGATCATCGGCGCGGGACCCATTGTCATCGGGCAAGCCTGTGAGTTCGATTACTCGGGGGTGCAGGCATGCAAGGCGCTGAAGGCCGAGGGGTACCGGGTCATCCTGGTCAACTCGAACCCCGCCACCATCATGACCGACCCGGAGGTGGCCGACGCCACCTATATCGAGCCGATCACGCCGGACTTCGTCGAGCGCATCATCGCCAGGGAGCGGCCCGACGCCCTGCTGCCGACCATGGGCGGGCAGACGGCGCTGAACACGGCGCTGGCTCTGGATGCTTCGGGCGCCTTGAAGAAGTGGGGCGTGGAGATGATCGGGGCGAAAGCCGACGTCATCGACAAGGCCGAGGATCGCCAGAAATTCCGCGACGCCATGGACAAGCTGGGTCTGGAAAGCCCCCGCTCCAAGGCCATCCACCACATCGACGAGGCCGAGGACGCCCTCGCCTTCGTCGGCCTTCCCGCCATCGTCCGCCCGTCGTTCACCCTCGCCGGCACCGGCGGCGGCATTGCCTATAACGTCGAGGAATACCGCGAGATCGTGGAGCGCGGGCTGGACCTGTCGCCGACGACCGAGGTGCTGGTCGAGGAAAGCGTCCTGGGCTGGAAGGAGTATGAGATGGAGGTCGTCCGCGACAAGGCGGACAACTGCATCATCATCTGCTCCATCGAGAACATCGATCCGATGGGGGTGCACACCGGCGACTCCATCACCGTCGCCCCGGCCCTGACGCTGACGGATAAAGAATACCAGCGCATGCGCACGGGCTCGATCAACGTCCTGCGCGAGATCGGGGTCGAGACCGGCGGATCCAACGTCCAGTGGGCCATCAATCCCGCCGACGGCCGCATGGTGGTGATCGAGATGAACCCGCGCGTGTCGCGGTCATCCGCCCTCGCCTCCAAGGCCACCGGCTTCCCCATCGCCAAGGTCGCGGCGCGTTTGGCCGTCGGCTACACCTTGGACGAACTGACCAACGACATCACCCAGGTCACGCCCGCCTCGTTCGAGCCGAGCATCGACTATGTGGTCACCAAGATCCCGCGCTTCGCCTTCGAGAAATACCCCGGCGCCGAGGCGACCCTGTCGACCTCGATGAAGTCGGTGGGCGAGGTCATGGCCATCGGCCGGACCTTCCAGGAATCGATGCAGAAGGCCCTGCGCGGCCTTGAAACCGGCCTGACGGGCTTCAACGAGATCGAGATCGACGGCGTCGTCGACGTCGAGGATGAAGCCTCGGCCCGCGCCGCCGTGGTGCGCGCGCTGGGCCAGCCGACGCCGGACCGGATTCTGGTCATCGCCCAGGCCTTCCGCCACGGCCTCACCGTCGAGGAGGTCAACGCCGCCTGTTCGTACGAGCCGTGGTTCCTGCGCCAGATCGCCGACATCGTGCGCACCGAAGGCCACATCCGCGTGCAAGGCCTGCCGACCGAACCGACCGACTTCCGCAAGCTCAAGTCCAAGGGCTTCTCGGACGCGCGCCTGGCCCAGCTGACCGGCCAGACCGAGGCCACCGTGCGTAAGGCCCGCCGCGGCCTGAACGTGCGCCCGGTGTTCAAGCGGATCGACACCTGCGCGGCGGAGTTCGCCTCGGCCACCGCCTATATGTATTCGACCTATGAGACCGGCGCGCTGGGCCAGATCCCGGCCTGCGAGTCCAACCCGACGGACAAGAAGAAGGCCATCATCCTCGGCGGCGGTCCGAACCGGATCGGGCAAGGCATCGAGTTCGATTACTGCTGCTGCCACGCGGCCTTCGCCTTCGACGACATCGGCGTCGAGTCGATCATGGTCAACTGCAATCCCGAAACCGTCTCGACCGACTACGACACCTCCGACCGTCTGTATTTCGAGCCGCTGACGGCCGAGGACGTGCTTGAGCTGATCGATGTCGAGCGCTCGAAGGGCGACCTGATCGGCGTCGTGGTGCAGTTCGGCGGCCAGACGCCGCTGAAGCTGGCCCATGCGCTGCAGGAGGACGGGGTGCCGATCCTGGGCACCAGCGTCGATTCCATCGATCTGGCCGAGGACCGCGAGCGGTTCCAGGTCATGCTGCACGACATCGGTCTGATGCAGCCGCCCAACGGCCTGGCCCGCAGCGCCGAAGAGGCCGCACAGAAGGCGGACGAGGTCGGCTATCCGGTCGTCCTGCGCCCCTCCTATGTGCTGGGCGGACGCGGCATGATGATCGTCCACGACCGCGAGCAGCTGGACCGCTACGTCGGCGAGGCTATGCGGGTGTCGGGCGACGACCCCGTGCTGATCGACCACTATCTGAACCGCGCCACCGAGGTCGACGTCGACGCCCTGTGCGACGACGAGACGGTCTTTGTCGCCGGCGTGCTGGAACACATTGAAGAAGCCGGCGTGCACTCGGGCGACAGCGCCTGTTCGATGCCGCCCTTCTCGCTGCGCCCCGAGATCGTGCAGGAACTGAAGCGCCAGACCGAGGCCATGGCGCGGGCCCTGAAGGTGCGCGGCCTGATGAACGTCCAGTTCGCCATCGAGGAGCCGCACAGCGCCGAACCGCGCATCTTCGTGCTCGAGGTGAACCCGCGCGCCAGCCGTACGGCGCCCTTCGTGGCCAAAACCATCGGCCAGCCGGTCGCCGCCATCGCCGCCAAGGTCATGGCCGGCGTGCCGCTGAAATCCTTCGGCCTGGCCGACAAGCCGTACGACCATATCGCGGTCAAGGAGGCGGTCTTCCCGTTCGCCCGCTTCGCCGGGGTCGACACCATCCTCGGCCCCGAGATGCGCTCGACCGGCGAGGTCATGGGTCTGGACTGGAAGCGCGACGGCGAGGCCGACATGGCCCCCGCCTTCGCCCGCGCCTTCGCCAAGAGCCAGATCGGCGGCGGCACCATCCTGCCCGTCGCCGGCTGCGCCTTCGTCTCGGTCAAGGACGGGGACAAGCCGTTCATCGTCGAGGCGGTGAAGACCCTGCTGGCCGAGGGCTTCTCCATCGTCGCCACCGGCGGGACGCACACCTTCCTGACCGAGCAGGGCCTGCCCGTCGGCCATGTGAAGAAGGTGTTGGAAGGCCGTCCCAACATCGTCGACGCAATGAAGAACGGCGAGGTCCAGCTGGTCTTCAACACTACCGAGGGCAAGCAGGCGCTGCTGGACAGCTTCTCCCTGCGCCGGACGGCCCTGATGATGAAGATCCCCTACTATACCACGACGGCGGGGGCGCTGGCGGCGGCGCAGGCGATCGGAGCGATCAAGGCCGGCGAACTGGATGTGCGGCCGATACAGGACTATGCGCACGACTGACCAGTCGGGGGCTATTGTCGAGCGCTTCCAACTCCTCGACGACGGCCACGATCTCGGCGGTCGCGAAGTGGTGAATCATGTGTCCGAGGCCGGGCAGATCAATGAACCCGGCATTGGGCATGACCTCAGCCAGCGGCCTTCCATTCATGCCGTTGCGCACAACAATGTCCCGGTCCCCGCCCATGATGCGCACCGGAACCTGGCAGGATGGCGCCCGGATGTTGAGCCTCACGAGGTCAGGCATCGCCGACATCGAGTCCTCCCCAACGCGAGCCGCGGCCTCGCTTCGACCCGCCATGGAGAAGGGAAACTCGTTCTCGATCCGGGCTGGCATGGCCTGCGGGAGGTACATCGAGCGCCACACCAAAGGGAACAGCATCCGGTCGCTGCTCATTCCGGCGAACAGGCTGAGCCAATCGCCGGCGACTGGTGCGGCGCGAGGGCCGAACAGGACTTGCTCCAGCCTCGCCTCAGGCCGGACGACCGGCGCAAGCGCCACGACCCCTGCAACGCTGTCCGGCCAATCCATCGCCATCGCCAGGGCGACGGAAGCGCCGAACGAATGACCCACAATGATCGGCCGCTCAAGACCGAGCGCGACCGTGGCGTGGTGGATGGCTTCGGCCTGTCTCCAGATGCCCGCGTCCGCGAACCTGCGCACCGTGCTCTGTCCAAAGCCCGGCCGATCGAAAGCGATCACTCGATGGCTCAGGGCCAGAGGCTCCGCCAGTCCGATCATCATGTCTTCAAGGGCTGTCAGCGTCCCATGCAGCAGGATCACTGGCGGTCCCTGGCCGGCTTCAGCGTAAGCCAGCGAAAGACCGTCCCGCGTAGGAGCGAACCGCCGCTCCAGAACCGTCCCGGCGCGGTCAAGCAGGTTGGCGGGCGGCGGTCGGTGCGAGTGAGGCATGATGGTCGAGCTAGCGCTTGACGGTCATCCTCGGTTCCAGCCCCTCGCCGGGAGGCGGGCATGGACCTCCGCCACCCCTCGCGATATCGCCGTCGGAGAGATTGAACCAGGCGGCGACTGCTTCCGGTCTCAGATCCCCGACGCCGCCTCCGGGTCCGCCGTCGCATCCCGCCCCTCGACGATCCGAGCCGCCGTCAGGTCGGCGGTGACGTTGCCGACGGTGCGGAAGATGTCCGGCACCACCTCCACCGCCAGCAACAGCGGCAGGACGTCCAGCGGCAGGCCCATGGCGAGGGCGATGGGGGCGATGGAGGCGAAGAAGGACACCTGACCCGGGAGGCCGACGGTGCCGACGCTGATGGCGAGCGCCGCCACGCTGCCGGCGATCAGGACGCCGGGCGTCAGGGCGATGCCGTACAGGTGGGCGACGTAGATGCAGACGGCCAGATTGGCCACGGTCGAGGTGATGCGGAAGATGGCCACGGCCAGCGGCAGGACCAGACCGGCGGTTGCCGCCGAGACTCCGAGGCGATCGATGGCGCGCTCGACCATCACCGGCAGGCAGGCCAGCGAGGATTGGGTCGAGAAGGCCACGACCTGGGCCGGTGCGGCGGCGCGGGCGAACCGGCCCAGCGTCACCCGGCCGAAGACCACGGCCACGCCATAGGTCAGCAGGATCAGGCCGATCAGGGCCAGGGAGACGATGGCGATGTAGTGGCCCAGCACCCCGGCGGCGCCCAGACCGGCTCTCAGACCAACCCCAAGCGACAGGGCGAAGACGCCAACGGGGGCGGCGCGCAGCACCCAATGGACGATGACGATCATCGTCTCGGACACTGCCTCGAAGAAGATGGTCAGCGGCTGGCGCAGGCGGGTCGACAGGCGGGTGGTCGCGAAGCCGAAGACGATGGCGAAGACCACGATGCCGAGGATGGCGTCGTCGGCCGCCGCGCGGATCGGATTGGCCGGAGCCAGGCTGGTGAGGAAGGCGGAGAAACCGCCGCCGCCGAGATTTTCGCGCACGGCCTGATCGCCGACCGCGCCGGACAGCAGCAGCCGGCCGCCCTCGGGGTCGATCGGCCAGATGGCGTGCAGGCCCACGGAGGCGAGGACGCCGTAGACCGTGGCGCCAATCAGAAGGAGGGCGAAGACGATGATCGCCTTGAGCGCCAGCCGGCCGGTCGCCGCCGCGTCCGCGATCGAGGCGATGCCGGTCACCAGCAGGCTGAAGACCAGCGGGATGATGGTCATGCGAAGGGCGTTGAGCCAGAGCTGGCCCAGCCCCTCGACGAGGGCGACCGTGCCCGTTCCCCCGGGGATGCCGTACGCCTGCGCCGCCGCGCCGGCGGCCAGTCCCCCGATCAGGGCGACCAGCACCCAGAGGCTGAGGGATGAGAAGAGGGCGGCGGTGCGTGAACGGGTCATGCGGCGAAGCTAGGGGCGACCGGCCCCAGCGTCGAGGGGTTTGGCGTCGAGGGGGTTGGCGTCGAGGGCCCTCATGATGCGCCGCGCCGTATCCGCCAGTCCGTCGGGCGTCAGATCGGTCATGGCGACCCGTTCCAGCACCGGCCGTCCCCTCGTCTGGCCGGTGCGCGCATACGCCGGGTCGTAGTGAGCCTCGATCAGCGCGGCGGCCAGTTCGGCGATCTCGCCACGCGCGGCCATCTCGCGCCAGGCCGTCACGCTGGCCTTGGCATGGTGGCGCGGCAGGCGGGTCAGGGCCTGATCGAGAGCGACGGGATCGGCGGCGATGCCGGCGTAGTGTTCGACGATGTGATCGACGCGCGCGGACAGGGGCGCGGCCAGGTCGATCACGGGAGCGGCCGACATGGCGGCCCACAGCGAGGGAGGGATGACCCGCGCGCCGATCTTGCTGCTCTCGGCCTCGGCGATGACCGGGCTGGCAGGATCAAGACGGTCGAGGGCGTCGTGCAGCCGGGTCTCGAAGGCTTTCTGTGACGGCTGGCCGCCGGGCATGGCGCCGAACAGCGAGCCCCGATGAGCGGCGAGGGCTTCCAGATCCAAGGTCTGCGCCCCTTGGCCCGCCAGCGCCGTCAGCAGCGCCGTCTTGCCCGAGCCGGTGGGGCCGTCCAGCAGCACCAGACGGTGCGTGACCGGGTCGTCGTAGAGGGCGGCGTTCACCTGCCGCCGCCATGCCTGATAGCCGTCATGGATCACCGTCACGGGCCAGCCGACCTGATCCATCACCGTGGCCATGGCCGCCGACCGCTGGCCGCCGCGCCAGCAATAGACCAGCGGCTGGAAGCTGCCGGCGCGATCGGCAAGGGCGCCCTCGAGGTGGGCGGCGATGTTGCGGGCGACCATGGCCGCCCCGGTGCGGCGGGCGAGGAATTTGGAGCCCCGGACGTATTCGGTCCCCACCGCCGCCCGCTGCTCGTCGTCGAGCACGGGCAGATTGATGGCGCCGGGGACGTGGTCGAGGGCGAACTCGGCCGGGCTGCGCACGTCGATGATGGCGTCGTAGGCGTCGCGCGACCGGGGACACAGCTCGACGGTGCGGCGGATCATGGCGTCACGCGCACCCGCGGCGGACCTTCGAGGACGCGGCCGACGACCGCGGCCTGCGCGAAGCCTTCGGCGCGGGCCAGCTCCAGCAGGGTGTCGGCGTGACCGGCCGCGACGGAGATCAGAAGGCCGCCCGAGGTCTGGGGATCGGTCAGCAGGTCGCGGCGTCCCTCCGGCAGGCCGACGGGCAGGTCGATGAGGGCGCCGTAGCTGTCCCAATTGCGGCCCGAGGCGCCGGTGCGGACCCCCGCGGCGGCGAGGGTTTCCACGGCGTCGAGCAGGGACGGCTGGCTGGTCAGTTCGACCGTCAGGCCCGAGCCTCGCGCCATCTCAAGGGCGTGGCCCAGCAGGCCGAAGCCGGTGACGTCGGTGACGGCGTGAACGCCCGGCCGACCGGCCAGCCTGGCGCCGAGGGTGTTCAGTGTCGTCGTCGAGGCGATAAGGGCGGCGTAGCCGGCTTCGTCCAGCCGGCCCTGTTTGAATGCGGCGCTGAGAACGCCGACGCCCAGCGCCTTGGTCAGGATCAGCACGTCCCCGGCGCGCGCGCCGCGGTTGGTCAGGACCTGATCCGGGTGGGCCAGGCCCAGCGCGACGAGGCCGTAGATCGGCTCGACGCTGTCGATGGAGTGGCCGCCCGCCACCGGTATGCCAGCCGCCGCACAGACCGAGGCGCCGCCCTGCAGGATCCGGCCGATGGTCTCTGTCGACAGCACGTTCACCGGCATGCCGACCAGGGCGAGAGCGAAGATCGGCGTCGCGCCCATGGCGTAGACGTCGGAGAGGGCGTTGGTCGCGGCGATGCGGCCGAAGTCGAAGGGGTCGTCGACCACGGGCATGAAGAAGTCCGTGGTCGCCACCAGCGCCTGCTGGTCATTGAGCCGCCAGACGGCCGCGTCGTCGCTGGTTTCGGTCCCGACCATCAGATTGGCGAAGGCCGCCGCCTGCGGGACGCCCTTGAGGATGTCCTGCAGCATCGCCGGGGCCAGTTTGCAGCCGCAGCCGCCTCCGTGGGCCAGAGAGGTCAGGCGGGGCTCGGGCGTGGTCATGCGTCGGGTTTGGGCGAAACGGGCCGTGAACTCAACATCCCGCCGGGGTGCGCCGCCCGTTTTGCGTTGCCAAGCCCGGGTCGAGGGATCAGGCTTGGGCCGTCCATGACGGGGGGAATGATGCGACTTCTTGCAACCACGGCTGCGCTGGCCCTGCTGGCCTTCGGTCCGGCCCATGCGCAACAGGGCTCGACCAACGCAGAGCTGAGACTCGCCGTGGCGCGCGACTATGACGCCAATCTCGGCGCCCTGTTCGACGACTTCCACCGCAATCCCGAACTGTCGGGGATGGAGGTCCGCACCTCGGGCATCATGGCGGCCCAACTGACCGCCCTCGGCTATGACGTGACCACCGGCGTCGGGGGCACGGGCGTAGTCGCGGTGCTGCGCAACGGCGCCGGCCCCACGGTGATGATCCGCGCCGACATGGACGGGCTGCCGCTGAACGAACAATCAGGACTGTCCAACGCCTCCACCGTCAAACAGGTCGACAGCGACGGCGTCGAAAAGCCCGTCATGCATGCCTGCGGCCACGACGTGCACATCACCGCCCTGATCGGCACGGCGCGGCAGATGATGGCGCGGCGCGCGGACTGGTCGGGCACACTGGTGCTGATCGCCCAGCCGGCCGAGGAGCGTATCTTCGGCGCCCGGGCCATGGTCCAGGACGGCCTCTATTCCCGCTTCCCCAAGCCTGATTACGCCCTGGCCTTCCACGTGTCGGCGGATCTGGCCAATGGGCTGATCGATCTGCCGCTGGGCATTACCTCGTCCAGTTCGGACAGCGTCGATATCGCGGTGCATGGCGTCGGCGCCCACGGCGCCTATCCGCACATGGGGATCGACCCGATCGTGGTCGCGTCGGCCATCGTGATGAACCTGCAGACCCTGCCCAGCCGCACCATCAATCCGCTGGAGGGGGCGGTCGTCACCGTCGGGGCCATCCACGGCGGCATCAAGCACAACATCATCTCGGACCGCGTCGATATGCAGCTGACCGTGCGCGCCGACAATCCCGAGACGCGCACCGCCCTGCTGGACGGCATCGACCGCGTCGCGCGCGGCACGGCGCTGGCCATGGGGGTGCCGGAGGACAAGCTTCCCACGATCGTCCGCTCCCCCACCGAGACCACGCCGGCAACGATCAACGACGCCGCTACCGCCGCCCGCGTCCGGACCGCCATCGGCGGAGCCATGGGCGCCGAGCGTATGGTGGACCTGCCCCGCACAGGCATGGGCGCCGAGGATTTCGCGTATTTCGTGACCCCCGAGAGCGGCGTGAAGGGCGTCTATTTCAGCGTCGGCGGCACGCCTGCCGATGAGGTGGCGACCGCGCCGGGCCACCATTCGCCGCTATTCCGCATCGATCCCCGACCCTCGGTCACGACCGGGGTAGAGGCCACGGTCGTGGCGGCCCAGGCGCTGATGCCGAAAGGCTGACGCCGACCTGAACCGTTCGGGGCGCCGTCCGTTTCACCCCGGAACGGAGACCATCATGCCTATTCCCAAGCTTGCGACCCTGATCGGCGGCCTTCTGCTCAGCAAGGGCGGACGGCGCATGGCCGGTCGGCACGCCGGCAAGCTGGCGCTGGCGACGCTGGCGTTCCAGCTGTGGGAGCAACGGCAGGCGGCGAAGCATCCGGGCCGTCCGCAGGCCCGGACAGCCCACCCGCGGCAGCGCTGGAGCGGTCGCCGCGTCTGAATCCGCTGGACCGACGTCGCGTCAACCTCGCTAACTGCGCGGCCAAGCGGAGCCGTCGCCATGATCACCGTCCATCACCTCAACGATTCCCGGTCCCAGCGCGTCCTGTGGCTGCTGGAGGAACTGGGTCTTCCCTACGAGGTCAAGCGGTACGAGCGCGATGCGAAGACCCGTCTGGCGCCGCCGGAACTGAAGGCCATCCACCCGCTGGGCAAGTCGCCGGTTCTGGATGACGGCGACGTCCGCGTGGCCGAAACCGGAGCCATCATCGAATATCTGCTCGACGCCCACCCCGGGTCCGGCCTTCGTCCGGAGCGTGGAACCGAGGCCGGGCGGCGCTTCACCTACTGGCTGCACTACGCTGAGGGGTCAGCCATGACCCCCCTGCTCCTGAAACTTATTTTCGGCGTGATCCCGGACAGGGTCCCCTTCCTCGCACGCGGCGTGGCCAAGGGGATCAGCAAGGCCATGAACGCAAACATGATCGACCCGCAGATCGCCGCGCACACGGCCCTGTGGGAGGCGGAACTCACGCGCTCGGCCTGGTTTGCCGGCGACGCCTTCTCGGCCGCCGACATCATGATGAGCTTCCCGATAGAGGCCGGCGGATCGCGCGTCGACTACGGTCCCGACAAGCCGCGCCTCAAGGCGTTCCTTGCGACCATCCACGCGCGGCCGGCTTACCAGCGGGCGCTGGAGCGGGGTGGACCCTACAGCTACGCCTGACCCTGCTTTTGGCGCCACAGGCCCGTCCCGAAACCCGACGAAGCGCAACCCGGCCCTGAGTGGAACGTTAACAGCCTCATGCGCCCGAGAACCATTCAAGTCATCGCCGCCCTTGTGGCCGCCGTCGCCTTCATCCTCGCCTTCATGGCCGCGGGCGTCGTGCTCCTCTCCGGCCTGTTCATGCTCGTGGGGCTGGCTGCCGTCGCGTGGCTGGCCTGGAGCCTCATTGGCCGGGTCAAGCTTTGGGGCAGCATCCAGCAGATCCGCGAGCGCCGGCGCAAGGCCGTCACATAACGACAATCTATCGGAAACGCCTTCCCCCTTGAACCTTGGGGCCGGGCGCCCTACCCTCTTGGGCCGGTCGCGAGCGCCCAGCGACCCTTGGCGTCACCAACCTCTAGTCGGGCGATAGCTCAGAAATTCACGACATATGGAAAAAGTGCCGATGACGGCCGAGGGCTACCGTGTCCTCGACGATCAGCTGAAGCAATTGAAGTCCGTCGAAAGGCCGAGCGTAATCTCGGCCATTTCGGAGGCGCGCGAGCATGGCGATCTGTCTGAAAACGCCGAGTATCACGCCGCCAAGGAGCGTCAGGGCTGGATCGAAGGCCAGATCGCCGACATCGAGGACAAGATCAGCCGCGCGCAGGTCATCGACGTCTCCAAGCTGGACGGCAGCCAGGTGAAATTCGGCGCCACGGTCACCGTGGTCGACGAGGACACCGAGGAAGAGGCGCGCTACCAGATCGTCGGCGAGCACGAAGCCGATGTGAAGGCGGGCAAGATCTCGATCGCCTCGCCGATCGCGCGCGCCATGATTTCGAAAGAGATCGGCGACGTGGTCGAGGTGAACACCCCCGGCGGCGTCAAGGCCTACGAAATCCTCAAGGTCGAGTGGAAATAGCCCGATGACCGACGCTGCCGGAACGCGCCCCCTCGTGTCGCATGTTTCGGTCGGCGTCACCGACGTTGCGAGGGCCGGCGTCTTCTACGACGCCGTGATGGCCACGCTGGGCGCGCGCCGGATCATGGAGCACGGGGTCGGCATCGGCTATGGCCGCACCTTCCCCGAGTTCTGGGCCGCACGGCCCCATGACGGCGGCTCGTCCGAGGCTGGCAACGGAACCCACATCTGCTTCAACGCCGCCGACGCCGCGGCGGTCGCCGCCTTCCATGCGGCCGGTCTCGCCGCGGGCGGCAGCGACGACGGCGCCCCGGGTCCCCGCCCCGAATACGCGCCCGGCTATTACGCCGCCTTCCTGCGCGATCCCGACGGCAACAAGGTCGAGGCCATGTGCTGGGTCGCGCAGCCCCCGGCGACGTGAACTGTCCGCTGTCCATCCGTGTCGTCTCGGACGGCCGGATCGGCATGGAGAACCAGGCGCTGGGTCTGGCCGAGGCGGTTCAACGCCTGACCCCCGCTGAAATCACCGTCAAACGGATCCGCTGGCGCAAGGCCTTCGACAAACTGCCGTCGGCGCTGAAGGCGCCATGGATGCTGGACGCGACATCCGACGCCCCCTTCCCTGGGCCCGGCGAGGACTGGCCTGATCTGTGGATCGCCACCGGCCGGGCGACCCTGCCGCTGTCGGTGATGGCGAAGCGCCGCTCGGGCGGCCGCACCTTCGTGGTGCAGACGCAGGATCCGCGCTGGAGCACCCCCGCATTCGATCTGGTCGTCGCCCCGCGCCATGACGGTGTCGAGGGACCGAATATCCTGTCCATCACTGGCTCTCCGCACCGCATCTCGGCAGAACGGCTGGCTGCGGAGGCAGCGGCCTTCGCCGGTCAACTGACCGCCCTGCCGCATCCCCGGGTGGCCGTGCTCGTGGGCGGCCGCTCCCGGGCGCACGATCTGCCGGCAGTCCACGCCGCGGCGCTGGCCGAGCGGATCGCCACGGCGATCGAAGCCGCCGGCGGATCGCTCATGCTGACCTTCTCGCGCCGAACGCCGGAGACTGCGAAGGCGGCGATGACAGCGCGGCTGTCCGCCCTGCCCGGCCTGATCTGGGACGGGACGGGGCCGAACCCCTATTTCGCCTTCCTGAACTTCGCCGACCATGTGCTGGTCACCGAGGACAGCGCCAATATGGCGGCCGAGGCCGCCTCGACCGGCAAGCCGGTGCACATCCTGCCGATGATCCCGCTGAAGCCGGCGGACAAGTTCGCGCGGCTGCACGCCGCCCTGCGCGAGCGCGGGGCCGCAAGACCGTTCGACGGAACGCTGGAGAGCTGGAGCTACGAGCCGCTGGACGAAACCGCGCGCGCGGCCTGGACTGTGCTGGAGCGAATGAAGCGGGCCTAGTCGCCGCCGCCATCTCCGCCGTCAGAGTATCCGCTGTCGTGTTGGTCGCGGCCGTCCAGTGGCGCGGAGTTTTCGGGACCGCCGCCCTTTCTGCGCTGACTGGCGTCAAGCGCCACGCCCAGTCCCGCGCCGATGGCGATGCCCGCGCCGATCCCGACCGCCAGATTGTCCATGGCGACGCCGAGGGCCGATCCAATCGCCACGCCGAGCGCCAGACCGATCCCGATAAAGCTGCGGCCTTCCATGTCTTCCCTCCATCAGACCTGTGAACAGGTGGAACCTACCATCGCGCGAAGCGGAATCAGCGCCTAAATAGGGGCATGAGCACCTTGAGAACCGTCCGCGTCGCCATCATCGGCTCCGGCCCCGCCGGCTGGACCGCCGCCATCTACGCCGCGCGCGCCCTGCTGAGCCCCGTCGTCATCGCCGGCCTGCAGCCGGGCGGCCAGCTGACCATCACCACCGATGTCGAGAACTATCCCGGCTTCAAGGACGTGATCCAGGGCCCGTGGCTGATGGAGCAGATGCGCGCCCAGGCCGAGCATGTCGGCACCGAGGTGATCGAGGACATCGTCGTCAAGGCCGACCTGTCCCAGCGGCCCTTCCGCCTGACGCTGGACAGCGGGGCCGAGATGCTGGCCGAGACGGTGATCATCTCGACCGGAGCCCAGGCCAAATGGCTGGGGATCGAGAGCGAACAGAAATACCAGGGTTTCGGCGTCTCGGCCTGCGCCACTTGCGACGGCTTCTTCTATCGCGGCAAGGACGTGATCGTGGTCGGCGGCGGCAATACCGCCGTCGAGGAGGCGCTGTTCCTGACCAATTTCGCGTCGAAGGTCACGGTCGTGCACCGCCGCGATGAGTTCCGCGCCGAGCGCATCCTGCAGGACAGGCTGTTTTCCAACCCCAAGGTCGAGGTGCTCTGGGACAACGCCATCGACGAGATCCTCGGCGAGACCAACAGCTTCGGCGGGGTCAACGTCACGGGCGCCCGGATAAAGAATGTGAAGACCGGCGAGACGCGCGAGATCACCGCGGACGGCGTCTTCATCGCCATCGGCCACGCGCCGTCGTCAGAGCTGTTCGCCGGTCAGCTGGAGACCAAACAGGGCGGCTATCTGGTGGTGAAGCCGGGCACGGCGGCGACGGCCATCGAGGGCGTCTGGGCTGCGGGCGACGTGACCGACGACATCTATCGTCAGGCCGTCACGGCGGCGGGGATGGGCTGTATGGCGGCGCTGGAGGCGGTCCGCTTCCTCGCCGAGGAAGACCACGCGAAGGCGCATCATCCGATTTCGCACAAGGAAGCGGAAAAGATCGGCGTCTGGTAGCCGGCGGTCAGGCGAATAGCTGCAGCTCGGGCGGGGCGTATTCGATCGGGCGTCCAGCCCGGCGGCCGAGGGCGTAGTCCACGGCCGTCTGCACGCCCCGCTCATCGGTCGGCTTGGACAGAACGCCGATGGCGCCAGCCACGCCGTTGCGCACCATGCCCGGGTTGGCGGTCATGAACAGGACGGTCACGCCCAGCTCCTGAGCCAGTTGGCGTCCCAGCTCGATCCCGGTCGGGCCGTCGGACAGATGGATGTCGACCAGGGCCAGATCGACCTCGCACGCCTCAACCATCTGTCGCGCCGTGCGCGCGTCAGCGGCGGTCCCGACCACGTCGTGGCCGAGATCTTCCAGTACGAAGCGCAGCTCCATGGCCACCAATGCTTCGTCTTCAATGACCAGGATACGCGCACTCATGGGATTTCAGACGCTTCTGTCTCTCTGTTATCGCCCGCAGTATGCGGACAGACTGGTGAACCAACGCTAACTGTTATGTAGGGTTGCGGACCAACGGCGTTATGCGACAATTTGTGCGGCACGGCGCCGGGAAAGCGCAGTGGCCGGCAGGTCTGCGGTGACGCGCAGGCCCTCGGGCGCCCGGATGCGTTCCAGCCGCCCGCCCAACTGGTTTTCGACCGACAGCGTCGCCAGTGACGAGCCGAAGCCGGACCGCGTCGGTTCGCCGGCCACTGTTGGTCCGCCGCGCTCTTCCCAGACCAGAATGAACCGGTCGTTCTCGTTGCGGGTGTGCAGCGTGATGGCCCCGCTCTCGACCGACAGGGCCCCATACTTCGCCGCGTTGGTGGCCAGTTCGTGAAACAGCAGGGCCACCGAGGTCGCGGCCTGATCGTCGAACACCGCGTCGTCGCCGGTCACCGCGATCCGCATGCGGCCGTCCAGCGTCGCATATGGCTTGAACAGGTCGTTGAGGAAGGCGTGCAGCGTCATCGTTCCGACGGTCGGACGCGAGGTGTCGGTGTGGGGCCGCACGAACTCATGCGCCCGGGCAAGGGCGTTGATCCGGGTCCTGACGGCGGCGGCAAACCCCTTCGCTTCGGGGAACTGGCGCGCCGACAGGGCGATCAGGGCCGAGATCACGGCGAAGATGTTCTTGATCCGGTGGCTCAGTTCCTGGCTCAGCAGGTCCTTGGAGTCGACAACACGCTTCAGGTCCTCGATGTCGGTGCAGGTGCCGAACCAGCGGGTGATCTCCCCCAGTTCGTTCCGGATCGGCTGGGCCCGACCCAGTGTCCAGCGATAGACGCCGTCGGCGCGACGCAGCCGGTATTCGATCTCGTACGGCTCGCCGGTCTCCAGCGAATAGCTCCAGAGTTGGCGGGCCCGCTCCTGATCGTCCGGGTGGAACATTCCGTTCCAGCCTTCGCCGTCGGTCGAACCGGCCGGCACGCCCGTGAACTCGTACCAGCGGGCGTTATAGTAGTCGTGGAAGCCATTGGGCAGCGTCGACCAGACCATCTGCGGCATGGAGTCGGCGATGGCGCGGAATTTCGCTTCGCTCTCGGACAGGGCCGCGGCGGCGGCGATCAGGTCGTCGTCTGCGCGGCGTCCAGCCGCCAGAGCCTTGCGCAGGTTGAGCAGGTTCATCACCTGCCGCGCCAGAACCTCCAGCGCCTCGGCCTGGGTCGCGTTCAGGCCCTCCGGGCGTGCGCGGGTGTCCAGCACGCACAGGGTGCCCAGCGGAAGACCGTTCTGATCCTTCAGCAGGACGCCGGCGTAGAACCTCAGGCCCGCGTCGCCGGTAACCAGCGGATTGCCCTCGAACCGTGGATCCCGCGTCGCATCCGGCACGACAAGCCGATCCTGCTCCAGCAGGGCGTGGCGGCAGAACGAGGTTTCCAGTGGGGTTTCCCGCACGCCCAGACCCACTTCAGACTTGAACCACTGCCGGTCGGCGTCGATCAGATTGACCACCGCGATCGGCGCATCGCACAGCCGCGCGATCAGGGCGGTGATGTCGTCGAACGCCGGCTCGCGCTCGGAATCGAGAATGTCGTAGGAATGCAGCGCCGCGAGGCGATCCGTCTCGTTCCAGGCGGGCGTGGTCATTCAGGGTCCGTATCTCGCGCTCTGACGCGCGCCGACATCCCCTAATGCCTAAAAGGCGATGCCGTTGCAAAGCTTCCGGCTTTCCGGCGCGTCAGGAGCCGGGGCGACCGACTTCCTCGACCGCCATTGGAGTCACGCCCGGCGCGGCGACGACGACCGGCGCCGGCGCAGCGGCCACCGGAGTTTCGAAGGCCGAGAGCCGCTGGTTGATCGCGGCGATCTCGTCCGGCGTGGCCTGACGGCGGCCGCCCAGCGAAGCGACGCCGACCACGCGTGTCTGGCCGTTGATCTCCACCGTCCGCATGACGCTTTCGCCATTGGCGGCGGCCTCGGCCAGCGCCTTGTCGGCCTCTGCGACCGTGGCGATCTGGATGCGGGGCCGCGAGAAGCGCGCCTCGTCGATCAGGGGCTCGCGGCCCGAATAGCGCTGGCTGAAGGCGGCGGGCTCTCCGTAGACGCCCTTCCAGCGATAGAAGATGTGCGCGCCGATCTGGGTCAGCTTGTTCAGCGTCGGCGACCACCACGGATGCACATAGTCGGCGTGATAGTGGGTCGCGGTCCCGACCGCGGCGGCGACGTGGCCGGCCAGGGCGCGTTCCGCGACCCGTTTCGCGCGCTCCCACGCCCAACCGACCGGCGCCTGGCTGAGGGCGCCATCGCAGGTGAAGCTGAACTGGCAGCCGGTCGTGCGTTCGGCGCCCTCGAACACCACGCCGCAGATGGTGTTGGCGTAGTTGGGATCGCGGACGCGGTTCAGGATGACCTGGGCCACGGCCTCCTGCCCGGCCGTCGGCTCCCGCGCGGCTTCGTAATAGACGCCCTGGGTCAGGCAGCGCAGCGCCCGCCGCCGATCCTCGGTCGTGGCGGGCTTGAAGACGAAGGGCGCGGCCACACGCAGATATTGCGAGGCGTTCGGCGTCGCGGCGTTGAGCTTCATCGCGTCCAGACCGGTCGCGCCGAACTCCAGCGTCGGACGGCCGGCCAGCGTCAGGCTCTCCCAGCCGGGGGTCAGGCCATACAGGGCCGGTTGCCGCTCGCCCGGATCATGCCGGATGGCGAGAGCGAGCTGCGACGGGTCCATACGCCCGGTGATGGCCGCCAGACCCTTGGCGCTCAGGTCGCCCTTCGTCAGGGTCCGCACCGCCTCGGCGCGGCGGTCGATCTCGGGCCGGGGTGTCGAGCTGGCGGCCATGGCCACGCCGAAGGCGGCCAGCACCACGGGAGCGCCGGCGGCGAACCGTCGCATTCTCTTCAGCATCGAGCTCCAGTCGATCCCGGCCAAATATCAACTCCAAGGCGGCCTCAAGCCGCCACAACCCAAAATCCATGCCCGGCAAGCGGGGCGCTTTTCAGGCGGAAAAGCGCCGTTAGGTCAATCCTCAACGCCCTCCGAGGGTTGAACGCAGCATCCAGGCGAACTTCTCGTGCGCGGCCAGCCGCTGCGTCATCAGGTCGGCCGAGGCCTCGTCGCCGGCCTCTGACGCGGTCTCGAAGGCCTTGCGCGCCGTGGCGATCAGGGTCTCGTGATCCTGCATCAGCTCCTTCAGCATGGCGGTCGAATCCTTCTCCGGGTCGCCGTCCTTGATCGAGGTCAGATTGCCGAACCCCGAGAAGCTCTGCGGCGCCAGCACGCCCAAGGCGCGGATGCGCTCGGCGATGTCGTCCAGCGCGGCCCAGATGTCGCGGTACTGCTGCTCCAGCAGATTGTGCAGGCCGAAGAACTCGGGGCCCCGCACATTCCAGTGGTAGCCGTGGGTCTTCAGATAGACGGCGAAACTGTCGGCCAGCACCTTGGTCAATTCCTGCGCGACGTCGGCGCGATCAGTCTTGCTCAGGCCGGTGTCGATGGTGGCGGGCATGCGGGGTTTCTCCGAGGATGAAGGCTCGACGTGCAGGTGGGCATCGCCCGCCACTTCGCCAAGACGGGACCTCTATATGTCCGCCCAATAAATGGCGACGCTTGCACGGAACGTGTTGCTTCCCAATACGTTGCAACGGATCGCGCTGGGCGCGAGCGGGGGTTGCCGAGTGGGCGAAGACGAGTTTCGCAAGCGTCTATCGATGGCTGACGCCGGGCTGACCCGCCTGGCGAGGATTCCGCCACAGCCGTGGTGGGCCAATATCCTGATCGGTCTGGCCTTCGCGGCGGGTTCATTGGCGCTCCGCTGGGCTCTCTCGGGCTTCTACGGCCAGATCAGCGGGTTCATCATCCTGCTGCCGGGCGTTGTCCTCGCCGCGCTGGCGGCCGGCCGGCTGGCGGGCGTCGTCACGGTCACCGCCTCGTTGCTGGGAGGCTGGGTCATCGCAGGCCCATCCGCGACGGGCGTCGGAATCTCGACCCCGGTCGGCGTGGTCGCCACAACCAATTTCATCGTCGTTGGCCTGTTCGTCGCCGTCGTCGCGGCGTCGCTGCGCAAGAGCATGGCGCGGCTGGACCGGTCAGTCGCCAAACTGTCCACCGCCGACGCCCGCATCGGCGAGAGCGACGCCCGCTTCCGCCTGATGGCCGATACGGCGCCATCGCCGGTCTGGATGACAAACGCGAACGCCGAGGTCGAGTTCGTCAACACCGCCTTGGTCGAATACTACGGCCGGCCCGCTGAAGAGCTGCTGGGTCACGTCTGGAGACAGACCATTCACCCGGACGATCAGGCCGAGGTCGCGGCGGCGATGGAGGCCGCGCGCCCGCAACATCTGCCCTACGGCTTCGAGGCCCGGTTCCAGCATGCGGACGGCGGCTGGCGCTGGATGCGCATCTCGGTCAATCCGAGATTCGGCGCGGACGGGACGTTCCTCGGCTATGTCGGCATGGCCTTCGACGTCAGCGAAACCCGCGGGGCGCTGGACGCCCTCGCCGCCCTCGAACGCCGCCAGAGTTTCCTGCTGGAGCTGGCCGACAACCTCCGCGACCTCACCTCGCCGGAAGAGATCATGCTCCAGGCCGAGCGGGCGCTGGGCGCCGAACTGGGCGCCGACCGCGTGGGCTATGGCGAAGTGAACGAGGAACGCGGCGTAGTCTTCATGTCCCGGGACTGGACCGCGGGCGTTGTCAGCGCCGAGGGCGAATTCCGGCGGGAGGATCTGGGGGCCGATCTGATCACGGACCTCGCCGAAGGCCGGGTGATCAGAATCCCTGACGTCGAGAAGGACGCACGGACCAGAGACGCCCTGGAGGTCTTCAAAAGGCTGCAGACCCGCGCCCTCGTCCGGGCGCCTGTCATTCGCGGGGGTCAGTTGCGGGCCTTCATGTACGCCCATGACGCGGGTGTCAGGGACTGGACCGGCCCGGAGGCGGAACTGCTGCAGGAGGTCGCGGTCCGGACCTGGACCGAAATCGAGCGAGCGCGCGCCGAGGCGTCGGTGCGCGAGAGCGAGGCCCGCTTCCGCGCGATCGCTGACACTGCACCCGTGCTGATCTGGGTCACCCAGCAGGACCGCACCCGCGCCTTCGTCAACCAGGCCTATGTCGCCTTCAACGGCGGAACCTATGAAGAGGCGCGTCTCGCCGACTGGCGGGCGATCATCCATCCCGACGATCAGGATCGCATCATCGACGAATCCCTCGCCGGCGAAGCGACGGGCCAGCCGTTCTCGATGGAAGCCCGCTACCTGCGTCACGACGGCGAATATCGCTGGTTGAAGTCCTTCTCGCGGCCCCGGCTCGGATCCGGCGGCGCAGTCATCGGCTTCGTCGGCGTGGCGTTCGACGTGACGGACATCCGCGAAGCCAGCGACCGGTTGATGGAATCCGAGACCCGGTTCCGCACCGTGGCCGACAGCGCGCCCGCCCTGATCTGGATGCTGGACGCAGAGAGCAAGCCCAGCTTCATCAACCGCCGATACCGCACCTATTTCGGCATCGAGTCGGAACTGGATGTGATCGAAGGCTGGCGGAAGCTGGTGCACCCTGACGATATCCAGACCTTCATGACCGGCTTCAATGAAGCGGTCGAGCGGCACGACCGGTTCGAGGGCGTAATCCGCACGCGGCACCCGGTGATGGGCGAGCGCTGGCTCCGGTGCGAGGCCCTGCCCCGTTTCGACGCGGCCGGGAAATTCCAGGGCTATGTCGGGGCCAATGTCGACATCACAGAAGCCAAGCGCGCCGAGGAGGATCTGAAGCGCATCAACGAGTTGCTGGAGGAACGCGTCGGCGAGGCGCTGGCCGAGAAGGCCAAGGCCGAGGCCGATCTGATGCACGCCCAGCGCATGGAGGCTGTCGGGCGGCTGACCGGCGGGGTGGCGCACGACTTCAACAACCTGCTGACCGTCGTGATCGGCGCCCTCGACATCATGCTGCGCTCGCCCAACGACGCGGCCAAGCGCCAGAAACTGGGCGAGGCCGCCTTGGCCGCAGCGCGGCGGGGCGAGGGTCTGACGCACCAGCTACTCGCCTTCTCCCGCCGGCAGGCCCTGCGTCCGGAAGCCATCGACCTCAACGCCCAGATTCGGGAAAGCGAACCCCTGCTGCGCCGGGCCGTGGGCGAGGCGGTCGAGTTTAAACTGAAATTGCGCCGGGGCGGCGCCCGGGTCAGCGTCGATCCGTCCCAGTTCGAGGCCGCCCTGCTGAATCTCGTCGTCAACGCCCGGGACGCCCTGGGCGACAAGGGCCGGATCACGGTCCAGACCCAGTCCTGCTCGGTAGAGGCCGGAGAAGTCACAGATCTGGCGGCCGGCGATTATGTCTGCGTCACGGTGTCGGACAACGGCTCCGGCATGCCGTCGGACGTGATCGCCCGGGTGTTCGAGCCGTTCTTCACCACCAAGGCGATCGGCAAGGGCACCGGCCTGGGCCTGAGCCAGGTCTACGGTTTCGCACGCCAGAGCGGCGGGGCGGCCCACATCGCCTCCACGGTCGGGCGCGGGACCACGATCAAGCTCTACCTGCCGCCGTTGGCGGAGGGTGGAACGACCGCGACCGAGGCCGGTCCGGACGCGGTGCAGGCCCTGAAGGCGGGCCGCCGCCTGTTGCTGGTCGAGGACGACGCCAGCGTCACCGTGGTGGCGCTGGAACTGCTGGAGGGGCTGGGGCTGGAGGTGCGGGCCGTCGAAACCGCGCCACAGGCGCTGGAGCTGCTCAAGGCCGAGCGGTTCGACATCATGCTGAGCGATGTGGTCATGCCCGGCGGCATGACCGGGATCGAGCTGGCCCGCCGTTGCGAGCGCGACTATCCCCAGATGCGGGTGGTGCTGACGTCAGGCTATGCGGGCGAGGATGTCGATGCGGCCCTGGCGGACGCGCCTTGGCCGTTCCTGCGCAAACCCTATTCAGGCGAGCAGCTGGCGCGCATCCTCGGCGATCTCACGCCCGAGGATGCGGCAGCAGTCTGAAGTCTAGCGGCTGCGCGCCTTGCGGGCGGCGTAGCGCGCGTCGCGGGCGGCCTTCTGTTCTTCCTTGGTCAACGCCTTGCGCTCCTTGCGGGCGGCGCGCTTCTCGGCCTCGACGGCTTCCTGGGCTTCGGCGTCGGCCGCCATGCGCGCAGCTTCCTTCTCGGCCTTTTCGCGGCGCGCTTCGGCCTTGGCCAGCTCGTGCTGCTGGCGCAGGGCTTCCTTCTCGGCGGCGCGCTTCAGCGCCAGCTTCTCGAACTCGGGGTCCGGCGCGGCGGGCTTGGCCTTGAAGCGGGCGAGCAGGGCCTTCTTGGCCTCCTGCTGGGTGGTCAGGCGGTCGGCGAAGCCGGTTTGTTTCAGATCTCTCATGCGGAGGTCGTCGAAGTCCTTGTTCGGTTATCGGAGTACGCGAAACGGCGCGGGCGAGCATCACTCAGCCCGGGCGCGTCGGCTAACCCTATATAGGTGACGAAATCAAGGTCGCGAGGCCGGATAGGCCCCGCGCCCGCTCATTCGCCCAGGAAATGTGTCAGTTCGGCTTCTGGGCCTGACCGACCGCCGCGCCGGCCGCGCCACCCACCGCTGCGCCGACCGGCCCGGCTACGAGAGCCCCCGCGACGGCGCCCGTGGCGGCCTTCTGTTCGATGGTGTGCCCGCAACCGGCGGCGGCCACAGCGGCGGCGGCCAAGACGAGGGTGACGGCCATGCGTTTCATGTCGGTATTCTCCCAATAGCGCAGCTGGAACGCCCCTGCCGTCCGGCCGGTTCCGATTTCGCGAGGCAAGTTAAATTGGTCAATGAAACCATAATGAAGACAATAGAAGTTGTGCCCATTAATCCTGCATGTGCAGAATCACACGGGTTCCATGTTTAGCTTGTGATCCAAAATACAGATCAGACCCGTTAGATTGGAAGTGAATATACGAGGCCGACAGCCCACTCACTTGACGATACACATCCACACCCACGCGATGTTGCGCCGCACCCCAATCTTGCGAATCAACCACATTCGCGCCACAAATGGCTGGCTTAAGGCGCGTCCTTCGACAGCCGGCCCGTTCGCCGACCGTCGATACACCGCAAACGGACCGCGGCTCGGCTTCCAGGATTGGAAGGGGTCGCCCGGTTGCGAGACTACCCGGGGGCGGCACTGCGCCCTGCCGAACAGGACTGAGCCCTTGCCGAACGCCCCGCAACCGTGTGCGAAAACTCCTGTCGATCGTCTGGCCCGTATCCGGCCCGGCTCGGCAGCTGCGGCTTTCGGCGTGGTGATGGGGCTGGCTGTGGGCTGCGCCTATCTGGGCGGGACGGCGGCGAAGGCTACGACCGTCCGCAATCAGGCGGAACGGATCGAAGGCGCCACGGCGGCTGGATTCACCGAAGAAGCCCTTGCGGCCGCAGCCGGCGGCCTTGACGAAAGCGCCCTGGCCATCGCGCGGCGCCATGACCCCTACACCGTCGCCGGCGGCGCCCAGCGCGACCGTCAGGCCGAACTGATGACCGCGCGCCTCGAGCAGCTGCGCGCCCGGCCCGCCGACGGCGCCCTGCGCCAGGTCAGCCTGACCGGCCCGGTCGCAGCCCAGCCCTTCCGCCTCGGCGGCGCCCTGGACGCCTCGCGCGATCTCGAATGCCTGACCCAGGCCGCCTATTACGAAGCTCGCGGCGAAGGCCGCGACGGCATGCGCGCCGTGACCCAGGTCGTCCTGAACCGCGTGCGCCATCCCGCCTTCCCCAAGAGCGTCTGCGGCGTCGTCTTCCAGGGCGCTGCCCGGCGGACCGGCTGCCAGTTCAGCTTCACCTGCGACGGCTCCATGCGCGGCGCCGTCAATCGCGCCGCCTGGAACCGGGCCCGCGAGGTCGCTTCCAGCGCCCTGTCGGGCAGCGTGTTCGCCCCGGTGGGCAACGCCACCTTCTTCCATACGACGGGCGTCGCACCGGGCTGGCGCAACGCCATGGTGCGGGTCGGCCAGGTCGGCGATCACCTGTTCTACCGCTTCGGCGGCCGTTCAGGCTCGCGCGGCGCCTTCACCTACGCCGCCCGCCCCTCGGGCCCGGCCGAAGGTCCGCGTCTGATCCAGGCCAGCATGGACCCGACCGCCACGGTCCGCGAAGCCGGCGCCGTCGCCTACAACCTGCTGGTCTCGCAGGAGAGCCGCAGCGCCCCGGCTGAAACCGCGCCTGCCGCAGCCGCTTCCGCTCCGGCTTCCGTCGTAGTCGACGTTCCCGCCGCCGCCCCCGCGCCCGCCGAGACGACGCCGACCGCCGCCTGATCCGTCAGGCGTCCCGGTCGCCCTTCGACGAGCGATGATCGTCGTCGTGACTGTGTTTCAGATCCCGCTCGCCGCCCCCGCCTGAGACCTTGCTGTTGCGCGGGTTCGTAGGTCCGCCCTCGCGGGGGTCCTCGAACGCCGGCGGTTCGCGGTCTGCGTTCTGATGGCTTGAGCCGGGACCGCCCCAGCGCTTTTCATCGACGGGTTCGGGGGTGTGCTGGTTGTTGGCCATGATCACCGATCCTGCTGATAGCCCTGATGGGTCGTGTTCTGCTTGATGTTGCCGTACCGGCCCTGCTCTTTCGTGTTGATCCCGGAGTCGCCGGGCTGGCCGGTCTGGATCTCCGTTTCGAGATCGCGACGGTCGCTGTCAGCCGCGTCCTCCACGGACTTTCCGCCCTTGTCGGCGAAGCTCAGCTGCTCTTTCGGAATTCGGGGGGCGTGGGTCATCGAAGTCTCCTTCTGGTCCCGAATAAACCCGCCGTGGGCGGCCCTGTTCCGTAGCGGCGTTCGCCCGCCCGCCTCAAACGCGGCTCAGATGACGTCCAGGCCGATGTCCAGCGATGGCGCCGAATGGGTCAGGGCGCCGACCGAAATCACATCCACGCCCGTCGCGGCGATTCCCGCCACAGTTTCCAGACTGACCCCGCCCGACGCCTCCAGCACTGGCCGGCCAAACGGCGACACCTTGGCCCGCTCGACCGCCTCGCGCAGCATCGGCCGGCTGAAATTATCCAGCATGATGACATCCGGCTGTTCGGCCAGCGCCTCGTCCAGCTGATCCAGTCCGTCGACCTCGACCTCCACCTTCATCAGATGGCCGACCGCCGCCCGCGCCCGACGGATCGCCTCGCCGACGCCGCCGCATACCGCGACGTGGTTGTCCTTGATCAGGATGGCGTCATCCAGACCGAAGCGGTGATTGACCCCGCCGCCGCAAACGACCGCATGCTTCTCCAGAGCCCTGAGGCCGGGCGTGGTTTTGCGCGTATCAGCGATCCGGGCTTTCGTCCCCTTCGCCGCCTCGACAAAGGCCCGCGTCAGGGTCGCCACGCCGCACAGCCGCCCCAGCAGGTTCAGCGCCGTCCGTTCGGCGGCAAGAAAGGCCCGTGCACCCGCTTCAACCTCGGCCAGGACTGCGCCCGCCTCGAAAGCCTCGCCGTCGCGCAGCTTCAGATCGATCCAGGCCTCGGGATCCATGGCCAGCACGCTCAGGCGCACGCAGTCGATCCCGGCCAGCACTCCGGGCTTCCGCGCCACAAAGGACGCCTTCATGCGCGCGCCTTCGGGGATGCAGGCCTGGGCCGTCACATCGCCGGCGCGGCCGAGATCCTCGGTCAGGGCCATCAGGACGACCGGCTCGATCAGCAGGTCGGGTAGTTGTCGGATCATCGCTCTTATCCCACGGCGGCCAGTACGCCGGACGCCACGCCGGTGTCGGGGGCGGTGTCAGGGGCGGTGTCGGGCGCGAGGACGACGCGCGTATGCCGCGCCTGCGCCGCCGCCGTAGGATAATCGCGGCGGAAATGTCCGCCCCGGCTCTCGCGTCGCGCCAGCGCCGCCTCGGCGATCAGCCGCGCCGCGACCAGCGGCAGGGCGGGACCGGCCGTCGCTTCCAGCTCGTCGATCAGGGTCAGGGCGCGCGTCAGGCCATCGGCGTCACGCACCACGCCGACATCGGCGCTCATCGCCGCACGCAACCGCTGCAGCTCGGCGTCGCTCAGGCCGGGCGCCGCCACGACCGCGATCGCCGCCCCGCCCTCGCCGCGTTCCGCCGCCGCTGTCCGACCCGTGCGCCGTCCGAAGGCCGCGGCCTCGAGCAGGGAGTTGGACGCCAGCCGGTTGGCCCCGTGCACCCCTGTCGCGGCGCATTCGCCGACGGCGAACAGGCCCGGCAGCGTCGTGCGGCCGTCCGGCCCGGCGGCGATCCCGCCCATATGATAGTGGGCCGCCGCCGCGACGGGGATCGGCGTCTCGCGCGGGTCCAGCCCGGCGCGCATGCAGGCGGCGAAGACGGCGGGAAAGGCCTCCGGAAACTCGTGGCCGATCGCCGCGCGAGCGTCGAGAAAGGCGCCGCGTCCGTCGGCGACGGCGGCGTGGACGGCCCGGGCCACCACGTCGCGCGGCTGCAGGTCGGCGTCCGCCGCCTGACCCAGCAGGAAGCGGCCCTCGCGGTCGACCAGCCGCGCGCCCTCGCCGCGCAGGGCTTCGGTGGCCAGAGGCATCGGGTCCAGCCCGACGTCGATGGCCGTAGGGTGAAATTGCACGAACTCGGGATCGACGATCTCCGCCCCCGCCGCCCACGCCAGGGCCATGCCCTCGCCCAGCAGCGCCGCCGGGGTCGTCGTGCGGGCGTACAGCCCGCCGGCGCCGCCGGTGGCCAAGACCACGGCGGGCGCCGTGACCTCGACGTTGCGTTCCCCGCCGCGTTCGATCAACGCTCCGCACACCCGGCCCGAGGCGTCCTGCAAAAGCCCGCGCAGGCGCGCGTCTTCCCACACCTCGATATGAGGCGCGGCGCGCACCGCAGTGACCAGCGCCGACAGAATGGCCCGGCCCGCGCCGTCGCCTCCGACCCGGGCGACCCGGGCCTGCGAATGGGCGGCTTCCAGACTGACGGCGAAGCCGCCTTCGGCGTCTCGGTCGAACGGCGCGCCCAGGGCGGCCAGCCATTCGACGGTCTCGCGTCCGTCGCCGGTCAAGGCCTCGGTCGCCGCGGTCTCGACCAGACCGGCGCCGGCCGCCGCCGTATCGGCCGCATGGAGGGCCGGGGCGTCGTCCGCCGACAGGGCCGCCGCCACCCCGCCCTGGGCCCATGCCGAGGAACAGGCCTCCAGCAGGGGCGCGGGCGTGACCAGCAGCACCTTGCGCGGCGCGGCCTCCAGCGCGGCCGACAGCCCGGCCAGGCCGCCGCCGATGATCAGCGGGCCTTCATGACGGATGCGGCTCAACGGCCAAACTCGAAATAGCTGCCGGCCAGCGCCATGGCCTGCGAGAACGAGCCAGTGATGGGCATCAGGCCGGAAAGGGCCACGCCCGCGCAGGCCGCGGCCACGATGGCGAACAGGCCCACGCTGCGCGCCGCCTCGGGCCAGTTTAGCTGACGACCTTCCGGCCGCCAGACGCCGCGCCTCAGATGGCCGAACAGGGCCAGGGCCAGGAAGGCGGCGAAGATATAGCTGCCGTTGGTCACGCCCCAGACGATCACCAGCACGCCGACAACGACCATGGCCGCCTTCTCGACCATCGGATGGATGCGGGCCAGCACCGGGCCCAGCGCCTTGGATCCGTCCAGCGGCGGCGCGGGCGCAAGGTTCACCAGATTGATCAGGGCGATGATGAACACGCCCTCGAGCCACATCCCCTGCCCTGTCGCGATGTACAGGCCGAAGAACGGAATCGCCGCCAGTAGGCCGAACGCCGGCCCCGCCAGCGAGACCAGCACGCCGTGCCATTCGCTGGCCGGCAGGCGCTGGCTCTTCGCCACGCCGCCGAGGAAGGGGATGATGTAGATGCGGGCCGGGCCCATGCCGAGCGCGTTCATCGCCAGCACATGGCCGTACTCATGCACCAGCAGGCCCCAGATCGCCGCCACGGCGACGACCCAGCTGCCCGAAACCCACCAGATGAAACCGCCCAGAAGCAGGGTGGAGACCACCGCCCAGACCGGATGCTGGCCCTTGTCCAACGGCGGCTCGCCCGCCTGCGGCCGGGCGATCTCCCGCTCGGGAGCGGCAGGCGGCGGCAGGTTCTCCCAGGGTCCCGGGCGGCGCGTCTGGTCTGAGTCTGTCATCGCGCAGACGTGGCCTTCTCCGACCTCAGCCACAAGGCCAGGAGGGCGAGAAGCCGCAGGCTCTTCGGGTCCACATTGGCGACGACCCGGACCGGCGCGACGTAGTGCATCAGATCAGCTCCACCGCGACATGGTGTTTAGCCTTGAACAGGTCGTAGCGGGCCGGGACCGCCGGCGGCGGCAGGTCGATCATCCGCTGCACCGCGAGTCGCGCGCGCTCGGCCATCTCTTCCGGCACGGTCACCTCGAACTGCATATGCAGCAGGCAATCGCGGATGTTCTCCAGCGTGATCCGCTTCATATAGGGGCACATGTTACAGGGGCCGATGAAGCTGACCTCCGGCACGTCGCCTTGGATGTTGGCGGCCATCGAGCATTCGGTGATCAGCACCACCTGCTTCGGCTTGCGGCTGGTGATGTAGTCGGTCATCGCCGCCGTCGAACCGGCGAAGTCCGCCGCCGACAGCACGTCTTCCGGGCACTCCGGGTGCGCCAGGATTTCAGCGCCCGGATAGGCCTCGCGCATCTCGGCGATGTCCGAGGCGGTGAACCGCTCATGCACGATGCAGCGGCCCTTCCAGGCGATGATGCCGACATTGGTCTGGGCCGCCACGTTGCGCGCCAGGAACTCGTCGGGGATCAGGATGACGCGGTCGACGCCCCACTCCTTCGCCGCCCATTCGACGATCTGCACAGCATTGGCGCTGGTGCAGCAGATGTCGGTCTCGGCCTTCACGTCCGCCGTGGTGTTGACATAGGTGACCACCGGCAGGCCCGGATAGCGCTGCTTGATCAGGCGCACGTCGGCGCCCGTGATCGCCTCGGCCAACGAACAGCCGGCCTTCAAGTCCGGGATCAGCACGGTCTTGTCGGGCGACAGGATCTTCGAGGTCTCGGCCATGAAGTGCACGCCGGCCTGGACGATCACTTTCGCTGGCGACCGCGCGGCCTCCTTGGCCAGTCCCAGGCTGTCGCCGACATAGTCGCCGACGCCGTGGAAGATTTCCGGCGTCATGTAGTTGTGCGCCAGGATGACGGCGTCGCGCTGCTTCTTCAGCGCATTGATCTCGCTGATCAGGGCGGCCTGCTCTGGCCACTCCATCGGAGTGACGTGATCCTTCACCTTGGCCCAGACCGGCGCGGTCTCCCGCTCCAGTTCCTTCGACAAGCCAAACATGCCGTCCGCCATGAGCGTTCTCCTCTACTTATGCTCAAAGTTAGCATAAGTCGGAATGAATGTAGGCGGCTGTCCGGAAAACGCAAGCGCATTGCCTGAGCTACGCGTTATGGGAAACGCGATTTTAACCAGAACGCGATGCAAGGGATGAACTCACCGGAGAACTCCATGCGCCTGATCGCCGCCACGGCCGCCGCCGCCCTGCTCGTGTCCGCCGGATCGGCGATGGCGCAATCCTCCGAACCCGGCATGGCCATCGGCGGCACGGCCGGCACCACCGGTCTGGGTGTCGAGGTCCAGGTCAAGCTCGGCCCGATCTTCACCCTGCGCGGCGCGGTCGATCGCCTGACCTACGGCACGGACGAAAGCTATGACGGGATCGACTATGACGCCGACCTGGGTTTCGACACCGTCGGCGGCTTCATCGACATGCATCCGCTGGCCAATGGCCTGCTGATCTCGGGCGGCGCCTATGTCGGCGACCGCGACATCGCCTTGGCCGGGACGCCGACCGGTCCCGTCGATATCGGCGGCCAGACCTATACGCCTTCGCAGGTCGGGACCCTGACCGGCACGGTCAAGCTGCGCGACGTCGCCCCCTTCGTCGGCATCGGCTGGGACGACACCTTCTACCGCTCCGGCCGCTGGGGCTTCCGCGCCGTCGCCGGCGTGGCGTGGAGCGAGGAACCCGAGGTCGCCCTGACCTCGACCGGCGGCAGCCTGTCCAGCGACCCCGCCTTCCAGGCCCGGCTGCGCACCGAGTCCGAACAGATCACCGAGGACACCGAGGGCTACGGCCTGTTCCCGGTCCTGCAGGTCGGGCTGAACTACAAATTCTAGACGACGCCTCGGCGGGCGGTCTACACAGGGCCGACAACGGAGACGCCGGATGCCTGACAGACCTCTGCCGAACCGCCGGTCCGTTCTGGCTGCGGGCGCCGCAGGTCTGATGCTTCCCGCCTGCGCCACCGTCCGGCCGCGAGCCATGGCCGGTCAGAAGCTCTGGACCTTCGACAACCTGACGACCATCGGCGGCGTGCCCACCGCCGCCGAGGGCGGGCCGACGCTGGTCGACAGTCCATGGGGCCCGGCGGTGAAGTTCGACGGCGTGGACGACGGCCTGTTCATCGAGGAACATCCACTGGCGGGCGCCTCGACATGGACGATCGAAGCCCTGATCCGCCCCGACGGCGGCGCCTTCGAGCAGCGCTTCCTGCATCTCGCCGAGGCCGAGACACCACGCGAAGGCCAGCCGTTTGTCGGGACGCGCTTCCTGTTCGAAATCCGGGTCGTCGAAAACGAGTGGTACCTCGACGCCTTCACCAAGGGTCCGACCTACAATCACACCCTGATCTTCCCGGAGAAGCGGTTCCCGGTCGGCCGCTGGTTCCACGTCGCCCAGACGTATGACGGGACCACCTACCGCAGCTTCGTCGACGGCGTCCTGCAGGGCGAGGCGCCCCTGGCTTTCACGCCGCAGCAGCCGGGGCGATCCTCGGTCGGCGTGCGGATGAACCGGGTCAGTTGGTTCAACGGCGCGATCCGCGAGGCGCGCTTTACGCCCCGCGGCCTGACGCCGGATCAGTTCACGCGGCCGACTTGATGCCGCCGTCCTCGCTTGCCGTGCCTTGGCGCTCATGCGCCAGCAGCCACTTTTTGCGCTCCAGCCCGCCTGCGTAGCCCGTCAGCGTCCCGTTGGCGCCGATCACCCGATGGCAGGGCACGATCACCGCAACAGGGTTCTGGCCGTTCGCCAGACCCGCGGCCCGCACCGCCTTCGGCTTGCCGATGGCCGCCGCCAGCTGGCCGTAGGTCCGCGTCTCCCCGTGCGGAATGGCGCGCAGGGCGGCCCATACCGAACGCTGGAACTCCGTGCCGCTGGTCTTGACCTGCAATCCGTCCAGCGCCGTCAGATCGCCGCTGAAATACGCCTCGACCGCGCCCCGCACCGCGGCGGGGGCCCGCCCCTCGAGCAGCGACGCTTTCGGCCAATGCCGGCCCAGCAGCCGCATCATCCGTTCCTCGTAACCGGCGAAGTCCAGCGCCCTTACGGCGCCCTCCCCATCGGTGATCAGCAGCACCTCGCCGGTCGGCGTGGCGACCCGGTCGAGGGTCAGGATTTCAGGCTGCACGTTTCGCATCGTCTCTCTCCATCAGTTCGGCGCCGCTGATCCCCGCCATTGTGAGATACAGCGCCCCATACGCCCGCCACGGACGCCAGGCTTCAGCGCGGGCGGTCAGGGTTTCATCATTGAGCCGATCGCTCGGTGCCTCGAGATCGTCGTCGATCCACGTCCCCGGCAGCCTCAGCCCCGGCCGCGCCTCGACGAGCGGTTTCAGTGCGGGATCGGCGGACAGGTCGCGGGCGATGGCGTCCGGGTCAGCCGACAGGTCGAATATCCGCCGCACCCGCGCCAGCACGCCCGGCAGAACCTTCAGATCGGTCGCCTCGATGCAGATCGAGACCTTGCCTGGCTCAGCCGGTTCGACCGAGACTGAGCCCGCGGCGCCGTCCACTTCGGGCGTCAGGATACGCGACCAACGCGCCCCTTCGATCGTATCGCCGCGCGCCGTCAGGGCCGCGAACATCGCCTCCCGGTCATAGGGCGGGCGATAGGACAGGCTCAGTTTGACGCCGCCCTCGTGCACCCGCTCGCCCCGCCGGCGCAGGGCCGAGGGCGGGCGTTCGTACAGGGCCTGAAACGTCTCGTTGAACCGCCGCACGCTGCCGAAGCCCGAGGCCAGCGCCACCTGCGCCATGCTCAGATCGGTCTGGTGGATCAGCGCCTTGGCCAGCAGAACCCGCCGGGTCTGGGCCACGCTGACCGGCGCCGCGCCCAGATGCTGGCGGAACAGCCGCCGCAGGTGCCGCTCGCCGACGCCCAGCCGCGCGGCCAGTCCATCAACGTCGCCCTCATCGAGAGCGCCCGCCTCGATCAGGGCCAGGGCCCGGCTGACCGTGTTGGAGGTCCCCCGCCACGCGCCCATGTCCGGGGCCGTCTCGGGCCGGCAGCGCAGACAGGCGCGGAAGCCCGCCTCCTCGGCCGCCGCCGCCGTGACGACGAAGACCATATTCTCCCGCTTCGGGGTCCGGGCCGGGCAGACCGGGCGGCAGTAGATGCCGGTGGTCTTCACACAGCCGAAGAAGCGCCCGTCGAACCGTGCGTCGCGGGTCAGCACCGCGCGGTAACAGGCCTCCTGGTCGAGGTCGCGGACGTTTTCCATGGCCGCAAGATGGGCCCGGCCGGGCCGCATGTCTCGCGGTTTTCGGACATGTGGGTGGGGGCTACCCCCGCGCCAGCCGCCACAGGTTCAGGATGATGCTGCAGATCAGGCTGATCGCCGAGATGGCCAGCGCCCAGACCATCACCACCGACAGGGTCGAGGCGACCCCGACCAGATCCCGGGCGCCGTCGCCCAGCGCCTGCAGGGTGTCGACGTCCAGCATGGCCCAGTCGCCGGCGATGCGGGCTGTCTCGCCATCGCGGCCGGTCAGGGTGAACCAGTGGCCGGCCTCATAGATCGCCCAGGTCAGCCAGACGCCCATGGCCGCGATGCCAAGCCGCGCCGCCGCCCGCAGCCGGACGGCATACGGCCGGAACAGGCTGTTCAGATCGACCGCCATCTGGATCAGCGCATAGATCAGGATCGGGACGAACAGGGTCGACCAGATCGGCGCGGGCGCCACGGTCGCCTCGGCGCCCAGCAGCCGGACCTGCATCAGGCCGGGGAAGTGCAGGATCCCGACCCACCACAGCGAGAACATGCCGACGGCGATCAGGGAGAAGGCGTATTCTCCGCCCGGCCACCCGTTCATCCGGCGCGACCCACCCCATGGCGCCATGGGCGACATCGGGACCCGGGGCGGCTCCATCGCCCCGACCTTTGCCCCCCAGGCCGCCGGATCGGACAGGCCGAACGCGCCCAGATCCCTGACCCGCCAGTGGGTCATCCATTTCGGCCGGATGTCGTAGTGTTCGAAGATGGCGGCCGCGAGCGTCGCGACGCCGATCAAGGTCAGGCCCGAGCTGAAGAAGCCATGGAAGGCATGGCTGATCGCCTGTCCCGCATCGTCCGTTCCGCTGATCAGATGGATGAACAGGCCGATCGCCTGCACCGCCAGCAAGACCAGCAGTCCGGCCTTCACCCCGAACAGCCAATAGGGAAACAGCTCCGGCCCCACCAGCGAGTCCGGCCCCTTGCGATAGCGGGCGGCCACGACGAGCGGGTGGCCGATCTCGCGCAGGATCGCCTCCTGCTCGTCCTCGGTCAGAGGCCGGCCCAGTTCTTCTTCCTTCGCCTCGAAGCGGCTCAGGATCAGGTCGCGCAGTTCGGCGACGATGTCGGCCCGTTCGTCTTGCGGCAACTGCGCGGCGACGGCGGTCAGATAGCGGTCGATCATGTCCATGGCTTTCCCCTTCAGCCCAATCTCAAAGAATTTTGTCGAGCGAGGCGTTGATCCCCCGCCACTCGTCGGTCAGGGCGGCCAGCATCGAGACGCCGCCCGGCGACAGGACGTAGAAGCGCTTCTTGCGCTTTTCCTCCTCGCGCCATTCACTATCGAGAAGGCCTTGGCTCTCCAGCCGGCGGAGCAGCGGATAGAGGGTCGATTCCTCCATCTCCAGCCCGTCGGCGGCCAGGGCCTGACGCAGGGTGTAGCCGTACCGCTCGGTCCGGAGACAGGCGAGCACCGCCAGCACCAGCGACCCGCGCCGCAGCTCCAGCCGCATGGATTCGAATAGGTCCGGATCGAGGCTCATGCCGCTTCCCTGCATCTCACATAGTGTGTGACACACAGTGTATGACGCATACTGTGTGAAGGAGTCAAGCGCGGGCGGCTTGGCGGTCATTCCGGTATGCGCGCGCCGTCCCAGGCGAACACGCCGCCGCTGTCGGCGGGCGTCAGATCCTCGACCACCGCCATCAGGCGGCGGGCGGAGTGGTCGGGGGTAAACAGCCGGTCCGGCCGGACGCCGCGTTGAAACGGCTGGCTCAGCGCCGTGTCGACTGTCCCCGGATGCAGTCCGGCGACCACCGCCTGCGGATGAGTGCGAGACAGCTCGATCGCCAGATTGCGCAGCACCATGTTCAGCGCCGCCTTGGACGCCCGGTAGCTGTGCCAGCCGCCCAGTTGGTTGTCGCCGATAGACCCGACGCGCGCCGACAGAGCTGTAAACACGGTGCGCCGGTCGCGCGGAAAAAGCGGCAGGAAATGCTTGGCGGTCAGCGCCGGTCCGACGGCGTTGACCCGGTAGTCGCGCATCATGTGCGCCGCATCCAGAACGCGGGCGCTTCGCTCAGGCTCATGGCCGTGGTGAAGGACGCCGGTGGCGATGAAGACGAGTGTCGGCGGCGGGCCCTCTGCGACCCCGCCCGCCGCCCGCGCGATAGAAACCTCGTCCTCCAGATCCAGGCCCGTGCCGGATCGCGACAGGGCGTGCACGATGGCGAACCGCCCGGACGACTGCAGGAGCCGCGTGACGGCAGCGCCGATACCGCCGCTGGCCCCGATGACCACCGCCGCCTGATCCTCGTTCTCTGTCATGGGCCGATCAGCGGGCCTGACGCCCGAAGCGTCAAGCGGCGGCGACGCCGCACGCGCCGCGCTCGGGCGCCGTGGTGTCCTGGATCAGGCCGCCTTCCGCTTCGCGGCCGGCTTCTTCGCGGGGGCCTTCTTCGCCGCGGTCTTCTTCGCCGGCGCGGCCTTGCCGCCCGCCGACCCCTTCAGACTCGCCCGCAGCGCCGCCATCAGGTCCACCACATTGGTGTCGTCGGGCTCGGGCGCCTCGACCAGACCCTTGCCGCCCTTCTGCTTGTTCCGGATCATTTCCTTCAGCGCGTCGTCGTAGCGGTCCTTGAACCCGGTCGGATCGAAGTCCGCCTCCTTCTGGCCGATGATCCGGGTGGCGATGTCGACCATGTCCTTGTCGGCCTTGACCGTCGGGATGTCGTCGAAGAAGTCCTGCGCGTCGCGCACCTCCTCGTGCGGACGCAGCGTATAGGCCACCAGCCCCTTGCCCCGCACCTCCAGCGCGATCTGCCGCTCGCGGTTGCGCAGCACCAGACAGCCGATGGCGATCTTGCCGGCGGCCTTCATGGCGTCGCGGATGACGGCGAAGGCCTCCGCCCCGACGCCCTTCTCGGGCACAACATAGAAGGGGTCGTCCCAGTAGAGGCGGTCGATATCGTCCTCGTCGACGAACTGGTTGATGTCGATGGTGCGGGTCGACTCCAGCTTGACCTTCTCGAAGTCGGCGTCGTCGAACAGGACGTACTCGTCCTTGGACACCTCATAGCCCTTCACCAGATCCGACCGCTCGACCGGCCCCGTGTCCGGATCGGTCGCCACCATCCGGATGCGGTTGTTGGTGTCGGGGTTGATCAGGTGGAAGCTGACATGGCTCGCGCTCGACGTCGCCGTGTAGAGGGCGACGGGGCACGTCACCAGCGACAGCTTCAAATGTCCCTGCCAGGTAGGTCGAGCGGCCATGGTGCAGTCTCCGTGTTCGGGGGCAGAACGCGGGCGGAGGGGAGTCGTTCAGCGAGTTCCGTCTCTCCCTGCTCTAGCTGACCGACGCAACCGTCTCGGCACCGACGGTTCGCTGGTCCGGTTCAACCACGGCGCCACGAACGACCGGCAGAGGCGCAAAACTAGCCCCCGCGACATTCCTTTACTGACGTGATGAAGGCGGAGCCCCAGCGCTCAAGATCTCCACCATTCGAACGAAGCTCCATCCAGCCGGTGTACCCGTCCGGCTGACGCACCGATGTCGTCAGCGTGTACTGGTCGCCGTCGGCACGAGGAATTCTGGAAGGTTCGCCAATCCCCGGAACGTTGATTTCCGGGCCTCGCGAAGTCGCGAGCGCCTCCAATCCGGGCTTGATCGCAGGGCAAGTCTCGGAGCTGACGGAGAACTCGTCCTCCCCGTGCTTCAATGTCGCCCAATATATGGGCCGACCTCGTGTTCTGCCTCGGCTGACAAAGACGGTCAGGTTGGTGACGTTCGATGAGAACGAGGGCGCTACGGTCAGCCGGGCGAACTGAGCTGAACCTTGGGGGACCTCACTATCCTGAACGGTAGCCAGCAGAGCAGCGGAAATTATAATGCCGAGGCTAGTCATCATGATCCACACGGCATTGCATCAGGGTTCACCTTTACGATCGGAAGCGTAGTCCCCCAGTTTCCGCCCTTCCAAACGTGGATCAAGTTTGTGACGGCCTGGTAACTGATGGACTGCATGCCAACGTACATTCTCAGATGGGACATGTCTCCGTCCACCGAACCTCGCTCGTAGATCCCGTTATAAACCTTCGACCAATCCCACGAGTTAATTGCGCTCGTAAGTTCCCCGCCCGGGTGGGTGTGGAAGTATCCAACAACCTTGGAGAAATCTAAGCCAGTTTCATCCAGCTCAGGACCCACACCGCCCCCCGGACCAGCCTTCAATCTTTCGAATTTGATGCTCCCATCAGGCTGTCGCACGAGATACGCTGCGTACTCCCTTGTCGCGAAAGCTTCACCGGCCAAAGCGACGAGGCGGTGCACTTCCTTCATCGCAGCGGCCGCGGCCGCGTCAGCGTCGATTTCATCGCGCTTCGCGGGGTCGTCACAGGGGGCCATGCCTGCCTCCTCCTCAATTTCCATGTCGCCTCCGGGCAAGGGCCCGGAACCGATGATGACATCCGTTGGAAACACCGCCGTGGAGTTGGCCGGGAGTCGATGTCCCTCGACTTTGACCTCGGGCAGGTTAGTTGCTGGCGGTTCGGGTTCTTGCGGCATGGCAGACCCATCTTTCGGTTTTCATGGCAGGTCGACTGAGCTCAGGGAAACCTTGAGCGCGACGGATAGTCAACCTGTGATCGTGGCCTGTTTGGTCATTTTCGCGCTATAGTTTGGCCAATGAATTTTCGGGTGGAGTGATGGCGGCCTTAGAAGTCACAGGCACGTGCTGGTGGCTGCCATCGCCGTAAATCAGCATCGGTCAACCCCCGGCGCCCGCATCCTCTCCGAACCCTTCTGCGGAAACGCCGAAGAGCGCGGACTCATGCCCACTGGACAGAACCCGCGACCGGGTGTGTCCTGCAGAGTCCGGCGCAAGAAAAACAACAAGCCGGTTTCGAGTGAGGAAACATGTCCAATCGACCGAGCCACATCCGGCTCAACTCCCACCCCGGCGCGGGGACCGTCAGCCGCTTTCCCCTGAACTGGGGCGCGCCGACCGCGCAGCAACGCGGGCCCGTCATCGGCACCGTCAACTCGGGCAGCGACCGCAACGCCATCGGCGCCCACGGCGGGGCCTATTCGGTCTATCGAGCGCTGGCCGTCTCATCAGGCGCAATGAGCGCCAACAACCGGCCTGACCTGACCAATACCTCGCCGACCACGCCCATGGGGCCGTTCCCGCAGTGGACCGACCCCGGCAAGATCGTCTCGCTCGACCCCTGGGGCGCGCGCGTCGCCGAGGATTTCGCGGACGAACTGCGGGACGGCGTGGACATCCGTCCCACCATCGCCGTCACCCGGGCCCGGCTGCAGCTGGGCGAGATCGGCGAGGCCATCGCCGCGGGCCGGCTGAAGGCCGACAGCCAGATCGTGCATGAGAGCGGCGACGTGGCCGTGACCAAGGCCGCCATCGATCCCGTCTGGTATCTGCCCGGCATCGCCGAACGCTTCGGTGTCACCGAGACCGCCCTGCGCCGCACCCTGTTCGAACAGACGGGCGGCATGTACGCCGACCTGGTCACCCGGCCCGACATCAAGGTCTTCCTGCCGCCGATCGGGGGCATCACCCTCTACATCTTCGGCGACCCGGCCGCGATCGCCGACCCGAACCGCCGCCTGACCTGCCGCGTCCACGACGAGTGCAACGGCTCGGACGTCTTCGGCTCGGACATCTGCACCTGCCGCCCCTATCTGACCCACGGCATCGAGGAATGCATACGCGAGGCGCAGGACGGCGGCGCCGGCCTGATCGCCTATAACCGCAAGGAGGGTCGCGCCCTCGGCGAGGTCACGAAATTCCTCGTCTACAACGCCCGCAAACGGCAGCCGGGCGGCGACCAGGCGGCCACCTATTTCGAGCGCACCGAATGCGTCGCCGGCGTGCAGGACGCCCGCTTCCAGCAGTTGATGCCGGATATCCTGCACTGGTTGGGCATCACGAAGATCGACCGCTTCGTTTCGATGTCCAACATGAAGCACGACGCCCTGACGGCCTCCGGCATCGAGATCGGCGAGCGGGTGCCCATACCCGACTACCTCGTGCCGCCCGACGCCTCGGTGGAGATGGAGGCCAAGAAGGCCGCCGGCTATTTCACCCCCGACGCGCCGCCGTCGGCCGAGGACCTGACCCGCGTGGTGGGCCGCGACCTTGAGCAGTTCTGAAACCCAGCAGGCGCACGGCCTGCTGAATGCCCGGGCCGTCCGCGAACGGGCCCATGAGATGCTGGAGATCGGCGTCGCCGGCGGTCTCGACCACTGGCGCGTCGACCTCGACCGGCTGCCGGAGACCGCCCGCTACGTCGCCGCCGTGATCCGCGACCAGTATCCGACGCTGGCGGTGCCCTTCCACGCCCGCTGGCGACATTTCGCCGTCGATGGCGTCGATCTTTGGAGCCCCGAAGCCGAGGCCCGCGACTGGCTCGACCCAGCCTCCCGCGCCCGCGCGGAGTTCGATCTGGCAATCGTCTCCGTCCTCCTCGACGCCGGCGCCGGGCCGGGCTGGTCCTACAAGGACGCGCAGACCGGCCGCACCCTCAGCCGTTCCGAGGGACTGGCCATCGCCTCCCTTCGCATGTTCGAGGCGGGCGCCTTCTCGGTCACCGAGGACGATCCCTGGCGCGTCGACGCCGTGGCCCTGACCTTCCTCACCGCCGACGCTCTCGCCAAGGGCTTCCAGGTCACCGCCGACAATCCGCTGGTCGGCCTCGACGGCCGGGCCGCCCTGCTGCGCCGCCTCGGTCAGGCCTGCCTCGCCGAGCCCGACCTGTTCGCGCTGGAGGACGAGCCCCGTCCCGGCGGTCTGTTCGACGCCATGGTCGACCGCGCCGACGATCAGGACCGCCTCCCCGCCCCCGTCATCCTCGAGGTCCTGCTGGAGGCCCTCGGCCCCGTCTGGCGCGACCGCCTGACGCTGGGCGGCGTTGACCTCGGCGACTGCTGGAAACATCCCGCCATGAAGCGCGGCGACGCCACCGACGGCCTCGTGCCGATCCACAAACTGTCGCAGTGGCTCAGCTATTCGCTTGTCGAGCCGCTGCAGACGGCGGGGGTGCACGTCACCGATCTCGACGGCCTCACCGGCTTGGCCGAATACCGCAACGGCGGCCTCTTCATGGACCTCGGCGTGCTGACGCTGAAGGACCCAGCCGACGCGGAGAAGCCCTGGCCCGTATCCGACCCGCTCGTCGTCGGCTGGCGCGCCATGACCGTGGCCCTGCTCGACAGGGTCGCGCCTCTGGTCCGCGACGAACTGGGCGTCACCGCCGCCAACATGCCTCTGGCCAGCGTGCTGGAGGGCGGCACCTGGGCTGCTGGCCGCCGCGCGGCGGCCGAACGCAGACCGGGCGGCGGGCCGCCCCTGACCATCCTCTCCGACGGGACCGTTTTCTGATGCCGAGCAAGCCTTTCAGGATGGACGGCGTCACCGTCGTCGGCCACCCGCTGGTCCGCCACAAGCTCAGCATCATGCGGTCCAAAGACACCTCGACCGCCCGCTTCCGCCAGCTGCTGCGCGAGATCTCGACCCTGCTCTGCTACGAGGTCACCCGCGACCTGCCGCTGGAGGACTATCCGGTCGAGACCCCGGTCGGCCCGACCAGCGGCCAAAGAATCGAGGGCAAGAAGCTGGTCTTCGTCCCCATCCTGCGCGCCGGTCTCGGTCTGGTGGAGGGGATGCTGGACCTCGTCCCCTCGGCCCGCGTCGGCCACGTCGGCCTGTACCGCGAGCCCGAGACGCTGGACGCCGTGGAATACTATTTCCGCGCGCCCGACGACGTCGCGGACCGCCTGTGCATCGTCATCGACCCCATGCTGGCCACGGCCAACACCGCCGTCGCCGCCATCGAGCGGCTGAAGGAGCGCGGTGTCACCAACCTGCGCTTCGTCTGCCTGGTGGCGTCGCCCGAGGGGCTGGAACGGCTGCGCGGCTGGCACCCCGACGTGCCGGTCTGGACCGCCGCCGTGGACGAGCGGCTGAACGACCACGGCTACATCGTCCCCGGCCTCGGCGACGCCGGCGACCGGTTGTTCGGGACCCGCTAGTCGACCGCCTTCACATTGTCGTCCGAGTTGCGGTCGATCCATTTGTTGTAGGGATCGACGCCGCCGAAGCTGGGGGCCCGCGTCGTCACGAACCGCAGCGTCTGCACCCCCGACCGGATCGGCCGGCGCTCCAGCAGGACGACGTTGCGAGCGTTAAAGGCGCCCTTGCCCGGTTCGGCGGTGAACAGGCCGATGTCGAACATCTCGTTCAGCGGCGCGGCGGTCTCGACCCCCTTGCCGTCGACATAGAGCTTGCGCGCATCGACCGTGACCGTGACGTCGAACCGGCCGTCGGCCCTGCGGGTCGAGGTCACGCCCGTAGTCTTGACGTCGTACAGGGTGATCTTCTCGAACAGGTCAGTGATCAGGGCCTGTTTGTCAGCCGGCGCCTCGGCGCGGATGGCAGCCACCAGATCCAGCGAGCGCGGATAGGGCGCGCCCTTGAAGGCGTACTGCGCCAGCACCCGGCGCAGGGCGCGGTTGACCGCATCCTCGCCGATCTGATCGCGCAGCAGGTACATGACCAGCCCGCCCTTCTGGTAGTGGATGTACTGCTGGTTCTCGACCCGCATCAGGGGCAGTTCCTCCAGCCGTTCGGTGCCGCGGGCGCGGAGGTAGCGGTCCAGTTCCTGCTTCAGGAACCGGCGTATCTGATCCTTGCCGTACTTTTTCTCCATGACCATCAGGGCCGAATACTGGGCCAGGGTCTCCGACAGGGAGGTGGCTCCCTGCTGGTTCGAGCCGACGATCTGGTGCGCCCACCATTGGTGCGCGAACTCATGCGCCCCCACGTAGGTGACGTAGTCGATCTTCTCCGGATCGCTCAGGTCGGTGATGAAGCCGAGCCCTTCAGACCAGGCGAAGGTGTTGGGATAGGACTGGGCGAAGCTGGCGTAGTCCGGGAACTCCACGATCCGCGCCTGTTTGAACTGGTACGGGCTGAAGTTGGCCTGAAAATAGTCCAGCGAGGCCGCCAGCGCGTCCAGCATCCGCGGCACGTTGCGGTCGTGAGCGGGGTCATGGAAGACCACCAGCTCGACGCCGTTGTGCATGCGCCGGGTCTGTTCGTAACGCCCCGACTGGACCGAGAAGAAGTTCAGCACGCGAGACTCGGTGACGAACCGGCTGGTCCGGCGGCCGTTGCGGACCACGTCCGACACCATCGTTCCGGGCGCGACCAGCGTCTGGTCGGCGTCGGTCGAGACCGTGATGTCTGCCGTGACCCAGTCGGCGCCGATGTAGTTACCGGACTGGGCGGAGGTGTCTTCCAGCCTGGCCGGACGCAGCTCGGCCGGGAGGCCCGCCTTGCGGCGCTTGGTTCTGTCGGTCAGCAGGCCCTGACGGTCCATGCCGATGGACGGCGCAAACTCGCCGTTGTTGACGAAGGTTCCATTGTCGACCAGCCGGGTGGTGTTGCCGTTGGCCTTGAAGCCGCGCTGTTCCAGCACCGTCTCGAACACGACGTTGCGGCGCTCTCCGGGCTGCATCGGTGTGGCGAAGCGATAGATCCGGTATTCGAAATCCTTCCACTCGCGGGCGATCGAAGCGCCCTCGACAGTCAGGCCGACCATGTCCAGATCGTCGCCCCAGCGCAGGTGGACCTCGCTCAGCGGCGCGTTCGTATTGTTGACCAGCACATAGGAGCCGCGCGTGGTCAGCTTCGGCTGATGAGGCCTCAGATCCATGACCAGTTTGACGTCGGCGACGGACGGCTGGGGCGTGGTCTCGTAGCGCAGCAGCGCCTTCTCGTAAGCTGCCTGCTCCTTCTCCACCGCACTTCGCGTCCGGTAGTCGTTCCAGACGTTGGTGTTGGTGTAGATGAAGACGCCCAGAGCGATGAAGGCGACCAGGGCAGCGCCGCCGATCAGGCCCGCGGGACCCATCAGCCGGTGCGGCAGCCGCTTCAGCCGCGGCCACAGCCGCTGCTCCGTCCCGCGCCGCCACAGGCCATAGGCCAGCACCAGCAGGATGACGGCGAAGGCGGTCCAGTAGGCGTCCAGCCAGGCCGAGAAGCCAGCGAAATCACCCCGGCCGTTCATGTCCGACAGCGGCACGCTGACGCCCGCGCCGTAGCGGTACAGGATGTGGTCGAAGCCGAGGTTGGACAGCACGATGGTTGAGATCAGATAGACCACCATGATGGCCCAGCCGACGAATTTGTTGGGCGACAGGGCCTGGATGAAGATGGCCAGCACGGCCAGCAGGCCGAAGCTCACCGCCTGCGGAATGACGTACCAGAAGAGGTATTTCTCGAGCTCGTAGTCGGTGTAGCCCTTGATGGTCTGCGTCACGACGCCGGCCAGAACCCCGGCGAGGGCGGTCGAAACCAGCACCAGCGCGAGCGCCAGGGTCTTGGGCACCAGGAAGGTCCAGTCGGGCGTGGCGGAAGCGTCGACGATCTCGTGCACCTTGCGGTCCCGGTCGCGCCAGACCAGCTCGCCCGCATAGTAGATGGCGATGACGATCGAGATCAGGCCGAAGGCGCCGCTCAAACCCGTGATGACCACGCGGGTCACCAGCAGGATCGGCGCGCCATAGATCTCGCCCGTGAAGAACAGCGTCGCCATGGCGAAGGCGAAGCCCAGCAGGATCAGCACGACGTAGGCCGGGCTCTTGAAGATCAGCACCGTCTCGAACACCGTCCGCGACCACAGTTGGGTCAGGCCGCTCGACAGGCCATAGGTTGGGCGCGGCAGGGCGCCGACGGGCGTGACGACCACGTCCTTCTCGACCAGCGCCTTCATGCGCTCCTGCTTCTTCAGCTTCGCGCCGCGGGGCGACGGCCGGTACAGCAGGTAGGCGGCGGCCAGCAGGGCGGCGCCTACACCGGTCCAGATCACCCGGTTCCACAGCAGCACGCCTTCCAGCGGCGCGTTCAGCGTATTCCGTTCGGTGGCTGTCCAGTATTTGGTGACCAGCGCATAGGCGCCCGAACCGAACGGCTCGGCCCAGGCCATGGCGGTCTCGAACTCGGGCTTGGTGCCCAGCACGCCGGTCGAGGCCAGATAGGCGATCAGCACCGCGACGACGCCGATATAGGTCGCCATCATCGAGCGCGTGACGGTCGCCAGCATGAAGAACAGGGCCGAGGTCAGGAACAGGCCCGTCAGGCCGAACACGCCATAGGCATAGGCATAGTCCCCCAGCTTGAACGGTCCGACCGTCTCGGGATCGACCCATGGCATGAGCGTGCCGATCAGGGTCCCCAGCGCGATGCTGAGGTAGCACAGCGCCACCGCCGCGAAGGCGCCGAAGAAGCGTCCGTAGAGATAGGCGCCCTTGGTGATCCGGGTCGACAGGATCATCGGGCCGAAGCCGGTCTGGGTATCGCGCGCCACGACATTGGCCACGATGGCCGTGGTCGCCAGCATGAAGAAGACGTTGAAAATGATGTGCGCGCTGGCCAGCGCATAGGGGGCGTTCTTGAGGACGTTGCCGCCCGAGCCTAGGGAGACGTTGTCGCTGGCCACGGCGCCGAAGGCCAGCAGGCCGAAGACGATGGCGATGACCCAGAACGCAGGCTGGCGCAGCTGGTAGCGGAATTCAAAACTCGCGATCTTGCCGAACATGATCCGTCCCTCAGGCCGCGCGGCGCGAGGCGTTGACGGTCGCCAGATAGACGTCTTCCAACCCGCCCGGCGCCCGCTCGAACCCGGCGCCCGGGTTGTTGTCGGACAGCACGTGAACAACGGTGCGGCCCGCGAACAGGCGGGTCGAGATGACGTTGTGGCGCTTGGTGAATTCGGGCAGTTCGGCCTTGTCGATGGTCTTGGTCCAGACCCGGCCCTCGAGCGTGTGCATCAGCTCGATAGGCGCGCCTTCCAGCTGGATCTTGCCGCCGGCCAGCACCGCCATGCGCGGACACAGGTCGGTCACGTCTTCGACGATGTGGGTCGACAGGATGATGACGACGTTCTCGCCCACCTCGGCCAGCAGGTTGAGGAAGCGGTTGCGCTCCTCGGGGTCGAGGCCGGCGGTCGGCTCATCGACGATGATCAGTTCGGGGTTGCCGATCAGGGCCTGGGCGATGCCGAAACGCTGACGCATGCCGCCCGAGAAACCAGCCAGGGCCTTGCCGCGCACGGGCCACAGATTGACCTGGTTCAGCAGGGCCTCGACCGTCTGTTTGCGGTCCTTGCCGTTGGAGACGCCTTTCAGCACCGCCATGTGATCCAGCATGTCGTAGGCCGAGACGCGCGGATAGACGCCGAAGTCCTGGGGCAGATAGCCCAGCACGCGGCGTAGCTGTTCGGGATCCCTGATCACGTCGATGTCGCCGAAGCGGATCGAACCCGATGTCGGCGTCTGCAGGGTGGCTATCGACCGCATCAGCGTCGACTTGCCCGCCCCGTTCGGGCCCAGCAGGCCGAACATCCCCTTGGGTATGGTCAGGCTGACGTCGTCCAGCGCCCGTGTGCCATTGCCATAGACATGGGTCAGGTTCTCGATCGTCAGCATGGAAGCCCCTCCGTGAAGTAAAGGAACCTTGTCAGCGGCTCCTCCGGCTCGCAAGTTACGGTTCTGACAGGTTTGCCGTCCAGCGCTGTCAGCCGGCGTCCTTGACCATCCGCCGGAACCGATGCAGCAGCGGTTCCGTGTAGCCGTTCGGCTGGGCCACGCCGTCGAACACCAAAGCCCTCGCCGCACGGAAGGCCAGGCTGCCCTCGGGGTCGGGCGCGATCGGGCGGTACAGCGGATCGCCGGCGTTCTGAGCGTCGACCTTGGCCGCCATCCGCAGCAGCGCCGCATCGACCTGTTCCGCCGTGCAAACGCCGTGCAGCAGCCAGTTGGTCATATGCTGGGACGAGATGCGCAGGGTCGCCCGATCCTCCATCAGCCCCACATCGTGGATATCCGGCACCTTGGAACAGCCGACGCCCTGATCGATCCAGCGCACGACATAGCCGAGCAGGCCCTGGGCGTTGTTGTCCAGTTCCTCGGCGATCTCCGCCTCCGACCAGCTCCGGCTCGCGGCCAGCGGCGGGGTCAGCAGGTCTTCCAGACCGGGAACCGGTCGGGCGGCGATCGCGTCCCTGAGGGCGAAGACATCGGTCTGGTGATAGTGCAGCGCGTGCAGGGTCGCCGCCGTCGGGCTGGGCACCCAGGCGGTGTTGGCGCCGGTCTTCGGATGGGCGGCCTTCTGCTCCAGCATATCGGCCATCCGATCCGGCGCGGCCCACATCCCCTTGCCGATCTGGGCCCGGCCGGACAGGCCGCACTTCAGGCAGATGGCGACGTTGCGCGCCTCATAGGCGGTGATCCAGGCGGACGACTTGATCTCGCCTTTCCGCACCACCGGCCCGGCCTGCATGGCGGTGTGGATTTCGTCGCCGGTGCGGTCCAGGAAGCCGGTGTTGATGAAGACGATCCGGTCCTTCACCGCATGGATGCAGGCCGCCAGATTGGCCGACGTGCGGCGCTCCTCGTCCATGACCCCGACCTTGATCGTGTGCCGCGTCAGTCCCAGCAGGTCCTCGACCGCGTCGAACAGGCCGTCGGTGAAGGCGCACTCCTGCGGCCCGTGCATCTTGGGTTTGACGATATAGATTGAGCCGGCGCGGCTGTTCCTGAACCGCCCCTGCCCGCTAAGATCGTGCATCGCGATCAGCGACGTCACAATGGCGTCCAGCACGCCCTCGGGCGCGTCGGTTCCGTCAGCCAGCCGCACAGCCGGCGTGGTCATCAGATGGCCGACGTTGCGCACGAACAGCAACGACCGGCCCGGCAGTGTCACCGTCGAACCGTCCGGCGCGATGAAGTCCCGGTCGGGGGCCAAGGCCCGCGTCATCGTCCGTCCGCCCTTGTCGAAGGTCTCGCTGAGGTCGCCCTTCATCAGGCCCAGCCAGTTTCGGTAGGCGGCCGTCTTGTCGGCGGCGTCCACAGCCGCGACCGAGTCTTCCAGATCAACGATCGTGCTCAGCGCAGCTTCCAGAACGACATCGGAAATGCCTGCCGGATCGGTAGCGCCGATCGGGTGCTCCGGGTCGAACACCACCTCGATATGCAGGCCGTTGTGGCGGAACAGCCGAGAGCGGTCGCTTCGGCCGACGTACTGCTCGGGGTCGCGGATCGCGATGCCGCCGCTGGTGTCTGCCAGATCAGCCCATCGGCCCTCGGCCAGCGGCACGGCATCGTCGAGGAAGGCCTTGGCACGCACCACCACCCGCGCCCCGCGCGCGGCGGCATAGGGTCCCGCCGACGGCGCATCGCCCAGCGCGTCCGTGCCGTAAAGCGCATCGTACAGACTGCCCCACCGCGCATTGGCCGCGTTCAGAACGAAGCGGGCGTTGAGGCTCGGCACGACCAGCTGCGGCCCCGCCAGCGTCGCGACCTCGGCGTCCACGTTGCGCGTGCTAATGGCGAAGGGCGCCGGCTCGTCGGCCAAATAGCCGATCTCGCGCAGGAAGTTGGTCGCGGCGGCGACATCGTACGGCTGCCCCCGGCGCTCCAGATGCCAGGCGTCGATATGCGCCTGAAGGTGGTCGCGCACCGCCAGCAGCCGCCGGTTCTCCGGCGCGAACCGCGCGAAGATCATGGCGACACCGGCCCAGAGGGCCGCGGGCTCGATCCCGGTCCCCGGCAGCGCCTCGCCCTCGATAAAGGCGGCCAGTTCGTCAGCGACCTGTAGGCCGGCGCGCGGCGTCATCGGCATGGAGCAATCCCTTGAAACGAGACTGAAACATTCCGTGATGACCTCGCGGAAGTCGAGCGCATTTTGCGCCGCAACAGAACGGGCGCTTCAGTCGCGGGCGTCGAAGGCGTTCCGCGCTGTTTCGATCTGTTCCAGATTCTTCTCGGCCCAGGTCCACACGCCGCAGAAGGCCTCGGCCAATGTCAGGCCCAGATCCGTCAGCCGGTATTCGACCTTGGGCGGAATGACCGGATGCACGGTGCGGATCACCAGCCCGTCGCGCTCCATCTGACGCAGGGTCTGGGTAAGCATCTTCTGGCTGATCCCGCCAACCAGGTCGCCGATGCGGCCGAAACGCTGCTCGCCGTGTTCGGTCAGAACCTCGAGGATCAGCATGGTCCATTTGTCCGCGATGCGCCCGATCACCTCGTTGACCAGCGCCTCGACCCGGGGATCGGCCGGCTCGTTGGTGACGGGATGTGCAATTCTTCCGACCGTCGGCACCGTCATATCCAAATCTCTCCATGAGGTAAGTACCGCCCTGCAGGGTGCCTACTTTCCATTGGTAAGTGTCCGGTCTACCTCGTTTCCGACGACAGCGCATCCCCGAAGGAGACGACCATGAACATCACCGGCAACACCATCCTGATCACCGGCGGCGGCACCGGCATCGGCCGCGGCCTGGCCGAGGCGCTGCACGCGCGCGGCAACCGGATCATCATCACCGGCCGCCGCGAAGCCACCCTTGCGGAGGTCGCCGCCGCCAACCCCGGCATGGCGTTTGCGCCGCTGGACATTGCGGACCCCGCCGCCATCCGCGCCTTCGCGACCCGGGTCGTGAAGGACCACCCCGCCCTCAATGTCGTGATCAACAACGCCGGCGTCATGAAAGCCGAGAACCTCAAGGCCGGGACCTTCGACCTCGACACGGTCGAAGAGACCATCACGACCAACCTGCTGGGACCAATCCGCCTGACGGCCGCCCTACTGGATCATCTTCGCCGCCAGCCGGTCGCCACGGTGATGACGGTCTCGTCCGGCCTCGCCTTCATTCCATTGGCCGCCACGCCGACCTACAGCGCCACCAAGGCGGCGATCCATTCCTGGAGCCAGTCGTTGCGCCGCCAGTTGGCGGACACCGCGATCGAGGTGCTGGAACTGGCGCCGCCGGCCGTCGCCACCGACCTGATGCCGGGCCATGCGGAGAATCCCAACTCGATGCCGCTGGCTGACTATATCGCAGAGGTCGTCGGACTGATCGAGCGTCAGGAAACGCCCCGCGGCGAAATCCTCGTGGAACGGGTCAAGCCGCTGCGGTTCGCCGAAGCCAATGGCTATGAGGCCGTCTTCGCCATGCTGAACGGCGGCGCCTGATCCGGGGCGGGCAAGGGGCGGTCATGCAGCCCCTTTGCCTGCGCCGCTGACGGGCGCAGGGTGGGGCGATGAACACCGCCTGGTTTCGCCTCCACTGGCCGCTTCTGCTGGTCGCTGTCATCGCGGGGTCCAGTCTGTTGTGGCCCATCGGCGGCGGATGGCTCTCTCGGCTGGCGCTGGGTTGGGACGTCGGCGTGGGTCTCTTCCTCATCGAGAACGTGTTCAAGATGATGCGCGCCCGGTCCATCGACGACATCCGCAAGCCCGCGGCGGCGCTGGATGAGGCCGGCGTCGCCGTCCTGCCGCTGGCCCTGTTCGCCGCCCTGGCCAGTATCGCCGTGGTCGTGGGCGAGGCCGTGCGAGTGGCCGGCGACGCCGGGCAGGACGGAGCGGCAGTCCTCGCACTGGTCACCGTGGCCCTGTCCTGGACCTTCGTGCACGCCATTTTCGCCTTCCACTACGCCCATGAATTCTACGCCCCCGCCGAGCCGGACAGTGCGGGGGGCAAGGGCAAGGGACAGGATCGCGGCGGCCTCATCTTCCCGGGCGGCGAGGATCCCAACTACTGGGACTTCGTGCATTTCTCGACGATCATCGGCGTCGCCCAGCAGACGGCCGACATCCAGATTTCGGACAGGGCGCTGCGCCGCACCGCGACCGTGCACAGCGTCACCGCCTTCCTGTTCAACACCGTCATCGTCGCGCTGACAGTGAATATGGCGGTTACCTTGCTGGGCGGCGGTTAACCTCCGCGCCTTGACTTGGCCGCATTGAAAGCCCACTTACGCTGCGTCGCACAATTGCGATTACCGGCGCCTCCAGCGCGTGTGGGCCTTCCAAGTGACGAAGGCCTGACTGTAGCAGTCGCCGGTTCCTCAAGATTCATTCGCTGCCCGGACACGCGGGGCGGCGCCCGATCCACCCCGAAGGTCTCCTTTCCGAGACCCCGTCGGGACTGGCGGTGCGCGGCCTTTCGGCGTTGAGCCATGGCTGATGCGCGTCGCCGCATACGCGAAAGAAGCCGCTCACATGAGCAAGACATTCGACACCTTCGGCCTGAACCCGGCCCTGCTGCAGGCGCTGGCCTCCGAAGGCTACACCACCCCCACCCCGATCCAGGCGCAGGCCATTCCTGACGTCATGGCCGGCAAGGACCTGCTGGGCATCGCCCAGACCGGCACCGGCAAGACGGCGGCCTTCGCCCTGCCGATCCTGCACCGCCTGGCCGCCAACCGCATCCCGCCCGTGCCCCGCACGACGCGCGTGCTCATCCTGTCGCCGACCCGCGAACTGGCCAGCCAGATCGCCGAAAGCTTCAAGAGCTACGGCAAACACCTCGGCTTCCGCGTCGCCGTCATCTTCGGCGGCGTGAAGTACGGGCCGCAGGAACGCGCCCTGCAACAGGGCCTCGACGTCCTGGTCGCCACCCCCGGCCGTCTGCTGGACCACATGCAGCAGAAGACCCTGGACCTCAGCCAGACGGAAATCTTCGTCCTCGACGAGGCCGACCAGATGCTGGACCTCGGCTTCGTCAAGCCAATCCGCCAGATCGTCAGCCGCATTCCGGCCAAGCGCCAGAACCTGTTCTTCTCGGCCACCATGCCGGGCGAAATCGGCAAACTGGCCGGCGAACTGCTCAAGGACCCGGTCAAGGTGTCGGTGACGCCGCAGGCCACCACGGTCCAGCGCATCAGCCAGTCGGTGATCCACATCGAACAGGGCCGCAAGCGCGCCCTGCTGACCGAGATGTTCGCCGATCCCGAGTACACGCGCTGCCTGGTCTTCACCAAGACCAAGCACGGCGCCGACAAGGTCGCCGCCTATCTTGAAGCCGGCGGCGTCGAAGCTGGCGCCATCCACGGCAACAAGAGCCAGCCCCAGCGTGAACGCACCCTGGCCGCCTTCAAGGCCGGCAAGCTGCGCGTTCTGGTCGCCACCGACATCGCCGCCCGCGGCATCGACGTCGACGGCGTCTCGCACGTGCTGAACTTCGAGCTGCCCTATGTGCCGGAAGCCTATGTGCACCGCATCGGCCGTACGGCCCGCGCCGGCGCCGACGGCACGGCCATCAGCTTCGTGGCCGGCGACGAGATGAAACTGCTGCGCGACATCGAAAAGGTCACGCGCCAGAAGATCCCCTCGACCGACCGCCGCAACGACAAGTCGCTGGCCCTGCTGGACCAGTCGATCATGGCCTCGGGCGTCAAGTCCAAGGCTTCGATGCCCGACGACGGTCGCGGCGACCGCCAGCAACAGCGCGGTCCCCGCAACCCGCGCCGCGACGGCGTGAAGCTTGAGGGCGGCGGGCAGCCGCACCGCGTCCGCAAGGCCGGCCCGGGCCGCGACGCCCGTCCGATGCCGGAGCGGGCCTTCGATCCGCTGGCGCGCGAGCGTCCGCGTCACTCGAACAACGACCCGCGCCACACCACGGCGCCCGGCGAGACCAAGCCAGCCGGCGAGATCAAACGCCGTCCCCGCAGCCGCCGCCCGTCCAACGGCGGCAAGGGCTACGCGGCCAAGGGCTGATCCCTTCGACGGCGTAAAAGCGCCGCTGATCGAGACGAACGGGTGCGGGCCGTCATGCGACGGTCCGCACCTTTGCGTTTGGGTCTTCCTTGATCGATTGACAGGCTCATATACTTTGTTTTATAAAGTTCTTCATAACTGAAGGAACGAAACCCGTGAAAGTCCTCGCACTCGCCCTCACCGCCCTGGCCCTGACCACCGGATCCACCGCCGCGGAAACCGTCACCATCACCCTGACCGGCGTTCAGGCCCGCCCCGGCCCGATCAAGGCCAGCCTGAACACCCGCGAGCAATTCCTGCGCGCCGCCCCCGCCTATGAGGCCGTCGCCGAGCCCTCCGCCGGCGGCGTGACCCTGACGTTCCGGAACGTGACCCCCGGCGACTACGCCCTGATGGTCATGCACGACCTGAACGGCAACGACCGGTTTGACTACGGGACCGACGGCTGGGCCTTCTCGAACAGCAGCGTGCCGATGATGGGCCTGCCCGTCTTCGACGAGCGTAAGTTCGCCGTCGCGACCACTCCAGTGACGCTGACCGAAACGATGCAATATTAAGCGCGCCGCGCCTGCGGGAGAGATCCCGTAGCGTTGTCGCACCAGTGGAACTGCCGCAGCCAGCTTTGCCTTATCCTCGCATGGCTCCACATAGGCTCCCCGCCCCGCTGCAGGCTCGTATGGAGGCCATGGCCGGCGACCTGATGCGCGCCGACGGGATCAGCGTGGACTTCTCCATGCCCGTCGGAGCGCCCGCCCTCGCCGCTCCGGACTCCGTGTCCTGGCGCGTGTTCAAGAACCCCATCGCCCTGTTCATCGGCGGCGTGGCGGCCGTGCTGCTGGAACTGGCCGAGCCGAAGGTGCGCGCGGGGGTGTGGGATCACACCAGCTTTCGCACCGATCCGGTCACGCGGCTGAAGCGCACCGGCCTGGCCGCCATGGTCACGGTCTATGCGCCGCGCGAGACAGCCGAGGCGATGATCGCCGGCGTCGGCCGCCGCCATGCGCGGGTGCGCGGCGTGACCGAAGGCGGCGCCGCCTATGCGGCCGACGATCCGGATCTGCTGGACTGGGTCCAGGCCACCGCCTCCTACGGCTTCCTGCATGGCTACCATCGCTTCGTCGAACCCCTGCCCGCGGCCGATCGCGACCGGTTCTATGCAGAGGCGGCTCCCGCGGCCCGGCTGTACGGCGCCCTGAACAGCCCGACGAACGAGACGGAGCTGGAACAGGCCTTCGCCACCATGACGCCCCGTCTTGAGCCCTCGCCGGTAATCCGCGAGTTTCTCCACATCATCCGCCGGGCCCCCGCCCTGCCCTCCGCCATGCGTCTGTTGCAGCCGATGCTGGTCCGGGCGGCGGTGGACATCCTGCCCGGCTGGGCGCGTGAACGGCTGGAGTTGGGCGCGGCCGACGGTCTGGCTGCCTGGGAGCGGCCGATCGTCCGGGCAGTCGGCCGCGCCGCCGATCGCTTCGTGCTGGAAACCGCGCCGCCAGCCCAGGCCTGTATTCGAATGGGTCTGCCGGCGGACTGGCTCTACCGCCCGCGCGCCGAGGCCGCATAGAAAAAGCCCGCCGGAGCGATCCGGCGGGCTTTTCGTACTGGGTTTACCGGACGATCAGGCCGCGGCGCTGACCGGGGCCGGAGCCGAGGTTTCCGACGGGTCGCGCAGCACATAGCCGCGGCCCCAGACGGTCTCGATATAGTGTTTGCCGCCCGCCGCCGTCGCCAGCTTCTTGCGCAGCTTGCAGATGAAGACGTCGATGATCTTCAGCTCGGGCTCGTCCATGCCGCCGTACAGGTGATTCAGGAACATTTCCTTGGTCAGGGTGGTGCCCTTGCGGAGCGAGAGCAGCTCCAGCATCTGGTATTCCTTGCCCGTCAGATGGACGCGGTGACCGTGCACCTCGACCGTCTTGCCGTCCAGGTTCACGGCAATCTCGCCGGTGTGGATGATGGCCTGGGCGTGACCCTTCGAACGACGGACCACGGCGTGGGTGCGCGCGATCAGCTCGTCCTTGTGGAAGGGCTTGGTCATGTAGTCGTCGGCGCCGCCGCCGAAGGTCTTGACCTTGGTCTCGATCTCCGAGGTGCCCGAGAGGATCATCACCGGCGTGTTGACCTTGCCGACGCGCAGCTGACGCAGAACCTCAAGACCGTTCATGTCCGGCAGGTTCAGGTCGAGCAGGATCAGGTCGTAGTCATAGATCTTGCCGAGATCGATGCCCTCTTCGCCGAGGTCCGTCGTGTAGACGTTAAAGCCTTCCGACTTCAGCATCAGCTCGATGCTCTGCGCGGTCGCGTGATCGTCTTCGATAAGCAGAACGCGCATTGATGCCCCTCCAGGCAAAGCTTGACAGTAAGTCCCGACGTCCGATGCCGGGTAACCTTGTTCGGGAGTTAACCGAGTAAAAACTTAAGAAAGGTTAACAGCACCCCACTGAGGCGAATCGTAGGCTGATTTGCGAATCGACGTCGAGAGTCGCGAGTCAACCAGACGCACTTTCTTTTCGGAAAGGGCCACGCCGGATCCATACGTCCGAAATCGACGCATGGCAGGATTATATTCCTATCTCAGCGGGCGTCGCCATCGAGCGGCGCCCGGCAGTGATGGGAGGGTAGTCAATGAACGAGACGTATCGCGTGCCGGTCGCAGACGAGGACAGGATACGCGCCGGGCTGGCGATCCAGCTGGTGGCGGCGGCGACGGGGATCACGGCTGAGCGGATGCGCGCCCAGACCCGGCTGGGCGGACCGGAATGCCGCGCCCGGCGGCTGGCCATGTATCTGGCCTATGTCACCTTCGGCTGGCCGCTGGAGCGCGTTGCGCACGCCTTCGGCCTGAACCGCGCCACCGCCGCGGCCGCCTGCCGCTGGGCGGAGGACGAGCGCGACCGGCCGGGCCTCGACGCCATGCTGGACCGGCTGGAACGCTGCGTGCGCGATGTGCTGGATGCGCCGGTGTGCGAGGTGCCCGCGTGACCGGCGACTCCGGACGCGCCCGTCGCCTTCTGGCGCGACCCGGCGGCTGGATCGAGGCGGGGCCGGACGGCTATGCCCTGAGGGTAGGCCGCGACCGGCGGACGCGCGTCCTGCTGACGGTCGACGAGGCGGTCTTCCGGCAACTGGCCGGTAACCCGGGGCTGAAGATCCGGCCAGGCGGGGGTTGGGTGGCGCGCGCCGCCGGGCCAGCCGTGTCGCCCGCGTCTCCTGAGCCGGGCCGGCCCGGAATGATTGACGGGGTCAGGATGCTGATGGACCACGACGGCGATGTCACGTTCCGGCGCGCCAATCTGGGTCAATCCGCCATCGCCTGGCTGGCGGTCCGAAAGGACGCCGACGGGTGCGCCTGGCTGGGCCCGCGGGAGATCGCGGCGGCCAATCGCCTGACCCTGGACGCCGAGGCGGCGATGCGCGGACCTTCGGTCACCATGCGGTGGGACGCCTTGCCGCGGTCGGGCGCTGGCGGCGAGGCGCCGGGACGGGCCGGGCCTGCCGCGTCGGCGATGGCCGCGAGCGATCGCGTGGAAGCCGCGCTCGCGGCCTGCGGGGCGGCCCGGGGACTTGTCGAGGCCATATGCATCCACTCCTCCGCCCTGCAGGCTGCGGAACGCGACCTCGGCCTCGGGCGTCGGCATGGCAAGGTTCTGCTGAAGAACGGGCTGTCCGCACTGGCGGACCACTACCGCATCGGATGACCGACGGAGCGCTTGGCGTCGACGTCTACTACTGAGCCGCCGCCGCCGCGTCGCGGATCCGCCCGACCATGGCGTTCAGGCCGTTGGCGCGCTGGCGCGTCAGGGCGGAGGGCAGGCCGAGCCGGTCAAGGGCCGCGCGCGCGTCGAAGGCCAGGATGTCCTGCGGCTGGCGATCTGAATAGAGCCTCAGCAGCAAGGCGATATTGCCCTTTGACAGGGCGCTGTCGCTGTCGGCGAGGAAGATCATCCGGTCATCCCGCCGCCGGACGGCCAGCCAGACCTGGGCGGCGCACCCCGGCACCTTGTTGGCCTCTATCCGATCCTCGTCCGGCAGGGCCGCCAGACCCTTGCCCAGTTCGATGACGTATTCGATCCGGCTTTCCCAGTCCCCCAGCAGGTCGAACTCGTCCGCCAGTTCGGCCAGGGCGTCATCGATGGTTGGGTCAGGAGTCATGCGCGCCAGATAGGCCGGGCCGGCGTTAACGACAACCTCGCGACCTGTCCCCGGAAAAGAGATCGGGCGGCGCGGGATCAGTCGCCTGGAAAGCGTGCGTGCTTTGGACGACTCACCCGCACGGCTAGGCTGGATGGCCCGCCGGCCTGTCCGGCCTTCACCGCCTTCGCCCTTGATCCAGCCCGCCCGCCCCAATCCCGGACCCGCCGGCGCCCCTGACCGGGGTGATCGCCCCGCGCTGGCTGCGTGGCATGCAGGCTGGGCCGTGGCCGCCGCCCTGCTGGCGCTCGGCGGACGATGGATCGGCGGGGTCGACGGGCCGGTTTTCTACGGCGTCCTGGCCATGGTCGTGCCCGGCCTGACCGGCCTTGGCCTGTTGCGTCGTGACGGCGCGGGCGAGCGGATGCTGCTGCTGGGCGTCTGGGGTCTGGCGGCCTTCCTGTCGGCCGCGCTCTCCGGCGGCTTGACCGGCCCCCTGACCGGTTTCGTCTTCCTGCCACTGGCGGCGGGCATAGCGCTGGGCGGACCCCGACCCGTGCAGGCCGGGGCGCTGGCGGTCGGTCTGGCCGCCGTGGCCGGCCTGCTCTCGGCCTGGCTTGGCGGACCCGGTCCTCACCTGCCCGGGCTCGCCGCGATTTCGGCCCTGCTTACAGCGGGCGCAGCCGCCCTCGCCGTGCGCCTGTCCTGGCGGCAGCGCGAACGCCGGCTCGAGACCGCAGAGGCGGACGCCGCCCGCATCGAAACCCTGCTGGCCGCCCAGCCCGGCCTCATGCTGGTGCTCGAGCCTTCCGGCCGGGTCGTGGCCGCCTACGGCGCGCCGCCCGCCTATCTGCCGGTCGATCCCCTGTTCGAGAGCGGCCTGGTCGCCGCGGTTCATGCGCCGGATCGACCCCGCGTTCTCGGAGCCATGGAACGGGCCATGGGCGGACACGACGGCTCGGCCCTGTTCGCGCCCCGCATGGCCCTGGACCGCCGGACCCAGATGATCGTGCGCCGCCTCGACGACACCGCTGGTCCCCGGCTGGTCGCACAAATCTACGACGGCACCGCCCAGTACGCCCGCGAACTGGGTCTTGAGGTCGCCCGCAACGAGGCCGAGACGCGCGAGGCCGGCAAGACCCGCTTCCTGGCCAATATGAGCCACGAACTGCGCACCCCCCTGAACGCCGTGCTCGGCTTCTCCGACATCATGCGCCAGCGCATCTTCGGTCCCCTGCCCGACCGCTATGGCGAATACGCCGAGAACATCCATCAGGCCGGCGGCCATCTGCTGGACCTGATCAACGACCTGCTGGACGTCGCCAAGATCGAGGCCGAGCGCTACGCCCTGACGCTGGAGCGTTTCGACGCCCGCGAGACGGTGTCGGCGGCCATGGCGCTGGTCCGGGTCAACGCCGACGACAAGGGCGTCAGCCTGTCCAGCGTCCTGCCCGGCGATCCGGTCGAGGTCTCGGCCGACCGGCGGGCGCTGAAACAGATCACCCTCAACCTGCTGTCCAATGCGGTGAAGTTCACGCCTGCGGGTGGGACGATTACCGTCACCGTCGAGGCCATCGGCCCCTATCTTGAAGTGGTCGTCGCCGACACGGGCGTGGGTATCGCCCCCGAGGACGTGCGGCGTCTGGGCCGTCCGTTCGAACAGGCCGGCGAGATCGAACAGCGCCGTCAAGGCACGGGGCTGGGCCTGTCCCTCGTCCGGGCCTTCGCCGAACTGCACGGCGGCCGGATGAGCATCGACAGCACCTTGGGGGAAGGCACGGCGGTCACGGTGCGCCTGCCCGTGGCGCTGGTCGCCCGCGCCCCGGCGCCGGAAGGCGGGGCCGAGATCATTCCGATGCCGATGAAGAACGGGGCCTAGGCTCTAGAGCATTCCCATCCCAAGGAAGGCCCGGCCAGCGGCGAAGTCGCCAGCCTCGAACTTCGCCGTGGCGACGCTGCCGTCACGGAAATGGAATTCGATGGCGAAGGTCTCGCGCGGGTCCAGCCGCTCCAGCGCGGCGGCGGTCGAGGCCGGGAACCGCCAGACCTCGCCCGCGCGGCGGCCTTCGGCCAGCAGTTCGCGGCTGGCGGGGGCGACATTCGCGGCCCACAGGCTGGCGCGCGAGGAGGACGGAACCAGACCGTCGCCGGCCAGCCAGGCGCGAGGAACCTTGTTCGGGTCGCGCAGCACGATCCGCGCGCCCGTGGGACGCGAACGGCCGACGAAGCTGACCACAGCGACCAGTTCGGACGCTTCGCCCTGACCCGCATAGCCGAAGGCGACCGGAGAGGCGCCGACGACCGAGGTCTGCTGCAGCCGCCAGCCGGCGTCGACGGAGCGCATGCGATTGGCGATCCAGTCGGCGCGTTCGCCCGGGAAGGTCATGCGCGGCGTCCGCAGCCAGCCCGAGAAGGCGTCGTCGACGCGGCCCTTCACGGTCGCCAGCTGCGGGTCCTGACAGGACACGGCATGGGCGCGCGAACGGGCGCGGGCGGCGGTGGCGCCAAGTTCGGCCTCGGCCGCGCCCGACCTCAGGGCCGCGCCCCGGGCCTGGGCCGTCGCGGCGCCCAGGGCGGCGTCGATGCGCGCGTCGAACAGGCCGCAGCGCTGGTCGGCGGCGACCATGAAGGCGCGCTCATAGTAGGTGTCGGCGGGCCCCGCCGAGGCCGCCTGCGGCGCGCACAGAACGGCCACGGCCAGCAGCGCGGCTTTGGTCTTCGGGGCGGTTCGGCCTATCGTCATAAGGCGCACATTACGCGCCATGCGTTCCGGTACGGTTTCCGGGCACGGTTATCAAAATGCTTCTTTCCAGCGACCTTTGGGTGTCCGCCCTGATCCGCCGCGCCGAGCTGGCGGGGGCCTTCGCCACGGTCGCGCGCAAGGGCGACGCGCGCGCGGGCACGGTCATCGTCAAGGCCTTCGACACCTCCTCGCGCCGCGCCCGACTCTATAGTGAGGCGTTCGGCCCGGATGGCGAGCGACTGTGGATGCAGCCGGTCGAGAGCGAGTTCGAAAGCGAACTGGACGCCTACATCCAGCGCCAGGCCGGGTACGACCCCGACATCTGGGTCGTCGAGATCGAGGACCGCGAGGGCCGGCATTTCATCACCGAGAAGGTTGCGACCGGCTAGGGCGCCGGAGCGCGAACCATATTCACCGGACCGGCGTCAGCGCTGAACGGCAGCATCCGCGCCCGGATGCGCGCGTTGCCGGAAAAGCCCTCGCGGGTCCGTTCCGCCATCGTGAACGTCATCGCGACGCCTGACTGCGTCCAGGTGACTACCAGCGCGCCATTGCGGATTGCGCACGTCGACGCCTCATCGCCAACAGTGCAGGCCAGCCCGGCGCCGCGGGCCGCCACGCTCAGGGGCATCTCGGGACGGCCCGTCACGGTGACGCCCGGCCGCTGCGACGGTGGAAACTGCAGGACCCAGCGGCCGACCACCTCCCGCCCGGTCAGCGGCGGGGTCGGGGCCGAAGCCGCAGCCGCCGTCGTCCAGGCCGCAAGAACCAGAGCCGCGCCCGTCACCGTCAACCGCATTGCATTTCCCCGGACTGTTCGGTCGTGACCATCCCGTCCCGCCGGGGTCGTGTCGTGTGAATTCGTCGTAACCCGAAGCTGAAACAGCGTGGCGACCGATCGGTTAACGCCGGCCGGGATCGTCGGAAATCCTTAACTGCGTTCGGGAACGGAACCGCAAGCGCATTGGCCTAGGGTCATTTTCAACGGGCCGAAAACGAGCCCGGTGATGGTGGGTGTTGTCGATGCTCTTTCTTCTCAACGACGTTGTGTTCGATCTGGACGAGGCCTCGCCGGTCACGCCGGGCGACGCGCGCCGGTTCGAGAACCTGGACCTGGACTATGTCCTGGAGCTGGGCTGCGAGCTGTTCGCCGAGGATCCGCTGATGCACCAGCACGATCCCCAGCGCGCCCGGCGGCTGGCCTGGCTGATCCACGACCGTTCGCCCGAGGTGAACGCCGCCCTGTTCGCCGCGCCCGCCGCCGGCTGCGACCCTTCGCTGGTCGAGCCGCAGTTCTGCGCCCTGCCCGCCCCGGTCATGCGCCAGCTCAAGACCCGCGCCTCGCAGGGCAAGCTCGACGCCGTCGCCGCCGACAAGGCCGTGTGGATGCGCCTGGCGGCCTGAGGCGGCTCCTTCGCATCACAACCTTGGACACTTCGTCCGGACAAGTTAGGGTACCTCCTGGGGTTTGGGGGGAAGACCTTGCGTTTATCGAAGCTTATGCGGCACGCCGGCCTGGCGCTGTGCGCCCTGACGATAGCCGCCGCCGCGCCGGCGCGCGCGGAATGGAAACGGGCCGAGAGCCCGCACTTCATCGTCTATTCAAGAGGGGATGAAGGGACGCTGCGCCGTTATGTGCGGGCGCTGGAGCTGTATGACTACATCCTGCGCCACCGGACCGGGCTTCCGCTTGAAGCCCCCGTCGCCCGCAAGCTTCCCATCTATCTGGTGAACAACCGTGCGGGTCTGGTCGCGATCAATCCGGGCACCCGACCGGACGTTCGTGGCATCTACTTCCCGAGGGAGGAAGACATCTTCTCGACGGCGATCAACGACGGGGAGATGGATTATCTGCTCCACGAGTATTTCCACCATTTCAGCTTCCAGATGGGATCGACGGGCAACTATCCCGGCTGGCTGATCGAAGGGCTGGCCGAATATTACATGACCGCCGAGATCACCGACGATTCCGTCAGGATCGGCGGGTTCAACGAGAACCGGACGGACTGGTTGATGAACTCGACGTGGCTGTCGCTTGAGGATCTGCTGTCGAAACGTCCCGGCGGGCTGCCGAGCGGCAACGACAGGAATACCTACTATCCGGTCGCCTGGCTGCTGACCCACTGGTTCATGGGCGACAACACGCGGCGCACGCAACTGGAAGCCTACATCGCCCAGGTCCGGGGCGGCGCCGACCCCGTCGCCGCGATGCAGGTCGCCACGGGCATGACCCTGCCTGCGCTGACCCAGGAACTGCGCCGCTACATGCGCGGTCTGTTGCCGGTCACCCAGTACGAGATCAATCGGCCCGCCCCCGAGATCGTAGTGACCAGCCTTCCCGCTTCGGCCGATGATCTGTTGCTGATCGGGCAGAGGCTCAAGATCGGCGTGAAGGCCGAGGATCGCGCGGAGACGGCTGTCCTGGTCCGCCGTCTCGCCGCCCGCTACCCGGACGATTCCTTCGCCATGCTGCAGCTAGGGCACGCCGAACTGCATTTCGGCGACCCCGTCGCGGGCGAAGCTGTCCTGACCCGGCTGCTGGAGCGGGAGCCCGACAATATCGAGGCGCTGCAGCTGATGGCTGTCCGGTACATGTCGCTGGCCGAAGAAGGGTCCGACGAGGTCGCCCTGAGGGCTAGCGCCCGGGCGTTTCTGGCGCGGGCCTACAGCGCCGACCCCGGCCAGTACTACACGCTGCAACTGCTGGCCCGGAACCGTCAGGGTCAGCCCGGCTATCCGAACGAGAACGACCTCACCACCTGGAGCCTGGCCTTCGACATCGCCCCCCAGCTGTCGAGCACCCGGCTGGGTTACACCAGTGCGTTGATGCAGGCGGGCGAGTTTGATCTGGCCGTCAGGTTGCTGGAGCCTCTCGCCAACTCGCCCCACGGCGGTTCGGCGTCGGACGCCGCCCAGAAGCTGTTGGAACGGGCGAGGGCCGGACAACCGCCTCTCACCGACGAGGAACTGGAGGCGGCGACCGAAGCGGATCAGCCGTCGCAGCCCGAACCCCAGCCGACCCCCGCTGACGGCGGACCGTCCACCACGCCTCAACCGGTCGCTCCCGGAGGAGTCTGAGCGTCAGACCAGTACGTTGAAGACGATGTGGATCAGGGTCGCCCCCACCACGATCAGACCGAAGCCGGCGAGCAGTGAAACGGCCGGGTGAGGCCCGTCATGATGCGGCGGCGGAATTTCAGGCAGGTCGAGAGCCATGGCCGTTCCTTGTGTTTCCAGGGCGGCGGCCGATTGCGTGACCGGGCCGTCTCGCCGGAACGGACGATGACTCCGATAGCCCTCCCTGCCTAGGGGTTATTCGCCGGCGAGTGACTTTCGGCCCGGTCCGCGCTACGTCCCGCCGCCCAACGGATCGAACATGTCGAAACTGACCCTCCAGGACGAAGCCCTGCGCCGCAGGACCTTCGCCATCATCGCCCACCCTGACGCCGGCAAGACCACGCTGACCGAGCACATCCTGCTGGCCGGCGGAGCCATCCGCGCGGCCGGGGCCGTGCGGGCGCGCGGCGAGAACCGGCGCACCCAGTCCGACTGGATGAAGATCGAGAAGGAGCGCGGCATCTCGGTCAGCGCCTCGGTCATGACGTTCGAGCACGACGGCAAGATGTTCAACCTGCTGGACACGCCCGGCCACGAGGACTTCTCGGAAGACACCTACCGCACCCTGACCGCCGCCGACTGCGCGATCATGGTGCTTGACGCCGCCAAGGGCATCGAGCCGCAGACGCTGAAACTCTTCGAAGTTTGCCGGTTGCGGGACATCCCCATTATCACCTTCATCAACAAGCTGGACCGCGAGGCCCAGGACCCGATGGCGCTGCTGGACGAGATCGCCAGCCGCCTGCAGCTCGACCCCGCCCCCATCTGGTGGCCGGCCGAGAGCGGCAACCGCCTGCGCGGCATGGTCGAGATGGGCACGGGCAGATTCCAGCCCTACGCCCGCAAGCCCGCCGGATCGGCCGAGGATGTCCCTCACCCCCAAGCCCTGCCGCTGGCTGACGCCGCCCGGTATTTCGAGGAGGGGGAGCATCAGGCCCTGCTGGACGCGCAGGAGCTGGTCGAGGGCGGCTATCCGGCCTTCGACCGCCAGTCCTTCCTTGAGGGCCATATGACGCCCGTGCTGTGGGGCTCGGCCCTGCGCCACTTCGGCATCGATGAACTGCTGGCCGCCATCGGCGAATGGGCCCCGCCGCCCAAGACCATGAAGGCCCAGAAGGGCCCGCCCGCCGGAACCCGCAACGCGGCCGAGCCCGTCGCCCTGACCGTCGAGCCGGGCGAGGCCGAGGTCACCGGCTTCGTCTTCAAGGTCCAGGCCAATATGGACCCCAACCACCGCGACCGCATCGCCATGTTCCGCATGGCCTCGGGGAAATTCCAGCGCGGCATGAAGCTGAAGGTCCAGAACACCGGCAAGCAGCTGTCGGTGAACGCCCCCATCATGTTCTTCGCCAGCGACCGCGAACTGGCCGAGGACGCCTACGCCGGCGACGTGATCGGCATCCCCAACCATGGCGTCCTGCGCGTCGGCGACAGCCTGTCAGAGACCGGCCTGATCCGTTTCGCCGGCCTTCCGAACTTCGCCCCCGAAATCCTGCAACGCGTCCGGGTCAAGGATCCGCTGAAGGCCAAACACCTGAAGAAGGCGCTGGACGGTCTGGCGGAAGAGGGCGTCACCCAGCTGTTTCGCCCCGAGATGGGCAGCGATTTCATCGTCGGCGCCGTGGGTCAGCTGCAGTTCGAGGTCATGGCGGATCGTCTGGGCGAGGAATACGGCCTGGAGGTCATCTTCGAGCCCTCGCCCTGGGCCGAGGCGCGCTGGATCGGCGGGACCAAGGCCGATCTCGAGGACTTCATGGGCAAATACCGTGGCCAGATGGCCCGAGACATAGACGATGACCCGGTCTTCCTGGCCAAGTCGAGCTGGGAGACCGGCTACGTCATGGAGCGCTTCCCCACCGTGGCGTTCACCAAGACCAAGGAACGCGGCTAGGACCGCTCGACAACCTGTCATGGAGACCGGTTAAGTGCGTCCGGTTGCATGAGGGAAACCATGAGCGTCTTGTGTCGCGTGTCCGCCGCCCTTCGGGTCATCCTGATGGCCGCGTCCCTTACCGCCGTGCCCGGGCTGGCCCACGCTGACTGGCGCAAGGCCGAGACGCGGCACTTCATCGTGTACAGCGACGCCTTCGAGCGCGACCTTCGCGAAGACGCCGTCGGGCTGGAGCGTATCGACCAGTTGATGCGCACCTACTTCGCCCTCCCCGACCCCGAAGGCGGGCGCAAACTGCCCGTCTATGTCTTGCGCTACCGGCGCGACCTGGCGGTCGTCTCTCCCGGCGTCGGCGAGGGCGCCGCAGGCTTCTACGCGGCCAATTTCCGCGACGTCCGCGCCGTTGCGATCCGGGGGGACGGCGACGAGTTCCTTCGCCACGAGTACGCCCACCATTTCATGTTCCGCAATTTTCCGGGCGCCTATCCGGCCTGGTTCCGTGAAGGGTTCGCCGAGTTCTTCATGACCGCGACGGTCTCCCCGAGCGGTCGCGCCACCGTGGGCAAGAGCAGCCGGATGCGGGTCTGGACCCTTGTCAACCGCCCTTGGCTGCCGATGGAGCAGGTGCTCACCGGGCGGTATGCGCGCGAGAAGAGCGACAACCACTACGCATTCTACGCGCAGTCATGGCTGCTGATGCACTGGACGCTGACCGACCCCGACCGGCGTCAGCGCATGGAGGCCTACCTCGGCGATACGAGCCGGGGCATGACGTCCGAAGCCGCTCTGTTGGCCAATTTCGACATGACCGCCCGACAACTGGAGCGGACGCTGAGGGCCTATCTCGACGCCGGTCCACGCTATGCCGAAATGGACCTCACCGGCGAGACGCCGTCGCTGACCATGACGCGCCTGCCTGACAGCGCCGACGACGTTCTGCTGCTCGATCTCAACGCCCGCGACGGCGGTCCGCCGGACCAGGGGCCCGACATGCTGGCCAAGGCGCGTGACGCGGCGGCGCGGCGGCCAGCTGACCCCCTGACGCAACTGCTTCTGGCGCGGGTCGAGCTGCGGTGGGGTGAGCCGGCGGCGGCCGAGCGCGCCGTCATGCCGCTGCTGGAAGCTGATCCGGCAAATCCCGAACTGCTGTTGCTGATGGCCGACGCGCGGATCACGGCCGGGGACAAACTGACCGATCCGGAAGAGCGTGAACGCCTGTACCGTCAGGCGCGGGGTTTCCTGGCGCGGGCCTATGCGGCGGACCCGGGCGACAACCGGGTCTATCAGAACATCGCCTACAGCCGGCGCTTCACCCCTGACTACCCAACGGAAAACGACGTCGAACTGTGGCGCCGCGCGGTCGCCATCGCCCCCGAGATCGCGAGCAACCGCGCCGTGACCGCGGAGGCGATGCTGGCGCACGGCCTCATCGATGAGGCGGAACAGGTCATCCAGCCGATCGCCAATGATCCGCACGGCGGCGAGACGCCGGAACGGCTTCAGCGCATTCTCGACCGGATCGCCGAAGCCCGGCGCGCGGGGACCGACCCGACGACGGGGACGACACCGGCGCCGGCGACCTGACTGTCTCCCCCCCGCCGTCCCGGCATCGTGTTCAGGAAGACGAAGGCGCGGGGATCGTTGCGGGAAGCCGGGCGCGAAGGGTGAACATCGGCAGGAAGAGCTGCATCAGCGGCCCTGTCGACAAGGTATAGAGGATAGTGCCCACGCCCACCGCTCCGCCCAGCATCCATCCGAGGACGAGCACGCCGGCCTCGATCCCCATCCGCACCCAGCGAACCTCCCAGCCGGTAAGGCGCACGACGCCGGTCGTCAGGCCATCACGGGGTCCCGCGCCCAGCCCCGCGCCGATATAGGCGCCGGTCGCGACCCCGTTCAGGAGGATGGCTACGATCAGAAAGACGGACCGCAATACGAGATTCTCTATGGGCGGCAGCAGCCAGAGCGCCGCGTCCGTAGCGACGCCGATCACAAGCACGTTGGAAAGTGTGCCGATCCCGGGCCATTGGCGCAGCGGTATCCAGACCAGCAGAACCAGCGCTCCGACGCCGTTGACGACCATGCCGAGACTGAGCCCGGTGACCGCCGAGAGCCCCTGATGGAAAACGCCCCAGGGGTTCATGCCGAGACCGGCGCGGAACATCAGCGCGATCGAGAGCCCGTACAGAAGCAGGCCGAATTGGAGTTGGGCGAAGCGACGAAAAAACATGCCGGGAGTTTCGACGAATTGGCCTTGTTTTATAGGTCCACTTTTCAGATGTTGGCCTTATGAACCGGGCGATCGTCAATCCCGTCATTCTGACGCGGCAGTTGCAAGGCTGGCGCACGTCGGGAGACGAGGCGGCCTATCGGAGCTTGTCCGAGGCATTGAAGCTGCTCGTACTTGACGGCCGTCTGGCGTTGAACGCCCGGCTTCCCGGTGAGCGGCGGCTGGCGGAAGCGTTGGGCGTCAGCCGGATCACCGTAAGCGCCGCGCTGGACCGGCTGCGCGCCGAGGGATTTGTAATCAGCCGGCGCGGCTCGGGCAGTTTCACCGCCCTCCCCCCCGGCCCGGCGAGCCGCCCCGATCCTCTGCATCAGCTTGAGCCTTCGGGCCTTATCGACATGGCGACGGCGGTCGTGCCCGCGGGCGCCGAGGTGCACGCGGCCTACGCACAGGCGCTGGCGTCCCTGCCGGGACATCTGCCCGGCCACGGCTATGGACCTGTGGGAGTCGAGCCGTTGCGGCGCGCGATCGCCAACGCCTACGACGCCATGGGCCTGAACACCCCGGCGGACGCTATCGTCGTCACGGCAGGCGCGCAGAACGCCTTCGCCCTGTTGCTGCGGGCCCTGTGCCGTCCGGGCGACGCCGTGGTGATCGATCATCCAAGCTTTCACCACGCCATCGACGCGATTACACGCGCCGGGCTGAAGCATGTCCCGACGCCGCTTACCCACGAGGGCTGGGACATTGACGCACTGGCGGCGACGATTGCTCGCGTCCGGCCTCGCGTGATCTATCTCATCGGTGCGCACCACAATCCGACGGGGATGGTTATGACCGCCGCGCAAGAAGCCGCCATCGCTCGCGCGGCCGGGCGCGCCGGGTCGATCGTGATCTTCGATGACACGCTGCGTGAACTGTGGTTCGACCGTCCGCCGCCGCCGCCGAAAGCCCTCGGCGACCATGTGGTCAGGCTGGGCTCGACCAGCAAGGCGTGGTGGGGCGGGTTGCGTATCGGCTGGCTCCGCGCCGGAGCCGAGGTGGTTGAGGCGGTAATCCGCAATCGCGCCTCCCTGGACCTCGGGGTGCCGATCATTGAGCAACTGGCCGCCGCCGTCCTGATCGCCGGCGACAACGCGCCGCTGGTTGAACGCCGACGACGGATCGCCGCTCAGGAAGCCTGCCTCCGGCACGGACTGGCCAAGGCCTTGCCCGACTGGAAGGTCGAACGGCCTCCGGGCGGGCTGTCGCACTGGGTCGGACTGCCGCGCCCGGTCAGCGAACGGTTGGCCGCGGCCTCGGCGCGTCATGGCGTGCGCATCGCCCCGGGCGTCCGCTTCGGAGTCGGTGGCGAGTTCCGACGTTTCGTCCGGCTGCCGTTCACTCTTCCGGAGGCCGAGCTTGAACGCGCCGTATGCGGACTGGCCGCCGCATGGCGCGATGTTGGCGAAGCTGGCCGGTTCCGGACCGGCGACCTGTTCAGCGACCCATCGGTGCTCTGACGATCGAACCCCCGGCCCGGCTCTGCGTTTGCATTCTACAGCTCCGGGACGCCTTTCGGTCCCGAAGCGGGACGACCGGAGCGCCTTAAGCCATGTTCGAGTTCGGCCGGGATTTGAGAAAGCTGTTCGACAAGGCGCGCGAGAGCGACGATCTCGGCTGGCTGGAACTCATCGGCGCCGACCTGGTCGAGGCCGAGGCCCGGCGCGAGGCGATCGACGCGGGCCGCGTGTCCTGCGCCCGGCCCTTCACCGGCTGGATGCGCGCCTCCGCCCTGTGGCGCGAACACGCCCGGCGCACGGGTCGCCGCACCAGCCTCGACCGCGCCGCCGCCGCCGCTTCGGACGCCGCCCGGCACACCACCACGCCCGACCAGACCGCCGCCGCCGCCATTGAGGCCGGGGAAATCCATCTGCTGCGCTTTGACCTCTTCGGCGGGCCCGAAAAGCTGACCGTGGCCTTGGCTGATGTTCAGTCCCGGACGGCCGAACACCCCGCAACCCGCTCGACCGCCGCGGCCCTGCACGCCCGTTTGACGGCCCGGCGCGCGCGCCTGTCCGGGGAGCCGTCCGCCATGCTGGACGCGGCCGCCTTGCTGGACGCCGCCCTGCACGGCTCCCGCGGGCTGACGCCCGTCATGGGTGACGATCTGAGACTGGATCGCGCCGCCCTGTCGCTTGAGGCGGGCGTGGCCCGGCGCGACGCCCGGCTGCTGGATCAGGCGGGTTGCGATCTGCGCGTGCTGGTGGAGTCCGCCTCGCCAGACTACCGCCCCATGACCCGGGCCCGCGCCTTGGCCTTGGCCGGCGCCGGCCTGATGGCCCTCGCCAGACTGGCGCGCGACGACGCCGCCGCCGAGCAGGGGCGCGTCCTCTTCGAGGCCGCCGCCGACCAGTTCACCCCCGATCACAGCCCTCTGGACTGGGTCGCCATCCAGCTGGTGCAGACGCCGGGCCAAACACCGTTGGCGTTGCTGGCCCAGGCTGAGGCGCTGACGCGCGAGCCGGGTCTGGTGCTGGGCGCCCTCGCCCGCGAGCGGCGGCTGGCCACGGAAGTCGATCTGGCCGAGGACGTCGGCGACATCGCAGCCCTGTTCACGCTTGAAAAAACCATTCACCAGCGCCTGACGGCGCGCACATCACGGCCGCTCGACTGGGCGGCCGATCAGATCGGGATGGCGCGGCTGGCCATGGCCAAGGGACGGCTGATGGGGATCGAGCCCCGCGCGATCGGGCTCATGCTGGCCGAGGCCATGGAAACCGCCCGCGAGTGGGGCGCGCCCGCTCTGGTCGAACGGGCCATGTTGGCCATGCCGGAAAAGGTCAGCCTCCAGGACTAGCCGCCGAGCGCCACGAAACCGCCGTTGGCGAAGCATGACTTGCCGTAGCGCAGCGGCTGGCCGTCTTCGCCCATGACCCGCCCCCCGGCCGCTTCCAGCACCGCCTGCCCCGCCGCCGTGTCCCATTCGGACGTCGGGCCGGTGCGCGGGTAGGCGTCGAAGCGCCCCTCGGCGATCAGACAGAATTTCAGCGAGGAATCCGTCCCCTGCCACTGCACGCAGCCGTGCCGTGAGGCCAGTCGCTCTGCCTCGGCGTCGGTCATGCTGTGGCTCATCACGGCCATGGGCGAGGCGGGCCGGTTGCGGACCTTGATCGCCTGCCAGCCTTCGCCGAAGCGACGGCGGAAGGCGCCCCCCTTCGTCGGCCCGCTGCGCCAGGTCGTGGCCGTCGCCGGAGCCGTCACCACGCCGGCCACCGGCGCGCCCTTGTGGATCAGGGCGATGTTGACGGTGAAGCTCTCGCGTCCCTCGACGAAGCCGCGGGTGCCGTCCAGCGGATCGATCAGCCAGAACCATTCGGCGGCCTCGGCGGGCGCGCCGGCGGCGGCGACGGCCTCCTCGGCGACGGTCTGCACGCCGGGATACAGCGTCTCCAGCCGGGCCAGGATCAGCGCCTCGGCCTCCTTGTCCGCCTGGGTGACAGGGCTGTCGTCGGCCTTGGTCTCAGCGACCACCCCGTTGCGCCAGTAAGGCAGGATGACGCGGGCGGCGTCCTCGGCGATGTCGGCCAGGGACTCGGTCAGGGCGCCGGACTTCAGGTCGGCGGTCAGTCGTTTGATCATGGCGCGCCATTAGAGCATCCGGGCGGTTTCGCGAACCGGCAAATCAGGTCAGCGTCCGCACCTGAGATCCGACTGTTGCCCCGGGGCCCTATGACCGACACCTCCACCGCCCTGCCTGACGGCCACCTTCCCGACGGCCCTCTTCCTGACGGACAGGCCCTGGCCGCCCTGATCGCCGGAAAGCTGTGCCACGATTTCATCAGCCCGGCCGGCGCGATCACTTCCGGCCTCGACCTGCTGAAGGACCCGTCGGCCCAGGACATGCGCGACGACGCCATGGGCCTGATCGAGGCCAGTGCGAAAAAGATGGTCGCCCTCGTTTCCTTCGCCCGCGTGGCGTTCGGCGCCGCGACCTCGGCCGAGCGTTTCTCGGGCGCCGAACTGGGCGAACTGGTCGCGGGTCTGACCGAAGGCGGCCGCGCCACTCTGAACTGGACCGCCGAGGACGCCAGCTATTCCAAGGCCCAGTCGCGGGCGCTGGTGAACCTGGCCTATCTGAGCATGGCCGCACTGCCCTCGGGCGGAACCGCGACCGTCTCCACCCGACGCGAGGACGGCGACCTGATCATCGAGGGCAGCGCCGAAGGAAACCGCGCCCGCCTGAAAGCCGAGGCCGTCTCCGGCCTGGCCGGACGGCCCCTCAGCGAGGGCCTGCCGGGCCAGTGGATTCAACCGTACTGGCTGTGGCTCACCGCGAACGACGCCGGCGGCTCGCTGGACGCCCAGGCCGAAGAAGGCCGTGTTATCCTCACCGTCCGCATGCCTAACTGAGCCTTAAGCCGGTTTCCCAAGGACTCATTAACCGGCTCGGGGCGACTATGGACGCGCAGCACACGCGGGCGTTGTGCCCGCTGGATCGGAACCCGACCTTGACCCCCAGAACCTGTCTGATCGTCGACGACAGCCGGATCATCCGCAAGGTCGCGCGCCGTATCGTCGAGGGTCTCGGCTTCGAGGTCGATGAGGCCGCCGACGGTTCCGAGGCGCTGGCCTTCTGCGCCGGGGTGATTCCCGAGGTCATCCTGCTGGACTGGTCGATGCCCGTCATGGACGGCATGACCTTCCTGCGCCGCCTGCGCGCCCTGCCGGGCGGCAAGGCCCCCAAGGTCCTGTTCTGCACCATCGAAACCCGCGCCGAACGCATCGCCGAGGCCCTGTCCGCCGGCGCAGACGACTATGTGATGAAGCCGTTCGACGGCGAGATCCTGACGTCCAAATTCGCTGAAGTGGGGGCCGTCTGACACCGCCATGACGCCTGACGACTTCGACCGCCTTCAGAATCTGATGGCCTCGCGCGCGGGGTTCAGGCTGACGCGCGACCGGATGAAGCTGGCCGAACACCGTCTGGGCCCCGTCGCCCGGCGCGAAGGGTTCGAGAGCGTCGACGCCATGCTGGCCTCGCTCTGGGCCAAGCCCGTCGCCTCGCTCGGCTGGGCGGTGATCGAGGCCCTGCTGAACCCCGAGACCTGGTTCCGCCGCGACCGCACCAGTTTCGACACCCTCGCCCAGGACTTGCTGCCCGCCCTGGGCAAGGCCCGCGCCGGCCAGCCGGTGCGGATCTGGTCGGCCGGCTGCTCCACCGGCCAGGAGGCATGGTCCCTGGCCATCGCGGCGCAGGAGGCCCACGTCCCCGTCGAGATCATCGCCACCGACCTGTCGCAGCGCGCGCTCGAAAAGGCCCGCTCCGGCGCCTACACCGGCTTCGAGATCCAGCGCGGGCTCAAGGCCGAGACCATGCTGCGCTGGTTCGATCAGGCCGAGGACGCCTGGATCGCCAAGGCCGAGCTGCGCGCCACCGTCCATTTCGCCCGCGCCAACCTGGCCGACGCCCCGACGGACGAGCACCGCTTCGACGTCATCTTCTGCCGCCATGTGCTGGGCGACGCCGATCCCGCGCGCCGCCGCGACATGTTCGACAATCTCGAACGCCGCCTCGTCGACGACGGCTGCCTGTTCCTCGGCCCCGACGAACAGCCGGACGGCGACAGCATCGCCTTCCGCGCCGTAGCCGGCCGCAAGGGCCTGTTCGTCAAATCCCCCGCGGCCCTGCGCCGCGCGGCCTGACCGCAAAACCCCTTCCATTTCCGTACTGGCGCGCGGTCAAAGACCCGTGCAGGGTGAACGCCGATTTCTCGGCGGGGACCCCGATATGAAGACGACTGCCTGTGCCGCCATGGCTGCGCTGATGCTGGGCCTTGCAGCCTGCAATCAGGCCTCTACGGCCAAGGGCGTGGAAGCCGCACCCGTGACCTTCGAGGCGCGGCCGGATCTCGCCGAGGGCGTCGGCGCTTTGCCGCGGCTGGTCGGAGGGGGCGCCGCCGTCGCGGCGATCAACGCCGACCTCGACCGGCGCGACACTGCCGCGCGGGCGGAGGGCTGCGACGGCGGGGGCGGGTTCGAGCGGGGTGTCAGCCAGCCCATGACGGGTCCCGGCTTCATCAGCTTCTGGATCGCCGAGGGATATGCCTGCGAGGGCGCGGCGCACCCGAGTTTCGACCAGACCGCCATTACCTATGATCTGGCGACCGGGCGCGCTGTCGACTGGGTCGCGGTCGCTCCGGGGCTTGAGCTGTCGCGGATCGAGATGGACGAAATGCCGGCGACCTATGTGCCCGGCGTCTACTCGCCCGCCCTGTCTGTCTGGTACAGCGCCAAGGCTCTGGCCTCGACCGACCGCGAGCATCTGACAGACTGCGCCGAGCTGTGGTCGACCGACGCCCTCGACGGCAAGAGCTTCAAGGTCTGGCTGGACGCGCAGAACGGCGGCCTGTCGGTCGCTCCCGAGTTCGCCCACGGGGCCCAGGGCTGCGCCGACACCGTCACGATGAACGCAGAAGACATGCGCCGCTTCGGCGTCGCGCCAGCCATCATCGACGCCGTCACGACCGCCCATGCGGCCGGCTCGTGGGCGCCGAAGGACGAGTGACGGCAAGATGCCGTCGCAACCCTGTCAGCGAAGGATGACGAACCCGGCGTAGCCCGCTAGCGTAACCCTTCATCGGGGAGGATGGACCATGCGGCTGCTCTGGCTTGGCGGATCACTGGCGCTGGCGCTGCTGATCGCGGTGCTGACCCTGCAAAGCCCCCGCCCGGTCCCTGCGACCGCGCCCGCGACGGACTTCTCCGCCGCCCGCGCCATGATCGATGTCCGCGAGATCGCGCGACGCCCCCACCCCGTTGGCTCGGCCGATCACTTCCGGGTCCAGACCGTGCTGCTGCAGCGCATGGCCGCCCTCGGCCTGCAGACCTCGACCCAGACCGGCCCCCTGTCGCCGGAAGCCGTCCGGCGGATCGAGCGTAACGGCGCGTCCGCCGCCGGCCTCGAACTGGTCAATCTGATCGGCGTCCTGCCCGGGCGCGATCCGCGTCTGCCCGCCGTCGCCCTGATGGCCCACTACGACACCGTGCCCGACTCGGCCGGCGCGGCGGATGACACGGCCGGCGTCGCCGCCATCCTCGAAACAGTCCGCGCCCTCCGCGCCCGCGGGCCCGCCGACCGCACACTCGTCGTCCTGCTGACCGACGGCGAGGAGCTGAATCTCGACGGCGCCCGCGTCTTCTGGGGCGGCCACCCGCTGCGCGACCGCATCGGCGCGGTGGTCAATCTGGAGGCGCGCGGCGGCGGCGGCCGGGCCATGATGTTCGAGACCGGACGCGGCAATGCGCGGACCATCGGCCTGTTCGCCCGCACGGGGGTGAAGGCGACCGGCGGCGTGTCGTCCAACTCGCTGGCGGTCTTCGTCTATGAGCTGATGCCCAACGGCACCGACTTCACCATTCCCAAGGACCGCGGCGTCCAGGGGATCAACCTCGCCTTCATTGGCCGCCCGGCCCAGTACCACGCCGAGGCCTCGACCCCCGACGCGCTCGATCAGGGCAGCGTCCAGCACATCGGCTCGCAGGCGTTGGAGATGTCCGAAGCCCTGCTGCACGCCCGCACCTTGCCCGCCGCGACACAGAACGTCGTCTATTCGGATTTGTTCGGACGGGTCATCGTCAGACACGCCCCGGCCACCGGCTGGCTGCTGCTGGGCCTCGCCTTCCTTGGTCTGGGCGCGGCGATGTGGCGGGCGCGGTCGCACGCCGGCCTGACCTTCGCCGACATGGGACGCGGCATCGTGGACGGCCTGTGGTTCCTGTCGACGGGTCTGGTCCTGACCCAGGCCGTCCGCCTGCTGGCCGGCCCGATGTCCGCCCGCGCCGAAAGCGCCGACGCCTACTACACCCTGCTGGCCCGCCTGCCGTGGATGGAGGCGGGGACCGCCCTCACGGTTTTCGCCCTCGGCCTGGCCTTGCTGGGCGGCCGCACCCGCCCTGACCGCCGCGTCGTCGCAGGCGGGATCGCCGCCACCGCCGTTCTCGCCCTGATCCTCGGCGGCGTGAATGTCATCGTCATAGGCGCGGCGGTCGTGGCCGTGGGCCTGTCCCTGTTCCCGGCCCTGTCCGCCCGGTCGGTCTGGGGCGGATGGAGCGGGCTGATCGGCCTGATCCTGATCGTCGCCACAGCCGCCCAGGCCGCGGCGCCCGAGACCGCCTTCCTGTTCGTCTGGACCGGCCTGCTGGCCGCCATGACCGCCGCCGTCGCCGCCTTCCTCGATCCGGGGCTGACCCGCCCGAAAGCGCTGGCGCCGGTCGCCGTCGCCGCCGTTCTCGGCGCTGGCTGGATCGCTGGTCTTGCCCACACCACCTTCCTCGGCATCGGCATGGACCTGCCCGGCGTGCTGGTCCTCCTGGGCCTGCTGATCCTGATGTTCGTGCGCCCGCTCAGTCCCGAGCGGGCGACGGCGCGGCCCCTGCTGATGGCGGCGCTGGCGATCCTGCTGCTCGGCGCCGCCCTGTCCGGCGCGGCCCGTTTCGCCGAACCTCAGCCCGCCCCGGACACGGTCGCCGCCGCATGAGCACGCCCCTGTATCTGGAGGACCTCCACGTCGGCCAGACCTTCGTCTCGAGTTCCCTCACCCTCACCGCCGACGAGATCAAGGCCTTCGCCCGCCAGTTCGACCCCCAGCCCTTCCACCTCGACGAAGAGGCTGCGAAGGACAGTCTGTTCGGCGGTCTGGCCGCCAGCGGCTGGCACACGGCGGCCCTGACCATGCGCCTGCTGGTCGAGGCTTTCCCACTCGCCGGCGGCCTCGTCGGCGCCGGCGGCGAAACGACCTGGCCGCGCCCGACCCGGCCGGGCGACACGCTCAGCGTCCACGTCGAGGTGCTGGAAATTCTGCTCTCCCGTTCCCGCCCCGACCGCGGCATGATCCGCACCCGCACCGAGACGCGGAACCAGAACGGCGAGGCGGTGCAGATTTCCACGACCCGCATCGTGGCGTGGCGGCGACCGGCCTGAGGCTCTGTTCAAAGGCGAGGACGTTCGGCTTCCCCGCCGCGCGCTCGGACCAGGCGCGAAGCTGTAATCATCGCGCAGCGACGACGAGCTTCGCATCCGGGGTCGTCGCCGATGTGGGTCGTCCGATGTCACCCGTCCTGGAGCTGGCCGACAGGGCCCGCCCACGGGGCAGACCGACACAGGCCAGGATGTAGCCAACGATCGAGCTTCCACTGTAGGCGACCAGAGGTGTCGGATAGTCCCCGACGACCGCGGCGATAATGATCGCCAACCAGGTTGCGCCGAAGGCGCCATGGATCGCCCGATGGCTTCGGTCCCCTATGACGCCCAGCGCAGCGGGCACGAGCAACAGGACGGCTCCGCCCCATACCGCCGCGCCCGACAGCGCGCCCGTCGAGAAGGCCGTGCGGAAAACCCGGTCCACGAACGGCGTCGCCGGCACCACGTCGGGTCTCAGCAAGGTGATCGCGAAGCCGGCTGCCGAGACCAGCAGACAGAACAGCCCGAGCCGATCGCGTTTCAACAGAACGACCGCGGCGAGACCGGCGACCAGCGCCCCGGCCATCGCCCGATCCGGCTGCAGCGCCAGCGCGGCGGCGGCGACCACGACGCCGAGGGCTGTGAGCACATCGCGGGAACGGGCCACTGCGGTGATGAGAAGCGGAAGGAGGATCAGGCTGGGTTGCAGGACGATCCCGGCGACCGGAATCCAACGCCGGGCGCCCGAGGCCTCGTCGCCCAGAAGAGCGGTCAGGAGCAATGCCGCGCCGATCGAAACGGCGAGGATGCCTGCCACGGGAGGCTGAACAGGATCGCGGCGGAAAAAGGGGAGAGCGACGACGAGACCTGCGACAAGGGCGGCGAGGTTCATCGTCAGCATGCGATGCGGTGCGCCGGCGGCGCCGAGATAGACCAGTCCCAGAAGTGTGGCTGCGATCGCGCAGATCAGTGCGACGCCACGGCCCCGCCTGAAGTCCTGAACCGTCATCCTGAAGTCTCCATGAGTTTCGGCGCTGTCGAACGAGAGAGCCTTTTGGACGGCGTGCGTGAGGCCTGACCTCGCGGCCCAGAACGCGCACCCCAATGCGAAGCAAAGAGCCGGTCCCGCTCGATCGATCTCAGCCGTTTCCCTCGCCATCGCCTCCGTCCAATGACGCAGGTGTTCGGGCGTCCACGAGGAGCACGCCCGCACAATCCGTTCCCCCACCCTCACGCCGGTTGTCCTTCCGGCGAGGTCGCACGGGCCGTAGACGGCGGGTTTTCGGCCGCAAGCCGGTGACCCGCGGGCGTCAGCCGGTAGGCGTGGCGGGGCGGCCGCCCGGTTTCCGCGGGCAGCCACTCGGCCTCCAGATGCCCTTGGCTTTCGAGGCGGATAAGCAGCGGGTACAGCGTGCCTGACCTGATGCCGGTGGTTCGGCACAAATCATAGCCATGCGACCATTGCGGACTGACCTCGGCGAGGATCGCCAGGACGGAGCGGGTGGCGGCCGAAAGCGAGCGAGCGCGGGTCATAGCCCTAAATCTACATAGGTAGAGTTAGAGTCAAGCATCGCCCTTGCGGGGGGCCATACGTCAAATTTGGTCGCACCTCCTCCGGCGCTCCGAAAAGAACATATTGGCAACCGGAACAAACCGTGTACTAACTGCGTCTCAACAGGGAGCGGGTCCAGGCGGGTCTCTCCCGGAACCAGATGGGAATCATGGCAAGGGAGAGTGGCAAGGTGGCAGCTCAGGCGAATCTGAAATTGGTGGGCAAGGACGACGGCGACAAACAGCGCGCGCTGGAAGCGGCGATCGCGCAGATCGACCGGGCCTTCGGCAAGGGCTCGGTGATGAAGCTGGGCAAGAACGGCGTGACCGAGGCCATTCCCTCAGTCTCGACCGGCTCGCTGGGCCTGGACATGGCGCTGGGCATCGGCGGTTTGCCGCGTGGTCGGGTCATCGAGGTTTTCGGGCCTGAAAGCTCGGGCAAGACGACCCTCGCCCTGCACACCGTGGCCGAGATTCAGAAGGCCGGCGGCACCGCCGCCTTCGTAGACGCCGAACACGCGCTGGACCCGGGCTACGCCCAGAAGCTGGGCGTCAACCTCGACGACCTGCTGGTGTCCCAGCCCGACACGGGCGAACAGGCGTTGGAAATCGTCGACACCCTGGTGCGTTCGGGCGCCGTTGACATCGTGGTGGTCGATTCCGTCGCCGCCCTGACGCCGCGCGCGGAAATCGAGGGCGAGATGGGCGACAGCCTGCCCGGCCTTCAGGCCCGCCTGATGAGCCAGGCCCTGCGCAAGCTGACCGCCTCGATCAACAAGTCGCAGTGCATCGTCCTGTTCATCAACCAGATCCGGCACAAGATCGGCGTCATGTACGGCTCGCCGGAAACGACGACGGGCGGCAATGCGCTGAAATTCTACGCCTCGGTCCGCCTCGACATCCGTCGCACCGGCGCGATCAAGGATCGCGACGAAGTGGTGGGCAACACGACCCGCGTGAAGGTCGTCAAGAACAAGGTCGCCCCGCCGTTCCGCGAGGTCATCTTCGACATCATGTACGGCGAGGGCATCTCCAAGCTGGGCGAGATCATCGACCTGGGCGTCAAGGCCGGCATCGTCGAGAAGTCGGGCAGCTGGTTCTCCTACGACAGCCAGCGGATCGGCCAGGGCCGCGAGAATGTGCGCGCCTTCCTCAAGGCCAATCCCGACGTCGCCGACTCGATCGAAAAGGCCGTGCGCGCCTCGACCAGCAAGATCGCCGAGGAACTGCTGGGCACGCCCGAGCCCGACGAAGGTCAGGATCTCGAAGGCTAGAGTCCGATGTGACCGAAGAGTCCGGCATCCTGCAGACCGGACTCTTCATTTCACGCCAGAGTCCGATGTGACCGGAATGTCCGCGCTTCTCTGAGCCGGACTCTCCCCATCGCAAAACCGACTTCTCCGGCCGGGTCCGCCGACCCGCCATCCGACCCCGCCGGGCCGGGCCGGACGGAGCGGCCGCTCGACCCCCACCCGGGTCGGGCGGCCTTTTTTCTTGCCGTAACGGCGAAGCTGGCAGAGGCTCCGGATCGGGAGACCTACACCCATGACCTTTCCGACCACCCTCGCCCTGGCGCGCACGGCCCTCTACGCCGGCCTGCTGGCCGGAGCGCTCGACATCGCCGCCGCCATCCTGACCAATCCGCAGGTCCCGGCCCGGGCCGTCCTGCAGTCCGTGGCCAGCGGCTGGCTGGGCCGCGCCGCATACCAGGGCGGCTGGCCGACGGCCTGGCTGGGGCTGGCCTCCCACTTCGCCATCATGCTGGTCATCGCCGTGATCTTCGTGGCCGCCGCGGCCAGCTTCCCCGCCCTGCGCCGGCTCTGGCTTCCCGTCGGCGTCGTCTTCGGCATCGCCGTCTGGCTGGCCATGGCCTTCGTGGTGGTGCCGCTCTCCGCCTCGCCCCTGCCCGGCCCGGACAGCCTCACCGCGGCGATCAAGCCGATCGTGGTCCACATCCTGTTCATCGGCCTGCCGATCGCTTGGGTCGCCCGCCGGATACTGGGCCCCGCCAACTGAGCTTCTGCTGCGACCGCCGATCACGGGCGGGTGATGCATTGGGGCCGAAACCCCTATATGAGGCGCGTTCCCCGTTTCTCCCCGACTGAACGCATCGCCCAATGACCAGCTCGTCCAGCCTCAAACAGATTCGCTCGACCTTCCTCGACTATTTCGCGGCCGACGGGCACGAGAAGGTCCACTCGGCCCCGCTGGTGCCGCAGAACGACCCGACGCTGCTGTTCGTCAACGCGGGCATGGTGCCGTTCAAGGACTATTTCACCGGCGCGGCCAAGCCGCCGTACCCACGCGCCACCAGCTCGCAGAAATGCGTCCGCGCCGGCGGCAAGCACAACGATCTGGACAACGTCGGCTACACCGCCCGGCACCTCACGTTCTTCGAGATGCTCGGCAACTTCTCGTTCGGGGACTACTTCAAGGAACACGCGATCGATCGCGCCTGGACCTTGGTCACCAAGGATTTCGGCCTCGACCCCAACCGTCTGCTGGTCACCGTCTACATCGATGACGACGAGGCCGCCGCGATCTGGAAGAAGGTCACCGGCTTCGGCGACGACAAGATCATCCGCATCGCCGGCTCCGACAACTTCTGGGCCATGGGCGACAACGGCCCGTGCGGTCCCTGCACCGAGATTTTCTGGGACTACGGCGACCACGTTCCCGGCGGCCCTCCGGGCTCGCCTGACGAAGACGGCGACCGGTTCGTGGAGATCTGGAACAACGTCTTCATGCAGTTCGAGAAGGAGAACGACCAGATCGTTCGCTCCCTTCCCAAGCCCAGCGTCGACACCGGCATGGGTCTCGAGCGCATCGCCTCAGTGCTGCAGGGCAAGAATTCCGTCTTCGACACCGACCTGTTCCAGACCCTGATCGCGGCCTCGGCCGACGCCACCTCGACCGATCCGAACGGCGCCATGGCGGCCAGCCACCGGGTCATCGCCGACCACCTGCGCTCGTCCTCCTTCCTGATTGCGGACGGCGTCACGCCGTCGAACGAGGGCCGCGGCTACGTCCTGCGCCGCATCATGCGCCGCGCCATGCGCCACGCCCACCTGCTGGGCGCCTCCGACCCCCTCATGCACCGCCTTGTGCCGACGCTCGTCTCCGAGATGGGCGAGGCCTTCCCCGAGCTGAAGCGCGCCCAGGCCTTCGTCGAGGACACGCTGAAGCAGGAAGAAATCCGTTTCCGCACCACCTTGGGCCGCGGCATGGGCCTGCTGGAGGACGCGTCGCGCGACCTCGGCGAGGGCGGCGTCCTGTCGGGCCAGACGGCCTTCACCCTGTACGACACCTACGGCTTCCCCCTCGACCTGACCCAGGACGAGGCGCGCCGCCGCGGCTTCACTGTCGATACCGACGCCTTCGACGCCGCCATGAACGAGCAGAAGGCCCGCAGCCGCGAGCACTGGACCGGCTCGGGCCAGACCGCCTCGACCGGCGAATGGCTGGCCCTGCGCGACCGCCTCGGCCCGACCGTCTTCACCGGCTATGACGCCATCGAGGGCTCGGGTGAGGTCCTCGCCATCGTGCGCGGCGGCGCTTCCGTCGACGAACTGGCGCCCGGCGAAACCGCCGAGGTCCTGTTCGACCAGACCCCCTTCTACGGCGAGGGCGGCGGTCAGGCCGGCGACCGTGGCGAGATCGAATGGACCGACGCCACCGGCCAGCAGGGCTCGGCCACGGTTCTCGACGTCCAGAAACACGCCGGCGATCTGTTCGCCCACCGTATCGAGGTCACCTCGGGCACTCTCGCCATCGGCGCCCGAGCCCAGCTGCGCTCCAGCGCCGCCGCCCGCCTGACCACCCGCGCCAACCACTCCGCGGCCCACCTTCTGCACAAGGCGCTCGCCAACGTGCTGGGCGGCCACGTGGCGCAGAAGGGTCAGATGGTCGACGCCGAACGCCTGCGCTTCGACTTCAGCCACAACGCCCCCGTCACCGAGGACGAGCTGGCCCGGATGGAGGACGAGGTGAACGCCGTCATCCGCCAGAACCTGCCCGCCGAAACGAAGATGATGGGCCCGCAGGAAGCCATCGCCGCCGGCGCCGTCGCCCTGTTCGGCGAGAAATACGGCGACGAGGTCCGCGTGCTGACGCTGGGCCGCGATCTGATGCAGGCTGACAAGCCCTATTCCGTCGAGCTGTGCGGCGGCACCCACGTGGCCCGCACCGGCGACATCGCCCTGTTCAAGATCACCTCCGAGACGGGCATCGCCGCCGGCGTGCGCCGCATCGAGGCCCTGACCGGCGAGGCCGCACGCCAGTATCTGCTGGCCCAGGCCGGGGTCGCGAAGACCCTCGCCCAGTCGTTCAAGGTCCAGCCGCTGGACGTTCCCGCCCGCGTCGAGGCCTTGGTCGCCGACCGCCGCACGCTGGAGAAACAGGTCGCCGACCTGAAGAAGCAGCTGGCGCTCGGCGGCGGCGGCTCCGCCAACGCCGCGCCGGAAGAGATCAACGGCGTCAAGCTGATCGCCCGCATCCTCGACGGCGTCGACGGCAAGGGCCTGCGCGGCGTGGCCGAGGACTTCCGCAAACAGGTCGGCTCGGGCGTCGTCGCCCTGATCGGCCTGACCGATGGAAAGGCGGCGGTCACCGTCGCCGTGACCTCGGACGTGATCGACAAGGTCAACGCCGCCGATCTGGCGCGGGCGGCGGTCATCGCCATGGGCGGACAGGGCGCGGGCGGCAAGGCCGACTTCGCCCAGGGCGGCGCTCCCGACGGATCGAAGGCCGAGGCCGGTCTGGCGGCGGTGCGGGCGGCGCTGGGGGCCTAGGCCCTCGCCGGCGCGCTCTGCAGATCCACCGCGGCCAGCTTCCATTCGAACAGGCCGCGCCGCTGCATGATCAGCGCCAGATGGTCGTCGGGCCGGTCGCGGTCGGTCAGGGTAACGGCGAACTCGTTCAGGCTGCGATAGCCCCACGACTGGTGGATGTCGTTCCCGTCGTGCTCATCGACGGGGTTCGGATCACCCGGCTTCGTCGGATCGGGCGCCTCGGCGGTCGTGACCATGTTCGCCACCACCTCGGGCGTCACCAGCGTATCCACCGCGCCGGACAGCAGCAGGGGCGCCAGCATCAGGCCCAGCCCGCCCAGCCCGCTTTCGACCACGCGCGGATCGCGCCGCATGCGGGCGATCAGCTCCGCGTTCAGCTCTTCCTTCAGGCTGGTGCGCAGCGACGGGAAGTCGACCCGCTGCTCGATCGCGCGCGTGTCCCCCGCCTTGGCGGCGTTGATCAGGGCCTTGGCCGCGAAGATGGGCGACGCCGCCCAGGCGAGCACGAATCCTGCCACGGCCGCCACGGCGACGCCGACGATAAGCTTTCTGGCCATACTTCCCTCTGGCGCCGAAACGCCTTCCCGCCGTCACGGTAACCGGGAATCGGCTGGCAGCGCCAGCCCGCCGTCAGCCGCCCTTGCGGTCGCTCTGTCCGACCACGGGCGGCGCGGGCGCCACGCCGTCGGGCAGGCCGATGTGGACCAGCTTCCATTCGAACGGTCCCTTGCGCTCGAAGGTGAAGATGGTCTGTGACCCGCCCTCGTCGGTGACCCCCATGCGCGCGCGGTTCATGCCCCAGTAAACCGGCCGGGGCATCGGTCCGCCGGTCGTCGTCTCATCCGGCGACGGCTGGGGTCCGGTGGCGCGCTGGGACGCGTAACGCCCCTCCCCGCGGGTCAAGGCCGCGAGGGCGGCGGGGGTCAGATAGACCTCCACGTCCGGAGCCTGGGGCGCCGCCGCCTGTTCGATCTGACGGCGCACGGCGCCGATGGGATCTTCCATGAAGGACGGAGCCGGCGCGATGGCGGCAGGATTGCCGTCCAGCTGGGGCCGCAGCGACTGGCGCACGGCGGCGTAGTCGACCAGTCGAGCCAGGCCGCCGGCGTCATTGGTCTCCGCCGCCGACCGCATCGCGAAGAAGGCCACGCCGGGCGCCGCGAAGAAGCTGATCGCCATGACAGCGATGAAGGCGACGATGAACCTGCCGACAAACTTCATGGTGACCCTCGGAATCCAGCCACAACAATGCACGAACGCCGTTCTGGCTCAAACGAAAGGCTCGCCGGACGCGAGTCCGACGAGCCTTGGTTGGTCTGACAGCGGATCTGCGCTCAAGCAGCGGGCCGCCGTGCGGCGAGCGATAGCGCCCTACTGGGAAGCCTTCATCGCCGCCGTCAGGTTTTCGGCCACCTTGTCGAGGAAGCCTTCGGTGGTCAGCCAGCCCTGCTGATCGCCGACCAGCAGCGCCAGGTCCTTGGTCATGTAGCCGGCCTCGACGGTGTCGACGACGACGCGTTCCAGCGTGTCGGCGAAACGCTCCAGCTCGGCGTTGTCGTCCAGCTTGGCGCGGTGCGAGAAGCCGCGCGTCCAGGCGTAGATCGAGGCGATCGAGTTGGTCGAGGTCGCCTCGCCCTTCTGGTGCTGGCGGTAGTGGCGGGTGACGGTGCCGTGGGCCGCTTCCGACTCCAGGATCTTGCCGTCCGGGGTCATCAGCACCGAAGTCATCAGGCCCAGCGAGCCGAAGCCCTGCGCCACCACGTCGGACTGGACGTCGCCATCGTAGTTCTTGCACGCCCAGACGAAGCCGCCCGACCATTTGATGGCCGCGGCCACCATGTCGTCGATCAGACGGTGCTCATAGGTCAGCCCCTTCGCCTTGAAGTCGGCGGCGAATTCCTCGTCGAACACCTTCTGGAAGATGTCCTTGAAGCGGCCGTCATAGGCTTTCAGGATCGTGTTCTTGGTCGACAGATAGACCGGGAAGTTGCGGCCCAGACCGAAGGCGAAGCTGGCGCGGGCGAACTCGGTGATCGAGTCGTCGAGGTTGTACATGCCCATGGCGATGCCGGCCGAGGGGAAGTCGAACACCTCATGCTCGATCTCCTGTCCGTCATTGCCGACGAATTTGATCGTCAGCTTGCCCGGGCCGGGGATCAGGAAGTCGGTGGCCTTGTACTGGTCGCCGAAGGCGTGACGGCCGACGACGATCGGCTGGGTCCAGCCCGGCACCAGACGCGGCACGTTCGAGCAGATGATCGGCTCGCGGAAGACCACGCCGCCCAGGATGTTGCGGATCGTGCCGTTGGGCGACTTCCACATCTTCTTCAGGCCGAACTCCTTCACCCGCGCCTCGTCGGGGGTGATGGTGGCGCATTTCACGCCCACGCCGTGCTTCTGGATGGCCTTGGCCGCGTCGATCGTCACCTGATCGTCGGTGGCGTCGCGGTTTTCCATGCCGAGGTCGTAGTAGTCGAGCTCGAGGTCCAGGAAGGGGAAGACCAGCTTGTCCTTGATCATCTGCCAGATGATCCGGGTCATCTCGTCGCCGTCGATGTCCACGATGGGATTGGCGACCTTGATCTTGGCCATGCGGTGTTCGCCTCTGACTGGGAATGGGGAGTGAGGCGCGCGGTATAGCGGGGCGCGCGGGCGGGCGCAAAGGGCGAGACCCGACAGGTTAACCCTGCCCGGCAAAACTCTTTTACGGCCAAGCTGAACCACACCCGGAAATGGCGGTTTCTGGCTCTGGAAGGGCGCCTTCCTGACAGGGAGACGTCTGATGGATACCGAGACACGGGCGCTGGTGCAGCGCTGGATTCTCGCCTTCTGCGAAATGCCGATCCTGGTCGACAAGGAACTGATGCGGCGCGTGCTCGCTGATGTGGAGCAGAAGCCAGGGACCGCATTCGATGCCGAAGAGTCTGAAAGCGGGAGACAAGGTCAGCTGGGATCACAGCCAGGGTGAGACCACCGGCAAGGTCGTCCGCAAGGTCACCAGCCCCACGAAGATCAAAGGCCACAAGGTCGCGGCGTCTCCCGACAATCCGGAGTATGTTGTCGAAAGCGGCAAGACCGGCGCGCGCGCCGCTCACAAGCCGTCTGAACTGCGCAAGGCCTGAACCGGGCCGGGGGGAACGACATGAAGACGATCTGGAAAGGCGCTGCCGCCTGCCTTCTGTTGGCGAGCTGCGGACAGGATGACCAGAAGGCGGTTGCGGCGGCTCCGGCCCCGGGGCGGCAAGCCACTGTCGAAACTGCAGCGCCGGCCCCGGCGGCGGCCACTGAAAGCCGCGAATTCCGCGACTGGCGCGCCACCTGCGACAACACCAACGACTGCGTCGCCTTCGGCCCGGCGAGCGAGGGCACGGGCTGGGTCCGGGTCGGCTCGGCCCCCGGCCCGAGCGGCGCGCGAACCGTCACGGTCGGCTTCTGGCCTTCGAGCGGCAACGGTCTGACCGGGCCGATCACCCTCACCCTCGACGGTCGGCGCTACGTCGCGGCTCCCATTAAGGGCGATCACGATCCATTGGGCGCGGCGGAAGTCCGCGCGGCGGAAGCGGCGGCCGTCGCCTCTGGTCTCGCGACCGGACAGACCCTCACCCTGGCGGGCGCGGGCGAGACCGTCGAGATGTCGCTCTCCGGCGCCTCCGCCGCCATGCTGTGGATCGACGAGCGTCAGGGACGGCTGGACACGACCACCGCCCTCGTCCGCAAGGGATCGCGCCCCGCGTCGTCCGTGCCCGGGCCCGCCCCGGCCCCGCAGGTCATCCCCGCTCCGCCGATCGCCCAGACCGGCTTCGGCGAGACAGGCCAGACCCTCCCCGCAGCGTTGGAAGCCGTCGCGGCGGTCAAGGCCTGCCGGGCCGAGATCGGCGAGACCGCGATGGGCGATCAGGTCATGTCGGCGCGGCTGGACGCCTCGACCGAGTTGTGGGCCGTGCCGTGCTTCGCCGGCGCCTACAACATCGGCCACGAATGGTATCTGACCGGGCCGGGCGGACGGAACCCGCGCGCCGTCAGCTTTACGTCCGCCAACGGCGAAACCGGCGCCGACACTGTCAATGGCGGCTACAGCGCCAACACACGCACCATCACTGCCTTCTCCAAGGGCCGCGGCATCGGCGACTGCGGCACGACCTCGACGTGGACATGGACGGGCAGCGCCTTCGTGCTGACGGCTGAATCTTCCATGGGCGAGTGCTGGGGCATCCCCGCCGACTTCTGGCCCACGACCTGGCGGACGCGATGAGCGATGACGGCCCCGAAGTCCTGATCGTCGGGGCCGGGCCCGCCGGCCTGACGGCCGCCACCTATCTGGCGCGGTTCCGGCGGCGCGTGCTGGTCGCCGACGGCGGCGCGCCGCGGGCCTGCTGGATACCGCTCAGCCACAACATGCCCGGCTTCCCCAGCGGCATCACCGGCGACTCCATCCTCAAGCGGATGACCGAACAGGCGACCGAGTACGGCGCGGTCATCGAGGGCGGGCAGGTCGAAAGCCTCTCTCGCGATGGCGACGGCTTCGTCGCCCGCCTGAACGGCCGCGATTTGCGGGTCCGCGCTGTGCTGCTGGCGACCGGCGTCATCGACCACCACCCCGATCTGCCCGGGGTCGAGCGCGCCATCGAACGGGCGCTGGTCCGCATCTGCCCGATCTGCGACGGCTACGAGGCCATCGACAAGGCGGTCGCGGTAATCGGCGACGACGACAAGGGCGTGCGCGAGGCCGCCTTCCTGCGCACCTATTCCGACCGCGTGACCCTGATCCATATCGGCCCTGCCGAAGCCCTGACCGAGCACAGGGAAATGGCGCGGATGGGGATCGAACTGATCCGCGCCCCGATCGACAATGTCCGGCTGGAGGGGGACCGGGTCACCGCGCTCAGCTGGGGCGGGATCTTCCGCAGCTTCGATCTGGTCTATTCGGCGCTGGGCACTTCGCCCAACGCGGACCTGGCCGAGGCGCTGAACGCGCGGGTCGGCGAGGACGGGCGGCTGTTCGTCGATGCGCATCAGGCGACCAGCGTGCCAGGCCTCTACGCCGCCGGCGACGTGGTGCGCGGCCTCAACCAGATCGCGGTCGCCGGAGCCGAGGCCGCAGTCGCCGCCACCGCCATCCACAACGCCCTGCGCGAGGCCGACGGCTGGACCGTGCGGGACTAGGTCTGCGGGCCTACGTCCAGAAGTGACGCATGCACATGCTTACCTGACCGAACTGTCGCGTCGGTCTTTGACAATCGAATGCAGTGGAGGAGATCTCCGCAAACCAGCCATCCGGACGCTTCGGACGCTTCGGACGCTTCGGACGGTGTTTTTCGTCAAGCCAGCCGCGCCGCCGTCCACTGATCCACCACCCGGCCCAGCACTTCCAGCGGCATGGCCCCGCCGTCCAGCACCGCCGAGTGGAAGCTCTTGATGTCGAACCGGTCGCCGGTGCGCTCGCGGGCGACGGTCCTGAGACGATCGATCTCGGTGTGGCCGATCTTGTAGCCGCAGGCCTGACCGGGCCAGACGCAGTAGCGCTCGATCTCGCTCTCCGCCGCCCCGGGGGCCAGCCCCACCGTCTCGATCATATAGGCGATGGCCCGTTCGCGGCTCCAGCCGAGCGCATGGATGCCGGTGTCGATGACGATGCGCGCCGAACGGTACAGGAAGGACTGGTGGTAGCCCAGCTTCCCCTCGGTGAAGTCGTCGTACATGCCCAGCTCGTCAGCCAGCTGTTCGGCGTACAGGCCCCAGCCCTCGCCATAGGCGTTGAAGCCCATCGACTTGTGCAGCATCGGCGTATCCGTCGCCTCCAGCGCCAGCGCCCCCTGAAGGTGATGGCCCGGCAGGCTCTCGTGATAGGTCAGGGTGGGCAGGGCCCAGCGTGGCCAGATCCCGGTGTCGACCAGGTTGATGTAGTAGGCGCCCGGCCGCGACCCATCCAGCGACGGGCTCTGGGCATAGCCGCGCGGCGCCCCCAGTTCGATGGCCGGCGGCACCCGGCGCACCTCGACCCGCGCACGCGGCAGGCGCTCGAACATATCGGGCAGGCGCGCCTCGATAGCCGCGACCTGCCGGTTCAGATCCGCAAGCAGCGCGGCCCGGCCATCGTCCGTGTTCGGATAGAGGTACTGCGGCTCCTTGCCGAAGGCGGTCAGCCGCGCCCCGACCGAGCCCTCGGTATAGCCGCGCTGACGCAGCAGCGGATCGGCCAGGGCCTCGATCTGCGCCACCTGATCCAGCCCGACCTGATGTGCCTCTCGCGGGCTCATTCCCGTCGAGGTCTGGAACCGGAGGCAGAGGTTGTAATAGGCGTCGCCGTTCGGGCGCTGGCCGATTCCGGCGTCATGCGACGCGTTCGGAAGATGGCGCTCCATCTGCGCGATCTGGGCGTCCAGCGCCGCCGCGACGGGCCCGTCCACCAGCGCCGCAGCCCGCGAGGCCCAGTCGCCGGCGATCCCGGCCTCGGCCGTCTTGCGCACGAGCGACCGGACAAGACCCGCGCCCTCCCCCGTCTCGCGGCGCAGGGCGCGAAGCTGGGTCAGGGCCTTGTTGATCACGAAGTCCGGCGGAACGATCCCGTGGTTGGCCGCATCAGAGGCCGAACGCGCCGTCTCGTGGTTCAGTCCTTCAGCGAAGCTTTCCAGGCGCGACAGATAGGCCTCTGCGTCCGCCTGCGAGGCGACGGTATGCTGGCTGTCGAGGAAGTCCGGCACGGCCTGGTACAGGCCGGTCAGCTGGGTGATCACATAGGGACAGGGGTAGCCGTAGCTGTCCACGCCGCCGAACGGGAAGGCGGCGATCTCCGCCGACCGGTCGGCCATCCAGACGACGGTGTCGAAGTCCGAGCGGTCCCGGCCGGTCAGGCTCGAGGCGTCGATGGCGGCGAGCGCCGGACGGGCCTCCACCATCGGCTTGAAGATGTTCAGCCGATCCTCGTAGCGACGGCTGTCGAGACGGGATTTCAGGGCGGCGCGGGGTCCGACATCCAGCCCGAGCCCGGTAGCCCCGATCGGCGAGGCCTTGAGGGTACCCTCGAAGATGACATCGTATAGGGCGCGGGCCTGGGTCCTCGCCTCGCCCTGCCACATGGGAACACCGGCCCGGGCGACGGCGGGAAGGGCCAGAAGCCCCATTCCGCCGGCGGCGGAGGTCAACAGGCGGCGGCGACTGAGCATATGTGTTCCCCCAATGAGCGCCGCACCCTCGCGCGGCGGCGTCCGCCTGACAAGGCTCGGGGTTTGATGCCGACCGCCGGACACGGCTCGGCCCGGACCCCGGGAGCAGGAGACTCCAGGATCCGGGCCCCGACCCTTCAGGAGGGCCGACGGTCATGCATGGGGAGAAGGGAATTTCGCCTGCGGCAGACCGGAAGGGAATACGCCTCAGCGGCTCCAGGGCGTAATGATACGGTCCGGCGTGCGCAGGCGTTGGCGGGTCCGGCTGCGGCGCCAGTCCTGAAGGACCGTGAGCCAACCCCATGCAGGCTCCTTATGGGTGTGATGTGCTTCTTCCATCTCGGCCTCCTCTGGCCTTGCTTTGCTGATATGAACAAGATGGACTTGACAGCGGCGCCGTACAAACCAGATTGTGGCTGCCTCACATAAGGTTCGCTTATGGCCGATCCCCTCGCCGGCATTCCCCTCGCGTCGATCCGCGTGTTCGAGGCCGCCGCCCGTCTGAAGAGCTTCACGCGCGCCGCCGAGGAGCTGGGCATGACCCAGGCCGCCGTCAGCTGGCAGATCAAGGCGCTGGAAGGCCGGCTGGGCCAGAGCCTGTTCCGCCGCCTGCCGCGCGAGGTGCAGCCGACCGAGGGCGGCGAGCGGCTGTCCCGCGCCGCCACCGAGGCCATGACCCTTCTGCGCCGCGCGGTCAGCGACCTGACCGAGGCCGACGAGCACATCCTGTCGATCACCACCCTGGCCTCCCTTGCGGCCCAGTGGCTGGCCCCGCGGCTGGGCGCCTTCCAGGTCGCCAACCCCGGGCTGGCGGTGCGGCTCGACACCAATCCCGTCCTGCTGGACCTCTCGCGCGACGGCTTCGACGTCGGCATCCGCTCGGGACACGGCGACTGGCCGGGCATGGAAAGCCAGCTGCTGATGCCCAGCGTCTTCACGCCCGTCTGCAGCCCGGCCATGGCCGAGCGGCTCAAGCTGCAGGTGCCGGCCGACCTGCTCCAGGCGCCCCGGATCGGCATGGAGAAGGAGTGGGCCGCCTGGTTCGCCGCCGCCGGCGTCAGCGGGGGCGCCCAGCCCATGACCCGGCTGACCGCAGACTATCAGGTGCTGGAGGTCGCTGCAGCGCTGGGCGATCAGGGCGTCGCCTTGGCCTCGCCCATCCTGTTCGCGCGCGAGCTGCGCAACGGCCTGCTGGTCCGCCCCTTCGCCCGGTCGGTGTCATTCCACACCGGCTACTATCTGGTCTGGCCCGAAGGCCGCCGGCGCTCGCCCAAGATCGCCCGCTTCCGGGACTGGCTGGTCGCCCAGACCGACGCCGACCCCACGATCATCGAGGCCCGGGAGGCGGTCGGAGACGGCGTCTAGGCCCGCATCAGCCCTTCCAGCACCGCCAGCGGCACCGAGCCGTTCAGCAGCACCCGGTCGTGGAAGGTCTTCAGGTCGAAGCCCGGACGCGCCTCGGCCTCGGCCCGCAGACGCGCGATCACCGTCTGACCCAGCTTGTAGGAACAGGCCTGGCCGATGGAGACGCAGTAGCGGTCGATCTCCTTCTCGGCCGACTCCGGCGGCTCGCCGCACTCGTCGATCATGTAGCGGATGGCCTGATCCCGGCTCCAGCGCTTGTGATGCAGGCCGGTGTCGACCACCAGCCGCACGGCGCGGAACAGGTAGGACTGCAGATAGCCGACCCGGCCCAGCGGGTTGTCGGCGTAGACATCAAGGTCGTCGGCCGCCACGCGCTCGGCGTACAGGGCCCAGCCCTCGTTGTAGGCCGAGTTGCCCGCCACGCGGCGATAGATCGGCAGGCTGCCCGCCTCGCGCGCCACGGTGACCTGGAAATGGTGGCCCGGGCTGGCCTCGTGGTAGGTCAGGGTCGGCAGACCCCATTTGGGCCAGTTCGCCGTGTTCGACAGATTGATGTAGTAGGCGCCCGGCCGCGAGCCATCCAGCGACGCCGCCTGATAATAGCCGCCCGGGGCGCCCAGCTCGATCGCCGGCGGCACGCGCCGGATCTCCACCGCCGCGCTCGGCAGGGTGTTGAACACCCGGGGCAGCAGGGGCCTCAGCTCGGCCATCTGCTGGTTCAGCGAACCGATCAGTTCGACCTTGGCCTCGTCGGTGTTGGGCCAGACGTATTGCGGGTCCTCGCTCAGCGTCTTGATCCGCTGGCCGACCGTTCCCTCGGCCATGCCCATGCCTTTCAGGATCGTGTCGATCTCGGCCTGGATCTCGGCCACCTGCCGCACGCCGATGTCGTGGACGTCCTGCGGGCTGTAGTCGGTGGTGGTGTAGGTGCGCAGGGCAAGGGCGTAGGTCCTGTCGCCCTGCGGCAGCTTCCAGGCGCCGGCGTCGTCCGTCGCGCTCGGGCGCTGGGCCTCGAAGACGGCGATCTGGCGGCCCAGCGCCGGCTTGATGTCGGCCTCGATGATGGCGGCGGCGCGGGCGCCCCAGTCGCCGGCGATCGACTTCTCGCCGGTCTTGCGGACCAGCGCCTGCACCATGGCCATGTCGGCTGGTGCCGTGTCGCGCAGGGTGCGTAGCTGGGTCAGCGTCTTGTCCATCAGGAACGACGGCAGCATGACGCCCAGCGCGGCGTCGGCGACGATCCGCTCGTTCTCCTGATCCAGCACGGCCGCGAAGGCCGACAGGCGCGACAGGAAGGCCTCGGCGTCAGCCGTGGTCTCGACCCTGTGCTGGTTGGCCATGAAGTCCGGCACCGAGAAATAGGCGCCCGACCGTTGGGTCACGACATAGGGACCGATGCCGCCGCCGTACGGGATGTCCGCCGCGCGAGCCGCGCCCTCGGCGGTGAACCGATAGACGGCCAGCGACACCTTCGCCTGATCCGACAGGCCCGTTTCGGACACGGTCTGGATTTCCGTCCAGCGGGCGCGAGCGCGCTCCCGGTCCGCCAGGGCGTCCGCCAGACCGACCTGCCGCAGCTTGCCCGTCAGGCCCGCGCGCGCGTCGCGATCGAGCCCCAGATTGGTGGCGTACTCGGGCGACAGGTCGACGTTCTCGTTGAACCAGCGCGTCAGCATCGCATCCAGCCGGCCGTCGGCTTCAGACATGGCCGGAGCCTGCGCGGCGGCGGGCACGACCGCCATCAGGCCGAGGCCGGCGGTGGAGAGCAACAGGCGGCGGCGGTCGATCATGGCAAATCCTCGGATGACAAGAACTGTCGGTCCGGGTCGCCGCTGGCGAACCCCGGACCGCGCGTTTCAGGTTCAGGCTCGCCGGGCGGCGACCCAGTCGGTCATGATCTTGTCCAGCACGGTCAGCGGCACGCCGCCGGCGTTCATGCCCGCATCGTGGAAGGCCCGAATGTCGAACCGGTCGCCCAGCGCAGCCTGGGCCTTGCCGCGCAGCTCGACCCATTTGTTGTGGCCGACCTTGTAGCTGGAAGCCTGGCCCGGCCAGACGCAATAGCGCTCGACCTCGGTGGTGACCGCGGTTTCGGAATCACCCAGGGTCTCGACCATGTAGCGAATGGTCTGTTCGCGGCTCCAGCGCTTGTGGTGCAGGCCCGAGTCGGCGACCAGCCGGGTGGCGCGGAACAGCAGGGATTGAAGGTAGCCGATCTGGCCGATCGGATTGTCGGCATAGACCCCCATCTCATCGGCCAGCTGTTCGGCATAGAGGCCCCAGCCCTCCGAATAGGCCGAGAAGCCCAGGACCTTCATAAGCAGCGGCCGGCCGGCCTGTTCCTGCTGCAGGGCGATCTGGTGGTGATGCCCCGGCGACGCCTCATGATAGGTCAGGGTCGGCAGTTGCATCCGCGGCCATTCGGACGTGTCGCGCAGATTGATGTAGTAGGCGCCCGGCCGGGAACCGTCGAGCGCCGGCGAGTTGTAGTATCCACCGGGCGCGCCCGCCTCGATGAAGGTCGGGACGCGGCGGATTTCGACCGGCGCCGACGGAATACGTCCGAAATACTGCGGCAGGCGTTTCGCCATATCCGCCATCTGGGCGTTGAGGTCGGCCAGCAGCTGTTCCTTGCCGGCGTCCGTGTTCGGGTAGAGCTGGGCCGGATCCTTGCCGAGGGCGGAGATGCGTTCGCCAACCGATCCCTGGGTCAGGCCCTGGGCCTTCAGAAGCACATCGGCGCGGGCCGAGAGCTCCGCCACCTGTTGGAGGCCGAGGTCGTGGATCTCCGCGCCCGACAGGGTCGAGGTGGTGTAGCTGCGGATGCCCCAGTCGTAATAGGCCTCGCCTTGGGGCAGCCGCCAGACGCCGGCGTCGTGGGTGGCGTCGGCGCGGCGGGCGCGCATGGCCTCGGCCTGACGGCGCAGGGCGGGATAGACCTCGCCCTCGACGATCCGCTGGGCGCGGGCGCCCCAGTCGCCGGCGACATTCTTCTCGCCCGTCCGTCGCACGACGGAGGTGGTCATAACCGATTGGCCAGCGGGCGTGTCGTACAGGTTGGCAAGCTGCAGCAGGGTCTTGTCGATGATGAAGTCAGGCGGAACGGCCCCGGCCGCGAAGTCGGCCTGCATCCGCGCGGTTTCCTGATCCAGCGCCGTGGGGAAGGCGGCAATCCGGGACAGATAGGCCTCGGCGTCCTCCGCGGTCTCGATCGCGTGCTGGGTGTCGAGGAAGTCGGGCAGGTTCTGATACGAACCGGTCAGCTGGGAGATTGTATAGGGCGCGGGGCCGAATCCGCCGCCGCCATAGGGGAAGTGATCGCCCATCATCTGGGTGTCGCCGAAGAAAGTCAGGGTGTCGTGGTAGACGCCTTCGGTCACCGGCAGGGCGGCCCGGTCGATGCCCTTCAGTTCGGCCATCTGGCCCCTGAACACGGCGCGGTCGGCGTCGATCTTCGCCTGCGAGCGGTCGTCGAGGCGGGACTTCATCGCCGCCATCGGCCCCTTGTCCATGCCCAGCGAGGTCAGGGTTTCGGGCGATTCCAGGAGGAAGGTTTGAACGACCTTGTCCATCAGGGCGGTCAGGGCGGCGGAGGCCGAACCGGCCGCGGCAGGCGTCTGCGCCAGAGCCTGCCCGCAGGCGGCGAGACCCGCGCCGGCGGCGGCGGTGAACATGAGGCGGCGGCGGTCCAGCATGGCGTAGCTCCAGGGGGTTGAGGCGGGCGTAATGGAGGGCGCCGCGACCCGCTTGGCAAGGAGGGCGCGGCGGCCATCGGTGTTAATCGGTTGATGCCCCAAGCCATGCCTCGCGGAAGGCCAGCTGTTCGGCAGTGACCTGTCCCCCGGCCGTTTCCGTGCGGACCAGCTCGATCGCCGGATCATTGGCGAACCGCAGACGGGCGCTGCGTTCGATCCCGCGCTGGATGAAACGGATGTCGGTCTCATCGCCGGGGCGGGCCTGCCGGATCGCTCCGTCCCATGCCGCCTGACTGTCGATGGCGACGCCGCCGACGCTGACGATCTGGTCGCCGCGCTCGACGCCGGCGACGTACAGCGGGGTTCCGGGCGCTGCGGCGCTGGCGAGTTTCACCACCGCGCCGGCGATCTGCAGGCGCGACGGGCCTGCCCATGCGGCGGTCGCGCTTCTCGGGCGCAGCGTCACACCCGCCCGCGCCAGCAGGGGCGCGAAATCAGGTAGGGCGCTGCCGTCGACGGAGGCGGCGAAGAAGGCGTCGGCGAAGGAGGCGTCGCGGGTGACCTCGGCCAGACCCCGTCGCAGGTCGTCGGGCGTGTAGGGCTTCTCGTTCACGCCGTGGGTCCGCCACATGTGCCGCATGTAGTCGTCCAGGGTCACCCCCTCGAACCGCTCGCGCAGCGTCAGGTCCAGCGCCAGGGCGATGACAGCGCCATACGGATAGTAGGAGGCGAAGATGTTGGGATTGGTCGGATCGATCGAGGTCGCGGCGTCGGTAAAGGGCGCGCGCAGGCTCATGTCCTGGGGCGAGCCGTACTGGCGCGCCGGAGAGTTCTGGATGAAATCGAGCTGGCCGCCCATTTCCTCGAGGAAGGTGTCGACCGTGGATTCGCCCGCGCGGCGGATCGCCAGCGGGCCGTAGTAGCTGGTGAAGCCCTCGGCGAACCACAACGAGGGCGTCGGATTGGCGCGGGTGAAGTCGAAGGGCTCAAGCTCGTCAGGGCGGATCCGCTCGACGTTCCACGAGTGGAAATACTCATGGCTCAGGGTGCCGAGCTGGTCGAAGTTCGCATCCTTGAAGGAGCGGGTATCGGTGATGATCGTCGAGTTGCGGTGCTCCATGCCGTCGCCGCTGACGTGGGGCAGGTAGTCGGCGAGGAAGGTGTAGGTCCCGAAGTCGTAGTCGGGCACGTCGCCAAGAATCGCGATCTGCTGCGCGACCACCTTGCGGGCCTTCTCGGCGAAGACATCTGCCTCGGCGGCCGTGCCCGCGTGATGGACGGCGATGCGGATGGTGCGCGGCGTGCCCGCGTCGTCGACCTGCCACTCGCGGACCATGTGGTCACTGAGCTCGGTCGGGCTGTCCATCAGGTAATGCAGATTGGGGGCCGCGAAGGTGTTGGCCTCGGCCGTCGGCTGCAGCTGGGAGGCGACCCTCCACGAAGGATCGAAGGGGTGGAAGGTCAGGGTCGCGGGGCGGTCGTCCTGACCGCGCGCCCACATCAGGGTGGCGGGCATGTTCAGGTGGGCGTGGGTCGCGTCGATCTGGGAATAGGTGCCGTCGGCCCGGTCCGCATACAGGGTGTAGGTCAGGCTGACCGTTCCGTCGTGGCCGCCGACGGTCCAGCCGTAGGGGTCAGTACGCTCGACGGTCAGGGGCCGGCCGGCGCCGTCGACGGCGGAGACCGAATAGACGTTCCTGGCGAACTCGTGGATGGCGTAGCGGCCGGGCGAGGAACGGGATATCTCGAACCGGACCGGCGCGCGGCCCATGTCGCGGTAGGTGACGGTGATGCGGGCCTCGTGATGGACCGCATTCTCGAAGCTCAGGTCATAGTGGACGGGCGCGTCCTGCGCCGTCGCCGTTCCGGCCGCCAGCATGATCGCCGCGCCGATCAGTCCAAACCCGAGTTGCCGCATTATCGTCCCCGCACAAAAGAGGCGGGAACCTCGCTTGGGGCGCCTGGGTTGGCAAGTTACGGATGGTTCAGCCGGCGTGGAGTTCCTGCTTCACCCGCTCCGCCAGCGTCTTGATGTCCAGCGGCTTGGGCAGGAAGGAGACGCCGACCTCGTCCTGCAGCAGGTCCGAGAAGTCGCTTTCGGCATAGCCCGAGATGAACAGGACCGGCGCGTCGCCGAGGAAGGGCCGAGCCTTCTTGAGCAGGGCGGGGCCGTCGAGGCCGGGCATGATGACATCCGAGATCATCATGTCGATGGTCCCGGCGTGCTGTTCGGCCAGCTCCAGCGCCTGTTCGCCGTCCTCGGCCTCGATGACTTCATAACCGCGCTGGCGCAGCAGGCGGGCGGCGATGCCGCGCACGGCGGCCTCGTCCTCGACGAACAGGATGCGGCCGGCGCCGGACAGGTCGCGCGGCGCCTTGGCGACCTTCTCGATCACAGGCGTCTCGGCCAGCTCCGCCTCGGCGGCCTCGGGCAGGAAGATGCGGAAGACGGCGCCGCCCTCGGGGGCGTTCGACACGTTGATGTGGCCGCCGGCCTGTTCGACGATGCCGTAGACCGTGGCGAGGCCCATGCCCGTGCCCTCGTTCACCGCCTTGGTGGTGAAGAAGGGCTCGAAGATCTTGTCGAGCAGTTCCGGCGGCACGCCCGGGCCGCTGTCGGCCACCTCGATCAGGGCGACGGCGTCGGTGGCGGGGCTTGTCCAACCCAGGGTGCGGGCCTCGTCGGCGGTCAGGCGAGCGGTGCGGATGGTGACGACGCCGGCGCCGGGTTCGACCACGCCGCGCATGGCGTCGCGGGCGTTGACGGCCAGGTTCATCACCGCCGTCTCAAGCTGGCTCTTGTCGGCCAGCACCACCGGCAGGTCGCGGCCGTAGTCGGTTTCCAGCCGCACGTCCTCACGCAGCAGGCGGCGCAGCAGGACGGCGAACTCGCCGACCAGTTCGCCTAGGTCCAGCCGCTCGCGGCGGACGGTGGACTTGCGAGAGAAGGCCAGCAGCTTGCGCACCAGGTCGGCGGCGCGGATGGCGGTCTGGCGGATTTCGTTGAGGCCCTCATACGACGGGTCCCCGACGGGATGGCGCTCCAGCAGGCCGCTCAGCTGCATCTGGATGGCGGTCAGAAGGTTGTTGAAGTCGTGAGCCACGCCCCCGGCCAGCTGACCCACAGCCTGCATCTTCTGGGCCTGCGACAGCTGCAGCTCCATCGACTTCTGGGCCGAGACGTCGAACAGCCAGATGCGGCGTTTGTCGCCCTCGGGCGCGACATAGAGGTGCAGCATCTTGTCGGGCCAGGCGCGGGCCACGAGCTCGATGGGACCCGACGAACCCGCGTCCAGCTTGGCCCGGGCCTCGGCGACGCCTGCCGGATCGAACAGATGGCCGAAGGCGGCGTCGCGGGCGGCGGCGGGGCCGGTCAGGACCGACAGGGCGGCGTTGGCCTCCTCGATCTTGCCGGCGAACAAGTCGTCGGCGGCGATGACGGCCGAGCCGAAGGGCGCGCCGGCGGCCATGGCGCGGCTCTCGAGGGCGTTCGAAACACTGGCAGGCCGGCTCGTCGCGGCGCCGACGGGCAGGACGGCCTCGGGCGCGGCTCGGACGAGGAAACGGCCCTCGCCGGCGGCGCCGATCAGCACCTCCTGTTCACGCTCGCCGATGACGACGATGGCGCGGCCCTGCTCCCCCGCCCGGGCCTGGGCGAAGGCCATGTAGAGGGCGGAAGCGGACTTGCCCTTGGGCAGGGCGGTGGTGGCGCCGTTGGCCTCGGCCCATGCGCCGTTGAAGGCCAGCACCTGGCCGGTGGCCCAGACCAGGGCGGCGGGCTCAGCCATGGCGTCCAGCAGGTCGACAGTGGCGTCGCCCATGGGCTGGCGGGCCTCGCCGCGCATCAGGGAGACCAGGCCGATCAGCGCCACGGCGCCGACTGTCAGGATCAGCACCAGACCCGGCGCGCTCATGGGATCGGAGCGGAAGGCGGGCCAGGCCAGGGCGCCGACGGCGACGATCGAGCCCACCACCATCAGGATGAGCATCGGATCGAAAGCTCGGGCCGGCGGTGCGGTCCTGGGGATTGCGGTCATGGCGCCTCGGCCCGAATCAAAGGGCGGTTCCGGCGATAGTGGGCCGTATGCCCCCGGCAGGCGAATCCGGCGAAAAACACCGTCCGAAGAGTCCGAAGAGTCCACTCCGTCCACTTCCTTCACCGAAAACGAGGCACGGTGAGTCGGAAGCGATTGCCGCAGACTAGTTGACCGGTACGTCAGTTCCGGACGTACCGGTCTATGCGCGTGCAGAAAGTCAGGCGGCCTTGCGCTGCTCGGCCTTCTGGTCGCGGGCGGCGTTGATGCGGGCCTCGGCGATGGCGTCGGCGATCTGGTGGGTCGGGCGCTTTTCGGCGGCCGAGCGATCCAGGACTTCCTCGAAGGTCTCCATCAGGCGCGACAGCTTGGTTTCGACCCAGGCCGGGTCGTAGGCGCTGTTGGTCTGGCGGGCGCGCAGTTCCGAGGCGACGTTGATGATGCCGCCGCCGTTGACGACGTAGTCGGGGGCGTAGAGCACGCCGCGCTCGAACAGCTGCTGGCCGATGTCGGGGGTGGCCAGTTGGTTGTTGGCGGCGCCGACCACGGCCTTGACCGTCAGGCGGTCCAGCGTCTGCGGGTTCAGCGTCGCGCCCAGGGCGCAGGGCGCATAGATGTCGGCCTTGACGTCATAGATGGCGTCGGGGGCCACGACCTCGGCGTTGGTCCGGGCGGCGACCTCGGCCAGCAGGGCCGTGTTGACGTCCGTCATGATCAGCTTGGCGCCGGCGGCGTAAAGCTTGTCGGCCAGATAGCCGCCGACGTGGCCGATGCCCTGGACCGAGACGGTCAGGCCGGTCAGGTCGTCCTGCTTCCACAGGCGTTTCGCGGCGAGAAGCGTCGAACGGTACACGCCCTCCGCCGTGACGGGGCTGGGGTCGCCGGAGGCTTCTTGCCCGTCGTTCAGACCCAGCACATAGGGGGTGACCTTGCGGGCTTCGGCGATGTCGGCGACCGACACGCCGACGTCTTCCGCCGCATAGTAGATGCCGCCCAGCGTATCGACGGCGCGGCCGAAGGCGCGGAACAACTCGGGGGATTTCTGGGTCTTCGAGTCGCCGATAATGACCGACTTGCCGCCGCCCATTTCCAGATCGGCAACGGCGTTCTTGTAGCTCATGCCCCGCGACAGGCGCAGCACGTCCTCGAGCGCTTCGGCGCTGGAGGCGTAGTTCCACATCCGGGTGCCGCCGACGGCAGGGCCGCGCGCGGTTGAGTGAACAGCGATAATAGCGCGCAGGCCGGTCTTTTCGTCAAAGACCGCGTGGACGCCTTCGTGGTTCGCGAAGGACGGTGAATCAAACAGCGTCATGCTCACTTGAGCGTCTCCCGGGGTGTTTTTTTGTTGCGGGGTGCTTACGCCCCGGGGCTTAACACCGCAAGCATGGCGGTTTAACGTCAGCTTGAGCGCGACCCCGTCTTACTGATCGTTCACTGGACGGCTTGGATGTTCCTCGTCACCGTCCGGTTGAGATTGAGGGAGGCGATTATGACGAAGGTTGTGTTGACGGTGTTCGCCCTGGTGTCGGGGATGCTCGTCGCGTCGTGCGGAGAGCCGAGGAACGAAGTGAGCGTCAAGGTCGAAACTGAGGACGGACGCAGCACGGAAGTGCGCACAGAGGTTAGTCCCGAGCAGGCTGCTGCCGTGAAAGAGCAGTTGCAGGCGAAGACCGAACAGTAGGGCGGCATCCGGCTGAGGCTGCGGACCGCCGGACTGCGATTCCTACCTTGTCGCGAGAGACGGCAGCACTTCGGCTGCGCCTGAAGGAAGAGGCGCAGCCGCGTCCCTGAGCCAGGCCTCGATGTCGCGATAGACGGTCTCCGCCTGCAGGTCCCGGTTCAGGATGTGCCAGCCGTCGGGATAGAAGGCGGTGCGGAAGCTGGGCCTGTCGCCGGCTCGCGCCAGCGCCAAGCGCATCGGCCGCTTCTGGATCACGTTATCATGCCCGCCGTACATCAGCAGGGTCGGCGCGCGGATGTCGCCGAGCTGGACCGAGGCGGTTTCCATCAGGTCGACCAGACCGTAGAGGGTGTCGAACCGGGTCGGCAGGATGCTGTTCGGATCGCGGCCATTGCGGATCAGCTCGATGCGGTTGTCCGAGGCGGGCATGTTCTTCACTGCCCACTCAGGCGCCCCGACGGCCCTGTCGCCCATGGCGCGGGCGGCGACCCAGAGGCCGGCGGAATTGATGGGGCCTTGCGCCGTCCAGCCCCAGACGGCCGGAGCCAGAAGAATGACACGGTCCGCGGCGGGCGGGCGGTCCGAACCGAAGGCGGCGACGGCGACCGCGCCGCCCATGCTCTCTCCCGCGACGGCGATGATCGCCCGCGGATGACGGGCCCGGGCCAAGGCGACGGCGGTGCGCAGGTCCTCGGTCATCCGCGCCTGCCCGGCCCAGACGCCGCGGCCCGGAGCCTCGCCGAAGCCGCGCTGGTCGACGGCCCAGGTCTCGATGCCCCGTTCGGCCCACCAAGGTCCGGCGAGGCGGAAGGAGGCGCGGCTGTCGTTCATGCCGTGCAGGGCGACGATGACGGCCCAGGGCTCCCCGTCTTCGGGGGTCCAGCGGGCGAGCGGCAGGCGCGCGCCGTCCTCCATGAGCAGGGTCCGGGCCTCAAAAGCGGGACCGGAGAAACCGGGCGGCGGGGTCATTGGGGGCTGGATGGCGGGGGTAGCGCAGGCCGCGAGGGAAACGGAGAGCGCCAGAGCGATCCCCCAATTCCGTGCATCCCCGGGAAGGCGGGGACCCAGTGCTTTGGGCGATCGGCGCCACAGCGTGCGCACCAACAGCGATCCCATGACGGCCTGCCTCACGAAAAACCTGGGTCCCCGCCTTCGCGGGGATGCAGGGATGTAGAGGGAGCAAGAATAGCTGCGACCCGCTCGCGCAGGTAGGGCAGCACCTCTTCCTCGAACCACGGGTTCTTTCGCAGCCACGCCGTGTTGCGCCATGACGGATGCGGCATCGGCAGGATGTCGGGCGCGTACTCGCGCCACGCCCGCACCGTCCCGGTCATGTTGATCTTCGCACGGTCCCCAAGCGCCCAGACCTGCGCATAGCCTCCGACCAGCAGGGTGAGTTCAACGCCCGGCAGCTCGGCCAGCAGGCGCGGCCGCCACAGCTCGGCGCAGCGGCGCGGGGGCGGATAGTCGCCGCCTTTCGGCGCCGTGCCCGGATAGCAGAAGGCCTGGGCCGCCACGCCCAGCCGGCGGTCGGCGTAGAAGGTCTCGTAGTCGACGCCCAGCCACTGGCGCAGCCGGTCGCCGGACGGGTCGGTGAACGGCAGGCCGCTCTCGTGAACACGCCGGCCCGGCGCCTGGCCGCAGATCAGCAGTCGCGTCTCCGGAAAGACGCGGACCACCGGACGCGGCGTATGCGGAAGATGGCCGAGGCAGGCCCGGCAGGCGCGGATGTCGGAGAGGACGGCTTCGAGCGTCATGACATGCGCTCTCCCTCCCCTTCATGGGGAGGGACGATGGCGAAGCCATCCGGGTGGGGTTCGAAAGGGCCGCAGTGCGAACTGAAGTACCCCACCCTGTCGTCGCTGCGCGCCGACATCCCTCCCCATGAAGGGGAGGGAGAGATCGAAGGATCAGTCGTCATCGCTTTCAACAGCAGGCGGCAGGGCCGCCAGCGCCGCGGCGGTTTCGGCCTCGGTCGGCAGGCGCAGGCGGATCACGCCCTTGAAGGCGTTGGGATCGATCGCCTTGCCCTTCTTGGTAATGGTCAGCCTGCCCTGACGCATCAGGCCAAGCGCGCAGTGCCGCACCTTGGGCAGCATGCGCTGCCACTGTTCGGGCTGCAGTTCCTTGGCCACGTCGGCCGGTTCGATGCTCTTGCCGCCGACGCCCTTGGGGTCGGCCTTCGCCAGTTTTTCGAAGATGGCGGTTTCGATGGGGTCGCTCATCGGGCCTGTATGGTGCATTGCGGGATCAGAAAGAAGGCGCCCGGCTCAAGTAGCGCGCCGCGCGTTAGCCGAAAGGGTTTTCATGGTTCAGAAAGTGACTGTCGCCGAGGGCGAGTTCGCCGGCTGGCAGACGTACGATCTGCACGGCACATTCGACCAGGTGGTGGGGCCCTTCTACTTCAAGCCCGACCCCGACGGGCGGATGCGCTGCGCCTTCCGCGCCGAGCCCAAACACATGAACGCGGGCCACCGGATGCACGGCGGCTGCCTGATGACGTTCGCCGACATCTCGCTGTTCCAGACGGCGTATCAGGAGATGGAAGGGGCCTCGGGCGTGACGGTGTCGCTGGAGTCCACCTTCATCGACGGCGCCTATGAGGGCGAGCTGGTGGAATCGACGGGCGAAGTGGTGCGGGCCGGCAAGAGCCTGATCTTCGTGCGCGGCCAGATCACCACGGGCGAACGGATTTTGATGACCTATTCGGGGGTGATCCGGAAATTCGAGAAGCGCAGCTGATCCCGGTGACCGGTGTCATCCGTCGACAAGGTCCTGAAGGATGACGGCCATGCGATCCCGCATGCGCTGACACTCCGCAGGGTTCAGGTCGAAGCCGCCGGTGATCTCGCGGCTGACCGCCATGCCCTTGATGAACGCCGCGGCGAGGCGGGCGCGGACGCGGGCGTCATCGCCGCCGACCCATTCCGCGAAGGGATTGAAGAAACGCTCGTTGCCGGTTCGCTGAACCAGCTCCATGGCCTTGGTCGACCCCACTGAGCGAAGGAGGATAAGCAGACCCCTGAGCTTGCTTTCGCTCTTGGCGTGGAAGATGACCTCCTCGGCGACGCGCTGGCCGAAGGTGGCGCGCTCGCCCTCCATCAGCTCAGCGCCGTTCCCGCAGCTGTCCAGAACGGCGGTGAACAAATCTTCCTTTGAGCCGAAATAGCGGGACACCAGGGCCGCATCGACGCCGACGTCTCCGGCGATGTCGCGCATGCCGACGTCGTCATAGCTTTCGCGCGCAAACCGTTCACGGGCGGCGTTCAGGATGGCGGCGCGGGTCGCCTCGGCATTCCGGGGCCGGGGCGCGACATGGCAAAACAATTCGTGATCTCCGCAATAGCCCCAAAACGCATATGGCTTTGTCATCCGCCGTTGACAAGCGAAACCGCGATCACCATTAAGTCACCGGGCGTTGACTACCGGCTTCCTCCCCGTTCGCCGCGTCGACAAAGACAGGGATCTACCTTCCGATGCGAACCGCGAAGATCGTGGCCGCGGCCGTCCTTATGACGACCGTGCTCTATGGCTGCTCACAGAAAAGCGAAGCCCAGGCGCCGCCTGCGCCGGCCGTCACCGTCGCCGTGCCGCTGGTGCGCGCGGTGCAGGACTGGGATGAATTCACCGGCCGGTTCGAGGCGACCCAGTCGGTCGAGGTGCGCGCCCGCGTCGGCGGCTACATCTCGGGCGTCCATTTCCGCGACGGCGACTATGTGCGGCGCGGCCAGCTGCTGTTCACACTCGACCCGCGCCCGGCGCAGGCGGCCCTGGCCTCGGCCCGCGCCCAGCTGGCCCAGGCCCAGGCGCAGATCAGCCTGGCGCAGAGCGAGCTCACCCGGTCCGAGACCCTGCTGGCTTCGCAGGCTGTGTCTCAGGCCGAGGTCGACACCCGCCGCGGCGCCCTGATGACCGCCCGCGCGGCCATCGCGGCGGCCAACGCCAATGTTCGCGCCCGGCAGCTGGACCTCGAATTCACCCGCGTCACCGCGCCGATCTCGGGCCGCGTCTCGGACCGCCGGGTCGACGCGGGCAATCTGGTCGGAGGCGGCTCCTCGGCCGCCGACGTCCTGACCACCGTGGTGTCCAGCGCGCCGATCCACTTCGTCTTCGACGGCTCTGAAGCCGTGCTGCTGAAATACCAGCGGCAGGCCCGTCGCGGCGCCGCGCCGATCCAGGTGCGGCTGCAGGACGAGAGCGACTTCAACCGCTCGGGCACGCTCGATTTCACCGACAACGCCGTGGACACCGCCTCGGGCGTGATCCGGCTGCGGGCCTTGATCCCCAACGCCGACGGCTTCCTGAAGCCCGGCATGTTCGGACAGGCCCGTCTGGCCGGGGCCGGCACCTACAACGCCATGCTGGTGCCGGACGCCAGCATCGCCACCGATCAGGCCCGGCGCATCGTCTATGTCGTCGCCGCCGACGGTTCGGTCGCTCCGAAACCGGTGCAGCTGGGACCGCTGGTCGACGGTCTGCGGGTCGTCCGCTCCGGTCTGGCGCGCACCGACCGCGTCATCATCAACGGCGTTCAGCGCATCCAGGGCCCCGGCATGAAGGTGAAGGCCACGAACGGCCAGATCCGCCCGGTCGCGCCGCAAGCGTCCCAGGCGCCCGTGACTCAATCGGCCCCGGCCTCCAGCGCCACCTTCGCCAACAGCCTGTCGTCGGGCGACTGAGCCGGTCATGAACATCTCACGCTTCTTCATCGACCGGCCGATCTTCGCGGCCGTGATCTCGGTGTTCATCACGCTTCTGGGCGTGTTCGCCTATCCGCTGCTGCCGCTGTCGCAGTATCCGGAGATTGCGCCGCCGACGATCGCCGTCACCGCCGTCTATCCGGGCGCCTCGGCCGAAACCATGGCCGAGACCGTGGCCGCGCCGATCGAGCAGGAGGTCAACGGCGTCGAGCGCATGCTCTACATCTCGTCCTCCTCGACCTCGGACGGGGTGGCGACGATCACCGTCACCTTCGAGCCCGGCACGGATCTGGATGCGGCCCAGGTGCTGGTCCAGAACCGCGTCTCGCTGGCCGAGCCTCGCCTGCCCGAACCGGTGCGCCAGATCGGCGTGACGGTGAACAAGCAGCAGCAGGACTTCCTGCTGATCATCGGCCTGACCTCGCCTGACCGCAGTCTGGCCAACGACTATATCGGCAACTACGCCAACTCGGTGATCCGGGACCGGATGCTGCGTCTGGACGGCGTCGGCGCGGTCCAGGTCTTCGGCGGCGGCAACTATTCGATGCGGGTCTGGATCGACCCCAACAAGGCCGCCGCGCGAAACCTGACGGCCCAGGAAATCGTCGGCGCCCTGCGCGGCCAGAACAGTTCGGCCGCCGCCGGCGCTATCGGCCAGCCGCCCTTCCCCACCAACGCCGCGGCCTTCCAGCTGCCGGTTCAGGTGCAGTCGCGCCTGAGCGATCCGGACCAGTTCGCCAACATCGTCATCAAGACCGACACCGAGGGCCGCACCACGCGCGTTCGTGACGTGGCGCGGGTCGAGCTGGGGTCGCAGGACTACGGCATCCGGGGCTATTTCGACGGCCAGCCGGGGGTCGCCCTGGCGATCCAGCAACAGCCCGGCGCCAACGCCCTGGACACCGAAGAACTGGTCCAGGCAGAGATAGAGGCCATTCGCGCCGAACTGCCCCCGGGCATGGATATCTCGGTGCCCTACAACCCGACCGAATTCGTCGCCGAATCCGTCGAAGCGGTGCAGCACACGGTGTTCGAGGCCATGCTGCTGGTCGTGCTGGTCGTCATCGTCTTCCTGCAGACGTGGCGGGCGGCGATTATCCCGATCGTGGCCATTCCTGTCTCGCTGGTCGGCACCTTCGCCGTGCTTCTGGCCATGGGATATTCGATCAACTCCCTGTCGCTGTTCGGGCTGGTTCTGGCCATCGGCATCGTGGTCGATGACGCCATCGTCGTGGTCGAGAACGTCGAGCGGTACATCCGCATGGGGCTGACGCCCAAGGAGGCCGCCTACCGGTCGATGAAGGAGGTGTCAGGGGCCCTGATCGCCATCGGTCTGGTGCTGGTCGCGGTGTTCGTGCCCACGGCCTTCGTGCCCGGAATTCCCGGCATCTTCTATCAGCAGTTCGCCGTCACCATCGCCTCGGCCTCGGTCATTTCGCTGCTGGTGTCCCTGACGCTGTCGCCGGCCATGGCGGCGGTGCTGCTGAAGCCGCACGACATGCATGGCGAACCCGCGCGCAAGCCCGGTGTCCTCGGGACGGCCGCCTATTATGGCGGCTGGGCCGGGCGCAAGTTCAACGACGGTTTCGACTGGCTGTCCGACAAGTACGGCCGCCTGACCGCGCGTCTGGTGCGGACCGTGGGCGTCGTGCTGGCCATCTACGTCGGCCTGCTGGCCCTCACCGCCTGGCGCGTCGTGGACACCCCGACCGGCTTCATCCCGGACCAGGATCAGGGATATCTGATCGGCGTCATCCAGCTGCCGCCCGGCTCGTCGCTGGAACGCACCGAAGCGGTGATGAGCCAGGCCCGGACCATCATCGAGAAGACCGAGGGCGTCGACGGCACGGTGGCCTTCGCCGGTCTGGACGGCACCAGCTTCTCGTTCGGCTCCAACGCCGCGACCATCTTCGTGCGGCTGGACGAGTTCGACCATCGCAACGCCGAGCAGTCGGCGGTCGCGCTGGCCGGCGCCATCACCGGCGCGACCTTCGGCATCGAGGACGCCAACATCTTCGTCATCGCGCCGCCCGCGGTTCAGGGTCTGGGCAATGGCAACGGCTTCCAGCTGATGGTCCAAGACCGAGGCGGCGCCGGCTATCGCGGACTGGAAGGCGCGACCTTCGCCATGATGGGCGCCGCGGCCCAGGCGCCGACACAGGTCCAGCAGGTGTTCTCGACCTACAACACCGGCTCGCCCCGCATCTCGGCCGACATCGACCGCGACAAGGCCCTGATGATGGGCGTCCAGCCGAACGACGTGTTCGAGACGCTCGGCATCTATCTGGGCTCGTCCTACATCAATGACTTCAACTATCTGGGCCGCACCTTCCGGGTGACGGCGCAGGCGGAGCCCGCCTATCGCGACGACGCCGCCGACATCGCCAATCTGAAGACCCGCTCGGCTTCCGGCGCCATGGTGCCGATCGGCGCGGTGGCGACGCTGAGGGACGATGCGGGCCCGGCCCGGGTGGTGCGCTACAACCTGTTCCCGGCCTCCGAGCTTCAGGGACAGGCCGCTCCGGGCGTGTCGTCCGGCCAGGCGCTGGACGCCATGGAAGGCATTGCGGCCCAGGCGCTGCCCGCCGGCTTCTCGTATGAATGGACGGGACTGGCGTTGCAGGAGAAATCTTCCTCGGGCGGGACCACCCTGGTCTTCCTGATGGCGGTGATCTTCGTCTTCCTGGTGCTGGCCGCCCAGTATGAGGCCTTCACCCTGCCCATGGCTGTCGTGCTCATCGTGCCGATGTGCGTGCTGGCGGCCATGATCGGCATCGGCATACGCGGGCTGGACAACAACATCCTGGTCCAGATCGGTCTCGTCGTTCTGATCGCGCTGGCGGCCAAGAATGCGATCCTGATCGTGGAGTTCGCCAAACAGGCCGAGGAGGAAGAAGGGCTCAGCCGCTGGGATGCAGCCGTCAAGGCCGCGCGCATCCGCCTGCGTCCGATCCTGATGACCTCGTTCGCCTTCATCTTCGGCGTCGTGCCGCTGATGCTGGCGACGGGACCGGGCGCGGAGATGCGTCAGTCGCTGGGCACCGCCGTCTTCTCCGGCATGCTGGGCGTGACCCTGTTCGGCCTGATCTTCACCCCGGTCTTCTATGTGGTCAGCCGTTGGGCGGCCTCGAAGATCCCGCAGCGGCCCGAGAAGCCGCGCGCGGTGCCCACCACCCACGGCCTGCCGCCGCACGACGCCGATCCGGCGCCCGCGACGCCGCGGCTGGGAGACGCCTGATGACCACCTTCCCTCCCCTTCGGATCCTGACCGCAACTGCCTTCGCCGCGCTCGCGCTGGCGTCGTGCGCGGTCGGGCCGGGGGCGCCCGACGCCACCCTTCCCCCCTCGGCGTCGGGCGCCTTCGTCGGGGCCGCCACCCCTGCCGTGACGCCCGATGCGGCGCGCGACGACTGGTGGCGGCTCTATGACGACCCTACCCTGGACGGCCTGATCCGTCAGGCTCTGACCGAGAACAACGAGCTGGAAGCGGCCGCCGCCAACCTGCGCCGCGTCCGCGCAGCTCTGGGCGAGGCCCGCGTCGCGCGCCTGCCCTCGACGACCGTGGGCGCCTCCGGCCAGTACGGCCGTGCCTCGGCCTCCACCGTTCCCGGCGGCAACGGAGGCCAGCCGCTGGACGAGGGCGAGACCTATGACGTTGGTCTCGACGTCGCCTATGAGATCGACCTGTTCGGCCGCGTCGGCAGCTCGATCCGCGCCGCCGGCGCCGATGCGGACGCCGCCGCAGCGGCACTCGACGTAGTCCGGGTCTCGGTCGCCGCGGAGACCGCGCGAGCCTATGCCGACGCCTGTTCGGCAAATGCCTCCATCGCCGTGGCCGAGCGGAATATCGCGCTTCAGACCGACACCGCCGAACTGACCGAACGCCTGCTGGCCGCCGGTTCGGGCAACGGTCTGGATGTCGCGCGAGCCCGTTCGACCCTGCAGACCACGCGGGCCATCCTGTCCCCGCTGCGAGCCCAGCGGGACGGCGCGCTGTTCCGGCTGGCGACCCTGACCGGCCGCACACCCGCCGAGGCCAGCGAAGCGGCCCGGGCCTGCGCCCGGCCGCCCCAGCTGTCGCGCCCGATCCCGGTCGGCGACGGTACGCAACTTCTGGCGCGTCGCCCCGACGTGCGTCAGGCCGAGCGCAATCTGGCCGCCGCCGCCGCCCGCGTGAACGTAGCCACCGCCGACCTCTATCCCCGGATCACGCTGGGCGGTTCGCTGGGATCGACGGCGCTGGACGCCGGCGATCTGGGCAGCGACTCCAGCTTCCGCTTCGGCATCGGCCCGCTGATCAGCTGGTCCTTCCCCAACGTCTTCGCCGCCCGCGCGCGGATCGAACAGGCGTCGGCGGGGTCGGACATCGCGCTCGCCAATTTCGACCAGACCGTCCTGAGGGCGCTGGAGGAGACCGAGACCGCCCTGGCCAACTACGCCAATGAACTGGACCGCCGCAACGCCCTGCGCGAGGCGCGGGACCAGGCCGCGCAGGCGGTGCGTCTGTCGCGCCTGAGGTTCGATGCGGGCGCCGACAGCTTCCTGTCAGTGCTGGACGCCGAGCGGACTCTCGTCGGGACCGAGGCCCAACTGGCCAACTCCGAGGCCCTGGTCACCAGCTACCAGATCTCCCTGTTCAAGGCTCTCGCGGGCGGCTGGAGCGCGGTCTGAGCCCCGTTCCTCGCGCTCTCAACAAGGGGGATTGACGGCTGATGAAGTGTTCGCCAACGTAAGGGCGCTCATCAAGACCGGCGGAGGGATAGGCCCTTTGATGCCGGGGCAACCTTCCGGGATCCACCCGATCCTGGAGATGGTGCCAACTCCTGCGAGGCGTCTTCGGAAGCCGCGAGAGATGAGTGAAGCGACGGCCCCCTCACGTCCGGGAGCCGACTGACTTCACGGGTCTGTCACGCAAGGAATTGGTTCGCCCCATCGGTCTCGCTGAGCGAGATCGGAGCGGACCGTGGCGTCCATCGAAACCCTTGAAGAGACCGCCGGACGCGACGTCCACGCGATCATTCCCGACGGCTTCCGGCTGGAGTCGGGCCAGCGCCTGACCGCGACGGAAGTCGTCGGCCGCCTGCACGGCCCCGCAGGCGGTCCGCTGGTCGTCGTGGCTGGCGGCATCTCAAGCGGCCGGTTCGCCACCCGCTGGTGGTCCTGGGCGGTGAAGGCGGGCGGACCGGTCGACCTGAACCGCGTCCGCGTGCTGGCTTTCGACCTCTTGCCGGGAAAGGACGAACCCGGCGTCACCATCACCACCGCCGATCAGGCGCGGCTGCTGGGTCTACTGCTCGATGCACTGGACGAGCCGCGCATCGACGCCTTCGTCGGCGCGTCCTACGGCGGCTGCGTCGGCCTGGCCTTCGCCGCGACCTTCCCCGAGCGGGTCGGCGAGCTGGCCGTCATCTCGGCCGCCCACCGGGCTCACCCGTCCGCGACCGCGGTGCGCGGCGTGCAGCGCCGCCTGCTGGCCTTCTCCCGCGACTGCGGGCGCGAGGCGGAGGGGATCGCCCTCGCCCGTCAGCTGGCCATGACCACCTATCGCACCGCCGACGAGTTCGCCCTGCGCTTCGCCCCGACGGCGCCCCTCGAGGCCGGCGGCGCCTTTCCGGTCTGCGACTATCTGATCGCGAAAGGCGCGACCTACGCCGAGGCGACGAGCGCCGACCGCTGGATCAGCCTGTCGGATTCGCTGGATCGCCACAGCGTCGATCCGCGCGCCGTGCGCTGTCCCCTGACCGTCATCGGCTTTACCTCGGACACCCTGGTGCCCATCGCCGACAGCCGCGAACTGGCCGACCGCGCGCCCAATCTGCGCCGCCTGATCGAGGCGCCCTCGATCTTCGGCCACGACGCCTTCCTGAAGGAGCGCGAGCTGATCGGCCGCGCCCTGCACGACTTCCTTTCCTACCTCCCCGCCTCCCAGCCCAGCGAGATCGCCGCATGACCGCCCCTGCCCAAGCCCACCCCTGTACTACCGCCGCCCGTCACGGCGTGAACAGCGATCCGGCGCACGGCGCGGTGATGCCGCCGCTCTATCTGTCGTCGAACTACAGCTTCGACGGGCTCGATGGAAAACGGCGCTACGACTACACCCGCTCGGGCAATCCGACCCGCGACGTGCTGGGCGAGACGCTGGCGAAACTGGAAGGCGGCTGCGGCGCGGTGGTCACGGCCACCGGCATGGCGGCGGTCGATCTGGCCCTGTTCTCGCTGGAACCCGGCGACCTGCTGATCGCGCCTCATGATCTCTACGGCGGCACCCACCGGCTGCTATGCGCGCGAGCGAAGCGCGGCCATTTCGACGTGCAGTTCGTCGACCAGAACGACCGCGAAGCGCTGGACGCCGCCTTCGCGCTGAAGCCGAAACTGATCCTGATCGAGACGCCGTCGAACCCCCTGATGAGGGTGGTCGACGTGGCGGACCTGTGCGCCCGCGCCCACGCCGTCGGCTGCACGGCGGCGGTGGACAACACCTTCCTGTCGCCGGCCCTGCAGCAGCCCATCGCCTTGGGCGCGGACCTCGTGATCCACTCGACGACCAAATACATCAACGGCCATTCCGACGTGGTTGGCGGCTGCGTGGTGGCGAAGGATCCGGCCGATGTGGAACGGCTGACCTGGTGGGCCAACTGTCTGGGCGTCACCGGTTCACCCTTTGACGCCTATCTGACCCTGCGCGGCGTGCGCACCCTGTTCGCCCGCGTCGAGCGGCAGCAGGCGACGGCGGGCCGTGTGGCCGAATGGCTGGCCGCGCAGCCCGCGGTGAAGGCGGTCCACTATCCCGGCCTGAAGACCCACCCCGGCCACGCCGTCGCGGCGCGGCAGCAGGCGGGCTTCGGCGCCATGCTGAGCTTCGAGCTGCACGACATCGAGGCCGTCCGCGCCTTTGTGGACGGGCTCAATGTCTTCACCCTCGCCGAGTCCCTCGGCGGCGTCGAAAGCCTGATCGCCCACCCGGCCCTGATGACCCATGCGGCCATGACCCCGGACGCGCGCACTGTCGCCGGCATCACCGACGGCCTGCTGCGGCTGTCGATCGGTCTGGAGCATCCTGAGGACCTTCTGGCCGACCTGACCGCCGCCCTCGCCCTGATCCCCCACACGGCGCCGCTCGCCGCAGAAGCCGCGTGAGGACCTGATGACCGCTCTTCCCCTTTCCCGAACCCCGGCCGCCGACGACGTCTCCTCCCCCGTCGCCGACGAACCGGTGGCCCTGCTGCAGCTCGATCTCTCCGACCCCCTTGAGGCCGCCTCCGCCGTGTATCGGCAGGTCCGGCGAGGCCGCCGGGTCGTCGCGGTCGCCTGTGGCAGGGCCGATGCTTCCGCGCGTCTGGCCGAGGCGCTGGACGCCATCGGCGTGGGCGCGATCCGACCGGCCCCGGGCGAGGCCCTGCTGGGCGCGGGTGTCGCCATCGTGGCCGGAGCCTCGGCTGCGCCTGACCGAAGCGCGACGGCGTCCGCCCGGCCTCTCCGCGTGGCCCTCGCCGGATGCGGCGTAGTCGGCGGCGGCGTCCTGCAGCGGCTGCTGGCCGATCGCCGGTTCGAGGTCATCGGGGTGCTGGTCCGCAATCCGGACAAGCCGCGGGACACGATTATCCCTGAAGGTCTGGCCCTGTCCGATCCCGCCGCCCTGCTGGCGCGCGAGCCCGATGTGGTGGTCGAGGCCATCTCCGACGCCTCGACCGGTCTGGCCCTGATCCGCGCCGCCCTGTCGCGCGGGGTTCACGTGGTCAGCGCCAACAAACAGGCGGTCGGCGGCGACCTCCCCGGTCTGACAGCGCTGGCTGAAGGCGCCGGCGCGCGCCTGCTCTATTCCGCCAGCGTCGGCGGCGGCGCGCCTCTGATCGAGACGGTGCGCCGCGCCGCCGCCCAGGGAGAGATCGTGCGCATCGAGGCGGTGCTGAACGGCACCTGCAACTTCATCCTCAACCGTCTGGCCGAGGGCGGGGCGTTTGAGGAGGCCCTGTCGGCCGCCCGAGACGCCGGCTTCGCCGAGGAAGACCCGACCGCCGACCTGACCGGGCTCGACGCCGCCGCCAAACTGGCCATCCTCGCCCACGAAGGACTGGACCGGTCGCTGCGGATCGAAGCCATCGCGCGCCAGACCCTGTCCGCCGACGCGGTCCTGCCCCCAGGCCGCGTCCGTCAGATCGCGCGGCTGGACGTGGCTTCCGGCCGGACCGGCGTGGCCTTCGAAGCCGTGGACGGCGACACCCTTTTCGCCATCCTGCCCGACGAGGCGAACGCGCTGCGGGTCACTCTGGCGGACGGCCGCATCTTCACCGCGACCGGTCGGGGCGCGGGCCGCCGTCCCACCGCCGAAAGCGTCTGGGCCGATCTGGAGGATCTGATCGCGGCGAGGTGATAAATCACACCGATCATCCCCGCGAAGGCGGGGACCCAGGTTTGAGCAACGAACAGACTGGGCGAACGAGGGGCGCCTGCCCGAGACCGGTGACGAGGCCAAAGCCCAGGTCCCCGCCTTCGCGGGGATGCACGGGTGTATCTCCCCCTCGACACCGCCGGTTTCGCCGTTCAGGTTCCTCCCGCACCTTGGGGAGGACGCATGACCGACGCCGCCGAACACACTGTCGACCGCGACGACCGTCTGGTCATCCTGGCCTCGTCGGTGGGGACCGTGATCGAGTGGTACGACTTCTATCTGTACGGCTCTCTGGCGGCGATCATCACGGCCCAGTTCTTCTCAGGCGTGAACGAGACGACCGGCTTCATCTTCGCCCTCATGGCTTTCGCCGCGGGGTTCGCTGTGCGGCCGTTCGGGGCGATTTTCTTCGGGCGGCTGGGCGACCTTTGGGGGCGCAAGAACACCTTCCTCGTCACCATGCTGCTGATGGGGTTGTCGACCTTCGTGGTCGGGCTGTTGCCGTCGTACGCAGCCATCGGCGTGGCGGCGCCGGCGATCCTGATCGCCATGCGGCTGGTGCAGGGTCTGGCGCTGGGCGGAGAGTACGGCGGGGCGGCCACCTATGTCGCCGAGCATGCGCCGCCCGGAAAGCGCGGCTTCTACACCTCCTTCATCCAGATCACCGCGACCGCCGGCCTGATGCTGAGCCTGCTGGTCATCCTCGGCGTGCGCACCGCCGTCGGAGAGGAGGCCTTCAAGGAGTGGGGCTGGCGCATTCCCTTCCTCGTCTCGATCCTGTTGCTGGGCGTGTCGTTGTGGATCCGGCTGAAGCTGGCCGAGAGCCCGGCCTTCGCCCGCATGAAGGCCGAGGGTAAGGGATCGAAGACGCCGCTGAAGGACAGTTTCGCCAAATGGCCGAACCTGAAGCTGGTGCTGATCGCGCTGGTCGGGCTGACGGCGGGTCAGGCGGTGGTCTGGTACACGGGCCAGTTCTACGCCCTGTTCTTCCTCGAGAAGACGCTGAAGGTCGACGGGCCGCTGGCCAATATCCTGATCGCCACAGCCCTGCTGCTGGCCACCCCCTTCTTCGTCTTCTGGGGCTGGTTGTCGGACAAGGTGGGGCGCAAGCCGATCATTCTGACAGGCTGCCTGCTGGCTGCGCTCACTTATTTCCCACTGTTCCACGCCCTTACCCAGGCCGCCAATCCGCAGCTGGCGGCGGCCACGGCGACGGCCCCGGTCAGCGTCTACGCCGACCCCGCCGACTGCGCCCTGCAGTTCGATCCGGTGGGCAAGACGGTGTTCGACAGCTCCTGCGATCTGGCCAAGTCGTATCTGGCGAAGGCAGGCGTCACCTATGTCAATGTCGTCGCCCCCGCCGGCTCGACGGCCGAGGTTCGCATCGGGCCGGTGAGCGTCGCCAGCTTCGACGGCGCGGCCCTGCCCCGCGCCGACTTCGCCGCCCGCAAGACAGAATGGGAGACCGGTCTCGGCGCCGCCCTGGCTTCCGCGGGTTATCCGGCCAAGGCCGACAGCGCGCTGGTGAACAAGCCGCTGGTCGTGGCCATCCTGTTCCTGCTCGTCCTCTATGTGACCATGGTCTACGGGCCGATCGCGGCGGCGCTGGTGGAGATGTTCCCGACCAACATCCGCTACACCTCGATGTCCCTGCCCTATCATATCGGCAACGGCTGGTTCGGCGGCTTCCTGCCCACCACGGCCTTCGCCATGGTCGCCGCCACGGGCAACATCTACTACGGCCTCTGGTATCCGGTGGTGGTCGCGCTGGTCACGGTGGTGATCGGCTTCCTGTTCGTCCGTGACCGGAAGGATGTCGACCTGCACGCGTGATGGACCCGCCAAGATGACTGATCCCGAGATTTATCCCGTCCCCTCCGAATGGTCGCAGCGCGCGCGGATGAACAGCGCGTCCTATGAGTCCGCCCGCACCGCCGCGCGCGAGACACCCGACGCCTTCTGGAGCGAGCAGGCCCGCCGTCTGGACTGGATGACCCCGCCGACCCGCATCAAGGACGTGTCGTTCGACAAGGCCGACTTCCGCATCCGCTGGTTCGAGGATGGAATCCTGAACGTCGCCTGGAACTGCCTCGACCGGCATCTGGCCGAGCGTGGCGACGAGACGGCGATTCTTTGGGAAGGGGACGAGCCAACCCAGTCCGGCGGACTGACCTATCGCGAACTGCACGCCGAAGTCTGCCGCATGGCCAATGTGCTGAAGGGGCTCGGCGTCGTGAAGGGCGACCGGGTCACCCTCTATATGCCGATGATCCCCGCGGCCGCCGTTGCGATGCTGGCCTGCGCCCGGATCGGCGCAGTCCATTCGGTCGTCTTCGGCGGCTTTTCGCCCGACAGCCTGGCGGGCCGGATCGAGGACTGCGGATCGAAAGTCGTCATCACCGCCGACGAGGGCCTGCGCGCCGGCAAGCGCATCCCCCTGAAGGCCAATGTCGACGCCGCGCTGGAGAAGGTAGCGGTCGACAAGGTGCTGATCGTCTCGCACACCAACGCCGACATCCCGATCATCCCCGGCCGCGATGTTCGCTACGGCGAGGCCAAACACGCCGTCAGCGACGAATGCCCGTGCGAGCCGATGGCCGCAGAGGATCCGCTGTTTATCCTCTACACATCGGGCTCGACCGGAAAGCCCAAGGGGGTGCTGCACACCACGGGCGGCTATCTGTTCTGGGCGGCGTGGACGCACGAACTGGTGTTCGACTACCGCCCCGGCGAGGTCTTCTGGTGCACCGCAGACGTGGGCTGGGTCACCGGCCACAGCTATTGCGTCTATGGCCCGCTGGCCAATGGCGCGACGACCCTGATGTTCGAGGGCGTGCCCAACTATCCGGATCACAGCCGCTTCTGGCAGGTGATCGACAAGCATCAGGTCGAGATCTTCTATACGGCCCCCACCGCGCTGCGGGCGCTGATGCGCGAGGGCGACGCGCCGGTGAAGGCGACGTCGCGCAAGTCCCTGCGCCTGCTCGGCAGCGTCGGCGAGCCGATCAATCCCGAGGCCTGGCGCTGGTATCATGAGGTCGTCGGCGAAGCCCGCTGCCCCATCGTCGACACCTGGTGGCAGACCGAGACCGGCGGCATCCTGGTCTCGCCCCTGCCCGGCGCCACGGACCTGAAGCCCGGCTCAGCGACCAAGCCGCTACCCGGGGTGGAGTTGCAGCTGGTCGATGCCGATGGCGGGGTGCTGGAGGGCGCGACCTCGGGCAATCTGTGCATCACCGACAGCTGGCCGGGCCAGATGCGCACCGTCTGGGGCGACCACCAGCGCTTCTTCGACACCTATTTCAGCGCCTATCCGGGCAAGTATTTCACCGGCGACGGCTGCCAGCGCGACGAGGACGGCTACTATTGGATCACGGGCCGGGTCGACGACGTCATCAACGTCTCGGGCCACCGGATGGGCACCGCCGAGGTGGAGTCAGCCCTCGTCCTGCACGACGACGTTGCCGAGGCCGCCGTGGTCGGCTTCCCGCACGATATCAAGGGTCAGGGCATCTACGCCTATGTCAGCCTGAACGTCGGGGTCGAGCCGACGGACGCGCTGAAGAAGGCGCTCGTCGCACATGTGCGGAAGGAGATCGGGCCGATCGCGGCGCCCGATGTGATCCACTGGGCGCCGGGTCTGCCGAAGACGCGGTCAGGGAAGATCATGCGGCGGATCCTGAGGAAGATCGCCGAAGGAGACACAGGATCGCTGGGCGATACGTCGACTTTGGCGGATCCGGCGGTGGTGGAGGAATTGGTGCGGAATCGGGCGGATCGGCCGAGCTGAGGGCAGCCGGAGGTTCAGCCCAAACTGCGCACCGCGCGCCAGGACCCGGGGCTGCCGGCTTGGGTGCATTGCCAGCCGACCGGTCCCTGATCACTGGGTGCAAGGTTGAAAACCATGCTGCCGCGAGCCCAGAAGGTGCGTTCGAAATTGCCCGGCGCCCTTGCAGGCGACATCGAGGCGAACGTGACCACCGGATAGTCGTCGCCTTGCGCTTCCGCTCGGTTGAAACCGATTTCGCAGCGATAGGGATCGATGCGGACCTCTCGTTTGAACCAGCCGATCTCCATGCCGGTGCCGGCGCCATAGGTGTCGATCCAGCGGCCCGTCCGGGGCGTTCGCAGGTTCTTGCCTGGCGGGACCACATCACCGGTGGTCTCGATCAGGGCCGTTACGCCAGCCATGTCATGCAAATTGCCGGTGCTGTAGTTGCCACCGGCCCTGACAGGCAGCGATGTCGACGATCCCCACACTACTGAATATGCCCCGCTGTTCAGGCGTTCGGCGTGTTGCTGAATGCTGTTGAACTGGACCGCAAGGCCACGGTGTGGCGATTTTCCCGCGTTCAACAGGATGTCGCCCCCCAGATTTCCTTCGAGATAATTTCCCGTCACCTGGGTGGCCATGCACGCTCCAAGGACGATGGCGCGACCCGACATGCCTTCGATGACATTGTCGCAGAGGGTGCAGGTGTGGACGGCGGGATCGCCGTCATTTCCGTCGATCACGATGCCGTCCTGCCCGAACTCGATGATGTTCTGGGTCAGGCGTGAATCGTAGGCCATCGGCGTCTTCAGGAAGGCTCCCCGGCCGCCGCGGAATATGACGCCGGTCGCCCGCAGGGTCTGGACGAATTCCTCGGCGTAGATGCCCCAGTCGAAATTGTTGATCTGAAGACCGGGATTCAGGATCAGCCGGATGAACCGATCGCCATTGATGAATCTGGAGCCGGCCCCGGCGGCCGAGGTGAAGCGGAGGCCGGAGCTTATCACCAGGTCGTAGAACCGCCCCCGGGGACAGTCGAACATGAAACCGTTTTCGGTGCAGTGGACGGCCCCGTCGCCAACGATCGTCAGCTTGGTGGGCCGGGCGACATCCCCGTCGACGCCGATCTCGTTGACCGGAAAGTCGATTCTTCCGAACACGAAGGGAGTCGGACTCTCGGGGATCAGCACCTTGCGGCTGCCCCTCAAGGCGTGGGCGATCGCGCGCGTCATGCCGAGCGAATCCCTGGTCTTGTCGCCGCCGACCGCCCCGAAATCCATGATCGAGACGGCTTCGCTCATCTTCGAATTCACGTCGCGGAGTACCGCGTTGGGCGCATTGGCCCGGAACCCTACGAGGCCGGCGCCTGCGTCCGTCGCAAACCGCCGGCGCAGCTCGAGGTCTGCCTCCGACTGTCGTCCGCCTGCCGGGCTTGCCGGGGCGGTGCTACCCGCCATTGTTCCGCCGGCGATGGCTGCGCCGAGAAGAGCGCGACGGGTGTTCTCATTTTTCGCATCACGCATGCGCGCCGAATATCAGAGACGACCGGCAAGAAGAAGGCGGCCTACAGGCTCGGTCGGACCGCGCCCCGGGCCTCTAGACGACGATGCGGATGACCTTGAACGCTTCAGCGTAGCCACAACCGTTCTGGCTTCCACGGAACTTCGCCAGCGCGGTACAGGCTTCGATCGAGCGAGACGGCGCCTCGTGGATCTGTGAGGCGTAACAATTCAACGCCCCCTGCTTGGCCTCCAGGTGATCGCTGATGTCCACATAGAACTCGGGTCCGAAGGCCGGCTCGATCCCGGGTGCATTCCAGTGGGTTTCCGACAGGGTCTCGTACGCCAGAACGACCTTCGGGGCCTCGGCATGAACCGGGCGGCAAGCGACAACCGACGCATCGAAGATCGTCCGGTGATCGATGTGACGGTCAGGGAAGGGCAACAGCACCCAGTCCGGATTGCAGGAGCGGACGAATGCGGAAATCTTGCCGTTAAGCTCAGCCACGGGGCTGACATGCACCAGCGTCGCGGGGATCTGGAGGAACTCCGTCCGCGCCACGCCCAGCAGCTTCATCGCCGCCTCGGCTTCGCGCCGGGTGATTTCGAAAGCCGTCTGAGGGTAAAGTGGCGGCAGATGTCCGCTGACGATCAGAACAGAGACCTCGACACCCTCGGCGGCGAAACGGGCGATCGTTCCTCCGGCTCCGAGCGTCTCGTCATCGGGATGTGGCGCAATCACCACCAGTCGCTTGGGCAAATTCATAACTGCAGCGTCCGCAACTCGGGAAGGGGGATGATCAGTTCGACGGGCTTGGTGAAACGGCTGGCCAGTTTGGCCGCGATATCATCGGCGAAATTCCAGGCGAACAACACCAGGACGTCCGGCGTCGTTTGATCGAGTTCATCGCTCAGCCGGATCGCGATGCCCGTGCCGGGGAAGAAGCGTCCGGCCTTGTAGGGATTGTCGTCGACGACATAGGCGATGTCATCCGATCCGATGCCCGCCATCTTCATCAGCAACGTCGCCTTTGTAGGGGCGCCGTATCCCGCGATGGTCTTGCCGCTGTTCGCCCGGTCCCGGACGACCTCGCGGAACGCGGTCATCGTGTCTTCGATCATCTTGCGCCAGCCGTGCAGGAACGCGTCGTCGTAGAGAACGGAGGACCGTTCGGCGTCCAGGAAGGCTTTCGCCGACGGGGAAATCCCGCCGTTCCCGGTCTTGCGCAGGAGGAGGCGCAGAGACCCGCCTTGCACCGCATTGACGCTCAGATCGAGGACATCGAAGCCCAGGGCCGTCAGGTGCCGGACGAGCGGCGCCGCGTGATGGTAGTCGAGGTGCTCGTGGTAGATGGTGTCGAAACAACCGGTTCGCAGCACTTCCCGGAAGTACCCGATCTCAAAGCCGAAATAGCCGTCGTCCTTGAGCAGGTCGTAAACGTTGCGGAATACGCCCGCCAGATCATCGACGTGAGCCAGGACGTTATGGCTGGTCACATAGTCGGCCGGCCCTCGCCGGCGTTTGATCTCTGCGACCGCTTCGGCGTCGAAAAACGTGTTGAGGGTCTCGACGCCGTTCTCGTTGGCGATCTGCGCCGGCAAAGAGGCCGGATCCACGCCGATGACAGAGAAGCCCAGGGCCTTGAACGGTTTGAGCGCCGTGCCGTCGTTGGACCCGACGTCCACGACCAGCCCGCCTTCGGGCAGAATGCAGTTGTCGACGACCCAGTCCGCATAGCCTTCGAGGTGCTTTACGAAGCTGGCCCCGATCCCGCTCAGATAGGTATAGTTGGTGGCATACATCAGGGCGGGATCGACCGCCGCGCCCAACTGGAAATGGCCGCACGTCCCGCAGCGCATCAGCGCAAGCGGATAGGAACTTGCGGCGACCGCCGCATCGCGCGTTTGCTGGAGGTTATTGCCCAGCGGCACCTCGCCGAAATCGACCTGTTGCTGGAGGTGATCGTCCCCGCACAGGCGGCAGGCGCCTATTTTCTTGAAGGAGGAACTCATGCCTGCCCGTGCGTGGCGAGCATTTCGGCCAGGTTTTCTTCCGTAACGAAGGTAACCCGGACGGTGTCGCGCTCGTAGGTTTCCTGGTCTCGCGGCAGCTTGCTGCTGACGATCAGACGGGTCTCGACCGGGAAATAGGTCGCATGGATCTCGTTGTCCGGCGTGAAGATGTTCTCGCCCTGACGAACCTTGAGATACTTCACCTCGCCGGTGTCGCGCTCTTTGTAGAAGTAGTCGATCTCACCTTCGAGCACATACATGAAGTGAAAATCGGTCAAATGATAGTGGTTCGACCGAATCGCGCCGGCGTTACATGTGATGATCGAGACGTTCATAACCGGCTCGTCCACGATCGACAGGATTCCTCCCCGAGCGTCTGCGTCGCGCTGGATGTTGGGGAAGAGCGTCGTTGTGCGCGGCAGATCCATTTGGAGCGTCCTGGAGGTTTCTGAGGTTGGCGAGACACCGTCGAGCGAGGGCGTTGGCGCCTTCTAATAGAATGAGCATGACCTGCCAATCGCCTTACGTCACGCCCTCTCCGCGCCACGGGCCGAAGTCAGCTGCGCTCCCAACCGCTCAAGGCTGGCGGCGATCTCAATCATGACCTGACCACGTTCGGCCTGATCAGAAAGCCACGCATCCCGGCCGACGGCAAACATCGCCTGGAAGGCATCATGATCCACGAGGGCTTCAGCCTCCCCGTCACGAACGATCGTCCGTTCGCCTGGCCGTCCATAGAAGAAGGGCGAAACGGACAGCTCAGGCCGATCCATCCCCCTGAGGACAATACGGTTCTCGTAGTCTCCGACCCCGATCCTGATGGAGACATCCACACCGGCCGCAGTTCCTGAGATCACCAGCGCTTCACGACCGAAGTCTCCGGGGAACCGGACCTCTGTCAAAGCCAGGTCCGCAAGCGGGAGCCGGAAATCCGCCAGCAGGGACATCGCATAGGACCCGATGTCGTACAGGCTCGAATTTTCGATCCCGTCTTCCTGGCGGAATGTGCCCGACGGCAGCGACGGGATCATGAAAGCGATCTCGATCGAACGGACCTGCCCCGCCCGCTGGCGCCATTCGTCGCTGACAAGCCCGTAGGCGGTCGTGTGTCGATGCATGAACCCTTCGACCAGAACGCCGCCGGTTCGAGCGGCCGCCTCGACCGCGAGCCTCGCCTGCCGGGATGAAACGAACGCCGGCTTCTCTACGATCACATCCCGGCCTGCCTCCAGAATACTGAGCGCGGCCGGGAAATGCGCGGCAGGCGGTGTCGCCAGAACGAACATCGTATCGTGCGGCAAGGCGTGCATCGCAGCCTCGACGTTTTCAAACCGCGGATACGGCGAACCTCCGCCAGGACGGCGGCTCACAACACCGGCGATGGCCTGTCCGTTCGCCTCGAGAGCGGGGATGAGCCTGTTCGAGGCGTGCCGGCCAAGGCCGACCACGCAGACCCGCTCAAAGCGAACCCCGGTCACGCCGCGGCGGTTCCAGCCGGTTGTTCCCTCAGGAACAGGCGTCTGCACAGGAAGTAGAACGGAACGGTCACGACCGCCATGGCGACAGCCACAGCCCACAGCCTTCCCCATCCCAACGCCTCGAGACCCGCAGCCGCCGCCACGACGAGCGCGGCGTTGACCACCTGCGGCAACAGATAGGCAAAGCCACGGTATCGCAGGTCCAGCTTCTGATAGAGATGCAGATAGTTTCGGGTCAGCAGGTCGTGCTTCTCCACCACCCGCACACAAAGGACATAGAAGGTGTCGAAAGCCGGAAGCGCCAGCGCCGCCAGAATCCTGGGATGAACGGCTTCATTGCCTGCCTTCAGCAACATCATCGCCAACAGCACCAGAACTGATGAAAAGGCGAAACTGCCCGCGTCGCCCAGGTACAGCATCTTCGGCCTGACATTGAACGCCGCGAATGGAAGCACGAACGCGAGGCAGGCCGCCCCCATGACCCCGACCAGGTTGCCGTCCAACGGGACGGAAAAGAGAATCAGCACTCCGGTCAGCGCGATAAAGGTCGCAAGATTCAGATCCGCGCCGTCATAGAAATTCACGATGTTGGTGAGGAAGACGTTCAGGACGCCCGCCGCCAGGCCGAAGCCGATCCAGACCCACGGGTCCGGCGGGGCGGCGCTGACAAGGATCAGGGCGCCGATTCCGGCGCCCGTAAGAAAACTGACCCCCATCCGCACCCGGGCGCTCAGTTCTCGCAGATCATCCAGCCAATATATTCCAACGGCGAGAACGAGCAGACCGAGAATGGCGAGTATCGGCTCGGAGGCGGAACTGGCCGCGACCGCTGTCAGGAGCACCACGGGCAGGAAGACCCCGAATCCGGTGGGGGTGATCTCCCTGCTACGGTAGCGAAGCCAGAGACGGCGATAAATTACACCCAATATCAGCGTGACGATCGCCACCCCTGCCAAGAGCACAAGGAAACCCGGTGGTGGCGTACCCAGCATTGTGAAGTGTAATCCAGCAGTTCTTGAAACGGTGCCGGTCTAGCAACCGACGTCATCAATTCAAACAGACGTGCGCTTCTGAATCAGCCTTGCCCCGACGGCCACATCTTTCGTCACCGTCGACCCCGCGCCAATGACGGCGCGATCACCTACGGACACCGGAGCAATGAGGAGCGACCCGGACCCGATGAGCACATCGGCTCCGATCATCGCCGGCTGGCGGGTTCCTTCGTCGAAATTGCAGAACACGACGCCCGCGCCAATTATGGACCGCGCGCCGACCGTCGCGTCCCCGACAAACGCGCGATGAGAGATTTTCACACCGTCCGCGAAAAGGCTCCGGGCCGCCTCGACGTGCGCGCCCAGGATACAGTCGCTTCCCACCCGGCAGTCGTTCCTGATGAAGCAGAAGGGACCGAACAGGTTTCGGTCTCCGGCGATCGTGTGTGACAGCACGGAGTGGGAACGCACCACGGTGTCCCGCCCGAGAGAGACATCAGTGAGGACGCTCCCGCCCTCGATGCGCGACGGCCCCACGACAACGCAATCACCGTTGAAAGTCGTCTGGGGGCCGAGATAGATTTCGCCGCTGAGCGTTACCGACGAGCCAGCTGGCAGATACAGACTTTCGCATCCGAAAGCCTCTCTCAGGGCCGCTTGGCGATCTATTCTGACCGGCTTGGCAAAGGTGGCGACAAACACGCTAGCGATCTCCGCTGGATCGGACGGCGGCGTGAAGGAGAGCCTCCGTCGCATCGATCGCCGAGTGGAACGAAAAATCCTTCAGATAGGCAGCGCGGCCTCGCCTGCCCATCTCCGCCAGGGCGGCCTTAGGGAGGTTGGCCAGTTCTACCATAGCATTCGCCATCGCATCGACATCCTGGGGCGGTACGGACACGCCGGCGCCGGCCTGTTCGATAAAGCTGGCGGCTTCGCCCCGAACCCCGATGAGCACCGGCTTGCCCATCGCCATGTAGAATTGGGTTTTCTGCGGAATGGTGATCGCAAATAGCGGGTCGTCCCACAGGTGCAGCGCCAGCACATCCCCGGCGTGGAAAATGTCACCGATCTGCGTCCTCGGCACGCCCGGCTCGATCCTGACGTTCGTCGCTCCGAGGTCCTGAACGAGTGCTCGCAGACTTCCGCTCTCGATACCGTCCCCGATCAGCAGGAGTTTGAGATCTGGCACACGGTCGCGGGCCTGATGGGCCGCACGGACAAGGGTGTCCAGGCCTTGGACCCGTCCCAGATTTCCCCCGTAGACGATGTTGAAGCCCCCTTCGAACCCAAAGCGGGTGAGGTCACAGGAGCCGGACGGGGCTGCGGCCTGTTCGTCGGCCCAGTTGTAGACGACGTCGACCTTGTCGGCCGGCACCCCACGCTCAACGATCCTGGCCTTTATTCCTCGAGACTGGGCAAGAATGCGGGCTGAGCAGCGATAGACGAAATTGCATATCGCACTCAGCACGCCGGTCATCCTGGCCGTTCCCCGCATGCCGGACTTTACGACCGAGTCCGGCCAGAGGTCCTGGATATCGAGAACAAACGGGCGCCTCGCGACGCCGCCTGCAACCGCCGCCGCGAGGCCGACGGTGATGGGCGGATAGGCGTAGATGACGTCAAATCGCCGGGCCTGCACGGCGCAAAACAGCGCGGCGCTGAGAGAGAAGGAAAGGTAGTTCAGGATCCGCCTGATGCTCGACCCGTCGTGGCTGGGGTACAATGCGAGACGATGGACCGTAATGTCCTCAAGGACTTCGCGCTGATACAGCCGTAAACGATAGCCAGGGTAGATTTTTCCGATCGGATAGTTCGGGAAGCCGGTCACGACCTCAATATGGTGGCCTCGATCCGCCAGCGCCTTTACGAAGGCGATGCCCTTGATCATCGGCTCCGGCTCAAACCACTGTGTCAGGTAAAGAATACGCAAAGTGGTGCTCTAGTATTCTTTCCACACCGTCCGGCGGACGTAGTCAGTATAGCTGAGGATGATGCGCAGGACCTTGTCCGAGACATTCGGGGAAGAATAATCCCGAACGAGACGCAGGTCCCGTTGGTCCCCGCGCTGCTGCGTTTCGAGGATCGCCAGGCCTTGCAGCACCCTCTCCGGATTGAGTCCCGTCATCATGACGGCGCCCTCCTCCATGCCTTCGGGGCGCTCGTGCGCTTCCCGCAGATTGAGGGCGGGAAAATTGAGGATCGAGGATTCTTCGGTGATCGTTCCGCTATCGGAAAGAACGGCCCGCGCCTGCATCTGCAGGGCGATGTAGTCCAGGAAGCCGAACGGCTTCAGCAGACGAACCCGGTCATCGAACTTGAGATCGAAGCCTTCGATGCGCGCGCGGGTCCGCGGATGGGTGCTGACCAGGACAGGTTCGCCCGTGAAGTCGGCGACCGCGTCCAGACAGTCCGCCAGCCGACGAATCTGGCGCTCTGAATCAACGTTCTCCTCGCGGTGCGCGCTGACGACGGCGTATCGTCCGGCGCTCAGCCCCTGAGTCTGCAGGATGTCGGATCGGTCGATGCCGGGTCGATAGTGGGTCAGCACTTCCAGCATGGGACTGCCGGTGCAGATCACGCGATCCGGAGCAACGCCTTCGGCGAGAAGGTAGTCCCGAGCGATCGCCGAATAAGTGAGGTTGATGTCTGCCGTGTGATCGACGATCCGGCGGTTCGTTTCCTCGGGCACCCTCTGGTCGAAGCACCGGTTTCCGGCTTCCATGTGGAAGATCGGCACCTTGCGGCGCTTGGCCGGGATCACGGACAGGCAGCTGTTCGTATCACCGAGCACGAGCAAGGCATCGGGCTTTTCGGCTTCGAGAACCTTGTCCACCGCGATGATGATCTGGCCGATCGTCTCCGACGCCGACCCGCCAGACGCATTGAGGAAGTGGTCCGGCTTGCGTAGCTCCAGGTCCTTGAAGAAAATCTCGTTCAGCTCGTAATCATAGTTCTGACCCGTATGGACCAGAACCTGGTCGACGTGCTGGTCGAGCCGGGAAATGACACGGGACAGGCGGATGATTTCGGGTCGCGTTCCCACGACCGTCATGATCTTCAGTTTCTTCATTCTCAGACCTTCTGGGCGACGGTGTCGGGCGCCTGGCGATCGAACACCTCGTTCGCCCAGAGCATGACGACCATTTCGGTGTCGCCGATATTGGTGATGTCGTGGGTCCAGCCGGGAATGGTTTCCACGACCCGTGCTTCGTCGCCGTGAGTGACGATCTCATGCCTCTCGTTCGTCACGATGTGGCGGAAGCCGAACCGGGCCGTGCCCGTGAGGACGAGGAATTTTTCCGTCTTTGTGTGATGGTAGTGCTGTCCCCGGGTGATGCCGGGTCCCGCGGTGAAATATGAGAATTGACCGCAGTCGGGCGTCTTCAGCATCTCGACAAAGACGCCGCGAGGATCCGCGTGGCGGACAAGATCGTAGGCGAAGGCGTCGGGCTCGAGATAGCTCAGATAGGTGGAATACAGCGCACGCGTCAGACCCACTCCGACGCGGGGCGTCATCAGGCTTTCCCGGCTTGCGGCAAAGCCCCGGATGGCGTCGGCGACCTCGCCGACGGTCGTCGAATAGACCGGGTCCACATCAGCGAACGTGGCGCCGGTCGGCGGGGCGTCCATCAGCGCAAGAAACGTCCGGCAAACATCGTCGATGTAGACCAGATCAAGGGCTGCGGCAGGGTCGTTGACCCGGATATCCAGTCCCCGCGCGACGTTGTGGCAGAAGGTGGCCACGGCCGAGTTGTAGTTGGGCCTGGCCCACTTTCCGAAGACATTCGCCAGACGGAAGATCCGGACCGGCGCGCCCGTCGCGGCGGAGTGCGAGAACAGGGCCTCCTCTGCGGCGCGCTTGCTTGCGCCGTACGGCCCCGCCCGGTCCGCCTGGGTCGAGGAGCTGTAGATGATCGGCGCGAGGCATCCCGCCGCGGCCAAGCCGTGGACCACGCGTCGGGTGAAGTCGGTATTCCCGCTGACGAACTCATCGTCGTTATCCGGCCGATTTACGCCGGCCAGATGGAAGACGATCTCCGCCTGGGCGAGAGCCGCCGCCAGCTCCGCCTGCGAGGTCTGCCGGCCTATGGCGATGACGTTGCCCACGCCGCGCTCAGCCAGGTGCACCATCAGATTACGGCCGATGAACCCGTGCGCGCCCGTCACCACTACGGCCATGCCTCTAGTCCTCCAGAACCGCGCGCTCGCCTCGAACGATGCTTTGCATGAAACTCAACTTGAGCAGAAGCGCCTTCATCGCCTCTACATCCAGGCGCTCCGTATTGTGCGAGTTGTACTCCTCGTCCCCCGCGGCGCCCGGGTCCCCTTCCTCGACAAACTTGGTGTAGTTCAGGTCCCGATCGTCCGGAGGGACCCGGAAATAGTCGCCCAGATCGTCGGCGCGCGCGCGCTCCTCCCGGCCAAGCAGGGATTCATACAATTTTTCGCCATGGCGGACGCCAATGGTCCGGACCTCGTGCCCGGGCCGGTCCATCAGCTCCAGCAGCGCCTGGATCAGCGTGCCGACGGTGGCTGCCGGCGCTTTCTGGACGAAGATATCGCCGTTGTCGCCGTTGGCGAACGCGTACAGAACCAGCTCCACCGCGTCGTCCAGCGTCATCATGAACCGCGTCATCTCCGGGTCAGTCACGGTGATGGGTTCGCCGTTAAGCACCTGGTTGACGAACAACGGAATGACCGACCCCCGCGACGCCATGACGTTGCCGTACCGGGTGCCGCACGCCGTGGTTCCTGATCCCTGGAACCCGCGGGAGGTGGCGACCATGATCTTTTCCATCATGGCCTTCGATATGCCCATCGCATTGATCGGATAGACGGCCTTGTCCGTGCTCAGACAGATAATGCGCTCCACGCCTGCGGCATGCGCCGCCGCCATGACGTTTTCCGTGCCGAGGACATTCGTTCGGACCGCCTGCATCGGGTAGAACTCGCACGACGGAACCTGCTTGAGAGCAGCGGCGTGGAAGCAATAGTCCACGCCCTGCATGGCGCTCAGCACGCTGCGTTCATCACGCACGTCGCCCAGATGGAATTTCAGCTTCGGATCGGCATAGCGTTTCCGCATGTCGTCCTGCTTCTTCTCATCCCGGCTGAAAATGCGCACTTCGCCGACATCGGACTTCAGGAACCGACGCAGAACCGCGTTACCGAACGAGCCCGTGCCGCCGGTGATAAGCAACACCTTGTCCTTAAACATCAACAGACCATCCAGCCTCGGGTTTCCACAATGCGGCCGCCGGGCCGTGCCCCACCTGGCGATTTGAGCCCGCAGCCGGCCCGTTTGACGGACCGCGCTGGCTGGCTCGCCCCTTACGCCATCGAGGGACCCCGATCAAAGAGTTTTGGCCAACAGCGCCGATGCGGTCATAACCCGGTGAGCAAGCCCACGAACCCGTCACCGTACATATACATGCTTTCGACATAACCGATCGATTTGTAAGAGAAATAACCCATCGTCAAAAGAAAAACAGGGTGGCTGCAGCGCCGGTCTCGCACAACAAAGTAGATGAAAACCATGACGCCAATCATGTTCACCCGGCTGCCCCCGAGAATATATGAGGCAATAATGATCGGTATCATCGAGAGAAGAGCATCTCCTTTATCCCGGACGACAATGAGCGTTATCGTCAAGAGCATGATCAGGGAAAGAGACTCTTCGATAAGAAGGGACTGATAGTAGCTCAGCTTGAGAACGATGACGTCAATACTCGAGTATACGAGAAACCCGATCACCAGAACCGAGCCGACAACCACCGCCGCCTGCTTCATATCGAGCCGGCCGCTTCTCAGCGCTCCGTAGATGTACTTTGCCAAGTCTTTGAATATGACGGAAACGTACAGGATCACATTCTGCAGGTGAATGAATATGGACGCCGCCGCAGCGAGATATCGGCTGCGGGACTTAATCAAAAGAAACAGAAGGACAAATATGATCGAGAATTTCAGCCGTTCGGCCGACGTTGCGATCACTATAAAATAGAAATTAGTGAAGAACAGCGGGTAGACCCAGACAGGCACCTTGTTTCTCGAAAGATACAGAAACAGAAGCACACTGAGAATACCGTTGAAGAATGACACATAGGCATTCTTCTCAAATAGTCTCGCGCCGACCCACATTATGATCCCAAACAGCGGGTCGGAGTTACCGATATGTGCAAGCTGAAGAGATGGGATTGATTGAATCGGCGCATAGCTTAGAGCGTTGTAGAAACGCGTATAGTATATCTGATCGCCGGCCGTATAAATCGAAAGGACATGGTTCGACAGATAGAACGATGCAATGAAAAGTAATACGCAGAAAGCGGGTTTGAATATTCTCCACGGCCCTCCGCTCGACAACACAGGCGCATTGCCTGCATTGCTCGAAGACAAACGATAAGGGTTGGCGGGATAGGTCATTCAGCTTTGGGATCCTGTGCAGGATGCACGGAGGTTCATAACGGGGTTTGGGTCGGCGATGGCCGGCTCCGGCAACCCGCGGAAGCAGAGGCGGCGGAAGAGACACATATCATTCTGGCGCCTCAATCCAAGCGTCTCGCCACTCCGGTCCCCGGTCAGTCCGGCTCGCCGCCCCGGGACCGAACCGCATCGACCACGCGAGCCTGACGGTCGGCACGCCGCCAGAGCTCGCGCCGCAGGGCGGAAGAGTCGCACGCCTGTGCGAAATGCTCCAGCATCCGGACAAAGGCGTTCGCCCCCGGCACGGTTATGGTCTCCAGCCGCCCCCCTGCTTGATGGCGGACCAGAATTTCCGTCGCCAGTGACGCTGGCTTGGAGAAACTGCGCGGAACGCTGACGCTGGCGTCTGCCCCCCAGACTTCGAGCTCGTTCCGGTAGGAGCGGCCAAATCCCCAGTCGGCGAAGGCCGTTGTGCCCCCGCGCGACAGGATCGCCGAGCCAAAGGTGTCGACCTCGAACGGGTGCTCGCGGCCGACCCTCGCCCAGACGACCTCGCCGTCGCCGCCGGTAAGGGTGTCGAGAGCCGAGAGACAGTAGGCTCCGGCGTCGAGGAGCGCCCCGCCCTGAAGCGCCCGGGAATAGCGGATATTGTCGGCCGCCAGGTGCGGAAATCCGAACCTGGCCTCGATCGAATGCATCCGCCCCACCGGTCCGTCAGGACCCAACAGGTTCTGCAGGACCTCGAATTGGGGGTGAAACTGATACATGAAGCATTCGGCGAGGACGAGGTCTCTGGACATCGCCAGCGCCAGGAGTTCCTCGGCCTGGCCCAACCGGCCCGTAAGGCTTTTTTCGACGAAGACATGCTTACCGGCCAGGAGCGCCTGCCGGGCCCGCTCGAAGTGGGTTCCGTTCGGCCCGGCGAGCAGAACCGCATCCAGCGCGCCGTCGTTCAACATGTCGTCCGGATTGAGATAGCCCGCCGTCCCGCAGGCTTCCGCCACCTCGGCGCAGACCGCTGGATCGCGCGTCGAAATCGCTCCCAGCCGCCATGACGGAGCTTCCGTCACGGCCGGCAGCAGGTTCCGGCGGGCGTGATCGCCGATCGTCCAGACGCCAAGACAAAGCGTGTCAGGGGCCATCTAGATATGCGCGAGGATGCCGCGGATGTGCGGATTGACCCATGCGTCCTCGTGCAGGCACTCCTTGATCTGCCAGAGACTGAGCCATCGGAAGGCGTCGTTGGGAAGCGGCACTTCCCGATCGGCCGGGATTTCGATCAGCATTCCGCGATTGCGCTTGTTGGTCAGGCGGCCGCCGTCCTCGGATAGCCACTGGTCGAAATGCACCACGCACCCATGCTGCTCCGGGTGCAGGAAATAGTCGGCGAAATGGGGCGCGCGCCCACCATGCGCCTGCCGGATGTTCGCAAAGGTCGCCTGAATCGTCGGGCTCATCTGCACCAAGGCGTAGTTGCCCGGTTCGACCTTCGCCTCGATCAAATACATCGGAACGCCATCGATCCGCTTGCGCAGCAGTCCCAGTATTCCGCCGTCGTAGCCGACCTGGGTCAGCATGGGCTGATCCCAGCCGTTTGAGACCTCGCGCATTCCGCTGGTGCTGATCCGGAGGCCCTGCACATAGAAGAAATCGCCGCTGTCGTGGCGAATCCAGCCCGTCTCGGGGTCAAGCGACCAGCCCCGGCAATCGGCCAGGGCGATATCCGAGATGCTCATCGGACAATGATCGCGATGATGCTGGAACCAGGTCTTGACGTCGCTCAGCGACCCCGTCGGCGACCAGTCCCTCAGCCCTTCGACATAGGCCTCGATCCGAAGACCGGAACGGGTCTCCTGCATCAGGTCGCCCAGGGATGCCCGGAATGTTTCGAAGGCCTGATCGAACGTCCGCCCGGTCATGCGCTCGTCCCGAATTCCGTGGCGATGGCGTCCGCCACCCGATGGACATCGTCGACCGACATGGCGTTGTGGAGCGGCAGTCTGAGCACCCGCGGCGCCATCGCTTCCGTCACCGGCAAGTCGTCAGGACGCCAGCCCAGCTTCTGGCCCATCGGCGAAGAGTGAAGCGGCACATAGCCGATGTAGGCGGACATGCCCTGCCGGTTCAGGCTGATCCTGACCCGTTCGCAGTCCTCTACACTGTTGAACGTGAGGTAGTAGGCGTGGAAATTCCGGCGCACCCGGTTGCTCGCGACAGGCGCCGTGAACAGGCCCTTGTGCGCCAGGGGGAGCAAACGCTCGTCATAGGCCTCGTGAAGCTGGCGGCGCTCACTGGCGTTTGCGTCCATGGATTCCAGCTGCGCCAGCAGGAAGGCCGCCTGGAGTTCGGTCGGATAGAAGCTCGATCCGATCTCGGTCCACGTATATTTGTCCACCAGCCCGCGCAGCTGGGCCTGGCGGTTCGTGCCACGCTCCCAGATCTGGATGGCCCGGTCGATCTGATCCTCGAACGCTTCGTTGATGAACAGTGCGCCGGCGAGTCCCGCGTGCAGGTTCTTCGTCTCATGGAACGAGAAGCACCCCAGTGCGCCGAAGCGGCCGAGAGGCTTTGAATCATAGAAGGCGTCGAGGCCCTGGGCGGCGTCCTCGATGACGACGACGTTGCGCTGGGCGGCCAGGTCGACGATGTCCTGGATCTCGCACGACAGGCCGCCGTAGTGCACCGGCACAACGGCCCGGGTGCGGTCGGTCATGCGCCGCTGGACGTCCTCGGGATCGATCATCATCGTCCGCGGGTCGACCTCGCAGAAAACGATCTTCGCCCGCGTGCGCGCGAAGGCCGAGGCCGTCGAGCTGAAGGTATAGGACGGGATGATGACCTCATCCCCGTCCTGCAAATCCAGCAGCAGGGCGCTGATCTCAAGCGCGGCGGTGCAACTGTGCGTAAGCAGGACCCGGGGGGCGCCGAAACGCTCCTCCAGCAAGGTCTGCACCCGCTGCGTGAAGGGCCCGTTGCCGGAAAAGAAACCCCGCTCGAACACTTCGTCTATGTAGGCGCGCTCCCGGCCCGTCTGGTACGGCACGTTGAAGCGAATGGGTTCCCCGTCAGGGCCTGCGCTCGTCATGATTGTGGGATTCCTTGCCCGCCCAACACCCGGGTCGCGGTTCCTTACCGAGGGCCCGGGTCGCCTCGGGTAAACAGAACCTCGGCGCCCGGGTCAAGGGCCTGAACCTGTCCCGCGGCCGACGCGATCGGCTATCGGGGCTGAGCCGTGAACGACTGATTCCGACGTGATGCGAACCGGCGGTCCAGGCCCAGCATGTGGAGTATGGAAATCCTGATCATCGAGATCGTCACAAGGGCGAGATCGATGCCGGTGAACCGGCCCGGGATCGGTCTGGCCTTGTCCAGCATCTCTGCAAAGCCGGCGACCGTCGCGGTCACGGAGAAGGTCGCCGCCTTCTTCCGACAGGCCTCGCCGACCGCCTCGTTGTACGCCGCGTCGCTCAGCACGCGAATGACGAGGGGGGCCATGGGGACCTTCTCAACCTCGTCGCTGTTTTCATTGTACGAGAACCCCCGGACGTCGGAGAGGAATCCATAGGTTTCCGGCACAGGGATGGATTCGATCCCGACCAGCGCCGGAACGCCCAAGGCCGCCGCTTCCAGAAGCGCCGTTCCGCTTCCGACAAACAGGGCTGCGGACGCTACGGCCGCCGGGAAGGCTTCATAGGCGAGTTGACCATGGAAGCGGACCTTGTCGGCGACCTGCAGGTCCGATGCCAGCGCCTTCAGCCGGCCGTCTTCCTCGCCGTCGCCGTAGATGTCGTAGCGCACCTGTGGCCACTGTCCGGCGATCGCGGCGACGATCCGGATGATGTGCTCGTTGTACGTCTTGAAGGGCACCAGATTTCCGACCGACACGATCCGGAAAGGCGTGACGTTTGACCGAACCGTCGAAGGGGGGATCGGGTCGATGCCGACAGGCACGACCGTCGATTTCCCGAAGTCCTTCTGGAAGAAGAGGTTGTAGTTCTTCAAGGAGCTCTCGTTGACGAACACCACGTTTTCCGCCGGAAGTTCGGCGAACAGGCGCGACGCCTTCGCTTCAAGCAACGACCCCGACGGCTCGAAGAGAAACTCGTTCTGGTGATAGACGCCGGCGCTGATCGGCGCCTGCGCCGCATGCGGCTTGAGCCGGTGGGCGAAGATCAACCCGAACAGGCCCATGATGTGGATGTGGTCCGCATACGGCGCGAGGACGCCCATCAGCGCCCGCCAGCGAACCGGCGCGAACATGTGCAACCGCGATGGAAGCTTGCGGCCCAGCGGCGCCACATAGTCCCAGAGGCACACGACGTCGGCATGGAGCCTGAGCTCTTCGAGAAGAGCGTCCTCATATTCCCGGAACAGGACCAGCACCGCGATCTTTCGCCCCTGGCGCGCCCATTCGCGGCAGAAGCGCAGGAGGAAGGTCGTACCGCCGTTCATGACAAGCACGTTCGAGATTATGATCATGCGTGCCGCGTCCTCATTACCAGGGCTGCCATCGCCGCGACGAGGAAGTAGACCGCGTAGGCTGCGATATAGGCGATCGTAACGGATTCAATGCTTCCCCAACCCCGAACCGCGACGACGCTCAAACCGACCCAGAGAGCCATCTGGACCACTTCTCCGAGGAGATAGATTTTTGTGGCTCCCTTCGCGACCGCGGCGAATACGATGACATAGGCCGCGACCCGGAACGCGTCGCCTATCAGCTGGAACCCCATCAGCGGCGACAGGACGACAAACTCTTCCGAAAACAGCAGGCGCAGGATCATCGAGCGCGCGACAAAGACCGCGAGGCCAAAAACGGCGAAGGCGATCACGGTCGCACCCAAGGTTCGCAGGACCGCCTTCGTGATCGTATCGACACCTTTCAGATGCGAGATCGTCGGCATGTATCGCGCCAGCAGGACGACGTTGAAGAAGCCCAGCCAGGCGGTGGACAGGCGAATGAGCCCCTGCCACAGGCCGGCCTGCTCATAGCCCATCGCGTCCGTCACCTGGCTGCGGATGATGGTCTCGGCCAAGGGGAAGGAGATGGCTGAAGCGACGAGCATGAGGCTGAACTGGCCCAGCTTTATCGCGTCCGTCTTGCCGAGCTTCCACGGGATCAGTCGCATGACCCGCATGCGGACCAGGAAGACCAGCCCGGTCACGCCCGTGCAGGAGATGGACAGGAACAGCGCCAGGCCCGCGCCCGGAATGCCCAGGTATCTGATGAGCAGGTAGGCCGCGGGCATCAGCAGCAGGTAGGCGGGCACCGCGATGGCCAGAAACAGGTCGGATCGGCCAAGACCATTCGCCACGCCCGTTGCCAGCACCCCGATGGAGGCCAGAAGCTGAAGCCCGGCTGCGATGGGGACCACCCACCAATAGGCGGGCGTCGCGAAAAGCCATTCCGACAAGGGTCGGGCGAAGGCTATGGATATGACGAAGATCAATGCTGAAAACAGCGCGCCATACATCGTGGCCGCGCCCAGGAAACGGGTGAGCGCGACGGGCTTGTTGCGATACTCTGCGACGTATTTGGCGATGCCGCCCGAGATCCCGCCGCCGGCGAGGCTGCCGAACGCCGTACTCAGACTCATCGCGTTGCCGAGCAAGCCCAGGCCGGCGGCCCCGAGGGTCACGGCGATCAGTTTGATAATGACCAGACCGCCCAGCATGCGCAGCCCGTGCGAGGCCGCGATCGCGACGCTGGCTCCCAGGTTTGTTGCAAGCACACGCTTCGCGATGGTCTGTAGAGGGATCAATATCTTGTCCGGACGCTCAAAACCTGTTCCGCGCGACTGCCGTTCGCTGGTCAAATTCGGTCCATGGTCGAGGCGACGCCTCAGCTGAACCGGCTTCTGAACGGCAGGTCGCGCGCGGTCAGTCTTTGCCCGTTCCTTACAATATGACGCAACCGCAGAAGGCCGGATCCGCAAACAACGATCGGGTCCCCATCCTGCACGAATATCACCTTGCCGATATGATCTTCGCGCGCCTCGACCACCAGATCCGCAACTTCCTCGACCTCGTGCAGGGTGACCAGTTCACCGTTGGCCAGCGCCTGGGCGCCCCGGTAGGGAACGCCGACCGCGTCGCACACCCTGACAAGTTTCGCCGCGCTCCAGCGGAAATCGAGCCGATAGTCATCGGCGTCTCGCCACAGGCTGTACGTCGCCTTCTCGTGATCCTGCGGGGTTCCGGTCAGGACGCCGTGAACTCCGAGGGCCTCGATCACATCCTTCGCCGCGTCCACGCAAAGCCGGGCCGTAAGATCCACGGCCGTCTGGATCTTCATCGGATAGGTGATGTCGACATGCCGCTGGGAGAGAATGTCGCCTTCGTCGTAGCGTTCTGACGCGAGGATCGCGGTTACGCCAAGCCTCGTTTCCCCGGCGACCAGCATGTTCACCGTAGGTGCGAAACCGCGGAACCTGGGCAGCAGGGAGTCATGGAACACGACCAGGTTCGGAAGGTCAGCGACCATCCAGCGCCAGCCTATGGCGAAGACGACATCGGCCAGATGCGACGACGCGTCGAAGGCCGATCGCTTCAACCACATAATGCCGTTGGCGTCGCAGAAGGCGGTCGATTCCTTGAAATAATCGCGCTCTATCGCGCTGTCCGTGGCGATCACGGCGAATGCGATCGCCGCCGGTCCATAGGCTTCGGTCACACCGCGCAGGACCTGGTGGCCGCGAGGTCCCAAAATCAACAGCCCGATCCTGGCTTTTGTGTTCCCCCCGTCGCGCGCGGTCATTCCTCGCTGCTCGTCCCGCTGTTCGCCAGGAACCTGATGTATTCGGCGTAGTCGCTTTTGCCGAGCAATACGGCGGACGCTTCGAGATCGCGCCTCGCGATCCAGCCGTTCCTGAAGCCGATTTCCTCAAGACAGGCGATCTTCAGCCCCTGATTATGCTGGATGGTCTGGACGAACATGCTCGCCTCCAGGAGGCTTTCCGTCGTGCCGGTGTCCAGCCAGGCGAAGCCCCTGCCGAGAAGGTCGACCTTCAGGTCGCCCAGTTCCAGATAGGCCTGGTTGACCGAGGTGATCTCGAGCTCCCCCCGTGCGGAGGGCCGGACAGCCTTGGCGATCTCAACAACACGGTTGTCGTAGAAGTAAAGTCCGGTCACGGCGAAGTTGGACTTCGGAGTCTTCGGCTTTTCCTCAAGCGAGATGACGTTCAGATTGTCATCAAACTCGACGACCCCGAAACGCTCCGGGTCCCGTACGGAATACCCGAACACGGTAGCGCCGGCCGGCCGGGCGGCCGCGGCTTTCACCTTTGCTGTCAAACCCTGGCCGTAAAAGATGTTGTCGCCGAGAACCAGCGCTACGCTGTCGGCTCCGATGAACTCCTCTCCCAGAATAAAGGCCTGGGCCAATCCATCCGGGCTGGCCTGGGTCACATAGGACAGGTTTACGCCAAACTGGGATCCGTCGCCGAGAAGCTTCTCGAAGCTCTGCAGATCTTCCGGCGTGGTGATGATCAGGATGTCCCGGATCCCGGCCAGCATCAGGACCGACAGGGGATAGTAGATCATCGGTTTGTCGTAGATCGGAAGCAGCTGCTTCGATATCGCGCGGGTGGCCGGATACAGGCGCGTGCCTGCGCCGCCGGCCAGAACGATCCCCTTCATGCGGCGTCTCCCCGCCCGCGTCCAAGACGCTCCCGTTGATAGCTGCCGTCCTGGACCCCGAGACTCCAGTCGCGGTTAGCCAGATACCAGCCGACGGTCCTGGACATGCCGGACTGCACTGTTTCTTTCGGATGCCAGCCAAGCTCGCGAGCGATCTTCGAGGGATCGATGGCATAGCGCCGGTCATGGCCGGGCCGGTCGGCGACGAACGTTATCAGATCCTCGTACCGGGCCAGCCCCGCCGGCTTGTCCGGGGCCTGGATCTCCAGCTCTGCGCAGATCATCCGCACCAGATCGATGTTGCGAACCTCGTTGTCGCCCCCGACAGCATAGGTTTCGCCGATCGCACCACGCGTGAGGACTTCGAAAAGCGCGCTCGCGTGATCTTCCACGTACAGCCAGTCGCGCACATTTGAACCGTCGCCGTACACGGGCAGAGGCTTTCCTTCCAACGCGTTCATCATCACCAGCGGGATGAGCTTCTCGGGAAATTGCCTCGGACCGTAGTTGTTGGAGCAGTTCGTGATCACGACCGGGAGGCCGTAGGTCCGGCACCACGCGCTGACCAGGTGGTCCGAGGCCGCCTTGCTGGCGGAATAGGGCGAGCTGGGTTTGTAGGGCGTCGTCTCGGTGAAGGGCGCATCGTCCGGACCGAGATCGCCGAAGACTTCATCCGTCGAAACGTGAAGGAAACGGAAGGCGTCCTGCCGCTCCTGGTCCAGCTCAAGCCAATAGTCTCGCGCTGCGTCCAGCATCGTGAACGTGCCCACGACATTGGTGTTGATGAAGGCGGCCGGGCCGTCGATGGAACGGTCCACATGCGATTCCGCCGCCAAGTGCATGATGGCGTCGGGCGAATGGCGTCGCAGCACCGCAGCAACCCCGTCGCGGTCACAAATATCGACCTGCTCGAAGGCGTAGGTCTCAAGCCCCTCTAACTCCGCAAGAGACTGCAGGTTACCGGCGTATGTAAGCTTGTCGAGATTGACGACACCAAGACCGCGGTTGATCAAATCAAGAACAACTGCCGACCCGATAAATCCAGCGCCACCCGTTACCAGTATCTTCGACATTTTCGACACGATTTATCTTCCGGATAATTTTTGTGGCGTGACGCCTGATAGCGATGGCGCTTTGAACACGCAACGGATGTGAAGCCGGCCTTCAGCTGGACCGGATGTGCTGGATAAGGGCGCCGAGACGAGTTGCCAGTCCTTCACGATCAGCGCTCCGCGCGCTCTCGATCAGGTCCTGCAGGACCAGTTCGTCGATATGTTTCCGTCCCTCGCCCACCACGACTTCCATGATGCCCTCGACACAGGGAACCACGGTTTCGCCCTCGTCTGAAAGAACCTCGGAAAGCTTCTCGCCCGGCTGCAGACCCGTGAACCTGATCTCGATGTCGACACCCGGCCGCTTCCCGCTCAATTCAATCATCTGTTTCGCCAGATCGGCGATTTTGACGGGCGCTCCCATCTCAAGGAGAAACTTGCTGGGCCCGATACCCTGCTGGGTGGCCTTCACCGCCGTGCTGTGCAGCACCAGCTGCACAGCCTCCGGGATGGTCATAAAGAACCGGTCGACATCCGGGTGGGTTACGGTGACAGGTCCGCCCCGGGCGATCTGATCACGGAAGATGGGCACCACGGATCCGGCCGAGCCCAGAACATTTCCGAAGCGAACGGCGGAGAGGCGGGTAGCGCCGGCGGGCGCGAGGTCCAGAAGCGATTCAGCAACCCGCTTGGTGGCTCCCATCACATTGGTGGGTGCGACCGCCTTGTCGGTCGAAATCAGGACGAATTGCTCCGCACCGCTGTCGATGGCCGCGCAGATGGCGTTCCAGGTCCCTTGAACGTTTGTGAGGACGCCCTCCGCCGGATTGATCTCTACGAGCCCCACGTGCTTCAGGGCCGCGGCGTGAAAAACGATCTGCGGTCGTTCAGTTCGGAAAACTTCGGCGATGCGCGCCCTGTCACGGACATTGGCGAGGATCGCCGTCCGCGTGCTTTTCGATCTCATCGCAGAAATTTCGCGATCGATTTCGAACAGGTGGAACTCGGAGTGGTCCAGCAGCGTCAGGTGGGCGCATCCCAGCGAAACCAGTTGCCGGGCGATTTCCGAACCAATGCTGCCCCCGGCTCCCGTCACCAGGACCCGCCGGCCCGCGATCAAATTGCGGACGGGTTCCAAGGGCAACGAGATTGGCTTGCGCGGCAGAAATTCCTCGACGGGAATTTCCTTCAAGCTCTCACCGGCGCCGTCGGAACCGAATTCGGTCAGGCTTTGAGGCCGCAGAAGGGAATACCCTTCTCTTCGTAGTTCGCCAATTTGCTCGACAGTGAGTCCAAGCGTCTGGACCGGGTCCTGAAGAAACAGGATAGCGCCTGAGGACGACCTTCCAATCGAGGACAATATCTTCCCCGCGTCCCAGGTCTCGATCGCACCGATGACGGGGACGCCCTGAACGCGCAGTCCGACATCCTGGGGCCTCGGTGAGATCAATCCCACCGGCGCATAGGGGGAGGCGGTGTCCCCCAGCAGATTTCGGAGGTGACGGTCGGCATCCTCCATGGAGCCTACGACCAGAATAGGGGTGCGGTTGGAGGTCTGCTTCGTCCACCATGTCGGCAAGAGGCTTTGAGCCAACCCGAGGTTGTGCCTAACTCGCCAGGCCAGACGCGCGCCCACGAGAATGAGCAAGCTGAGAAGGCCCGCTATGATCGGAACGGAGCGCGGAAGCAGGAAGCCTCGGTCCATGATGAAGAGGCACAACACAAACGTCGCCAAGGTCAGGACAACATTTCGGGCAAGGGCGACCACTTCGTGCGCCGAAACGTACCGCCAGGCGGTCCGCTCGGTCTGGAACACGATCTCGACCCCGCCCCCGACGAGAGCGTACAGAAGGCTCCACTTAACGACCCGCCAAGCGTCGGGGTTATTGACCCACCAATCAAGCGGAACGCCACGCCGGAGTTCGTACGCAATAATAAACGCACAGAACAGGATCGCGACGTGAAAGATTACTTTCAGAACCCAAGTCGGATTGGAAAACATCAGACCCGATCGATTATTACCCGACATTGACATCCTTTAACGAAACTGTCCGCGCGCCTGAAAATGATCTTAAATCCAGCTCGGCAGAACCGGACGCCATTCCAAAGAGCGCTGAAGCCCCCCTTTTATCTTTCGGCCCGGCGCGCCATCAACGATAGCGCGAGCCCTTCGTGGAAGCCTACATACCGACCCTGTCGCAGGGTTCCACCCCTCCGCGCACGATATCTCGCGCCTTCCGGTACAATAGTCCGGCCGATGTAGATCCGGCACGGGGTGGAGGAAAAGGGGGCGCCGTGCACGTCGCCAGCCTGACACTCGGCGATCAATTTCAATGGGCGGTTGACAATCGGCGGGTTCTGCCGTCCCTCCCGGCCTGCTTGTTAGCGGGGCGGCGGGTCCAACGATGAGGTCGAGAGACCATAATGGTTCAAAGAGTCACGGCGCCGCCCTTGATGCTCTGGCTTGCCACGCACGGCTCCGCCAACGAAAGTGCTACGGCGCGAACCGGGGGTGCGGCGCCCTGGCGTTCAGGATTTCCGGCAAGCGACCATTTTTGAACCGCCTTCCTTCGATACTCCCGCCACAATGACCCCAACCTCGCTATCCTGTCGCGAGAATGACAGCTTAACTAATCACATGGATCGTGGGCCGATTCATGGAGCATCAGGTAAATTTTGAATATGTTCGGCGATAGCGAAAACGCAAAACTTGGCGCGCCTGTCAGGCCAGCGGGTCCGGGGGACTCCCCCTGGCCGTTCAGCGTGCCCGGCGGCGGCGGCGCGAGCGGATCTTTCAATATTGTCGAGTATTGGCGCCTGGCCATCAAATACCGGTTTTTGATCGCCGGGATGCTGATCGCCGGCCTGGTTCTGGGAGCGGCGGCCACGCTCTTGATGACGCCGGTCTACTCGGCTTCAGCCACGCTGCAAATTGACCGCGAGGCGGCGCGGGTCCTGAACGTATCCGCAGAGGTCGAGCCCCAGGAATCCATGATTCAGGGCGAGGAGTTCTTCCAGACCCAATACGGCCTGCTGCGCAGCCGGTCGCTGAGCGAACGGGTGATAGATTCTCTCGGGTTGGCGAGTTCGGACGCGTTCCTCGAGCAAATGGACGTGACCCCGCCTCGTCGTGGGGACGGCACTGCCGCCCAGCAGGCGCTGAAGCGGCGCGAGGCCGTCCTGAAAACCGTTCGGGCCAATCTGGGCGTCGGTCCCGTCCGGGGCTCTCGCCTGGTGACGGTCTCTTTCCAGAGTCCTGATCCCCAACTGTCGGCGCGTGTGGCCAACGCCTTCTCCGAGAATTTCATCCAGTCCAACCTCGACCGGAAATACGAGTCCTCGTCATACGCGCGGGAGTTCCTCGAAGATCGGATCGCGCAAACGAAGAGCCGCCTTGAGGACGCTGAACGGCAGCTCACGGCCTATGCGACAACCCAGCAGATCATCAACCTGCGGGAAGCAGATACGCCGGACGGGGAAGCGCAGTCCCTCGTGGCGACGGACCTTTCCGCGCTGAACCGCTCGCTTTCCACGGCGAAGGCTGAACGGATCGCCGCCGAAGAGCGCTGGCGTCAGGCCGCCCGGGCTCCCCTGATGACCGTGCCCGAAGTGCTGAATAATTCCGCCATCCAGCGGCTCACTGAATCGCGCGCCAACTATGAAGCCGAATATCAGCAGAAGCTGTCGCTGTACCGGCCCGACTACCCTGAAATGGTGCAGCTGAAGGCTCGGCTGGATGAAATCGACGGGCAGATCCAGACGATCGCAACCGGCATCCGGAACTCCATCAACGGCCAGTATATGGTGGCGTTGAATGCGGAGCGTGCGCTTCAGGGTCGGGTCAACGGCCTGAAGGGGGACATCCTCGACCTGAGAGAGCGCACTATCCAGTACAACATCCTGATGCGAGAGGTCGATACGAGCCGCACCCTCTATGACGGCCTGTTGCAGCGCTACAAGGAAGTCGGCGTTACCGGCGGAATAGCGGCCAACAACATCTCGATCGTTGATCGGGCGAGCCCGCCGCAGAAACCCTCCAAGCCCAATCTGCTGCTGAACCTTGCCATCGCTGCAATCCTCGGCCTGGGTCTCGGCCTCGCGGCGGCGTTCATTTTCGAAGCCCTGGACGAAACGCTTGCGTCGCCCGACGACGTGGAATCCAAGCTCGGGCTGCCGCTGCTCGGCGTCACTCCGCTGTTGGTCAAGGGCGAGTCTCCGATCGAGGCGTTGCGCGACGTGCGTTCAAACTTCTCGGAGGCCTACTACTCGATACGGACGGCTCTGCAGTTCTCGACGCCTGACGGGACGCCGGCCAGCCTTCTCGTGACGAGTTCCCGTCCCGCGGAGGGCAAATCGACGACGGCATACGCGACCGCGCTCAACCTTGCCCGACTCGGCAAGCGTGTCCTGCTGGCCGATGGTGACCTTCGCAATCCCTCGATGCATCGCATCATCGGTGTCGATAACGATGCCGGGATGAGCAACCTGTTGTCCGGCGGCGGGGAAATGGCGCAGCTGATCAAGCCGACGGGTCAGGACGGCCTTGACTTCATTCCCTGTGGTCCGCTGCCGCCCAACCCGGCAGAGCTGTGGGGTGGCGATCGCCTGAAACGAATTCTGGATGAAGCCGCGAAGACGTACGATCATGTCGTGATCGATGGGCCGCCGGTACTCGGGTTTTCTGACGCGCCTCTGCTGGCCTCTGCGGTCGGTGGAACAGTCTTCGTTCTTGAGGCCAAGGGCACGCGGCGCGCCCAGGCCAGAGGCGCCCTGCAACGGCTTGGCATGGGCAACGGTCGCCTCCTCGGCGCCGTCCTGACCAAGTTCAACACGAAGACGCTGCAGTATGGCGGCTACGACTACGCCTATGACTACGACTATGGGCCTGCCGGAAGCTCCAAAGGGAAGACCGCAAAAAGGTGACCAGGATCGGCGGCGTTGCGACGGCTCGATTGCGCTCCGGCGCGCTCGACCTGACCGGCTATGCACTGGTCGCCCTCGCGGTGTGGCTGGCCTGGGAGGTCGTCAAGGTTCCGATCGTCGTACGGGGACCTCCCGCGCTGGCCGTCAGGATCGCGCCCGGGTCGCCGGACGCCTTGCGGCGCGCCGCCGAGGTCGAACTGGCTCAAGGTCGCAAAGAGAATGCGCGCGTTCTGTCCGAAGAGGCGCTTCTCCGCGCGCCGTTTGACGGCCGGGCGCTTCGGGTCCGTGGCCTCGCCGAAGCCGACAGCGATCGCGGCGCGGCGGACCAGATCCTGACCCTGGCCGGAAACTGGAGCCTTCGCGACGACCCTTCGCATGCCTGGCTGGTGCAAAACCGGCTGCGGCAGGGAGACTATGGCTCGGCCTTCGCCCATGCCGACACGCTCGTACGGCGCCGCGAGGAGCTGTACCCGAGTACATTCAGGCTCTTCACGGCCGCGGCGTCCAGCGACCCGCGGGCTATTGGCCCCCTCGTCGGCCTCCTGGCGAAAAACCCACCTTGGCGCCAAGCCTATCTCAACTCGCTCTACCGGGTCCCCGAAGGACCGGCTGTTCTTCTGTCCCTCGCCCTTTCCCTGGAGCGGACAAAGACGCCGTTCAGCAGCGAAGAACTGAGCCAGCTCTATACGATATGGATCAATGAGCGCAGGTATCCGGCGATCGTATTGCTTCGCTCGCGCCTCAACAGGCCGCCCAGGGTTCCCGCACTTCAGGACGGCGATTTTTCCCGGCCCGCGGGGCAGCAGATCGTGCCCTTCGACTGGCTTCTCGGCGCCGGCAGCGGTGTGACCACGGAAGTCCTCGAGGATGATGTCAGGCAAGGGAATCCGGCCCTGAGGGTGGGCTTCGACAGCTTTGACCCGACCGTCGCCGCCTACCAGATGCTGACGGTCGGACCCGGTCCGCACAAACTCACAGGCGAGGCGCGCTACGAAACCTCTGTGGATGAGGGGCTTGCCTGGACGATCCGGTGCGTGGAAACGGGCCGAATTCTGTCGACCTACCAACTCCCGGCCGGGCCCGCCGGAGGCTGGAAAACCTTCTCGTTTGATTTCGCAGTACCCGACAGCAATTGTTCCATCCTGCAGATCCGGCTGGACCCGCTGCTCGCAAGCCGCCGGTCCCAATCGGCGGTCTGGTTCGACAATCTTGCGATCCGACCCTCGGAAGGCAACTCGTGACGCGCATCCTCCCCTCCGGATTCGGCCAATGGAATCCGGTCGCGCTGGCGGCTGGAGTCCTGCTGGCGATTTCGTTCGTTTTCGGCGGCGCCAGCCGGCTTCACGAAGCCCAGCTGGCGATCGTCATGCTCGCCGGCCTGCCGCTGCTTGTCCTCGGCGTCGCAGCCCTCCGTCAGACGGAAATCGAGAGCCGGTTTGCGCTGATTTGTCTCGCCGGGATTGTCGCGCTTCCCCTGTTGCAGCTGATCCCTCTGCCGCCGGCCGTCTGGACGGGCCTGCCCGGACGCGATGAACCCGCCCTCGCCCTCGAGCTGGCCGGAATTTCCCCCGGCTGGACCCCTTTGAGCCTGACCCCGGAGAAGACCTGGCGCTCGTTCCTGGCTGTTCTGCCGCCTGTCGCGATGTGTATCGCCATGCTTACCTTCCAGACGAACATGCGCCATCGGATGGTGCTGTTGGTGCTGGTGGGAACGCTTGTCGCCATCGCCCTGGGCGCCGCGCAACTCGCCAGCGGGGGTGACCGGCTCTATCTGTGGCCGACCACGGATCCGGGAAATCTGGTCGGGTTCTTCGCCAACAGAAACCATATGGCGACGCTCTGCCTGATGGCGCTGCCATTCGCCGCCGTTTTCGGCGGCCGGTCGTTGAAACAGCGGGACGGGAGCCAGCTTTCGTCATGGGTCGCCGTGTTTTTCATCGGCCTGGTGGTCGTTGCTCTCGGCGCGATACGATCGCGGACGGGGATTCTGCTGCTGGCGCCGGTTCTCGCCGTCAGTCTGATCGGCGCGTGGGCGGCGGCCGGACGCGGACGGCCGAAGCCGCTGTTGCTGGGGATCGTCGGCGCGGCGGTAATCGCGATGGTGTCGGTGTCGGTATTCGCCCTGGACCCCATTCTGGATCGCTTCGACGCGGCGAACGTCCGCGAGGCCAGATGGGACAATTGGCCCGTCGTGGCGAAGGCGGCGGAAAACTACTTGCCGCTCGGCTCGGGACTGGGGTCATTCGACGCCGTCTTCCGGTCCGTCGAGCCTCTCGACACTCTCGACGCCACCTATTTCAACCAGGCGCACAACGACTATCTTGAAACCTGGCTGGAAGCGGGTTGGCCCGGAGCGGCCCTGATCGTCGCCTTCCTCGTCTGGTTCGGGCGGCGATGCTGGACGGCCTGGAAGGCCCGTCCGTCCCGGGACGGGGATTTGCAGCGCGCAGCGAGTATCGCGATTGGTGTCGTTCTGCTGCACTCGGCCGTGGACTATCCTCTTCGCACCGAGACGATCGCCGTCATTTTCGCGATGTGCTGCGCCCTTCTCGAAATGGCGGGTCGGCCAGGCGGCCAATCGGCAGAATCCGACGAACAAGGCGGACGCCGGCGAAGACGCCGCTCGTCCTGAGAACGGGACGTCAGGCCGCGCTGTGAGTTAACGGCCGGGGCGTATTCGCGATGGACTGGACAACGACACCGCCGCCATCCGAAATTTCGGTCTGGAGGTAGTCGGCCCGCCGGCCTTCGAGCCTGAGGGCGGTCAGACGGCCCGAGGCGTAAGCCTTGGTGTCGATCCCCAACCGGCGGTGATCCGCATGCACCTCCGCAGTGGGCGTGTGCCCGTGCACGACGACACGATCGAACACGACATCGCTGTCCAGAAACGTCCGGCGGATCCACATCATGTCGTGGGCCGTCTGCTGGTCGAGGGTCACGCCCGGGCGAGCGCCCGCGTGGACGAAAAAGTAGTCGCCTACAGTGACGTTCAGTTCCAGCGCCTCGAGAAAACGACGTTCCCCGGCAGTGAGCCGGTGATCGAGATCCGCGGCCAGGTGCGCCCAGGCTTCGGGTTTGTGGCGCAGGTCGGGAAGCTTCAGCCCGTAAGAGGCGAACGTCGCCTCGCCCCCGTATTCGCACCACTGGGGGCCAATGGCCGGATCAGTGAGGAAATCCAGCATGGTTTCCTCGTGGTTGCCCTTCAGGAACCTCCATTCGATGTCCCCGTCACGTGGCAGATCGGCCAGAAAGCTGATCACACCGCGCGAGTCCGGTCCTCGATCCACGTAGTCTCCAAGGAAGATCACGATCTTCCGGTCGGCTACGCTGGCGTCCGCGTCGGCCACGATCCCGCGCACCAGCGGCTCGAGAAGGTCCAGCCGTCCGTGAATATCGCCCACCGCCCAAACGATCACGCCCTCGGGCACGGCCGGAGTCCTGGGCGCGACCACGACAGGTTTCCGTTTCAGCAGTCTTGAAAGCATATTTGCGCTTCGATCCGGCTTTTTGACGTGTTGGATGACGCGGCCCTGAAAGAGATGGATCCGCAGTGCGACCGTGCTGTCTATTCACAGTCCGCGTCGGAAAAGAGGCCTCGAACGCGCCTAACCCTCGAACACCGCTCCAAAATCCGCGTTGGCCTGCGCATATTCGGTCGGGCGGCCGATGTCCATCCAATACCCCTCCGCGCGCTGCAGCCTGACCGACAGTCCGCGCGCAATCATGTCCGCGATCAGGGACGGCATGTCGTAGAAGGCGTCCTTCGGGATCAGGTCCAGCACGGCGGGCGACAGCACATAGACGCCGGCGCTGATCGTGTAGCTCTGGGTCGGCTTCTCATCGATGCGGGTGACCTGCGCGCCGTTGGCGTTCACGACCCCGAACGGCACCTGCATCTGGTAGTCGCGCACCACGACCGTGGCCAGGGCGTCGGACTGCAGGTGGGAATCCAGCAGGTGGCTGTAGTCGGCCTTGGCCAGCACGTCGCCGTTGGTGACCACGAAGGGTTCGTCGGGCCGCGGCATCAGGCCGAGCGCGCCGCAGGTGCCCAGCGGCTTGTCCTCGCGCAGGTAGCGGATGTCCAGGCCGAGGGCCGCGCCGTCTCCGAAATGGCCCTCGATCTGCTCGGCCTTGTAGTTCACGGCCAGCCAGAAGTTCCGGAATCCCTGCCCTGCCAGATTGCCGACGATGGTGTCGAGGATCGGCCGCGAGCCGACGGTCAGCATCGGCTTGGGCGTGTCGCGCGTCAGTTCGGCCAGACGTTCGCCCTTGCCGCCCGCCATGATGACCACCGGATTGGTGCGGACCGGGATGTTGAGGAAGTCCTCGACGGTGGCCATGCCGACCACGCGACGATCGCGATCGAGGATCGGCAGCTGGCGCAGACTGTGCGCCCGCAAGGTCGCCAGCATCGCCGCCGGATCCTGATGGTCGTCGGCGCAGACGGGCTTCGTGTTGGCGGCGCCGACGGCCCGGTCCTCCATCCCGGCGCCCCTGATCAGCGCCCGGCGCACGTCGCCGTCGGACAGGGCGCCGAGAAGCCGCCGTTCGGCGTCGACGACAAGGGCGATGCCGGCGCCGGTCGAGTCGATCGAGATCAGGGCGTCGCGGAACGTCGCCTCCGCCCCGACCAGGGCTTTCTCCCACTGCCGCATTACGCTGCCCCCTGCCCGTCCCGGTCATGCGCCTCGAGCGCGTCGTCCGGCGCATAGTCGCGCTGCGCCGCCGTGCCGATCAAGCGCCATTGCGACATCGGCGACAGGCCGTCGGCGGGCCGTTTGGCCGTCATCGCGTCGGGCGTCAGAATCTCGCCGCGGCGGATCGGCCGGGCGGCGACCAGCGACCGACGCGCGATCGCCAGATTGCCCAGCTCGGCGGGCGCGGGCGCCTTCTCGGGCCGGCCGAGGGCGATCCCCACGTCGCGGATGGCGCGGACCATGGCGGCCAGTTCGTCGGGCTCCAGCGAGGCCGGATGGTCGGGGCCCGGCCGGCTGCGGCTAAGGGTGAAATGCTTCTCGATCACGCAGGCGCCGCGAGCGACGGCGGCGACCGCCACGGTCTGGCCCAGGCTGTGGTCGGAATAGCCGACCTTCAGACCAAAGGTTTCCGCCATCGTGTCCATGGCGCGCAGGTTGATGGCCTCCAGCGGGGCCGGATATTCGGTCGTGCAGTGGAGCAGGGTGACGCGTTCGCGCAGGGCCGCCTGACCGTCGGTGAAGGCCTGTTCGAGGTCGTTCGACCCGGTTGGGTCGCCGTCGCGGATCAGGCCGAAGGCGATCACGGTCAGCGCCTGACGCACTTCGTCGAGCGTGGCCATGCCCGTCGAGACGATCAGCGGCGGCCCCACCCGGGCGGCGGCCAGCAGCATGGCGCCCCATGTCAGGTCGCCAGACGGAATCTTGATCGCCGGCATGTCGAGGCCGGACAGGAAATCAAGGCTCTCCATGTCGAAGGCGGTCGACATGAAGCGCACCCCGCGCCGGGCGCAGCGATCGGCCAGGACGCGGTGGTCGTCGCGGCTGAGCGCGAGCTTGCGGACCATGTCCAGCTGGGTGCCGCCCTCGCCGGTGTTGGTTTCCTGATAGGCGGCCTTCATGGCGCGCGCGGTCAGGACGGCCTCGGGGACGAAGGTCTGGAATTTGACCACATCGGCCCCGGCCTCGGCGGCGACGTCGATCATCCGGCAGGCGTCGTCCAGCGAGCCGTCGTGGTTCACCCCGGCTTCGGCGATGATGAGGACGGGATCAGTCATGGGGCGGCTCGCCGTCGAAGAACCGCTTGCGCAGCAGGATGTCGCGGGATGGGGCGGCGATCAGGGCTTCGACGATGCGCGCCGAGCTTTGGCCATCGCCATAGGGATTGTCGAAGCCGGGCACGCCGGACACGGCGCGGGCGATGGCGGCGGAGATGGCTGCGGGGTCTGCGTCGCAATGGATGACCGAGGGACCGGCCAGCCGGCCCGCCTGCCGGAGACCGAGGTCGACCGTCGGCGTCTGCACCGACGGCGCCTCCGACAGTCCGCTGGAGGAGTTTCCGACCACGGCGTCGCAGGCGCTCAGCAGCGGCAGATAAGCCGGGCCGAGAGCGTCATGCAGACTGACGTTCGGTCGACCTGTCGCAAAGGCTTCGAGCGCAGCGTTGACCACCATGCCCCCCGGATCAGCGTTGGCGCGGGTGATCCACAGGGTGACATCCGTAAGGGGCTCCAGCGCCTTCAGCAGGGCGTCCAGTTCCGCCCGGCCCTTATCCGGCAAGGTCGTCACCGGGTGGAAGGTCACCAGCAGATTGCGCGCGCCCAGGGACCGGCCCAGCCGGGCCTCCAGCACGCCTCTGTCCATCGCCGGGGCGCGGGTCAGCATGTCCAGACCCGGGTTGCCGACGACGTGGACCAGATCCGGCGCCTCGCCCATGCGGATCACGCGGCGGGCGGCGTCCTGGTGGGTGACCAGATGCAGGTGGGACAGTTTGGTGATGGCGTGGCGTATGCCCTCGTCGATGGCCCCCTCGGTGACGTCGCCGCCGCCGATATGCGCGATTGGAACGCCGGTCAGCATCGCCGCCTGGGCCAGCGCGAGGGTCTCGAACCGGTCGCCCAGCAGCATCAGCATGTCGGGCCGCAGCCGTTCCAGCGCCTCGACCGCACGCGTCAGGCACGCGGCGCTGGAACGGGCGAGGCCGGCGGGATCGTCGGCGGTCAGGCCCATGGGCACATGGGCGTCGATGGTGAAGCCGTCGGCTTCGATCTGGCCGACCGTCATGCCGAGCCGTTCTTCCAGATGGGTTCCGGTGACGAGAAGCTGCAGCGACAGACCCTCGGCCGCGGCGATATCGCGCATGGGCCAGGTCAGCAGGCCGTAGTCGGCCCGACCACTGGTCGCCACGCAGATTCGCCGTTTCACCAACCGCCCCTCCATGATGAAGCTGTAGGCCGCGCGCCTTAGCAACCTGCTACCATGTCCGGGGAGGATCGCATGCGAATCGGATTGTGCGGAACCGGCGGCTTCGCCCGCGAGGTCGCGCCCCTGGCGGTGATCCAGGCGGGCGCGGACAAAGTGCAGCATATCGATCTGGACCCCGCCGTCGGGGAGCTGAACGGCCTGCCCGTCGTCGGGCTGGCGGACGCCCCCGCCGACGCCGCCATATCCATCGCGATCGCCGACGCCTCCCTGCGCCGCCGGATCGACGCCGAGATGACCGACGCGGGCCGGACGTTCGTCTCCATCGTCGCCCCGACCTGCGTCTTCCGCGGCCCGTCGCAGATCGGTGAGGGCGCCATCCTTTGCGACCATGTGGTTATTACGGCCAACGTCGTGATCGGGCGGCATTTCCAGGCCAATCTGTTCAGCTATATCGCCCACGACTGCGTCGTCGGCGACTTCGTCACCCTCGCCCCGCGCGTCTGCGTCAACGGCAATACGGTGATCGAGGACGACGTCTATGTCGGGACCGGCGCCGTGCTGAAACAGGGCACGCCGGACAAGCCGCTGCGCATCGGCCGGGGGGCGGTCATCGGCATGGGCGCGGTGGTGACCAGGGATGTGCCCGCCGGCGCCGTCGTGGTCGGCAATCCGGCGAGAGTGCTGGACCGCTAGACGTCGGCCAATTTCGCGCTGCTGGGCAGGTTGATCACGCTGGCCTCCAGCGCCTCGGCAACCGGCAGGGCGTCGCGGGGGCAGTCCGCATACATCGGCAGGCGGTGCATCAGTGTCCAAAGCGGCCGGGCCATGAAGCCGGCGTTGTTCAGGCTCTCCAGCAGGGCGTCGCGCATGACCATGTCGGGCCGGTCGAGGATCAGGGCGTTGAGCCAGTGGTTGACCCGGGCTCCCGGCCGGGCGGTCAGCAGGCGCGCGCCCCCGACGTCGCGGAAGGCCTCCGCATAGCGCTGCGTCAGCACCGCCTTGCGCGCCATCATGTCGGGCAGCCGCTCCAGCTGGGCGCAGCCGAGGGCGGCGTTGAGGTTGGGCATGCGGTAATTCCAGCCCACCTCGTCGTGCACGAACGCCCATTTGTGCGGGACGCGGGCGGTGGTGGTCAGGTGTTTGGCGCGGCGGCCCAGTTCGGGATCGTTGGTCAGGATGGCCCCGCCGCCGCCCGTGGTGACGATCTTGTTGCCGTTGAAGCTCAGGGCCGACACCAGCCCGACATTGCCGACATGCCGCCCGTTCCAGTGCGAGCCCAGACCCTCGGCGGCGTCCTCGACCAGAACCAGTTTCCAGCGCGCGGCGACCTCGGCCAGTCCGTCCAGATCGCAGGGGTGGCCGAATACGTGCATGACCATCAGCGCCCGGATCGGCGCCCCGGTGCGGGTGTTGACACAGACGTCGCCCTCGATGCGCGCCGTCTCGTTCAGATATGCGTCCAGCCGAACCGGATCGACGCCCAGCGCCGTCGCCTCCGAATCCACGAAATGCGGCGTTGCGCCCTGATAGGCCACGGCGTTGGCGGTGGCGACGAAGGTCAGGGCCGGGACCAGCACCTCGTCGCCCGCCTTCACCCCGGCGAGACGCAGGCAGATGTCCAGCGCGGCGGTGCCGTTGGATGTCGCCACCGCATGGGCCGCGCCTGTGATAGCCTCAAGGTCGCGCTCGATCCGGTCGACATAGGCGCCGACGGACGAGACCCAGCCGGTATCGAGGCAGTCTTTCAGATATGTCCACTCCTGCCCCCGGAACTCGGGTTCGTGCAGGGCGACGCCGCCTTCGGACGCCGGCAGGGCGGCGCGCACCGCCGCGAGAACCTGATCGGGCAGGCTCACAGCACGTACCGATCGGCCTTGTAGCGGGCCAGATTCCCCGGATCGCTGAACCAGTCGATGGTCTGCTGCAGGCCGCGTGCGAAACCCTCGCCGCCGCCGTATTCGGGCGACCAGCCGGTCAGGGACTGCATCAACGAACTGTCAGCCCAGAGACGTTCGACCTCGCTGGCCTCGGGACGCAGCCGCTGGTCGTCGGTGACGATGGCCACGTCGCGGCCCATCAGGGCGATGATCTGGCGCGCGGTGTCGCCGATGGAGACCTCGAAACCGCTGCCGGCGTTGACGGTCTGGCCCACCGCCGCGTCGCATTCCGCCAGCGCCTCGAAAGCCCGCGCCGTGTCGGCGACGAAGGTGAAGTCGCGGGTCGGGTGCACAGCGCCCAGCTTGATCTCGCGCGCGCCCGCCGCGACTTGGGTGATGACCGTCGGGATCACCGCCCGCGCCGACTGCCGGGGTCCATAGGTGTTGAAAGGCCGGATCACAGTCACCGGCGTGCCGAAGGCGGCGTGGAAGCTGAGCGCGATCTGGTCCGCACCAATCTTGCTGGCCGAATAGGGCGACTGGCCCTGCAGCGGATGGGCCTCGGTGATCGGGACGAACCGGGCGGTGCCGTAGACCTCGCTGGTCGAGGTGTGGACCACCCGCTCGACACCCAGATCACGGGCGGCCTGGACAATGTTGAGCGTGCCGAGGACGTTGGTTTCGACGTAGGTCTGGGGCGAGTGGTAGCTGTAGGGAATGGCGATCAGGGCCGCGAGGTGCAGCACCACGTCGCATCCCGTCATGGCCGTGCGCACCCCGTGCGGGTCGCGGATGTCGCCGGCGAAGACGTCCAGATCCTTGCGGATGTCGGCGGGGCTTTCGTCCAGCCAGCCCCAGCTTCCCAGACTGTTGTACTGAACGAAGGCGCGTACGTCGCAGCCGCGCCGCACCAGCCGCTCCGTCAGGTGCGAGCCGATGAAGCCGTCCGCGCCGGTGACCAGTATGCGCTTGCCAGCGAGTTGCATCGTTGTTCCTGCGACGTTGCCTGTCCAGACCGTTGGCATGGAACCGCCAGCTCTGGAAGGATCGGAAGGGATCGTTGTCCGGATTTCGTTTATCTTGGGAAAACAAACCTCCGCCGTCGGACTTTTCCGCCTCAAGCGAGGCCATGCGGGGACCCCGCGACAACTCGCAGTTCGATTTTTTCCTTAATTGGCGGGGACGTGTGATTGTAAGAGTGTCGCAGCTCGGGCGCTTGCGCCTTGGTTGATGATTGAAACAAGGGGATTTAGCATGCGTAAGACCATCGCCGCCGTTACGGCCGGCCTGCTGCTGGTTGCTGGCCAAGCGGCCGCTGCTGGCTCGAACTCCGCCGTGACTCGCGTTGGCGATCGCGTCGGCGCTACCACTGGTGAATCTTCGGAATTCGCCGGCATTCCGCTTCCCGTTCTGCTGATCGGCGCCGCCGTGATCGTCGCCACCATCGTGGTTGCCACCGACGACGACAGCGAGAGCGACTAAGACCTTCAACGACGGTCGGTGACTTCCGGCCATCGTTCAGTCTGCTTTGAAGGCCAGTCGGATCCCCGGCTGGCCTTCTTGGCGTTTCAGGCGATCTGAACCATCCTTCGCGCCGGGCCTCCGGTCTTCCTTGTGAGAGATTGATTCCGCCTTGCCCCGGCTCCTGTTCAAAAGCGCCTTGCGAAGCCTTGCTGTCTGCCTGGCCCTCGCCGGTTGCGGCAGCGGCGCAACGACCCTTCCCGCCCCCTCCTCTGCGCGCGACACGGCTGCGGCTGAACGTCTCGCGACTCTGACCGCCCTCGACCAGCGTGTCGCGCGCGTCGCGCAGCAACTGTCCGAGGCCAATGTCGAGCTGTGCCCGGCGGTGCGGCTGGCCGCCGGCTGGGCCCTTCATTCGGCCAGCCAGTACAGCAGCGAGCTGCGCCCTCTCGTCCAGTTGCGGTTCGGTCTGGACGGCGATCTGCCCGGTGTTCTATCGGCGCCGCCGACCTCGGCCGCCACCGAAGCCGGCCTGCGCGAAGGCGATCTGATCCTCGCCGTGAATGGAATCGCGCTGAATCCGGGCGCTGCCCGAACCCAACCCGCTTTCGAGGGACTGGCGGCCAATATCGCGGTCCTCGACCGCGCCCTCGCCGCCGGCGCGACCAGACTCGACATTCGCAGAGATGGCGAATCGCTCACCCTGACCGTCCACCCGCACCGCGCCTGCGGCTATGATGTCCAGTTGAACCCCTCGGACGAGTTGAACGCCCGCGCCGACGGGCGGCGGCTGTTCATCAGCACGGCCCTGGCCGGCTTTGCACAGTCCGACGACGAACTGGCCCTGATCCTCGGCCACGAACTGGCCCACCACGTCCTGCGGCACCGCACATGGAGCGATGTCGGCGGCGCGGGACGCGAGGCCAACGCGGCGGCGGCCGTCAGCGGCGCCGGCGACAAGGAAACCCAGGCCGATCGCGTCGGCCTGTTCCTGAGCGCGCGCGCCGGCTACGAGACCCGTATCGCGCCCGCCTTCTGGCGCCGGTTCGGAGCCGCCAACTGGCGCGTTCGCTATCCGCAGCTGCGCCACGCCTCGGCCGAGGCCCGCGCGCGGGCGCTGGAACAGGTGCAGGTCGAGATCGATGCGAAACGGGCGGCAGGCGGGCCGCTGCTGCCCTGACGATCAGGCGGGCGAACGCTCGGCGGCCTGCAGGTCCTCGAGCGTGTCGATGTCGACAGACCGCTCGACCGGCATTTCATACGCCGCCGTCTCGCCGGCCTTGCACAGCGTCCGTTCGGCCCTCAGCCACGCCAGATCCGCCGCATAGACGGCCCCGTTGACGCGATACGCGGGCGGCAGGTCCTGACGCCGCCAGCCCATCTCCGCCGGCTTTTCGACGAAGGGGCTCAACCGCCCTGCCGCGTCGCGCTGGAAGATCAGATACGGATGGCAGGGCGCCTCGCTGACCGACACCGCGCCCGGCGCGTCGGTTTCCGCCATCGCCGCCAGCGTCGCCTCAATGTCCGCGGCCGTCCGCAGCGGCGAGGTCGGCTGCAGCAGCACGACGATGTCATAGCCGGGTGCGCGGTCGGCGGCGTCGAGCAGCACGTCGATCGAGGCGGCGGTGTCGCTGGCCAGTTCGGCCGCGCGCTGGAACGGCGCCTCGCAGCCCAACGAAAGGGCCGTGGCGATGATCTCAGCATCGTCCGACGACAGGATCAGCCGGTCGATGCTGGCCGCGCCTTGCGCCGCGCGGATGGTCCAGGCGATCAGGGGCGCGCCCCGGAAAGGGGCCAGATTCTTGCGCGCCAGACCCTTCGATCCGCCCCGCGCGGTGATCACGGCCAGAACGGAACGGCCGCCGATCACGACCCGCCTCCAGCCGACCAGTCGAGTTCCCGCACGACGGCCGCCGACGCCCTCACCTGCTCGTATGCGACCATGATGTGGTACAGCGAACTGGCGGGCGCGGGCTCGTCGATGAAGCCGCCATCGGCCCGCATCTTGTCGCGCCACAGGCCCGACGGCTCGAGATAACGCTGCAGCCCCGCCATCGCCTTGCGCGCATCGTCGACCAGCAGGATCCGGCGACCGCCCCCGGCTGTCTCCGCAAGGATCAGCGCCGCCTTCAGCCGCTCGGTCTGGGGCCACAGCCGGGCCTGATCGGAGCGTACCGACAGGTCGTCGTTCAGGGCGTTGATGGCCACGCCGCGCGCCTGATCCACGCCGCGCGCGCCGATGTCATAAAGGCGCACCGCGGCCTCCAGCGCCCAGGCATCGCCGTGCAGCCGGCCCCAGCGGGTCAGCAGCCAGGCCCATTCGAACTGATGCCCCGGCTCGACCAGCCGGCCGTCCTCGCCCGCCGCGGGGGCCCATGTCTCGTCGAAGAATTCGCGCACGAAGCCGCCCTCGGCATCGATGAAGGCGCGCCGCGCGAGGGCGACGATCTCCTCGCCCATGTTCCGCCATTCACGCCCGGGCTCGATGGCGTCCCACGCCATGCAGGCCTCGAGCAGATGCATGTGGGCATTGGCCTGATACGGATGATCGCCAGCCTCGCGCCAGCCGCCCGTCGGACTGCGCAGGGTCGCCAGCGCGCTGCGCAACGCATAGGCCCGCTCGGCCATCATCTGCGGCGCGATCCCGGCCCTGGCCGCGGCCGCAAAGGCGAACAGGGCGAAGGCCTGATCGTAGAGGGAGGCGCTGTCATCCAGCGGGACGCCGTCCGCCGACACCCGCGTCCGGTACAGATCGTCTGTACGCCGATTGGTGGCCTCGAACCGTTCAAGACCGCGGCTGACCAGCGACCGCCATGGCCCCGCCCAGCCCGCCGCCCCCGCAACGGCGTAGACGTACGCTTGGCGCGCCTGCACCCGGGCCCGCCGGAAATCGCCGACGGGTCGGCCCGACAGATCGATCGCCTCCCGGAAGCCGCCGTCCTCGTCGACGCCCAGGGCGGCCCACATCGGCAGGGCGTTCAGCCGCATCCAGCTGTCGAAATAGCGGGCGCGTTCGGTCAGCGTGCCGCCCGCCTCCCACCGCCCCTTTGCGTGGGCGGGCGAAATGTCGCGCAGCCTTTCGACCAGCCCCTTCACCTCCTGCGCCCGGTCCAGACTGCAAACCAGAACGGCGTCACGCTCGGCGATGATGGCCAGGTTCGTCACCCCGGCGGTGGCGACGACCATGCCCTCGGCCGCCCGCACCAGCCCGCTGTCGCCGTCTGCGGCGATCCAGACGCCGCGATCGCCCGAGCCGCCTTCCGCGACCGAATCCCACGCCCCCAGATCCGACCAGTGATAGTCGACGGGCAGGACGGAGATGCGGCGGCTGTGTTCCATGACCGCATAGTCGATCGAGATTTTCGGCGCCGTCCTGAAGACATCCGACAGCAGAACGACCCGCCCTTCATCCTGCGGCGCGGCCGCGCGTGCCACACGGGCCACGTCAGGCGCGAAGGCCTCCAGTTCCTCCAGGAGGACCGAGGCCCGCACCATGAAGTTGCCGCTGTTCCACAGATAGCCGTCGCGCACATGGCGTTCGGCCAGCGCCCGGTCCGGCTTCTCGACGAAGGCCGCCACCGGCGCCAGGCCCGGTCCCTCCGGGCGGATATAGCCGTATGACGAGGCGGGCCCGGTCGGCCGGATGCCGAAGGTGACGATCCGCCCGGCCTCGGCCGTCGGCAAGGCCTTGAGAACCGCAGCCCGGAAAGCCCCGTCGTCCGGTATGTGATGGTCCGAGGCCACGAACAGCGCGACCCCGTCCGGCGCCGCGCGCGCGATCCATGCCGCCGCCGCCGCCATGGCCGGCGCTGATTCCCGGCCCTCGGGCTCCAGCAGGATGGTGGCTTCCAGCCCCAGGGCCGCCAACTGGTCGTCGATGAAGCCGCGATGTGCCTGACCGGACACCACCAGCAACCGCCCGCCCCCGCCGGTCAGGGGCGCCGTCCGCCGCGCCGTCACCTGAAAAAGGGACAGGTCGCTGGCCAGATCGATGAACTGTTTGGGCCTGGCAGGCCGCGACGCCGGCCACAGCCGCGTTCCGGCGCCCCCACACAGAATGACCGGAAATATCGCCAAGCTCGCTCCCCTTTCAGGAGGCATAGCCGGGCGAACGGCCGGCGGCAAACATGCCGGCGGCCGCCGTCACCCGCCCTAGAAAGTCTTTCCCCAACTCCCCATCAGGGTGAAGGTCGTCGGCGACGCCCGCACGTTCTGGTCGTCGCGGGTGACCATGCCGCGCAGACTCACGGCCGAACCGTCGCGGAGCCGGTGCACGCTGCCCACAGACATGTCGATCTGCCGCCCGCTCGGAGTCGCCGAGAAGGCGCGTTCCGAGAAGGTCAGTTCATCGAAATAGCGGGCCGGCGAGTCCGGCAGATAGGCGCTGAACACGCCGCTTTCCGTCCGCAGGGGCTGGGCGACCGACCAGGTCAGGGTTTCGCAGCCGAGGCCCAGCTGTTTGCAGAAGGTCGTCAGGCCCAGCGCCCAGGTCGAGCTGATCGCCGTCTCGGACAGGCTGAGGAACCGCCCCGTCAGGTCCGTGCGCGCCCAACCCATCTCGGCGTTCAGGAACAGGTTGTGGCGAAGGGCGAACTCGCCGCCGATCGAGCCGAACGTGGTGGTGCTGGGCAGGGCGAAGCCGGAGTCCAGCGGCGCATAGGAGCCGAGCGGCCCCATCTTCTCATCCAGCCCGCCGACCGCGAAACGCAGGCGGCTGGTCGGCGAGGTCCGCCAGTCGGCGGCGAAGCGCGCATAGCTGAAGACATCTTCCTCGCGCGCCTGGAAGGGCATGGCGCGGTCACCCGTGCCCGTGTCGGCCGTCAGGGTCACGGCTCCGATCTTCACGGCTCCCAGCCAGGCCCGGTCGACCTGCGCCAGGGAGGCGAAATTGTCGCCGGCCCCCAGCTGGAACGGCGAGCGCGCCCCGTTGCGGCCCTGCCAGTAGGCGACGGCGCCGCGGCCGGCCGAGAACTCCACCGTCATGTCCTCGCGACGGCGTTCGTCCAGCCATGGCGTGATGACGCTGGTCGAGGCGGCCAGATCCCAAGGACTGTCCTGCACCGCGGCGCTGCTGGTCAGGGTCAGCCTCGAGCCCATGGGCCCCTCAGTGGTCAGCTGCGCCCGTTGGCGCGGCGCCTGCGGCAACATGTTGGCGGCCCCGCGCGGGGCCATGCCGTAGCTGCCGGCCAGATCGACGCGGAACAGGCGGTTGTAGTCGTCGTGGCCCACTGTCTGCAGGGCGCCCCCGGCGTTCCTGAGGGCGTCTCCGAACGCCGCGCCGGTGTAGGCGAACCGTTCTGCGGTGACCGAAACGCCCTGGCCGCTCAGGGTGCTGACCTGGGTCGAACCGACCGGCTGGAAAGCCTTGGTGAGGTCCAGCAGGCCCCGACCATAGACGGCGTCGGCGCCCGGAGCGCCGGCCTCGCGCGCGGTGGTCAGCAGGATCTCGACAGCCTGACGGCCGGTCAGGTTGGGGAATGCCTGCAGCAGCAGGGCCAGAGCGCCCGCCACGGCGGGCGCAGAGAACGAGGTGCCGTTGACGCGGAAGCAGCTGGTGCCGTCGCAGCCGGTGATGATGTCGACGCCCGGTCCGCTGAGATAGTTGGTCGCGGCGACCCCCGCCCGGTTCGAGAATGCGGCCATCACGTCGGCGCTGTTATGGGCGCCGACCACGATGATGCTGCCGGCGAAACGGGGATCGACGGCGTAGCGGCCCGGCCATTCCGGATTTCCGCCGGTCGGCTTCTCCCCGTCATTTCCCGCCGAGATGGCGAAGACCACTCCGGCGTTGACGGCCCTAAGCAGTGCGGCCTCGAACCCGGGGCTCAGAACGTCCGGTCCGCCGAGGGACATGTTCACGACCCTGACATTGTTCGCGACCGCGTAGTCGATCGCCTGGGCCAGATTGGAGGAGTTGAAGCAGACGTCGTCTTCCGGGTCGTCATCGCAGTTGCTGGCGGTGTCGGCGCGGATCGAGACGATGGTCGAGTCATAGGCGACGCCGACCGTGCCGAAACCATTCACGCCCGCGGCGATGACGCCGGAGACGAAGGTGCCGTGGTTGTCAGGGCCATCCGGCGTCAACCGGCCGGCGACGATGTCGGTAGATGCGGATGAGATGCGCCCGGCCAGATCGGGCTGGGAGAAGTGGATGCCGGAATCGATGACGCCGACATTGATTCCCAGACCGGTGGCCCCCGCATTCCAGGCCGAGGTCGCCCGGATATTGGCCACGCCGTAGTTGCGCAGATACTCGGTCGAGGTCGTGGACGGCGGCGGAGTTACCGGTGGGGGAGGTGGGGGCGGCGGCGGAGGAGGCGGAGGAGGCGGTGGTGGAGGGGGTGGGGGTGGAGGTGGAGGTGGAGGCGTAACCATCCCGCCTCCGCCGCCGCCGCCGCCACCACCGCCACAAGCGGCGAGCGGAGTCAGAACCGCGGCGAGAAAGAGGGCCCGAGACACCAGACCCACGGAAAAGCGGCTGCGCATGTGTTTACCCGACCTGGCCCCACCACGACCCTAGAAGCCCCATCGCTGGTTAGGCAATGGTTACAATGACTTCATTTCGTAAACATATCGCGAGCCAGCGATACGCGAAGCGTGATCAGATCCATGGCGCCGCGGTGATCGCCGGCTCCGGCGTCGGCGGGAGCGTCAACGTCTCACGCCACGCCGCCGCCGGGTTCAGGGCCGCCGTCGCTTCCAGAAAGGTCCCCGGCTTCATCGACGGCTCCCGCCCTGTCTGAAGGCCCGCGACCCGCGCCAGATCGGCGATATAGCTGATGCAGTTGCGCCGCCGCAGGTCGTACAGCGACCCCTCGGGCCCGTTCCACCAGTCCGAGCGGGCGCGCACGGCGCGATAGACGGCGTCACTGACCGTCAGTCGCAAATAGGGCTTCCCCTCCCCCACATAGCGGGCCTCGGGCGTGGCCACGACGCCGGGACCGGTGGCCAGCAGCAGATGCGGCCCCGGGTATTTCGCGGTGAAGCCGGCCGCCCAGTCGACCGGGTCCCCGGTGTCGTCCAGCGTGCCCGAGGCATGGACATAGGCGTGGGGGAACAGCAACTCCCCACCCCGCACCCGCGCCCCGGGATGGGCGTAGAAGGTCAGGGTCACCGCCGCCCAGGCCGGGGCGGCGATCAGGGCCAGGGCGAGGCCCAGCAGCCCCGCGCGTCTCGTCATGGCGATCATTCAGCTCTCCGCGCCCCGCGCCATTCTGCGAGACCGGGACCCAAACGCGCAAGGGCCGCCGACGATGCCGCGGCGGCCCTGCCGTGTCGTTTACGGGCTCAGTGGCCGCCGGGGGTCGCCGTGAGGGCCGTGTTCCGGGTCTTTGCGCGCGAGGCGGCGATGGCGAAGCCGACCAGCAGCAGATAGCCGACCAGCGGCACATAGAAGACCGGGTTCAGCGTCGCCGCATTGTCGGCGATCTGGCCCGCGACCGGCGGCAGGACGGCGCCGCCGATGATGCCGAACACCAGCAGGCCCGATGTCGCCGGAACCGGCGCCGTCGACCGCTCAAGCGTCAGGGTGAAGATGGTGGGGAACATGATCGAGTTGAAGAAGCCGATGGCGATGGCGGCCCAGGCGGCCGTGCTCCCGCTGGTCTGGGTGACGACAAGACACAGCACCGCGGCCACCGCCGTGTTGACGATCAGAATGGTCGTGGCCGGAATCTTCGTCAGCATCAGCAGGCCGCCGACCAGACGCCCGACCATGGCCCCGCCCCAGTACCAGGCCACCATGCTGCCGGCCGCGGCCAGCGGGATGTTGAGGATCTGCGGGCTGTGCAGGAAGTTGGTCAGCAGGTCGCCGATGGTCACTTCCGACCCGACGTAGAAGAAGATGGCCAGGGCGCCGAACACGGCCCATGGCGACTTCAGCGCCACCAGCGGCGACATCCGGTCGTCGGCGCCCGGGGCCGGGGCGGCGGCGTTGATGGTCTTGCGCGCGCTGAAGATGAAGCCCGCCACGACGGCGAAGAAGACGGCCACGGCGAGGAAGGCCAGATCGATGCTGCGCAGCGACTCAGCACGGGTCGCCGGATCGGTGATCACCGCGTCGGCGGCGAAGACGCCCCCGGTGAGCAGGATCGGCGCCGCGATCAGCGGCCCGAGCGTCGTGCCCAGAGAGTTGAAGAACTGCGAGAAATTCAGCCGCGCATGCGAGTTCTTCTGCGCGCCCAGAGCCGCCACCAGCGGATTGGCGCCGACCTGCAACAGGGTCACGCCCGAGGCGATGACGAACAGGGCGATCAGCACGCCGGGATAGAAGTCGGCCAGGGTGGCGATCGGCACGATCAGGCAGCCCGCCACCATGGTCACCAGGGCCACGATGATCGCCTTGCTGTACCCCAGCCGGCCCAGGATGGCCGCCGCCGGGATCGAGGCGATGCCGTAGGCGATGAACCAGGCGAAGGTCGTCAGGGTCGCCTCGGTATAGCTCAGCTCGAACACGCGCCGGACCGCCGCGATCAGCGGCCCGATCAGCGAGGTCACGAAGCCCCAGGCGAAGAACAGGGTGGTCACATAGGCGAAGGCGAGGCTCGTGCCCTTGCGCGGCGCGCTCTGGATGTCGGTCATGTCTCTTCCCTGGATCGCCGCATCGTCCCCGCGTGCGGCTGCTGGTCTTTGGTTTCATCCGTGAACGGCCGCGTCCAGAGGTTTGATCGCCCCGTAACCAAAAGTGGCCGTCGGGGGTTTATGGGCGGGCCCAGCGGGCTAATTGACAGGCGGGCCGGCCGCTCCACACTCCGGTCAACAGATTGAAGGCTGCGCGTGACCGGTCACCCTGACGAAGACTCCCTCGCCGAGACCGCCGACTGGTGGCGCGGCGCTGTCATCTATCAGGTCTATCCGCGCAGCTTTGCCGATACGAACGGCGATGGCGTCGGCGACCTTCCCGGGATCACCGCCCACCTCGGGCACATCGCCTCCCTGGGCGTGGACGCAGTCTGGCTGAGCCCCTTCTTCACCTCGCCGATGAAGGATTTCGGCTATGACGTCGCAGACTATTGCGACGTCGATCCCGTCTTCGGAACCCTCGCCGACTTCGACCGCCTGATCGCCCGGGCTCACGAGCTGGGTCTCAGGATCATCACCGATCTGGTCCTCGCCCACACCTCGGACCAGCACGACTGGTTCCGCGAAAGCCGCCAGTCGCGCACGGGCCCGAAGACGGACTGGTTCGTCTGGGCCGACGCAAAGGCCGACGGCGCGCCTCCCTCGAACTGGCAGTCGGTGTTCGGCGGCCCGGCCTGGACCTGGGACGCGCGGCGCGGCCAGTACTACATGCACAATTTCCTGCCGGAGCAGCCGCAGCTGAACCTGCACAATCCGGATGTGCAGGACGCCCTGCTGGACGTCGCCCGCTTCTGGCTGGATCGAGGCGTCGACGGCTTCCGCTTCGACGCCATCAATTTCGCCATGCACAACCCGGCCCTGACCGACAATCCGCCGGCTCCTCCCGGCGGCAGGCGGACCCGGCCCTTCGACTTCCAGCAGAAACTCCACAACCAGTCCCAGCCGGGCATCGTCGACTTCCTCGCCCGCATCCGCGCCCTGACCGACGGCTATCCCGGCCGTTTCAGCGTGGCCGAGGTCGTCGGCGACCACGCCGAGGCCGAGATGCAGGCCTTCACCGCCGACGACCGTCATCTGAACAGCGCCTACGGCTTCTCCTACCTCTACGCCAACGCCCTGACCCCCGATCTGGTGAAGGACGCCAACGCCCCATGGGACGGACGTCCGGGGCAGGGATGGCCGTCCTGGGCCTTCTCGAACCATGACGCTCCCCGCGCCGTCTCGCGCTGGGCCGAGGGACGCGATACGCGGGCCTTTGCCCGGATGGCGATGCTGCTGCTGATGGCCCTGCGGGGTAACGTCTTCATCTATCAGGGCGAGGAACTGGGCCTGCCCCAAGGCGACGTTCCCTACGATCGGCTGGTCGACCCGGAAGCCATCGCCAACTGGCCCGAGACCCTCGGTCGCGACGGCGCCCGCACCCCCATGCCGTGGCGGTCCGGGGCGCCCCACGCCGGTTTCTCGACCATCGAACCCTGGCTGCCCGTCGATCCCCGGCATCCGCCGCTGGCCACGGACCGGCAGGAGGCTGACCCCGGCTCCATGCTGCATCTGACCCGCCGCCTGATCGCCTTCCGCAAGGCCAGCCCCGCGCTGCGGCTCGGGGCGTTGAGGATGCTGGATGCGCCATCCTCGATCCTCGCCTTCGAGCGGATTCACGATGGCGACGTGCTGACCTGCCTCTTCAACCTCGGCCATGAGGTCAGCGACTGGATTCCTGACGGCAGCTTCGCCGTGCTGGAAAACGTCAACATGGAGACCGGCCTGCCTCCGCTGGCGGGCCTGATCGCCCGCAGATCGATATGAGGTGGCGAAGCCGCCCCGTGGGCGGTAACGAGAGCCCATGAGCAACGGTCCCGTCCTCGTCACCGGCTCCGCCGGCTTCATCGGATTTCACACCGCGCAGCGCCTGCTGGCGCGCGGCGAAACCGTGATCGGCGTCGACAACCTGAACAGCTACTACGACCCGGCGCTGAAACAGGCCCGGCTGGACCGGCTGCTGAGCCAGCCCGGCTATATCCACCATGCGCTGGATCTGGCCGACCGCGACGGCATCGCCGCCCTGTTCGCGAAACATGCGCCGCGCCGGATCGTCCACCTCGGGGCCCAGGCGGGCATCCGCTACAGCGTCGAGAACCCCGAGACCTATATCGACTCCAATGTGGTCGGCTTCCTGACCGTGCTGGAGGGCGCGCGGGCCACCCGCGCCGAGCATCTGGTCTTCGCCTCCACCAGCTCGGTTTTCGGCGCCAACGCGGCCCTGCCCTTCTCGGTGCAGCAGGGCGTCGCTCATCCGCTGAACGTCTATTCCGCCACCAAGATCGCCAACGAGGCCATGGCCCATGCCTATGCCTATATCTTCGGCATCCCCAGCACCGGCCTGCGGTTCTTCACCGTCTACGGGCCGTGGGGCCGGCCCGACATGGCCCTGTTCAAATTCACCCGCTCGATCCTCGAGGGCCGGCCAATCGATGTCTATGGCGCGGGCGCCATGGAGCGAGACTTCACCTATGTGGATGACATCGTCGACGGCGTGATCGCCGCCCTCGATACGCCGCCCGCCAAGGACCCGGACTGGAGAGCCGAGGCCCCGTCCCCCGCCACCAGCGGCGTGGCGCCCTGGCGCGTCCTGAACCTCGGCGCCGGTCGCCGCGAACAGCTGTCCCGTTATATCGAGGTGCTGGAGCAGGCCCTCGGCCGCAAGGCCGTCCTCAACGTCATGCCGACCCAGGACGGCGAGATGACGCGCACCGAAGCCGATGTCGACGAGACACGCGCCCTGCTGGGCTACGCCCCCTCGACCCCCATCGACGTTGGCGTGCGGCGGTTCGTCGACTGGTACCGCGACTTCTACCGGGTCTGACCCACGAAAACGGGCGGGACCGTCTCCGGCCCCGCCCCATCGATGCGACCCGCCCTACTGGACCGGGTTGCCGTTGATATCGACCACCTGCACGTCGGCGAAGCCGAGCGCGCGGATCTTCGGCTCGATGGAAGCCCGGTCGCCGACCACCACCCAGGTCGTGGGACCCGAGCCGACGACGGCCTGGGCCGCCACGGCGGCCTGGGCGGCGGTCATCGAACCGACCGTCCCGGCATAAGTGTCGTAGTAGTTTTCCGGCACGCCCCAGACGACCATGTTCTGAAGCTCGCCGGCGATGGCGGCGTTGGTTTCCCAGTTGCCGGCCAGACCCTGAACCATATTGGCGCGGGCCGCGTCGATCTCGGCCTGCGTCAGCGGCCGCGTGCCCACGACCTCGGTCAGTTCGCGGCGCAGTTCGGCCAGACTCTCGGCCGTCTTGTCCGACTGCACCCCGGCGCTGACGGAATAGATCCGGTCGCCGCGGCCGTAGGGCACCCCGCCGCCGGCGCCGTAAGACCAGCCCTTGGCCTCGCGCAGGTTCATATTGATCCGGCTGGTGAAGGCGCCGCCAAGGGCGGTGTTCATGGTGTCGATCGAGGCCTCGGTCGCCGGATCGAAGGCCGGCGCAACGCGGCCGGCCACGATCGTCGACTGAGGTCCGGCGCGATCCACGATCAGGATGCGCGGCTGGCCCGAGGGCTCGGGCGCGTCAGCCGGGCCCGGCTTGGCCGGCATCGGCGTCGAAGGCGCGCGCCATCCGGCGAAGGCCCGCTCCAGCTTCGGCGTCAGCGCGGCCAGGGTGGTGTCGCCCACCACGACCAGCGTCGCATTGTCGGGCCGGAACCAGGTGCTGTGCCAGGCCTCGGCGTCGGCCGGGGTCAGACTGGCAACGGTCTGCTCGGTGCCCGAGGCCGGACGGCCGTAGGGGCTGGTCGGGCCGTACATCTCGCGGCTCAGCACGCGCGAGGCGATGGCGCCCGGGTTGCGGTTGGCCTGCTGGATGCCCGCGACCTGCAGCGTGCGGGTGCGCTGGAAATCCTCCTGCCGGAAGGCGGGATTCAGCACCACGTCGGCGAACAGGTCCAGCGACGGATCGAGACGGGCCGACAGGGCCGTCATCGTCACATTGGTCGAGTTCGTTCCCGAACCGGCGCCGAGGGTGGCGCCCAGCACTTGCAGCCGATCGCTGATCTCGATCGCCGTCAGGTCGTCCGTGCCGTTGGTCATGACCTGCGGCGTCAGCTGGGCGAGGCCCGCCTTTTCGTCGCTGTCGATCACCGCGCCGGCGTCGAGGATCAGGTTCATGCTGACGGTCGGCACGCTCTCGCGCCGGACGAACATGACCTTCATCCCGTTCGACAGCTGCGCCCGTTCGATGCTCGGGAACACGGCCTGGGGCGCCGGACCGACCGCCGGCACGCCGGCCGTGCGGTCCACGCCCGGAGCGACCGAGTAGTCGGGGAAGGGCAGCACTTCGAGCGAATAGCTGCCGTCCGTCAGCCAGCGGCGGCCCGCGTCGGTGAGATTGCCCGGACGGGCGTCGACGACGCGCTGATAGCTGGTTCGCCAGGCCGTGGGATCATCAAAGAACATCTCCGACTGCGCCAGCAGGTCGGACTTGCCGCCGAAGCCGCCGATCCGCTCCAGCCCGCGGATGTAGCCTGCCGCCGTCTGGGTGCGCACGCGCTCCAGCTCTTCGGCGGTCGGACCGTCGCGCAGCAGCCGCGCCATCTCCTCGTCGACGATGGCCTCGATCCGGTTCAGGTCGCCGCCCGCCTTGGCCGTGGCCGTGACGATGAACTGGCCCGCGATCTGACGGCCGCCGGCGCCGGCGGAAACCGCCGTGGCCAGTTGCTCGTCGATCACCAGCCGCTTGTAGAGACGCGACGAGCGGCCCGACGCCAGAACATTGCCCAGCATGCCCAGATAGTCGGTGTCGGCCTCGCCCGAGGGCGTGCTGTTCCAGACCTTGTAGAGGCGCGGCTGGCCGACCCGATCATACATGATTTCGCGCTGCGCCCCGACCATCGGCACGACCATGCGGGCCGGCTGGGTCACGGGCGGGCCCGAGGGGATGTCGCCGAAATAGCGCTCGACCTTGGCCCGCGCCTCTTCCGGCGTGATGTCGCCGGCCAGAACGATGACCGCGTTGGCCGCGCCATAGTAGTCTCGGAACCACTGCTGCACGGTGGGCAGATCGGCGGCGTTCAGGTCGTCCATCGAGCCGATGACGGTGTGGCCGTAGGGGTGTTCGTCGGGCCAGGTCGCGGCGGTGATGGCGTTGAAGACGCGGCCATAGGGCTGGTTCTCGCCCTGGCGCTTCTCGTTCTGCACCACGCCGCGCTGCTCATCGAGCCGCGCCTGGTCGATGGCGCCCAGCAGATGGCCCATCCGGTCGCTTTCCAGCCACAGCAGGGCGTCCAGCGCCGAGGTCGGCACGTTCTGGAAGTAGTTGGTGCGGTCGGTGTTGGTGGTGCCGTTCTGGTCCGTCGCGCCCAGCAGCTCCGTGCCCTTGAAGAAGTCGGTGTTGTAGTTCTCGGACCCGTTGAACATCAGGTGTTCGAACAGGTGGGCGAAGCCGGACCGGCCCTCGGGCTCGTTCTTGGAACCGACGCCGTACCAGATGTTGACCGCCACGATCGGCGCCTTGTGGTCCTCATGGACGATCAGGGTCAGGCCGTTGTTGAGGACGAATTTGGTGAAGGGGATGTCCACCTCGGGCAGAGGCGCCAGCCGCTCCTGCGTCGCGGGCGGCGCGGCGGCGGCCGGGGGCGGCGCGCTCTCTGCGTGGGCGGCGGCGGCGATCAGCAGGGTCGAGGCGACCCCTCCGAGCAAGGCGAGGCGACGGGCGTTGCGCATGGTGTTTCCCCCTGGAAAGGCGACAGCGGCGAAGGGCCGGAAAACAGTGACACCCGGACAGCCACCGCGCGCAATATGTGAATCATTGCAACTCCGTAATGAATACCGCGGATGCGAAGCCTGCGGGTCGGTTCGTGCGGGACGGCAGCGACCACGCCAGCCAGACGCAGCTTCACCGTCATTTATTGCACTGCACACGAAATGAATTGCCTTGTGCGGCGCAATAGGCTCCTTTCCATTTCCGCGGCGTCGAACGCGGTTCGGGCCGACTCATTCTGACTCCGGACCGGACCCGAGATGAACGCTCGCCTTTCCCTCGCCTTGTCGGCCATCAGCCTCGGCGCCCTCGCCGCCGGCCCCGTCCTCGCGAATCCGGCCCTGTTGGCCCACCAGACGCCGCTGGTGCTGAACGAGGCGGCGACGGCGTGGATGCTGACCTCGACCGCGCTTGTCCTGCTGATGACCCTGCCCGGCCTGGCGCTGTTCTACGGCGGCATGGTGCGACGCAAGAACGTCCTGTCGACCATCGCCCATTCCACTGCCGCCCTGGCCGTCGTCACCGTGCTGTGGTTCGCCGTCGGCTACAGCCTGTCGTTCGGCTCCAGCGGCCCTTCGACCAACGGCTTCATCGGCGGGCTACAGGCCGCATTCCTGACCGGCGTCACTCCCTCGACGGCGCACAGCCTCGCCCCCGGCCTGCCCGAGTTCCTGTGGATCGCCTACCAGCTGACCTTCGCCATCATCACCCCGGCCCTGATCGCCGGCGCCTTCGCCGAGCGGATCAGGTTTTCCGCCTCCATCCTGTTCTTCGTCCTGTGGCACCTGCTGGTCTATGTCCCGATCTGCCATCAGGTCTGGGGCGGCGGCTGGATGGGGTCGCTGGGCGTGCTCGACTTCGCCGGCGGCTCGGTGGTCCACGTCAATGCGGGCGTCGCCGGTCTCGTCTGCGCCCTCGTGCTGGGCCCGCGCCACGGCCACGGGCGAGACAATATGGCCCCGCACAATCTGGCTTTCACGGCTATCGGCACCGGCCTGCTGTTCGTCGGCTGGCTGGGCTTCAACGCCGGTTCGGCCTGGGCCGCCGACGGCATCGCGGCCATAGCCGCCTTCAACACCATCCTCGCCGCCGCCGCCGCCGCGATCGGCTGGACCGTCGTCGAGTGGATCGACCACAAACGTCCCACCCTGCTGGGCCTCCTCTCCGGCATTGTCGCCGGCCTCGTCGGGATCACGCCCGCCGCCGGTCTGGTCGATCCCAAGGGCGCCTTCATCATCGGCATCCTGTCGGGTCCCGCCTGCTACGCCGGCGCCGTCTGGCTGAAGCGCACATTCAAATATGACGACAGCCTCGACGCCTTCGGCGTGCACGGCGTCGGCGGCATCGTCGGCGCCCTGCTGACCGGCGTCCTCGCCACCGCCGCCATCAATCCCGCCGGCGAGAACGCCAACCTGCTGAACCAGCTCATCGGCCTGCTCGCCGTCATCGCCTGGAGCGGGATCGGCACCTTCCTCATTCTGATGGTCTGCAAATTCACCACCCGCCTGCGCGTTCCGAAAGAGGAGGAAATCGAGGGCCTCGACTACACCCAGCACGGCGAGACGATTCACCAGTGACGGAGTGGCTGGTGGCTGGTGGCTGGTGGCTGGTGGCTGGTGGCTAGTGATTGTCCCTGCACTCCTAGCGGAAGGGCGGCGCGGTCAACGCGGCTACGCAGGCGGTGGCCAGCCACTAGTCACTAGCCACTAGCCACTTCAAAGCCGCAACGCTCCTCGTCGACCCGCGTTCACCCCCTCATGGCGGCTCACGGCGAACTCAAAACCTATCAGGCCAAGCGGAATTTCACCGCCACCCCCGAGCCGTCCGGCCGCAAGGGCAAGGCGAAGACCACGGCCCTCACCTATCTGATCCAGCGCCACGCCGCGACGCGCCTGCACTACGACTTCCGCATCGAGGTCGACGGCGTGCTCAAGTCCTGGGCCGTCACCAAGGCCCCGTCCCGCGACACCCTGGTCAAACGCCTCGCCGTCGAGGTCGAGGACCACCCGCTCGACTACGGCTCCTTTGAAGGGACCATCCCCGCCGGCAACTACGGCGCCGGCACGGTGCAGATGTGGGACCGCGGCACGTGGGAGCCGCAGGAGCCCGACCTCGATGCGGCCTTCAAAAAGGGCCAGATCAAGATGGTCCTGCACGGCGAGCGGCTGAAAGGGAAATGGGCCCTGATCCGCCTGCGCGCCGACCGGGGCAAACCTTCCAAACGCAACAACTGGCTGCTGATCAAGGAGCGCGACGAATACACGGTCGAGGGCGAGGGCGACGCCAATATGGAGATCGACGCCTCCATCGTTACCGGCCGCACCCTGGCCGAGATCGCCGGCGGTTCGAAGGAATGGAAGTCCTCGAAAACCTCCACCCGCAAGGCCCCGCCCAAACCACAACCGACCAAGGCCGCGGCCAGCAAGTCAAACAAGCCCCCGCCCTTCGTCCCCATCCAGCTTTGCAAGATCGCCGACTATCCCCCGCGCGGCGCCGGCTGGGCGCATGAGATCAAGTTCGACGGCTACCGCATCCAGATCGGCGTCGGCGGCGGCAAGGCGACCCTGCGCACCCGCAAGGGCCTCGACTGGTCAGCGAAGTTCAAGGCCCACGCCGACGACGCCGCCCACTGGCCCGACGGCGTCGTCGACGGCGAACTCTGCGCCCTCGCAGAAGATCACATGCCCGACTTTTCGGCCCTGCAGGCCGCCATCTCGGACGGCGACACCGGCGGTCTGGTCTATTTCGCCTTCGACCTGCTGTTCGAGGGCGACGAGGACCTGCGCGGCCTGCCCCTGTCGCATCGCAAGGCCCGGCTGCAGGCCTATATCGACCGCATCCCGAGGAACGCCGCCAAGCGTATCCGCTACGTCGACCATTTCGCCACCACGGGTCAGGCGGTGCTCGACAGCGCCTGCCGCATGGACCTGGAAGGCGTCATCTCCAAGTCGCTGGACGCCCCCTATCAGGCCGGCCGTTCAACCACCTGGCTGAAGTCCAAATGCCGCGGCCGCGACGAGGTCGTCATCGGCGGCTGGACCTCCGAGGGCGACCGCTTCCGCTCCCTGATCGTCGGGGTGCAGGACGTCGACGACAAACAGGGGCCGGGCCTGCGCCATCTCGGCCGCGTCGGCACCGGCTACGCCCAGCCCCTGCTCAGGACCCTGCTGCCCGCGCTCAAGAAGGCCGAGACCGACCACAGCCCCTTCGTCGGCAAGGGCGCCCCGCGCCGTTCATCGGCCGGCGGTTTGACCATCCATTGGGTGAAGCCCGTCCTCGTGGCCGAGATCGAACACGGCGGCTACACGGACACCGGCTCCATCAGGCAGGCGTCGTTCAAGGGCCTGCGCGAGGACAAGCCCGCCGTTGAGGTGACGCAGGACCCGCAGGCCCCGTCCAAACCTTCGAAGGAGCCCGGCAAGGTCTCGGCCCCGCCCCAGCTGGCCATCCCCGGTCGGCCGCACGGCAAGTCGAAACTGGTCGTCTCCGGCGTGACCATCTCCAATCCCGACAAGATCCTGTGGCCCGCCGCCGACGGCAAGCCGGCCCTGACCAAGGCCGACCTCGTCCGCTATTACGAGATGGCCGCCGAGCGCATCCTGCCCCACGTCGCCGACCGCCCCGTCTCCATCATCCGCACGCCCGAGGGCATCACCGGCGAGAAATTCTTCCAGCGCCACGCCATGCCCGGCTCCAACCCGCGGCTGAAGCTGATCGATGTGAAGGAGCGCAAACCCTATATCGGCGTGGTCGACGTCGGCGGGCTCGTCGCCATCGGCCAGTCGGGCGGGCTGGAGCTGCACCCGTGGGGCTGCAAACCCGGCGATCCGGAAACCCCCGAACAGATCACCTTCGACCTCGACCCCGACGAGGGGCTCGACTTCGGCGACGTCATCGAGGCGGCGAAGATGGTCCGCAAACGGCTCGAGGGCCTCGGCCTCCCGTGCTTCGTCAAGACCACCGGCGGCAAGGGACTGCACGTCGTCCTGCCGATCAAGGCCGATGCGAAAAGCCGTATTCAATGGGACGAGTGCAAGGCCTTCGCCAAGGCCGTGTCCGAGATCATGCGCCGTCAGGATCCGGACCGTTTCACCACCACCATCGCCAAGAAGGCGCGCGGCGGAAAGATCTTCCTCGACTATCTGCGCAACGGCCGCATGGCCACCGCCGTGGCCCCCTGGTCCCCTCGCGCCCGCCCCGGAGCGGGCATCGCCTTCCCCCTGTCGTGGACGCAGGTGAAGACCGGCCTCGACCCCCGCGCCTACACGATGCACGACGCAGCGGCTCTCTTGAAGAAGCCCGACCCGTGGAAGGATTTCCGGGACGCCGCGGTGAACCTGAGACCGGTGCTGAAGAAGGTGCTTTGACCCCGTCCCGTCTCCTCCCCATCTCCGATGGGGAGGCGGAATCTATAGTCGCATTGGCGGAAAAACATCTCGCCTGTTCAACGCCTTCCGTTTTTCCCAAACTGAATCTCTGGCGGCGCCCCCTAACCCCTTATGATCCTCCCCATCCCGTCGCGGGGGAGGGCGTCTGGCGCCAGGGCCATCAACGTGCGGCGGGATGCGATCGAGCGGGAAACGTCGTCCTGTAATCGTCGCCCGGACCCTTGAGCGGTGAAGAACTGTGCTTGTGGAACATCGGGGGCGTGGGGACGGCGGACTGCCCGGGGGCTGCGAAACCCCGGGGTCCGGAGGGCCTGGAAGCTCTCCGCCCGTCGCGGGCTTACGACGGAAAGGGCTGAATGCGGCGCAAAGGCCGGGGCGGGAAAACTCCACAAACCCCGCAGGTCGCCAACAGAAGCCCGCCCCCGTCGGCTTGCGTGAACCGGTCGCGCGGAGCACTGGCGGCGACGCCGAAAACACATTCCGGTCCCCGTAACGCGAAAGCAGGGGGCCACATATCGGTTCCGGGCCTAGCCGCCCGCGCTCCGCCTCCTCCCCGACTTTTCCGCGGAAACGCTGAAGAGGGCTTCAGCCTGTCCGGTCTTTGAAAATCGCAACTTATCTCCGCTCATCCCGAGCGGGATTGGAAGTCCATCCTCCGACAGGCTATCTCCGACCCATGACCTCCGCCCCGCTTCCCGACGCCGGTTCGAACTGGGTGGACCGCCACGCGCCGGAGGGGCTCAAGCCGTGGCTCAAGCTCGGCCGCTTCGACCGCCCCGTCGGCATCTGGTTGCTGCTGCTTCCCGGCTGGCAGGGCATCGCTCTCGCCTTGGCCGGACGAGCGCCTGACGCATACGATATCTGGCTGTTCGCCGGCTTCGCCCTCGGCGCCTGCCTGATGCGGGCCGCGGGCTGCGCCTTCAACGACATCGTCGACCGCGACATCGACGCGAAGGTCTCCCGCACGGCCATGCGCCCCATCCCGTCGGGCCGCATCAGCGTCAAACAGGCCTGGGCCTTCGTCATCGGCTGCAGCCTGACCAGCCTGCTGATCCTGCTGACCCTGAACCTGTCAGCCGTCCTGCTCGGCGTCGCCTCCCTCGCCCTCGTCGCCGCCTACCCCTTCATGAAGCGGATCACATGGTGGCCGCAGGCCTGGCTCGGCCTGACGTTCAACTGGGGCGCGCTGATGGGCTACGCGGCGACGACGGGACTGCTGGCCGCCAGCCTGTTTCACGAACCCTATGCCCCGGTGGAGCTGCGCCCGTTCGTGCTCGAACCCTGGCTTTCCCTTCCCGCCGGCCTGCCGCTCGATTCCGTCATCCTGCTGCAGATTGCCGCCGCCCTTCCCGCCCTCCTGCTCTACCTCGGCGGCGTCTTCTGGACCCTCGGCTACGACACCATCTACGCCCTGCAGGACATCGAGGACGACGCCATGGTCGGGGTAAAATCCTCGGCCCGCCGCCTGGGATCGCACGTGCCGCGCGGAGTCGCGGTCTTCTACATTCTGGCAATGGCGTGCGCCGCCGCAGCCGGCTGGATGGCCGGTCTCGGCCCCCTCTACTGGCTCGGCCTCGCCGGCTATGCGGCGCACCTCGCATCGCAGGTCCGCCGCATCCGCACCGACGATCCCGCCCTCGCCCTGCGCCTGTTCAAGTCCAACCGCGACGCCGGCCTGATCCTGCTGGCCGCCATCGGCCTCGGAGCCCTGACCCTTTGACCCGTCTGTTTCACGTCCTTCTGACGGCCGCGGCGCTGTGCATCCCGGCCTGCGCCCCGACGCTCCCGACCGCGCCCGCCGATCCGCAGCCCGTCGCGTACAAGCTGGAGGACGGCCGCATGACCACCGAGCTCACGCTCGACCCGGCCCTGCCCGCCCATCCGCAACTGCGCGCCCGGCTGTACGACGATGGCATGGCCGCCATCCGCGAGTTCGAGGCCGACGTCCGCCGAGCCCGGGCCGAGCAAGGCGGCGAGCTCGATTACAACATGGAGCTGACCCTGCGCTGGGACGCGCCGGTCGAAACCGCCCGTCTGGTCAGTGCCGACGGCATGGTCTGGTCCTTCACCGGCGGCGCCCACGGCAATCCCGGTTTCCAGGCCATCCTCTGGGACCGGCAAGGCTTGCGCGAGGTCAAACCGGCCGACCTGTTCAGCTCCGGCGCCGACCTGTCGAAACTGGACCGCGCCCTGTGCGACTCCATCAACGCCGCCAAGGCCGCGCGCGGCGGCGACCAGGCCTGGGATCCCGCCCCCTATCGCGGCGAACAGGGCGACGGCATCTGGGTCTGCCCGGTCGCGCTGGAGACACGCTTCTCCCTCGCGCCCGGCGACACGGCGGGCAAGGCCGGCGGCCTTGTCTTCCTGATCGATCCCTATGTCGTCGGCCCCTATGCCGAGGGCGTCTACACCGCCGTCGTGCCCGCGGCCGCCTTCTCCGCCCTGCTCTCGCCCGAATGGGCCGATCAGTTCGGCGGCGCGCCTTCGCCGGAATACCTTGACCGTCTTCGCGGCGAAGACGCACCATGACCGTGACGCCCCGGGAGACACGCATGACCTCGACAGCCACGCCCCTCCGACTGCTGCTCCTGGCCGCCGTCCTCGTGACGGGGCTGGCCGCCTGCAACCGCGACCGTGAGCCCGAAGCAGCCGCGCCGGTCGCGCCGGGAACGGCCGCCGTCGTCACCCCGGCAGACGCCGCCGCACCGATGGCGTTCGAGAGCAAGACGCCCTGGGCCGACGTCAGCCTGACCCTTCCCGCTGGCATCAAGCCGCAGGGCGACTTGCACGCCCGCCTCTACGCCGAGGAAGTCCGCCGCCTGCGCCAGTTCACCGAGGGCGCCCAGGGCGAACTGACTGAGGCCGGGGCCGAGACCGACCGGCCCAAATACCAGAAGACCATCACCATCACCGTCGCCGCCGAGACCGCCAAACTGCTCAGTCTCAAACGCTCCGATTTCGACTATTCAGGCGGTGCCCACCCCAACACCCTCACGGACGGCCTGCTGTGGGACAAGGCGCTGAAGCGCCGGGTCGGCGTGGCCGATCTGTTCGGCAAGGGCGCGGACCTGTCCATCCTTGATCAGGCTCTCTGCACCGCGATCAACACCGCCAAACGGGCCCGCGTGCCCGACAGCGCCGGCGTGACCCTGGGCGCGGGCAAGACCTTCTCATGCCCGCGCGCCGCCGACACTCCGTTCGTGCTGACGGCCAGCGATACGCCGGGCAAGGCGGCGGGTCTGACCTTCCTGATCGGCCCCTATCAGGTGGGGCCCTACGTCGAGGGCGCCTATGAGATCGCCATTCCCGCCACCGTCTTCCGCTCCCTGCTCGCCACCGCCTACGCCAGCGAGTTTGGCGGCCGACTGGTCAAGGCCGGGGATGTGACTCCGGTCGCCACCCCCGCGCTCCAGCCCGGCCCCGCGGCAGCCGTTACGCCTCAGTCCGCCCCGTCACCCGCCAGGAACTGATCGACGATCGCGGCGAACCGCTCCGGCTGGTCGGCCATGATGAAGTGGCGGCTGCCGTCGACCCGGATCATGCGCACCCCCGGCAGCGCCGCATATTCACGCGCCCACAGGGCGTCGGCCATCGCCGACGGGGCGCCGCCGTCGGCGTCCGCCGCATAGACGGCCCAGACCGGCGTCGTCATCGTCGCCAGACCCGGGCGCAGATCGGTCGTCATCACATCGCTGATCGCCGAGGCCATCGCATGCCGGTCCGAGGCCATGGACCACCCGACCATGGCGCTCCGCGTCGCCGGGGTCCGCGAATAGCCGACCGCCGCCCGCTCCTGACCCGCGCGGAAGCCGGCCTCGTCGGCCGCAAGGATTCCCGCCGCCGCCTGCTGCGCGAACGGCCGGGCGCTCTCGACCGTCGCCGTCGGTCCGAACAGGGCCGAGAAGAACGGCAGGCTGTCGACGCTCATCACCCGGCCGACCAGTTCGGGGCGCCGCTGGGCCAGCATGACCGCGCTCATCCCGCCCATCGAATGGCCGATGATCGCCGGCCGCTGCAGCCCGCCCTCGCGGACATACCGCGCCAGCTCTTCCACCGCCGGCTCCACGAAGGGTCCATCGCCATGCGTCCATGGCTCGCCTGCGAATCCGGCCAGCTGCACCAGATGCACCCGGTGCGTCGCCTTCAGCCGTTCGGCCTCGGCGCGCCAGACTTCGCGTGACGAGGCGAACCCGGGGATCAGGATCACGTCCGGCCCCTGACCCACGACTTCCACGGACAGGCGGTCGGAAGCGAAGGCGGGCGAGCTCTGGACGATCGGCGCGGCGTCCGCCTGCGTGGCGAGGGCCACACCGCCTACGACCGCAAATGACGCAGAGGCCAGCAACAATACGCGCAGGGTCGAACGCCCGAAGAAATGACGGAGGTGCAGCATGGCGATGTCCTTTGGAGGACGACCGACGATGTCAGCCGTGAGGATTGTCGAAGATGTCTTCCACCGGCCGCGCGAACAGCACGGCGATCCGGTAGGCCAGATCCAGTGACGGATCGTGTTTCTCGGTCTCAAGCGCGTTCACGGCCTGACGCGAGACGCCCAGCGCCTGGCCCAGCTGTTCCTGGGTCCAGCCGCGCTCGACGCGGAGCAGTTTCAGCTGGTTCCGCATCAGTTCGACGACTTGATGAAGGGGGCCGTCAGGCCGACCGCGCCCCAGAACAGCGGATAGATCCACCAACCCTCCGCATGCGGCGCGTCGGCGAACGATTCCGCGAACCCCCAAGCCGTGAAAAGGGCCATGGAGATTCCGGAGGCGAGAATGAACTGTTTGGCCATCACCGCCCGCACGAACTCGTCCGACTCCCTCATGGCCGCCAGGGTGGTCCAGATCTGCCCGACGATTGGAGCCGTCACCGTCAAGGCCAGCCCCCAGGCGGCGGGCGTGCCCTGAATATCGTCGAAGGCGCCGAAGATGACCGCCACCATGATGGCGACATAGCCGCCCATGAAGGCCAGGGTCCGGATCACATATTTGCGTTGCGCCGTGGTGGCGGGTCGTCCAATCGTCAGCATGTATTCAGCTCCTTATGTAAGGCCAACCTGACATCTGCGATATGTCATGTCAACCTGACTTTTTGTCAGGATAGCGTGACAATCGCCGCCCTTTGGGCGAAAGCGCAGCGGACGTATCCTGCCCCCATGCCCGCAGCGCCCCGCATCCGGCCCGCCGACCTGTTCAGTCCCGATGACTGGGCCCCTTTCCAGGCGCGCCGCGTCTGTGTCGGGCCCCTGATGGTGGTTCACTGCTGGGGGGTAATCGCGCTTGCGGTCGCAGTCGGCGTGGTCTGGCCAATCCTCATTCCCCTGTGCATCGCGGTGATCGGCACGCGGCAGCTTGGTCTCGCCATCCTCATGCATGAGGCGGCCCACGGCGGCCTGTCATCGGATCGCCAGCTGAACGACTTCCTCGGCCACTGGTTCTGCGCCGTGCCCGTCGGAGCGTCTCTGACGGCCTATCGGCCCTATCATCTGGCTCACCACAAATGCGCCCAGCAGGCCGAGGACCCGGACCTCGTCCTCTCGGCGCCCTTCCCGGTCAGCCGCGCCTCGCTTCGCCGCAAGATGGTGCGCGACCTGACCGGCCAGACCTTCTTCAAGCAGAGGGTCCTGCTGCCGCTGGCCGCCCTGCGCGGCCGCATCGCACAGACCGCGACCGACGATCACGCCTATGAAGCCATCGTCACCGGCCGTTCGATCGCCCCCTTCCTGCTGATCAACGCCGCCCTGCTGGGGGCCGCCGTCGCCGCCAGCGTCTGGTGGGTCTTCTTCGCCTTATGGCTGCTGCCCATGGCGACCTGGTTCCCGATGGTCACCCGCTTGCGCAACATCGCCGAACACGCCTGCGTCGAGGGCTCGGCCACCGACCCCTTCCGCGCCGCCCGCACGACGCGCGCCAGCTGGTGGGAGCGCGCCTTCATCGCTCCCTACTGGGTCAATTTCCATGCCGAGCACCATCTGTTCATGCACGTGCCCTGCTGGAAGCTGCCGGCCCTGCACCACGCTGTCCGCGCGCGACCCCAGGGCAAGCGGATGGAAGTCGCTCCGGGCTACCTTTCGGTGATCCGGGAAGCATCGGGAAAGCCGGATCCCCTGTCGGCGGGTTGACTCACTCATATCCCGACAGTTATGAGTTCAATCAATAGCCACAGAGTTATGGTTCGATGTCCGAAAGCGCCGCCGACATGCTGTTCAGATCGCTGGCCGATCCGACGCGCCGGGCCATTTTCGAGCGCCTTTGTCACGGGGGCGAGCAGACGGTCGGGGCGCTCACCGCCCTGGCCGGCGTGTCGCAGCCGGCGGTCTCGAAACACCTCGGCGTCCTGAAACTGGCGGGGCTGGTCAGCGACCGCCCGGACGGCCGGCAGACCCATTATAGCGCCCACCCCGGCGCTCTCGCCCCCCTGATCGACTGGACCAGTCAGATGACCGGCTTCTGGGAAGGCAAGTTCGACGGCCTCGAAGACCTGCTGAAAAGGATGGACCAGTGACCCACTCCGAAACCGAAACCCGCTCCGTCGTCGTCGAGCGCGACTTCGACTTTCCGCCCGAAAAGCTCTGGCGCGCCCTCACCCAGCCGCACCTCATCGAGGCCTGGCTGATGAAGAACGACTTCCAGCCCGTCGTCGGCCACGGCTTCAAGCTCACCGGGGAATGGGGCGGCGTGCTGGACTGCGAGGTCCTGGCCATCGAGCCGGAGAAGACCCTGTCCTACACTTGGGATTTTGAACACGACGACCCCGCCTACGGCTTGAAGAGCGTGGTTACCTTTACCCTCACACCGACCGGCGAAGGGACTCATCTGCGCATGGAACAGGCCGGTTTCCGGCCAAACCAGAAACAGGCGCTCGGCGGAGCTACAGCCGGCTGGAACCAGTTCTTCGGTAAGCTGGACAACCTCTTGGCGCAGGGCTGAAGCGTCATGTCCGACAAGCCGAAAGAAGCTGCGCCCATCCTCCTGTCGGGCGGCAATCCCCAGATCGCCAAGGGCTATGGCGACGCACCGGTGCAGGCCTGGATCGCGGCTGCGCCGGGCTGGAAGAGCGAAGCCGCCCGCCGGGTCGACGCCCTGATCGAACGCACCGTGCCGGGGGTGAAGAAGGCGGTCAAATGGAACACGCCGATGTACGGCGTCGAGGAAAACGTCTGGTTCGCCGGCTTCCACGCCTTCGACCGCTATCTGAAAGTGGCCTTCTTCCGCGGCGCGGCGCTCGATCCCGTCCCCCCGGTCGGGTCGAAGCAGAAGGACGTGCGATATTTCCACATCCACGAAGACAAGCCGGTCGATGAGACCCAGCTCGCCGACTGGATCAAACAGGCCAGCCGGCTGCCCGGCGAACGTATGTGAGCGGCGAAAGACCCATGGGAAAGATGACCCCCGACCCCAAGGAAGACGGCATGACCGCCTCGCAGCGGATCGATGCGAAGATCGCCTCGTTCGACGACTGGCGCGGCCAGACCCTGGCCCGGATCCGCGCAATCATCCACCAGGCCGACCCGGATGTGGTCGAGACGGTGAAATGGGGTCGCGTCCCCGTGTTCGAACACGACGGGATCCTCACCACCGCCGAGACCTACAAGACGGTCGTCAAGATGACCTTCGCCCAAGGGGCGTCGCTGGACGATCCGTCGGGCCTGTTCAACTCCAGCCTCGAGGGCAATACGCGCCGGGCCATCGACTTCCACGAGGGCGGCGAGATTGACGAGGAGGCGCTGAAGGCGCTCATCCGCGCCGCCGTGGCGCTCAACACCTCAAAGCGGGCCCGTTGAAACGGACGGCTGGCTATCGGATCCCGGCCGGCGGACAAGGCGCGGCATGAACCGCATCGCCGACCCCGCCGCCTTCATCGCCGCCAACACCCGCCTGCAGCCGGTGCCGCATGCGCCGGAGATTTCGCTGTGGCTGGCCGATGAGGTCACGCCGATCTGGCGGCTGACCGAGGAGGAACTGGGCGAACTGGGCCTGCCGCCGCCGTTCTGGGCCTTCGCATGGGCGGGCGGTCAGGGACTGGCGCGCTGGCTGCTGGACCATCCGGACGAGGTCGCGGGCAAGCGGGTGCTGGACTTCGCGGCCGGTTCCGGCCTTGTCGGAATCGCGGCGATGAAGGCGGGCGCGGCCTCGGCCCGGTGCGCCGACATCGATCCCTTCTGCGGCGCGGCGGTGGCGCGCAATGCCGCCGCCAACGGCGTGGTCCTGGACTTCACCGCCGCTGATCTGCTGGACGCCCCGCCGCCCGAGGCCGAGGTCATTTGCGCCGGCGACGTCTTCTACGAACAGCCGATGTCCGGCCGAGTCCTCGGCTGGCTGCGACTCGCAGCCAGCCGAGGAACACGCGTCTTCGTCGGCGATCCGCTGCGGACGTATTTCCCGAAAGACGGCTTCGACCTGCTGGCCGAATACGCCGTGCCGACCACCCGCGAGCTAGAGGATTCCGCCGTCAAACGCACCCGTGTCTGGACCCTGTCCGAAATGAACTGACCGGGCGTTCCCCGGCCACGCTTGGAGAGTGGGCCGTCCGGGACCATCTTTCCCGCATGAACGCCATCGCCCCCATGACGGTCCTCCTGATGCTCGCCGCCGCGCCGGTTCAGGCGCAGGTCCCGCAGGTGCGCCCCGGCCTGTCGACCCTCGACCTTCACCGCTATCAGGCGGACCAGCATCGCTACGCAATGGACCGACTGCGCGCACAGGCGGACCAGCGGGAGATGGAAGTCCGCATGAGCTCAACGGAAGCCCGGCTCAACCGGCTCCGTATCGAGGCCGCGCGCCAGCCGGACCCCGTGGTGCCGCCGCCGTATCGCCCGCTGCGCTCACCGGAAGAGGAACGGACGCTGCGGCTTTCGGCCAAAGAGCGAAACCGCGCCACCGCGGCCGGCGTCGGCCAAATCGACGCTTGGCTCGACCGTCAGCCTGACTAGGCTGCATCCCTTCCCCTCCATCCGCGTTCCGGCCTAGCTTGGATCAGGGACGGGAGAACGACATGCGGTGGCAAGGTGGACGGCGCGGCGGCAATATCGAGGATCGGCGCGGCATGGGCGGCGGCGCCGTTGGCGGCCTCGGGGTCGGCGGCCTTGTGCTCGCGGCTATCGGCTATTTCGTTTTCGGCATAGACCCGTCCACCACGAGCCAACTAGCCAGCCAGTTCGGCGGCGTCGGGGCGGCGGAACAGGGAAAGATGGGCAGCCCCGAGGATCAGGCGGGCGCTTTCGTCGATGTGGTCGGCGCCAATATCGACGATGTCTGGAAGACCAAGCTGCAGGGCTATCAGCCGCCGACGGTCACCCTGTACGAACAGGGCACCTCGACCGGCTGCGGCTTCGGCCAGTCGGCCATGGGACCGTTCTACTGCCCCAACGACCGCAAGGTTTACCTCGACCTGGCCTTCTGGAGGGACATGGAGACCCAACTGGGCGCCTCCAGCGCCGACTTCGCTCGCGCCTATGTCATCGCCCACGAATACGGCCATCACGTCCAGACCCTGACCGGCGCCTCGCAGCAGGTGCAGGAGGCGCAGCAGCGCGCCTCAGGTCAGGCCGAGGCCAACCGTTATTCCGTTGCGCTCGAACTTCAGGCCGACTGCTACGCCGGGGTCTGGGCAGCCAATGCGGCGGCGGTTTCGAACGGCGAGGTAGCTGTGGACGCCCGCGATCTGGAAGCCGGCATGCAGACCGCCTCGGCCATCGGCGACGACACCCTGCAGCGCCGTCAGGGCGGACGGGTCCAGCCCGACGGCTTCACCCATGGCTCCTCGGCCCAGCGGGTCGAATGGCTGCGTCGCGGCTATGAGTCCGGCGATCCCGCGACCTGCGACACCTTCGGGTCGCTCTAGCCCACCGTCAGATCGAGGGGTCGGGATACGTGCAGCGTCCCGGCCCCGAGATCCATGGCCACGCGCCGGCCGGCGAAGGCCTCCATCCCCACCAGTCCGCCGGGAAAATTGGGCAGGGGCGGCTGGTCGAAGACCCCGACCGGCACGCGCCGGTATAGCTGGTCGGCGAAGGTCACGGTCCGGGCCTCGATGATCGCGGTCCGGGCCGCCCCGCCGAGCACGAGATGCATGCCGCTGGTCTGAGGCCGTCCGTCCAGCAGGCCGACCCGATCCGCCGTCTCGCGGGTCAGACCCAGCAGGGACGAAGCGCCCGTGTCTACCACCGCCTCAACCACCGCCCCCTCCACCGTCACCTCGGCCGTCAGCGCGCGGCCTGCGCGCTGGACAGGCGTTTCAGCCAGATCAGCCGGGCGAACAAAGGCATCGCGCGCGACCAGCCGACTGTGCCGCCGCGCCGGATCCAGCGCCAGCACGGCCTCGCCGAGCAGATCCTGTCCCAGAACCAGCGGCGTCCCCAGCCCCTCACGCGAGGCCAGCGGGCCCAGGTCGAGGATCGCCGCCCTCAGTCCGCTGACCTTCAGGCCTGCGAGGTCGAGATCGAGCGCCGTGCCTCGTCCCACCTGCGCTCCCCCGCCCACGCCATAGGCCACCAGCGGCATGTCGAAGAGCGACCGGCCCGTGTCCGGCAGTTCGGCGAACAGGCCGCGATCGATGACGGAATACTGGGCCCCGCTGTCGATCAGGGCGACGACCTGCCGTTCGCCCAGCCGCACCGCCACAGTGGGCGAAGGGCTTCGCCGCGCGTACGGCATCCACGGCGTCGCGCCGCCTGCCGCGAAGGCGAGCTCCGGCTTGGGCCACAAAAGATGGTCGCGCGCCCACCAGGCGCCGCCTAGGACGGACGCCAGACCGGCCGTGCGGATCAGAAGGGAGCGGCGGTTCATGCTGGTGCGAAGATGGCGTGAGGCCTGCCCGGACGCCAGCGGCGCCTTTGTCGCGGCGGTGGGAGACGGCCCGATCCGCGCCCCCCGACGCAGACCGGACCGCCACCGCGCGCCCATCCCCCGAAGGACGCGGTGCAGGCAGGGAAGGACTCACCCGCCAGCTCGGCTGCAGGTGGCCTTGAGATGACAGCGGTGTCCATACGGTTCCCCGACCGCGCGAAACGAAGACCGGCTACCTGTTGCCGAAGGGAACCACCTTGTTTTCCTGGTCATGGCCGATGTCGGCCGTTCCGAGGTAGGGGATTCCCGACCGCTGGCACCAGTAGCGGGCGATTTCCTCGGCTGTCAGGCCGAAGTCGGGATCGTTCTCGATGATGTCCGAGACCCGCCCCATCCGGATGCCCGCCACCCGGCGGATCGAGGCCTGACCGGTCAGATGGAACATCATGCGGTCGATCCGGTACATCGGCTCGGACACGTCCTCCAGCATCAGGACGTGCCCCGTCAGATCGGGCTCCAGCGCCGTGCCCACCAGCGCGTCCAGGATGCTCAGGTTGAAAGCGACGGCCGGGCGCGGGTCTTCCGCCAGCGAGGCCTCCCACGACGCCGGGTCGCCCGACTTCAGCCAGTTCAGGGCCCGCCAGGCGGTTGCGTCGTTGCGCACGGAGTCCGAGGCCATCGGCCCGTGCGCCACATGTGGAAACCCCGCCTTGTACAGCATGGCCAAAATGCTGCCGGCGTCCGAATAGCCCAGATACCGCTTCTTCCTCGCGACGGGCTCCAGCCGGGGCAGCACCGCCTCCGCGATCCGGCATGAGCCGTAGCCGCCGCGCGCGAACCAGACCGCGTCCAGCCGCGGATCGTTGGCGTATTCGACGAAGGCGGCGGCCCGGCTGGCGTCATCGCCCCCGAAATGACCGTGCTTGCCGAAGCTAGCGGGGTGGAACACCACCTTGACCGAGCCGTCGGGAATGTTGGCGGCGAACCATGCCTCGACGGCGTCGGCGCGGGCGCGATTGAAGCGCGAACTGGCGTTGACGATGCCGATCTTCATGGACGTGTCTGGCCTCTGGCGTCGCCCGTGCTAGTCAGGCCGCCGGACATTCCCCGGTTTCGCCCTCATGAATCAAGACGACTATTTCTTCTGCGGCATCGGCGGGTCCGGCATGCTGCCACTCGCGCTGATCGTTCAGGCGCGCGGTGGACGGATCGAGGGCTCGGACCGGTCCCGGGATCAGGGCCGCACGCCCGGGAAATTCGCCTGGCTGGAAGCGCACGGCGTGACGCTTCATCCCCAGGACGGCTCGGGCGTCACACGCTCCGGCCAGACCGTGGTCGCCACCGGCGCCATCGAGGACACGGTCCCGGACATCGGCGCGGCGAAACGCGCGGGGGCCCGCATCGTCACCCGCCCCGAGCTGCTGTCGCAGCTGTTCAACGCCGCCCCGGTCTCGATCGGCGTGGCGGGCACCAGCGGCAAGTCGACCATCACCGGCATGATCGCCTGGATCCTGCACAGCGCCGGCCGCGAACCTACGGTCATGAACGGCGCGGTGATGAAGAATTTCGCCGACGCCGACCACCCGTTCGCCAGCGCCCTGATTGGCGGCCCTCATCTGTTCGTGTCGGAAGTCGACGAGTCCGACGGCTCCATCGCCCGCTACGATCCGACCGTCGCCGTGGTCTCCAACATCTCGCTGGACCACAAGTCGATGGAAGAGCTGCGCGAGCTGTTCGGCGGCTTCACCGGAAGCGCGGCCAAGGCCGTGCTGAACCTCGACAATGTCGAGACCCAGGCGCTGGCCCAGTCGCTGCCGAACGACAAGGTCATCACCTTTGCGCTGGGAGAGGAGTCCGCCACCCTCAACGCCCATGACCTTGAGCCCCTGCCCACGGGAATGCGCTTCAACCTGACCGAAATGGGCGGCGAGCCATTGCCGGTTATTCTGAACGTCCCGGGCGCCCACAATGTCGCCAACGCCCTGGCGGCCGTCGGCGCCGTGCGCGCGATCGGCGTTCCGTTGGAAAAGGCCGTAGCCGCGCTGGAAACCTTCGCCGGCATCCGCCGCCGCATGGAGGTGGTCGGGACCGCCGAGGGCGTCACCGTCATCGACGACTTCGCCCACAACCCGGACAAGATCGCCGCCACGCTGAAGACGCTGCACGCCTTCGACGGCCGGCTGCTGGTCCTGTTCCAGCCGCACGGCTTCGGACCGCTCAAGCTGATGAGGCACGAGTTCATCGACGGCTTCGCGGGGCTGCTGCGCGAGGACGACATCCTTCTGATGCCAGAGCCCGTCTATTACGGCGGCACCACCGACCGCAGCGTCAGCTCGGAGGACATTGCCTCGGGCGTCCGGGCCGCGGGCCGCACCGCCGAGGCGCTTCCTACCCGCGAGGCCTGCGGCGACCGGCTGATCGAGCTGGCCAAGCCGGGCGACCGGATCATCGTCATGGGCGCCCGGGACGATACATTGTCCGTCTTCGCGGCAGATCTGCTGGGTCGCCTGACTCGTCCGCTTACAGATTGATTTTCAAGACAATCTCGCAAAACATTCATGTACGGCAAAGCTCGCGTTAAGAGCTGGACCCTATCCATCCGGCTCCTGAGCAGGAGTTGCGTATGGCCCGGATCGGAGACTTTGCGAGCGCCCCGGACCCCATAGGTCCCGACACGCCCGGCGCCGATGTCTTCGACCGTTTCCAGTGTGAGCCCGACACCCTCGTCATCGCCGTCGTCGACGCCGACCGGCGCCCGGTCGGACTGATCGAGCGCAACACCTTCACCTTGCGGATGGCGGCCGAGTTCGGCCGCGCCCTTTACGCCAGACGCCCCGCCTCGACCTTCATGGACGCCGCGCCCCGCGTGCTCGACGCCGACGACGACGCCGAAATCCTGTTCCAGAGCATGGACGCGGCTAATCTGGGCGCGCTGCTGAACGGCTTCGTGGTCACCTCGGGCGGCCGCTATGCCGGCGTCGGCGCGGGGGTGCACGTGCTCCAGGCCGGCAGCGCCATCCATCGCCGCCGCGCCGAGGAAATGGGCGCTCTGATCCGCGATCTTGCCCGCGCCGAGGCCGAGGCCCGCGCCTCCAGCCGCGCCAAGTCCGAATTCCTGGCCGTGATGAGCCACGAAATCCGCACCCCGCTGAACGGCGTTCTCGGCGTCGCCGCCCTGATGGAGCGCGAGCTGACCCAGACAGCGATGAGGCCCTATGTCCGCACCATTCTGGACTCCGGCCAGAGCCTGCTGCGGCTGCTGACCGACGCGCTGGACATGTCGCGCGCCGAGGCCGGGCAGATGGGGCTGGAAGCTGAGCCCGTGCATCTGGACGCGCTGGCCGCCGACCTGCTGGCCCTGTGGAGCCCCCGCGCCCAGGAGAAAGCCCTGACCCTGACCGTCGTGCATGAGGCACAGGGTCCCGACTGGGTCCAGGGCGACGAGATGCGGCTGAAACAGCTGTTCAACAACCTGATCGGCAATGCGCTGAAATTCACGCCCGCAGGCGAGGTCGCCGTCCGCATCGCCAGCCGCTGGCAGGAGGGCGCCGTCGCCATCACGGGCATCGTCGACGACAGTGGTCCGGGCATCGCTGACGATGTCGCGGCCGATATCTTCCAGCCCTTCAACACCGGCCGGGCGGGCCGCGAGGGCGCGGGCGCCGGGCTGGGCCTGGCGATCTGCCGACAGCTGGTCGAGCGGATGGACGGCGCGATCAGCGTCGGGCCATCGCCCCTGGGGGGCGCGCGTTTCCTGTTCGCCCTGAACCTGCGCGGCGCGGACGCCGAGGTGCTGGCCGAAGCGGAAAAGATGGCGGACCCCACGCCGCACGAAACCCTGCATGTGCTCGTCGTCGACGACAACGCGACCAACCGGTTCGTGGCCGGCAAGGTGCTGGAACTGTTCGGCTGCACCTCGGAAACCGCCGAAAATGGTCTGGAAGCCGTTCAGCAGGTGCAAGAGAAGCCGTTCGATCTGATCCTGATGGACATCAAGATGCCGGTGATGACCGGGGTCGAGGCGACGCGGGTCATTCGCGCCTTGCCGGGTCCCGTCAGCCGCATCCCGATCCTCGCCCTCACCGCCAACGCCGATCCGCGGGACGAGATCGAATATGTCGCCGCCGGCATGGACGGCGTGTCGCAGAAGCCGATCGAACCCGACGCCCTCCTGAACGCCATCCGCACGGTGTTCAGCGACGTCGCGTCGCGTGCGCCGACCGCCGAAGCGGCTTGAACCCGGCGAGGTCGTCTGGCCTAGGTGGGGCGCATGCAAATCCCCCCGCCGCCCCAGCTTCCTGATGTCGTGGTCACCAGCGCGAGGTTGCCGCCGTCGGGAGGCGAGGCTGCGTTTTCCGTCAGTCGTCTGGATGCGGACGATCTGCGCGCCCGGCAGCGGCTGGATGAAGCTCTGGCGACCGTGCCGGCCGTCTCGCTGTTCCGTCGCAATTCCAGCCTTGCGGCCAATCCGACGACGCAAGGCATATCCCTGCGCGCCATCGCGCCATCGGGCGCCGGACGGACGCTGGTCACCCTCGACGGCGCGCCGCTGAACGATCCCTTTGGCGGATGGGTGATCTGGTCCCAGGTTCCAACGGAAAGTTTGTCCGGTCTCGATATCGTCCGCGGTTCGGGCGCGGGCCCATATGGAGCCGGAGCCCTGACCGGCGTGATCTCCCTGCGCGAGCGCGACGATGGGTCCGTGCTGGACGCCTCGATCGCCGAACGCGGCGGCGCTCGGCTGGCCGGCTCCGGCGCGACCACCCTCGGATCGATCCGGGTCGTCGCATCGGGTCTGTACGAGACCGGCGACGGCTACGTCCCCGTGCGCGGCGCTGCGGCGGGGGCCGCCGACACGCCTCTGGACCTCGAGGTACGAAGCGCCGCCTTGCGCGCCGACCTGCCCGTCGCCGCGGCCGTCGTTTCCCTGCGCGCCTCGGCGTTTGAGGAGGATCGCGGTTCCGGCCTCGCGGGCGCACGGGCCACGGCCAGCGGAAACCTGCTCTCCGCCACGGCGGCCCTGCAGCCCCGCGCCGATCGACCCGGTTGGCGTCTCCAGGCGTGGCGGCGCGAGAGCGATCTGGCCAATACGTCTGTCGCCGTCTCCGCAGACCGCGCCACGACGACGCCTGCCAACGACCAGTACGAGACCCCCGCCACGGGCTGGGGCGCCAACGCCGCCCTGCGCCGGGTCATCGTCAGCGGCATCGCACGGGTCGAATGGGAACTGGGCGCCGACGCCCGCTTCAACGAGGGCGAGACCCGCGAACTGTTCCGCTACATGGCCGGCGCCTTCACCCGGAGCCGGATCGCCGGCGGCGAGACCTCCGTAGCCGGTCTCTATGCCGAGGGCGCGTGGGACAGCGGCCCGTGGCTGGTCGCAGGAGGAGTGCGCTACGACGGCTGGCGCAACGAGAACGGACGACGGCTGGAACGCGACCTCGCCACCGGTCTGCCGACGCTGGACGAGACCGATCCCGACCGCTCCGGCGAAGTCGTCAGCGCCCGCCTCGCCGTCCGCCGGGACATCAGGGGTGGGCAGGCCCTGCGCCTCTCCGCCTACACCGGGTTCCGGCCCGCCACCCTGAACGAACTGCACCGCCCCTTCCGCGTCGGCAACGATCTGACCGAGGCCAATGCGGCGCTGGAGCCGGAAACGCTGACCGGCGCCGAGGCAGGTTGGGCATGGACCGGCGAGCGAGCATCCCTGACCGCCACGGCCTTCTGGAACCGGATCGAGGACGCGGTCGTGAATGTCACTATCGGCCAAGGGCCCGGGACCTTCCCGCGCGCCGGCTTCGTGCCCGCGGGCGGCGTCCTGCGGCAGCGGCAGAACGCCGGAATCATCGATGCGACCGGCATTGAGCTCGACGCCCGGTTCGACCTGACGGACGCCCTGTCCCTGAACGCGGCGCTGTCCACCACCGACGCCCGCGTCGACGGCGGCGCCCCGGCTCCGCAGCTGACCGGCCTGCGTCCCGCCCAGGCGCCGATCTGGAGCGCCGTCGCCGGGATCGACTGGCGGCCCGTGCACCGGCTCAACCTCGCCGCCGACCTGCGCTGGGAGAGCCGACGTTTCGAGGACGATCTGAACAGCCGCGTCCTCGACGCCGCCGGAACGGTCGATGTTCGCGCCGAATGGGAGATGACCCCGTCCGCCGCGCTCTGGCTGGCCGCCGACAATCTGTTCGACGCCGAGGTCGAGACCGGCGAGACCGGAACCGGCGTCGCCAGCTTCGGCCCGCCGCGCACCGTCAGCATCGGCCTCAGACTGACGCGCTGAGCCAGGATCAGCCTAGGGCGCCGCGATCTCGCGCGAGCGTGCCGGATCGAAAGCCGCCTGCCTCAGCATCGTCGGGACGATCAGCCGGTGAAAAGGCTTCACCACCGCCAGATAGCCGCGGCCGAACAGGTTGTGCGTCCTGACCGCCGTCGAAACCGAGATGTCCTGCCGACCGGCGTCCAGATTCCGGATCGCCAGTGAAACGCGGAAATCGAGATGCCGGTCATTCAGACCCATCAGGACCTCACCGGGCGTCTGGTGGATGACCGGAAATATTCCGATCTGCGGCGCGGCGGGCGCCGTCCGGTCCCGCCCGGGTTTAAGGCCGAAAGGCTTCACCATCAGGTTCCGCAGCCCCAGCAGCGCCTTGATCCAGCGCGGCGCTTGGGCGAACACACGCCGCGCCCCTTCAGCAGCGTCAAGATTCTGGCCGCCCACCGTCAGGACGAAACAATCGCCGAAGTCTGCCCCGGGCAGAAGGTCCGCCGGACGCGGAAACGATCGGGATGCGGGGCGGGTCATGACGGCCACCGTCTTCCCGGCCGCGGGCGGGGTCAATGCCTCCACGGGCCGGTCGGCTGCGGCATATGCGAGCGGGCCCGCCTTCAACTCGAAAGGCTCTCTTGCAAACGGTTCTCAACTTCGGCACAAGCCGAACGTGATCGAAGCCGCCGCACCCGCCAAGCCAAAACCGGCCCTGAACGCCAAGCGGTCGTTCTGGCTGAAACAACTTCACCAGTGGCACTGGATCTCGGCCGCCGTCAGCCTGATCGGCCTGCTGCTGTTCGCCATCACCGGCATCACCCTGAACCATGCCGCCCAGATACCCGCGACCCCGGCCACCGTCGAACAGACCGGCCAGCTGCCCGCGCCCCTGCTGGCGCGTCTGGCCGACCTGCCCGAGGAAACCACCGACCCTGTTCCCGCCGCCGTCGCGGGCTGGGCGTCGGAGACCTTCGAGGTGCAGGTCGACGGCCGGCCCACCGAAACGACCGCCGACGAGGTCTACATCTCCCTGCCCGAACCCGGCGGAGACGGCTGGCTGACCATCGACCGCGCCACCGGCGAGGCCCTGCGCGAACGCACCACGCGCGGCGCGATTGCCTGGCTGAACGATCTGCATAAGGGCCGCAACACCGGGCCGGTCTGGTACTGGTTCATCGACGTCTTCGCCGCCGCCTGCATCGTCTTCGCCGTCACCGGCTTCGGCCTGACCTGGCTGCACGCCCGTCAGCGTCCCTCGACCTGGCCCCTGCTGGGTCTCGGTCTGCTGATACCCGCCGTCATCGCCCTTCTGTTCATTCACTGAGTTCCCGATGCGCCAGCTTCCCCTGATCCTGACCGCCACCGCAGCCGCCGCCGTCGCCGGACCGGCCTTGGCCGCCGACATCACGGTGTCCGTGGAGGTGCCGCGCCTGTCGGTCGCCGCCTATCACCGCCCCTATGTCGCGGTCTGGATCGAGCGTCCTGACAACACCCCCGTCCGCACCCTCGCCGTCTGGTACGAGGTGTCCAACGTCGCCGAGGGCGAGGACTGGCTCAAGGACATGCGCACCTGGTGGCGCCGCGGCGGCCGTTCGCTGAGCCTGCCCATGGACGGCGTCTCGAGCGCGACCAAGGCCCCGGGCCGTCACGCCGTCACCGTCCCCGCCGCCCGCCTGCGCAACCTGCCCGCCGGCGACTACGTCATGGTCGTCGAGGCGGCGCGCGAACTGGGCGGCCGTGAAGCCGTCCGCGTGCCCTTCCGCTGGGGCGCCGCCAACACCGCCCGCGCCACGGGCTCCACCGAACTTGGCGCCGTCAGCGTCGCCGTCACCCGCTAAGGAACCGAACCCATGAAGAAGCGCATCGCCCTGCTCGCTGCTCTCGCCGCCTTCGCCCTGCCGATGTCGGCCCAGGCCCACCGCGCATGGCTGGCCCCGACCTCGACCGTCCTGTCGGGCACGACCGCCTGGGTCGGGTTCGACGCCGGCATGTCGAACGGGGTCTTCATTCCCGACCACGCCGCCATGAATCTGGCCGGCCTGACCATCACCGCCCCGGACGGCTCGGCCGCCGCCCCGGTCAACGCCATGACCGGCAAATACCGGTCGACCTTCGACCTGCAGCTGACCCAGACCGGCACCTACCGCGTGGCCAATGTCTCCGGCGGCGTCATGGTCACCTACAAACAGGGCGGCGAATCGAAGCGCTGGCGCGGCGCCGAGGCTGACATGGCCGCGAACATTCCGGCCGACGCCACCGAGGTGGTCGCCACCCGCTCGAACAGCCGCACCGAAACCTTCGTCACCCTGGGCGAGCCCTCGGCCATCACCCCGACCGGCCAAGGCCTCGAACTGCTCCCCGTCACCCACCCCAACGATCTGGCGGCGGGCGAAGCCGCCACCTTCAAACTGGTCCGCGACGGCCAGCCGGCCGCTGATCTGGAAGTGACCATCGCCCGCGGCGGCACGCGCTATCGCGACAATCCCGAAGAGATGACGGTCCGCACCGGCGCCGACGGCTCCTTCACCGTCACCTGGCCCGAGCCCGGCATGTACTGGATGAACGCCTCGGTCCGCACCCCGGCCTCGGGCTCGCAGATGGCGTCCAGCGCCGCCTACAACGGCGTCGTGGAAGTCCTGCCCTGACCGGAACGCCCCCCGATCCACGCGGTGCCCCGCCGCCGATCACCATCGGCGAGCCGGCGGTGCAGCCGGAGAATCGCGTCCTGATTCCAGTCCACGGCCGGACCCCGGACCTGCCGACGTCCGATCTCATCTGGGACTTCGCCGGCGAGACCATGGGGACCAGCTGGGCTGTCCGGCTGGTCCCGCCGCCCGGGCCCTCGCGCGCCGTCTTCCAGGCGGCGATCGAGGAAGAACTGGCGGCGATCGTCGCCTTGTTCAGCCATTGGGACCCGACCTCGGAACTGGCCCGGTTCAATGCCGCGCCGCCCGGCTTCTGGGCGGTGTCCGGGCCCTTCTGGGACCTTCTGAACACCGCGCTGGATCTGGCCGACGAAACCAATGGCGCGGTCGACCCGACCTTGGGCGCGCTGGTCGACCTGTGGGGTTTCGGCCCTCCGGGCTCCCGCCCGGATGCGCCCTCCGACGAGGAGATCGGCGCGGCCCTGACCGTCAGCGGCTGGGGCGCCCTGCGCCTGAACCGCGAGGCCCGCGCCATCCAGCAGCCGGGCGGCCTGAAGCTGGACCTGTCCGGCATCGCCAAGGGCCACGCCGTCGACTGTGTTTCTGAACGCCTGACCGCCTTGGGCGCCATCTACCATCTGGTCGAGATCGGCGGCGAACTGCGCGGCGCGGGCGTCAAGCCCGGCGGCCATCCGTGGTGGGTCGAGCTGCAGCAAGCGCCGGGAACCCCCGCCCCGCGCACCGCCGCCGCCCTGTTCGACATGGCCGTCGCCACCTCGGGCGACTGGGTCCGCCGTTTCGAGACCGACGGCCGGACCTACAGCCACACCATAGACGGCCGCACCGGCCGGCCGATCGACAACGGCGTCGCCTCGGTAACCGTGCTGGCCGACACCGCCCTGTATGCCGACGCCATGGCAACGGCCCTGACGGTCATGGGTCCTGAGGAAGGTCCGGCCTACGCAGAGGCGCTGAGCATCGCCGCAGCCTTCGTCATCCGCACTGAAGCCGGGTCGATCGAGATCGTCTCCCCGGCCTTCGCCGCCATGGCCGCCGAGGGCGCGTGACCGCCGATCCCGTACGCTGGCTGTGGACCGCCGGAGCCGTGGGCCTTTGGCTGCTGGTGGTCATCGCCGTCGCCTGGAGCCGGGCCCGGGCCCGGCGCGTTGCCGCCGTCCGCGCCGGTGCACTGAACTCCGGCGCTGACACCGTCACCGTCGCCTTCGCCAGCCAGACCGGGCTCGCCGAGGAACTGGCGTGGATGACGGCGCGCAGCCTGTCCGACGCCGGTACCGGCGCGCGCGTCGTTCCGCTGGGCGAACTAGATGCGGCGGCCCTCAAACAGGCGGGCCGATTGCTGATCGTCGCCTCGACCACGGGCGAGGGCGATGCGCCCGACGGCGTGTCCCGCTTTTTGCGCCAGACCATGAACGCGCCCACCGACCTGTCCGGCCTCAGCTACGGCCTGCTGGCCCTCGGCGACCACACCTACGCCGACTTCTGCGGCTTCGGCCGCGCCTTGGACAGTTGGTTGCTGCGCTCGGGCGCCGAGCCCCTGTTCGACCGGGTCGAGGTGGACAACGGCGACGCGGGCGCCGTCCGGCACTGGCAGCACCAGTTGGGCCTCCTGACCGGCTCGACCATACAGGCCGACTGGACGCCGCCCGCCTATGACCGCTGGACGCTCGTCGAGCGCCGCCACCTGAACCCCGGCAGCCCCGGCGGCGAGGCCTGGCTGCTGGGCTTCGCACCCGTCGGTCACGACCCCGCATGGGTGGCGGGCGACATCGCCGAGATTGGCCTGCCTGTCGCCGTCGACGGAAGAGATCCCGGCAGCCGCGAATATTCGGTCGCCTCCCTGCCTTCCGACGGACGCGCGGAGTTCATTGTGCGCCGCATGACCCGGCCGGACGGTTCGCCCGGTCTCGCCTCCGGCTGGCTGACCCACGGCCTCGCCGTCGGCGATGAAGTCGGGATGCGAATCCGCGCCAACCGCAGCTTCCATGGCCCCGCCGCTGAAACCCCGCAGATCCTGATCGGCAACGGCACGGGTCTGGCCGGCTTGCGGGCCCACTGGAAGACTCGCGCCAGTCGCACTCACGGTGGCGCCTGGCTGATGTTCGGCGAGCGCACCCGCGCCCACGACGCCTTCCTCGACGACGAGCTTCAGGCCGCCCTGATCGCCCGCGACCTGACCCGCCTCGACCGGGTCTTCTCGCGCGATGCGGAAGACGGTCGCTATGTCCAGGCGCTGATCGCGGAACACGCCGAAGACCTCAGGGATTGGGTCGACCGCGGCGCGGCCATCCTCGTCTGCGGCAGTCTGGAGGGCATGTCGAAAGGAGTGCAGACGGCGCTGACAGAGGCGCTCGGCGCGGACCGTCTGGCCGAACTGACGGAAGCCGGGCGCTACCGCCGCGACGTCTACTGAGCCTCAGGCTACGGCCCAGCGCCGCAGCAGGTTGTGATAGACGGCCGTCAGCTCCAGCACCGCCGCGTCCTGGGGTCCCTTGTCGGCGCTGACCCGCTGGATGGCCACATCCAGACGGAACAGGGTCTCGCGGTCGGCGTCGTCGCGGACAAGACTCTGAATCCAGAAGAAGCTCGAAACCCGCGCGCCGCGCGTCACCGGCGTGACGCTGTGCAGGCTCTTGGACGGATAGAGCACCATATCCCCCGCCGGCAGTTTGACGCTCTGCGGGCCGTACATCTCCTCGATGACCAGGTCTCCGCCGTCGTAGTCCTCCGGCTCCGACAGGAACAGGGTCGCCGACAGGTCGCTGCGAATGCGGATCGCTCCACGCTGGCGGATGGCGTTGTCGACGTGCAGGCCGAACCGCTCGCCGCCCTCATAGCGGTTGAACAGCGGCGGAAAGACCGTGTGCGGCAGGGCCGCCGACACGAACATCGGATTGGCGTTGAGCGCCTGCTGGATCACCGCGCCCACATCCCGCGCCTCGGCGCAGTCCTCGGGCAGCTGGCGGTTGACCTTTGCCCCCGCCGACTGATGGCCCGAGGTGACGTTTCCGTCCGCCCACGGGCCGGCGTCGAGACGCGACCGCAGGATCATGGCCTCGTCCTTGGTGAAGACGCCTGGAATATGCAGCAGCATGCGCCGCCTCCTTGGACGCACCGGAATGAACTCCGGACGCGGAAAAACCCGGGGGTCAGGTCATCAGGGAAGACCCCTGAACCTCCGGGTTCTACGCTACTCGACCTTCGGGCGAAGGGCCTAGTAGCGCAGATTCAGCGTCAGAATGGCCTGACGGGCCGGCGCCACGTCGGCGTGGTGCACGCCGTTGGTGCGCATGATGTACTCCTCGTCGGTTGCGTTCTGCACGTTCAGCTGCAGCGAAGCCGTGTCGTTCAGATCGTAGGAGGCGAACAGGTCGAACCGCGTATAGGCCGGGGCATAGACCCGGTTCGTCCCGCCCCCGGCGCCGCCCTGGTTGCCGCCGAAGCTGTCGGAGACATAGTAGGCGCCGCCGCCCAGGCTGAGGGCCCGCGTTACGCGATAGGTCGAGAACAGGCTGAACGTATGCTCAGGCGTATTGGCCAGCGGATCGCCGACGTTCACGTTGTTGTAGGCGCCCGAGACCAGTTCGCTGTCCATCCAGGTATAGCCGCCGAACACCTGCCACTGGCGGGTGATATTGCCGGACACGCCCAGTTCGATCCCCTTCACCTCGGCCTCGCCGACCTGTTTGAAGATGCCCGGATCGGTCTGGATCTGGGCGTTCTCCCGCTTCAGCATGAAGGCGGCTGCCGACAGCGCCAGCCGGTCGTTGAAGAGGTTGACCTTGGCCCCGAGCTCATAGCTGGTCGTCTCTTCCGGATCGAGCAGCTCGGTTCCCACCGCGCCGCCCGTGCTCTGGTCGCCGCTCGACAACGTCGGCGGCGTCGCTGAAGTGGCGTACGAGGCGTAGATGCTCGAGTCGGCGGTCGGCTTGTACACCAGTCCGATCTGGTAGTTCAGGAAGTCCCAGTCGCCGCCCACCGCGGTGTAGATGGGCGCGGCGACCGTGCCGGAGGCGTTCCGGCCCTCGACCGAATAATCGTCGTAGCGCAGGCCCAGATTGACCACGAAGCGTTCGCCGATCGCGATCGAATCGACGGCATACAGGCCCACCGTGTCCGTCGTGGCGTCGCTGATCAGTCCACGGACGATCGTGCCCGTCCAAGGATCCTGCGGATTCGGATCATACAGGGGCGTACAGTCGAAGCCGGTGAGAGGCGCCGGGCAGGCCGAGCCGCTGATGGTGGTGACCGTGTACGAGGCGTTCCTGTTGTCCTCGCGCGCCAGCTCCAGGCCGACGTTGAAGCTGTGCCGCAGGCCGCCCGTCGAGAATTTGCCGGTCAGGTCGGTGACGTTGGCGATGGTCTGGGTCGGATTCCAGCGCGACTTGGTGCCCCGCTTCATCCAGTAGGTCCCGCCGATCAGCGCCACGCCGCCGGTGGTGGTGTTGCCGCCATCGCCGGGGTTGGTCACCACATAGTCGTTCAGCGTCTCGGACCACCGGCTGACGTTGCGCAGCGTCAGGTTCTCGCTGAACCGGTGCTCGAAATCGAAGGTGACGGTGTCGACCGTATTGGTCAGATAGTCCCGGGCCTCGAGCCCGTAGAAGCTGTCGTAGGGCACATCCAGAATGCCGCTTTCGGTCGTCCGCACCCCGATCTTGGTGAACAGCGGGATGCCGTAGTCCGGCATCTGGTTCGACGTCAGGTGATAGTAGCTGAACGTCCCTGTGGTGTTCGTGCCCAGACCCGCCGCCAGCGAGAGGCCGACGCCCCATTTGTCGTAGTCGACGCTGTCGCGGCCGGGCACGTCGCCCTCTGAGCCCATCAGGTTGATGCGAAGGCCGGCGGTCTCGCCCAGATGCCAATTCTGGTCGACGGTCGCACGCAGATAGCCGTCGGTTCCGGCGCCCAGGCCGAAACGGGTGAAGTCGGTCAGTCGGGGAGCCTTGGAGCCCAGATTGATGCTGCCGCCGCCCGAGCCGCGGCCCGAATAGACGCTGTCGGGACCCTTGATGACCTCGACCTGTTCGAGGTTGAACACCTCCCGCTGCTGGCCGCCGCTGTCGCGAATGCCGTCGACGAAGACGTTGTTGCCCGAGGACTGGCCGCGGATGAACGGCCGGTCGGCCAGCGGCTGGCCGCCTTCGCCGGCGCCGAAGGTGATGCCCGGCGAGGTGCGCAGAATGTCCTGCAGCGAGGTCGCCGCCGTCTGTTCGATGATCTGCTGCGGAATGATGGTGATCGAGCGCGGCGTGTCGACAAGAGGCGCCACGAACTCCGGGCCGGTCGGCTCGCGCTTCACCGGGCGGCCGTCTACGGTGACGGTCTCCAGCGTCGTGGCCTCCTGCGGCTCTCCGTCAGGGCCCGGCTCGGCCAGAGCGGGACCGGCCATCAGCATCCCGGCGGCGCTGGAGGCGAACAGAAGGGCGCGAAGCGCATCGGCGCGGGTAGTCATGGGATCAGTCCGGGGAGGCTGGAGTTGCGATCAGGTCGCAATATCAGCTTTGCCGGTCGACGCAACGGGAATTGCGAATAAGTCGCAATATAGACCGCCGTTATCCGCCCTGTCGGGTCACGATATCCCGGCGCATCGGCGCCAGCTTCGCCAGGAACCGGTTCTGGATGTGGAAGGGTACGCCTTCCACGGTCATGGCGTTCTGCAGGTGCTCGACCAGGGCGCCCATGTCCGCCGGCTGCAGACCCAGATCGTTGTGGGCGTCCACCATCGACCGGCCCGTATAGCCGCAGCCGCCGCCCAGCACGTAGCAGAACTGTTCCTTGATCGTCCGCCGGAGCCGGACCAAGTCCGTGGCGACGAAGATCCCCGCCGTCCGCGCATCCGCCTTCGCCTGGTCCAGCATCGCGTCGACGATCCGGTCGATCCCCGCCTGTCCGTGGAAGGCTTCGAACATCTCCGGACCCGTGAAGGGAGCCGCGCCCGCGTTGGCGTCTGCGACCGCATAGGCATCGACGGCTTCCTCGCCGGGGTGGTGCGCCGGATCCTGCGCGGCCGCCGCGCCCGTGGCGAACAGGGAACCGGCCAGAAGGGTCGCGAACATGGACCGGTTGATCATCTCAGAATCCCGCCTGCAGTGAGAGGTAAAGCCCGCGCTGATCGTCGAAGGTGGCGATGGAGCCGAGGTCCGCCCACGCCGCCGTGACCGACAGATGTTTGTTGATCGCATAGGCCGCATAGATGTCGAACCAGTCGTCCTCCGCCGCGAACGACAGATTGTCCGGCTTGGTCCGGTACTCCGCCCCGACCACCAGATTGCGGCTCAGCAGCCAGCCGACCGACCCTTCGAACTGGACTTCGCGGTCGTCGTTGGCGTCGCCGCCGAAGCCGAGAAGACCGGTCTGGTTGGCGTTGGTGTATCGAACCGTTCCGGCCACCAATACGCTTTGCGCCAGGAACAGCTTCGTCGCCGCGACATAGAACTCCGTGCCCTGATCGTCCTGTCCACCGATCGCGGTTATGATGGCGCCTTGGTCGTTCTGCTTGTGCTGCGCGCCCACCGCGATTTGCGGCATCCAGCGATCCTGATCGTAGACCGCGTCGCCCGTCAGCCGCACCTTCACCCCGATGACGTCCTGACTGAAGGTGAAGCCCTGACCAAGCCCAAGCAGGGCGCCGGTGTCGCCGGTGTCAAACTCCTGCCGCGCCGCCGACAACTCGACCCGGTCCCACAGACCGATTGCGACCCCCGCCGTGCGGAACTGATAGTCGGGCAGGTCGACAAAGGTGGCGTGGGCGTTCCCCCCGATCCCGTCCTCCTCGCCATAGCCGGTGATCGTGGCCCAGGTGGCGAGCCCGCCGCCGCCGGACCCCTCGATTGTTGAAACGCCGCCCGTCAGCAGCAGTTTGCCGCCGCTCCGCGCGTCCGGAATGATGGATTGGGCCCGCGCTCCGCCGGCCAGGGCCGAGAGAAGCAGCATCAGAGCCATGGTTGGTCGGGCCACGTCGGTCTCCAGCTACGGAGACCGCCGATACGAAATCGTGGTTAAGCACCTGTGAAGTTGCTGTAGCTTGACTGTAAATCACACACATAGGTTGTGTAACATTTATCAGTAATCTCGCCGGGCATTATGATTTACCTCGATTTCATCTTGATTTCGTACAAGCGGATCGATGCGCCTCCTCCTCGCCCTTCTCGTTGTGCTCGTATGCGCCGTCCCGGCTGTCGCCGGGGACCTGACGGTGAGCGTGCGCGACGCGGCCGGGCGGCCTGTCCGCGACGCCGTGGTGACGGTGCATCCGGCCTCCGGCGTGCCTCGCGGACCCATCCGTTTCCCTTGGGCCCTGCGCGTCGCGCAGCAGGACGTCCAGTTCCAGCCCTATGTGCTGATCGCACCCGTCGGCGGGACCGTCGCCTTCCCCAACCTCGATCGGGTCCGGCACCACGTCTATTCCTTCTCGCGCGGCGCCCGGTTCGAACTTGAGCTGTACGGCCGCGACGAAACCCGCAGCCACACCTTCAACACCCCCGGCGTCGCCGCGCTGGGCTGCAATATCCACGACCAGATGCTGGCCTACATCAAGGTGGTCGACACGCCCTGGGCGATGAAGACCGACTCCACCGGCGACGCGGTCCTGCGCGGCGTTCCCGCCGGCGGGGCGACCCTGCGCGTCTGGCACCCGCGCCTCACGGGCCGCGGGAATGAGATATCCCAGACCGTGACCGTCGCCGCCGCACCGGCGCGGCGCACGGTTTCCGGTGATTTCAGCGCACGGGCGGCCGTGCGATGAAACTGCCCGGGCCGGTCCATCGTCTGCTGACGTTCCGTAATCTGCGGACCCGCCTGACCCTGCTCTACATGGGGCTGTTCGGTCTCGCCCTGATCCTGAGCGCCATAGCCGTGGTCACCGCCGTGACCAGCAGTGCGCGGCACATGGTTCGCGACGAAATGGCGTCCGCCGGCGCCGTCTACGGCCAGCTGTGGGAGGCCCGGTCTTCCCAGCTACGCCAAGGGGCCGCAGTGCTGGCCCAGGACTACGGCTTCCGCGAAGCCGTGGCCACGGACGACGCGCCGACGGTGCGCTCTGCGCTCGACAACCTGCGCGCCCGTCAGGGCGTTGACGGCGCTCTGATCCTGGGTGTCGACGGCTATGCGACCTCGACCGGGGTCATTCCGGACGACGCCGCCCTGGACGCCCTGTTCAAGGGCCTCGATTCCGGCGGTCTTGAGAGCGGAGTCCTGACCATCGGCGGCCAGCCGTTCCAGGTCGTCGCCGCCCCGGTCAACGCGCCCGTCCTGATAGGCTGGGTGGTCTTCGCCGAACGCCTCGACGCCGCGCAGATGGGCAATCTGGAGCGGCTCTCGGCCATCCCCCTGTCTGCCGCCGTGGTTCTGAATCCGTCGCAGGCGTCGATGGGGCAGCCCGTCACCGTCGAAACCGCCGAAGGCCCGTCGATGCAGCTGGCGCACGCCCTCCCCAGTTTCGATCCGGCTTCGAAGGCGGCCCTGCTGCTGACCTATCCGCTGCACCGGGCCATGAAGCCCTATGAGTCGCTGTTCCTGTGGCTGGCCGCGATCGGCGCCGCGGGTCTGGCGTTGCTGATGGGCGGCACCTGGATTCTCTCGCGCGGCCTGACCAAACCCATCACCGCCCTGGACGAGGCCGTCCATCGCCTGCAGCAGGGCGAATACGTCGAGGCCCCGGTCACATCGGCCGATGAGATCGGTCGCCTCGCCGCCAGCTTCAACGCCATGGTCGGCGACCTGAAAGACCGCGAGGCCCGGTTGACCCACATGGCCCTGCACGATCAGGAGACGGGCCTGCCCAACCGCCTGTCGCTCGAACGTCAGGCCGGCGGCCATGCCGACGCCTGGGTGGTCCTGTTCGGGGTCGACCGCTTCGAGGTGGTGCGCAACGCCATCGGCTATGACTCCATGGGCCGGCTGCTGGCCGTGCTCGGCGCCCGGCTTTCCGCCCTTGCCGATGGCGCTCCCATGGCCCGGGTCGGGGCGGGAGCCTTGGGTCTGGTCATCATCGCCAGAAACAAGGCCGACGCGCTTGAAGCCGCCGAACATCTGGTCGCCGCTGCCCAGGAACCGATCAACGTCAACGGCGCCCCCGTCGATATCGCCCTGACCGCCGGCGTGGCGGGGCATGGCGCCGCCGGTTCCGACCTGACCTCGCCCGTGGACCGGGCCGCTATCGCGCTTGATCAGGCCCGCGCGGCCCGGCAAACCGCCGCGGCCTTTGACGAGGTCGCCTACGGCGATCCTGCGGGCAATCTGTCGCTGATCTCCGAACTGATGACCGCGCTGGCCGACGGCGAGGTCTCCCTGGCCTACCAACCGAAATACGATTTCCGGGCGCAGGGGATCACCGGGGTCGAGGCGCTGATGCGCTGGACCCATCCGCGTCGGGGCGCCGTCTCGCCCGACCTGTTCATTGGCATGGCCGAGGAGACGGGCCACATCCGCCCGCTGACCGAATGGGCCATCCGCCGCGCCATCGAGGATCAGAAGACCATGGCCGCCGCCGGCCACGTCCTCACCGTCTCGGTCAACATCTCGGGCCGGCTGTTGTCCGATGAAAGCTTCGCCGACTTCGCCGTCAACGAGGTCGCGACCTCGGGCGCCGACCTCTGTTTCGAGATCACGGAAACCGCGGTGATGGACAACCCCGAGATGGCCCTGCGCATCGTCGACCGGTTCGCCGACGCGGGCGTCTCCGTCTCTCTGGACGACTACGGCTCCGGCCTGTCGTCCCTGACCTATCTGAAGCGGATCCGCGCCGACGAGCTGAAGATCGACAAGAGCTTCATTCTGGGCCTCGACGAGTCGGCCCGCGACGGCCTTCTGGTGAAATCCACCATCGACCTGGCCCACGGTCTGGGCCTGAAGGTCACCGCAGAGGGTGTCGAGACGCCGACCGCCCTGGCCCTGCTGCGCGGCATGGGCTGCGATCTGGCCCAGGGCTATCTGATCGGCCGACCCGTCGCGATGACGGCCCTGCTGGAGCGCCTGGCCGCCCCCGCCGAAGAGGCGAAGGCCGCCGTCCGCTAGCCGGCGGCCACCAGCTTCATCGACACCGACAGATCGGCCAGCTTCGCGGCGTCGACCGGCGTCCCCTTGCCGATCATCATCCGCCCGGCCATAAATTCCGCCGGCGCATTGACCGCCTCGACGCACAGGATCCTGTCGCCTTCGAGATGGAAGACGGCGAATGACGCCCCTTGGCCGATCACTGCCGGATCGCCCCGCACCACCTGCCGGTCGGCGCCGTCCGGCAGGCCGGCGATCTGAAGTTTGAGGTCGTACTGGTCCGACCAGAACCACGGAACCTCGGGCGTCGGAGCCGTGCGGCCGACGATGGCCGAGGCCGCCTGTTTCGCCTGTTCCAGCGCGTTCGGGACGCTCTCAAGTCGATGCCGCCGCCCGCCATGCACGGGGATGGGCCGGAAGGTCGCGTCGCCGATGGCCCAGATCGCCGGGTCCGACGTCCGCGCGTGCTCGTCCACGACGACGCCGTTGCTGCAGTCCAGACCCGCCGCCCGGGCAAGGTCGTCGCAGGCCAGCGCGCCAACCCCGACCAGCACTGCATCGGCCTGAATCAACCGGCCGTCCGCCAGCCGGACGCCCGTATTCTCGAGCGCCGTCACCTCGGCCCCGGTCAGGATTTCGACGCCCTCGCTGCGGTGACGGGCGGTGAAGAAGGCCGACAGGGTCTCCGACGCCACCCGCGCCAGCACCCGGTCCATCCGCTCGATCACGACGGCCTCGGCGCCCAGTGCCCGCGCCGAGGCCGCGGCCTCCAGCCCGACGTATCCGCCGCCGATGATGGCCAGTCGGCGACCCGGCGCCAGCGCCGCCTTCAGCCGCTCGGCGTCGGCCAGCGTCCGCAGTTCCATCAGATCCGGCCGGTCCGCGCCGGGAATAGCCAGCCGCCGCGCCGTCGAACCCGTCGCCAGGATCAGGGCGTCCCAGGGCTCCACCGTCCCGTCCGCGAAGGTCACCGTTCGGGCGCCCCGATCGATCGCGGTCGCCGTCACCCCGGTCCGAAGCTCGATCCCGTGTTCCGCATAGAAGCTTTCCGGGCGCAGCAGCAACGCCTCCAGATCCGCCTCGCCCTTCAGCCAGGCCTTGGACAGGGGCGGGCGCTGATAGGGCGCCGCCCGCTCCTCGCCCGCCAGGACGATGGAGCCCTCATGACCGTACTGGCTCAAAAGCGCCGCCGCCGTGCCGCCCGCGTGTCCCGCGCCGATGATGAGCACCCTGTTCGCCATTCAGGCCCTGTATCCGGTTTTCCGCACGGCCGCAGCCGCCTCTCGCCCGAGGTACGAAAAACACAGCCGCCCGAAAACCCCCGCTCTTCGGGAAACCTGTCGGCGGCCCGGAGGTTATGAACGGTACCCGACATTTGATCAGGTAGTATCCAGTCAGTCCTATGAAGATCCCTCCCCAGTCTCCCTCCTTCTCCGAAGAGGACATGGAGACCGCGGCCGAAACGCTGAAATGGCAGGCGGCCTCCGCCCGCGCCGCCGGCGCCAAACACCGCGCCCGCCTGATTGACCAGCTCGAGTCGCAGCAGCTGGACGACACGCCGGCCGGCGACGTTTCCTCGCCCGTGTGATCCGCTTGACTGTTCCAACGTTACAGCTTAGTGGAACAATCAATGACCGACAAACCCTCCAGCAAGGCTCTCGCGAAGGCCGCGGACGACCGCATCGCCCTCTATGACGCGCTGCTGTCCCTGCGCACGCGCGAGGAGCTCGACGCCTTCCTGGCCGATCTGTGCACGCCGTCCGAACTGCGCGCCTTCACCGAGCGCTGGGCGGTGGCCCGTCTGCTCGACGCCGGCGGCAAATCCTATCGCGAGATCGCCGTCGAAGCCGACGCCAGCCCCACCACCGTCGTGCGCGTCGCGCGGTTCCTCAAGGAGATGCCGCATCAAGGCTATCGCCTCGTCCTCGACCGCAGCAAATCCTGAGTAGAAAACATGAGTACTGTCCAGGGCCGGCTGCGCATCGCCGTGCAGAAATCCGGTCGCCTGTCTGACCGCAGCCTCGACCTCGTCCGCGACGCGGGCCTGCGCGTGGTCAAGGGAAATAACGACCTGCTGTACCGGGTCGAGAACTATCCCATCGACCTGCTGCGCGTGCGCGACGACGACATCCCGACCTTCGTCGCCGACGGCGTCTGCGATCTCGGCATCGTGGGTGAGAATGTGCTGGAGGAGGTGCGAAACGGAGGGCCCGTCGCCGAGGTGCTGATGCCGCTCGGCTTCGGCCGCTGCACGCTGAAGATCGCCACGCCGCCGACCTTGGCCTACGACGGACCGGCGTCGCTGGCCGGCCTGCGCATCGCCACCTCCTATCCGAAGATCCTGCGCCGGTTTCTCGATGCGCAGGGCGTCGAGGCAGACATCGTCACCATGCGCGGCGCCGTAGAGGTGGCCCCACGGCTCAAGCTGGCGTCCGCCATCTGCGACCTCGTCTCGACCGGCGCGACGCTCGAAGCGAACGGCCTCGGCGCGAAGGAGACCGTCCTCGAAAGCCAGGCGGTGCTCATCAGATCACCCGTCGCGCCCGAACCCGGCCTGCAGCACCTGCTCGACAGCATCGTCGAGCGCATGGCCGGCGTCGTCTCCTCGCAGGGCGCCAAATACGTAATGCTCAATGCGCCCCGCTCGGCGCTGGACGAGATCACCGCCATCCTGCCCGGCGCGGGCGCTCCGACCGTCATGCCCCTGTCCGGCCGCGACGATGCCGTGGCGGTGCACGCGGTCTGTCAGGAGGCGGTCTTCTGGGAGACGCTGGAACGGCTCAAGGCCGCCGGCGCCTCGGCCATCCTCGTCCTCCCCATCGAGAAAATGATGTGATGAAGCGTTTCGACTGGAGCACGCTGGACGCCGCCGGCCGCGCCGCCGCCCTCGCGCGGCCGCGCCAACGCACCGAAGCTCGCGTGACCGACACGGTGCGCGACATCCTCGAGGACGTCGCCGCGCGCGGCGGTGAGGCTGTCACCGACTGGAGCGTCAAGCTTGACGGCGCCCCGCCTCGCCGCATCGTCATCACACCGGACCTCGTTGCAGCCGCGCGCGATCAGCTGCGGCCGGCCGACACACGCTCCATCCGTATCGCCGCCGAGAACGTCCGCATCTTCCACGAGGCCACCCGCCCCGAGGACTCCGACTGGGTCGAGATCACCCCCGGGGTTCGCTCGCGTCTGGTCTGGCGGCCGCTGCGGTCGGCCGGCCTCTACGTCCCCGGCGGTTCGGCCCCGCTGTTCTCCTCCCTGCTGATGATGGCCATCCCCGCGGCCGTCGCGGGGGTCGGCCGCCGCGTCGCCGTGACCCCGCCCGCAAGGTCCGGCGAACCCCACCCGGCCATGATCTACGCCGCCGGCGAGGCGGGGCTCGAGGCGCTGTGGCTCATCGGCGGCGCCCAGGCCATCGCTGCCCTGACCTTCGGCGCCGAGCTGGAAGATGGCGTCATCGAGCCCTGCGACAAGCTGTTCGGCCCCGGCAACGCATGGGTGGCCGAAGCCAAGAAACAGGCCGCCGCCCGCCCCGGAGGCCCGGCCGTCGACATGCCCGCCGGCCCGTCCGAACTGCTGGTCATCGCCGACCGCCGCGCCGACCCGGTCCTCGCCGCCGCCGACCTGCTCAGCCAGGCCGAACACGACGCCGACGCCCAGGTCGTGCTCGTCTGCGACAGCGAACGGATGATCGACGAAATCCTCGCCGAGGTGGAGGAACAGCTGCCCTCCCTGCCCCGCGCCGACACCGCCCGCGCCTCCCTCGCCGAGGGCCGCGCCATCCGCGTCGCCGACCTCGACACGGCCTGCGCGGTCGCCAACGCCTACGCCCCCGAACACCTCGCCCTGCAGACCGAGGACGCCGACGACCGCGTGGCGAAGATCACCGCCGCCGGGGCCGTCTTCCTCGGCGCCTTCGCGGCCGAGACACTGGGCGACTACGCCGCCGGCCCCAGCCACGTCCTGCCCACCGACGGGGCTGCCCGCGCTCTGGGCGGCCTGACCACCGCCAGCTTCATGACCTCCATGTCGGTCCAGAGCGTCACCGAGGCCGGAGCTGCCGAACTGGCTCCGATCGCCGCCCGCCTCGCTCGGCTGGAGGGCCTCGAGGCCCACGCCCGCGCCGCCGATCTAAGGACGGGCGAATGAACAATCTGCCCGCCCCCTTCGCCCCGCTGGTCGCCGGCGGCGACGGCCTCGACCGCTATCCCGTCGAGCCCCGCGCCCTCGCCGCCCGCATGGCCGAGGTCTACGGCGTTCCCGTCGACAGCGTTCTGCCCGTGCGGGGCCTGACCCACGGCCTCGAACTGGTCTTCCGCCTCGCCGCCCGCAACCGTCAGGCGGTCGAGACTCCCGACGCCGAGCCGTACCGCACGCTCGCCGGCCTCTACGCCGCGCCGCCCGCAAACGCGCCCGTCGCCGCCATCGTCCTGCGCGCCCTCGGCTCGTCCGAGGCCGTCGCTGAAATGGCCGAAAGGGTCGCACCCGCCCTGCTGATCATCGACGAAGGTCTGGCCGAGTTCGCCGGCGCCGCCTCAGCCGCCAGCATCATTGGCGACCACGCCAATCTGATCGTCCTGCGCAGCCTGTCGCTGGCCTATGGCCTCGCCGGCGCCCGGGTCGGCGCAGCGCTCGGCCAGCCCGAGACCCTCGCTCGCCTCAGCTCCGTGCTCGAACCCTGGGCCGTGCCCGAAGTGTCCGTGCGCCTCGCCCTGCAGGCGCTCGACCCGTCGCGGATGATGGAGAGCGGCGAACGCCTCGCCGCCGTCCGGCGCGAACGCGAACGGCTGGTCAAGGCCCTGTCCCGCGAAATGGCCGTCGAGCCCGGCTTCGGGCCCGTCATCATGGCGCGGCCATCGGACCCGGACGCCGTCGTCGCGGCGCTGGCCCGGCTGGGCGTCGCGTCGGAACGTGCGGGCGAACGCCTCCGCCTCCCCGTGTCCGCCAGCGTCGGCGTCAACGACCGGCTCCTCACCGCCCTCGGTCTCGGCGCCGCCTCAGGTCGCCCCCACCGCACCGGCCAGGCGGTCCGCGACACGAAGGAGACCCGCATCGTGTGCGCCGTCGATCTCGACGCAACCGGTCCCGTCTCCATCTCCACCGGCGTCGGCTTCTTCGACCACATGCTGGAGCAGGTCGCGACCCACGGCGGCTTCTCGCTGCGGCTCGCCTGCGAGGGCGACCTGCATACCGACCCACACCACACCATCGAGGACTCGGCCATCGCTCTCGGTCAGGCGTTGAAACAGGCGCTGGGCGACCGCAAGGGCATCGCCCGCTACGGCTTCACCCTGCCCATGGACGAGGCCAACGCGTCCGTCTCCATCGACCTGTCGGGCCGGCCCTATCCGGTCTTCGAGGGGACCTTCGCCACCCCCTTCATCGGCGACTACCGCACCGACCTGACGGCCCACGTCTTCCGCTCCCTGGCCGAGGCCATGGGCGCGGCGGTCCACGTCTCGGTCACCGGCGTCGACGACCACCACAAGACCGAGGCCGTCTACAAGGCCTTCGGCCGCGCCCTGCGTCAGGCGATCCGCATCGAAGGCGACGCCGTGCCATCGACCAAGGGCGTGCTGTGAGCGAAGTCACGGTTCTCGCCTACGGCGCCGGCAACACCGCCTCCGTCCAGTTCGCCCTCGAACGGCTGGGCGCCACCGTACGGCTGACGGCTGACCCGGCCGAGGTCGCAGACGCCGAACGCCTGATCCTGCCCGGTGTTGGAGCCGCCGCCTACGCCATGGCGCGCCTTCGCGAACTGGGGCTTGTGGAGCCGGTCCGGGCCTTCCAGCGCCCCCTTCTCGGCGTCTGCCTTGGCCAGCAACTGTTGTTCGAAAACAGCGACGAGGGCGGCGGCACGGACATGCTCGGCCTGATCCCCGGCCATGTCGCCGCCCTTCAGCCCGGAGCGGGTCTGCCCGTGCCTCACATGGGATGGTCGCGCCTGTCCCGGATCACGAACGACCCGCTGCTGGAGGGCGTCGAGGACGACGCCTACGCCTATTTCGTGCACGGCTTCGTCTGTCCCGATGGTCCCGCCACCCTCGCCCGCGCCGAATACGGTGGGCCGATCCCCGCGGTCGTCCGCGCCGGCAATCGCTGGGGCTGCCAGTTCCACCCGGAACGATCGGCGGCGGCCGGAGCTCGCATCCTGAAGAATTTTCTGGAGCTTCCGGTTTGATCGTCTACCCCGCCATCGACCTGCGTCAGGGCGCCTGCGTTCGCCTGATGCACGGCAGGTTCGATGAAGTAACCCGCTATGACGACCAGCCGGCCGCGCGTCTCGCCGCCTTCGCCACGGGCGGGGCGACATGGGCGCACATCGTCGATCTGGACGGAGCCGAGGCCGGTCGCGCCGTGCAGCACGCCCTGATTGGTGAACTGGCTGGCGCCATCGACATCCGCATCCAGTCGGGCGGCGGGGTGCGCTCCGCCGACGATGTGCAGGCCCTGCTGGACGGCGGCGTCGCCCGCGTCGTCGTGGGCTCTCTGGCCGTATCGCAACCATGGACCGTCGCCGACTGGCTGGCCCGGTTCGGCGCCGACCGCATCACCCTGGCCATCGACGTCAAGGCCGACGGCGACCGCTGGATCCCCGCCCTCAAGGGCTGGACCGAGGCGGCCGAGGTCGACCTGTGGGCGGCTCTGGACCGCTATCCGCCCGGCCTCGCCCGCCACCTGCTGGTCACAGACGTCGGCCGCGACGGCGCCTTGACCGGACCCAATATCGACCTGCTGGGCGAAATCGCCCGCCGCCGCCCCGACCTGAAGGTCCAGGCGTCCGGCGGCGTGTCGCAGCTGTCCGACCTGACCGCCGCCCGCGACGCCGGCTGCGACGGCGTCATCGTCGGCCGCGCCCTCTACGAGAACCGCTTCACCGTGGCCGAGGCCGTGGCGGCCACGGCATGACGGCCCGCCGAATCATCCCCTGTCTCGACGTCCGGGACGGACGCGTGGTCAAGGGCGTCCGCTTCCAGAACCACGCCGACATGGGCGACGCCTCCGAACTGGCCGCCCGGTATCGCGATCAGGGCGCGGACGAACTGGTCTTCTATGACATCACCGCAAGCCCCGAGGGCCGCACCCTCGACTATGGCTGGGTCCGCGACATCGCCCGCCTGCTGGACATCCCCTTCAGCGTCGCCGGCGGCATCCGGTCGGTGGATCAGGCCGCTCGCTGCCTCGACCACGGCGCCGACAAGGTGTCGATCAACTCCCCCGCCCTCGAACGCCCCGAACTGATCGGCGAGATGGCGAACCGCCTCGGCTCCCAATGCGTCGTCGTAGGCGTCGACTCGAAACGCGCCGGCGACGACTGGCTGGTCCATCAGTACACCGGCGACCCGACAGCCAGCCGCGGCGCGGGCCGCCGCACCCTCGACTGGATCGTCGAGGCGCAGACCCTCGGCGCCGGCGAGATCGTCCTCAACTGCATGGACGAGGACGGCGTCCGCCGCGGCTACGACATCGCCCAGCTGTCCGCTGCCCGCGAGCGCCTGACCATTCCCCTCGTCGCATCCGGCGGCGCCGGCGCGGCTTCGCACTTCCTCGACGTGTTCCAACAGGCCGACGTCTCGGGCGCCCTCGCCGCCAGCGTCTTCCACACCGGCGCCCTGGCCATTCCCGATCTCAAGGCGTTCCTGTCGGACGCCGGGCAGGAGATGAGACTGTGATCGACTCCTCCACCCTTGATTTCGAAAAGTCCGGCGGTCTGATCCCCGTCGTGGTCCAGGACGCCGCCACCCTGCAGGTGCTGACGCTGGCCTATATGGACCGCGCCGCCCTCGACGAGAGCATCGCCTCTAACGAAGCCACCTTCTTCTCCCGCTCGCGCGGCGGCCGCTGGCGCAAGGGGGAAACCTCGGGCGACCGGCTGCAGGTCGTTTCGATCACCCCCGACTGCGACGGCGACGCCTTGGTCCTCAAGGTCCGTCCTATCGGCAACGCCTGTCACCTGAACCGCGTCAGCTGCTTCGGCGACGAGGATGCACCGGGTCTCGGCCGCATCGCCCGGCTGGAGGCCACCATCGCCGTCCGGGCCGCGTCCGATCCCGCCGAAAGCTGGACCGCCCGCCTGCTCTCCGAAGGCCCCAAACGCGCCGCCCAGAAGGTGGGCGAGGAGGGCGTCGAAACCGCCCTCGCCGGCGCCGCCGGCCCCGACACGGAACTCGCATCCGAGGCAGCGGATTTGGTCTATCACCTGCTGGTGCTGCTGCGGGCCCGTAACATGGTGTTTCAGGACGTCCTCGACGTCTTGGCTCAGCGGGCGGAAGCGGCCAGACAAAAGCCCGGTCCAGCCGGGACCTGAACGAAGGAGAGCGCATGGCGGCCCTGGTGCTGTTTGGCGGCGGCGGCGACCTCGCTATGCGGATGCTTCTGCCCTCGCTCTATTTCCTTGAGCACGACGGGCTGCTGCCCGACGGCCTGAAGATCATCGGCGCCGCCCGTTCCGACGAAAGCCGCGACGAATACGTCGCCAAGGTCCGCGCCTCGGTCGAAGGCAAGGCGAAGGCCGACGACGCCTGGTCCGACGAGGCCTGGTCCCGCATGGAGGCCCGTCTCGACTATCTGGCCGTGGACGCCACCAGCGCCGAAAGCCTCAAACCGCTCAAGGACAAGATCGGCGACGGCGCCTGCACCAGCTTCCTGGCCGTCTCGCCCTCGCTCTACGCCCGCATCGTCACCGCCATGCGCTCCGCCGGCCTGGCCGAAGCCGACGACCGGGTCGTGCTGGAAAAACCGGTCGGCCGCGACCTCGAGACCTTCCGCGAGATCGACGACGCCGTCGCCGACGCCTTCTCGGAACAGCAGGTGTTCCGCATCGACCACTACCTCGGCAAGGAGACGGTCCAGAACCTGATCGCCCTGCGCTTCGGCAACACCATATTCGAACCGCTGTGGAACAACCTGACCATCGACCACGTCCAGATCACGGTGGGCGAAACCGTCGGCGTCGGCGACCGCTGGCCCTATTATGACGAGTACGGAGCATTGCGGGACATGCTCCAGAACCACATGCTCCAGCTGCTCTGCCTCGTAGCCATGGAGCCGCCTTCGGATCTCGAACCGGACTCGGTCCGCAACGAAAAGGTCAAGGTCCTGCGCTCTCTTCGTCCGGTCACCCACGAAGAGGCCGAACGCGTTACGGTGCGCGGCCAGTACGTGGCCGGAACCGTCGAGGGCAAACCGGCTAGGGGCTATGACGAGGAACGCGGCGCCGCCTCCGACACCGAGACCTTCGTCGCCATCCGGGCCGACATCGACAACTGGCGCTGGGCCGGCGTCCCCTTTTTCATGCGCACCGGAAAACGCCTGCCCGAAAAGCGCACCGAGATCGTCATCCAATTCAAGCCGCTGCCGCACTCCATCTTCGGCGACGACCGCGGCCAGGTGCAGGCCAACCGCCTCGTCATCGCGCTCCAGCCTGAGGAAGACATCTCCCTGTCGGTAATGAACAAGAAGCCGGGGCTGGATCAACGGATGCAGTTGCAGCCCATCCAGATGTCGCTGTCGTGGGGCCAGAATGACAAGACCGACAAGCCGCCCCGCCGCCGCATTGCCTATGAGCGGCTGCTGCTCGACGCGCTGAACGGCGACTCCACCCTGTTCGTCCGCCGCGACGAGGCGGAGCAGGCGTGGAAATGGGTCGACGAGGTCTCCGAGGCCTGGGAGGGCGCGGGCTTCAAGCCGAAGGACTACGTCGCGGGAACCTGGGGCCCACAGGAGGCGCAGTATCTGCTCTCCCGCACCGGACGTCAGTGGAATACAGGCGATGCGTAACCCCCCCGATCCGCTCATCCCGGCGAATGCCGGGACCCAGATCACAGAGCGCAGACTGCGGGAGCAGACGGCGAGCCTCCGACATCAGCGATCGGCGCAACGCCATCTGGGTCCCGGCATTCGCCGGGATGAGCGGAATTTCTGATGGCCGGGCCCGAAACCTTCACCACCGCGGATGAATGGGCCGAGGCCTGCGCCGCCCGCCTGACCGAAACCCTCGCCGCCGCTCTCGCTGAGACGGGCAAGGCTATGTTCGCCGGCTCGGGCGGCTCGACCCCCGCCCCCATCTACCGCCGCATGGCGCAGACGGACCTCGACTGGTCCCGCGTCGCCGTTACCCTGATCGACGAGCGCTACGTCCCGGAGAGCTCGCCCGAGTCCAACGCGGCCCTGATCAAACAGACCCTGATGACCGGCCCGGCCGCCGCGGCGCGCTTCGTGCCCCTGTATCGTCCCGAGGTCACCGTCGACCGCGCCGCCGCCTTGGCCGCCCACGCCCTCGCCGCCGAGGGGGGACATCTCGACGCGGTCCTTCTCGGCATGGGGGAGGATGGCCATATCTGCTCCATGTTCCCCGAAAGCCCCACCCTCAAGACCCTGCTGTCGCCGGGCCTCAGGCCGACCGTGCTCGGCGTCCCCACCGGCCGCGACGGCCGCGGCCCCACGATCGAGCGCCTGTCGATCAACCTGCCCTATCTGATGCAGGCCCGCCGCGTGGTCCTCGCCATCACCGGCGCCGCCAAGCGCGCCGTCTTCGAGCGCGAGGCCGGGGGCGATCCGAACGTCCAGCCGATCGCCGCCCTGCTCGCCCATGACGTCCCGCTGGAAGTCGTCTGGACGGAGAAGGCCTGATGACCCGATTGAATCCCGTCGTCGCCGAGGTCACCGCCCGCATCGTCGAGCGCTCGCGGTCGACCCGCGCCGACTACCTGCGTCGCATGGACGCCGCCCGCGACAGCGGCGCCGGCCGCGCCAAGCTCAGCTGCGCCAACTGGGCCCACGCCTTCGCCGGCAATCCGATCAGGGACAAGCTGACGGCGATGACCGGCAAGGAGCCCAACGTCGGCATCGTCACCGCCTACAATGACATGCTCTCGGCCCATCAGCCGTTCGAACGCTTCCCGCACATCATCCGCGACGCCGTGCGCGAGGTCGGCGCCACGGCCCAGGTCGCCGGCGGCACGCCCGCCATGTGCGATGGCGTCACGCAAGGCCGCCCCGGCATGGAGCTGTCGCTGTTCAGCCGCGACGTCATCGCCATGTCGACCGGCGTCGCCCTGACCCACGACGCCTTCGACTCGGTCATCTGCCTCGGCGTCTGCGACAAGATCGTGCCCGGCCTGTTCATGGGCTCGCTCGCCTTTGGCCACCTGCCCGTGGTCTTCGCCCCGGCCGGCCCCATGCCCTCGGGTATTCCGAACGCGGAGAAAGCCCGCGTCCGGGCCCTCTACGCCCAGAACAAGGTCGACCGTCAGACCCTGCTGGACAGCGAGATCGGCAGCTACCACTCGCCCGGCACCTGCACCTTCTACGGCACCGCCAACTCCAACCAGATGATGATGGAGCTGGGCGGTCTGCACATGCCCTCGACCGCCTTCGTCCATCCCGAGACCGGCCTGCGCGACGCCCTCACGGCGGCGGCCGCGAAACGCGCCGTCGAACTGGCCCGTACCGGTCAGGGCCGCATGGCCGACGTCATCTCGGAAAAGTCGATCGTCAACATGATCGTCGCCCTGCTGGCCACCGGCGGCTCGACCAACCACGCCATCCATCTGGTCGCCATGGCGCGGGCGGCGGGCGTGCTGATCGACTGGACCGACATGGATCAGCTGTCCTCGGTCACCCCGCTGCTGGCCCGGGTCTATCCCAACGGCTCGGCCGATGTGAACGCGTTCCAGGCCGCCGGCGGCGTCGCCTTCGTGGCCCGGGAACTGGCCGACGCCGGCTGCATCCACTCCGACGTCACCACCATCATGGGCGAGGGCATCCACCACTATTTCCAGGAGCCGGCCATGATCGACGGCGAACTGGTCTGGAAGGACGGCGTCACCGAGAGTCTGGACACGGACATTCTGCGCCCCGCTTCCGATCCCTTCGACACCGAGGGCGGCCTGCGCCTCGTCCAGGGCGACCTCGGCCGGGCCGTGATCAAGGTCTCGGCGGTCAAACCCGAGAACCGCATCGTCGAGGCCCCCGCCGCCGTCTTCGAAACCCAGGAAGACGCCTTGCAGGCCTTCAGGGACGGAAAGCTGGACCGCGACGTCGTGGTCGTCCTGCGCTTCCAGGGCCCGAAGGCCAACGGCATGCCCGAGCTACACAGCCTGTCGCCCGCCCTCGGCGTGCTGCAGGACAAGGGCTTCAAGGTCGCCTTCGTCACCGACGGCCGGATGTCGGGCGCCTCGGGCAAGACCCCCGCCGCCATCCATGTCAGCCCCGAAGCCCTCGCCGGGGGTCCTCTGGCCCATGTCCGGGACGGCGACATCATCCGCCTGGACGCCGACGCCGGCGTCCTGACCACCGTCGGCGTGCCGGACCTGAACCTCCGCCTCGCCGCGCAGCGCTCCGAGACCTACGCTCACGGCTCGTCCTGGGGCTACGGCCGCGAGCTGTTCGGCGCCTTCCGCCACATCGTCAGCACCGCCGAGGAAGGCGCTTCGGTCTGTTTCGTCGCGCCGACCGGGGGGCCGTCCCGTGTCGACACCCCGCTCGACCCCAACCTCGTCGACCGCGCGGTGGACGCATGACCCCCGCCCCTCAAGCAGCGAGCCCGTCATCCCCGCCCAGGCGGGGACGCGCGGCGAGCGACAGGGACCAAACATGACCATCGCTTGGGACAAAACCCTGCTCGTCGGCGACGTGGGCGGCACCAACGCACGCTTCGCCCTGGCCCACATGGCCGAGGGAAAGCCGGTGCTTGAGCATCACCAGAGCTTCCCCGCCGAGACCTATCCCACCTTCCTGGAGGGCGTGCGCGCCTTTATCGACGGCTGCGCGGTCAAGCCCACCGGCGGCGTCATCGCCGTGGCCGGTCCGGTCACCGACGGCGAGATCGACCTGACCAACTCGCCCTGGCGCGTGTCGGAGGCGGAACTCCAGACGCTCGGCCTGAACCCCGTCCGCCTGATCAACGACTTCGAGGCCCTGGCCTGGGGCGCGCCCGTGGTGCCGGCCGACATGCTGGCCTCGCTGGGCGGTCCTGAAGAAGGCGAGCCCCACACCGCCATCGCCGTGCTCGGCCCCGGCACCGGGTTCGGCGTCTCCGCCCTTGCCCGCGACATCCACGGCGCCGAGATCGCCATGCCGTCCGAGGGCGGCCATGCCTGTTTCGCACCGGGCGACGCGATCGAGGACGAGATCCTGCGCATCCTGCGCCGCCGCTACGACAGGGTCTCGATCGAGCGGCTGATCTGTGGCCCCGGCCTGCTGAACATGCACCGCGCCCTGGCCGAAATAGATGGCCGGGAAAGCCATATCGAGGATCCCGCGCAGATCACCACCGAGGCGATGGAAAACCCCAACAGCCCGTGCGGCGCCACGCTCGCCCGCTTCTGCGCCATCCTCGGCGCCGTGGCCGGCGACATCGCCCTGACCATGGGCGCGCGCGGCGGCGTCTATATCGCCGGGGGGATCGCCCCTCGCATCCTGCCCTTCCTCAAGGCCAGCCCCTTCCGCGAGCGGTTCGAACGCAAGGGCCGGTTCAAGGACTATATGGCCTCCATTCCCACAAACGTGATCCTGCACAAGCACGCGGCCCTGCTGGGCGCCGCCCGGTTGGCCTTCGCCGAAGAAAAGTAGGGTTCCCTACATTTTTCTTCACAGACGCGTGAACCGAAGCGTCGCTGCAGAGTTATGAGGTTTCCACTCTGGAAGGATATCCTCATGCGTAAACTTATCATCGCCTCCGCCGCCATCTTCGCTCTGGCCGGCGTCGCCGCCTGCGAGAGCCAGGCCGACAAGACCGCTGAAGTCCAGGCCGACGCCCTGGAAGAACAAGCAGCCGCCGCTCCGACGGAAGCCGCTGAAACGGCCCTGAACGAGAAGGCCGACATGGTCGAGCAGCAAGCCGGCAACGCCGACGGCGGCGCGACCACCGCCAACACCCCGAACACCTCGCCGTCGACGGCGAACCCGGGCCAGTAAGACCCGGACGCCGGGGCCTTCATGACCCCCGGCGACCTTCGGAAAGAGTCAGCCCCCGTCGCGCAAGCGGCGGGGGTTTTTCCTTTGGCGACGCAGCGAACGAAGCAGCCGAACCTGCGGCCATATGACTGAACCAGCATCACACGGTGAGTGCAGCTTTGTTCCGCAACGCTGCTGACGTGTCACAATGTTGGACGTGAAAATCGATTCGGAGTTTTCATAGTGATCGCGATCATCGTGGGCGCCGCACTGGCACAACAGGCTCCTGCTCCCCCGCCTGATCTGTCGTCTGACGTGATTTTCGCCCCACTCGTTTGGGAGACGCCGCCGCGGACAAGCTTCCCGGGTCTTGCTGGTTCCCGAGGTATTCAATCTGGCTGGGCCTCCGTGCGTTGCAAGGTGGATGCTCAGAGACGGCCTCACCAATGCCATGTCCTCGCTGAATCACCCGCTGGCTTCGACTTCGGGCGGGCGGCCATCGAGGGCGTGCAGAGGGGTGTCTTGCGCTCGGACTGGGCAGCGGGCCGAGATCAAGCCGACGGCTTCGACCAGACCGTGCGCTTCATGCTTGCGGACTGATCTGCGAGATTGGGCGTGCGATCACGCGGTACGCTCGACATTATTTGAATCTGGCGACCTGCGGAAAGTGAACGCAGTGGGCTTCTGCAACGGTCGATAGCGGACGTTCGGTGGGCCGTCTGGTGCGAGTGCCAGCCTCAATCCTTCCTCGGCGGCCACGGGATGAAGGCGCTGGTGCGCCGCACATAGTCCTCATAGCCCGGCTTGGATTTCGCCGTCGCCTTCTCGGTGATCCCGATCCCGGACCAGCGGGTCAAGGTGAAGGTCAGGAACACCGGCCCCAGGATCGCCCAGACGCCGGGTCCCGTCTCGGCCGCGATCAGATACAGGCCCCACCACACGCAGGCGTCGCCGAAATAATTGGGGTGGCGGGTCCAGCGCCACAGGCCGGTGTCCAGCACCTTGCCCCTGTTCTTCGGGTCCTTCTTGAACGCCGCCAGCTGGGCGTCGCCGATGCTTTCGAAGCCGATGCCGACCACCGCCAGAACCGCGCCCGTCCAGCCGATCCAGCCCACCGGCGGATCATAGGCGACCTGCCCCAGCTGGACCGGCAGCGAGGTCAGCCAGCCCAGCACCGCCTGTGGCAGGAAGACGAACAGCAGCGCCGTCTTGCCGAAGGCCCAGCCCTTGGCCTTCTCCTGGTTCTCGACCAGTTCGACATAGCGGCCGTCCGCCCCGTTGCGCCGCCACCGGCTGAGCAGATGCCAGCCCAGCCGGATCGCCCACACCCCGACCAGCCAGACCAGCAGCCATTTGCGGATCGGATCGCCGTCGGTGCGCGGGAAGGTGACCAGCGCCAGCATCAGCATGCCCAGCGGCCAGACGCCGTCGACGAAGCTGACATCCTTCAGCCGCAGGGCGACAAGCCACAGGCCCGACATCACCGCGACGATCAGGGCCAGGTTCAGGCCCAGCAGGGCGGCGATCTCTGTCAGGCTCATGGTTCAGGAACGGCGCCGGTCCGGGTTCGGATGCAGGGTCAGTCGATGCAAAGCGTGGCCTCGGCCTTGCCGTCCTCGACGCGGGTGAAACAGCCGAACTGGTTGCTTGTCGCCTGGCAGATCCCTGCGACCGAAGCGCCCTCCGCCGGACGCGTCGCGTCTGCCGTCCGGCATTCGCCAGCGCACTGGTCGCCGTCAGTGCAGCGTTTCCCGGCGTCAGCGTAACTCACCACGCACTGCATCGTCTGCATCCGGCCCACCGGCTGCATGGTCCCGTTGCGAGCTATGCAGTCCGCCGCCGCCGCGCTCTCCGGGACCTGCACGGGATCCGGCTCATTCCCGAAACCGAGATCGCCCTTTTCCGGGACGGGCTGGCAGGCGGCGAGCAGCAGGGCTGCGATCAGGGCGAGACGCTTCATTCCACTTTTCCTTTCTGGAACCCGGTCCAGACGTCGTCATAGTCAAGCTGCATCGTCGGAGTGGTTTGCGCCCATTCCGTGGTCCGGATCGGCATCCGCGTCTCGAACATGAAGGCGAGGGTGTCGGCGATCTTCACAGGCTTCAGATCGGCGGCGACCGCCTTGTCATAGCTGGCCTGATCCGGGCCGTGACCGCTCATGCAGTTGTGCAGACTGGCTCCACCAGGGGCGAAGCCGCCCTCTTTAGCGTCGTATTCGCCTGTCACCAGCCCCATGAATTCGCTCATCACGTTCCTGTGGAACCACGGCGGGCGGAAGGTGTCCTCGGCCACCATCCAGCGCGGCGGGAAGATGACGAAGTCGCAGTTGGCCGTCCCCGGCGTGTCGCTGGGCGAGGTCAGGACCGTGAAGATCGATGGATCCGGATGGTCGAAACTGACGGTGCCGATCGTGTTGAACCGGGCGGTGTCGTATTTGTACGGCGCGTTGTTGCCGTGCCAGGCGACGACATCCAGCGGGCTGTGGTCGAAGGTGGTGGCGTACAGCCGCCCGCCGAATTTCTGCACGCACTGCGTCGGCCGGTCCACGTCCTCGAACGCCGCCACCGGCGTCAGGAAGTCGCGCGAATTCGCCAGGCCGTTCGAGCCGATCGGCCCGAGGTCCGGCAGCCGGAAGGCCGCGCCGTAATTCTCGCACACATAGCCCCGGATCGGCCCTGAACACTCGACCCGGAACCGCACGCCGCGCGGGATGACGACGACCTCGCCGGGTCGTGCGTCTATACGTCCCATCTCCGTGACAAAGACCTGATCTCCCAGCTGCGGGACAATCAGCATCTCCCCGTCCGCGCAGTAGAAGACGCGATCGGTCATCGATCGGTTGGCCGCGTACAGATGGATGCCCGTGCCCGCGCCCGCGTCGGCCTCGCCGTTGCCGCCATAGGTGACCAGGCCCTCAACCCAGTCAGTCGGCCCGGCCGGCATCGGCAGGGGGTCCCAGCGCATCCGGTTCGGCGACGGCGGCGCTTCATGGAACGGCCCGGACCGAACCTTGCCCTGGGGGAATGGCTGATAGGCCGGATGCTGGGCGCTGGGCCGCAGCCGGTACAGCCACGACCGCCGGTTCTCGGACCGGGGCGCCGTGAACGCTGTCCCCGACAGCTGTTCGGCATACAGCCCCATCGGCGTCTTCTGCGGCGAGTTCCGCCCCTCGGGCAGAGCCCCGGGCACGGCCTCGGTCGCGAAATGATTGCCGAAGCCCGGCATGTAGGCAGGCGCGTTGGATCGCGGCATATGTGTCTCCCTGCCTCCGACATATCCCTTCTCCCCTTGTGGGAGAAGGACAGTAGTCAGAACCCTTGGCTTCTCGCCATCCGTTCCTGATGGAATCCCGCGTCCCCCAGCAGTTCGTTCAGCACCCGCACCCGCTTCATGAACAGGCCGACGTCGAACTCGTCGGTCATGCCGACGCCGCCGTGCATCTGCACCGCCTCCTGCACCGCCAGTTCGGCGACGCGCCCCGCCTTGGCCTTGGCTACCGAGACGACCAGACCCGCATCCTCGCGCCCGGCGTCGAGTGCGTTCAGCGCCCCCGCCGTCGCCGCCCGCGCGATCTCGATCTCGGAATACAGATGCGCGGCCCGGTGCTGCAGCGCCTGGAATTCGCCGATCAGCTTCCCGAACTGTTTCCGCGTCCGCAGATATTCCAGCGTCGTCTGGAAGGCCTGATCTCCGGCCCCGTTCAGCGACGCCGCAGCGCACGCCCGCCCAAGGTTCAACGCGCCCTCCAGCAGCGCGTCACCACCATCCACCGCGCCGATCACGGCGTCCGCATCGACCTCGACGTCGGTCAGCGTCACCCGCGCCGCATTGTGGGCGTCCACCATGACCGTCCGTTCGATCTCCACGCCCGTCGTTTTCGGATCGACCAGGAACAGCGTCAGCCCCGCCTCCGTCCGGGCCGCCACGATCAGGGCGTCCGCCACATGGCCGTCCAGCACAAACCCCTTGGCCCCGTTGAGCTTGAAGCCGTTCCCCGACCGCTCGGCCGTCGTCGCGATCCGCGCCGGCGCATGCTTCGGCCCCTCGTCCACGGCCAGCGACACGATGGCCTCGCCCGCCGCGATGCGCGGCAGCCACGCCGCCTGCTGCTCGCCCGATCCGCCCTTGAGCACCGCCGCTGACAGCACCCCTGACCCGAGGAAGGGCGACGGCGTCAGCGTCCGCCCCAGCGCCTCGGCCATCACCCCGGCCTCGACCGCGCCCAGGCCCGAGCCGCCGTGTTCCTCCGGAATGAGGATCCCAGCGAACCCCATCTCCCCGAACGCCCGCCACAAATCGCGCGACACCCCGTCTGCATCCTTGCTGTCGCGCAGCTTCCGCAGATGCGCGATCGGCGCGTGCTCGTTCAGAAAGCCGTCCGCGGCCTCCTTCAGCATCGTCTGCTCTTCGGTCAGGATCAGCGGCATGTCAGGCGCCCGGCAGTTGCAGCAGGTGTTTGGCGATGATGTTCAGCTGGATCTCGCTGGTCCCGCCCTCGATGGAATTGGCCTTGGTCCGCAGCCAGTCGCGCGCCGCCGCCCCGTGACGCGAGCGGTCGCTCTCCCACTCCAGCGCGTCCGACCCGCCGGCCGCCATCAGCAGCTCGTGCCGCCGCTTGTTCAGCTCGGAGCCATAGTATTTCAGCATCGAGGCGATGGCCGGATGCGCCTGCCCCGCCTTCACCTGATCGCCTGTCCGCTCCATGGCCAGCCGGAAGGCTGCGGCGTCCACCTCAAGTTCCGCGATCCGTGCACGGAGCATCGGCTCTTCCAGCCGCCCGTCGTCGTCAAGTCCGATCGAGCCGGTCGCCACCTGTCCCAGCGGTCGCCCGCCCCCGACCTCGCCCATGGCCCCGATCATGGTCCGCTCATGCGCCAGCAGATGTTTGGCCACGTCCCAGCCGCGGTTCAGCGTCCCCACCAGATTCTCCTTCTCCACCCGCACATCGTCGAAGAAGGTTTCGCAGAACGGGCTCTTGCCGCTGATCAGCGTGATCGGCCGCGTCGACACCCCCTTCGTCGCCATGTCGAACAGGACGAAGGAAATGCCCAGATGCTTGGGCGCCTCAGGATCGGTCCGCACCAGGCAGAAGATCCAGTCCGCCTTGTCGGCATAGCTGGTCCACACCTTCTGGCCGTTGACGATCCAGTGATCCCCGCGATCCTCGGCCCGCGTCTGGATCGCCGCCAGATCGGACCCCGCGCCCGGCTCGGAATAGCCCTGGCACCAGCGAATTTCCCCACGCACGATCTCGGGCAGGAAGCGCTGCTTCTGTTCCTCGGTCCCGAAGGCCAGCAGCGCCGGCCCCAGCATCCACACCCCGAAACTGGCCAGTGGCGGCTGCGCCTTGATGCGCCGCATTTCCGAGTTAAGCACCTTGGCCTGTTCGCGGCTCAGCCCGCCGCCGCCGTACTCCGCCGGCCACTCCGGCGCAGTCCAGCCGCGCGCCGCCATCCGGTCCAGCCAGATCTTGTGCGCCGGTGTCGGGAACTCGGCGTTTCGGCCGCCCCAGACCCGGGCCTCGTCGTTCTCGACCGGCCCGCGGCATTCGGCCGGGCAGTTCGCTTCCAGCCAGGCGCGGGTTTCCGCGCGGAAAGTCTCAAGGTCGGTCATGGCAGCCTCCGTCCGGGACGTTAGCAGCCCCGGCCGGATGACGCAGGGTCAGTATCGGCGAAAATTCCGTCAGTAGACCTGGTCGTGGGTCCAGCCCGTCAGCCCGAGGAGATGCAGACCCAGCTCCCGCACGGGACCGTCGTCCGGGGACTGGCGATCGACGAAATGGTAGCCGCCGGGTCCCGCGGATTCGAGAATCCACTGCGCGCCATCCAGGCCGAGCGCGCATTCGGCCGGCGGCTGCCCGAGGGCGTCTGTCTCCTCGAGCATCCGGGCCAGGACGGCGCTTTCCGTGATGGTCAGGCGCCGTTCGACTCGTCGCGCTACGACCCCGGGCTCATAACCGCCCTGTCCCGACAGCTCCGTCGCCGTCATCAGCACCGCGCCGTCAGCCGCGGTGTCCAGCCGGATCACCACGGGAGCATGGAAGCTCCGGAGCCAGGTAAACCGCAGCGTCGGCTGCTGATTCTCGAAGATGGGCGCCTCGCCCGCCGCGCGCAGGTGGCCGCCGTACCAGTTCGCGCCAAGCTCAGTCATGACCGTCTGCCGGCGTCCCAAACCCATCAGGCCGCAGTTCAGGGTCGCCTCGCGCAGCGATTGCGGAAAGTAGGCCGCGCCCTCCTGCCCCGTTCCGCCCGCAAGAAGGGCGAGGGCGATCACGCCCGCGGACATCGGAAACGTGGCGCCGTAGATCATGACCTGCCCCTTGATGGTTCAGCCTTGCCGGCGTCAGCCGCCGCCCGGCAGGAAGGGCGAGAAGGTGATGACCGTGAAGGTGTCGCGGATATTGGCCCGCGTCTGCACCGACTTCGTCACGAACGTGCCGATGTCCATCTCCTTCGGCAGCTGGAACTTGGCCAGCAGGTCGTACTGGCCCGAGGTCGAATAGACCTCCGAGACGTGCTCGACATTGTCCACCACGTCGGCGGCCACGTCGTTGGCGTGGCCCAGCTCGCATTTGATGAAGACGAAGATGGCGGTCATCATGGCGGCGGTCCTCCAGTGCGTGGAGGTTCATCTAGCGGATGGTTGCGTGGCGGGTAAGAGCGAAGCGGCGATCGATTTCGAGGCCGAATACAACAATCGCGCCCGCGTGCCCGATCATCCGGCGGTCATGGCCATGTGGCGTGAGACCGCCGAGGCCGCCCGTGGGGCCCATCCGCCCGTCCACATCGCCTATGGCCCGGGCGAGCGTGAGGTCATGGACCTGTTCGACGCCGGCCCGGACGCGCCGGTCGCCGTCTTCCTGCACGGCGGCTACTGGCAGGCGCTGGACAAGGACTGGTTCAGCGGCGTCGCCCCTGCCTTCCTCGCCCACGGCGTCAGCCTGGCCGTCCCGTCCTACGACCTCGCCCCGAACGTGCGGCTGGGCGTCATCCTGCGTCAGGTGCGCGAGGCGGTGGAGACGATCCGGGCCCGCACCGGATCGCGTCCCGTCGTTTTCGGCCATTCCGCCGGCGGGCACATGTCGGCCTGCATGCTGTCCGAAGGCCGCGCCGCCGCCGCTGTCGCCATCAGCGGCGTCTTCGACCTTCGGCCTCTCGTGTCCACCTCGCTGAACACCGCCCTCGATCTCGACGAGCGCGAGGCCGCCGCCCTGTCGCCGATCTTCTGGCCTGTGCCCAACGGTTCAACGCCGGGCGGCACGGTTCTCGACTGCGTCGTCGGCGGCGACGAGAGTCCGGAGTTCCTGCGTCAGTCGCGCACGATGGCCGACCACTGGGCCGCCAACGGGGTCGAGACGCGCTACGAGGCCCTGCCCGGTCTGAACCATTTCACTGTTCTGGACCCGCTGTTCGATGCGAAAAGCAATTTGATGAAGCGGATCACGGACTTGGCCGGAGCGGACGTCTGACACCGGTCGCAGTCGGCAAGGGGGATGGCGCCGGTACCGGTTACACCTCATGACCCGCGCCCCTTGATTCATCACTTGACCGGGGCGGCGAATGATTGTGTTTGCGCGCCATCGGTCTGTCCCCATCCGGGTTCGTTTCATAGAGCTCCATGTTTCGCGTCATTCGAAAGTTCTTCCGTCAGCTGCGCTGCCGCCGCCACCGCTGGCGTCCTGACCGCCGCGTTTCGGGCCGGGAGTTCTGCGACCTTTGCGGCGCGAAACGTCAGGCTGGCTGATCTGCGAAACACAAAGTTCCGCTTCCGTCGGCCCGCCGCTTTCCCGGAACGCAACGGGTGGGATAAGCAGGACGGGCTGCCGGACGCCGGCGGAGGAATCAGACCATGCGCCACGACCGTCTCGCCGTCCTGACAGCCCTTGAAGCCCAGGGCGTGGCCCCGGTCTTCTATCACCCCGATCCGCAGGTCAGCCTGAACGTCATCCGCGCCTGCGCCCGCGGCGGCGCCAGGGCCATCGAATTCACCAACCGCGGCGACTTCGCCTGCGACCTGTTCGGCGACATCGCCCGCGAACTGCAGAAGACCGACCCGGACATCATCCTGGGCATCGGTTCGGTGGTGGATGCGGGCACGGCCAGCCTCTATCTCAACCGCGGCGCCCGCTTCGTGGTCAGCCCCTGCCTCGTTCCCGACGTGGCCCGCGTTTGCAACCGGCGCATGACAGCGTACTTCCCGGGCTGCGGATCGGTCACCGAGATCGGCCAGGCCCATGAACTGGGCTGCGAGATCGTCAAACTGTTCCCCGGCGCCAGCGTCGGCGGCGCCGACTTCGTCAAGGCCGTGCTGGGCCCCATGCCCTGGACCAAGATCATGCCGACGGGCGGCGTCGACCCCGACGAAGCCAGCATCGCGAAATGGTTCGGCAGCGGCATCGTCGCGGCCGGCATGGGCTCCAAACTGGTCACCGACGCGGCCGTCCAAGCCGGCGACTGGGCTGGCATCGAGGCGAATGTTCGCAAGACGGTCGAGGCGATCGCGAGCTTCCGGGCGCGCTAGACACTCCGATCATCCCGCGACGGTGGGACCCGGATCAAAAATGCAGTCTTCAACGCTCGCGGGTAAGCGCGCCTCGTCTTCCCGCATAGTGTCCTTAATCTGGATTCCGGCATTCGCCGGGATACACGGAGGACGAAATGGCGCGTCAGGCCTATGCGGGGGTGCGGCGCGATGGCGGCTCCATCGGCTTCTGGGTCTACATCATGGCCAGCGACCGCAACGGCACGCTCTACATCGGCCAGACTGACGACCTCGGGGCGCGTGTCGCCGAGCACCGTACCGGTCTCCGCCCCGGCTTCACCCGCCAGTACGGCTGCAAGACGCTGGTTTGGGCTGAATGGCATGAGACCCGGTCAGGCGCCTTCATGCGCGAACGCCGCCTCAAGGAATGGCGTCGAAGCTGGAAGGTGCTTCTGATCGAGAAGGACAACCCGACCTGGACCGACCGCCTCGACTACTACCTGACCTGACTCCCTCCACCGTGCATCCCGGCGAATGCCGGGATCCAGATGTCATGGCGCCGGGGGTGACCGAAACGCACTTCACCCATCACCGGCGACCGCGCTCGTGATCTGGATCCCGGCATTCGCCGGGATGCACGGAGAAAAAACTACAGCCCCAGCGTCGCGCTGTTCAGGTCCAGCGACGCCGACGGGATCACCACCACATCGGGATGCGCGGCCCGCAGGGCGTCGATGAACATCGCCGACTGGCCGACGACCACGACATAGGCCTGGTTCGAGCCCACCGCCTGCGCCGCCGCCGTCACGCCCTCGGGCGTCGTGGCGTTGATCTTGCCGACATAGGTCTCGACCTCGGTCAGCGGCAGGCCGTAGGTGACCGCGTCCGCCAGCACCCCGCCCAGACCGCCTGTGGTCTCGATCGCGCGAGAGAAGCCGCCAGTGATGAAGGCCTCGCGGTCGGTCACGGCCTGATCCGTCACCGCCTCGGTCTTCAGCCGGTCGAACTCGGCCAGCACCAGACCCACAACCTCGGCGGCGCTCTCGTTCTTGGTCTGGGTCGCGGCGCTCAGCAGGCCGCCATCGACCCGCGCGCCCAGCGATGAGTTGGCGCCGTAGGACAGGCCGCGCTTGGCCCGCACCTCCTGGAACAGGTGGCCGTTCTGGCCCCCGCCGATCACGCTGTTGACCACCGCCAGCGGATAGAAGGCCGGGTCGGACCGTCGCGGTCCACGCACGGCCGCCGCCACCGCCGCCTGACCGGCGCCCGGCAGGTCGACGACCACGATGCGCGGCGCGGGCCGGTCGCCCGCCCGGTTCGGGACGGTCGGAACCGCGCCCGACGGCTTCTCCCAGCCGCCCAGCGTCCGCTCGGCGAAGGCGAAGGCCTGCTCGGGCTCCATCCCGCCGGTGATGATCAGGGCGGCGTTGTCGGGCCGCCACCAGCGGTCGTGGAAGCCGACGATCTGGTCGCGCGTCAGCGTCCCGACCGAGGCCGGGGTTCCGGCGGCGGGCGCGCCATAGGCCGCGCCTCCGAAGGCCAGCCGGTTCAGCACCTGCGAGGCCAGGGCGCCGGGATCACGAAGCGCCACCGTCAGGGCGGTGACCGTCTGCGTCCGGCTGCGCTCCAGCTCGGCCGGGTCGAAGGTCGGGCGCTGGACCACGTCAGCCAGCACCGCGCCCGCCTGATCGGCCGAGGCCACGGGCGCCGACAGGAACAGCGTCGTGGAGTCGGCGCCCGCTCCGCCGCCGATATTGGCGCCGAGCGCCTCCAGCGTGCGGGCGATCTCGGGGGCCGAGCGGCCGCCGGCGCCCTCGGTCGCCAGATTGGCCGTCATCGACGCCAGACCCGGCTGACCCGACGGATCGCCCGCCGCCCCGCCGGCGATCACCAGCTGGGCGTTCATGATCGGCAGGTTGGTCGACTTCGCCACGATGACGCGCAGTCCGTTCGGCAGCGTCCGCTCGACCACCCGCGGCGTCGCCATGGCCCGCACAGCGCCCGGCGCCGGCGGCGCCATCCGTTGCCCCTCGGGCAGCAGTTCATTGGCCGGCAGGATGGCTGGCGGCACGGTCAGATAGGTCGGGACCGGGGCCGGGTTGCGCCAGCTGTCCTCAGGCACGCCTGCGGGCCGCGCGCTCTCGTCCTGATAGCGGACCGCCACACGGGTCTGATCGTTCAGATACGTCCGCGCCACGCGCTGCACGTCCGTCGCCGTCACGGCCTGGATTGAGGCCAGCCGTTCGTCGGGCGCACGGGGATTGTTCTCGGACACGATGGCCTGGCCCAGCATGAAGGCCCGGCCCGACGCCGTTTCGCGTTGGCGCAGGTCCGAAGCCACCAGTTCCGTCTTCGCCTCGGCCAGTTCCGCCGCCGTCACCGGTTCTTCGCGCACCCGCGCCAACTCGACGTCCAGCGCCGCCTCCAGATCGGTCATGGATTTGCCGCGCGCCACCGTGGCGGTCACGGCGATGGAGCCGTCCTCCTCCATGCTGTTGGCGCCGAAGCTGGCGTTCGACGCCAATTGCTTGCCATAGACGAGGGCCTGATAGAGCCGCGAGCTGTCGCCGCGCGACATGATCGCCTGCAGCACGTCAAGCGCCGCCGCGTCGGCATGGTTCGCCGCCACGCCCGGATACAGCACCCCCACCGCCGGCAGGGGCACATTCGGCGCATAGGCCTCGACCATCCGCGGCGCCGTACGCGGGGTCTCGACCGGCCGTTCGAACACCGGCACCGGACGCTGCGGGTTCGCAATGCCGGCGAAATACTGATCGACCCAGCGGTCCAGCTGGGCCGGATCGAAATTGCCCGACACGATCATGGTCGCCGTAGCCGGGCGGTAATAGGCCTCATGGAAGGCCCGCGCGTCGTCGATCACCGCCGAATCCAGCTCCTCGATCGAGCCGATCACGCTGCGGCGATAGATGCTTTCGTCGAAGCTGTTGTCGCCGATCACGAACCGGCCGAACCGGCCGTAAGGCGGCGCCAGCACCCGCTGGCGCAGCTCTTCCTTGACGATCGAACGCTCGGCCTGGAACACCGCGTCATCGACCACCGGCCGCGCCATCCGCTCGGCGTGGGTCCACAGCATCGTCTCCAGATACTGCGGCGGCACGGTCTCATAGTAGTTGGTGAAGTCCTGCCCGGTGGAGGCGTTGCGCGACCCGCCGGCGTTCTCGACCAGGGTCGAGATTTGGCCATACGGCAGGTTGACCGTCTTGCGGCTCAGGATGTGTTCGAACAGGTGGGCGAAGCCGCTGCGCCCCTGCGGGTCGTCCTTGCCGCCGACATCGTACCAGAGGGTTACCGTCACCGTGCCCGCCGTGGCGTCCGGCATGGCGTAGACATCCAGCCCGTTGGCCAGCTCGCGGTGGGTGTATTCCAGCGGCGGCACCGGGATCGGCGCCTGGGCGAAGGCCGGCGAAGCGAGCGCGAGCAGCGAGGCTCCCAGAAGGGCGGCGGTGCGTGTCATGTCGGCGGGTCCCCGGATCGGCGTCTGAACGGAAGCCCGGACCCTATCAGCCGATCCCGCGGACCAAAGTTACGACGCGGTAATGATCGTCTCGACCTCGGCCCGCGTCGGCAGCGAAGGCTGCGCCCCCGGCCGGGTCGCCGCCAGCGCGCCCGCCGCGCAGGCGAACCGCAGCGCCTGTTCCGGCGCCATACCTTCAAGCAAGGCCACGCAGATCGCGCCCACGAAGGCGTCGCCCGCCCCCGTCGCGTCCACCGCCCGGACCTTCGGCGGCGCCGCACGAGCGAGCTCCTGGCCGCGCTGATACATGACCGCGCCTTTGGCTCCTTCGGTCACCACCACCCGTCCGCCGCCGTGATGCAGCAGGTCGCCGTAGAAGGCCGCCTCGGTCTCATTGACTACCAGCAAATCGGCCCGCCGCAGCAGCTGGTCCGACACCGGCGCCGCCGGGGCCAGGTTGACGCAGACGAACTCGGTCGCCCGCCCCACCGCCGCCTCGACGGTCGAGATCGGCAGCTCCAGCTGCACGATCAGCGGGCAGTCGATCCGCGCCGGCAGCTGTTCGGGCGTAACCCGCAGATTGGCCCCGGCGCAGACCACGATCTGGTTCTCGCCCGCGTCGTCGACGGCGATCAGGGCCACGCCCGTCGGCTCGGCGATGTCGGTCTCGACGCCGGACAGTTCGACGCCATAGGCCATCAGCAGGGCCATGGCCGCGCCCGACATCTCGTCGTCGCCGACGCAGCCGGTCAGGCTGACGTCCGCCCCCAGCCGCTGCGCCGCCAGCGCCTGATTGGCGCCCTTGCCGCCCGGATGCCGCGCCAGCGTCGCTCCGGTCACCGTCTCCCCCGCGCGCGGCAGGGACGGAGACGTGGCCACGAAGTCCAGATTGATCGAGCCGACGACCGTGATCCTCACGCGCAGGCCTCCGTGACCAGCGCGAACACCCCGTCCGCGTCCGAACGCACGGCCCAGCGATGCGGCGCCTCCGCCGGATCGACACGAAACTCCACTGCCGTATGCCCCCGAGTCAATTCACTCTGGAATTCCACGGCGATGCGGCAAGGCTTCAGTTCGAACAGGTCCGGTTTCAGCAGCCAGGCCATCGGGCAGACGTCATGCACAGGCGGCGCGTCCCAGCCGACGATCTCGCGCTCGACCTTCTGCGAGAAGCGCATCATCGCAGCGGCCGTATCGCCCTTCGGCGTTCCCAGCGCGGCGACGGCGGCGATCCGCTCGTCGGTCGCGCGGACCTGATGCGTCGCGTCGAGCCCGAACATCGTGATCGGGCAGCCGCTGCGCATGACCTCGTCCGCGGCTTCGGGATCGGCCCAGACGTTGAATTCGGCCGAGGCGGTGATGTTGCCGCCTTCGCTGCGCGCCCCGCCCATGACCGCCACGGCTCCCAGCCGTTTCGCGATTCCGGGCTCCTTGCGCAACGCCAGCGCCAGATTGGTCATGGGCCCGAGCACGGCCAGCGCGACCGTCCCCGGCTCGCGCCCCATCACCGCGTTGATCAGCGCGTCCACGCCGTGGCCGTCAGCCACGCCCTTCGCCGGCGCGAAGGGCGTCATGAAACCCAGCCCCTCCTCGCCGTGGAACTCGCCCGCCCCCGCGGGCTTGCGCCGCAGCGGCCGGTCCGCCCCGGCGTGGACGGGCACGTCCTCGCGCCCCGCGATCTGGCGCAACATACGCGCGTTCCGCGTCGTCTTCGCCAGCGGCACGTTTCCGCCCACCGTGGTGACGGCGAGCAGTTCCAGTTCGCTCGACCCGAAGGCGAGCATCAGCGCCACGGCGTCGTCCACGCCGGGATCGCAATCGATGATGAGGGCTTGTTGGGTCACGGATCAGGTTTGAAGCGGCTCGCCCCGATAGGCAACCATCAGCCGGCTACTTGCAGCGGTCCACGCACGCCTGCGCCAGCACCTCGGCCGAATCGACCAGCGGCACGGTCACGTCTTCGGCCCCCAGCAGCAGCGGCACCTCGGTGCACCCGGCGATCACCGTTTCGGCGCCCGCCGCCACCAGCATGGCCGCCAGACGGCGCATCTCGGTGCGCGGGCCCTCGCCCAGATCGCCGCGCTTCACCGCATAGACGCAGCCCATGAAAGCCTCGCGCGCCGCGCCGCTCAAGCGCACGATCTTGACGCCCTTGCCCTGCAGCGCCCGCGCGTACAGCGCCTCGCCGCCTGGCGTGGCCAGAACGCCGATCTTCTTCGCCCCGCCCGCGGCCGCGGCCTCGGTCGTCTCGGCGATCATGTCGACGAAGGGCAGGCCGACCTTTTTGATCCCCGCCGCCTGGGCGTGGGCCGTGTTGCACGGCATGCACAGCACCTGCGCCCCGGCGTCGCGCAGACGCATCGCCATCTGGCCCAGCGTCTTCTCCGCGGCGTCCGGCTGACGGTTGCGGTCCGGCACCTGCGGATTGATGTCGGCCAGGATCCGGATGTGGTCCTGATCGCCCTGCGCCGGCGTCAACGCCTGCACCCGCTCGAGGAACGCCACCGTCGCCGCGGGGCCCATGCCGCCCAGAACGCCCAGAACCTTCGCCATCAGAGCGCTCCCTCGATCTCGGCCTGATACCCGAAGAGGCCCTGCGCCCCGCCCGTGTGCAGGAAGACGATGGTCTCGTTCTCGAACCGCCCCGCCTTCGCCAGGGCGATCAGCCCCTTCATCGCCTTGCCGGTATAGACGGGGTCCAGCACGATGGCGTCGGTCCGCGCAGCCAGCTTCAGGGCCCCGATCACCGCCTGATCCACCAGCCCGTAACCCTCGCCCACATAGTCGCAATCGGCGACCACCATGGCGTCCGTCACCGCGTCCGGCCGCCCCAGCAGCGCCGCGGTCTCGCGCGCCAGCTTGAGCACATTCTCTTCCTGCTTCGGCTTCGGGGCCCGAACCCCGATGCCCAGCACCGGAATGTCCGCCCCCATCACCGCCAGCCCGGCCACCAGACCGGCGTGGGTCCCGGCGCTGCCGGTGGCGGTGACGATCCGGTCCACCTGCATGTCCAGCTCGTCCGCCTGCACCACGATCTCGCGCGCGCAGTCGACATAGCCCAGCGCCCCGATCGCGTTCGAGCCGCCGCCGGGAATGATGTAGGGCTTGCCGCCCCGCGCCCGCACCTCGGCCGCGGTCTTCTCCAGCTCGGCGTTCATGTCTGTTCCGCCCGGCACGGTGCGCATGCCCGCCCCGAACAGTCGGTCCATCAGCACATTGCCGTTGCGCGTATAGTCGATGGCCTTCGAGCCGGTCCGCTCTTCCAGAATGACTTCGCTGGCGAAGCCGTGAGCCGCCGCGGCCGCCACCGTCTGGCGCACATGGTTCGATTGCACCGCGCCCTGGGTCACCAGGGTGTCGGCGCCCTGCTCCATCGCGTCGCCCAGCAGGAACTCCAGCTTGCGGGTCTTGTTGCCGCCGCCGGCCAAGCCCGTGCAATCGTCCCGCTTGATCCATATCTCGACGCCTAGCGCCTCGCTCAGCCGCGGCAGCGGCTCCAGCGGGGTCGGCAGGTGGGCGAGGCGGACGCGGGGAAAGCGGGCGAGATGCATGGGGGGCGGCTCCGGTGTGCGCCCCTAATAGACGGGTCCGTACAAATTGCCGAACCGGTTTGGCGATGTTCTGACGCGTCGCCTCAAGGCGTCAGGACGCCTGGCGCTCCGACGGCTGGGCCGCGTCCATCTTTTGCACAGCGTCCAGCAGAATCCCGATCACCTCACGCGGCGTGCGGTCGTTGTCATCCACCAGACTGTCCAGCGCCGCGCCGTGAACCGGCGTGATTCGTGCATTGGCCATGCTCCAGCGGCTGAACAGCCGCTCGGATATCGGCCCGCGATCCAGCAGGGTGACGTCGCGGTGCCGCGGGTCGTCCTCCAGCCGGCGCAACAGGGCGTCCAGCGCCTGCGCCGGCCCTTCAACCACCTGAATGTAGCGGTCTCGATGAGCGGCGAGGGCTCCGGTCAGGCCGTCACGGTCGTTGTTGCGCTGCGACTCGGCGAGAATGACCGCAAGGTTGCTGATCGACTCCGTCGTCCCTGTGGCGGTGCTCTCGTAAACCAGCCGTTCCAACCCCAAACCCATACTCGCCCTCGCTTCTCCGCGGCTGTAAATGCAATGCAACCTTTCCGGTTGCATCTGTGTAAACATTTGTCTGTGAACGGAAACGTCCATTACCGGACATAGGGTTTTCCCTGAGCGGGCCCATGCCGCAAAATTTTTTCAGCGACCCGGGAACGGACTTGGGGGACCGAAGTTTTCCCATCGGACCTTGCGGCGATGCGCGCTCGACAGAGTCCTCAGCGGCCCGGTCTCTGCCACGCCCCCCGACGCAGACCGGGCCGCATCTTCTCCCCCTCCACCTCTATCGGCCGGCCCGCTTGCCGACTCACGTCGCGCGGCCCGATGCTGGCCCCATGGCCGAATCGCCCGTCCCCGCCGTCGCCAAACTGCGCGACCGAAGCGCCACCGAGGCCGCCATCGTCGCGGCGGGCGAGCGCATCCTGCTGCGCGACGGTTTTCCGGGCCTCAACGTCCAGACCCTGGCCGCCGAGGCCGGCTGCGACCGCAAGCTGGTCTACCGCTATTTCGACGGCGCCGACGGTGTCGTCGATCGCATCGCCGCCCGCGCCCACGCGGGTCTCACCGCCAGCCTCGCCTCCATTCCGGTCGTGGAAACCGCCTCCCTGCGCACCTTCGCCCGTATCAGCCTGCTGACGTGGCTGGCCGCCCTGCGCGCCAGTCCGCTGAGCCTGCGCCTGATGGCCTGGGCCCTGGTCGAGGACTCCGACCTGCTGCGCCGCGTCGAGGCCGACCGCGCCGCTGTGTTGCAGAACTGGATGCGCGAGCGCCGCCCCCGCCTGCGCGTCCCGCCCGAGGGCGACCCCACCGCGCTGAATGCGGTCCTGCTGGCCGCCGTCCAGCAATTGGCCCTGTCCGCCGACCGGCGCGGCGGCGTCGCCGGCCTGACGCTCGACGCCGAGGGCTGGCCCCGCGCCGAAGCCGCCCTCGACCGTCTGCTGGTCGCCTTCCCGGACTAGAGCGTCAGCCGCATGTCGTGCCGGTCGCTGCCGGGCGCATAGCCATCCGACTGCACCGTCTCGACGACAAAGCCGAACCGTTCGTAGAAGCCCGTCGTAAGCGCGCCTGTGTCCAGCCGCACGCTGGTCGCCCCGGGCACGGCCCGCGCCGCCGCCAACCGCGCCTCGGTCAGCCGCCGCCCCAGCCCCTGCCCGTGCAGTCCGGCCTCGACCATGCCCCAGCACAGCGACACCGTCCGCCCGTCCGGCTCGACCGCATGGCCGCCGCACGCCACGATCCGCCCGTCTCGCTCGATCACCTGATACGGCCACGCCAGCTGGTCGAGGAAGGCCTCGAACCCGGGCCGCTCCGACGGATCGAAGAAGCGCGGGCTGTTGCTGTCGAACAGCGCCAGACAGGCCTCCCGGTCGATCGGTTCATACGGTCGAGCGATATCCATCCGCATCTCTACCCCGCTCCCGCTTGACCGCGAAACGCCGCGGGCGCAGGTTCCGGCCGTTCTCCGGGGGGTCGCATCCAAGCGGCTGAGATTGAGGTGTTCCTCTGACCCGTCGAACCTGATCCGGGTCATGCCGGCGAAGGGATGGGAAACGCTTCGGTCCACGCTACAGGACCCTCTCGCCCGACGTCGGCGGACCTCAACACCAGAGGCCGCCATGAACATCTCCGTCACGCTCCCCAAAGCATCCGAGGCTCAAGCAGTGAGCGACCGCGTCGCGAGCGACAGCCTCCCGCTTAAAGACGCCCGCGATCAGGTGATGAAGGAGACGGGGACCATCCCGACCGGCGAACGCGCCGGGTCGCGCAAGGTCTATGTCGCCGGCGAGCTCTACCCCGACATTCGCGTCCCCTTCCGCGAGGTCGCCGTCCACCCGAGCGCCAATGAGCCGCCGGTGACCATCTACGACTCCTCGGGCCCCTACACCGACCCGACCGTGACCATCGACATCAAGCGCGGCCTGCCCCTGGTCAAATCCAGCTGGCAGCTCGACCGCGGCGACATCGCCCCCGTACTGAACCCGCGCGAAGTGAAACCGGAAGACAACGGCCACGCCTCCGGCCGCCACCTCGCCCCCCGCTTCGACACCTCGCACCACCGCGTCTTCAAGGGCGTCGAGGGCCGCCCGGTCACCCAGTACGAATACGCAAAGGCGGGCATCATCACGCCCGAGATGGAATACGTCGCCATCCGCGAGAACCTGCGTCGCGAACAGACGGCTCCCTGCATCCGCGACGGCGAGGACTTCGGCGCATCGATCCCTGATTTCGTCACGCCGGAGTTCGTGCGTCAGGAGATCGCGCGCGGCCGCGCCATCATCCCGCACAACATCAACCACCCCGAGGTCGAGCCGATGATCATCGGCCGCAACTTCCTGGTGAAGATCAACGCCAACATCGGCAACTCGGCCGTCCTCTCCAGCGTCGACGACGAGGTCGACAAGCTGGTCTGGGCCACCCGCTGGGGCGCCGACAACGTCATGGACCTGTCGACCGGCCGCAACATCCACAACATCCGCGACTGGATCATCCGCAACTCCAGCGTCCCCATCGGCACCGTGCCGATCTATCAGGCGCTGGAGAAGGTCAACGGGATCGCCGAGGATTTGACCTGGGAGGTCTATCGCGACACCCTGATCGAACAGGCCGAACAGGGCGTCGACTATTTCACCATCCACGCCGGCGTCCGCCTGCCCTTCGTGCCGCTCACCGCCAACCGCGTCACCGGCATCGTCAGCCGCGGCGGCTCCATCATGGCCAAATGGTGCCTGTCGCATCACCGCGAGTCCTTCCTCTACGAGCATTTCGAGGACATCTGCGACATCATGCGGGCCTACGACGTGTCGTTCAGCCTCGGCGACGGCCTGCGTCCCGGCTCCATCGCCGACGCCAATGACGAGGCCCAGTTCGCCGAACTGCGCACCCTCGGCGAGCTGACCAAGATCGCCTGGGCGAAAGGCTGTCAGGTCATGATCGAGGGCCCCGGCCACGTGCCGATGCACAAGATCAAGGCGAACATGGATGAGCAGCTGAAGCACTGCCACGAGGCGCCCTTCTACACCCTCGGGCCGCTGACCACCGACATCGCCCCCGGCTATGACCACATCACCAGCGCCATCGGCGCGGCCATGATCGGCTGGTTCGGCACGGCCATGCTCTGCTACGTCACGCCCAAGGAGCACCTCGGCCTGCCCGACCGTCAGGACGTCAAGGACGGCGTCATCACCTACAAGATCGCCGCCCACGCCGCCGACCTGGCCAAGGGCCACCCGGCCGCCCGCCTGCACGACGACGCCCTCAGCCGCGCCCGCTTCGAGTTCCGCTGGGAGGACCAGTTCAACCTCGGCCTCGACCCCGAGACGGCGCGCAAATACCACGACGCCACCCTGCCCAAGGAGGCCCACAAGACGGCTCATTTCTGCAGCATGTGCGGCCCGAAATTCTGCTCGATGAAGATCAGCCAGGACATTCGCCGCGACGCGCAGGCCCAGAACGACGCCGGCGGCTCCCTCGTCCCCACCCACGAGGAAGCCGAGGCCGGCATGGCCGAGATGTCGGCCAAATTCCGCGCCGGCGGCGGCGCCATCGAGGTCAAGCTGCCCTAAGCCCGATCCCCCACACAGGAACGCCCCCGCGCCTCTCGCGGTTGGTCTCGCGAAAGCGAGGCCGACCGTGCGCATCCATCATCTCAACTGCGGCACCGACTGTCCCTTCGGCGGGGCCTTCATGGACGGGCGCAGCAAGGGTCCGCTGGCCCGGCTGGTCTGCCACTGCCTGCTGATCGAGACCGACCGCGACGGCCTCGTCCTGATCGACACCGGCTACGGGATGAAGGACGTGCGCGACCCCTTCCCCCGCCTCAGCCGCCCCTTCGCCGCCCTGCTCAACATCCGCCTGCGCGAGGAGGAGACCGCCCTGCGTCAGGTCCAGGCCCTCGGCTTAGACCCCGCCGACGTGCGCCACATCGTCTTGACCCATCTGGACTTCGACCACGCCGGCGGGCTCGAGGACTTCCCCAACGCCGCCATCCACCTGATGAACGCCGAGTACGAGTCCGCTGCGCACGACCGCCACGGCTTCGTCGCCCGCAACCGCTACCGCCCGATGCAGTTCGACGGCATCCGCGACTGGCGCCGCTACAACGGCGAGGGCGAGCGCTGGTTCGGCTTCGAGGCCGTGCGCGACCTGCGCGGCCTGCCGCCCGAGATCCTGCTCATCCCCCTGCGCGGCCATACCGAGGGCCATGCGGGCGTGGCCATCGACACCGGCTCGGGCTGGCTGCTCCACGCCGGCGACGCCTATTTCCACGAGGACGAGATGCGCCGCCCCCGCCGCCGCTGCCCGCCCGGCCTGCGCCTCTATCAAAACATGATGGAGATCGACCGCGACGCCCGCCTGACCAACCAGCGCCGGTTGCGGGAACTGTCGCTGGACGCGGGCGCGGGGGTGCGGCTGATCTGCGCGCACGACGCGGCGGAGTTTTACCGGTGCCTCGGCACCTGACCCCACTTTCCGCTCATCCCGGCGAAAGCCGGGACCCGGTCCTGTCCAGCGTGACGCCGGTGTATCAGGACAAGGGACGGCGGATCACCAGACCCGCCCCATCACCCAAAGCACTGGGTCCCGGCTTTCGCCGGGATGAGCGGACCGTTGGTCAATCCGCCGCTTCCACCACCACGTCCCAGTGCTCCTCGACCAGCGAGAACCGCCGCGCCTCCTCGGCGGTGTGCCCCGCGACGTCGGTATAGAGCCGGTCCATCTCGGCCGCCGCCGCCACGCCATAGGCCTCGCCCAGCGCCGCCTCGGCGTCGCGATAGGTGACGGTCACCCTCAGGTCCCATCGCGCGTCGCCGGCCATGTGGGTGAAGGGCTGTTCGATCTCGATCCCGGTGATGAACCCCCGCGCCTTCATGGCCTCCAGCACCGGCGCATGGTTGCGCCGGTACAGCTCCATGAACTCCGCATGCCCGCCCCAGCGGATGCGGTAGTAGGACTCAACGGTCACGGGGGCGGGGGCGGGGGCGGGTGTGGGAGGCGGCGTCTGCGCGCCTGCCGTCAGGGGCCAGGCCATCAGGCCCGCGACGATGATCCGCTTGAGCATCGTGAATCTCCTACGCTGGGCAGGGTTGGTGGCATGCCGACACTACTATTTGGGAATCACCGGTTGTTTTTTCAGCTCATTAATCGCTTCGAGCAGCTTTATAGTTGTCTCCCCGGAGAGATCATCAGAGCTATATCGAACTTCATACAGCCCCTGAAGATTAGACGGAAGCTTCACACCTTCTCTAACCAGCAGAATAAATCTTCGACCGTATAGCGCCATTACGGCACCAATTTCGATTAAAACATTCCCGTTTACAATCGTTACTTCGTTTGCATTGCTATCAAGTAGCTTCTCTTCGTAGTCGACGTGAATGATCGCAGCTCCGCAGGAGCGCATATCGTCCATTACCTTGTCAGGAACCGGCTTGGAAACGGCTTGATTTTCAACCGATACCACCGGGACCAGCTCACCGAACCCCAGCAGTTTTTTAATCATGCCAATGAAGGCTTGGTTCTTGCCGTGGGTGACGAACACTCGGCGGCTTCGTTCAGCATCCTGTGCAGCCGCCGGAGCAAACTCGGGGATTTGGCCCCCCTCGGCGACTTCTGAGGGAGCTTCGTCTTCAAGCTCGACCACTTCTGAGACGGCCCCTACCGACTGAGAGGTGCTAGGGACCGCTGATAGATCGATATAGGTCTTACCTTTGATTTCCTTGGTAAATCCGTACTTTCGGGCGCTCTCGATGATCAAGCCGAGAACCCCCTTCCGTTCTGTCCTCAGGCACGCCCATTTCCGCAAGTACGTTCTGAGCGATCTTATCCGGCGGCAGCGACGACCCGTTATATTTGGTGAGAAATTCTTGAATTACTCGTGGTTGCAGCAACGCCACTCGAACGGCCGCGACGTCATCGCCCTCTTTAGTTGGGCGGGTCGCTCGCCGCCCTAAGTCGGTTAGAGCAATCTCGGGAGCATTGGGCCCGCCATTAGTCAATCCGTAGGCTACCGCTGCACCGGCAATACTCCGGAAGGGCCCTGAGGTAGGCGTCATCTCCAAGGCGGCGGCTACATTAAGCGGCGTGGTTGGTTTGCTCGCGTAGTTGTCCGCCAAGCACTGCGCGATCCTCAGCGCCTGCTCAAGAGATTGACCAGGGACGTCTTTTTGCGAAATCTTGACTGCCATTGCCCCGCTCCCATAACGCTGATCTGAGAATATGGGAGGCAGACCTGCATCTTCAAGACCCGGTCATTGAGGGATAATCTCCGAACCATTCGCCTTTGCCTTGCTCGTTCACTTTAGAAAGGGGACGGGCAGTCATGGCTTTCGTCATCCTCCAACAAAGCCGCGCTTTTGCGCGCAAGCCCGGGGACCTCGCTTCGCCCGAGAGCATGACGCTGTGGCAGATTCGACGTTCCAACGTCGCAGGGGGAAAATCGCTTCGGCGTTTCTGAGACCCCGGCCTCGCTGCATCCGTCGGAGGATAATCAAATGGAGGATCAGATTTCCCCCGCCATCCCCCTCAACGCCTCTTCAAACACCCCCGCCGGCTGCCCGCCCGAGATCAGCCACTTCCCCTCCACCACCACGGCGGGCACCCCGTTGATCCCCCGCGACCGCCACAGGTCCTCCGCCGCCCGCACCTCGGCCGCATAGAGGTCGTCGGCCAGCACCTCGACCGCCTTGTCCCGGTCCAGCCCCGCGGCCGCGGCCGCGTCGGCCAGCACTTCGGCGTCCGGCAAGGCCTTGCCCTCGGTGAAATGGGCCGCGAACAGCGCCGCCTTCAGCGCCCTCTGTTCGGCCAGCCCCACCGTGCCCGCCCAGTGGAGCAGCCGGTGAGCGTCGAAGGTGTTCCAGATGCGGCTGTCCGGCCCCATCCGCATCTCGAAACCCGGCCACGCCTCGGCCGCCCGCTGCGTGATCATGGCCCGGTTGGCCGCCGACTGTTCGGGGGTCGAGCCATATTTGCGGCCGATATGTTCGACGATGTTCTCGCCCTCGGGCGCCATCTGCGGGTTCAGCTCGAACGGTTGGAAATGCACCTGCGCCTCGATCCCCTCGGCCTTCAGCGTCGCCAGCGCCGTCTCCAGCCCGCCCAGCCCGACGACGCACCAGGGGCAGACCACGTCGGAGACGAAGTCGATGTGCAGGGTGCGGGTCATGGGGCGGGCTCCGGAGGGGTGAAGGATGGATATGGGCGCAGCGGCGAGGGGCGCCATGTCTCCTCCCTGTCGCGCAGCGATGGGGAGGTGGCGCGGCGCGGCTTCGCGCCGTGACGGACGGGCGCCGTCCGCGCACGGATCCGGCGCCCCTCCACCGCTTCGCGGTCCCCCTCCCCATCGCTGCGCGACAGGGAGGAGACGGTCGGTGCGACTTTCTTCTGCACCCCCGAAAAACCACCCTCGCTAAACGTAGAGCCCTCGCATCCCCTTCAGCCTCGCACGCCCCGAACCGCCCGTATCATTCCCCGTTTCACGACGGAGAACCCACCATGCCCGACGGCTCGGCCACCCCGCCCGCAGACGCCCTCCCGGCGCCCTCCGAATTCCCGCACGCGCTCGACAACTGGCGCGAGGAGGGCCGCGGCCGCCGCACGGCCCCGGACGAGGTCTGGGCTGTGGTGCGCGACGACTATCTGGCGGGCATGTCCGCGCCCGAGGCCTGTCGTCGCCACGGCGTCCGCCTCAGCGCCCTGCGCGACCGGGCGGCGCGCGAAGGCTGGCGGCGCATCGATCAGCCGTGGGCGCCCCGAAACCGGCTCGACCCCGACGATGAAGGCGTCGAACTGGAGGCGCGGATCGGCGGAGACCTCAACAAGGTCGAGCTGTGCGAGCTGTCCTTCATCGCCGCCCGGCGGATGATGCGCGCGGTCATGCGCGGCGACGCCATGGAGGCCCTGCGCTGGCGCAGGGTGCGCGACGCCATGGAGGCCGAGGACGCCGAGATGGAGCGGCTGGGCGAACAGATGGATGCGATACGGGACGCGCGCCTCGGATACGCCGGGCTCGACCCCAGGACCGCGGCGCGTTCCGCGAACGATCCGGACGCTTCGGACGCTTCGGACGCTTCGGACGGTGTTTTTCTCCCGCCCGACCCGGCTATACGAACCCCATGACCTTCCCCGGCTTCGCCCCCGCCGACCTGGCCTTCCTGACCGGCCTGGCCGCCCGCAACGACCGCGACTGGTTCACCGCCAACCGCGCCGTCTATGACGAGGTGCTCAAGCCCGCCCTCGGCGCCCTGATCGCCGACGCCTCGACCGCCTGCGCCGCGCGCGGTCTGGCGCTGGGCGGGGACCCGAACAAGAGCCAGTTCCGCATCCACCGCGACGTCCGCTTCTCGAAGAACAAACAGCCGTACAAGACCCATCTGTCGGCCGTCCTGACCCGCGACGGCCTGAAGATGTCGCCCGGCATGGCCTATATCCATATCGAGCCCGAGGGCGGGTCGCGCGTCACCGCCGACAGCTTCGACTATGACTCCATCGACCCGCTGGATCCCTCGACCCATCCGGGCGCGCGGCTGTCAGCCGAGCCCGCGCTCGACCCGATCGCCGGGCCGTCGTCATCCTCCGACTTGATCGGGGGAGGGATTCCTGACGTCGAGGACGCCCACGGCCGTGGCCCCTATGTCTCTGCCGGCTTCTTCCTCTACGACCGCAAGAACAGCGAGCGGGTCCGCCGCGCCATGGTCGCCGACCCCGACGCCTGGCTGGCCATCGAGAAACACCTGTCGTCGAAGGGCCTGCGCCTCGCCCCGGGCCTCGCCGTCAAACGCATGCCCAAGGGCTATGAGGACCACGCCGGCGGCTCGCTCGAAGCCGGGCTCAAACGCACCCAGTGGTACGCCCGCCGCCCCCTGACCGGCGCCGAGATCGCCAGCCCGGACCTGCCGGAAACGATCGCCGGCTTCATCGCCGACATGACCCCGCTGCTGCATTTCGGATGGGGGGCGCTCGACAGGGTCTGAGCCGGCTGTTCACCCGCGCTTCGTGAACGAACACCCGCTGTCGTTCGCGAACGCACGCCGCCCGAACCCGCAATCCGCATGGCGAGGCCGCCGGGGCCGCCTCACGGTCGGTCCATCGAAACGGCCCGGTCGTCGGGCCCCTTTCAAGGACCCGCCCCATGATCGCCCTCGCCGCCGCCCTGCTGCTCCTGACCCAGACCGGCCCCGCCGAATCCAGTGTCGTCATTACCTTCGAGACCGGCGCCCGCACCGGCTCGGTCATGGTCGCCCTCTATGACTCCGAGGCCTCGTACGGCTCCGGCCCCGCCGTCGCCCAGGCCGTGATCCCCGCCTCGGGCGAGGTCGTCGCCCGGTTCGAAAACCTCCCCGCCGGCGATTACGCCGTGAAGGCCTTTCACGACGTCGACGGGAACGGCCGGATGAACACCAACCCCTTCGGCATCCCCATCGAGCCCTACGCCTTCTCCAACAACGCCGTCGGCAACATGGGGCCCGCCCGCTGGGCCGCCGCCCGCTTCCCTGTCTCGGGCGCCGCCGCCCAGACCATCACGATCCGGTAGGGGGCAGCCATGCAGTCCTCCCGCCGCCAGTTCCTGATGGGCGCCGCCGCCCTCTCCGCCGCCGTGGTGACGCCGGAAACCGTCCGCGCCATGGCCGCGATGCAGGCCTCCGCCGACTGGGCCCTGGCCACCGCCGATCTCGAGGCCGACATCGCGCCCCGCGCCATGCGCCTCGTCCACGGCCGCGCCCCGGCGGGCCTGACCGGAACGCTGTTCCGCAACGGCCCGGCGAAGTTCCGCCGCCCGGGCGGCTCGGCGACCCACTGGTTCGACGGCGACGGGCTGATGCGCGCCTTCAGGATCAACGATGGCCAGGCTGCCCTCGACGCCCGCTTCGCCGACACGCCCAAGCGCCGCTGGGAGAACGAGATTGGCGCCGTGGTCACCCCCGGCTTCGGCACCGCCGGCGACGACCGCGCCCGGGTCGGCTCCAATGACGACGCCAACGCCGCCAACACCTCGGTCATGGTGGCCGGCGACGAGGTCTGGGCTCTCTGGGAAGGCGGCTCGCCCCTGGCCATGTCGGCCTCGGACCTGTCGACCAGGCGGTTCGTGACCCTGCGCGACGACCTCAAGGGCATGCCCTTCCAGGCCCACCCCCGCTACGACCCCGACGGCACGATCTGGAACATCGGCCTCAACGGCGGCAAGGCCATCGTCTGGCGGCTGAACGCCGACCGCAGCCTGAACACGGCCCAGGTCATCGACCTGCCCCGCGCCAGCTTCATGCATGACTTCACCGCCACGGCCCGCCACCTGATCCTGGTGCTCCAGCCCTGGGTCTTCGACCACCGCGGCATGCCCTACGCCAGCCAGTTCGCATGGAAGCCCGAGCTGGGGACGCAGATTCTCGTCATCGACAAGGCCGACCTGTCGCGCCGCCGCATCTTCGACCTGCCCGCCTTCAGCTATTTCCACCTCGGCGACGCCTGGGAGGACGCGTCGGGCACGATCCGCTTCGACGTGGCGGCGGGCAAGGATGTCGCCTTCGCCATCGAAGGCGCCCGGGTGCTGGTCGAACAGCGCGGCAGCGTTCCGGGCGAGCACGCGGTGCTGAAACTGGTCACTCTCCACACCGACGGCCGCGCCGAGCTGGCCACCAGCGGCGTCACCGCGGAGTTCCCGAAAAGCGACCCCCGCCGCGCCGGCCTGCCCCGCCGCCTGACCGTTCACACCGCCGGCGAACGCCCCGACCGTCCCCTGCCCACCGGCCTTGCGACCTGGGACTGGGACAGCGGCCGCTCCGACTATTTCAACTTCGGCGACACGCAGATTGTCGAGGAGGCGGTCATCGTCCCGCGCGGCCCCGACGAGGCCGACGCCTGGCTGATTGCGCCCTCGATCAACCTTCGCGAAGGCGTCACCGAGCTCCACGCCTTCGACGCCGGCCGCGTCGCCGACGGCCCGGTCGCCACCTGGCGCGCCGACGTGGCCCTGCCCGCCGGGTTCCATGGAGTATGGGCGAGCCGATGAAGCCTAGTACCAGCCGGCCTCGCGAAGGGCCTTGGCGTAGCGGCGGCTCACTGGCGCCTCGATCCCGCCCTCCAGCGTCAGCGTCGCCCGGCCGTCGCCCCGGCTCACGCCCCGGACGGCGTCCTTGGCAACCCACCAGCTGCGGTGCGTCTGCGCCCCCTCCAGTCCCTCAAGCTCGGTCAGGGCGTCGGACAGCCGCATCAGTATCAGGTCAGAGCCCCGGTCCGTGTGGATGCGCAGATAGTGGTCCTCGGACTGGACGGCCCGGATGAGCGAGCCCCTCAGCTTGAACGGCAACCGGTCGAGAAAGCGCGCGGGCCGGGCCCCGGCCGCCGCCGCATGGGTTTGCACCGGCGTCCGCGCTAGAAAGACGTTCAGCGCGCTCAGCGCTCCGGTCACGATCAGCACCGGCCCCAGAAAGTCCGGAAGCCGCGCCAGCGTCACCGACCGGTCATCGTCGAAGAACAGTCCCGTGACGACCCAGACCATGATCGCCAGCGGGCCCGAGATGACGAGGGTCAGCGCGACCACCGCCAGCCACGGCCGCCGGTCCATATCCAGATGACGCTCGACCAGCCGTGAACACAGATGCCCCCACAGGGCGCCGCCCAGCATCACCGGCAGCCAGTACCCCAGCCGGAACAGCAGCGACGTCCCGCCCATGCCGAACGCCCCGGTCAGGGCCAGAACGACGCCCGCGGCCAGCGCCACGCCCAGCCCGCGCAGCAGCCCGCGGTCGATCGATATCCGCACCACGTCGGGAGGGGTCTCGCTCGCGCTCATGCCGGCAGGCACACGGCCCGGAACCCGGCCGCCGCGAACCGCACCATATAGTCGCAGGCGCTCTCCAGATCCCCGGACCGGCACAGCCCGCCCGACAACCGGTCCAGCCGCCCGGTCTCGCCCAGTGTCAGGGTCAGGGCCCCCGACAGGTTGTGATAGGCCCAGTACAGGTCCACCTCGCGCGCCTCGGGCATGATGACCTTGACCAGCTCGATCAGCCGCCGGATCGCCGGATCGAAATAGCGGGCCATGGTCTCGCCGCCGAAGGTCGGGTTGGCGTTGGTCTGGGCCACGAGGGCGGAATAGTGTTTCCACCCCGGCCCGCCCTTCAGCGACCACTGGAACGGCGGCCGCAGGAAGGCTTCCAGCAAACCCTCCAGCGTCATCCCTCCGTCCCCGGCGTCGCGCGCATAGCGATTGATGGCGTCGACCCGCTCGTTATTCCAGACCTCGGCCCGCCTGAGGAAGACGGCGTCGAACAGCCCCCGCTTGGCCCCGAAATAATAGTGGACCAGCGCCGTATCGACGCCTGCCTCGCGCGCCACCTCGCGGATCGTCACGCCGTAGAAGCCGTGCTTCGAGAACAGGTCCTCTGATGCGTCCAGGATCAGATCCCGCGTATCGGCCGAACCGGCCGCCTTGGCCTTGGGTGGGCGTCCGCGTTTGGCCGGCGGGGCGTCGAGCTTGGTCATGACGCTGAAGCTAGGCCTCATTCGCCCGCCTGTGCAACGGCGCCACACGTCGGCGCGCGGCTGACGCCGGGTAAGCTGCGCCGTTTGACAGGCGGCTGAAAACGATTACGTTCCGCGAAAATCATTGAACGCTGAATAAAAGCGTCTCGGCTGGAAATCACAGGATTGGGGTACCCATGAACCGCTACGTTAAGACTGCCTTGCTGGCAGGCGCCGCCTGGAGCGCGCTTTCGACCTTCGCCATGGCGCAGGACGCCGTTCCGCAAGACGGAGCGACCTCGGTCGACGACGTCGTCGTTACCGCCCGCCGCCGTTCCGAACTTCTTCAGGACGTGCCGGTCGCGGTCACCGCCATCAGCGCCGAGACGCTGGAAAACCGGGGCACGGCCGACATCACCGAACTGGCGCGCACGACGCCCAGCCTGACGCTGAACTCGGCCCGCGGCTCGAACTCGACCTTGATCTCCTTCATCCGCGGCGTCGGCCAGCAGGATCCGCTGTGGGGCTTCGACCCGGGCGTGGGCCTGTACATCGACGACGTCTATGTCGCCCGTCCCCAGGCCGCCGTCCTCGACATCTTCGACGTCGAACGCATTGAGGTCCTGCGGGGGCCACAGGGCACCCTGTACGGCCGCAACACCATCGGCGGCGCCATCAAATATGTGACGCGCCGGATCGGCGACGAGCCCCTGATCTCGCTCAAGGGCGCCTACGGCAGCTATGACCAGTTCGACGCGATCGGCAGCGTCGCCGGCAAGGTCACCGAGAATTTCGGCGTCTCCGCCTCGTTCGCCCGCTATCTGCGTGACGGCTACGGCACAAACTTCACCACCGGCAACGACCACTACAACAAGGACGTCACGGCCGCCCGCGCCAGCGCGGAATGGACCCCTTCGGAAAGCCTCTTCTTCCGCCTGGCCGGCGACTACGTGAAGGACAGCTCGAACGCCCGCCACGGTCACCGTGAGTTCGCGCCGATCCCGGCCAACGAATACGACACCTTTGCCGGCGCCGGCGACAGGAACGAGGTCGAGTCGCGCGGCATCTCGCTGACCGGCGAATGGCAGGCCAACGACTGGCTGACGCTCAAGTCGGTCACCGCCTACCGTGACGGCTCGACGCGCGGCAACATCGACTTCGACAACCAGGCCGCTCCGATCCTCGACATCCCGGCCGAGTATGATGACGACCAGCTGAGCCAGGAATTCCAGGCACTGTTCGAAGGCGACCGCTGGTCCGGCGTGGCCGGTGTGTTCTTCCTCGACGCCACCGCTTCCGGCGCCTTCGACACCGTTGTCGGCCTGGCCAACCTGACCACCCTGACCGCAGGCAGCGTTGACACCAAGAGCTGGTCGGTGTTCGGCGACTTCTCGTATGATGTCACCGACCAGCTGTCGGTCTCGGTCGGCGGCCGCTTCACCCACGACGAAAAGACAGGCACCGTCTTCCGTCAGCAGTACCTCGGCATCCGCAGCCCGCACTTCGGCAACGCCGCCGCCATTCCCCTCGGCGGACCGCGCACCAACTACACGGACACCAAGGAGTTCGAGGAATTCACTCCGCGCGTCAGCGTCACCTATGAGATCACGCCGGATCTGACGACCTACGCCTCCTGGGGCCGCGGCTTCAAATCGGGCGGGTTCGACATGCGCGGCGACGCGGTGCTCTACCCGGCCACGGTCTACGGCTATGATCCTGAAACGGTCGAGACCATCGAACTGGGCTTGAAGGGCCGCCTGTTCAACAACTTCACCTTCGCCACGGCCATCTTCGACTCGGCCTACGAAGACCAGCAGATCACGACCCAGTATCCGGCCGGCGCCACAGTGGCCTCGGTGGTCGACAACGTCGGTTCGTCGTCGATCCGCGGCTGGGAGTTCGAAGGCCAGTTCCGCGTCACGGACAACCTCGTCCTGAACGGCATGCTGAGCTATATCGACGCCCAGTTCGACGAGTTCCTGGCCTACATCCCGACCGGCCCGCTGAACACGACCTGCCCGACCCTCGTCGGCTGCTTCGTCGATGTGGCTGACCAGCGCGATTTCCAGAACACGCCGGAATGGACGGGCGCAATCAGCGCGACCTGGACCCACAACTTCCCGGACGGGTCGTACCTGAACCTCACGCCGTCGGCGGCCTACCGCGGCGCCTACCAGCAGTTCGAGACGCCGGCCCCGCTGCTGGATCAGGAATCCTACTGGATGTACGACGCCAGCGCGGTCTGGACCTCGGCCAACGACCGCTGGACCGTGGGCCTGAACGGCAAGAACCTGGGCGACGAGCGCTACAAGACGGGCGGCTACAACTTCCCGGGCGCCCTGACCGGCAACTCGATCATCGCCTTCTATGGCGCGCCGCGGACCTTCACCTTCTCGGTGGGCGTCAAGTTCTGATCGAACGACTCCTGAAGCCTGATCGCATCTGATCACGGGCGGCGGTTCTCCTGAGCCGCCGCCCTTTTTCTTTGGCGCTGGTCGAAAGCGCCGCTACCGTCCCAGCCAACAAGAAGACCGTCGGGGGAAGATCATGACGACCACGGACGCCGCCGAGACCACGATCCGGCCCGGCTATCGCTACTATGTGCTGGCCATCCTGATCCTGGTCTACATGCTGAACTTCCTGGACCGGCAGATCATCGGCATCCTGGCCGCGCCGCTGAAGGCTCACTTCCAGCTCAGCGACCAGCAGTTCGGCCTCCTGGGCGGCATCGCCTTCGCCTCGGTCTATTCGACGCTCGCCATCCCCATCGCCTGGCTGGCCGACCGCTTCAGCCGGGTATGGATCATGACCGCCGCCCTCACCGTATGGAGCGGGTTCACCGCCCTGTGCGGCATGGCCGGTTCGTTCGGCCAGCTGTTCCTGTGCCGCATGGGCGTGGGCGTCGGCGAGGCGGGCGGCGTGGCGCCGTCCTATTCGCTGGTCGCCGATTATTTCCCGCCCGAGCAAAGGGCGCGCGCGCTGGCCGCCTACGCCTTCGGCATCCCGCTGGGCACCGCCGCAGGGACGCTGGTCGGAGGTCTGCTGGCGGCGAAATTTGGCTGGCAAACGGCCTTCATCGTCGTGGGTCTGGCCGGTCTGCTGCTGGCGCCGGTGCTGCGCCTGACCGTCAAGGATCCGAAGCGGGGCGGCATGGAAAGTGCCGCCGCCCACGCCGCGATCGCCGAGGCCGCCGCTGGTCCCGCCGCCTCGCGCAAGGTCGGGCTGAACGTCGCTCTCGCCCTGTTCATCGTCGCTGGCCTTTGCGCCGCCTGGGCTGTGAAATCCGGTGTGGGATCAGGCCTGTCGAGCCCCGGCATGGTCTGGATTTTCGCCGCAGGCCTGCTGGCGGTGATCGGTCTGTCGGTCTTCATTTCGCGCTCCACCGCCTCGGTGGTGATGAAGAAGAAGAGCTTCTGGCTGCTGGCGCTCGGCGCCGCCTCGTCATCGGTATGCGGTTATGGCGTGGCCGGCTGGCTGCCGCTGTTCTTCATGCGCAGCTTCGGCCTGACCCTGACCCAGGTCAGCTGGTACTATTCCGGCATCGCCCTTGTCGGCGGCATCGCCGGCATCTGGCTGGGCGGCATGGTCGCCGACAAGCTGGGCAAACGCTCCAAGGGCGCCTATCCGCTGGTGCCCGCCATCGCCTTCCTGATCTCGGCCCCCTGCTTCATCCTCGCCATGAACTCGGGCTGGCTGATCGAACAGGTCATGCCCGGCGCCGGCGGCAACAGCTTCGCGGCCCTGACCATGGCCTTCCTGATCTTCCTGATCCCGACCGGGCTGAACCTCGTCTGGCTGGGGCCCATCACTGCGGCGGTCCAGCATCTGGTGCCCGCGCCGATGCGGACCACGGCCTCGGCCCTTTTCCTGCTCATCAACAACCTGCTCGGCATCGCCGTCGGCTTCTTCTATTTCGGCTGGATGAGCGACCTGCTGGCCCCGCGCTTCGGGGGCGAGAGCCTGCGCTGGGCCATCTACACCGGGATGGGCTTCTATCTGCTCGCCTCTGTGCTGCTGATCGGCGCGTCGCGGACCTTGAAGAAGGACTGGGTGGAGTAGGTTCGAGGGGATAGGGAATAGGGATCAGGAAGAGGCGAAGCGCCAAGGGTCAGGGAGCGATCTCGCGGTAGACCCGGTCCCCTCCTGCTCCCTAATCCCTATTCCCTATTCCCTCACCTGTTGCGCCTGCGAAGGCGCAGCCCCTATAAGCGCCGCAACTCTTCCCCAGCGTTTTGGCGGCTCCTCCCATGAACATTCACGAATACCAGGCCAAGCAGGTCCTGAAGGGCTTCGGCGCGCCGGTCGCCGAGGGCGTGGCGATCACCTCGGCCGATCAGGCCGAAGCGGCGGCGAAGCAGCTGCCCGGTCCGCTGTATGTCGTGAAGTCGCAGATCCACGCCGGCGGCCGCGGCAAGGGCAAGTTCAAGGAACTGGGCCCCGACGCCAAGGGCGGCGTGCGTCTCGCCTTCTCGATCGAGGACGTGATCAGCAACGCGAAGGACATGCTGGGCAATACCCTTGTGACCGCCCAGACCGGCGACGCCGGCAAACAGGTCAACCGCCTCTACATCGAGGACGGCGCCGACATCGCCCGCGAACTGTACTGCTCGCTGCTGGTGGATCGCGAGCACGGCCGCATCGCCTACGTCGCCTCGACCGAGGGCGGTATGGACATCGAGGCCGTCGCTCACGACACGCCCGAGAAGATCCAGACCATCGTCATCGACCCCGCGACCGGCGTGACGGACGCGGACGTGGCGAAGCTGAACGCCGCCTTCGAGCTGACCGGCGAGGCCGCCAAAGACGGAAAGACGCTGTTCCCGCTGCTCTACAAGGCCTTCGTCGACACCGACATGTCGATGCTCGAGATCAATCCGTTGATCGTCATGGATAACGGCCGCCTGCGCGTGCTGGACGCCAAGGTCAGCTTCGACGGCAACGCCCTGTTCCGCCATCCCGAGATTAAGGAACTGCGGGACGAGACCGAGGAAGACGCCAAGGAGATCGAGGCCTCGGAATGGGACCTCGCCTACGTCGCCCTGGACGGCAACATCGGCTGCATGGTCAACGGCGCCGGCCTGGCGATGGCTACCATGGACATCATCAAGCTGTACGGGAAAGAGCCCGCCAACTTCTGCGACGTCGGCGGCGGCGCCGGCAAGGAGAAGGTCGCCGCGGCCTTTAAGATCATCACCGCCGATCCGAACGTCCAGGGCATCCTGGTCAACATCTTCGGCGGCATCATGAAGTGCGACGTCATCGCCGAGGGCGTGGTCGCGGCCGTGAAGGAAGTGGGCCTGAAGGTGCCGCTGGTCGTCCGCCTGGAAGGCACCAATGTCGAGTTGGGCAAGAAGATTCTCAACGAGTCGGGCCTCGCCATCACCAGCGCCGACGACCTCGACGACGCCGCCCAGAAGATCGTCGCGGCGGTCGGCTGATGCGCCTTGCCCTGGCCGTTATGCTGGGTGGATTGGCGACGGCTGCGTACGCGGAACCGCAAGCTGCTGACTTTCATGCGGCCGGCCTCGTGCAGAGCGCCTGTGTCGACACGGATATGAAACGCGAGGCTCTGTCTTCCCTTGCCGACGCAAAAGGCTGGTCCGCGCTTCCTTTTGACGCCGGCCCTGACGGACCTTCATGGGGCGTGGGCTATGACCTCGGTCATGCCCGTGTGATGCTGACCGGATACGACGCCACAACGGCCGCAGAAGATCGGGGCCGCCCGCATATACGTCCGGCGCATCTGACCTGCGTGGTCGCAGTTCGGAACCCACAAGGCGACTGGCGTGGCGAGACAGAATCGCTGGCTGCAAGGCTTGGCTATGCGGAGATCCCGAATCCGACGCTGGCCGCAGGGGAGACCCGCGAGATCCGCGAGTGGAATGCAGCGGGAAAAGGTGTCCTGAACACCTCGTACGATTCCGCCAGAGAGCTTCTCAGTATTGCCATCGTGCGGATCACCGACCCCGAGATCCGCCTCCTTCCCTCGACAAACGAATAGAGCGCCATGTCCATCCTCGTCGACCGCAACACCAAGATCATCGTCCAGGGCCTGACCGGCAAGACCGGCGGCTTCCACACCGAACAGGCGCTGGCCTACCACGGCACGAAAATGGTCGGCGGCGTGCACCCGACCAAGGGCGGCCAGACCTGGACCGGCTCGGGCGGCGAGACCCTGCCGATCTACGCCTCGGTCGCCGAAGCCCGCGACGCCACCGGCGCCGACGCCTCGGTCATCTACGTCCCGCCGGCGGGCGCCGCCGACGCCATCATCGAGGCCATCGAGGCCGGGATCCCCTTCATCACCTGCATCACCGAGGGCATCCCGGTGCTGGACATGGTCAAGGTCAAGCGCCGCCTCGAAGGCTCGAAGTCGCGGCTGCTGGGCCCCAACTGCCCCGGCATCATGACGCCCGACGAGTGCAAGATCGGCATCATGCCCGGCTCCATCTTCAAGAAGGGCAATGTCGGCATCGTCTCGCGCTCGGGCACCCTGACCTATGAAGCCGTGTTCCAGACGACCAACGAGGGCCTTGGCCAGACCACGGCCGTCGGCATCGGCGGCGATCCGGTCAAGGGCACGGAATTCATCGACGTGCTGGAGCTGTTCCTCGCCGACGACGAGACCCGGTCCATCGTCATGATCGGCGAGATCGGCGGCGGCGCCGAGGAAGATGCCGCCCAGTTCCTGATCGACGAGGCGAAGAAGGGCCGCAAGAAGCCCATGGTCGGCTTCATCGCCGGCCGCACCGCCCCCAAGGGCCGCACCATGGGCCACGCCGGGGCTGTCGTCTCGGGCGGCAAGGGCGACGCAGAGTCCAAGATCGCAGCCATGGAGGCGGCGGGCATCCGCGTTTCGCCCTCACCCGCGCGTCTGGGAACGACGCTGGTCGAAGTCCTCAAGGGCTGAACTGTTGTCCCGGCAGCGGGACAACAATCGTACGAATTTCACCGAATTCGGGCGAAATTCGACCCTGCCGCCCCCATTCGGTCATGACCGATAAGGAAACAGCGCCTATATCAGCGGCGCCGGTTGCGCGCAGGCGTGCGCGCACCGCTTCCAGGGACGTGACGATACGATGGCTGACGACGCCGGACGGCTGAACCAGGTCTTTGCAGAGACCAGCTTCCTGTATGGCTCCAACGCCTCGTTCATCGAGGACCTGCACGAGCAATGGGCCGCCGATCCGGCCTCCGTCTCGGCCGAGTGGCGCGCCTTCTTCGACCAGCTGCGGGACAACGCCGACAGCGTGCGCGCCGCGGGCGCCGCCGGCGCCTGGGGCCGTTCGGTGAATCAGGAGCCGACGGAGGCCTCCGCCGTCTTCGACGGCCGCTGGCCCGCGCCGAAGCCCGATCCGAAAAAGCCGGGAGCCGCGCCCGCTGCTGCTCCGGCCGCCCCCGCCCCCGCCCCCGCCCCCGCGGTCTCGGCCGAGGCGATCCGCGCCGCAGCCCATGATTCGATCCGCGCCCTGATGCTGATCCGCAGCTACCGCGTGCGCGGCCACCTGCAGTCCACGCTCGACCCGCTGGGCATCGAGCAGGCCACCAACAACCCCGAGCTGACCCCCGAGTTCTACGGCTTCACCGAGGCCGACCTCGACCGCCCCATCTATCTGGACGGCGTGCTGGGCCTGCAGACCGGCAGCATCCGCGAGGTGCTGTCCATCCTGCGCCGCACCTATTGCGGCAACATCGGCATCCAGTTCATGCACATCGCCGAGCCGGAGGAGAAATCCTGGCTGCAGGCGCGCTTCGAAGGGCCGGACAAGTTCGAGCAGAACGCCTTCACCAGGGAAGGCAAGCTGGCCATCCTCAACAAGCTGATCGAGGCCGAGGGCTTCGAACGCTTCCTGCACAAACGCTTCCCCGGCACCAAGCGGTTCGGTCTGGACGGCGGGGAGGCCATGGTCCCGGCGCTGGAGCAGATCATCAAGCGCGGCGGTGCCCTGGGCGTGGACGAGGTCGTCTTCGGCATGGCCCACCGCGGCCGCCTGAACACCCTCGCCGCCGTCATGGGCAAACCCTACCGCGCCATCTTCCACGAGTTCCAGGGTGGCTCGACCGTGCCTTCGGACATCGAGGGATCGGGCGACGTCAAATATCACATGGGCGCCTCGTCGGACCGCGAGTTCGACGGCAACACCGTCCATCTGTCCCTGACGGCCAACCCATCTCACCTTGAGATCGTCAATCCGGTGGTGCTGGGTAAGGCGCGCGCCAAACAGGCCTTCGACATCCGTGAGGCCCGCGCCGAGGGCGGCGACGCCGCCGCTGAAAAGGCTTTGGACCGTTCCAAGGTCATGCCCCTGCTGATCCACGGCGACGCCGCCTTCGCCGGCCAGGGCGTGGTCGCCGAATGCTTCGCCCTGATGGGGCTGAAGGGCTACCGCACCGGCGGGACGATGCATTTCGTCGTCAACAACCAGATCGGCTTCACCACCAGCCCGCGCAACTCGCGCAGCTCGCCCTATCCGTCGGATGTGGCCCTGATGGTCCAGGCGCCGATCTTCCACGTCAACGGCGACGACCCGGAAGCCGTGGTCTTCGCCGCCAAGGTGGCCACGGAGTTCCGCCAGAAATTCCACAAGGACGTGGTGGTGGACATGTTCTGCTACCGCCGCTTCGGCCACAACGAAGGCGACGACCCGACCTTCACCCAGCCGCTGATGTATTCGAAGATCCGCGCCCTGCCCTCGACGCGCGAGATCTACGCCGAGCGTCTGGTCAGGGAAGGCGTCATCACCCAGGCCGAGGTTGACGCCGAGGTCGCCCGTTTCGAAGCCTTCCTCGACGCCGAGTTCGACGCCGGCAAGGCCTTCGAGGCCAAGAAGGCCGACTGGATGGACGGCCAGTGGCAGGGCATTGGCCTGCCCGAGGACGACGAGCGCCGCGGCCAGACCTCGGTCCCCGCAGCCAAACTGGCTGATCTCGGCCACCGCCTGACGCAGATCCCCAACGACGTCGACATGCACAAGACGCTGAAACGCGTCATCGACGGCCGCCGCGAGATGATCACGACGGGCCAGAACATCGACTGGGCCACGGCCGAAAGCCTCGCCTTCGGCTCGCTGCTGGACGAGGGCTTCCCGGTCCGCCTGTCGGGTCAGGATTCGGTGCGCGGCACCTTCTCCCAGCGCCATTCGGGCATCGTCGACCAGACCACCGAGGCCCGCTACGTCCCGTTGAACCACCTGCGCGAAGGCCAGGCCGAGTTCGAGGTCATCGACTCGGCCCTGTCGGAAGAGGCCGTCCTCGGCTTCGAATACGGCTACGCCCTGACCGATCCCAATACCCTGGTCATGTGGGAAGCCCAGTTCGGCGACTTCGTGAACGGGGCGCAGGTCGTGATCGACCAGTTCATCACTTCGGGCGAACGCAAATGGCTGCGCATGTGCGGCCTGACCATGCTGCTGCCGCACGGCTACGAAGGTCAGGGCCCCGAACACTCCTCGGCCCGTCTCGAACGCTTCCTGCAGCAGTGCGCCGAAGACAATATCCAGGTCGCCAACTGCTCGACCCCGGCCAACTATTTCCACATCCTGCGCCGCCAGATGCACCGGCCGTTCCGCAAGCCGCTGATCATCATGACGCCCAAGAGCCTGCTGCGTCACAAGAAGGCGGTCTCGACGATCGCCGACATGGCCGAGGGCAGCTCGTTCCACCGCGTCCTGCACGACGACGCCCAGACGCGCCCCGAAGTCTCGGGCATCAAGATCAAGGCCGACAAGGACATCCGCCGCGTCGTCCTGTGCTCGGGCAAGGTCTATTACGACCTGCTGGACCGCCGCGAGAAGAACGTCGCCGAAGGCAAGGGCGGCGAGGACGTCTATCTGATGCGCCTCGAGCAGTTCTATCCGTGGCCGATGAAGTCGCTGATGACCGAACTGGCCCGCTTCCCCAACGCCGATCTGGTCTGGTGTCAGGAAGAGCCCAAGAACATGGGCGGCTGGACCTTCGTCGACCCGTGGATCGAACTGACGCTCGAGAAGCTGAACGTGAAGTCCAAACGCGCCCGCTACGTCGGCCGCCCGGCCTCGGCCTCGACCGCCGCGGGCCTGATGAGCCGGCACCTGAAAGAACTCGACGCCTTCCTGACCGACGCCTTCGCCTGAACCGGTCCCGGATGACCTCGCGGTCTCTGGGATGACAAACGAACGAAACTGAGAGAGCCCGTCCCATGGCCGACATCCTCACCCCCGCCCTCGGCGAATCCGTCACCGAAGCCACCATCGGCAAGTGGACGAAGAAGGCCGGCGATCCGGTGAAGAAGGACGAGGTCCTGGTCGAGCTGGAAACCGACAAGGTTTCGCTGGAGGTCGTCTCGCCCTCCGACGGCGTCCTGTCCGAGATCAAGGCCCCCGACGGCGAGACCGTGACCCCCGGCGCCGTGCTGGGCGTGGTCACCGAAGGCGCCGCCGCCGCGCCGGCCGCCGACGCTCCGAAGGCTGAAGCCAAGGCCACCCCGGCCGCAGCCGCTCCGGCCGCTGAACCGGCGCCTGCCGCTGCTCCCGCCGCTGCACCGGCCCCCGCCGCCGCCTCGGGCGGCGCCGTGCCGATCATGACCCCGACCATGGGCGAGAGCGTCGCCGAGGGCTCGATGGGAACCTGGCTGAAGAAGTCGGGCGACACCGTCGCCAAGGACGAGATGCTGGTCGAGATCGAGACCGACAAGGTCGCGGTGGAAGTCTCCGCCCCCGCCGCCGGCGTCCTGACCATCGTCGCCGAGGCCGGCTCGACCGTCACCCCCGGCCAGCAGATCGGCAGCATTGCCGCCTCCGGCGCCGCTCCGGCCGCCGCGCCTGCCGCCGCCCCCGCTTCGGGCGGGTCCGCCAACGCTGGTTCGGCCCAAATCAAATCCGACGACCCGCACCTGTCGCCCGCCGTCCAGCGCGTGGTGACCGAGAACAACCTCGATCCGAAGACGCTGGCCGCCACGGGTCCGAAGGGCAACATCACCAAGGCCGACGCCGTCGCCGCCATCGGCGCCGCCGCCCCTGCTCCGGCCGCCGCCCCCGCCGCTGCTCCGGCCGCCCCGCGCGCCGACCAGCCGCGCGAGGAACGGGTCAAGATGACCCGCCTGCGCCAGACCATCGCGCGTCGCCTGAAGGAATCCCAGAACACCGCCGCCCAGCTGACCACCTTCAACGAGGTGGACATGACCAACGTCATGGCCCTGCGCGCGCAGTACAAGGAGGTGTTCGAGAAGCGCCACGGCGTGAAGCTCGGCTTCATGAGCTTCTTCACCAAGGCTATCGTCCAGGCCCTGCACGAGATCCCGGCCGTCAACGCCGAGATCGACGGCACGGACATCATCTACAAGAACCACTACGACATCGGCGTCGCCGTCGGCACCGAGAAGGGCCTCGTCGTGCCCGTCCTGCGTGACGCCGACACCCTGTCGCTGGCGGGTATCGAAAAGGGCATCGCGGCCCTCGGCAAGGCGGCCCGCGACGGCGACCTGACCCTCGACCAGCTGCAGGGCGGCACCTTCACCATCACCAACGGCGGCACCTATGGCTCGCTGATGTCGACGCCGATCCTGAACGCGCCGCAGTCGGGCATCCTCGGCATGCACAACATCGTCCAGCGCCCGATGGCGGTGAACGGCGAGGTGCTGATCCGCCCGATGATGTACCTGGCCCTCAGCTACGATCACCGCATCGTCGACGGCAAGGAGGCGGTGACCTTCCTCGTCCGCGTCAAGGAATTGCTGGAAGACCCGGCCCGGGCCCTGCTGGATCTGTAGGAGAGCGGGCGATGATCGAGATCGCCCGTTTCGCTGACGTCTACGAAGCCGAGATCGCGGCGTCGCGCCTGCGGGCCGACGGCTATGACGCCGTGCTGGGCGGCGCCGAGCACGTGAAGGTCAACCCGCTGGTGCTTCAGGCCCTGGGCGGCGTGAACCTGTCGGTGCCCGACAATCAGGCCACCGCTGCGCGCTTGCTGCTTGAAGGCCTTCGCGGCGGGTCCGAACGGCTTGAGGACGCGGACCCCGTCATCGCCAATCCGGTGCGCAAGGCAGGCCCTGTGGCGCTTCTCACAGCCATCGGACTCGGATTTCTGATCGGCTCATGAACCGCTACGTCCAGATTTGACGCATGCGCGTGCTTTTCTGACCGACCCTTCTCGGGGACCGGTCTTTGACAATTGAAATAAACGGGAGTCCCAGCGACCGGACTATCCGGACGCTTCGGACGCTTCGGACGGTGTTTTTCGCAGTCCGCCCAAAACCTCATCTGTATCCGCACCCAGCGCCGGCGGCGCCCGATCATAGGCCACCGGCGTCACCGACATCCGGATCGGCGAGGCCACCGTCCGCACCGGTCCGGCCAGATCGGCCCGCGTCTGCGTCACCTCCAGCCCGCGATGCTTCGCCTGCGGCTCGTCGAATACCTGATCGATCGTATTGACCGGCCCACAGGGCACGCCCGCCGTCTCAAGCAACGCCATCAGCCCATGCATGCTCAGACCCGCCGTCAGGGCCGACAGCTCGGCGGTCATCGCCGCCCGGTGCTCGATGCGCAGGGCGTTGGTCAGGAAGCGCGGATCGGCTCCCATGCCCGCCACGCCCAGAGCGCCACACAGGGCCCGGAACTGGCCGTCGTTGCCCACGGCGATCACCACCATCCCGTCGGTGCAGGGGAAGGGCTGGTAGGGCGCCAGGTTCGGATGCGCATTGCCCATCCGCGTCGGCGCCTTGCCCGAGACGAAGAAGTTGGTCGCCTGATTGGCCAGCATGGCCGCCTGAACGTCGAACAGGGCGATGTCGACATGCTGCCCCTGCCCCGTCGCCCGCGCATGCATCAGGGCCGCCAGAATGGCGTTGGAGGCGTACAGGCCGGTGAACAGGTCCACGACCGCCACCCCGACCTTCATAGGCTCGGCCCCGGCCGCGCCATCGGGCTGGCCCGTGATCGACATCAGCCCGCCCATGGCCTGGATCATATAGTCATAGCCGGCGCGGTGGGCGTCGGGCCCGTCCTGTCCGAAGCCGGTGATCGAGCAATAGACCAGCTTCGGATTGACCGCCGACAGGGCCGCATGGTCGAGGCCGTACTTCTTCAGCCCGCCGGTCTTGAAGTTCTCGACCACCACGTCGCAGGTCTTCGCCAGCTCGCGGATCACCGCCGCCCCCTCGGGCGTGGCCAGATCCAGCTCGACCGACTTCTTGCCCCGGTTGGCGCACAGGAAATAGGCGGCGTCGCCCTTCGATCCGTCGGCCCTGGTGGTGAAAGGCGGGCCCCAGTGGCGGGTGTCGTCGCCGACGCCGGGTCGCTCGATCTTGATCACCTCGGCCCCGAGATCGGCCAGCATCTGCGTCGCCCACGGCCCGGCCAGCACGCGGGACAGATCGAGGACGCGAACGCCGGAAAGGGGGCCGTGGGTCATGGGATTCTCATAGCTCTCCCTCCCCTTCATGGGGAGGGTGGTCGCGCAGCGACCGGGTGGGGAAGTTCAGATGTACCCCACCCTGTCGTCGCTTCGCGGCGACATCCCTCCCCATGAAGGGGAGGGAGAAACGTCAGAGGCCTGGATCCCACACCCCCGCGTCGCGCATGCGGCACTCGCGCGCCTCCTTGGCCCGGCCGTCCAGTTCCTCGGCCATGCAGCAGACCGCCCTGGACACCGTCGCCTTGTGAACCCCCGGCACCACGGCGTGCATGAAGGCGCAGCCAGCCAGCTTGAGCAGGCGGAAGCCGAATCGCGACGAGGCCGCCATGTGGTGGAGATAGCTCTCCTCCACCTCGCGGGGATGGTCGACGAACAGACGATTCAGGGTGCTGATCATGGCGACAGTCTAGCTCGCGACGGGCCGGGCCACTACCCGTCGCCGCCATTCTGGCCTAAACCGCGCGTCAGAACAGGGGGCCGGCGGTCAATTCCGCTCACGATCGCGAAGGCTCCGGACACGCTCAGGAAAGACCACCTCATGGCCGACGGCGCCCCCGCTTCGCACAAGACCTTCCGCTGGGACGACCCGCTGGACCTGTCCGGCCGCCTGACCGACGATGAGCGGATGATCCAGGACGCGGCCCGCGCCTACGCCCGCGAGAAGCTGCTGCCCCGCGTGGTCGAGGCCTTCCGCGACGAGACCTTCGACCGCGCCATCATGACCGAACTGGGCGAGATGGGCTTCCTCGGCGCCATGCTGCCGGAACAGTACGGCGGGTCCTCGGTCAGCCACGTCGCCTACGGCCTGATCGCCCGCGAGATCGAGGCGGTCGACAGCGGCTACCGCTCGGCCATGTCAGTCCAGTCCTCACTGGCCATGTACCCCATCTACGCCTTCGGCTCCGAAGAGCAGAAGATGCGCTTCCTGCCCCGGATGGCCGCCGGCGAACTGGTCGGCTGCTTCGGCCTGACCGAGGCCGACGGCGGCTCGGACCCCGCCTCGATGAAGACGAAGGCGGTCGCCGTGGACGGCGGCTACCGGCTGAACGGCGCCAAATACTGGATCACCAACTCCCCGATCAGCGATCTGGCCATCGTCTGGGCCAAGCTCGACGACACGATCCGCGGCTTCATCGTCGAACGCGGCATGGACGGCTTCACCACCGACAAGATCGGCGACAAGCTGTCGCTCCGGGCCTCCATCACCGGCGACATCGGCCTGAACGATGTCTTCGTGCCGGAAGAGAACCTGCTGCCGGGCGTGCAGGGCCTTCGCGGTCCCTTCTCCTGCCTGAACAAGGCTCGCTACGGCATTGCCTGGGGGGCCATGGGCGCCGCCGAGGCCTGTTTCCACCTGACCCGCGACTATGTCGGCGAGCGCATGCTGTTCGGCCGCCCCCTGTCCTCACGCCAGCTGGTGCAGAAGAAGCTCGCTGACATGCAGACCGAGATCTTCCTCGGCTTCGAGGGCGCGCTGGCGCTGGGCCGGTTGCTCGACCAAGGCGCCTGGGTGCCCGAGGCCATCTCGATGATGAAGCGCAACAACTGCGGCAAGGCCCTGGCCATCGCCCGCGAGGCCCGGGACATGCACGGCGGCGCCGGCATCACCGGCGAGATGCACGTCATGCGCCACGCCATGAACCTCGAGACGGTCAACACCTACGAGGGCGCCCACGACGTTCACGCCCTCATCCTCGGCCGCGCCATCACGGGCGAAAGCGCCTTCTAGGTTTGGCTTCGACAACCCGTCGTGTCCCGCGCTAGGGTCGGGGCATGACGGGGAAATCAGTGATGCGGCGTTTCAATCTTCGGGCCGGCGGACTGTCCATGCTGGCGCTCGCCGCCGCGGTCCCCCTGTTGGCGGCGACGCCCGCTGCGGCCCAGCAATCGCCCGTGCCGTTCGACGCCCAGCGCGGCGTCTTCTCCTTCGCCACCGGCCTCGAGCGCGCCCTGCCCGCCGTGGTGCAGGTGACGACCCTCGGCCAGTCCGAAGGCCCCAGCTCCGGCGAGAACGAACCCCGTCCCGTCTCCAGCGGTTCGGGCGCCATCATCGACGCCCGCGAGGGCATCGTCGTCACCAACAATCACGTGGTCGAGGGCGGCCGGAAATTCACCGTCGACATGACCGACGGCCGCATCTTCGACGCCACCCTGATCGGCACCGACAAGGCCACCGATCTGGCCGTGCTCAAGATCGAGGCCACAGGCCTGTCGCAGGTCGAGGTGGTCAATTCCGATTCCCTGCGCACCGGCGATCTGGCCTTCGCGGTCGGCTATCCGCTGGGACTGGACCAGACCCTGACCATGGGCGTGATCTCGGGCTTGGGCCGTTCGGGCATGGGCGACCGGATCGAGGACTATATCCAGACCGACGCAGCGGTGAACTCCGGCAACTCGGGCGGACCGCTGCTGGACAGCCGGGGCCGGCTGATCGGCATTAACACCTCCATCCTGTCAGGCGGCGGCGGCGGCAACGACGGCATCGCCTTCGCCGTGCCCAGCCGCATCCTGATGTATGTCGTGGCCCAGCTACGCGAGACCGGGGAGGTCAAGCGGGGGACCACCGGCGTCATCCTGGGCTCGCTGAATGCCGAGCGCTCCCGCGAGTTCGGTCTGGGCATCGTCCGCGGCGCCGTGGTCGAGGACATCGCGCCCGGCTCATCGGCCGAGCGGGGCGGGCTGCGCCGGGGCGACGTCATCACCCGCATCCAGAACCGGCCCGTGTCGAACGCTGGCACGGTCGGCGCGACGGTCGGCATGGCTGCGCCGGGCACCGAAATCGAGGTGGTCTATCTGCGCGACGGCCGCGAAGGCCGCACCACCATCACCGTCGAGGCGCCGGGCGACCGCCCGGTCATCTCCGGCGCCGACGCCGTGATCGCCCGCGGCGCGGCTGTGCGTCTGGCCGGCGACGGGCTGCAGGTGTTTTCGGTAGAAGGCGGGTCTGTCGCAGCCGCGGCCGATCTGCAGGCCGGCGACGTGATTCGCTCGGTGGACGGTCAGGCGATCGCAGATCTGGCCGCCTTGGCCGCGGCCATGGACGGAAGCGGAGAGCGCACCCTGTCGGTCACGCGCGGCGAGGAGACGGTCGAAGTCCGCCTGCCCTGATCCTACCGGACGCCAGACAGCAAAACGCCCGCTCTGCCGGAGGGGGGAGGGTGGCGGAGCGGGCGTCTCGCTTTGGAGGAAGCATCGGCCCGCCGGAGCCCTTGGTGGAGAAATCCAGGAGGGGCTGGGGGGGCTGTTCAGGATCCGGAACTGCTCCGAACTCCAGCGAGCCGATGACCCAGACTTCACCTTGCAAGGAGGCGGGCGATGGGCGGAAGCGAGGCGATTTCGTGTTCCGTGCGATTTCGGCCCGAGGCTGTTCTTGCCGACACAGTGTTCGCTGAAGACTGACTGACGGGAGTCTGGCGTTTCGCGATTGTCGGCGTAACTTGATGCTGATGAGCGACGCGGCGGATTTGCAGTCACAGTCTGGGCCGGTCTTCTTCGACCGGAAGGAGCTGGATCTGATTCTCAGGGTCTACGGCCGGATGGTCGCCGCCGCCGAATGGCGCGACTACGCCATGGTGGGCCACAAGGACGTGGCCGAGTTCGCCGTCTTCCGCCGTTCGGGCGATGCGCCCCTCTACCGGATCGAGAAACGCCCTGCCTTGCGCCTGAAACAAGGCCAGTGGGCCGTCATCGGCGAAGGCGGCCATGTGCTGCGACGGGGGCGCGAACTGGCGCAGGTGCTGCGGGTCTTCGACAGCCGGAAATTCACGATCGTGGATTAGAAAAAAGGCCCGGCGTTTCCGCCGGGGCCTCATTCTTCTGGCCTGTCGCGCCGAGCGCTACTTGAGGCCGTGTCTCATCAGCGACGGCCGCCGAATAGCGCCAGCAGGAACTGGAACATGTTGATGAAGTTGATGTACAGGCTCAGCGCGCCGTAGCTGGTCGCCACGCCCATCGCGTTCTGGTTACCGCCGAGCGCGTAGTAGGTCATCTTCAGCCGCTGGGTGTCGTAGGCCGTCAGGCCGGCGAAGATCAGCACGCCGGCGACGCTGATGATCAGCTGCATCATCGAGTTCTGCAGGAAGATGTTCACGACCGAGGCGATGATCAGGCCGATCACGCCCATGATCAGGAAGCTGCCGATGCCGGTCAGGTCCTTCTTGGTCGTGTAGCCGAACAGGCTCAGCGCGCCGAAGGCGGCGGCCGTGATCAGGAAGGTCTGGACCACCGAGGCGCCCGTGTACATCAGCACCACCGTGCCCATCGAGGCGCCGATCAGCGCCACGATCAGCCAGTACAGCGCACTGGCGCCGCCCGAGGTCGGGTTCTTCATCACGAAGTTGGAGCCGAGCAGGATCACCAGCGGCGAGAAGGCCACGATCATGCCCAGCACGGTCAGGCCCGTCAGGCGGGTCACGCCGTCAGGGAAGACCGCGGTCGCGTACATCAGGTCGCGGACCGGCGGATAGGAGCCGGTGATGTAAGCCAGCACGGCCGACACGAGCAGGCCCAGCGCCACCTTGTTGTAAACGCCCAGCATGAAGCTGCGCAGACCGGCGTCCACCGACATGTCGGCTGTCGCGGGCGCCGTATAGCCGTTTCTGAAATCGCTCATGGCGAGATCGATCCTCCATCTGACCGGGCGATCCCGGGCTTTGCACAAATATCGGGCCGGTCGCCCCCTTCCGCAAGGAAAACCGGACTTGGGACCTGCGTTCCCAACCGCTACCAAGGGTCGCATGATCCGGCTCTTCACCGCCCTGTCCGTTCCCGACGACGTGGCCGAGACGCTGGCGCGCCGCCAGACCGGCCTGCCCGGCGCGAAATGGCGCACAGCCGAACAGCTGCACATCACCCTGACCTTCTACGGCGCGGTGGACGAGCGCCGGGCCGACGATCTGGCTGTCGAGCTGGAGCGTGCGGCGACCGGCGGGCCGTTCGAGATCGCGCTTCAGGGCGTCGGCGCGTTTGGCGACGGCCACCGCACACAGACCCTTTGGGCCGGTGTCGGACCCAGCGAGCGGCTTTCCGTGCTGGCAGGCCGAACCCGCGGCGCCGCCGAGCGGGCCAAAATCCCCGTCGAGCGCCGCGACTACCGTCCGCATCTGACGCTGGCCTATCTGAAGCCGCACGCCAATCCGGACCGGATCGGCGCCTGGATCGCGGGCCATAATCTTCTGCATTCGCCACCGATCCGGATCGACCGGTTCGGCCTCTACTCCAGCGTCCTGACCCACGACGGCAGCCACTACGAACTCGAGCGGGAGTATCTGCTTTGACCGGACCGGTGCTTGAAACCGAACGCCTGACCCTGCGGCCTATCGCGCTGGAAGATTTCCCTCGCTGGGCCGAGATGATGGCCGACGCCGAGGCGGCGAAATTCCTCGGCGGCGCCCAGCCGGCCGCGACGGCCTGGCGCGGTTTCATGACCATGGCCGGGGCCTGGAGCCTGACGGGCGTCGCCATGTTCTCATTGATCGAACGGGAGACGGGCCGATGGGTCGGCCGCATCGGCCCATGGCAACCGGAAGGGTGGCCGGGAACCGAGGTCGGCTGGGGTCTGCATCCGGACGCCCAGGGCAAGGGTTACGGCGTCGAGGCGGCGACGGCGACAATCGACTACGCCTTCGATGTGCTGGGCTGGACCGAGGTGATCCACTGCATCGATCCGGAGAACGTCCCCTCGCAGCGGTTGGCCGAGCGTATCGGCTCGCGCAATCAGGGTCCGACCCGGTTGCCGCCGCCCTTTCATGAGCTGACCATCGACCGCTGGGGCCAGAGCCGCGAGGAATGGCGAGCGCGGAAGCGGGCTTGAACCCACCGACCCCGCTCGCGCGTTACACGCTCAAGCTTTGACCCCGCCCCGCCATCCGCTAGGCAGGTGTCATAATCACAAGGGATGCACGATGCGCGTACTGGTTCTGGGCGGCGACGGTTTCTGCGGCTGGCCGACAGCCTTGCACCTGTCGGCGCGCGGCTGGGACGTCTGCGTCGTCGACAACCTGAGCCGGCGCAACATCGACAACGAGCTGGAGGTCCAGTCCCTGACCCCCATCCGGACCATGGGCGAGCGCATCGCCGCCTGGAAGGACGTCAGCGGCAAGACCATCGAGTTCGTCAATATGACGGTCGGCAAGGAGTTCGACCGCCTCGTCGCACTGATCAAGGACTGGAAACCGGACAGCGTCGTTCACTTCGCCGAGCAGCGCGCCGCGCCCTATTCGATGAAGTCGGCGCGGCACAAGCTGTACACGGTCGACAACAATCTGAACGCCACCAACCACCTGCTGGCGGCCATCGTCGAGAGCGGGCTGGACGTGCATCTGGCGCACCTCGGCACCATGGGCGTCTATGGCTACACGACCGCCGGTCTGCGCATTCCCGAGGGCTATCTGAAGGTCACGGTCGACACTGACTTCGGCCCGGCCGAGCAGGAGATCCTGTTCCCGCCCAACCCCGGCTCGATCTACCACATGACCAAGACGCAGGACGCCCTGCTGTTCCAGTTCTACGCCAGGAATGACGGGCTGCGGATCACCGATCTGCACCAAGGCATCGTCTGGGGCGCCCAGACCGAGGAAACGCGGCTGGACGAGCGGCTGATCAACCGTTTCGACTATGACGGCGACTACGGCACGGTGCTGAACCGCTTCCTGATGCAGGCGGCGGTGGGTTATCCGCTGACCGTACACGGCACCGGCGGTCAGACGCGGGCCTTCATCCACATCCAGGATACGGTGCGCTGCGTCGAACTGGCCCTGGCCAATCCGCCGAAGTCGGGTGAGCGGGTCAAGATCCTGAACCAGATGACCGAGAGCCGCCGCGTGCGCGATCTGGCCGCCATGATCGCGGACATGACCGGCGCCGAGATTCATAACGTTCCCAATCCGCGGCAGGAAGCCGACGAGAACGAGCTGGTCGTCGCCAACGACCAGTTCCGCGAACTGGGCCTCAAGCCGATCACCCTCGCCGAGGGCCTGATGCAGGATGTGACGGAAATCGCCCGCCGTTATGCAGACCGGGCCGACCTGAGCAAGGTGCCCTGCGTGTCGAACTGGAACAGCAAACGCGCCCGGGCGGTGCAGACCGAGCCCACCGTGACCGTTCCGCCCAAGGCTCCGGTTCAAGCGCGGTCGGCCTGACTTCTTGATGTCCGAAGCCCCCTCATCCCTGCTGGTGTTTGGCGGCGGCTGGCTGGGACAGGCCGCGGCGCGCGAGATGCTGAGACGCGGGGGCCGCGCGGCGCTGACCAGCCGCGACGCCGAAACCCGTGCCGCCCTGACCGCTGACGGATTTGTCGCCGTCGATCCGGCGGACGTTGCGGCGCTGGCGGCGGCGGTCGCCGAGGTTTCGGCCATCCTGGTCACCGCCCCGCCCGAGGCCAACGGCTGCCCCGGTCTGAAGGCGTTGCTGCCCGCCATTACGGCCTCCGGGTCATGGCCCGACTGGATCGGCTATGTCTCATCCACGGCGGTCTATGGCGATCGCGCCGGAGGCTGGGCGCTGGAGGACAGCGAACTGAACGCCGCCAGTCTGGAAGGCGCCCGGCGGGTCCGGGCCGAACGCGACTGGCTGGACGCGGGACAGGGCATGGGCCTGACGGTGCAGCTGTTCCGGCTACCGGCGCTTTACGGCCCCGGCCGCTCGCCGCTGGACCGGCTGCGCGATGGCACGGCGCGGCTGGTGAGAAAGCCGGGACAGGTATTCAACCGCATCCATGTCGACGACGCGGTCTCGGGTCTGTTCGCCTCCATGGCGCGGCCACGGCCCGGCGCGGCCTATATCCTGTGCGATGACGAGCCCGCGCCCGCCGATGTGGTGGTCGAAGGAGCCGCCCGGAGGCTGGGTCTACCCGTCCCGCCGGAAGTCGACTGGCATGACCCGTCTGTCAGCGACGCGATGCGGCGCTTCTATCTGGACTCAAAGCGCCTCTCGAACGCCCGCGCCAAGGCGGAGCTTGGATGGCGGCCGATGTTCCCGACCTGGCGTGAGGGGCTGGAGGCGCTGATTGCGACGGAACGCGGAGCGACCTGAGCGGATTGATCGCTCATGATCCACCACCTGTCCCTCGGCACCAACGACGCCGCTCGCGCGCGGCGGTTCTATGATCCCGTGCTTGCGGTTCTCGGTCTTCGGCTGCTCGCAGACCGCGAAGGTTCGCTCGACTACGGCGCCAACCGTTTTCTGTTCAGCCTTGAGAAGCCGAAGGACGGTCGCCCGGCCACGGCGGGCAATGGCGTTCACATCGCGTTTGAAGCGGCGGATCCGCCCGCCGTGCGTGCCTTCTACGAGACAGCCCTGGCTCACGGCGGACGGGATGCGGGAGCGCCGGGCCTGAGGCCGGAGTACGATCCCAACTACTACGGCGCGTTTGTGTACGATCCGGACGGCAACAAGATCGAAGCCGTGACCTTCTCAGCCGAGCCGGAAACCTAGAACGGCAGCAGGTTCCGCTGGCGGCTGTAGGCCATGGTGCCGACGTTGGCGCCGAGACGCAGGCCAACCCCGGTGCGGATCGGGGCCAGGACGATGCCGTCGGCGCGCTGGTAGTTCACTCCCAGACCGCCGACCAGATAGGCCGAGCCTTCCACGCCGGGGTAACGGCGATAGATCATGTCAGGGTGGAACAGGCCGTAGACGAGGGTGAAGACGCGGCTGGCGTTGCCGCCGACATCCCAGCCGATCGATATGCCCTGCCAGAACACCTCCTGCGAGGCCGACAGATCCTTCATGTGCAGGGCACCGCGGCCATAGCGCAGGCCAACACCGGCCGCGCCAGCGCCCTCTTCGCCCGCGATATAGGCGGTCGGGCGGTCGCCCTGTTCGGCGAAGATCCGCTCGATGGCGCCGCCGATGGCCTCGGCGGCGATGCCCAGTTCCCGCGAACCTGCCGCGATCAGCTCGTCCGCCGTATAGGCCTGGGCCTGCTGGTCGGAGGCGATGGGATAGCTGGGATCTGTGGCCTGGCCGTTGGTGGCGCAGGCGGAGAGGCCTGCGGCCCCCGCGGTGGCGGCGAGACCGGACAGGATCATTTGGCGGCGGTGCATGGCGAATCTCTCAGCGCAGGCGGGACAACAGACCGTCGCCGCCTTTTGCGTCAGCCTTGCGGCGGCGAGGTTAACGAGAGATTGCCGCGCCTGCCGACCTATGTCCGCAGCGTCGCGCCCAACTTGCCCGCCGCCGCGACGATGCGCGCCGACAGAGCCTCGATCTCGGCCTCCGTCAGGGTGGCTTCGACCGGCTGGATGACGACTTCCAGCGCCACTGACTTCATACCCTCGGGCACCCCGGCGCCCCGATAGACATCGAACACCCGCACATCTGCGATCAGGGCCTTGTCGGCTCCCGCCACCGCGCGAGTGAGATCGCCGACCGGCTTGCCGTCGTCGAGCACGAAGGCGAAATCGCGTGTCAGGGGCATCAGATTGGCGAGATTGGCGGGGCCGCGCGCCTTGGACTTGGCGCCGCGCGGTTCGGGAACCGCGTCCAGCACGATCTCGAAGGCCAGCATCGGTCCATCGGCGTCCAGCGCCTTGAGCACGCGAGGATGCAGGGCGCCGAACTCGACCATGACGGTCTTGGGACCCAGCTGCAGGCGCGCCGAGCGGCCGGGATGCCACCAGTCGCGGTTCTGGCCCTGAACGAGTTGAAGCGAGCCCACGGGCGCGCCCAGTTCTTCCAGCAGGGCCATCAGGTCGCCCTTCACGCCGAACAGGGCGTCGTCGGCCCCGCCGCCCCAATGACGCGCCGCCCGGGGCGCGATCAGCCCGGCGATGACAGTGCGCTGGCCGGTCGGGCTGTCGTCCAGATAGATGGGGCCGATCTCGAACAGGGCGGCGTCGGCATGGCCGCGCGCGGCGTTGCGGGCGGCGGCCTGACTCAGGTTGGGCAGGGCCGAGGGCCGCATGCAGTCCAGATCGGCGGCGATCGGGTTCTCGACCAGCAGGCGCTCATCGCCACCGCCGAACAGGGCCGCGGTCGACTGTCTGGTGAAGGACCAGGTGACGGCCTCGGCATAGCCCATGGCGGCGAGCGCGCGGCGCGCGCGGCGGACGCGAGCCTGACGGGGGTTCAGCACCCCGCGAGACGGCGCGCCCTGATCGGGCAGCGGGGTCGAGGGCAGATCGTCGAAGCCCTGGATGCGGGCGACCTCTTCCACCAGATCGGCGGGCCCCTCGACGTCGCGGCGCCATGACGGCGGCGTCACGGTCCACGACGCGCCGCGCACAATCTCGAAGCCGAGGCGGGTCAGGATTTCGGCGATGCGGTCGTCGTCCAGCGACAGACCGGTCAGCTGGCCAACGCGGGCCGGGTCGAAGGCGAAGGGCGCGGGGTCGGCCAGCGCCTGCCCGACCACGACAACCTCGGACGGCTCGCCGCCGCACAGGTCGAGGATCAGGCGGGTCGCCAGTTCCAGTCCGGGAACCATGAAGGCCGGATCGACGCCGCGTGCGAACCGGTACTGGGCGTCGGAGCTGATCGTCAGGACGCGGCCGGTCTGGGCCGTGACGATGGGATCGAACCATGCGCTCTCGAGGAAGACGTCGACGGTGTCGTCGGAACAGCCGGTCGATTCGCCGCCCATGACGCCGCCCAAACCGATGGGCCGCTCGCCGGCGGCGTCGGCGATGACGCACATGGTCGGATCGACGGTGTAGGTCTTTCCGTCGAGGGCGATCAGATGCTCGTGCTCGCCGCTATCCCTGGCGACCTGTCCGCCGCGGACCACGATCTCGCCGCCGACCAGTTTGGCAGCGTCATAGACGTGAAGGGGCCGGCAGCGGTCGTAGGCGATCAGATTGGTGACATCGACCAACCGGTTGATGGTGCGCAGGCCGATGGCCGTCAGCCGCTGCTGCAGCCAGTCCGGCGAAGGGCCGTTCTTCACGCCGCGGATCATCCGCCCGGAGAAGGTCGGGCACATCTCCGGCGCCTCGATGCGCACGGTGATCGGCGAGGGATAGCTGCCCGCCACCGGAACGACCGAGGGCGTCTTCAGCTGGCCGAGGCTGGCGGCCGCCAGATCGCGCGCGATGCCGGCCACGCCCAGCCAGTCGGGCCGGTTCGGCGTGACCTCGAAATCGATCACCGGCTCGGCCCCAAAGACACCGGCCGCCGCGGTTCCGACCGTCAGATCGTCAGCCAGTTCCAGAATGCCGTCGCTCTCGTCGGCCAGTTCGAGCTCGGAGGCCGAACACAGCATGCCGTTCGAGACCACGCCGCGCACCGGCTTCTCGACGAGGGTCACGCCCAGACCTGGCACGAAGGCGCCGATGGGCGCATAGATGGTCGTCAGGCCCGCGCGCGCGTTCGGCGCGCCGCAGACGATCTCCTTCATCCCGTCGACGGTCTCGACCTGGCAGACCTGCAGCCGGTCGGCGTTGGGATGGCGTTCGGCGGAGACGATCCGGGCGACCGTGAAGGGGGCAAGGGCGGCGATCGGATCGTGGACCTCCTCCACCTCCAGCCCCGCCATGGTCATGGCGTCGGCCACGGCGGCGATGTCGGCGTCCGTGTCGAGGTGTTCCTTCAGCCAGGAGAGGGTGAATTTCACGCTTCCGGCCCTCCGACCATGGCGTGGAACTGCTTCAGGAACGAGGCCGGCCCGGTGAAGCCCACCATGTAGAAGGCGCTCTGGCGAAAAACGCAGTTCCGGACCGGAATGACGCCGACCACCTTCTGTGAGCCTACCGGAGCCAGCAGCAGATTACGCGTGTCGCCGCCGGCCTCACCCATATTGCAGGCCTCGAACGAGCAGCCGCCGAGCGGCAGCAGTACAGCCGGCCCCTCGAAGCGGCAGTTCACGAAGGTCTTGCCCTCGATCATCGTCGCGCCCTCGCGCGCGTGCTCCGCGAACAGCTGCGGCAACCAGATGTGCATGTCCTCATAGACAGGACCGGCGCCCAGGGCGGTGAGCGGGGGAAGCGGGGAAGCGTTGGTCATGATCAGCTCAGGCCGGTCGCCGGGTTGGGCGCGGCGAAGGCGGAGAAGCCGTAGTGGGCCAGCCACCGGGTGTCGGCGTCGAACATCGGGCGCAGGTCGGGGATGCCATATTTAAGCATGGCCAGGCGATCCACGCCCATGCCGAAAGCGAAGCCTTGGTATTCATCCGGGTCGATGCCGCAGTTGCGCAGCACGTTCGGGTGGACCATCCCGCAGCCGAGGATTTCCATCCAGCTATCGCCCGTGTTCAGCTTCAGCTCGCCGCCCGAACGGTCGCAGCGGATGTCCATCTCGGCCGACGGCTCGGTGAAGGGGAAGTGGTGCGGACGGAAGCGCGCGTCCACGCCGTCCACCTCGAAGAAGCGGGCGACGAAGGTCTCCAGCGTCCACTTCAGGTGGCCCATGTGGATGTCGCGGTCGATGACCAGACCCTCGACCTGATGGAACATCGGCGTGTGGGTGGCGTCGCTGTCCTTACGGAAGGTCCGGCCCGGCGCGATGATCCGGATCGGCGGCTTCTGCGTCATCATGGTCCGCACCTGCACAGGGCTGGTGTGGGTGCGCAGGACCTTGCGCTCGCCGGTCCCGGGGTCGGGCCTGAGGAAGAAGGTGTCGTGCATCTCCCGCGCGGGGTGTTTGGGCGGGAAGTTCAGGGCGGTGAAATTGTGGAAGTCGTCCTCGATATCGGGACCTTCGGCCACGGCGAAGCCCATGTCGGCGAAGAGGGCGATCATCTCGTCCATGACCTGCATGGTCGGATGCACGCTGCCCTTGCGGCGTGGCCGGGCCGGCAGGGTCAGGTCGATACGCTCGGCCTGCAGCCGGACATCCAGTTCCGCAGCTTCCAGCTCCGCCTTGCGGGCGGCGAGCGCCGACGACACCCGGTCGCGCAGGCCGTTGATGACGGGCCCCTGTTCGCGCCGCTCGTCGGGGCTGAGGGCGCCCATGCCCTTCAGCAGGCCCGAGATGGAGCCGGACTTGCCCAGCGACGCCACGCGCAGTTCCTCGACCGCCGCGGCGGTCTCCGCCGAGCCGATGGCGTTGATGAGGTCGAATTCGAGCTGGTTCAGGTCGGTCATGTCGCGCTTCGTCTAGCGGGTGCGGCGCAAAGCAAAAAGCCCCCCGGCGCAAACCGGAGGGCTTTTGCGTCTTCCGTCGCCGGAAAAGCTTAAGCGGTCTTCAGCGCGTCGCGGACCTTGTCGGCGATCGCCTTGAACGCGGCTTCGTCGGCGGCCATCGAGGCGAGGACCTTGCGGTCCAGTTCGATGCCGGCTTCGCCGAGGCCGTGGATGAACTGCGAATAGGTGAAGCCTTCCAGACGGGCGGCGGCGTTGATGCGCTGGATCCACAGGGCGCGGAACGAGCGCTTCTTGTTCCGGCGGTCGCGGTAGGCGTATTGCCCGGCGCGGTCGACCGCGGCCTTGGCCGTGCGGATGGTGTTCTTGCGGCGGCCGTAGAAACCCTTGGCCTGCTTGAGAACCTTCTTGTGCTTGGCGTGGGACGTTACGCCCCGTTTGACGCGAGCCATGTCGCTATCCTTCTTTTGGGTCCCCTACCGCCTCGCGCTCGGCGCTCGGCTACTTGAGGGGAAGCGTTCAAATTCTGGTGGAGATCAGATGCAGGTCCGCGCGCCGATCAGGCGTACGGCATGTAGGATTTGATCTTCTTGGCGTCGGCGTCGGCCATGATGGACGTGCCGCGGTTCTGGCGGATGTATTTGCTGTTGTGGCTGATCAAGCGGTGACGCTTGCCTGCAACGCCGGCTTTCACCTTGCCAGTGGCCGTGAATTTGAAGCGCTTCTTGGCGCCCGACTTCGTCTTAAGTTTCGGCATTTTCACTCTCTTTTTGAGTGGGTCACTGTCCCATCGGGCCTTTTGAGCCGTCAGATCTGAAACCCTGATGAGAACTGCCCAGGCATGCCTGTTCGCCCGGCAGTTCGGTACGCGAAGGCGCGGCTTCTAGGCCAGCCGGCGCTCAAACGCAAGCGGAGTCTAGCGGACGGCCTCCGGAACGGCCGCCGCAGCAGCCTGTCCGCGCCGCAGCGCCCGGCCGGCGTTGATGGCCATCACAGCCGCGGGAATCGTAAGAGCCGCGCCGACGAGGAAGGGCCAGTCGTGACCGACGCCGGAAAACAGCGCGCCGGCGAACATCGGCCCGAAGATTCGGGCAATCGAGCCGGAGGCCATGTTCAGTCCCAGCATCGCGCCCTGCCGGTCTGGCGGGGTGGCCCGGCTGATCATCGCCGAGATGTTCGGCATGGCCATCGACATGCCGCACGCCCCCACCGCCATGATGATCGGAATGCTCCAGCCCTGAACAATCGGCAGGGTCACGGCTCCGAGGTCGAGGGTCAGCGCGGGGAACCACGCGACGGGCGCCAGCACCTGGGCGATCAGCGAGGCTCCGAACAGCAGCATCCCCGTGGCCAGAACCCGGGTCTCGCCGAAGCGGCGCGCCAGCCGCCCGGTCAGAATCCCCTGATTCACCGCCGAGACGATGCCGACGACCATGAAGCTGAGACCCACTTCGCGGGCGCCCCAGGCGTAGCGGCTCTCGGCCCACAGGCCGAAGACGCTCTCCATGGCGGAGAAGCCGGCCATATAGATGAGGGTCACCATCAGCACCCGGGACACCACCGGATTGGCCTGCGCGTCCTTCAGACCCGCGAGGAAGGCGGGACGCGGGGCGGCCGGATCGGCCTTCGCCCGGCTCTCCCTGAGGAAGACCACGACCCCGACGGCAGCCAGGGCGGCCAGACCCGAGGCGACGAAGATCGGCAGCTGATAGCCGAGGTGACCGAGCTGGGGCTGGGTCAGGATGCCGCCCAGTCCCGGCCCGACGATGAAGCCCAGGCCGAAGGCGGCGCCGATCATGCCCATGCGGCCCGCGCGCTCGGCCGGCGGCGTGACGTCCGCGACATAGCCCTGGACCGTCGAGATATTCCCGGCGCCGAGCCCGGTGAACAGCCGCACCGCGATGGCCAGCCAGATGTTGGGCACGAAGGCCAGCGCCAGATAGCCGACGGCGTTGGCGATCAGGGTCATAAGCAGCACGGGCTTTCGCCCGATCCGGTCCGACAGCCGGCCCCAGAACGGCTCGGCGAAGAACTGACCGAGCGAATAGGCGGAGAACATGAGGGTGATCTGCCAGGCCTCGGCGTCGAGCGTCTGGGCGAAGAAGGGCAGCAGGGGCACCACCAGCCCGAAGCCGACCAAATTGATGAAGACGGTGAGGAAAAGCACCATCAGGGCCGGGGCCCGGGGCTTCACATACGACGGTTCGGTCTGGCTCATGGTCCAGCCTTAGCCTGTCGCAGCGCATACGAAAACGCCCCCCCGAACGGCGCCCGGATGCGAGATCTTTGCCCGTCGTCGCTATCGTCGCCTCACTCCGCCGGGTCCACCGGATTGTTCGCCTCAAGGAAGCGGACAGTCTCGACCAGCATTTGGCGGCGGGTCTCGGGCCGGGACAGCCAATGGTCCTCGCCCGGTAATTCCACGAACTCGACAGGCTTGCTGGACCGACGCAGGGCCTCGGCCATGATCCGGCTTTGTTCGATGGGCACCACCGTATCGTCCTTGCCGTGGATCAACAGAAGGGGACTTTCGACCGAGGCCGCGAGATAGACCGGAGACAGCTCGTCCAGCGCCCGGTCATTGAGGCGCGCCGCCCCCATGAACCGGTTCCAGTAGCGTACCGTCTGACTGTCGCGATGGCGCTCCAGCCGCGCCTCCCAGTTGACCATGCGACGCAGGTCCGACAGGCCGCCCACCGACACTCCGCAGCGATAGACGTCGCTATCGAGCGTCAGACCGGCCATCGCCGCATAGCCGCCGTAGCTGGCCCCGACGATGCAGACACGGGCGGGGTCGATGACGCCCTCGGCCGCCAGCCAGCGCACGCCGTCGGACAGGTCTGTCTGCATCTTGCGGCCCCATTCGCCGTAGCCCGCCTCAAGGAAGGCGCGGCTGTAACCGGTCGAGCCCCGGAAATTGGCCTGCAATACGGCATAGCCCCGCGAGGCCAGCGCCTGGGCCCACCAGTCGAAGCCCGCCACGTCCCGGGACGCCGGTCCTCCGTGCGCCAGAACCACGAGCGGCAGACCCGAGGGCTCGGACACTCCCGGCGGCAGGGTCAGATAACCGGGAATCTCCAAGCCGTCCCGGGCGGCGTAGTTGATGGACCGTACGGCGCCTACCTGCTCGGGCCCGATGGCGGGATAGGCGTCCGCCAGGATGTCGGCGACGCCACGATCGAAATCCACCAACTGATACCGGCCGGCCTCCCCCGTATCGGTGAAGACGACAATCCGGTTCAGCGCGTCGTTCCAAGATACCAGTTTCGGGGCCTTGTCCCTGAAGGCCCGTTCGACCGACCGCCACCGACGGGAGGCCTGCGCGTCCAGAAACTCGTACCGGTCGCCGGCTTCTTCCGTGCGACCGCCGCCGATCAGCAGGCGGGTTTGCGGATGATGCACGAGGAAATCCGGATGGTGCTCGAAGGGCAGCCGGCTCCAGTCGCCGGTGTCCACATTGACCTCGAACAGGACGTCCGAAATCCCGGACTCATCATCTTCCGACGCGAGGTCCGGCCGATCGGCGCCGATGACAATGGTGCGGGGCGTGCGGCCCATGCCGTGGAATGTCGGCGTGTCGACCGGCGCATCGATCGTCCAGACCTCGCGGTAGCCCCGACCCTCGGGCAGGCGCAACGACCAGCGGCCGCTCAGCTCGTTATAGCGTCCCATGGCGATGACCTCGCCTTCGCCATCCAGCACATAGTCATCAGTGTTGCGGTCCATGTAGGCAACCGAGCGGCCGCGCCCGGTTCTGAGATCGATGCGGTGAAGACTGATCTGATCGTTCGTGACGTTGACGCCGCGCACGAACAGGGTGTCGCCGTCGCTGGTGCTGCGAACCGAGGCCGGTCCGTAAAGCACCGCCAGCACATCCGGCGTGCGATCCAGCACCTGGATCACTCTCCGGCTCTCCAAGTCTACCACTTGGCCGAAGAACAGCTCCGACCGCGGCACGCCCAGCGAGGCGATGCTGCGCGTTTGCGAGGTGACCACCAAAACCCGGCCTTCGCCAATCCAGCGCAGATCGCGCACCTTGAGGACGCTGATATCCCCGACGAAGAGGTCCTCTCCGTTCGCGACACGGGTGATCGCAAGGGATCGCGTTTCGCCCCTGACGGTGATGCGCGCGATCAACTCGCCGCTGGGCGACAGCTGAATATGCTCGATGGCGGGCGTCGCCCCATATGCCTCAAGGGGCGCAGGCGCGGGAACCTGGGTCCGGGCCCATGCCCCGGCACCTCCCACGTAACACAACGCGGCGATCGCGATGGCGAACGCCTTCATCCCTGACTTGAACACAGCGCGCAGCCTCCCCCTTGCCGAGTACCTTCTCCAACGCGATGGACCCCGGTTGCAAGGGCGCGCGGCCCACACGGCCAAAAAGAAAGCCCCGACCGTTTCCGGTCGGGGCGTTCTGCAATCCTGAAATCGCCTTCGCCTATTTCGGCGCGAGGATCATGATCATCTGGCGGCCTTCCATACGCGGCGCGTATTCAACCTTGGCGATCTCGTCGAAGTCGGCCTGGACCTTGTTCAACAGCTTCATGCCCAGTTCGGGGTGAGCCATTTCACGGCCGCGGAAGCGCAGCGTCACCTTGACCTTGTCACCCTCGTCGAAGAAGCGGTGCATGGCCTTGGCCTTCACCTCATAGTCGTGGGTGTCGATGTTCGGACGGAGCTTGATCTCTTTCAGCTCGACGACCTTCTGGCGCTTGCGCGCCTCGGCCTTCTTCTTCTGCTCCTGGAAGCGGAATTTGCCGTAGTCGAGAATCTTGCAGACCGGAGGCTCGGACGTCGAGACGATCTGAACCAGGTCCATGCCGGCCTCTTCGGCGGCTTCCAGCGCGGCGGACGTCGGCATGACGCCTTGTTTCTCGCCGTTCTGATCAATCAGCAGAACGCGCGGCGCGCGGATATCCTGGTTCATGGGGGGCCCGTCCTTGACGGGCGGCTGGTTCATCGGACGGCGAATGAGCGTCGGTTCCTTGCGTGGAAGAAAAAGCGGAGTTCTGACAGGACGGAGCACGCGACGGTCCGCCGCGCTCCCCTCCAGCGGCCCTATATGACCGCGAAAGGCCTTCTCTTCAAGGTTTGGCGGGACCGCCGGCTCCGATGAAGGCCGTATGCAGGTCGATGACGGCGTCGAAGACACGTTCGGTCGTCAGCGCCTCGATCGGCGCGAACTCGCCGCGGGTCTCATTGGAGGCGGCGGTGCGGGTCTTTGGCCCCCATGGCCCGTACAGCCACCACTCGGTCGGACCGAACAGCCCCAGCGTGGGTCGGCCTGCGGCGGCGGCCACATGCATCAGGCCGGAATCGTTGCCGACGAACAGCGCCGCGCGGTCAATGGCGGCGGCCGAGGCCAGGATGTCGCCCTTGCCCACGAAGTCGATGCCGCGCTTTCCCGCCGCCGCAAGCGCGGGCGCCGCGGGCGGATGATCGCCCGGCCCGCCCACCAGCATGAAGCGCCAGCCGTCGAAACGCGCGTCCGCCTTGAGCATCTCGACCAGACCGCCCCAGCGAGCCGCCGGCCAGCTCTTGCCCGGCTGATGCGCGATCGGCGCCATGGCGATGATGGGTCCCGGCGCCGTCGCCAGTTGGGGGTCGATCACGGCCGCGGCCTCGGCCCGCGCCCGATCGTCGAGGAAGATTTCCGGATCCAGCGGCGCGGCGGCCCCCATCAGACGCGACACCATCTCGACCTTGCGCACCCCGGTCTCCCACGACCGGTTGTAGACGACACGCCGCTTGGCCGGGACCAGATAGCTGAGCGCCGAGCCGCGGATGTCGATGACCAGATCCCAGCGCGTCCCGGCCGCCTGCTTCCACAGGTCGACCCAGTGTCCGGCGAACTTTTTCTTGTCGAGGATGACGACCCGCTCGACACCGGGCGCGGCGCGGAACAGCGGCGCGGGCGGGCGACCGCTTGCGACGGTGATCCGGGCCCCCGGAAGCTGGCGGCCGATCTCGCGGATCACCCCCGACGAGATGACGCAGTCGCCGATGCGGTTCGAGGTGACGAACAGAACCTTCGGGGCGGTCTTGGGATCGGGCACGCGCTTAGGCCTTCGCTAGCTATCCCGGGTTCGCTATCAGTCCGCGACGGTTTTCGCGAGAGGTGGTCATGAGCGACGGCATTCAGCGGCTGCAGCGTCCGGGCGGGGAGACGCTCGCCTTCCGGCGGGTCGAGGGCGAAGGCCCGACAGTCGTCTGGCTCGGCGGTTTCCGCTCCGACATGGAGGGAACCAAGGCCTTGGCGCTGGACGCGGCGGCGCGGGAGCGGGGCTGGAACTACGTCCGCTACGATCATTTCGCCCACGGCCAGTCGAGCGGAGACTGGCGCAAGGCCACCATCGGCCGGTGGCGCGAGGACGCCATCGCCCTGATCGACAGCCTCGGGGGCCCGGTCGTCCCGGTGGGATCATCGATGGGCGGCTGGGTCGCCCTGCTGCTGGCGCTGGCTCGGCCAGAGCGGATGGCGGGGCTGGTGCTGGTCAATCCGGCTCAGGATTTCACCGAGCGGCTGATGTGGCCCGGCCTGGCCGACCACGAGCGGCAGGCCATCCTTCGCGAAGGCGAGACGCTGATTGTCGAGGAAGGGCTCGGCGAATACGTGCTGACGCGCCGCATGTTCGAAGAGGCGAGAGACTGGCTCGTGCTGGACGCCGCCATTCCGGTCGCAACGCCCGTCCATATTCTTCAAGGCCGCGCCGACGACGTGGTGCCGTGGGAGCATGCCGTCCGCCTGGTTGAGCGCCTCACGGGAGGCGACATCCGGCTGGACCTGATCGAGGGCGGCGATCATCGGCTGTCGAGCGCGACTGACGTCGAGAGACTGATCGAAGCGGTTGAACGGATGCGTCTTTCAGCGCTTAGATAGGGTCTGTCCTCCAAGGGAGCCCCCACATGCGCATCCTCACCCTCGCCGCCCCCGTACTGGTTCTTCTCGCTGCCGGTTGCGCTCCGACCGCGCAGGGCAACCGCGCCTACAACGACCTGCAGCGTCTGACCGACGAATGCACCGCTCGTGGCGGCATTATCGCAGCGACCGGTCAACAAACCGGACAGCCGCAGCTCGACAACACCTGCCGGATCGTCGGAGCCTCCCGGCTTCCGAGCGGCAGCTAGTCGGCCTAAAGCAGGGCTGTAATCGCGGCCCTGGCGGCCTCGCCCAGATCCGGCCGTCTCAGCGCCAGAGCGACGTTGGCGCGCAGCAGTCCGATCTTGTCGCCGCAGTCGTGGGTGACGCCGTCGTATTCGACCGCTGTGAACGCCTGATCCTTCATCAGCCGCGCCATGCCGTCGGTCAGCTGGATCTCGCCGCCGGCGCCGCGGGGCTGGTTTTCCAGGATGCCGAAGATTTCCGGCTGCAGGATATAGCGCCCCGAAATCGACAGGTTCGACGGAGCCTCCCCGCGCGGCGGCTTTTCCACCATTCCCTTCATGCGGATGTGGCGGCCGTCCCGGTTCTCGGGGTCGACGATGCCGTATTTGTGGGTCTCGGTCTCGGGCACGGCCTCGACGCCGATGACGTTGCCGCCGACCTCGGCGTACACGTCAGCCAGCTGTTTGAGAGCGCCGGGCTGGGAGTCCACGATCACATCGGGCAACAGCACGGCGAACGGCTCGTCGCCTATGATGTCGCGCGCGCACCAGACGGCGTGGCCGAGCCCCAGCGGCTGCATCTGCCGCGTGAAGCTCATCTCGCCGGCGCTGGCCAGTTCGGCGTTCATCATGTCGAGGATGTCGGTCTTGCCTTTGGCCAGAAGCTGGGCCTCGAGTTCGATCTGGTGATCGAAATAGTCCTCGATCGCGCCCTTGGACCGCCCGGTGACGAAGACGATGTGCTCGATGCCCGCTTCGCGCGCCTCTTCCACGATGTAGCTCAGGATGGGCCGGTCGACGACATTCAGCAGTTCCTTGGGCGTCGTCTTGGTGCCCGGGAGGACCCGGGTGCCGAGCCCGGCGACGGGCAGAACGGCCTTGCGGAGGCGGCGGCTGTGAGCGGTCATGCGAAGTCCTGAACAGCGAGGTCGGGCAGCCTAACGCATATGCAGCCCGAAGCGATCACTCGACGGTGACAGACTTGGCCAGATTGCGCGGCTGGTCCACGTCCGTGCCCTTCTGGACGGCCGTGTAATAGGCCAGCAGCTGCACCGGGATGGCGTAGATCAGCGGCGCGATCAGGGAGTGGCATTCCGGCGCATCGACGCGGCGGATGCCGGCGCCGTGCGGATCGGGCGCGGACTTCGGCGCGATCATGATGACCGGCCCGCCGCGCGCAGCGACTTCCTGCAGGTTGGAGGCGGTCTTCTCGAACACTTCGTCCAAGGGGGCCAGGGCCACGATCGGCGTGAGCTCGTCCACCAGGGCGATCGGTCCGTGCTTCAGCTCGCCGGCGGCATAGCCCTCGGCGTGGATGTAGCTGATCTCCTTCAGCTTCAGCGCGCCTTCCATGGCCAGCGGGAACATGGCGCCGCGGCCGAGGAACAGGACATCGGTCGCCTTGGCGATGTCGTGGGCGACAGCCTTCAGGTCGTCTTCCATGGCCATGGCTTCCGCGATCAGGCGCGGGGCCTCGAAGAGGGCCTTGACCAGTTCGGCCTCGCGCACGGCGTCGATATGGCCGCGCTGGACGCCGGCGGCGACGGCGAGGGCCAGCAGGGCCGCGACCTGGGCGGTGAAGGCCTTGGTCGAGGCGACGCCGATCTCGGGACCGGCGTGGGTCGGCCACAGATGGCCGGCCTCGCGCGCCATCGAGGACGAGTGAACGTTGACCAGGGCGGCGGTCTTCAGCCCCTTGGCCTTGCACCAGGACAGGCTGGCGAGAGTGTCGGCGGTCTCGCCCGACTGGCTGACGGCGACGGCCAGCGTACCGGGCGTGAGGGCCGGATTACGGTAGCGGAACTCCGAGGCGATCTCCACGTCGCAGGGCAGGTTGGCCAGCTTCTCGAAGGCATAGCGGCCGATCTGGCCTGCGTAAAAAGCGGTGCCGCAGGCGACGATCTGGACCCGGTCAATGGCGGCGAAGTCGGCGGAGTCGGTCTTCGCCTTGCCGTTCACGAAGTCGAGGTAGTGCGACAGGGTGTGCTGGACGCTGTCGGGCTGCTCATGGATTTCCTTCTCCATGAAGTGCCGGTACTCGCCCTTTTCGACCAGGGCAGAGGAGGCCGAAACCTGCACGATCGGCCGCTCGACGGCTGCGCCGGTCACGTCGAACATGCGCGCGCCGTTGCGGTCGACGCCGACGTAGTCGCCCTCTTCCAGATAGCTGATCTTCTGGGTGAAGGGCCCGACCGCCAGGGCGTCGGATCCCAGATACATCTCGCCCTCGCCCCAGCCGACGACCAGCGGACTGCCGCGCCGGGCGCCGAGGATCAGTCCATCCTCGCCCTCGATCAGCACCGCCAGCGCATAGGCGCCCGTCAGCCGGTCCAGGACGGTCTTGAAGGCAACCAGCGGGTCGTTGGCGCGGTCCAGTTCGCGGTCCAGCAGATGGGCGACGACCTCGGTGTCGGTCTGACTTTCGAACACATGGCCGTCCGCGGCCAGTTCGGCCTTCAGCTCGGCGAAATTCTCGATGATGCCGTTGTGAACCAGCACGACGCGGCCGGCCTTGTGCGGGTGGGCGTTGGCGGTCGTGGGTGCGCCATGGGTGGCCCACCGCGTATGGCCGATGCCGATGGTGGCGTTCAGCGGATCGGCGGCCAGCACCGCCTCCAGCTCGCGGATCTTGCCCTTGGCGCGGCGCCGTTCGATCTGTCCGTCGACCAGGGCGGCGACACCCGCGGAGTCGTAGCCCCGGTATTCCAGCCGCTTCAGGCTGTCGATCAGACGGGGAACCGCCGGGCCGACGCCCGTCACACCAATGATGCCGCACATGGATAAGTCCCTCGGATGTCTGCCTTTCCACGCTTTGCGCGCGGACGGGTAACGGTCTAAGCCGGGCCCGGCTGTCTGGCGTGGGTGTAGGCGACAGCGGCCCCGATTTGCACCTAAAAAGCGGTTTCGCAAGGTTTCTGCGACCGCGACGAGAGGAAGACGACCCTTGGGCGAGAGACGCTATTTCGGCACGGACGGCATTCGCGGACGCGCCAACAGTCATCCCATGACGCCCGAAGTGGCGCTGCGGGTCGGGCTGGCGGCGGGGCGGATGTTCATGTCGTCCGACGATCGCCGGCACCTGGTGGTGATCGGCAAGGACACCCGGCTGTCGGGCTATATGATCGAGCCGGCGCTGGTCGCGGGCTTCGCCTCTGCCGGCATGGACGTGCTGACCTTCGGACCGCTGCCGACGCCCGGCGTGGCCATGATGACCCGGTCTATGCGGGCCGACATTGGCGTGATGATCTCGGCCTCGCACAACGCCTATCTGGACAACGGCATCAAGCTGTTCGGCCCCGACGGCTACAAGCTGTCGGACGAGGTCGAGCTGAAGATCGAATCCATGATGGACGAGGCGCTGGACGCCGGCCTTGCCCCGCCGGATCAGCTGGGCAGGGTCAAGCGGATCGACGACAGTCAGGCCCGCTACATCGAGATCGCCAAGGCCAGCTTCCCCAAGGGGCTGAGCCTGCAGGGCCTGCGCATCGCCATCGATTGCGCCAACGGCGCCGGCTACAAGGTCGCCCCCACGACGCTGTACGAACTGGGCGCCGAGGTGTTCCCGGTGGGCGTCGAGCCGAACGGTCTGAACATCAACGCCAACTGCGGCTCGACCTATCCGCAGACACTGGCCGAGGCGGTGAAGACCCATGGAGCGCACATCGGCATCGCCCTGGACGGCGACGCCGACCGGGTCATCATCTGCGATGAGAAGGGTCAGATCGTCGACGGCGACCAGATCATGACCATGGTGGCGCTGGACTGGGCCAGGCGGGGCCTGCTGGTCGGCGGCGGGGTGGTCGCGACCGTCATGTCCAACCTCGGGATGGAGCGCGCCCTGAACGCCGCCGGCCTGACGCTGGAGCGGACCCAGGTCGGCGACCGCTATGTCATGGAGCGGATGCGTCAGGGCGGCTTCAACATGGGCGGCGAACAGTCGGGCCACATTATCCTGCACGACTACGCCACCACTGGCGACGGCTTGATGTCGGCGCTGCAGGTGCTGGCGGTCCTGGTCGAGAGCGGCCGGTCGATGAGCGATCTGGCGCGTCAATTCGAACCCGTGCCGCAGCTGCTGGAGAACGTGCGGTTCACGACGGGCAAGCCGTTGCAGGACGCCGGGGTCAAGGCGGCCATCGCCGCGGCCGAGGCGCGGCTGGACGGGGCGGGACGTCTGCTGGTGCGGCCGTCGGGCACCGAAAAGCTGATCCGGGTCATGGCCGAGGGCGACGACGCCGCGCTGGTGAAGTCTGTCGTGGCTGATGTGGTCGCGGCGGTGAAGGCGGCAGGCTAGGCCTGCGGCGGTCCGGGACCACCAAGGCGGCTGTCGGCTTCTAGCCGAACCTGTTTCGACCCTCGGTCCCGCGCATCGCCAGCATCACGATCAGGCTCACCAGCGCGATCATGTAGACGAGGTTATTCAGGAACAGCAGGCCGAACAGGCCGAAGTTCGGCTCCGCCTCGCCTTGCATGGTCTGGTCCATGAGCATGGGCAACACCGTCACGCCGATGATGAGGAAGGGCACGGGCAAGAGGCCCCAGTAGGCCCGCAGGTTCCGGTCGTGCAGTCGCCGCGCCACCGCCGCCCCCAGCAACAGAACCATCGATCCCACCATCAGCCACAGTCCGGCGAAGAACAGGGTGAAATCAGGAACCGGGGCCTCAGGATGCCCTCCGTCTATCTGGATCGAATACTGGCCCGGAGAAGAGTGCACGGTCGCCGCATCCGGATGGGCGGCTGCGAAGGCGGACAAGTCCGTGAACAGCGCATTCGTCCAGGCCCCGATGCAGACGCCGAAGACGAGAAAGACAAGGGCGAACACCACGCCGGCATAGGGCCAGAACTGGCCGCGCGTGTCCCGGCCCGAGAAGCGCGTCAGGTTGCGGAAACCGCGGATGATCGGATTGGCCAAGTCGTTCCCCCCGGAGCTGGACGGCGGTGACCCTAGGATGAGGTGCCGTCCGACGCCAGCGTCTCCACCAGCCCTTCCACGCGCTTGCGGATGTCGGGCACGGCCGTCGTTTCCCAGAAGGACGCGAACGCCGGCGGCCCCAGCACGAACAGGCGATCATCCGGCGTCCCGTCAGCCCCGATCGCCCGCCCGTCCGCGGTCAGGTCCAGCCCGAGGCCCAGGGGTTCGAGCCGCAACCGTCCCTCGGCGAGCAGGGCGGCTGTGAGGGGCGTCTGCGCGGCCGCATGGCCCGGCCCGGTGCAGTCGATCAGCCAGGCCGCGGTCAGGGGCGGTTGCTGCGAGCCGTCCCGCGGCCGCCAGTGGACCGTGACGCTGTCCGCCTCCGCATCAATCCGGTCGACCCGACCCGCCGAGACATCAAGGCGGCCCGCGGCTTCCAGCCTGTCCATCGCCTCGTCGATCTCAGGCGCGATCCGATGGCGGTGCACGTCCCACCACGGCCGCAGATGGCGCAACCAGCGGGCGCGGGTCCTGGGCTCCGCTTCCGTCCAGAGCTGCGCGGTGCGGGGCCGAAGCCCCTCCATGACTCCGCGCCAGCTGCCGGTCTCGACCGCGAGCCGTCGGGCCTCGGCCAGCTGCTCCGACGGCGACGCTTCCAGAAGGATGACGGTCGGCGGCGTTGGCGAGTCATGATGCTCGCCATGGGCCCTCGGCGTTAGCCCACGCCGCGACAGCACCCTGATCCGACCGGTGCGGCCGTTGGCGTCGAGCCACACGACCATGTCCACCATGGTCAGGCCCGAGCCGAGAATGACGACCTCGTCCTGTGGTCCGATCTTCTCCAGCGCGCCCGCAGCCCACGGATCGGGGATGATCCGCCGCGAACTGTTCGGCGCAGTCTTCGGCGCCGGATTGCCCGTCGCCAGCACTACGGCGCGCGCCGCGATCCGCCGGCCGTCTGCGAGCCTGACGCCGTCCGCTTCCACAGCCGTCGCCTCGCCGGTGGCCAGTTCGATGCGGCCGGGATGCGCCAGTCGGACGGCGTTCAACCGGTGCTGCAGGTATTCCCCGAAATAGCGCCGGGGCGCGAAACCGTCCGGGTCGGCGCGCCAGCCCGCGCTGTCCCTGAGCCATTCGACAAAATCATCGGGCCGGCCCTCGACCGCGCTCATCCGGTTGGCCCGCACGTTCAGCAGATGGCCTTCGAAGGGCGTGGAATAGGCCAGTCCCGGGCCGAAGGCCCCGGTCCGGTCGATCAGCACCGAGGCGACGCCGCATTCGGCCAGACGAGCCGCCAGCATCGCGCCCGAAAAGCCGCCGCCGATGATGGCGATACGGCCTTCGGTTTCAGTGCTGGCCGGTCCGGTCATCGCCGGGTCAGTCCCGCTGGACGCACATGGCCACGCCCATGCCGCCGCCGATGCACAGGGTCGCCAGACCCTTGCTGGCGCCGCGCCGCTTCATCTCGTGCAGCAGGGTCGTGAGGATGCGGGCGCCGGACGCGCCGATGGGATGGCCGATAGCGATGGCGCCGCCGTTGACGTTGACCTTCTCGGCATCCAGCCCGAGCTCGCGCAGGACGCACAGGCTCTGGGCCGCGAAGGCCTCGTTGGACTCGACCAGATCGAGGTCCGCAACAGTCCAGCCGGCCTTCTCCAGCGCCTTCTTCGAGGCCGGGATCGGGCCTGTGCCCATGACCGCCGGATCGACGCCCGCCGTGGCCGAGGAGACGATGCGGGCGAGGACCTCAAGGCCCCGGGCTTTGGCTTCGTCGGCGCTCATGAGGACGAGGGCGGCCGCGCCGTCGTTGAGGCCCGAGGCGTTGGCGGCGGTGACGGAGCCCTCTTTCGTGAAAGCGGGGCGCAGCTTCTCCATGGCCTCAAGGGTCGCGCCGTGGCGGATGTGCTCGTCCTTGTCGACGACGATGTCGCCCTTTTTGGAGGCGATGGTCACCGGGACGATCTCGTCGTCGAACCGACCCGCCTTCTGCGCCGCCTCGGCTTTTTGCTGGCTCGATACGGCGAAGGCGTCCTGATCGGCGCGGCTGATTTGGAACTTGTCCGCCACATTCTCGGCCGTCTGGCCCATGTGATAGCCGTTGAAGGCGTCCCACAGGCCGTCCCGGATCATGGTGTCGATCAGCGCCAGGTCGCCCATCTTCTGTCCGGTGCGCAGATGTTGGGCGTGCGGCGCCTGGCTCATGCTCTCCTGACCGCCTGCGACGACGATCTTCGCGTCGCCGAGCGCGATCTGCTGGGCGCCGATGGCCACGGCGCGCAGGCCCGAGCCGCAGATCTGGTTCAGGCTCCAGGCCGCCGTCTCCTTCGGAATGCCCGCTCCCATGGCGGCCTGCCGCGCCGGGCCCTGACCCGCCGCCGCCTGCAGGACGTGGCCCAGGATCACCTCATCCACATCAGCGGCGTCGACGCCCGCCCGCTCCAGCGCCGCGCGGATGGCGACCTCGCCCAGCTTCGACGCCGGCAGGCTGGACAGGCCGCCGAGGAAGGAGCCGACCGGCGTGCGCGCGGCGGAGACGATGACGACGTCGATAGACATACAAACCTCTGGAACTCGGCCTCGGCGGGGGAGCGCGGGCCATGGATGCGAAACCTCGACCCCTGATGTGGTCGTCCGGCCGCGCGATACAAATCGTGGCGTTTCTGCCGCATCCCGAGGCCTTCGTCACGTCTGGCGGCGCTGTTCATCGCATGGTCACCGCCCAAGGCCCATATTCAGGGAACAAACCCGGCCAGAAAGGCTTGATGGGGCCATGCTCACGCGTCTGAAACAGGTGTTCGTCAAGGTCTGCGAGCCGGACGAACTGGACATGGCCGAACACTATCGCTCGCCCGCCGAGAAGACCGCCGATCTGGTCGTTCACGTCGTCGGCCTGACCCTCGCCGCCGTCGGCGGGATCGTGCTGGCGGTGCTGGCGGCGATGTACGTCGGCATCGGCGCTGTGGCTGCGACCGCGACCTACGCCCTGTGCCTGATCGCCATGCTGACCGTTTCGACAATCTACAACCAGACCCGCCCCTGCGCCGCGCGGCCGATCCTGCGCCGCATGGACGAGGCCGCGATCTTCCTCATGATCGCCGGCAGCTACACCCCCTTCACGACCCAGCGCTTTGAAGGCGCATGGTCGATCGGCTTCACCCTGCTGGTCTGGACCATCGCCATCGCCGGGGTGGGGGCCAAGCTGGTGGCGCCGCGCATTTCCGACGCCTTCTGGGCCGGGGTCTACGCCCTGTTCGGCTGGCTGGCCGTGATCGCGCTGAAGCCGATGATGGACACCGTCCACCCGATCGCCCTGGGCCTGCTGGTGCTGGGCGGGCTGATCTACACCGCCGGCGTCTTCGTCTTCATCAGCCCGAAGGTGAAGTTCCGCCGGGCCATCTGGCACGGCTTCGTCGTCACCGGCGCGACCGTCCACTGGGCCGCTGTGCTGGTCGGCGTCGTCCTTGCCCCCGCCGCCGTGGGCGTCGGCTAGACATTCCCGTCCGCAGCGCAGCATAGTGCGGCGTTGCAACAGGAACGAGGATCGCGCGTGGCTGACAGGAAGTCCGGAGCCGGCGAAACCGTCGTCATCAAGAAGTATGCGAACCGCCGCCTCTACAACACGGCGACCTCGGCATACGTGACGCTGGAAGACCTCGCGAAAATGGTGCGCGAGGGGACCGAGTTCGTGGTCTTCGACGCCAAGACCAATGACGACCTGACCCGCCAGATCCTGACCCAGATCATCTTCGAGGAAGAGAGCCGGGGCGAAGCCCTGCTGCCCGTCCAGTTCCTGCGCCAGCTGATCGGCTTCTACGGCGGCCAGATGCAGGGCGTGCTGCCCAGCTATCTGGAGATGTCGCTCGATAATTTCAGCCGCCAGCAGGAGCAGATCCGCGGCCAGTTTTCCAAGGCCTTCGGCGCCGCGCCGGGGGCCGGGCTGATGGACGAGGCGGTCAAGCGCAACATGGCCATGTTCAGCGAGGCCATGAAGATGTGGCCCGGCTTCGGCGCCCTGACGCCCGGCGCCATGGCTGCGGCGTCGGCCGCTGCGAAGCCCGAGCCCACGCCGGCGCCGGCCGCCGATCCGCTGGCGGAAATGCGCCGCCAGATGGACGAGATGCGCAGCCAGATCGATAAACTGTCCCAGCCTCCCGGCAAGGGCGGCTGACATGGGCGACGAGATCCGCGCCGTGGGTCCCGTCGAGCGCCGCGAAGACCGCCGCTCGGCCGAACGGCGCGCCGCCGAGCGCCGGGCCGTCGCCGAGTCACGCGCGCTGACGGTTACGGAGTTCGAGGCCGAGCCTGCCGAGCCCCCGGCAAGACCTGCCCCGACGCCCGCGTCTGACGCCGGGGCGACGGCCTTCGCCGCCCAGATGATCGGCCAGGAGGGGCAGCGACGGGGCCTCAAGGGCGGCCCGCCCGTGCTGGACGCGGCCCGGTCGACCTATCTGGAAACCCGATATTCGGGCGCCGACGAGCGCCGTCCGCGGCCGGGCAAGGCGGAAGACACCGACGTCTGATCCCGCGGCACGGTCCTTGCTGAACGAGAGGTCTTCAAGCCTCGTTCGGGACCGCCGCCATGCTGACCTTCCTCACCCGCACCGTCGACGTGACCGTCGTCGCGCTGATTTTCGTGGCGTTTTCCTGATTTTCAAAGACCGGGCAGGCTGAAGCGCCCTTTCGGCGTGAACCGGAAAGTGTGGAAGGCGTGCGGAGCGCCGGGCCTGCGCCCGGAGTTCGTTGTGGGTAACCGTTTCGACGCAGACAGACGCTCCGCGTGGAGATTTGACGGAAGCTTGCGTCCGGTGGCGGTCTTATCGCCTTACCGCAGCGCCTCCGGCGGGCGGGCCGTGCTTGCGACACGGTCCCCGGACCGGACGAGTATCCCCCTCGTCCCTGACATCCCTGACGTCTTCTGACGTTCCGAGGCCCCCGGGCGAACGCCTGCCTTGCGTTGGCAGGCCGGAACCGGATCCCGCTTCTCCACATCCCGCCGCCAGATCACGCAAGGCCTCTGCGCCTCCCCTACGACGGGACGGGAGGAGTGTCGCACGGGGCGGGACCAAGGCTATGAAATGACGCTGCCGGTTCGGAAATCCGGCGCGATGTCAGCGGGTTGGCTTGCACAATCTGTCTGGCTGGCGGTTTATTGTTCGCACTGGAAAACATCGTGCATCCCCGCGAAGGCGGGGACCCAGGCTTTTTTGCCTCGCCGCCGGCGCCAAGGTTTGCGCTGGTTCATTCAGACAGTCCGGCCGCCGCTCAAACCTGGGTCCCCGCCTTCGCGGGGATGCACGGATGAGGGGGCGGGCGCCCCGGATGACGAAGGAGGGAGCGGGTTGCCCGACCCTCACCCCCCGCTGGCGAAATCGAGGTCCTTGCGAGCGGAGATGATGGTGACGATGAAGCCGGCGAGGACGTCCAGCATGACCATGGTCAGGATCAGGAAGAAGGTCGAGGTGGCGAAGCCCTTCATCAGCAGGAAGGCCACCAGGCAGATGACGAACAGGATCATCGACAGGGCGTGATTGACGATCGCCACCTTCTGGCTGGACGTCGATTTGAGCAGCTCGAAGAACAGCAGGATCAGCGACAGGAACAGGATCAGGTCGCCGACGCCAATGTTCCAGCCGGCGCCCGACACCATCGGGATCGAGAACAGGGGATCGCGCAGGGCTTGCTCGGCCGCCACAATCCCCCCGGTTCCGGCGACCCCGAACAGGATGACGATGGCGTAGATAATCACCGGGATGAAAAGCAGCGGGATGGCGATCAGCATGGTCGGCTCCATCGTCGGCGGCGGGCTTAACGGCTCCGCTTGTTAACGATGCATAACCCGGTTCGATCCGTTCAGCTACGCTTGCCCGAACGCGCTTTCAGAACTCGCTGATAGCGCCGGGCCGCCGCGAGCGGGTCTTCAGCCACATCACGCCCAGCAAATCGGACAGGGAGGCCATCAGCCGCCCCCAGTTGGTGTATTTCGACTGGCCGGTCTCGCGGTGGCGATGGTCGACATTCAGGTAGCGGTTTTCATAGCCCTCGCGGATCATCAGCGCCGGCAGGTAGCGGTGGATGTGATCGAAGTACGGGAGACGCAGGAAGACATCGCGGCGGAAGGCCTTGAGCCCGCAGCCGGTGTCGTCGGCGTCGTCGCCCAGCAGTTTGCGGCGGATGCGGTTGGCCCACAGCGAGGCCTGACGCTTGGCGCCGGAGTCCTGCCGCTTCGCACGGACGCCGCCGACCAGGGCCACCGAGGGGGGCGAAGCCGCCAGCAGGTCGGCCAGTTTCGGCGCGTCGGCGGGCGGATTCTGGCCGTCGCCGTCGAGGGTCACGACAATGGCGCCGCGGGCGGCCAGAACGCCGGTGCGCACGGCGCGGCTCTGGCCCGCGTTCGAGCCGTGGGCGAGCACGCGCAGGGCCGGTAGTTCGACCATCAGGCCGCGCAGTTCGGCCAAGGTGCTGTCCCGCGAGGCGTCATCGACGAAGACCATCTCGTACGACCGGCCGGCGAAGGCGGCGGCGATCTCGCGCGCCAGCGGACCGGCGGCGCCCTCCTCGTTGTGGACCGGGACGACGACGGAGATGTCGGGGGCGGCTTCGTTCATTCCCGTTCTCTAGCCGGTTTCGGTCAGATGGGGGAGATGGGCGGCGGCCACCGGAATCCGTGCATCCCCGCGAAGGCGGGCACCCAGGTTTGAGCGGCAACCAGACTGGCTGAACCGACCGGCGGTGGGTCCAACACCTGCGGTGAGGCTAAAGCCTGGGTCCCCGCCTTCGCGGGGAAGCACGGAGTTGTTGGGCGCAAACCATGGGACGCACCGAAACGCCGTGTTAGGAAGATGAACATGACAGGCGCCGACTTCGACAGATACATCGCCGGATGGCGGGGCCCCGTGCTGGCGGCGCTGATCGCCCTGTTCGCGGGCCTGCCGGTGCTGATGCTGCTGCCGCCGCTGGATCGCGATGAAAGCCGCTACGCCCAGGCCACGTCGCAGATGCTCGAGAGCGGCGACTATGTCGACATCCGCTATCAGGACGAGCCGCGCTGGAAGAAGCCGGTCGGCATCTACTGGATGCAGGCCGTCGCGGTGGCCGTGACGTCCGACGTCGAGAACCGGGACATCGGGCCCTACCGCATCCCGTCGCTGCTGGGCGCCATGCTGGCCGCCGCCGCCTGCGCATGGGCCGGGGCGGCGATGTTCGGACAGAGGGCGGGCTTCCTCGCCGGTGCCATCATGGGGGCCAGCTTCCTGCTGTCGACCGAGGCGGGGATCGCCAAGACCGACGCCATGCTGTGCGGGGCGGTGACCCTGGCCATGGCGGGGCTGGCGCGCATCTATCTGGCGGCGAAGGCCGGGGAGGCGCCGCGAAGACCGTGGAAGCTGGCCTTCTGGCTCGGGCTGGGCCTGTCCATCCTGATCAAGGGACCGATCGGCCTGCTGATCATCGCCCCGGCCATACTGGCGCTGTCGGTCTGGGACCGCGACGTGTCGTGGCTGAAGCGTCTCGGCTGGGGCTGGGGCCTGCCGCTGGTGGCGCTGATAGTAGGGCCGTGGGCCATCGCCATCACCATCGCCACCGACGGCGGCTTCTGGCGCGAGGCCATCGGCGGCGATCTGGCGCCCAAGGTGGCGGGCGGCGACGAGGGCCATGGTGTGGCGCCGGGGGCCTATCTGCTGATGGCGCCCATCCTGTTCTTCCCGGCGACCCTGCTGCTGGCCGCCGCGGTTTCGACGGGCTGGCGCCATCGGGCCGAGCCGGCGATCCGCTTCCTCGTCTGCTGGGTGGTTCCGGCCTGGATCATCTTCGAACTGACGCCGACCAAGCTGGCCCATTACACCCTGCCGACGTTCGGCGGTCTGGCCCTGCTGGCCGCCGCCGCCACAACGCGGCCGATCGGCAGGATATCGCGCTATGTCGGGGTGGGGCTGACCCTGTTCGTGGGCGGGCTGCTGTCCGTGGCCATGGTCTATCTGCTGACCGAATACGGCAAGTCGACTGCCCAGACATGGGCGACCCTGACCATCGTCTTCGCCATCCTGGCCAGCCTGATCGGGGCGTTCCTGATGATGCACCGGGCGGCGGTGACAGCGCTGCTGGTGTCCTTGACGCTGGGCGTGCTGGCTCACGCCGCCCTCGCCGGCACGCTTAGGCAGCTGCGGCCGCTGGCCGTCGCGCCGCAGCTGGAGAAGGTGCTCGAGCGGGCCGATCTGCATCCGCGTCAGGGCCGGGCCGGGCCGGTGGCCATCACCGGCTTCCATGAGCCCAGCTTCGTCTTCCTGACCGGCAAGGACACGGAACTGACCGACGCGGCGGGCGCCGCGCGCGCCCTGGCCGAGGGCCGGCCCGCCATCGTCGAGGAGCATGACGCCGACGCCTTCCGCGAGGCCGCCGCCGCGCTGGGCGTCGCCGGCCGCGCCGTCGGCGAGGTCAACGGGCACAACTATTCCAAGGGCGACGACGTCAGCCTGACCGTCTACGCCCCGCCGGGCGTGGCGCCGGCGGCGGTTCCTGCAAGATGAGCCGCAGCATCACCATCGTCGAGGTCGGTCCCCGCGACGGGCTGCAGAACGAGAAGGCGGTGCTGGAGCCCGCCGTCCGTGTCGAACTGGTGCAGCGGCTGGAAGCGGCGGGCGCGCGGCGGATCGAGGCCGTCAGCTTCGTCCATCCGAAATACGTGCCGCAGATGGCCGGCGCCGAAGAGGTCATGGCCGCCCTGCCGAAGGTCGCAGGGCGCAGCCGGATCGGCCTGGTGCTGAACGGCAAGGGTTATGACCGGGCGCTGGGCTCGGCGGTAGACGAGGTCAATGTGGCCATGTCGGCGACCGACGGCTTCGGGCTGAAAAACCAGGGCCTGACCGTCGACCAGCAGGTGCAGATGCTGGCGGACATCGTAGCCGGACGCGCCAACGCCGAAGGAACGCCGGGGGCGACGCCGTCGCTGTCCGCCACCCTGTCGTGCGTCTGGGGCTGTCCGTTCGACGGCGAGGTGTCGACGGACCAGGTCGCCGATCTGGTCGGGCGCATCGCCGAACTGGGCGTGGCGGAGATCGCCCTGGCCGACACCATCGGCGTCGGCGATCCGTGGAACGTGACGCGGAAGGTCGAGGCCGCCCGCAAGGCCGCGCCCGACGCGACCCTGCGCCTGCATTTCCACGACACGCGCAACACCGGTCTGGCCAACGCCTATGCCGGCGTCGAGGCGGGCGTCGATGTGCTGGACGCCTCGGTCGGCGGTATTGGCGGCTGTCCTTTCGCGCCCGGCGCCACGGGCAATATCGCCACCGAGGACCTCGTCTATATGCTGGAGCGCGCGGGTTTTTCGACGGGCTACAACCTCGACGCCCTGATCGGGACCGCTCGCTGGATCGGCGAGAAGATCGGGCGGCCGGCGCCGAGCGCGCTCAGCCGTGCGGGCGGATGGCCGAAGGGCTGACGGCGCTTTTCAGCAACTGCTCACATTTCGCTCATGCCATGCGGGGACGCCTGTTCCATCGTCGAACGATCGATGCCGAGGGGAGAGACGACAATGAACGTGACGAATGAAGATCTGGACCAGCTGTGGAAGGCCCTGCGCATGCTGGGCTGGGGCGCGGTGGCCCTGATCATGACGGCGCCTCTGGTCGCCATGCAGTTCACCAGCGAGGTCAACTGGACCGTCAGCGACTTCGTCTTCGCGGGTGTCATGCTGATCGGCGGCGGGGCCGTGATCGAGCTTGTCGCCTGGCGCGTGCTCAATCCGGTTATCCGGATCGGCTTCTCGCTGTTCGTCATCGCCGTGGTGGCCCTGATCTGGATCGAGGGCGCGGTGGGGATCTTCCACTGATGGGAGCGGTTCTGAAGACGGCCGACCGGCCGGCGCGGCTGGCGCGGCTGGCGCGGTGGATGAGGGCGGTGGTCTGGGGCGGGGCGATTTTCGCCTGGCTCGTGCCGGTGGTCGCCAAGCTGACGGTTGGCCTGCCGTGGACGACGTTCGACTTCGTCCTTTGGGCTGTGATGCTGCTGGTCGCCGCCGGGGTTTGCGAGATTTCGCTGAGGCTGTCGGGAAAGCTGGCCTACCGGGCGGGGGTGATCGTGGCCGTCGGGACCAGCTTTCTGATCACCTGGTCGAATCTGGCCGTGGGGATCATCGGCAACGAGAACAATCCACTGAACCAGATCTTCTTCGTCGTCATCGCCATGGCGATCGTCGGCGCCGGGCTGGCGCGGTTCCGGGCGAGAGGCATGGCGGCGACGATGGCCGTGACGGCCGCCGCTCAGTTCGGCACGGGCTTCATCGCCCTGCTGGACGAGAAGATCGTGTTCGGCATTGTCACGGTGTTCGCGCTGGGCTGGCTGCTCTCGGCCGCCCTGTTCCGTGAGGCCGCCCGGGCGGAGACGCAGGCCGCCTAGAGGTTCAGCAGGGCCGGGTCGCCGCCCTGGGCGGAGATGTTGTTGCTGATGGCCTTTTCGGAGGCGTAGCGGATCAGGCTGTACGGACCGCCGGCTTTCGGGCCGGTGCCGGACAGGCCCTCGCCGCCGAAGGGCTGGACGCCGACCACCGCGCCGATGATCGAGCGGTTGATGTAGACGTTGCCGGCCGGGACCAGACGGGTGACCTCCTCGGCGAAGGCCTCGATGCGGCTGTGGACGCCGAGGGTCAGGCCGTAGCCGCGCTGCGCCAGTTTGGACGCCGTCTCCTTGAGCTTGGACGGCTCGTAGCGGCAAACGTGCAGGATGGGGCCGAAGACCTCGCGCTCCAGATAGTCGGGGGTCGGGATCTCGGCGATGGTCGGGGCGAACAGGTGGCCCTTGTCCGAGCCGGCGGGCAGTTCGGCGCGGGCGACGATCTTCGCGTCGCCGCCGAGGCGTTCGAGGTGGGCGTCGAGCATGCCCTTGGCGTCGGCGTCGATGACGGGGCCGATGTCGGTGGCGGGGTCGGAGGGGTCGCCCACGACCTGGGCGGCGAGCGCGCCCTTGAGGCCCTCGATCAGGGCGTCGGCGGCGTCATGCGGCACATAGAGCAGGCGCAGGGCCGAGCAGCGCTGGCCCGACGAGCCGAAGGCCGACAGGATGACGTCGTCGATGACCTGTTCCTTCAGCGCCGTGGTGTCGACGAACATGCCGTTCAGGCCGCCTGTCTCGGCGATGAAGGGGATGATGGCGCCCGGACGGGCCGCCAGCGCCTTGTTGATCATGGTCGCCGTGTCGGTGCCGCCGGTGAAGGCGACGCCGTCGACGCCCGGATGGCTGACGAGGGCCGCGCCGACGGTCTCGCCGCGTCCGGGGACGAGGGCCAGCAGGTTCGGGTCCAGACCGGCTTTGTAGTAGAGGCGCACGGCCTCGGCCGCGATCAGCGGCGTCTGTTCGGCGGGCTTGGCGAGAACGGCGTTGCCGGCGGCCAAGGCGGCGACGATCTGGCCGGTGAAGATGGCCAGGGGGAAATTCCACGGGCTGATGCAGGCGAAGACGCCGCGGCCGTGCAGGACCAGCTGGTTGATCTCGCCGACGGGGCCCTTGAGCTCGATGCGGCCGCCGAAGTCGCGTTCCGCCAGCATGGCGTAGTAGCGGCAGAAGTCGGCCGCCTCGCGGATCTCGGCGACGCCGTCGTTCAGCGTCTTGCCGGCTTCGCGCGAGAGCAGGGCGACCAGACGGTCCATGTCGGCTTCCAGCGCGTCGGCCATGGCGCGCAGGACGGGGGCGCGGCCGGCGCCGCCCTTGCGGTCCCATGCGACCTGCGCCCGGGCGGCGGCGTCGATGGCGGCGTCGATGTCGGCCGTGCCCGCTTCCGAGACGTGGCCGAGGACCTGGGTGGTGTCGAAGGGATTGGTCACGGGCTGGGGGTTGGTCCCGGCCTTCAGCTTGCCGCCGATGATCGGGCCCGAGGTCAGCTTTTCGGCGTCGACCTTTTCGAGGGCAGCGAGGTGCCGGTCGCGGTCGGCGGCTTGCGAATAGTCGCGGCCGAGCGAGTTCTGGCGGTCCATGTACATGTCCTTCGGGGTCGGAATTTTCGCGTGGCGGTCGGGGTGGGCCTCGACGGTGGAGATGGGGTCGGCGGCGACGGCGGAGGCGGGCACCCGCTCGTCCAGCAGGGCGTGGACGAAGGAGGAGTTGGCCCCGTTCTCCAGCAGGCGGCGCACCAGATAGGGCAGCAGGTCCTCATGCCCGCCGACGGGGGCGTAGGCGCGGACTGTGACCGGGCCGAAGGCGTCTCGGGCGGCGTCGTACAGGGCCTCCCCCATGCCATGCAGGCGCTGGAATTCGATCTTCACCTTCCGCTCGGAGGCCATCTTGTGGACGGCGGCGAGGGAGTGGGCGTTGTGCGTGGCGAACTGGCTGTAGATGTGCGGCGCGGCCTCGATCATCGCCTTGGCGCAGACGAGGTAGTTGAGGTCGGTCGCGGCCTTGGTGGTGAAGACCGGATAGTCGGTGCGGCCGAACTGCTGGGCGCGCTTGATCTCCGTGTCCCAGTAGGCGCCCTTGACCAGACGGACCATCAGGCGGCGGCCGGAGGTCTTCGCCAGTTCGGCGACGCGGCGGATCACCTCGGGGCAGCGCTTCTGATAGGCCTGAACCGCGAGGCCGAGACCGGTCCAGCCGCCCAGATCGGGTTCGCGCGCCAGTCGGTCGAGCAGCTTCAGCGACAGGGCGAGACGGTCCGCCTCTTCCGCGTCCATGGTGAAGTTGATGTCGTGCTTCGCCGCGATGCGGGCGAGACGCAGGATGCGGGGATAGAGCTCGTCCCACACGCGGGCCTCGTGCGTGGCCTCGTAGCGCGGCGACAGGGCCGACAGCTTGACCGAGACGCCGTGGCCGGCCTCGGGCCCCTGCCCTTTCGCGGTCTTGCCGACGGCCTCGATGGCGTCGGCGTAGATCTTCTCGTAGCGCTCGGCGTCGTGGGCTGTGCGGGCGCCCTCGCCCAGCATGTCGAAGCTGCACAGCCAGCCTTCGCGGTTGGCGCGTTTCAGCGCCGCCTCGATGGTGCGACCGACCACGAACTGTTCGCCCATGATGCGGACGGCGGCGGCGACGGCCTCGCGGATGACGGGTTCGCCCAGACGGCCGACGATCCGCTTGAGGAAGCCGGGCAGGTCGGTGCGCGCCTCTTCGTCCACATCCACCAGCTTGCCGGTCAGCATCAGGCCCCAGGTCGAGGCGTTGACGAACAGGCTGTCGGACTGGCCGAGGTGGGACGACCAGTCGGCCGAGCCGATCTTTTCGGCGATCAGCCGGTCGCGGGTGTCCTCGTCCGGCGTGCGCAGCAGGGCCTCGGCGAGGCACATCAGGGCCAGACCCTCGCGGGTGCCGAGCGAGAATTCCTGCAGGAAGCTTTCGACCACGCCCTGTTTCTTGACGCTGGCGCGGGCGTGTTTGACCAGGCCGGTGGCGCTGGCCAGAACGGCGGCGCGCTCGGCGTCGTCCAGCGGCATGCGGACCAGCAGGCCCTGCACGGTGGCGGTTTCGTCGGCGAACTTGCCCTGATCCAGCGTATCCCAGTCCTGGGAGAGGGCGACCGGCGGCGAGACGTGTGCGTTCATGGCGCGCGTCCTAGACGCTTTTGACGCGGAACGGGAGGGGGCGCGGCATCTCGCCAACGCCCGCCGGAACCGCTAGACCGTTTCCCCGATCAACGGCGGAGCCACCCGGCCCATATGCGCATCGTTCTGGCCACCGACGCCTGGGAGCCCCAGGTCAATGGCGTCGTCCGCACCCTGACCCGCACCGTGGCGGAATGCCGGGGCATGGGGCATGAGGTCGACGTCATCGAACCCAGCCAGTTCAAGACCATTCCCTGCCCCACCTATCCGGAGATCCGGCTGGCGCTGGGGGCCGAGGAAGAAATCCGCGAACGGCTGCGCGCCTTCGAGCCCGAGGCCGTGCACATCGCCACCGAAGGCCCCATCGGCATCGCCACCCGCCGCATCTGCGTGGAATGGAAGCTGCCGTTCACGACCAGCTATCACACCAAATTCCCCGAGTATGTCTCGGCCCGGTTCCCGATTCCGGTGCAGGTCGGCTACGCCTACATGAAGTGGTTCCACAAGCCATCGGGCCGGCTGATGGTGGCTACGCCGACGCTGCGCGACGAACTGGTGGCGCACGGGTTCCGCAACGTCTCGCCGTGGACCCGAGGCGTCGACACCGAACAATTCAATCCCGACCTGCCGCGTATCTATGACGAGCTGGGCGGCAAGGACTGGCCCCGGCCGTTCTTCCTCAACGTCGGCCGCGTGGCGGTTGAGAAGAATATCGAGGCCTTCCTTGAGACCGACCTGCCGGGCACGAAGATCGTCGTCGGCGACGGGCCGGCCCGGGCCGAGCTGGAACTGAAATATCCGGACGCCAAATTCCTCGGCGCCCGCTTCGGCGAGGAGCTGGCGCGCTGTTTCCGCGACGCCGACGTCTTCGTCTTCCCGAGCTGGACCGACACCTTCGGCCTGGTGATTCTGGAGGCCATGGCCACGGGGACGCCCGTGGCGGCCTATCCGGCGCACGGGCCGATCGACATCATTCCGGGCTCGAACGCGGGGGCCATCGACGTGGACCTGCGCACGGCCTGTCTGAAAGCGCTGGAATGCGACCGCGCCGCCGTGCGCGGCTATGCCGAGAAATTCAGCTGGCGCGCCTCGGCGGAAGAGTTCGTGGAAAACCTGCAGCCCTACCCCGAGCCGGAGCGCGGCCGGTTCTGGCGCCGACTGCGCCGGGTCGCGAGGCTAAGGCGGAAGGTGGCGGCCTGAGGCCTGGCGGCGCTCGGCTAGTTCGAGAGGTCGACGCCGGCAAAGCCGATTCTGAAAGTGACGCCTGGTTCGGACCAACGCGCCGAATCCAGCCGTGCGCGGCGGGCGCCCGCGAGCGCGGCCTGCCCGAAGCCCATTCCGGCCGGGCTTTCGTCCACGATCCTGCAATCCGCGAGGGCGCCCTCGGCGGCGACGCTGCACGCCAGCACGGCGACGCCGCGTCCCACACCCTGCGACAGGGCGCGCTCCGGATATTCGACCGGCGGCATGCGCAGCCAAGGCAGATCGCGGACGTTTCTCACAGCCGACCCCGGTTCAGCCCCGGCCTGGGACGGGGCCGTGGCTTGCGACAGCAGAACGGCGGCAAAAACGGTTTCGATCAGCATGGGACCTCCCCGACCGTATTGCCCGATCCGCCGGGGAGACTCCAGAGGCGGACTATTTCGCCGGCGCCGTCATCGGCGTCAGGGCCGTAGCGATGGCGCGCTGGGCGGTCAGCTGGTCCGCAGGCAGCGGCACCAGACCGCGGTCCTGCAGATAGCCGCCGCGGCCGGCGGCGGCCTCGGACATGAATTCCATCACGAACTGCTCCAGCCCGGGCGTCACGCCGACGTGCTGCTTCTTGACGTAGATGTAGAGGCTGCGGGCCAGCGGATAGGAGCCGTCGGCGATGGTCTCGGCCGACGGAGCGACGCCGTCGATGGTCTCGGGCTTCACCGTGTCGAGATTCTGCTCGAGGAAGGAGAAGCCGAACACGCCGAGCGAGCCGGGGGTGCGGCTGAGGGTCTGGACGATGGCGTTGTCGTTCTCGCCCGAGTCCACCCAGACGTTGTCCTCGCGCAGGGTGTGGGCCAGCGTCTCGAAACGGTCCTTGTCGGCGTCCTTGATGGCCTTCAGGGCCGGGACCAGCTCGGCGCCCGGGGCCATGCCCAGTTCGAGGAAGGCGTCGCGCGTGCCCGAGGTGGGCGGCGGGCCGTAGACCTGGATGCGCTGGTTCGGCAGGGCCGGATTGACTTGGTTCCAGGTGGTGGCCGGGTTGGCGACGAAGGCGCCGCCGGCGCCGGGCACTTCCTTGGCCAGGCCGGTGTAGAGGTCCTGGAGGCGGAAGTTGAAGCTGTTGCCCGTCCGGGCCGTGGCGATGACGATGCCGTCGAAGCCGATCTTGATCTCGACGATGTCGGTCACGCCGTTGGTGCGGCACAGCTCGAACTCCGACGCTTTCATGGGGCGCGAGGCGTTGGCGATGTCAGGCGTGTTGGGGCCGACGCCCTGGCAGAAGGCCTGGATGCCGCCGCCGGTGCCCAGCGATTCGACGCGGGGCGCCGCGCCGCCCGAGGTGCGGGCGAAATTCTCGGCCACGCGGGTGGCGAAGGGGAAGACGGTCGAGGACCCCGCGGCCCAGATGCCCGCCCGGGCGGTCTGGGAGCCGGCGGACTGGTCATTGCTACAGCCGGCGACGGCCAGAAGGGCGATCGCCGAGGCGGCGGCGAGAAGGGTGCGGGTCATCGTCAGTCTCCGGACAAACGGCTGTGTCGAGCCGCTTGGACCACAGGTTTGTGACGGAGAGACCGATGCTACCGTGACGGTTCGGCGACGTCCCGGCTTTCGCCGGGATGACGATGACCGCGGCGCGCGCTCAAGCAGTGAGCGACCGCGTCGCGAACGTTAGCGCCCTCAAATATGAATGGCGTGACCCAGGGCGCGCAGCGACGCCTCGTGGAAGGCTTCGCCGAGGGTCGGGTGGACGTGGATCACCCCGGCGACGTCTTCCAGCACCGCGCCCATTTCCAGCATCTGGGCGAAGCTGTTGGACATTTCGGCCACGTGCTGGCCGACGGCCTGGACGCCCAACAGACGATGGTCGCCCTTCGACGCCAGCACGCGGACGAAGCCGCCGTCCTCGCCCGCCTCGATGGCGAGAGCGCGGCCGATGGCGGCCAGCGGGAAGACGGCCTGGATCACGTCATCACGGCCCTCGACATCCAGTGGGCCGAGACCGGCGGAGACGATCTCGGGCTCGGTGAAGCAGACGGCGGCGATGGTGACGGGATCGAAGCGGCGGTCATGGCCGGCGATGATCTCGGCGACGACCTCGCCCTGCGCCGAGCCCTTGTGGGCCAACATGGGTTCGCCGGTCAGGTCGCCGACGGCCCAGACGTTCTTCATCGATGTGGCGCAGCGGTCGTCGATCTTCACGAACGGCCCGGCCATGGCCACGCCCATGTTTTCGAGGCCCCAGCCCTTCGTCCGCGGACGACGGCCGACGGTGACAAGAACCTTGTCGGCCGAGAGCTTGATGGCGGCCCCGTCCCTGGTGGTGACGTTGAGCTGGCCGTTTTCGAAGGAGCCGGCCTTCGCGCCGAGGTGCAGTTCGACCCCGTGCTTCTCCAGCCATCTGGCCACCGGATCGGTCAGGGCCTTGTCGTACAGCGGCAGCAGGCGGTCGGCCATTTCCACGATGGCGACCTCGGCCCCGAGCTTGCGGAAGGCGATGCCCAGTTCGAGGCCGATATAGCCGCCGCCGACGACGACCAGCTTGTTCGGCACGGACGGGAGCGACAGGGCCTCGGTCGAGGAAATGACGTCGCCGCCGAACTTCAGGAACGGCAGCTCGACCGGCTCGGAGCCGGTGGCGAGGATGACGTGTTCGGCGCTGATCGTGATGTCGCCGTCCGCGGTTTTCACCGTGCAGGTCTTGGCGTCCGAGAACTCGGCCCAGCCCTTGATGACCTTGACCTTCGACTTCTTGAGCAGGGCCGCGACGCCGTTGTTCAGCTTTTTGACGATGCCGTCCTTCCACGCCACCGTCTGCGACAGGTCGATGGCCGGTTTGGCGGCGGTGATGCCGAGGGTGCCGCCGTCGGCCGCCTTGGACACGGTCTCGAATTTCGAGGCGGCGTGGATGATGGCCTTGGAGGGGATGCAGCCGACGTTCAGGCAGGTGCCGCCCAGCCCGTCGCCGCCGTCCACCAGCACGGTGTCGAGGCCCAGCTGGCCGCAACGGATGCCGGCGACATAGCCGCCGGTGCCGGCGCCGATGATCAGGACTTTCGCGGTGAGGGTCTGGGTCATTGCTTCTCGCTGTCCTGAGCACTCGACTGCCTTTGCGACGGGCGCTCGGAGAGGCGTCTTCCAGACGCCCACGTCAGCGCCGCCTCGCTCTGTATCGTCGCGACGCCGCGTGGATCTATCGCCATCAGCAGGTGATCGCCGACTGCGACCGCCGCTCCCTCGCATCCCGTCAGCGGCGTCTGAAAGTCATACGTCAGCGCGTTTTGCGGGCCTTCACCGCGCAAAACCGAAGTCACGTCTATCGTCGCGCGCCATATCTGCACCGTCACCGGAACCGCTTCCGTCGTGCCAAAATATTGAACCTGCCGGGTTCCTTCGGACTGCCACGCCACCTCGGTCACGACGCCGCGCACGACGACCGTATCGGAGAAGATGAGTTCCGCGCTGGGCGGGCACGGCACGGCCTGGGCCATGCCCGCGCCGAGACTCAGCGCAGCAGCGAGCACAAGTCCGGTCATCCACGAGCGCATCGCTCTCACCCCATCCACAAGGTGGCGGGGTGTTCCAGCAGGCCCTTGATGCGCTGGACGAAGACCGCCGCGTCGTGGCCGTCGACGATGCGGTGATCGAAGCTGGACGACAGGTTCATCATCTTGCGCACGACCACCTGGCCGTCCTTCACCACGACCCGTTCCTGGATCTTGTTGGGACCGACGATGGCGACCTCGGGGTGGTTGATGATGGGGGTGTGGGTGATGCCGCCCAGTGTCCCCAGCGAGGTGATGGTGATGGTCGAGCCCGAGAGTTCGTCGCGCTTGGCCGACCCGTCCTTGGCCGCGCCCGAGACGCGGGCGATCTCATTGGCGGTGTCGTAGGGGTCGCGCGCCTCGGCGTTGCGGACCACCGGCACCATGAGGCCGTTCGGCGTCTGGGCGGCGATGCCGAGGTGGACGGCGTTGTGTGTCGTCAGAACGCCTGCCTCGTCGTCGTAGTGCGAGTTGATCGTCGGCTGGTCGCGCAGGGCCACGACGATGGCGCGGGCGATGAAGGGCAGGACGTTCAGCTTGGGCTGGTCCTTCTTCTTCGTCGCATTGAGGTGGGCGCGGAGTTCCTCAAGGGCAGTGACGTCGATCTCCTCCACATAGGTGATGTGGGGGATGCGGCGGACGCTCTCGGCCATCTTTTCCGCGATCTTGCGGCGCAGGCCGATGATGCGGGTTTCCGTGGTTCCTTCGGCCGTGGCGTACGAAGAACCGGCCGATCCTCCGCCAACGGACGAACCGCGGCCGCCATTGGCGACGTATGCGTCGAGATCGGAATGCTCGATGCGACCGGCGGGGCCGGAGCCGGGGACGAACTGGAGTTCGATCCCGAGGTCGCGGGCGCGGTTGCGCACGGCGGGCGAGGCCAGTGGGCGCTCGTTGCGGGCGGAGAGCTGGCGTTGAGGCGCCGCCCCCCTCGAACCCTGCTGCGCAGGCTTCGGTCCCCCTGACAGGGGGACAGACGGAGCCTCTTTTGTCTCCTCCCTGTCGCGCAGCGATGGGGAGGGGGACCCCGAAGGGGTGGAGGGGTTTGCGGGAGCCGGAGCAGCCGCCTGATTGCCCTTGCCGGCGACATTAAAGCTCACCAGCGGGCCGCCGACGGCGATCTGCCTGCCCGGCTCCCCGTGCAGGGCGGCGACGGTTCCGGCGACCGGAGAGGTCAGTTCGACGGTGGCCTTGTCGGTCATGACCTCGGCCAGAAGCTGATCCTCGGCGACCGTGTCGCCGACCTTGACGTGCCATCCGACCAGCTCGGCCTCGGCCGTGCCTTCACCGACGTCGGGGAGTTTGAAGACGTAGTTGCCGCCAGCCGCGGCCGCCGGGGCGGGCTCGGGCTCCGGGTCCGTGTTCGGCGCTTCCAGAGCCGGCGCGGCAGGCGCGATCGGCTCGGCCTTCGGGGCCTGCGCGGCCTCGGCGGAGGCGTTCCCCGCCCCCTCGACCTCGAACTCCACCAGCGGGGAGCCGACGGCAAGCTGCTGACCGGGTTCACCGTGCGCCGCCAGCACCTTGCCGGCGACCGGGCTGGTCAGTTCGACCGTGGCCTTGTCGGTCATGATGTCGGCGATGATCTGGTCCTCGGCGACCATGTCGCCGACCTTGACGTGCCAGCCGACCAGTTCGGCCTCGGCGGTGCCTTCGCCCACGTCGGGCAGTTTGAAGACGTAGCGGCCCATCCTAGCGCCCTCCGGTCATGACGGCTTTCAGCGCCGTGGCGACCCGCTCGGGTCCCGGGAAATATTCCCACTCGAAGGCGTGCGGATAGGGGGTGTCCCAGCCGGTCACCCGCGCGATCGGCGCCTCCAGATGGTAGAAGCAGCGCTCCTGAACCAGGGCCGACAGTTCGCCGCCGAAGCCCGAGGTCTTCGGCGCTTCGTGCACGATGACGCAGCGGCCGGTCTTCTTCACCGAGGCCTCGATCGTCTCGATGTCCAGCGGCACGAGGGTGCGCAGGTCGATGACCTCGGCGTCGACGCCGGCGTGTTCCGCTCCAGCGAGGCTGACCCAGACCATGGTGCCGTAGCAGAGGATGGTGACGTCATTGCCCTCGCGCATGACGCGGGCCTTGCCGATCGGCTCGACATATTTGCCGGTCGGAACCTGGGCCAGCTCCTGCGCCTTCCAGGGCGAGACCGGCTTCTGGTGCCAGCCGTCGAAGGGGCCGTTGTAGAGGCGTTTGGGCTCGAAGAAGATGACCGGATCGTCGTCCTCGATGGCCGCGGTCAGCAGGCCCTTGGCGTCATAGGGGTTGGACGGGATGACGACCTTCAGGCCGGCGATGTGGGTGAACAGGCTTTCCGGCGACTGGCTGTGGGTCTGGCCGCCGAAGATGCCGCCGCCGTAGGGCGAACGCACCGTGATCGGCGACGTGAACTGGCCGCCCGAGCGGTAGCGCAGCTTGGCCGCCTCGGAGACGATCTGGTCGTAGGCCGGGTAGATGTAGTCGGCGAACTGGATCTCGACGACCGGGCGCAGACCGTAGGCCCCCATGCCGATGGCGGCGGCGACGATGCCGCATTCGCTGATCGGGGCGTCGAAGCTGCGGGTCAGGCCATGCTTTTTCTGCAGGTGGTCGGTGACCCGGAAGACGCCGCCGAAATACCCGGCGTCCTCGCCGAAGCTGAGGACGTTGGGGTCCTCCGACATCTTGATGTCGATGGCCGAGTTCAGGGCCTGGATCATGTTCATCGGTTGCACCGACGGCCCCGCCGCGGCTTCCGATTTCGGGGCATGGTTCTGGTCGGCCATATCCGGCTCGATGCCGTCGGTGCGGTCGGCGTCGGTGAAGGTGGTTTGTTCGCTCATGATCAGACCCCCACCTCGCGGCGCTGTTCGGTGATGCGCCAGTCCTCGGTCGCATAGACCTCTTCGAACATGGTCTTCACCGAGGGGCGCGACTGGCCGAGCGTGCCGATCGCCTCGGACTCCTTGCCGGCGGCGCGGACCTGTTCGACGGCGTCGGCCTCGGCGGCCGTCTGCTGCTCGTCGGACCATTCGCCGAGCGCGATCAGATGCTGCTTCAGGCGGGCGATCGGGTCGCCGAGCGGCCATTTGTCGTGCTCGTCGGCAGGGCGGTAACGGCTCGGGTCGTCAGAGGTCGAGTGCGGGGCGCCGCGGTAGGTGAACAGCTCGATCACCGTGGCGCCCTGGTTGGAGCGGGCGCGCTCTTCGGCCCACTGGGTCGCGGCCCAGACGGCGAGGAAGTCGTTGCCGTCGACGCGCAGGGCCGGAAGGCCGTAGCCGATGGCCTTTGAGGCGAAGGTGGTCTCCAGCCCGCCGGCGATGCCCTGGAAGGAGCTGATGGCCCACTGGTTGTTGACGATGTTGAGGATGACCGGGGCGCGGTAGACGCTGGCGAAGGTCAGGGCGTTGTGGAAGTCGCCCTCGGCCGTGGCGCCGTCGCCGATCCAGCTGATCGCGATCTTGTCGTCGCCCTTGTAGGCGCTGGCCATGGCCCAGCCGACGGCCTGCGGAACTTGCGTGCCGAGGTTCCCCGAGATGGTGAAGAAGCCATAGTCCTTCGCCGAATACATGATCGGCAGCTGGCGGCCCTTGATCGGGTCTGAAGCGTTTGAGTAGATCTGGTTCATCATCGTCGCGAGCGGATAGCCGCGCGCGATCAGCAGGCCCTGCTGGCGATAGGTGGGGAAGCCCATGTCCTCGCGCGACAGGATCATGCCCTGGGCGACCGCGATGGCCTCCTCGCCCGTGCACTTCATGTAGAAGCTCGTCTTGCCCTGACGGTGGGCGCGATGCATCCGGTCGTCGAAGGCGCGGGTCAGGATCATGGCCTTGAGGCCGCGCCGCATCGTGTCGGCGTCGAGCTTCGGGTTCCACGGGCCGACAGCCTTGCCGTCATCGTCCAGCACGCGGATCAGCCGGAAGGCGTGGTCGCGCATGTCGAAGGGCGTGGTCGAGACCTCGGGGCGCTCGATGACGCCCGCCGGGTCCATCAGCAGATGGCTGAAATCCGTGGGGTCGCCCGGCCGGCCCGAAGGCTCCGGCACGCGCAAAGACAAGGCTTGGCTATTGGGCTTCTTCATTCCGTCCTGCCGTCCGGTTGATCCGACCGCGTTTCCTGGGGCGCAATTAGCACGAGGTGAAAGACAAGGCTCGCTCGATTTCGACCTTGCCTTAGCCGTTTTAGCGGTATTTTATTGCGCGAGAAGACAATCAGGAGAAACGCCTTGGCTGATGATCTGGATCCCGTCGACGCCCGCATTCTGGACATCCTGCAGCAGGACGCCGGATTGTCGGTGGCCGAGGTGGCGGATCGGGTCGGTCTGTCGGCCTCTCCTTGCTGGCGCCGGATCAAGAGGCTGGAGGATACGGGCTTCATCCGCAAGCGGGTGACCCTGCTGGATGCGACCAAGCTGGGCCTGGATTTCGAGGTCTACGCCATCGTCAAGCTGAGCCTGCCGTCGACCGAAAACCTCGACGCCTTCGAGTCCGCCGTGGCCGCCTGGCCCGAGGTGGTGCAGTGCGCCACCATTACCGGGCGCGAGGACTATGTGCTGCGGATCATCACCTCCGACATGCACGCCTTCGACCAATTCCTGCGTCACAAGCTGCTGAGCCTCGGCATCGTCTCCGACTGCGAGAGCCACATCGTCACGCGCGGCGTGAAGAATGTGACCGCCCTGCCCCTTGGCATAGTCACCCCGCACGTCGCGAGCTGAGGCTACCGACCGGCCTCGGCCAGCGGACGAACGTGCTCGACCAAGGCCACCAGAAAGCGGCCGGGCTCCTCATGCGGGGCCAGATGAGCCGAGTGTTCGAACCAGACCAGTCGCTTTGACGGCGCCTCAAGTGCGTTCAGCCACGCCTCGGTCACCTCGGGCGGGGTCGTAATATCGTGTCGTCCGACGAACATCAGGACGGGAAAGGCGACGTCCCGCAGGGAGCTGAAGTCCACCCGCGTCAGTTGGGAAAGCAGGGTGGCGACAGCGATCTGGCCGCCGGCGTCGATCGCCTGCCGATCGGCCAGATCGTAGTCGGGCGAAAGCCGGGCGGCGCGGAAATAGAAGTTTGCGTTGTCGCGATAGGCCGCCAGCCCGCCGTACCGCCCGACCCACTTTCGCTGCAGCGCCAGGGCTTCGACGCTCAAGACCCCGGTTCCCGGATAGGGCGCGAGGGATTCCAGCTCGGCGATGGCGACCGCGTCATCGCGTTCCCGGGCGATCTCCAGCAGGCGGGCGTAGCCTGCGGCCTCATTGGCGCGGAAATCGATCAGGGGACCGACGCCGACATAGGCGCTGATCCAGTCCGGCCGCTTCATGGCCGCATCCAGTCCGATCGCATTGCCCCACGAATGGCCCAACAGCACGACCTTGCGCTGTCCCAGCCGCTCGCGGACGAAGGCGATCAGTTCGACCAGATCGTCGGCCATGCGGGCCCGGTCAAGCGTCGGCGTGGTCGCCTCAGCGCCGTTCGTTCTCAGCGTCTTGCCGGCTCCACGCTGATCCCACTGCACGACCGTGAAGAAGTCCTCCCATCCCCGCTGGTGTGGCCAGCTGCGGCCCATTTCGATAGAGCCCGGTCCGCCGTGCACGTAGATCAGGACGGGGTTGTCCCGGTCCGTTCCGCGAATCGACACCCATTGATCCATTTCGCCCAGGCGGACGGTCTCCAGCGTCTGGACGCCGTTCGGCGTTACGATTCGCTGCATGTCGGCGATCAGCGGGCGCACCGCCGCATAGGCCTCCTCCGGAGGGTTCGGAGTCGGCGTCTGGGCCACGGCGGTCTGCCCGGCCAGAGACACAAGGGCGAGGGCGGCGAGCAACGGTCTGATTATGGCCATCCTTGACTGGTGGTTCGAGCCGGAGCCGTCGCACACGGCCCGGGTTGAAAAGGCAAGTGAAACCGGCGTCATTGCGCCGCGGCCATCATGGAGCGATGCTCGCCCCACATCCACAGCCAGGCTTCAGGAAACCCGCCCATGATCGAGATGGTGATCGACGCCCGCCGCAAGGATCTGGGAGGGTTCGAGGTCGGACGCGTTCTGCCGTTCCATTCGCGGCGCATGGTCGGGCCCTTCATCTTCCTGGACCAGATGGGGCCGGCCGAGTTCGCGCCGGGGTCGGAGGCGATCAACGTCCGCCCGCATCCGCACATCGGCCTGTCGACCCTGACCTATCTGTTCGAGGGCGAGATCATGCACCGGGACAACACCGGCGCGACCCAGGCCATCCGCCCGGGCGAGGTCAACTGGATGACGGCCGGCAAGGGCATCGTGCATTCCGAGCGCACCGATCCGCTGAAGAAGAGCCGCGGCGGCCCGATGCACGGCATGCAGGCCTGGATCGCCCTGCCGGAGGAGTCCGAGGAGACCGACCCGCGCTTCCACCACCACGGCGAGGCGGACCAGCCGGCCTATGAGAACGGCGGCCTGTTCGCGCGGCTGGTGGCGGGCGAGGCCTATGGCGCCAAGGCCGCCGTGCCGGTGTCGTCGCCGCTGTTCTACGTCCACTGGGAACTGGCCGAAGGCGTCCGCACGGCGCCGCCTCCCGGCACGGGCGCCGGCGGCTATTCCGAGCGTGCGCTGTATGTGGCCAAGGGCGAGATCGAGGTCGGCGACCGCGTCTTCCACGAGGGCCAGATGATCATTCTCGAGCCGACGGCCGAGCCGACCATCAAGGCACTGAAACCCTCGACCGTCATGGTGTTGGGCGGGGAGCCGGTGGGACCCCGCATCATCTGGTGGAATTTCGTCCATTCGAAACAGGAACGGATCGATCAGGCCAAGGCAGACTGGAAGGCCGGACGCATGACCTTGCCCAGCGAGGACTCGGTCGAGTTCATCCCCCTGCCCGACGTGCCGTCGACTCCCGAGCCGGCCCCGGCGGCGGTCAAGCCGGAGCCGACCCACCCGGTCTGAGGTCAGAGCCCTGACCGGGTCGCCACCCAGTCGACGACGGTCCGGATGACCGACGGATCGAGCGTGGTCTCGATCTGCCCGTATTCGGCCATAAGCCCGGTCCCGGCTGGCTGGAACAGGTGGTTCAGACCCGGAAGCACGACCACCTCGGCATCCGGCTTGAGCCGCGAAATCACCGACGCGTTCTGGTCGGCGGGCACTTGCAGGTCCCTGCCGCCGTAGACGGCCAGCAACGGCGCGCGGATCGTCCGGATAGACTCCGCCGGATCGTGGGCGACCATGCCGCGATACCAGTCGCCCGACATGACGGCGGCGAGCTGGGCGGCCTGCGCGGGCGTGCGGCCGCTTTCGAGCAGCAGGGCCTCGACCTCGCGCCGGGCGGCCGCGGCGTCATTGGCGTTGTTCGCCACGGCCGCCATCACGCGGCGCTGGAAGGCGTTGGAGCTTTCGACCGCTTCCGCCGGCATGCCCGCCGCCGTGGCGATGCGCCGCTGCTGCTCCTGGATGATCTCGGCGCCAGACACCGCCGGTCCGGCCAGCATGACCAGCCACGCCGCCTGCGCACCGTCCTGCATGGCCAGGGGCGCGAATGTCGCGCCCTCGCTGTGGCCGATCAGCCCGACGCGCGACGGATCGATGTCGGGGCGCGCCGCCAGCCAGTCGAAGGCAGCCTTCACGTCAGATGCGAAATCGTTCTGGGTCGCGGCGCCGAAGTTCCCGGTGGAGGCGGCGACGCCGCGGTCGTCGTAGCGCAGCACGGCCACGCCGCGGCGGGTCAGGGCGTCCGCCCAGATGGCGAAGGCCTTGTGACCCTCAATGGTCTCGTCACGATCCTGCGGCCCCGTGCCCGAAATCAGGATGGCGGCGGGAAAGGGACCGGCGCCTGCGGGCAGGGTCAGGGTCCCGGCCAGTCGCACGCCCGGCGCGCCGGGGTTGTCGAAGGCGACGGTCTCGCTGCGATAGGGGAAGGGCGGAACCGGGGTCTGGGGACGAACGGCGAGGATGGCTGTCGCCGCCGTGTGGTTCAGGACCAGCGGCAGGGTCACGCCCCCCTGCGACAGGACGCCGCTCAGGATCTGGCCATCCTCCGACCGCGTCCCTTCGAACTGTCCACGGATGACCGGAACCACGAATCGGACGACGCCGCCCTCGACGGTCGGGCGGTCCACGGCGATGTTGCGGGCGCCCTGATCGGGGCTGTCCATCACCGCGTTGCCGGCGGCGTCGACGCGGAAGACGATGCGGATGGACTGGCCGCCGACGCTGATCCGGCCCTCCCAGACGCCCGTCAGATCGGCGGCAGGGGCGGCGACCTGAAGAGGCGCTGCGAGGGCGATGGCGGCGGCGCCGATGGCCGTGAGCGTTGTCATGTCAGGTCCCCTCGCGTCTTCCGAACATTATGGCGCGGATCGCCTCTCGCCAACCGCGCGGGTCTTGAAACGAAACCCGCAAACCCGATCTAGCCGGCATGACTGCATTCTCCGTTCTCGACCTGTCGCCCATCGTCGAGGGCGGCGACGCCCGTCAGGCGCTGCTGGAAACCACCGCCTTCGCCCAGGCCGCCGACCGGCTGGGGTTCAAGCGCTTCTGGGTGGCGGAGCATCACAACATGCCCGGCATCGCCAGCGCCGCCACCGCCGTGGTGATCGGCCAGATCGCCGGATCGACCGAACGCATCCGGGTCGGCTCGGGCGGGGTCATGCTGCCCAATCACGCGCCGCTGGTGATCGCCGAACAGTTCGGCACGCTGGAGGCCCTGTATCCAGGCCGGATCGATCTGGGTCTGGGACGGGCGCCCGGCACCGACGGTGAGACGGCCCGCGCCCTGCGCCGCTATTTCGAAGCCGCCGACCAGTTCCCGCGAGACGTGATGGAGCTTCAGCGCTTCCTCGACGATCCGGTCGAGGGGCAAAGGGTCACGGCCTGGCCCGGCGCGGGGGCGAAGACGCCGCTCTGGCTGCTGGGTTCCAGCCTGTTCAGCGCCGAACTGGCCGCGCATCTGGGCCTGCCCTTCGCCTTCGCCAGCCATTTCGCGCCCGAGCTGCTGATGCAGGCGCTGGAGACCTATCGCGCCGGATTCCGGCCGTCGAAGGCTCTGGCCGAGCCGTATTCAATGGCGGCGATCAACGTCTTCGCCGCGGAGACGGACGCAGCGGCGGAGCGGCTGTCCACCTCGATGCAGCAGGCGTTCGCGGCCGTGGTCACGGGCAAGCCGGGACGGGTGAAACCGCCGGTGGACGACATCACCGCCGTGCTGGACGAACGCCAGATCGCGGCGGTGCGGAGCCGGCTGACCTATGCCGCCGTCGGCGGGCGGGAGACGGTGCGGGCCAAGCTGGCGGCTTTCGCCAGCCAGACCGGCGTGGACGAGGTGATGGTCACCGGCATGGTGTTCGACATCGACGACCGCATCCGCAGCCTCGAGATCACGGCGGACGCGGTGGCGGGGCTCTAGACCACGCCGGGAGAGCGCAGGAATTCCACCAACAGCCGGTTCACCTCCTCGGGCCGTTCCTGCTGGATCCAGTGACCTGCGCCCGGAATCACGACCTGCATCCGCAGATCGGTCGCCCAGTCCTTCAACCCCGCCTCATGTCCTCCCGCATAGTGGCGCACCGGATCGCGCTCGCCGACAACGAAGGCGGCGGGCACGCGGATGCGGGCGTCCTGCAGATGGGCCGTCATCGACCAGTTGCTGTCGAGGTTGCGGTACCAGTCGAGCGGCGCCTTGAAAGCGCCGGCCGCGAAGGCGGCGACATACTCCGTGAAATGCTCCGGGCTCATCCACGGCGGCAGGGGCGCGTCGTCCGGCACGGTCGAGATGAAGCTCTGGCCCTCGGGGATGAAGCCCGTCGACTGGCGGCCGTCCGGCGTCGCGCCGTCGTAGGCGTAGAACATCTTGCGCAGGGCCGTCGCCGGGTCGGCATCGAACACCGCGTGGGCGTCCGCGGCCTGAAAGCGGCTGATGTAGAGGTCGCCCAGGCCCAGCCGTTTCGAGATCGCCGCCATCGCCGCCGTCGGCGGGCCCTTGGGCCGGCGCGGCTGGAAGGGCACCGACAGGCCGAAGACGGCGCGGAACATGTCGGGCCGGGTCAGGGCGCAATGCCAGGCGACCGGCGCGCCCCAGTCGTGACCGACGACGACGCAGGACGTTTCACCCAACGCCCGCACCAGATCGACCATGTCGCCCACGAGGTGCAGGATGGAATAGTCCGAAACCTGCTTCGGTTTCTCAGTTGAACCATAGCCGCGCATGTCCGGCGCGACGGCGTGGAACCCCGCTTCGGCCAAGGCCGCGACCTGCGCCCGCCAGCTGATGCCGAGTTCGGGGAAGCCGTGGATCAGCAGCACCAGCGGCCCGGTTCCCGCCTCGAGGATGTGCTGGCTCAGGCCGTCTGTCTGGATGTGGCGCGACTGCATCCGGCCACCGGACCATCAGCCCGTGCGGACCGCAAGTCCGCTAGAGCTCTGCGCCCGTGGTGCGCATGATCTCGGCACGGAGTTCGGGCATGCCGTCGCCCTTCTCGGCCGAGGTCACGATCACGGCCGGATAGGCGGCCGGGCGTTTGGAGATGGCCTTGAGCGTCGCGGCCTGGACCTTCTCGGCCTCGCCCTTCTTGAGCTTGTCGGCCTTGGTGAGGATGATCTGGTAGCTGACGGCGGCCAGATCGAGCGCGTCCAGCGCCTCGTCGTCGACCTTCTTGAGGCCGTGACGGGAATCGATCAACAGATAGACCCGCTTCAGCGTGACCCGGCCTCGCAGATAGTCGCGGCCCAGGTCCTGGAATTTCTTCACCGTCGACTTCGACGCCTTGGCCCAGCCATAGCCGGGCAGGTCGACCAGCCGCATTTTGCCGTCCAGGTCGAAGAAATTGACCTCTCGCGTGCGGCCCGGCTCGTTCGAGGCCCGGGCCAGCTTGTGCATGCCGACCAGACCGTTGATCAGGCTGGACTTGCCTACGTTGGACCGGCCCGCGAAGGCGACCTCAGGCAGGTCGGGATCGGGCAGTTGCTCGATCTTGGCGCACCCCATGACGAAGGTCGCGGGGCGCGCGAACAGGATGCGCCCCTGCTCCAGTTCCTCGGGGGTGAAATCGTCCAACCCCTAGGCCTTCTTGAAGCGTAGAAGGAAGGTGTCGATCGGGTTCTCGGCCTTCAGGCGGTGCATGATCACATACTGCTGGATGATGGTCAGGATGTTGGACCACGCCCAGTAGATCAGCAGGCCGGCCGGGAAGGTGGCCATGATGAAGGTGAACACCACCGGCATGAACTGGAAGATGCGGCGCTGCATCGGATCCGGCGCGGGCGGGCTCATCGCCATCTGCAGCCACATGGTCAGGCCGTAGAAGATGGCCAGAATGCTCAGCGCGAACGTGCCGGTCAGATAGCCGCCGATCAGCGGGGCCGAGGACGGGTCCCACGGGATCAGGCCGAACAGGTTCCAGATCGTCGAGGGATCGGGCGCCGACAGATCGCGAATCCAGCCGAAGAAGGGCTGATGCCGCATCTCGATCGTCACCGTCAGCATCTTGTAAACGGCGTAGAAGACCGGGATCTGCAGCAGCAAGGGCAGGCAGCCCGCCAGCGGATTGATCTTCTCCTTCTGATACAGCGCCATCAGCTCCTTCTGCTGGGCGGCCGGATCGTCGGGGTGTTTCTTCTTCAGCTCCTCCATCTTGGGCTGGAGGGTGCGCATCTTCGACATGCTCTCGTAGCTCTTGTTGGCCAGCGGGAACATGATCAGGCGCACGACGAGTGTCAGCGCCAGGATGGCGAGACCGAAGTTGCCCAGCACGCCGAAGAAGAACTCGACGATGATGAACATCGGGCGGGTGAGGAAGAACAGGAAGCCCCAGTCGATCGCATAGATGAATCGCGGCAGGGACAGCTGGTCCTCATAGGCGGCGAGGATTTCCTTGCGCTTGGCCCCTGCGAACAGGCGGGTGGTCTCGGTGATCTGGCGGCCCGGCGCGATGGTGTGCGCCTGCCCCTGCATGCTGACCTCGTGGACCTTGAGCCCGCCGATCTCGCGCATGCGGAATTCGGCGTCGATGGCCTCGTTCTGGGCCGGGATCAGCGCCGACATCCAGTATTTGTCGGTGATGCCCAGCCAGCCGCCGGTCGATTCATGGGACTGGACCGGCTTCTTGACCCAGGCGCCGTATTTTAGCTGCTGGGTCGCATAGTTACCCTCGGAGCCGAAGGTGCCGATGGCCCCTTCATGGAGGATCTGGTTCTTGCCGAGCTCTGCCGGCACGCCCTGACGCTCGACGCGACCGTAGGGGGCGATGGTGATGGGCTGGGTCGAGAAGTTGGCGACCGTGTCCGTCACCTGGAACATGTACTGATCGTCGATGGCGACGCGGCGGGTGAAACGCAGGCCCGCGCCATTGTCCCAGGTCAGGACCACGGGCGTGGTCGGGGTCAGGGTCGAGCCCTGCGTCAGCCGCCACGGCGTGTTGGCGCCGGGCACGCCGCCGGGGACGTTCGCGCCGTTCCAGCCGAACTGCGCGAAATAGGCGTGTTCCATGCCCTGCGGACGGAACAGCTCGACCGCGGGCGACTTCGGATCGATGACCTCGCGGTAGCGGGTCAGGAACAGGTCGTCGATGCGCGCCCCCGACAGCGACAGCGAACCGGTCAGGGTCGGGGTCTGGATCGGCACCCGGGCCCCGCCACGCGCGAGGGCGGCCGTGCGGTCCGTGGTGAAGACAACGGCGCCGGGCGTCGCCGCCGAGGTCGGCGAGACCACCGTTTGCTCGGCCGCAGCCTGCTGCGCCGCCTTGCGGCTCCGGGCCTGCGGCTCCATCACGAAATAGCTGTAGGCCAGCAGCATGATGCCGGCGATCACGACAAAGAGGATCGTGTTTCGGCTGTTATCTTGAGGAGGCATGGAGATCAGGAATCCTGGCCGGCGTTTGCGGGCGTCGTAGGCGCGGTCTTTGGCGCCGGCCGCGGGGTCGCGAGCCTTGTAAGCGCCGATTTCACATCGTCAAGCAAACGGTCCCAGGGACGGTCGGCCGTGCCCGCTCGGGCCACGAACACATAGTCGCTGCCGGAGACCGCCAACAGGGGGGCCATGGCCCGCGCCGCCTCGCGCAGGCGGCGCTTGGCGCGGTTGCGAACGACCGCGCCCCCGACCTTGCGCGTGGCGGTGAAGCCGAGGCGCACCACGGGCAAATGGTCGCCCCGGTCCAGCCTCTGCACAACCACCGCGCCGCGGGCCTCTGAAACGCCCTTCGCGGCCGCCAGAAACTGGGGCCGCGAAGTCATGCGTTCGATTTTGAAGAGTTCGGCCATGCGCCCGAGCACAGGCGCCGGACGACTTAGGCCGTCAGGCGCTTGCGGCCCTTGGCGCGGCGGCGCGCAACGATCTTCTGTCCGTTCTTGGTGGCCATCCGCGAACGGAAGCCGTGACGGCGCTTGCGCACGAGTCGCGACGGCTGATAGGTCCGCTTCACGTTCGGCTCCTGGGACTGAAAACAAAAGAGCGACGGAAAGGCGTCCGTCGCGGGAAGGGCGGGCGTATAAGCGGCAGGGCCTGAACTGTCAACGCCAACGGCCCTTCGGCGGAGAGAGAATGAACCGGTTCAAACGCTTTGCGCCTCTGATCCTACTGGCCGGCGTCATCGCCCTGATCTTCGCCATGGGCTGGAACCGCTATCTGTCGCTGGACACCATCCGCGATCACGGCGCGGATTTCCACGCCTTCAAGGACGCCAACTACATACTGTGCCTGCTGATCCTGATGGCCGTGTTCGCCGTCCTGACCGCCAGCGTGGTGCCCGGCGTCTTCTTCGTCACCATCACCGCGGGCTATCTGTTCGGGCCGTGGGTGGGCGGAGTCTCGACCTCCATCGCCGCCACGGTCGGAGCCCTGATCGTCTATGCGGTGGCACGGTCGGCGCTGGGCGAGGCGCTGAGACAGAAGGCCGAACGCGACAAGGGGATGATGCAGAAGGTCTGCAAGGCCATCGACCGCGACACCTTCTGGTATGTGCTGGCGTCACGGCTGGCGGTGGTGGTGCCGTTCCATATGATCAACATCGCCGCGGGAATCATGGCGGTACGGCTTGGCCCCTATACGATCGCGACTGTGATCGGCCTGTTGCCGGCCCACATCATCTACTGCTGGATCGGGGCGCGGCTGAATGAACTGCTCATGACCAACCCCGACCCCGACTTCCAGGCCCTGTTCGGCCAGTTCTGGGCCCCGATGGCGGGGGTTTTCGTGCTGGCGGTCGTCCTTCCGTTCGGCCTCAAGGGGCTGCAGAAGGCGCTTGGCCGGAAGGCGGCGGCATGAACGGCGCAGCTTTTGGCCGCAGCTTCGCGTTAAGCGGCGCATGAACCGCTTCCGGCCCTTGCTGAGCGACATCCGGCGGGCCCTGCGCGTGCCGGCGGACTGGCGCGAGCTGGTCAAGTTCCATGCGCCGGACGCCTTGGCGTGGCGGCTGCTGCTGCTGACCTTCATCTTCACCGCCGTGGTCGAGATCCTGATCATCGTCCCCAGCGCCGCGAGCTTCCATGAGCGCTGGCTGCTGGACCGGCTGCAGTCTGCGGAACTGGCTTCGGTCGGGGTCGAGGCCCTGCCCTATTCCGCCGTGGAGGACGACGCCGCCGAACAGTTGCTGGCCATTGGCGGCGTGCAGGCCGTCGTCGTCGGCGATCAGGGCGTGCGCCGGCTGCTGCTGCAGGCCCCCAACCTGCCGCGCACGCCCGACCTGATCGATCTGCGCCAGAGCCGGCCCGTCGCGCGCACGATGGACCCGTGGCGCACCCTGTTCGGCCACCCGGACCGCTCGATCCGGGTTCAGGCCCGGCCGCGCTACCGCTCCGGCGACTTCATCGAGATTCTGGCCCCGGCCCAGCCGCTGAAGGAAGAACTGCGAGCCTTCCTGCTGAACAGCCTGCTGATGTCGCTGCTGATCTCGCTGGTGGCGGGGGGACTGCTGTACGGCGGCCTGGCCTTCCTGGTGCTGCAGCCGCTGCGACGGGTGACGCGGTCGATCGAGCATTTCGCCCACGATCCAGAAGCCGAGGGCGATCCGCCCAGCGGCCGCCACGACGAGATCGGACGGGTCGAGCGGGAACTGGCGCGGATGCAGGAGGAGGTGCGCGTCTCCCTGCGCTCCCGCGCCCGTCTGGTGGCGCTGGGCGAGGCGGTGGCCAAGATCAATCACGACCTGCGCAACATGCTGACGTCGGCCCAGATGGCCTCGGAGCGGCTGGCCGACTCCCCTGACCCCGAGGTGGCGAAGGTCCTGCCCCGTCTGGAACGCGCGCTGGGCCGGGCCGCCGCCCTGTCGCGCAATGTGCTGGAGTACGGCAAGAGCGAGGAGCCGCCGCCGCAGCGGGTCCGCATCGCCCTCGCCCCGGCCATCGCCGCCGCGGCCGAGGATGCCGGCCTGACGCCCGAAGGCGTGCGTCTGACAAAGGCCCTGCCCGCCCGTTTCGCCGTCCACGCCGATCCGGACCAGTTGCACCGCATCCTCGTCAATCTGATGCGCAACGCCCGTCAGGCCATCGAAGGCGACGCCACCCGGCGCACCGGCCGCAAGGGCGTGGTGCGGGTGACCGCCTCGGGCGACGACGGCGACTGCGTCATCCGGATCGCCGACGACGGGCCCGGCATTCCGCCGCGCCTGTCCGAAAGCCTGTTCGAGCCGTTCGTCAGCGGCCGCGCCTCGGACGGCGCCGGTTTGGGCCTGGCCATTTCACGGGAGCTGGCGGCGAGCCATGGCGGCGAGCTGACGCTGGTCGAGACGGGGCCGACGGGCACGACCTTTGAACTGCGCCTGCCGCATTAACCGTGCGGCTCCAAATCGCGCGACCGGCGTTATGTGTGGCGGAATGCCGTGAAACGTTACAGCTTCGCGGCAACGCTTTGACTCTCCCAAGGAGCCTTCGATGACCCGCTTCACCCTCGCCGCCGCCGGCGCCCTCCTGCTCGCCGCCGCCCCCGTGCTGGCCCAGAACACCGCGCCGCAGGCGACCGCCTCGGCCAAGGTTCAGACGTCGGTCGCCACCGCCGGCTCGGAGGAATGGCTGCGCCAGCGCGGCGAAAGCTATAGCGCCGCCCCGGACTCCGAACAGGACCCGGCCGAGGTCGCCGAAACCATCCGGCTGAACGCCGAGATCGCCGCCCGCAACGCCGCCGCCGAACGGGCCGAGGCCGAGGGCGCCGCGACCTTCGAGCGGGAGAGTGTCCAGTGGCGGGAGGAAACCGCCCGGCTGGAAACCCGGCGCGCCCAGTATGAAGCGGACCTCGCGGCCTCGAACGCGGCGACGGCGGCCTATGAGCGGGCCCGCGCCGCCTGGGAGGCCGAGGTCGCGGCCTGCGAGCGGGCCCGGCGCGTCTGCGTCACCACCCCGCCGGCAAAATACTGAGGCCCGGCGGTAACTTTTCGGCCCGCTTCGTCGTAGCTTCCCTCCAGGCGCCCGCTCGCGCCGGAGGGACCATGACCGACACCGCCGCGGACCCGCCTTTGGATGACGCTGAAAGCCCGCCGGGCAGGCGCGCCGATCGTCCCCTGCCGGGCGGTCGGGTGGACACCTACCGCCACCCGCCGCTGGTCCGGATCAGCCACTGGCTGAACGTGGTCGCCGTGGTGGTTCTGATCATGAGCGGCCTGAACATCCTGCTGGCCCATCCGCATCTGTACTGGGGCGTGCGGTCGACCTTCGCCGATCCGTGGGTCAGCATCCCGCCGCTGCCGAACTGGGCGCTGATCCCGCAGGGGCGGAACCTGGCCGAGGCGCGGAACTATCACTTCCTGTTCGCCTGGATCTTCCTCGCCAATGGACTGATCTATCTGGTCTGGAGCCTTCTGACCGGGCGTTTCAGACGGCGCATCCTGCCGAGCGGGAAGGAACTCAGGGGTTTCGGCGCCTCGGTGGCCGAGCATGCCCGCTTCCACTTTCCCACCGACGATCACGCCCGCGTCTACAATGTGATCCAGAAGCTGACCTATGCGGCGATGATCCTGATCATCCTGCCCATGATGCTGATCACCGGCCTGTCGATGTCGCCGGGGTTCAACGCCGTGGGCGGCGTCCTGCTGGAGATCATGGGCGGGCGGCAGTCGGCGAGGACGCTGCATTTCATCTCCGCGGGCCTGATCGTCGGCTTCATCGTTGTGCACGTCGGGCTGGTGATCTGGACGGGGCCGGTCAACAACATGCGGTCGATGATCACAGGCTGGTTCGTGATCCAGCCGCCGGGGTCCACGGCGGGGCCGAAGCTGCGCCGCCGGCGAGATAACGGAGACGCTTCATGAACCGCCGCCGCTGGCTGACCGGCGCCGTCGCCACGGCCGCGACCGCCCTGCTGTCCGCCTGCGGGCAGGCGGGAACCAGTCTGGCCGAACAGGCGCGGCGCATGGGCGAGGGGCTGACCCGGCGGGCGCAGCGCCTGCTGATCCCGCGCGACGCCCTGGCCCCGACCTACAGCCGGGCGGAGATATCGCCGGACTTCCGGGCCAACGGCTCGATCGACCCGGCCGCCTCCGATTATGTGGCGCTGAAGGCCGAGGGCTTCGCAGACTATCGGCTGGTCATCGACGGGCTGGTGGAGCGACCACTGTCTCTGACTCTTGCAGAGTTGCGGACGCGGCCTGCGCAGTCGCAGATCACCAAACACGACTGCGTCGAGGGCTGGACCTCGATCGCCGAATGGACCGGGACGCGGTTGGAGACACTGCTGGATGAGGCCGGGCTGAAACCCGAGGCCAGGTACATCGTCTTCCACTGTTTCGACGCCCTGGATCAGCGCGAGGACGGGGAGCGGTACTATGAGAGCATCGATCTGATCGACGCTCGCCACCCCCAGACGATCCTCGCTTACGCCATGAACGGAGAGACCCTGCCGGTGCCCCATGGCGCGCCACTGCGGCTGCGGGTCGAGCGGCAGATCGGCTACAAACACGCCAAATACATCAAGCGAATCGAGGCGGTCGCCAGCTTCTCCGGCATCGGCGGCGGCAAGGGCGGTTATTGGGAAGACAGGGGGTACGAATGGTTCGCGGGGATCTGACCGGGTTCGCGTTGGCGGTTGGCCTGGCGCTCGGGGGCTGCGCGCAGACGGTTATCGTCGATCCCTCCTGGTCCTCAATCCCCGACGGCGAGGCGATGAGTGATGCCTATCCCGGTTTCGCGTCCGTGATCGGCGTGTCGGGATGGGCCCAGGTGCAGTGCCGCAGCGACCTGATCGGCAATCTGGCGGAGTGCCGGGCAGTCAAGGCGGTTCCGGCGGGTCTGGGGTTCGACCGCGCCGCCCTGGCCCTTACGCCGCGGTTCAAGCTGAACCCCCGACAGGAGAATGGCGAGGTCGAAAAATCCTCGGTCGAGTTCACCGTCCGGTTCCTCCTGCCGCCCGAGGAGCCGATCACGCCGTGGACCGGTCCAGAGCCCTCGGCGGAAGCCCTCGCCTTGGCCCGGCTCGCCGCGTCGCGGATGTCGGAGATGAGACGCGGCCCTGCGGCCGAAATCCTCGCCGACCTTGACGTGGACGCCGACCGCATCGAGCCGGTGACCGCCATTGTCGAACGCCTGAGCACGGAATACTCGGCGCAGAGCCCTGAAAGCGGCGCCCTGATGCTGGCGCGGACGGGCACCCTTGAGCAGCTTCGCGCCCTTTCGGAGGGCCGACGACCGCCCGGACCCATTCCATCGCAAGAAGCCATCGAGGCCGCCGGCCCGGAGATCGAAGCCCTGGGCCGGGAGTTCGGCGAACGGCTGCGCGAACGATACTGCGCCCGCTACGCCTGTCCCGCCGACGGCGACTAGACCGACGCGGGTATCTGCACCTCGATCCGGCAGCGGTCGCTTTCCAGCCCGGCGTCGATGATCTCCATGACCTCCAGCGCCTGTTCCGGGGAAACCGGATTGGGCCCCTCGCCGCGCAGGGCGGCGGCGACGCCCGCATAGAAGGCCGGATAGTCGCCGGCCGGGCCGGGCGCGGAGGCCCGGGCGCCGGTCTCGCCGTCGACGAAGGTCGCCGGGGCCGGGTCGACGCCCCAGCCGGGTGAGCCCACGGGCATCCCGGCCTTGAGCTGATCTTCCTGCACGTCGAAGCCTGACTTGAGCCAGCTGCCCTCCGTTCCATGAACGGCGAAGCGGACGTCGGGCGCGGCGATGACCATGGCGGCGTTCAGTTCGACCCGCAGGCCGTCGGCGTAGCGCAGGGTGGCGCGGGCCCGGTCGGGGCTGAGGCCGCCTTCGCGCTGGATCGACAGGTCGCATGTCACCCCCAGAGGACGACCGAAGAGGACGAGCATCTGGTCGATCAGGTGCGGACCCAGGTCCAGCCAGACGCCGCCGCCCGGCCCCTCGCGCCAGCGGTCCCGGACGACCGGGCGGTGGCGGTCGAAGCGGCTTTCGACCGTGACAATCCGGCCCAGGCGTCCGCTTGCGATTTCGGCCTTCAGGGAGAGGAAGTCGGCGTCCCAACGGCGGTTATGGAAGACCGAGAGCAGCAGGCCCTTCGACCGGGCGAGGGCCACGACGCGGGCCGCGTCGGCGTGGGTCAGGGCGAAGGGTTTGTCGACGACCACCGCCTTGCCGGCCTTCAGCGCCGCCTCGGCCTGGGCCGCGTGCAGGGCGTCGGGGGTGGCGAGGACGACCAGATCAATCGCGGGATCGTCGAGCACGGCCTCAAGCAACGGGGCGACCCTGACACCGGGCCAGACGGCGGCGACCGCGTCAGGCCCGCTGCTGACGATCGTGTGCAGCGTCAGGCCCGGTTCGGCCGCGACCAGCGGAGCATGGAAGGTCCGGCCCGCGTTTCCGAAGCCGACGACGGCGACGTTCGCGGGCCGGCTCAAGGGATCAGGCCTCCGCGCCCTCGGCCCGCTTCTTCATCATCGCGTCGAAACTGCCCCAGACGCCCTCGGCGCCGTGCCAGGCGCCCGTCGTGGCGGCCTTGGAGTATTCGGTGGCGCGGGCCTCGAAGAAGTTGGCGTGCTCTACGCCCGACAGCAGCGACTGCAGCCAGGGCAGCGGGTTTTCCTTCACGCCATAGACTTCCGGCAGATGCAGCTGGCGCAGGCGCCAGTCGGCGATGAAGCGGATGTATTGTTTGATGTCGTCAGGCGTCATCCCGTTCACCGGGCCCATTTCGAAGGCCAGGTCGATGAAGCGATCCTCCATCTCGACCACCGTCTTGCAGCATTCGACGATGTCGGCGGCGACCTCGGGCGTGACGGCCCCGGTCTCCTTGTTGAAGGCGTGGTACAGCTTGATGATGCCTTCGCAGTGCAGGCTCTCGTCGCGGACCGACCACGACACGATCTGGCCCATGCCCTTCATTTTGTTCTGGCGCGGGAAATTCATCAGCATCGCGAAGCTGGCGAATAGCTGGAGCCCCTCCGAGAAGCCGCCGAACATGGCCAGCGTCCGGGCGATGTCGGCGTTGGTCTCGACCCCGAAACGCCCCATGAAGTCATGCTTGTCGCGCATGGCCTCGTATTCCATGAAGGCGCCGAACTCGCTCTCGGGCATGCCGATGGTCTCGAGCAGCAGGGCGTAGGCCGCGATGTGGATGGTCTCCATGTTGGCGAAGGACGCCAGCATCATCTTGACCTCGGTCGGTTTGAACACCCGACCGTATTTTTCCATGTAGTTGTCCTGCACCTCGATGTCCGCCTGGGTGAAGAAGCGGAAAATCTGCGTCAGCAGGTTGCGCTCGGACGGGGTCAGATTGACCGCCCAGTCCTTCATGTCCTCGCCCAGCGGCACCTCTTCGGGCATCCAGTGGACCTGCTGCTGTTTCTTCCACATGTCGAAGGCCCACGGGTAGCGGAACGGCTTGTACGCCGCCGACGGGGTCAGCAGGCCGGGGGTCGTTCCGCCCTTGGGGGCTTTGATCGGGACGTGCGCGTTCATGGGTACTGGGCTCTGGTCGGCGAATCCGAGGGTGAATTCACCATGCGTTCGGACGGCCCCGGCGCCAAGCCGAAATGCGGCTATATTGCGATCACTTTTTCCGCGACCGCTAGATGTGGTGTCCTCAGGGCACGGAACTGGGGATGTGGCTGGGGACAAGCCCAAGGCCTGTCTATGGCGGCGGCGGGAACTCTCGGGCGCGCAAGGCGTCGCTGCGGAGTAGCCTGATCCGTCGAAGGAGAGCCGTCATGACCTACACTGTTTACGGCGCCGCCGGTTCCGGCTCGGTTCCGGTCGAGGCCGCCCTGACCCTGATCGGCGCGCCCTATCGCGTGGTCGAGGCCGTGACCTGGGAAGGCGAGACCGAGCGCGACAAGGTCGCCCCGGTCAATCCGATGCGGCAGATTCCGGCTCTGATCACGCCCGCAGGCGAGACCATCACCGAGAGCGCCGCCATCCTGATCTGGCTGGCCGAACAGCATCCCGAGGCGGCGCTGGGGCCAGAGGCCTGCGATCCGCGCCGGGCCCAGTTCCTGCGCTGGATGACCTTCGTCCCGGCCTCGGTCTATTCGATGTACTGGGTCCGCGACGAGCCTTCCCGGCTGGGCGGAGACGACCCGGCGGCGCAGCAGACCATCCTCGACCGCACCGCCGACCGGATCGGGGACTGCTGGGCGAAGATGGAAAGCCAGATCGTCCCCGACCGTTTCCTTCTTGGCGCTGAACCGACGGTGCTTGACCTGTACGTCGCCGTCGCCAGCCGCTGGACCCCGCACCGGAAACAGTTCCACGAGGTCGCGCCGCGTATGGGCGCCGTGATGCGCCGCGTCGACGCCCTGCCCGAGCTTGAGGCCTTCTGGGCGGAACGCTTTCCGCTCGAGGGCAAGTACGGGAGTTAGGCCGCCTCAGCGGCCAGGGAGGCGTGCGCCGCTGGCAGATCCCCGGACAGGGCGCGGTTGACCATCGCCAGCAGGGCGGCCTGATTAATCGGCTTGGCCATGTGGGCGTTCATGCCCGCCGCCAGACAGCGGGCCACATCCTCGGGCATGGCGTCGGCGGTCATGGCCACAATGGAGACGCCGTGTTCGGGTCCCGGCAGGGCGCGGATGCGACGCGTCGCCTCAAGGCCGTCCATCAGCGGCATGCGCACATCCATCAGCACCAGATCGAACGGCTGGGCCGCGACCGCGTCGATAGCGTCCTGACCGTCGCAGACCTCGACCACGTCGCAGCCGAAGGCTTCCAGCATGATGCGCGCCACCTCGCGATTGACCGGATGATCGTCGACCACCAGCACGCGGGGACTTGCGACGGCGGCGGATTCGCCTGTCTGTTCGCCACGGATTTCGGGAGCCGGCCGGTCGATCTCCTCCGTCGCATCGGCGGCGCGCGGCAGGGGCAGGCTGATGATGAAGGTCGACCCTTCGCCTAACCGGCTGTCCACATCAATGGAGCCGTTCAGGCGGCGAACATGCCGGGCGACCAGCGCGAGGCCCAGACCGGCGCCGCAATGGCTGCGGCGGATCGAGGCGTCGCCCTGGGCGAAGGCTTCGAACAGGTCCGGCATCAGCGCCGGCTCGATGCCCGAACCGGTATCCGAAACGCGGATGCAGACACCGTCGGGTGACCGGTCCAGACGGACGGTGACCACGCCGTGTTCAGTGAATTTGACCGCATTGGCGATCATGGGATGAAGCGTCTGGCGCAGCGCACGGCGGTCGCACGTAAAGCGCGCATTGGCAGGCAGGCGATCGTCGATCGTCAGGCTCAAACCCTTGGCGTCGGCCGCAGCCCGGCTGGGCGCCATGGCCTCGCGCGCCACCGCGGCGAGATCCAGCGGCTCGGGCGACACGGCGTCGTCGCCGCGGGCGAAGTCCAGAATATCCTCGACCAGCATCAGCAGACCGTCGCTGGATTCCCGTATCTGGCGCGCCTGACGCAGGGCGGTGGCGTCGAGGCCCGGCCGGCTGGCCAGCACGTCAGCGAAGCCGGCGACGCTGTTCAGGGGCGTGCGCATCTCATGGCTCATCATGGCCAGGAAGCGCGAGCGGGCGGCGGCGGCGTCCTCGGCCTTGCGACGGGCTTCCTGGGCCGCGAGCGTCCGGGCGCGCAGCCGCGCCTCGAGCCGGCGGCGCTCGGTCATGACCGTCGAGACAGGCAGGACCATGACCACCATGGCCAGCAGGAACAGGTTGTAGACGCCCAGCCGGCGCATCATCGGGGGGATGCTCTCCAGACCGGGAATATCCACAAGGCGGGTGAGATGAACAGGGCCGTGCCCTGTCAGGGTGGCCACGCCACTGACGGCGGCGAGGCCGATCAGGGCGATCGCCGATGTGGTCGGCGACAGCCGCAGGGCGATCAGCAGCATGGGCAGGAAGCACAGGAAGCCGAGCGGCGCGTCGTTCTGCCAGAAGCTCAGGGCGGTCACAGCCAGCATGAAGGCCAACAGGGCGGTCGCCTCGGGCCAGCGCGCGCGGGTCGTGCCGTGGAACCGGTGGCCGCGAGCCATCAGCAGCATGACCGGCGTGACCAGCAACAGTCCCAGCAACTCGACTGTGCTAAAGGAATAGATGTTGAAGGCGCCGGCCAGGGTGAGCGGCGTCTGGCGGATCAGCATGGTCACGCCGTAACCGACAGCCGCCGTCGCGACGACCGCAGGCACGGCGGCGAACAGGCCGAAGGCGAACAGGCGCCGCGGACGGCGCATGTCCAGGGCGGCGCCGCAGACGCGTCGCGCCAGGAGGGCGGCGAGGGTCGCCTCCCCCAGGTTCATCACGGCGTTGAGCCACATCAGCATGCCCGCATCGCCGCGGACGGCGTTGCTGGACAGGTTGATCACGAAACAGGCCAGCACGACCATGATCGCCGGACGCCGGTGCAACTGCAGCAGGGCCGCCGCCATGATGCCGTTGGACAGCCAGATCAGCACCGCGCCGTAGGTGGCGACGCTCCAGTGGCCGATCAACTGCGAAGCGGCGAACAGCGCCACATAGACCCAGGCGGGCGGACCAGCCACGCGGCCCGCTTCATGCCTGAATAGACGCCAACGACCTTTCAACGCGAGCCTCCCCCGGCCCCTTACTGAACGATCGAGCATTAGTGCGAATGCGTAAACAAATCCGTCATATCCGCGATACAGGGCCGCGTCTCAGGAACCGCCTCCCGACCGGAGCCGTTTCCAGACCCGCGCCGCCACCGGCACGGAATGGAGAGCCGGACCAATGTCAGACACCGTCGCCGAGCCCAGCTTCCATCCGCCGGAAGAGGCGGTGGCCTTCTATGAGGAATCGCTGCGCCTGCTGAAGGAAAGCGGCATCCCCTTCCTGCTGTCGGGCACCTATGCGGTAACGGCCTATACCGGCATCCAGCGGCCGACCAAGGATCTGGACGTCTTCTGCAAGCCCGGCGACTACCCGCGCATCCTCGCCTTCTTCCAGGCCCGCGGATACCGCACGGACGTCGAGGACGAGCGCTGGATCGCCAAGGTCTGGAAGGACGACAAGCATTTCTTCGACGTGATCTTCGCCATGTCCAACGGCACGATCGCTGTCAGCGACGCCTGGTTCGGGCCCGACACCATTGAGGTCTATGGCCATGAGGTCACAATCACATCGCCCACGGCCCTGATCCTCTCCAAGGTCTTTATCCAGGACCGCTACCGTTATGACGGGGCGGATGTGAACCACATCATCCTCAAACAGTCGGCTGCCATCGACTGGAAAAGCCTGCTGGATCAGATGGACCTCTATTGGGAGGTGCTGATGTCTCACCTGCTGAACTTCCGGTTCGCCTATCCCACCGAGCGGGGCAACATTCCGGCCTGGCTGATGCACGAACTGACCGAGCGGCTGCGCGCCCAGGTCGACCTGCCGGCGCCGCGGGTGAAGGTGTGCCGCGGACGGCTGTTCAGCGCCCGCGACTATATCTCGGACATCTCGGAATGGGGCTTCGGCGACATCGTCGGCAAGGGGCTGGAGGAGCGCCATGAGCCCATCCACTGATCCCGCCACGGCGGAGAGCGCCAGCGCCGGAGGCGACCCCCAGACGCCGCAGCCGGGGATGGAGGCGGGGCCCGCGAAGAAGCTGCGCGTGGCGGCCGTCGGTGACCTGCATGTCGGCGAGAACCACGACCGGCCGCATCGCGACCTGTTCGAGCGGGTGCACGAGGACGCCGACGTCCTGTGTCTGTGCGGCGACCTGACCAATTTCGGCAAGACCCGCGAGGTCGAGATTCTGCTGGAGGACCTGCGCGCCTGCAAAATCCCCATGGTCGGGGTGCTGGGCAACCATGAACACGAATGCGGCCAGCCCGAGCATGTGACGAAGATGCTCTGCGACGCCGGGGTGAAGATGCTGACCGGCCAGGCCTATGAGATCGAGGGCGTCGGCTTCGCAGGGGGCAAGGGATTCATCGGCGGCTTCGGCCGCTACATGCTCAGCCCGTTCGGCGAGGCCTCGATCAAGTCGTTCGTGCAGGAGGCGGTCGAGGACGCCAACGGCATCGAGAACTCCATCCGCATGCTGCGGACCGAGCGCTCGGTCGTGCTGCTGCACTATTCCCCCGTGGTCGACACGGTCATGGGCGAGCCGCCCGAGATCCACGCCTTCCTGGGGTCGTCGCGGCTGGGCGAGACCATCGACCGCTACGACAACATCAGCCTGGTTGTGCATGGCCACGCCCATCGCGGGGCGCCGGAGGGCCGGACCAACAAGGGGGTGCCGGTCTATAACGTCGCCCTGCCCGTGCTGCGGACGCTGGGCGATACGCCCTACAGGGTTTTCGAAGTCTGAAAGGCCGTGCGCGGCTGGAAGCGACGCCAGACCGCCCAGAGCAGAAGGGCGAACAGGATGCCGAGGCCGTCGGCCAGCAGGTCGCCCCAGCTGGCGTCGCGGCCGACCATGCCCTGAACGATCTCGACAGCGCCCCCGAGAACGAGAGCCGACAGGGCTGCGAACGTGCGCGGAAGACGGCGGAACAACACGCCAATGCTCCACAGGATCAGGCCGAAGGCGACAAAATGAGCCGCCTTGTCCCAGATGTTGCTGGCGGCTTCGACGTTCTGGAACGGACCGACCATCGCGCCGACCAGGACGATCGGCAGGACAATCGCCGTCAGGCGCATCAGGAACTTCATGGACAGGCATACTCGGGCGGCGGGAGGAACGGGCTTCTATCAGCGCGCGAGCAGAACCCACACCCCGGTTGCGGCGAATCCTGCCGCGGCGGCGAGGCGAATCCATGTCAGCGGAAGTTTTCGCGCCGCGGCCTCGCCCAGCAGCACGGCCGGGCCGTTGACCAGCATCATGCCGAGCGTCGAGCCGGCCACGACCAGCGGCAGGCTCTGGAACTGCGCCGCCAGCATGGCGGTGGCGACCTGGGTCTTGTCGCCCATCTCGATCAGGAAGAAGGCGGCTGTGGTGGTCCAGAACACGCCGGCGAAGGTTTTTTCGGTCATGTCCGGCTCTTCCTCGAACCGGTCGGGGATCAGGGCCCAGGCGGCGAAGCCGACGAAGGCTATGCCCACGCCCCACCGCAGCCATTCCGCGTCCATGAACCGCGCCAGCACGGAACCGGCCAAGGCCGCGAAGGCGTGATTGGCGACGGTGGCCGCCAGGATGCCGAGGATGATCGGCAGCGGTCGCCGCCATGTCGCCGCCAGCATGATGGCCAGCAGCATGGTCTTGTCCCCGATCTCCGCGATGGAGACGAGACCGGTCGATATCAGGAAGGCTTCCAACTCGGCTTCATGCGCGGGGGTTCGGCGGACAGACCATTGGCATCCGCAGCCGGCCCCCGCGTGGAAGCACCCTGCGAAGCCAGCGGTCTTGCCATGTTGGTGGTCCTACGCTCGCCCGGCCGGGGCTCGCTGCTAGAGGACCGAAACGGTCCGCTCAGGTCCACTTTCAGTTCGCGCCATCCTCTCCGGGCGAGAGGAAGTGTGTTGACGCGAACCCCGCTGAAGATGCGGGCGGCTACTCCCCGATGACGGCGGGCGGTGTATCCGTCACGGGCTCCGGGGGCAAGACTTCGTCGTGCAGCCCCTTGTCGCGGACGGCCTGCCGCCGCCCGACGGCGTAGGCGACCAGCCATAGCGCCATGGCCCAGGCGGCGCCTGCGCACCAGCCCGCGAAGACATCGGTGGCCCAGTGGGCGCCCAGATAGACCCGCGTCAGCCCGATCAGCAGGGCGATCAGTATGGAAACGCCGAGCACGAAGGCCTTCAGATGCGCGCGCGGGAAGGCCCGGGTCAGCATGACGCCGAGGGTCAGATAGAAGACCGTCGACAGCAGGGCGTGGCCGGACGGGAAGCTGGCGTTCAGCGTCTCCACCGCCTGGAAGTCTGCGGGGGGCCGCTCGCGCCCGAACAACGCCTTCAGGCCCTCGCTGAGTGCGACTCCCCCGGCCAGACCGACGACCAGAAGCAGGGCAGACAGATGCTTGCGCTGGATCAACAGGAAGGCGAAGGCGATCACAGCGAACAGCGCCAGTACGGATATGCCGCCCAGAGAGGTCAGGTCGGCCGCCGCCTCCTTCAGCCACCACGGCCCCCGCGGTTCGCCCGCCACGGGCTGTATCCAGGCCAGCACCGCGTGATCGAAGGCCTGACCGTCGGCCTCGGTCATGTCGTCGGCCACCTCGATAAAGGTCATGACGCCGAGGGCGACCACGAACAGGGCGGAAACCGCCGCGATTTCCGTCCGGGCGATACGCATCATGCGGCGAAAAAATGTGATCGTCTGTTCGGTGGTCATCGGCTGCTAACGGTCCCGCTTGTGTGACTGTTCCACTCACGCGTTCGTGATCTTGTACGGTGAGGCTTGTCACGCCCTCGTCGCGGCCTGTCCACAGGCTCATCCCCTTCCATGATGCCGATTCGGTCAGAAAGTGATCGTCAACCCCGTTGACGGTTGGTTAGCCATCTGCGCCCCATATGTGGGCTTGGGGAGCGCTTCAGCCACTAGGTCTTGTGGTTCGGAGCGCGGGGACACCCATTCGTTTTTGTTCAGGGCGGCGGATATCATGGCTGGCGGCGAAGCGTTGAAGACGGTTGATTTCGTGTCCCCGACGGAGGGTGATGCCGCGGCGCGTCCCCATCTGTCTGTGGTGAGATCCATTCAACTCGACCGTTCCCGTGACGATCTGCTGACCGACTTCGGCAAGAAGACGCTGGAGGATCGCTATCTGCTGGCCGGCGAGAGCTATCAGGACATGTTCGCCCGCGTCGCCACGGCCTACGCCGACGACGCCGATCATGCCCAGCGCGTCTACGATTACATGTCGAAACTCTGGTTCATGCCCTCGACGCCGGTGCTGTCGAACGGCGGCGCGGACCGCGGCCTGCCGATCAGTTGCTTCCTGAACGCCGTGGCCGACAGCCTGGACGGCATCCAGTCGGTGTGGAACGAGAACGTCGCCCTGGCCTCGAACGGCGGCGGCATTGGCACCTACTGGGGCGGCGTCCGGTCGATCGGCGAGAAGGTCAAGGGCGCGGGGCAGACCTCGGGCATCATCCCCTTCATCCGCGTGATGGACTCGCTGACGCTGGCGATCAGCCAGGGCTCGCTGCGCCGCGGTTCGGCCGCGGTCTATCTGGACGTCCACCACCCCGAGATCGAGGAGTTCCTCGAGATCCGGAAGCCCTCAGGCGATTTCAACCGCAAATCCCTGAACCTGCACCACGGCATCAGCATCTCGGACGCCTTCATGGAGGCGGTCCGCGACGGCCGGACCTTCGACCTGCTGTCGCCCAAGAACCAGGAGGTGGTGAAGACCGTCGACGCCCGCGCCCTGTGGCAGAAGATCCTCGAGATCCGCCTGCAGACCGGCGAGCCCTATCTGATCTTCTCGGACACCGTAAACCGCCAGATGCCGCAGCATCAGCGCGACCTCGGCCTGTCGGTCAAACAGTCGAACCTGTGCAGCGAGATCATGCTGCACACCGGCCGCGACCACCTGGGCGTCGATCGCACCGCCGTCTGCTGCCTGTCCTCGGTCAACGCCGAGAGCTTCCTGGAGTGGCGCGAGGAGCCCCGCTTCATCGAGGACGTGATGCGCTTCCTCGACAACGTTCTGGAAGACTTCATTCGCCGCGCCCCGCCCGCCATGGCCGCGGCGGTCTATTCGGCCAAGCGCGAGCGCTCGGTGGGCCTGGGCCTGATGGGCTTCCACTCCTTCCTGCAGGCGCAGGGCGTGGCCTTCGAAAGCGCCATGGCCAAGTCGTGGAACATGCGGCTGTTCAAGCATCTGCGCCGCGAGGCCGACAAGGCCAGCCGCCTGCTGGCCGAAGAGAAGGGCGCCTGCGAGGACGCCGCCGAACGCGGCGTGCTGGAGCGGTTCAGCCACAAGCTGGCCATCGCCCCGACCGCCTCGATCTCGATCATCTGCGGCGGCACCTCGGCCGGCATCGAGCCGATCCCGGCCAACATCTATACGCACAAGACCCTGTCGGGCTCTTTCGCGGTCAAGAACCCCTATCTGGAGCGTCTGCTGGGCGAGAAGGGCATCGACACCAGCGAGGTCTGGTCCTCGATCCTGGAGCATGAGGGCTCGGTGCAGCACCTCGACGCCCTGAACGAGGACGAGAAGGCCATCTTCAAGACCGCCTTCGAGCTGGACCAGCGCTGGATCGTCGAACTGTCGGCCGACCGTTCGCCGGAAATCTGCCAGGCCCAGTCGATCAACCTGTTCATCCCCGGCGACGTGAACAAATGGGACCTGCACATGCTGCACTGGTCGGCCTGGGAGAAGGGCGTCAAGTCGCTCTACTACCTGCGCTCCAAGTCGGTTCAGCGGGCCGCCTTCGCCGGCGCGGAAGACAAGGCCGAGGCCGAGGTCGACCCGAACCAGCCCGATCTCTTCTCGGCGGCGCGCACCGACTACGACGAGTGTCTGGCCTGCCAGTAAAGGCGGACTGAGCCAGGCCCCGTACAGCGGGTCAGCGACTCGCCCGAGGGGTTCACCCGATTGCGGAACCCCGCCCGCCGGTTCACGTTGATCGGCCGAACCGTGACGCTCGAAATAGGGTGTTGGCGAGACGGCCCGCATCGTGCAGGGTCGAAGTCGTTGGCGGGTCGGGGAGGAACCGTTGATGCGAAGGACGGCGATCCTTGCCGGAGTATTGGCGACTGTGGCCCTTTGGGCCCCGGCGTTCGCCGCCGCTTCGCAAGCCGTCCAGGCTGTCCCGACCGACGCCTGGAGGGTCGCCCCGGAACGCCCGACCAATGTCGCCGACCTTCTGACCCGCCTTGACCGGGACGCCCGGTATGCCAACGATCCCGCATGGGACGGCGCCGGCGAATGGGCCGGCTATGCGCCCGCGCGCAACCGGACCTCGCAATGGGCCGCATCCAGCCGTGATGTCTGGTTCGAAAGCGGCGGCTATGACGACCGCCTGCGCCTGCGCACCGAAGGGGCCGTCCGCCGTCTCGACGGCTCCCCCCTGCCTCCAGGGCCGCTGGATCCTGCGACCTTCGACGCCGAACATTATGATCTGACCTATACGCGGGGCTGGACCGAGACACTGGGCCAGACGGCGTCGGGACTGGACGTCACCCTGACGCCGCATGTGGGGGTCGGGGTCGGAACCCGCGGCAGCACGACCGAGGCCGGCGCCACCCTGCGCATCGGCCGCGGCATCGAGAAACTGGTCCCGGACGGCGGCGACGCCTTCGGCGAGCGGCCCCGCTGGTATCTGTACGCCGCAGGCTCGGGCCGGGCCGTCGGCTATAATTTCGCGCGTACGCGGGACGGCGACTTCGCCCGGTCCGGCTACAGCCAGGACTCGGGCAATTTCCTCGGCGACGCCTCGGTGGGCGTGGCCATGCGCCGGGGCCCGGTGCACACCTCGGTCAGCCTGGCCTATCGCGAAATCGAGACCGAAGGTCTGCGCGCCGGCCATGGCGTCGACACCGACGTGTCCGAGGGCGTGATCGCCTTCCATCTGTCGATCAAGCCCGAGTAGAGCTCAGACCCGCTATTCAGTGCGCGCGACGCCTTCGCGCCGGTCGTCCGCGCCCCCGTCCCAGCTCCAGCCGGCCGCGTTCTGACGCCATATCGCGCCATGCAGGCCGGAGTTCTCGCTCGCGTTCGGGCTGAGCGCCACGCCCCGCGCAGCCAGACCGGCGCGCAGGTCCTCGGAAAAGCGCTCCGTGTCCGCGCCGAACCCATCGCCGCGCGCCACCAGATTGGGCAGGTCGAACGCCGCCTGCACCGGCAGGCCCCAGTCCAGCACGGCGATCAGGGCCTTGGCGTTATAGGCGAGGATCGAGGTGCCCCCGGGCGATCCGAACGCGCCCAGGAACCGGCCATGGCGGTCGAGGACGATCACGGGCGACATCGACGACCGCGGCCGCTTGCCCGCCGCCACCGCGTTGGCCGCGGGCGCGCCGTCGGACCGCGTCGGGGTGAAGGAGAAGTCGGTCAGCTGGTTGTTGAGGAAGAACCCCGCCGCCATCCGGCCCGAGCCGAAGATGCTTTCCACCGTGGTGGTCATGCTGACTGCATTGCCCTGCGCATCGACGACGACGAGGTGCGAGGTCCCCGCCGGCTCATGCGTGGCGTCCGGGCCTGCGAACACGCCGCCTGGAGGCGAGCCGGGCTCGGCGGCTCCGGTCAGGCCGGGCGCGAGGGCGGCGCGGGCGGCGACATAGTCGGGATCCAGCAGCCCCTGCACCGGCACCCGGACGAAGCCCGGGTCGCCGACGTAGCGGTCGCGATCGGCGTACATGAGCCGCTGCAGCTGGGCGAAGGCCGTCCAGGCCTCGGCGCTGTTGGGGCCGGCGTGGATGTCGGGTGTCCGCTCCGCCATGGCCAGAAGCTGCAGCACGGCCACGCCGCTGGACGGCGGCGGCGGGACACAGACGATATAGACCCGGTAGGGGCGGCACAGCGCCCCGCGCTCGATCGGCTCATAAGCGGCGATGTCTTCAACGGTCAGGGCGCCGGGCCGGGGCTCCTGCGCCACCGTGTCGGCTATCTCGCGCGCGATCCGGCCGTTGTAGAAGCCCTCGGCCCCGCCCGCGGCCAGTTCAGCCACGGTTTCGGCGTAGGCGGGATTCCTCAGCACATCGCCGGCGGCGTAGCGCGTCCCGTCCGCCTTGGTGAAATATGCGTTGGCCCAGCGGCTGCGCGCCTGCCCCCGGGTGGCGGCGATGAAGCCGGCCAGCCGCGGACTGACCGTGAAGCCGTCGCGCGCCAGCCGTTCGGCGTCCCCGAACAGGGCGTTCCACGGCAGCCGCCCGTGCGCCCGGTGCGCCATCGCCAGCATGGCTACGGCGCCCGGCGCTCCGGTCGAGCGCCCGCTCAGGACGGCGTCGCCGATGCCGAGCGGCCGCCCGTTCTCATAGAACAGCTCCGGGGTCGCCGCCGCCGGCGCGGTCTCGCGCCCGTCATAGCTGGTGATCTGGCCGCTCGCGGCGTCCCAGGTCATCATGAAGGCCCCACCGCCCAAGCCCGACGACTGCGGCTCGACCAGTCCCAGCACGGCCTGGACGGCGATCGCCGCGTCCACCGCCGAACCACCCTCGCGCAGCACCTTCAGGCCCGCCTCGACCGCCAGCGGGTTGGCGGCGGCGACGAACGGGCCCCGGGCGGCGGGCATGGCGGGGGGCGAGGCGGGCGCTGCGACCGCGCCGCCGGAAACGCCGGTTCCCGAGCCTCCGCCTCCGCAACCGCCCAGCGCGAGGCCTGCCGCGACGAGCACAGCCGTGAGGGCGCGGACGGACCGGTGCGGAAGAGGGATCATGGGGAGCTCTGGTCTGGACGCGGGACGAATTCGGGAGAGGCTGGGCCACCCTGCCCCGCCGCCCGCGCGAACGAAAGCCCCGCGTCGCGCCCTTCTGACGCCCATCGATGCGACAAGGCGGAAAACCCGTCTTCCGGCTCTTGCCCCCCGTCCCCTCGTCCGCTAGATACCCGCCCTCGCCGTTCGCGGCCAAGCGCGCCCGTAGCTCAGCTGGATAGAGCATCAGACTACGAATCTGAGGGTCGGACGTTCGAATCGTTCCGGGCGCGCCATTTTCTCCTCGACCCCAGCCGCCCTCGGGCCGAAGCAGACGGGTCGGTGGGCGTTTCACAACCCGACGCTGGCGATCCGCCAAACTGTTTGGCGCCGGGCCCTGTGGCGCAGGCAGGGTAACCGCCTCATGACGGCGGCGGCTCCGTCAGTTCCTCAGCATTGATCAGAACCGGCGGAGGATGGTGGACAGGCCTTCCAGGATCAGGGCGGCCTGTTCGGTTTCGCGGCAGTCGTCAGAGAGGATGAGTCGCAGAGCGCGAACGTGCACGGCGACCGACGGCCAGGTCCAGGCGCCGGCCTCGATCATGCGGTCGGACAGCTCGCACAGGCTGAACGCGGCCGCGTAGAGCGGGCCGGTATCGAAGAAGCCAGCCATGTCCAGCAGGGCCGCCGCCTGATCGTAGACGCCGCGCTCGCTGCCCGGGGTTTGGGCCGCGCAGGCCGCCTCAAGCGCGGTGACGCGGTCGACCAGGGCGGCCATGGCGGCGGTGCGATGCTGGTCCAGTCCGGCGTCTGCCTTTTCGATGGCGTCCGCGACCGAGCGTCCGCCGGGCGCCGACATCTTGCGGGCGAGATTGGTCCGGTATTTGAACGTCTTGGCTTCGGTCACAGGGCTATCCGGCGCGGCTTGATCAGGGAGTCGATGTCGGACTGGTCCATATTGCTTTCCACGGCCGCGCCCAGATGGGCGGAGAGGTCGCCCTCGCGGCGTCCCGTCATGCCCAGGGGCGGTCCGAAATTCCTCACGCGGCGATCGGGGCCGACGTAGTTTTCGCTCTGGACGAACTCGCGCTCGTCGCCGGCCAGCCACAGGATTCTCTGAAGCAGGACGCGCGGGGTCAGCGGCTTGGTCACCACGAAACTGGCCCCGCAGTCACGGCTCTTGCGCACATGGGACGAGGAGGCGTGTCCGGTCAGCATGATGACCGGCGTGAGGCAGGTGGGCTTTGGCGTTTCGCGCCGGAGCCAGCGCACGAAATCGCAGCCGTCCATCTCGGGCATGGCGCAGTCGACGAGGATCAGGTCCACCTGCCGGCGCTTGAGCACCTCGGTCGCGGCGATGGCGGATTCGCAGCGGATCTGCTCGCGGACGCCGAAGCCCTGAATGACGGAACTCAGGATATCCAGCGCCTGCGGATTGTCGTCGATGAACAGGACGGTCGCCTGCTCGAGATTGACGCGGCCTGATGGTGAACTGGTGCGGCTCATCACCCTACTCGAACAGCATCAGGTCGCCCGCGGCGGGCCGCGACGCCGGGACGGCGGCGGAGGCGAAGACGGCGGTCCGGAGACGGGATTGCAGATCGGCCAGACGAACGCCGCCGATCGCGGCGGCGACGTCCTGTCCGCCCGCCACCGCGCCGGTCATGTCGCTGAGGGCGCCCAGACGCTGGCTCAGATCATCGATCGCCTGGGCGTCCACGAGCGCGCGAACCCGCGCTTCGCCCTGGCTGTTGCGAACATGGTCCGCAGCCATGCCGGACAGCAGATCGACCGTTTCCATCATGGCGGCGAGCTCGGCCGAGAGCGCCGAAAGGAGGGTGCAGGAGGCGGCGGAGGACATCAGAACAGCTCCAGGGCGCCGGCGTCGACAGCCGCCTGCGGAACGCGGACGACAGCCGGCACAACGCGATCGGTGACGACCCGCTGCAGGGCCCGCCCGGTCGCGGGCCAGTACTGGACGCGGCGCCCGCCGGACCCACGCAGGCTGCCGCCGACCACGGCGATTCCCTCGTCGCGCAGGAAGCGTTCGGCGAAATCGGCGTTGGCCAGACCGACGTCCTTGAGAGAATCGAACATCCGCCCGCCGCCGAACAGCTTGGCCTCGAGCCGGTCGCGGCGCGCGCCCCGCTTGAGACAGTCGTTGATCAGGACTTCCATCGCATAGGCGCCGTAGCGCCGGCCCGCGTCGGCGCCCGAGCCCGTCCCTTCAGGCAGCAGGAAATGGTTCATGCCGCCGATCCGGCTGCCGGAATCGCGCAGACACATGGCGACGCAACTGCCCAGAATCGTGGTCAGCATCACGCCCGGATCGTCGGTGACGAAATGCTCGCCCTGCCCGACGTGGACGCGGCGCACTGTGTCGAGAGTGGCCGCCCCGGTCATGTCAGCGGACCGAAGACGCCCTCGACCTTTTCCTTCAGTTGGGCGACGGTGAACGGCTTGACGAGGTAGTTGTTGACGCCGAACTGAACGGCGCGCTGGACCAGTTCGCGGTCGGCCCGGCCGGTGAGCATGATGAAGGCGGCGCCCGCCGTGGGCGGATGAGCGCGGACGGCGCGCAGCAGGCCGAGCCCGTCAAGGTTCGGCATGTTGAAGTCCGAGATGATCAGATGGGCCGGCCGGGCGATCATCTCGCGCAGGCCCGCCTCGCCGTCACCTGCCTCGCGGAATTCGCGGAAGCCGATCGCTTGCATGCTCGTCCGGATCAGGGCGCGCATGGAGGCCTGATCGTCGACAATGAGCGTGTGAATGGCGGAAGCGGCAGGCATGACTGGACCTCAGGCGACGGGACGGGCGACGGGGGAAGCGTCGCCGCAGAGTTCAAGAATGGCGGCCGCCATGCGGCCGAGGGGTAACTGGCGCTGGACGGCGCCCGTTTCGAAAGCGGCGCGGGGCATGCCGTAGACGACGCTGCTGGCTTCGTCCTGACCCAAGGTGCTGGCCCCGGCCTGCCTCATCTCCAGCAGACCCGCCGCGCCGTCGCGGCCCATGCCGGTCAGGATGACGCCGGTCATCGGACGGCGAAGGCGCGCGACCGAGCGGAACAGCACGTCCACTGACGGACGGTGGCCGCTGACGGTGTCGGAGCGAACAAGCCGGCAGCGCGGCGTGACGCCACCGACTTCGAGATGAGCCTCGCCGCCGGGCGCGAGATAGACGCAGCCCTGTTCCAGCAAGGCGCCGTCGGTCGCTTCGCGCACGGTCGCCGCTGACGCCTTGTCGAGGCGGGCGGCGAAGCTGCTGGTGAAGGTGGCGGGCATGTGCTGGGTAATCACCGTCGCGGGGCAGTTCGCCGGGAAGGCCGAGATAATGGCCAGCAGGGCCTCGACCCCGCCCGTGGACGCGCCGATCGCCAGCACGTGGTCGGAGGCGATGCTCCAGTTTCCGGAAGCGGGCCGGGCATCGGCGCCCGCGGCGGCGCGCCCTCCGGCCCGGACGCGCGAACGGGCGGCGACCTTCACCTTGGCGGCCAGATCGGCGAAGGCTTCCTGCGCCGTCGTGCCGGCTCCGGGCTTGCCGACCGCGTCGACGGCGCCGAGTTCCAGCGCGGCGAGGGTGATCTCCGCGCCTGCCTGGGTCAGGGTCGAGACCATGACGACGGGCATCGGGCGCAGCCGCATGATCTTCTCGAGGAATTCGAGGCCGTTCATGTTGGGCATCTCGACGTCGAGCGTGATGACGTCGGGGTTCAGGCGCTTGATCGCCTCGCGCGCCTCCAGCGGATCGGCCGCCGAGCCGACCACCTCGATCTCGGGGTCGCGCCGAAGGGCCGCGGTGATCAGGCCGCGCATCGTGGGAGAATCGTCGACGACCAGGACGGAGACGGTCATGCGGCCAGCCTGTAGGTGGTCAGGCCGGTCGTAGTCAGGCGCGCCGTGGACGGGCCACTGACGCGTTCGGAATGACCGATGTAGAGCGTCGCTTCCGGCGTCATCAGGGGCATGAACCGGCTCCACACCCGCTCCTGGGTCGCGTCGTCGAAATAGATGACAACGTTGCGGCAGAAGATGACGTCGAACTTGCCGCGCATCGGCCAGTCGCCGATCAGGTTCAGTTCCTTGAACGACACCAGCCGGCGCAGGGTCGCGTTGGCCGAAAGCATGTTCGGACCGTGAGCCGGCGCCTTGTCGAACCAGCGGTGCCGCAGCAGGGGCGGCGCGGGCGACAGGGCCTCCTCGGAATAGACGCCGTCGCGGCCTTCGGCGACCATGTTCGGGTCGATGTCGGTGGCGAGGATGCGCACGTCGAGATCGGCCGCCTCGGGCAGGGCCGACAGGACCGTCATGGCCATCGAATAGGGCTCCTGCCCGTTCGAGCATGCCGCGGACCACAGCCGCACCCGGCCGCCGCGGCGGGCGCGCTCAGCGAGGCCCGGCATGACCACGTCGCGCAGGTGGTCGAAATGGTGGGGCTCGCGGAAGAAGCGCGTGACGTTGGTGGTCAGGGCCGCGGTCATAGCCTGCCGCTCGTCCACCCCGTTCACGCCCTGAACGAGGGCGCAATAGTCGCGGAAGCTGCGCAGGCCGAGGATGCGCAGCCGCTTGGCCAGCCGCGAATAGACCAGGGCGGCCTTGCCCTCGTTCAGCGCGATGCCGGCGTAGCCGTGCAGGATTTCGGCGATCTGGCGGAAGTCCTCGGCGGTGAAGACGAACTCGCCCTCTACGATGGACGCGTGGCCGGCGGGGTGGGTCATGCGGCCTCGGCTTCGGTCTCGGGGAGTATCCATTCCAGCTCGAGCAGGCTGACCATCCGGCCTTCGATGGCGAAGATGCCCTTGACGAAGGTTTTGACGTGATCGCTGGCCACGTCGGGCGTGGCCTGAACCAGCTCGTCGGTCAGCTGGATGATGTCGGACACGGCGTCGACCAGAAGGCCGACCGTCCGGCCACCGATGTGGGCGACCATGATGACGTGGCGCGCCGTCGGCTCGGCGGTGCGCAGGCCAAGGCGGGCGCCCAGATCGATGATCGGCAGCACGGCGCCGCGCAGGTTGATGACCCCCTTCATGTAGCCGGGGGCGCGGGGCAGGGGCGTGGCGGGGGTCCAGCCGCGGATTTCACGCACCGACATGATGTCCACGCAGAACTCCTGCTCGCCGATGCGGAAGGCGATCAGTTCGCGCGAGGAGGAGGCGGTCAGGGTATCGGACATGATCAGCTCGCGAGTTTGAAGTCAGGCCGCGCCTTGCGGCGGGCGTTGCCGACGATGGCGTCGACGTCGAGGATCAGGGCGACGCGGCCGTCGCCCAGGATGGTCGCGGCGGCGACGCCCTCGACCTGCTGGTAGTTGGTCTCGAGGCTCTTGATGACGACCTGCCGCTGACCCTGGATGGCGTCGAACAGGAGGGCGGCGCGCTGGCCCGCCTCGGTCTCGATCACCACGGCCACGCCGCCGCCGGACGGAACCGGCGCGTCGCGGAAGCCCATCGTCATGGCCACGTCGATCAGCGGCACGAACTCGTCGCGGAAGCGGATCACCGCGTCATGACCCCCGACGTGATGCACGTCCTGGGCCCGGGGCGTCAGGCTTTCGACAATGGTCGTCAGAGGCGCCACCAGGGTCTGATCGGCGGCGCTGACCACCATGCCGTCCAGCACCGCCAGCGTCAGCGGCAGGCTGAGGGTGAAGGTGGATCCCTTGCCCGGATTCGAGGCGATGCTGATGCGGCCGCCCAGGGCCTGGATCGAGCGGCGCACGACATCCATGCCCACGCCCCGTCCCGAAACGTCAGAGATGGTTTCGGCGGTCGAGAAGCCGGGCAGGAAGATCAGGTTGTCGATCTCCTCGTCGGTCAGCACGGCGTCCTCGGCGATCAGACCCTTGGAGGCGGCGATCCCCTTGACCCGTTCGCGATTGATGCCGCGTCCGTCGTCGCTGATCTCGATCACGATCCGGCCCGAGCGATGCAGGGCGGCCAGCCGCACCGTGCCCTCGGCGGGCTTGCCCGCGGCGATGCGGTCCTCGGGGCCTTCCAGTCCGTGATCGATGGCGTTGCGCAGCATGTGGGTGATGGGTTCGGCGAGGCGTTCGACCACGGTCTTGTCGACCTCCGTGTCCTCGCCGGCGGTGACCAGACGCACGCGCTTGCCGGTCATCTCGCCGACTTCGCGGACGAGGCGGGGCATGCGCTGGAAGACCGATTTCACGGGCTGGGCGCGGATGGCCATGACGCTGTCCTGAATCTCGCGCGTCAGCAGTTCGAGATCCTCCAGGCCGACAGAAATGCCCGACGAGCGGGCCAGGCCGCTTTCGACCACACGCTGGGCAAGCATGGCCTGCTGGATGACCAGTTCGCCGACGACGTTGATCAGCCGGTCCACGCGATCCAGATCGACGCGGATGGTGACGGCGGGCGCCGGTTGAGCCGGAGCCGATGGAGCGGCGCCCGAACCGGCGACTGCGGTCGGGGCGGGTGTTGCGGCGGGGGCGGGCGCGGGCGGCGGCGCCGTCGGGGCGCTTTCCACCTCCGGCGCAGGGGCGGCGACGTCGGCCGAGGCGCGGGCCAGCAGGGCGGCGATGTCGAAATCGTCCGGCGCGGACGCCTCTACCGCCGAAGGCTGGATCTCGCCATCGAGCGGCTGGATCGACAGGTCGCAATCCGCCTCGACGAAGTCGAAGACCTCGCGCACGACGGCCTCGCCGGCGTCGGTGACGATGTCCACCGTCCACGCCAGATACGACTCCTCGGCCGTCAGTTCGGCGAGGTCCGGCAGGGCGCTGTCATCCAGCGCGACCGTGATCGGGCCCAGATTGGAGAGTTCGCGCAGCAGCAGGCCGGTCTCGTTGGCCTTGGCGTACATGGCCGCGTGCGGCCGCAGCATGATGCGCCAGCCGCCGGGAGCCGGCGCTGCGGCGGGCGCCGCCAGCGTCGCCAGATCGAAGACCACGGGGCGGAAGCCGAACTCGTCGGCCTCGGTCTCGATTTCGACGGCAGCGGGCGCTGCCTCGACGACGACCGGGATCGCCTCGCCATGGGTCCACGCCTCAAGTTCGGCGACCAGGGCGGCCGAGCGTTGCGCGTCGACCGGCGCGGCCTGTCCACGCGCGGCGGCTACATGGTCGGCCAGAACATCGGCGGCGCGCAGCAGCGTCTTGACCGTCGGATCGTCGCACGGCTTCCGACCGGCGCGAATCTCATCCAGAAGGGTTTCGAAGACGTGGGCGAAGCGCACCAGCTCATCGAGGCCAAAGGCGCCGGCGCCGCCCTTCACCGAATGGACGGCGCGGAACACGGCGTTGACGGTTTCGTCGTCCGCCGCGCCCGACTCGATGGCCAGAAGACCTGTCTCGAGGTCGCCCAGCAGTTCGTCGCATTCCTGGAAGAAGACGGCCTTGATGGCTTCGAAGGGATCGGCGGCGTCGCTCATGATCAGGCGGCCACCCGGCGAACGGCGTCGATCAGTTTGACGGGATCGAACGGCTTGACGATCCAGCCGGTCGCCCCGGCGTCCCGGGCGCGCTGCTTCTTGGCCGCGTCGCTTTCCGTCGTCAGGACCAGCACCGGCGTGGCGCGATGGGCAGGGTCGGCGCGCACGCCCTCGATGAAGCCGAAGCCGTCCATGCGGGGCATGTTGATGTCGGTGATGACGACGTCGGCGCCCTCGGCGCTGAGGGTTTCCAGACCGTCGATCCCGTCGACGGCCTGGATGACGCGGTAGCCCGCTTCGACCAGGGCCAGCTGCAGCATCTCGCGCATGGTGCGGGAATCGTCGACGGTGAGCACGGTCTTGATCACGCGAAATCTCCCGGCCCGGACGCCGTCGCTTGGGCGCCGAACATGTTCCATTGGTTGGCGAAGGACTCGGAGGTCTGGTCGATCGCGACGGTCAGCCCCTCTCGCGCCCAGGTCTGCTGGGCGGAAATCAGGATCTGCAGGCACAGGGCGCCCAGGCGCTCGACGTTGGAGGCGTTGAGGACGACGTCCTGCCCCCGGAAGGCCAGCAACTGCACGCGCAGGGGCTCAGCCGCCTTAATGTCGAGAACCGACGGCAGCGTCAGGGTCGCGGTCATCAGAACTCTTCCCAGCCGTCTTCGGAACCCACCGGCTTCAGGGCTGCGCCGCCGCGTCCGACCGTCTTCATGGCGGTGACGGTGCGTTGGGCGGGACGCGGGGCCGGGCGAGCCGCGGGCGCATCGGCGCCGATCTGGAACCGCGACACCGAGCCCGCCAGGGATTCGGCTTCCTGCGACAGCGAGTGGCTGGCGGCAGTGGATTCCTCGACCATGGCGGCGTTCTGCTGGGTCACCTGATCCATCTGGTTGACGGCGGTGTTGACCTGCTGGAGCCCGGTGGCCTGTTCCTGGGCGGAAGCGGCGATCTCGGACACCAGACCGTCGATCTCGGCCACGCGTCCGACGATGCGGTCCAGAGCGTCGCCTGTCTGGCCGACCAGGCTGACGCCCGAGTTGACCTGGGTGGTCGAGGCCGAGATCAGCACCTTGATCTCCTTGGCCGCCTCGGCCGAGCGTTGCGCCAGGGCGCGGACCTCGGAGGCGACGACCGCGAAGCCGCGGCCTGCGTCGCCGGCGCGCGCCGCCTCGACCCCGGCGTTCAGCGCCAGAAGATTGGTCTGGAAGGCGATCTCGTCGATCACGCCGATGATCTGGCTGATCTCCTGGGCCGACTTCTCGATGGCGCCCATGGCGGACACGGCGTCGCGAACGACGATGCCCGAGGTTTCTGCGTCGCCCTTGGCCGCCTTGACGGTCTCGGACGCCTGACGCGAAGCCGAGGCCGTGCGGTTCACGGTGGCGGTGATCTCGTCCAGGGCGGCGGCGGTTTCCTCGAGGCTGGCGGCCTGCTGTTCGGTGCGGCGCGACAGGTCGTCGGCCGCCTGGCTGATCTCGCCGGCGCCGGAGCGGATGGCCGAGACGTTGCTGACGACCACGCCCATGGCTTCCTTCAACTGGCCGATGGCCGCGTTGAAGTCGGCCTTCAACTTGGCGTACTCGCCGGGGAAGGTCTGGGTCAGGCTGTAGGTCAGGTCGCCGCGGGTCAGGTGGTCCAGACCTTCGGCCAGGGCTTCCACTACCAAGGCCTGCTCGCGGGCGGAGGCGTCGGCGGCGGCCTGGTTGCGAGCGCGCTCGGCCTCGGCGGCTTCGCGCTGGGCGAGTGCCTCGGCCTCGAGACGAACCTTCTCGATGGCGGCGTCGCGGAATGCGATGACCGAACGACCCATTTCGCCGAACTCGTCCTTGCGGGCGACGTCGGCCACGTCGAAGTTGGTGTCGCCGCCGATCAGCCTGCGCATGTGGGCGATCATGTTGCTGATCGGACCGTTGATGGCCCGTGTCAGAACCCAGCCGGCCCCCGTCGCGATCACCAATGTCGTGATGAAGCCGATCAGCAGCGCGAGGCCTGCGGTCCGCGAGGCATTGGCTTGGGCCGCACGCACATCCGTCAGAGTCTTCTCGTTGATCGTGCCGAGCTTCTCCATCGGCGCCTCGACCTTGGCGATCACCTCATCGGCGGGGCCGCCTTGGCCGACCAAGGCCACGGCCTGCGGGTGCGTGGCCGGATTTTGGGCAAGGACGACCCCCTGTTTAACGATCGAGGTGTACCAAGCGTTGGCGGCTGCCTCGGCAGCGGCGACTTCCGCATCCACCGTGGCGTCGCCCAGTTCCTGAACTTCCCTGAGGTGGCCCAGAAACTTCTCCCGGTGGCTGTCCAGTCGGTCGAGGTAGTACTGATCGCCGGACAGCAGATAGCCGCGGAACGACGCTTCCTGCTTGGTCAGACGGAACTCGGCGGCGCTGGTGGCGCGCACCATCGCATTGGCCGTCGACCGCGCCTCGCCGGCGCGATCGAGCGCCTGCAGGTTGAGGAAGATGGTCCCGCCCATGCCGCCGATCGAGAGGAAGACGAGGGCGAAGGCGAGGAGCAGTTTCCGGCTGATCGGTAGATTGTTCAGGGACACGGTGGATTTCCTTGAAGGCCCGCTTCACGCGGGCTTGGACGGAGCAGGTTCAGAATGAGATGGAGAGGGAGCCGACAAGACGGCCTTCGTAGCGTTCGCCGAGGGCGTGGCTGTCGGTGTCGTACCAGCGGACATCCAGGGCGACGGCGTCGGTCAGCTTGCGCTTCACCCCGGCGTTCCACGCCACGTAGGCGACGTCGCCATCGGTGATCCGCTCGCCGAGGGCGACGGTGGCGCGGGTGCGGGAATCCAGTGCGACGCCGCCTTGGGCCTCGAGCCACCAGGCCTCGTCCGTATCGCCCGAGCTGTCGGGCGAATAGTTGACGCGCATGCGCAGGCCGACCCGGCCGACGATGCGCGACACGTCCGCCTGGTACTCCATGAAGGTGTTGTCGTACCCGGCGGCCGAGCCCACCAGCGTCTTGTGCATGGCCGAGACGTCGAAGCTCCAGGCTCCGACCTTCGGCGCGTAGCCGACGGTGACGACCGCTTCCGTGTCCGCGCCCTGGGCGATGTCGACCGACAGGCCCGACAGCTCGGCATAGAAGTCGCCCTGGCTGACCGCGACCGCGCCGGAGACGCCCGGTTCGCCGCCGCTCTTGCCCAGACCCTTGCCCGTGTTCTCGGTAGCGACGGCGATTTCGCCGCTGAAGTCCTGGGCGCCGGCGGCGCCGGCGATGAAGGCGCCGGCCGCGACGGTCAGGGCGCAGGACAGGCGAAGGAGGCCATTGGCCCGAACGGATTTACGCATTCTGCGGATCACTTTTGTCTCTCGAAGTTGCCGGGCCACCTTCTGCAAAGCGCCGGTATTATTGATGAATCGGCGGCTACGTAGGACTACGTAGCCGGGCTCAGCCGGACCGTGCGGTGCGCGTCGGCGTGGAGGATCGAAGGATGCGGAAGGGCACCGCTCCCATCTGTGCGACGGTTTCCAGAGCATCGAGGAGGGTCGCGGCGCAGACCGGCTTGGGCAGCCAGAGGTCGGCGCCCGCGTTGGCCATGGCCATCCGGATTCCCGGGTCGCGTTCGCTCGAGATGACGAAGATCGGATTTTCGAAACCGTCCGCGCGCAGGCTCAAGACCAGATCGCGGCCGGTTTTTCCCGGCATGGTGTAGTCGGTCAGGATGACGTCGGGGCGGTGCAACTTGTAAAGGTCGAGACCGATGTCGACGCTTTCTGCGCAGACCACGTCGTGTCCGGCCGCCTCAACAATCGTCCCGAGTATCGCCCGCATCGCCAGCGAGTCGTCGACCGCCAAAACCCTGAGCCCGTCTACCATGCTCTTGCCCCCTCTTGTGCCACCTTAGCGGGACGGGGAGAAACGAGACGTAAGCCGTGCAGTAAGTAGTATAACCTAGTTCAGTTTCCCTATATTAGGGCTCCGTTAGCCATGATTCGATTCATGTAACGCTGAATTATCAATTGTTTCCGGCCCCCACGTCTGTTCATGGTCAGTTCAAACCCGCCGAAACCTTTGCCTTGGCGTGAGATAAAGAGAACCATTCGCAACTATCTGATCGCGGTCGTGGCTGTCGCGGTTTCGCTCGCGTTCCGGATGGTGCTCGAACAGTTCGGACAGTTCTACTATTTGCCGATGGTGCCGGCGGTGATGGTCACGGCGATCGTCACGGGATGGCGGGGCCCGACCCTGCTGACCGTCGCGCTCTCGATCGCCGCCAACGTCGCACAGGTGCAGCGCGAGGGTTTGACCGACATCATGGTCAACGCACTGCTGTTTGTCGGCGTCTGCTGGCTGATCGCGGAGATGTGCTGGCGGGTGCGGACGATGCAGTCCCGAGCGAGCGACCTTTCGCGACGGCTTGCACGGCGTAACCGGATGCTGGACGCCATCCTGGCCTCCGCGCCCGTCGTCACCCTGGACCGCGCGGGGACGATCCAGTTCCTCACGCCCCCGGCCTGCGCGGTGCTGGGCGTCGAGGCGGACGCGGCCGTCGGCAGGCCCTTCCCGGAGTTTGTGGAAACCTTCTCCATCGACGCCGCCGGCTCCGACGATACCGGAGAGACGACGTGGACCGGTCGCAAACCGGACGGACAGACCTATCCCCTCAGCATCCAGGTCGGGGTGATGGCCGACGATCCGGACGGCCCGCACGTCACCCTGAGCCTGACCGACCTGACCCAGGCGCACGCCGCCGACGCCCGTGCGCGCGATCTGCATGCCCAGCTGAACCGGGTATGGCGGCTGAACTCCCTCGGCGAGATGGCGGCGGCCTTGGCCCATGAACTGAACCAGCCCCTGACCGCCGCGACCAACTATCTTCACGCCGGCCAGATCGCCGCCGACAAGGCCGGCCTGATGGGCCAGCCCGTCAGCCAGACGATCGAACTCGCCAAGGGGCAGCTGCTGCGCGCTGGGCAGATCATCCGTCGCATGCGCGAGCTGCTCGCCCACGAAACCCGCAGCCTCGGGATCGAGCGGGTGGCGCCGATGATCGCCGACATGCACGGGGTTCTGGGCATGATCGAGCGCAACGGCTGCGTGGTGATCGAATACCGTATCGACGATCTCAACGACCGGGTCCGCGCCGAGCGAATCCAGTTTCAGCAGGCCATGATCAACCTGATCCGCAACGCCGTGGAAGCGCTTGAGGGGCAGGAGGACCGCCGCGTGCGAATCGTCGGACGGGCCACATCCGAGGAGCACTATGAGATGCGGGTGGAGGACAGTGGCCGCGGCATCGACGCGGGTGCGCTCGACACCATCTTCCGGCCGTTGATGACGACCAAGAGCGCGGGCATGGGGCTTGGCCTGTCGGTGACCCGAACCATCGTCGAAAGCCACGGAGGCGCACTGGGCGTCGAGCGGAGCGAGATGGGCGGCGCGGCATTCTCGTTCAGCCTGTTGCGCGAGCGTGAACTGGAGGATGCGTGATGGACCATTCGGTCTTCGTCATCGACGATGATGAAGCGGTCCGCGATTCACTGCTTACGCTGCTGCGGGCCCAGGGGGTCATGGCGCGCGGGTTCACGAGCGGAGCCGACTTTTTCGAACGCCTGCCTCAGGCGGATTCGGCCTGCGTCATCACCGACGTGCGCATGCCTGACGTGGACGGATCGGAGGTCGTGCGCCGCCTCGCCGAACTCAAGGGCCACGCCTGGCCGGTCATCGTCATCACGGGTCATGCCGAGGTGCCCCTGGCGGTTCAGATGATGAAGGCGGGCGTCGTCGACTTCATAGAAAAGCCGTTCGATCCGCACCGCCTGATCGAAACGGTGCACGGCTGCCTGGGGCTGCTGGCCGGACGCCGGAGCGAGACCGAAGCCCGGAAGGCCGCAGGCGAACGGCTTGGCCTGCTGACGCGCCGCGAGCGTCAGGTGTTTGACGCCCTGGTGGAGGGGAGGTCGAACAAGGAGATCGCTTTGAGCCTCGAAATCAGCCCCCGGACGGTCGAGATCTTCCGCGCCAAGGTGATGGCCAAGATGAAGGCCGACAGTTTGTCGGCCCTCGTCCGGATGGGGCTGCTGATGTCCGGCGAATGACTAATAGCCGTGGCCGGGACCTCAACTCCGGCGGCCGCTTGCACCCCTCCGTACAGAAGGGACCGCGCCCTCGATCAGCCGCCTGTCACTTCGCCTCGGCCATGGCGGGAGCGCCGAGGACCGCGCGCAGGCGGGTAGCCAGGTCGGCGCACTGGTAGGGTTTGTCGATCAACGGGAAGTCGTGCTGCATCTGGTTGCCCGTTTCGCCGAGATAGCCTGACGTCAGAAGCACCTTGAGCTCAGGGCGCCGTTCCTGCGCCTTTTGCGCCAGCTCGATGCCGTTCATGCCGCCGGGCATGATCACGTCGGAGAACAGCAGATCGAAGTCGGGATCCGTCTCCAGCCGGTGCAGCGCCCCGGCCGCATTGGAAGCGACGTCGCAGCGGTAGCCGAGGCTGGCCAGCATATCGAGACACAGGCTGAGCACGGCGGGATCATCCTCGACGATCAGCACCCGTTCCGAGCCGGACTCGACTTCGGCGGCCTCCACCTTCAGCGCCTCCGCGGCGGGCGGCTCGTCGGTCAGGGGCAGCGTCAGTTCGAACACCGCCCCCTCGCCCGGCGTGGCTGACACCTCAATATGGCCGCCCGACTGACTGACGAAGCCATAGACCTGGGACAGGCCCAGCCCCGTGCCCCGACCGACTTCCTTGGTCGTGTAGAACGGCTCGAAGACCCGTTGGGCGACATCCGCCGCCATGCCCGGACCGGTATCGCGGACCCGGATCAGCGCCTTGGGCCCGGCCTCCCCGTCGGCGACCTCGGACGTGGCGACGACCAGCTGTCCCTCGCTCTCCATCGCATCACGGGCGTTGACCGCCAGATTCAGCAGGGCCGTCTCCAGGTGGGTGGCGTCGATAGAGGCGTGCAGCGGGTTTTCGGTCAGGTCGAGCGTGAGCGTGACCCCCTCGCCCATCGCCTGCTGCATCAGCGGGGCGAAGTCCCGGATCAATGTGTTGAGGTCGATGACCTGCGGGTTCAGTTGCTGCTTCCGGGAGAAGGCCAGCAGCTGGCGGGTCAGTGTCTGGCCTCGCTCGGCCGCCGAGCGGATGGCGGACAACTGGCGCGTGATGCGAGGCTCGTCTTCGCCGAGTCTGCGTAGCAGGATGTCGGCGTTGCCGAGGACGACGGTCAGCAGATTATTGAAGTCATGCGCCACGCCGCCGGTCAGCTGGCCCACCGCCTCCATCTTTCGCGCCTGGGCCAGATGCTCTTCCAGCTGGCGACGATCCGTCACATCAAGCAGGGTGCCGAGAATCTCGCCGCCGCCGCCGTTGGCGTCGGGGACCCAGACGCCTTGATCGAGGAAGGTGCGATAGGCCCCGTCCGAACACTGCCAGCGGTATTCACAGGCGTAGGCCCCGCTGATCGAGGCCTGCATCAGGCAGTTGGCCACCTTCTCGGCGTCGTCAGGATGGATGCGGCCCAAGCCGATCTCGGGCTCCTCGACGAAACGGCTCGGAGCGAACCCCGTCAGCGGCATGATGCTGTCGCTGACGAACAGGGCTGGATACGGGTGCACATTGGCCCGGGAGGTGAAGACCACCGGCAGGGATTTCAGGATGGTGTCCTGACGTTCCCGCGCCTCGCGCAGGGCCAGCTCGGCGGCCAGTTTTTCCTCGCTGATGCGGGCGTTGGCCTCGAGCAGGGCGTGCTGTTCCTCGGCCTGACGGCGCACCTCCAGCGTCTTGAGGTGCAGCTCGACCAGGATGGCGACCTTGGAGCGCAGAATGAAGGGATCGACGGGCTTGAACACCACATCGACGGCGCCGGCGGTATAGGCCTGGAAGATGTGCGCCTCGTCGCGGAACACGGCGGTGACGAAGACGATCGGCGTGTCGCGCGTGCGTGGATGCTCGCGGATCAGTTTGGCGGTCTCGTAGCCGTCCATGCCGGGCATGTGCAGGTCGAGCAGGATGACCGCGAACTCCTGATGCAGCAGCAGGCGCAGCGCCTCCTCGCCCGAGCGGGCGATGACCAGTTCATGGCCCAGTATCTCCAGCGCCTCGCGTGCGGCGAAGGCGTTGCGCTCATCATCGTCGACGATGAGAACGCGGGCGGTCAGGGGTTTCGGCTTGGCGCGGCGACCCATCAGATAGCCGCCGGCGCGGCAAGCGCGCCCTGTTCGGAGACGTTCAGGCGGCTTGCGTCAGCCCGCTGGATCGACACCCGCATGACGGAGATCAGATAGTCGATGTCGACCGGCTTGGAGACATAGTCCGACGCGCCGGCCTGGATACATTTCTGGCGGTCGCCCTTCATCGCCTTGGCGGTCACGGCGATGATCGGGATGCGTGTGAACCGTGGCAGGGCCCGGATCTCGCGCATGGTCTCGTAGCCGTCCATGTCCGGCATCATGATGTCGACCAGGATCAGATCGGTCTCGGGATGTTGGGCGAGCAGGTCGAGACCCGCGCGCCCGCTTTCTGCATAGAGAAGATCGACCCCGAACTCCTCCAGGGCGCTGGCCATGGAGAAGATGTTGCGGATGTCGTCGTCGATGACCAGGGCCGTGCGGCCGGTCAGGATGGCGTCCTCCTTGCGGGTCTGGGCCAGGGTGGTGCGGGCCGTTTCCGACAGGCGGTCCGTCGGCTCGTGTAGCAGCAGGGTGGCCTGCTCAAGCAGTTGCTCCGGCGTGCGGGCCAGACGGGCGTGGCCCGCGAAGACCGCCAGACGCAGACGGCGCTCGTCCAGCGACGACAGGGTGTCGCCGGCATAGACCACGGCGGGCCGATCGCCGGCCTTCAACCAGTCGACCAGATCGGAAATGGGGGTGGTGGAGACATCGATGATCAGGCTGTCGGCCGGCTTCATCTTTGCCTTGGTCAGGCCCTTGAGCGCATCGACGCGAACGACCGAGCCGAAGGCGGATTTCAGCAGGCTGTGCGCCTCCCCCGTCGGGCCGACCAGGATCAGGCGGCGGTTGGCGGCCGAGACGAATTTCTTCACCTCGTCGAGGCTGGCGACGACGCCCTCGCGGTCAATCGGCTTGGGCGTGAAGCCGAAGGCGCCGATGGACAGGCCGAGGCCCGCCTGATCGTGGGCAGAGATCACATGCACCGGAATGTGCCGCGTCTCAGGCGTGCGCTTCAGCAAATCAAGCAAAGCGAGGCCGTCCATGTCGGGCAGGCCGACATCCAGCATGATCGCCTGCGGTCCGTAGCGGCGCGCGAGAGCGGCCGCGGCCACGCCTTCGTGGGTGATGACGCCCTTGAAGCCGCTGTCGCGAACCAGCGCCAGAAGGATGGCGCCGAAGCGCGGATCGTCCTCGACGATCAGGATCACCGGATCGCCGGGCGAGACCGTGTCGCGGTCGTCGGCGATGACTTCGATGGTCTCGATCTCCTCCTCTTCCGAGGCGGTGCGAACGGTGACGGCGCGCGAGGCTTCACGGGCGGTCGGGCCCGCGACCGCCGTGGCCGGCGTGAAGTTCAGCGGCAGGAACAGGGTGAAGATGCTGCCCTCGCCCGGCTCGCTCTCAACCTTCAGTTCGCCGCCCAGGGTGCGGGTGATTTCGCGGCTGATCGACAGGCCCAGGCCGGTGCCGCCGTATTTGCGGCTGGTGGTGCCGTCGGCCTGCTGGAAGGCCTCGAAGATGATGCGCTGCTTGTCTTCCGGGATGCCGATGCCGCTGTCCTGCACCGAGAAGGACAGGACCTGCCCCGCCTTGTTCAGGTGTTCGTTGCCCGGGGTCCAGCCCGCGGCGGCGCGGTCAACGCGCAGCCGCACGGAACCGCTCTCGGTGAATTTGAAGGCGTTGGAGAGCAGGTTCTTGATGATCTGCAGCAGCCGCTTGTCGTCGGTGTACATCGACGGCGGCAGGTCCGGATCGATGTCGATCGAGAAGTCGAGTTTCTTGTCCTGGGCGATCTGGGCGAAGGTGCGGTGCATCTGGTCCCGCAGCGACTCCAGCGCCATCTCGCCGATGTCGAGGGTGACGGTGCCGGACTCGATCTTGGACAGGTCGAGGATGTCGTTGATCAGCCCCAGCAGGTCCGAACCGGCGGCGTGGATGTTGCGGGAAAACTCGACCTGTTTGGGCGTCAGATTGCCCTGCGTATTCTCGCTGAGCATCTTGGACAGGATCAGCAGGCTGTTCAGCGGCGTGCGCAGTTCGTGGCTCATATTGGCCAGGAATTCGGACTTGTACTTGGACGTCAGGGCCAGCTGCTCGGCCTTTTCCTCCAGCGCGAAACGGGCCTGTTCGACCTCGCGGTTCTTGGCCTCCACCTGCTGGTTCTGGGACGACAGCAGGACGGCCTTGTCCTCGAGCTCCGCGTTGGATTGCTGCAACTCTTCCTGTTTGGCGCGCAACAGTTCCTCGGACTGGCGCAGGGAGGCGGCCTGCTGTTCCAGCCGGTCGTTGGTGGATTTCAATTCGTCTTGCTGGGCCTGAAGTTCGGCGGTCAGCAGCTGGGACTGGGTCAGCAGACCCTCGGTGCGCATGTTGGCGGCGATGGTGCTGAGGACGATGCCGACCGATTCCATCAGCTGGCTGAGGAAGGACTGGTGGGTCTCCGAGAACTCGCCGAACGTGGCCAGTTCGATCACCGCCTTCACCTCGCCTTCGAACAGGGCGGGCAGGATGATGATGTTCAGCGGCGCCGAAGCCCCCAGACCCGAGCCGATCTGGACGTAGTCCTGCGGCACATTGGTCAGGAGGATGCGTTCCTTCTCCTTGGCGCACTGGCCGATCAGGCTCTGGCCGAGGCGGAAGGTCGGCGACAGATCCTCACGCTCGGTCGAGGCGTAGGCGGCGGCCAGCACCAGTATGGGCTCGTCGTTGGCGTCCTTGTCCGAGACGTAGAACACTGCGTGCTGGGCGTTAATCAGGGGAGCCAGCTCGGACAGCACCATGTTCGACACGGTGGCCAGATCGCGCTCGCCCTGCAGCATGCGGGTGAAGCGGGCCAGGTTGGTCTTCAGCCAGTCCTGTTCGGTGTTCTTGAGCGTCTGATCCTTCAGGTTGCGGATCATCTCGTTGATGTTGTCCTTCAGCGCCGCGACCTCGCCCGAGGCCTCGACGGTGATGGAGCGGGTCAGCTCGCCCTTGGTCACCGCGGTCGACACCTCGGCGATGGCGCGGACCTGGGTGGTCAGGTTGCCGGCCAGCTGGTTGACGTTGTCGGTCAGGTCGCGCCACAGGCCAGCCGCGCCGGGCACCCGCGCCTGTCCGCCCAGCTTGCCCTCAATACCCACCTCGCGGGCCACGTTGGTCACCTGATCGGCGAAGATGGCCAGCGTCTCGATCATGCCGTTGATGGTGTCGGCCAGCGAGGCGATCTCGCCCTTGGCGTCCACGGTCAGCTTGCGCTTCAGGTCGCCGTTGGCCACGGCGGTCACGACGTCGGCGATGCCGCGCACCTGACCGGTCAGGTTGGCGGCCATGGAGTTCACGTTGTCGGTCAGATCCTTCCAGGTGCCGCCGACGCCTTCCACGCGCGCCTGACCGCCCAGCTTGCCCTCGGTGCCGACCTCCTTGGCCACGCGGGTCACTTCCGAGGCGAAGGCGTTCAGCTGGTCCACCATGACGTTGATGGTGTTCTTCAGCTCGAGGATCTCGCCCTTCACGTCGACGGTGATCTTCTTGGACAGATCGCCCTTGGCCACCGCGGTCGTCACTTCGGCGATGTTGCGCACCTGGCCGGTCAGGTTGCCGGCCATGAAGTTCACGTTGTCGGTCAGGTCCTTCCAGGTGCCGGCCACGCCCTTCACGTTCGCCTGACCGCCCAGCTTGCCCTCGGTGCCCACTTCGCGCGCCACCCGGGTCACTTCCGAGGCGAAGGCGTTCAGCTGGTCCACCATGGTGTTGATGGTGGATTTGAGCTCGAGAATCTCGCCCTTCACGTCGACGGTGATCTTCTTCGAAAGGTCGCCGTTGGCCACGGCGGTGGTCACCTCGGCGATGTTCCGCACCTGACCGGTCAGGTTGTCGGCCATCAGGTTCACATTGTCGGTGAGGTCCTTCCACGTCCCGGTCACGCCGGTCACCTGCGCCTGACCGCCGAGGTTGCCCTCGGTGCCCACTTCACGCGCCACGCGGGTCACTTCCGAGGCGAAGGCATTCAGCTGGTCCACCATGACGTTGATGGTCGACTTCAGCTCGAGGATCTCGCCCTTCACGTCGACGGTGATTTTCTTGGACAGGTCGCCGTTGGCCACGGCGGTGGTCACCTCGGCGATGTTCCGCACCTGACCGGTCAGGTTGGCGGCCATGAAGTTCACGTTGTCGGTCAGATCCTTCCAGGCGCCGCCGACGCCCTTCACGTTAGCCTGACCGCCCAGCTTGCCTTCGGTGCCCACTTCGCGGGCCACGCGCGACACTTCCGAGGCGAACGAGTTCAGCTGGTCCACCATGACGTTGATGGTCGATTTCAGCTCGAGAATTTCACCCTTCACGTCCACGGTGATCTTCTTGGACAGATCGCCGTTGGCCACGGCGGTGGTGACCTCGGCGATGTTCCGCACCTGACCCGTCAGGTTGTCGGCCATCAGATTCACATTGTCGGTCAGGTCCTTCCAGGCGCCGGTGACGCCCTCCACCTGGGCCTGACCGCCCAGCTTGCCGTCGGTGCCGACCTCCTTGGCCACGCGGGTCACTTCGGACGCGAAGGCGTTCAGCTGATCCACCATGACGTTGATGGTGTCCTTCAGCTCCAGCACTTCGCCGCGCACCTGCACGGTGATCTTCTTCGACAGGTCGCCCTTGGCCACGGCCGTCGTGACCTCGGCGATGTTCCGCACCTGACCGGTCAGGTTGTCGGCCATCAGGTTCACGTTGTCGGTCAGGTCCTTCCAGGTGCCGCCGACGCCTTCCACGCGCGCCTGGCCGCCCAGCTTGCCTTCAGTACCCACTTCGCGCGCCACCCGGGTCACTTCCGAGGCGAAGGCGTTCAGCTGGTCCACCATGGTGTTGATGGTCGACTTCAGCTCGAGGATCTCGCCCTTCACGTCGACGGTGATCTTCTTGGACAGGTCGCCCTTGGCCACGGCGGTGGTCACCTCGGCGATGTTCCGCACCTGACCCGTCAGGTTGGCCGCCATGAAGTTCACGTTGTCGGTCAGGTCCTTCCAGGTGCCGGCCACGCCCTTCACGTTCGCCTGACCGCCCAGCTTGCCTTCGGTACCCACTTCGCGGGCCATCCGGGTCACTTCCGAGGCGAAGGAGTTCAGCTGGTCCACCATGGTGTTGATGGTGTTCTTCAGCTCCAGCACCTCGCCCTTCACGTCCACGGTGATCTTGCGGCTGAGGTCGCCGTTGGCGACGGCGGTCGTCACCTCGGCGATGTTCCGCACCTGACCGGTCAGGTTGGCCGCCATGAAGTTCACGTTGTCGGTCAGGTCTTTCCAGGTGCCGGCCACGCCCTTCACGTTCGCCTGACCGCCCAGCTTGCCCTCGGTGCCCACTTCGCGGGCCACGCGGGTCACTTCCGAGGCGAACGAGCCCAGCTGGCCCACCATGGTGTTCACGACCCGGCCGATGCGCAGGAATTCGCCGCGCAGGGGCTGTTCCTCGTTCTCCAGATCCATGGTCTGGCTGAGGTCGCCCTTGGCCACGGCGCCGATCACGCGGGCCATTTCAGCCGTCGGGTGGACCATGTCGGCGATGAGGGTGTTCACCGCGTCGACGCTGTCGGCCCATGCGCCGGTCGCCGAGGGGACGCGCGCGCGGTTGTTGATCTTGCCCTGTCGTCCCACGGCCTCCCCAAGGCGGCTGAACTCGCGGCTCATCCGGTCGTTCAGTTCGACGACGTCGTTGAAGGCTTCGGCCAGTTCGCCGTCCATGCCGGTCAGGCCGCCGGGCAGGCGGACCGAGAAGTCTCCCCTGCGGAACGCCCTGAGGGCTGTCAGAAGCTGGCGGTTGTCGAGGGTGGGCTCAACGACGGTGGCAAGCGACATCATTCACCTTCAGCTCAGAAGCAAGCGCGCTCCGAAGGTTCCGCCGTTCGTCTGTCAGGAAGGAGGCGCCCCGCTTTCGCGCTCGCCATGCCCCCCGGCCACGCCCGTACGTTCCCCCGAACCAACTCCAGAAAACCGTGAAGGTTGATAAGGGTTCCGACAATCACGAAGATATTTTGTCGTTGCCAATCCCGATTCCGGAGCTAGCTTCCGGCGCCATGCACACGAAGCCAGATCGGGCGTTCGGGGCGTGAGCGCGGCGGGGCGAGGCGGCGTGGATCCTGAGTTGGCGGCCTTCATCGAGGCGGCCATTCCGTCGGTATGGGCGCTCGAAGCCCTGATCGTTCTCAAGCGGGACCCGGAGGTCGTCTGGGCCACCGACGATCTGGTCGCGGAAATGCGCGCCAGCACGACGCTGGTGACCGACTGCATAGTGGTTCTGCAACGCGCCGGCCTGGTCATCGAACAGTCGGGCTCGGTGCAGTACGCCCCGGCCTCGCCCGCGCTGGCCGCCTTGGCCGACGCATTGCAGGCTACTTATCGCGAACGGCCCGTGGCCGTCGTCAACAGGATCACGGCGCGCAGGTCGGACCCCCTGAAGGGGTTCGCCGACTCGTTCCGGCTAGGGGGGTGGAAGGCATGACCGAGTGGATGCCTCAACTCGTGTACGGCCTCTGCGTGCTGACCAGTGCGATCTGCGCCGTGCTGCTGGTGCGATCCTGGCGGCGGTCGCGGCAGCCCCTGCTTCTGTGGAGCGCGTGCTGCTTCAGTCTGCTGGCGGCCAACAACCTGTTGCTCTTCATCGACAGGCTGGTCCTGCACGATGTCGATCTCGGGCCGGCCCGCGTGGTGACGTCACTGCTCGGCGTGGGTGTCCTTCTGTACGGCTTCATCTGGGAGGTCGATCGATGAGCGCGATGGCGTTGGCCAACGGCGCGGTGATCATGGGTCATGTCATCGCGGCGCTTTTCTTCCTCAAATTCTGGCGCCGCACCGGCGACCGGCTGTTCCTGGCGTTCGCCGCCGCCTTTCTGTTGATGGGCATGGTGCCGCTTCTGACGAACCTCATGGAGGTGCCGCGCGAGGAGCAGAGCCACTTCTATCTGCTGCGTCTGGCTGCCTTCCTGATCATCATCTGCGCTATCGTCGGCAAGTCCCGGCCCCGGTCGAAAGCGCCGCCGGTCGAATAGATCGCCGCGCGCCTTTCAGTGGACTTGCAGGCGCCGGGGCGTCAGCGTCGGGACATGATCGAATCGCCCGCTCAACCGTCCGAAGACAGGCGGCCCGGCTTCTACGAATTCTTCGCCGGCGGCGGCATGGTCCGGGCCGGGCTGGGCGAGGGCTGGCGCTGCCTGTTCGCCAATGACATCGATCAGGCAAAGGGTCAGGCCTATCGCGCCAACTGGGGCGAAGGCGATTTTCACCTCGGCGACATCGGCGCCGTTAAGGCGTCCGATCTGCCGGGGGCGGCGGATCTGATGTGGGGGTCCTTCCCGTGCCAAGACCTGTCGCTGGCGGGAGCGGGCGCGGGCCTCGGCGGACGCCGCTCGGGGACTTTCCATGCCTTCTGGGATGTCGCCCGGAGTCTGGCCGCCGAGCGGCGCGCGCCGGCGATCGTGGCGGTCGAGAACGTCTGCGGCACGCTGACGTCGCGCGGCGGACGGGATTTCGAGGTTGTCTGCCAGACCTATGTAGACGCCGGCTATCGGTTTGGCGCCTTGATCATCAACGCCGACCGGTTCCTGCCCCAGTCGCGACCGCGCCTGTTCGTGGTCGGCGTCCGCGGCGACCTGACCCCGCCGTTCGGCCTGACGGCCCCCGGGCCGCTTGAACCGTTTCATCCCGCTGCGCTGCGCCGCGCCGTCGACCGCCTGCCGGAAGCGTTGCGCGCCCGGATGGTCTGGTGGCGGTTGCCCGAGCCGGAGACTCAGCCGGTGGATCTGGCGGCGGTCATCGGGAACGATACGGCCGATGCGCCCTGGAGCCCGCCCGAACGGACGGCGCGACTGCTGGCGCTGATGTCGCCGGTCAACCTGGCCAAGGTCGAGCAGGCGCGCCTTGGCGGCGAGCGGCGCGTCGGCGCCCTGTACCGGCGAACCCGCCGGGGCGCCGACGGAGGCAGGTTGCAGCGGGCCGAGGTCCGGTTCGACATCGCCGGTTGCCTGCGCACCCCGGCCGGAGGGTCCAGCCGTCAGACGGTGCTGATCATCGACCGGGGCGAGGTCCGGTCGCGCCTGATGTCGGCGCGCGAGACGGCCCGGCTGATGGGGCTGTCCGACAGCTACCGGCTGCCGGCGTCAAACAGCGCAGCGTATCGATTGACGGGAGACGGCGTGGCGGCGCCGGTGGTCCGGCATCTGGCGGAATGGCTGTTCGAGCCCATCCTTGAGGCGGCGGCCCGGACGCGTCGCGCCGCCTGATCCCTCTTGCCAAAGCCACTGAGCGGAGCATCATAGGGCGCAGGGGTCTGGGGAGATCGTCGTGAAATATCTTGCACTAAGCCTTGCCGTTCTGACGGTTGGAGCTGCAACTCCGGCCGCGGCCGAGAGCTGGCATCCTTTCTCGCGTAGTCCGAACAATGTGTTCATGGCCGATGTCGACAGCATCGTGGCCAACGGAGACATCTCGACGGTTCGTGTCGTCACCGCGCCCCGGCGAGGCGAGGCGGGCGACTACAGCCATTCGATCGAGACCTATGAAATCCAGTGTTCCACCAGCAAATGGCGGACCGCGGGCGTGGTCGAATACGGGCCGAATGGCGTCGAGACCGACCGCTATCCCGAAGACGGCGGGACCTGGGAGGAGGTGCGCCCGAACACCTCGCCCGAGTTCCTGAACGACATCGTCTGCAAGGGCTCGCGCTCCCAGCCGCCGGTCTGGGCGTCGATCAAGGCCTTCGTCGACGCCGGCCGGCCGTAGCCGTCAGGCGTCGACCGCCGCGTCCAGTGCGTTGGCCTGGATGAACTCGCGGCGCGGTTCGACCACGTCCCCCATCAGTTTGGCGAACAGGTCCGACGCGTCCTCCTGATGCTCGACCTGCACCTTCAGCAGGGTGCGGGCGTTGACGTCCAGGGTGGTCTCCCACAGCTGTTCCGGGTTCATCTCGCCCAGACCCTTGTAGCGCTGGATGGCGATGCCCTTCTTGCCCGCGTCGAGGACCGCCTCGAGCAGGTCCAGCGGGCCGCGCACGGTGACCACCTTGTCCTTGCGGCGGAAGATGGCCGGCTTGTCGAACAGCCCCTCGAAGGCGTGCGATCGCTCGGCCAGACGGCGGGCGTCCAGCGAACGGATCAGGGCCTCTTCCAGCACGATGCGTTCGGTCACGGCGCGGCGCACGCGTTCGAAGGCCACAGCCCCCTGGGCGCCCGGTTCGCCGGTCCAGTCGCCGTCGCCTTCCTCGGCGTAGAGGTTCAGACGGGCGGCGGCCTTCGCCGGATCGGAGGCGTCCTCATCGAACAGGCCGGCCAGGGCCGCCTGTTCGATGGCGAAGGCTGGAGCGCGCTGCGACAGGCGGTCGACGCCGGCCTTGAAGGCCTTGGCCTCGCGCACCAGCGCCTGCAGGTCGCGGCCGGTGCGGCGCTCGCCGCCCGGCAGGTCCAGCTCGGCCTCGGAGGAGCCCTCCTCGATCAGGTAGGAGTCCATCTCGGCCTGGTCCTTGAGGTAGCGGGACTGCTTGCCCTTGGCGACCTTGTAGAGCGGCGGCTGGGCGATATAGACGTGCCCGCGCTCGATCAGTTCGGGCATCTGGCGGTAGAAGAAGGTCAGCAGCAGGGTCCGGATGTGGGCGCCGTCGACATCGGCGTCGGCCATCAGGATGATCTTGTGATAGCGCAGCTTGTCGGCGTTGAAGTCGTCGCGGCCGATGCCGGTGCCGAGCGCCATGATCAGGGTGCCGATCAGTTCGGATGACAGCATGCGGTCGAAGCGCGCGCGCTCGACGTTCAGGATCTTGCCGCGCAGGGGCAGGACGGCCTGGTTCTCGCGGTTGCGGGCCTGTTTGGCCGAGCCGCCGGCGGAATCGCCCTCGACGATGAACAGTTCGGACTTGGCCGGATCGCGTTCCTGACAGTCGGCCAGTTTGCCGGGCAGGGAGGCCATGTCCATCGAGGTCTTGCGGCGGGTCAGGTCGCGGGCCTTGCGCGCGGCCTCGCGGGCGGCGGCGGCCTCGATGATCTTGGCGACGACGGCCTTGGCCTCGACCGGATGCTCCTCGAACCAGGTCGACAGGCCCTCCGAGCACAGGCCCTCGACGGCGGGGCGCACCTCTGACGAGACCAGCTTGTCCTTGGTCTGGGAGCTGAATTTGGGATCCGGAACCTTGACCGACAGGACGCAGGTCAGGCCTTCGCGGGCGTCCTCGCCCGAGACCGAGACCTTCTCCTTCTTCGCCGCGCCGGCGGCGTCGATATAGCCGCCCATGACGCGCGTCAGGCTGGCGCGGAAGGCCGACAGGTGGGTGCCTCCATCCCGCTGGGGGATGTTGTTGGTGAAGCACAGCATGGTCTCGTGGTAGCTGTCGTTCCACCACAGGGCGAGATCGATCTCGATCCCTTCCTTCTTGCCGCGGATGACGATGACGTCCTTGAGGATCGGCGTCTTGGACTTGTCCAGATGGCGCACGAAGGCTTCGACCCCGCCCTCGTAGTGCAGGATTTCCTCGAAGGGCTCGGCGTGACGGTCGTCGCGCAGCTTGATGACCACGCCCGAGTTCAGGAAGGCCAGCTCGCGCAGGCGATGCTCAAGCGTCTTCAGGTCGAAGTCGATGTGGGCGAATGTCGTGACCGATGGGAAGAAGGTCACCTCGGTGCCCGACAGCGGCTGGCCGACGCGCTCGCCGCTCTCGCGCATCGGGGCGTCGCCGGTGACCTTCAGGCTCTCGACGGTGTCGCCGCGCGCGAACTTCATCTCGTGGCGTTTGCCGTTGCGGTAGATGACCAGCTTGAGCCAGTCCGAAAGCGCGTTGACGACGGACACGCCGACGCCGTGCAGGCCGCCCGAGACCTTGTAGGAATTCTGGTCGAACTTACCGCCCGCGTGCAGCTGGGTCATGATGACCTCGGCCGCCGAAACGCCCTCGCCCTCGTGGATGTCGGTCGGGATGCCGCGGCCGTTGTCGGTGACGGTGACCGAGCCGTCGGCGTTGAGGATGACCTGGACCAGGTCGGCGTGGCCGGCGAGAGCCTCGTCGATGGCGTTGTCGACCACCTCATAGACCATGTGGTGCAGGCCCGAGCCGTCGTCGGTGTCGCCGATATACATGCCGGGCCGTTTGCGGACCGCGTCCAGGCCCTTGAGGACCTTGATGGAATCGGCGCCGTAGGCGGCCTCTTCGGCGGTGTCGACGTTGCGCGCGGTCTCGGTTTGATCGGTCATATATTCGGTCGGTGAAACGCCCTCTTCGAGGGCCTCTGAAGGCGGCGGTCGGACCGCCTTGAACGGACTGTTTTCAGGGCGCGAATCCGATCCGCGCCGATGCCGCCAACATATAGGAAATCCGGGCGGAATTGCGAGGAAAAGCGACGCTGGAAAAGGCTGCGCGCAGGCGTCGGCGCCGCGCCGGATTCGGGGCGGTTATGGGAGGCTTGGCGGAGCGTCCGGGCCTTCGCCCGGAGGAGAGTAGAGGTTACCGTTTCGGCGAAAGACGAACGCTCCGCGCGGTGGGTTTTCCGGGAGCTTGCGTCCGGTGGCGGTCTTGGCGCCTTACCGCAAACGCCCCCGGCGGGCGGGTGGTCCAGCGAGACCATCCCCGGGCCGGCCGAGTATCCCCCTCGACCCTGAACCCCGCTCCCTCCGCTCCCGCCGCCGCTTCGGTTCGCCGGCCGAGCGAGCCTCCCTTGCGACGGGACAGGGAGCAGTGTCGCACGGAGCTGGACCAAGGCTACGAAATGACACTGGTTCGTCCGAAATCATCCTGCTTTTCAGCCAGTTGCCCTTCGTAACTCGTATAGCTGGCCGCGGATTGCCAGCAGAACAGTCCGCGGGACTCTCCGCGTCAGAACAGCGGTCGCGACTGCGACGAGTCAGGCGCAGACGGCCTCGGACAACGGGGGCCGGCTCAGTTCAAGAACCCTGCGCCGGTCCCGGCACGACAAATAGGCTCCCCGCCTCCCCTCTATAGACAGCAAGACAGGACCGTCCCGGCCTTCGCGCGACGGGCGCATGTTTTGCGGTGGGCGCAAATACTGGACCGTTACCGGCTCATCGGGGCGCAAGCCGGCCGCGTAGGCGTGCTGGATACAACCCTGGACCGGCCGGCTCCGACTCCCCCGATCAACGTCGCACAGGAGGTAGAGCCGTCGCCCGTCGGCAAGGCGCAGGGCGAAGACACCGCCGACGGTCTCGGGCAACTCGGCCCACCCGGTGGCGGTTTCCAGATGGTAGTCGTCCAGATCGATGAAGTAGGGCTGCCAGCCCAACCACACAGTCACCGCACCGAACAGCCACACCGCCAGCACCAGCCCCGCCTGAACCGGATGGCGCCGAATCCAGCGCGCGTGATGCACAAGTTCGCTTCCGGCCATGCGCCACATGCATACCGCCCCTAGACTTCGAGACTCAGGGCGCCGGCTTCGACCCGCACGAACTGCGCCCGGCCGCGCAGGGGCTGGAACAGCTCCGCCTCTGTGCCGGTCATGAAGGCCTGAAGGCCAAGGGCCTCGATCTCGTCGAACAGGGCGGCGCGGCGGGCCGAGTCGAGGTGGGCGGGCGCCTCGTCGAGCAGGAGGACCGGCGGCGCGCTGTCGCCCGCCAGCCGGGCGATCTGGGCGAGGATCAGGTTCAGCACCAGCGCCTTCTGCTCGCCCGAGGAGCCCTCGGCGGCGGGGCGGTTCTTCTCGCGATGCATGGCGGTCAGGTCGGAGCGGTGCGGGCCGTAGAGGGAGCGGCCGGCGGCGGCGTCGCGGGCGCGGGAGCGGACCATGCCCTCGCGGATGACGGCGGCGACGGCGGCCTCGTCTGCGCCCGAAGCGGCCAGGGTCTCGGCCTCGCCGGCCAGGCCGAGATCGGCCTGTGGGAAGGGGCGGTCGGAGCGGGCGTCGATGGCGGACTGCAACGTGGTCAGGGCGGCGGCGCGGGCATGGGCGGCGGCAGCCCCGGCCTCGCCGAGCCGGATTTCAAGCGCATCGAGCCACAGGGGGTCGGCGGGACGGCCCTCGGCCCCCTCGGTCAGCAGGCGCAGCCGCTCGCGCAGGGCCTTTTCATAGGCCGAAACCGAGGCCGCGTGCGACGGCCGGGCGGCGAAAACCAGCCGGTCGAAGAATTTCAGCCGGTCGGCGCGGGCGTCCGAGAACAGCCGATCCTGCTCGGGCGTGGCCCAGACGGGGCGCAGATGGTCGAGGAGCCGGCCCGGCTGGGCCGTCTCGCCGTCGATGCGCACGATGCGACGGGCGGCGCCGGGGCTCTGGACGCCGGTGCCCAGTTTCGTCTCGTCGTCGCCGTCGGTCAGGACCGCGGCGACGGCCCAAGCCCGGCCGCCCGCCTCACCCGGTTCGCGCCGGCCCATCTCGGGCGCGGTCGCCCCGCGCAGCCCCTTGCCGGGCGTGAACAGGCTGAGCGCCTCCAGCAGATTGGTCTTGCCCGCCCCATTCGGCCCGTGAAGCACCACCGACCCCGCCGCGACGGGCAGGGTGGCCGCTGCGTAGGAGCGGAAGTCGGTGAGGGTTAGGGAGCGGATCATCCGACCCGCTCTCTAGGCTAAAGCGAGCGCGATCACACCCGCAGCGGCATCAGCACATACTGCACGCCCGGATCGCCCGGATCGAGCACCAGCGTCGGCGAGGCCGGGTCGGCGAATTTGAAGTGGGCGGTCTCGCCGGTGATCTGGCCGGCGACGTCCAGCAGATAGCGGGCGTTGAAGCCGATCTCGAACGGCTCTTCGGAATAGCCGATCTCGACCTCCTCGACCCCCTGCCCGGCCTCCATGTTGCGCACCGTCAGGGTGACGCGGTCCAGCTCGAAGGCCAGTTTCACCGAACGGCTCTTCTCGGCCGAGATGGTGGCGACGCGGTCGACGGCCTGGGCGAACAGGGCGTTGTCGATGTCGGCCTGTTTGTCGTTCCCCTTGGGGATGACGCGCATGTAGTCGGGGAAGGCGCCGTCGATGACCTTCGACGTCAGGGAGGCCTGGCCGAATTCGAAGCGGATCTTCTGCGGCGAGACCATGACCTCGACCGGGCCCGAGCCGTCGTCGAGCAGGCGGCGGACCTGATCCACCGTCTTGCGCGGCACGATGACGCCGGGGCCGCCGGCGGCGCCTTCCGGAGCAGGCGTCTCGGCCAAGGCGAGGCGGTGGCCGTCCGTGGCGACGGCGCGCAGCAGCGGGATGCCGGCCTCGGCGACCGTGTGCAGGTACAGGCCGTTCAGATAGTAGCGCGTCTCCTCCGTCGAGACGGCGAAACGGGTCTTGTCGATCAGCCGGGCGAGGTCTTCCTTGGGCAGGGTGAAGCGCGTGCCCGAGGTGTCGGTCGACATGACCGGGAAGTCGCCGGCCGGCAGGACCGGCAGGTTGAATTTCGAACGCCCGGCCTGAACCACGAGACGGGGGTCGTCGCCATTGTAGCTCAGCGAGACCTCGGCGCCGTCGGGCAGTTTGCGGACGATCTCGTACAGGGTGTGGGCGGGGGCGGTGATCTGGCCCTCGACGTTCACCTGGGCCTCGGCCTCGTCGACCATCTCCATGTCCAGATCGGTGGCCGCGAAAGCCAGCTTGTCGCGGCCTGCGCTAAGCAGGACGTTGGACAGGATCGGAATGGTGTTGCGGCGCTCGACGACGCTCTGAACGTGGCCGAGGGCCTTCAGAAGCGCGGATCGTTCGATGGTCAGTTGCATGTCGTCTCGCCCGGATGCGGCGACTCAGGCGTCACCGCGACATAGAGGGCCTTGGACACTAGCGGATTGGCGGCAGGGGGCAAGGAAGGGGGTAGGCAGTAGGGGTTAGGGATTAGGGACGCGGCCACATCGATGTGTGGATAAGCATCCCATCGTGCGCACGGGCACGGCGACTTCCCTATTTCCTACGCCCTGATCCCTATTCCCTAACCCCGCAGCTTGCGCGTCAGGGTCTCGACGTCGCGGGCGATCTGGTCGTCCAGACCCATCAGCTCCTCGATCTTGCGCACGCCGTGCAGGACCGTGGTGTGGTCGCGTCCGCCGAAGCGGCGGCCGATGTCGGGATAGGAGCGGGTCGTATGCTGCTTGCACAGCCACATGGCGATCTGGCGCGGACGGGCCACGGCGCGGGTGCGGCGCTCGCTGAGCAGGTCGGCCTGTTTGAGGCTGAAGTGATCGGCAACGGTCTTCTGGATCTCGTCGACGGTGATGCGGCGCTCGGGACCGCCGCGCAGGGCGGAACCCAGCAGACCCTGCGTCTCGTCCACGGTCAGGGACGACAGGCGGGCGCCGGCGACGGCGGCCAGGGTGTTCACGGCGCCTTCCAGCTCGCGCATCGAGCCGGGGGTGCGGTCGACCAGATGCTCGAGCACCTCGGCTTGGGCCTCGCCGGACACGACGCCAAGCGCGGCGAGGGTCTGCATGCGGTTGCGGGCCACGGCCAGTTTCAGGGCGCGGTCGGCGGGCTCGACCGGGCAGGTCAGGCCCGAGGCCAGGTGGCTGCGCAGGCGCGGCTCGACCTCGGTCAGGGCCATGGGCGGGCGGTCGGCCGAGATGACGATCTTCTTGCCGTCCTCGATCAGGGCGGTCAGCGTCGACAGCAATTCTTCCTGGGTGCCGGCCTTGCCGCCAACGAACTGGACGTCGTCGATCAGCAGCATGTCGGCGCCGCGCAGGCTGTCCTTAAAGGCGGCCATGGTGCGGTCCTGGGTGGCGCGCACGAAGGTCGACAGGAAGCGTTCGGCGGTCAGATAGACGACCTTGGCGTCGGGACGCAGCCGCTGGGCCTCCCAGGCGATGGCGTTCAGCAGGTGGGTCTTGCCGTAGCCATAGGGGCCGCAGAAGAAGATCGGATTGAAGTGACCGTCGGCCCAGGCCGCGGCCTGGCGGGCGATGGCCAGGGCGAAGGCGTTGCCCTGACCCTCGATGAAGCTGTCGAAGGTCAGACGCTCCTGCAGGCCGGCGGCGCGCACGGCGCGGGCGCCGTCGGCGACCGGCGGCACGGTGGCCATCGGCATCGGCACCGGGGCGGGCAGCGGCACGACATTGGCGCCCTCGGCGCGGCCGGCGGCGACCTGCGAGGCCGACGGGGTCGAGCCCATCTCGGCGCGGCAACGCACGTCCAGACGGCGCGACAGGCCATCCAGGCCCAACCACAGCTCATTCATGCGGCGCAGGGCGTTCTTGCGCACCCAGTCGCGGGCATAGGCGGTTGGGGTCACCAGGATCAGCTGGCCCGAACCGTCGGCGCGGACGGCCGAGGGGGCGATATAGGAGCTGAAGGGCCCCTCGCCGATTTCAGTGCGAAGACGGCCCGCCGCCTCGGTCCAGATACGATCCGGATCCGTCATCCCCGCCATTCCCGCGCTCCCCGTAAACATCAGCCACCCGTTCAGTCCATCACCGCTGACGACCTTCAAGACAGCCTGAAACCCGGGACGACTTCTCCTGTCCCGCGTGGCGATGGCGCCGCGCGGGTGGGGTCGAACTCTTGAACAGGCGTCTCACGCCGACACGAAAACTGGTTCCGCGCCGTCTTCATCCGTGTGGGGATGGAAGTGCGTCAGCGCCCCAAACTTACGCCCGGCGAGGGGGGCGTCAACGCTGATTCGCGACTCGATTTGCACTTAAAATTGTTGACTCCGCTAAAGCCAAACACAGTCAACGAAAAACCGCATTTCGCCACAGGCGGAAGAGCCAATCCGCGCCATGGCGGTTAGCAGCACACGTGCAAACGGCGAGGAAGCGTTAGCTTCCTCGCCGTTGAATTCGTTGGCGTTTACCATGACAGGCCTGTGAAAGGCCGTCAGCAGGCCGCAGTGTCAGGCAGCGGACATTTTCTTCAGCTGGGCGGCCAGACGGCCGACCTTGCGCGAGCCCGTGTTCTTGTGAACGACGCCCTTGGAGACGGCGCGCATCAGCTCGGACTGAGCCTCGACGAACGCGGTCTTCGCAGCGCCGGCGTCGCCGCCGACGACGGCTTCCTGGAACTTGCGCAGGAAGGTGCGGACGCGCGTGCGGCGCGCCTTGTTCACTTCGGTGCGGGCAGCGATCTTGCGGATCGCTTTCTTGGCGCCGGCATTGTTGGCCATCAGTCAAACCTTACGAACGGAAACGCCGCGGAGCACGGTCCACGGCGGGGAAATCTCGAAGAGCGCGCGGCTATAGCGGAAAGGACCTGGAGAGGCAAGGCGGGTTTGACTCCTTCCTGACCACCCGACCGGAACCATGCCGGTCACGCGTCCGTTGGCAGGCTGCATCCAAAGGAGGATCCCATGACGGATACGACCACAACCCCCGACGACGCAAACCCAACCGATCAGCAGTCCGGAGCAGGTCAGCGGCGGCCCGATCAGGGCGACCGCGCCACGACGCCGGCGCAGACCGAACAGGATCCCGCCACCGGCGGCGAGGGCGCGGCGGGCGCCGGCGGGTCCGGCGGTTTCGGCACATGAGCATGCGCATCTATCAGGTGACCGTCGGCCGCCCCGGCGGCGAAAGCCGGATCATCAAGGTGCCGTCCAAGACGGATGTTCAGGCGGGCGACGCCGCGGTGACGCAGATGTCCGAAGACGAGTCCATCTTGTCGATCGCGGAGACGGACGACCCGTATCAAGAGGTCGACGCCATGCCGCCCGGGACCCAGACCCACCCGGACCAGCCGGTCTGAGGCCATGGGCGACCAGGTTCCGATCAGCCCCCCGGTCGAACGCGGACCGAGGGGCAAGGACTTGCCCGCCTATGTCTCGAATGGCCTGATCGGCCTGCGGGTGCGCGAGAACCCGCTGCAGTCGGGCATGTGCATCGTCAGCGGCTTCGTGGGCGAGCACCATGAGAAGCGGATCGAGGCCGCGGCGGCGGCCCCCTATCCACTGGGCGGCGACATTGCCATCGACGGCCTGTGGAGCGCGGATCAGCCGGGGTCGGTCGAGCCGGTCGAGCAGGCCTATGATTTCGCGACCGCCGAACTGACCAGCCGGCTGGCTGTTCGCATCGGTGAGCGGCGCGCCGACGTCGAGATCGTGACCTTCGCCAGCCGCAGCCATCCGACCGTCGTCTGTCAGGAAACGACTATCGAGGTCGACGGCGCCTGCGACCTGATGATGCGGATGCGGCTGGACTCTACCGACTTGCGCGGCCGGCAGCTGGAACGGCGGACAGACACGCCGGGCGAACCGGAACCTGTGTGCGACGGATCGCTGCTGTTGGAATCTGAAGGCGGGCTGGGCCGCTGCGGTCTGGCGATGATGAGCGAGGCGGAACACGAGGCCACACGGACGCAGGAGCCGTGGGACGCGCTGGGCCCGCTGTCCACCACCTGGACGCAGCGCGCGCGCAAGGGACGGCGCTACCGCTTCCGCCAGATGGTCAGCCTTGTGCCGGACGTAATGCACCAGCAGCCACAGCGGCAGGCGGTGCGGATGATCGCGGCCGCGGCTGATCTGGGCTTCGACGAACTGCGCCGCCGCAACCGGGCCGTCTGGCGCGACCTCTGGAAGGGGCGCATCCGGCTGATCGGGGCGGAGGAGAAATGGCAGGCGATGAGCGACGCGGCCTTCTTCTATCTGAACTGTTCGGTGCATGCCGCGTCGCCGTCGTCGACCTCGATCTACGGCCTCGCGAGCTGGCGGGACTACCACTACTATTTTGGCCACATCATGTGGGATGTGGACGCCTTCGCCATACCACCGCTAGCACTGATGCAGCCGGAGGCGGCGCGGGCGATGCTGGATTTCCGGACGAAAGGTCTGCCGGCGGCGCGGGCCAACGCGCAGATGCTGGGGCGGCTGGGGCTGCAGTTTCCGTGGGAGGCGAGCCCCTCGCGCGGCGAGGAGGCGGCGCCGGGCGGGGCCAGCGCGGCGGCGCGCGAGGACCACATCAACATGCACGTCGCCCGGGCCTTCGCCTGGTATGCCGACGTCACGGGCGACGAGCAGTTTCTGAGAGAGGCGGCCTGGCCGGTGCTGTCAGGCGTGGCCGACTGGTTCGTGGACCGGCTCGACCGGACGCGCACGGGCTATGAGCTGCGCGAGGGCGGCGGGCCGGCGGAGCGCAAGGAGACGGACGACAACGACGCCATGACGCTGATGGCCGCGCGTATCGTGTTGAAGCGGGCGGTTGAAGCTGCCGGGCGCGTGGGCCTGCAGCCGCGACCGGCGTGGGCGCGAGTGGCGGAGGGGCTGCAGCTGCCCATGCGGGCCGACGGCGTCATCGCCTCGCATGACGACTATCGCAGCGACGAGGAGAAGGGGGCGACGCCTTCGCCGCTGATGGGCTTCTTCCCCTACTGGGCCGAGGTCGATGCGGAGACGATGCAGAAGGCGCTGACCTTCTATCTCGGTCTGTGGAAGGACTATGTCGGAGCGCCCATGCTGCCGGCCCTCTATGGAACCTGGGCCGCCTGGGCCGGCGACCGGCCCCTGTCGCTCAAACTGCTCGAGGAAGGGTACGGTCTGTACCAGTACGGCCGGTTTCAGCAGACGCTCGAATACCGGCTCGACAAGGTCCCGGACGGCGTCGCCTCCGGCCCGTTCTTCGCCAACATGGGCGGCTTTCTGACGGGGCTTATGTTCGGCCTGACCGGGGTGCGCGTCGGCCCGGGCGACCCGGAAGACTGGCCTGCCCGGCCGGTGGTGCTGCCACAGGGTTGGGAGGCGATCGAGTGCGACCGGTTATGGGTCCGCGGCCGGCCCGCCAAACTGGTCGCCCGGCATGGCGCGGAGCGGGCGGAGCTGACCTTTACCGGGCCTACTTCCCCGTAAACACCGGCTTCCGCTTCTCGACGAAGGCCGCCATCCCCTCCTTCTGGTCCTCAAAGGCGAACAGGCTGTGGAACAGGCGGCGTTCGAACTGGACGCCCTGGGTCAGCGTCGTCTCGAGGGCGGCGTTGACCATCTCCTTGTTGGCCATGACGGCCAGCGGGCTTTGCGAGGCGATCCTCGCGGCGATCTTGCGGGTCTCTTCCAACAAGGTCTCGTGCGGGACGACGCGGCTGGCGAGGCCGGACGCTAAAGCCTCGGCGGCGTCCATCATGCGGGCGGTCAGCACCATATCCATGGCCTTGGACTTGCCGACCAGACGGGTCAGGCGCTGTGAGCCGCCGATGCCCGGGGCGACGCCGAGGTTGATCTCGGGCTGGCCGAATTTCGCCTTCTCGGACGCCACGATGAAGTCGCACAGCATCGCCAGTTCGCAGCCGCCGCCGAGGGCGAAGCCGTTGACCGCCGCGATGATGGGCTTGCGGAAGCGGGTGATGCGGTCGTGGCCGAGGGCGAAGAAATTGACCTTGTACATGTCGGCGTAGGTCTGGTCCGACATCTCCTTGATGTCCGCGCCGGCGGCGAAGGCCTTGTCGCCCGAGCCGGTAAGGATCAGGCAGCGCACGCTGTCGTCGTGCTCGACCGCATCGAGGAAGGCGGCCAGATCCCTGAACAGCTGCGAGTTCAGCGCGTTCAGCGCCTCGGGCCGGTTCAGGGTCACCACCGCATAGCCGTCGGCGTGGCGTTCGATGAGCAGGGTGGAATAGGTGTCGGCCATGGCGAGCTTCCGAAGTGGCTAGTGGCTAGTGGCTAGTGGCTAGTGGCTAGCGGTTCGGGACGCAACGGACCCGGCCGAGAATCGCCGCCGTGACCTTGGGGGCAACTGGCTTCACCAGCCACCAGCCACTAGCCACGCAGGTTCACCGCCGCGGGATCAGCGCCAGCGTCAGGGCGGCGCGAAGCAGTTCGGCGACCACCACCATGGCCAGCAGGATGTTGGCGGCGATGACCTGACCCTGCGCGCCCGACAGATCGAGGCTCCAGCCGAACAGGGAGGCGAAGGCGAGGATCGCCGCGGCGGCCAGCGCCATGATGATCAGCAGCATCAGGGCGACATGGCTGGCCTTGAGCGCCGCCTGCAGCGTGGGGCCTTCGTCGAGTTCGCGAGAGCGGCGGCGGAACAGCCAGGCGATGAGGCCGGTGGCTACGGTCTCGGCGATGACGGTCAGCGCCAGGGCGCCGAGGAACCACAGGGCCAGACCGCCGGTCTCGCCCTGCCGTGTCAGCTGCACGAAGTGGAAGAAATAGGCGCCCCAGACGGCGAGGCCGACGACGAGACTGATCCAGAGGTGGGTGCGGCGATGGGTCATGCGCCCCTCTTACGTCTTCGGCTCGCGGGTGTCCGCATGAAGAGAGGCCGGGGCGGCCGAAGCCGCCCCGGGTCGATCAGAGGATGGGCGCGCGTTCTGTGCGGATGTCGTCGCGGCGGACATCGTCACGGCGGCTGTCTTCGCGGCGGCCGTCGACGGCCTTGTCGATCCAGCGATGGTTACGACCGCCGTACAGGCCGCCGAAGATCGCGGCGATGGCGCCGATCAGCATGGTCAGGAAGCCCCACAGGGCCAGCATGGCGGTGGTGTCGGCGACGTCCTCGGCGACGGCGGGGGCCGAAGGCTGGACCACCACCGGCGCGACCAGCTCGCCCTCGATCACCCGGCTGGCGGGCGCGATGTCGGTCACCACGTTGCGGTTATCGCTGTCAGCGGCCTCGCCGCCTACAAGGGCGGCTGCGCCGCCCGCGCCGGCGGCGCTGGCGATGGTGATGGCGAGCAGGAAGGCCAGGGCCCAGACGGCGAGACCGTGCAGGGCGCCCTTGTGATGGTCGGCGTATTTCGCGGCCCGGCTCGCCACGGCGCCGCCGATGAACAGGGCGATGGCGTTGGCGAAGGCCATCCACATGCCGGCGGCGGCGGTGAAGCCCTCGGCGTCGCCGCCTCCGAACTCATAGGGATTGAAGGCCGAGGCGCCGAGCGCGACGCCCAGCAGGTTCAGCATGGCGCCGACCGCGACGGCGACGATCCCGCCGGCGATGACGGCCGGCCATGAGATCAGGGTGTGCAGCGGATGGCGGATGGGGTCGGAAAGATAGGCGTCGGTCATTGGCTTCCCTCCAGGGTTTTTACCTTGGGGCCAAAACCGTTGCGCGGCGCTGCGGTTCCGGGACGGCTGCGGAAGACCCTCAGGCGGCGCCGGCCATCTCCGCCAGTTTGAGAACGGTGTTCCAGTTGCGGCCCGTGCCCATACCCAGCATGCGCGGCGTGGCCTTCTTGAAGATGCCGGACTCGCCCTGGCCGTTGGGGAACCAGAAATACAGGACGCCGTCGACGGCCTCGACCGCCTCGCCGCCTTCAGCCAGGGCGCGGCAGGCTTCCAGGGCGCCGTCCCTGATCCCGTCCTTCATCACCATGGCGATGACCTTGGCAGGGTGGGCGGCGGCCTCCGTCGGGAAGGGGTTGGCCGCGATCAGCTTCGCCCACTGCTCCGGCGTGCGGACCATGGCCGCGACCTTGAGGCCGAAGGTCTTCTCCATGGCGGCTTCGATGTCGCGTTCCAGCGCCGCGGCCGCCATCCCGCTCTCGACCACCAGATTGCCGCTGGCCGCGAGGGTGCGCGGGTTCTTCAGCCCCATGGCCCCGGCCATCTTCCGCTGCTCGCCGACCGGCGCGCGGACGCCGCCGGTGTTCATGCCGCGGAACAGGATGATGCGGTGGGTCATTCGGCCTCCATCTCGTCCAGCGCGGCAGTGATCTTCAGCGCCGTGTTCCAGTTGCGGTTGGTGCCGACGGCGCCGAGGGACTTCAGGCCGAAGCCGGCGGGCAGTTTCGACATGTTCGGGTCATCGCCTCCGAACCACATATAGATGTCGCCGGATTTCGTCCGCTCCACCGCCTCGTTCTGCGCGGCGCGGCGGCGCAGCTGGGCGAGACCGCTGTCCGGCAGAGGCTCGCGCATGGCCCAGACGAGGACGCGCGCCGGCGAGGCCGCCGATCGTTCGGGGAAGGGATTGGCCTTCATCAGCGCCCGCCACTGATCGGCCGTCTTGACGATCATCTCGGTCGGCTGGCCGTACAAGGCGGCGCAGGCCGCCTCGAGTTCGCGCGTCAGGGTCGCGGGGGACTTGCGCGAGCGGAACAGCAGATTGCCGGTGGAGATGACCGAACGGACGTGGGTCCCGCCGACCGCCTCGGCCAGCCCCCTCGCCTCCTCGCCCTTCACACGGCGGCCATTGATAACGACGCTGCGCAGAAGGGCGATGTGGATCGGCACGTTCCCGGTCCTTCAGCGCTTCTGGCAGGACGGACAGTAGAAGGTCGAACGGCCAGCCTGGACCAGACGTTTGACCACCCCCGTGCAGCCATCGCCGAGGCAGGGTTTTCCCTCGCGGCCATAGACGTCGAACCGGTGCTGGAAATAGCCCTGCCCGCCGTCGGCGTTGGCGAAGTCCTTGAGCGTCGACCCGCCCGCGGCGATGGCGTCGTTGAGGACGTCCCGGACCACCGCGGCGAGGGTTTCGAGGCGCGGTTTGGAGACCTTGCCGGCCGCGGTCAGGGGAGAGATGCGGGCACGATACAGGGCCTCGCAAACATAGATGTTGCCCAGCCCCGCGACGATCCGCTGGTCGAGCAGGCTGACCTTGATGTTCTGTTTCTTGCCGGCGAAGGCCCCGGCCAGATGTGCGCCGGAAAAACCGTTGCCGAGCGGCTCGGGACCGAGGCCGGCGAACCACGGATGGGTCTCCACCTCGCCCGTCGGGATCAGGCCCATGAAGCCGAAGCGGCGAGCGTCGGCGAAGCCGAGGCGGGTCGTCAGCTTGCCCTTCACCGCGCACAGGCTGACGTGTTCGTGCTTGCCGGCGACGGGCGCCGCCTCCTCGAACTCGCCCAGCTGTTCGCCGTCGAGGGTGAAGCGGCCGGTCATGCCCAGATGGGTCACCCAGGTCTCGCCGGTCGACAGCGGCATCAGCAGATATTTGGCCCGTCGGTCGATACGCTCGACGGTCGCTCCCTCCAGCCGGTCGACGAACCGGTCCGGGAAGGGGAAGCGCAGGTCGGGCCGGTTCTGGCGCACGCGCGTCAGCCGCGCCCCGGTCAGGACCGGTTCAAGGCCGCGCCGGACGGTTTCGACCTCGGGAAGCTCGGGCACTAGGGCAGCAGGTCCACCGGCAGGATCTGGCTCGAGAGCAGGGTCTCCATGCCGTCCCAGCGGTTCGGTCCCTGCCGCTCGACCCAGGCCTGGACCACGTCGCGGCCCAGCCCGTAGTTGATGATGTAGCTGCGATAGGTGTCGATGAAGCGCAGCCGCTGCGCCGCCTTGGCCGGATCGGCGAGGGTGTATTTCGACAGGCGGGCGATGGTTTCCTCGCGGCCGACGCGGCCGGCCAGATAGTCGTCGGCGATGGTGTATTCGGCCCGCGCCAGACGGCGCTGCAGCGCGCCTAGCTGCGCCTTCTTCTCCGCCGTCGAGGGATCGAGGCCGGCCAGCGGGAAAAGCACCTCGCGCTCGAACGTCGTGCCTTCGTCGCCCGGGAAGGCCAGATCGACGCCGTAGTTGGCGCTGCCTTCAGCGACGAAGGACATGGGGCTGAACAGCGGATAGACGCTCATCTCGACCCAGTTGCGATCGCGCACGAAGGTCTTTTCCAGCAGGGCGTTGTAGACGTGATGGCCGGGGTAGCCCTCGTGGCAGCCCAGGTCGATGGCCCGCTCGGTATAGATGGGAAAGTCGGCGTTGATCTCGATCCGGCTGGCCGCGTCGCCGAGATAATAGTTGTACCCCGACCACGGCTTGTCGCCGACGAAGCTGAGGGTGAACCGCTCATTGGCCGGCAGATCGATGTGGCGGACCGTGCGGCGGCGGCACTCGGCGATGGCGGTGTCCATGACGGGCTGGAGCCGGTCTTTCGGAATGACATAGTGGGCCTTGAAGGCCGTGACCCGGTCGGTCAGGGAGCCGGGGCCGGGGATCAGGGCGTCGATCTCGGCGAGGATCGGGTCGTAGGTCGACAGGGGAAGTAGTTCGGGGCGGATGCCGAACAGGGCCTCGGCCTCATCGGCGAAGCTCATCTTCTCGCCGGACAGCATGCGCAGGCGGGCCGAAGCAGCAGAGACGTGGGCGCTCAGATATTTGCGGCGCGGGATCTCGGCGGGCGTGGTTCCGGACGGACCGTTGCGGTCCAGATCCGCCAGCCGGCTGGATAGATAGGCGGCCCTCTGGATCAGCTGGGCCGCGGTCTCGGTCTCGGCCTTCGCGGCGGTCTGCCATTCGGCCGGCCCGTAGTAGGCGTCGACATAGCCGGGCTCGAGTTCGCCGACGTCGAGGATCAGACGGACATAGGATTCGGCGATGGCGTCGAGGCTGTCCGGCGCAACGCCGGGATGGCCGGTCGTCACGTCGTCCGGCGTGGCGGCGCAGGCCCCAAGCAGCAGCAGACCGATCAGAATCGTGCGCATCGGAGACCTCCCATCGTCGAAGCGGCCGTAGGCTAGGCCGCGGACGGCCTCTCGCCAAGCCGGCGCGTATTCGGGATTGAGGGCGGCGCGGTCCTGCTGTAAGGCCCTTCGTCCGGCGTTTCGCCGCCGACGCACCCGTAGCTCAGCTGGATAGAGTACTGCCCTCCGAAGGCAGGGGTCAGAGGTTCGAATCCTCTCGGGTGCGCCACTTCTCTCCATATCGTCCGGAGCCGACGCGTGACCGACGCCCTGCCGACCCAGCCGACCGGCCAGCCCGTCGGGCGGGTCATCGCCATGCCGGCGGACACCAATCCCGAAGGCGACATCTTCGGCGGCTGGCTGCTGGCGCATATGGATCTGGCGGGAGCGACCCCCGCCTTCGAGCTGGCTCAGGGGCGGTGCGCCACGGTGGCGCTGGACGCCATGGTGTTCCACCAGCCGGTTTCGGTGGGCGACGAGGTCTCGATCTACGCCCGCGTGGTCAAGACCGGGCGGACCTCCATCCGCGTCCACGTCGAGGCATGGAAGCGGCCGCGCAATCAGGCCCAGGCCGCGTCCGTCCGCGTGACCGAAGGCGTCTTCACCTATGTGGCCATCGACGAGGACCGCAAGCCGCGGCCCCTGCCCGAAGCTGCGGCATAACCCAGCGTCCCGCTGGGAAATCTTGATCTTTCGGGCCGTCCGGCCTATCTCGCGGGCATGTCCGTACGCCGCATCCTCACCATCGACAACGCCGCCGACCTGGCCGTGCTGAAACAGGTTTCCACCCCCGTCGAAGGGCCGGTGACCGACGACCTGCGCCGTCTGATGGATGACATGCTGGAGACGATGTACGACGCGCCCGGCATCGGCCTGGCCGCCGTGCAGATCGGCGACACGCGCCGGGTCATCGTCATGGACCTCGGCGACAAGGATGGCGCGGCCTGCGACGTCGACCCGTCGGAGATGAGCGACGAGGACCGGGCGAAGTGGGAGGCGGAACGCAAGAACCCGCGCTATTTCATCAATCCCGAGATCCTGTGGACCTCGGACGAGACCCTTCCCTACGAGGAAGGCTGCCTGTCGATCCCCGAGTATTACGACTCGGTCGAACGTCCCGCCCGCGCCCGCGTCCGCTACCTGAACTACACCGGCGAGACCGTCGAGGAAGAGTGCGAGGGCCTGTACGCGGTCTGCATCCAGCACGAGATGGATCACCTGAACGGCGTGCTGTTCATCGACCATCTGTCGCGGCTGAAGCGCGACCGGGCCGTGGCGAAGGTGAAGAAGAACGCCAGGCTGGCGGCCTGATGGCCCGGCTCAAGCGCGCGCGCGATCGCATTATCGATCCCTCGGGCCGCCGCCGTCTGACCCGCAATGAAAAGGTCGGCGTGGCCAGCCTCGCGACCCTGATCGGCGTGGCCGCCATGGGCGTCATCGCCGGGGTGATCCTCGATCGGTTGCTCGATTTCGACGACGCGCTGGACGCGGGCGGCGAATGGGACGAGGGCGGCGGCGTCTCGACCCGCTGGGACTGAGACGGCTCTTCCTCCAGCCTCCTCCTCGATCTCCACGGTTGCGAAGCCGGGGGAAGCCGGGCAGGTTTGGCCGAACGTCGGTCGGGGACCAGCCATGCGACTTGCCAGCCTTGCGAGCCTTCTGATAGCGGCCGCCTCTTCGGCCGCGGCCCAGGCGCCGGTGATCGACATGCACATCCACGCCTACGGCGCGGGATCGCAGGGTCCGCCTTCCTACGTCTGCACGCCCTTCCCCGGGTGGAAACCCATGGATCCTGGAGCGGGCGGCCCCGGCCTGAGGGGCTATATGGCGTCGATGTTCGGCGACCCCGACTGCCCCGTGCGGTTCCTGTCGGCCCGGGACGACGACGATCTGCGCACCCGCACCCTCGCGGCCCTGAGGGAGCACAATGTGTACGCCGTCGCGGGCGGGACGCCGGCCTATGTCGACCGCTGGATGACGGATGAGCCGCGGCGGCTGTTGCCGGCAGTGGGGGCGGGTACACCGGAACGGCTGCCGAGCGTGGAAGAGCTGCGCGCCCGCCATGCCGCCGGTCGGCTGATCGCCCTGTCCGAGCTGAGCCTGCAGTACAACGGCATCAGCCCGACGGACCCGCGGATGGAGCCTTATTGGGCCCTGGCCGAGGAGCTCGACATCCCGGTCGGCATCCACATGGGTCCGGGACCGCCCGGCGTGACCTATTTCGGGTCTGCAGGGTTCCGCGCCGCGCTTTCGGACCCGCTGCAGCTGGAGCCCGTGCTGGTCGCCCATCCGCGTCTGAGGGTCTTCGTCGTGCACGCAGGCTATCCGTTCAAGGAAGCCATGCTGGCCCTGATGGCGGCCCATCCGCAGGTCTATGCCGAGTTCGGCTTCCTGACAGCCGGCTACGGCGACCGTGAGGTCTGGCCCTATATCCAGGCGTTCGTCGACGCCGGTTTCGAGGACCGCATTCTCTACGGCACCGACCAGATGGTCTGGCCCGAGCTGATCGGCGTGAGCATCAACCGGGTCCGCAACGCGCCCGGCCTGACCGACGACCAGAAGCGCAAGCTGCTCTACGACAACGCCGCCCGGTTTCTCCGCATAGACCCGGCGGAGACAGGGGTTCTGCGCCGATGAACCGTCGGCCGCCGCGCGCAGCGGCGGCCACGCATCTCGTCTTGTCCCCGCCCCGCGCTTGGGGCAAGGCGTGGGCATGCGCCTCGCCTTCATGGGTACTCCCGATTTCGCCGTGCCATCGCTGGCCGAACTCATCGCCTCGGGCCATGAGGTCGCGGCGGTGTATTCACAGCCGCCCCGGCCCAAGGGACGCGGCCAGAAGCTGACGCCGTCGCCGGTCCATGCCTTCGCCGAGACCATGGGCCTGCCGGTGTTCACCCCGGCCTCCATGAAGGCCGCGGACGCCATCGAGACGTTCCGCAGTCTGGAAGTCGACGCCGCCTGCGTGGTCGCGTACGGCCAGATCCTGAAACGCGAGGTGCTGGAGGCGCCACGCCTCGGTTGTTTCAACCTGCACGGCTCCCTGCTGCCGCGCTGGCGCGGGGCGGCCCCGATCCAGCGGGCGATCATGGCCGGCGACCGTCAGACGGGCGTCCAGATCATGCGCATGTCCGAAGGCCTCGACGAGGGCGCAATCCTGCTGTCCGAGGTGCTGGACATCCGTCCTGACGACACGGCGGCGACCTTGTCCGAGCGGATGTCGCACACCGGCGCCAGCCTGTGGCCCCGGGCCTTGGCCGCCATAGAGCGCGGCGGGGTCGAGGGAACCGAACAGGTGGGCGAACCGACCTATGCGAAGAAAATCACGCCCGCCGAGGCGCGCATCGACTGGAACCTTCCGGCGGCCGAGATCGACGCCCACATCCGCGGGCTGTCGCCCTTCCCCGGCGCCTGGTTCGAGGTCGAGAGCCCCGAGGGGCCGGTGCGGATCAAGGCCCTGATGTCGCGGCTGTCACTCCGGGGGTCGGGGGCGCCGGGCGAAGTGCTGGACGGCGACCTGCGCATCGCCACGGGCGACGGCGTGGTGCGGCTGCTGCGAGTGCAGCGCGCGGGCAAGGCCGCCCAGACGCCTGATGAGATGCTGCGCGGCTTCCCGATGCCCGTCGGCACGCGGCTGGCCTGATGCCCCGTTATCGCCTGACGCTCGAATACGACGGCTCGGGCTACAACGGCTTTCAGGCCCAGCCTGAGCAACCGACGGTGCAGGGCGCGATCGAGACCGCCATCACGGCCTTCTGCGGCCAGACCGTGCGCATCGCCGCCGCCGGACGCACGGACACCGGGGTCCACGCCACGGGTCAGGTCATCAGCTTCGACCTCGACAAGGACTGGCCCGCCCGCACCGTCATGAACGCCATGAACGCCCATCTGGTCGGTGAGGCGGTGTCGGTGCTGGACTGCGAACCGGTGGACGATGAATGGCACGCGCGCTTCTCGGCGACGGGACGGCGCTATCTGTACCGCATCCTCAGCCGGCCCGGTCCGCCCGCGCTCGATCAGGGCAAGGTCTGGCATATCCGCAAGCCGCTGAACGCCGAGGCCATGGATGCGGCGGCGCAGACGCTGATCGGACTGCACGACTTCACCACCTTCCGCGATGTGAACTGCCAGTCGAAGTCGCCGGATAAGACGCTGGACGTCGCCCGCGTGACTCGCATCGGCGAGGAGGTGCATCTGGTGTTCGAGGCGCGCAGCTTCCTGCACCGGCAGGTCCGCTCCATGACCGGCACGCTGGCGGAAGTGGGCCAGGGGCGCTGGGCGGTCGAGGATGTGGCGGCGGCGCTGGCGGCGCGCGACCGTGCGGCCTGCGGGCCGGTGGCGCCGTCGGACGGCCTGTATCTGACAGGCGTGGTCTACTGACGTGAAAAGGCCCGCCGGAGACCGGCGGGCCTTCATTCAGACTGAGGCGAAAAGCCTAGTTCTTGGCTTCTTCAGCCGTGGTCGTGACGGCGCGGCCGGTGGCCGAGACGTCGCGGCCGGCGCCGGCGACAGTGTTGCAGGCCGAGACGGCCAGGGCGGCGGCGACGATGGTCAGGGCGATGATCTTTTTCATGGTGATATCCTTGGGGAGTTGAACCTTCACCGTAAACGCAAGCGTGGCCGCCGGGTTGCATAGCCAGGTCGGGGGTCGATCTGCTAACCCGCGACCCATGACCCAGCCCGCGAAGACCGCCGCCCGCCGCCTTGTCGAAACCCTCGTCATGAACGGGATCGACCGAGTCTTCTGCGTGCCGGGCGAAAGCTATCTGGCGGTGCTGGATGCGCTGGCCGACGTGCGGGACCGGATCGAGGTGATCGCCTGCCGGCATGAGGCGGGCGCCGCCAACATGGCCGAGGCCTATGGCAAGCTGACCGGCAAGCCGGGCGTCTGCATGGTCACGCGCGGGCCGGGCGCGACCCACGCCTCGATCGGCGTGCACACGGCGCATCAGGACTCCACGCCGATGATCCTGTTCGTCGGCCAGATCGCCCTGACCGACCGCGGCCGCGGGGCCTTCCAGGAGGTCGACTACCGCGAGGTCTTCGGCGGTCTGGCCAAATGGGCGACCGAGATCGAGAGCCCGGAACGCACGGTCGAGGTGGTCGAGCGCGCCTTCGCCACCGCCCTTCAGGGCCGGATGGGTCCGGTGGTCATCGCCCTGCCCGAGGACATATTGCACGCCGACGGCGGCCCGGCGCCGATCCGGCCGGTGACGCCGGCCAAGGCGGCGCTGGACCCGGCCTTCGTCGAACAGGTGCGCGCGCGGCTGGCGAGGGCCGAACGTCCGCTGCTGGTGCTGGGCGGCTCGGGCTGGACCGTCGAGGCCGCCGCCGCCATCGGCGACTGGGCGGAGCGGATCGGTCTGCCCCTCAGCCTGTCGTTCCGGCGCAAGGACCTGATCTCGAACGACCGCCCGAACTACGCTGGCGACCTCGGCCTCGGCTGCAATCCGAAGCTGACGGCTCGCGCCAAAGCCGCCGATCTGATCATCGCCATCGGCGCCCGGCTGGGCGAGAATCCGACGCAGGGCTACACCCTGTTCGACCGCGCCCACACCGCCGACGCGCTGATCCACATCCATCCCGGATCCGAGGAACTGGGCCGCGTCTGGACCCCGCTGCTCAGCGCGGCCGCGGACAATTCGCTGGCGGCCCTCGCCCTCGCCACAATCGATCCCGGCCGGACCTGGCCTGACAAGGCGGCGGCCGCCCACGCCGACTATCAGGCCTTCTCGACGCCTGTGCCGGTCACCGGGGCAGTGAACATGAGCGAATGCATGGCGCACCTCGGCGACGTCCTGCCGCCGACCGCCATCGTCACCAATGGCGCGGGCAATTTCGCGGCCTGGCTGCACCGCTTCTATCGCCACCGCGCCTGCCGCACACAGCTGGCCCCGACCTCGGGCGCCATGGGCTACGGCTATCCCGCCGCTATCGCGGCCAAGAGCGTCCACCCCGACCGCGACGTCATCTGCATCGCCGGCGACGGCGACTATCTGATGACCGGGCAGGAGCTCGCCACGGCCGTCCAGTACGGGATCAACGTGGTCGTCGTGGTGGTCGACAACGGAACCTACGGCACCATCCGCATGCATCAGGAAGGCCACTATCCGGGGGCTGATCGGGTCATCGCCACGGACCTGAAGAACCCCGACTTCGTCAAATACGCCGAAGCCTTCGGGGCCTTCGGCGTGCGCTGCGAACGGACGGAGGACTTCCCCGCCGCGCTGGAAGCCGCGCGCAACGCGGGTCGTCCCGCCCTCGTTCACCTGCTCACCTCGGCCGAGGACATCGCCCCGAACCGCACCATCACCGGCCTTCGTTCCTGACAGGAGCCTGCATGCGTCCCGTTCCTGCCCTGACCGCCGCCGCCCTGCTGACCGCCTGCGCCGCGCCGATGGAGCCCCTGCCCTCGCCGCCGGGTCCGATCGCGGATTCCGGCAATGACTGCGCCGTCATCGCGGCGGTGGCCAAGGAGCATTTCCGCTTCGGCCCCGACAATCCGCCTCCGCCCATCCGGTTTGAGGCCGGCTATGCGCCCCGGTGCGACTGGAGCCGGCACGGCCTCGCCTTCACGCCCTGGGACGACGGCGCCATCGGGGCCGCCGCGACACGCTGGGTCAGCTTCGACCGGCCCCGCTATGACGGTCAGGGGGCCCTGATCGAAGTGGGGATCATGCATGGCCCGATGGCGGGCCAGGGCTCGGAATGCCGCGTGCGTTCGGGCTTCGCCGGCTGGACCGCCACCGAATGCCGCGCCACCTGGGTTTCCTGATGGTCAGCGTGCGGGCGGAGGCGTCTCTGTCCAGCACGCTTTCAGCCTGTCGAGGCTTTGGACGATGATCGGCGTGAACGGAGAGTAGGACCCGCCCGAGACGGTGATCTGGTTCGTGTATTCAGATCCTTCGAAGCTGGCGCGAAGACTGACGCTGTAGTTGACGTCGTCCAGTATGATCCCGTCCATCCAGACTACGGCACTCGAGGTGCCGGTCACGGGCTCCAGCCAAGGCACCTTTGGCGTCAGGTCCGGCAGTCGGTTCAGCGCCTCAAGGGAGGCGACGACGCCGGGACAGGTGCGCGCATCCGCGAAGACCTCGGTGAAGGAGCGCCCCCGGGCGGCTCTCAATCGGGCGAACCAGACGCCGCGGCGCCCGCCGTCCTCGACGATATGGACCCGACTGAAGGCGACAGACGCCGACATGATCCGGTTGGGATCGACCACGGACATTCCCACGACCGGCATGCTGAGCCCCAGCAGATCCCCGGCGTTGGCGTCGACCGCACGATAGCCCGGCTCGTGACTCGCGGCGAGGGTGGTCGGCGAGGGCAGGTGATCCTCCAGCCGGATGCGAGGATAGGGGTCCGGGTCCTGAACGGCCAGCGCCGCGAGCAGTATGGGAAGGGTGGCAAGCATGGCGACCTCCTGGAGCCGACAGCAGATGGCGCGCCGCGGTCGCGGTCAATGACGAATCCGGCGGGGTCGAGGTGACGCGGTCCGTGACGCCGCCTATGTTCGCCGCATGACCGACATTGCGCCCGAGACCACCGACCGCCCCCTCACCCAGGACGGCCCCGCCCTGCGGCTGTGGATGATCGACGCCTCGGCCTACATCTTCCGCGCCTACCACGCCCTTCCACCCCTGACCCGCAAGTCCGACGGCCTGCCGGTGGGCGCCATCCAGGGCTACTGCAACATGCTGTGGAAGCTGCTGCAGGACATGAAGGGCGCCGACGGCCCGACCCATCTGGTGGCCATCTTCGACCACTCGGAAAAGACCTTCCGCAACGACCTGTACGACCAGTACAAGGCCAACCGCTCGGCCCCGCCCGAGGACCTGATCCCCCAGTTCCCGCTGGTGCGCGAGGCCACCGCGGCCTTCGGCGTCGCCTGCCTCGAACTGCCCGGCTACGAGGCCGACGACCTGATCGCCACCTATGCCTGCAAGGCGCGCGACGCCGGTGGCGAGGCCGTGATCGTCTCTTCCGACAAGGACCTGATGCAGCTGATCGGCGGCGGCGTGGTCATGTGGGATCCGATGAAGGACCGGCGGCTCGAGGAAGACGCCGTCATGGAGAAGTTCGGCGTCACGCCCGACAAGATGGTCGACCTTCAGGCCCTGATCGGCGACAGCGTAGACAACGTCCCCGGCGCCCCCGGCATCGGGCCCAAGACGGCGGCCCAGCTGCTGGACGAATACGGCGACCTCGACACCCTGCTCGAGCGGGCGGGCGAGATCAAACAGCCGAAACGCCGCGAGACCCTGATCAATTTCCGCGACCAAATCCTGCTCAGCCGCGAACTGGTGCGCCTGACCTGCGACGCCCCGGCCGTCGAGCCGATCGACGACTTCGTGGTCCGCCACCCCGACCCGGAAAAGCTGGGCGAATTCCTCGACCGGATGGAGTTCCGCAGTCTCCGCAACCGCGTCGGCGACGGCAAGGCTCCCGCGAAGGACGGCACCGCCTTCGTCGTCCGCCCGAAGACCCCGACCGCCCCCGTCGCCACCCCCCGCTATGGCCAGGTCCCGACCGGGCCGGCCGAGGTGCAGACCGTCGACCACGACGCCTACCGCTGTATCCAGACGCTGGAGGAGCTCGACGCCTGGATCGCCCGGGCCACCGAGGCCGGGATCATCGGCTTCGACACCGAGACGGATGCGCTCTCGGCGACCCACGCAGGCCTGTGCGGCGTCTCCCTCGCCATCGGGCCGAACGACGCCTGCTATGTGCCCCTGACGCATGAGCACGAGCCGGCCGCCAACGCCGGCGGCCTCGACTTCGGCGGCGAGACCGAACAGCGCGAACCCATCGCCCAGATCGTCAAGGCCGAGGCCCTCGCCCGGCTCAAGCCGCTGCTGGAGAACCCCGCCGTTCTCAAGGTCATGCAGAACGGCAAATACGACATCGCCGTCATGGCGCGGCGCGGCATCCGCGTGGCGCCGATCGACGACACCATGCTGATCTCCTACGTGCTGGAGGGCGGGCTGCACGGCCACGGGATGGACGAGCTGGCCCGGCTGCACCTCGGTCACGACCCGATCCCGTTCAAGAAGGTGGCGGGCACGGGAAAGAGCCAGAAGTCGTTCAAACACGTCGAGCTGAAACCAGCCACCTGCTACGCCGCCGAGGACGCGGACGTGACCCTCAGGCTGTGGCGCATCCTCAAGCCGCGGCTGGCCGAGGAACGCCTGACCACCGTCTACGAGACGCTGGAGCGCGGCATGCCCGAGGTGCTGGCCGGCATGGAACAGGCCGGCATCCGCGTCGACCCCGACCGCCTCAAACGCCTGTCCTCAGAGTTCGGCATGCGCATGGCCGAGCTGGAGGCCCAGGCCCACCAGATGGCCGGCCGCCCGTTCAACATCGGCAGCCCCCGCCAGATCGGCGACATCCTGTTCGGCGAGATGAACCTGACCGGCGGCAAGAAGACCGCATCCGGCCAGTGGGAGACCGGCGCCGCCACCCTCGAGACCCTGGCCCTGACCCACGACCTGCCGCGCGTCCTGCTGGACTGGCGCCAGCTCAGCAAGCTCAAGGGCACCTACACCGACGCCCTGATCGAGGCCGCCGACAAGACCACCGACCGCGTCCACACCTCCTACCAGCTGGCCGCCGCCACCACCGGCCGCCTCGCCTCGTCCGACCCCAATCTGCAGAACATCCCGATCCGCACCGAGACCGGCCGCCAGATTCGCCAGGCCTTCATCGCCTCGCCCGGCCATGTCCTGATCAGCGCCGACTACAGCCAGATCGAGCTGCGCCTGCTGGCCCACATCGGCGACATCCCCGAGCTCAAGCGCGCCTTCGCCGCCGGCATCGACATCCACACCGCCACGGCCTCCGAGATGTTCGGCGTTCCCGTCGACCAGATGGACCCCGAGACCCGCCGCCGCGCCAAGGCGATCAATTTCGGCATCGTCTACGGCATCTCGGCCTTCGGCCTGGCCGCCCAGCTGAACATCGACCAGGGCGAGGCCGGCGCCTACATCAAGACCTATTTCGAGCGCTTCCCCGGCATCCGCGCCTATATGGACGCGATGAAGGCCATGGTGCGCGAGACGGGCCGGGTCGAGACCGTCTTCGGCCGCCGCATCCACATTCCGGCCATCCACTCCAAGTCGGGGGCCGAGCGCCAGTTCGGCGAACGCGCCGCCATCAACGCCCCCATCCAGGGCGCCGCCGCCGACATCATCCGCCGCGCCATGATCCGCATGCCGGGGGCGCTGGCGGAGGCCGGGCTGTCAACGCGGATGCTGCTGCAGGTCCACGACGAACTGGTCTTCGAGGCCCCGGAAGCCGAGGCCGAGCGCGCCATCGCGGTGATCAAGCGGACCATGGAGGGGGCGGCGGAACCGGCCGTGGCGCTGACGGTGCCGCTGGTGGTGGATGCGCGGGCGGCGGGGAACTGGGACGAGGCGCATTGAACCTCTCAGATTGGATTCCCGCGGGCCTCCTGACCGCCGCTATCGCGGTAGCGACTCCGTTCGCCGGCCTTTTCTTGAAGTCTTGGATCGAGAAAGCTCTTCAAGCTGATTTTGACCGACGACTGGAGGAGCTACGGGCGCGTCTGAAACTCGATGAAGAACGACTGCGGGCGGAACTCCAAGCCCGCGACACACAGATAGCGGCGCTGCGTTCTGGCGCCTTGTCAGGCATGGCGGCCCGCCAGGGCCTGATAGGCGAACGACGCATACGGGCGTGCGAGACGCTTTGGAGAGCGGTGGTCGATTTGGGCCCGCTGAAAACCGCCTCTGCCATGACGGCGCCACTGAACATGGACGCGATGATAGAGCGGGCTGAGGGAAGCGGCCATGATGCAAAGGCGCTTCAAGATTTCGCAGATATGATGTGGAAGTCATTGGGCTTGGACGCCCATAAACATGATCCTACGCCCGACCGGGAGCGGTTGTTTCTATCACCAATCTCTTGGTCGCTGTTCACGGCGTATCGGCAGGTCGTCAGCTATCCGCTGATCGTACTGGCTGCTGTCCGAACCGGCGTCGGACCCGGCCTCCTGAAGAGTCCCCCAACGGCGATCCTAGACGTTGTGAAGGCTGCCCTACCTCATCAGGTTGATTATATTGACAAATATGGCGCGGCTGGCTTGGGCTTCCTGATCCAGCAGCTTGAGGATCGTCTCCTCACCGCGCTCAAGGCAGACGTCTCAGGTTCCTCCATCGACGAGGAAACCGTCGGCCAGGCAGCGGATATCATTCGAAAAGTGGCATCCGCCGATGTCGCCATGAGCCAATCTGAGCTGCCGAAAGGCTCGGATGACTTAGTGATCGACACAGTTGAACCAGCTTAACCCAGCTGGAAAGGGCTGTGCCCGCGCGCATGATAAAGACTGCGTGTCCCTTGCCGCTGATGGTGGGTGCTCGGGCGGTGGGGAACTGGTACCGGGTGCATTTTAGTTTGAATGCTCGGACAAAACTGGCGTTCCGACTAGCCAATCTGCGCCAACCTCGCGGGCAACATACCCGCCTACTTTAGGCGACAGCAGTTTCAGAAAGCCTTCGACACTCACGCAATAGACTATTCCGCGTCATCCCCAACCGAACGATGTCAAAGCTGACAATCATCGCGGCCACAACGGCAACAACGAATCCCACATCAACGCTTACACCAGTACGTATCGTTGAATAAACGCCCGCGACTCCAAATATCGAACAAAGCAAGCTCAGAACACCGTAGCCGTAGGTCCGATGCTGAAACCGGTAAGCATTTCGAAGGAGATTCGCTTGCCATTGATCAAGAGCTTCGGCTTCGGTATCGGGAACTTTGAAAGATGCGCTATCAAGATAGTAGGCCCCGTCCGTGTAGTTCCAGTTCATCAGTGAACCGATGATAAGAGCGATCGCAGCCGCAAAGAGCGGTGCCCCGGCGGCTGACGTGTCCGGACCGTCTCCAAACACCAGCATCGCGGCTGGCAACGCGCCGATCGCGCCTAACACCTGTTGGATCCGCTGCCCCTCAAGTTGTTTAAATTCCGCTGCGTTCATAAGGCGATCTTGCCATGTCGCCGCGTGAATAACTAGGCGACGGCATCTCGTTTGGGAGGTTAAGCTGCGATGTTGCTCACCGCGCCCAAGCCTAAGCGAAGTCCGCTACACTACGAGAGGCCTCTGCAGCGATTCGGGCTCACCTTATTGGCCCGCACCGTCGCCCGGTCGATGTCCAGAGCTAAATCAAGAAGGCTGGGTCATGGCCGTTTTCATCTTTCGCGGTCGCGTCGAGCCCGGTCGGCTGCCGCTGTCGATACCCGGCGAAACCCGGATCAAAGTAAGCGATAGCGAACTGTGCGGTGATGCGGAGTTTGCCGCCAAGGTCCTCAACGGCCTGGTCACAGTTTCGGTGCAGGCCGATGCCGACGAGGATTTCGAGGCCTTGCATTTCCATGCGGGTGACCTCTGTCGGTCAATGATGGACGTGGCGACCCTCCGTGAAGGCGTGGCCTATCAATGCGTTCTCTCAGAGGTCAGGCACCCGGACGGCTCGGAGACCGCGATCATCTTCGCAGACAGGAAGCTTGCTGCCGCCGCTACCTCGATCTCTGCTGCTGCATTCGACGACGTCCTTGAACTTGCGATCGCCGACATCCAAGTCGCCCGCCTCATGAGCGATGCAGCGGTCATGCTTTCCTGGCCCCATTATTCCCCCATTGCGGCTGGTCGGATTGTCGATGGCCTTGTGCGTCAGCTCACCGGCGGCAGAACCGCAGGTCATTGGGCAACTCTGAGATCGATACTTCGTGTAGACCGGGCCTATGTTCAGTTCATCACTGATCTGGCAACTCCGCCGCGCCACGGAGACCGCCTCTACGTACCGGGTCCGGACAACAGTCGCTTAGCCCGGCGGACTTGGATTCTCCTCGACCGGTTCGTAGCATACCGCCTTCATGGCCCTTTGGACCCTACGGCCTTTCCAATGCTCCAAGGCGATGACCAGATGGTTCTCGATTGAGGGCGTCGTTCGGGCGGCCCAGCCCAGAGACGGATAAGGTCCAAGTATGTCCCACGCAATTGTCCCCGCTACGGAAGCACTCGCTGCTGAGATCGAAGTCTGGCTTGATGCCGAGGAAGCCATCTACAAAATGGCTGAAGCCAAGTGGGCCAGCGCTCCGTTTGACAGTGCGAAGCCTCCCCGCGGCTTTCGCTGCAACTGGAACACTGTGAAGGAAAATTGGCGGGAAGGGCGGGTGCCGCTCGACGTGCTGCTTCTCGATGGTAAGGCGGTAGGCTTCCTCAGCGGCACTGACATTTTGGAAATCCACCCCGAGCATCGTGGCCGAGGCCTCGGAGTCTTGCTGTCAGACTTCATGCTCCGTCGAGCGCTCGAACAAGGCTACAGCGTCCTTGAGATAGAGATTGCGCCACCGGCCGCTGAGCGGTTCTGGCTGCGACAAGGATTCGTCCTCCACGATGATAGAATTCACTACCGGAACGGCCTGTACGCGTATCAGGTGCTGGAGCGTTTGTTTGCACTAGGTGATGGGCCCCGCGTTCCCGTCGAAATCACGTTCCATGATGAGAAGGCGGTCGACTATGGGCTCCCGCCGTTCGTGGTTTTCGAGGGCGAGGGTGAGCGCCTATCTGACCGCACCATCCAATTGCCCGAGCGAGTCCACGGCTACTCACCGCTGCTCCGCGATAACGTAGAGAACCACATCCGTATTGTTGTGGATGGGGAGGAAATTTACTTCGACAGGTCGAAGTACGGAACTGCTCACGGTGCTGCCCGAGACCAAGTTGGCAACCACTACATCGACCGAATCCTATTCGCCTAGTGCGGACAATCCGCTGCTCTCATGTCCGCGAAGGCTAGCTGCCCCCTCACGTCATCGCCACATCCCCGCTCGCCCCATGCGGACGCACCCAGAAGGTGACCCGCCCCGGGCAGCCCATCCGGCGGCAGGTCGCAGCCCGCCCCCACAGGACGTAGTTGGCGCCGCGCTCGCGGGCGATGCGTTTCAGGTCGGCGCGGATGCGCAGCTCGCACAGCTCGCACTCGGTATAGACCAGCCAGCGGTTGGCGATGATCGCGCCGACCGTGGGGCCGGCGAACTTCCAGTCCTGGACCGTGTAACGGTCGAAATTACGCCGCGTCACGCTTGATGGGCGCTACCGCTCGCCGCGCGGCGGCTCTCTGCGTGAGCGCCCCACCCCAGCGCCCGCAGCTCGATCCGGGCCGCCTGTTGCAGGACGGCGCCGGGGGAGAGGCGCTCGATCTCGGACAGGAGGGCGCCGATGCCGGCGCGGCCGTCGGCGCTGGTCAGGTCGAGGCCCTGAAGGACGGCGAGGAGGCGGGCGGCCATGTCTTCGGCGGGGGGATCTGCGGGGGTCATGGCGGGGACTCTCTGACTGACTGACTGTGAAGACCGACCCGGGAGGAGAGAGAGCATCCGGGGGGCGGGGGCGCAACGGGAATGTTGCCGGTTTGTTCTTTTTTGTGTGGAGGGGTGATGGTGCGGCGTCGCCCCTCCGACCCCTTCGGGGCCACCTCCCCCATAAAGGGGGAGGAGAAGGCCAGACCCGTAAATTCCGGCGCCAGCTATAAATGTTGGAGCAACGCGTTTTCTCACGCCGCGACGGGGTTTGCGGGTTTCAGCGCGCCTCAGGTGGAGGCGGCGCCATACTGATCGGGATGCCCGAGCGCGCCCACATTCTGATGACGACGCCGCCCGCCCGAACCGGACGCTTCGGACGCTTCGGACGCTTCGGACTGTGTTTTTCGCCGTCCGTGCTAAGGCGCGCGGATGAGCTCCCAGACCACAGATGTTCTGATCGTCGGCGCCGGCGCGGCCGGGATGATGTGCGCCATCGAGGCCGGGCGGCGGGGGCGCAGCGTGCGCATCCTCGACCATGCGCGGGCGCCGGGCGAGAAGATCCGCATCTCGGGCGGGGGGCGGTGCAACTTCACCAACCTGGGGACCGGGCCGGCGAACTTTCTGGGCGAGAACCCGCGGTTCGCGACCTCGGCCCTGAAGCGGTACAGCCAGCAAGACTTCGTCAAACGGGTGGATCGGGCGGGGATCGCCTGGCACGAGAAGACGCTGGGCCAGCTGTTCTGCGACGACAGCGCCAAACAGATCATCCGCATGCTGACCGAGGACATGCGGGCGGCGGGCGTCGCGCTGTCGCTGGGGACGTCGGTGGAGCGGGTCGAGCGCGTCGGCGACGGGTATGAGGCGGCGCTGTCGGACGGGTCTGTGGTGAAGGCGCGGTCGCTGGTGCTGGCCACCGGGGGCAAGTCGATCCCGAAGATGGGGGCGACGGGCTGGGCCTATGACGCCGCGCGGGGGTTCGGGCTGAGGGTGACGGAGACGCGGCCGGCGCTGGTTCCGCTGACCTTCGAAGCGGGGCTGCTGGAGCAGCTGACGCCGCTGGCGGGGGTGGCGGTGGATGCGGTGGTGAAGGGCGGGGGGACGTCGTTTGCAGAAGCGATGCTGTTCACCCACCGGGGGCTGAGCGGGCCGGCCATCCTGCAGATCAGCTCATACTGGCGCGAGGGCGAGGCGATCACCGTGGCCATGGCGCCGGGGGAGGATGTCTGGGCCCGGCTCAAGGCGGCCAAGGAGGAGAACGGGAAGCAGATGGTGCATACGGCGCTGGGGCACGTGGTGCCGCGCCGGCTGGCCGAAAGCGTCTGCGAGCGCGAGAGGGTCAAGGGCAAGCTGGCCGAGGTGGGGGACAAGACCCTGCGCCGGCTGGACGCGGCGGTGAACGCCTGGACCGTCAAGCCGGTGGGGTCGGAGGGGTACCGGACGGCCGAGGTGACGCTGGGCGGGGTGGCGACGGACCAGCTGGACCAGCAGACCATGGAAGCGAAGTCGGTCCCGGGTCTGTATGTGATCGGCGAGGCGGCCGATGTGACGGGCTGGCTGGGCGGCTACAATTTCCAGTGGGCCTGGTCCTCGGGTTGGGCCGCCGGGCAGGTGTGCTAGGAAGCCGCCATGCCGTTTACAGCCACCGTCCTGACCATGTTCCCCGAGGCGTTTCCGGGGCCGCTCGGCGTGTCGCTGATCGGCACGGCGTGGCGCGAGCGCGGGCTCTGGAGCCTTGAAACGGTTGACATTCGGGCCTTTTCCACAGATACGCGCGGCTTCCTGGACGACACCCCCGCGGGTGGCGGCCCGGGAGCCGTGCTTAAAGCGGACGTGGTGGCCCGGGCGGTGGATAGCCTGTCAGGACCGCAACGGCCGCTTTTGTACATGAGCGCCCGGGGTCGGCCCCTGACCCAGGCGCGTGTGAAGGAATGGGCCAGGGCGGACGGCGTTGTCGTCCTCTGCGGCCGTTTCGAGGGGGTGGATCAGCGCGTGCTGGACGCGCGCGGGTTCGAGGAGGTCTCCGTCGGAGACGCGGTTCTCGCCGGCGGCGAGGCGGCGGCCATGGTGGTGATCGAGGCGTGCGTACGACTGATCCCCGGAGTGCTGGGCCAGGCAGACAGCCTGAGTTCGGAAAGCTTCGAGGACGGCCTTCTGGAGCATCCGCAGTACACGCGACCGCGGACGTTCGAGGGGCTGGAGATACCCGAGGTGCTTCTGTCGGGCGATCATAAAAAGGTCGCCGCATGGCGCGAAGAGCAGCGGCGAGAGACGACCCGGGAGCGGCGGCCAGACCTCTGGACGGCGCATCTGGACAAGACCCCCGCGGGGCATGACCCCGCCAAATCACAGGTAAAGAGCGCAAAAGCTCGAGGAGAATGACATGAACATCCTGCAGACGATCGCAGCCGAAGAAAAAGCCCGCCTGACCGACAAGCGCGCGATCCCCGACTTCCAGCCGGGCGACACGCTGCGCGTCATGGTCAAGATCAAGGAAGGCGAGCGCGAACGCATCCAGGCCTTCGAGGGCGTCTGCATCGCCCGCGCCGGCGGCGGGATCAACGAGAATTTCACCGTGCGCAAGATCAGCTTCGGCGAGGGCGTCGAGCGCGTCTTCCCGCTGATGTCGCCGAACATCGACGCCATCGAAGTGAAGCGTCGCGGCGTCGTGCGGCGCGCCAAGCTCTATTACCTGCGTGACCGTCGCGGCAAGTCGGCCCGGATCGCCGAGAAGCAGACCGTGCGTCCGGCCAAGGGCGTGGTGGTGCCGGAAACCGGCAAGGCTGAAACGGCTGCCGAGACCGAAGCATAAGCCACTCTACGGCTCCAGAATGACGAAGGCCCCGGCGGAAACGCCGGGGCCTTTTTTATTTGGTTGAAGCCGCCGCGGCTTCAGGTCCCGGCGGGCGCGCCGGCGCCGGCCTTGAGCTGTTCGGCCTGACGCAGGTGGCCCTCGATCTTCGGCACTACCGAACGGGCATGGGCGGCCAGCGGGGCCGCGTTGGCATCGGTATTGTCCGAGAAGCCGCGATGCAGGGTCAGGGCCTCGTTGTGAGCCGCGATCTGCTGGTCGAGGTAGACGTTGTCGAAGTCAGCGGCCCCGGCCGAGCGCAGATTGTCGATCATGCCCTGACGGCGCTGGTCGAGCGCGGCCGGCGGCTGCATCGGCGGGTTCAAGCCACTGATGATGCCCTTCATCTTGTTCGAGGCGTCGGTGTGATCGGTCTTGATCATGGTGGCGAGGCGTTTGACCTCAGCGTTCTGCGACCGCTCCAGCGCGATGTCAGCGGCCATGATCTCGTACATGTCGCCCATGGCGGCGTTCGGCACATAGGCGTCCACGGTATTCGAGCCGAGGGTGGCGGCGGAGACCTGACCGACGGGGGCGGCCGCCATATCCTGGGCCTTGTCGACGGCCGGCGAGGCCCCCTGCTCGTTGCAGGCGGCGAGAAGGGCGAGGCAGGCGGCGCCCGCGAGAAGGGATTTCATCATCAGTATTGCTCCGAGAATTACGCCCCAGCCCCAGCGGCAATGGGACGGAGGTGGTCGGGTGAGGACGCGGCGCGGTCGAACAGGGAGCGCTGACGCGGCCTCTTCGAGCGCTGGGTGACCCGGTTCAGTTCGACACCCTCGAACAGGATGGCGATCGCAAAGCCTGGCTCGCTGAAAAGCAGGCGGCGGCGGGCCATGTCTTCGGCTTCGTCAGGTCCTTGGGCGTCGACGATTTCACGCGCGTCGGGCCGGGACAGGTAGTTGAACTGGTACTTGGGCACGACGCGCAGATCTCCCCGTGTAACCGGTCAAGAACCGTTGGCGGCGGTTTGTGGTTCCTGTGTTCGCTTCCCAACAGAAGATTCGTCCGGGCGATCGCGGAGCTCGGTCACGGGCCGTTGGCCGCAGGATTCCTCAGCCGGCATCTCGCCGATCACGTAGAAGCCGCGGCCGGCCAGCGCGGCCATAAGGTTCGCGCGATCTTGCGCAGCCAGAACCCGCTGCTTCACTCCACGGTTCATTCCGGCCACCCCCTGCCCTGGTCCACTTGCGCGTGCCCATGGTGGCGCAGATGGCTTTCGTCGATCGTCTCGATCAACTGCAAACCGCGCTCCTCGCCGACGAGTTCGATCAGGAAGAAGGCCAGGGTGATCCAACCGTGGGCGTATTTCTTCATCACCGTCCTCCGTCGCCAGAATGAGGGCAGGATACCGTCGGCCCTTCAGCGTGCGGCTGTGTCGTAAAACGGCAGAGTTTCCCGGCCTGTTCCAATGTCGGGATACCGACAATGAGCCATGGCGGTCGCCGCGACCGGGATATTCAAGCTAACGAGGGCTGCGCGTCGAAGGCGATCGTCAGCCGCTCTCCGCCGCCGCTGAACGGTTCCGTCCCATGCCAGAGGTACGAGGGAAACAGAGCCAGTCGGCCCGGGCGAGGCTCGACCCAGTACTCGGGCGGCAGATCGACATCGGGCCCCAGCGCCGTGGCGCCGAACCGGAGCCAGCCTGCTTTCGGGTGCGAAACCGTCGGTTCCGGCACGGTCACATAGAAGGCCGAGGACACCCAGCCGCGTGAATGGACGTGGTCGGTGTGACGCCCTCCGGAGGTCAGTCTGACCGACCAGGCGCCGGCGATTTCAGCCCTCCCGGCCCGGACCGCGCCCATCGGGTCGGACCGCTTCATGTCGGCGACATAGGCGGCCAGGGGCGCTTCGAACGCGGCGAAGGTCGCATCGATGACAGGATCGCCCGCCCAACGCGGGTCGGTCCGGGACTGGGCGCCCGCCCTGACCGACTGCCCGAAGGGTTCGGCACGGAAGCTGTGCAGCCGGTGCAGCGCCGTCGTCAGGTCCTCAAGCCATGCCAGGCGCGTCGGCCATCCGGCGGGCGTCTCGATATCGTATGTCCGCACCAGGCCGCGGTAGTCGACCTCGTCGAGCGCCTCCGGGCGGCCGGCCAGTCGCCATGCTGTTCGCTGCAGGCCAAGCGCGATCTGGTCGCGCGGGGCCTGCGTCAGCCAGCGCTCCAGACTGGCCAGGGCAGGCTCGACCTCCCCTTGGGCCAGACGCGCCGTCGCCCAGGCGTGCTGCGCATCGGCCAGCGCAGGCGCCAGCGCCACGGCGGCCGCGGCGTGGGTGCTCTGGATGGCCAGGTCGAGGCGGGCCGCGGTCGCCGTGGCGGCAAGCTCGACCGTCACAGAACCGCGCCCCGTCCAGGGCTGAATGAACCGGTAGGCGTCGCCGGGGCCGCTGATATCCCTCATCACCGAACAGGTCAGCGCGGCCAGTTCCGGCGAGGGCGAAAGAATCAGGGCGCGATGCAGCGGGCCGAGGGCTGCGGCGGCGTCTCCACTCCGCATCCAGATCAGCTGGGCGAGGGTCTTGAGCGCGTCAACATAGCCTGGCCGACGCGCGACCGCATCGATCAGGGCCGCCTCGGCGCCCGCCAGATCGCCCTCGGCCTGAAGCGCTCGACCCAGCACAAGCCAGCTCTCGGGCGCGTCCCGCAGCGCGATGGCGCGCCGGGCCGCATCGGCGGCGCCGGTCTGATCTCCGGCGTCCCCTCGAGCGGCGGCGAGGTTGTGGGCGATGATCGCGTCGTCGGGGCGCCGTTCCAGCGCCACCTCGAGAAGCGACGCCGCCTCCGCGTGGCGATCAAGTTGCCGGAACGCGCGCGCCGCCAGGATCCGTTCCTCGCGGGAGGGGTCGCCCCGCAGGGCGGATTGCAAGGTGGACAGGGCTCCGGCTGCGTCGCCCGTCGCAAGCTTGTTCCGGGCCTCTACGATCGAGCTCATGGGGTGCGCCGCCGTCGGGCGTCGGGGACATCTCGCGGATGGATGTCGACACGCCGCGCCCGCCCCTCCCCGCAGCGGCGGGCCGCCGGCGAAGAAAGCCGCCAGGAACAGGGCGGGAGCGCGGAAAACATGGGGTCAGAACGCTCTTTCAGGCTCGCGAAGGGTCGGGATGCGTGTTCAATCCGGCACAGCCCAGCTAGAATATGGCCGAATTCTAACCGTGTTATGGCGTTCTTGTTGACCAATTGTAACGAATGCCGAAAGCTCTGTGACCACGCTCATTACCTCGATGAGACGGTCGGGCCCGCATGTGCGCGCCCTTGAGGGGGAAAATCACTTGAACGTATCCACATTGCGCAACGGCCTGCTCGGCTCGACCATGATCGCAGGTCTGACCGTCGCGGCCGCATCCCTGGCGCTGGCGACCGCCGCCCAGGCCCAGAGCACGCCTTCGCAGGAACCGCAGGACGACGCGACCACGGTCGACGACGTTGTCGTGACCGGTTCGCGCATCGCGCGTCAGGACTTCGTCTCCACCAGCCCGATCGTGACGGTCGGCCAGGAGGACTTCCAGGCGACCGGTTCGGTCACCATCGACACCCTGATCAACGATCTTCCGCAGTTCGTGCCCGCCATCAACCAGACATCCAACAACCCGTCCAACGGCGGTCAGGCGAACATCAACCTGCGCGGCCTCGGCACGCAGCGGACGCTGGTCCTGATGAACGGTCGCCGCGTGGTTCCGTCGAACTCGGACGGCACCGTCGATATCAACATCATCCCGACCGCGCTGATCCGGAACGTTGAAGTGATCTCGGGCGGCGCCTCGGCCGCCTACGGTTCCGACGCGCTGGCCGGCGTGGCCAACTTCATCCTGGACGACAAGTTCTCCGGTGTTCAGATCGACGCGCAATACGGCGTGACCGATCGCGACGACGGCGCCACGGAAAGCTATTCGCTGACCATGGGCGGCGACATCGCCGACGGGCGGGGCAATGTGGTGCTTTCGCTGGGCCGTTCGACCCGCGACCTGATCTTCAACCTCGACCGCGACTTCTCGCGCATTTCGGGCGCCTCGGGCACGTCGCCCCTGGGCAGCACGGTCTTCGACGCCGGCAACCAGCCCAACCAGGCTTTCCTGAACGCATACTTCGGCGGGCCCACGGTCTGCCCAACGCCGAGCAACGCCGCCGCGCCCTGTATCGCACCGGGCGGTACGTTCGGCTTCAACAACAGTGGTTCGCTGTTCAGCTACACCCTGACCCGGAATTTCGAGAGCCCGGGCGGCATCGACTATGACGGCTTCGCCACCCCCGGCACGGGCAGCTATCTCTACAACACCGGCCCGCTGAACTATATGCAGCTGCCGCTGGAGCGCTGGAACGCCTACGTCGGCGCCGACTACAAGCTCAACGAAGCCGCCGAGATCTACGCCAACATGCTGTTCACCGAGTACACCTCGGCGAACGAACTGGCGGCCAGCCCCGCGGCCGGCAACATCGTCGTCACGCCCGGCGGCGTGGTCAACACGGGCTTCCGCGTTCCGGTCACCAACCCGTTCATCTCCCCCGCACTGCGGTCGTTCCTGAACGCACGGGCCAACCCGAACCAGTCCTTCCTGCTGAACAAGCGCTTCACCGACGTGGGGGGCCGCCGCGGCACCGAAAACTATGAAGTGTACCAGGGCACGGTCGGCGTTCGCGGCGACCTGATCGGTCTGCGCGACTGGACGTACGACGTCTATGCCCAGTACGGCCGCATGTCGCGGATCACCGTGCAGACCGGCAACATCTCGCGTTCGGCGGTGCAGACCCTGCTCGACGCGCCCGATGGCGGCAACTCCATCTGCGCGGGCGGCTTCGATCCGTTCGGCGAGTCCAACCTTTCGCCCGCCTGCGCCGCCTACATCTCGCGGACCTCGCAGAACGTCACGACGCAGGAACAGACTGTGGTCGAGGCGTCTCTGCAAGGCAGCCTGATCGACCTCCCGGCCGGCGACCTGCGCTTCGCCGGCGGCATCCAGTACCGCGAGGACGAGTTCGTCTTCCAGCCGGACGCCTCGCTGGCACGCGTCAATCCGGTCGTCGTCCGTCCCGACGGCGGTCAGACCGGCGGTTCGGAAATCGCCGGCTTCAACCCGAGCTCGCCGCTTTCCGGCGTCACGAACTCGACCGAGTTCTTCCTCGAACTGCTGGTCCCCGTTCTGGCTGACCTGCCGCTCATCCAGCAGCTGGACCTGAACCTCGGCTATCGCCTGTCTGACTACAACACGGTTGGTTGGGTCGATGCATACAAGGCCGATGTGGACTGGCAGGTGTTCGACTTCCTCCGCATTCGCGGCGGGATCTCGCGCTCGGTCCGCGCACCCTCGGTCGGCGAGCTGTTCGCGCCCAACAACACCAGCTTCCCCAGCATCGGCACGCCGTCCGCGACGGGCCTTTCGGGTGATCCCTGCGACAACCGCAGCAGCTATCGCAACGGTCCGAACAAGGCTGCGGTCGAGGCCCTCTGCCTCGCCCAAGGCATCGCGCCGGGCGCCCTGGCGGCCTATCAGACGGGGAACAACCAAGTTCCGGGCATCACGGGCGGCAACCCCGACCTGATCGAGGAAACCTCGGATTCGTTCACCGCCGGCGTGGTGATCACCTCGCCGTTCGACAGCCCCTGGCTGTCGGGCTTCTCGACCTCGATCGACTACTACGACATCGAAATCGAGAACGTGATCGGCACCATCGGCGCCTCGGCGCAGCTGCAAGGCTGCTTCAACGCCCAGGGCCAGAACCCGACCTACAGCCAGGCCAACGGCTTCTGCCAGCTGTTCGTCCGCGATCCGCTGTCCGGCGCCGTCGCCCAGGCCAGCGAAATCAACGGCAACCTGGCCACGCTGAAGACGTCCGGCGTCGACGCCCAGATCGACTGGAACTTCGTCCTCGAAGACATCGGCATGCCCGACTGGGGCCGGCTGAACTTCAACTTCGTCATCGGCTGGCTTGAAAACCGCGAACGCCAGGATGTGCAGGGCGGGCCGTTCATCAGCCGCACGGGCACCATCGACAGCGTCTTCGGCAACACCTTCCCTGAATGGAAGGCGCTGTCGTCGGTCAACTGGAGCATGGGCGACTTCGGTGTCGGCGCACGCTGGCGCCACGTCGGAGAAATGACGCAGTTCGGTACGACGAACGTGCTCGATGCGGTCGATTACTTCGACCTCAACGCGAGCTGGGACCTCACCGAAAGCGTTTCTCTGCGCGCCACGGTGAACAACGTCGCGGATGAGGAACCCCGGGTCTATTCGCCGGGCGTCCAGGCCAACACCGACCCCTCGACCTATGACACCCTGGGTCGTCGCTACTCGATCGGCCTGACCGCCAAGTTCTAGGGGTCAGTCTGATTCAACTCTGAACGGCGGGGCCTCGGCCCCGCCGTTTTCGTTTGGGGCGAACAGCGGGCGCTATAGGCCCAGGGCCGCCTTGATGTCCCGCCAGTCGATGTATTTGAAGTTCTGGGTTCCGACGTCGTTGACGTCGTCCTGAACCACGACGACGCCTTCGGGGAACGGACCCACCGCGCCGCCCGAGGCCGCAAGGCCGTCGGTGCCGGTGACGCCATCCACGGTTCCACCGATCACCTTGAACCGGCCGATCCAGACCGGCGCCGCGCCGTCGATGCGCCAGACCGGGAAGGTCGAATCGCCCTGGCTGGAGGCAATCAGATAGCGGGCGGCGCCGTCGGCGAGGACGGTCAGGCCCTCCGCGTCTGCGACCAGCCGGTCGGGGGCGACGGGCTGGACGAGAGTCCGCTGGTCGCCGGAGGCCGGGTCGAGGCCGTAGCGCCACAGGCCGACATTCTCTTCGGTGATGTAAAGGGCGTCGGTCGCCTCGTCGGCGGCGCAGCCCTCCGAGATCGTGCCAATGGCGGCGCGGCGAACCTCGCGGGCGGAGGGGCGGCCGGCGGCGTCGGCGGTCAGGACGTACTGGCGAAGCTCGCCTTCGTGACCGACCAGAATGGCGTGGACCTCGGCGCCGCGGCGCGCGAAACAGAAGCCGTACGGCTCGACCACGTCGGTGGGGATATAGCCCCACGACCGGACGCCGTTGGTCCCGGTTCCGGCGGGATCGAAGGCATAGAGAGATATGCCCGTGCGGCCCGGAGTGCGGTCGCTGGCGCCGAGCACGATCTGGGTCCGGCCGGCGATGCTCAGCCCTTCGGTGGCGTCGACATTGTTGAGCAGGCCCTCGGGCAGGAACTGAAGCACCTGACCGTCGAAGCCGTAGATATAGAGGCCGGCCTTCTTGTCGGTGCCGGCGACGAAGCCGGGGCTGGCGTGGCCGTTCACCGTCACCGGGACGGCGGAGGCCCAGACGGCGGGATCGTCAGCGGCGTCCTCGCCGCCCCCCGTGCCCACGGAGGGGGTTTCGAGCCGGGCCTGAACCGGGGCACCCTCGCCGACGAAGCCTTCGCCCTCGCCCTGATAGTCGACTTCAGTCGTGGTGCAGCCTGCGAGCAGGGCGGCGAAGGCGGCGGCCATCAGCGGGCGGCGTGTCATGAGGAGCGTCCTTTCAGGCGAGGGCCCGGCCTGACCACGCGTTCCTCCCACGGTCAATATTGCAAGCGTGACGGTTCGGCGACCCCGCGGTGAAAGGCGATCCGGCGACGGATCAATGGTCATCCGGGCGTCGGCGAACTGCAAAGCCAGCGTGGCGGAACTGTCGCGCTGGCGTTGTCGGTCGGCCCTAGCTCGGGGTCCCGAAACGACGTCCTCGGGGGGCGCCGGTCACGGGGATATCCGATGAAGACCATGCTTCTGCTCGGCGCCGCGCTCGCGCCGCTCGCCTTCGCCATGCCAGCCATGGCCCAGTCGGGGCCCAACGCCGATCCGCAAGGACCGGTGTCCTCGCTGGAAGAGGTGATCGTCACCGGCAAGCCGGCGATGCGGAACCGGACCGACGACGTGGTCCCGACGCTGTCCTACGACCTCGAATATTTCCAGCGTTTCGAGCCGCTGACGGTAGGCGACGCACTGAAGCGCGTGCCCTCGGTGGCCTTCCTGTCGGACATTCTCGAATCCGACGGCGTGCGCATCCGCGGTCTGGACTCCGCCTATACCCAGATCCTGATCAACGGCGAGCGCGTGCCCGGCGCCAATCTGGATCGCAGCTTCTTCGTCGACCGCATCCCCGCCGAGCTGATCGAGCGGATCGAAGTGGTCCGCTCCTCCTCGGCCAACCGGTCGGGCGATGCTGTGGCCGGCGCCGTCAACATCGTTCTGCGCGACGCTCTTGCGCTGGACGGGGGCTATCTGCGTCTCGGCGCCATCAACTTCCCGGACAGCGACTACGGCGCCTGGGGCGGGACCTATGGCGCGGTCTGGGGCGGCCAGGTCGGGCCGGGCCGGCTGCTGGTCGGCGGCAATATCCAGGACCGCCGCAATCCCAAGAACAAATACAGCCAGCGCTTCGACGAGCCGGGCGGCGATCTGGACAACACCGAGGTCCAGACCGATGTGCGCGACGGCACGGACTATTCGGCCAACGCCTCCTACATCGTCGACGTAGCCGGCGGCGAACTGTCGCTGGACGGCGTTTTCGTGCGCACCGACCGCGTCCAGGTCGAAGGCTCGCTGGAGTACACGGACGGGGTGGAGACGGCCGCCAATCTGGAAACCGTCAACGCCAATCCGCTGGACATCCTGACCGACAACTGGTCGGTGAACGGCCGGTATCGGCGCGAGATGCTGGGCGGCGAGACAACGGTGAAGCTGGGCTTTGCATCCATCGACGACGAGCAGTTCGAACGCGAAACGGAGTTCAACCTCGACGACGAGGAGATCGGCGACGAAATCACCGACACCCAGATCACCGACGACGAACTGCAGGCCGCGATCGAGCATGAGATCGAACTGGGCGATATGACGCTGGAGTTCGGGATCCAGTACGCAGAGAAGAACCGCGACACCGCCATCCTTTATGCAGAGGGCGAGTCCGACAACGAGACGGCGTTCCGCCTGTTGGCCCCGGGCGAGTTCGACGACGCGGAATATGTTCCGGGCGGCCTCAGCACGATCGAGGAAACCCGGATCGACCCCTATGTCATGTTGTCGGGCGAGAACGGCCCGCTGAAGTGGGAGGCCGGCGTTCGTTACGAGACCACCGATGTGGTCTTCACCGACGAGACCGTCGACCCGGCCGACCGGGTCAATGAGCAGGACTACGGTCTGTTCCTGCCCTCGGCCAGTCTGAGGTTCCAGGTCTCCGACAGCGACCGGATCACCTTCTCGGCCGCGCGCACCGTCCGCCGTCCGAACTTCGACTTCATCTCGCCGGCGCTGCTTGAGGGCGAATACGGCGACAACGACTTCCTCGGCAATCCGGATTTGGAGCCGGAAACGGCCTGGGGCGCGGATCTGGGCTTCGAGCATCGGCTGGGCCGGCGCGGCGTGGTCGGAATCAATCTGTTCTACCGCGACGTGACCGACCTGATCGAACTGACCAACACCGGCGACTTCTCCGACGAAGCCATCGGCAACGCCGAGGATGCACGCGACGAGGCCCTGGCTGACGGCGACACCCCCGCCGAGGCCCAGGCCGCCTATGACGCGGAACTGACTTCCTTCGTCCTGACGGCCGAGAACGTCGGCGACGGGCAGGTCTGGGGTGTGGAGTTCGACCTGTCGACGCCGCTCGACTTCATCGGCATGCCCGACACGGGCGTCTTCCTGAACTATTCCTGGCTGGACAGTTCGGTGGACGACTTCATCGGCGAACGCCGCTTCAACTCGCAGGCGGAATACGTCTTCAACGCCGGCTTCACCCATGACATCCCCGCATGGGGCGCCGCCTTCGGCGCCACCTATCGCAAGCAGGGCGACTCGGAGAGCCGGATCATCGGCGAGGAAGTCGTCACCACCTATGGCGCCGACCTCGAGGTGTTCGTCGAGAAGCGGGTTGCGCGCAACATCGTCGTTCGACTGACCGGTTCCAACCTGCTGGACTCCTCCAAGGACGAAACCTTCGACAAGTTCAACACCATCGAGGACCAGATCGACCGCGACTACGACGAGTATGAGCTCGAAAGCGAAACCGCCGGCCCGGTGTATCAGGCCGTGATCCGCATCGCCTTCTAGGCGAGACACGCTGCGGAAATAAAGAAGGCCCCGGCGCGAACGCCGGGGCCTTTTTCGTTCAGGACGCGGGACCGATCAGTTCGGGAACAGGCGGCCGTCGGCGTCCTTCTGGCCCTCAAGACTGTGCTTGAGGTCGCGCATCTGGTCGTGGCCATCCTTCACCGTCGTATAGGCGCGGCGGATGGTTTCGCGGGTGGTGGCCGAGACAGCCGAATCCTCGAGCGCGCCTTCGAACTTGGCCTTGATGAAGTCCTCGCCGTTCTCGACCGAGTTCACCACGGCTTGCTCGTCACGCAGCAGGGCGTGTTTGACGTCGAGGAAGGCGCGGTGAGCCTTGGCCAGGACGGTGCCGTCGTCCTCGGGATCGCCGCCCAAGGTGCGGACGGCCCCCTGAAGGTCGGAGACGACCTGCTGGCGTTCGAAGCTGCGGGCCTCGAACAGGGTGCGGAAGCCTTCCTTGTCGGTTTCCTTCGCGGCCTCGCGATAGCCGTCGGCGCTGTCGATCGTGGTTTCGATCAGGCTGTTGAGGACATGGATGTCGTGGTGGTTCGGGTTGCTCATCGCGGTCTGCCTGTGCTGTGGGGAGGAGCCTCCAAAGCGCGGACCGGGCCGAAATAGTTTCAGCTTCGCCGTTCTACAGTTTCGTGCGCAGCGACCAGAGCTCGGGGAAACACCGGCGCTGGAGCGTCTCGGTCAGATAGGCGACGCCCTCGGTGCCGCCGGTGCCGCGGCGGCGGCCGATGATGCGTTCGACCGTGACCACATGCTTGTGGCGCCAGGTCAGCAGGGCGTCGTCCAGATCGACCAGCTTTTCCGCCAGTTGGTAGAAGGGCCACCAGCGGGTGGTGTCGCGATAGACCTCCAGCCATGCGGCCTCGACGCCTTCCGACGGATCCCACGGTTTGCTGACGTCCCGGTGCAGGACCTCGGTCGGGACCGGCAGGCCGGCGGCGGCGAGCTGATGCAGGGCGTCGTCATAGAGGCTCGGCGCCGCAAGGGCGGCGCGCAGGGCGGCGTGGGCGTCGGGCCGTTCCTCGTGGAAGCGCAGGAAGCGCTCGTCCTTGAGGCCCAGCATGTATTCAAAGCGGCGGAACTGGTCGCTCTGGAAGCCGGACGACGAACCCAGGACGCCGCGGAAGCGCAGATAGTCGGCGGGAGTCATGGTGGCCAGGATGTCCCAGCTCATGGTCATGACGGCCTGGATCCGGCTGACGCGGGCCAGGCTCTTGTAGGCGGGGACAAGGTCCCCGGCGCGGATCAAAGCTTGCGCCAGGGTCACCTCGTGCAGGATTTGTTTGAGCCACAGCTCCTTGGTCTGGTGGATGACGACGAACAGCATCTCGTCATGCTCGGTCGAGATCGGGTGCTGCGCGGCCAGCAGGTCGTCCAGGGCCAGATAGCCGGCGTAGGTGATGTCGGACGGATGGGCGGGCGTGTCGGTCATCCCCGACCTATCGCGCGGGCGGGCCCCCGGCTCAAGAGCGGGTCAGCGGTCGTCGTCGGTTTCGGCCCGGCCGGGGTCCAGGGTGTTGTCGACCTGATCGTCCCAGCCCTCGCGGTCCGACTTGAAGGCGAGGCCCATCAGCACCCAGGCCAGAACGACTGTGCCTAGCACGCCCAGCGACAGGGCGATCCAGCCGTGCAGCGGCAGTTCGCCGCCGCCGATCATCGTCCAGAACAGGCTGATCAGCCCAGTAGCCGCCGCCGAGACGACGGCGGCGATGAGGAGGTTGCGGAGCAGGCGGAGGACCATGGGGACGATGTAGGCGCGAGAGGCGGGGGATGCGAGCGGCCTAGGCCGCGTGGCTGATCGTGACCGTCACGCCCGGGCTGGGCGCCGTGGTCAAGCGCGCATCCAGCTGTTTGACCAAGGCCTCGACGATCGCCGTACCGAGACCGCCATGAGCCGAAGGCGCGGCGCCCACCGCGCCGACGCCGTTGTCATTTATGACCAGAACCCAGCCGTCGCCCGCGCTTTCGTAGGTGACCAGAACAAGCGCGTTCTCGTGGCCGGCCGGGAAGGCGTATTTGATGGCGTTGATGACCAGTTCGGTGACGATCAGCCCCATGCTGACGGCCTTGTCCGAGCCGATGAAGCCGTGGTCGGCCTCGACGCGGATGGCGATGGGCTGGGTCTCGCCGACCATGGAGGCCGAGAGGCTGGCGCACAGCTTGGTCAGATAGGGGCCGACCTCGATCTGGTCGAGGTCACCGGAGGCGTGGAGATGGGACTGGACCTCGGCGACCGACAGGACCCGCTGATGCGCGTCTCGCAGATGAAGGCGGGTCTCGTCGGAGGTCACAGCGCGGGCCTTGATCAGCAGGATGCTTGCGATGATCTGCAGGCTGTTGGCCACGCGGTGCTGCATCTCCTGCAGCAGGATCTGCTTCTGGCGCAGGAGCTCCTCGGTGTGCTCCAGCAGATCGGCGAGCTGGCGCTCGACGGCGCGGCGGGCGGTGATGTCGGTGAAGGCCAGCAGGATGGTGCTGTTCGGGCTGGTTTCGTAGATCACCTTGCGCGCGTTCAGCAGCATGGTGCGGCGGCCGACGCCGGGGAAGTCATGGGCGACCTCGAACCCGTCCATGGCGGTCTTCTCGGGAATGATGGTTTCGAGCAGCAGACGCAGCGCGGGAATGTTCCACTGGCCGTCGCCTAGATCGTAGAGCAGCCGCCCCATGGTGTGGGCGGGGTCGACCTTGAATATCTCATAGAAGGCGCGGCTGGCGGCCAGGACCGTCAGATCGCCGTCGAGGACCAGCAAGGGCTCATGGATGGTGTTGACGATCGCCTGGGCGAGCGTCTGGGCGTCCTCGATCCCGGGGATCGTCGTCGGCATGATGGAAGGACAGTCCGGCGCGGGCGCGCGGAAGGGCGGCCTGCCGAACAGTTTTACGCTCAAAAGCGTCGCCGTGGGAAATCGGGGCGGCGGGCCTGTTCACGACCGCTGGGTGGCGTACCCGTCCTGCCAGTCGGCCTGACACGCAAGGTCTCGCCAGTAGACGGCCATGCGCGTCCACTCAGCCCGCATGGCAGGCACTGAAATGCGCGCTGCGAAATCGTCCATCCGGACGGCCATGGCCCTGCATTGCGAAGCGGTGCGCATCGTCTTTCCCGTCGGGCCGGAGATAGCCGGCCGAACAATGAACCGCAGCGGGCCCCGAAGGCTCCGTATGGCGACGCTTAGCGCTGGACCCACTGACCCTGGGCGTTGCGGTACCACTGGCCCGAGCTGATGCGCGGCAGAAGCTGGCCCTCGAACATGCGGGCACCCGCGATGTCGGGCGTCGTGCCGGCGGCCTCGGCGCTGCGGGCGTAGGCGGCACGACGGGCGCTGTTGGTGGCCTGGACCGCCTGGGTCAGGGCTGCGTCGGAGGCCGGGACGCGGAAGCCGAGGTAGCCGTCAGCCTGTTCGCCGACCGTGCCTTGCGACTTGGCGGCGTCGATCATCGACTTCTGGGCCGAGGTCTGGGCGAAGGCCGCACCCGCGGCGACGCCAAGGGCCGCGACGGCGGCGGCGACGACGAAGAATTTGCGGAAAGACATCTGGGTCAACTTTCGCATCAGAACAGGTTGGGGTTTTCGACGAGGAGGTCCTGAAGCTCCTTGTCGAGACGCACGCGGACGTCAGCGTCGAGTTTGGCGTAGATCTGGATCGGGTCGACCTGCAGCCGGACCGTGGGCGTGCAGGCGCTGGCGCCGAGGGCGGCCACAAGGCCGAGGAGGGCGAGGCGTGTGCGCGTCCGGGTCATGATGCGGTGGTCTCCGGTCTTCGATCCACAGCGACTTAACGCCCTGCGGGGTGAACGGGTTCTGAACGGCGAAGGCGGCGGGATCACGGCACGGGCGACGGCGGGGTCGGGGTGGTCGCCGGCTGGCCGCCCCGGGCGCGGTTCAGCTCCAGCAGGTCGCCGACAAGCTGGTTGAGATTGAGCGTGGTGTCGAGCGTCAGGTCGATCCCTGTGCCGGATGGCAGCGGCAGTTCGCGGTTCAGGAATTCGCGGCTGATGAAGTCGGCGATGGAGATGCGCAACTCCTGCTTCTGCGGCGGATCGTGGCGGCCGCGGATGCGGAACAGGACGCCGATGCGGCCCTCGTCGAGGCTGTTCACCTCCGCAGAAAGCAGATCGAACGACAGGTTCTCCATGGCCTGATAGGCGAGGTCCTGGATGGTGTTGGGCGGCACGCCCTCCCCGCCCCCGCCGGCCTCCAGCCCGCTGAGGGCCTCGCGCGCGATGGACAGGCGGCCGGGCTGGACGGCGGCGAGCGAGCCGCCGGTGATGCGAACGCCGCTGGCCGCTGTGTAGGTGAAGGGCAGCCGGCCCGAGACCAGGGCGTCCAGCACGACCTTGTCGCCGAAGCCCGAGCCGGCGATGACCTCGCCCAGCTGGACCTTGTCGAGGACGATGACCCCGGCGATCGGCTGTGTCGGGTCCAGCGGGACGGCGAAGGGCTCGACGCTGACCCGTCCGCTGGCGACGGCGAGGTCGCCCCCCTGGATGGTCACCGCTGCCTTGTCGAGGCCGAAGGTCAGCTCGATGTCGGTCAGGGGCGTGAAGGATTCCAGCCGGTCGACCGTCAGACGCTGGCCGGGGGCGGCGGTCAAGGGCGCCAGGTTGGTGAAGTTGACGGTTCCGCGCAGGCCCTTCACCGGGCCCGCCGGGCTGACGAAGTCGAGGCCCGGGATGGTCAGGCGGCCGGAGCTGGTTCCCTCGGCGTCGGCGCGCCAGTCGATGCGGCCATTGAAGCCGGCCGAGCCGCTCGCTGGAGAGCCGACGAAGTTTCCCGCAAGGGGGCTGAGGTCGCCGGGCTGGAGGCCGCCCTCCGCGAAGACGATGGTCGGGGCGTCGATGACCACGCCGCCGGCCCCGGCGGCGCCGTCGTGGGCGAGGGTGAGGCGTCCGAGCGCGGCGCCGTTGCGGGTCAGGTCGAAGGCGCCGGTCCAGTCCTCGCCCGTCATCCTGGCTGAGCCCGATGCGCCGAGCGGATTGAAGCGCAGCGGGGTGGTGGCGTCGGAGACCGTCGCCTCGGCCACGCGGGCGTCGAGCGTGATGCCGCGGGGGCCGCCGATGGCGGTGAAACCGCCCTGGATCCCGCCGAAATGCAGGGCGAGGAAGGGGGCGTCGGCGCCGAACCCGCGCACGGTCCCGTCGGACCGCCAGCCGCCGTCGGCGATGCTGGCCAGCGGGCGGCCGGCGGGGCAGATCTGGCCGGCCAGCGCCGTGACGTCGCTCTCGTCCATCTCCAGCCGCTCGACCGTGACAGGACCGCAGCCGGCGGCAACGTAGGTGACGCCTCCGCTGGACGAGGTCAGCTGGCCGCGGGTCTGCACGTTGATGCCCTTGGCGAGACCGAAATCGAGGGCGGCGCGGCCGTCCAGAGTCGCAGTGAAGCCTGTCGTGGTCAGCCGCCAGTCCGGAATGGCGAAGGCGACTTCAGGCAGACCCTTGCCCCGCGTGGCAGTCAGGCTGAGGGCGCCGCCTCCGAGCTGGCCGCGCCCGGCGGAAAAGATCGGCCCGGCGGCGAGCTGCAGGGTCAGAACGCCGCCGTTGGTCGGACGCAGGGTCGCGGGCCGGGTCAGGGCGACGCGCGCCCCGGACGGGCCGGCGGTCAGGCTGAAGGCGGGAATGTCGACGGCGAAGGCGGACAGGGCCTGTTTCATCCCAGCCAGTTCGGGCACGTCGTCGCGGCTGACGGGCCCGAACAGGGGCCAGCTTCCCCGCCCGACGGCGAGCGAGCCGGTGGCCGAGGCGCGCAGGCCACCGTCCACCACGAGGTCGAGACGTCCGCCGCCGTTCACCCCGTTCAGGGTCAGGTCGTCCCATGCCAGGCGCGTGGCCGACAGCGCCATCGGGCCCTCTGCCTCGAGAGCGGCGTTGCGGCCGCCGAGGGTGAGGCCGGCGGAGCGAAGCGTCACGCCGGTCCCGTCGAGGCCGGCGCCCGAGGCGCGGGCGACCGTGACGGTCGCGGGGCCTTCCAGCCGCCAGCCGAAGCCGTTCGCGTCGCGGCTGAAGCTCGTATCGGCGCGGTCGAGTCGCAGCCGGGCACCCGAGGCGGCCGTTCCGGGACCGTCGACGCGGGCGGCGCGGACATCGAGGTCGCCGGCGCCCGCGATGCGGAAGGTCTCGATCCAGCCCGTCGTCTGGCCGGTGAAGCCGAGACGGGCGTCTGCGCCGCGAGCCGTGGTTTCGCCCGACGACAAGCGGGCCGCAGTGAAGGCGGCGTTGACGGCGGCGCGGCCGTCGCCCCGGCGCCCCTTGAGATCGGGATAGGGCAGGTTTCCCGTGACGACGAGCTGCGCCGTGTCGCCCGCGAGGCCCGGCACGGTCGCCTGCTCGGCGGCGGCGTCGAGGCGCACCGTGATGCGGTCGCCGGTGGTGGTCAGGTCGACGGCGGCGCTCAGACCCCGCGCCTCGGCCTCGCCGCTCTTGAAGGCGGTCGCCGGCATGCGGGCGACCAGCCGCATCAGCTTGCCGTTATCGACACGGGCGTCGCCGAGGATGTTGGCGGGGCCGTAGTCGGTGTCCAGCCGCACCCGGGCGCGCTCGACGATGACCAGCGGCGAGCGACTGTCGGGACGCGGCGGGCGGCCGGTGAACTCCTCGATCAGGGGATCGAGCGAACCGAAGGTCAGCTTGCCGCCGCGTACGCTGGCGCGGACGACGGGGCGGACCAGACGGATGCGGGTGGGCGTGACGCCCAGACCGCCTTTCGACCATGGCGCGCCGATGCCGTAGTCGACCTCGACGCGCTCGACGGTGACATCGGGATTGGCCGGATCGCCGATGCGGATGCGGGCGACGAGCCCGTCCATCTCCAGCCGTTCGATCTTCATATCGGCGCGGACGCCCTGCTGCTCCAGCCAGCCGATCAGCACCTGACGGGTAGCGGCGCGGCGGTTCAGCCAGAGCGCTGCGAACAGGATCAGCAGGACACCCAGCACGGCGCCCGCGATGATCAGGGGACGACGGCCGCCTGTGCGGGGACGCCGTGGAGGACGCCGGGACGGGCGGGCGGGGGAGGCGTCGGCGCTCATCAGCGCGTCATAGCCGGACCGGGGGCCGCACGGAAAGCCTGCTGAACAAAGCCGGAAACTTGCCCAATACTCGATGCGTGTCTGTCGAAGCACAGTTGAGTGGCCGATCGGCCACTTTGAATGCATCGAGCGTCGCGCCGAGATAGATCACACACGTCGGAAGCGACTCCTGTTCGCTGGCTCGCGAATACACTGTTCAACTCGCCCGATAATCTCTTGGTTCACGCAAGCTTTACCAGCGACAACAGCCCCGGTTAACGGTCTGTAACGATCCGTCTTCCCATAATGGGAGCGACCGGCTATACGGCCTGTCTCGCGAGGGGGTGGCTCCGGCGCGATCTGTTGTTTTAGTGGCTTCAGGCGCCCGACGGCGTCGTCGTTTTTCGGGGACCGATGGCTCAGTTCGATCCACGTCGCCAACCGATGCGTATCGCGCCTCACGCCCTGACGGCGGTGGCGGCGATCTCGGTGGCTCTTCTTGCCGGCCGCGTATACCAACCCGCGAAAGCGGAAGAGGCTCCGTCTCTTACCCCCTTCCAGATTTCGGCCTTGGCGGACCAGGCGTTCGCCGCCGCCGGCGCCCCGGCAGGCCTGACGACTCCGGAAGCCATTCCCGTCCAGATCCGCCGCGGCGAAACCTTTGAGCAAGCCGTGCGCCGCACCGGCATCGCGCCGGAAGAAGCCTCGGCCGTCGCCGCCACCCTGTCGAACGCCATGGATGTGACGGCCATGCGGGCCGGCCAGAAGTTCGAGACCGCTATTTCCCAGCCGCGCGGCGGCCGGGGCAATCCGCGTCTGATCGGCCTGACCATGCGCACCGGTCCGGCGAGCCAACTGACCGTCTCGCGAAGCTTCGACGGGGCCCTGCGCCTGCGCGCGCTGGAAGAGAAGGTCACGCACGAGACCGTGGTCCTGACCGGCAAGGTCGAGGGCTCGCTGTCGCGCACGGCGCGGCGCGAAGGAGCCCCGGCCGCGATCACTCGCGCCGCCGGCCGGCTGTTCTCGCACAAGCTGGACATGGACCGCGACGTCCAGTCGGATGACCAATTCACCTATGTGTTCGACCGGTCCGTCACAGAGAACGGCCGCACCATCGACACCGGCAGCCTGATGTACGCCTCGCTGAAGGGTGTGGTCTTCTACCGCTTCCAGCCCGCCGGTGCGAAGGAACCGCAGTATTTCGACGCCACGGGCAAGAACACCCGCTCGGCCTTCATGCGCACGCCGCTGGAACGGGGTTTCCGCGTCTCATCCTCGTTCGGCTTCCGCCGTCACCCGATCGCCGGCTATCGCAAGATGCACCAGGGCATCGACTTCGCCGCGGGCATGGGCACGCCGGTCGTGGCGCCTGCTGACGGCGTCGTTGTGGAGGCCCGCCGCTGGGGCGGTTACGGCAACTGGCTGCGCATCCGTCACGCCAATGGTCTGGACAGCGGCTACGGCCACCTGTCGCGCTACGCCTCTGGCGTCCGCGCCGGCCAGCGCGTTCGTCAGGGCCAGATCGTCGCCTATGTCGGCTCGACCGGCGCCTCGACCGGCCCGCACCTGCACTATGAACTGTGGCGCAGCGGCCAGCGGATCAATCCAGCGGGCGTGCGCACCACCGAAGGCACCGTCCTGGCCGGGGCTGATCTGGCCGCGTTCAAGGCCGAGAAGGCCCGCATAGACCGGATCATCGCCGCCGGCGGTGAACGCCGCCCGCAGGTCCAGCGCGCCGCTATCGCTCCTGCCGCCGCCGCGCCTGCAGCCCTGCGCCCAGCGCAGGGCTAACAGAGGCTTTCGGCGGCCGACTTTTCATCGTCATGCCGTAATCCAGAACCACGATGCTCGTGAAGCATTGCGGAATGTCATGGAACAAAGACGACAGATACTGAAGGGGCTGGCCGCCGGGGCCGCCCTGCTGGGCGCGGGTTCAGTCGCGTGGGCGCAGACCGGGTTCCGATCGCCGCGCATTACGGTGACGACTCGCGGGCGCGGACCCGATGTCATTCTGATCCCCGGGCTGGCCTCGACCGCCGAGGTCTGGACCGGGCTGGCCAGCCAGCTGGAAGGCCGGCGGCGGCTGCACCTGGTCTCCGTGCGCGGCTTCGGCGATCTGGCGGCGCAGGGCAATGCCGACGGATCGGTCATGCCGGGCGTGGCCAATGAGGTGCGCCGCTACATGGCTGAACAGCGGCTCGAGCGGCCCGCGATCATCGGCCATTCCATGGGCGGACAGGTCGGCATCCGCGTCGCCGCCGACGCCGGGGCCCGGGTGGGCCGGGTGATGGCGGTGGACTCCTCGCCCTTCTTCGCGGCCCTGATCAGCCCGGGCGCGACGGTCGGCGATGTCGAGCCGATCGCCCAGCTGGCCTATCAGGCCATCCAGTTTCTCGGCGACGAAGCGCTGAAGACGCGCGGCCGGTCGATGGGGCTGGAGCTGGGCGGAGCCGCCGACGCCGTCTTCGGGTCGATGGGCTGGCAGGGCGGCGACCGCCGGGTGCTGGCCCAGTCGCTGTACGAGGTGATGACGGTCGACCTGCGGCGCAGGCTGCCCGACATCGTCGCTCCGGTGACGGTGGTCTATGGCTGGAGCGCGGACCAGAACTCCCCGCGCGCGCGGGCTGACGCCCTGTTCCGCGGGGCCTACGTCCGTCTGCGCCGGCCTGCGACCTTCGAGCGGATCGAAGGGGCCGAGCATATGGTGATGATCGACCAGCCGCGGCGGTTCCTGGCGGCGGTGGAGCGGTTTCTGGCCTAGTCGGCGTCGGGCTGGACGTCCGGGTGGGCGGCGGCAAAGGCCGGATGCTGTTTCGCCCCTTCGTCGATGGCCAGCAGGCGCGGAAAAGCGTCGAGGGCGACATTGAAGCGTCGCGCCGAATAGATCTGCGGGATCAGGTAGCAGTCGGCGAGCGTCGGAGTCGCGCCGAAGCACCAGCCCTGGCCATGCCGGGCGACCAGCGCCTCGAGAGCCGTGAAGCCGGGGACGATCCAGCGCGCGGCCCATGCGTCCACGGCCGCCTGATCGGCGTCGAAACTTTCGCGCAAGGCCTTGCCGACGCGCAGATTGTTAAGCGGATGGATGTCGCAGGCGATGAGCGCTGACATGGCGCGGACATGGGCGCGGCCGACGGGATCGGCGGGCAACAGCAGCGGCTGCGGATGGGCCTCTTCCAGCCATTCGAGAATGGCTGGACTCTGGGTCAGGAGAGCGCCGTCCACCTCGAGCGCGGGCACCATGCCCTGCGGGTTCAGGGCGACGAAAGCCTCGGACCGCTGGGCGCCCGTGCGCAGGTCGACGCCCTGCTGGTCGTAGGCGATGCCCTTGAGGTTCAGGGCGATGCGGGTGCGGTAGGCCGCGCCCGAGCGCCAGTAGCCGTGCAGGATCATCGTGGCCTCAGGGTGAAGGCGAGCGGCTGAAGGCCGCCGATCGAGGCCTCGACGCGGTCGCCGGGCTGTAGGGGGCCGACGCCCTCGGGGGTGCCGGTGAAGATCAGATCGCCGGGCTGCACGTCCCAAAGGGTGCGCGCCTTGGCGAGGATTTCTTCGGGGTTCCAGACCATGTCGTCCAGCCGGCCAGACTGGCGCGCCTCGCCGTTGACCGACAGAGTGATGGCAGCGGCCGGGTCCGGCAGGGCCCCGAGAGTGACGGAGCCGCAGGGCGCTGACTGGTCGAAACCCTTGGCCGCATCCCACGGACGGCCCTTGTCCTTGGCGGCGGCCTGCAGGTCGCGGCGGGTCAGGTCGCAGCCGACGGCCCAGCCTGCGATCCCGCCGTCGGCGCCGACGGCGCAGACCAGTTCGACCTCGTGATGCAGATTGGCCGTGGCCAGCGGAAAGACGGGGTCGGCGTCGTCGACGACCACCGCGTCGGCCGGTTTGGTGAAGAAGAAGGGTTCGGCCCGATCGTGGCCCATTTCCTTCGCATGGGCGGCGTAGTTCTGGCCCACGCAGAGGATGCGCCGGACAGGGAAGCGTTGCGCGCTGCCATGGATCGGCAGCGAGGGCGTGGGGGCGGGATCAAACAGCCAGTCGGTCATGACGCCTGTCTATGCCCGGACGCGGCGCTTCGCCAGCCACCGGAAATGCTGCAATGCGGGAACCTGCGCCGTGCGGTGGCGTTCCGGCTTTGAATTCTCTATCTAACAGCCAAGCTTGAAACATCGGAGCGCGCATCATGGCCACGACCAAGGCGGCACGGACTGCCGTGAAGAACGATCTCAATACGCTCAAGGACGACCTGAAGGTCCTCGGAGCCGAGGAAAAGGCGCGCCTGCGCGAGAAGGCGGCGGACGCCGAGACCCGCGTGCGCGCCAAGGCCGCCGAGGCCGAAGCCCGTCTGCGCGAACAGTCGGACGTCCTGCGCGAGCGGGCCCGCGGTTATTACGACACTGCCCGCGTACGGGGTCAGGAATACTATGATGAGGCGCAGGAGCGCCTCGACGAAGCCCAGCGCTACATCACCGAGCGGGTGCAGGAGCGTCCCGTGCAATCGACCGCCATTGCTCTTGGAGTCGGCGTCGTGCTGGGTCTGCTGCTCGCCGGTCGTCGCCGCTGATGTTCGGCGGGGGACTGGCCAGGAATCTGGTCAAGAAAGCCGTCGCGGCTTCGGTCGTGGCGGGCGCCGGCTTCGTGGCCGTTCTCACGCTGGGGGCGACGATCTTCTTCGCCCTGCAGCTGGTCGTCGTGCCGCTCGCTGCGGCGGCGATCACCTTCCTGTTGTTCGCCATCGTGGCCGCCGTCGGGGCCCTCGTCTTCCTCGCCCGCGAGGACGCCGACGATGACTATGAGGACGAGCCAGAAGGTCTGGGCGCGCGCGCCTACGGCCTGTTCAAGCAACGGCCGATCCTCGGCACGGTGGCGGCGCTGGCGGGAGGCTGGATCTTCCTCAGGAACCCGGCCCTGGCCACCATGGTGGCGGCCGCATTCACCGAAAAGCCCCACGGACGCAGTCGCCGCCGCTGAGGCGGAACGTCGCAGGGTCCGGGACGTTGGTTTAACAGGCGCGGCGGTTGTCGCTCCTGTGATCAACCGCTCTGGAAGGAACGCTTATGCTTCGTTGGGCCCTTATTTTTCTCGTACTGGCGCTGGTCGCCGGCGCTCTCGGCGCCGGGGGCGTGGCCGGTCTGTCGATGAACATCGCCTATGTGCTGTTCGTCATCTTCATCATCCTGCTGATCGTGCATTTCGTCACGGGCAGGGGACGACGGATCTAGACGGACGAGCTGTCCGGAATATCGAGGCCGCGGTCGATCAGACCGCGGCCTTTTCCTTTTCTCCGGCCACATTCGGGTCAGGCGCCGTGGCGGTCTTGCGGGTGTCCTGACGGCGCGGCAGCTTCCAGACCTGACCCGGCTCGAACCGTTCGCCGTTCCAGGCGATGGCGGTCACGGTGATCTCGTGCGCGTCCCATTCGATCTGGTTGAAGCTGGGCGGCGCCCCACGCTCCCGATGTGACAGGGTCCCGCATCCCACTGCATACGAGCAGTGATCGCCCAGGCTGATAGGCAGGGCGAAGGGCACATGGACGTGACCGGTGGCGATGATGTCGACCCCCGCCTCAGCGAAGATCAGGGCGGCGGCGTCTCCGCGCTTCACATCGCCCGTCATGGGCGTGCCGATCATCTCGACCAGCGGGTGGTGGCAGGCGAGAATCCGCAAGGCGCCGACCGGAGCCTGACGAAGGGCCTCGGCGGCCTTGCGCGTCTGCATCAGGTCGATGACGCCCTTGGACCAGTTCATCCGGGCCTGCCATCCGCGCGCCGTGACGACGCCCCGCACCATGACCGTCGGGCTGAGAAACTGGTGGTCATGCGCGGGGTGGCCGGTGGCCTTCTCGAACGCCTTCCACGGCGCGAACAGCCGGGCGAACAGGCTCCAGTAGGGAACATCGTGATTGCCGACGATGACGAAGCGCGGATCGGGCATCTGGCTGATCCAGCGCCCCGCGGCCTCGAACTCGCCAGGGAAGCCCTGCTGGGTGATGTCGCCGGTGATCAGGACCAGATCGGGTTTGTTGGCGTGGGCGTATTCCAGCGCGGCGGCGCAGGCGTGTTTGTGCTCGACCCCGAAATGGATGTCCGAAAACTGGAGAATCCGCCCCACTAGACGCTGTCCTCGGCGGCAGGCGGATTGGGAGCCAGAGCCTGGAACGCGTTGCGGATAAACTTCACCTTCGCCTCATGGGTCAGCAGTATCGGCTCGCCGTCGATCACGGCGGGAATACGGGATCTGGCGCTGACGGTCGCGCGCTGGATCGCCTTGGTGGTCACGGCCGGGTCCTGACGCCAATCGCTGAACACAGCATGGGCGGCCAGCCGGAAAGCCTGGGCCGCGTCGGACGGGTTCATCGCTGCGGCCTCAAGCCCGGTGTTCTCGTCCATCACCCTGGAGATCATCGGACTGATCAGGACAAGGGCCTCGGCCCGGCGCGGCGTCTTGCCGTCGAGGGAGAAACGCATCTTGCCCGAGAAGGCGCGGCGAAGGGCCCGGCGGGCGTACAGCCAGGCCAGTTTCAGCTTGCCGTCGCGCATGGCCTCTCGCGCCGGCGCCCACAGCGCAGGCGAGCCGAGGATGGCGGCGCAATAGAAGACAGACGATGTCTGGCCGTCGGACACCTCGCCGCCGGCGACGCATTGTGGTGCGCCTTCTTCCAGCGCCAGCCGGAGGGCGGCCTTCCAGTCGGCGGTGCCGTACAGGGCCTTGGGCAGCATGTTCATGGTGCCGCCCGGAAGGGGGGCCACCAACGGGCCGTCAGGACCCGCCCGCGAGGCGATCGTCCCTGCGGTACCGTCTCCGGCAAGTACGAACAGCACATCGGGCTTCGCATCGAGCGCGGCCTGTATCTGGTCGTCGAAATTGCCGGCCTCAAGTGAGATGACCGAGGCTTCACAGCCGTATTCGGCGAGGATGGTCTCGGCCTCTTCAGCGGCGGTGGGCCCGACGCTGCCCGACGCCGGATTGACCAGCATGACGACCCGCTTCAGCGCGATGTGGGGTGTCAGCACGCGCGGTTCGACAGCCGCGTCGGTTGGCGCGGCCGTCGGACCAACGGTCGGGATCAAGGCGTCTGTCATGCCCGCCCGAACGCCCCGCTCAGGGCGATGTTCCGCCGACACGGCCCCGAAGCGCAGCTATTGCTTCTTCAGCTCGTCCGAAGCGGCGGCGGCCCCGGCCTGGGCGGCGTCTCCGGCCTTCTCCGCAGCGGCGACGGTCGCGTCGGCAGCCTGGTCGGCGGCTTCGGGCGCCTTGCCCTTGACCGTGTCGACGCCCTTGGCGATCCAGCCGTCAATGATGGCTCCGCCCTCGGCCAGCGAACGTTCCTTGATGCCCAGAACGGCAGTCAGCACACCGAACAGCGCCAGAAGAGTCACGATGATCCCCACCAGCGGATTGCCGCCGCGGCGCTTGGTGCGCGCCCACACCGGACTATGCTCGCCATCGTCCGCCATGCGGACCGGTTCAGAAAAACGCATACAAGACCCCCGTCTCTGCCCATGATCGGCATCGCGCGCGTCTTGCGCAACACCGTTCGAGCCTGACACAGGCCCGATCTCCATAATAGCGGGGGAACCGCCACGCTTATCCAGCGTTCTCACCGCAGGGGCGAACCCGAGGGATGAAGGACATACCCATGAACAAGGCAATCATCGCGATCGCGGCCACCGGCCTGCTGGCCAGCGCCTGCGCCAGCGACGGCTACACCACCAATGAGGCCACACGTCAGGGCGCCATCGGCGCCGGTCTCGGCGCTGTCGCCGGCGCCATCATCGGCAACAACGTCGGCGGCGGCAACGCTGCGACCGGCGCGGCTATCGGCGCCGTTGTCGGCGGCGCGGCCGGCGCCATCCGCGGCTCCAACCAGGACCGCGCCAACCAGCAACGCTACCGTGACAGCCAGAACCGGTACTACTATTGCTACGATGGCCGTCAGGACGAATGCTACTGGGAGAACGGTCAGCGCCGCTACTAGGCGCAGGCTTTTCGCTTGAATATCAGGGCGGTTCGTCGAGTGGCGGGCCGCCCTTTTCACAGGTCGATGGAGGGCTGGGATGAAGCGATCGATTTTGGCGGCGGGGCTGATCCTCGCTGTCGCGGGCTGTTCGACGCCGGGGTTCAGGAACCGGAGCGATCTGGTCGTGGAGCCGTCGGCCTGCACGGAAAAACGGTTCGAGGTCTATTTCACCGAAGGCGAGGCGCGGCTGACGGAGCCGGCGCGGCAGGCCATCGGGATGACGGCGGCGCAACTGCAGGGCTGCGAGATCCGCAAGGTGCAGGTGCTGGGTCTGGCGAGCGCCACAGGCGACGCAGCGTCCAATCTGAACCTGTCGCAGCGGCGCGCCGTGGCGGTGGCCGAGGCGCTGACCGGGGCCGGCTGGCCCGCGCCGGTGTTCGATGTCGAGGCGGCCGGCGACGCCGGCGCCGTGGCCAACAGCGGGGTACAGGAACCCATGCGCCGGCGCACCGAGGTGCTTATTGACGCGGTCCCCCGCCGCTGAGGTGACGGGGCGGGGTCGGGACGGCTAAGGTCCGCGGCAAATCCCCTGGAGCCTGCGTGTCCCTGTTTGCACGAATCCTGATCGCCGCCCTGCTGTGGCTCGCAGCCGGCAGCGCCCTGGCGCAGCCGCAGCGCACCGAGCGGATCGAGGCCGAGCTGGTCGCGATGTCGGCCTGGGCCGCGCCGGGATCGACGGCGGTGATTGCGGTCAAACAGACCATCCAGCCGGGCTGGCACACCTACTGGCGTAATCCCGGGGATTCCGGCGGGGCGACGACGTTGGCATGGACGACGCCGGCCGGGGTGAAGGCGGGCGAGATCGTCTGGCCCCTGCCCGAGCGGCAGCGGCTGTCGGGGCTGATGAACTACGGCTATTCGGGCGAGATCTATCTGCCCGTGCCGGTCGAGATTCCGGCCACGGCGCAAGCGGGCACGACGCTGCCGCTGACCGTCAAGGCGCTGTTCCTCGTCTGCAGCGCCGAGATGTGCGTGCCGGACGAACTGACCCTGAGCCTGAATCTGCCTGTGCGCGAAGGCGCGGCGCCGGCTGACCCGCGCCACGGAGCGGCGATCGCGCGCATCCTCGAGACGGCGCCCCGACCGGCGGGGATCGAGGCGCGGATCGTCATGGAGAACGGCGCCCTGGTGCTGAGCGCAGCAGGGGGCCCGCTGGCGGGACGTGATCCCGGTCCGAGCTATTTCTTCCCCTATGAAGGCGGCGTCATCGACCATCCGGCGGCCCAGAACGGAAGCTGGGGCCCGCAGGGGCTGACGTTGCGGCTTCAGCCCGGCGGCGCGACGCAGGCAGACGGCCTGACCGGGCCTGTGGCGGGCGTGCTGGCCACGGCCCACGGGGCGTTCGAGATCAGCGCGGAACAGGGACCGGCGCTAGCCGGGACGTCAGGGTCCGGCGATCTTGCGGCGGCGCCCGACGCCGGAGCGGCAGCGGCCGGCGAACCAGCGGAAGGAAGCGGTCTGGCGACGTTCGCGCAGGCCCTGCTGTTCGCGGTTCTGGGCGGGCTGATCCTGAACCTGATGCCCTGCGTCTTCCCCATACTGGCGATGAAGGCGGCGTCGCTGGCGGCCTCGGCGCATGATGCGCGGCACGCCCGCCGCGACGGGCTGGCGTTTCTGGCCGGGGTGCTGACGACCTTCCTGCTGCTGGCGGGGACGCTTCTGGCGTTGAGGGCGGCGGGCGAGGCCGTGGGCTGGGGCTTCCAGCTGCAGTCGCCGCCCGTCATGGCGGGGCTGGCGCTGCTGATGCTGGCCGTGGCCCTGAATCTGTCGGGCGTGTTCCACGTGGGCGCCGGACTGCAGGGGGCCGGCTCGGGGCCTCTGTCGCGCCTGCCGGGCGGCGCCGGAGCCTTCTTCACCGGAGCCCTGGCGGTGATCGTCGCGGCGCCCTGCACCGCGCCCTTCATGGCCTTCGCCCTTGGCGCGGCGTTGCTGATGCCCTGGCCGATGGCGCTGATGGTCTTCCTCGGCCTCGGGCTGGGACTGGCCCTGCCCTATCTGGCCGTCAGCCTCACCCCCGGCCTGCTGGCGCGTTTCCCGAGACCCGGTCCGTGGATGGAACGGCTGAAGGGGGTGCTGGCCTTCCCCCTGTATGCGACGGCCCTGTGGCTGGCCTGGGTGTTCGGACGTCAGACCGGAGCGGACGCCCTGGGTATGCTGTTCATCGCGGGCGTGCTGCTGGCGCTGGGTCTGTGGCTGGCCGGTCAGGGGCAGGCCGAACGGATGGCGGGCCGACGCGGCGTGCTGCATCTGGCGGCGGGGGTGCTGGTCCTGCTGCTGGCGGTCGGGGCGACAGTCATGGCCGCGCGGACTACGGCGCCCGCCAGTGGTCCGGCGACCGCTGAAACTTCCGGACTCACGAGTGCGCCGTGGTCGACCGCCGCCGTCGAGGCCGCGCTCGTGGAGGGCCGGCCCGTGCTGGTCAATTTCACCGCCGACTGGTGCGTGACCTGCAAGATCAACGAGCGGACGGCCCTGACCTCGCCCGGGGTGGCGGCGGCCATGGAACAGTCCGGCGCCCTGTATCTGGTCGGCGACTGGACCCGGCGCGACGACGCCATCACCGCCGAGCTGCAACGCCACGGCCGCTCAGGCGTGCCCCTGTATCTGTTGTATTCGCCAGGGTCCGCCGAGCCTCGCATCCTGCCCCAGCTATTGACCGAGGGGGTCGTGGTCGAGGCCCTGACGGCCGCCGTCGACTGAATCCTCGCCTTTGTTGTGGCGCTCCGCGAGCAGGAATCGGCCAATCCGGGCAAGGCCAAGGTCATTTCGGGGCGCCCGAAACAAACTGTCACCGACCGTGTTAGCCAATCGGTGCGAGCGCCTCCCCGCTCGCTTAAACAAGGCAGACATCATGCGAAAGACCGCGCTCCTCACTGGCGTCGCCGGCCTGTTCCTCATGACCGCTCCCGCGTTCGCCCAGGACGGCACGGCCCCGCAAACCCCGCCGGCTCCGGCCACCGCCGCACCGCCCGCGGCCGAACAAGCCCAGAGCCTGACGCTTCAGCCCGGATCCGACGTCAAGGGTTCGGACGGCACGGTGCTGGGCAAGCTTGAAGGCGCCCGCAACACCGAAGCCGGCCAGGAACTGACCGTCCGCGGCGCAGACGGAACCCTGCGCGGCATCCCGGTCTCCGGCGGCGTGCGCCAGGACGGCGCCGGCGTCGCCGTGGGCTGGACCAGCGCCCAGTTCGCCGCCGCCGCCGCCATCGGCGACGCGGCGACCCCGGTCGACGAACCGGCGGCCGAGGCGGATGAGACCGATGACGCGGGCGAGCCCGCCGAACCGGCCACGCCCGCCACCCCGGCCACGCCTGCGACCCCCGCCAACCCGGGTGTGACGTCGGCGACCCCCGCCACGCCGGCCACTCCGGCCACGCCCGCGAACCCGGCTCATTCGGGTCACACCGGCGCGACGCCGGCTCCCGGCGAGGGCCAGAAGCCGGCCGACAAACCGGGCGCCTGATCTTCTGATCGACGCCTGAAGGACAAGGGCGGCTCCGGATGGAGCCGCCCTTCGTCGTTTCCGGTTTGATGACCCTGCCGACCCCTACACGCCGGCGCACGAGCAGCCTGGCCACCTCGCACCGCGGGTCAGCTCATCGGATCCGCCAGGACCACACCATCGAAACCAGGATTGCTATGCACACCAAGGGCACGATCGGCATGAATCCGGATGACCCGAAATCAGCAACACCGCTAAGGTGGAGCGCGGCCCTGACCCCGACGAGGACTCCCAGAACGATCAGGCCCATCATCCATGGCTTGACCGAAGCGCCAGAACGGCGCGACCCGGCGACCGGAGCGGATTGGTCGTCGTTTTTCGCCAACGGTTCGCGCGGGTTCGTAAGAAAGGCGAAGGCCGTGACAAGCAGAACGGCGTAGATGGGCAGGTTGAGGAATTCGTCCGGGTCGAAGGGCCTCATCGCCGCCAGATGCTCGAACACACGAAGACCCAGGACCAGCAACAGCGCCAGTATGTAGCGAAATGGCCAGGTCGCGGTGAGATTTGGTCCGGGCGCTCTTCCGCCAGGTGTCACAGTTCCATTCCTCTGCAAGCGCCTGGAGCGCTGAGATGCGGGCGTCCCAACGGCCTTTAGTGCCTAGAGTCGATAAGTACAGACAAAGGACCAGATACGCTCCAGCGTAACCTATCACACCCAAACGCGGGATGAACTGGGTCGCTTACCAACCCGGAGATCCGAAAAGCGCCGGGAGCGGAGCCGGCTCGGACCGGATAGGTCGTCAGGCATGAAAAAGGGCGGCTCCGGATGGAGCCGCCCTTTGTCGTTCGGAAAAGGCGTCGTCTTACGTGCGGCGCTTGACCAGACCCACCAGGAACAGCAGCAGGCAGGCGCCGAGGAAGGCGACCAGCAGCGTGATCAGGTTGAAGCCGCCCACCGGAATACCCAGCAGGTTGCCGGCGATGAAGCCGCCCAGCAGGGCGCCGATGACGCCGACGATCAGGTTCGTGATCAGGCCGTGGCTGCGGCCCATAACTTTTTCAGCCAGCCAGCCGGCGACGATGCCGATGACGATCCAGCCAATGATTCCCAAGCCCATCTTGTATCTCCCTCAAAGCAGATTGCTCTGGGCCGTAAATGCGCGTGAAGCGTAACGGTTGCGCGGGGGCCGAAGAACGTTGCTCGTCGACAATCCCCCGTCGCGCGAGCGCGGCATGGTGCTTGCCGCGTGAGGGGCGAGCCGTCCCGCTTCGGGACAGCCTGCCAAGATGGGGAAACAGGGGCCATGGCCACCGACATCGACCTGCATTTGGGACGCCGCCTGCGCCGCCGCCGGCGCCTGCTGGGCCTGACGCAACAACAGCTGGCCAATCAGGTCGGCATCCGCTTCCAGCAGATCCAGAAATACGAATGCGGCGCCAACCGTATCTCGGCCGCCCGCCTGTGGCAGCTGGCCGAGGCGCTGGAATCGCCGGTCAGCTACTTCTACGACGGTCTGGAAGAGGCCATCGAACGCCGCGAGGCCGCCAACCAGGGCGGCGAGATGTTTTCCCGCAAGGAAACGCTCGACCTGATCCAGGCCTACTACCAGCTGGACGAGAAACCCCGCCGGCGCCTGCTGGACCTGGCCAAGTCGCTGCACGTCGAGGCGGACGCGGCGTAGAAGTGAGTAGTGGCTAGTGGCTGGTGGCTGGTGGCTGGTGATGAGTGGGTAACGATCAGGCGTTTGGCCAGTGGAGAGTGCTGGTGGTGAGGTTTGGGACTGGCTGTCGGCGGTCCCAGCCACTAGTCACTAGCCACTAGCCACTAGCCACTAGCCACTGTCCTGCACCCATGACCGAGTTCGAACTGTTCGCCGTCGATCTGGCCCGCGAGGCCGCGCGCGTCTCCCTGCCGTATTTCCGGGGCGCGTGCGAAGAGAGCGACAAGGGGGGACCCGGGGCGTTCGATCCCGTCACCCAGGCCGACCGCGAGGCCGAGGCCGCGATCCGCACGCTGATCGCGGCCCGCTATCCCGACCACGGCGTGATCGGGGAAGAGTATGGCGAGGACCGGCCGGACGCCGACCACGTCTGGATCCTGGACCCCATCGACGGCACCCGCGCCTTCATCGCCGGCCTGCCGCTGTGGACCAATCTGATCGCCCTGAGGACCGAAGGGCGGCCGGCCGTGGGCGTGATCGGCCAGCCCTATCTGGATGAGATCTTCCTCGGCGGGCCGTCGGGTGCGCGGCTGCTGCGCGGCGGGCTGGAGACGCCGCTGGGCGTGCGGCGTTGCGCCAGTCTGAACGACGCCGTCATCGCCACCACCGATCCCGACCTGTTCACCGGCGCCGAACTGGGGGCCTGGACGCAGGTGCGGGCTGCGGCGCGGCTGGCCCGGCTGGGATGCGACGCCTACGCCTACGCCATGCTGGCGGCGGGGCGGATCGATCTGGTCGCCGAGAGCGCGCTGAAGGTCTGGGACTGGTCGGCGCTGGTCCCGGTGATCGAGGCCGCGGGCGGCGCGGTCAGCAACTGGCGCGGCGAGGCGCCGGACGGGTCCGGGCAGATACTGGCAGTCGGGGACGTGAGTATCCGCGAGCAGGCGCTGGTGACGCTGAGGCGGGCGGCTCAATAGATCCGCTCATCCCGGCTTTCGCCGGGATGAACGGATTTGTGGGATCAGGCCGCTTCGGTTGGTTCGGGGATCGGCTCGGCGACGGGCTCGCTGACCGGCAGGGGCGACAGGTCCTCGACGGGCGAGACGTAGGCGGCCATGGCGTCGAATTCCTCGAGGAAGACGGCGCGCAACTCGTCGGTCTCCATGATGACCTCATGCTTCGAGCCGGGGACCTCGACGTAGCGGCCGCGGCCCAGCCGTCTGGCGGCCCATTTGCTCGTCTGTTTCCAGACGCGGTCGTCCTCGCCGGCCTGAACGATGGCGACCGGGACCTGCACGGCTTTCAGGGCCTTGGGCTTGAGCGCGCGTTCGCCGGCGTCGAGACCCACGGCGAGCCAGCCCCAGGTCACCCCGCCGACCGCCAGATGCGGGCAGGCGTAGAGCTGCTGCCGCCACTGTTCGTAGCGGCTCTCGTCGGACGTCAGGGCGTCCTTTTGAAAAGTGTGGTCGAAGGGGTCGTCGGCGTCGTCCAGCACATAGTCGCCTGCCTTGCCATGGCGCAGGTTCCAGCGCACGGCCAGCTTGACCGACCACATCGACCGCTTGCCGGTCCTGATGCGCAGCATTGGGCTGGACAGGAGAGCGCCCGAGAAGCGGGTCTCGCCGCCTTCCAGCGTCATCAGGTTGAGGACGCCGCCCATGGAATGGCCGACCATGATCCAGGGCTTGGGCGCGCGCGCCTCCCAGGCTTCCATCAGGCGGGCGTAGTCGTCGAGGAACTCCTCGACCGCCCGGGCGTGGCCCTTGAGGCGATCGGGCAGGAGACGGGCCGACAGACCCTGACCGCGCCAGTCGTGGGCGAGAACGCACCAGCCGCGGGCGAGGAAATTGCCGATGACCTCGTAGTATTTCTCGATCGGCTCGGTGCGGCCGGGGCTGAGGACCACCGTGCCGCGCGGTTTTTTGGCGACGAGGGCCGAGGGCGTCCAGAAGGCGGCGCGCAGGCGCAGGCCGCCGGCGCCGCGGAACCACTCGCCCACCCCGCCCGGAGGCGCGGAGGCGCCCGGGACCCCCATCAGGGGCGCATTGGCGGCGTAGGCGACGGCTCGGTTCACTCTGGCTTCCTGAATCTCAAGGTCATGCGGTCGCTCTCGCCGATCTCGTCGTACTTCGCCCGGTCGAAGGTCGGGTTCGGCGGCGAACCGCGCGGGGCGGTCAGCGACGAGGGCGGCAGGGTCTCGACCCCGAACGGATGATCCTTGGTATCCCTTTCATTCGCGTTGATTTCCGACGCGGCGACGAAGGCGAAGCCCGCTTCCGCCGCCAGCTGTCTGACGAACGCTTCCTGGACGTATCCGTTCGCAGCCGCGGGGTCCTGATCTTCCTCGGGCCCCAGACGGTGCTGTTCGACGCCGAGCACCCCGCCCGGACGCAGCGCGGCCCAAGCGTCGGCGAAGGCCTTTTCAGCAATGCCGGCGGCCATCCAGGCGTGGATGTTGCGCATGAACAGGACCATGTCGGCCGTGCCGGCGGCGGTGACCGGGCCCGAGGTGGGGCCAAAGGCGCTAAGCTCGATCGCGCCGTACAGGCGCTCGTCGGTGGTGAAACGCTGCTGGAAGGCGGCGGCCAGCTGGACCTGCGAGGGGTCGGCTCCGGGGCCGGTCTGGAAGCCCGCGGCGACGTATTTACCCGCACCCTCGGCGAGATAGGGGGCCAGAATCTCGGTGTACCAGCCGCTGCCGGGCCAGAACTCGACCACCGTCATGCGCGGCTGCAGGCCGAAGAAGCGCAGTGTCTCCATCGGATGGCGGGCGGCGTCGCGGGCCTTGTCCTGGGCGCGCCAGGGACCAGCGACGGCCCATTCCAGCGAGCCCTTGGGCGGACCGTCGGGCGCAGCCGGCGGTTCGGCGGTCTTTTCCTCGCGGCCACAGCCCGCCAGGCCGGCGAAGGCGAGAACGGCGACGCCGGACAGCAGGCCCCGGCGCGACAGGCAACCTTGGCGGCGTTCGACGGTATCAGCCATTCACGTTCCCCGCAGAGCGGTCCTGTCCGATCAGGAGCCGCCCCGGCACGCAGGGCTTAACCGTGTTCCTCCAGCCCGTCAAAACGGTTTCCGGCATGATTGGCGGTCACGCAGGCTTGCGGAATCGCAGGGTCATGCGGTCACTTTCGCCGATCGCGTCATACTCGGCCCGTTCGGCCTCGGTCAGGGGCGTCGCGCGGTCGTTAGCGTTGCCCTCGCGCGGGGCGCTGGTGCGGACCGGCGGCAGGGTCCAGACGCCGTATGGATGGTCGCGGTCGTCCTTCGGATTGGCGTTCAGTTCGCTGCGCCCGTCCAGCACGAAGCCGGCGGCCTGGGCGGCGTGGATGACATAGCTTTCCGAGACATAGCCGTAGGGGGCGGTGGCGTCGGCGTTCAGGCCTTCGGCGCCGCGGTGCTGTTCGATAGCCAGAATACCGCCCGGCTTCAGGGCCTTGAAGAAGGCCTGCATATAGGGGGCGGTGCGGCCGGAACGGTGCCAGTTGTGCAGGGCGCGGGCGACCACGACGAGGTCCGCGCTCCCGTCGGGCACGCCCATGCTCTCGACCGGGCGGCTGACCGCGACATAGGTCCCGCCGGTGGCCACGGCATAGGGCTCGAGGATGTTGCGCCACCAGCCCGCGCGGCCGGGCTCGATCTCCACCACCGTCGAACCCGGGGTCAGGCCCCAGAAGGTCAGGGTCTCGTAAGGGTGACGGTAGGCGTCGCGGGCTGTATCGGCGGCCGGGCGGGCGTCCGAGCCGACGGCGGCCTGGAGGGCCGCGTCCTCCTGCAGAACCGGGGGCGTCATGGCCGCGCGGCGCACGGTGCGCTGGGCCGCCGTCTCGTTCAGGGCCGGAAGCGCCGGCAGGGCCTGGGCGGCGGCGATCGACGGCAGGGCGAGGGTGGCGGTCAGGGCGAGGGCCAGCAGACGCATCGGGGGTCTCCATAAAGGTGCGGGCGAACCCTACGGCCTGTGCGCGCAGGGGCAAGCCTTCGTCGTCGGCGGTGACAGATTGGCGCGGTCCTGAGCCGCCCTTGACGGGGCGCGAAGGCTTCCCACATCGGATGCGAGGCCGCCGATCCCGGGGCCTCCAGACCGGACGGGGCCGAGCATTCGGACCGTCGGGACTGAACTCCCACCGCCGTCCCGGGCCAAAACGCTGGGACGGTTCAACCTTGCTGATCCTCAGGAGGATGACCCATGCGTACCTATGATTTCACCCCGCTGTACCGTTCCGCCGTCGGCTTCGACCGACTGGCCGGCCTGCTGGAAAGCGCCGCGCGCACCAGCCAGGAAAACGGCTGGCCGCCTTACAACATCGAGACGACGGGCGAGAACGCCTATCGCATCGAGATCGCGGTCGCCGGCTTCAAGCCCGACGAACTGACCCTCGAGGTCAAGGAGAACCTGCTGACCGTGACCGGTCGCAAGACCGCGAACGACGACGCAGGCGCCGAGCGCACCTATCTGCATCGCGGCCTGGCCGAGCGCGACTTCGAGCGCCGCTTCCAGCTGGCCGACTATGTGGTCGTGAAGACCGCGGACCTGAACAACGGTCTGCTGTCGATCGAACTGGTTCGCGAACTGCCGGAGGCGCTGAAGCCCCGCCGGATCGAGATCGGCGGCGGTTCGAAGCTGATCGAAGGCAAGAAGGCCAAGGCGGCCTGAGCCGCCGGACTGGCTGAATGAGAGGGGCGGCTCGCAAGGGCCGCCCCTTTTTCATGCGTCAGGGCCGGGGCGCAGGCGCCGGTTCCATGCCGCGCACGCCGACGACGACCGCGTCGGTCAGGTCGGTCTGGGTCATGATCGCGCCGTGCAGGCTGGCCCGGCTGAGGTCGGCGCGGTTCAGGACCGCGCGGTTCAGGTCGGCGCCGGACAGGTCCGCACCGCGCAGGCAGGCGCCGGTGAGGTCGGCGGGCAGCAACCGATCGGCGGCGATCATTAGCGGGCCCAGTTTGGCGCCGCGAAGGTCCGAGCCGTTCAGCCGCGCCCGCGCCAGCCGCGCGCCGCGCAGGTCCGCGCCCTTGAGATTGACCGAGCGCAGGTCGGCCTCCTCAAGGTGGGCGCCCTGAAGCTGCACCCCCTCCATGTCGAGACCGTAGAAGACCGCCCCCTTGGCCGACAGGGCGGTCAGGTTGTAGCCGTTGATGGAGCGCAGGGCCCGCAGATCGACGCCGTCGAAGACCGAGGGACGGCCCTGTACGCCGCCCGTCTCGCACCACCGGGCGTGTTCGGCCAGCATATCGGCGGCGGGCAACTTGCCGACCGGAGCGCCCGACGAGCGGTCATCGGTGAGCGCGCCGGTCATGTTGGCCCCGTCGGTTCGCCACATGGCCATCTTGACCCCGACCAGAACGGCGTCGCGCATGTCGGCCCCCGACAGATCGGCGCCCGACAGGTCTGCGCCGGCCAGATCCGCGCCGCGGAAGCTGGCCTGTTTCAGGTTTGCGCGGACCAGTTTGCAGTCCTTCATGATGGCGTCGCTGAAGTCGGCGGCGACGGCGACCACCCCCGTCAGCTTTGACCGCTGCAGATTGGCCCCGACCAGACAGGCGCCCTGGGCCTGGGTGTCCTGACGCGATCGGGGCTCGACTACGCGGAAGCCCAGTTTGGAGTCGGCGGCGGCGATGGTGCCCTCGCGCAGGTCGGCCTCGAACAGGTCCGCCCCCGAAAGGTCGGCGCCGCGCAGTGAGGCGCCGCGCAGGTCGGCCCGCCGCATGCTGGCGTCGACGAGGATGCAATCCTGCATGTCGGCGCCGAAGAAGGTGGCGTTGTCGAGCTTGGCGCCGGTCAGGTCGGTCCCATGCATCCAGGCGGCGGCGAAGTCGGCGTCCGCCAGATTGCGGCCCACAAGGCTGAGGCCGGACAAATCCATCCAGGCGAATACGGCGCGGGCCCCGCCGGGCTTGGCTTGCCACAGGCGGTCGTGGCGGACGCAGATGGCGTCCAGTTCGGCCTGGTCGATGCGCCTTCTGGCGCTGGGGGTGGCGGGGGCAGGCGACATGGTCCCGTTCTGGCACAGCGGCGCTTAAGGAAGGCTGAAATGGTTACCGGCAGAGCCTTGTTCCGCCGTTACAAATTCCCGACCCGCTTCCGGGTCAGGCCTTAAGCAGACCTTGCGCTTCGAGTGCGTCGGCCAGTTCGCCGGGGCTGACCCAGACGCGCGTGTAGCCGGCCTCGCCGAGGCGCTGGAGTTCGGTGGTCAGATCGGCCTTGGCCGAGGCGGCGAAGCGGGCGTCGTAGCCGGCGCCGTCCTCGCTGATGCGGACCATGGGCCGACCGGTCTCGACCCGGTGCAGATAGCCCTCGTAGAGGACCGCCGCCTCCTGGGCCAGCAGGCCGGTCTCGACCTCGAGCCCCGCCTTCCTGAGCCGCTCGACGCCGCGGCCCGCGGCGAAGGGCGAGGGATCGACGGCGGCGACGACGACACGGCTGACGCCGGCGTCCATCAGATAGTTGGAGCAGGAGGTGCGGCCGGACGAGCGGGCGCCGCAGGGCTCCATGGTCACATAGGCGGTGGCGCCGCGCGCCCGGTCGCCCGCGGCGGGAACGGCCTGTTCCTCGGCGTGGGGGCGGCCTCCGGGGGCGGTGACGGCCTCGGAGACCACTTCGCCGTCCCTGACGATGACGCAGCCGACCGACGGGTTCGGCCAGGTCTGGCCCATGCCGTCCCTGGCCAGGGCGATGGCCCGCCCCATGAAGCGGATGTCGTCGGAGGTCTGCTGCGCGGTGGTCATTCGCTCACCTTCGGCAAATCGGTCGCCCGGGCAGCGTCCAGATAGCGCGCCGCGACGGGCTTGAGGTCCGAGTCCAGATCGATCTCGAGCGGATTGCCGGTCGGGATCTCGACGCCGACGATCTGGTCGTCCGGCACCGAGAACAGGTGTTTGACGATGGCCCGCAGGGAGTTGCCGTGGGCGGCGATCAGCACGTCGTCTCCGGCCCGCAGGCGCGGCGCGATGGCTTCGTCCCAATAGGGCAGGACGCGGTCCAGCGTGGTCTTCAGGCTCTCGGTGTCGGGGATGGTCTGGCCGGTGTAGCGGGGATCGGCGCTGAAGTCCCATTCGCCGCCCGGAGCCAGCGGCGGCGGCGGAATGTCGTAGCTGCGGCGCCAGATTTTCACCTGGGCGTCGCCGTGCAGGGCGGCGGTCTCGGCCTTGTCCAGACCGGTCAGGCCGCCGTAGTGGCGCTCGTTCAGGCGCCAGTCCTCGATGACCGGGGTCTCCTTCAGGCCGGCGGAGTCGAGGGCGAGCGCGCCCGTGCGTTTGGCCCGCGTCAGCACCGAGGTGAACATGACGGCGGGATGGAAGCCCGCGTCCCGGATCAGCTCGCCGCCGCGCCGTGCCTGGGCCTCGCCCTCGGCGGTCAGGTCGACGTCGACCCAGCCGGTGAAGCGGTTCTCGAGGTTCCACTGGCTCTGGCCATGGCGCAGCAGGATCAGGCGGGGCATTCACGTCTCCGAACAGTCCTGCGGGCGTAGGACCGGCGGCGGCGTGGGTCAAGCCGAGGCGGAAGCGCAAAGACCGCACGGGCGCCGTGTAAGGACCGCCGATGCAGAGGCCGGCATGAACCGCAATTGCCAAACCGCCATCCGCGCCGTCTCCGCCATTGCAGCCAAGCGCCGGAGCAGGCGTTGTTGTCGCCCCGGGGTCGCCTGCTATACCGGGCGCCGCCTCCCTTACAGGACCCGACCATGATCAAGCCCCGCCAGGACCTTCGCCCCAACACGGCCGACTATGAGACCGTGCCGCTGGTGAAGCCGACAGGGTTCCGCGAATACGACGCACGCTGGATTCTGGAGAAGGAGATCAATCTGCTGGGCATCCAGGCGCTGGGTCTGGGGCTGGCGACCTATGTCCACGAGATCGGCCAGACCCCGCGCATCGTCGTGGGCCACGACTTCCGCTCCTATTCGCTGTCGGTCAAACAGGCCCTGACGCTGGGCCTGCTGGAAGGCGGGATGGAGGTGCTGGACATCGGTCTGGCCCTGTCGCCGACCGCCTATTTCGCCCAATTCGAATTGGACGCGCCCTGCGTGGCCATGGTCACGGCCAGCCACAACGAGAACGGCTGGACGGGCGTGAAGATGGGGGCTCAGCCGCCCCTGACCTTCGGCCCCGACGAGATCGGGCGGCTGAAGGACATCGTGCTGAACGGTGAGGGCGTCAGCCGCAAGGGCGGCTCGCTGACCCGGGTCGAGGGCTTCCGGGAAGCCTATCTGGCCGACATCGTCTCGAAGGTGAAGCTGACCCGGCCGATCAAGGTCGTGGCCGCCTGCGGCAACGGCACGGCGGGGGCGTTCGCTCCGGAGGCCCTGCGGCGGATGGGGGCCGAGGTGATCGAGATGGACACTGAGCTGGACTACACCTTCCCCAAATACAATCCGAACCCCGAAGACCACGCCATGCTGATGCAGATGGCGGCCAAGGTGCGCGAAACGGGGGCCGATCTGGCGCTGGGCTTCGACGGCGACGGCGACCGCTGCGGCGTGGTGGACGATACGGGCGAGGAGATTTTCGCGGACAAGATCGGCCTGATGCTGGGGCGGGACCTGAGCGCCCTGCACCCGAACGCGACCTTCGTCGTCGATGTGAAGTCCACGGGTCTCTACAAGACCGACGAGGTGCTGAAGTCGAACGGGGCGCAGACCGTCTACTGGAAGACGGGGCACAGCTATATCAAGCGCAAGACCGCCGAGTTGGGCGCGCTGGCCGGGTTCGAGAAGTCGGGCCATTTCTTCTTCAACGCCCCGCTGGGCCACGGCTATGACGACGGGATCGTGGCGGCGGGGGCCGTGTTGGCCATGCTGGACCGGAACCCGGGGAAGAAGTTGAGCGAGCTGAAGGCCGCCCTCCCCGACGCCTGGACCTCGCTGACGATGTCGCCGCACTGCGACGACGAGCTGAAGTACGAGGTGCTGGAGCGGATCGTGGCCGAGTATCAGGCGCTGGCGGATGCGGGCGGCTCGATCCTGGGGCGCAAGATCGTCGAGGCCATTACCGTCAACGGGGTGCGGGTGCACCTGGAGGACGGGTCATGGGTGCTGGTCCGCGCGTCCTCGAACAAGCCCGAGCTGGTGGTGGTGGTCGAGAGCATGCGCTCGGCCGACGACATGCGGGCGCTGTTCCACGAAGAGGTGAAGCCCCGGCTCGCGAAATACGCCGAGATCGGGGCGTATAATCAGGAGATCTGAGGGCTGGCCCTGATCCGTGCATCCCCGCGAAGGCGGGGATGCACGGATCAGGGGTTACCGCGGGGCCCGCTTCGCCAATATCCGCTGCAGCGTCCGCCTGTGCATGCCCAGCCGCCGCGCCGTTTCCGAGACGTTGTGGTCGCACAGTTCGTAGACGCGCTGGATATGCTCCCAGCGGACGCGGTCGGCGCTCATGGGATTGTCGGGCGGCTCGGGGGCCTCGCCGGTGGAGAGCAGGGCCTTGACCACGTCGTCGGCGTCGGCGGGCTTTTGCAGATAATCGACGGCGCCGGCCTTGACCGCCGCCACGGCGGTGGCGATGGCGCCGTAGCCGGTCAGCATGATAATCCGGGCGTCCTCGCGCCGGTCGCGGATGGCCTCGACGATCTTGAGGCCGTTGCCGTCCTCGAGCCGCATGTCCAGCACGGCGAAGGCGGGGACCGAGGTCTTCAGCGCCTCGTTGGCTTCGGCGAGCGAGGCGGCGAGGGTGACCTCGAACCCCCGGCTCTCCAGCGCGCGGCCCAGACGGGTGCGCAGGGCGTTGTCGTCGTCGAGCACCAGCAGGGTCTTGTCGGCGAGGGCGGCGATACGGTCTTCGGCTTCGGACATCCTGGTCTCCTTGGAGCTCAAGTCGGTAACGGCGCGGCTGCGGTCAAGGTTCAGCGGCGGGGGTGCGACATCACGACGAGACCTCGAGGGCAGGTCGGGCCCAGCGCACGGCGACGCGGGCGCCCTTCGGCTGGCCCTTTGCCGGAGTCGGGCCGCCGTCCCCTGCCCCCACGAACACCTTGCCGCCCGTGCGTTCCAGCAGGGTGCGGGCGATGAAGAAGCCGAGGCCCATGCCGCCCTGGCTGGGGGCGATGGCCTCGGGCTCCGGAGCGGGGACGCCCTTCTTTCCCTTGCGGCCCGGCGTGGCGGCGGCGACGGAGGCGGCGATCTGGGCGGCGAGGGCGCGGCGGGCCTTCCCTTGCGGGCGGCTGGTCACATAGGGCTCGCCGAGGCGGGGCAGGATGTCGGCGGGGAAGCCGGGGCCGTCGTCGACGACTTCGATCTCGATAAAGCCGGCGTCGACGACGGCGCGGACACGGACCCTGGACGTCGCGAAGTCGGCGGCGTTCTCGACCAGGGTCGACAGGCCGTGGATGACCTCGGGCAGGCGGCGGACGCGGGGGGCGGGCTCGCCGGAGGCGGTGCGGACTTCGACGGCGAAGGCGAGGTCGAAGCCGCGGTGGGGTTCGATGACCTCTTCCAGGAGGGCCTTGAGGCCGACCACGGCGAAGGCGGCGTCGCCTTCCTCCGGCTGCTGGGACAGGCGTTTGAGGATGTCGCGGCAGCGTTCGGCCTGCTGCAGGATCAGGGCGGCGTCCTCGGCGGCGGCGCCGTCCTTGGCCGAGGCGCGGAGCAGTTCCTTGGCGACGACCTGAATGGTGGCCAGAGGCGTGCCCAGCTCATGGGCGGCGGCGGCGGCGAGACCGCCCAGCGCGGCCAGCCGTTGTTCGCGCTGCAGCACGTCCTGGGTGGTGGCGAGGGCCAGTTCCAGCTTCTCGGCGTCGGCGGCGACGCGCCACGCATAGGCCGAGGTGAAGATGACGCCGGTGAACAGCGCCAGGCCCACCCCGAAACGGTAGAGCGGCGGCAGGTTGATCTCGGTCCCCGCCTGCCAGGGCAGGGGCAGGGAGAAGAAGAACAGGGCGGTGGTTGCGGCCAGCACCAGAAGTCCCATCAGGGCCGCCTGACGCCCCGGCAGGGAGGCGGCGGCGACGGTCACGGGCGCGACCAGCAGCAGGCAGAAGGGGTTCTGCAGTCCGCCGGTCAGGGCCAGCAGGATCGACAGCTGCAGGATGTCGAAGCCCAGATGGGCCGCCGTCATCCGCCCGTCGGGCAGCGAGCCGTCGACGCGCTTCAGCCGGGCGGTGGCGTTCAGGTTCATCGCCACACTGGCCGCGATCACGGCCAGACAGGCCCACAGAGGCAGGTCGAAATGGAAATAGAGGGTGGCGATGGCGACGGTGGCGGTCTGACCGACGATCGCCATCCAGCGCAGGATGACGAGGGTGCGCAGGGACAGCCCCCGGCTGCGGCGCGGCATGTTGCGCCAGGCGGGGAAGGCGCCCGCGTCGTCGGGCGCCGGCTGCGGCATGGAGGGCTCTTGGGACAGGCTCACGCCTCTTCTATAGACCGGTCGCGCGCGGGGTGCGCGTTTTCGAGGGGGCCGTGATGCCGCGCCGTTCCATCCTTCTGTTCGCCGGCGCCTGCATCGCCATCGCCGCCGCGCTTGCGGTCACGACCATCGTGGTGGTCAACCAGCGTGATGGCGCCATTGCGCCGCTCGAAACCTCGACGGGCCAGCCGGCTGTGGGCGGGCCGTTCAATCTGGTCAATCAGGACGGCCGGACGGTCGACCAGACGATGCTGGACGGGAAATGGTCGCTGGTTTTCTTCGGTTTCACCTACTGCCCCGACTTCTGCCCCACGACCCTGACGGCGCTGGAGGCGACGAAACAGCAGATGGGGACGAGGGCGAATGACGTGCAGATCGTGTTTGTCTCGGTCGATCCCGAGCGGGACACGCCGCAGGCGCTGAAGGACTATCTTTCGTCCGAAGGCTTCCCGCGCGGCGTCATCGGCCTGACGGGGTCGCAGGATCAGGTGAAGGCGGCGGCCGACGCCTATCGCGCCTACTACCAGAAGGTCGGAAAGGGCGAGGGCTATACGATGAACCACTCGCTGACCGTCTATCTGATGGGGCCTGACGGGAAATTCCGCACTGCTATCGCCCACGATCTGGGGCCGGAGAGGGCGGCGCAGGTCATCGAGCGGACGATGGCGAGAGGTTAAGCCGGGCAGAGTCTCCAGCGATCCTCGCACAGTCAAGCTAAATATAGCCACGCTAGTTCTCTACATGGTCAAGCTAATAGTCTGGCATGTTCATGTCGAGTTCAGATAGATGAACTGTGCAGTTGAGTATATTACCACTCGTAACTTGAATAGTTATTGTTGCTGAGCGGAACTCTCTTGGCTCAAATCTCTTTTGGTCGGTGACAGGGGCATCCACCAGTCATTCCAGTGACCCAAGGAGTATCCAATGAAAATCCGTACGCTGATCCCCGCCGCCGCCGCCGCCGCCGTTCTGGGGCTTGCCGCAGGCGCTTCCGCACAGACCGCTCCCTCGACCCAGACCTATGGTGCAGGCGTCGCCGCCGCCAATGACCGCGGCGCCGTCGCCGGCGGCATGGTGGGCTCGCAGGCCCAGGCCGCCCAGGAGCGCCGGGACGACCGCCGCGACCGTCGTGATCGCAGGAGCAACCAGCCTGAGGCCGTGCAGCCGAACGCCTCGAGCACCTACGGAACCGGCGCCGTCTATACGGACCGCAATTCGACCAGCGCCGCCGTCACCTCGGGCGGTACGGCGTCCGGCACGGGCGTGAACTCGACCAGCTCGACCGTTGACGCCTACGGTGAGACGACCCGCAACGGCACGAGCGCCGACATCTACGGCAACTCGACCGCCACTTCGGGCCAGACCCCCCGTACACCCCGTCCGCCGCGCTGATAGCGCCGGCTGACCCGTTGGCCGCGGCTTGATCGTAAGCCGCGGCCGCGAGGTTCGAGGAGGTTGAGATGATCACCGTCCTAATCGCGACAGCATCCGCCCTGATCGGCCAGCCCGCCGCGGGGCCGACGCAGGACCGCTGCACCGTCGTCCGCTATGCGGCGGACGGGCGGCGCACGGAAAGCCTCGGCGACCCCGCCGAATTCGGCATCGACATCCGGACCAGCCGGGACCGCGGAAGCTCCAGCGTCTCCGTACGCTCGCGCGGCTCCAGCAGCAGTTCCGTCAGCGCGTCCTCGTCGCACGGATCCGCCCGCTCAACGTCCAGCACGAGCCATCGCGACGGTGATCGAACCATCACCACCCACACAGACAACAGCGGCTGCACGATCATCGTCGATGAGCGCCCGGCCGCGAGGAGAGACCGATGACCTACAAGCACCGATTGACGGCCGCATCGGCGGCCGTGGCTTTGATCCTGAGCGCGCCGCTGGCGATCGCCCAGGATCGCCCGATCTCCGGCGGAACGTCCGGCGGGGTCCAGGGAGCGGGCGTAAGCGCCTCAACCTATGGCCAGGGGACCACCAACGGCTCCAACATCGGCGTCACTGGCGGCGGCGAGGCGATCGCGGTCGACGGCCGCGCCAGCACCGAGTCCAGCGCCCGCCTGAACGAGCGCCGCGCCATGCAGCGTTCGACCGCCACCGCCAGAACCGACGACGAAATGGCCCGTTCGCGGACCCGCACCGTCGTCCGAAACGGCGAGGACGTCCGCTCGCGGACCACCAGCATGTACCGGGACGCCGATGGCGGTCCGCCGGTGCGCACTTCGGAATGCACCCGCAGCACCGCCGAGGGCACGGTGACCACCGACTGCCGCGGGCCGAACTAGGCCCGGACTGAGCTGCAAGCCGCCTGGCCTTTGCTGGCCGGGCGGTTTGCCGGGTACTCCGGCCCTTGCGCGGGACCAGCGAGACACGATCTGTGAATCATCGCTAATCTTTTTGCAGTGCGATGCGTTCTATGGTGCTCTGCCGCGTAACGGCGGGGGCCGTCTCAAGGATTCCATGCTCTATTCGCTTCACGAGCTCGCCTATCATTCGGCGACGCCGTTCCGGTTCGGGGCCCAGCTGGCCCGTCAGTTCTGGAGTTCTCCGTTCAATCCGGCCTCGGACACCGCGATCGGCCGCACGGCCTTCGCCTCGGCCGAGCTGTTCGAGAGCGTGACGCGCCGCTACGGCAAGCCCGCCTGGGGTCTGGAGACCATCGACATCGGCGGCAAGGAGGTCCGGACCACCGAACAGGTCATCTGGTCTTCGCCGTGGTGCAAACTGGTGCGGTTCGCGCGGCACATCGGCGATCTGAAGCGGGCGAAGAAGCCGACCACGGCGCCGGCGGTGCTGATCGTCGCTCCGCTGTCGGGCCATTACGCCACCCTGCTGCGCGGAACGGTCGAGGGCTTCCTGCAGGACCACGACGTCTATGTGACCGACTGGGTCAACGCCCGTCAGGTGCCGATGCTGGAAGGGCGGTTCGACTTCTTCGACTATATCGACCATGTCCGGACCATGCTGGGCGTCATCGGGCCCCGCGCCCATGTGGTCGGCGTCTGCCAGCCGGGACCGCCGGTGCTGGCCGCCTGCGCCCTGATGGCCGAGGACGGGGATCCCAATCGCCCGGCCTCGATGACCTTCATGGGTTCGCCGATCGATGCGCGCCTGTCGCCGACGGTGACCAACCAGCTGGCGGAGGACAAGCCCTTCACCTGGTTCAGGTCGAACATGATCCACACCGTGCCCTGGCCCTATCCGGGGTTTGGACGGCGGGTCTATCCGGGCTTCGTCCAGCTCTACAGCTTCATGTCGATGAACGAGGAACGGCACATCGACGCCCACCGCGAGTATTTCCAGGATCTGGTGTCCGGCGACGGCGACGGGGCCCACAAGCACGAGGAATTCTACAACGAATACCTGTCGGTGCTGGACCTGTCGGAGGAGTTCTACCTCCAGACCATCGACATCGTCTTCCAGCAGCATCTGCTGCCGCGGGGCCTGCTGGAGCATCGCGGGCGCAAGGTCGATCTGACAAAGATCACGGACATCGGCCTGATGACGGTCGAGGGCGCCAAGGACGACATCTCGGGCGTCGGCCAGACCCAGGCGGCGCATACGCTGTGCACCAGCCTGCCGGACGACCTGCGCAAGCTGTATGTGCATCCGGAGGTCGGCCACTACGGCGTATTCAATGGGCGCCGGTTCCGCGACGACATCTATCCGGCGGTGCGCGACTTCATCGCGAAGAACGAGGCCATCTGTGCAGTACCGGAACGGTCAGCGGCTGCCGCTTGATGGCGTAGCCGCGAGGCTGTCGGTCAATCCGCGCGCGCGGCGCCTGTCGATCCGCATCGACGCGCGGGCCGGCGAGGCGGTGCTGATCGCCCCGACCGAGCGCAAGCTGGCCGACGTCGTCGCCTTCGCCCGCACCAAGGCGTCCTGGATGCGCGAGCGTCTGGCCGACCGTCCGCACGGGACGCCGCTGGAGCCGGGCGCGGTCATCGACCTGTTCGGCGAGCCGACGCGTCTGGTCGCCGTCGGCGGGGCTGGAGCCGCGCGGCTGATCGAGAGCGACGACGGGCCGCTCATCCAGTCCGGCGGCGAGGGCGAGGCTTTCGCCCGGCGCGTCGAGAATCTGATCAAACGCCTGGCGCGGCAGGTGCTGGTCGAACGCACCGACCACCACCTGAGAACCCTGGGCCAGCGTCCGGTGAAGGTGTCGATCGCGGACACGAAATCCCGCTGGGGTTCATGCAGCCCGCACAACCGGTCGATCCGCTACAGTTGGCGCGTGATCATGGCTCCGCCGGCGGTGGCCGACTATCTGGCCGCCCACGAGGTGGCGCATCTGGTCCATGCGGACCACAGCCCGGCCTACTGGTCGGTGGTGCAAAGGCTGGTCGGCGACCACCGGCCGTTCCGGAAGTGGTTGCGGGAGAACGGGCCCGCGCTGCACGCAGTGGGGCGGTAGGTTCGCCCACCCTCCGCTCATCCCGGCGAAAGCCGGGACCCGGTGCTTTGGGTGGCGCAGCTCATCCGGGGATCCTCGTCCGCCAGTCCTGAAGCGCCCGCGTCACGCTGGCCAGAACCGGGTCCCGGCTTTCGCCGGGATGAGCGGGGATTTGTGTCGGGACAGCTTCCTCAGAAGAACAGCGGATCGGCCCTGCGCTCCGGCGGAGGGGCCGGCTGGTTGCGTTCGGGCTCGCGCTGCGCCTCGGGTTGCGGCGCCGTCGGGCGGACGACGGGCGGGCCGGGTTCCGGACGGCGCGGCTCCAGCGTCGGCTGGTCCTCGAGGGGGACGGCCTCGTCGGCGGGCGGGCTGTCGCCGAACAGGTCGCCGATCTCGCCCAGCAGGTTCTCGACCGGGCCGGGCGGCTGCCAGCCTTCGGGCATGGCCGGGCCGTTGGGGATGGCCGGGGCGTTCAGGCGCGGCAGGGCCGCCTCCATGAAGCCGCGCCAGATGGCGGCAGGGGACGAGCCGCCGGTGACGCCACGCATCGGCGTGTTGTCGTCCTTGCCGACCCAGACGGCGGTGACGAAGCCCCCCGTGTAGCCGACGAACCAGGCGTCCTTGTAGTCCGAGGTGGTGCCCGTCTTGCCCGCCACGTCGCGGCCGGCGATGGCCGCCGAACGTCCCGTGCCCGAGGTCATGACGCCGCGCAGCATCTGGTTCTGGTAGTAGAGGAAGGGGTTGGAGATGGCCTGCACCGAGCCGCCGTCAGCCCGCGCCGAGCGCTGATAGATGACCCGGCCCTGCGGCGTGCGGATGCGGCTGATGCCATAGGCGCGGACGCGCTTGCCGCCGTTGGCGAAGGCGTCATAGGCTTGGGCCATCTCGAGCGGAGAGACCTCAACGGCGCCCAGGGCCATGGCCGGCTCGAGCCCGATACGGCTTGTGATGCCGAGGCGGCGCGCGGTTCGGGCGACGTTGTCGCGGCCGATCTGGTCGGCGAGGCCGGCGGCGACGGTGTTCACCGACTGGGCCACGGCCTGCGACAGCGGCATCTCGCCGTTGAAGGAGCCGGAATAGTTGCGCGGCGACCAGTTGCCGATGCGGATCGGGGCGTCGTTGACCCGGGTCTCGGGCGTGTAGCCGCTTTCCAGCGCGGTCAGATAGACGAAGGGTTTGAAGGCCGAACCGGCCTGACGGCGGGCGTCGGTGGCGCGGTTGAACTGGCTGTCCGCATAGGACTTGCCGCCGATCATGGCGCGGACCCGGCCCTCGCCGTCCAGCGCCACCAGCGCCGCCTGCTGCACGCCCTTGGAGCGGTCGCGGGTCAGGATGCGGTTCACCGAGCGTTCGGCCTGGGTCTGCAGGGTCAGGTCCATGGTCGTCTCGACGATCATGTCCTCGGTCGGTTCGCCGACCAGTTCGCGGATCTGCTTGTCCAGCCAGTCGATGAAGTATTGCGCGTGCTGGCTCGACAGGGTGCGCGACACCCGCACGGGCGAGGCCGCGGCCTGGGCGCGCTGTTCGGGGGTGATGACGCCGGCGTCAACCATCTCGTTCAGGACGACGGTGGCGCGGGTGCCGGCGCGTTCGCTCTCGGACACCGGCGAATAGCGCGACGGGGCCTTCAGCAGGCCGGCCAGAAGGGCGGCCTCGCCGACGCTCAGCTGTTTGGCGCTCTTGTCGAAATAGCGCTGTGAGGCGGCCTCGATGCCATAGGCCCCTGCGCCGAAATAGACGCGGTTCAGATAGAGGGCGAGGATCTCTTCCTTGGAGAATTTCATCTCCAGCCAGACGGCCAGCATCAGCTCCTGGACCTTGCGCTTGATATTCTGGTCCGGGGACAGGAACAGGTTCTTGGCCAGTTGCTGGGTCAGGGTCGAGCCGCCCTGGACGACGCGGCCGGCGCGCATGTTGGCGGCCATGGCGCGCGTCATGCCGACGGGGTCGAAGCCGGGGTGGTGGTAGAAGCGGCGGTCCTCGATGGCGATGAAGGCGGCCGGGACATAGTCCGGCAGGGCGTCGAGGTCGGCCGGCGGCGCCTGCTGGGTGCCGCGGGTGGCGATCAGGGCGCCGTTGCGGTCCAGATAGGTGATCGAGGGCTGGCGATCGACATTGTAGAGCGTCGAGGTGTCGGGCAGGTCGCGGGCGAACACCGCGAAGAAGACCACCAGGAAGATAAGACCCCAGACGGCGAGGACGGCGGCCCAGTAGATCAGCCGCTGAACCGGGGTGCGTGCGGGCCGGGGACCGCCGGCATTGCCGCCGCGACCGAAGCTGAAGCCGGAACCCGCCATGAAAACCTCACCTGACCCTGACCGGTCCTAGCCGATCAGGCCGCCGACGGAAACGCCCCCTCAGGGATTGTCGGCAAGCCGGCAAGCCCGTCGGATTAAAGTTAGCGCGCGACTGGGTCCGAAAACCGGAGACCACTTTTCGGGTCGCGCTTGTCATTCACAGGACTGTGAAGAGCGTTTCCGCCGAAACCATGACGCTTCGGGCCCCTATTCTAAAAACGCGTTCACCTCGGCGGCGAATGCGGCGGGCTGGTCCAGCATGATGAAATGTGCGCTGTCGTCGATCCGCTTCATCCGGGCCGAGGGCAGGGTCGAGTAGGAGGCCCGGTAGATGCCGTCGACCATGTCGTTGGTCATGCGTGGATCGTTGAACTTGACGTACAGCACAGTGGTCGGGGCGGTGATGCGGGCCAGTTCGGGGCGCAGGTCGGTGACGATCAGCTCGCGGAAGGCCGAGGCGGAGACGGCGCGGTCGCTGGTCGCCGTGTCCTCCAGCGGTCCGGCGCGCAGGGACTCGGTGTTGATCATGCCGGTGACGGAGGCGGCGGCCTGCTGGCGGTAGCTTTCCTCGGGGCCGCTGCTCATCCCGGCGTAGATCTGGTCGGCCATCGGGACGACGCTTTCGGCCGTGGCTCCGGGCCCGCCGAATATGGCGCCCATGAAGGGGATCATGTCGACGACCATCAGCTTGCCGACGCTGTCGGGATGGCGGGCGGCCAGCATCATGCCGATGGTCCCGCCCATGGAGTGGCCGATGACGGCCGGTTTGTTCAGGCCCTTCTCGGCGATGTAGCGGGCGATGTCCTCGGCCACCGGGGCCGAGACGGGGCCTGTGGCATTGTCCTCGGCGGGCGCGCCTGCGAAGCCCTGGACGTGGATGCGGTGCACCCGATAGCGGCCCTTGAGCTGTTCCGTCAGGCCGTCCCAGACCTCGGGCGAGGAGGAGAGGCCGGGGATCAGGATGACGTCGCCGACCGGATGCTCGGGACCGTCGATGCGGACGTGGAAGCGGCCGGACTCGAAGTCGGCGTGGGCATGGCCGTGGGCGGCCGCGGCAGGCTGATGGTGCTGGTGCTCCTGCGCCATCGCCGGCGCGGCGATCAGGCAGAGGGCCCCGGCGAGGGCGGCGGCGGCGGTCATGGTCTTCATGCTCGGATCCCCGGAATGAACGGGCGATGCGCCCGTCCCTGTCCACTAGTCGCCGCAGAGGGCGCGAACGGATGCAGCCGGTCAAGACTTCGCGCGCCTTGCCCGCTAAACTGGCGTCATGAGCCCAGCCGACAGCGCCCCCGTTTCCGCCAATTCGCCCGAGGCCAAGGCTCCACCGACGGCGTTCGGCAAGGGGTTCGTGCTGGACGCCTGGTATTTCGTCGCCCTGTCGCGCGATGTCGCCGTCGCCTCTCTGAAACGGTACGAGCTGCTGGGCGAGCCGGTGCTGATCGGCCGCACCCGGGCGGGTCAGGTCTACGCCATGCGGGACATCTGCCCCCACCGCGCCGCGCCCCTGTCGGCCGGACGGCTGGTCGAGAAGCCGGGCGAGGGCGAGACGATCGAGTGCTGCTACCACGGCTGGCGTTTCCGCCCGGACGGGGTCTGCGCGGCGATCCCTTCGCTGGTGGAGGATCAGGCCTATGAGACCGATCGCATCCGCGTTCGGAGCTATCCGGTGCGCGAGAGGCAGGGGATGGTCTTCGTCTGGGTCGCCTCGGACCCGCGCAATCCGGCCGAGCCGGATCAGGAGCCGCCGGTCTTCCCCGGCGTGGTCGGCGGCGATGCCAAACTGGTCGAATGGATGGATTTCGAGGCCCATATCGACCACGCGGTCGTCGGCCTGATGGACCCCGCCCACGGCCCCTATGTGCATCAGCAGTGGTGGTGGCGGTCCGAACATTCGATGCACGAGAAGGCCAAGGCCTTCGAGCCGCGCGAACAGGGCTTCGCCATGGTGCGGCACGCGCCGTCGTCGAACAGCCGGGCCTACAAAATCCTTGGCGGCGCGCCGGCGACCGAGATCACCTTCCGCCTGCCCGGCTACCGCTGGGAACACATCCAGGTGGGGGCGCGGCAGGTGCTGGCCCTGACCTGTCTGACGCCCGTGAGCGAGACAAAGACGCGGATCACCCAGATCTTCTGGTCCGACCACTGGGTGTTCGGGATCGCCAAGCCGTTCCTGCGCATGGGGGTGGTGGCCTTCCTCAGGCAGGACGGCGGCATGGTGAACCTGCAGAACGAGGGCCTGCGCTACGATCCGGCGCTGATCTGGATCGACGACGCCGACAAACAGGCGAAATGGTACCAGCAGCTGAAGCGCGAATGGATCAAAAGCCGGGCAGAGGGTCGGGCGTTCGTGAACCCGGTGAAGCCCGCGACATTACGCTGGAAGAGCTGACGATCTCTGGACGCTATCGCTCGCGCCGCGGGCGCTCGCTGCTTGAGCGCAGGTGCTGGAAAAGCTGAAGGCCGCGACGGGGGTCGCGGCCTTCGAAGCATTCGGTCGGTCGTGTCGCCTTACTGGCGGCTGAGCTGGCCGGCCAGGATCACGTCGACCTGTTTGCCGATCTGCGTCGTCAGCTGCTGGATGGTCCAGCTGTCGTAGGCGGCGCGGCGGTAGTTCGACAACCAGGCGTCGTAGATCATCTCGCCGAGCAGGCGGACGTCGGCATCCTGGCGCAGTTCGCGGTCGGCCACGCCGGTCTGAAGAGCGTCGGTAACGACCGAGACCAGCGGCTTGATGGCTTCGCGCGAGCGCATTTCGGCCGCGACCGGCTGGAACCACGAGCGGGCGACGACGGCCTGGACCAGCGGAAGCTGCTCCAGCGAAGCGTGGTAGCCGGCGGTCAGGGCGGCGAGCAGCCGGCCACGGACGGTGCTCTCGGCGGCGGCGGCGGCCTTCAGCGTCTCGGCCAGCTTGACCATGTCGGTGGACAGGACGGCCTCGAACAGCTCGGCCTTGTCCTGGAAATTGGCGAAGACGGCGCCGGTGGACATGCCGGCGCCCTTGGCGATGTCGCGGATAGTGGCGGGCTCATAGCCGCGCTCGGCGAACAGAAGGCGGGCGGCGTCCAGAACCTTCTGACGCGTGCGGACCTTGGCGGCCTGACGGCGGTTCAGACGGGGGGCGTCCCCCTCGACATCGGTGGAGGGGGAGGCGGAAGCCGGGGCGATATCTCGCATGAAAGGACTACTCACGGAAGCGGCGGCTGACATCCGCCGGTAAAACTGAACGCCGAAGCGAAGGGTCTTTCGGGGCGCGCGCGGCGCGCAAAATCGCCTCAACGGCGAGGACGGGCAGTCATCACGCAACGATGACCAAAATGGGGTAGCCGGATTAACGGAGCCGTTAGCTTGGGGGTTAACGCGGCGGTGGCGTTGTTTCCGTCGCCTGCGGCTCAGCGCCGCAGCGTGGATCGCAGGGCGCGGGCGCGGCGCGGCGCTTCGCCGTCGGGCATCGCCGCCTGGAACACCTTGCGGAATTGATCGCGCCTCTCGTGGATCGAGGCCAGCACCAGACCCATGGGCACGCCCAGATCGACAAGGGTGTTCTCGGCCAGCTGAAGACTGGCCTCGGTGGTTTCCGGCACCGCATCGGTGACGCCGAGGCTGTAGAGGCGCGCCGCATGCTTGTCGTCGCGGGCGCGGGCGATCAGCACGACATCGGGCCGGACGGCCCGCACCGCCTTCACCACCTCGTCCACCTTGGCGGGCGCATCCATGGTCACGACCACCGCCCGGGCCGAGGCGATGCCGCACAGACCCAGCATCTCCGCGCGGGCAGCGTCGCCGTAGAAGACGTTCGAACCCTCGGCGCGGCCCTTGCCGACGGTGGAGGGGTCGGCGTCGATGGCGAGGAACCGCTGCTCGTGGCTCAGCAGGATTTCACCGACCAGCCGGCCGACCCGACCGAAGCCGACGATCAGCACCTGTCCCTCCTCGGCCGCCGGCATCATAGCCTCGGCGGGCAGATCGGGGTGTCTGACCTCGGCCCGGTGGACCAGCCGGGCCGCGATCAGCGCCATCAGCGGAATGGTGAAGATGCTGATGGTCGCGGCCAGCAGGACCTTCCGGGTGAAGTCCGGCGACGCGATGCCCTCGACCAGACCGGCCCCGAGGATGACGAAGGCGAACTCGCCCGCGGGACCCAGCACAAGCGCGGTCTCGATGGCGGTGCGGTTGCTGAGCTTCCATGCCCGGGCGGCGGCGTAGATGAGTCCCGCCTTGAACAGGGTCATCAGGGCGGCGAGGCCAAAGACGGCGACAGGGTCCGCGACCACAGCGTCGACATCCAGCCCGATGCCCACACCGACGAAGAAGACGCCGAGCAACAGACCCTTGAAGGGTTCGATCGAGACCTCGACCTCACGCCGGAACTCTGTTTCCGCCAGCAGCAGGCCGGCGATCAGGGCGCCCAGGCTCATCGACAGGCCCGCGGCCTGGGCGGCGAGACCGGAACCCACCACCACCAGCAGGCTGGCGGCGATGAACATCTCCTGCCCCTGCCCCTTCGCCTTGGCCTTGGCCACCGAGCGGAACATGGGGCGCAGGACCAGCCGGCCCAGGAGGAACAGCAGGGCCAGCCCGATGGCTGCGGGGATGAGAGTGAAAAGGGCCGGGCCCAGCACCGTCGGATCGAACTCGCCCGCAGGCGTCGCCCCGCCCCTGGCCATGGCGGCCAGGACCGTGACGGTGATCAGGATCGGCGCGACGGACAGGTCCTGCGCCAGAAGAATGGCGAAGGTGGACCGACCGGACGTGGTTGAGATGCGGCCGCGCTCGGCCATCACCGGCATGACCACGGCGGTCGAGGACAGGGCCAGACCCATGCCCAGAACCGCGGCCGAGACGAGCGGCTGGCCCATCAGCATGAAGACCGCGCCGAGCCCGACGGTACAGAGCGCCACCTGGGTCAGGCCCAGGCCGAACACCAGCCGGCGCATGGCCTTCAGCCGTTCCCACGACAGCTCGAGCCCGATCATGAACATCAGGAAGGCGACGCCGAGTTCGGACAGGGAACGTATCTGCTCGGCGTCCGAGATCGTCAGCCATGCCAGCCACGGAACGGTGTCGGCCATCCGCGCCAGCCCTTGCGGACCCAGCAGGACGCCAGCCGCAAGAAAGCCCAGAACCGGGCTGATCTTCAGACGATTGAAAAGCGGGACGATGACGCCGGCCGCCGCGAGGAAGACCACCAGATCGCGATACTCGCCGCCGCCGCCGTGAATCGTCATCGCCCCCCCAATGACGCTCAGCCTACAGGCTGAAACGCCGCCCCGCCCGGGTTTCCGTCGCACATGACAAAAAATTCAGGCGACAGCCGGGAACCGCGGCGTAGGGTCCGCGCCGACGCTGTCCACAGAGATGCGAAGTCGAGGGAAATCCCATGAAAAAAATGCTGATCGGCGCCGCGCTCGGCGCCCTGCTTCTGCCCGCCTCGGTGGCGGTTGCCCAGGACCATGAACACGGCTGCATCGACGAGGGCTGCACCATCTACGAACTGTTCCAGACGCCGCAGGAAGGCGCCACGGTGCTGGGGTATCAGGGCACGGAAGCGCCGAAATACGGAACGTGGGGCTTCGACCTCGCCGGTCGCGACACCTCGGTCAATCCGGGCGACAACTTCATGCGCTACGCCAACGGCGCGGCGATGGACGAGATGCAGATCCCGTCGGACCGCACCAGCTACGGCTCGTTCGCCCTGCTGCGCGAACTGTCCGACAACCGCGTCAAGGCGATGATCGAGGGCCTGACCGCCCGCGCTGACCTGACCGCCGGCTCGGACGAGCAGAAGATCGCCGACGCCTACCGCTCGTACATGGACGAGGCCCGCATCGAGGCGCTGGACGCGCAGCCGCTGGCCCCCTACCTGGCCGCCATTCGCGCCGCCAACACCCATGAACTGGCCGCCGTCTACATGGGCGCATCCCAGGCCCGCATCGGCGGTTCGATCTTCGGCACCGGCATCACGACCGACCAGAAGGCGCCGACCCGCTACGTCGTCTCGACCGGCCAGTCGGGCCTCGGCCTGCCCAACCGCGACTATTATCTGGAGCAGCGCTGGGCCGAGAAGAAGGCCCTGTACCAGACCTATATCGCCCGCATGCTGGAGATGGCCGGCTGGGAGAACCCCGCCGCTTCCGCCGAAGCCATCCTGGCCTTCGAGACCCGGATCGCCGAGGCGCACTGGACCGCGGCCGAGAACCGGAACCGCGACGAGACCTATAACGAGTACACCATCGCCCGCCTGGCCGAGGAGGCTCCCGGCTTCCCGTGGCAGGCCTATTACACCGCCGTCGGCGTGGGCGAGGTTCCCCGCCTGATCGTTCGGCAGGACACGGCCATGCCGAAGATCGCCGCCATCTACGCCGAGACCCCAATCGAGGTCATCCAGGCGTGGCAGGCCTTCCAGAGCATCGATGAGGCCGCGCCGCGCCTGTCGCGCCGGTTCGCCGACGCCCAGTGGGAGTTCCGTTCGCGCGACCTGAACGGCCAGCCGATGCAGCGCCCCCGCGACAAGCGCGGCATCAGCTTCGCCGAAGGCATGCTGGGCGAGGCCGTCGGCCGCCAGTATGTGGCCGAATACTTCCCCGCCGAGTCCAAGGCCAAGATGGAAGAGCTGGTCGCCAACCTGCGCAGCGCCCTGGGCAACCGCATCCAGACCTACAGCTGGATGAGCGCCGCCACCCGCGCGGCCGCCGAGGAGAAGCTGAACAAGTTCACCGTCAAGATCGGCTACCCCAACAAGTGGCGTGACTATACGGCCCTGGAAATCCGCCCCGACGATCTGTTCGGCAACGCCGATCGGGCCAGCCTCTTCCAGTGGAACTACCAGCTGAACCGCCTCAACGATCCGGTCGACAAGACCGAATGGGGCATGACGCCCCAGACGGTGAACGCCTATTACAACTCGACCAATAACGAGATCGTCTTCCCGGCCGCCATCCTGCAGCCCCCGTTCTTCGATCCGGACGCGGACCCGGCCGTCAACTACGGCGGCATCGGCGGCGTCATCGGCCACGAGATCGGCCACGGCTTCGACGACCAGGGCTCGAAGTCCGACGGCGACGGCGTGCTGCGCAGCTGGTGGACCCCGGAGGACCGGGCCAATTTCGACGGCCTGACCAAGCGGCTCGGCGAACAGTACGCCCAGTTCGAGCCCATCCCGGGCTTCACCATCAACCCCGGCCTGACGATGGGCGAGAACATCGGCGACGCCGCCGGCAATGCGGTGGGTCTGGAGGCCTATCACCTGTCGCTGAACGGCCGCCCGGCCCCGGTGATCGACGGCACGACGGGCGACCAGCGCTTCTTCTACGGCTGGGCCCAGGTCTGGCAGTCGAAGATGCGCGACGACGCCCTGCGCAACCAGATCGCCACCGACTCGCACAGCCCGGCCGAGTTCCGCGTCATCGGCCCCGTGCGCAACATCGACGCCTGGTACGAGGCGTTCGGCGTCCAGCCGGGGTCTAAATACTACCTCGCCCCGGAAGACCGGGTGCGTATCTGGTAGGGCGCTTCAGACGCTGAACGAACGAGGGGTCGGGGCGATAGCTCCGGCCCCTTTTCCGTTCCTTGCAGCGGTTGGTTCCCACTGCCGTGCACCCGGCGAATGCCGGGGTCCAGATGGCGAGCGCGCTCAAGCAGCGAGCCGCCGCGCGGCAAGCGATAGCGCCAAACCCAGGACGCAAAAAAGCCCGCCGCGGGGGATACATCGCGGCGGGCTTCTTTTCGCTCTTTGACGAGCGGACGTTTCCTCCCCGAAACGCCTCCGAGCCGCTGCTGCGTCGAAACGCTGCGCTTCTCGAGTGCGTCAGAATGACGACATTTCAAGCTTCAAGTCAATGAACACCCTACGGAACCCACGGGAATTCCCGAGTTATCGCCGTTAACTCACGAACCTGTGTGTGCGCCTTCTACGATGGCGCGCACGGTAGCGATCAGATCGCCGCGCGGGACCACGCGCTGGCCCGGCCGTTCGGACTTCCAGACCTCATTGTCGGTGACGCCGGCGGCCAGGGCGCGGCCCGCGTCAAGGTCCTTGACCGTCACCTGTCCGGCCGCGATCTCGTCCCCGCCAAGGATGACGGCGGCGGGGGCGCCGCGCCGGTCGGCGTATTTCATCTGCGCCTTCATGCCGGCCCGTCCGAGGTAGAGTTCGGCGGCAATCCCGGCGTTGCGCAGCTCGGACACGGCGTCGAGATAGTGCTGCATGTCGGCGTCGGAGAAGACGATGACGACGACCGGGCCGCGCACGCCGTCCGCCGCGCCCCTGCCCGCCGCCTTGAGCGCCGAGGCCAGGCGCGAGACGCCGAACGAGAAGCCGGTGGCCGGCAGCCGCTCCCCGGTGAAGCGGGCGACCAGATCGTCATAGCGGCCGCCCCCGCCGATCGAGCCGAAGCGCACGGCCCGGCCCTTTTCGTCTGTGGTGTCCAGCAGCAGTTCGGCCTCGAACACGGCGCCGGTATAGTATTCCAGCCCGCGCACGATGGTCGGGTCGAAGCGCACGGCCTCCTGATCGACCTTCATGGCGTTCAGGGCCGCATCAATGGCGGCCAGTTCATTCAGGGCGCTCTCGCCGATCTCGCCCAGCCCGCCGACCTTCGCCACCGCGTCCAGCGTCTGCGCCCGCGTCAGGCCCTCGGTCCCGACCGAGGCGAGGAAGCCCTCGATGGTCGCGATCACGCCCGACGGCAGCTTCGCCCCCCTGGTGTAGTCGCCCGACTCGTCCAGCCGGCCCTCGCCCAGCAGGGCGGCGACGCCCTCCCAGCCCAGCCGGTCGAACTTGTCGATGGCGCGCAGGGCGGTCAGCTTCTGGCTGGCGTCCTCTATCCCGCCCGCGGCGAACAGGCCGTCGAACAGCTTGCGGTTCGAGACGCGGACGACGGCCTGACCGGCGTCGAGCCCGGCGGCGCGCAGGCCCTCGCAGGCCATGGCGATGATTTCGGCGTCGGCCTCGGGACGGTCCGACCCGACGGTGTCGGCGTCGCACTGGACGAACTCGCGGAAGCGGCCGGGACCGGGCTTCTCGTTGCGCCAGACGGGGCCGAAGGCGTAGCGGCGGAACGGCTTGGGCAGGGTCTCCCACCCTTGCGCCGCGAACCGGGCCAGCGGCGCGGTCAGGTCGTAGCGCAGGGCCATCCACTGTTCGTCGTCGTCCTGCAGGGCGAATACGCCCTCGTTCGGACGGTCGGCGTCGGGCAGGAATTTGCCCAGGGCGTCGGCGTATTCGAAGGCGCCCGTCTCCAGCGGCTCGAAGCCCCAGCGCTCATAGACCTCGGACACGCGCGCCACCAGGCGGCGCTCGGCGGTCAGGTCCGCGCCTCGGCGGTCGGCGAACCCGCGCGGATTGCGGGCTTCGGGGCGGATCGGCGTGTCGGTGCTCATGCCGCGCCGCTTAAGCCATCACCCGCCCCCCGGCAACGCTCAGAGGGCGACCGAGGCCGCGGCGGGTTTGCGGATCGGCACCAGCCGTCCGTAGGTCAGGCAGCGCCACACCCACTCCAGCGGCCCCATGCTGAACACCGCCAGCCACAGCGGCGACCAGATCAGCTGCGCGATCCAGACGGCGATGACGACCGTCCACATCTCGGCCGGGCTGTGCGCGCCGAACCACATCGGGCCAAAGGGCGCATAGTAGAGGGTGACCATAATCAGGGTCTGGGTCAGGTAGTTGGTGAAAGCCATCCGCCCGACCGGGGCGAAGATCGCAGTCAGCACCCGCAGTCCGAACCGGTTTATAAGAATCAGGACGCTGGCGTAGAACAGGGTGATCAGGAAGGCCATGCCGGCGGCGCCGGCGGCCAGGCCGTTGGTCGGGTCGGTCCCTTCGGGCGCCATCGCCTCCTGCCAGCCGAACCAGGCGAAGGCCGCCAGATTGGCGCCGCCGACGGCGATCACCAGCAGATAGGTCCACAGCGGCGACCGGCCCGAGAAATACCCCGACTTGAACAGGCCCAGCCCGAGCAGCATCAGCGGCACGGTGACCGGGATCAGGAACGGGCTGGCCATCAGCTGGAAGGTCGCCCAGGTTTGCAGGTTCTGGAGCAGGGCGGAGGGCCAGTCGGCGCGATAGAGATCGATCGCGGCCTGAATGGCCGCGGGGTCCGCCGCCGGCATCCCGGCCTCCATCTGCGCCGCGAACTCGGCGGGCATATTCGCCATGCCCCAGTAGCCCGCGGTCGCCACAAGGCCCCACAGCAGGGTGATCGACCCGCCAACCCACAGCAGCCGGCGCGCGCTCCACGAGCGCATCAGCATGACCAGCAGGCCGCAGTAGGCGTAGTGGAACAGGATGTCGCCGTACCAGAACAGCGCCCCGTGGATCAGGCCGATCAGCCCCAGCCACAGCAGGCGGCGGCGCAGCAGTTTTCCGCGCTCTTCGTCAGACCGCTCGCCGCCGACCAGGAAGACCGACACGCCGAACAGCATGGTGAAGAGGGTCCGCATCTTGTCGGAGAAGAAGACATCGGTGACCCACATGCCGATGTGGTCGGCCTGGCTGAGCACGCCCGGAGGCGGCGCCTCGGACATGGTCAGCTGGTACGGCCAGGCGAAGGAGATGGCGTTGACGGCCAGAATGCCGAGGATGGCCCAGCCGCGCAGCACATCCAGATTGTAGATGCGGTCCTTCGGCCGGACGGGCTCGAGCGCAGGCGCGGCCCGCGGCGCGGATTCGATGTCGATTGCAGCCATGATTTTCCCCCGTCCCGGCGAGGATCACAGTGGCGGAAGCGGCGATATCTGGAAACTGAATTCGCCGTAACCGGCGCGGCCGTCAGCCCGGCTCGCGGTCGCGCATGACGCCCAGACGGTCGCGGACTTCCGGCTGGGGCATGAAGGCGATGAAGGCCGCGCACAGGCCGGCCCACAGGGCGTAGCTGACGCCCAGCAGCACCGCGATCGGCAGGCCGCCGACGCCGTAGATCAGAAGCGTGGTCTCGGTCGCGCCCGCGGCCTGGGCGACGCCGCCGGCCTCGAACCAGCCGACGATCGATACGATCAGGGCCAGCGAGCCCTGAAGTCCCGCCGCCAGCAGGCCGCCGTAGAACATGAAGCGCCAGACCACGCCCAGCCGGGTCGAGGGACGGCCGGTCCTGTCGCGCTCGCGCGCCAGCAGCCACAGGCCGCCGGGCACGGCCGCGATGCCTATGACCAGCACCACCAGCCTCCAGTCCATCTCGAGGCTTGGCAGCCAGTTCCGGGGCGGCCAGACGATCAGGGTGATGACCAGCGGCGGCCACAGGGCGCCGGCTGCGGCGGCCAGGATGATGCGCTGCGGGTCGCGCCGCCAGGAGACGCGCTGCTGACCCGGGAAGTCTTCCGGCTTTTCCAGCGTCGGGATCATCGGGTCGGTGCCGGTTCCGGGCCGGAATAGTCGTAGAAGCCGCGCCCGGACTTGCGGCCCAGCCAGCCGGCCTCGACGTATTTCACCAGCAGCGGACAGGGCCGGTATTTGCTGTCGGCCAGACCGTCATAGAGCACGTTCATGATGGCCAGGACGACGTCCAGCCCCATGAAGTCCGCCAGCTCCAGCGGGCCCATCGGATGGTTGGCGCCCAGTTTCAGCGCCTTGTCGATCGAGGCGACGTTGCCGACGCCCTCATACAACACATAGACCGCCTCGTTGATCATCGGCACCAGGATGCGGTTGACGATGAAGGCCGGGAAGTCCTCGGAATTGGTCGTCGTCTTGCCCAGCGATTCCGCGAAGGCGACGGCGGCGTCATAGGTCTGGGCCGAGGTGGCGATGCCCCGGATGATCTCGACCAGTTTCATCACCGGCGCCGGCTTCATGAAATGCAGGCCAATGAAGCGCTCGGGCCGGTCCGTGGCCGAGGCCAGCCGGGTGATCGAGATCGACGAGGTGTTCGACGCCAGCAGGGTGTCGGCCCCCAGATGCGGCGTCAGGTCGGCGAGGATGGATTTCTTGACCGCCTCGTCCTCGATCGCGGCCTCGATGACCAGATCGGCCTTGGCGGCGGCGGCGAGATTCGGGGCGGCGGAAATACGCGACAGGGCGGCGTCGGCGGCGGGCTGATCGATCAGGCCGCGCGCCACCTGCCGGGCCAGGCTGGCGGCGATGGCGCCCTGCGCCTGCGGCACGCGGTCGCCCGCGGCGTCGTACAGCAGCACCTGATAGCCGCCCGCGGCCACCGCCTGGGCGATGCCTGCGCCCATCTGGCCTGCGCCGACGATGGCGACGGAACGGATCGTGGTCATGAAGTCCGGTTGGCTGGCAGGCGCGGGGCCCGGTCGGAGCGGCACCTTAGGACCCTCGCCGGACGGCGCAAGGCCGGAAGCGAGGGTCGGTGAGGAACGGGCGAAAGCGTGTCGCGGCGGTCGCGTCTACCCCAGCATCTGGATCAGGATCGGCGCGGTCAGCCGGTTGAACAGGATCTTGAGGAAATTGATCAGCAGCAGGACCACGATCGGCGAGATGTCGATCCCGCCCAGCGGCGGAATGATCCGGCGGAACGGCGCCAGGATCGGCGTCGTGATCCGGTCGAGGAAGTCGGCCAGCTGGGCGACGAACCGGTTGCGGCGGTTGATCACGTCGAAGGCGAACAGCCAGCTGAAGATGGCCGACAGGATGATCGCCCAGGTCATGAGCGACAGGATCGTATTGACCAGCCAGACGATGGCGTAACCCATGAAGGGACTCCGGAAACCGATTGAACCCCGCTTCTAGCGTGACCTCGCCCCACGTCCAACGATTACGGCGCACGGAAGACCGGGGGCGCAACCCCGTTGACACTCCGGCCCCGCCCCTCGTATGTCGCCGGCTCGCCTGCGCCCCACTGTCCAGTGGTGCAAGGGGGGCCGTAGCTCAGTTGGTAGAGCGCGTCGTTCGCAATGACGAGGTCAGGGGTTCGACTCCCCTCGGCTCCACCAGGCGCCTTTCAAGCGCCCCTGGCCCGGCGATATCCACGAAAGTACCAAACGATCCGCCAGCGCTCCGGGCTGTCGGAAAAGAACCGGCCCCGCCGGGGCGGGACCGGTCAGTTGCATCGGGACCCGGGAAGGGGAACGGGTCGCCGGCAGTGCGAAGGACGGCTCCCTGCCGCTGGAATGTCGCGGTGACCGGGCTGGAAGCAGGGTCGAAGGGGCGGAATTCGTCCGGCGCGTCCGCAATGTGTCCGCCCGCGACGCGGCCGGGTATCGGGCCCCGACTCTATGCTGTCATCGCAGACGCCTGGAAAATCCTCGGGGTTTGACCTGATCCACGGGGGCCCGCAGACGGGCGCCGCGCTCTAGGCCCGGATCAGGTTGTGCTTGATCGCGAAGCGCACGAACTCTGCGGCCCGGCGCACGCCGGCCTTGCGCATGGCCGCGGCGCGATGGCTTTCGACGGTCTTGATGCTGATGCCCAGCTTGCGGGCGATCTGCTTGCTGCTGCATCCCTCGGCGATCAGCTGCGCGACCTCGAGTTCGCGCAGGGTGAAGGTTTCCAGCCGCGACCGGGTCCGTTCGTGGACCGTCGCGTCCAGCAGCATCTCGGCGATGACCGGAGAGAAATACGGGCGGTGAACCGCCAGCGATCCGATCGCGGCCACCAGCTGGGCTTCGCCCTCGGTCTTCAGAAGATAGCCGCGGGCGCCGGCCGCCAGCCCCCCCCCGCGACGGTCTCGTCGTCGTCGTGCATGGTGAAGAGCAGGACTTCGGTGGCCGGAAGCAGTTGCCGGATCTGGCGGGTGACGGCCATGCCGTTGAGGCCGGGCATCGAGACATCCAGCACCACGACGTTCGGCTGCTGCGCCTGCGCCAGGGCCAGAACCTCGGAGCCTTCGCTCGCCTCGCCGCAGACCTCCCAGCCGGGCTGGTTCGTCACAACGTCTCGCACGCCTCGACGCACAATCTCATGATCGTCCGCGATCAGGACGCGCAGCATTCCAACCCTCCCCGGTATTGGTGATCAAGATACGGGAAAGTCACTACCTAGTATATAGGTTGAACTACTGGTATGAACTTCCTCAGGTTGACGCGCGACTCAGACCTTCGATCGGCACGGTAACGTACACCTTCAGCTTATTGCCTCCCCAGAAACCGGAATTTCTGTCGCCGAGTCTCAATATGGGCCACATTTGGACATGATGCCGGCGAGCGATCCGGGTCGTTACGTCGAACTGGCCGACGGAGACTGGATCCTCGGCCTTGGCGCCCCATTGGCCATCATCATTGATGAAGGCGACGGACCTCGCTTCAACCAGATCAGCGCCGGTTTCCTTCACGCCATGGGATGGACCCGGGCCCAGGCCGCCGGACGGGTGCTGGAGCAGTTGCTCCCGCCGGATGCCTCGCTGGTCCTGAGCCATGCCTTCCGCCGCGCCCTCGAAGGAAGGGGACCCGTCGAGACGACCGCGCCGATCCGCCGTTCGCACTACCAGACCTCGCCGACCTCCTTCAGGCTCCAGTCCATGCCGGACGGCGCGGTGATCGAAATACTCCCCCCGGCCGAACATCGCGACGGCGCCGTAGGCTGGCGACGGGTCCTCTTCCAGCACCTCAACGTCATGGGATCGGGGGCGGCGGCCATCTATGACCGCTCGCCGACCGTCGCGGCGGATGTTGCGGTCCTGCTGGGATACCCGGAGGGCGGGTCGCCCGCCGAGGCCGACCTGATCCATCCGCAGGACGCCCCGCGCCTCGACGCGCACCGGCGCCGGCTGGCCGCGGCCGACGAAGGCTATATCGCCCGTGTGACGACGCGGATGCGCCACGCGGACGGGGACTGGCGCTGGATCGAGATTCGCGAGGAGGTGCTGAACCGGACGCTCGACGGAGCCACGGGTCAGGTCCTCGGCTTCGCCATCGACGTCAGCGAACACTACGCCCTGCTGGAGGTCGCGCACCAGCAGTCGCTGGCGGTCATGCATGCCGAGACCGAGGAGCGACGGCGGATCGCCCGCGAACTGCATGACACGATGGCCCAGTATCTGGTGGTCATCGACCTCGCCCTGTCGCGTCTGGAGCGGACCGCGGCGGCCCCGCTTCCGGACGAGCCCGTCGGGGATATCCGGGAGGCGCTGAAAGCCGCCCACGAGGAAGTGCGCAGTTTCTCCTGGCTGCTTCATCCGCCCGACATCGAACGACTGGGCCTGACCCGGGCGATTGAGAAATTCAGCGCGGGTTTCGGCGCCCGCACCGGCCTGACCGTCGTGACCGAGACCGGCGAGCTACCGGCGCTGTCCTCGGCGTCCGAACTGACGCTGTTCCGGATCACCCAGGAAGCCCTGATGAACGTCCATCGGCACGCCCGGGCGACCGAGGTCCACATCCTGCTGAAGCCGTCGTCCGGCGTCGCCGTCAGTCTGGACGTGATCGACAACGGGATCGGTCTGGCCGGCGCCAACCTGGACCCGGGCTCCGGCGAAGGCGTCGGGGTCGGTCTGGCAGGCATGAAGGCGCGGCTCGAACGCCTGTCCGGAACCATGGCCGTCATGCCAGGCAAGCCGGGCTTCCACCTTCGGGTTTCGCTGCCGGTCCAGGGCGTTCCGAAGGCCGGGCCGAAGACCGCACCGAAAGCGCAGCGACGGCGGCGGGCGCGTGACGGGCAGGATGCAACCCCTTCTGCCGACGGTCAGTGATCGCAGGCAGCCCGACCCATCCGGCTTGCCGCCAAAGCTGGCCAGCCAGCCGCCACGCTCGTATAGGCGTGCGCCGCTTCCCGAGCGGTCAGGCCGAAAGAGACTCCATGCGCGCGGATGATCGCGATCACACGGCGGAAGCAGGCGCGATCCGCGTCGCAGCCCTGTACAGGTTCGCGGCCATCGCCGACTGCGAGGCCGTGCGCGAGCGGCTGGAAAGCCTGTGCCGGCCCGAGGTGCGCGGCACGCTGCTGGTCGCCCATGAGGGTCTGAACGGGACCATCGCGGGACCGGCGGAGGCGGTCGAACGGGTGCTGTCCGGCATCCGCGCCCTGCCCGGCTTTGCGGATCTGGACGTGAAATACGCGACGGCGGCGAAGATGCCGTTCCATCGTCTGAAGGTGCGGATCAAGGCCGAGATCGTCACCATGGGCCAGCCCGATCTGGACCCCTCCGACGCCGGAACCTATGTCGCCCCCGCCGACTGGAACGCCCTGATCGCCGATCCCGGAACGGTCGTGATCGACACCCGCAACGACTATGAGGCCGCGGTCGGCGCCTTCGAGGGCGCGATCCAGCCAAACACCCGCGGCTTCCGCGACTTTCCCGACTGGTTCCGCACCGAGGGCCGCGCCCTGCTGGACCGGCCGAACCCGCCGAAGGTCGCCATGTACTGCACCGGCGGCATCCGCTGCGAGAAGGCCACCGCCTTCCTCAAGTCGGAGGGGGTGCAGGACGTCTTCCATCTGGAGGGCGGCATCCTGCGCTATCTGGAGACAACGCCCGAGGCCGAAAGTCTGTGGCGGGGCGAGTGTTTCGTCTTCGACGAGCGCGTCGCCGTCGGCTACGGACTGGCGCCGGGCAGCCACAGCCTGTGCCGGGGCTGCCGGATGCCCGTCAGCGAGGAAGGGCGCAGGTCGCCGCGCTATGTCGAGGGCGTGGCCTGCGACCGCTGCGCGGACAGCCGCACGGAGGCCGACCGGGCGCGCTATCTGGAGCGGGCGAAACAGGTGGAGATCGCCGACCGGCGAGGGGTCGCCCACATCGGGGCAGTTCAGACGCCGCCGGAAGACTGACCTACTGGTCCTCGTCGAATTTGCGTTCGACCAGATCCGAGAGAGCCGCCACCGCGGCCTCGGCTTCGGGGCCCTCGCCCTTGATCTCGATGCCGCAGCCGTTTCCGGCGCCCAGCATGAGCAGGCCCATGATCGACAGGGCGTTCACCGTCACCCCGTCGCGGGTGACGTGGATTTCGGCGTCGAAGCCGGAGGCCAGCTTGACGAATTTGGCCGAGGCGCGGGCGTGCAGGCCGCGGGTGTTGCAGATGTTCGCCGTGGCCGTGATTGTCATTTCTCGCCCTGCAGCACCCAGCTGGCGACGGAGATGTATTTGCGGCCCGCGTCCTGGGCGTGAGCGACGCAGGATTCCAGTGGTTCGCGGCCCCGCACGCTGGCCAGCTTGATCAGCATCGGCAGGTTCAGCCCGGCGATGACCTCGGCATGGGTCTCCTCCATCACCGAAATGGCGAGGTTGGAGGGCGTGCCGCCGAACATGTCAGTCAACAAAATGACGCCGTCGCCGTCGTTCACCGCATTGGCGGCGTCGACGATGTCGCGCCGGCGGCGTTCCATGTCGTCCTCGGGGCCGATACAGATAGCCGCGACCCCGCGCTGGGGGCCCACGACGTGCTCCATGGCCGCCAGGAATTCAGAGGCCAGTCCCCCGTGGGTGACGATCACCAGCCCGATCATGACGGTTTAACCAAAGCTCACGCCCCGCGTCCGACAGCCCTTGAGCTTGCCGCAAGCCGGGCGGAATAGCCCAAGTCCGCGCCGGGTTAAAGCGGGCTGGTCAGCAGTGTGACCTTTTCGACCGCCGAGGGTTCGAATCCGCACAGCCGGACCAGGGGCACCGGAACCCCGGCGATGATGGTGTTTTCGGCCTCGGGCAGGCGTTCGACCGGATCGGTCGACAGCTCGACCGCCAGCACCAGCCGGACCAGATCCAGCGCGCAGGCCGGGACGACGCCCACACCCCGCGCCTCGATGCGGCCCGCGATCGTTGGCGGGCATGTGGCGTAAAGCGCGCCGCCCGAGACGAAGACATGGGCGTAGTCGTCCGCCACCAGCCGCCAGCCCTGACCGATCAGGCGCAGGGCCAGATCGCTCTTGCCCGCGCCGGATGGACCGGTGATCAGGACGCCGCGCCAGCCGGAGGCGGGCGTCCAGCGCGCCGCGACGGTGCCGTGCAGGGGCTGGTCGCTCATCCGCGGCGGCCGACAAAGGTCAGCGGCAGGGCGACCTCGAAACGGGCGCCGAGGACCGCGCCGTCTTCGCCGGTCCGGTTTTCCGCGCGGATGGCGCCGCCGTGAGCCTCGACGATCTGGCGGGCGATTGACAGGCCGAGGCCGGAGTTGGCTCCGAACGCCGTGCCTTTGGGCCGGGAGGTGTAGAACCGCTGGAAGACCGTCTCGAGGTTCTCGGAAGGAATGCCGGGGCCGTCGTCCTCGATCCGCACCTTGGCGGGGAGGTCGGCGTCGGCCGCCTCGCGGGACAGCGTCACCCGCACCTCGCCGCCGGCCGGGCTGAACGAGCGGGCGTTGTCGATCAGGTTGCGGAACACCTGTCCCAGCGGCCCGTCGCGGCCGACAATGAGGATGTGATCGCCGGTCGGCGCGTTGAAGACTATGCGGGGCTCGCCGGGTTTCCGCCCGGCCTCATAGACCCCGACGATCTCGGTCAGCAGGGTGGTCAGGTCAAGCGTCCGCGGCCGGTCGCGGGCCAGTTCGGCGTCGAGCCGGGAGGCGTTGGAGATGTCGGTAATCAGCCGGTCCAGCCGGCGGACATCCTGCTGCAGCAGGGCGGTCAGTTTCTCGCGCTGGGCCTCGGTCTTGACCAGCGGAAGGGTCTCCAGCGCGGAGCGGATCGAGGTCAGCGGATTCTTGATCTCGTGCGAGACGTCGGCGGCGAAGCGTTCGATGGCGTCCATCCGGTCGGACAGGGTCTCGGTCATTGTCTCCAGCGAACGGGCCAGATCGCCGATCTCGTCCTTGCGGCCCTCAAGATCCGGCAGGGAGATGGCGCGGGCGCGCTGAAGCCGGACCTCGTCCGCCGCGGCCGACAGCCGCATCACCGGCCGGGCCACGAACAGATGCATCAGCAGCGAGCCCAGCAGGTTCACGAACAGGGCCACGAGGGCGAACGGCATCAGGGCGCGGCGCTGGGCGGCCAAGGTCTCGTCGACGTCGCCGGCCTCGAGGGTCAGAACGCCCAGAACCTGCTGGACGTGGCGCACGGGAATAGAGACGGAGACGACCCGGACGCCGCTTTCGGAGCGACGCTGGGTGGCCTGCACCTGACCATCCAGAGCCGCCTCGACCTCGGCGGCAAGGGCGGCTCGGGCCCGCTCGACGGCGGCCTCGTCGCGCTCTTCCTGGCCGGTATCGGCCTTGACCGGCGGCGTCCCGGCGGGCCGGGCGGGCGGCAGCGCCGATCCCGGGATAATCTCGGTCACCGCATAGCTGTCAGCCACCAGCAGGCCGTCGAGGTCGAACAGCCGCGCCCGCTGGCCGGCGGGAATGAAATTATCCCGCAGCAGCAGGGGCGCCTTCTCGACGTTGAACTGCGGATTGGGCTCGCCGACCGTGTATTCCTTGTCGGCCAGCACATTGGCCAGCAGCTCGGCCTGGGCCTGCAACGTCTCCTGCCGCGCCTCGATCAGGCCGCGCTGCCACTCGTTCAGCAACAGCGCCCCGACGAACAGGATCAGCAGGCTGAGCAGGTTCAGGGCCAGGATCAGGCCGCCGAGCCGCGACCCCCCGAAGCGTTTCAGCGGGCGGCGCGGTTCGTCGTCTCCCGGCGGGAGCGGATCAGCTTTCGCGATAGCGGTATCCAACGCCATACAGGGTCTCGATGGCGTCGAACTCGGGGTCGACAACCCGGAACTTCTTCCGCATCCGCTTGACGTGGCTGTCGATGGTGCGGTCGTCGACATAGACCTGGTCGTCGTAGGCGGCGTCCATCAGGTTGTCGCGGCTCTTCACGAAGCCGGGCCGCTGGGCCAGCGCCTGCAGCAGCAGGAATTCGGTGACCGTCAGCTTGACCGGCTTGCCTTCCCAGGTGCTCTCGTGGCGGGCCGGGTCCATCGACAGCTTGCCGCGCTTGATGGCCTTGGACGCGTTCTCGCCCGCCGGTTCCGGCTCACCGCCGTCGGCGCCGGTGCGGCGCAGCAGCGCCTTGACCCGCTCGATCAGCAGCCGCTGGCTGAAGGGTTTGTGGATATAGTCGTCGGCGCCCAGGTTGAAGCCGAGAATTTCGTCGATCTCCTCGTCACGCGAGGTCAGCATGATGACCGGGATCTGCGAGGTCTGGCGCAGGCGGCGCAGCACCTCCATCCCGTCCATGCGGGGCATCTTCACGTCGAGGATGGCCAGATCCGGCGGACTGGCCTCCAGCGCCTCAAGCCCGGCGGCCCCGTCGTGATAGGCCGTGATCTTGTGGCCGTGGCTTTCCAGCGCCAGCGAGACGGAGGCGACGATGTTCTCGTCGTCGTCGACCAGGGTGATATTGGCCAAAGGCGGTCTCCTTGCAGGCTCTTCGTTCGTCGTTCGCAGTGTCAACGCACGGCAAGCGTTACCGTTCTAATCCATCATTGTCGGGGGCCGGTCGACCGAAATCCCCGGCGGCAAGGCCTCAAGATGGGGCCCGCCGCCACAATTGACAACGAAACCCCGCCTTAAAGCCTTCGCGCCATCATGGACGGGAATAGTTAGAGCGTTTTGATGGCCGGCTCCGTCCACTACGAAGTTTACATACGAAAGACCGCCCCTGCGCCCTGGGCCCTCCAGATGGCGACGGAGGACCGCACCGTAGCGGTCCAGACAGCCGAGGACATGCTGGCCGACCACCGCGCGGCGGCCGTGCGGGTCACGAAGGAGACGCTCGATCCCGACACCATGGAGTTCGCCAGCTCGACGGTCCTGACCCGCGGCGCGCCCGAGGTGAAGCGGAAACGGGTCGTCCCCGAGGAGGAGAGCGGCCCCCGCTGCAACGGGCCGCACGACCTCTATACGCCGCAGGCGCGCGAGACGATCGGTCAGGTGCTGGAGGACTGGCTGATCCGGCAGGGCGTGACGGCCTTCGAACTGCTGCACCGGCCCGATCTGGCGGAAAAGCTGGAAGCCTCGGGCATGGAGCTGCAGCACGCCGTCCAGAAGGTGGCCGTGCCGGAAAGCCAGGCGGTGGGTCAGCCGGTTCACGATCTGGTCCGTCATTATCAGAAGCTGGCCGCCAAGGCCGTCGAGCGGGTCATCGCCGCCGGTCGCCGGGGCCAATTCCCCAACCTCTCGGACCATTCCATCGCCGATCTGGCGCACAGGCTGGAGGGCCAGCCCGAACGCGCCTTCATCATGGGGGGCGTGGTGTCGTGCGCCCTGACCGGGCTGCGCGGCGGCCGGGTGCGGCTGGACCGGCTGATGGATCTGGCCGAGCGCGCGCCGATCGACGGCCACCCCCGGGCCATGGTGCTGGTGCCTATCGAACAGATCCTGTGCGAGATGCTGGCCGCCCGCACCAATCTGGCGGACATCCTGGGACCGGCGCTCGATCAGGGCGCCTCGCTGGCCGCCGTGGTGAGGATGGTCGCACCCAACGAGATCGCCGCCCTGATCCGCACGGACCCGCGGATGGCCCTGCAGATGCCGAATGTGGACGGCCCCGCCGCCCGGCTGGGCGCGCGGATCGAAGCGGGCGAGTTTCCCCTGCTCGCCGCGGCCCTCGCGCGGATGGTGCTGCGCGAGCTGATGAGCCCCCGGCGCCTGCGTCCCAACGACGCCGCCGGCGAGATCGACATCCTGCGCACCCTGGCCATGGCGCTGACCGTGACCGCCGGCCGCCTGCTGACGCTGGAAGAGGTCCAGAACGCGTTCAACGAGCGGTCCAAGGCCATCGTCACCGCCGATTTCGTCGGCGCCTACGCCAGGACCTGCACCACCGTGCTGTGCGAGGCCGAGGCCCTGACCCGGCTGTGCGAAAACGTCACCGGCACAGCCAACAAGCGTTCGGCGGCCCGCTGGCTGTCGGCCTGCGTCGGTTCGCTGCGCTTCGAAACCGAGATGCGCGCCAACGCCGTAGGCCAGACCGCGGCGCAGAAGCTGGGGGTTCTCGCCAGCCTGCAGCGCGCCGTGCACACCTGCGGCCTGAACGACCGCGACGACGCCGAGATTTCGGCCGCCATCGGCACGGTAGGCGGGGCAGTCGAGAGAGAGGCGAAGATCGTGGCGATGGTGGCGCGCTCGCCCGCTCCCCTGCCGAACAAGCTGTCCGCCTTGCTGCGCATGGCCGCCGGCGAAACTGCGCCAATGGGTCCGGCGGCGGACCGGGCCAAGGCCGAGGCGGTCAAGCTGTTCCGCGCGCCCCAGTCCCGCGCGACCCTGTCGGCTACGCCCGAAGCCCTCGCGCCCCTGAAGGGGCTCATGAGGGCGGCAGGCCTCGCCGCCTAGAGGATAAACCGGCTCAGGTCCGCGTCGCGGGACAGGTCGCCGACCAGTTCGCGCACCCTCGGTCCGTCGAAGGCCACCGTCTGGCCGGTCAGGTCCGAGGCCTTGAAGCTGGTCTCCTCCAGCACCCGTTCGATCACCGTCACCAACCGCCGGGCGCCGATGTTCTCGACCGCGCCATTGGCCGCCACCGCCGCATCGGCCATGGCCTCGACCGCCTCCGGGGTGAAGGTCAGGGTGACGTTCTCGGTGGCCAGCAGGGCCTGATTCTGGCGGATCAGATTGGCCTCGGGCTCGGTCAGGATTCGCACGAAGTCATCGCGGGTCAGAGCCTTCAGCTCGACCCGGATCGGCAGCCGGCCCTGCAGCTCGGGCAGCAGGTCCGACGGCTTGGCGACGTGGAAGGCCCCCGAGGCGATGAACAGCACATGGTCGGACTTCACCGGCCCGTATTTGGTCGAGACGGTGGTGCCCTCGATCAGGGGCAGCAGGTCGCGCTGGACGCCCTCGCGCGACACGTCGCCGCCCGAGCGGTCGGAACGGCCGGCCACCTTGTCGATTTCGTCGATGAAGACGATGCCCTCGTTCTCGGCCAGCTGCATGGCCTCGGTGGTCAGGCTCTCCTGATCCAGCAGCTTGTCGCTTTCCTCCGTGACCAGCGGCGCCACGGCGTCGCGCACGGTGAGCTTGGCAGTCTTGGTCCGGCCCCCGCCCAGCTTGCCCAGCATCTCCGACAGATTGATCATGCCGACATTGCCGCCGCCGGGAATGTCCAGCCCCTGCATCGGCGAACTGGTGTCGGCCAGGGTGATCTCGATCTCCTTGTCGTCCATCTCCCCGGCGCGCAGCTTCTTGCGGAAGCTTTCGCGCGTGGCCGGCTGGGAGCCGGGGCCGACGAGAGCGTCGAGAATGCGTTCCTCGGCCTGGCCCTCCGCCTTCGCCTTCACCCCGGCGCGGCGCTTGTCGCGGACCATGACCAAGGCGGCCTCGACCAGGTCGCGCATGATCTGGTCGACGTCGCGGCCGACATAGCCGACCTCGGTGAATTTCGTCGCCTCGACCTTGAGGAAGGGCGAGCCGGCCAGCCGGGCCAGACGCCGCGCGATCTCGGTCTTGCCGACGCCGGTGGGGCCGATCATCAGAATGTTTTTTGGCGTCACCTCGTCGCGCAGGTCGTCGGGCACGCGCTTGCGCCGCCATCGGTTGCGCAGGGCCACGGCGACGGCGCGCTTGGCGTCGTGCTGGCCGACGATGAAACGGTCGAGTTCGGAGACGATTTCGCGGGGAGAGAGGTCGGTCATGGATCGCAGATAGGGCGGCTCAGCCGCCGGCGGGAGGGGGTGGGGCGACGGGGCCCGGTATCAGCTGGGCCATGATCAGCTTCCAGCCCTCGGGCCGCTTCTGCCACAGCCGCATGTAGTGGCCGGTGCGCGACTGTCCGTCGCGGGTCCATGCCGCCGGTCCGTAGGTCCAGACCATGTCGCCGGCATACGAGGCGCCGCCGCCCTCGGTGGCGCCGAACTCGAACCGGGCAGGCCAGCCGTCCAGCGTTGTGGCGAAGGCCTCCGGGTTTTCAGCCGGGGGCAGGGGGGCGACGTACAGGCGGCCGTCCGGCGCCAGCACCGACAGATGGGCGGCCTTCTGGTCCATGGCCGCGGCCATGGACAGCCCGGCCTCGGCCTCGCGCACCTCGGCCATAGCTGCTGCGGGCGAGGCTGAGCCGACGGTCGCGACCGGCAGAAGCCGGGGCTCGCTGTCGCGGCCGGGCTGTCCCGCCGGGCTGGCGTTCGAGCTGCCATCATAAACCCAGCGCCACTGGCCGTCGGCCTGCCACTTCCAGACCGTGAAATAGTGGCCGTAGCCCTCCTGATCCCGCGCGGCGGGGCCGGTGGTGAAGCCCATCTCCCCGGAGCGGGCCACGCCGGCGAAGGTCGGATGCCACTCGATCAGCGGCTCGCCCGGCTGACGGACCAAAGGGGCGCCCTCGAAGATTTTCGCCAGCGTCCGGGCCTGACCGCCATTGATCAGAACGGCGTCGGGCAGGCCCCATTTCTGGAAGCTGCCGGCCAGACCCATGGCGGGGAAGTCCGCCGCGAAGGCCCGCTCGGCCGCCACGATCGGCGCCGCATCGGGCGTCCGGGCGAGGGCGGGCGAGGCGGTCAGCAGGGTCGCGGCGAAGACGAAAGCGCGCATGGGAATCCTCCGCCCGCCATGGAGCGTCAGAAGCCGCCGCCTGTCCCGTTAAATCGCGGACAGATCAGTCCAGCGTCTCAACCGTCAGATTGCCGTTGGTGTAGACGCAGATGTCCGCCGCGATCGCCATCGCGCGCCGGGCGATCTGTTCGGCGTCCAGTTCCGTATGGTCGATCAGGGCGCGCGCGGCCGACAGAGCGAAATTGCCGCCTGACCCCACCGCCGCCACGCCATGCTCGGGCTCCAGAACGTCGCCGACGCCGGTGACGGTGAAGATCGAGCTCTTGTCCGCGACCAGCAGCATGGCCTCGAGCCGGCGCAGATAGCGGTCGGTGCGCCAGTCCTTGGCCAGGTCGACGCAGGCCCGGGCCAGCTGATCCGGATACTGCTCCAGCTTGGCTTCCAGCCGTTCAATCAGGGTGAAGGCGTCGGCCGTGGCGCCGGCGAAGCCGGCCAGCACCTTGCCGCCCGCCAGAACGCGGACCTTGCGCGCCGCGCCCTTGACGATGGTTGGGCCCATCGAGACCTGGCCGTCGCCAGCGATCACCGTGCGGCCGTCCTTGCGCACCGCCAGAATGGTGGTGCCGTGCCAGTCGGGGAAGTTGGATGTGTCGTTAGCCATCCGTTCCAGATGGCGACCGAAATACGGCGCGGCAAGCCGGAACCATCGAAAATACAATGGCTACGCTGGGCCACAATATTACCAATGTAAGGCGTTACAACGCCAAACTATTCCCCATATTCGGCCATATAAGGGAGACGGCGTGCTTCATCGCGTCATCTATGCCAGCGAAGCTGTCGGGGCGACCGGCGTTTCGACGCTGTCGATCGCCCAGATTCTCGGCAGCGCCGAGAGCAACAACCGGCGCGACCACATCACCAGCTGCGTGATGTTCCATCAGGGGCATATCCTGCAGGCCATCGAAGGCTCGCGGGCCGATATCGACCGCCTGATCCGTCGCCTTCTGGCCGACGGCCGCCATTCCGGCCTGCGGATCCTCGTTGATACGCCGATCGCCGAGCGCGCCCTGAATGAACCTATGGCATTGTGCGGGGACCCGGTCGCCATGCTCGAGACGCTGGGCCTGCTCTGCCTGTCGAACATCACCGCGCACGAGGCGCAGATCATGTTCGAGTATCGCAAGGCGGCGTGACGCGGCAGGAATCCGGGCTTAACGGAGAGCGGTGAGCTTCTCCGACGACGAAATCGAACGCTACGCCCGTCATCTGGTCCTGTCCGAGGTGGGCGGTCCCGGCCAGCAACGCCTGAATGCGGCGCGTGTCGGCATCGTGGGCATGGGCGGAGTGGGGAGCCCGGCGGCCCTGTATCTGACCGCGGCGGGTGTCGCGATCCTGCGGCTGATCGACGACGATGTCGTTGGCCTGTCCAACCTGCAGCGCCAGATCGCCTTCGCCACTGCCGACATCGGCCGCCCCAAGGTCGAGGCGGGCGCCGGCGCCCTGACGGCGCTCAACCCCCATGTCCGCATCGAACCGGCCGCCGAACGGCTGACCGACCGCACCGCCGCGCGTCTGATCGAGGGCTGCGACCTGGTCATCGACGGGACCGACGACTTCACCGCCCGCTTCGCCGTCAACGCCGCCTGCGTCGCGGCGCGGATTCCGCTGGTGTCGGGCGCATTGGGCCGGTGGAGCGGTCAGGTCGGGGTCTTCACCGGCCGCCCCTGCTATCGCTGTCTGGTCGCCGAAGCGCCGCCGGACGCCGAAACCTGCGCCCGCGTCGGCGTCGTCGGCGCGCTGGCCGGGGTGGTCGGGTCGATGGCGGCGCTGGAGGCGATCAAGCTGATCACGGGCGCCGGCGATCCGCTCGCCGGCCGACTGCTGATCTACGACGGCCTGGCGGGCGCGGCGCGGACGGTCACGGTCGCGGCCGACCCGGGGTGTCCGGTCTGCGGAACCCGCTGAGCGCTAGAACATCGCCGGGATCACCCGGTCCGGCGGCCGGTGGCCGTTGGCGAAGGTCTGGATATTGGCGATGACCCGGTCGCCCATGTCCTGACGCGCCTCGATCGTGGCCGAGCCGAGGTGGGGCAGCAGGACGACATTGGGGTGGCCCAGCAGGCCCGGATGGACGACCGGCTCGTTCTCGAACACGTCCAGACCGACCCCGCCGATCCGCCCGGCCGCCACCGCCGCCGCCAAGGCCGCCTCGTCGATCAGTTCGCCGCGGGCGGTGTTGATCAGCAACGCTTCCGGCCGCAGCAGCGCCAGCCGCTTGGCCGACAGCAGGTGGTGCGTCTCCCTCGTCGCCGGGCAGTTCAGCGAGATCAGGTCCATTCGCGTCAGCATCTGGTCCAGATCATCCCAGTATGTCGCGCCCAGCTCCTCGGCGATCATGGCCGGGACGGGTTTGCGGTTGTGATAGTGGACCTGCATCCCGAACGCCTTGGCCCGCCGCGCCAGCGCCTGGCCGATGCGGCCCATGCCGACGATGCCGAGCCGCTTGCCCCACAGCTTGCGCCCCGTCATCCAGGTCGGGGTCCAGCCCTCGAACCCGCCGGCGGCCACGACCTGCGCCCCTTCGACGATGCGGCGGCTGACCGCCAGGATCAGGGCCATGGCGAGGTCGGCGGTGTCCTCGGTCAGGACCCCCGGGGTGTTGGTGACGATGATCCCGCGCGCCACGGCCGCGTCGATGTCGATATGGTCCACCCCGGCGCCGAAATTGGCGATCATCTTCAGCTGGTCGCCCGCCTTCGAGATCAGCTCGGCGTCGATCACGTCGGTGATGGTCGGGACCAGCACGTCGGCGCGCTGCACCGCCGCCGCCAGCGCCGCCCGGTCCATGGGCCTGTCGGTCAGGTTCAGCTCGGCGTCGAACAGCTCGCGCGCGCGGGTTTCGACCGCGTCCGGCAGGCGTCTGGTTAATACGACCTTAAGCCGGGGGGAGGACATTCGAAGCCTTCGATTCACGGATCCAGACGGTGTCTAGCAAAGCTCGCTCCCGCCTCCAAAGGCTGGCTGTCATCGCGGCGGTTCTCGGCGCCGGCGTCCTCGCCGGCGCGGGCCAGACCATGCCCGACGGCCGTCCCACGCCCAGCGGCCAGCCGGTGCCGCGCTGGCTGTCGCTGAAGTCGTCCGAGGTCCGCGCCCGCTATGGCCCCGGCCTCGACTACCGCATCCTGTGGGAATACCGCGCCTCGGGCCTGCCGGTTCAGGTGGTCGCCGAGACCACCGAATGGCGCAAGATCTGCGATCCGGAGGGGGCGGTCGCCTGGGTCCACCGCAGCGTGGTCTCCAGCCGCCGCAGCGTGCTTAACGCCTCGGACGCCGAGATCCCGATCCGCGCCGGTCGTTCGGACACGGCGGCGGTACGGGCGCGCCTCAGCCCCCATGCCCTGGCCTCGGTGGACGAGTGCGAGGACGGCTGGTGCGAGGTCCGCGTCCGCCGCTTGCGCGGCTGGGTGCGTCAGAGCGCGGTGTTCGGCGCCCAGGAACGGGCCCTGTGCAGCGCGTCGCGTCCCGCCGGACGCGGCCGCTAGGCTGTTCGACCAGGCCGCTGCTCACATTGGTGTGAGGGCTTCAGAAACATGAACGGCTGAGTCGTGCGTCCGACAGAAGTCTGCGTGCTGGTGTGAGCAACCTTGTCCGATAAAAGGGCCGGGCGATGCGTTTTTACCAGTTTCTCTTCTACACGCCCTCGGGCTCCATACCCGCGCTGGACCTTTCCGAATGCGAGGACGACGGCGCAGCCACGCGGGAGGCTTTCTCTCAGCTTGGGCAGCATGGCAGTTGCCGCGGCGTGGAAGTCTTCGATCAGGACCGGCTGGTGATCCGTCTTGAACGGTCGCGCAGCAAGGTCATGCGAGGCGGACCGGCGCTTCAGGGAGCGGGCTGAACGCCCACGTTGAATTCTCCTGTAGCGCTGTGTCGAGTTTTGACAGACGGGCCGTTACGGATCGCCTTATTCGCCGGATATGACTGATCTTCCGCCGGGCAACCGCCTGATAGCCGCCATGAATCCGGAAGATCGCGACGCGTTGCTGGCGCAGTGCGTACGGACGGAATTTCCGCAGGGGTTCGTCTTCTACGAGCCCGGCGACGCCATCGATCACATGCATTTCATGGAGACGGGCATCTGCTCGGCCGTGGCGGTTCTGGAGGATGGCCGGACTGTCGAAACCATCATGGTCGGTCCCGAGGGGGTGACGGGCGTCGTCGCCTCCATCGTGCCCCACCCCTCCCTGACCCGGAACGTCGCCCAGGTCGGCGGCGCTTCGCAGCGGATCGAGGCGGGGCGTCTGCGCTCCCTGACCGCGACCCGCCCGGGCATTCGCGATGTCATCGCCGGCTTCATGTCCTCCATGCAGGGCGAGCTGGAGCAGTCGACGGCCTGCAACGCCCTGCACCGGGCCGAGCAGCGGTTCGCCAAATGGCTGCTGCGCTGCCACGACCGGGTCGAGGGCGAGCCCCTGAACCTGACGCAGGAGTACCTCGCCAGCATGCTGGGCTCCCAGCGAACGACCGTGAACGAAGCCGCCCAGACCCTGCAGAAGGCCGGGGCCATCAAATACAGCCGGGGCCGCATCATCGTTCTGGACCGCGCCGCCCTCGAGCGGGTGGCGTGCGAATGCTACCGCCGCACCGTCTCGGTCCGGGACCGGCGGGAGTAGCGATCTGGCGGTTCTCTAAAACATTGAGCCTCCGGTTCCCGTCGTGTACCTCCACGGCAACACCTGCCGGAGCGCCGCGTTGAGCCAGTCAAACCATCCGTCATCATTCGACTATGAGGCCCTGCTGGCGGCGGGCCGCGGCGACCTGTTTGGCCCCGGCAACGCCAAGCTGCCGGCCCCGCCGATGCTGATGTTCGACCGGATCACGCAGATCAATGGCGACGGCGGCGCCCACGGCAAGGGCTATGTCGAGGCCGAGCTGGATATCCATCCCGACCTCTGGTTCTTCCAGTGTCACTTCATCGGCGACCCCGTCATGCCCGGCTGTCTGGGTCTGGACGCCATGTGGCAGCTGGTCGGCTTCTATCTCGGCTGGATCGGCGGCCCGGGCCGCGGCCGGGCCTTGGGTGTCGGCGAGGTCAAATTCACCGGCCAGGTGACGCCGGACATCAAGAAGGTCGTTTACAAGATCGACCTCAAGCGGGTCATCAACCGCCGCCTTGTCATGGGCATCGCCGACGGGGTTCTCGAAGCCGACGGCGTCCCCATCTATACGGCGACGGATATGCGGGTCGGCCTGTTCGGCGCGACGGAACCCGTCGGCGGCTAGGCCGTCACTTCAAGACCGCGGCCAACGCGGCGCTACAAGTCTGACAAAGGAAACAAACATGCGGCGTGTTGTCGTCACCGGCCTGGGTATCGTCTCCTCCATCGGCACCGGCCAGGATGAGGTCACGGCCTCCCTGCGCGACGCGAAGTCCGGCGTGGTCGCCGCGCCGGATCACATCCAGCACGGCTTCCGCTCGCAGGTCTGGGCCCCGCCGTCGCTCGGCGTGACCGCCGAGGACTGGGCCCCGCGCGTCGATCGCCGCGCCGCCCGCTTCCTGGCCAACGGCACCGCCTGGGGCCACATCGCCTTCGAGGAGGCGCTGAAGGACAGCGGCATGACCGCGGACGAGATCAAGTCCGACCGCATCGGCGTCATCGTCGGCGAGGGCGGCCCCTCGACCCAGGTCATCCTGCAGGCGGCCGAGACCACGAAGGAAAAGGGCTCGCCCAAGCGCATCGGGCCGTTCGCCGTGCCCAAGGCCATGGCCTCGGGCCCCTCGGCCGTGCTGGCCACATGGTTCGAGCTGCGTGGCGTCAACTATTCGATCAGCTCGGCCTGCGCGACCAGCGCCCACTGCATCGGCGCGGCCGCCGAACAGATCGCCTGGGGCAAGCAGGACGTGGTCTTCGCGGGCGGCGTGGAGGACATCGACTGGTCCATGTCCAACATGTTCGACGCCATGGGCGCCATGTCCTCGAACTTCAACGAAACCCCCTCGGTCGCCAGCCGCGCCTATGACAAGGACCGCGACGGCTTCGTGATCGCCGGCGGCGCCGGCATCGTGGTGCTGGAAGAGTATGAGCGGGCCGTGGCGCGCGGCGCGACCATCTATGCCGAGGTCACCGGCTACGGCGCCAATTCCGACGGCTACGACATGGTCGCCCCCTCGGGCGAGGGCGCCGAGCGCTGCATGAAGATCGCGCTCGAAATGGCCGGCAATCCGCGGATCGACTATCTGAACCCGCACGGCACCTCGACGCCGGTCGGCGACTCGAAAGAGATGGGCGCGGTGCGCAACGTCTTCGGCGACGACCTGCCGATGATCAGCTCGACCAAGTCTCTGACAGGCCACTCGCTGGGCGCCGCGGGCGCACAGGAGGCGATCTACTGCCTGCTGATGATGAAGAACGGCTTCGCCGCCGAGAGCGCCCACATCGAAAACCTCGATCCCGAGTTCGAGGGCATGCCGATCCTGCGCAAACGACACGACGGCGAGCTGAAGCACGTCATGTCCAACAGCTTCGGCTTCGGCGGAACCAACGGCACGCTGATCCTGTCGAAGGTCTGACCGGCGGCGCTACCAGCCGCTCTCGGCGCCAGCGCCGGTGATGCAGCCGGCCGCCGCCGCGCGAGTCTCCATCCGCTTCGAAGACGCGGTGTCGAGCCCGGCGTTCATGTCGAAACGGATGAGCTGGCGATCGGGATTGGTCGGTCGCTGGCCCGTGCCCACGCAGGTCCAGCTCGCATGTTCCCCGGCGCCGCCGGCGAGCACGACGACCGTCGCGCCGGTCGCCCCCTGCTCGGCCAATTGGCGTCTGGCGCAGGTGCGGGTGTCCTGCGCCGAGATGGTGCAGTGCTCGAATTCCTCGACGTCCAGCCCGGTAGGCAGCAGTTCGAACCAGCCGCCGATCGGCCCGCCCGCTGACAGGCTCTGCAGCAGGGCGTCATGCCGGGCCCGCGCCGGCGCATCCAGATGGGGATCCGAGGCCAGCAGCACCTTGATCCGCAACGGCGGCGGTCCGTGCTGGGCCAGGGCGGCGGAGCCTCCGCTCAGGGCCAGAGCCACGCTCAGTACGGCGAGTGATCGGATCATCGGCGGGCTCCCTGACGCAGACCGCCACGCTAGTCTGTCATTTCCGCCCGGCCAAGCGCCCCTGACGGATGGTCTTTCGCAGGTGGTCCGTCGCTGCTAACCCTCCGCGTTCAGAACACGGAGACGGACCATGGCGAGCGAGAGCGGCTGGAACATGCCCAAGGGCGACCTGATGAAGGGCAAGAAGGGCCTGATCATGGGGGTGGCGAACAGCAACTCCATCGCCTGGGGCATCGCCTCACAACTGGCGGCCCAGGGCGCCGAACTGGCCTTCACCTACCTCGGCGAGGGGCTGGAACGCCGCGTGCGCCCGCTGGCCGAGAGCGTCGGCGCCAAGCTGCTGATCCAGGCCGATGTCACCGACGACGCCTCGATGGACGCGGCCTTCGCCGAGCTGGAAAAGGCCTTCGGCACGATCGACTTTGTCGTGCACTCGGTGGCCTTCGCCAACAAGGACGAGCTCAAGGGCAGCTTCGTCGAGAACACCAGCCGCGACAGCTTCCTGCTGGCCATGAACATCTCGGCCTTCAGCTTCGTCGACGTCGCCAAGCGCGCCTCGCGCCTGATGCCCAACGGCGGCTCGCTGGTGACCATGACCTATCTCGGCTCGGAACGGGCCATCCCCAACTACAACACCATGGGCGTGGCCAAGGCGGCGCTGGAGGCGGCGACCCGCTACATCGCCCGCGACCTCGGTCCCAAGGGGATCCGCGTCAACGCCATCTCGGCGGGCGCCATGCGCACCCTGTCGCTGGCCGGCATCTCGGGCGGCCGCGGCATGATCAGCCAGGGCCGGGCCATGTCGGCCATGAAGGAGGACACCTCGATGGAGGGCGTCGCCGGAGCCGCCCTGTGGCTGTGCTCGGACCTCGGCTTCTCGACCACGGGCGAGGTCATCCACGTCGACGCCGGCTTCCACATGATGGGCATGGCGGCGGACGAGGAGGGCTAGCTGGTCTAGAGGCCTAGTCTCTGCCGAACCGAGGCGATGAAGCTGTCGCTGAGGCGAACCATGTTGCCTTCGGCCAGCGGGTTGACCGTCCCATCTTGGTAGAATTGCGCCAACTCTTCTGAAATGCGGCGCAGTTTCTGGTCTGCTTGCGGATCGTCTTTCAAGACTACCTCATAGAGGCAGGAGATGAGGTGTCGGTTCGTAAGTGACATGGCCTGCACGTCGGCGAAGGCCTCGGCAAACATCTGGTCGTCCCACAGTGCTTGATCAATCATCGGCCGCCTCGTCTGCGTCCTTCGGTTCGAACTTGAACTCGTAGGGTGTCATCGCGTGCTCATGCTGCTTTGCACGAGCTCCGCGAACGGCGTCCATGCCTCCTGCTGTGAATCGCTCCATAAGATCCAGCGCTGCCTGCATGGCAGCTTCCTCGATCTCATCGAGTGTAGCTCCTGGCATGTCAGGGAGAGCGAAACCGAACGTACCGCCCGGCCCTCCGACATCCATGTCCATAGCCTTTAGGCTGAACACGACCTTGCAGCTCAGTCCGGGCGCTGCCCGCTTCGTCCGCGAGTCGAGCACGTTGCGGCCGACGTCGACCGTCACGTCCCAGATTTCGCGTCCTTCATAGCGGTTGGTCATGGCGTTCTTCCTTTAGAAAGCGACGATATGCCGATTCGCGCCGCGCAGTTTCGGGTCTGACCAACTCGCCATGTGGACCTCTCCTTCTCACCATGGACATGGCGGCGGATGAGGAAGCCTAGGGCATCGCGATCGACACCCGCTCGAACGGGTAGCGGTCGCGGATGTCCGAGGCGAAGAACCTGCCCTTCGAGAACGCCGCACGGAAGGCCGACTCGACCTCCGACGGCACATCGAAATAGTCGTAGACGTCGCCCGAGGTGAAGGTCACGCGCAGGCGGCGTTGCGGTTCGTCATAGCTGAAGCGGCGGATGACGCTGGACGGCATGACGGGCAAACGCGGCAGTCCGGCGTGGGCTCCGGCGGCGGGCTTCGCCGGATTGGCGGTATCGGCGTCGATGGCGAGGATGGCCGTTCAGGGGTGGCGGTTCATGCAGTGCCGCCGAATGGCGGTCTTTGCCGGATTGTCAGTCCGGTTCGCGCTCGCCGATCTCGATCGGTCTGACGGCCAGCAGCCAGCCGTCGGCGATGTGCAGCTCGGGGACGGCCTCTTTCGTGAACGGCAGATACCAGGTCGGTCCGCCCGTCGCCGGGGCGATCTCCAGCATGTCGTCGGCGCCGAAATTCTGCACCGCGCGGACCGAGCCCAGCACGACGTCCTCGGGGTCGCGCGCCTCCAGCCCGACCAGATCGGCGAGATAGAATTCGTCCTCGTCCGGCTCTGGCAGGCGATCGCGGTGGATGTAGAGTTTCAGTCCGCGCAGGGCGTCGGCCTGCTCCTTGGTGGCGATCTCTTTCGCGCGGCCGACCACGGCGGTCTTCTCGGGCCGGGCGGAGGTCAGGGTCAGGCCGGGCGTGCCGTCGGCGCGCAGCAGGACGCCGTATTTCAGCAGCGCCATCGGCTCGGCCGTCCAGGCAGTGACCCGCACCTCGCCCTTGACCCCGAAGCCGCCGGCGACCTGGCCGACGAGGATGAGTTTGCTGTCCTGCACCACACTAACCTCCGTGCATCCCGGCGAATGCCGGGATCCAGATCCCAAGAACCTCCTCAGATAGCAGAAGAGCAGCGCCCGGGATCCCAGGCGCTGCTCTCTGTCATCTGGACCCCGGCATTCGCCGAGTTGCACGGATGATTAGGCCTCGGTCTTTTCTTCTTCAGGGGCCGGAGCTTCTTCAGCAGCCGCCTCGGCGGGGGCTTCCTCAGCAGCGGCTTCAGCCGGAGCTTCTTCCGTCAATTCAGCGGCCGGAGCCTCTTCAGCAGCAGCTTCGGGCTCAGGAGCCGGAGCGTTCTTCGCGGCCTCAGCGGCGGCCTTGGCTTCTTCCTTGGCCCGGACAGCGGCTTCAGCGGCTTCCACCTTGGCTGCAGCTTCTGCTTCCGCACGGTCGGCTTCGCGCTGGGCGCGCTCGGCGGCGCGTTCCTGGGCCTTCTTGCCCGGCTGCGCCTTGTTGGGGTTGTTCGACTGGGTCCACTTGACCTTGCCGGCCAGGGCTTCGTCCTGGCTCAGGAAGCGAGCGACGCGGTCGGTCGGCTGGGCGCCCTTGGCGAGCCATTCCGAAATCCGGTCGGTCTTCAGGGTGACGCGCTTCTGCTCGCCGTCGCGCGGCAGCATCGGGTTGTAGGAGCCGACGCGCTCGATGAATTTGCCGTCGCGCGGCGAGTGGCTGTCGGCGACGACGATGTAATAGTACGGGCGCTTCTTGGCGCCACCGCGGGCCAGACGAATCTTCAGCATTTTCAGTCTCTTTCTTTGGTCGTTCTATTTCTTGGGAGGGAAGGCTTATTTCTTGGGAGGGAAGCCGGGCAGACCCGGAAGCCCCCCCGGAAGTTGTCCACCGCCCAGGCTCGCGATGCGGTCCTGAAGGGCTTTCATTTCGTCGGCGCTGGGTTCGGGCATCTTGCCGCCGCCCATCGCTTTCAGTCGCGCCATGTCGGGGCCGCCGCCGAGGCCGCCGCCGCCGAGACCGCCCATCATGGCGGCCATCTGTTTCATGCCCTTGCCGCCGCCGCGCGACATGGACTTCACCATGTCGGCCATCTGGCGGTGCTGTTTGAGCAGGCGGTTGATCTCCTGGACCTCGACCCCGGCGCCGGCGGCGACACGTTTCTTGCGGCTGGCGTTGAGCAGGTCCGGCTTCTTGCGCTCGGCCTTCGTCATCGAGGAGATGATGGCTTCCTGGCGCGCGATCATGCGGTCGTCGACGCCGCTGTCGGCCATCTGGGCCTTCATCTTCGCGACGCCGGGCAGCATGCCCATGATGCCCTGAAGACCGCCCATCTTCTTCATCTGCTGCAGCTGGCCAGCCAGATCGTTCAGGTCGAACTGGCCCTTGGCCAGTTTTCGGGCCATGGCCTCGGCCTTGGACTGGTCCAGCTCCTGCGCCGCCTTCTCGACCAGGGCGACGATGTCCCCCTGACCCAGGATGCGGCCGGCGACCCGGCGGGCGTCGAACACCTCCAGCGCATCGACCTTCTCGCCCGCGCCGATGTATTTGATCGGCAGGCCGGTGACGGCGCGCATCGACAGCATGGCCCCGCCGCGCCCGTCGCCGTCGGCGCGGGTCAGGACCAGACCCGTCAGCGGCAGGCGTTCGTGGAAGGCCTTGGCGGTGCGGACCGCGTCCTGACCGGTCAGGCTGTCGGCGACCAGCAAGGTCTCGACGGGTTTGGAGACGGCGGCGACTTCCGCCACCTCGGCCATCAGGGCCTCGTCGAGCGTGATCCGGCCGGCGGTGTCGAGGATCAGGACGTCGTAGCCCTGAAGCTTGGCCGACTGCAGCGCGCGCCTGGTGATCTGGATCGGCGACTCGTCCGCCACGATCGGCAGGGTGGCGACCTCGATCTGTTTGCCCAGCGTGGCCAGCTGTTCCATGGCCGCGGGACGACGCGTGTCCAGCGAGGCCATCATGACCTTCTTGCGGTCGAACTTCGTCAGCCGCAGCGCCAGCTTGGCCGAGGTCGTCGTCTTGCCCGAACCCTGCAGGCCGGCCATCAGGATGACGGCGGGCGGCGCAGCGTTCAGGTTGATCGGGGTGGGTTCGTCCCCGCCCAGCATCTCGACCAGGCCGTCATAGACGATCTTGACCACCTGATCGGCGGGCTTGACCGAGCGGATGACGTCCTCGCCCGTGGCGCGTTCGGTGGCGAAGGCGATGAAGTCCTTGACGACGGGCAGGGCGACGTCCGCCTCCAGCAGCGCCACGCGAACTTCGCGCATCGCTTCGGAGACGTCCTTTTCGGACAGGGCGCCACGCCCGGTAATCCGGTCGAAGACGCCTGTCAGCCGCTCGTTCAGAGCCTCGAACATTCACTACCTCGTCAGCCCCTGCGGGCCACCAAACCGACGGGTGAAGCGTCTCCATAGCGAAATGGCCTCCGGCGACGATCACGTCGGCGGAGGGTTCTCGCCATCCTCGTCCGGACATCCCCGAAGCGCTAACGCTACGCTGCTTGAGCGCGGGAACCGGGGTCGTGATGGTGGAGACGCGAGGTTCACTTGCGTCGGAAGCGGCGGCTTATGGCGGAATTGTCGGCCGGAGTCGAGCGGGAACGACCAACAGGGCGGCGCGCCCCTTATCAACGTTCAGCTTTCCGCGAATTCATCAAGCGTCGCTATTTCGCCGCCGAATACACATGAGGCTGCAACGGACCGGGCGCATCAGGCCATGGTCGCCGACAAGAGCGACGTTGATCTCCCCAGGAGTTCGTCATGAAAGCCCTCGCTTCTCTCGCCGCCGTCGCGGCCATCGCTATCGCCGGTTCCGCCTCGGCCCAGGAGGCGCGGATCGCCTTCGGCGACCTGGACATGTCCAGCGCCGCCGGCGCCAACGCCTTCGACGCCCGCGTTGAAACCGCCGCCCGATCCCTCTGCCGGGACGCAAGGAAGACCGGCAGTCTCATAAGCGACCGCGCTAACTGCCGCGCGGCCGTGCAGCGCGAGGCCGTGCGGCTGCTCCCGGGGCCGGTCCAGGTCGATTACGCGCTCAGCCGCCTTCCCGTCGTTATCTGACAGTCAGCGGGGTCGTCCCCGGCGACCCCGCTGACATAAGGCAGACTTTTGACTGGCTGAGCAGTTCTCGCCCTCTCGTCGAGTATTTGTCGCATTTCTGGTCTGGCGATTGTCGCACAAGCCTATCATCTGCCTTGTCGTCGCACTCCCCGCGACGAGGAGGATTTCAGATGATCAGAACCACACTCGCCCTCGCCGCGGCGACCCTGTTTTATGCGGCCCCCGCGGCGGCCCAGACCGTCCGTGTGCCGTTCGCCGATCTCAACCTGTCGACCGGCGCCGGCGCCGCGGCCTTCGACGCCCGGGCCGCCGAGGCCGGTCGCACCGTCTGCACGGTCGGCTCCGCGCGGCTGGTCAATACGAACTGCGTAAAGAGAATCCAGCGCGAGGCGGTGCGTCAGCTGCCGCAGTCGGACCGGGAAGACTACGCCCGCGCCCGTCGTGGCGACCGCGTCCTGGCCATGGCCGCCCCCGCCTGGCCGGCGTGAGCCGCGTAGAAGAAAGGCCGGCGGAGCCATCCGCCGGCCTTTCTCTTTTCGAACTCCGCGCTTTGCGCGTCGCCCTCAGGAAGTCGGGAATCCCCGGACCTTGAGCAGGGCCGTCACATCCGGGTCGCGGCCGCGGAAGCGGCGATAGGCCTCGGCGCGGTCGGTGGTGTTGCCCTCGGCCAGGATGATGGCCTTGTAGCGGGACGCGATGTCCGGATTGAAGACGTCGCCCGACTCCTCGAAATAGGCCCAGGTGTCGGCGTCCATCACCTCTGACCAGAGGTAGCTGTAGTAACCGGCCGAATAGGCGTCCGAGGTGAACAGGTGATTGAACTGCGGCAGGCGGTGCCGCATCACGATCTCCTTCGGCATGCCCAGCCGGGCCAGGCTCTCGCGTTCGAAGGCGTCGATATCGGTCGGCGGCGTGGCCTGGGTGTGCAGGTCCATGTCGACCAGGGCCGAGGACAGATAGCTGACGGTGTCATAGCCCTGGTTGAAGGTGTTTGACGCCTCGATCTTGTCGACCAGCGACTGCGGCATCGGCTGGCCGGTCTCCACGTGCTTCATATAGCCGTCCAGGATCGGCCGGCTCAGCACCCAGTGCTCATGCACCTGCGAGGGATATTCGACGTAGTCGCGCGGCGTGCCGCCCAGCGCCGGATAGGTATAGGCCGCCGCCAGCGAGTGCAGGGCGTGGCCGAACTCGTGGAACAGGGTCTGGGCGTCGTCCAGCGAGATCAGGATCGGTTCGCCGCCTTCGGACTTGGTGAAGTTGTTGTTGTTCGACGCCAGCACGTTCTTGACGCCGTCATAGGTCGAATAGCTGCGGTAGCTGGTCGCCCAGGCGCCGGACCGCTTTCCGGCCCGCGAGAAGTCGTCCGAATAAAACAGGCCGATATGGCGGCCGGTGGCCTTGTCCTTGACCTCGAACACCTCGACATCGGGCGTGAAGGTCGGGACCGTGCCGCGCGGCAGCGGCGTGAAGTCGAAGCCGTACAGACGTCCGGCCATGTAGAAGGCGCCGCGCTTGACGTTGCCGAGCTCGAAATAGGGCTTCAGCTCGTTCTGATCGAGGTCGTACTTCTGCTTACGAACCTTCTCGGCATAGTACAGATAATCCCACGGTTCGATCTCGTGTCCGGCGATCGCCCGCATGTCGGCGACCTCCTCGGTTACGCGCGCCTTGGCCGGCGCCCAGACGCGGTTCATCAGCTCCATGGCCGCGGCCGGCGTCTTGGCCATGGTGTCCTGCATCCGCCATTCGGCGTGGTTGCGGAAGCCCAGCAGTTTGGCCCTCTGGTCGCGCAGGCGTACGATCTCGGCGATGGTCGCATTGGTGTCGTTGGCGTCGCCGTTGTCGCCGCGGTTGACGAATTTGCGCCAGACCTGCTCGCGCAGCGCGCGGTCGTCGGCGAAGCTGAGGAACGGATCGACGCTGGAACGGGTGTTGACGATAGCCCAGCCCTGCAGATTCCGGGACCGGGCGGCGCCGGCGGCGGCGGCCTTGTTCGAGGCCGGCAGGCCAGCGACCCCGGCCTCGGTGGGGATCAGGGTCCAGGCGTTCTCGTCGGCCACCACCTTCTGTCCGAAGCTGGTGAAGGCGTTGGACAGGGCGGTGTTGATCCGGCCCAGTTCGGCCTTCTGGGTCGCGTTCAGCGCTGCGCCGTTGCGGATGAAGGCGTCGCGGCTGCGCGTCGCCAGACGGGTCTGTTCGGCGGTCAGGCCTGCGGCTGCGGCGCCGTCGGCCACCGCCTTTACCCGCTGGAACAGCTTCTCGTTGAAGGTGATCTCGTCGCCCGCCGCCGACAGGATGGGCGAGACCTCGCGGTCCATCGCCTGATAGTCCGCCGAGCCGATGTTCGAGGTCATCACGCCATAGACGGCGCCGGCCCGTTGCAGCGGCTGGCCAGCCATCTGCTGTGCGACCAGGGTGTTGGCGAAGGTCGGCGGCGCGGGGTTGTCGGCGATGGCCGCAATCTCGGCGCGGCGCAGCTCGATGCCCTCCAGCATGGCGGCCTTCAGCTTGGGCGCGGTCACGCGGTCCCACGGCGGCACGCCCTCATAGGGGCCCGTCCAGACCTGCAGCAGCTCCGCCTGCGGCGTCTGCGCCGGCAGGATCGCGCGGGCCGCGGCGGCGTCCGCTGCAAGAGTCGTGGCGGGCGTTTCTCCACCCATGGCTGTTCCGTTCGAGGCGCAGGCCGACAGGGCGAACAGGCTGCCCCCGGCGATGAGAAGTTGGCGTCTGTGCATGAGAAACTCCCTGGGTGGCGTTCGTTCCCGCGACCCTAGGCGCTGGAACCGCCGGCTGTCACATGACAGGGCCGTAATCTTCGCGCCACAGCATCGCCGGATGGACGCGGGGGGACGGCAAGTCTAAAGCCCCGGCCATGGCGATTGGCGTATTCGACTCCGGCGTGGGCGGGCTGACGGTCCACCGCGAACTGACGCGGCGGTTCCCCGACCGGGATTTCGTCTATCTGGCCGACCAGGCCAACGCCCCCTATGGCGGCCGTGGCGGCGAGGAGATCGTCGACCTGACCCGCGCGGGCTGCGAACGGCTGTTCGAGGCGGGCGCCAACGTGATCGTCCTGGCTTGCAACACTGCAAGCGCCATCGCCCTGCGGCGGCTGCAGCAGACTTGGGTGCCCGAGGCGCGGGCGCGTCACGGCCGGCCGATCAATGTGCTGGGCATTATCGTCCCGACCATCGAAGCCGCCACGGGCCTGCCCTGGACCTATGAGCGCACGGCGGTCGACGACAAGATCGAGGCGATCGACATCACCGGCGTCTTCTGCACGGCGGCGACGGCGATGAGCCGGGTCTATGAGATCGAGATCGACAAGCGGCGCGAGGATCTGGCCGTCTTCTCCGAACCCTGCCCGGGTCTGGCCGGCCTGATCGAACTGGGCGCCCCCACTGAGGAACTTAAGGTGGTGGTCGAGGATCACGTCGACGCCCTGCGCCGCCGCATCGGCCGCCATCCCGATCAGGCCATCCTGGGCTGCACCCACTATGAGATCGTCGCCGACCTGTTCGCCGCCGCCCTGCCGCCCGGCACGCCGGTGATCCACCAGCCGACTGCCGTGGCCGACGCCCTGTCGCGCTATTTCGAGCGCCATCCGGAGTACGATCTGGGCGGCTCCGGGCGGCGCGACTTCCTGACCAGCGGCAAGGCCGGTCCGCAGTCGGAACTGGTCGGCCAGTTCTGGGGCGCGCCCCTGACCTTCACCCCCGCTTGACGAACGCCGCCCGCCGTCGCTCCATGGCGGCGGGAGGACGTCACATGCTCAAGCCCCTGCTCATCGCCGCCGCCTTCGCCCTGGCCGCGTCGCCCGCCTCCGCCGAGGTCGTCGAACGCAGCGCCGACCATTTCGTCCTGCGCTACGCCGTCGCGCTCGAGGCCAGTCCCGCGGACTTCATCGATGCGCTGGAGCACATCGGCGAATGGTGGAGCCCGGCCCACACCTACAGCGGCGACGCCCGCAACCTGAGCCTCATGCTCGATCCCGGGACCTGCTTCTGCGAAGCCATGCCGGACGGATCCGCCTTCGAACACGGGGCCGTCTACGAATACGACCCCGGGACCGGCGTCCTGATCGACGCCGCCCTGGGGCCCCTGAAGGGTAAGGCCACCCTGGCCAATTGGTCCATCGGCTGGACGGGCGCCAATCGCGGGACGGAGCTGGTGATGTCCTACGTCGTTCGCGGCGAAGGCCTCGGCGCCATGGCCGACGGCGTCGATGCGGTCATGGGCGAACAGTTCCAGCGCATGGTTCACTTCGTCGAATACGGCGAGCCCTGAGGCGCTGCGTCCCAACCGAACGTCCTGAGCCAGACCTCGACCAGCAGCAGGTTGGGAACCCAGCACAGGAAGGAGATGGCGCGATAGCCGTCGTCGGGCGTCAGGCCGGTCAGCGGGATCATCGGCAGCATGATCCTCAGTGTCACCGCCGCGAAGGTCAGCGACAGGCTGCGGATCATCCAGCGGCGATGCTGGGCGAACTCGCCCGTCACGGTCTTGCGCCAGCCCATGGCGGTGGTCGCCAGCCAGACGACGGCCAGCGAGCCGAAGCCGGCGCTGGCGATCGGCCCCGCCTCGGCGTGCAGCGCCAGCCAGAAGCCGGAAACCGCTCCGATCAGGCAGGCGACGACATAGACCCGCCCGGCCCAGCGGTGCCATATCCGCCGCGGCCCGCGGCGCGTGACCAGCTGAAAGGAACCCAGCGCCAGCGCCGTCACCCCGCCGCCCACATGGGCCAGCACCGCGACGGGCCCGTTCGCCATCTGGATGACCATGGGCGGCGCGGGGAACGGAACCTCGGACATGAAATAGCGGGCGCTGACGAGCGCCACGCCCAGGGCCAGAAAGGCCATCAGGCCGAACATCGCGGTTGAAACCAATCTCGTCACGCCATCCCTCCGTCGTTGACCGGCACGGCTTGAACCGGGAGGCGGCGGCGTGTCAGCCTTGTCTTCGCGAACGGGACGGCTCCGTTCGCGAACGGGGCGCGGCGTGAAGGCAGGCGAGGTCACCAAACGGCTGGCGGCGTTCCGGCTGGGACGCTCGGGAGCGGCCGAGCTGATCGCGCTTGTACTGTTCGGCCTGTTCCTCGCCGCGATCGGACCTTTCGGCACAGACCAGACGCCGACAGCGATCCGCTATCTGTACTGGCAACTGGCCATGATGGGCGGCGGTGTGATCGCGGCCCTGATCGAGCCGGTCGTCGCTGGCCGGCTGTCGGGGCGGCCGCGGCTGTTCGCCATCGCCCAGCTGGCGGCCATGACGCTTCCCATCGCCGTCTGGGTGTCGCTGTTGCCGGTCATCATGTTCGGTTGGCCGCTGTCGGGCGAGCGCGTCCTGCAGGTCCTGCCCAGCGTCCTGATCATCAATATCGCGGTCGTGGTTCTGGCCTGGGTGACCCGCAAGGCGCTGAACCGCCGGGACCCGGCGCCGGCGGTTCCCGACGGGATCGCACCGTCGGCCCTGCGGGCCAAACTTCCGCCGCGACTGGCGCGGGCGCGGCTCATCGCGGTCGAGGCCGAGGACCACTATCTGCGCATCCGCACCGAGGCGGGCTCGGCCCTGGTGCTCATGCGGCTGGGCGACGCGCTCGAGGCGCTGGCCGGTACGGACGGGTTCCGCACCCACCGCTCGTGGTGGGTGGCGCGTACGGCGGTCGAGGCCGCGCGATGGAAGGGCGGCCGCGGCCTGCTGATCCTGTCGGACGGGTCGGCCGCGCCGGTCAGCCGGACCTACGCCGCCGCCATGAAGGGCACGGACTGGGCCGCGCCCGTATCCTAGCTCGCCAGAGCGGCTTCCGAAGCGACGATCCGGCTGGCGGCGTGGACCACGGCGCCGATACGCAGGGCCGCCTGCACCTGGGTGGCGGGCACGCCGTGCTTGCGCAGTTCGCTTTCGTGGGCGTCCAGGCAGGCGCCGCAGCCGTTGATCGCCGACACCGCTGTCGACCACAGCTCGAAGTCCATCTTGTCGACGCCCGGATTTCCGATGACGTTCATGCGCAGGCGGGCCGGGATGGTCGTGTACTCCTGGTTCTTCATCAGGTGCAGCGACCGGTAGTAGATGTTGTTCATGCCCATGATGGCGGCCGCGGACTTGGCCGCGCTCATGGCCTCGGGCGACAGGACGGTCGCGGCCTGGGCCTCGATCGCCTTGACCACCGGCGCGACGCCGATGGCGTGGGCCGAGGCCAGGAAGGTCCCCCATTTCTGCTGGTCGTTCAGCACAGTCTCGGACGCCAGCGAACCGAGGTTCAGGGAGATGTCCTTGGCATAGGCGGGAATGAGATCGCGAATGGCGTCGATAGACATGGGGAAGCTCCAAAACGTGCGCTCAAGCGAGCCGCGTGCGGCGAGCGATAGCGCACCAAGGCTGAAACAAAACAGGCGGCGGCTCGCGCCGCCGCCTGTCAGGAAGACGCTGACGTTACTTTACGCCGCCAGGGTCTCGCCGCCCACCGGGCGGTTGCAGGCGCACAGCTCGTCGGTCTGCAGGGCGTCGACGACACGCAGGGTGTCGGCGGGGGCGCGGCCCACGTTCAGGTTGGTGACATAGACGTGCTGCACGATGTTGTGCGGGTCGACCACGAAGGTGGCGCGCAGTGCGACGCCCTCGGCCTCGTCCAGAACGCCCAGGTCGCGGGCGAATTTGCCGCCGTTGTCGGCGAACTGCCAGATCGGCAGCTTCGACAGGTCGGCGTGGTCGCGGCGCCAGGCCAGCTTGACGAACTCGTTGTCGGTCGAGCCGCCGAGCACGACGGTGTCGCGGTCGTCGAAGTCACGCGCCAGCGAAGCGAATTCGGCGATCTCGGTCGGGCAGACGAAGGTGAAGTCCTTCGGATAGAAGAAGATGACCTTCCACTTGCCCTCGAAGCTGTCCTGGGTGACCGGCTCAAAAGCCGAGACGCCGTTCTCTTCGTGGCTGTTGAACCCCGGCTTGACGCCGATGATCTTGAAGTCCGGCAGTTTTTGACCAACGCCCAGCATCGCTGTTCTCCTGAAGTCTCTGAAGGAAGGAATCTGTTGAGCGCCGGGGGAGCGGCGCTGCGGATGCGAAATGGCTTGTGCGGTGCACAAAGTCAATGTGTCGAACCTATATTGTTCTATAGATTTTTCCTATGCATCGCATAGGCTTGCACTGCCGTTGGGCGCTTTACGAGCGCGCCGCCGCCCGGCAAGCTCAGATGGAATATCAAGAGGAAGAGACACCCATGCGTCGACTGACCGCCGTCCTGTTGATCGCCGCCAGCGCGGCGCCGCTCCTCGCCGCCCCCGGCCTCGCCGGAGCCCAGACGCCGCCCGCCACCATCGGAGAGCGCTATGTCCCGGCGCCGTGGTGGATGCGCGATCCGGTGATCGCCTCGATCGGCTTTGTTCGCGCGGAAGTCCCGGCCAACCGGGCGAGTTTCGGCGCGACCTTCCAGTCGGTCGACCGCTCGGCCGCTGACGCCTCGCGCAAGGCGGCTGATCAGGTGCGGGCGCTCAGCCAGGCCTTGGCCGCCTACGGCGTCGACAAGGTGCGGGTCGAGACCAGCCTGACCACCCAGCCGCTGTACGATCAGTATCGCGACGAGAACGGCGTGCTGCGCGACAACGTCCGCGCCGACCAGATCGAACGCTATCAGGCCAACGCCAATGTCAGCGTCACCGTGCGCGACGGTTCGGTCCTCGAACGCGTCTACGCCACCGTGCTGGCCGCACAGCCCACCTCGACCAGCCCGGTGTCTTTCCATCTGGAGCCCGACAATGCGGTCAAGACCTGGCTGCAGGGCGAGGCGGTCAAGGATGCGGCCCGCCGGGCGCGCGAGGCGGCTTCCAATGCGGGCGCCACGCTGGGCGGGGTGCGGGTGATCGACCCGACCGGGAGGGCGTGCCAGACCGATGTACTGGCCGGCTGGCCGTCCTATTCCCCGGGCGGCGGGCTGGCGACTGACGTCGATGCGATCACGGTCACCGGGTCCCGCATGGAGCGCGAGTTCGCGCCGCCCTCCGCTCCGCCCCCGCCGCCGCCTCCGCCGCCGGGGGGAGCCGCGCCGTCCGAAGCCCAGATCGAGGCGGCCCGTCTGGCCCTGCAGCCGCCGCTGCGCGAACTGAGCGACCGGGCCTGCGTCGTGTACGGGCTGAACTGACGAAACATGGCGTCAGGTTTCAAAGCCGACCCGGCCTTCGACGCGGGGTCTGTCGTGATCTGCCACTGGCCTCTCTGCGAGGTGCGGCTTCAGGATGACGTCCGCTTTCCGTGGCTGATCCTGATCCCGCGCCGAACAGACCTGCGCGAGTTGGAGGACCTCACCTCTGCGGAACGGGCCACACTCATGGACGAGACCGTCCGCGTCGGGGACCTCGTTCGAGCCTTGGGCGAGGCCGCCGGCCGTCCGGTGCAGAAACTCAATGTCGGCGCGCTAGGCAATGTGACGGCGCAACTGCATGTCCATGTGGTGGGCCGGCGTCATGACGACGGCCTCTGGCCCGACCCCGTCTGGGGCCGGGGAGCGGCCCTTCCCCATGGGGCCGACGCACTACAGGCGGCCGTGTCGCGTCTGCGTCTGCTGGCTCGCGGGGCGCCGACAAACTGACCGCGCGCTGCTTTCTCGCCCTCAAGCTTCGTTGACCCCCGCCGCCCCGCTGCTTAAAGCCAGAGCACCGATTTTGAGCGGCTGAATTCGCTCAGGTTTCTGAGAACCATTCGCAATATGTCGACCTCTCCCCTGCCGGGCGACGCCTCGAACGACCCGACTGACGACCAGACCGGCCGTTTCGTGGTCCAGCCCAACGGCCGCGTCCGTCCCCTGTCGCCCCATCTCCAGGTCTGGCGCTGGCACGTCACCATGTTCGCCTCGATCCTGAACCGGATGACGGGCGGCGCCCTGTCGGTCGGATCGGTGCTGGTGGCCCTGTGGCTGCTGGCCCTCGCCTTCGGACCGGACGCCTATGCGACCTTCACCGGCTGGATGGGTTCGCCGCTGGGTCTGCTGGTGTGGTTCGGTCTGACGCTGGCCCTGTTCCTGCACCTGACCGGCGGCGTCCGCCACCTGATCTGGGATGCGGGCTCCGGCCTGACGCCCAAGGCCGCCGACGCCCTGTCGTGGGCCTCGATCATCGTCGGTGTCGTCGGCGCCGTGGCCTTCTGGGCCTTCCTGTTCGCTTCGGGGAGGGTCGTGCTGTGAGCCGCGAAACCAAGGCCTTCGTAAAGGGCGTCAAGGTCTCCGAGCGCCACGGCGCCGGCGAATGGACCGCCGAACGGCTGTCCTCCCTGATCCTCGTTCCCCTGACCCTCTGGGGTCTGTGGAGCGGCTTCGTCCTGTCGGGCGGCGGCTACGACGGCGCGCGCGAATGGTTCGCCTCGCCGGTCAACGCCGTGCTTCTGGCGGTGACCCTGCTGGTCAGCCTCTGGCACATGAACATGGGCCTGAAGGTCATTGTCGACGACTACATCCACAAGCCCGTGTCGCGCACCGCGCTGCTGGGCCTGATCGGCCTGCTGTGCCTCGCGATCGCGGCGGCGGGCGTCTTCTTTATCGTACGGCTGGCGCTGGGCTCCGCCCCCCTGCCCGCCGGCTTCGGGATTTGACGGCTGATGGCTGCTTATGAATTCGTCGATCACGCCTATGACGTCGTCGTCGTCGGCGCGGGCGGGTCGGGCCTTCGCGCCGCCCTCGGCGCGGCCCAGCAGGGGCTGAAGGTCGCCTGCGTCACCAAGGTCTTCCCGACCCGCTCGCATACCGTCGCGGCCCAAGGCGGCATCTCCGCCTCGCTCGGCAACATGGGCGAGGACAGCTGGCAGTGGCACATGTACGACACCGTCAAGGGGTCGGACTGGCTGGGCGATCAGGACGCCATCGAATACCTCGTCCGCAACGCGCCCAAGGCCGTCTATGAACTCGAGCACTGGGGCGTGCCCTTCAGCCGCACCGACGAGGGCAAGATCTACCAGCGCGCGTTCGGCGGCATGACGCGCAATTTCGGCGAGGGCCCGGTGCAGCGCACCTGCGCCGCCGCCGACCGCACCGGACACGCCATCCTGCACACCCTGTACGGACAGTCGGTCCGCCGCGAGGTCGAGTTCTTCGTCGAATATTTCGGCCTCGACCTGATCATGCAGGACGGCGCCTGCACCGGTGTGACAGCGCTGAAGCTGGACGACGGCACCCTGCACCGCTTCCGCGCCAAGCTGGTGATCCTGGCCACCGGCGGTTACGGCCGGGCCTACTTCTCCGCCACCTCGGCCCACACTTGCACCGGCGACGGCAACGCCATGGTCCTGCGCGCCGGCCTGCCGCTGCAGGACATGGAGTTCGTCCAGTTCCACCCCACCGGCATCTACGGCGCCGGCTGCCTGATCACCGAGGGCGCGCGCGGCGAGGGCGGCTATCTGACCAACTCGGAGGGCGAGCGGTTCATGGAGCGCTATGCGCCGACCGTGAAGGATCTGGCCCCGCGCGACATGGTCAGCCGCTCCATGACCATCGAAATCCGCGAAGGCCGCGGCGTGGGTCCGAACAAGGACCACATCAACCTGCACCTCGACCACCTCGATCCGAAGATCCTGCACGAGCGCCTGCCAGGCATTTCCGAAAGCGCCAAGATCTTCGCCGGCGTCGACGTGACGAAACAGCCGATCCCGGTCCTGCCGACCGTCCACTACAACATGGGCGGCATCCCCACGAACTATCACGGCGAGGTCCTGACCAAGGTCGGCGACAATGCCGACAGCGTGGTCCCCGGCCTGATGGCGGTGGGCGAGGCGGCCTGCGTCTCGGTGCACGGCGCCAACCGTCTGGGCTCCAACTCCCTGACCGATCTGGTCGTGTTCGGCCGCGCCGCCGGCCTGCGCTGCGGCGAGGTGGTGGACAAGGCGTCGAAGGTGCCGGAAGCCCCGGCCTCAGCCACCGACGGCCATGTCGCGCGTCTGGACCGCTTCCGCCACGCCAACGGCTCGACCCCGACGGCCAAACTGCGGATCGAGATGCAGCGCGCCATGCAGTCCGACGCCGCAGTCTTCCGCACCGGCAAGACGCTGGAAGAAGGCGTGGCCAAGCTGCGCGCCATCCATGCCGCCGGCGACGACATCAGGACCACGGACCGCGGCCTGATCTGGAACACCGATCTGGTCGAGACGATGGAATACGACAACCTGATCGATCAGGCGCTGGTAACCATCGAGGGCGCCCTGAACCGCACGGAAAGCCGCGGGGCCCACGCCCGCGAGGACTATCCGGACCGCAACGACGTCGAGTGGATGAAGCACACCCTCGCCTGGAAGGTCCCCGGCGACGCGGTGAAGATCGACTACCGGCCGGTGCATAATTACACGATGTCCGAGGACATTGCGTACATCGAGCCCAAGGCTCGGGTTTACTAGGAACGCCCATGGCCCGCACGCCCCGGACGCCCCCTGTCGATCAGCCGCCCGCGCAACCCGGCGCGCCGACGGCCGAATCGTTCACCAGAACGGGTCTGCCGCGCCGGTCCATCGGGCTGAAGCTGCTGCTCGTCTGCGGCCTCGCCCTTGCAATGAGCATCGCCGCCCTGTTCGTCTTCGCCCTGCTGATGGACCGGTCAAACCGGGCCGAAGCAGTGGCCACGGAAGTCGGCGGCCTCATGGGCGGGCCCCAGACCTTCCTGGGGCCGGTGATCGCCGTACCCTACAGCCGGGCATCGGCGCTCACCGAAGCGACGCCGGTCGGAGCTCCTGTCACAGCCGCCCGAACGGTCAGTGAAAGCGGCGTCTGGCACGTCTTCCCGACCCGGGGGCGGGTCGAGGTCGCGACCGATTCCGAGGTCCGCAGCCGATCGCTGTTCAAGGTGCCGGTCTACAACGCCGACCTGAGCTATTCCGCACGCTTCGATCTGGCCAATGCAGGGGTCGAGGCACCGCGCGGCGCAGTGCTGGACTGGAGTCGCGCCGAGATCATCCTGGGAGCGTCGGACGCGCGCGGGGCCAAATCGGACATCGGGCTGACGGTCGGCGGTCGAACCGTCGCGCTGACCCCGTCCTCGGTCGAACCGACAACCGGCCTGTCCTACAACAGCGACGGCGACATTCGCACGCCCCGAGGCGACGGCTTGCGCCTGTTCGGAACCCGGCTTCCGGAGGCCCAGCGCGCCGCAGGGATTTTCGATGTTTCGGGCCGGGCCAAATTCTCCGGCGCCCAGCGCGTCGCGGTTCTGGCCTTCGCCGGCACCACCGACGCCGTCATCAAGGGCGACTGGCCTCATCCGTCCTACAATGGCGGCTTCTTGCCGGCCCGTCAGACGCCGGCGGCCAACGGACCCGGATTCAACGCCTCCTGGACCGTGCCCTTCGTCGCCCGCGGCGTCCCCGTTGAGGGCGGCTCGGACGCACTCACCCGCCTCGGCGCCACCGAACTGGCCGTCAGCTTCGTCGAGCCGGCCAATCCCTATCAGTCGGTCAGCCGCTCGCTGAAATACGCGCCGATGTTCATCGGCCTGGTCTTCCTGGCCTATTTCCTGTTCGAGACCACGACCGGCCGCCGCGTCCACCCCGCCCAGTACATCCTCGTCGGCATGGCGCAGGTGATCTTCTACATGCTGCTGCTGTCGGTGGCCGAGCACACCGGCTTCGACCTCGCCTTCCTGCTGGCCGCCACGGCCACGGTCGGGCTGATCTCGGCCTACGCCGGCTGGACCTTCGACAGCCGCAGACAGGGCATCCGCGCGCTGGTCGCCTTCACCTTCCTGTACGGCCTCATCTATGTGCTGATGCGGCTCGAGGACTATGCGCTGCTGGTCGGCGCCCTCTCCAGCTTCGCGGCCATCGCCGCGGTCATGTACTTCACCCGCAAGGTCGACTGGTACGGCGTTACGGGCAACGGCGCCAAGGACATCGCCTGATGGTTCAGCTTACCCTCCCCAAGGGCTCGAAACCCGCACGCGGCAAGGTCTACAAGGCCCCCGCCGGCGCGCAGAACGTCAAGACCTACAAGGTCTATCGCTACGACCCCGAGGTCGACGCCGATCCGCGCTGGGACACGTTCGAGATCTCGGCCGACGACCACGGCCCGATGCTGCTGGACGCCCTGATCCATATCAAGAACGAGATCGACCCCACCCTGACCTTCCGCCGCTCGTGCCGCGAGGGCATCTGCGGTTCGTGCTCGATGAACATCGACGGGCGCAACACCCTGGCCTGCACCAAGGGCTGGGAGGAGTGCTCGTCCTCGACCATCTCGATCGCGCCCCTGCCGCACCAGTCGGTGGTCAAGGATCTGGTGACCGACCTGACCCTGTTCTACGCCCAGTACGACTCCATCCAGCCCTACCTCCAGTCCGACGAGCCCGACCCGGAGAAGGAGCGCATCCAGCTGCCGGAAGACCGCGCCAAGCTGGACGGCCTTTACGAATGCATCCTGTGCGCCTGCTGCTCGACATCCTGCCCCAGCTACTGGTGGAACCAGACCGAGTACCTCGGCCCGGCCGCCCTGCTGCAGTCCTATCGCTGGATCGCCGACAGCCGCGACGACGCCACCGACAAGCGCCTCGACGACCTCGAGGACCCGTTCAAGCTCTACCGCTGCCACACCATCATGAACTGCGCCCAGGTCTGCCCCAAGGGTCTGAACCCGGCCAAGGCCATCGCCGAGACCAAGAAATTGATGGTCTCGCCGTCGCGGAAAAAGACCGAAGCGGCCTGATCTGTCTGGCCTCCGACTTAGGAACGGGGCCTGTTGAACGTCGTTGGCTCAGCAGACGCGCGAGGCGTCTGCAAGGAGCCTGACAATGAAACGAATGATGATCTGCGCGGCCGCCGCCGCGCTGCTTTCTGCATGCGCGGGCATGCCGACGGGCGAGGCCGCGGGCGTCGCCGAGGCCGCCATGGACCAACCTGCTCCGGCGGCCATGGAATTCCTCCGCATGGCAGGGGCCAGCGATCTGTACGAAATCCAGTCCAGCCAGCTGGTCATGCAGTCGACGAACAACGACATCACCGGCTTCGCCCGGATGATGGTCGATCACCACACCATGACCACCCAGACCCTGACGCGCGCAGCCCAACAGGCGGGCATGACGCCGCCGGCCCCGGCCCTGGATGCGCGCAAGGCCGAGATGATCCGCCAGCTTCAGGCGGCGCAGGGCGAGGCCCGCGACCGGCTGTACGTCGAGCAGCAGGTCATGGCGCATCAGGAGGCGCTGACCCTGCACACCAGCTATTCCCGCAATGGCGACACGCCGGAACTCAAGACTGCCGCCGGCGCTGCCGTGCCGATCGTCGCGCAGCACTATAACCGGATCACCGCCATGCAGCGGGACATGGCCGGCTCGCACGCCGACTACAGCTGACCTCCGCGTCGCGGCCTCTCGCCCTGCGCCGTGAGGTCGCGTGGTCGTCGGCGGTCCGCAGGAAATACGCCGCTCCGCATTGCCACGCGGGAAATGCGCGCTAAGAGCCTCTCAATGGCGAAGATTACCTACATCGAGCACGACGGCCGCGAGCATGTGGTCGAGGTGAAGAACGGCCTGTCGGTCATGGAAGGGGCGATCCGCAACAACGTCCCGGGCATCGACGCCGACTGCGGCGGAGCCTGCGCCTGCGCGACGTGCCATGTCTATGTCGACGAGGCCTTCGCCGCCGAGACGGGCCGCGCCTCCGCCATGGAGGAATCGATGCTCGACTTCGCCGAGAACGTCCAGCCGAACAGCCGCCTGTCCTGCCAGATCCGGGTTTCCGACGATCTCGACGGACTGATCGTGCGTCTGCCCGAAAACCAGCACTGACGCGGCCGTGGGCCGGGCCGATCCCCGACTGGTCGACCTGATCGGCCGCCTGATCGCGACCGGGCCCAAGGCCGGCATCGGGCCGCCCGTGATCGCCATCGTGGGCGCGCAGGGGTCTGGCAAGACGACCCTCGCCCGCGCCGCCGCCGAAAGGTTCGGCGGGGTGCAGATCTCCATCGACGACGTCTATCTGACCCGCGCCCGGCGCGAGGCGATGGCGGAAGAGGTCCACCCGCTGTTCCTGACGCGTGGGCCTCCGGGCACCCATGATCTGCGGATGCTGGCGCGTCTGATCAAGACGCTCGGTACGGCCCGGCCTGACGACAAGACCCTGCTCCCCGACTTCGACAAGCGCGGCGACGATCGCCGGCCGATCCGCGAGTGGCGCGTCTTCGAGGGACGCCCGCGCGCCATATTGATCGACGCCTGGTGTCTGGGCGCCCTGCCTGAAGACGAGGCGGACCTCGCCGAGCCGGTCAATGCGCTGGAGCGCGACCGCGACCCCGACGGGACGTGGCGGCGCGCCGTCAACGGCTTCGTCGCCGGCTCCTATGCCGATTTCGCGGCGAAGTTCGACGCCATCGTTTTCCTGAAGGCCCCCGGCTTCGACGTCGTGCTGGACTGGCGCAGCCAGCAGGAGGCGGATCTGCTGAAAATCCCCCCCGCCCGGCTCCCCCAGGCCGAGCGCCGCCGCCTAGCGGAGTTCATCCAGTATTTCGAACGCATCACGCGCCGAATGCTCGATGACCGCGTTATGGCCCATGCGGTCGTGCCGCTTGATCGCGACCGGCGCCCCGGCTCCATACCTTCATGACGCAGCAACCGCCTGATCGCCGCTTCGAACTGCGACAACCCGCTAGTGCGCGCGGGGTCGTGGTCGCGCCGGGGCTGGAACTGCCCTGTCTGATAATGGACCAGTCCGCCGGGGGGCTGCGCATCCGGCTCGACCGGAGCTTCGCCCTGACCGGCAGCGTCGTTGTGATCGACCTCGCCCGCGCCATGGCTATCGAATGCCAGGTCGCTTGGAGCAAGGGACAGGAAGCGGGGCTGAAACAGTCCGGCCAGACGTCGCTGCGAGGCCTGGTGCCCTCGCGTTTCGCCGCCGCGCGCGAAGCCTTCCGGCGGGCCGGCGGCTAGGCCTCGACCGGAGCGCCCGAAAGGGATTCTTCCATCTCGAGGAAGGAAGGCTGGGCCGAGGACGGGATGTCGCCGCGGCCGATCTCGACCGAAATCTGGGCCGCATTGCCGTGCAGGTGGGCGACCAGCACCGACTGGATGATCTTGTAGAAGGCGCCGTCGCCGTCGATGATTTCCTTCAGCCGCACGGACATCGGGCCTACGAGGCCATAGGCGAGGAACACGCCGAGGAAGGTGCCGACCAGGGCGCCGCCGATCATGCCGCCCAGCACTTCCGGCGGCTCGGTGATCGAGCCCATCGTCTTGATGACCCCCAGCACAGCGGCGACGATGCCCAGGGCGGGCAGGCCGTCGGCCATCTGCTGCAGCGCGTGGGCGCCGGCCAGACCCTCGTGGTGGTGCTTCTCGAGCTGCTTTTCCATGGCGTCCTCGATCTGGTGGGGATCCTCGAGGTTCATGGTCATCATCCGCAGGGTGTCGCAGATGAAGTCCGTCGCGAAGTGGTCCTTCAGCACCTTGGGGTATTTCTGGAAGATGGTGCTCTCGGCCGGCTTCTCGATATGGCTTTCCAGCGCGATGACGCCCTTTGACTTCATCGTCTTGGTCAGCTGGAACAGCAGCGACAGCAGGTCCTTGTAGTCCTGCTTCTTCCATTTCGGACCGGCGAAGACCTTGCCGAAACCGCCCATGGTGGCCTTGATCGTGGTCACGCTATTGCCGATCAGGAAGGCGGCCACGGCGGCGCCCAGGATCGCCATCAGCTCATACGGCAGAGAGTGGAGGATGACCTCCATCTTGCCCCCGGCCAGGATGTAGCTGCCGAACACCATGGCGAACAGCAGAACGATACCGATAATCTGGAACATGGAAGGGCTGACGGTCCTGCGCGCGAGAGACGCCGACCATCGCCGTTAATGATTAAGGGGCGGCTAACCCTAAAGTCGTGTTTCGCCGTTCAGGATCGCTTGCCGTGCAGCATCGCTCAGCTTGGTGTAGCCGCTCTTGCCGCCGCGCACATACAGGACCCCTTCGACCTTTTCGGGGTCGAAGCCGTCGGCCACCAGATCGGTCTTCTTGTATTTGAAGGTGCCGGTGGTGTCGGCCGACTTTATCAGCCGAACGAAAGCGGGACGGGCGTAGACGGGGAGTTCCTGATCGACCCAGTCGGCGAATTCGCGGGCGGCGAACCGGCCCTCGACGACCAGTGCAACCATGCCCGCCTTGCCCTCATGACCCGGTACCGGCACGCCATAGGCGATGACTTCCTTGACCCCGGGACCGTCTGCGAGCCGTTGCTCGACCTCGGCCGTCGAGACGTTTTCACCCTTCCAGCGGTAGGTGTCGCCAATCCGGTCGATGAAATAGACATAGCCTTCGCTGTCCTGCTTCATCAGGTCGCCGGTGCGGAACCAGCGGTCGCCCCGCACGAAGACGTCGCGCAGGATCTTCTTCTCCGAGGCCGCCTTGTCGGCATAGCCCGAAAAGGCGTGGCGGATGTCGTCGCCGATCATGCCCAGCGCCTCGCCAACCTCGCCCGACTTCGCCAGCTGGCACAGGCCGTCGGCGCCGCGAACCGGCTCCTCGGTCTCCATGTCGAACCGGACGAGGCGGAAATTGATCTGCTTCTTCAGGAAGCCGGGCACCCGGCCGATGGCTCCCGGCTTGCCGTCGAAATTGAATACCGAGACATTGCCCTCGGTCGAGCCGTAGAATTCCAGGATGTCGGGAATGGCGAACCGCTTCTGGAAGTCGGACCAGACGTCGGGCCGCAGGCCGTTGCCGAAGGCCAGCCGCAGCTTGTGCGACCGCTCCTCGGGGTGCTCGGGGCAGTTGACCAGATAACGGCACAGCTCGCCGATATAGACGAACAGGGTCGCGCCCGAGGCCTTCACGTCAGGCCAGAAGCTGCTCGCCGAGAACCGCTTGCGCAGCACCAGCTTGCCGCCGTTCAGCAGGGCGGGGCCGACCCCGACCAGACCGCCGGTCGAATGATACAGCGGCAGGACGTTGAAGGTAACGTCCTTGTCCGTGGCCGCTGTGGCCCCGGCGAAGGCGCGCATATAGGTGCGGGCCCGGGCGTGGGTGATCCGGGCCGCCTTGGGCATGCCGGTCGTGCCCGAGGTGTAGATGTACATCGCCGTGTCGCGGTTGGTCAGACCGAACCGCGCCGACCGTGCCGGCCGCACCGACGAGCCGCTGCGCACCGGCTTGTCGAGGCCGCGCCGTTCGTCGGCCTCGTCCTCGTCCTTCAGGCCCAGCACCCAGAGCATCAGATTGCGCCCCGACAGCGCGCGCGCGTCCTCGACCCGCTTCCAGCAGTCCTCGTCGGTCACCACCTGAGAGGCGTTCGAGATCGACAGGCAGTGGGCCAGGGCGTGGCCGGTCAGGTTGGTGTTGATCAGGGCCGTGGCCACGCCGACCTTGGCGAAGCCCAGCCATGCCGCGACGTATTCGGCCCGGTTCAGCATCACCAGGGCGATGGTGTCGCCGCGCTTCAGCCGCCGGCTCTGCGCCCAGTGGCCGAACCGGTTCGCCATGGCGTCCAGCTCGCGATAGGTCAGGGTGCGGCGGTCGTCCTCGATCGCCGCGTGTTCGGGGAATTTGTCGACGGCCTCTTCCCAGTCGTCGCAGACAAGGTCGGCGCTATCCAGCGTGATCGGCTTGATGCGGTTGAGCAGGCGCCGCAGCCCCTTGGCGAAACGCATGTTGCGCTTGATGTTCGCCACCAGACCCATCGTCGTATCCACTCCGTCGTCCGTCGCCCTGCCTTGGTGATGGACAAGCCCGCCGCCGCGGTCAACCGGCAGGAGAATCTGAAGGGCGTTTGTAGCGATCCGTACGCGGGTTTGCCGAAAGGCGTGGCGCCGATGCGGCGGTGACGTAGCGTCAGCGTACCGATTCGAGAGCCTTGCTTGAAGATTACCGCAAGCGGGGGCTTAATCGGCGAACAGGGGTGTGCGGCGCGGGGCCGTTGAGGGCCCCGGGGGACTTGCATCATGCGACTTCTGATCGCCGCCGCGGCCTGCGCCTTCACCCTGGCCGGAGCTATCGTCGGGACCGCCTCGGCCCAGGACTACAACGCCGATCCGAACTACGGCGACATCACCCTGCAGCCGGGCTTCACGCCTGATCCGCATCTGGTCAGTCTGCGCGCCGGCGGCGATGTCAGCGCCACGGCGGCCGGCAGCGGCTGCTCGGGCTATATCACCAGCGCCCCGGACTTCCGCCTGAACTGGAGCGGCAAGGGATCGCTGAACCTCAAGATTTCGGTCCTGTCCAAGGCCGACACGACCCTGGTCGTCAACGGGCCCAATGGCGAATGGTACTGCGACGACGACACGGGCGAGGACAACAACCCGCTGATCACGCTCGGCTCGATCGCCGGACGGTATGAAATCTGGGTCGGCACCTATTCGAGCGGCGATCCGCAGCCGGCCGTCCTGTCAATTTCGGAACTCAACAACTTCTAGAAGCTGATGCAGAGTAAGTCTTGAGACGAGAGCTTGACCGTTGTCGCCGCAATTGTGGCGACAACGGTGTTTCTTCGCGACCTCAACAAGATCGCGGAACCGCGGTCTGACAAGACTGTTCCTTCTCCACGCTATTGGAGGAACAGAGATGACCGTTACCTATAACCCCGATCCGCTGAACCCCTATGCCGACCGTCGTGATGTCCGGCCGCTCACCGGCGAGCGTATGGATCTGAACGCCCATTCCGAGGCAGACCTTGGGATGACTGACGAGCCTTTTGTTCCCGTCTACGCGCGACGCGGCAAGGCTGCGCGCCGCCCCGCCGGCAAGGTCCCGGCCTGGATGATCCTGGCGCCCGTCGGCGTGATCGCCCTCGGCGCGCTCGGCGCCATGATGCTGATGGACGACGGCGGCGAAACGACCGCGCCGCTGGTCGAGCCGGCCGCGACCGCCCCGGTCGTCGACGCCACGCCGATGGCCCCCGCCGCCCCGCTGGCCTCGGCCTCGACTCCGGCGCCCGTGAGCGTCGCCCCGACCCCTGCTCCGGCCCCTGTGGCGCGTGAAGCCGCGCCCGTCCGCCGCGCCGCAGCCCCGGCCCCCGTCCGCCGGGCGACCACGCCCACAGCGCCTCGCACCACGACCGCGCCGGCCGCCCGTGTCGCGACGCCGGCTCCCGCGGCGGCGTCGACCGCGACCCTGAACACCGCACCGACCCCCTCGGCTCCGGCAGTAACGGTTACCCCGGCGCCTGAGCCCACGCCCCCGGCCCCGGTCATCGTGGTCGGACCGCTGAACTGATCGCGTTGATCGAACTCAAAGCCCCGGCGGAGCGATCCGCCGGGGCTTTTTTCTGTCAGGCCGATGGCGTTGCGGGTGCGGCCGGCGAGACCCGCCAGATGACATTGCCGACGTCGTCAGCCACAAGCAGCGCCCCGAGCCGATCGAACTGCACCCCCACAGGCCGCCCCATCGCCTGATCCTCGTCATTGAGGAAGCCGGTCAGAATGTCCTGCGGCGGCCCCGCTGGCGCGCCGTTGGCGAAGGGCACGAAGATCACGCGATAGCCGTTGCGCGGCTTGCGGTTCCACGACCCATGCTGCCCCACGAAGGCGCCGCCCCGATACGACGCCGGGAACAGCGCCCCCTCGCCGAACGTGAGGCCCAGCGACGCCGTGTGCGCGCCCAGCGCATAGTCCGGCTTCAGCGCCCGGGCGACCATGCCGGGATTGGCCGGCTCGACGCGGGTATCGACGACCTGGCCATAGTAGCTCCACGGCCAGCCATAGAAGCCGCCCGGCGTCACCGAGGTCATGTAGTCGGGCACCAGATCGTTGCCGAGCTCGTCCCGCTCGTTGACCGACACCCACAGCTTGCCGCTATCCGGCTGCCACGCCATCCCGACCGGATTGCGCAGCCCCGAGGCGTAGATGCGATGCCCGCCCGTCGCCGGATCGATCTCCCAGACCGCCGCCCGGCCCTCCTCCTCGTCCAGCCCGTTCTCGCCGATATTGGAGTTGGAACCGACGCCGACATACAGGCGCGAGCCATCTGCGCTGGCCACCATGCTCTTGGTCCAGTGGTGGTTCCGTTGCGCGGGCAGGTCGGCGACCTTGCGCGGCGCGGCCGTGATCTGCGTCTGGCCGGCCTGATAGGGGAAGGCCACCACGGCATCGGCGTTGGCGACGTAAAGGGTGTCCCCGACAAGCGCCATCCCGAAGGGCGACATCAGGTTGGTGAGGAAGGCGGTCTTCGTCTCGGCGACCCCGTCCCCGTCCGCGTCGCGCAGCAGGGTGATGCGGTTGGCGCTCGGGACCTTGGCCCCGGCCTTCTTCATGACCAGCCCCTGGACCCACCCGCGGATCCCGCCCGTGCCGCCGGAATCGAGGCCCTCCGGCTTCGGCGGCGCATTGCTCTCGGCCACCAGGATGTCCCCGTTAGGCAGGCGGTACAGCCATCGCGGATGGTCCAGACCGCTGGCGAAGGCCTGGACCCGGAAACCGGGCGCGGCGACCGGCGTACGTCCGGCGGGCCAGCCGACGGCGTCGGCGACGTTCACCGTCGGGAACAGCGCGCGGCTCGGCGCCGGCAATGTGGGATCGGGGCCGAACCCGGCCGAGGGATCCAGCGCCTCATTGCCTCCGCAGGCGGCGAGCGTCAGGGCGGCGGCCGAAACGGCCAGAAGGACGTGGCGTGACATGGGCGGCTTCCGGTTTGGGGTTGATCAGAACGCGGGAAACTCCAGACGGCTGACATCGTAGCCCAGCGCCTCCGCCCGCGCGACCAGACGCCGGCGCTGGGCCGCATCCGGAATTTCGCGAGTGTAGATCCACAGCTTCTCGAACGTCGGATCGGCCGAGATGAACCAGCTGTAGTCGTCGGCCCGGTCCAGCACCCAGTAGTCCCAGGTGATCAGCCCGCCGACGTAGCGGGCCCGCAACTTCGCATTCGTGCCCGGATCGAGGATTTCGCCCCGCGCGCCGATGGCTTTCTCGCGGCCCTGCGGCGTGCCGACCTGACAGGTGTCGCGCACATCGACGCGCTCCCCATCGACCAGCACGTAGTTGGTGGCGCCCGCCACGCAGCCGTCGGTCAGGCGCATGGGCAGACGGGCGATCTCCAGCCAGCGGCCCGAATAGAAGCGTTCGGCGTCTATCGATTTCGCGGGCTGCGGCGCCCGGAACTCGTCCGGCGAAGGCGCGGTGACGCAGGCGGACAATGCCGCGGACAGGGCGAGAGCGGCGGCGGCGATACGCATGACGGGACAGGCTCCTGCAGCAGATGGATACGGCAGATACGGCGCGGGTTCCCCAGGGGACGCCGCCGGCAGGGATTCAGGTCAGCGGGTTCAGATCGTGCGGCGGCTGGATGCGACGAAACCGGGCCTCGATGAAGGAGAAGGCGCCGAAGGCCATCAGCCCGAGGGCGGTGAAGGCGAGAATCCACGGCCCGCCGGGCTGGGCCTCCAGCCCGTCCAGCGCGGCGCCGAAACTGCGCACCTCCGAGGCCCGCGAGTGCAGGCCGCCCAGAACCACGAATATGCCCAGCGGTATGAACGAGACGCCGCGCGCCACATTGCCCGCCTTGGCCAAGGGCGCGACGCGGCGGCAGACCTTGGCTGAACACGACAGCTTCTTCGTGAAGTCCTCCCGCACCCCGTTGACGATATTGCTGACGCCGACGGCGACGATGCCCAGGCCGACGGCGATCAGCAGCCAGTCGCCGAACGGCAGGCTCAACACCCACGCGGCCTTGTCCTGATTGGCCGCCGTTTCAACCGCATTGGGATCGAGCGGCTGTTCCTTCAGCAGCCCGAAAACCGACACGGCGAGAATGCCGTGGAACAGGCCGTTGCACGCCTGGGCGGACCGCTTCATCAGCCCCTTCCACTTCCGGCCGACGTGGTCGGCGTCAAACACCGATTGCAGCACGCACCACTGCACGAACGCCAGCAGCCCCAGCCCCAGCAGCATCAGCCACACGCGCCCGAACGGCTGTTCGGCCAGCCAGAAGGTCGCCTCCTTGGACCCGGCCGCATCCCGGATGCGGTCCGTTGCGGCCAGCAGGGTCAGCACGCCCGCCGACAGATAGACGAAACCAAGGGCGCCATAGCCGACCCGCGCTGCCCATTCGATCAATCGATCCAGCGCCGGCACGCGCCGCAGCAGGGGAGAGCGCTTGCGTCCGGCCTCGCCGAGGGCGGCGAGACGGCGGCGGATCTCATGGCGGGCGTCAGCGAATGCGGTCACGCGGCGTCTCGGCTCCGGGGAAGGGAGGCCATGGGAACACGCCTGTGTCGTAAAGGCTCCGCTTGTCCCTTCGGCGCCCGCCCTTCTCGAACCGGCCGATGCCAGACGGCAGGCGAAACACACCGTGCAAATCGTGAAGCTTGCGTCTTGAGCATCGGACGATCGGCGCCATATTCCCCCGGCGACCGGATGTCGCAGGAGACGCCATGCCCCCGGTCATCGAAGTCACAGGCCTTACCAAGACCTACAAGTCAGGGCTGCAAGCCCTCAAACCCATCGACTTGACGATCAACAAGGGCGAGATCTTCGCCCTGCTGGGGCCCAACGGCGCGGGCAAGACGACCCTGATCTCGGTCGTCTGCGGCATCGTCACCCCGACCACGGGAACCGTCGTCGCCGACGGCAACGACATCCAGTCCGACTATCGCGCCGCGCGCTCGAAGATCGGACTGGTGCCGCAGGAACTGACCACGGACGCCTTCGAGACCGTGCTGGCGACGGTGACCTTCAGCCGGGGCCTGTTCGGCAAGTCGCCGAACCCGGCCTTCATCGAGCAGGTGCTGCGCGATCTCAGCCTGTGGGAGAAGCGCAACGACAAGATCATGACCCTGTCCGGCGGCATGAAGCGCCGCGTCATGATCGCCAAGGCCCTGAGCCACGAACCAGACATCCTGTTCCTCGACGAGCCCACGGCAGGCGTTGACGTCGAGCTGCGCCGCGACATGTGGAATCTGGTCCGCCGTCTGCGCGAGACCGGCGTCACCATCATCCTGACCACCCACTATATCGAGGAGGCCGAGGAGATGGCCGACCGGGTGGGCGTCATCCTCAAGGGCGAGCTGATCCTCGTCGAGGAGACCTCGGCCCTGATGAAGAAGCTGGGCAAGAAGACCCTGACCCTGAACCTGCAGGAGCCTCTGGCCGCCGTGCCTCCGGAACTGGCCGAATGGTCGCCGACGCTGAAGGCCGATGGAAACGAGCTGGAATACGTCTTCGACTCCAACCTCGAGAAGACGGGCGTGCCGTCCCTGCTGCGCAGGCTGTCGGACCTCGGCATCGCCTTCAAGGACCTGCACACCAGCCAGAGCTCGCTGGAGGACATCTTCGTCAGCCTGGTCCACCGCGACAAGACCACGGGAGCCGCGGCATGAGCAGCCTGACCTTCAACGGCCACGGCGTCTGGGCCATCTACAAATTCGAGATGGCGCGGGCCATCCGCACCATCTGGCAATCGGTCGTCACCCCGGTGATCACCACGGCCCTGTATTTCGTCGTCTTCGGCTCGGCCATCGGCAGCCGGATGACCGAGATCGACGGCGTGCCCTACGGCGCCTTCATCGTGCCCGGCCTGATCATGCTCAGCCTGTTCACCCAGTCGATCTTCAACGCCTCGTTCGGCATCTACTTCCCCAAATTCACCGGCACCATCTACGAGCTGCTGTCCGCCCCCGTTTCGCCGCTCGAGATCGTCATCGCCTACGTCGGCGCCGCGGCGACCAAGTCGGCCGTTCTCGGCCTGATCATCCTGGCTACGGCCGCCTTCTTCGTGCCGCTGCAGATCCTGCATCCCGTCGAGATGCTGGCCTTCCTGATCCTGATCTCGACGACCTTCAGCCTGTTCGGCTTCATCATCGGCATCTGGGCCAACGGCTTCGAACAGCTGCAGATGATCCCGATGCTGGTGGTCACGCCCCTGACCTTCCTCGGCGGATCCTTCTACTCGATCGACATGCTGCCGCCGATGTGGCGGACGATCACCCTGTTCAACCCGGTCGTCTATCTGATCTCCGGCTTCCGCTGGACCTTCTACGGCTCGGGCGACGTCGGCATCGGGGCCAGTCTGGCGGCCACGCTGGGCTTCCTGTTCGTCTGCCTCGCCATCGTGGGCTGGATGTTCAAAACCGGCTATCGTCTGAAGAACTAGAGCCGTCACGAAACGGGCCATTTCGGCGGACACCTTGGCCGCCGTAAGCGTTGAAGAAACGCGCCCGACGGGGCGCGGGAGTCTGAATGTCCACTGAGTCCGACAAGAAGCCCCTGAACGGAACCCCCGAGCCGTTCCGCCGCCCCGTGGTCTGGGGCCGCCCGCCGGCGACCGTTTTCCGCGCCGGCCCCCTGCCGAAGGGCGACAGCCTGCCGCCCCTGCCCGAGCCGCCGCGCGCGCCCGCACGCGCCCCAAGCCCCTCTGCCGGCATCTTCAGTGGATCGATGATCCCGCGCGCCGCCCCCCGGCCCGCACCGCAACCGGCGACGCCTCCGCCCACGCAGACCGCTCCTCTGGCCCCCGCGGTCGTGGACGAAGCCGCCGTCGCGGCGTCGCCCGCCCCCGCGCCCCGACCGGAGCCCGCGCCGGCGCCTGATCTCACTGTCCGCCCTCTGCCGCCGGCCGAACCCGCCCCCGCCCCGCCCCGGCTCGAACCGCCCGTGGTCGCCGCGCCCGAGGCCCCGCGTCCGGTGGTTGTCGAGCCCACGCCCGTCGGCTCGACCCTGCAGGCGGCCAGCGCTCGCGGAAAGGCTTCAGGCCGCACCGCCCTTTACGCCGGCGTCGCTGCCGCCGCAGTCGCCGTCATCGCGGCGGCCGGCTGGTTCATGACGCGCACGCCGGCCCCGGCTCCGGCTCCCGCCGCCATCGAGGCGCCCGCCTCCGTCGCGCCTGTCGAGGCTGCGCCCGCGCCCGTCATTGCGGCGGCCTCGATCCCCGAACCGGCTGTGACGACGCCCGAGCCCGCTCCGGTCCCGACTTCGACGACGCTGGCGAGCCGCCCCGCGCCCGCCGCGGCCCGTCCCGATACTCCGCCTCCCGCCGCCGCTACGCCCGCCCGCCTGACGCCGCCGCCCGCCGCTGCTCCGTCCCCGGCGATCACCACCGCGCCCCTGATCGAGATCGCGCCCGCCCAGCCAGCCGGGCCGCCCCCGACCGAGGCCGAGCGTCCCCCGACCGATCCTGACGCGCCGATCGCCACCCGGCCCCAGCCGGTCGGCTGAGGGACGCCTGGGTTTGGCGGCCTACGTCCGAATTTGACGCAGGCGCATGTTTTCCTGACCGCGCCCTGTCGTGGCGCGGTCTTTGACAATCGAATCCAGCGCAAGTGGTCCAACCAACCGACGCTTCGGACGCTTCGGACGCTTCGGACGGTGTTTCTAGTCCTGGCGGATGGCCACATAGCCGCGCTCGACCATCCGGCGCAGACCCTCATACGCCTCGGCCAGCTCCTCATAGGCCGTGCGCGCCGAGGTCAGACGGGCGATCTGGTCGGGGGTCGATGGCGCGCCCGATTCCGACTGCCTCAGGCTCTCGGCCACCCATTTGCCCCGCGCCGTCGCCGTCATGATCGCCAGCTTCTGGAACGTCGCCGCATCGATCTTCGGCAGCATCTGGCCGATGATCTCGCGGTTGGCGATGAAGGCCGAATAATCGATCTTCTCGAGCAGGCCGCGCACGCGGCGCTGCTCCGCCGGATCGGCGTCCTGGGGCTCGAAATGATCGCGCTGGCGGCGGTAGCCACCGGTCTGGATCGTGGACATGACGCCCTCCGCAAAAGCCTCTGAACTCCAGCCTGCGCCGCGCCGATTAACGGCCCGTTAGCCCTGTCGGGACCCGCTTGCACCCGCCGTTCGGATTTGATACTTAAGTGAATGCTTCAGCATCAATCCTCGCTCGATCTGGCCTTTCAGGCCCTGTCCGACCCGACCCGCCGGGCCATGGTCGAACGCCTCTCGCGTGGCCCCGCCTCGGTCAGCGAACTGGCCGCCCCCCTGCCGATGTCCATGTCGGCCGTGGTGCAGCATCTCAAGATTCTCGAGGCGTCCGGCCTTGTCGCCTCCGAGAAGACCGGCCGCGTCCGCACCTGCCGCGTCGACGCCCGGGCCCTCAGCGCGGCCGAGCGCTGGATCAACGATCGCCGCCAGTCCGTCGAACGCAGTCTCGACCGGCTGGGCGCCTATCTCGACGAAACCCGGAATGACGAGGAGTCTCCGAAATGACCGCCACAGCCCGCCCCTCCGTCGCGCACGGGACCTTCACGGTCGAGCGCCGCTATGACGCCTCGCCCGCGCGCGTCTTCCGCGCCCATTCGGATTCCGCCGCCTTCCGCCGCTGGTTCGCCGACGGCGATGGCTGGACCATTTTCGAATGGGAGCATGACTTCCGCGTTGGCGGGGGCTTCACCGGCCGCTTCCGCTTCGGCGACGAGACCAACGACACCTGGTTCAACGACACCGAATATCTGGACATCGTACCGGACCAGCGGATCATTCTCTCCTATGTCATGGGCCGGGTCACCGAAGACGGAAAACGACGCGCCTCGGCCTCGCTCGGGACCACCGAGCTGGTCGCCGACGGATCCGGCACACGTCTGATCTATACGGAGCAGGGAGCCTTCCTCGATGGAGCTGATGACATCGCCGGGCGCGAGACGGGCTGCGCCGAAATGCTGGAAGCCCTCGCCCGCGAACTGGAGGCCCACCCATGACCGGCAAGGTGCGCGTCAGCGCGTACAGCGTCTCGATCGACGGTTTCGGCGCGGGCCCGGACCAGAGTCTCGAACATCCCCTCGGCGTTGACGGCGCCCTGCTCCACCACTGGGTCTTTCCGACCGACAGTTTCCGGACCCGCTTCGGCCAGTCCGGCGGCGAGACGGGCGTGGATGACGGCTTTTCCCGGCGCAGCATGGAGGGGCTCGGCGCGTGGATCCTCGGCCGCAACATGTTCACGCCGAGCCGCGGCGACTGGCCTGACGATGGCTGGAAAGGCTGGTGGGGCGAAGAGCCTCCCTATCACGTGCCGGTCCTTGTGCTGACCCACCACGCCCGCGATCCCATCGAGATGAAGGGCGGCACGGTCTTTCATTTCGAAACGGGAGGCCTCCATGTCGCGCTTGAAAAGGCCCGGGCTTTCGCCGGCGACAAGGACATCCGCATCGGCGGCGGCGCCGAAACCATCCGGCAGTATCTGAAACTCGGGCTGATCGACGAGCTCCATGTGGCCGTCTCGCCGGTCGTTCTGGGCCGGGGCGAACCCTTCTGGGAAGGTCTGGACCTGCCCGCACTCGGCTATGAGGTCGCCTCCAGCACGGCGGGCGAAAGGGCTACCCATCTGATCGTCACCCGCATCGCCCCGGACAGGCCTTGACCATGACCCTGCAGCTCTACTCCCACCCCTACGCCGCCTATGGTCAGAAGGCGTCCGTGGCCCTGTACGAACTGGGCCTGCCGTTCGAACTTCGGCTGGTCGATGCGAACGACGAGTCGGGCATGGCCGCCTTCCGGGCCGTCTCGCCCTTCGGCAAGATGCCCGTCCTGGTCGATGGCGAGCGCCGCATCGTCGAATCCAGCATCGTCATCGAATATCTGGACCGGTTGGCGGGTGGCGGGCGGCTCATCCCCACCGACCCGGACGCCGCGCTGGAGGCGCGGCTGATCGATCGCATCGTGGACACCTATGTGGGCGGAGCCATGAACCGCATCATCCCGCGCAAATTCCGGCCCGCCGGCAACGAGGATCCCTATGGCGACGCCCAGGATGCAGCCGTTCTGGCTGGCGCATGGGACTGGCTGGAGGCGCGGTTGTCCGACGGACGGACCTGGGGCGCGGGCGAAATCTTCACCTTGGCCGACTGCTGCGCCGCACCGATCCTGACCTATGCCCGGCGGCTCGTTCCGTTCGGCGACCGGCCGCGGCTCAGGGCCTGGCATGGACGGCTGATGGCGCGGCCGTCATTCGTGCGGGCGCTCGAGGACGCGGCCCCGTTCGGCGATCTGATGCCGGCGCCGCCGGCCGAGGACTGACGGTCAGTGCGCCTCGGGCGGCCGGGCCGCGGGGCTGAAATATTCGTCCTCGGGCTTCGGATGGGCGCTCAGCACGAAACGGCGGTCGCAATAGGCGCATTCGACAAAGTCGTCCCCACCCATGTCCATATAGACCAGCGGGTGGCCCAGGGCTCCGCCGCCGCCATCGCAGGCCACCCGTTTGGTCGGGACCACGATGTCTTCCGGCGGCGGGATGATGGCGTCGGGATGACGGGGCGGCATGGCGCGATCTCGGAACTGCAGAAGCGGCGGGACCGATTCCCTAGGCGTGAGCGCCTTCTGCGTCAAACCGTCTGCGAGCGTTTACGGAAGACCCGGTCGAACACCGCCTTGCGCCGCTTGAACAGGGACCAGCCCAGCGAGCCGGCGGCGACCCAGAGGCCGATCTCGCCAATGACGGCGGCCGGACCGCCGAACATCAGGGCCTCGCGCATGTCCAACTGGCCCGTCCGGTTCAGGATGACGACGGCGGTAAAGGCTCCATAGCCGAGGAGGCAGACTGCAAAGGCCGTCCAGCCGATCATTTTGGTGCGGGTCATCGTGGGTGTTCCGTCAAGCGTGCTGTTCATAATGACAAGGAACCTAGACATATACGCTTATGGTGTCAAGCGTCGTTGACATCACTGCGCGGAAGGCGGCGTCCGGCCTTGGCGATGGCGACGGGCGAGCCTACCTAGGCCGACCAGACCAACGGAAAGCCTGCATGCCCGAAGCGAACGCCCTGCCCGTCAACGCCATCGAGGTGCGTGGACTAGAAAAGACCTACGCCGGGACGAAGAAGGCTCCGCCGAAAACGGCGCTGCGGGGCGTCGACCTGGTCATTCCGCGGGGCTCGATGTTTGGCCTGCTGGGTCCCAACGGCGCCGGCAAATCGACCCTGATCAACATCCTCGCGGGCGTGGTGAACAAGACCGGCGGCACGGCCTCGATCTGGGACCGTGACATCGACAAACAGCCGCGCGACGCCCGGGCCGCCCTCGGCGTGGTGCCGCAGGAGATCGTCGCCGACGTGTTCTTCACCCCGCGCGAGGCGCTGGAGGTCCAGGCCGGCTTCTACGGCGTGCCGGCCAGTGAGCGCCGCTCGGACGAACTGCTGGCCGCGCTGGGCCTCTCGGACAAGGCCCATGCCTACGTCCGCGCCCTGTCGGGCGGCATGAAGCGCCGGCTGATGGTGGCCAAGGCGCTGGTCCACAATCCGCCGATCCTGATCCTTGACGAGCCGACGGCCGGGGTCGACGTCGAGCTGCGCCGCCAGCTGTGGGACTACGTCCGACGCATCAACGCCGAGGGGGTCACGGTGCTGCTGACCACTCACTATCTGGAGGAGGCGCAGGAGCTCTGCGACACCATCGCCATCATGAACCGGGGCGAGGTCGTGGCCTGCGAGCCGACCCCGCAACTGCTGCGCCGGCTGGACACCCGCAACGTCGTGGTCACACCGGAAGGCGAGCTGAACAGCCTGCCTGCGCTGAAGGGGTTTGAGGTCGTCGCGCGCGGAAACGGGGCCTTCGTGGTCACCTACCGCAAGGGCCAGTCTTCGGTGGAGCAGGTGCTGGCGGCCGTACGGGCGGCCGGCGTGACTATCGCCGACATCACCACCGAAGATCCGGATCTGGAAGACGTCTTCCTGGCGCTGACCTATGGGGACGCCAGTCAGGTCAGTCCGACGAAGGACTAGATCACCATCACCGTGCCGATGAGCAACCTCGCACCCGCCCGGCCCATGGTGGTGTTGGTCGCGGCCTGAAGCCGGGCGATCAGCCGCTCGAGGTCGGGCGGGGCGCCGGGCAGCAGAGCGCTGGCGGCCTGCTGAACCACTGCGGCGTAGGCGGCGCGCAGCCTTGGCGCCGACTGGGTTACGCGGGTACGCAAGGCGGCGTCCACGGTGTCGATGCCTATCTCCACCGTCATCACGCCGCGCCGCCCTCCCGGGCGGATGACGTTGGCGGTGATGGTCGGCAGACGCAGATAGCTGGCCTGTGGCGCGCTCGAGCCGCCGATGGATTTCGATGTCCGGGACTTCAGTCCGAGAAGGGCGCGGCGTTCCATGCGCCGACCCTGACACACGCCCGCTTAAGGCGTGGTTACGCCGCCGCCTCCATGGCCTTCGGCTCCATCGGCTTCAGGTCCAGCAGGGCGAACAGGGCCGCGTCCTCGTCCTGTTCGGGATTGGGCGTGGTCAGCAGCTTGCCGCCGACGAAGATGGAATTGGCTCCTGCGAGGAAGCAAAGCGCCTGCATCTCGGCGCTCATCGTCTCGCGCCCCGCGGACAGGCGCACCATCGCCTTCGGACATACCAGGCGGGCGACAGCGACAGTGCGGACAAACTCGATCGGATCGATCTGCCCCTCGGCCAGCATCCGCTCGCCCAGCGGCGTACCGGTCACAGGCACGAGCGCATTCACCGGCAGGCTGTCGGGATGCTCCGGCAGGGTGGCGAGCGCGTGCAGCAGGCTGGCCCGGTCGCGCCGCGCCTCGCCCATGCCGACAATGCCGCCGCAGCAGGTCGCCATGCCGGCATCCCGCACGTGCTGCAGGGTGTCCAGCCGGTCTTGATAGGTCCGGGTCGTCACTACCTGGGCGTAGTACTCCGGGCCCGTATCCAGATTATGATTGTAATAGTCGAGCCCGGCGTCCTTCAGCTGGCGCGCCTGATCGGCGGTCAGCATGCCGAGGGTGGCGCAGGTCTCGAGGCCCAGCGCCTTAACGCCGGCGATCATGGTGGCCAGTTTCGGCGTGTCACGGTCCTTCAGCTCGCGCCAGGCCGCGCCCATGCAGAAACGGCTGGCCCCGCCGGCTTTCGCCGCCATCGCCTCGGCGAGAACGGCGGTGGCGTCCATCAGCTTTTCGGCCTTCAGACCGGTCTGGAAACTGGCCGACTGGGAGCAGTAGCCGCAATTCTCGGCGCAGCCGCCGGTCTTGATCGACAGCAGCTGGCTCTTCTGCACCTCGGACGGATCGAACCATGTCCGGTGGACGGTCGCAGCCTCATAGACCAGATCCATGAACGGCCGGGCGAACAGGGCCTCGACCTCGGTCAGCGTCCAGTCGTGGCGAGGGATGGCGAGGTCCTGGGTCATGCGGGCCTGCTTAGCTCCGCCTCACGCCCCCGCCAAGCCGCCTTTACTCCTCGTCGCGATAGACCCGGCCGTCACGCATAACGAAATCCATCGAGGTCAGGACGGTCACGTCCGTCAGCGGGTCACCGTCGACGGCGACGATGTCCGCCCGCTTGCCCGGCTCCAGCGTGCCGATCTCGGTCGACAGGCCCAGCAGGTCGGCGGCGTTGACCGTCGCCGCCTGGATGGCGCTCATCGGCGTCATCCCGTGCTGGACCATCAGCGCGAATTCGTCGGCGTTGCGCCCATGCTTCGAAACGCCCGCGTCTGTACCGAAGGCGATTTTTACCCCGGCCGGAACCGCCCGCTGCAGCGACTGGCCGGTGATGGAGATGCGCCAGCGGATCTTGGGCAGGACCTCGGGCGAATAGGCGTTTGGATCGGCGGCCAGCCGCTCGATATAGCCGTTCACCGTCGACAGGGTCGGCACATAGTAGGCGCCGGACTGTCGGAACAGGCGGATCGTTTCGTCGTCGAAGATGGTGCCGTGTTCGATCGAGTCCGCGCCCATCCGCAGCGCCATGTTGATGCCGTCGGCGCCATGAGCGTGGACCGCGACCTTGAGGCCATACAGATGCGCCGTTTCGACCAGTGCGCGGGCCTCGTCGTCGAACATCTGGGCGCCCAGACCGGCGCCGATGCGGCTGTTCACGCCGCCGGTGGTGGCGATCTTGATGACGTTGGCGCCCCGCCCGACCTGGACGCGCACCGCCTCACGGCAGCTTTCCGGCCCGTTGCAGACATTGTCGTGGGGGATGTCGTCGCGAAGCTCGTCGTTGAAGCCCAGCCGCCCGTCCATGTGTCCGGACGTGGTCGAGATACTGTTTCCGGCGTCGACGATGCGAGGACCGGGCAGGCGATGGGCCGCCGTCGCGTCGCGCAGGGCCATGGTGACGCCGCCGTCGTCGCCCAGATTCCGCACCGTGGTGAAGCCGGCCATCAGGGTCTTCTCGGCGTTCTCGGCAGCGCGGTAGGCGTGGGTCGGCAGGTTCTCGGTGATACCGGACAGGAAGCCCGCCTGTCCGCCGAGGTCCGAAACCAGATGCACGTGGCTGTCGATCAGGCCGGGCAGGACGAACCGGTCGCGCTGGTCGATGACAGTCGCGCCGGGAAAGGCCGCGGCGTCGACGAAACCGTCGCGGATCTCGACAATCCGACCGTCGCGCACGACCACGGTGGAAGGCCCCCGCGGGGCCTGGCCGGGCCGGTCGAGAAGACGGCCAGCCTGGATCAGGGTGACCGGACCCTGCTCGGCCGGCGCGGGGGGCGCGGTCTGGGCCTGCACCGCGGCCACGCTCAGGGCCAGCAGGGCCACGCCGCCAAGGCTCGCCATCACTCTGTTCATCGTCACCCTCCCCGGATCATCCGCCATGTTGAGCGCACTCGACGCCGTTCCGCCAGAGAGGCTCTTCACGACAAACACATAAAGACATCCTTATGTGTTTCTTGCCCCCGGCCCGGTACCGGTCTATACGGCGCGCGAACAATCGCCCGGAAAGCCCCCTTCATGACCGACTACATCGTCCGCGACATTTCGCTTGCCCCGTTCGGCAACAAGGAAATCGCCATCGCCGAAACCGAAATGCCGGGCCTGATGGCCCTGCGCGAAGAGTTCGGCGCCCAGCAGATCCTGAAGGGCGCGCGCATCGCCGGCAGCCTGCACATGACCATCCAGACCGCCGTGCTGATCCAGACGCTGGAAGCACTGGGCGCCGATGTCCGCTGGGCCTCGTGCAACATCTTCTCGACCCAGGACCACGCCGCGGCCGCGATCGCCGCCAACGGCACCCCCGTGTTCGCCACCAAGGGCGAGACGCTGGAAGAGTATTGGGACTACGCCCACAAGATCTTCGAATGGGCCGACGGCGGCTATCCGAATCTGATCCTCGACGACGGCGGCGACGCCACCCTGCTGTGCGTGCTCGGCCCCAAGGCGGAGAAGGACGGCACGCTGCTGGACAACCCGCAGAACGAGGAAGAGGAAGCCCTCTACAAGGTGATGAAGCGCTACATCGCCGAGAAGCCCGGCTTCTATTCGGCGATCCGCGACGCCATCGGCGGCGTGTCGGAAGAGACCACCACGGGCGTTCACCGCCTGTACGAAATGGCCAAGAAGGGCGACCTGCCGTTCCCCGCCATCAACGTCAACGACAGCGTCACCAAGTCCAAGTTCGACAACCTGTACGGCTGCCGTGAATCGCTGGTCGACGCGATCCGCCGCGGCACCGACGTCATGCTGTCGGGCAAGGTCGCCGTGGTCTGCGGTTACGGCGACGTGGGCAAGGGTTCGGCCGCCTCGCTGCGCCAGGGCGGCGCCCGGGTGAAGGTCACCGAAGTCGATCCGATCTGCGCCCTGCAGGCGGCGATGGAAGGCTATGAGGTCGTCACCGTCGAGGACGTGGCTGGCGAGGCCGACATCTTCGTCACCGCCACGGGCAACAAGGACGTCCTGACCGTCGAACACATGCGGGCGATGAAGAACAACGCCATCGTCTGCAACATCGGCCACTTCGACTCGGAGATTCAGGTCGCCGGCCTGAAGAACTTCAAGTGGGACGAGATCAAGCCGCAGGTGCACCACGTCGAGTTCCCGGACGGCAAGAAGATCATCCTGCTGTCTGAGGGCCGTCTGGTGAACCTGGGCAACGCCACGGGCCACCCGTCGTTCGTGATGTCGGCCTCCTTCACCAACCAGACGCTGGCCCAGATCGAACTGTGGACCAATGCCAAATCCTACGAGAACCAAGTCTACACCCTGCCCAAGCATCTCGACGAGAAGGTCGCCATGCTGCACCTCGGCAAGCTGGGCGCGAAGCTGACGACGCTGTCCAAGGAACAGGCCGACTATATCTCGGTCCCGACCGAGGGCCCGTTCAAGCCGGAACACTACCGCTACTAGGGCGGTCGAAAAGAGAGACTGAAAAGGGCCCGCTCCATCTGGATGCGGGCCCTTTTGACGCGGATTGTCGGTCCCGCTGGCTTCAGTCAGCGCCCACGCCTAGATTGCCGACATGGGCGACGTTCTGAACATCCTGATCCTGCTGGCCATCGCGGCGGTGGCCATCACTCTCGGCTTCGGCATCTATTCGCTGTACCGGGGCGGCGATTTCGCCCGGTCGCATTCCAACAAGCTGATGCGGCTGCGGGTCGCGCTGCAGGCGCTGGCGATTGTGCTTCTGGTGGTCGGCATGTGGTGGAAATCCACGCACGGAGCATAGATCCGTGGTCGTCCTGAACCGCATCTATACGAAGACCGGCGACGGCGGACAGACGCGGCTGGCGTCTGGCGCGACCGTGTCCAAGAGCAATCCGCGGGTCGAGGCCTATGGGGCGGTGGACGAGCTGAACGCCGCCGTCGGCGCAGCCCGGCTGCATTCGGGCCAGCACGACCGCATCGACGCCATGCTGGGCCGCATCCAGAACGAGCTGTTCGACCTGGGCGCCGATCTGGCCACGCCGCTGGAGCCTGCGCCCAAATGGGAGGCGCTGCGCATCCTCGACAGCCAGGTCGAGCGGCTGGAGGCCGAGATCGACTGGATGAACGAGAGCCTGAAGCCGCTGGACAGCTTCATCCTGCCGGGCGGATCGCCGCTGTCGGCGCATCTGCATCTGGCCCGCACCGTGGCCCGCCGGGCCGAGCGCGAAGCCGTGCGTCTGGTCGAGGCGGGCGAGGCGGTGACGCCGGCGTCGGTCCGCTATCTGAACCGGCTGTCGGACCATCTGTTCGTCGCCGCCCGCCGGGCCAACGCCAACGGGGCGGACGACGTGAAATGGAAACCGGGCGCGACGCGCTAACCGGTCAAAAACACGGTGCGAAGCGTGCAAAGAGTGCGCTGCGTGCCGATACCCGCCCGAAAACACCGTCCGAAGCGTCCGAAGCGTTCGGTTCAGCCGCGTGCAGGATCAATTTTCAAAGACCTCGACCACCGGGCTCAGCCAATGAAACATGCGCCTGCGTCAAAAACGGACGTAGGGTTGGCCTACTGCGCCGCCAAGGCCGCGCGTTGACGGTCGGCCTCGACGTTGCGGGCCCTCTGCTGGGCGGTCAGGCTATCCTCGATGGCCACCAGTTCCCGGTTCTTTTCGGCCGAAGCGGCGGCGCGCTGGCCCGGCAACGGCCGGCCGGTGATCTCGGCGATGGAGATCGGCTGGGCGCATTCGCGGCCTTCCGGATCCCACCATTTACCGCCGGCCTCGCAGCGGTCGCCGGGCGCGACGACGAGGTTCTCATAGGCGAACATGCCGGCGATCAGCACGGCGAAGGTCGAGAGAAACAGGATGCTCAGCCGTTTCATGGTCAGGAGGCGGTTCATCTGGAGATTCCCGTGGCTTTGAGGTCGACCGAACCCGGTCGTTGACGCGGCGTTACGTTGACAGGCCGGATGCGGCGTACCATTCCCTGACGCAACATTCCGGCGCTTTCGTGGATATCACAATGAAGGTTCTCGTCCCCGTCAAACGGGTGATCGACTATAACGTCAAGGCTCGCGTCAAGGCGGACCAGACCGGCGTTGATCTCGCCAACGTCAAGATGAGCATGAATCCCTTCGACGAAATTGCCGTCGAGGAAGCCGTGCGCATGAAGGAAGGCAAGGAGCATCACGCCGCCGGAACGGTGAGCGAGATCGTGGTCGTCTCCATCGGCGTGACCCAGGCCCAGGAAACCATCCGCACCGCCCTGGCCATGGGCGCCGACCGCGGCCTGCTGATCCAGTCGGACGCGGATCTGGAGCCGCTGGCGGTCGCCAAGCTGCTGAAAGCCGTGGTCGACGAGGAGAAGCCGGATCTGGTCCTGCTGGGCAAGCAGTCGATCGACGGCGACAACAATGCGGTCGGCCAGATGCTGGCCGCCCTGCTGGACTGGCCCCAGGCCACCTTCGCCGGCAAGATCGTTCTGGAAGGCGGCAAGGCGACGGTGACGCGCGAGGTCGACGGCGGCCTGCAGACCCTGTCGGCGACCCTGCCGGCGGTGGTGTCGGTCGACCTGCGCCTGAACACGCCGCGCTACGCCTCCCTGCCTAACATCATGAAGGCCAAGAAGAAGGAGATCGCGGTCAAGGCGGTCGCCGACTACGGCGTCGACACGGCGCCGCGCCTGACGGTGAAGAAGGTCACGGCCCCGCCCACGCGCTCCGCCGGGATCAAGGTGGCCGACGCCGCCGAACTCGTCTTCAAGCTCAAGACCGCGGGGGTCCTGTAATGGCCGTTCTCGTTATCGCCGACCGCGACGGCGACGCCGTCCGCGACACCACCCACAAGACCGTGACCGCCGCCCTGAAGCTGTCGGGCGAGGTGGACGTTCTGGTCATCGGCCAGGGCTCGAAGGCGGCCGCCGACGCCGCTGCGAAGATCGCCGGCGTGCGCAAGGTCCTGCTGGCCGAGAGCGCCGGTCTGGGCCACCAGCTGGCCGAGGCGGTCGAGGCGACCGTGACCGGTCTGGCGGGCGGCTATGACGCCATCCTTTCGCCGGCGACCACCGACGGCAAGAATTTCATGCCGCGCATCGCAGCCAAGCTGGATGTGGCGCCGATCTCGGACATCATCGAGGTGGTCTCGAACGACACCTTCGTGCGGCCGATCTATGCGGGCAATGCGCTGGAGACGATCCAGTCGGGCGACGCCAAGAAGGTCATCACCGTGCGCCCGACTAGCTTCGACGCTGCCGGTGAAGGCGGCTCGGCTTCGGTCGAGACCGTGGCGGGCGCGGACGCGGGCAAGGCGGCCTTCGTCAGCGAGGAGATGGTCAAGTCGGACCGTCCGGAACTGGGCGCCGCGAAGATCGTCGTCTCGGGCGGCCGGGCGCTCGGTTCGGCCGAGGAGTTCCACGCCGTCATGGATCCGCTGGCCGACAAGCTGGGCGCCGCCGTCGGCGCCTCGCGCGCCGCCGTGGACGCCGGCTATGCGCCCAACGACTATCAGGTCGGCCAGACCGGCAAGGTGGTGGCCCCGGCCCTCTACATCGCCATCGGCATCTCGGGCGCCATCCAGCATCTGGCCGGGATGAAGGACTCCAAGGTCATCGTGGCCATCAACAAGGACGCCGACGCGCCGATCTTCCAAGTCGCGGACTACGGCATCGTCGGGGACTACAAGGTGGTGGTGCCGGAGCTGATGAAGGCGCTGGGGTAGCACCCCAGCCCAGACGAATCGAGACGGGCGCGGCCGCGAGGGCCGCGCCCTTTTTCATGGATCGAAGGCGGACTTCAGGTCTGCAAGAGCAGCGCCATGGGAAGATCAGCCTCATACGTCCCGTCGGCGAGGCGGAAACGGCGCTCGAAACGCCCCTCCAGACGGAAGCCGACCCGTTCGTAGAGGCGGATGGCGTGGGTCAGGCCTTCCCGGACGACCAGTTCGACGCGCTCCACCTTCGGCGTCAGGGTCGCCGCCGTCGCAAGCAGCGCCTCGAACAGCGTGCGGGCTACGCCTCTGCCCTGCGCTTCCGGCGCGACCGCGACGGTGAGGTCCCAGAGCACGTGCTGGAACTGCACCGAGGGCATGCGGCTGGCCTTGATGACGCCGACGAGGTTCGAGCCTTCCCAGGCGCCGAGGGCGAGCCCGCCCTGCAGCGCGCCCGAGAGCGCTTCCTCCATCCATGGCAGGTCCATCTCGTGGGGGAGCCGGCCGAGGCCGCCTTCCGCGCGGCGCATGACGGCCAGCACCGCAGGAGCGTCGGCGAGGCTCAACGGCCGAAGAGAGACATCGACCCGATGAGGCGTCTGCGACGTCACGCGCTGGCGACCAGGGTGAGCAGGAGCGCGTCCAGCTGTTCGAACTGTTCGGGCATTCCTTCCTCGGCTCCATGGCCGGCGTCGAGGGCCTCCTTCGAGGGATAGAGTTCGTGGACGGTCAGGAGTGTCTTTCCGTCCCGTTCCTCGAAGGTCACCGTGGTCACGGCGCCGTCCTGGCCTTCCTCATTGGTCCAGACGAGGCGTGAGGGCGGAACCACCTCGAGATATCTGCCGAGGAAGGCCATTGACTGCGAGGCGTCGTGCCCGAACTCGAGGCGGTAGCTGCCCCCGGTGCGAACATCCATCTCGCACGACAGCAGGGGCACGCCGATCGACTTCGGCGCCCACCACTGTTTCATCAGTTCGGGCCGGGTCCAGGCCTCGAATACGATGCGGGCCGGGCCGTTGAAAGTGCGGGTGACGACCAGTTCGCGGTCGGACGTCCGCTCGATCGTGGTGGGGTTAGTCATCGATTTTCTCCCTGCGTCTCAGTTGTTCGACAACCCCGTCCAGCGCGTCGAAGCGCGCGGCCCAGAGCTGGCGGTAGTTCTCGATCCATGCGGCCTCTTCCTCGAGCCTGCGCAGGCCGAGCCGGCAGGTCCTCACGCGCCCGACCTTTTGCGTCGTGACGAGTCCGGCGCTCTCCAGCACGCCGACGTGCTTCTTCATGCCCGTGAGCGTCATGTGGAACCGGTCGGCGAGCTCGGTGATCGAGGCGTCGGACCGCCCTAGCTGCTCCAGAACGCCACGGCGGGTGGCGTCCGAGAGGGCGGAGAAGGAATCGCTGAGGCGGGGCGCGGAATACTGAACCATTTGGTGCAGTGTTAGCGTGCGGATCGGCGGTGTGCAAGAGGCGGCCGCGCGCCTGCCTTACCGATCTGTAATGTTTCCGGCTTTGACGGATCGCGCCGGAGCCTTTTGTAATCCGCCCCGACGTACGCCGCCGCTCTCTGGCCGGGCGTACAAGGGGAGCGTTCGAATGAGACTTCACGCCTTGCGGGGTTCCAGCCTCGCCGTCCTCGCCTGCGTGCTGGCGGGCTCTCTGGCCTTGTCGGCCTGCGCCACCACCGGGGGCGACGACAAGCCTGCGGCCGACAGTTCGTCAGCCGAGACGCGCGAGCCGATGGCCCGGGGGCTGGATTCCGCAGCCAATCCCGATCCCTTCCCCTCGACCTATCGCGGCCTGCCGCGCGATAACCTGGCCATCGTCGGCGGCACGGTGTTCGACGGCGCGGGCCGGAAGATCGAGAACGGCGTGGTCATCGTCACCGACGGCAAGGTGGCCGCGGTCGGCGACGCCTCGACGGCGGTTCCCGGCGGCCACCGCGTGGTGGATGCGCGCGGCCGGTTCGTGACCCCGGGCATCATCGACGTGCACTCGCACCTCGGCGTCTATCCCTCGCCGGGCGTGTCGGGGATGAGCGACGGCAACGAGGCGACCAGCCCGAACACGGCGCAGGTCTGGGCCGAGCATTCGCTGTGGCCGCAGGATCCCGGCTTCAACGCCGCCCGCGCCGGCGGGGTGACCACGCTCCAGATCCTGCCCGGTTCGGCCAATCTGTTCGGCGGCCGCGGCGTGACGGTGCGCAACGTGCCCTCGGTGACCATGCAGGGCATGAAGATGCCGGGCGCGCCCTATGGGCTTAAGATGGCCTGCGGCGAGAACCCGTCGCGCGTCTATGGCGGCCGGAACACTTCGCCGGCGACGGGGATGGGCAATATGGCCGGCTATCGCGCCGCCTTCATCGCCGCCCAGGACTACCGCGCCAAATGGGACAAGTGGCGCGAGGACGGCGAGGGCTCGCCCCCCACCCGCAACCTGCAGAACGAGACCATCGCCGGGGTGCTGGACGGTTCGATCCTGGTGCAGAACCACTGCTACCGCGCCGACGAGATGGCGATGATGATCGATCTCTCGAAGGAGTTCGGCTTTAAAATCACGGCCTTCCACCATGCGATCGAGGCCTACAAACTGGCCCCGACGCTCGCCCGCGAAGGCATCTGCGCCGACATGTGGACCGGCTGGTGGGGCTTCAAGATGGAAGCCCTGGACGCCGTCGAGGCCAATGCCGCCCTGGTCGATGCGCCGCAGGGATCGTGCGCGGTCATCCATTCGGACGACGCCGAACTGACCCAGCGCCTCAATCAGGAGGCCGCCGCGGGTCTGGCCGCCGGCCGCCGCATGGGGATGAACATCGCCGAGGAACGGGCGATCAGCTGGATCACCCTCAACCCGGCCCGCTCGCTGGGCATCGCCGACCAGACCGGATCGCTGGAGGCCGGCAAACGGGCCGACGTGGTGATCTGGAGCGCCAATCCGTTCAGCGTCTACGCCCGCGCCGACCAGGTCTTCATCGACGGCGGTCTGAGCTTCGACCGCATGAACCCGGCCTATCAGCCTCTGTCCGACTATGAGCTGGGGCAGCCCGGCTATGGTCTCTCCGCCGCCAACGTCCCGCAGGGAGCCCGCTGATGCGCCTCAGGAACCTCATCCTCGGCGCAGTCTGCGCCGCTGCGCTGACCAGCCCGGCCTTCGCCCAGTCCCTGACCGCCATCACCGGCGGGCGGGTTCTGACCGGAACCTCCGTCATCGAGAACGGCACCGTCCTGATCCAGAACGGCCGGGTCGTCGCGATCGGGGTCATGGCGCCCCCGGCCACCGCCCGCATCATCGACGCGACCGGCAAGGTCGTCACGCCCGGCTTCGTCGCCGTCGACAGCGGCCTCGGCGCCTCGGAAATCTCGTCGGTGGGCGGCTCGGACGACCAGACCAACGGCGCCAATTCGATCAGCGCCTCGTTCGACGTCAGCTATGGCCTCGATCCGTGGTCCTTCACCCTGCCGGTCGCGCGTCTGGGCGGCATCACCCGCGCCATCGTGGTGCCCGGTCATCCGGGCGGATCGAGCGGGCACAACCACCAGGACGACAGCGACTTCGCCGGCGTCGGCGAGGGCGGCTATCAGGCGCCCAGCCTGTTCGCCGGACAGGCGGCCGTGATCCATCTGGCGCAGGGGACCGACATTCTGGTCAAGCCGCGCGTGGCCATGGTCGCCCCGTTCGGCGAGGCCGGAGCCGGCGTCGCCGGCGGGGCGCGCGGGGCCGAGTTCACCCAGTTCAAGGAGACGCTGGCCGAGGTGCGCCTCTATGCGCGCAACAAGGTCGCCTACGACCGCGCCGGCCTGCGCGATCTCAGCCTGTCGCGGGCCGATCTGGAGGCGCTGATCCCGGTCGCTGACGGATCCATGCCGCTGATCGTCACCGTGCACCGCGCGGCGGACATCCAGCAGGTGCTGCGTCTGGCGCGCGAGGAGGGCGTGAAGGTCATCCTCGACGGCGTCGAGGAGGGCTGGCTGGTGGCGGACCAGATCGCGTCGGCGGGCGTGCCCGTGCTTCTGAACCCGATCTCCAACCTGCCCGGCAATCTCGAGACCCGCGCCGTGCGGATGCAGAACGCCGCAGTGCTGGACGCCGCCGGGGTGACTATCGCCATCAAGGGCAACGAGGGCTCGATCCACCGCGCCCGCGAGACCCGCTACAACGCCGGCAACGCCGTTTCGCACGGTCTGTCCTATGAGTCGGCGATCGAGGCGATCACGGTCAATCCGGCGAAGATCTTCGGCATGGCCGGCGAGATCGGCGAGCTGCGCGCGGGCGCGGCGGCGGATGTGGTGGTCTGGTCCGGCGACCCGCTGGAGCCGCTGAGCAACGCCGAGATCATCTTCATCGGTGGGGCCGAACAGGCGCCGACGAGCCGGCAGTTCCTGCTGCGCGACCGCTATCGCAGCGGCGGCGAAGGGGCGATGCCGCCGGCTTATCCTCGTTAGGGCGCTATCGCTCGTGACGCGGTCACTCGCTGCTTGAGCGCGATCTGCGCTACATCAGGGATATGACCGCGTCCGCCGCCCTGCCCCGCATCTTCATCGACGCCGACGCCTGTCCGGTGAAGGACGAGGTCTATCGCGTGGCGGCGCGGTACGGTTTGCATGTGTTCGTGGTGTCGAACACATGGATCAACACGCCGCGCGAAAAGTGGATCGAGCAGGTGGTCGTCGACGCCGGGCCCGACATCGCCGATGACTGGATCGCCGAGCGCGCCGGGCCGGGCGACATCGTCATCACCGCCGACATTCCGCTGGCCGACCGCTGCCTGAAGGCGGGGGCGCAGGCGCTGAAGTCGAACGGCCAGCCGTTCACGCCGGACTCGATCGGCTCGGCGCTGGCCGGGCGGATGGTGGGCGAGCATCTTCGGTCGATGGGGGTGGCGACAAGCGGGCCGCCGCCGTTCGGGCCCAAGGACCGCTCGGCCTTCCTGCAGGCGCTGGATCAGGCCGTGGTGCGGGCGAAGCGGGTGGTCCGGTGACGAGCATTCCCGAAAGCGAGCTGGAGTTCCGCTTCTTCCGCGCTGGCGGACCGGGCGGGCAGAACGTCAACAAGGTCTCGACCGCCGTGCAGATGCGGTTCGACGCGCGCAACTCGCCGTCACTGACGGAGCCGGTGCGGGCGCGGCTGATGAAGCTGGCGGGCAGCCGGCTGACGCTGGACGGCGTAATCCTGATCAGCGCCGTTCGCTATCGGACGCAGGAGCGGAACCGGGCCGACGCCATCGAACGGCTGCAGGAGCTGGTCGACAAGGCCTCGGTCGCGCCGGTCTATCGCGTGCCGACCAGGCCGACGCGGGCCTCAAAGGAGCGGCGGCTGGAGGGCAAGGCGAAGCGATCGACGATCAAGAGCGGACGCGGACGGCCAGGGGCTGATGACTGACGGCTATTCCGCCGGACGGAACAGCAGGGCGTCGACCTTGCCGGCGTCGTTGAAGCCGATGATCCACTGGGTCGCGGCGGTGGCGAAGGTGACGGCGTACAGGTCGGCGCCTTCCTGGCTGCCGACGAAGTCGAGGGCCTGGATCGCGCCGAACCCCTTCAGAAGCGGCATGACGCTGGCTTCCTGTTCGCGAACCTTGGAGGCGAGGTCGTCGGTCATCAGGGCGTAGGGCAGAGTCCCGGCCTGACCCCCGGCGATGATTTCGCGCAGCACTTCCTCGGATTTCGGATTGGCGGGGGTGGTCGACATCGCCACTGCGGGTGCAGCCGCGGGGATGGCGGGGACCGGTTGCTGGGTCCGCACGGCAGGACGGTCAAAACTGTTGGGCACCGTGGCGGCGGCGACCTGGGCCATAGCGACAGTTGGGGCCGCGGCCGGGACCAGCAGGAGGGCGGCGGCGATCAGAAGCGGCTTCATGGGGTCGTCTCCAGAACTGAACTCAGACGATGGCGGGCCAAAGCGACAGAACAAGGGCGGCGGCCGAGGCGGCGGCGGCCAGGGTGACGCCGACGATCATCCACGCAGGAGTCCGGGTCTCGCGTATGACAACGGTTTGAGCCTGCGGAGGATTCTGCGCCAATTTGGCCAGGGCCTTGAGCGTATCGCGAAGTTCCTCGAGGGCGTCGCGGACCTGGGCGTGGGGGCCCAGTTCGCGGCGGATCCAGCGCTCGACCACCGGCCGGGCCGCCTCCCACAGATCGTGGTCGGGATTGAGCCGTCGGGCGACCCCCTCGACCGAGACCATGGTCTTCTGCAGCAGGATCAGCTCGGGCCGCAGATGCATGTCGAACAGGGCGGTGATCTCGAACAGCTGGCCCAGCAGCCGGCCCATCGACACCTGAGAGGCCTGTTTGCCGATCACCGGCTCGCCGACGGCGCGCAGGGCCTGGGCGAAGGCCTCGACCGAATGTTCAGGCGGCACATAGCCGGCCTCGAAATGCACGCGGCTGATGCGGTCGTAGTCGCGGCTGAGGAAGCCCCAGAGGATTTCCGCAAGATAGCGCCGCTCGCCATGGCCGAGGCGGCCGACGATGCCGAAGTCGATGGCGGTCAACTCGGCCGGGGCGTGGCAGAACAGGTTTCCCTCATGCAGGTCGGCGTGGAAGGTGCCGTAGTCCAGCGCCTGGGTCAGGAAGGCGCGCACCAGATTGTCGGCCAATGCGTTGCGGTCCAGCCCCGGCTGTTCCGCCGCCGCCGGATCGGTCATGGCGACGCCGGTCGCCCATTCCAGCGTCAGCACCCGCTTGCCGACGCCGTCCCATATCACGGCGGGGGCGGACATGTGGCCGCCGCCGCCTTCGCGGACCTTGTCGAGGATGTCCTTCAGCTCGGAGGCGGCGGCGGCCTCAAGCCGCATGTCCAGTTCCAGCTGCAGGGCGCGGGCGATGGTTTCGACGAAGGCCGAAGGTTCGAGACGGCGGGCCGGAGCCACGAAGCGGACGGCCAGCCGGGCGGCCAGCCGCATGGAATCCAGCCCCTGCGCCACGCGGCGCTCGACGCCGGGGCGCAGCACCTTGACCGCCACCTTGCGGCCGTCGGCCAGCCAGGCCGGATGAGCCTGCGCCAGCGAGGCGGCGGCGACCGGCGGGCCGAAATCGGTGAACAGGCTCTCGACCGGGCGGCCCAGCGAGCGTTCGACCTCGCGCCGCGCCTGTTCGAGGGGGAAGGGTTCGAGCGCGTCCTTGAGCCGGCCCAGATCGCGGGCGAACTCAACGCCGAAGATGTCGGCGCGGGTGGCGAGGACCTGACCCAGTTTGATCGCCACGGGCCCCAGATGTTCGAACGCCTTGCCCAGACGTTGGCCCGGACGGCCCTCGCGGCCTTCCTTGCCAGCGAAGGCGTGCAGCAGGTGGGCCAGCCAGCGGATCCAGACCGGCAGCAGCGGCGTGATCTCACGCGGCGCCAGGGCGTCGTAACGGATCAGCACCCAGCCCCAGCCCATCAGGCGCAGCCATGCCTCGACCGGATGGCGCACCGGCACGGTCGCCGGCGGGGGCGGGGGCGTCGCGGGATCGATCCGGCTGGTCAGATCGCCCACCCGTGATGGATCGCGGCCACGCCGCCCGACAGATTGGTCACCGTCACCCGGCTGAAGCCGGCTGCCTCGATCATGGATTTGAACGTGGTCTGGTCCGGGAAGCGGCGGATGCTCTCGACCAGATACTGGTAGCTGTCGCGGTCGCCCGCGACCCAGCCCCCGATGCGCGGAATGGCGTGGAAGGACCAGGCGTCATAGGCCTTGCGGATTGCCGAGGCGGTCGGCCGCGAGAACTCCAGGCAGAGGAAGCGGCCGCCCGGCTTCAGCACGCGGCGAGCCTCGGCCAGCGCCTGAGGAATGTCAGCCACATTGCGGATGCCGAAGCTGATCGAATAGGCGTCGACCGAGGCGTCCGGCAGCGGCAGGGCCATGGCGTCGCCGACCGACCATGACATCTCGGGCTCGCCGCCCTTTTCGACGCCGGCCATGATCATTTCGGCGTTGTAGTCGAGCACGAGGACCGACGCGTCCTGACCGCCACGCCGCTCCTGCGCCGCCCGCGCCATCCTCGCATAGCGCCGGGCCATGTCGCCGGTGCCTCCGGCGACATCGAGGATGGTCTCGCCGGGACGGGGGTTCAGCTTCGCCGCCGCCGCATCCTTCCAGAGGCGGTGCACGCCCGCGCTCATCAGGTCGTTCATCAGGTCGTAGTTCGATGCAACGCTATCGAACACGCCGCGCACCATCTGCACCTTCTCCTTCGCATCGACATCGCGAAAGCCGAAGGAGGAGGTCTTGCCTGAGGGTGGGGCCGTGTCGGTCATGCTGGCGGTCTAGCGCGTCGCTGCGCCGCCGTCACCGGGCCGCGTGGTCGCGGCAGCGCCTGTCTGTTCAGGCGTCGGCTCCGGCGGTCGGGCGAGGCACGCCGAGGTCCTTCATCAGGCCGCGCATGGCGCCGTAGCAACCGCAGGACGCCTTCTCGAGGGCCGGGCGGTCGGTGATCTCGATCCAGCCCCGGCCGCGGCGGATCAGACCCTTGTCTTCCAGATCGGCTCCGACCTCGGAGACGGTGGCGCGACGAACGCCCAGCATGCCGGCGATGTCGGCCTGGGTCAGGCCGAACCGGTCGCTGTCGGCGCGGTCGTGGATGGTCAGCAGCCAGCGGGCCAGCCGCTCGTCCAGCCGGTGCTGCGCGTTGCAGGCGGCGGCCTGCTGCACCTGGGCGAACAGGCTTTCGGTGAACTGGGCGAGCGCCATGCGCATGGATTCGCTTTTGCCCAGGGCGTCGGCGAAGACGTCGGACGGGCAGCAGGCCGAGACGCCGTCGACCTGGGCGATGGCTCGGCTGGCGGCGCGGCCGTTCAGGGGGCCGCACGTAACCCCGACAAGGCCTTCGCGGCCGATGGCGGCGGTCTCGATCATGCGGTCGCCATCGAGGATGGTCATCAGGGAGACGACGCCGCTCATCGGGAACCAGACCTCCTCGACGGCCTCGCCGGCGTCGTACAGCATCTGGCCCTGGGCGAACGGCCGCTCGTGCAGATGCGGCTCGATCCGTTTGCGGTCCGCGGGATCCAGTGCGGCGATCCACATATTGTCCATGGCGTGCTCCCGTTTCCCTCAAATAGCGACGCTCGTTAACGCCAAAGCTTCGCCGCGCGTTCCGCCCGCTTGTGACAGTCTTCCGGGCGGGATAGGGCGGAAGGACGCGGAGGAATGAGATGACCGACCGGATTGACGTTGCGGAAGCCTTGAACGGCCTGCCCCTGTGGAGCGAGGACGCCGGCGACCGGCCGGCGATCGCGCGCAAATTGGTCTTCGCGGATTTCAACGCCGCCTTCGGCTTCATGACCCGCGTCGCCCTGAAGGCGGACAAGGTCGATCATCATCCGGAATGGTCGAACGTCTATAACCGTGTGGAAATCCTGCTGACGACCCATGACGCGGGTGGCGTCACGGCGAAGGACGTCGACATGGCGCGGTTCATCGACGAGACGGCCGCCGCAATGGGAGGCAAGTGATGGCCGGTCGGGTCGAGGGCAAGACGGCGCTGATCACGGGCGCGGCTGGCGGTCTGGGCGAGGCCATGGCGTGGATGCTGGTCCGCGAGGGGGCGAAGGTCGCGGTCACCGACATCGACGGGCCGCGTGCGCAGGCGCTGGCCGCCGCCATCAACGCGGACCATCCGGGCTCCGCCTTCGCCTTCGCCCATGATGTGGCGGACGAGGCGCAGTGGGTTTCGGTGATCGAGGCTGCGGTCGACGCGCTCGGCGGCCTGTCCGTACTGGTCAACAACGCCGGCGTCGGCGGGCCGCTGACCTTCGTCGAGGCCGACACCGTCGAGAACTGGCAGCGCCAGTACGACATCAATCTGAAGTCGGTGATGCTGGGCTGCAAACACGCCATGGCGCATCTGCGCGACGGTGCGCCGGCCTCAATCATCAACATCTCGTCGATCGCCGGGCTGGCCGCCGCGCCGGGCATGGGCCCCTACAACGCCACCAAGGCGGCGGTGTGGATGTACACCAAGACCATCGCGCTGGAGGCCGCCAAGCAGGACTGGAACGTGCGCTGCAACTCGGTGCATCCGGTCTTCATCAAGACGCCGATCCTCGATCCGTTCGTGGCCATGGCCGGCGGCGACGAGGCCAAGGCGCACGAGCGGCTTTCGCGCGGCATCCCGCTGAAGCGGATCGGCGAGCCCGACGACGTGGCGTACTGCGTCCTCTACCTCGCTTCGGATGAGTCGAAATTCGTCACCGGGACCGAGTTCAGGATCGACGGCGGCATGACGGCCCAGTGACCGGCCTTCAGTCGGCCTTGTAGGGCGTGTGGCAGGCGTTGCAGCTCTGGCGGACCACCGTCCACTGGGCGGCGAAGGCGGCGGCGTCCTCGCCGGCGGCCAGTTCCGCCAGACGATCGGCGGCTGCCACGTAGTCGGCGGCCCGCGCCTCGAAGCCCGCGCGGTCGCTCCAGATTTCCGGTTTCGCCTTCATCGGTACACCGGTCTCGGGCCCGGACCCCGCGGGGAACATCCCGGGCACGGCGTGGGCCCAGCGGGCCAGGGCGCGGGTGTTGAAACGCTGGGAGGCTGGAGCCTGACCGGCGTCGATCGACGCCTTGATCGACCCCATGGCTACGCCCGACAGCAGCATCGCCGCCTGACGACCTTGAATAATCCCCGCCTCGCCGTCGCCCTGTGCGTTGGCGGCGCCGCCGACGCACAACAGGCCCAGCACAGCCGCCGTGATCCATTTCCGCATCGTCGTCTCTCCCCTTTGCGGCGAAGCTCGATCGGCGCGCAGACGGAGTCAATGACCGGGCCTGCCTTCCGTTCTGATCCAGACCCCTCGACGACCAGGGCATTTCCGGCTTAGGTCCGGGCAACGAGGGAGAGGAACCCCAATGACCGACACACCCGCGAGCGCGCCCGTCAGCGGCGCCAAGCGTATCGAACTGACGCTGCGCGCCCTGTTTCTGGGCTGCATTCTGGCGGTGATCTTCACCGCCGCGAACACCTATCTGGGTCTGAAGGTCGGGCTGACCTTCGCCTCGGCCATTCCGGCGGCGGTCATCTCGATGGCCATCCTGCGGATGTTCAAGGACTCGACCATCTGGGAAAACATGACGGTTCAGACCGTCGCCTCGGTGGGCGGGGCCATGAGTTCGATCATCTTCGTCCTGCCCGGTCTGGTGATGGTCGGATGGTGGCTGGAGTTCCCGTTCTGGGAGTCGGTGCTGATCTGCGTGTTCGGCGGCATTCTGGGCGTGACCTTCTCCATTCCGCTGCGCCGCGCGCTCGTGGTCGACGCGGGCCTGCCCTATCCCGAAGGCGTCGCGGCGGCCGAAGTGCTGACCGTCGGCTCGCGCGGAGCCGAACAGACCGAAAGCGCGGTGCGCGAGAACGCCGCCGGCCTGTGGGTCGTGATCACCGGTGCCATCGTCTCGGCGGGCTACGCCCTGCTGGTCGCGGGCCGGGTGTTTGCGGGCGAGGCGGCGCGGTTCGTCAAGCTTCCGGCGGCGCTGGGCGGCGGGGCCACGGGCATCGGCTTCGGCATGCAGTTCGCCCTGCTGGGCGCCGGCCACCTGATCGGCCTGAGCGTGGGCCTTGCCCAATTGTTCGGCCTGATCCTGGCCTGGTGCATCGCCGTGCCGATCCTGACCAGCCCCGAGACCATCGCGTGGCTGACCGCCAATGGCATTCCCTCGATCGCGACGACCCTGCCTGTCGGCGTGGGCGCGGAAGAGCTGGCCAGCACCGTCTGGCGCCGCGAGGTGCGCTTCATGGGCGCCGGCGTCATCGGCGTCGCGGCCATCTGGACCCTGATCAAGCTGGCCGGTCCCCTGATCGGAGGCCTGACCTCGGCGCTGGCGGCCAACCGCCGCCGTCAGAGCGGCGAGGTGCTGGCCCGCACGGAACAGGACATTCCGATCAACATCGTCGCCGGCCTGTCGGTCGCCTGCCTGATCGGCATCGGCTTCATCCTGGCCTGGTTCGCCAACGGCAATCCGACGCTGGCGAGCTCGACCGCCCTGCTGGTCGGCGGCGGTCTGATCTATGTCGTCTTCATCGGCTTCGCCGTCGCCGCCATCTGCGGATACATGGCCGGCCTGATCGGCTCGTCGAACAGCCCGGTTTCGGGCGTGGGCATCCTGGCCATCGTCATCGCCTCGGTGCTGATGCTCGGCGTGCTGGCGCTGGCGGGCCTGCCCGCCGATCCGTCCGTGGTGGCCTTCGCCCTGATCGTGACGGCGGTGGTCTTCGCCGTGGCCGTGATCGCCAACGACAACCTGCAGGACCTCAAGACCGGCCAGCTGGTCGAGGCCACGCCCTGGCGTCAGCAGACGGCGCTGATCGTCGGCGTCATCGCCGGCGCCATCGTCATTCCGCTGATTCTGAACCTGCTCAATCAGGCCTTCGGCTTCGAGGGTGGGCCCAAGGGCATCGCCGATGAGCCGCTGGCGGCCCCGCAGGCGACGCTGATCTCGGCCCTCGCCAAGGGCGTGATCGAAGGCGGGCTGCGCTGGGACCTGATCGGTCTGGGCGCCGTGATCGGTGTGGCAGTCATCATCCTGGACGCTGTCATGCGGGGCGCGACCAAGGGCCGGATGAAACTGCCGCCGCTGGCCGTCGGCATCGGCTTCTACCTGCCGGCCGCCGTGACCACGATGCTGGTCATCGGGGCGATCTGCGGCTGGTTCTACGACAAGGCGATCAAGACCACCCGGTTCGCCGACGTCGGCCGCCGCATGGGCGTTCTGCTGGCCTCGGGCCTGATCGTGGGCGAGAGCCTGTTCCTGGTCATGACGGCCGGGGTGATCGTCTCGACCGGCAACGACGCGCCGTTCGCCATGCTGCCCGAGGGCTCGACCTGGCCGGCCATGCTGGCGGGGGTCGCGGCCTTCGTGGTGCTGACCTTCGCCCTCTACAGCTGGGTGCGCGGACGGTCGGCGAAGGTCTGACCGCCCTCTGATCGCCGCTTTCCGGGCGCATAGCCCGGATGAACGCCAGTGCGTGCTTCCCGCGCACTGGCGTTTCCGCGTTCGCCCCTGTATGAGGCGCGCGCTCCCCGCACCGTCGCCAAAATCCAGCGGCCCGCTCTCGCACGGCCGCCTTGCACGTCTGATAGTCAAATGAATCTGCGCAACGTCGCCATCATCGCCCACGTCGACCACGGCAAGACCACGCTGGTGGACCAGCTTCTGGCCCAGTCGGGCGTGTTCCGAGCCAATGAGGCCCAGTCCGAACGGGCGATGGACTCCAACGACCAGGAGAAGGAACGCGGGATCACCATCCTGGCCAAGTGCACGAGCGTGCTCTGGAACGGCAAGGCAGGCGAGACGCGGGTCAACATCATCGACACGCCCGGCCACGCCGACTTCGGCGGCGAGGTGGAGCGCATCCTCGGCATGGTGGACGGTTGCGTCCTGCTGGTCGACGCCGAAGAGGGCGTCATGCCCCAGACCAAGTTCGTTCTGACCAAGGCGCTGAAGATGGGCCTGCGCCCGATCCTGTGCATCAACAAGGTCGATCGCGCCCACGCCGATCCGGACAAGGTCCACAACGCCGCCTTCGACCTGTTCGCCGCCATCGGCGCGACGGACGAGCAGCTGGACTTCCCGCACATCTACGCCTCGGGCCGCGCCGGCTGGGCGACGCTGGACCTGAACCAGCCGTCCGACAACCTGGCGCCGCTGTTCGATCTGATCGTGGACCACGTGCCGCCTCCCAAACAGGTCGAGGCCGCCGACAAGCCGTTCCAGATCCTGAACGTGCTGATCGAGAGCGATCCCTTCCTGGGCCGCCTGCTGACCGGCCGGATCGAGAGCGGCAAGGCCGTTCCCGGCATGTCGATCAAGGCCCTGTCGCGCGACGGCAAGGTTATCGAACAGGGCCGCATCACCAAGGTGCTGGCCTTCCGCGGCCTGAAGCGCCAGCCGGTGGACAGCGCTGAAGCGGGCGACATCGTCGCCATCGCCGGTATGTCCAAGGCCACCGTGGCCGACACCCTGTGCGCCCTGGAAGTCACCGAGGCCCTGCCGGCCCAGCCGATCGATCCGCCGACCATCTCCATGACCGTTTCGGTCAACGACAGCCCGCTGGCCGGCCGCGAAGGCGACAAGGTCCAGTCGCGCGTCATCCGCGACCGCCTGCTCAAGGAAGCCGAGGCCAACGTCGCCATCCGCGTCACCGAGACCGGCGGCAAGGACGCCTTCGAGGTCGCGGGCCGCGGCGAGCTGCAGCTGGGCGTTCTGATCGAGAACATGCGTCGCGAAGGCTTCGAACTGTCGATCAGCCGTCCGCGCGTGGTCTATCAGACCGGCGAGAACGGCGAGCGTCTGGAGCCGATCGAGGACGTCGTCATCGACGTCGACGATGAATACACCGGCGTGGTCATCGAGAAGCTGTCGGCCCGCAAGGCCGAGCTGAAGGACATGGGCCCCTCGGGCGCCGGCAAGACGCGTCTGACGCTGAAGTCGCCGTCGCGCTCGCTGATCGGCTACCAGGGCGAGTTCCTGACCGACACGCGCGGTTCGGGCGTGCTGAACCGCGTGTTCAGCCACTATGAGCCGCACAAGGGCGCCATCGAAGGCCGCCTGAAGGGCGTGCTGGTCTCGAACGGAGACGGCGAAACCGCCGCCTTCGCCCTGTGGAACCTCGAGGACCGCGGCGTGATGTTCGTCGGCGGCGGCGAGAAGACCTATCAAGGCATGATCATCGGCGAGAACGCCCGTTGGGACGACCTGGACGTCAACCCGATGAAGGCCAAGCAGCTGAACAACATCCGCGCCGCCGGCAAGGACGAGGCCGTTCGCCTGACCCCGCCGCGTCGTCCCTCGCTGGAGCAGGCCATCGCCTACATCGAGGAAGACGAGCTGGTGGAAGTGACGCCGAAGTCGATCCGCCTGCGCAAGGCCGTGCTGAACCCCTCGTTCCGCAAGAAGCGCGTCCGCGAGGAATAGGCCGGCCCTCACTTCCGGGTCGACGCGACGGCGAGGGCGGCTTATTTTGAGCCGTCCGGCGCCGGACGTGCGCCGCCCGCGAAGGAGACGACCGATGGTTCGCCCGATCGCCGCCGCTGCTATAGCCGCCCTGCTTCTGGCCGGATGCCAGCCGCAATCCGCAGAACCCACGGCCGAGACGCCCACAGCGCCCGCCGTTCGGACGACAGCCGGGCCGCCGACGGCCGGGCAGGCCGCGCCCGCTTTCACCCTCGTCGATTCCGAAGGCACGCAGCGGTCGCTGGCCGACTTCCGCGGCAAGACCGTGGTCCTGGAGTGGACCAACGAGGGCTGCCCCTATGTTAAGAAGCATTACACCGGCGCGATGCAGGCCCTGCAGCGCGACGCGACCGGCGACGGCGTGGTCTGGCTGACGATCATCTCGTCCGCGCCGGGGACGCAGGGCCATGTCGAGGGTCAGGCGGCGCGGGAATGGCGCGCGCGCACCGACGGTGCGGCGACCCACCTGCTGCTCGATCCGACCGGGCAGGTCGGCAAGCTGTACGATGCCAAGACCACGCCCGACATGCGGGTGATCGACGCCGACGGGACGCTGAGGTTCGTGGGCGGCATCGACGACCGGCCGACCAACAGGCCGGAAGATCTGGAAGGGGCGAACAACTACGTCCGCGCGGCTCTGGCGGACATGAAGGCGGGCCGGCAGGTGCGCACGGCGTTCGCGACGCCCTACGGGTGTGCGGTGAAGTATCCGGAGACGGTGGGAGCCTGAGTCTCATGCCGTGCATCCCCGCGAAGGCGGGGACCCAGGTTTGAGCCGCTTCAGGGTGCGTTGGATTGCTGTCGGCGCGAGCCTTGTGCCGTTGGTCGCCCAAAGAACTGGGTCCCCGCCTTCGCGGGGATGCGCGGATTTTTGAGCGTCAGACTTCCGGCTGCGGCGGGGCCGTGATGACCTCGACGTTGTCGTTCAGCAGATAGGCCAGCTCGTCCAGCGCCACGCGGCGTTCGGCAGGCGAGGCGGCGGCTTCGACCGCCGCAATCTTCTTCGGCATGTCTTCCGAGATGCCGCGCAGGATGCATTTCAGATCGCCGTCCGTGCCACGCTCCTTGAGGATCAGGTGACCCTGCATGTCGCTGGCGGCCAGTTCGGCGGCCTGGGCCTTGAAGCCGGTGAAAGCGGCCCCCGTGGCGAAATCGGCCTGGTTCATCAACCCGGCGTCGATCCAGCCCTGAACCACACCCTTCAGCGCGCCCGATCGGGCCACAATGTCGGCAAACAGGGGCTCTCCCGCGACAGAAGCCGGCGCGGTGACGGGGGTCGGCGGCTGGGCCGCGGCCAGCGCCACATTGGGATCGGAGAGAAGCAGGGAAACCGCCAGGGCGACGCCGCAGGACATGGCGAACCTCTTAAATCTGGGCCGAATCAACGATTCAGCGTTGAACCGGCTTACGCCACACCCGTAAACGGGGGCTTACCCCGACGCTCTGCGAGTCCCGCCGATGACCGCCCGCACCCAGGCCCTGAACATGCTCCGCGCCGTGGCGCGCAAGGACGCGAGCGGGCGCATCGTGCACCGGTTCGCCACCGACCCGGGCCGGATGGAACGGATGGGAGTCGAGGCGGCGGGCCTGTATCTGGACCTGTCGAAACAATCGTGGAGCGCCGAGGGGTTCGAGGCGGCGCTGGATCTGGCTCGCACCTGTGACGTCGAGGGCCGCCGCGACGCCCTGTTCGGCGGCGAGGCGGTCAACAACACCGAAGGCCGCGCCGTCCTGCACCCGGCCCTGCGCGCCAGCGAGGGGGCCGACTTCAAGGCTCTGGGCGAGGCCGTCTCGGCCGAGGTCGACACGGTGCGCGCCGCCATGGCCGAGTTCGCCGGCGACATCCGTTCAGGGGCGGAGACCGGCGGAACCAAACAGCCGTTCACGGCCATCGTCCACATCGGCATCGGCGGTTCCGATCTCGGGCCGCGCCTGCTGTGGGATGCCCTGCGGCCGCTGGAGCCGACCATCGATCTGCGGTTCGTCGCCAACATCGATCCGCGCGACATGGGCGAGGCCTTGGCCGGTCTCGATCCCGAGACGACGCTGGTCGTGGTCGTGTCCAAGACCTTCACGACACAGGAAACCCTGGCTAACGCCGATCTGGCCAAGGCCTGGCTGGCCGAGAGCCTGTCGCCGCGGCGGATGGTCAAGCATCTGATCGGGGTCACGGCGGCGCCCGACAAGGCCGAAGCCTGGGGCTGCGGCCGCACCTTCGGCTTCCGCGATTGGGTCGGCGGGCGTTATTCGCTTTGGTCGGCGGTCAGCCTGTCGGTCGCCGTGGCGCTGGGCTGGGACGTGTTCGAGCGGGTGCTGGACGGCGCCCGGGCGATGGACGAGCATTTCGGCGAGGCCGCGCTGGAGATGAACGCGCCGATCCTGCTGGCCATGGCCCAGGTCTATAACGTCGAGGGGATGGGGCGGCCGGCCCGGACGGTGGCGCCCTACGCCCATGGCCTGCGTCGCCTGCCGGCATTCCTGCAGCAGCTGGAGATGGAGTCGAACGGCAAGCGGGTGAAGCGCGACGGGTCGCCGGTCGATACCGCGACCGGACCGGTGGTGTTTGGCGAGCCCGGCACCAACGGCCAGCACGCCTTCTTCCAGCAGATTCATCAGGGGCCGCAGGTCGTGCCCGCCGAGTTCGTGGTGGTGGGACATACGTCGGAAGGCGCCATGGACGCCCGCGAGGGCGATGCGCCGCTGTGGTCCAACGCCCTGGCCCAGGCGCAGGCGCTGATGGTCGGCAAGACCGAGGGCGAGGCGCGGGCGGAACTGCTGGCGAGCGGCGCCAGCGCCGAGGAGGCCGACCGGCTGGCCCCGCACAAGACATTCCCGGGCGACCGGCCCTCGACCACCATACTGATGGACGCCCTGACGCCCGAGGCGGTCGGGGCCCTGCTGGCCCTCTATGAGCACAAGACCTTCGTCGAGGGCGTGGTCTGGGACATCAACAGCTTCGACCAGTGGGGCGTGGAGCTGGGCAAGGTGCTGGCCAAGGCGATCCTCAAGGACGTCGCTGATGGCGAACCCTCGCCGGGACTGGATCCGTCGACCGCCGAGCTGATGAAACGGCTGATGGTCTGACGCAAAAAAGGCGGGCGCCGAAACGCCCGCCTCTCCTGCCCTCGCCCGACTTTACTTACGCGGCCGGACGAAACCCTTGATCACCAGCGGCGGTCGTAGCGGTAGTCTCGCTGGCTGTGGTTCTGCCAGCTGCGCCACTCGCCATGGTTCCGCCAGAAGCGGCCGTCCCGATAGTAGCCGCGGCCCGAATAGGTCCGGCCTTCAACATAGCCGCCGTAGCCATTGTTCCCGTAGCCATAGGATCGGTCGCGGCTGTTGATGCCGTGCTCACGCTCCCAGTGGCCGAGGTTCCGATAGCAGCGGCCGTCGCGGTAATACTGACAGTCGGGGCCGCGGTAGTTCCCTTGTTGACCGTAGTAGCGGTTGTCCTGGGTCGATACGCCCAGAACCGCGCGCACGGCGGCGTCGATCAGCGGGTCGCCATAGGACTGGGCGGCGGCGGGCGTGGCCGAGGCGAGGCCCATGGCCAAGGCGGCGGCTGCACCGGCGCCGACGGTCTTCAGATTGATGAAACTACGCATCGGATTGCTCCTTGCTGGACGCCGAACGGTCGGCATTGTGGCCAATCTATCCGCGCGGGCATGTATGAAGCCGGAGCAGGCCGTTCAGGTTCGCGTCAGGTGCGCGCCATGCGATGGCCGGAATTCGGGGCCCGCTGCGCTTGACGGGGCCGCTCGGCGACCCTACTTGCCGCTCGCGTTAGCACTCGGGCGTCGCGGCTGCCAAAAGCGCTCGCGTCCGGGGTTCAATCGAAGAAGTTGGAGACAATCAGATGGCGTTTCGTCCGCTCGGCGACCGCGTGCTCGTGAAGCGCGTTGAGGAAGAATCCAAAACCAAGGGCGGGATCATCATCCCCGACTCGGCCAAGGAAAAGCCCCAGGAAGGCGAAGTCGTCGCTGTCGGACCCGGCGTCCGTGACGAGCGCGGCACCGTCAACGCTCTGGAGCTGAAGGCCGGCGACCGCATCCTGTTCGGCAAATGGTCGGGCACCGAGGTCAAGCTGGAAGGCGAAGACCTGATCATCATGAAGGAATCCGACGTCCTGGGCGTGCTCTGAGCACCCGACGTCTGATCCCTTTCCCTCGATAACCAGAAACAGGAGCAGCCTCACATGGCCGCGAAACAAGTTCAGTTCTCCACCGAAGCCCGCGAGAAGATGCTGCGCGGGGTCAACATCCTGGCCAATGCGGTCAAGGTGACCCTGGGGCCCAAGGGCCGCAACGTCGTGATCCAGAAGTCGTTCGGCGCCCCGCGCTCGACCAAGGACGGCGTCTCGGTCGCCAAAGAGATCGAGCTGGAAGACGCCTTCGAGAACATGGGCGCCCAGATGATCCGCGAGGTCGCCTCCAAGACCAATGACAAGGCCGGCGACGGCACCACCACCGCCACCGTCCTGGCCCAGTCGATCGTCCAGGAAGGCCTCAAGGCCGTGGCCGCCGGCATGAACCCGATGGACCTGAAGCGCGGCATCGACAAGGCCGTGACCGCCGTCCTCGCCGACATCAAGGCCTCCAGCCGCAAGGTCAGCGCCAACTCCGAAATCGCCCAGGTCGGCACCATCTCGGCCAACGGCGACAGCGAAGTCGGCGACATGATCGCCAAGGCCATGGAAAAGGTCGGCAACGAAGGCGTCATCACGGTCGAGGAGGCCAAGACCGCCGAAACCGAACTGGACGTCGTCGAGGGCATGCAGTTCGACCGCGGCTACCTGTCGCCCTACTTCATCACCAACGCCGACAAGATGGAGGTCCAGCTCGAGGAGCCTCTGATCATGCTGCACGAGAAGAAACTCTCGTCGCTGCAGTCGATGCTGCCGATCCTGGAAGCCGTCGTCCAGTCGGGCCGCCCCCTGCTGATCATCGCCGAGGACATCGAGGGCGAGGCCTTGGCCACGCTCGTTGTGAACAAGCTGCGCGGCGGGCTGCGCGTCGCCGCCGTCAAGGCCCCGGGCTTCGGCGACCGCCGCAAGGCCATGCTGGAGGACATCGCCGTCCTGACCGGCGGCCAGGTCATCTCGGAAGACCTCGGCATCAAGCTGGAAAACGTCACCCTCGACATGCTGGGCAAGGCCAAGAAGGTCACCATCACCAAGGACGACACCACCATCGTCGACGGCGTCGGTGAGAAGGAGGCGATCGAGGCCCGCATCGGCCAGATCAAGAAGCAGATCGAGGACACCACCTCGGACTACGACAAGGAGAAGCTGCAGGAACGTCTGGCCAAGCTGGCCGGCGGCGTCGCGGTCATTCGTGTGGGTGGTTCGACCGAGGTCGAGGTCAAGGAGAAGAAGGACCGCGTCGACGACGCCCTCAACGCCACCCGCGCGGCGGTCGAGGAAGGCATCGTCCCCGGCGGCGGCATCGCCCTGCTGAAGGCCACCAAGGCGCTTGAAGGTCTCAAGGGCGACAACGCCGACCAGACGGCGGGCATCGCCATCATCCGCCGCGCCATCCAGGCCCCGATCCGTCAGATCGTCGAGAACGCGGGCGTCGAAGGCTCCATCGTCGTCGGCAAGGTGCTGGAAAACGCCTCGGCCACCTACGGCTTCAACGCCCAGACGGAAGAGTATGTCGACATGATCCAGGCCGGCGTCATCGACCCCGCCAAGGTCGTGCGCACCGCCCTGCAGGACGCCGCCTCGGTGGCGGGGATCCTGATCACCACGGAAGCGGCCGTGGCCGACGCGCCGAAGAAGGCGTCGGGCGGCGGCGCCGGCGGCGGCGGCGGCATGCCGGGCGGCATGGGCGGCATGGGCGACATGGACTTCTAGGTCCGGTCGTTCAGCGGTCTAGCTGAAACAGAAGAGGGCGGGTCCGGAGACGGGCCCGCCCTTTTTGGTGGCTACGGGCAAGCCATAGGGCCGCGCGACCAAATGTTGGCGACGACCGCCAGCGATCTCGCAAACCCGGACGCCCAGTGGCCGATCACCCGTGTCGGGTTGCTTGCCGTGCGGAGGGGCGGCGGACCTTGATAACCCGACCAGTGCCTTCGTCGCGTTTTTCGTCGCCTCGCTCGAGCCCGGCTATGGTTGGCGAGAGGCGGAACTCGGACAAAATACCTGCAGCGCAGCGAGGATAAGTCCCCGAGGCAGAGAGCCATGTCTTCTGTCCCGCAGCTGCGTAGATCGCTCCAGCCGCAGGTTCGCTGTGGTTCCACGTCAGCGGGAGATAAAGAAGATTTCGCATTGGGAATTTGGTCTCGCGGAACCAATCGCGAAACAAGTTGTGCCTACAGATTTCTTCCACCGTTTCCGACACAGGCTGCAGATTGCCGCCGCGAAGGACAACGTCGTAGGCAAGGGCTATAGAATGCATATCAGGTCGGGCGCTGCCCCTGTCTTCCGACAGCATCCGACGGGCGGCCTCGACCAAGAACCCCGACCGAGTCATACCGCGCGCCTCAGCTGCTACATCCACCCGCCTTAGGAACTGAGCTCCGACGGAGATGTTCACGCGTACGGGGGCGTCCTCGACCTCCACATCTACCAAGATACGACCGGCCTCCTTGACGTCCGGATCGGAACGAACGGCTTCAATCGCCGTGGGCTCGGGCGGAACCTCACCGTCCTCGAACATTCCGATCAAATGCAACGACAAGGCCTCACGCGCCGCTGCCGGCAGTTCCAACATAGACTCGGCAGCCGTGACGCATCCCGGCAGGTCCGGGAAGAAAGCGCTGTAGCCCTCGTCCTGGCTTCCTTCGATGATGGCGACATAGATGGCGGTGGTCATTACGACTTGGTTCCTTTGGCGGTCTTAGCGAAGCCTGAGGCCGCTCTGACGCTCGATACTTTTGAGGGTTCCAATTTTTAGGTCCCTTTTGGGGTGGGGGACGGTCACACGGCCCGGCTTGGTCGAGTGCTTGAACTGGATGTGCGAGCCTCTCTGGTTCGCGACAGTCCAGCCGTCGGCTTTTAGGGCTGTGACAACGTCGGCGCTCTTCATGTGTGTACTTATACACACGCCCGCAACCGCGGCAAATGCAATACACACGACTACACACAAGCCAGACTAGGCAGCGGCGATATCTAGCCGAAAATCATGCGCGTTGATCTCGGCCCGGAGTATCCGCCGCGCGAAAGGCGACGAACCGGCCCATTGTCTGACCCGAGCCTCGTCGTCACCGTTAATACGACAGCCTAGGATCACCCCGTCTATGATGTCTGGAGAGAATGGTCGTTTGTGCGAAGCCATCGCCCACTCGACGAGGCGCCATTCCTTTTCGCGTTCCCAGAAGTCTGCTTTGCAAGCTACGGCTTTGATGATCCCCGCGAACCGCGCCTCGCTTCCTATAGGCGCAACACAAGGTCGCTCAGGCTGATACTTAACCTTGAACAGCATCGGTCGGTCTCTGATCGGCCATTTGCTGGTATCGAACCGAATACAAATACCCCGGTGACAATCTGCGTAGTGGCTCCACATCAGAACATCATCAGGAACTTCGGAAAAGCACACCATGCCGACGTCAGCGATGGACATCCGAAAAGCTGAAGCCAACTCCCCCGCGGCCCTTTCAGGCGCTGCTCTCATAAGGTCGCGGAGTCGCCTCGGACTCACATCGGGATTTTTGTTTTTGGCTCTTCGAAAACCGCGCTTCATCGCCAGTTCGCGTGCTACGCGGGTAACTGGTAGGCGCGCTGTAGGCAGGCAATCGAACGGGTCGTTGAACGAATGAGGGCTCGAAAAGTACAGGTTCGAGTCGGCGATCAGATCCCGAGCCCATCCTGTTCGGTCCCCGTCCAAAGAATGGTAGCGGTAGAGATACCGCGGAGGGTCAGTGATCAGTTCGCTGATTTCATCGTCGGTTGATCCATTCATCATCCCAGTCCCCTTGTCGTCCCGCCGCACGATCATCCGGGCACCATTCTCTCCGAGACCACCGCAATGCTGAGTTGTCGGACACACTCGCCCCCAACATCCAAGGGTGGAGAAGCGAGACGCTTTGTCAAACCGGCTAACGAGACGAGGACGCCCTCTGGAATTAAGCGGCATTGGTACAATCCAGCGTAGCTGTGTAGGCTCCTCCTATGGGGGACATTAGAGAACAACTGAATGTGCGGCTCGGCGAACTTAGAAGGACCGCTTCCAACGATGCGATGTGGGTCCGGGAAGGCGCCGCCCCAAACAGCGCCTACTATGAGAGGGCAAGCCGCAATTTAGCCGAGCTTCGCGACGTCGAGGCCACGTTGGCCACCATGCAGTTGGCCGATGCACAGCTTGAAGTCGCTAAGGCGCAGCGGGACGTTGCGGAGCAACAGCGCTTGGCGAACGCGGCCGACGCTACGAAGCGCTCGACGGCGGAAGAAACGGCGTTCTGGGCCCGACGTTTTTTGACGAGCATCACGGTCGCAAACGTGGGCGCACTGGTTGCAGTGCTCCTGTTCTTGAGCAAGCCAGACTCACCTCTAGTGCCTATGTCGACCGCGACCTTAGCGGTGCAGTTCTTCACACTGGGAACGATCGTCGGCGGCGCTTATCCCTTGGCTAAGATGCTTGCACTTTGGATTTGGGGCGACAGGCGCAAACCGCTCCACGCAGTCGTCGTGGCGGACTTTTGTCTGCCGGCATTGGTCGCGGGCTCCCTTATTCTCGGCGCCGGGATCACTACGCGAGCGGTATTCGACCTATATCAAACGCGAGCGCGCACCGCCGAGCAAGCAGCCAAGCAAATTCATAGGGACGGCCTCAGTGCAGACGCCGGTGCGGCCCAGCAGGCGGGTCAACAGGCTCAGGGCGAAGGCGCCGAGGGCCCACAGCCGCGCCAGCCGGCAGGGGCTGGCGCCCCGTAAGCGCTTAGGGCGGCGAACATCTGTTCGTGGCGGCGCTCGTGGGCCAGCAGCTCGGCGAGCTCGGGCGCGAGGTCGGGTCCGCGCAGGCGGGCGGACGATCTATTACTGCGCCCTGTCGCTGCATGGTTGACCTGAGGATGCGGCGACGGTGGAGGGCATGAATCTGGAAGTTTCCGGGCCAAGAGCTCAGCCGTAACATTCCGGAATTCGTCAAGAAGCTGATGCTTCATTCCACGATCTCGGCGATCGCAACCATCAACGGCTCCCGCGTCTGACGCAGGGGCCGTTTTGCTTTCCTACACTCAGTTGGAAGCTCCTTTTTTGAACCCTGCCCCCGCCCACCGGTCCCACCGCCTCGCGAACACACTCCCATTTCATGGGAGCAGAAGAGGTGGGCCACCCGCCCCGGCGCGCCTCAAGGACGCTGCGCGCCGCTCGCGCGGCAGGCCGGGACGGCCTGTCCTTGACCCGCGCCGGGTCGGACGGCCGGGGCTGGGCGTGTCGGGCGCGCGGGGCGCGCCGACCCTTGGGGGGAGAGATGTTGGGTCCGTGCGGGGGGCGGGCGCCCCTCCACCGCTTCGCGGTCCCCCTCCCCACTGCGCGGGGAGGAGACGGGGTGGGTGGGGTTGATGGATGAACCCCCGGGCTTGCGGGGCGTTGGGCGGCGATGAACCGTTTGCGCGATCCACAGACCTGCCGGCGGGCCCTGCGCGAGATCGGGGAGATCGCGGCCGTGGCGGGGCTGGAGGGCGCGCAGATGACCGACCAGGAGGCGCTGCAGAGCATCGCCGCCATCGCCGAATGGGTGCTGGAAGAGGCGCCGGGGGCGCGGGCGGACTGCGGCGACGTGGTGCGGCGGCTGGAGCGGATGACGGCCGGGGTGGACTTCGAGGCGCTGGGGGACCGGGAGGCGCAGGCGCTGTTCGGGGACGTGCTGGGGGTGCTGGAGACGGGGGCCGGGGCGTGACGGGGGCCTGAAGGGGGCGGACCGGCAGGTCGATCGGGCCGCCGTCAGGGCCGGCTGATCCGCCCGCCGCCGCATGGGCGGGGCGGCGGACGGATCGCGCGGGGCCGGACCTAGCGGTTCAGCGTCGTGGTGGTGTTTGTCGGGTGGGTGCGGACGGTGTCGTCCTTGCGCTTCCTCAGGCCCAGAAGGCCGGCGAGACCCAGCAGGCCGAGCCAGCCCAGGTCCATGCCGTCGTCTTCCTCCTCGACCGCCGGGGCGGCGACGGAGGCGTCGGTGTAGGTGGTGGAGCCGGTGTCGGCGGTGGTCGCGGGCGCCTGGGCGGCGGCGGCTCCGGCGGTCATGACGACAGCGGCGGCGGCGGCGGCGGCAAGAAGTTTGGTGTTCATGTGAGCCCTTCCAGAAGCATGCATCGGAATGATGCGCGGTCTGGAAATGCCCGCGGGATTTCGCTGTTCCGTCGGGTTCTGGACACTGGGGGCGATCGGGCGGGGCGGTCGCGCGGCGGCGGCCGCGTCGCGAATCCGCCCGGTCAGCCCGTCAGGGCGGCGTGGACGGCGGCGTTCAGCTCGTCGATCTTGAACGGCTTGCGCAGCACCCGCTCGGCGTCGATCACCTGGTCGACGGCCTCCATGTCGGCGTAGCCGGTGGCCAGGATGATGCGCAGGGCGGGGTCGCAGGCGCGGGCCGCATTGACGACCTCGACCCCGGTCATGCCGGGCATGGCGTAGTCGACGATCAGCAGGTCGGGCGGCTCGGCCCGGAGCTGGGTCAGGCCGTCGGCGCCGCTGGACGCGGCCCGGACGACGTAGCCGGACGACTCCAGACATTCGACGATGAAGCGCCGGACGCCGTCGTCGTCGTCGATCACCAGCACCGTCTCGCGCGCGGTTCCGGGGGCGCGTTCGGGCAGGGGGGCGCTGGCGGTTTCCTCGGCGACGGGCTCGGCCGCGGGGAGCCAGATCTCGATCCGCGAACCGGCGCCCTCCGTACTGTCGATCTTGACCGTGCCGCCGGACTGCTGGGCGATGCCGTAGACCTGGCTGAGGCCAAGGCCGGTGCCCTTGCCGACGGGCTTGGTGGTGAAGAAGGGATCGAAGACCTTGTCGATGAGGCCGGCGGGGATGCCGGAGCCGTTGTCGATGACGGAGACGACGCCGTACCGGCCCGCGGCCATGGTCGCGTCGGCGGCGTCGCGGGGCCGGGTCGAAATGCACAGCCGGCCGCCCTGCTCCATGGCGTCGCGCGCGTTGATGGCGAGGTTCAGGATGGCCAGTTCCAGCTGGTTGGCGTCGGCCATGGCCCAAGGCTCGCCCGGGTCGAGATCCATCTGGATCGTGACCTGACTGCCGATGGTCCGGGCCAGCATGTCGCCCATGCCCAGAACCAGCGCATTGAGGTTGGTCGGCATGAGATTGAGCCGCTGGCTGCGCGAGAAGGCCAGAAGCTGATGGGTGAGCTTGGCGGCCCGGTCGGCGGCCTGACGCGCATAGTCGGCCAGGCGGGCGGTGCGTTCCTCGGTGGTTCGGCGCTGGATCATCTCCAGGTTTCCGAAGATCACCGTCAGCAGGTTGTTGAAGTCGTGGGCGATGCCGCCGGTCAGCTGGCCGACGGCCTCCATCTTCTGGGACTGGGCCAGGGCGGCCTGGGCGCGTTCGCGTTCGGAGACCTCTTCCGTCAGCCGGTTGTTGGCGGATGACAGCTCGGCGGTTCGCTGGCCGATGCGGACCTCGAGCGTGGTGTTCAGATGGGTGAGGCGTTCCTCGGCCGCCTTCAGCGCCTCGAGGCGGCGGCGGGCCTCGTACTGGCGGCGGCGGCCGCGCAGGGCCGAGTTGACGGCGCTGGACAGGGTTTCGCCGTGGATCGGACGCTCGAGGACGACGACGTTGCCGAGCTGCTCCAGCATCGCCTGGGCGTCGCGCGGGCGGCGGCCCAGGCGTTTGGTGGCCAGAAGAATGAAGGGAAAGTCCGACCAGGGCGGCTGGGACGACAGCCAGGCCGTCAGATCAGGCCCGGTCGAGGCGAGGGACTCCTCGGTCACCACGGCGACGCCGGCGCCCTCGGCGAGCGCCTGTGCGAGGCCGTCCACGCCGTCGCAGACGGTGCAGACGTGCCCCTCGCGCGTCAGCAGCTGGTCGATGACCTGGGCGTCGCGGCCCCGGAGCGCCAGCAGAAGAACCCGCGCCTCGGTGCTCAATCGTCACCCGCGGCGGGTGCGGCGGACATCAGGGCGGTGCCGCCGCGATAGTTGGGCAGGCCGGTCAGGACGCCCTCGAAGTCCTTGAGCGGCTGGCCGATCTCGACGCCCGACGGGGTGAGGCGGAACTCGCGGATGCTGGCCTCGTGGGCGGTGGTGCGGCTCTTGGCGACGGAGATCGCCTTGAGCACATTGCCGCGCGCCTCGAAATACCGGAACAGGACGATGGTGTCGGAGAGATAGCTGAGGTCGATCTCGGACCGGATGTCGCCGACGATGCCGTGCTGGCCCAGGACGAGGAAGGTGATGACGCCCTGCTGGTTCAGATAGCTGAGCATCTCGTGCATCTGGAGGAGCAGGTATTTCTCGCCCGGCATGGCCTGGAGGAAGGCGTTGAGGCTGTCGATGGCGATGAAGCGGACGCCGTCGCGTTCGACGGCGCGGCGGATCCAGCTGGCGAACTCGCCCGGGGTGAGCTCGGCGGGGTCGATCTGGAAGACCTGCAGGGCGCCGCTGTCGAGATGGGGCTGCAGGTCCATGCCCATGGCGCGCGAGCGGGCCAGCATGGTCGCCATGCCTTCATCGAACAGATAGTAGGCGGCCTTTTCGCCACGCTCGATCGCGGTGAGGCCGGCGCGGATCGCGGTCGTGGTCTTGCCGACGCCGGAGGGGCCGTTGAGCAGGGTGTTGGTGCCCGGCGAGATGCCGCCGCCCAGCATCTGGTCGAACTGGGGGATGCCGGTCGACATCAGGTCATCGGTGAATTCCCGATGATGCTCGGCCGCGATCAGACGCGGGAAGACGGCCACGCCGCCCGTCTCGATGGCGAAGTCGTGGTAGCCACCGCGGTATTTGACCCCGCGCATCTTCACGACGCGCAGGCGGCGGCGTTCCGACCCGTATTCCTGGGCCGCCTGCTCCAGGGTGATGACGCCGTGGGCGATGCTGTGCAGCTGCAGGTCGCCTGGATCGGAACTGCGGTCGTCCAGCATCAGGACGGTGCAATTGCGGGTCGAGAAATACTGTTTGAGGGCCAGAATCTGGCGGCGATACCGGAGCGAGCTCTGGGCCAGGAGGCGCATTTCGGACAGGCTGTCGAACACCACCCGCGTGGGCTTCAGGCGGTCGACGCACTCGCGCACGCCCCGAAGGGTTTCGCCCAGCTCGACCTCGGAGGGTTCGAGGATGGATTGCTCGCTGTCGGGATCGAGGCCGTCCTCGCTGACCAGTTCGAACAGCTCGACCTCGTCGAGAGTCCAGTTGTGGCTTTCGGCCACCTCGCGCAGTTCGGCGGCGGTCTCGCTCAGGGTGATATAGAGCCCCCGCTCACCGACGCGGACGCCTTCCAGCAGGAACTGGAGCGCGATCGTGGTCTTGCCCGAGCCCGGCGTGCCCTCGAGCAGATAGGCTCTGTTCGCCGTCAGTCCGCCGCCCAGAATGTTGTCGAGCTCGGCGATGCCGGTGAAGACGCGACGGCCGTCTGGTTTGGGTGCAGGGGTGATGGGCCGTCTCCTCGTCGTTCCCGCGCTCTGAAGCGCTGCAGTTTTGCCTAACGTGCTCATTGGCGTTTTGGCTCCCATCGCTCCGTTCAACGGCGCCTCGCGACGCGTCGATCACTGGAGGTCCGTTGTTTTTTCAGAAGTCCCGTCCTGGCGAGGCCAGATCCAGGTCAGGTCGCGGTCAGAGGCCCCGGGATCACCCGTGCCGGATCAAAAACGCGCCCGGAGACTCCGGGGCGCGCACATTCGTTCGGCGCCCCCGCTGCCAAGGCACAGCTTAATCGTCCATCGGCGGGCGCGTTATGTCACAAGACATACTCGCGACGCGACGCCTCCTCCAGAAACCGGCTATAAGAGGCGGGGGGCCGTGGAACGCGATGACAATTCTGATGAACGACGATCCGGCCGGCGACGTCGTGCCATGCGTGGCATGTCCGCTGCGCACCCTGCCGGCCTTCAAGACCAACACGCCCGAGGAAATCGCCTTCATCGAAGGCATGCGGCTGGGGCAGGTCAGCGCGGCGGCCGGGGCGACCATCATTGAGGAGGGCGCCGAGAGCGCGCCCGTCTTCTCGCTCTTCGCGGGCTGGGCCTTCCGCTACAAGACCCTGAGCGACGGACGGCGGCAGATTCTCAACTTCCTGCTCCCGGGAGACGTCATCGGCTTCCAGGCGCATATGCTGGGCGAAGCGGCCCATGGGGTCGAGGCGCTGACCGACGTCCGGCTGTGCCGCCACGCACGGCCGAAAATCTGGACCCTGTACCAGAACCATCCCGAACTGGCGTTCGACACCACCTGGCTGACGGCGAAGGAAGAGAGTCTGGTCGACGAGATTCTGACCTCCGTGGGACAGCGTTCGGCCTCGGGCCGGATCGCCATGCTGATGGTCAACCTGCACAAGCGGGCCCGCTCGCTGGACCCGCTGGCCGGCGACACTGTCCGGGTCCCGCTGACCCAGCAGCATATCGCCGACGCGCTGGGACTGTCGCTGGTGCACACCAACAAGACGTTGCGCCGGCTTCAGCGCCAGGGGCTGTTCAGCTTCGAACAACAGCGGCTGCGTCTGCTCGATCTGACGGGCCTGGAACGTCTGGCGGACTATTATCAGGCGCCGCTGGCGAAGCGGCCGCTTCTGTAGACCGCCTCTTGGGGAGGATAGCGGTTTTTGCCGTCCCGCCAGCTCCCAAAACCGCCTACCGCATGAACCGCAACGGCCCGGCCGCACTCCGCGCCATCGCGGCCATTGCCGCTGAAATGCTGACAATTGGCCGCCAGCCAGACGATTGCGGCGGCGCAAGCGGCTGACCTGCAAGGGCTTCCCGGCGTGGGCAGCGTCATTTGCGCGCCGCAGGAGCGGGCGGGCGCAGACTCGCGGGTCCATGAGAGGAAACGGGAGCGGCAGGGTGACGGACGGGATCGAGAAACAGGGCGAGGGCGCGGTCGTGCGGCGGCCTCGGGTGCGGGGGCATATGAAGCTGGGGACTCGGATGTGGTCGCGCATCCAGCGGGAGTTCGCGGCGGGGGCCTCCGCGCCCTGGCTGGCGGCGCGGTACGGGGCAGGCGAGCGGACCATCGCCATGCGGGCGAAGAAGGAGGGCTGGCGGCGCAAGGACCTGGCCGAGGCGGCGGACGACGAGCTGGAAGCGGCCGAAGCGGAAGGGGCGCTGGACCCCGTGGCGGCGCCGGCGATCGGCAAGGGGCTGGGGATGGACGGCACGGCGGGGGCCTTTGCGTCGGCGCTGGCGGGGGTGGACGAGAAGGCGCGAGACGGGGCGAAGGTCGAAGCGCTGAACCGGGCGGTGGCGTGGATGAAGCGCGGGGATGCGTCCGCAGCGATCATGTGGGCGCGGCTGGCGGGAACGCTGGAGGGGCTGGCGAAGGGGGATGAGGGTTCGGCGGACGAGGGCGTGGATGAGGCCGCGCAGGATGCGGCGATGGCGGTGCTGTGCGAGCGGCTGGGGCTATCCCCCTCACCGTGCACCCCGGCGAATGCCGGGGTCCAGATCACGGGCTCGGACTGATGGGATCGGACGCGGAGGAGTCTGCTCCGGAGGGCGAATTTTTCCATCTGGATCCCGGCATTCGCCGGGATGCACGGAAGTTGGTGGGGATGCTGGGTCGGGACCGGCGCGCGGCTCTGGCGTGGCGGGTCGTGGCGCATGGGGGCCAAACACCGGAGACCGACGACTGGCGCGCATGGGTCTTCCTCGGCGGGCGCGGCGCGGGGAAGACGCGGGCGGGGGCGGAGTGGGTTTGGGAGACGGCGCAGAAGCTGGGGGCCAGCGGGCGGATCGCGCTGGTGGCGCCGACGATCCGGGATGCGCGGACGGTGATGGTCGAGGGGCCCTCGGGGTTGCTGAACCTGCCGTTCCGGGAGGGGGCGACGTTCGCCTCGTCGCTGCGGCAGGTGACCTTTCCGGGCGGGGCCGTGGGGCTGCTGTTCTCGGCCGAGGAGCCGGAGCGGCTGCGCGGGCCGCAGTTCCATGCGGCATGGGGAGATGAATTCTGTGCGTGGGGGCGGGCGGAGGAGACGCTCGCCATGTTGAGATTGGGGTTGAGGCTGGGGTGGGGGCCGCGGCTCGTTCTGACGTCCACACCCAAGCCCGGGCGGGTGTTGCGCGGGGTGCTGGCGGAGGACGGCTGCGCGCGTACGGATGCGCCGACGGCGGCCAATGCGAAGAACCTCGCGCCGGGATTCCTGGCGGCGATGGAGGGGCTGTACGGCGGGACGCGACGGGCGGCGCAGGAGCTGGAAGGCCGGGTGCTGGAGAGCGACGGGGCGCTGTTCACGCTGGCGGAGATCGAGAAGGCGCGGGCGGGGTGGCGCGAGTTTACGGGCTCTCCCTCCCCCGAAGTGGGGAGGGGGGTCGCGAAGCGACCGGGTGGGGAATTTCAGGCGTACCCCACCCTGTCGTCGCTACGCGCCGACATCCCTCCCCATGAAGGGGAGGGAGAACGCGTTTCTCCGGTCTTCGACAGAGTGGTCGTCGCCGTCGATCCGCCGGCAGGCACGCTGTCCGGCCGGGCGCGGGATGCGTGCGGGATCGTAGTGGCGGGACGGCACGGGGACCGGGTCGGGGTGCTGGCGGACTGGACGGCGCGGGGGCTGTCGCCCGAGGGCTGGGCGGACCGGGTCAGGCGCGCGGTGGAGGCGCATCGGGCGCACAAGGTGGTGGTCGAGAGCAACAACGGCGGGGCGATGGCGCAGGCGGTGCTGAAGGCGTCGGGGCTGACGGTTGCGGTGAAGCGGGTGCACGCCTCGGTCGGCAAGGTCGCGCGGGCCGAGCCGGTGGCGGCCCTCTATGAGCAGGGGCGGGTCGCTCACGCGCCGGGGCTGGAGGCGCTGGAGGAGGAGCTGATGGGGCTGGGGAGCGAGGCGGCGGGCGGGGCCAGTCCGGACCGGGCCGACGCCCTGGTCTGGGCGGTGACGGAGCTGATGCCGGCGCCGGGGCTGAGGGGGCCGAGGATGACCCAGCTCTGACGGCCCGCGGGCCTCAGTCCTCGAGCGGAGGCAGGCCGGCTTCCTTGCGGGCGGCGGCGGCGGCTTTCTTTTCGGCCTTGGCGGCGGCTTTCTCGGCGGCCTTCTTGGCGTCGGCGCGGTCGCGTTCCTGACGCTCGAAACTGTAGTTGGGCTTACGGGCCATCGGCGGCTCTTTCTCTTTTTGTGGGCGCTACCGCGCTTCGCGCTACCTGAGCGCAGGGGGACGCTGTTTCAGCGCCCGATGGTGACAAGGTGGGGCAAGCGGGGGCGCGGGGCAACCATTGACGGTCAATCGACGGCGACGATCTCCACCGACTGGCCGGCGACGACGGCTTCGTCGCCACTGGTCTTGCCGATCAGGGCGACGGCGAGGGGCGAGACGTGGCTGACCGAACCGGCGGCGGGGTCGGCCTCGTCCTCGCCGGTGATGCGCCAGGTCTGGCGGCGGCCGTCCTCGCGTTCGATGGTGACCGAACCCCCGAAGCGGACGCGGCCGTCGGGCTCGGTCTCGACCAGTTGGGCGGTGGCCCTGCGGGCCGACCAGTAGCGCAGGTCGCGGGTGGCGCGGGCCATGGCGGTGCGGTCGGCCTCGATGTCGCCCTTCGACTGGGCGGCGGAATAAGCCGCGCGGGCCGAGGCCAGGGCGGCCTCGATCGCGGCCAGGCCGGAGGGCGTGACGAGGTTGGGATGCGGGGAGATCGGACGGTCGGGAAGATCGGCGGCCGTGGCCTCCAGATCTTCCTCGCGGGTGAAGGCGACGCTCATGGGGGATGAGCGTATGCGCGATGGAGCCGTTCCGTGTCTCGCCTTTTCCCCGTGCATCCCGGCGAGTGCCGGGATCCAGATCACGAACGGCCGGTTGGATTCGAGGCGAAACATCTGCGGCGCCGCTTGAGTCATCCCATCTGGATCCCGGCATTCGCCGGGATGCACGGAAAAGAGTAGGGGCTGGAGCATGAGTGACTCACCCAGAACAGTCCACGTGATCGGGGCCGGACCGGCCGGGCTTATGGCCGCCGAGCGGCTGGCGCAGGCCCGGGTGAAGGTCGTGGTGCATGAGGCCATGCCTTCGGTGGCGCGCAAATTCCTCATGGCCGGGCGGGGCGGGCTGAACCTGACGCATTCGGAGGCGATGGAGGGGTTTGTCGGGCGGTATCGCGACGCCGCGCCGACGGTGGCGGGGTGGCTGGACCGGTTCTCGCCGACGCATCTGATCGGCTGGGCCGAGGGGCTGGGGCAGGCGACGTTCACGGGGTCGTCGGGGCGAGTGTTTCCGAGAGCGATGAAGGCCTCGCCCCTGCTGCGGGCGTGGCTGGCGCGGCTGGACGGACTGGGTGTCGAGGTGCGGACGCGGTCGCGCTGGATCGGTCCCGGCCTTCGCCGGGATGACGTCCGCGACGGGGGCTGGGTGTTCGAGACGCCGGAGGGCGAGCGGGTGGAGCAGCCCGATGCCGTGGTGCTGGCCATGGGCGGGGCGAGCTGGGCGCGGCTGGGCTCGGACGGGGCGTGGGTCGGGATGCTGGAAGGGGTCGAGACGGCGCCGTTCCGGCCGTCGAACGTCGGCTTCGACGTGGCTTGGTCGGAGGTGTTCAAGGAGCGGTTCGCCGGTCAGCCATTGAAGCCGGTCGCGATGACGCACGACATTCCTGAGCGCTATCGCCCTTCGGGCTACTTGAGCGCGCAGACGGTGCGCGGCGAGGCGATGCTGACGCGCTACGGGATCGAGGGCGGGGTCGTCTATGCGCTGTCGGCGGGGCTCAGGGACGCGATCGAGCGGGACGGGACGGCGGTGCTGACCGTGGACCTGCGGCCCGATCTGCCGGTCGAGGCGCTGGCCGGACGGCTGGCCAAACCGCGCGGCAAGGACAGCGTGACCAACTGGCTGCGCAAGGCGGGCGGGCTGTCGGCGCCGGCGGTCGGGCTGCTGCGGGAGATACCGGGAGAACTGCCGGCGGGATCGGACAAGCTGGCGAAACGGATCAAGGCGGTGCGGCTGACCCTGACCGGGACGCAGGGGCTGGCGCGTGCGATCTCGTCGGCGGGCGGGGTGAAGCTGGACCAGCTGGACGACGGGCTGATGCTGAAAGCCATGCCGGGGGTGTTCGCGGCGGGAGAGATGCTGGACTGGGAGGCGCCGACGGGCGGCTATCTGCTGCAGGCGTCGATGGCGTCGGGGGTGGCGGCGGCGGACGGGGTGATGCGGTGGTTGGCGGGGCGGTGACGCTCGGCAGGCGAGCCTCCGAATTCGCCGCAAATGTCGCGCCGCCTGTGCCATAGGAGAACAATGTTCCGCCGCAAGAAAATCCCGACGATCGCCATGATCGCCCTCGCGGCGTGGTGCATGGCTGCCCCCGGCCACGCCGCGCCTCAGGATGAGCCCAGCCGGACGCCCCGGGAGGCGCTCGCTCTCCTGCCCGGCGGCGATCCCGTGTTGCATGACGCGGCGATGATCAAGGTCTTCACCAATATCGCGCCCCGTTCGGTGGTGAGCAGTCCGCTGCACATCACCGGCATCGTCGAAGGCGGACTGTTCCAGGAGGGCGTCTTTCCGATCTTCCTGATCGGCGAGGAAGGCTGCGTTCTGGCGCAGGCTCCCGCCCTGCCGTTGACGGACTGGATGACGGGAGGGGAGGTGGCTTTCAAGGCGACCCTGGTGTTCAGCGCCCCGCCCGGATCACGGGCGACGCTCGTGTTCGAGCAGGATGTCGAATACGCGAATGCGCCTGAGCCCCTGGACGTGCGAATGTGGGTGACGATCGCCGGCGCCGAGGACGCCGAATACCTCGTTCCGCGACCCGAAGACTGCATAGGATACGTCGGCGCAAAGCTTGGGCCGCCGCCCTTCACGGGGGAGTGACCGAACGTCCGACCTTCGGGTCAGGTGCGAGGGTGACGGGCTCTGACCGAAGGGTCTAGAACGGCAGCATGACCCAGCACCGTGTGATCCTCGCCGCCGCCGTCGCCCTTCTTCTGACCGGCGCCCCCGCCCTCGCGCAGCAGGCCGACGCCGCGCGGCTGAACGAGCACGTGCGGGTGCTGGCGTCGGATGAGTTCGAGGGGCGCGGGGTGGCGACGCCGGGCGAGCAGAAGACGGTGGATTATGTCGTCGGCCAGTTCCAGGCGCTGGGGCTGGAGCCCGGCGGGCCGGACGGGTCGTGGGTGCAGGCGGCGCAGCTGGGGCGGACCCGGCAGGACGGGCCGGCGGTGATCACGGTATCGAGCGGCGGGCGAACGCGGGCGCTGCAGCGGGGGCCGGACGTGCTGGTGTCCAGCGACCGGCCGGTGAACCGGATCACGGTGACGGATGCGCCCGTGGTCTTCGCCGGCTATGGCGTCGATGCGCCGGAGCGGCAGTGGAACGACTTCAAGGGCATGGACCTGAAGGGCAAGGTGCTGCTGGTCATCGTCAACGATCCGGACTTCGGCGCGCCCGAAGGGCATCCGGTGAGCGGGCGGTTCGACGGCAATGCGATGACCTTCTACGGCCGCTGGACCTACAAATTCCAGGAGGCGGCGCGGCAGGGGGCGGCGGCGGTGCTGGTCATCCACGACACGGCGGGCGCCGGCTATGGCTGGAGCGTGCTGGAGGGATCGTCGACGGCGCCGAAATTCGACATCGTGCGGGCCAACCCGGACGCCGAGCGCGTGCCGGCGCAGGGGTGGATACAGGGGCCGGTCGCGGAACAGCTGTTCGCCGATGCGGGGCTGGACTATGCGGCCCTGCGCGAGGCGGCGCGGACGCCGGAGTTCAGCCCGGTGACGCTGGACGGGGTGACGATGTCGATCGATTTCGGCCAGACCGCGGACCGGATCGAGAGCCGCAACATTCTGGCGCGGATCCCGGGGGCGGAGCATCCCGAGGAGACGGTGCTGTACGGCGCCCACTGGGACGCCTACGGCCGCGCGACGCCGGTGGCGGACGACGACATCTATAACGGCGCCGTCGACAATGCGACGGGCGTGGCCGGGCTGATCGAACTGGCGCGGCTGTTCAAGGCGGGGACGCCGCCGAAGCGGTCGGTGGTGTTCGCGGCCTGGACGGCCGAGGAGGCCGGGCTGCTGGGGGCCGAATACTACGCCGCCAATCCGGTCTGGCCGCTGGAGACGACGGTGGCCAATATCAACATGGACAGCTTCCTGCCCGGGACCGAGGTCTCGCCGCAGATCGTGGTCATGGGGGCGGGCAAGAGCCAGACGGATGCGTGGCTGGAGCGGCGGGCGACGGAACAGGGGCGGACGCTGATCCCGGACCCGGCCCCGCAGGCGGGCGGCTTCTACCGCTCGGACCATTTCCCGCTGGCGAAGAAGGGCGTGCCGGCCCTGTTCGGGGCGGCGGGCTTCACCGGGCACAACGAGGCCAGCCGCGACTATGTGGCCAACCGCTATCACAAGCCGTCTGACGAATGGACGCCGGAGTGGGTGATGAATGCGGCGGCGGTGGATGTCGATCTGCTCTACGCCGTGGGCCGCGATCTGGCCGACAGCAGCGACTGGCCTGAGTGGAATGCGGGCGCGGAGTTCGAGGCGGCAAGGCAGGCTTCAACGGCGCGGCGGCAGTAGGGCCGGACCCGGCGGGATTCAACAAGCCTTTGCACTTTCATCGCAAACTCCGGTGGGGTCGGAGGAAGATGTGAGTTTTCAGGGATTCAGCGAAGGGTATTTCGCGGCTGTCGCCAAGGCGAGCCAGGACGTTCTGCGCATCGTCAACCTTGACGGTACGGTCGACTACATGAACGAGCGGGGTCTCGAACTGCTCGAGATTCCGGCGTTCGAGGTCAACCGCGGGAAGGTCTGGTGCGACCTCTGGCCGGAAGAGACCCGGGATGCGCTGCGGGCCGCCATGCAGGAGGCCGTCGAGGGGCGGCCGGCGGAATTCGAGGGCTACTGTCCGACGGCGACGGGCAAGCCGCGCTGGTGGCGGACGATCGTGTCGCCGGTGAGGGACGAGACGGGCGCGGTGATCCGCCTGCTGGCGCAGTCGCGCGACATCACCGCCGAACGCCGGCGCGACGCGCGGCGTCTGGCGACGGTTCGCACCGCCCGCCGCGCCGCGACGGCCAAGGCCACCTTCCTGAACTATCTGCGCAAGGCGCTGGAAGTGATGCCGGCCGGCCTGGCCTTTTACGACGCCAACGACCGGCTGGTGATCTGGAACCAGCAGTACGTCCGGGCCGGGGCGGGTGATCCCGAGGCCGTGCATCTGCGGGAGGGAATGAGCTTCCGTGAACTGCTGGAGTCGGACCTCGCCAAGGGCCGCCATCCTGACGCCGTCGGCCGCGAGGCGGAGTGGCTGGCCGAGCGGCTTGCCGCGCGCGCCCGCGGGCGGGACCCGGAGGAGCAGGAGCTGTCGAACGGCCGCTGGTACCGGTTCGAGGACCGCAAACTGCCCGACGGCGGCATCGTATCGGTGGCGGTCGATATCACCGAGCTGAAATCACGCGAGGCGGACCTGAAGGAGACGGGCCTCAACCTCGAACGGGCAAAGGAGGCCGCGGAGGCAGCGAGCCATTCCAAGACCGCCTTCCTGGCGAATATGAGCCACGAAATCCGGACGCCTCTCAACGGCGTGGTCGGAATGGCCGACATGCTGTGCCGCGCCCGTCTGCCGGCCGCCCAACACGAACTGGCCGAGATCATCCGCAGCTCCGGCGAGACGCTGGAGCGACTGCTGTCGGATATCCTGGACCTGTCGCGCATCGAGTCGGGGACCGTCACCATCGAGCGGGCCGGTTTCCATCTGGGAGATACGATACGGAACGTGGTGGCCCTGTCCCAGCTGAAGGCGCGGGAGAAGGGGCTCAGCCTTGAGTTCGCGATCGATCCGGCGCTGGACCGACGGGTTGACGGCGACGCCATGCGCGTTCGCCAGATTCTGACCAACCTGATCTCGAACGCGATCAAATTCACCGAAGCCGGACGGATCGTCGTGCGCGTGGCGCCGCTGGAGGCGGGAATGGTCCGGTTCAGCGTCGAGGACACCGGCGTGGGCTTCGACATGGCCGAGAAGAACCGGCTGTTCCGTCGTTTCGAACAGGCGGACGCCTCCATCACGCGGCGGTATGGCGGCAGCGGACTGGGCCTGGCCATCTGCCAGGATCTGGCGGCACTGATGGGCGGCGGGGTCGACTGCATCAGCACGCCCGGCGTCGGCACGACTTTCTGGGCCGATCTGCGTCTGGACGCGGTCGATGTCATCGAGGCTCCGGCGCCCGAGGCGCCCGAAGTCGCCGCCCTGGAAGGCGGCTTGCGCGTTCTGGCCGCCGACGACCACCCGGTGAACCGCAAGGTGATCGAGATGATCCTTCAGGGAGCGGGGGCGGAGATCACCTCGGTCGAGGACGGCGCCAAGGCTGTCGAGGCCTTCCGCGCCGGCGCCTTCGACCTGATCCTGATGGACATGCAGATGCCCGTGCTGGACGGGCTGTCGGCGATCCGCGCCATCCGCGAGATCGAACGGGACGAGCAGCGGCCTGCGACGCTGGTGATGGTGCTGTCGGCCAACACCCTGCCCGATCACGTGCGGGCCTCCATCGAGGCGGGCGCGGACGGACATATGTCCAAGCCGGTCACGGCCGCGCGGTTGCTGGCCGCGGTCGACGAAGCCCTGCTTCCCGCGTCAGCCGGGGCGGCAAGCCGCTCGGCCTGACGACCGCGTCACCGCGCGAGGGCGAAGTCGGCGTGGACCTGCACCTCATAGGTGCTGGCGCCGGCGTGGACGGGCGGGGCCGGCGCGACCGACTGGGCCACCGCGCCGCGCGCGTCGCCGATATACCAGGGCACGGGCGGCTGGCCCGAGCCGTCGCGGATGGCGATGACGCGTTCCACCTTGAGGCCGGCGGCCGCGGCGTAGGCCTCGGCGCGGGCGCGGGCGGCCTTGTAGGCGGCGGCGTAGGCGGCGTTCTTCGCCCGTTCGGGATCGGAGGCGTGCAGATCGGGACCCGAGACGACATTGCCGCCCGCCTCGGTCGCGGCGGAGATGGCGGGGCCCGCCTGACGCACGTCGCGGATGCGCACCTCGACCAAGTTCTCGGCGCGGTAGCCCCCGCGGCCGGGGCCGTAGTCGACGCGGCCGAGGGTGACGGAGCGGGTCTGGATGTCGTCCGGCTTGACGCCGAGCCGCGCGAGGGCGGCCGAGACGCGCGCCATGGCGGCGTTATTGCCGGCGCTCGCGGCGGCGGCGGTGGGGGCGTTGGTCGAGACCCCGACGGTCAGCCTGGCCTCGTCGGGCCGGGCCTCGGCGCGTCCGGTCGCGGCGACCTGAAGCAGCACTTCGTTGGGGCGCACGCCGCGGGGGTCCGGCGGCTGGGTGCAACCCGCCGCCAGCAAGAGAAACACCAGTCCGATACGCTTCATGACCCGCCTCGCAATACGCCCCGGGGGAGAAGAGAGGCTGTGAAAGTGGCGGGTCCGTGGCCGCCGGTCAGCGGGCAGGAGGCTAGACGCCCAGGCCGGTCAGGACGAGGTGCAGATCGTCGGCCAGCCGGCGCGCGGCGGCCGGCGTATAGGAGACGCTGACCCGCTCTCCGAGCAGGACGATCTCGCCGTCAGACACGACGACGCGGGGGGGGTGTCGAGAGCGGCGAGGGGATCGGTCATGGGTCATCCGGCGCACACGCCGGGCTGCAGACGCCGACAGGAACCCTTCCCTTAGCCGGATTGTTCCCACTTCGTCGAGCAGTTGGGGAGTTCCGGCCATGAGGCGATCCGCACCTGTCCTTCTGATCCTGCTCGCAGGGCTCGCGGCTTGCGAGCCGTCGCGCCCGGTGGCCTCGGCGCCCGCCGACGCCGTGGGCGGGGCCCCGCCGCCGCCAGCGGCGAGCGAACCGTCAGCGCAGGTCGAAACCCTGGCCGGGGCGTGGCGGGTCGCGGGGATCGACGGCAGTTCGCTCGACGAGCCGGTTGGATTGTCGCTGACGGGCGACGCGCAGCAACTGTGGTGGGAGCCGCGGTGCGCCGGGGTGGCGCGCGCCTACCGCATCGAGGGGCAGCGGATCAGGTTCGCCTCGAACCAGACCCCGGGGCCCGTTTGCGACATCGGCCAGCCGCCCCGTCTCGAGGAGGTGACGCGTGCGCTGGACAATGCGGCCAGCGTTGCCCGCACTCCCAACAACGGGATCCTGATTTCGGGTCCGGCGCACAGCATCCTGCTCTTCTCGCAGTAGGGCGCGGGGCGACGGACCGCTATCCCGGCTCCGGCCTGCTGCGATCGTGCGCCTGCATCCGGTTAAGGCTGCTGTCGCCCAGCATTTCCGGAGTGTCGCCACGGGGCTGACGCGCCGGCTTCAGCCACAGGCTCGCCGCCAGTCCTGCAAGGCAAATCGTCGCCAGAAATGCTAAGACTGAATACGCAGGCGTCCACTGGACCATCAGACGTCGCCTGGGCCGTCGTCAGTCGAGCTTGCAGATTTGCCCGGGTATCTGGACCGGGTTCCGCCGACCTTGCCGGCCTCCTTCGCCAGAGTTCTGTTGGCGGAGAAGCTGCGTTTCTCTGCCGGGATGCTGGCTCCTCCCTTGGCCGCGACAGCTCTGCGCTGTTCGGGCGAAAGACGCGCGAAGCCCCGCAGGGCCGGCGATTTCGGCCGTTCGTCCGATCCGCTCATGACCGGCCCGCTCCCCGGCGAAACCATGCCATGAACAGTCTGTACAGCCAGCCCCCGCGCGCTTTCTCGACCCGAACCTTCGCCTGGCGCCCACGGCCCTTGTAGTCGTTTACCAACATGCAAAAATCCCGCTTTTCCGGCTGTCTCAATCCGGGACGAGCTTCGCGGTTCCTATGTCCGCCTTCGGACAAAAGTTTACGTCGCGGAACCACGCGCTCCGACGACGAAAAACATCACCGTGATCATTTGCCGCCCGAGCGGAATCGGCGGGGGTCCCGGTCGCGCGGCGGCAGTCGCGCCTAGCCGCCCTTCGCCTCGGCGGCGTGCGCGGCATCCTCGGCCAGCAGCCGGCGGCCGCGGACGATGATGTCGACCCAGTTGGCGAAGGCGCCGGCCAGGGTCATGACCACGTCCTTCAGAGGACCGTCGCGGAGGCAGCCGTCGTCGTCGAACTGGTCGGCGCCCACGTTCCCGAGATAGGCCTCGGGCTGCTGCATCACCGGCATGTTCAGGAAGACGCAGGCCTGACGCAGCTGATGGTTGGCCCCGAAGCCGCCGATGGCGCCCGGCGAGGCGCTGACGATGGCGGCGGGTTTCTTGTCCCAGACGCTCTGGCCCCAGGGGCGGGAGCCGACGTCGATGGCGTTCTTGAGCACGCCGGGGACGCCGCGATTGTATTCGGGGGTGCAGAACAGGACGCCGTCGGCGGCGGCGATCTCCTGCCGGAACCGCGCGAAGGCGGGCGGCGGCGGGCCGGCGTCGGTGTCCTGATCATAGAGGGGCAGGTCGCCGATCTCGACGAGATTGCAGTCCAGCATGTCCGCCGAGAAGGCGCAGATCGAACGCGCGATCTTTCGGTTGATACTGTCCTTGCGAAGGCTGCCGACGACGATGGCGATCCGGTGTCTGGTCATGGCGATGTCCTTTCGCGAGGATCGGGGCATGGCCGCCCGGTGCACACCGGGTCCGACCCTCCCTTCGCTGAAATCCTGACCGGGACCGGCGTTCCCCGGTCACGCACGGTCAGCGGGGAAACTTCTCGAGGTGGAGATATCCGGGATCAAAGTCGGCGGTCCGGCGCAGGCCTTCGAGGTCTTGGATGGAGACCCGTTTGCCGGTCCATTCCACCAGGCCCGACGCGCGAAGCTGCATCAGCGTGCGGTTCACATGCACGCTCGACAGGCCGAGGCATTCGGCCATTTCCGCCTGGGTCAGGGGCAGGTCGAAGGCGTCGCCCTCGACAAGACCGACCAGACCGAGCCGGACGTGCAGCTCGCAGAACAGGTGCGCCATCCGGCTGGTCGCCTCGCGCCGGCCGAGGGAGACGACCAGCTCCCGGTGAATGGCCGCGTCGAGGTTGGTGGCGAACCAGTAGATCCGGGTCAGGCGAGGATGCTGTTCGGTGATCGCGTGCAGCCGCTCGTGGGGCACGATGGCGAACTGGCAGTCCGTCATCGCCACGATGTCGTGGTCCAGATATTTGAGCGTGAAGCTGTGGAGATCGGCGAAGTCCCCCGGCGTGTGCAGTTCAGACACCTGACGGCGTCCATCGGCGAGCTGTCGCACGCGGGCGGCGAAGCCGGATACGAGGATCGAGCTGACCTCGACCCTTTCGAAGGCCCGGACAAGCATCTCGTCCGGTTTCAGGCGACGGACGTCCGAGACCGCGGCCCGGATGGTCGCCTCCTCCTCTGCGCTGAGCGGGGTCCGCGCCCGCAGCTTCATCAGGTGCCGCTCGATCATCGCGAGTCACCCGGCAGACGGAGTTGTACGGCGTCGGCAAAGCCTATGCTGCGCAAGATTGTCTGCGTCTCGTCAGCGATGTCTATCCGGCCGCGGAGGTCGATCCGGCCGCGGCTGACGTCTTCGCCCAGAATCGAGCGGATATCGAATGTCGCCGCCGCCACAGCCTCGTCGAGGTCCGCCAGCTCCCGCCCCTCCTCGTCGCGGGCGGAGACCTGGTTGGTGAGATGGAAGTAGAATCGAGGCATCGGCAGACAGGGATTGTAAGGGCGCTCTGTCGTAACCATCAAGCTGGCACGCGCCTTAACATAGGTTCCTCTGACGCCGGCGACAGGTGACGGGCCGCACCCGGGCCGGTAGGACATCTGCATGACCTCCCTCCCCGACATCCATGGCGTCTGTCCGCCGCGCTTCGCCGCCGTGAAGGACGCCTTCGCCGCAAATTTCACCGAGGCGCCCGAGGGGCTGAACGAGCAGGCGGCGCGGTTCAGCGTCTGCGTCGCTGGAGAAACGGTGGTCGATCTGTGGGCCGGATGGGCGGATGCGGCGAAGAGCGTTCCCTATGAGGCGACGACGCTGACGCCGGTGTTCTCGACCGGCAAGGCGGTGATGGCGCTGCTGATCGCCGCGGCGGTGGAGCGGGGCAAGCTGTCGTACGACGAGTCGGTCTCGACGCTGTGGCCGGGCTTCGGCCAGGCCGGGAAGGACAGGATCACGGTGGCCCAGATGATGAGCCATCAGGCGGGGCTGCCGGGCTTTTCCGAGACGGTTGATCCGGCCATCTGGTTCGACCGGCAGGCGGTGCTGGAGCGGCTGGCGGCGCAGGCGCCGATGTGGCCGCCGGGGACGGCGTCCGGCTATCACCCGATCACCATCGGCTTTCTGGCGGGCGAGCTGTTCCGGCTGGCGGACGGGCGCAGCATGGGCGCGGCCCTGCGCGAGGACTTCGCCGCGCCGTTCGGGCTGGACCTCTGGATCGGCCTGCCGGAGGGGGAGCACGGGCGGGTGGCGGCTTTGCGGAAGCCGGCGTCGGCGCCCGATCTGGGGACCATCGACGCGATCAAGACCTCGGCCTTCCTCGACAAGGGATCGGCGCCCGGCGGGCGCGGCTCGGCCGAGTGGCGGACGGTGGAGATGCCCTCGGCCAATCTGCACGGGACGGCGCTGGATCTGGCGCGGATCATGGGGGTGCTGGCCAATGGCGGGACGCTGGACGGTCAGACCGTGCTGTCGCCGGGGGTGCTGGCGGAGATGACGCGCGAGCGCATCCATGGCCGCGACAAGGTGGTGCCGTTCGACGTCAGCTGGGCGGCGGGGCTGATGCGCAACGAGGGCCTGCACATCTTCGGGCCCAATCCGACGGCTGTGGGCCACTGCGGCTGGGGCGGAAGCTGCGCCTTCGCCGATGCCGACGCGGGGGTGTCGGGCGCCTATGTGATGACGCGGCAGTCGCCCTATCTGGTCGGCGACCCGCGGGCGCAACGGTTGATCGGGGCGCTTTATTCGGCGCTGTAAGGTTTCTTCGGCGCCGTCAGGCCGCCGATGATCCCGGCCAGCACCGCCAGCGCCGCGCAGGTCAGGATGACGACGCGGAAGGCGGCGTGAAAGGCGTGGGCGGCGGCGGCTTCGAGGTCGGCGCCGGCCATGACCTGGCCCAGCAGCTCGCGCGCTTCGGGGCTGTCGACGCGGGCGACGAAGACAGCGGACAGGACGGCGCCCAGCAGGGCGACGGCCAGCAGGCCGGCGACGCGGGCGACGGCGTTGTTGACGCCCGAGGCGATGCCCGTGTGGCCCGGCCCGACCGCGCCCATGACGGCGGCGGTCAGGGGGCCGACGGCCAGGGTCATGCCGATCGCCATCACGGTCATCCCGGCTAGCGGCCCGTCGACGTAGCCGGCGCCGGATCCGGGCAGGGCGAGAAGGGCGAGGCCGAGGCCCGCGAGGATCGGCCCCACGCTCAACGCCAGCCGGGCCCCGAAGCGGTCGGCCAGCTTGCCGGCGAAACCCGAGAACAGGCCCATGACGACGGCGAACGGCAGCATGGCGGCGCCGGCCATGGTGGCGCTGAAACCCTGCACCCGGATCAGATCGTAGGGCAGGAAGAACATCGCCCCGCCCAGCGCGAAATAGAGCAGCAGCGTCAACAGGTTGATTCCGCTGAACACGGACGATCGGAACATGCCGAGGGGCATCATCGGGTGTCTCTCGCGCGCCTCGGCCCACAGGAAGGCGGCGAGGCCGAGGACGCCGATGATCAGGCCGGCGACAATGCCGGGATGGGCCCAGCCGAGGTCGGGGGCTGCGGTCAGACTCCATGTCAGGGCGCCGAGGCCGGTCATGGCGAGAAGCGCGCCAAGCCAGTCGAGACCGCGGGCGTCGTCGTCGCGGCTTTCGGGGACCGCCTTGAGGGTGACTGCGACGGTGAGAATGGCCAGCGGGATGTTGATCCAGAAGATAAACCGCCAGTCCGCCTGATCGGCCAGCCAGCCGCCGACCAGTGGGCCGAGCATGCCGAAGATGGCGCCCGCCCCCGCCCACGTCCCGACGGCCTTGCCGCGTTCCTCGGGGGGGAAGGCGGCGCCGATGACGGCGAGCGCGCCCGGGGTCAGCAAGGCGGCGCCGATCCCCTGAACCGCACGCCCGGCGATCAGCAGCTCGACATCAGGGGCGAGGCCGCAGGCGATGGAGGCGAGGGCGAAGACGCCGACGCCGATCAGGAAGACCCGGCGGCGCCCGAACCGGTCGCCCGCCGCCCCGCCGATGAGGACGAGCGCGCCGAGGGTCAGCAGATAGGCGTTGGACACCCACTGCACGGCGGCGGGGCCGGCGCCGAGGTCGCTCTGGATCGACGGCAGGGCCACGCCCAGGGCCGAGCCGTCGATGAAGGTCAGGCTGGTTCCGAGAACGGTGGCGGCGAGAATCCAGCGCTTGCGGGCGGGCGACAACGATTGATCGGCCATTGCGCGTTCCCCGTGGCGCGAGGCGCCGGTCGGCCTCAAGTAGCGCGAAGCGCGACAGGCCGAAACATCAAGCCGGTTCCGCCGCCCGCTTCAAGGCCTCGCGCGCCGCCCGGTGGCGGAAGAAGGCCGCGGCCGCGAAGACCCCGGCGCCGCCCCAGATGAAGGCGAAGCTGATGACGCGCAGGGGCGTCAAGGCTTCGCCGGCCCAGACGCCGACGGCGAACTGGAGTGTAGGGGCGAGGAATTGGATGAAGCCGATGGTCGACAGCGGCAGGCGGCGCGCCGACCAGGCGAACAGGGCCAGCGGCAGGACCGTCGCCGGGCCGTTGGCGAGCGCCCACACGGTGTTGACCGGGCTGTCGAAGGCCACGCCCGCGCCGCTGTGCTGAAGCCACAGGACCCAGGCCAGACCGAAGGGGACCAGCAGCAGGCATTCGACCAGCAGGCCGGCCTGGGCGTCGATGGGGACGCGTTTGCGGATCACGCCGTAGCTGGCGAAGCTGAGGGCCAGGACGATGGAGATCCACGGCGGACGGCCCAGCGCCGCGGTCTGGAAGGCGACCCCGACGGCGGCCAGCCCGATGGCGACCCAGCCCCATTTGTCGATCTTCTCTCGGAACAGCCACAGGCCCACGACCATGTTGAGCAGCGGGTTGATATAGTAGCCGAGGCTGGCTTCCAGCGTCGCCTCATGCGTCGTGGCCCAGACGTAGAGGCCCCAGTTGACCCCGATCAGCACCGTCGAGACCGTCAGCCAGCCCAGCGTCTTCGGCGAGGCGAAGACGGCGCGGACCTGACCGCCCTGACCAGCCAGAACGACCAGCAGGCCCGCGACCGCCACGGCCCAGAGGGCGCGGTGGGCGAGGATTTCGAAGGCGTCGAAACCGACCGCGTGCTGGCCCATGAACAGCAGGGGCATGAAGCCCCACATTACGTAGCAGCCGAAGGCGGACAGCAGGGCGGCGCGGGGGGCGGACGGGGCGGTCATACTTTTCGTCCGTCATCCTCGGGCTTGACCCGAGGATCAGAGGTTGGGGCCGGCGGGGTGTATGGGACGGCCCTGAGGGCGAAGGCCGTCCCATACACCCGGCTGCGGATCGTCTGGCCCTCGGGTCAAGCCCGAGGGTGACGGTGGCTTGTGGCTCAGACCGTGATCGAGCGATATCCCGACGACGGCTTGATCATGCCCGTCTCGTCCAGCAGCTGGGCGATCTGGACGGCGTTGAGGGCGGCGCCCTTGCGCAGGTTGTCGGACACGACCCAGAGCGACAGGCCGTTCTCGACGGTCGGGTCCTTGCGGATGCGCGAGACGTAGACGGCGTGTTCGCCGGCGGCGTCGACGGGGGTGATGTAGCCGTCGTGCTCCTGCTTATCGATGACCATGACGCCGGGGGCGTCGCGCAGGATGGCGCGGGCCTCGTCGGGCGAGATGGGACGGTCGAACTCGAGGTTTACCGACTCGGAGTGGCCGACGAAGACCGGCACGCGCACGCAGGTGACGGTCAGCTTGATGTCGGGGTCGAGGATCTTGTGCGTCTCCTTCCACATCTTGGCTTCCTCGTCGGTGTAGCCGTCGTCGAGGAAGGACCCGATGAAGGGTATGACGTTGAAGGCGATCTGTTTGGGGAACAGTTTCGGCCGCGCGTCGCCGAGGCCGTAGATGGCCTTGGTCTGGTTCCACAGCTCGTCCATGCCCGCCTTGCCGGCGCCCGAGACCGATTGATAGGTCGAGACCACGGCGCGCTTAATCTTCGCCGCGTCATGCAGGGGCTTGAGGGCGACGACCAGCTGGGCGGTCGAGCAGTTGGGGTTGGCGATGATGTTCTTCCTCGACGCCAGCTTGATGGCGTCCGGGTTCACCTCGGGCACGATCAGCGGCACGTCCGGGTCCATGCGGAAGGCGGACGAGTTGTCGATGACCATGGGCCCGGCCGCGCCGATCTTTTCCGACCACAGGCGCGAGGCGTCGCCGCCGGCGCTCATCAGCACCAGATCAACCCTGGAGAAATCGAACAGCTCGATGTCCTCGCATTTGATCGTCTTGTCGCCCCACGACACCTCGACGCCCTTGGACTTGCGCGAGGCGACGGCGTGCATTTCCTCGACGGGGAAGTTCAGCTCCTCGAGGATGTTCAGCATTTCCCGGCCGACGTTGCCGGTGGCGCCTACGACGGCGACTTTATAGCCCATGATGCTTCCTTGTTGCGCTATCGCTCGCCGCGCGGCGGCTCGCTGCTTGAGCGCAGTTCTGTGACGGTTCGCCCTATGTGGGCTTTCGCAGGCGCGAAGCAATCGCTTTTCAGCGACGGCCCGCCCGGCTAAGCCCGAGAACGATGCCCTCACGCATACGCAACGCTTATGACCGTCGTTTGGCCGACGGCCGGCTGACCCCCGATCCGTCGCAGGTTGTCGTCGTCGAGGCCCTGTCGCGACTGGAGAAGGACCTGCGGAAAAAGGCGCCGCTGGGCGGGCTGTTCGGCCGGAACGAGGTGCGCGGCGTCTATCTGTGGGGGCCGCCGGGGCGGGGCAAATCCATACTGATGGACCTGTTTTTCGCCTGCGCGCCCGAGCCGCGGAAGACACGGGCCCATTTCCACGCCTTCATGGCCCGGGTCCACGACCTGATCGGCCAGTGGCGCAAGGGCGACGCGAAGACGCGCAAGCGGGTGTTCGGCCAGTCGAAGGGCGACGATCCGATCCGGCCGGTGGCCGAGCTGATCGCGTTGGAGGCCCGGCTGCTGTGTTTCGACGAGCTGCAGGTCACGGATATCGCCGACGCCCTGATCCTGGGCCGGCTGTTCGAGGCGCTGTTCGAGCAGAATGTGGTGCTGGCGGTGACGTCCAACCGGGCGCCGGACCAGCTGTATCTGAACGGGATCAACCGCGAGCTCTTCGTGCCCTTCATCGATCTGATCGAGGAGAAATGCGCCGTGGTCAGCGTCTCGGGCTCGCGCGACTGGCGGCTGGACCGGCTGATGGGGGACAAGGTGTGGTTCGCGCCCTCGGACGAGGCCTGCCGCGCCGCGTTCGAGGCCCTGTGGTCGGACCTGAAGGGCGATCAGGAGGAGTGTCCGGCGCATCTGAAGGTGCAGGGTCGCGACGTGGTCATCGAACGCACCGACGGCGGGCTGGCGCGGGCGACGTTCGCGCAACTGTGCGGGACGGCCTTGGGGCCGCAGGACTATCTGGCCATCGCCGAGCGGTTCCACACCCTGTTCGTCGAGAACGTGCCCGTGCTTGGCCCAGCCAACCACCACGAGGCGCGTCGCTTCGTGACCCTGATCGACGCCCTGTACGAAGCCGGGACGCGGCTGGTGGTTCTGGCGGAGGCGGCGCCGGAGGCCCTGTACCAGAAGGGTGTCGGCGCCTTCGAATTCGAGCGGACGGTGTCGCGCCTCAACGAAATGTCGGGCGCGGAGTGGCTGGCGCGCGAAAGAACGTCGTAAGGTGGCCACCACAATTCCGCTGGGACCTCTGGTCCACAGTTTGCGAAACCGGAGACCATCCATGCGCCTGCCCGTCCTGCTCGCCGTCCTCGCCCTGGGCGCCGCCTCCCCGGCCCTCGCCCAAACACCGGCCCCGGCCGCGCCGGTCGCCGCGACCAAGGGCGTGGTCGTCGCCGACGCCCGGACCTGGCTGGTCGGGCTGGGCGGCTCGGTGGCCGAGCCGACGGCGGAGGCCGGCGCGCAGGTCCTGACCGTCGCGGATCAGCCGCTGCCGTGGACCCTGACCTTCTACAACTGTCCCGGCGCGGGCCTGTGCGACGACGTGCAGTTCAGCGCCGTCTTCTCCGGACCGATCACGGTCGAGCAGATCAACAACTGGAACCGCGAGAACCGCTATCTGAAGGCCTTCTTCGTGCCGGGCGCGACGCCCGACGCGGCGGGAGCCATCGCTCAGTACGACGTGGTGCTGACCGGGGTGGGCACGGAGCATCTGCAGGAGCCGACGGTGATCTGGCTGCAGATGCTGCGCCAGTTCGCGCAATATCTGGCGCAGGCGGCGGGGGTGACCGCGCCTCCGGCGCAATAGAGGCCGTCAGCGAGCGGACGACGACCCGGACCGGCGGGCCGTCCGCCGCATCCTCGGCGCCGGGCCAAAGGCGACATCCATCAGTTTGATCCCGGCGACCTGCCGTATCGCGCCCACAACCCACGCCATCATCGCTTCCCGACGCTTAAGCTAACCTGTTGAAAGCATGATGATCATTCCCGGGCGCGGTTCACTAACCTCGGTTAGATTCAGAGAACCGCGCCATATGAATTGTCGCCGCGCGCAGGAAAAAGGCCCCGGATTGCTCCGGGGCCGTTTGCCTGCCGACAGGGACGGGGCCTTTAACGGGCGCGAGCCCGCGGCATCGCCTCGGCGTTGGCTTCTCCAATCCGGAAGGCTTGCGCCAGCGGCATGAGCTGCCACAGGGCGGACAGACCGACCAGGACGTAGACGATCCGAGACAGGGTCGAGCCCTCGCCGAAGAGGGCGGCGACGAGGTCGAAGTCGAAGGCGCCGACCAGGCCCCAGTTCACACCGCCCACGATCACGAGGATGAGGGTCAAAAGGTTCAAGGCTTTCATGTGCATCTCCATTGCTTGCCCGTGACGGATATCGTGGAATCCGCCCCATCGTTCCGTACGGCGAAGCCCGATCAGGCGAGATTCCGCAGGTTGGGCGCGGTCGGCTGGGCGGCGCGATAAATCCGCCGACCCGCGTTCGGCGTGCTAGCGTCGAAGGATGATCAGTCTTCTCATCGCCGCCCTGCTCTCCGGTCAGGACTACAACGATCCCGCCAATCGCTGCGCCAACCCCATGAGCGGGCTGGATGTCAGCGCCTGCGTGGAAATGTTGCTGAACGCAGAGACGGAGCGAATGGGCAAATATCTGGCTGTCGCGAGCGAGACGCTCGAGGGCCGCAAATCAGAGTCCGGCGAGGATTTCGCCGCCGCCCTCGCGCAGAGCCAGACACAGTGGGGCGCCTATGCCGACACGGCCTGCGGCCTGGCCCGGGAGGCGTCCGGCTTCACCGAAGCGGACTGCCGGATCCAGCTGACGCAGGAGCGGACGCTCTATCTGTGGACCTATTTCCTCGTTCAGGACGACGGTCCCGCACTCCTTGATCAGCCCGCGCCGATCATGGTCGAGACCGCTCCTGACGAGGCGGACGAACCCGGGGAATGAACGGTCCGAGGATTGAGCGGGGCCGCGGCAGAGGCAGCCCCGCCCTCTGCACTCACCAATCAGGCGGAAGGTAGGGGCCGCTTCCCGCGCACACAAACATGCGCGTCTTGACGGTGTAGCCGCTCAGCAGCCACGGCGACGTTACGAAGGGCCCGCCGTTGCAGGTGTCGTAGCCACTGCTGATCAGATTGGTCATTTCCGGGTCGGAATAGACCTCATGATGGAAAGCGATCGGCCAGCAGTTGTCGTAGCCGAAGCAGTAGTAGTCCTCGGACGACTGCACGACAGCTGATGTCGCGGGCATCGGCGCCGCACCCGCAGCCATGACGAAAGCCGACGCGGCCGAGAGTACAAGAATCTGACGCTTCATTGCATTCCTCCCTTTCCGGCTGGAGCGCCGGTCCTTGAAGGCTGCACGCAAGCGAGCCCGTAACAAGTCACAAGGCGGTGATCTTCGGTTGTAATATGGATAGGAGACAACCTAATTAACAGGTCCGCCCCCCTCGTTGCGCCCGTCGGTCAGTGCCTACTCCTCGGGCTCGCCCTGCGCCCGGACCCCCTGGACTTCCGGCACGTACAGGCCTGTCACCAGCCGGACGAGGAAGCCGGCGCCCTGATCGCGTGGACCGAAACGGGCGCAGGGGTCCGGGTCGGAGATTGGACGGACGGGCCGGTCCTCCGGGGCGAAGCTGTCGCCAACCTGATCGCCGAACACCTCGGCGAACTGCAGGGCGTCGCCGACCCGGGAGAGCGATGGCGTATCGGTTCCGACCACATTCGCGGACCTCGCCCATGCCACCGCCGCCGCCTGCACGCCGGCGGCCGCGATGAGCTCGGCCTCGGCGGCGAGGGCGCCGGTCGAGCCGGGGACGCGCACGCCCAGCGGACCGGGAATGAAGACGTTGGCGACAGCCGCGGCGCCCGAGGAAACGGGCTCGGTCGGAGCGATCCGGGTAATGGCCACGCGCACCTTGGCGGCGTCGGTCTCGCCCGCCGGCAGGACGGTGAAGCGCTCGCTGAGTTCGTAACAGACCTGCCGGTCCACCTCGCCCAGCACCAGGGCGACATCGGCCGGGGCGAGACCGTCCGCGGCGCCCGCGACGAGTTGCGCGGGCTCGATGACGATGCGGTCGATTCCGGCGGATACCGCGTCGTCGCGCCTGTCGCGCACCGACACCCGAAGCGTGCCGGACTTGCTCTTCAGACCGTCATAGCGGGTGAGAAAGCCGGCGTCGGCGACCGGCGCCGTCTGGCAGGCGGCGAGTGTCAGGGCCACGCCCGCGCAGAGAGAAACACGTAGCCGTGCTGATGGCGTCATCTCGGAAGGTCCTGACCGGAGAAATGCTGGAAGCGGGTGGAGGCCGCGACGAGCAATACGGCTGAGAGCGTGGTTCGGATGCCTCATCCGGCGGCTTTTTTCGACCACTGGTTGACTGTCGGCGGCGCGGGCCGGAGGCGGGCGACGCACAGCAAAAAGGCCCCGGATTGCTCCGGGGCCTTTGTCGTGTGTCGCGGTTCGCTCGCTGACCGAGCCCCGGCGCCCTTACGCCAGGCTGCCGTCGATGTCCTTGCAGGCCTGGATCAGGCCGTTCACCGACTCGACCGACTTGGCGAACATCGCCTTTTCGTCGTCGTTGGTGGTGAACTCGACCACCTTCTCGACGCCGGCGGCGCCGATCATGGCGGGGACGCCGACGTAGAGGTCTTTCAGGCCGTACTCGCCCGACAGCCAGACGGCGCAGGGCAGGACGCGCTTCTGGTCGAGCAGATAGGACTTGGCCATGGCGATGGCCGATTCCGCGGGGGCGTAGAAGGCCGAGCCGGTCTTCAGCAGGGCGACGATCTCGCCGCCGCCCTTGCGGGTGCGGTCGACGATGGCGTCCAGTTCGGCCTGCGACAGGAAGCCGGCCTTGACCGCGTCCGGCAGGGGCAGGCCGCCGATGGTCGAGTGGCGCACCATCGGCACCATGTCGTCGCCGTGACCGCCCAGGGTCCAGGCGTGGATGTCCTGCACCGAGACGCCGGTCTTTTCAGCCAGGAAGTATGCGAAGCGGGCCGAGTCGAGCACGCCGGCCATGCCGACGACCTTCTCCTTCGGCAGGCCTGAGAATTTCTGCAGGGCCCAGACCATGGCGTCGAGCGGGTTGGTGATGCAGATGACGAAGGCGTTGGGGGCGTGCGCCTTGATGCCCTCGCCGACGGCCTTCATGACCTTCAGATTGATGCCGATCAGGTCGTCGCGGCTCATGCCCGGCTTGCGCGGCACGCCGGCGGTGACGATGCAGACGTCGGCGCCCGCGATGTCGGCGTAGTCGTTGGCGCCCTTCAGCGAGACGTCCGAGCCGATCACGGCGGTGGCCTCGGCGATGTCCAGCGCCTTGCCCTGGGGGGTGCCCTCGGCGATGTCGAACAGGATGACGTCGCCCAGCGCTTCGCGCGCCGCCACATGGGCCAGGGTGCCGCCGATCATGCCGGCGCCGATAAGGGCGATCTTCGCGCGAGCCATAGAGTCTTCTCCGTTGGCCTGCCGCGCTCACGCGCGACTTGAGGCCGTGTATGGGTGGGGAGGGAAAGCGTTGGCGGCGGTCTAGACCCGCGCGCTTTCGCCTGCAACCGTCACGCCGCGTCACCCGGAGCCGTCATGGCCAGCCTGCCCGAGATCATCGCCGCCGAGGACACGCCCGCCGACCTGATCACGGTCGTCGACGAGACGACGGTGCGCGCCGAGGTCGAGGCCTGGCGGGCGAAGGTGCTGAAGCGGCCGGGCCTGTGGGACCGGGCCACGCGCGGGACGCAGGAGCGGATCAACCGCATCGTCCCCGAGCGGGTGCACGCCGTCATCACCGCCGGCGTCGAGGCGATGACGAAGGGGATATTGTTCGGCTCGGACCTGATCCAGACCCGGCCGCGGGCCGAGGGTTCGCTGGCGGCGCGCGAGCTCAGGGCGCGGGCGATGATCAAGGTCTACCGCAACACCGCCGGCGTCGAGGGCGGCGTGGCGGGCGCGGGCGGCTTCGTGCTGGCGGCGGCGGACTTTCCGGCCCTGATGGCGATCAAGGTGCGGATGCTGGGCGACGTGGTCGGCGCCTATGGCTGGGGCGGCGACCCAAATGGCGACTCCGGGCGCGAGCGGCTGTTCGTGCTGCACATCTTTCATCTGGCCTTCGCCAGCGCCAAACGGCGGCCTGAGGCGCTGGCGGAACTGGAGCGGTGGATCGACGGCGTCGACCAGCCGCAGGCCATCGCCGACTACGACTGGCGGGGGTTCCAGATCGAGTATCGCGACTACATCGACCTGGTTAAGATGGCCCAGCTGATCCCCGTCGTCGGCGCGCCGATCGGGGCGGTGGTCAACTGGCGGCTGGTCGACCGGCTGGGCGAGACGGCGATGATGGCCTGCCGCATGCGGTGGATGGCTGAGGCGGCGGCGTAGACGGCCTGCCTTTCAGCGGTCGAAAGGATGCCGACTGGCGACCGAGCCCGGGAAGCGGTTGTCAGAGCCGACGGAACTGACCCGACGACCTGCGGTTCCTCAACTCTGCGGCCGGCCCCGGAGCGGGTGGCCGCGCGCACTTCACTGTCTGAAACCGCATCAAAGTGAGCAATGACCGGATCGTTTACGCCCCGTGATCTCCTTCAATATCGTGCGATAGGCAGCCTCGTCGGTTCACAGGACCAGCTTGCCTGCATCGTCGATGTCCCCGACGAGGCCAGCGACGGAAACATGACACGGATTTGGCTCGTGCCTCTTAACGGCGGCGAGCCGCGCCTGTTTTTGGCCGGACAGGACAGCGGTCCCAAATGGTCTCCGGACGGAACGGAACTCGCGTTCGTCTCCAATCGCGGGGAGAGCGGACTTCAGGCCTGTGTGATGCGCGCCGACGGTGGCGAGGCCGACGTGGTCTCTCATCTGAAGGGGGGCGTATCCTCGGTCGAATGGTCGCCCGACGGGACACGGCTGCTGGTTACCGCCACCCAGCAAGTCGATCCATCCGCCAGGGGAGAGCGCAGCGAGCCGCCCGAGGGCAAGACGCCCCAGGTGGTCTGGCGCCTGCCCTACAAGAGCGACGGCATCGGCTATACGCTCGGGCGCGAAATCCATCTGTTCGTCCTCGACAAGACCGGCGGCGACGCGCGCCAGCTCACCGATGGACCGTTCGACGTCCGCTCGGCCCAGTTCTCGCCGGATGGCAAGCGGATCGCCTACACCCGGACCCGCGTCGGCCGGGAGGCCCATCGCACCGACGTCTGGGTGATGGATGCGGACGGGCAGAACGCGCGGCAGATCTCGACCGATGTCGCCTCGGCGCAGTTTCCCTTCTGGTCGCCGGACGGCCGCTGGATCGCCTTCTCGGGCGGCGAGGTCGAGGGGGATTCCCGGTCCCGCCTCTGGCTGATCGACATGCAGGACGAGCAGGTCCGGCCCCTCGGCGACGAAGCCGTCGAGGTTGAATCCGGCGACAGCGTCCTGTGGTCGGAAGACTCGGCGCGCCTCTACTTCATCCTCATGCGGCGCGGCCTGCAGGAGGTCGCCTCGATCAGGGTGCCGGATGGAAAGCTCGACGTTCTGGTCACCGGTGAGCGCCATGTCCTCAAGCTCGGCCTCGCGAACGATGCTCTCGTCTATGCGGCCGCAAGCATCGATCAGCCGACGGAGGTGTTCGCCTGCGATCGGGACGGTCAGAACGAGCGGCGCCTGACCAACTTCAACGACTGGTGGACGGAGCGTGAACCGCCGCGAGTCTCCCTGAGGTCGTTCGAGGTCCCGGACGGCGACGGGGGAACCGAGAAGATCGACGGCTGGCTGATGCTGCCCCCCGGCGAGGCGAAAGGCCCGTTTCCACTGCTGCTCGACGTGCACGGCGGGCCGCAGAGCATCGCCTTTGTCGAATTCCGCAAGACCATGTGGCGTCATGTGCTGTGCGCGCAGGGATGGGCGGTGCTGGCCCTCAATCCGGTCGGGTCGAGCAGCTACGGCCTCGAGTTCATGAAGCGGCTCATCAACAGGTGGGGGAAGCTGGACCTGCCGCAGCAGCTGGCGGCGGTGAAGACGCTTCAGGACGAGGGCGTCGCCGACGACCGGCTCGCCATCTATGGCAAGTCCTATGGCGGCTATCTGTCGGCTTGGTCGATCACCCAGACCGACGTCTTCAAGGCCGCGGTCGTTTCGGCTCCCGTCGCCAACATCGAGTCCCACTTCGGAACCTCGGACAGCGGCTACTATGTGACGCCGTATTCGATGTCGGGAGAGCCCTTCGTGAATCGCGACGCGGCCCACAATCTGTGCGCGCTGAACAAGATGCACGAGTCCCGGACGCCGACGCTGCTGCTGCAGGGCATGGACGACCAGCGCTGTCCTGTTGGGCAGTCCGAGGAGGTATTCGTCACCCTGATGCGCAGCAGCGATGTCGCCGTCGAGATGGTGCTCTACCCCGAGGCCGACCATCATATGGCCGAGGAGGGCTCACCCGCGTTCCGCGTCGACTATGTCACTCGCCTCGTCGACTGGGTGGACAACTGGACCAACGACCGGTCGGACGACAGCCAGACCGACCCGGGGAAGGCGACGGACAGCAGCTCGGGGGACGAGGCGAGCCAGAGCGTTCGATAAGTTTTCCTGTTTCCGGCCAAAAGGTTTATCGATTTTACTTGGCGACACGGTGGGGTCAGGCTCCGTTCAATCGCGCTCGACGCAGGAGGAAACCATGGACGGAAACGCTGGCGGCCCCACTCCCCTGAACGATCCGAAGAAGGAGCCCGCAGCGCTGCGGACCCTGCTGGGGCGCAACAATCGCGACTGGTGGCCCAACCACCTGACCATGGACATCCTGCATCAGCAGGGCCGGTCGGGCGATCCGATGGGCGACGGCTTCAACTATGCGGAGGCCTTCAAAAAGCTGGATTACGCGGCGGTGAAGCGCGACCTGACGGCGCTGATGACGGACAGCCAGCCGTGGTGGCCGGCGGACTATGGGCACTACGGGCCTTTCTTCATCCGCATGGCCTGGCACTCGGCGGGCACCTACCGGACCGGCGACGGACGCGGCGGGGCCAATGCGGGGCAGCAGCGGTTTGCCCCGCTGAATAGCTGGCCGGACAACGGCAACCTGGACAAGGCGCGCCGCCTGCTTTGGCCGATCAAGCAGAAATACGGGGCGAACCTGTCGTGGGCCGATCTGATGATCCTGGCCGGCAATGTCGCCATCGAGAGCATGGGCGGGCCGGTGTTCGGCTTCGGCGGCGGCCGGGCCGATGTCTGGGAGCCCGAGAAGGACGTCTACTGGGGCACCGAGGAAGAATGGCTGGGCGCCACCCGGATCAATGAGGAAGAGGGCAAGGCGCTGGAGAGCCCGCTGGCGGCGATCCAGATGGGGCTGATCTACGTCAATCCCGAGGGGCCCGGCGGCAACGCCCAGGCGCTGCAGTCGGCGCGGGACATGCGCGAGACCTTCTCGCGGATGGGGATGAACGACGAGGAGACGGCGGCCCTGACGGCGGGCGGTCACACCTTCGGCAAGGCGCACGGCGCGGGCGACGCGTCCAAGGTCGGGGCCGATCCTGAAGGGGCCGACATCGCCCAGCAGGGTCTGGGCTGGCAGTCCGGGCACGAGAGCGGCCTGGGCGACCACACCATCACCTCGGGGCTGGAAGGCGCCTGGACGCCGACGCCGACGAAGTGGGACATGACCTTCTTCGACATGCTGCTGGACCACGAGTACGAGCTGGTCCGCAGCCCCGCCGGAGCCAAACAGTGGCAGCCGGTCGGCAATCCGGACGAGACCTTGGCGCCCGGGGCGCACAGTCCGCATCGCAAGGTGCCGACGATGATGACCACCGCCGACATGGCGTTGAAAGTCGACCCGAACTACCGCGCGGTCATGGAGAAATTCCGGGCCGATCCGGACTATTTCGCCGACGCCTTCGCCCGCGCCTGGTTCAAGCTGTGCCACCGCGACATGGGGCCGAAGGTCCGCTACCTCGGGCCGGAGGTGCCGGCCGAGGACCTGATCTGGCAGGATCCGATCCCGCGGCGGCAGGGGCCGGTCATCGGCGCCGCCGACATCGGGGCGCTGAAGGACGCGATCGCGGCCTCGGGTCTAACGGTGGCCGAGCTGGTGACGACAGCCTGGGCCTCGGCGGTGACCTATCGCGGCTCGGACCATCGCGGCGGCGCCAACGGCGGGCGGCTTCGGCTGGAGCCGCAACGCAGCTGGGACGTCAACGAGCCGGAGAAGCTGGCCCGCGTGCTGCGCGTCTATGAGGACATCAAGGCGGCGTCAGGAACTAGCGTCTCGATTGCGGACCTGATTGTGCTCGGCGGCTCCGTCGGCATTGAACAGGCGGCGCGCGCGGCGGGTCAGTCGATCGAGGTTCCCTTCAAACCGGGCCGCACCGACGCCAGCGCGGAGCAGACCGACGTGGAGGGATTCGCGGTGCTGGAGCCCAAGGCCGACGGCTTCCGCAACTATCTGTCGGTGCGGTTCAATGTGCCGACCGAGGAACTGCTGGTCGACCGGGCCCAGCTGCTGGGCCTGACGGCGCCGGAGATGACGGTGCTGGTCGGCGGTCTGCGCGTGCTGAGCGCCAATCACGGCGGATCGAAGCACGGGGTCCTCACCGACCGACCGGGGCAGCTGACCAACGACTTCTTCGTCAATCTGCTGGACATGCGGACGGCGTGGAAGGAGGTCGACGACAGCGGCGACGAGACCTTCGTGGGCTCGGACCGGATCACCGGCGAACAGCTGTGGACGGCGACGCGCACCGATCTGGTGTTCGGCTCCAACTCCCAGCTGCGAGCTTTGTCGGAGGTCTACGCCTCGGCCGATGCGGGGCAGAAGTTCGTCAAGGATTTCATCGCGGCCTGGACCAAGGTGATGAACGCCGACCGGTACGACATCACCCTGGATGAAGAGTTCGGCGTGGCGAACGTGTAGGCGTCGCATAGGTCGGGTGGATCGGCATGGCTTTCGCCATAGCGACGGCCTATGTCGGGCGGATGCTCCCGACCCTGCGACAGCTCCAGTATCTCAAGCTCCTGGCCGAGCACGCCTCGTTCAGCCGGGCGGCGGAGGCGGCGCATGTCAGCCAGCCGGCGCTGTCGGCCGGGGTGCAGGAGCTGGAGAAGATCCTCGGCGCCGCGGTGGTCGAGCGCACGCGCGGCAATGTGCAGCTGACCGCCGTCGGGGCCGAGGCCGTGCGCCGGGCCGAGGACGTGCTGGCGCGCACCGAGGATCTGGTCGAGGCGGCGAAGAACGCCGGCAAGCCGTTGTCGGGCCGTTTCCGGCTGGGCGTCATTCCGACGGTCGCGCCCTTCCTGCTGCCGACCAAACTGCCGGGGATCAAGCTGGCCTATCCGGCCCTGCGGCTGTTCATCCGCGAGGATCTGACGCCGCGGCTGATCGCGGGACTGAAGGCGGGACAGCTGGATGCGGCGGTGATCGCCCTGCCCTACAGTTCGAGCGGCGTGGATCACGCGCGCATCGGTGATGACGAGATCCTTGCCGCCGCGCCATTGGGGCACGCGCTGGCCGGGACCGGTCCGATCCCCGCGGGTTCGCTCAAGGCCGAGGACCTGATCCTGCTGGAGGACGGCCACTGCCTGCGCGATCAGGCGCTGGCGGCCTTCGACATCGACCCCCCGAAGGGCGACGACGTGTTCGCGGCGACCTCGCTGCACACGCTGGTGCAGATGGTGTCGGCGGGTCTGGGCGTCAGCTTCCTGCCCGAGATGGCGGTGCGCGCGGGGCTGGCTGACATGCCGGGCGTTGTGGTGCGGCCGATCGCGGCCAAGGCGCCGCGGCGCGAGATCGTGGTGGCTTGGCGGACCGGCTCGAGCCGCGCCGCCGAGGCGAAGCTTCTGGCCGAGGCGCTGACGCTGGATTGAGCGGCCACATTACGACTCCGTAAGGTGCGCCCGGTTGCGCCGCTGATAGGGTCCGCGAGCCCGCATGCGACCGGGCGTCCGGAGCCTGTTTCGATGAAGTCCCGCCTGATCCTGACCGCCGCCGCCTCGGCCCTTCTGCTCGGCCTTCCGGCCGCCGCCCCCGCCGTCGCCCAGAGCGCGCCCGCAGCCACAGTCGCCGTGCCGCCGCTGGGCTTTGTCGAGCGCACCCTACCCAACGGGCTGAAGGTCTACACCGCGCGCGACGCCTCGACGGCGAATGTGACGGTGCAGGTCTGGTACAAGGTCGGATCCAAGGACGATCCGGCCGGGCGTTCGGGCTTCGCCCACCTGTTCGAACACCTGATGTTCAAGGCGACGAAGAATTTCCCGGACGAGACCTTCGACCGCCTGACCGAGGACGTAGGCGGCAACAACAATGCCTTCACCTCGGACGATGTGACGGCCTATCACGAGACCATTCCGGCCAATCACCTGCAGCGGCTGCTGTTCGCCGAGGCCGACCGGATGAGCTCGCTTGTGGTGGGCGAGGACGTGTTCAAATCCGAGCGCGCCGTGGTGCAGGAGGAGTATCGCCAGGGCATTCTGGCCAGCCCCTACGGCCGTCTGTTCGGCGTGTTCGAACCCGCCACCATCTATCAGGAAAGCCCCTATCGCCGGACTACCATCGGCTCGATCGAGGATCTGGACGCGGCGACGCTGGAGGACGTGCGGCGGTTCCACGCCACCTACTACCGGCCCGACAACGCCTATCTGATCGTGGCGGGGAATTTCGATCAGGCGCAACTGGACGCGTGGATCGACGGGTATTTCGCGCCGATCGCCAATCCCGACCGTCCGCTGCCGGCCAACAATGTGGTCGAGCCGGAACCGGCGGGTCCGCGCGACCTGACCTTCCATGCGCCGAACGTGCCCCTGCCCGCCGTCATGCTGGCCTGGCCGACGGTGAAGTATGCCGACCCGGACCGCGCCGCCCTGACGGTGCTGGACGGCATCCTGTCGACCGGCGAGAGCTCGCGCCTGTACCGGTCGCTGGTCTATGAAAAGGAGATCGCGGCGCAGATCGGCTCCTCGCCCGACATGAAGCAGCAGGCCGGCCACCTGACCGCCTACGCCATCATGGCCGACGGCCACACAGCGGACGAAGGCGTCGCCGCCCTGAACGCCGAGATCGGCCGTTTCCGCGACGAGCCCGTCACCGACGCCGAACTGGCCGAGGCCAAGAACGAGCTGGTCGCCGACGCCCTGCGCAGCCGCGAGACGATCGACGACCGCGCCAATGTGCTGGGCGCGGCCCTGATCGGGACCAATGGCGACGCCTCGGCCGCGGATCGCGAGATCGCCGACATCCAGGCCGTCACCGCCGCCGACGTGCAGCGCGTGGCCCGCCGCTATCTGACGCCGCAGCGCGCCGCGACCATCCGCTATCTGGCCGCCGACGAGGCCAATCCGACGACGGCGCAGAACACGGCCGTCGACGCGCCGGTGCGGGTCGCCGATCTGGCCCCCGTCGGCGAGATCTTCACCCTGCTGCCCGAGGCCGAGCGGGCCCGGATGCCGGAGATCGCCGCGGCGGTGTCGCCCTCGACGCCGGCCATCGCCGACTTCCGCCTCGACAACGGCCTGCGCGTGCTGGTGGCGCCCAAGAGCGGTCTGCCGCTGGTGTCGGCGCGTCTGAGCTTCGACGCCGGCTCGGCGGACGAGGCGGCGGGCAAGGCCGGGGCGGCCAGCCTGACGGCCAATCTGCTGACGCAGGGGACGGCCACGCGTTCGGCCCCGCAGATCGCCACGGAGATCGAACAGCTGGGCGCCAATGTCGGCGCCGGGGCCGGTCCGGACTTCACCAACGTCTTCGCCAATGCGCCCGCCAATGTCTTCCCGCAGGCCGTGGCCCTGATGGCCGATCTGGTGCGCAATCCGGCCTTCGCGGAAGAGGAACTGGACCGCCAGCGGACCCAGACCCTGGACGGTCTGAAGGTGGCGCTGAGCACGCCGGGACAGGTGCTGAGCCAGGCCGTGGGCCGCGTCGTCTACGGCGGCGCCCCGTATGGTTCGCCGGGCGTCGGCACGGTGACCTCCCTGCCGACGATCACGCGCGACGACATCGTCGGCTTCCACGCCGCCCGCTACCGTCCCGAAGCGGCGACGCTGGTGTTCTCGGGCGACATCACCGAGGCGCAGGCCCGGGCGCTGGCGCAGTCGGCGTTCGGCGACTGGGCGCCGGCCGGTTCGGCGGCGACGCCGACCGCATCGCCCGCCGGTCAGACAGTGGCGCCACGCGTCATCGTCATCGACCAGCCGGGCGCCGGGCAGGCGGCGGTGGCGGTGGCCATGCGCAGCGTGCCGCGCGCGACGGCGGACTATTTCCCGCTGACGCTGGGCAACACCCTGCTGGGCGGCAGCTTCACATCGCGGCTCAATCAGGAGATCCGCATCAAGCGCGGCCTGAGCTACGGCACGCGCTCGTCGCTGGGCGTGCGTCGCGATGCGGGGGCCTTCGTCGCCTCAGCCCAGACCCGCAACGACGCGGCGCCCGAGGTGGTCGACCTGATCCTGGCGGAGGTCGCCCGTCTCGGTTCGACCGCCCCGACCGAGCAGGAGATCACCACCCGCCGCGCCATCCTGACCGGAGCCTTCAGCGACTCGCTGGAGACGGTGGACGGGCTGGGCGGACTGGTCGCCGGTCTGGCGCTGTACGACCTGCCGATGAGCGAACTGGCCGCCTATGTGAACAATGTCGAGAGCGTCGATGCGCCCGAGGTTCAGGCCGCCTTCGCGCGCAACATCCCGGCTGATCGGGCCAGCGTGGTGGTGGTCGGGGATGCGTCGAAATTCCTCGACGCCTTGCGCGCCAAACACCCGAACGTCGAGGTCATCCCGCTGTCGAGCCTGAACCTCGACAGCGCCAGCCTGCAGTAGTCAGGCGGACAGGCAGACGACCTGCGCCACCCGCAACTCGCGGCGCAGGTCGTCCGCCACCAGGCCGTAGTTGTCGATGGTGACGGTGCGGCCCGTCAGCGGCTCGTCGGCGGCCTGCACGCCGCGGATGGCGGGGCCGAAGGTGTCGGGCGAGGTGGTGTAGATCCGGCCGCGACGGGGACTCTCGGCGATGGTGACGCCGATAGCGCGGCCCTGACGGTCGAGCACGGGCGCGCCCGACAGACCTGCCAGCGTACCGCCCAGTCCATCGGTGCGGCCGACCTCGGCCCATGCCAGAACGGGCTCGTCGCGCTGGCCGCGGCCGCGCACCCTCAGCGTTTCGCGGCCGAGAAGGCGGGAGGTGACTTCCCCCGCGCGGGCCTGCGGATAACCGGGGTGAAAGGCCCGCTGGCCGGTGCGCAGGCTCTGCAGGGCGGAGACGGGCACCGCGTCCGCCCCTCCTTGCGTCAGCAGCACGGCGATGTCCGCGCGGGGAGCCAGACGCACGTCGGCCGCCACGGCGCGCCCGCCGCCGACGAGGATGGCGGGACGTCGGCAGCCCTCGACCACATGGCGGGCAGTAACCCAGCGGCCCTCGCGCGAGATAGAGAAGGCCGTGCCCGAGGCGGGCTGGAAGGGGATGTCGGGCGCGTTGACGGTGACGGCCGGATCGAACGGGGTGATCGGGCCCAGCAGGGCGCCCTCGACCTCGTCGGGCGGCGGCGGGGCGGGCGGGGCGTCGGCGTTCTCGCGGCGGCCCAACGACAGCATCAGCAGGCCCGCGAGGACCGCCGTATAGATCAGCCAGTCGGGCGGGCGGGGAAAGCCCATGGCGTCAGCCCGTCAGGGCGGCGGCGAGGATCAGGGCGGTCGAGATCTTGGCTCCGACCAGCAGGACGGCGGCCGAGACCTCGCCGTCGCGGATACGTTGGGGCAGGCCGGTCAGGATCATGTCGACGAGGCGGAAGGCCAGCAGCTGGATCACCACGGTGGCGACGCCCCACAGGGCGATGTCCTTGATCGAGGTCGAGACGCTGAGGCTGACCGCCAACGGGATGGCCAGACCGACCAACACGCCCGAGAAGGCCACGGCCGCGGCGGCGTTGCCCTGACGGATCAGGGTGATCTCCTTCCACGGCGTGAACAGGGCGTAGATCACCGCCCCGCCCAGCATGAGGGCCAGGGTCACGCCGAGGTGCGCCATGGTGGTCGGGAAGCCGGTGGCGAAAGCCTGGACCTCGGCGCTGTCGAGCAGGTTGGAGAGGGACGAGGAGTCCATGGCGTTCCGGGTTCAGAAGGTCCCCGACGATTGCCCGGTTTTCGCCCCAATCCGCAAGCGCGACGGCGCCACACCCGGTCACGAATCTTGTCGTCTTGTAACCGGAGGTTAGGCGGCTTCGACCGTGCCTTCGACGGAAGCCTGCTCCGCTTTACGCAGGGCGGAGGCGCGGACCTTCTCGCTCTCGGACTTCAGCTGGCCGCAGGCGGCGAGGATGTCGCGGCCGCGCGGGGTGCGGATTGGCGAGGCGTAGCCGGCCTTGTTGAGGATGGCCGCGAACCGCTCGATCGTCTTCCAGTCCGAGCATTCGTAGTCGGTGCCGGGCCAGGGATTGAACGGGATCAGGTTCACCTTGGCCGGAATGCCCTCGATCAGCTTCAGCAGGGCGCGGGCTTCTTCCGGGCTGTCGTTGACGCCCTTGAGCATGACGTATTCGAACGTCACCCGGCGGGCGTTGGAGATGCCGGGATAGGCGCGGATGCCGGCCATCAGCTGGGCCAGATCGTACTTCTTGTTCAGCGGCACCAGCACGTCGCGCAGGGCGTCGTTGGTGGCGTGCAGGCTGATCGCCAGCATGGCCTGGGTCCGGGTTCCCAGCGCATCCAGCTGGGGCACGACGCCCGAGGTCGAGACGGTAATCCGGCGGCGCGACAGGGCGATGCCCTCGTTGTCCGAGATGATGTCGATGGCGTCGGCGACGTGGTCCAGATTGTAGAGCGGCTCGCCCATGCCCATGAAGACGATGTTCGACAGGCGGCGGTCTTCCTTGGGCGACGGCCATTCCTCGAGGTCGTCGCGGGCGACCTGGACCTGGGCCACGATCTCGGCGGCGGTCAGGTTGCGGACCAGCTTCTGGGTGCCGGTGTGGCAGAAGGTGCAGTTGAGCGTGCAACCGACCTGCGAGGAGACGCACAAAGCCCCGGCCCGGCCCACATCAGGGATGTAGACGGTCTCGATCTCGATGCCCGGGGCGGTGCGGATCAGCCATTTGCGGGTGCCGTCCTTCGACACCTGACGCTCGACGATCTCGGGGCGGGCCAGGGTGAAGGCCGCCGCCAGTTTCGCCTGTGTGTCCTTCGCGATGTTGCTCATCGCGGCGAAGTCGGTGACGCCGTAGTGGTGGATCCAGCCCCAGACCTGACTGGCGCGCATCTTCGCCTTCTCGGGCGGGCAGATGTCGGCGTCGATCAGCGCCTGACGCAGCCCCGCGCGCGTCAAACCGGAGAGGTTGACGGGAACCGCCGATTTTGCGGCGGCGGACGTGCGCGAAAGGTCGAGCGTAAGGCTCAAGGGGTCAGTCCTGCAGGAGAGGGAGGCGGGGCTTATACCACAGATCGTGCGGGTTTTAAGGCGGGGGGTGGCGAGGATGTCATTCCGATCCGCTCTCCAGACTTCTCAGGAATGCCGCCACACTCCCCTCCCCGTCATCCTCGGGCTTGACCCGAGGATCGGGCGCCAAGCCGCACAACGACGGATAGAGGTCCAGCCAATCGGGGTTTCGCTGTTCGATCAACTGCATCTTCCACGCACGGTTCCAGCGTTTCAGCGCCTTCTCGCGACGGATGGCCGCCGTGATCAATTCAAACGGTTGATACCAGACCAGCACGTTGCAGCCGTGGCGCTTGCTGAAGCAGTCGATGACCCATCCCGGTGCTGTGCTCCCCGGGTGTAGAGATTGCTGGTGACGCCGATGTACAGCACGCCGAACGGTCGGCTTGCCTCAATGTACGTCGCGATGAACCGGCGGCGCTCACTGTCCATGCATCGATCTGGGGAACGTCCGGCCCTCGGGTCAAGCCCGAGGGTGACGGACCTGTTTGCACCCTACTCCGCCTCGTCCTCGATGTGGTGGATCTGGTCGTCGTCGAGGCCGAAATGGTGGCCGATCTCGTGGATCAGGACGTGGGCGATGATCTCCGACAGGCCGACATCGCCGCGCTCGCACCATTCGTCGAGGATGGGGCGACGGTAGAGGAAGATGCGGCTGGCCTCGGCGGCCGGTCCCATCTGGTCGCGCAGGCCGATGTCGACGCCGTGGTAGAGGCCGGTCAGTTCGAAAGGGTCCTCGATCTGCATCAGGGTGAGGGTTTCCTCGTCGGCGAAATCGTCGACGCGGATGACGACGTCGCCGGCCAGCGAGCGGAACGGATCAGGCAGGGCGTCGAAGGCTTCCCGCGCCAGCCGGGCGAAGTCGTCGAGCGAGGGCGCGGATTGGTCGGTCCAGTCGGTCATGAGGCTGATATCGGGAGTTCGACGCCGGCTCGCAAATCCGGCGACGCGGGTTATGGTTACCGAATCAGACCCGGACGTGCACAGCGCCTTCCGGGGCGGGGCGTGGGGCTCCGAATGCAGGGACGGGAATGGCCGAGGCCGACATCGCCTATGTCGCGACCGCGGGCGCCGCGGGGCTGGCGCTGGCGCTCAGCGCCTGGGCGGCGCGGCTGCGCCGCCGGCTGGCGACGCGCCATCGGCTGGCCGAGGCCGATCTGGTCCGGGCACGCGCCGATCTGGCCGACTGCGACGGCGCCCTGGCCGCATTCGAAGACGTAAGACTGGCGCTGGCTCCCGACGGACGGACGCGGCGGCTGGGCGCGCCGGGCGCATGGGACGCGGTCGTCCGCGATCTGGCGCCGCAGGGTGAGGAAAACGGCGATCCGTCCCTCATCGTTCTGGACGCCGTGCGCGAGGCCGCGGGGCCGCGGCTGGACGCCCTGATCGACCAGGGCGAGTCGTTCGACACCGTGCTGGAAGGCGCGGCAGGGGCCTGGTCAGTCGAAGGCCGGTCCTCCGCGGGTGCGGCCTGGCTGAAGGTCTCACGGCTGGGACTGGTGGGCACGGCCACCGAGAGCGGGCTGGGCCTTTTGGCCGATTCCTATCCGGCCCCGACATGGATTACCGACGCGGCCGGCCGGTTGGCCTGGGCCAACAAGGCCTGGCTGACCGAGATGAAGGCCGACAGCGTCGAGGCGGCGCGCGAAAAGGGGCTGAGCTTCGACCGCGGCGCCGACGCCATTGTCGCGGAGGCGGGACGCACGCATCAACCGCAGGACGGCTTTCGCTGGACCACGGGCGGCGGCCGCCGCCGGGCGTGGCGGATCGTGGCCGAGCCGGTGCAGGGCGGGGCGGGCGCCGTGCTGGCCTTCGCCCTGGACATGACCGAGGCGGAAGAGACGCGCGACACCCTGCGCCGACACGTCGAGGCCCATGACGAGACGCTGAACCACCTCGCCGACGCGGTCGCCATCTTCGGCCCGTCCAAGCGGCTGGCCTTCCACAACACGGCCTTCCAGTCGCTGTTCAACATCGACCCGGCGTGGCTGGACGAACGGCCGACGCATGCGGAATTGCTGGACAAGCTGCGCCAGCGCCGGCTGCTGCCCGAGGTCATCGACTACGCTGGCTGGAAAGCGAACGAGCTGGACTTCTACGGCGCCTCGGAAGCGGCGCCCGACGACAGCTGGTCGCTGCCGGACGGACGGACGCTGCGGGTCGTGCGCCAGCCGCACCCTCTGGGCGGCGTGCTGCTGCTGTTCTCGGACATCACCGACGAGCTGAAGCTGCGCAGCCGGTTCAACGCGCAGATTCAGGTTCAGACGGCGACGCTGGACAAGCTGAACGACGCCGTCGCCGTGTTCGGATCCGATGGCCGCATCCGCCTGCACAACGAGGCCTTTGACAGCTTCTGGGGCGTGACCGGGGACGCGCTGGACGCGGCGGGCGATTTCGACGCCGTCGCCGCCCTGTGCCAGTCGACCATGCCGGACCCGGCCCTGTGGCTGGGGCTCAAGGCGCGGGTCGCCGACCCCGATCCCGAAAGCCGGGTGCCGATCGCCGGCGAGGGCCGCACGACGGATGGCCGCATCGCCTCATGGCTGACGCGGCCGCTGCCGGACGGCGCGACCCTGGTGGCCTTTGCCGACGTCACGGCCCGGCGCGGACTGGAACAGGCGCTGGCCGCCAAGGCGCAGGCGCTGGAGGAATCCACCGCCCTGAAGCGGGAGTTCGTGGGCAGCGTCAGCTATGAACTGCGCACGCCGCTGACGACCATCGTCGGCTATTCCGAGCTGTTGGAGATGCAGGCCGACCTGCCCGAGCGCAGCCGCCAGCACGCGGGCGCCATCCGCGTCGCCGCCAGCCAGCTGGCCGGATCGATCGACGACGTTCTGGACATGGCCCAGATCGACGCCGGCGAGATGGAGCTGACGCTGGGCGACGTGCGGGTCTGCGATCTGCTGGACGACGCGGCGGAGAAGTCGCGGGCCCGGATCGAAGGACGCGGCGCCAGCCTTACGGTGTCCTGTCCGGCCAACCTGCGCCCCATCCGCGCCGACGCCCAGCGGGTGGGTCAGGCGCTTGAGCACCTGCTGGACAACGCCGCCCGCTCGGTGTCCGAGGGCGGGGCCGTGACCCTGACCGCCGAGGCAAATGCGTCCGAGGTCCGCATCCGCGTCGAGGACAGCGGCCGCGGCATTCCCTATCACCTGCAGGCCCACGTCTTCGACCGGTTCGTGCGGCGCGAACGCGGCGGGCCGGGCGTCGGTCTGGCCTTGGTCAAGGCGCTGGTCGAGCTGCACGGCGGCTGGGCCGAGGTCGAGAGCGAGCCGGGCAAGGGCGCCGCCTTCATCCTGCACCTGCCGCTTGAAGCGGCCGGTGTGGCTGCAGCGCCGGAGTTGCGGCTGGGCTGAGGAAGGGGCGGCTAGTGACTAGTGACTAGTGGCTGGCCGGCGGCGGCATGAGGGAACGATCAGCGCCGCCCTTCCGCAGGCAGCGCTGGAAACCCCGACCACTAACCACTAGTCACTAGCCACTAGCCACTTCCCGGACGCCGCCATGGCCAAACGTCTCAAGACCGCCCTGATCTACGACTTCGACGGCACGCTGGCGCGCGGCAACATGCAGGAGGTCACCTTCATTCCGTCGATCGGAATGGGGATCGGCGACTTCTGGGGGGCGGCGGACAAGCTGACCCGCGACGCCGACGCCGACAACATCCTGATGTACATGCAGCTGATGCTGAAACAGGCGCGCGACAACAACGCGCCGATCACGCGCAAGCTGCTGGCCGAGCATGGTCAGGACGTGAAGCTGTTCGACGGCCTCAAGTCCGACCTGACCGGCAAGGGCTGGTTCGACCGCATCAACGAGGTCGGCGAGAAATACGGACTCGAGATCGAGCACTACATCATCTCCGCGGGGCTGGAGGAGATGATCGACGGCTGTCCGATCCGCGAGGAATTCCACCACGTCTTCGCGTCGAAATTCGTCTACGGCGACCACGGCATCGCCATCTGGCCGGCGGTGGGCGTGAACTACACCACCAAGACCCAGTACCTGTTCCGCATCAACAAGGGCGTGCTGAACCACTGGGACCACGAACAGATCAACCGCTTCATGGCCGACGACGACCGGCCGGTGCCGTTCGAGCGGATGATCTTCCTCGGCGACGGGGACACCGACGTGCCGACCATGAAGATGATGCACACCAAGGGCGGCTTCTCGATCGCCGTCTACGACCCGCGCAATTCAGAGCGCGACCAGAAGAAGATCTACGGCCTGATCTCGGAGGACCGGGTCAATTTCGTCGCCGCCGCGGACTATCGCGAGGGCTCGGCGCTGGATCTGATCGTCAAGGGTCTGATCGGTCGCATCGCGATTACTGCGGGGACGATGCCAGCGGGCGTGTAAGACGGCTTCCAGACATATAATCACCGTTCGGTCACAGAATTTCACCGCCCCTCACAATTCCGGGAACGCCTGCGTATTCCGCCTGTTACCTCGTCGGCGGTTGTAGGGTCCCGCGGACTGTCCGGGGGCGCGGCCGCCGGGAGAAACGTGCATGAATCTCAGGACAATCACCCTCGCCGCGGCTGGCGCCCTGGCCCTCGCTGCGTGCTCGGGGCAGGACGACGCGGCCAAGACCGACGCCGCCGCTGACGCCTCCGCCGACACCGCCGCCATGGCCCCCGCCGACGGCGCCATGGCTCCGGCCGACGGATCCATGGCCGGCTCGACCACGGCCGGGACGACCGGAACGACGGGCTCGACCACCGGAACGACTGCAGGAACCACCGGCGGAACCGGGACGACGACGGGTCAGACTCCCGGCACCCTGCCCGACGAGCCCTCGACCACTTCGCCGACGACGAGCCCGCCGGCGCAGTAAGTCGAAGCACCTCCGGAAGGGCGGGCGCATCGCCCTTCCGGTTGGTTGCGTCACACTGGTTCACGAATGCGTGAGAATTTCGCTTGCGCTTCCGCTCACGATCCCGTTATCTCGGGCATTGCGAGGATTCATGACCTCGTGTGACCCTTCTGAAGGAAGAAAACCATGCGCATCACCGCTCTGATCGCCGCTTCGGCCGCCGCTCTGGCCCTGGCTGCTTGCCAACCCGCCGCCGAAGACAAGGCCGCTGACGCTTCGGCCGACGCCACCGCCGCCGCCGACACCGCCACGGACGCTGCTGCGACCGCCGACGCCGCCGCCGCCGACGCCACTGCCGCCGCCGCGACCGCCACGGACGCCGCTGCTGCTCCGGCCGCCGACGCCGCCATGGCCCCGGCTGCCCCGGCTGCTGAAGAAAAAGCCGCTCACTAAGAGCGACATCGACACGGGCCCTCGGGCCTTGTTGAACGAAAGGGTCGTCCTCACGGGCGGCCCTTTTTTCTTTGGCCGCTTCTACCGATCGGGCGTCTGCGGGAACATCGGTCGCCCGACGGGATTTGCCCTGTGCACAAAGCTTCGCGGCCGGCATCCTGATGGTCGGGACCGAACCGCCCGCAGCCAGAGGATCAACCGATGAGAACCGCCGCCCTGATCGCCGCAGCCGCCGCCGCCTTCACCCTGTCCGCCTGCAACCGTCCCGCGGAGGACACGGCAGACGCCACGACCGAGGCGGCCGAGGCCTCCGGCGCCGCCGTCGACACCGCCGCCATGAGCGCCGACGGTTCGACGGGCGGGTCGACGTCCGCCGGGAACACGGGCGGCTCCAGCTCGGGGTCGGCTTCGGGCTCCACCTCAACCTCAAATTCGGGCGGCCAGACCGTGGCCCCCTCGTCCGGCTCGACGACGACCGCCGGCGCCACCGTCCCCGGCGTCGAGGCGCCGAGGGCGGATGACAACACCACCGATACCGAGCGTCGCCTGAACCCGCCGCAGAACAACCAGCAATAACGTCCGCGCCTTCGCCGAAGGGGCCGCCTCGTCCGGGCTTTCGGACCGGGGCGGCCCTTTTTTCTTGCCCGGAACCGCGACGCGTATAGGCGGAAGGCATGGCTGAAGACCGCTCGCCCCGCCTGATCTGGACCGAAGACGGCGCGCCGCGTTCGGGGCGGTTCGACGACGTCTACTTCTCACGCGAGGACGGACTGGCCGAAACCCGGGCGGTGTTTCTGGCAGGATGCGGCCTGCCGGAGGCCTGGGCCGGGCGTCGGCGGTTCTCGGTGGCCGAGCTGGGCTTCGGCACCGGGCTGAACATCGCCGCCCTGCTGGACCTGTGGCGGCGCGAGGGGCCGGCGGACGGGCGGCTGCATGTGTTTTCGGTCGAGGGCTTTCCGCTGGAACGGGACGAGGCGGCGCGGGCCCTGTCGGCCTGGCCCGAACTGGCCGAGGCCGCGGAGGCCCTGCTGGCGGCCTGGCCGGAGCCGACGCCCGGGTTTCACCGGCTGGATCTGCCGGGGTTCAACGCCGTAGTGGATCTGGCCGTCGGCGAGGTCGCGTGGGCGCTGGAGCAATGGGCGGGGAAGGCGGACGCCTGGTTTCTGGACGGCTTCGCGCCCTCGACCAATCCGGCCATGTGGTCCGACGCGGTGATGGACGGGATCGCGGCCCGGTCGGCGCCGGGCGCGCGGGTCGCGACCTTCACCGTGGCGGGATCGGTGCGGCGGGCGCTGGCCGGGCGCGGTTTCGAGGTCGCCAAACGGCCTGGACACGGGCGCAAGCGCGAGCGGCTGGAGGCGTGGCTGCCGGGAGCCGAGGATGGCATGACGGACGAGGCGGCGGCCCCTTCCGTGGCCATCGTCGGCGCCGGGATAGCGGGCGCCTCGCTGGCGCGGTCATTCGCCGCGTTGGGGCTCCGGCCGATCGTGGTCGAGGCCGGGAAAGCCGGAGCCGGCGCCTCGGGGTTCCCGGCTGCGCTGGTCACGCCCCGGCTGGACGCGGGGGGTGCCGGGATCGCCGCCCTCTTCGCACAGGCGCTGGAGCGGGCCGGGGCGCTGTACGCCGCCGTGCCGGGTGCGGTTGTGGCTCAAGGCGTGTTGCAGCTGGAGCAGCAGCCGCGCGATGCTGTCCGTTTCGGCAAGATCGCCGGACAGCCGGTGTGGCCCGACGGCGCGATGACGACCATGGATGCGGGCGACGCCTCCCGCAGACTGGGCGAGGCCGTGGGCGGTGGGCTGCTGATGGCCGGAGCCCTCGCACTACGGCCCGCGCCGGTGCTGGAGCAGTGGTTGGAGGTCGCCGATCTGGTCACCGCCGATGTCGCGGCCGTCGAGCCTCACAGGGATCGCTGGAGGCTCGTCGACAGCGCGGGTGGCACGCTTCTGGAGGCGGACGTCGTCGTCATCGCTGCGGGCTGGGGGACGGCTGGCCTGTGGCCCGGAGGGGCGCTGTCGCCGGTGCGGGGACAGGCGGACTGGGTGGAGGGCGTGGATAATCCGCCAGTCGCCTGGGGCGGCTATGCGGTTCCGACGGGCGAGGGCCTGCTGTTCGGCGCCACCCACGACCGGGGCGAGGTCTCGACCGAGGTCCGGACTGCCGACAGCGCCCGCAACCGGGCCGTGCTGGCCGCCCGTCTCCCGGCGCTGGCCGCACGCGTCGAGGCGGCGGGGCAGGCGCGCGCGGGCGCCGCCGTCCGCGCCACGACGCGCGACCGCCTTCCGCTCGCGGGCGCCGTGCCGGGCAGGCAGGGCCTGTTCGTTCTGGGCGGCCTCGGCTCACGCGGCTTCTGCGCCGCGCCCCTGCTGGCCGAGCATGTCGCTGCCCTCGCCCTGGACGCGCCGTCTCCGCTGCCGCACGATCTGGCGGCCCGGGTCGATCCCGGGCGGGTTTCGAACGCTGATCTTGCGCACTCCCCGGGAACGGCGCACGATTGAACTGTCGTCGAAGATCAACCCGGAGTTCGTCCATGCGCCCCGCCCTCGCCGCCAGCGCCGTTGCTTCCGCCCTCGCTCTCGCCGCCTGCGCGCCCACGGGCGCGGCGGATCAGACCAGCATGGCCCACAGCGCCGGCCCGTCGCAGCCGCGCCAGTGCTTCACGGTCTCGCAGGTCAATAACTACAGCCGGGGCGGAGACGAGAAAATCTACCTGAAAGTCGGCCGAAGGGACGTCTATGAACTGACGGCGGCGGGCGGATGCCCGGACATGGGGTACGCCCGTCAGATAGCGCTGGTCCCCGATGGCGGAACGGTCGGAACACGGCTGTGCACCGATGACATGGCTCGCGTCGTCGTGCCGGGACCGAACGAGGGGCCGAGCTCCTGCCGCGTACGTGTCAAACGTCAGCTCACCGAGGCCGAGATCGCCGCTCTTCCGGCGCGCGAACGGCTTTAGGGGCCGGCCTACGGCTTCTGGGCGTAGCCCAGCCGCTGGTTCAGCTTCTCGATCAGGTCGATCGCCGTATCGGCGATGACCGAACCGGGCGGATAGACGGCGGCCGCGCCCATGTCGATCAGGGTCTGGACGTCCGACGGCGGGATCACCCCGCCGACCACGATCATGATGTCGGGCCGGCCCAGCTTTTCCAGCTCGGCCTTGAGCTCGGGCACCAGCGTCAGGTGCCCCGCCGCCAGCGACGAGGCGCCGACGGCGTGGACGTTGCGGTCGACCGCCTCCTTCGCCGCTTCTGACGGGGTCTGAAACAGTGAGCCGGCGGTTGCCTCGAGGCCGAGGTCGCCATAGGCGGTGGCGATGACCTTCTGGCCGCGGTCGTGTCCGTCCTGACCCAGTTTGGCGATCAGGATGCGCGGCGGGCCGCCATCGTTCTCGACGAAGGCGGCGACCATGTCGCGGGCGCGGCTGATCTTCGGATCGGCGCCGGCCTCCTTCGCATAGACGCCGGAGACGGTCTTCACGCTGGACACATGCCGGCCGAAGGCAGCCTCCAGCGCGTCGGAAATCTCGCCGACGGTGGCGTAGGCGCGTGCGGCCTCGACGGCCAGTTGCAGCAGGTTGGCCGTGCCCCGCGCGCCTTCTGTCAGGGCGTCGAGGGCGGCCTGCGTCTTCGCCTCGTCGCGTTCGGCGCGCAGGCGCTTCAGCTTGTCGATCTGGGCGGCCAGAACGGCGGCGTTGTCGACCTTGAGCATCGGGATGTCGTCGACGGCGTCGGACAGATAGCGGTTCACGCCGACGACGGTCTGTTGCCCCGTGTCGATCCGGGCCTGGGTTCTGGCCGAGGCCTCTTCGATCCGCATCTTGGGCACGCCGGCCTCGATGGCTTTCGCCATGCCGCCCAGGGCCTCGACCTCGGCCATCAGGACGCGGGCCTTGTTCGCCAGTTCGTGGGTCAGGCGTTCGACGTAGAAGCTGCCCCCCCAAGGGTCGATGACCCTGGTCAGACCGGCCTCCATCTGCAGCAGCAGCTGGGTGTTGCGCGCGATCCGGGCCGAGAAGTCTGTCGGCAGGGCGAGGGCTTCGTCCAGCGCGTTGGTGTGCAGGCTCTGGGTCTGGCCGCCGGCTGCGGCCATGGCCTCGACCATGGTGCGGGGCACGTTGTTGAACACATCCTGCGCAGCGAGCGACCAGCCCGATGTCTGGCAGTGGGCGCGAAGAGACAGGGATTTGGGATCCAGTCCGCCTTCCCGGCGCACGGCCTCGGCCCACAGCAGGCGGCCGGCGCGCATCTTGGCCACCTCCATGAAATAGTTCATGCCGATGGCCCAGAAGAAGGACAGACGCGGTGCGAACCGGTCGATCGGCATGCCCGCCGCCACGCCCGCGCGCAGATATTCGATCCCGTCGGCAAGCGTGTAGGCCAGCTCCAGATCCGCCGAGGCTCCCGCCTCCTGCATGTGGTAGCCGCTGATCGAGATCGAGTTGAACTTCGGCGTCTCCTGCGCCGTCCAGGCGAAGATGTCCGCGATGATCCGCATCGAGGGCCCGGGCGGATAGATGTAGGTGTTGCGGACCATGAACTCCTTAAGGATGTCGTTCTGGATGGTCCCGGTCAGGTCCTTGTGGGCGACGCCCTGTTCCTCGGCGGCGACGACATAGAGGGCGAGGATCGGCAGGACGGCGCCGTTCATGGTCATGGAGACGGACATCTGGTCCAGCGGGATGCCGTCGAACAGGGTCCGCATGTCGTAGATGCTGTCGATGGCCACGCCGGCCATGCCGACATCGCCTTTCACCCGCGGGTGGTCGCTGTCGTAGCCGCGGTGGGTGGCCAGGTCGAAGGCGATGGACAGCCCCTTCTGACCGGCGGCGAGATTGCGGCGGTAGAAGGCGTTGGACGCCTCGGCGGTCGAGAAACCGGCGTACTGGCGGATGGTCCAGGGATTGCCCGCGTACATGGTCGGATAGGGACCGCGCACATAGGGGGCGATGCCGGGCAGGCCGTGGATGAAGTCCAGGCCGTCGATGGCGCCGGCGCCGTAGGCGGTCTCGACGGTGAGGCCCTCAGGCGTGATCCAGACGTTGCGGGCGGGGCCGGCGCCGGTCGATCCGAGGTCGAGCGGGATTCTGGTGAAATCGGGGGCGCTCATTGGCCGGCCTCCCATTCCTGCGTTTCGAAGGGCGCGGCGAACCGGATCGGGGTCAGGGGGTCGCAGGTGTCGCCGCCGGTCCGGATGACGGGCTCGACGTCGGCCTCGAACGGGGCGGGGCGCGGATCAGGATCGACGAATTTCGTGACGCCGACCAGATGGGCTGCGCCTCCCGCGAGGGCCGCCTCGCGCTCGGCGCGGGCGGCGGCGACGCGGTCCTGTATGTCGCCGGTGCGCAGGGCGACGATCAGGCCGCCCTCGCCCTCGATCCGCTGGAACTCGGCCCAGCCGGCCTCGGCCAGATCGCGGGTGCGGGCGTCGAGGAACCACGATCCCGCGGCCGGGTCGTCGACGCGTCCGAGATGGGCCTCCTCCATCAGCACAGCCTGGGTATTCCGCGCCTGACGCCGGGCGAAGGCGTCGGAACGGCCGTTGGCGCGCGACAGGCCGTCCAGGACCACAGCGTCAGCGCCGCCGACGGCTCCAGCGAAGCCCGCCGCCGTCAGCCGCAACAGGTTGGGCCAGGGATCGCGGGCGGACAGCATCCGCCGCGACGAGCGGGCCTCAATAGCGGCGGGCGTGTCGGCGCCGAAGGCCTTGGCGATCGAGCGCCAGATCAGGCGCAGGGCCCGGACCCCGGCGAGGCCGTCGAAATACTCCTGATCGACCGAGACGCCGAGGACTGTGCCCCTCAGCGCCTGTTCCGCGGTCATGCCTGCCGCGACGGCCGCTCGGATCAGGGCGACGGCGTTGGCGGCGGCGAAGCCCAATTCCTGCGCGATGGAGCCGCCCGCCTCATGCACGACCCGGCCGCTGGCGAGGAAGAAGCTGGCCTCGGGATAGGCGCCTGCGTGGCGCGCCGCCGTATTGGCCGCCAGCGTCAGATGCTCCTCGATCGGGCGAGGCGCCGCGCCCGCTTCGGCGAAGGCGGACAGCGGGTCCATGTGGAACATCAGCCTGGCGCGTGGCGAGCCCTTGGCGGCGACGGCGAGCGCATTGGCCGCCTCGGGACCGTCGAGGCCGGCGTCCAGACCGACCGCCGCCAGTTCCAGCGCCACGCCGTCCAGCGCGCGGGACAAGGGCTCGGAGTCCGACAGGATCGCGCCCTTGAGCAGGATGGACGCCGCACCCCCTTCGAGGTCGGCGAGGGCTGCGGCGTTGACCTCAGCGGGGTCGTCGCCCTCGATCAGGGTGCGGACGTCCCACGCCCGGCCGTCCGCATCGGAAGGCCGGGGAGCCGAGATGGCCGTGATCCCGCTCACGCCTGCATACAGGGGCCGGACGGCCAGACGGTCGGCGTCCAGATGCACGAGGCTTTCCAGCGGCCGGTCCTTCAGCGCCTTTTCGGCCAACACGCGCCAGTCTGCGGGAGAGGGGGTCGGAAACAGATCGGACATCCGCCTCCAATGCATCGCGGGCGCGCGCCGGTCCAGACCTGGGCGGGCTCGGTTCCGCCACTCAGGGTGTTGCGGTTCAGCTTGCGGCTTCCAACATGCAGGACCTCACCCGTTCAGGAGCCCGCCATGGCCGACCTTTCCGCCTTCCCGATCACCGGCCGCTGGCCTGCGCAGCATCCCGAGCGGCTGCAGCTGTATTCGCTGAACACGCCGAACGGGGTGAAGGTCTCGATCATGCTGGAAGAGATCGGCCTGCCGTATGAGCCGCATCTGGTCGACATCAGTGCGAACGAGAGCTGGACGCCCGAATATTTGACGCTGAATCCGAACGGTAAGATCCCGGCTATCATCGATCCCGACGGTCCCGGCCAAAAGCCGCTGGCGCTGTTCGAGTCGGGGGCCATCCTGATCTATCTGGCCGAGAAATCCGGCAAGCTGCTGTCGGCCGATCCGGCGACCCGATACCAGACCATCCAGTGGCTCATGTTCCAGATGGGCGGCATCGGTCCGATGTTCGGACAGGTCGGCTTCTTCCACAAGTTCGCGGGCAAGGCGATCGAGGACAAGCGGCCGCTGGAGCGTTACGTCGCGGAATCGAAGCGGCTGCTGGGCGTGCTGGAGAAGCGGCTCGACGGCCGCGACTGGATCATGGACGACTATTCCATCGCCGACGTCGCGACCCTGGGCTGGGTGCGCAATCTGATCGGCTTCTACGGCGCGCGCGAACTGGTCGGGTTCGACGAGCTGAAGAATGTCCCCGCCTGGCTCGAGCGCGGACTGGCGCGGCCGGCGGTGCAGCGCGGGCTGATGATCCCTTCGAAGACCTAGCGTTTGCGGAAGCGCCGGGCCTCGGCCGCCATGCCGGCGCCCCAGGGCTCGGGCGTGGTGTCTTCGGGCTGGAACGGTAGTTCGCCCGCGACGCCGCGCATGGCGAGGGCCAGCGGCAGGGCGAAATGGGCCAGCATCCGCAGCGGCTTGCGCCGGTCGTCGTCACGTCCCAGCCCTCGGCGGCGAAGGCGTCGGTCAGGTCAAAGCCCTCCAGACGCTCGATCCCGTCCCAGTCGGCGGGCAGGGTCACGGCCTCGGCCGCCTCGACGGTCAGGCCGAAGGCGGCATGCGCCGTCGCATCGATGTCGGGGAATTCGGCGCGCGCGTCCGGATCGGCGTGGCGCGGCTTCATCAGCGCCTTCATCTCCAGATCGGAGACGCCGGGCAGGTCGAGCAGGCGGCGAAGCTTGGCGTGATCGGTCATGCCGGGGATTGAGCCGTCGGCGGTCGCGATGTCAACGAGGGTCAGCCGGGGTCGAAGGAGCGGCTTTCTGTCAGCGGCGCGATGAACAGACGGTCGCAGCGTTCATTGTCGTCGGTCAGCGGAATGGCCTCGAATTGCTCACCCGAGGCGTCCAGCACCTCGGCGGCGAGGGCGTCGAATGCCACCTCATGGCCGGGCCGTCGGAACAGCACGGCCCCGTCCTTGGCGTCGACGACGCCGTAAGCCGGAGAACCTTCGAGAAGGGTGTCGAGATTGAGGGCCATGAGGAGGCAATCCCCGAACCGCGCAAAGGTTTCCGATGCGGCGAACCGCAGGCGGCGGAAGGGCTGGATTGCAGGGAAGGAATGGTGGACGCGACAGGGATTGAACCTGTGACCCCCTCGATGTCAACGAGGTGCTCTCCCGCTGAGCTACGCATCCGCCAAGACGGTTCCGAACGGGTCCGGAACGGGAAGGAGCGGTCTATAACCCCTTGAGGGCGCTGACCGCAAGGGCGAAACCAAGGCGATTCGATCTCATGATCGTGACCGCCTGCGGCGGCTTTCAGGCGGCCGCCACCATGCGTTCCACTTCGCCGACCAGGTCGCGAAGGTGCACCGGCTTGGACAGGACCTTGGCCTGCGGGCTGGCCTGGGCGGCGCTGAGGGCCACGGCGGCGAAGCCGGTGATGAACATGATGCGGATTCCGGGCTGGCGGGCGGCGGCGACGCGGGCCACCTCGATGCCGTCGGCGCCGGGCATGACGATGTCGGTCAGCAGCAGGTCCCACGGGCCCTGGTCGAGGGCGTCGATGGCGTCGTCGCCGTTCTCGCAATCGACCACCGAATGGCCGGCGCGCTCCAGCGCACGGGTCAGGAACCCGCGCAGGGAGTGGTCGTCTTCGGCCAGAAGGATACGCGCCATATGGTTTTCGCCCCGGTCTTCTTTCCCTGAAGCTAGGCCTGCACTGGTAAACCCGCCATGAAAATCACCGCGATGTCAAAGCGCTCCTCTGTGGATGACCGACGGAAAAAGGCTATGGCTGCGGCATGAATCGAGAGGGCGAGAGCGGGAAAGAGGCGGGGTTCACCGTCGTGGAAGCGAAGGCTCCCGGGCGGTTCGTCTTCGCCTCGCCCCATTCCGGCGATCTGTACCTGGCCGATATGGACGCCGATCCGGCCCTGTCGGACGCCAGTCTGCGCAGCGCCGAGGACGCGCTGGTCGACCGGCTGATCGCGCCGGGGGCCGACGCCGGGGCCGTTCTGGTGCTGGGGCGACTGGGCCGGGCCTATGTCGATCTGAACAGGGATCCCGCTGACCTCGACCCGCTGTTGATCGAAGGGCTGGGCGAAGGCACGGGCTCGGCCCGGACGGCGGCCGGCTATGGCGTCGTTCCGCGGCTGAGCGGGGACGGCAAGGCGCTGTACGCGCGCCGGCTGACGCTGGACGAGGCGCGCGAGCGGATCGCACGGGTGCATGCGCCGTATCACGCGGCCATCGGCGAACGGATGTGGGCGGCGCGCGAGCGGCACGGCGGGGCGGTGCTGGTGGACTGGCACTCCATGCCCGCGCGGGCAACGCAAGGCTCGGGCGGCACGCGCGGACCCGACGTGGTGCTGGGCGACCGGCACGGATCGTCGTGCGAGGCGGAGCTGACCCGGCGGCTGCGGCGGGCCTTCGAGGCGCTGGGGTGGCGGGTGGCGCTGAACCAGCCCTATGCGGGCGGATGGACCACCCAGTCGTGGGGCCAGCCGGACAAGGGTTTTCAGGCCATCCAGATCGAGCTGAACCGCGCCCTGTATTTCGACGAGGCGGCCAGGACCCCTTCGGCGGGGTGGTCGCGCACGCAGAAAGGCGTGGCGCGGGTTATCGCTGGCATGTTGGCCGACGAGACATAAAAAAAGCCGCGCCCGAAGGCGCGGCATAAAAGTCTTTAGGGAGGAAACGCCCAGGAAGGGCATGACGCCCGGAGGCGTCGAAAATCAAGCTAGTGTGCAGTGCACAAACCGTCAAGACAGTATTTCGCACCTGCGTTCACGCCGTGTAACGGCATTGTCGTTCTCCGTGATGAGCCTGTAACCGGTTTCCGGGGCAAAAACTGTCCGCATGCCAGCGCATCTGCGAACAGCCTTGGCCGTTCGTCCTCAGGGTTCCAGAAGCCGGCGGGCGCTGCGGATGGCGAGGGCGGCGGGAGAGGCGGCCTGACGCCAGATCAGCAGACCGGAGATGAGCGCGACGCCCAGCGCCAGCCACAGTGGCCCGAACAGCCAGGCGGCGGCGGCCAGGGCGAAATAATAGCCCCGCACGCCCTGGCTGAAGGCGCTCAGCGCCGGGTTGAGCAAATTGGCGGCCGCCTCCCCCAGCGCCACGCGATCCGCCTCGGTGTGAACTTCCGGGGCCGCGCCGATCAGGGCCAGCGAATAGTTGAGCTGGCGGATCGACCAGATGAAATCCAGCAGACCCCGCGACAGGCAGAGCAGCACCAGCGCCAGCTTGGCCTCGAGCAGCCGGGTGGGCACGTCCTCGGCTCCCACGGAGGCGAAGCCCTCGATCGCCTGTTCGCCGCCGAACAGGACGCTGGCCACGGCCGCGATCAGCAGCAGGTTGGTCGAGGCGAAGAATCCGCCGGAGTTGATCGTGTGGCCCAGCAGGTTGCTGTCGACGAGGCGGATTTCGCGATGGGTCATCGCCGTCATCCAGACGCGGCGGACGATCAGCATGTCGTCGTTCAACGTGCCGCTGCGCCGCGCCAGCAGGCCGAGCAGGGGGCCATAGCCGAGCCAGCAGACGATGAAGAAGCCGAGGGCCAGCCAGTCGAAAAGGGTCATGGGTCGCTCCTCGTCACCGCCGCATCGTGGCGCGCACGCGCCGCGCGCTCAAGCCGTGAGCGGCCGCGTCGCGAACATAGCGCCCAAATCATGCTCCGCCTTGCTTCGGGCGCCGTGCAAGCCTATCACGCCCGCCACTTTCGTATCGCACTGCACAATAATCGAGCGCGCCATGAATATCGACGCCATCACCGTCGGCCCGAACCCGCCCTGGGACGTCAACGTCATCATCGAGATCCCGCAAGGCGGTCTGCCGGTGAAATACGAGATGGACAAGGCGTCCGGCGCCCTGTTCGTCGACCGCTTCCTGCACACGGCGATGTATTATCCGGGCAACTACGGCTTTATCCCGCACACCCTGTCGGACGACGGCGATCCCTGCGACGTGATCGTGCTGAACCCGACGCCGGTGGTGCCGGGCTGCATCATCCGCTCGCGCCCGATCGGCGTGCTGAAGATGGAAGACGAGGCCGGCGGCGACGAGAAGATCCTGGCCGTGCCGGTCGACAAGCTGAATCCCTATTACACCGACATCGCCAGCTACCGGCAGCTGCCGGCCATTCTGGTCGAGCAGATCGAGCATTTCTTCACCCGCTACAAGGATCTGGAGAAGAACAAGTCGGTGACGGTGAAGGGCTGGGGCGACGCGGGCGAGGCCGCTGAACTGATCGCCGCCGGCATGCGCGCGCATCAGGACAAGCTGAAAGCCGCCGCCGGCAAGGCCGCAAACGCGGCCTGAGGTTTGCGCAAAGGGGCGGTTGGTCTATCTGACCCACATGGGCGCCGCCGAAACCCCCGCCGACATCTTCAAGCGCGCCCTCGCCCATGCGGCGCGGGCGTTGGCGGAGCAGTCCGAGCTTGAGGTCACGTTCGGCTCGGACGGGCCGAAACTGTCCAACGGCGTCCTGACCCTGCCGCATCCGCAGCGCGATCCGGGCGCGAACGGCAACGCCGCCCTGCGCGGCCAGGCCGACCGGCTGGCCCTGCGCCTGGCCAATCACGACGAAGGCCTGCACGCCCGCCTGCGGCCCGCGGATCAGCGCGCCGCCGAGGTGTTCGAGGCCGTCGAGCAGGCGCGCGTCGAGGCCGTCGGCTCGACCTCCCTGGCCGGCGTCCGCTCCAATATGAACGCCGCCCTGCTGACCCGTCTGGAAAAGATGGGGGCTCTGCGCGCGGAAGCCGAACGGGTCCCGGTGGCCGAGGCCGTCGCCCTGCTGGTGCGCGAACGCCTGACCGGCCAGCGCGCGCCCGACGGGGCCGGGGCCATGCTGGACCTCGTCCGCACCGGCATCGAGGACAGGGCCGGCGACAAGCTGAACGCCCTGTCCGAGGTCGCGGGCGACCAGACGGCCTTTGCGGAACGACTGAAGGACGTGCTGCGCGCGCTGGATCTCGATCCCGGCGACGGGCGCGGCGATGACGCCTCGGACGATCAGGGCGACGAGGAGCCCGATCCGCAGGATCCCGATGCGGCCGACGATCAGGACGAGGAAGACGACGCCGGCGGCGGCGAGGGCCAGTCGATGGACGGTTCGACGGACGACAGGGATCAGGGCGAGGACCGAGACAGCCGCCCGGACGGCGCGCCCGGCGATCCCGATGGCGAGGCCTCGGACGATGGCCCCGACGTCAACGAAGGCTCTTTGCCCAACCGCCAGCAAACCATGGACGATGGCCGGGCGATCGACGCCTACCGCGTCTTCACCACCGCCTATGACGAGGTGGTGGACGCCGCCGACCTGTGCGACCCGAACGAGCTGGATCGGCTGCGCGCCCTGCTGGACCAGCAGCTGACCGCGTTGTCGTCGGTGGTGTCGCGTCTGGCCAACAAGCTGCAGCGCCGCCTGATGGCGCAGCAGAACCGCAGCTGGCATTTCGATCTGGAAGAGGGGGTGCTGGACACCGCCCGCCTGACCCGGATCATCACCGACCCGACCAGTCCGCTGAGCTTCAAGGCCGAGAGCGAGAGCCCGTTCCGCGACACGGTGGTGACCCTGCTGCTCGACAACTCCGGCTCGATGCGCGGTCGGCCGATCATGGTCGCGGCGGTCTGCGCCGACATACTGGCGCGGACGCTGGAGCGGTGCGGGGTCAAGGTCGAGATCCTCGGCTTCACCACCCGGGCGTGGAAGGGCGGCCAAGCGCGCGAGGCGTGGATCACGGCCGGCAAGCCCGCCAATCCGGGCCGCCTCAACGACCTGCGCCACATCATCTACAAGTCGGCGGACTCACCTTGGCGGCGGTCCAGGAAGAGCCTCGGCCTGATGATGCGCGAGGGGCTGCTGAAGGAAAACATCGACGGCGAAGCCCTGACCTGGGCGCATGAGCGGCTTCTCGCCCGCACCGAGTCGCGGCGCATCCTGATGGTGATCTCGGACGGTTCGCCGGTCGACGATTCCACCCAGTCGGCCAATGCGGCCCTGTACCTGGACAAACACCTGCGCCAGGTCATCGCCGAGATCGAGACCCGGTCGCCGGTCGAACTGATGGCCATCGGCATCGGCCATGACGTGACGCGCTGGTACCGCCGCGCCGTCACCATCGTCGATGTCGAACAGCTGGCCGGCGCCATGGTCGAGAACCTCGCCGCCCTCTTCGACGCAGAGCCCAAGGCCGTGGCCTCGGGGCGCCGCCGGAAGGCCGCGTGAGGCGGCTCGCCGCCGTCGTTCTGACATTGCTGCTGGGCGCCTGTGCGGGCGCGGGCGTCGTCTCCGAACCGTGGCGGGGCGCCGAGGCCGGCTGGACCCCGGTCGCGGCTGAAATCCGCCCTGTCGGTCTGGGCCTGCCGGGCGGAGTCAGGCTGGCGCCCGGCGTGCGGTTCGCGGGCGGGGTTCAGATCGTGACGCCGAGGGGCGCACGCCTGCACGGGCTGTCGGATCTGAAGCTGGTTGACGGAGACATGGTCGCGGTCACCGATGCGGGCGATCTCGTGCGCGGACGGCTGGTCCTTGACGGCCGAGGCCGGCTGGCCGGCCTGTCGAATCTGCGCCTGCGCAGCCTGACCGGCGAAGACAGACGCCCCTTCCCGACCAGGTCCGAGGGCGACGCCGAAAGTCTGGCGATCACGGCGGACGGGGAACTGGTCGTTGGCTTCGAGCAGACGCCGCGCCTGTGGTCCTACGGCCCGCTCGGCGCCCTCGGAGACCGGCCCTCTCCGCTGGCGGTTCCGCCGGTTGCGTCGGGCAATGACGGTCTCGAAGCGATAGCGGCGGGGCCGGACGGATGGAGGGTTGCGGCGGAAACCGGCGAGGTCTGGGACTGCACCGCCTCGCGGTGTGTCGAAGCCGCACCGCCGCCCGCCACGCTTCCGGCGATCTCGGACTGGCGTATGACCGGCATGGATCGTGATCCGGGCGGCGGCGGCTGGTTCGTGGTCGAGCGCCTGTACCGCGAGCCATTCGACATGCGTGCGCGGGTCCGTCGCATGGACCCGTCCGGCCAGCCAGGGCCGGTGCTCGTCACCCTCAGCCTGCCGTCGGCGACCGATAATTTTGAAGGTGTCGCGGCCGAAGCCATCCCGTCGGGAACGCGTCTCTACATCCTGTCAGACGACAACGACAATCCGCGACAGCGGACCCTGCTCCTCGCCTTCGATGTGGAGTCCCGCAGGCCCTGACGTGTCAGCTATCCGGCATGCGCGCGCCTTGCATGCGGCGCAACATTTCGCGGCTGGCGGCCGCTTCCTCGGCGGTCTGGACGGTGCTGCGGCAGACGCGGCGGCCGAAGCGCGAGCCGGTGACCGCCTCGGTCCGGCAGACCTGCGTCGGCTGGGCGGGTGCTGCGGCCACGTTCACCGGCGGCAGGGCCGTCGGCGCCGGTTCCGCCGCGGCTGGTGCGCCGGCAGGTGCGGTCGTCGCAGGCGGCGGCGTGACGCCCCGGGCAGCGGGCGGCGTCTGCTGCAGCAACAGGGCGGAGGCGAACAAGGCGACAGGGAGGAACACCGGGAACTCCTGTTGGAATTGTAATCAGATATAATCCAGCGGGTCTGCAGATCGCAACCGGGGCCCCGGATCAGACCTTTTCGCTGATCTTTATGGCCGCACGGCAGCCAGCCTTGATGACCGCGCTGAGCAGACCGTAGCCGGGCGTTTCGCGGGCGCCGTGGTCGACCGCGTGGTCGTGGTGCGCCAGCTCCTCGTCGCGGAACACCGACAGCTCGGCGGCCAGCGCCGGATCGCGGTCGCGCAGCTCGGCGATCTGGTCGGCGTAATGTTCCTCGATGACGCTTTCGACCGCCTCGGTGCAGGCGTGGGCGGCCTTCTCACCCATCAGGGCCGTGCCCGCGCCCAGCGCCATGGCCGCCAGCCGCCAGACCGGCGTCATCAGGGTGGGGCGCACGCGCTCGGCGTTCAGCAGGGCGTCGAAACGGGCCAGATGCACCGCCTCCTGATCCTGCATCTCGCCCATGTCGGCGGCGAGGGCCGTCTTGCCGGCCCGGCCCTCGAACACGGCCTTCTGGGCCCGATAGATGTGAACCGCGGCGTATTCTCCGGCGTGGTCGACGCGCAGGATCTCGGCCCGGCGGCGCTTGCTGGCGCCGCGTCCCGGCCGGGCCAGCGGAATGCGCCGGTCGGCTTTCAGATCAGCTGCGGGGTGCTCTGGCATCCTTGGGCCTCTTGGCGGCGAGAAGGCTGAACACGGCAAGCGCGGCCGAGATCAGGGCGTTCCATCCTGCCATGGACAGGCCGAGGAACCGCCATGTCACCGCGTCGCACAGGGCGGGCTTTTCGATCGGCCCGGTGCCGAGGGCGAGCGCCGCGAGCCCCTCGAGGTTGACCTCGCCCCCGCCGGCGCAGGTCGCGGGCAGTTCCCACCACTTCATTTCGCCGCCCATGTGGAAGACGGCGGTGATCGTGCCGGTCGCGAAGATGACGGCCAGAAGGAAGGCGGCGATCCGGGGCGTGCCACGGCTGCCGCGGCTGATCAGGTGCCAGAGAGTGGCGATCAGGGCGACGACCACCGCGCCCCAGTAGACCTCGCGCTGCTTGAGGCACAGATTGCAGGGCGCCAGCCCCCCGAACCGCTCGAATGCATGCGCGGCGCCCAGCAGCGCCAGGGAGGCGGCGAGGGCGAAGGCGGTCCACCACCGCGTCAGGAGTCGGTAAAGGGCTCTCATCGGACGATGTTCATAGCCGGGCCCGTGCGCCGCGTCGATGCGGCTCGCCGGATCAGAGAAGCTTCACCGCCGCGATGGCGCCGACCAGCACCACCAGGCCGATGACGGTCCACATCGCCAGCCGCTTTTCGACCATCTCCAGCATGGGCGGACCCCAGCGTTTGAGGATGAAGGCCTCGGCGAAGAAGCGGGCGCCGCGCGTCACGACGCACATCACCACGAACAGGGCGAAGTTGAACTGGAAGATGCCCGAGGCGATGGTGATCAGCTTGAAGGGGATGGGCGTCAGCCCCTTGATCAGGATCACCCAGGCGCCGTGCTGCTGGAACAGGGCCTTGGACGCCTCGAAGGTGTCAGCCTTGCCCAGCCAGGCCAGGATCATCATCCCGACGTCGGTCAGGAAATAGCCGATGGCGTAGCCGAGGATGCCGCCCAGCACCGAGGCGAGGGTGCAGACGCCGGCGTAGAAATAGGCCCGGTCCGGCCGCGCCAGGATCATCGGCGCCAGCATCACGTCGGGCGGAATCGGGAAGAAGGAGCTCTCGGCGAAAGACACCGCAGCCATGGCCGGCGTGGCGTGTTTGCTGCGGGCGAGTTCGAAGACCCAGTCGTAGAGCTTGCGAAGCATTTGATCCCTTGGGCGGAAGCCGACGGTCGCGTCTAGCAGGCGGCGCGGGTGGGCGCATCTCTCGAAACAGGCCGTTATTCGCGATCGCGGCGAACGGTCGCTATAGAGGCCGCCTTCGCGCCTCCTCCCTCACCGCCTCCCAAGGACGGACGCTCCATGCGCTATCTGCACACCATGGTCCGGGTCACCGACCTGGACGCCTCGCTGCATTTCTACCGCGACCTGCTGGGTCTGGTGGAAACCCGCCGGACGGAGACCGAGGCCGGGCGCTATACGCTGGTCTTCCTCGCCGCGCCGTCGGACCGGCCGCGCGCCGAGGCCGAACGCTCGCCCGAGGTGGAGCTGACCTTCAACTGGGATCCCCAACCCTACGACGGCGGGCGCAATTTCGGCCATCTGGCCTACAGGGTCGACGACATCTACGCGGCCTGCCAGCGGCTGATGGACGGCGGCGTCGTGATCAACCGCCCGCCGCGCGACGGCAATATGGCCTTCGTCCGCTCGCCGGACGGGATCTCGATCGAACTGCTGCAGGAAGGCGCGCCGCTGGCGAGCGCCGAACCCTGGGCCTCCATGCCGAACACCGGCAGCTGGTGACCGTGCGGAGCCTGATCGCCGTTGTCGCCGCAGGCGGGGCTCTGACAGCCTGCGCCTCCACCTCCGAGACCTATCCGGGGCGCACGGCGACGGAACAGCTGCTGGTCGCCCGCGCCGCCGACCGCGCCGTCGAGGGCCTGACCCTGCCGATCCCGGCCGGGTCGCGGGTCTTCGTGGACGCGGCCTTCTTCCAGGCCGAGAACTCGGCCTACGCCGTCAGCGCCATCCGCGCCGCCCTGTCCGACGCCGGCTATGCCATGGCGGCATCGAAGGGTGAGGCAGACGCGGTCTTCGAACTCCGCGCCGGGGCCCTGTCGCTGGAGCAGATGCGCCGCGTCTTCGGCCTGCCGGAGATGCGGGTGCCGATCAGCGAAAACCTGAACGTCGTCTCCCTGCCCGAGCTGTCGATCTACAGCCGCCGCGACCGGGTCGGCGTGGCCGAGTTCTCGGGCTTCCTCTACGAACCGAAAACCGGCGCTCCGCTGGGTGCCGTCGTGCCCATGACCGGCGAGTTCCGCATCCGCAGCCACAAACTGCTCATGGTCGCCGCCTGGGGCCAGCAGAGCATCGACCCCGGCGAACGCGACCCCGGCGACAGTTGGCGGCAGTTCTAGGACCGGCTCCGGCCTGTGCCGTACGCCACGCGGTGAAGGGCCAGACCGGCCGCTGCCCCCGGGAGCAGCAGGAAGGCAGCCGGCACAAAACTGCCTGCCAGACCTGAGGTGAAGAAGCTGACCCCTCCGGCGACGAGCGCGGCCAGGATGGCGCCGCTCGCAATGGCGGCCGGCCGCGACATCCAGCCGAGTCTGGACAGACCCGCCCAAACCGGAATTCCGATCAGCATCAGGCCGATGACGAAGCCGAAGGCTGCGACAAACCATGTGATCAGGAAGAGGACGAGCCCGGACCACAACACCGTGCTGACGGGGGCGCCCGCTCCGGCAAACCCACCGGTCATCAGCAGGAACTGGACCGCACAAACCGTCGCGCCGGCGGCTGTAGCGGCCATGAGAGCGTTTGCCGGGTCTTTCGATCCCGGGGTCATTTCGCCGACTCCAGATACAGCGCCCGCGCCGCCATCGTCTCCGGCGTTCGCACGTCCCACGCCAGCCCCAGCCGTTCGAGCAGCTGGATGAAGCGGAAGCCCCAGTCGCTCTGTCCGGGATAGAGGCCGATCTTCGCCGAGCCGGGGAAGGCGTGGTGATTGTTGTGCCAAGCCTCGCCCATGGTCGGGATGGCGGCCCAAGGCACGTCATGGGCCTGCACGCCCGCATCCCTGACCCGCCATGTCTGCGGGCCGCGCCGGTGCGCCAGATGGCCGACGAACCAGTGGCCGGTCACAGAGGCGGCGACGCGCGCGCAAACGCCCCAGACCACGAAGCCCCAGCCTCCGAGCAGATACAGACCGGCCGCGATCGGAACCTGCTGCAGCATCCAGGTCCGTTCGAGGAAGCGGTAGAAGCGGTCGCGCTGCACCCGGCCGAGATCGAAGGCCGGAGGCCGGGCCAGCTCCAGCCGGCAATGAATCTGCCAGACGGCGTCGACCAGCATCGGCTGCCGATGAGCCAGATAGTCGTGGCAGTCCGACTGCCTCTGGGCCCAGTCGCGCAGATCGTGGGTGCGGATCATCCAGAACGGTCCGCTCATGCCGACAGCCGTTCCGACCCAGACCAGACAATGCTCCAGCCACAGCGGGCAGTCGAAACTGCCGTGGATCAGCCGCCGGTGAAAGCCGACCGAATGACCCAGCAGCAGGGCGCCGCCCGTGGTCGCCGCAAACACCGCCAGCGCGCCCCAGCTGAACGTCAGCGGCCCGAACACCAGGGCAGCGGCCAGCATGCCGCCGTTCCACAGCGAATGGGCCGGATCCCAGAGGACGCGCCCCTTAACGGGGCTGCATCCGGGCGTCTCGACCAGACTGTTTACGGCGCAGGGATCGTGATGGTCGTGCATCGCCAAGCCTTTCGGTATTTAAGTCATAACTTAAACACCGAAATGAAGGGCTGGCAAGCGGTTAGCAAATCGCTTAAATATCTGACCATGCAACGCGTCTTCGAAGCCCTGTCATCCACCATCCGCCGCCGGATTCTGGCCTATCTGGCCCATGCCGACATGACGGCGGGCGAGATCGCGGCCCGGTTCGAAATCTCCAAGCCCGCCGTGTCGCAGCATCTAACGGTGCTGGAGAACGCCGGCCTCGTGGCCAGCGAGAAGCGGGGCCAGTTCGTCCACTACAGCCTGGTCCCGGACCATCTCGCCAACACCCTGAACGCCTACGCCCAGGAAGTTTGCCCGGTGTCGAAGCCGCTGAAGGCGGAGAGCGCGAAGATCGCCAGATCCCGGAAGACGCCTGAGGCCTGACACGCGCGCTTGCGCCCCGGCCCGTCGTCGGGGATGGTCGCGACCTCAGTCTTTCCGGGGGTTCCCATGCGCCGTCTGCTCGTCTCGTCCGCTGTCGTCGCCCTGCTGGCCGGCGCGCCCGTCGTCGCCCTGGCCCAGACCCCTGCCCCCGCGGCCGCTCCGGCGCAAAGCGAGGACGCCCGGCTGGCGGCCTTCTTCGAACAGGCGTTTCAGGAGCGGATCGCGCTGAGCCCGCAGTCGATGACCTCGCTGGGCCTCAAGACCGACTACGACAAGCTGGACGACGCCACCGACGCCGCCTCGGACCGGGCGCTGGCCCTTTCGGAACGCCAGCTGGCGCAGTTGAACGACCAGTTCAATCCGCAGACGCTCAGCGCCGACAGCCGGATGTCGTGGCGGCTGTTCGAATACGGCGTGCAGCAGGCGCGGCTGTCGAACCGCTGGCGCGACTGGGGCTATCAGTTCGCCGCCAATGGTAATCCGACCACGGGCCTGCCGGTGTTCATGATCAACAACCACCGCGTCGGCAGCGTCTCGGACGCCGAGGCCTATGTCGCCCGCCTGCGCGACGCCGAACGGGTCATGGGCGAGATCGCCGCCGAACTGCGCGACCGGGCGTCCAAGGGCGTCATCTCGCCGAATTTCGTGTTCGAGCCCTCGATCGCCAACACCCGCAACATCATAGCCGGCGCCCCCTTCGACGGCGGCGCCGACAATCCGGTCTGGGCCGATTTCCAGAAGAAGGTCGGCGCCCTGGACGCCGATCAGGCGACGAAGGACCGGCTGCTGGCCGACGGCCGCGCGGCCCTGACTGGCGAATGGAAGCGCGGCTATGAGGGCGTTCTGGTGGCGCTGGCCGAGGTGCAGTCCCAGGCGGCGGCCATGCCCGACCGCGACGGCGGCGTCTGGCGGCTGCCGGATGGCGAGGCCTTCTATAACGCCCGGCTCCAGCTCTCGACCACCACCACCCTGACGGCGGACCAGATCCACGACACCGGCCTGTCCGAGGTGGCGCGCATCCAGGCGGAGATGGAGGTCATCAAGGCCGCCGTTGGCTTCACCGGCTCGCTGCAGGACTTCTTCGCCTTCATCAAGACGGACCCGCGGTTCCAGTACCCGAACACGCCCGAGGGCAAGGAACAGTACCTGACCGACTCCCGCGCCTTCATCGCGCAGGTGATGACCGACGCGCCGCGGTATTTCCACGACCTGCCCGAGGCGGCGCTGGAGGTGCGGTCGGTGGAGCCGTGGCGCGAGGCGACGGCCTCGGTCGCCTTTTACAACTCCCCGTCGCCGGACGGGACGCGGCCGGGCATCTACTACGTCAACCTGTCCGATATGACCCAGGTGCTGAAGCCCCAGATCGAGGCCATCAGCTATCACGAGGGCGCGCCCGGCCACCATTTCCAGATCGCCTATGCGCAGGAGATCGAGGGCATGCCGCGCTTCCGGCGCTTCGGCGGTTACGGCGCGTACGCCGAGGGCTGGGGCCTGTACGCCGAGCGGCTGGGCAAGGAGATGGGCTATTATCGGGATCCGTATTCCGACTTCGGCCGGCTGTCGCTGGAGCTGTGGCGGGCCGTGCGGCTGGTCACCGACACCGGCCTGCACGCCAAACGCTGGAGCCGGGAACAGGCGATCGAATATTTCCAGCGCAACTCGCTGCTCAGCGAGCGCGACATCGTCAAGGAAGTCGAGCGCTACATCACCAACCCGGGTCAGGCGACCAGCTACAAGATCGGCGAGCTGAAAATCCGCGAACTGCGCGCCCGGGCCGAGGCGGCGCTGGGGCCGCGGTTCGACGTGCGCGACTATCACGCCGTGGTGCTGGGTTCGGGCTCGGTGCCGCTGGAGGTGCTGGAGGATCAGGTCGACGCCTGGATCGCGGCGGGCGGCGGCGCGCCCGCGGCATGAGGCGGGCGACCTGAGGCCGGCGCGGCCCTTCGCCGCGTTGGCGGAACCACTGGCGCACCCTAGCTCTACGGGTGGACCTTTCTGACTGGAGACGACGATGCCGCTCTTGATGTGCCCGAACGACAACGCCGCCATGCAGACGCTGGAACGGGGCGGGGTGCAGTTCGACATGTGTCCGAACTGCCGCGGCGTCTGGCTGGACCGCGGCGAGCTGGAGAAGCTGATGGCCTCGGCGACCGAGGACGGCCGCGCCTCCGCCCCGCAGCCCGCGCCCATGGCCGCGCCCCCGCCACAGGCCCAGCAGCCCTACCCGCCGCAACAGCCCCCGCAGCAGCCGTGGGGCGGACAGCCCGCCTATCGCGACGAACGCTACCGCAGCCGCGATGACGACGACTACCGGTACAAGAAGAAGAAGCGCGACAGCATCTTCGACATCTTCGACTGACCGCGAAGCCGGAGCGGTTCGGGACGACGCAACCGCGGTTGGGTCACGGCCGTATCTTCGCGACCCTCATGCGAAGGACGCGTCCATGTTCCCGAACCGAACGGCCCTCATTGCTCTTGCCGCCTGTATGCTCGCCGCGCCGGCGGCCGCCCAGTCGCCCGTGGACATGGGGCAGTTCGACGGCCGCTGGTTCGAGATCGCGCGCAGCCCCAATGATGTCCAGAAGGACTGCCGCCGCGCCCAGATCGACTTCACCCCCCAGTCACAGGCGAACCGCTACGGCATTACGGTGACCTGCACGCGCAGGGCAGACGGCGGCGTGGAGACGCTGCGCGCCAATGCCCGCGTGACGGATCCCGGTACGAACCGCCGGTTCCGCTTCACCCTGACCGGCCTGCTCGGCGTCGGCGGTCTGGCGGGACAGAACTACCGGGTGCAGGAGCATGCGCCGGACTATAGCTGGGCCATCCTGTCATTGCCGGACAAGTCGGACTGGTGGATCTGGAACCGCAGCCAGTCGCCGTCCGAGGCGGAGCGCACGCGCGTGATCGCCCGGGCCCGGGCGCTGGGCCTGAACACCGGCGAGGTCGTTCACACCGGGCGCTGAGCCTTCGCCGGCCCCGCTTGAAATCGGAACACAAGCGGAACATAAGTCGGGGATGCCCGCCGCAGCCGCCCACATTGAGCTGGTCTTCAGCCGCCCGGAAACCACCCTGTCCGTCACGCGCGGCGCGGCGCGGCTGATGGTCGATCTGGGATATGCGCCCCTGCTCGAGGTCTGCCTGCCCAACGGACGGCGCGCCGACGTCATGGCGATAGGGCCGCGCGGCGACATCGTCATCTGCGAGGTGAAGTCCGGGCTCGAGGACTATCGCGTCGACCGCAAATGGGGCGAGTACGCGCCCTTCTGCGACGCCTTCTATTTCGCGGTCGCGCCCGAGTTTCCGTCGGACATCCTGCCCGACCATCCGGGCCTGATCGTCGCCGACGGCTTTGGCGGGGCCGTGGTGCGCGACACGCCCCTGTCGCCGCTGGCGCCGGCCCGCCGCAAGGCCCTGACCATCGCCTTCGCCCGTCTGGGGGCGATGCGGACGCTGCGGGACTAGGCGGCCGGCTGGGCCTTTTCGACCACCGGCCCGCTCTCGCCTGTCGACATGATGGCCGCCGACGAGGCGGCGCAGCCGTTCAGGCTGGTCTCGCCGATCTTGACCATGGCGGTCAGCGGATAGGTGCGGTCGCTCATCCCGTCCGAACATTCGGTGGCGACCAGGGTGACGCTGAGCGGCGTCCCGGCCCCGGTTCTTCCTTCGAAGATCGCCGTGGTGCCCTGAACCACGGCCTTCGGTTGCGGGGCGCGCTGCTCGGGCGGTTCGGGGGTCGTATAGACCATCTCGGTCCCGGTCAGCTCGACGCTCCAGAACGGCTCGGTGCCCAGCGCTCGAACGGGGTCGGTCAGGTCGACGCCGCCCAGCACGGGGGCTGGTTCGGGGGCCGCAGGCGGCGGCGCGGCCGGCTCTTCGGCCTGCGAACAGGCCGACAGGATCAGGGCGGATACGGCGAGGGCGGTCAGACGCATGGCGGGGCTCCGGAATGTCTCGCTCACCAAACGCGGACCGCACGGGCCGGGTCAAGTCCGGTCCGCTACAGCCAGCCCTTCTTCTTGAACCAGGCCAGCGGCAGCATGACCGACACCACCATGGCGGCGAGCGCCACCGGATAGCCCCACGGCTGCGACAGCTCGGGCATAAAGTCGAAATTCATGCCGTAGATCGAGGCGATCAGGGTCGGCGGCAACAGGGCCACCGCCGCCACCGAGAAGATCTTGATGATCGACGACTGTTCGATGTTGATCAGGCCCAGCGCCGCCGACAGCTGGAAATTGATCGAGGCCGCGACGGCCTGATTGTGCGAGATCAGGCTCTGGGCGTCGCGGGCCAGCGACTTGATGTGCTCGCGCGGCTCGCCGTGCTGTTCGATGCGGTCGTCCAGGGCGGCGAAGGCGAAAATCCGCGACAGGCCCGCCAGACTCTGCTCGATCCGGGCGTTGGCGATATGGGCCCGGCCCAGCTTGGTGATCAGATGTTCGAAGCCGACGGTCTTCCTGCCGCTGACGACATGGTTCGACACCGTCTCGACCTTGGCGGCATTCGTCGACAGCACGTCCGAGACGCGGTCGATGATCGCCTCCATCAGGTTCAGGAACAGGTCCGCGCCGGTGCCACACAGGGCGGGGTCGCGGTCCAGCTTGTCCATCATCATGGTGAAGGGCTTGGGGTCGAAATAGCGGATCGTGACCAGCGGTCCCGATGTCAGGATGAAGGTGACCGGATCGACGCTGGGCGTGTCCTGGTCGCCGTGGTGGATGATGTCGGCGGTGACATAGGTGGCGCCGTTCTCGCGATAGAGGCGGCTGGACGCCTCCAGCTCGGCCATCTCCTCGCGGGTGGGGACCGCCAGGCCCAGGGCGCGCTCGACAGCGGCGTCCTCTTCCCGGGTCGGCTCGACCAGATCGATCCAGATGGCGTCGGGCGGCATCACCCAGTCGGCGGGATCGGCCACCAGCGGTTCACAGGTGCTGCAGCCGACGCGATAGACGCGGATCACGCTGCAAATCCCGGGCGGATGGACAGGCTGTCGTTAGCCTGCAGGGGCCTCGGCCGAGGCCATGAGGACGCTCTCGACGGTCGGACCGGTCGCGGCGGCCGGGGCTTTGTAGATGAAGCCGTAGGTCGGATAGACGGAGGTGCCCAGATCATGGATCGGGTTGTACCAGACCTTGACCGCACTCCAATCACCCGAGGCCGAAACGTCGACGACGGTGACGTTTTCCTCGACCTTGCCGCGGCTGCCGCCCCAGTTGGCGTGGGTCACGCGGATCACGCGGTCGGTCAGGATGTCGGAAACAACGGCCACATGGCCGCGGCTCATCCGGCCGCTGGGCTGGAAGGCCAGGACGGCGCCGGTCTCAGGACGCCCGCCGGTGCGGAACTTGCCCTGGGCCTGCCGCCACCACGTCAGGGCGTCGCCGAAGATGTTGATGCCCGAGAACATGCGGGCGAAGGTCACGCACTGCCAGTAGGGCTCGTCGGCCTTCGCGACAGGAGCGTATCCCAGCGCAGAAAATCCGAGGGTCGCCGCAACCGCGGCGGCTGTGAGCCGTTTCATCATGCTGGCGTATTTCCCCGACGTCCGAAGACCTATCCCTAGACGATAGTTTTCGAGGGTTGAAGAACCGTTTCAGGCGAATCCGTGTGCGGTTTTGTCGCGGTTGACCGCGCCCGCCGCCGGTCCGCGAATCCCCTCAAAGCCTTGCGGCACGGGCGTTCGACCAGGTGATAGGTCGCCATCGCCGTGATCGGGATCGCGGCCACCACGGCCAGCCACACAATGATGTGAAACCGTTTGTCGTCGGCCCCGGTCAGGCGCGCCGCGACATTCGTCATGACCAGAAGGACCGGCGCGCAGACCATGTAGATCGAATAGCTGATTTCGCCGAGATAGACTCCGGCCTTCGACCCCATCAGACCCGCGCGGGCATTGTCCAGCGAGCCGAGGCCGAGGATCAGGCCGCCCGCCAGAAGCACGGTGACCGGGTCCCATAGGCCCAGCGAGGCGCTTGTGAGCATGGCCAGACCGCTGAAGACGGCGACTGGTCCTGCATAAGGGATCGGGGCGCGGCGATAGACGAGGTAGAGGGCGCAGCCGAGGGCGAAGCACGGCACGATCCTGAGCGCGCCCCACCGGAAGGTCGCCTCGGTCAGGGAGAAGCCGGCCAGCGGCTGGAAGGCGGCATAGATGGCCAAGGCCAGCGCGACGGCCCCGGCGACCGCCAGCAAAGGCCGTTCACGCAGCTGCCAGGCGACGAAGGCGTAGGCCGGGAAGGTCAGATAGGCGAACCACTCCGCCGAGATCGACCACGACGGGTGATTGAACGCCGAAACCGGCGCCAGCCCCCAGGCGTGGGTCATGGTCAGATGCGCCGGCAGGGAGCGCCAGTCGGTCAGGCTGCCGTCGATGCTCAGACCCGCCGCCGTGCCCGCTATGCCCAGCGCCACCATGCCGAACAGGGTCAGCAGATGCAGCGGATAGACCCGCGCGATACGGGCCCACAGGAAGCCCCCATACGAATATCGCTTCGTCCCCGCGGCCTCCAGGTAGACGTGGCTGAGGATGAAGCCCGACAGGACGAAGAAGACCTCGACGCCCAGATAGCCCTTGGTCACGGCGACCGGGATCCAGCTGACGTCCAGATGGGGCCACGCCGTATAGAGCACCACCCAGAGGGCGGCGAGGAAGCGCAGGCCGGTAAGGGCGCGCAGGTCGGGGGGCGTCTGAACGGGCGTCATGGCCCGCAGACTGCCGCAACAGCCTTGGAAAACGATTAAGCGCCGACCAGCCGCCTCAGGCGGTGCATTCCGCCGGTTTCGCCTCGCCGGGTGCATACATTTCGCAGGCGCGGTCGATCTCGCCCTGGATCAGGGCGCAGGGATTGGACGCGTGGCAGGGGGGACGGGTCGCGGGACTGACCATGATGCAGCGCTGGACCAGCCGGGCCGAGGCCTCCACGCCGATCTCCGCGAGACACGAGCCCGGCTCGCCCGTCGCTGCAGTCTGGACCGGGATCTCTTCCTGCGGCGGGGCGTCGGCGGGCATTTCGGGCGGAGCCGCGTCCGCCGCGGCCGGTTCGGCCTCGGGGGCTGCGGCAGGCTGCTGACAGCCGCTTGCCAGAAGGGCGATGGCCGCGAGGGCGATAACGGTCTGGCGCATCAGGCACTCCCCACCAGTCGCGAGAAAGCGAAGCATAGGCACGCTTCGCTCGTCCGCGAAACCCGCGATATCGGACTCTACCGGCCCAGAGCCGCCCGCTGCAGGGCGAACAGCTCGGCGCAGCCGCCCTCGGCCAGCTGGAACAACCGGTCGAACTCGGCGCGCGAGAAGCCGCGCTTCTCGCCGGTCGCCTGGATTTCCACGATCCCGCCCGCGCCGGTCAGGACGAAGTTGGAATCGGCCTCGGCGGTGGAATCCTCCTCATAGTCGAGGTCCAGCACCGGCAGATCGCCGCAGATGCCGCACGAGACGGCCGCGACCTGATCCAGAATGGGGTCGGTCTTCAGCACGCCCTCGGCGCGCAGGTAGTCGAACGCGCTCGCCATCGCGACCCAGGCGCCGGTGATGGCCGCCGTGCGCGTGCCGCCGTCGGCCTGGATGACGTCGCAGTCCAGCACCACCTGCCGCTCGCCCAGCAGCTTCAGATCGACCACGGCCCGCAGCGAGCGGCCGATCAGCCGCTGGATTTCCTGTGTTCGGCCCGTCTGCTTGCCGCTCGCGGCCTCGCGGCGGCCGCGCGTGTGGGTGGCGCGGGGCAGCATGCCGTATTCCGCGGTGACCCAGCCTGAACCCTTGTTGCGCATCCAGCCGGGGACGTTCTCCTCCACCGAGGCCGTCACCAGCACCTTCGTATGGCCGAAAGTGACCAGGCACGAACCCTCGGCGTAGCGGTTCACGCCGGTCTCCAGCGTGACGGTGCGGAGTTGCTCGGGCGTGCGTTCGGACGGGCGCATGACGGTATTCCTTGGAAGCGGCGGCTGCGGTGCTTATCCTGAAACCGTGACCCTGTCCCCCGCATCTTCGGCCCCGGCGTCTTCAGTGCGCCTGCGACCGGCCACACCCGATGACGCCCCGATGCTGGCTGAGTGGGATCGCGAGCCGCACGTCATCGCCTGTTCCAGCGACAAGCCGGACCTTGAGGTCGCCTTCGACGGCATCGACTGGCCTGAGGAACTGGCCCAACCCTCGCCCGTCAGCTTCTACTGCATCGCGGAAGTCGATGGCCGGCCTGTCGGGGTCATGCAGATCATCGACCCGCATCTGGAGCCCACCCGTTACTGGGGCGAGATCGAGCCCAACCTGCGCGCCATGGACATCTGGATTGGTCCGAAGGATGCGCTGAATCGCGGCTATGGAACGCAGATGATGACCATTGCCGCCGATCAGGCGTTCGCCGATCCGGCTGTGACCGCCATCGTCATCGACCCGCTGAACTCCAACGTCGACGCCCATCGCTTCTATCAGCGCCTCGGTTTCGAGGTCGTGGGCCGGCGCATGTTCGACGAGGACGACTGTCTGGTGCATCGGTTGACGCGTGAGACGTGGGAAGGCCGGGCCAGATCATGAAGCCGACCCTGCTGACCTCGACGGCGATGGAGACCGGCAGCCTGACCGGGCTGGACCAGCGCGCCCGCGACATCTTCCGCCGCATCGTCGAGACCTATCTTGAGACCGGCGACCCCGTCGGCTCGCGCACCCTGTCGATGACCGGGGTCGCCCTGTCGCCCGCCTCGATCCGCAACACCATGCAGGACCTGACCATGGCGGGCCTGCTGGGCGCGCCCCACACCTCGGCGGGCCGGATACCGACCCATGCGGGCCTGCGCCTGTTCGTCGACGGCCTGCTGGAGATCGGAGACATCGGGGCGGAGGAGCGGCGCGAGATCGACGCCCGCCTCGCCGGTCGCGGGCGCGGCTTCGAGGAGGCGCTGAACGAGGCGTCGTCCCTGCTGTCCGGCCTCGCCGGCGGCGCCAGCATCGTCGCCAGTCCGATCCGCGAGGCGGGGGTCAAACACGTGGAGTTCGTCGCCCTCGGCCACGATCAGGCGCTGGCCGTGCTGGTCGGCGACGACGGCTCGGTCGAGAACCGGCTGATGCCGCTGAAGGCCGGGGTCACCCCGTCGACCCTGACCGAGGCCTCCAACTTCCTCAACGCCCGCCTGAAGGGCCGTCCCCTGCACGAGGCGCGCACCGAGATGCGCACCGAACTGGACGCCGCCCGGCGCGACCTCGACGCCGCCGCCGCGAGGCTGGTCGAGGACGGTCTGGCCGCCTGGTCCGGCGGGGCCGAGCGGGAACGGTCCCTGATCGTGCGCGGCCGCGCCAATCTTCTGCACGACCGCGAGACCGCCGAGGATCTGGAAAAGGTCCGAATCCTGTTCGACGATCTGGAGCAGAAAGAACAGCTGATCGGCCTGCTGGACGGGGTCTCGACCGCGCAGGGCGTGCGCATCTTCATCGGGGCGGAAACCAGACTCTTTTCGCTTTCGGGTTCCGCTGTCATCGCGGCGCCCTATATGACGGGCCGCCAGCGGGTCCTGGGCGCCATCGGCGTGATCGGACCCGCGCGACTGAACTATGCCCGCATCATCCCGTTGGTGGACTATACCGCCCGGGTGCTGGGGCGAATGCTGGACGGACAAGAGACTTGAGCGACATTCACGACGATTTCGACGACGAAGCCGAAGCCAATGCCGAGGCGGGTCTGGATTCACACCCGGGCGATGACGACGACGGTATGGGCCCGATCGACGCCCTGATCGCCGAGCGCGATCAGTGGAAGGACCGCGCCCTGCGCGCCGTCGCCGAGGCCGAGAACACGAAGAAGCGCGCCGAGACCTCGAACAACGACGCCCGCGCCTACGCCATCCAGAAGTTCGCCCGCGATCTGCTGGGCGTGGCCGATAATCTGGAGCGCGCGCTGCAGGCCGCCCCGAAGAACGCCGACGCCGGCGAGGCCGGTCTGGTTACTGGTCTGGAACTGACCCAGAAATCCCTGCTGCAGGCGTTCGAGTCGAACAATCTGAAACGCGTCGCCCCGGAGCCGGGCGAGGCCTTCGATCCGCATCTGCATCAGGCCATGATGGAACAGCCGTCCGAGACCGTTCAGGGCGGTCAGGTGCTCCAGACGCTGCAGCCCGGCTACGCCCTGTTCGGCCGCACCGTACGCCCCGCCATGGTGGTCGTTGCCGCCAAGGGCTCCGGCGCGGCCGCCGGAAACGCCGCCTATGTCGCCGCCGGCGCGACCGGCGGCAATTTCGACGGCAAGGCCTAGGCGGCCTCGGCGACTACAATCGGGGCGGCGCGGTCCGCCCCGGTTTCGTCCCACCAGTCCCCCAGCGCGTCGATCAGCGGCATCAGCTTCAGCCCCGCCGGCGTCAGGTCGTAGTCGACCCGGCGCGGGTAGCCCGGATGGTCAGTGCGGCGCACGACGCCGGCCGCCTCCAGCTTGCGCAGCTCCAGCGTCAGCATGCGGTGCGACACCGTCGGATTGTCGCGCTTCAGGTCGCTGAACCGTTTGGTCCCGTCCGCCAGATAATAGAGCAGCAGCGTCGGCCAGCGCCCGCTCAGCACCTGCATGGCTTCTTCTATGGGACAGCGCGAGACGACGTCCTTCATGGCCACGATCCGTTCCGGTTACAAAAAAGTGCGTGATTTACTTGGGGCTGGCTGTCCCTAGTTTCCAGTTTGGCTGCGCAGCGTGATCCTCGAAATCACGGAAATACGAACATGGAACCGATCCTTCTTTACGGCTTCCCGTCGGGCACCTCGATGGGACTGGTCGCCGCCCTGGAATGGCTGGGACAACCCTACCGTCTCAGCCGCGTCGACATGCTGGGCGAGATGCGCACGCCCGCATACGCCCGCCTCAACCCGCGGTACGAAACCCCGGTGCTGATCACCAGCGACGGACGCCCCCTGACCGAGCCATGGCCATCGCGGCCTGGCTGGAGGCCCGGGACACGGACCGCCGGATCAGCTTCGATCCACTCTCTCCCGAGGCGGACCGGATGCATCAGCTGATGGCCTTCCTCAACACCGGCTTCACCGGCGCCTTCACACCGCTGTGGGTCGCGCTGGAGATGGAGACGCCGGACCCGGACTATGAGGCCGCCCTGCGCCGTCGCGGTCGTGAAGCGGTGGTCGAGCGGCACGACAAGCTGGAAGCCATGGTCGGCGACGGCCCGTACCTCGTCGGCGACCGGCCAACCCTCGCCGACGGCCTTCTGGCGGGAGTCGGGCGGTGGCTCGAGTATCACGAGGTCGCCGACATCGCCCGCTGGCCGAAACTGGCGGCGATCCGCCGGCGGATCGAGGCCGATCCGGCCGTGGTCTTCGCCACCGCGTTTGAGAACGGCGAGACGCCGGCCGGTTCGGGAGCGCTTCTGGGCCAGATCCCTCTGGCCGAGGTCATCGACCGCTTCGGCTAGGCCTTCAGCCGCGCCTCGAAGAAGGCCAGCAGCTTCGCCCATCCATCCGCCGCGTCGGCGGCGCGATAGCTGTCGCGGTAGTCGGCGTGGAAGCCGTGCGGGGCGGCCGGATAGACGTCGATCCGGCTGCTGGCCTGCCCCGCGCGTTGCAGGGCGGCGCGCATGGCCTCCACGCTGGCCAGCGGAATGCCCCGGTCCGCCTCGCCGTACAGGCCCAGAACCGGCGCCTTCAGATCGTCGGCCAGATCGACCGGCCACGGCTGACCCGCAGCTGTCTGCTCCGGCGTGGCGGTTTCCGCGGGGGCCAGACGACCGTACCAGGCCACACCGGCGTCGATGGCCGCGAACCGGGCCGCCGCCTGCCAGACCACCTTGCCGCCCCAGCACCAGCCGGTGATGCCGACCTTGCCGGTATTGGCCCACAGCTGCGAACTGGCCCAGTCGAGCGTGGCGGCGATGTCGCCCATGACCTGCTCATAGCCGGCCCCTGCCACGATCTGCTGGATGCGCGTCATGTCCGACAGGGGCGCCGGATCCTCGATCCGTATGAAGAAGGCCGGCGCAATGGCGGCGTAGCCCGCCCGGGCCAGCCGGCGGCAGACGTCGCGGATGTATTCGTGGACGCCGAAGATCTCGGACACCACCACCACCACCGGATACGGCCCGTCGCCGGTCGGCCGGGCGATGTATGCCGGCAGGGCGAAACCGTCGGGCGCCGGATAGGTCGTCTGCTCGATGGTCAGATTGTCGTCGCTCGTCGTGATCGGCGCCGCCTGCCGTGCCAGTGCGGCCGGGGCGTAGCCGGCGAAGGCCAGCCCACCCACCATGCCCGTCGCCAGCGCCCGGCGGCTGAAGCGGAAGTCGTCGGCCTCGGGGCCCTCGGGGCGGATCAGGTTCGTCATGGCGGGCTCCGGATTTCAGAGGCCGGACCTTGGCGCGGCCCCGGCGAGGCGTCCATTCACGTTTGCTGTGAAGCTAGACCGCCCGGCGCAGCGTCAGATTGATCCGCCCGCCGCCCGGTATCAGCGTCGAAGAGCCCGGGATGACCCGGTCGATTCCGTGCCGCGCCAGCCGCGCCGGCCCTGTCAGGGCGCAGACGTCGCCCGAGTTCAGCCGGATCGCCTTCGTCGGCCCGCCGCCCGCCGCCCCGATCCGGAACATGGCCGCGTCGCCCAGCGAGACCGACAGCACGGGCGCTGACATGTCGGCCTCGTCCCGATCCTGATGCAGGCCCATCTTCGCCCCCTCACGGTACAGATTAACCAGACAGGCGTCCGGCGGCGTCTCCGCCCCGGTCAGATCGCGCCACAGGTCCAGCAGCAAAGTCGGGATTGGGGGCCACGCTTCGCGCGTCACCGGATGGGTCGCCTGATAGCGATAGCCCGCCCGGTCAGACACCCAGCCCAAGGGCCCCAGACTGGTCATCCGCACCGAAAACGGCCGCCCGCCCGGCGTCACCGGCTGGTAGAACGGCGCCTGCGCCTCGGCCGCCAGCACCGCAGCCAGCAATCCGGCCTGTTCAGACGCGGAAAGGGCTCCCGGCCAGAACCGGAAGCCCTCCATTCCCGTATCGATCTCGGAACGCGCGGACACAGCCCAACTTAGGCTCCGTCGTCCCGCGCTCAAGTAGCCCGAAGGGCGATAGCGCTCCAAGAGAGCGCTGATCGCTCCGATCAGCGCGTGTAGTAATAATCCGCGATCTCGCAGACGTTGACGTTGTTGCGGACCAGGTTCTGGCCGTTGGTGAACTCGGCCTTGAAGTCGAACATGCAGGCGCCGGTGCCGTCGTCGATGTTCATCACGATGCTGGCGTTATTGGCCAGAACGTCGTCGCCCAGAATGTCCTCTTCCCAGTCGCTGCGGCTGGTGTTGGAGGCGTAGAAGCGCAGCATGGTCCAGCCGGTGTTGTTGTGGACCCGCACGCGACGATTCCGGCCGTCGCGCGACTGGATCGGCGCGGAGGCCGTGGCGTCGCTGACGGCGACGGCCCGGTCGGGCGTCGTCGAGGTGACCGCCGCGGCGGCGGCGGTCGAGGCCAGAGCCGCCAGAATCACGGCGGCGCGGGCGATGGTCTTTTGCACTTTCATGGTCGTCTCTCCCCGAATACCGGCCCCCCAAGGTCGGTTAACTCCCGATTAAGTACACCAATGTTCGGCGAAATCACCCCCTTGTATGGATGAGCGAATCTTCGGCGGGGGCCGTTTGGGGCTTGCAGGCGGGGGGGTGTTTCCCATATCGGCCACAACCGCCGTAAATCCCCGCAGTTCGTGGGGCTTTGCGCCGGAACCGTACCAACCGACCAACGACCCTGAACATCGGGGGCGGTCACGCGCGGCGCTTCGCTTTAAAAGGCCGCCGCATCGCCCGCTGAAATGGAGTGAAAGACTACACATGGCCAAGATCATCGGCATCGACCTGGGCACGACGAACTCGTGCGTCGCCGTCATGGACGGCAAGAACCCCAAGGTCATCGAAAACGCCGAGGGCAACCGCACCACGCCCTCCGTCGTCGCTATCCAGGACAGCGGCGAAGTGCTGGTGGGCCAGCCGGCCAAGCGCCAGGCGGTCACCAACCCGACCAACACCTTCTTCGCCATCAAGCGCCTGATCGGCCGCAATTTCACGGATCCCGTGGTGGCGAAAGACAAGGGGATGGTCCCCTATGAGATCGTCAAGGGCCCGACCGGCGACGCCTGGGTGAAGGCCCACGGCAAGGACTATTCGCCCCAGCAGGTCTCGGCCTTCACGCTCGGCAAGATGAAGGAGGCCGCGGAGGCCTACCTCGGCGAGACCGTGACCCAGGCCGTCATCACCGTTCCCGCCTATTTCAACGACGCCCAGCGTCAGGCCACCAAGGACGCCGGCAAGATCGCCGGTCTGGAAGTCCTGCGCATCATCAACGAGCCGACCGCGGCCGCACTCGCCTATGGCCTGGACAAGAACGATGGCCAGAAGATCGCCGTCTATGACTTGGGCGGCGGCACCTTCGACGTCTCGATCCTCGAGATCGGCGACGGCGTGTTCGAGGTGAAGTCGACCAACGGCGACACCTTCCTCGGCGGTGAGGACTTCGACCTGCGTCTGGTCGACTACCTGGCCGACGAGTTCAAGAAGGAGCAGGGCGTCGACCTGCGCTCCGACAAACTGGCCCTGCAGCGCCTGAAGGAAGAGGCCGAGAAGGCCAAGAAGGAGCTCAGCTCCACGACCCAGTACGAGGTCAATCTGCCCTTCATCACCATGAACGCCTCGGGCCCGCTGCACCTGAACATCAAGCTGTCGCGCGCCAAGCTGGAAGCCCTCGTCGAGGATCTGGTCCAGCGCACCATCGAGCCATGCAAGAAGGCCCTGGCCGACGCCGGCATGAAGGCCTCGGACATCGACGAGGTGGTGCTGGTCGGCGGCATGACCCGCATGCCCATGGTTCAGGAAGCCGTGAAGAAATTCTTCGGCAAGGAGCCGCACAAGGGCGTGAACCCCGATGAAGTCGTGGCTCTGGGCGCCGCCGTTCAGGCCGGCGTTCTGCAGGGCGACGTCAAGGACGTGCTGCTGCTCGACGTGACCCCGCTGACCCTCGGCATCGAGACCCTGGGCGGCGTCTTTACCCCGCTGATCGAACGCAACACGACGATCCCCACCAAGAAGAGCCAGGTTTTCTCGACCGCCGACGACAACCAGTCGGCCGTGACGATCCGGGTCTTCCAGGGCGAGCGTCCGATGGCCGCCGACAACAAGGTGCTGGGCCAGTTCGACCTGATGGGCATTCCGCCGGCGCCGCGCGGCATGCCGCAGATCGAGGTCGCCTTTGACATCGACGCCAACGGCATCGTCCACGTGACCGCCAAGGACAAGGCGACCAACAAGGAACAGTCGATCCGCATCCAGGCCAACGGCGGCCTCTCGGACGCCGACATCGACAAGATGGTCAAGGAAGCCGAGGCCAACGCCGCGGCCGACAAGGCGAAGAAGGAAATGGTCGAGGCGGTCAACGCCGCCGACAGCCTGATCCACTCGACTGAAAAGGCCATGGCCGAACACGGCGACAAGGTGGGGGCGGAAGAGAAGACCGCCATCGAAACCGCCCTGGAAGAGCTCAAGGCGGCCAAGGAAGGCTCGGATCCGGAAGACATCCGGACGAAGACCAACACCCTGGTCCAGGCCTCGATGAAGCTGGGCGAGGCCATGTACGCCTCGCAACAGGGCGCCGGCGACGGCGCCTCGGATGAAGCCCCCGCCGACGACGGCGTGGTCGACGCCGAGTTCGAGGAAGTCTCGGGCGACGACGCGTCCGACGACGAGAAGAAGAGCGCGTAAGCCACACCCGCTCCACAATCACCGCGGCCTCGCTTGTCTGACGACGGGCGGGGCCGTTTCATGAACTTGCATCATTTCCCCGGGCCACCATTTCAGCCCGGTCAGCCGCAAAGGTTATCGGCCCGCCAAGAGGCCCTGACCACCGGCAAAGAGTAAGAGGACGACCGCCGCATGGCGACGCGTGACTATTACGAGGTTCTCGAGGTCGAGCGGACCATCGACGCCGCCGGCCTGAAATCGGCCTATCGCAAGCTGGCTATGAAGCACCACCCCGACAAGAACGGCGGGTGCGACGACTCCATGGCGCGCTTCAAGGAAATCTCAGAAGCCTATTCCGTCCTGTCCGACGACCAGAAGCGTGCCGCCTACGACCGCTTCGGCCACGCCGGGGTCAACGGCGGCGGCGGCGGCAATCCGTTCGGCCAGGGCCAGGGCTTCACCGACGTCAACGACATCTTCTCCCAGGTCTTCGGCGAGGCGTTCGGCGACGTCTTCGGCGGCCGCGCCGGAGGCGGCGCCCGCCAGCACGGCCCGCGCCGCGGCTCGGACCTTCGCTACGACCTCGAGATCACGCTGGAGCAGGCCTACAAGGGCGCCGACGTGGAGATCGCCGTCCCCACCACCGCCACCTGTGACACATGCGAGGGCTCGGGCGCCAAGGCCGGCACCAAGCCGACCACCTGCACCACCTGCCAGGGCGCGGGCCGCGTCCGCTCCGCCAACGGCTTCTTCCAGGTCGAGCGCACCTGCCCCCGCTGCGGCGGCCACGGCCAGATGATCGCCGAACCCTGCGCCAGTTGCGCCGGCCACGGCCAGGTCCGCAAGAACCGCAAGCTCCAGCTCAAGGTCCCCGCAGGCGTTGACGACGGCTCGCGTATCCGCCTGTCGGGCGAAGGCGACGCGGGCACGCGCGGCGGCCCGCGCGGCGACCTCTACGTCTTCCTGTCGGTGACGCCGCACGAGCTGTTCGAGCGTGACAACCTCGACCTGCTGGTCACCGTCCCCGTGCCCATGACCACCGCAGCCCTGGGCGGCGAGATCGACGCCCCCTGCCTGACCTCGGAAGCCTGCGACGGCCGCTGCCGCGCCCCCGTGACCGTCCCCGCCGGCGCCCAGACCGGCAAGACTGTGCGCATCAAGGGCAAGGGCATGCCGCATCTGAACGGCAAGAACCGCGGCGATCTGGTGGTTGAGCTGTTCGTCGAGACCCCCACCGAGCTGACCGCCCACCAGAAGGAACTGCTTCAGGAACTGGCCGCCTCGCTGGGCGAGAGCCAGACCCCGCGCAACTCGTCCTTCGCCGGCAAGGCCAAACGCTTCTGGGCCGACATCCTGGGTTCAGAAGCGCCGCAGTAGGCCCTCGAGGTGACGGCGCCCGCGAATGCCGCCATCATGTCCGTGAACTGACAGGGGTCTCCAGTTGAGCGCCATCTTCCACGCCGGCATCTCCGGGGCCCGGGGCCGCATGGGCCGGGCCGTCTCGGCCGTTCTGGACGCCCGCGAGGACGTGGTGGTCTCCGCCCGGTTCGACCGCGGGGAAACGCCGGACCTGTCTTTGTGCGACGTGATCATCGACTTCTCGACCCCCGACGCCTCGGTCGAACTGGCCCAGACCTGCGCCGAGCGCGGCGGACCCGCCCTCGTCATTGGCTCGACCGGACTGTCGCCCGAACAGGACGCCGAAATCCTCAAGGCCGCCGAGAAGATCGCCATCGTCCGCAGCGGCAATTTCTCGCTGGGCGTCAACATCCTGATCGGTCTGGTCGAACACGCCGCCCAGCGGCTGGACCCGCGCGACTGGGATATCGAGGTGCTGGAGTCCCATCACCGCAAGAAGGCCGACGCCCCCTCCGGCACCGCCCTGATGCTGGGCGAGGCCGCGGCCAACGGGCGCGGCGAGGATCTGGCCGACGTCCGCTCCGCCCCGTACGATGGCATCACCGGCGCGCGTGAAGCCGGCAAGATCGGCTTCGCCTCGCTGCGCGGCGGCGGCATCATCGGCGAACACACGGTCCTGTTCGCATCGGAGGACGAGACCCTGACCCTCAGCCACTCGGCCATCGACCGGTCCCTGTTCGCGCGTGGCGCCGTGGCGGCGGCGGCGTGGGTGCGCAGTCGGAAGCCCGGTCTTTACGACATGCAGGATGTTCTTGGTTTTCGGCAGGCCTGACGGCCCGCCTGGGACGCTACCGCTCCCGACGCGGTCGGTCGCTGCTTGAGCGCAAGCATGCGCGAAGCGCCTGGCCGCGTCGGGTCGGGAGGTCCCGAAGGGCCGACGACCGCGGCCCAACAAAAATGCTGAGGCCCTTGGGCCTCAGTGCGCGTGCCTACGGCGGCTGACGCCGCGACCCACGAACAGCGACTTGATGAAGAAGAAGACCGCGATGACGATCGCATAGCCCAGGAACAGGGCCAGCACGGTCATCCAGAAGGTCAGGCTGAGCAGGTTCGGCAGGACCAGCGCCCCGCCGTCCAGCATCGGCCGCACCACCCCGATCAGGATATGCACGAAGGCCGCGCCCAGCGCCGTGGCCCACAGCCGGCTCCAGGCCGTCATCATCAGGGCCGCGATCACCGCGATCAGCAGGCCCATGATCTGGTTGACGCTGTCGAACCCGCCCTGGGCGAGGCCGAAGATACCGGTCAGAAACGCGCCGATCGAATCGAACAGGGACTCCATACGCTGACCTCCTTCATACGGCCGAGCTTGGCCGGGAAATGGGTTAACGCACGCTGCGCCGAATGGCTCCGCTTACCGTCCCGTGGAGCCGAACCCGCCCGCGCCGCGCGCAGTTTCGTCGAGCCCGCCGACCTCCACCATCTCGGCCTGCGCATAGCGGGCGATCACCATCTGGGCGATGCGTTCGCCGCGTTTGATCACGAACGGCTCCTGCCCGTGGTTGATCAGGATCACCCCGACCTCACCGCGATAGTCGCTGTCGATTGTGCCGGGCGAGTTCAGGCAGGTCAGACCGTGTTTCAGCGCCAGACCGGAGCGGGGCCGCACCTGCGCCTCATAGCCGATCTCCAGCGCGATCTTCAGTCCTGTCGGGACCAGCGCCCGAGCGCCCGGCGCCAGCGTCAGCGGCGCGTCCTGGGCCACCGCCGCCCGCAGGTCCATCCCGGCCGATCCTCCCGTTTCATAGGCCGGCAGGGGCAGGTCCCCGGCATGGGGCAGGCGTTCGACGCGGACGGTGGTCATGCGAAAGGGCTCTCAGGCTTTGAAATGGTCGGCGATCCGGGCGGCGAGTTTCCTCGCCACCTCGGCCTTGGACTGGCGCGGCCAGCTTTCGGCGTTCCCGTCCTTTGTGAACAGGGTCACGGCGTTGCCGTCCGCGCCGAAGACATCATCTGACACGTCATTGCCGACGATCCAGTCGCAGCCCTTGCGCGACAGCTTGGCCCGGGCGTTGGCCTCCAGATCGGTCGTTTCCGCCGCGAAGCCGACCACCAGTTTCGGCCGCATCTTTCCGGGCGCCGAGACGCTGGCCAGAATGTCGGGGTTTTCGATCAGGGCCAGCGAGGGCGGGCCTCCGGGCGCCTTCTTGATCTTTCCCGAGGCGACGCCGTCCACCCGCCAGTCGGCCACGGCGGCGCTCATCACGGCGATATCTGCGGGCAAACCCGCCTCAACCGCCGCCTTCATCTCGCGCGCCGTCTCCACCCAGACCCGTTCGACGCCCACGGGCGCCGAAAGCGCGACCGGCCCCGACACCAGCGTCACCTGCGCCCCCAGCTGCGCCAGGGCCTCGGCGATCGCATAGCCCTGTTTGCCGCTGGAGCGGTTGGTCAGGCCCCGCACAGGGTCGATGGGCTCGAAGGTCGGTCCCGCCGTCACCACCGCCCTGCGGCCCGCCAGAGGGTGCCCGTCGGGCCCGGCCAGCAGGCGCTCGATCGCAGCCATGATCGCCGCCGGCTCGGCCATCCGACCCGGGCCGAACTCGCCACAGGCCATCTCGCCCTCGTCGGGCCCGACCACGGCCACGCCATGGAAGCCGTCAAAGTTCTTCAGCCGCGCCACATTGGCCTGCACCGCCGGATGCAGCCACATCCGCACATTCATCGCCGGGGCCAGCAGCACCCGCTTGTCGGTGGCCAGAAGCGTGGTCGAGGCCAGATCATCGGCCAGCCCGTTGGCCGCCTTGGCGATCAGCCCCGCCGTCGCCGGCGCCACGACCACCAGATCGGCCCAGCGCGACAGTTCGATATGGCCCATGGCTGTCTCGTCCTCGGGCATGAACAGGGCCTGGCGCACCGGATGGCCGGTCAGGGCGGCCAGCGACATGGGGGTGACGAACTCGGCGCCGGCCGCGGTCAGCACGCTCATCACCTCGCAGCCCGCCTTCTTGAGCAGCCGCGTCAGCTCCAGCGCCTTGTAGGCGGCGATGCCGCCGCCGACGATCAGCAGGATCTTGCGTCCGGACAGGGCGGCGGAGGTCATGCCGGTCATCTAGCCATCCGGACCGCTTCCGTCGAGGGAGCGGCCCCCAGATCGGAACATTGCCAGAACATAAGACCTGTGGTTATGTCTTCGCTCGGAACTTTCAACCTTCGGGAGGATAGAATGATCTCCAGGCTCTGGATCGCGGGCGTCATGGCGGCCCTGGTTTCGGCGTGCGGCAACGGGGGCTCGGCCGTGGAGACGCGCGAGCGGACAGCCGAGGGGGCGGCCGAGGCAGTGCTGACCGCCGCGGGCGGCGCTCCCGCGCAAGCCGCCGCGACCTCGCCCGATGCGGAGGCGGCGAAGCCCGTACTAACCGCCAACCGGCGCGAGACCGTGGACGCCAAGGTCACGCGGCTGTTCGAACGCAACGGCGCGGATTTCGGAGCGCGGTCGCCGCAGGACTATCTGGCCAAGGTCCAGGCCTTCACTGAGCGGCCTCCGGCGGGGACCGACCGGGTCGAGCGGCCCAATGGCGATGTGCTGCTGTATCAGGCCTCGACCAACACCTTCGCCGTGGTGTCCCGCGACGGCGTGCCCAAGACGATGTTCAAGCCGCGCGATGGCGCGGCCTACTGGACCGAGCAAAAGGACCGCGCGCCGAGCTTCGGCCGGCGACGTTCCGCGTCGGATCAATAGAGGGCGACAGGTCGCCGGACGAGGGTCAGACCTCGTCCGTCTCCTTGCGGTCGGCCATGTCCCGGATCAGCTCCAGCGCCAGCTTCTGCTGCCGGCTGGACAGCTGGGGCGCCAGGCGGCCGATCTCGATCGTATAGCGCGTGGCCGGGAAGTCGTGCTCGAACGCCGCGCCGCCCTCGGCCATGCCCGCGATCTGCGCGCCGGTCAGGCCTTCGAAGAAATAGCCGATGTCGACCTTGAAGAACCGGGCGATGTCCCAGAGTTTCGAAGCCGAGACCCGGTTGGCGCCCTTTTCGTATTTCTGGATCTGCTGGAAGGTCAGGCCAAGGGCCCGACCGAGGTCACTCTGGTTGTAGCCGAGCGCCAGCCGTTTCTCGCACACGCGCCGGCCGACATGCCGGTCCACGGGATGAGGTCCGTCCTCGCCCTTGCCTCTCGCCATCGTTACTCGTCCTTCGGTTGGTACCGTAGAGTCTGAATGCGCCCGGCTGTGCCTGCTGTCATCAAAAAATGCAAAAAGCGGGGCGCCAAGCCCAGCCTTGGTTGAGTAACGCGTTCCACGCTTCGCGCGACGCGGGAAAACTCCCCAAATGGGCGAATTTTACACCTTGGCCGGTGAACCGTTTAACGGCGGCGCAACCGGCTCCATGGAGCAGCGAGGGCCAGTCCCGCCAGCACAGCCAGCCAGAACAACAGGTCCCCGAACCGGCCATAGGGGGTCAGCCCCGTCGGCTGCGGGAGGCGCGCGTCGATCACCCCGCTCTCGCCCGGCTCCAGCCTCTGGTCGCCGACCACCCGGCCCCAGGGATCGATCATGGCCGAAACGCCGGTCGGCGTGGACCGGACGATCGGCAGGCCGGTCTCGATGGCGCGGTAACTGGCCAGATTCAGATGCTGCAGCGGCCCCGAGGTGCGCCCGAACCAGGCGTCGTTCGAGATGTTGACGATCCAGCCCGGGCGTCCAGCGCCGCCGGGGGTGAAGCCGGGATACAGGCTCTCGTAGCAGATCAGCGGCTGGGCCCGGGGCGCGCCCGGAATGTCGATCGGCGCGGGCAGCGGCCCCGCGCTGAAGTCGGTCGGCATGTGCGTCAGGCTGCGCACGCCCAGCGCACCCAGTACGCCGCCCGCGGGCAGATATTCGCCGAACGGCACCAGCCGGTATTTGTCATAGGTGGCGCTGATCCGCAGACCGCTCTGGCCCTCGTCGGTCAGCACGAACAGGCTGTTGTAGTAGCGCCCGCCCTCGGGCGCGGACGGATCGGGCACGCCCCGGCCCAGCCCCATGATCAGGCTCTGGCCCGGCTGCACCGCGCGGGCGATCGCCTCCGCGTCCGGCGAACCGGGCGCGAAGACCTGATTGGCCGAGGCCGGCAGCGCCCCCTCGGGCCAGATGATCAGGTCCGGGACCACCGCGCCCGGGCGGGCGGTCAGATTGACGTAGCGGTCCACGATCCCGCGATAGGCCTCGGGCGTCCATTTCGACTCCTGGTCCACATCGGCCTGGACGATCCGCACCACGGTGTCCGTCAGCTCCAGCCGGGCCTGCGACAACCGCATCGTCCCCCCGACGATCAGGGCGCCGATCGCCGCCGCGCCGAGAACCGCCGCCGCGATCCGGTCCCGGCGCGGTCCGGCGCCCAGCAAAGGACCGAAGGCCGCCGCGGCCGCCACGGTGACGAAGCTCAGGCCATAGACGCCCGCGAGCGCCGCGAACTGTGACCCCGCCGAGCCGGCCTTCCAGCTCGCCCCGGCCGGATTCCACGGGAAGCCGGTCAACACATGGCCGCGCAGCCATTCCAGCAGGCAGAAGAGGGCGGCGAAGACCAGCACCCGCCGCACGCCTTGCGGCATGAACCGCCGGTACAGGGCCGTCGCCGCGCCCCAGAACAGGCCCAGACCGATCGGCAGAAGGCTGGCCGCGAACGGCGCCATCCACGCCTGCGCCGGATTGACCAGGAACGCCTCGGCCACCCACCAGCAGCTGATGAAGAAATAGGCGAAGCCGGCCAGCCAGCCCATCCAGAACGCGCCTCGCGCACCCGCCGACCGTTCGGACAGGACCATCAGCAGGGCGTAGCCCAGCAGGCCGGGCAGGACGCCGAACGGCGGATGCGCCAGCGCCGCGGCGGCCCCGGCCGTGAGCGCCAGACCGATGCGGCCGAACCTGAGGATCAGCCGCGCGCGAGAGTTGCTGTCAGGCGTCGCCGTGGGATGGGTCATCGCGCCTGTATGGGTCGGCGACGCCCAGGCTGGCAAGAATGGATCGCTCCTCGCCTTCCATCGTCTCGGCCTCGTCCTCGGCCTCATGGTCGCGCCCCAGCAGGTGCAGCACGCCGTGGACCGTCAGATGGCTGAGATGATCGGCCAGCGTCTTGCCCTGCGCCACCGCCTCAGCCGCGCAGACGCCGTAAGCCAGCGCCAGATCGCCGAGGTGCGGCGCGGCGCTCTCCGCGGCCGGGAAGGACAGCACGTTCGTCGGCCGGTCCCTGTCGCGGAAGCGGGCGTTCAGATCGCGCACGCCCTCGTCGTCGGTCAGCAGCACGACGACATCGCCCTCGACCGCGCCCAGCGCCGCGGTCGCGGCGCGTTCAGCCACGACTTCGGCGTCGGGCAGGGCCATCGTCCATGCCTCGTCCTCGATCTCGACCTCGATCATGCGTCGGGATCCTCGAGGTCGGCGGCCGGACGGCGCGCCGCCGCGTCGGCGTCATAGGCGCGCACGATCCGCTCGACCATGGCGTGGCGGACCACGTCTTGCGCCTGGAAGCGCTGTACGCCGACACCCTTCACGTCTTCGAGAATGCGCAGGGCGTGTTTCAGGCCGGAGTCGCGCGGGTTCAGCAGATCGACCTGCGACGGGTCGCCCGTCACCACCATGCGCGCACCCTCGCCGAGACGGGTCAGCACCATCTTCATCTGCAGCCGCGAGGTGTTCTGGGCCTCGTCGACGATGATGAAGGCGTGGGCCAGGGTCCGGCCGCGCATGAAGGCGATCGGCGCGGCCTCTATCTCGCCCTTGTCGCGCCGGCGGCGTACGTCGTCGGGGCCGAGGATGTCGTTCAGCGCCTCCCAGATCGGCGCCAGATACGGATCGACCTTCTCGTTCAGGTCGCCCGGCAGGAAGCCCAGCTTCTCGCCGGCCTCGACCGCCGGCCGGGTGATGACCAGCCGATCGACCTGTCCGCGCCGCAGCAGGGACGCGCCATAGGCCGCCGCCAGAAACGTCTTGCCGGTGCCCGCCGGGCCGACGCCGAAGGTCAGCTCGCACTGCGACAGCAGCGCAAGATAGTTGGCCTGGGCCGCCGTCTTGGGCGCGATCGCCCCGCGCCGCCCGACCGGCAGGGCGATGGCGTCGGGAGCCACGCTCCCCTGCCCCGCCCGCGGCTGCGCCGCCGCCGCGCCCAGCGCCGTGCGCACGTCAGCCTCGGTGATCTCCGCGCCCGTGTCGGCGCGATTGGCCAGGGTCTCGATGACGCGTTTCGCCTGCGACCGGTCCTTCGACGAGCCGTTGATTGACACCCCGCCGCCCGGCGTCTCGACCAGAACCTTGAAGCGGTCCTCGATCAGGGCCAGGTGCCGGCTGCCGGGACCGATGACGGCGCGAAGGGCGTCGTCGCCCAGGGCCAGAAACTCACTCTCACGCGCCAATCTGTTGGTCCCGCTGCTGGAGGGGCGTCGCCCGCTCGTGGATAAGCCGGCCCTTCAGCGAATTCTGCTGGCCGTATTCGATCGTCACCGGAACGATCCGGCCGATCAGATGATCCGCGTCATCGACATGAACCGATTGCAGCCAGGGGGAACGCCCCACGGCCTGGGCCCCGTGGCGGCCCTTCTTCTCGAACAGGACGTCAACGGTTCGCCCCGCCTTGTCCTGATTGAACGCCAGCTGCTGCTCGGCCAACAGCGCCTGAAGCGCATGCAGCCGCTCGCGCGAAACCTCATCCGGAACCTGCCCCGGCATGGTCGCGGCCGGGGTGCCCGGACGGAGCGAATACATGAAGGCGAAGGCCGAGGCGTAGTTCACCCGCCGCACCAGATCCATCGTGTCCTCGAAATCCCGGTCCGTCTCGCCCGGGAAGCCGACGATGAAGTCGCCCGCCATGGCGATGTCGGGCCGGCTTTCGCGGATACGCTCGACCAGATCGAGATACTTCGCCCGCCCGTGCTTGCGGTTCATCAGCCGCAGCACCCGGTCCGACCCCGCCTGCACCGGCAGATGCAGCCACGGCATCAGCGCCTCCAGCTCGCCGTGCGCCGCGATCAGCGCCTCCGACATGTCGTTGGGGTGGCTGGTCGTATAGCGGATGCGGTCGATCCCCGGGACTTCCGCCAGGGCATAGGCCAGCCGGTCCAGCGTCGAACGCTTTCCGTCCGCTGCCTCGCCGTCATAGGCGTTGACGTTCTGTCCCAGCAGCGTGACCTCGCGCACGCCACGGCCCGCCAGCTCCCGCGCCTCGGCCAGCACCGCCGCGACGGGCCGGGACCATTCGGCGCCACGCGTATAGGGCACGACGCAGAAGGTGCAGAACTTATCGCATCCCTCCTGCACCGTCAGGAAGGCGGTCGGACCGTCGACGCCCCGGACCTGCGGCAGGGCGTCGAACTTGTCGACCGGGGCGAAGTCGGCCCCGATGCGCTCGCCCCGCGCCCGCGCCGTCCGCGTCAGCAGTTCGGGCAGTTGGTGATAGGCCTGCGGCCCGACCACGATGTCCACTGCCGGCTGGCGGCGCATGATCTCCTCGCCCTCGGCCTGGGCGACGCAGCCGGCGACGGCGATGATCATCCGAGGCTTGCCGTCCGCCAGACGCCGGTCCCGCATCTCGCGCAGCTTGCCCAGTTCCGAATAGACCTTCTCGGCCGCCTTCTCGCGGATGTGGCAGGTATTGAGGATGACGAAGTCGGCGTCGCCCGGCGTATCCGTCGTCGCATAGCCCAGCGGCCGCAGCACATCGGCCATGCGCTCGGAGTCATAGACGTTCATCTGGCAGCCGTAGGTCTTGATGAACAGGCGCTTCGGCGCGGCCTGTCCGTCCGACGCCGCCGGCGGGACGAGGGTCTCGGTCATGGGGTGGCTTTTAATCCGGGCGCCGGCTTCACGCCATGCCCGCAGGGGCGTGCGTGGTCAGCCGACGTCCGACGGATCGACCCGCGCGGCGTGGCGCTTGAAGATCAGTCCCTCGCGCGCGCCCGGCTCGGCGCCCTCGATGGGTTTGCCGTAGAGTTCCAGCTTGTGGCCGATCAGTTCGAAGCCCAGCCGTTCGGCGATCTCCGTCTTCAGCCGCTCGATCTCGGCGTCGAAGAATTCGATGACCTCGCCAGACCGGGTGTCGATCAGGTGGTCGTGATGGTCGTCGCCGGCCTCTTCATAGCGGCTGCGACCATCACCAAAGTCGTGCTTCTCGACCACCCCGGCCTCCTCGAACAGGCGCACCGTGCGGTAGACGGTGGCGATCGAGATATGCGGGTCGATGCTGGAGGCGCGGCGATACAGCTCCTCCACGTCCGGATGATCCTCGGCGCTCGACAGCACGCGCGCGATGACGCGCCGCTGCTCGGTCATCCGCATGCCGCGGTCGGCGCAAAGTTTTTCGATCCGGTCCATGCGGCTAAGGATAGGCGGGCTCGCCCGCCGGGGGAAGCCGTCCGGGCAAGTTGAGAGCCAATAGCAAGGCGTCGCGCCGCGATCCGTCGGCGCGGGCGTAGTAACGGGGCCGCCGGCCCGCCTCCTCGAACCCCGCGCGGGCGTAGAGCGCGCGAGCGGCGGCGTTGTCGTCGGCCACTTCGAGGAACAGCCGCGTCGCCCCCCGCGCAGCCGCCTCGGTCGCGCCGCGAGCGACGAGGTCGGCGCCCACGCCGCGACGCCGGATCTCAGGGCGCACGGCCAGGGTGAGAATCTCCGCCTCGTCGGCGACCGTCCGCATGAGGATGAAGCCGTCGGGCGTCTCGGCCAGATGAACCGCGTCCTGGCCCAGCAGGCTTTCGAAGGCGGCCGCGTCCCAAGGCGCGTCGAAGGCCTCGGCGTGCAGGGCGGCCAGCCGGGCGGCGGTCTCGGTCATGGCCGCGCGGGCCGGGCCTGCCCCGGCAAGCGGGTGGGCGGCGCGGCGTCGGGCGCGCGCAGATACAGGGGCCGGGGCGGCGAGGTCGCGGGATCGGCCGCCGCCGTCAGCCGGGCCAGAGCCTCGGGCGCCGGGCCCGACAAGGGCATGGACATCGGCGCCGGGAAGGCCTCGGCGAAGAGAGCCGCGCCCGATCCGATCAGCACGGCGCCCGCCGGCAGATCCGCGATCCGCGCCGCGCCGGCCTCCAGCGACAAGGCCTCTGCCGGCCCATCCGCGACGCCATGGGTCCAGAACCGCGCATAGACCTGCCCGCGCCGGGCGTCGATCAGGGCGGCCGCCGCCCCGCCTTCCGCCGAGGCCGCCAACGCATCCAGACTCGAAATCCCGACCACCGGTCGGTCGAGCGCCGCCCCCAGCCCCTGTGCGAAGGCCAGGCCGACGCGCAGGCCCGTGAACGACCCCGGCCCCACCGTCACCCCGATCCGGTCGATGGCCCCGAAGCCCAACCCCGCCGCGGCCACCGCATCGCGCGCGAAACCCGCCAGCCGTTCCGAATGCCCCTTGGCCATCGGCTCGGACCGCAGGCCGAGCCGACGGACCTCCGCGCCCGACACCTCGAACACCCCGGCGGTGCACAGGCCCAGGGCCGTATCGACGACCAGCACCCTCATGTCCGCACTTTCCAGCGCGCGGTCAGACGTCCCGCGCCAGCGCCTGAACGATGCGCGCCACGGCCCTGCGCACCTCGCGGTCCGCGATCATCGGAAAGCCGGTCGCCACCGCCCGCCCGTCCATGGTTGCGGTGATGAAGCGCAGCCCGGCCCAGCCGTCGTCCACACCACCGCGCGCCGTCTCGACCGGGGGAAAAAAGCTTTCGACCGAGGTCCCCAGCACCGTCGCGGCCCGGTGCAGCCGCGACGCCGAGATGCGGTTCTGCCCCGTCTCGTATTTCTGCACCTGCTGGAAGCTGATCCCCAGCTGCTGGGCGAGGGCGCTCTGCGACAGGCCCAGCGCCGAGCGCCGCAAGCCCATACGCGCGCCCACATAGGCGTCCACGTCGTCCCGACCGCCGATCCTGGCCATGTGCGCACGTCTCCTTCTCCACTCCGCAGAGTTTCATGGAAACGAAAACGTTGCAATGAAATAGTTTCATCAGCGTTCCAGCCGCGCCGTCACGGCCGACACCGATCGCGTTTCGCCCCGTCCGATCCGCTCCTCCGCATCCAGCCCCGCCGGTCCGCCCCGCACCACCAGAACATCCGCGTCGGCGCGGTCGTACAGCCGCACCCGCGTCTCGCCATCGGCCATCTCGATGACGCAGCCCTGATCCCGCCGCGGCCATCGCCCCGGCTCATACTCAAGCACCACGCCCGAGGCGGCCCAGGGCGCGAGGTCATCGTTGGATAGTTGAACGCGCCGGACCGCTGCCGGCGGCGAGGGCGCGGCGGCGAAACTCCGGCCCGCGCTGGACACGCCGTCCGCCGGGCCGGCCCGCTTCAGTGTCTCGCCGACGGGGCCCTGAACCAGCGCCAGCGCCTCGACCGTCGCCCCGATCGCGCCGGTCAGCCGCCGCTGGACGTCAGGGCGGAACAGGCCCGAGCGTTTACCGGATTCGTACAGGCCCCAGCCCTGGCTGGTCATGCCGGCGCGCTGGCCGGCCTCGGCCTGGCTCAGGCCCGCCTCGCGGCGCAGGGCCGCGAGGGCCTCGCCGAGACGCCGGGCGTCCTCATCGCTTTCAAACCGGGGCATGGGGGGATGATGGCGCCGTCCGCGCGCGGAAGCGAGGACGGATTCGTTTCAGGGCGCGCTCAAGCAGCGAGCGATCGCCTCGCGAGCGTTAGCGCCCTGAAGTCAGAGCACCTGTTCGACGCGCGTCACTTCGGGGACGTAGTGTTTCATCATCTGCTCGACCCCGGCCTTCAGCGTCGCCGAGGACGAGGGACAGCCCGCGCAGGCCCCGCGCATGCGCAGGGTCAGGACGCCCGTCTCCTCGTCGAAGGCGTCGAACAGGATGTCGCCGCCGTCCTGGGCCACGGCCGGGCGGATGCGGCTGTCGAGCAGCTGTTTGATCTCGGCGACGATCTCGGTGTCCTCGGCGGAGGATTGTGCGGCGGCGGCGCCGCCGCGCATGAGGGGTGCGCCTGAAACGAAATGATCCATGACGGCGGCCAGGATCGGGGCCTTCATGGTCGCCCATTCCGGGCCCTGCGTTTCCCGCGTCACCGACACATAGTCGTAGCCGAAGAAGACACCCGTCACGCCCTCGAGCGCGAACAGGGCCTCGGCCAGCGGCGAGGCGGCGGCCTCCTGCCCATTGACGAAGTCGGTCGGCGAATCGGCCACGTCCCGTCCCGGCAGAAATTTCAGGACGTTCGGATTGGGGGTCGGTTCGGTCTGGATGAACATGGCGGGTAAGTGCGCCGTGGGAGGCGAGTGTTCAAGACCTGCGGAGTCGCAGTTGGTCGTTCAAGCAGCGAGCGACCGCGTCGCGAGCGGTAACGACCCGAACATCAAGCCAGGTCCTCAATGTCCTTCTCGGTCAGCTCACCCGGCACGATCGTCACGGGCAGCTTGCGGCCGGTGAAGGCCGCGCCCTGTTTGACCACCGCCGCGACCAGAGGTCCGGGGCCGCGCCCCCCGCTTCCGGCGGCGAGGACCAGAATCTTGATCTCGGGATCCTCGCCGACGACCTTGCGGATGGCGTCCTGGGGCTCGCCGCGTTCGATCAGCAGCATCGGCGTCGCGCCGGAACGCTCGGCCGCCTCGTCGGCCCATTTGTTCAGCAGGGTCTCGGCCTCGAGCCGCGTCTGGCGCTCGATCTCCTCGCGCACACCCGACCAGTGGGCGTCCGCCGCCGCCGCCGGGATGACGCGCAGCATGGCCACCCGTCCACCGGTCGAACGGGCGCGCCGCGCGGCGTAGCGCAGGGCGGATTCGAACTCCGGGCTGTCGTCAACGACGACCAGAAACTTGCGCGGCATCGATCCCTCTCCCTCAGCCCCGAACGCTACCAGAATCCGCACGCACGCGCGAAGCGCCAGGCCGCGTCGGGTCGGGAGATCCCGAAGGGCCGACGACCGCGCTCAAGCAGCGAGCGACCGCGTCGCGAGCGCTAGCGCCCAAACAAAATCAGCCTGCTGACGAAGCGATCTCACGAATGGCGCCGTTGGCGATGGTCAGTTTGGCGAAGGTCCAGCCCGAGCCAGAGGCCTCGATCTCGTCGACCGAGGCGCGCACGCCCTCCACCGTCGCCTGACGCGGTCCGATCCAGGCGTCGACCGCGGCCTCGGCCGCCGCCTCGCTGGCGCCGACGGAGGCCCTGGAGCCCTTGGCCACGGCCCGGGTCAGCAGGACGTGTTCCGCCATTAGATCCTCGATCAGGCGGCGCACCGCCAGACTGTCGAAATGATCCGCCATCGGCACCTGCGCCGCCGCGGCGCGCAACCGGTCGATGTCGAAGGCTGCGCCGACCTGATGGTAGAGCATGGCCATGGCCGGCTCGGGCCATTTCGCCTCGCGGGCCAGATCGCCGATATCGACCGTGGCGACCAGCGGCCGCAGCATGGCGAAGTCGCGCGCCATGGCCTTCGAAGCGCCCAGTCCGATAAAGGTCTGGACCCGCTCCTCGAGCCGCGCCTGTTCGAACCGCGACAGCACGGCGCCGCCGGCGGCGCGCAGGGCGTCCGCCGCGGGGCGATAGGCCTCGATCAGCTGGCCGACCGTGCAGCCCTTGCGCATGGCCCGACGCACGAGGAAGGAGGTCTGGCGGCGCAGGACGGTGGCGATTTCGCGATACAGCGCCATCTGGGCCGCAGCCGGAATCTTCCCGTCCAGACCGGACACCGCGTCCCACGCCTCGTCGAGGCGGAAGATCTGGCGCGCGGCCTCGAAGGCGATGACCATGGCGCCGGTGTCGCAACGGGTCGACTGACGCAGCCGCTCGGGGAAGGTCGCCCCTGCCATGTTGACGATCTCGTTCGACAGAATGGTCGAGATGATCTCGCGGCGCAGCCGGTGCCGCTGCATGTCGGCCTCGTATTTCGCCAGCGGCGCCGGGAAATAGCGGACCAGGGTCTGTTTGAAGAAGGCGTCGTCGGGCGCGGCCGAGGCCACGATGTCGTCGAACAGCTCCAGCTTGGAATAGGCGGTCAGAACGGCCAGCTCGGGCCGGGTCAGCGCCTGACCCGAGGCCTTCATCTCGGCCAGCTTCAGATCGTCCGGCAGGCCCTCGACCTTGCGGTCCAGCTTACCCTTTGACCCAAGCCACTGCATGAACCGCTGCTGCGAATCCAGCGCCCGCGCGCCCTCGGCCTCCTGCAGCGAGATGGCCAGCGTCTGGTCGTAGTTGTGAGCCAGCACCTTCAGCCCGACCTCGTCGGTCATCGAGGCCAGCAGGGCGTCGCGCTTCTCGGCCTTCAGCGAGCCGGAGGCGATGGCGGCGCCGGTCAGAATCTTGATGTTGACCTCGTGGTCGGACGAATCCACGCCGGCCGAGTTGTCGATGGCGTCGGTGTTGATCCGGCCGCCGCTTCTGGCAAAGGCGATGCGGCCGGCCTGGGTCAGGCCCAGATTGGCGCCCTCGCCGATAACCTTTGCTTTCACCTCGCCGCCGTCGATGCGGATGGCGTCATTGGCCTTGTCGCCGACCTGGGCGTCGCTCTCGGTCGGCGCCTTCACATAGGTGCCGATGCCGCCGAAATAGAGCAGTTCGGCGGGTGCCTTGAGGATGGCCTTCATCAGGGCGGCCGGATCCAGCACATCCTCCTGGATGTCCAGCGCCGCCTTGATCTGGGGGGTCAGCTGGATCGATTTGGCCGAGCGCGGGAAGATGCCGCCGCCCTTGGATATCTTCTTCCTGTCGTAGTCCTGCCAGGACGAGCGCGGCAGCTTGAACATGCGTTCGCGCTCGGCCCAGCTGGTCGCCGGATCGGGGGTCGGGTCGATGAAGATGTCGCGGTGGTCGAAGGCCGCGACCAGCTGGATCTGTTTCGACAGCAGCATGCCGTTGCCGAACACGTCGCCGCTCATGTCGCCGACGCCGACGACGGTGAAGGGCTCGGACTGGATGTCCTTGCCCATCTCGCGGAAGTGGCGCTTGACCGCTTCCCAGGCGCCCCGGGCCGTGATGCCCATGACCTTGTGGTCGTAGCCGACCGAGCCGCCCGAGGCGAAGGCGTCGTCCAGCCAGAAGCCGTAGTCGCGCGACACGCCGTTGGCGATGTCAGAGAAGGTCGCCGTGCCCTTGTCTGCGGCCACGACCAGATACGGGTCGTCGCTCTCGAAGCGGATGACGTGCTGCGGCGGGACGACCTTGCCCTTGGCGTTGATGTTGTCGGTGACGTCCAGCAGGCCCGACAGGAAGGTCTTGTAGGCGCGGATGGCCTCGCCCTGCTGGGCGTCGCGGTCGCCCCCGGCGCGCACGATGGCCGCCAGATGTTTGGGGAAGAAGCCGCCTTTGGATCCGACCGGCACGATGACCGCGTTCTTGACCTGCTGCGCCTTCACCAGACCCAGCACCTCGGTGCGGAAGTCGTCGCGGCGGTCGGACCAGCGCAGGCCGCCGCGCGCCACCGGACCGAAGCGCAGGTGGACGCCCTCGATGTGCGGCGCCCAGACGAAGATTTCGCGGAACGGCCTGGGCAGCGGCAGGTCGGCCAGTTCGCGCGAGGCGATCTTGATCGAGATGTGCGGCTTCGGCTGACCATCCGCGCCGGTCTGGTAGTAGTTGGTCCGCTTGATCGCCTCGACCAGCAGGGCCATCCGGCGCAGCGCCCGATCGTGGTCCAGACTCTTCACGCCCTGCAGCAGATCGTTGATGCCGGCGACCAGTTTGGTCACCGCGGGCTCCCGGCTTTCGCCGTCGCCGCCACGCGCCGGATCGAACTTCGTTTCGAACAATTCGAGGATGGCGCGGGCCACAGCCGGATAGTCGCGCAGCGCCTCTTCCTGCACGGCCTGCGACGGATCGAGGCCGGTCTGCTGGCGGTAGCGGGCGAGGGTGCGCACCAGCGCCGCCTCGCGCCAGTCGACGCCCAGTTCCAGCACCAGACGGTTGAAGCCGTCGCTCTCGGTCAGGCCGGTCCAGACAGCCGAGAAGGCCGCCTCGAACGGCCCCTTCACGTCCTCGAACTTCAGGCCGCCGCCGCGCGGGTCCTCGAGCAGGAACTCGTGAACATGGATGTGCTCGCCGCCGGTCGGCTTGAGGGCGTGGCCCCATTCCTCCAGCGTCTTCAGCCCCATGTCGGCCAGGATCGGCAACACGTCCGACAGCGGCACGGCCGAGCCGCGGCGATACAGTTTGAAGCGGAAATTCAGCGGGCCGTCTTCCGCCGTGCGGAAGGCGCGCACCGACACCGGATCGCCCGACCCGATCTGGCCGGTTTCGTTCAGGCCATCCACGGCCATCAGGTCGCGCACGGCCTCGTCCGCGTCATAGCGGGCGCGATAGCCCGCGCCGAAGGCATCGGCCCAACGCGCGCTCAGCGGCCCGACCGCAACGTCGTCCACGTCGGCGGCGCGCAGGGCGCCCTCGAACAGGTCGATCCAGCTGCGTCCGGCCTCGGCGACCCGGGCCTCAAGCTCGGCTTGATCCGGGCACGGATGATCGCCGGGCGTGACGCCGATGATATAGTGGATGCGCACCAGCGGCTGGTCCGACAGCTGCGGATACCACGCCGACAGACGCCCGCCCCAGGCCTTGGCGAGGATGCCGCCGATCCGTTCACGGACCGAAGCGTCGAACCGTTCGCGCGGAATGAAGGCCAGCACCGAGACGAAGCGGTCGAACGGGTCCTTGCGCGTAAAGATCTTGATCCGCGGGCGGTCGTGCAGGTGCAGGATGCCCAGCGAGATATCCAGCAGCTCGTCCTCGCCGATCTGGAAGAGTTCGTCGCGCGGATAGTTCTCGAGGATGTTCTTCAGCCGCTTGTGACTGTGGCTGCCCTCGATCTTGCCCCCACGGGCCAGCGCGCCCTTCACCTTGCGCCGGATCAGCGGCACCTCGGCGGCGGCCTTGTCATAGGCCTCGGCGGTGAACAGGCCGACGAAGCGGGTCTCGCCCGACGGCCGGCCGTCCGGGCCGAACCGCTTGACCCCGACATAATCCATATAGGCGCGGCGGTGCACCCGCGACCGGACGTTGGCCTTGGCCACCGTGACCGGTTCGGACAGGTCCAGCTGCTTCTTCATCTGTTTCGTCAGCACCGCCGGCTCGTTGGCGCGGCGCAGCACGGTGCGGTTCGGATCGGCCAGCACGCCCAGGCCGGCGCCCGATTGCGACAGCGGCGCCTCGGCCTCGTAACCCCCGTCCTTCGAGCGCGGATAGTCGTAGTCGCGCGCGCCGAGGAAGACGAAATGGTCCTGCTGCAGCCAGCGCAGGAATTCCAGATTCTCGGCCAGCACCTCGGGCGCCACGCCCTTGGGTCCGCCCTCCAGATGTTCGATCGAGCGCGCCATCAGACCCGACATAGCCGCGTGGTCGTTCGTCGCCCCGGCCACGTCGGCCATGGTCGTGGACATTTCCTCGCCGAGCGCATCGCGGCGTTCCTGCGGCAGGGGGTCGATGACCACCACAATGATGGATTCCCGCCCGCCGTCCTCGTCGGTGACCGGATGGTACAGCGAGCGCACCGTGACCCCGGCCTCGGCCAGTTCGCCCATGACGCTGTCGACGAGGAAGGGCCGGTCGTCCTGAATGACGGTCAGCAGGTCGTAGCCGGCCGCGCGCCCGTCGGCGCCGCTCACGGGCGAGACGGTGATCCGCGCCGGTTCGCCGTGGGGCCGCCCCTCGGCGGCCTTCCACACATTGGCCAGCAGAACGGCGAGGTCGCCGCCGCCAAGCTCGGGGGTCTCGTCCTCCGCATAGTCCTCGAAGGCCTGCGCCAGGAAGTCCAGCGCGCGGGCGTCGGGCTTGACCGTCAGCGCCTTGCGGAACCGCTTCTCCAGCGCCTCCAGCGTGATCGCCTGAGGAAGCTTTGACGCCGGTTCGCCGGACATGGGCAGGTCTCTTGCAGACGCGGCCTTAAGCATCGGCCGCCGGATTGGGACTCAGACTAGGCCGCTTCGCCACCGGGGCAAGGCCGCTGTCCGACGGCCGCCTGACTAGGCCAGCCGGCCCCTCCGGGGAACCCCCAAAAACGAAAACGCCGGCCCCGTTTTTGGGGCCGGCGTCGCCGATCGCTGATCGCCGCGGGGCGACTAGAAGCGAACGTTCATGCCGATGCGAAGAGCATGCAGCTCCAGATCGTCATTGCTGCGCATCATGTCGGTGCCAGCCGTGTTGGGCGCCAAGATGAAGGGGTTGGTGGCCGGAGCCGTCCCCGGACCGACGCGGACGACATAGTCGCCCGGCTGAAGGTTCGAATAGAGGTACTCGCCGGTCAGCGACAGGTTGGGGGCCAGCTTCCATTCCACGCCCGCGCCCAGCTGATAGCCGTCGGCGTCATCCTCGTTGACCGTTTCGGTGAAGCTGTTCGCCCCATTGGTCGTGCGGAAGCTGTTCTCGACCTTGGCCCTGGCCGCGCCGCCGGTCGCATAGAGCAGGGCCGGGCCAACCGGGAAACCGATGCGGGCGCGGATCGCGGCCATCTGCTCCACCTGACGGGTGAAGACATAGGCGGCCGGGGTGGTGCTGAAGCCGGTGACGGAGTCCTCCATATCCACGGCGCTCAGTTCACCGACCAGACCGATGATCATCGGACCGAGCTGCATGTCGTAGCCGGCGCGGATCGAACCCTCGACGCCGGTGGGATCGACGTCACAGCCGCTGCCCACGGCCTGGGCCGTCGCCGCGCCATCGCACGAACCGGGGCCGAAGGCGTCGGTCGTCGTGCCATTCAGCACGACCGTGTCGTCGAACTGGCCGTCGAAGTCGCGGTCGAAGACCAGCCGCTCGCCGGCCTCCTCATTGTTTTCCAGCACGCCGCCGTAGACGCCGATGTAGGGGCCGGTCCAGTCGGGAGCGGTTTGAGCCAGGGCGGGCGCGGCGACGCCGGCCAGCAGGACCGCAAAGGAGGCGGCGGAAATTGATTTGATCATGAGAAGTATCCTTGGAACTGCGCGGTTGATCCGCTGTCGCCCTTCAGACGCCGCAACGGGGCCGGGCGGGTCCTGTTCCAGCGTTCGGGCTTTGGTCGCTCAGCTTGTACGGAGGCTGTGCCTATTTGGATGCAGGCGGCGGGTTCATGTTCCGGATAAGACAAGGCCGCCGAACTCGCGTTCGGCGGCCTGCTTTGGATCGGCGCCCGGGGAGGGGGAGGGTCGGCGCCGATCTGTCCACCGCGGCTTGGGGGAGGGGAGGGGCCGCGGCGACAGGGATGAGATAGGCGCCGGTTGTGACCAATCAAGGGCGATGAACGGGCCTCAGTCGGTCGCAGACTGCGGCGGGTTGACGCGGCCCAGCACGCCTCGTTTGGGCTTCGGCTCGTCGTCCTCGGCATAGGGCTCGCCGTCGCCGGACAACAGGATGGCCATCCAGCGCGAGCCCTTGAACTCGGCCAGCACGGCCATGGCCATGACCGCCAGCGGCGTGGACAGGAACATGCCGACCACCCCCCAAAGCTGGCCCCACAGCGCCAGCGACAGCAGCACCACCACGGGGTCGATATTCTGGTTGTCGCCCTGCATGCGCGGCTGGATCATATTGCCGCTGATGAACAGTATGGCCTGCAGCCCGACCAGCAGGATCGCCGCCGGCCAGTAGCTTTCGAACTGCACCAGGGCAAACAGCGGCGGGGCCAGACCGGCGACCGCCCCGCCCAGCACCGGGATGAAGCCGACCACGAAGATGACGAAGGTCCAGAACTCGGCGTTCTGCAGCCCAACCGCCCGCATCAGCAACCAGGCGGCGGCGCAGATCATGCCTCCGGTCACGGTCTGGACCCACAGATAGCCCTCGACCCCGCCGCGCACCCGTTCGAACACCTCCATCGCCTCGGCCCGCGCCTCGCGGCCCGGGAACAGGCCGACCAGCTTGCGCCGGAACCCGGACTGCGACGCCAGCAGGAAGGCCAGATAGACCATGACGAAGAAGGCGCCGGACAATATCCCCTGCGCCTGCATGGCGGCCGCCGTCAGATAGCTGCGCACGTCCAGTCCGGCCAGCAGTTCGGCCGCCGTGGGCGCAGCCTCGACACCGAACATCCTTCCGCCGTCGATAAGGATCTGGTCGATCCGCGGCCCGATCCTGCCCGTTATGCCGGTCGCCTGATCGAAGAAGCCCGCTGCGCCGTTCACGATGATGGCGATCGAGGCGAGAAAGCCTACCACCACCACCGCCAGGGCCGCGGCGCCCGCCCATCGGCTCGGGATCGGCGTGCGGGCCTCGATCGACCGCTTCACCCCCTCGACCATGATCATCAGAAAGATGGCCATGGCCAGCGGCGTCAATATGCCCCGCAGCCAGTAGACGGCGGCTCCCGCCGCCACCACGGCGATCAGGACGAGCGCATTGCGCGCGACGGTCGAGGTCGGCAGGGCGATGGGCGCTTTCATATCCGCATGGTCGGCGGCGTCGCGGCTTCGGTCAATGATCTCGACAAGACGCTTGAAGCCCGCCGCTCGCCGCGACAGGGTGAAGGCCCCCTCAGGAGCCCTCCCATGACCGACGCCCCCGGCATCTTCCTCGGCCAATCACTGGACGTGGCCCTTGATGCGGCGGCCAGCCTGCCGGAAACCCTGCTGCTCAACCGCGCCAACCGCCATGGCGTCGTCGCCGGCGCCACCGGCACGGGCAAGACGGTCACCCTGCAGATCATGGCCCAGGGCTTCTCCGACGCCGGCGTCCCGGTGTTTTGCGCCGACGTGAAGGGCGACCTGTCGGGCATCTGCGTCCCCGGCTCGCCCAATGAAAAGCTTCTGGCCCGCGCCGCCTCCATGGGACTGACGCTGCAGCCGAAGGCCGCGCCCGTCGTCTTCTGGGACCTGTACGGCCTCAAGGGTCACCCGATCCGCACCACCGTCAGCGAGATCGGCCCCGTGCTTCTGGCCCGGATGCTGAACCTCAACGAGGTGCAGGAGGGCGTTCTGTCGGTCCTCTTCCACGTCGCCGACACCGAGAAGCTGCTGTTGCTCGACCTCGACGATTTGCGCGCCATGCTGGCCTATGTCGGCGAGAACGCCGACCGCATCGGCCGCGAGGTGGGCAATGTCGCCCCCGCCTCCATCGCCTCGATCCAGCGCGCCGTCCTCCAGCTGGAACAACAGGGCGGCAAGGCCTTCTTCGGCGAACCGGCCCTGCGGCTGGAGGACATGATGCGCACCGGTCTGGACGGCCGGGGGCAGGTCAATGTGCTGGACGCGACGAAGCTGATGGCCAGCCCGCGCCTCTACGCCGCCTTCCTGCTGTGGCTGCTGTCGGAACTGTTCGAACAGCTGCCCGAGGTCGGCGACCCCGACAAACCCCGCCTCGTCTTCTTCTTCGACGAGGCCCATCTGTTGTTCAACGACACCCCGGACGCGCTCAGGGAAAAGGTCGAACAGGTGGTGCGCCTGATCCGCTCCAAGGGCGTCGGCGTCTATTTCGTCACCCAGAACCCGGCGGACATCCCCGACAGCGTCCTGGCCCAGCTGGGCAACCGCATCCAGCATGCGCTCCGCGCCTATACCCCCGCCGAACAGCGTGGGTTGAAGGCGGCGTCCGAAAGCTTCCGCGCCAACCCCGCCTTCGACACCGCCGAGGCCATCCAGGGTCTGGGCGTCGGCGAGGCCCTCGTCTCGACGCTCGACGAAAAGGGCGCGCCCCGCGTCGTCGCCCGCACCGCCATCCGTCCGCCTGACAGCCGTCTGGGCCCCGCGACCGACGCCGAACGCGCCGCCGTCATGGCCGCCAGCCCTGTGCGCGGCCTCTACGAAGCGATGGTCGACCGCGAATCCGCCGAGGAAATCCTCAACGCCCGCCGCGGTGAACAGGATCAGGCCGCCGCCGACGCGAAACTCGCCGAGGCCCGGGCGAAAGCCGAAGCGGCCGCCGCGAAGGATGCCGACAAAGCCGCCGCCGCTCGCGAGAAGGAGCAGGCGAGGGAACAGGCCCGCTACGACCGGGAGGCGGCCCGTCCGCGCGCCGCGCCGCGCCGCTCGACTCGCGAAACGCCAATCGAGGCGGCGACCAAGTCAGTGCTCAGGACGGCCGGCTCGACCCTGACGCGGGAACTGCTGCGCGGTCTGCTGGGCGGGTTGAAACGGCGATAACCCTCCCGTCTCCTCCCCATCTCATGGGGAGGTGGCGCGGCGCATCTTCGCGCCGTGACGGAGGGGGGCCGCGCTTCATACCCCTCCACCGCTTCGCGGTCCCCCTCCCCATTCGCTGCGCGAACAGGGAGGAGACAAAACTCCTACCCCCTCGGAACCAGCCGCCACATCCTCAGCGGGTGCCGTACGGTTCCTGCCTCGGCCCCCGCCGCCTCGCCGCGGCCCATATAGAGGTCGGCGCGGACCGGGCCGCGGATAGCCGAGCCGGTGTCCAGCGCCATGACCAGGCCCTGATAGCTCCCCCGCGCTCCGGCCAGATTGCCGCCATCAGCCGAGATCCACACCAGATCACCGTAGCGCCAGCTGGCCGGATCGACGGCGATGGCCCGTCGCGCCGGCAGGGGAACGCCCGCCCCTCCGGCCGGATCGCCGCCGTCGTCGGGGTCCAGCTTGAAGAAGATGTAGCGGGGGTTCAGCGCCATCACCTCGCGGGCCTCGGCGCCCCGATGCGCCGCCAGCCAGCCCCGGATGGCGTCGCCCGAGGTCCCGTTGCGCGGCAACAGCCCCCGATCCGCCATGGGCCGGGCGATGCCCGTGAACGGCTGGCCGTTGTCGGCGGCGTAGGCGGCGCGGACCCGCGATCCGTCCTCCAGCGTCAGATAGCCCGAACCCTGGATCTGCATAAAGAACAGGTCCTCGGCCCGCATCCAGGCCAGCGGCGCGCCGGATACGGCTTGCGGATTCGCCTCGATCTCGGCGCGAACGGGAAGGGTCTGACCCCGCGTCCAGCCAGCGGGACGGGCCAGAACCGGGGCGTCGAACTCGGCCGTCGGCGTGGTGCGGGCCGCATACTCCGGCGCGAAATAGGAGGTCAGAAGCCCGGGCCGTCCATCCGTCGTCTCCGCCGCCACGACGGTGAAGCCGGTCTCGAAGAAGGCGCGCGCCGCGGCCCGGGTCACAGGCCTCGACGTCTGTTTGATCTGCATGGCCCGGTCGCACTGAGCCTTGGCGGCGGCGTCGCGGGCCGCGGTGCAGCCCGCGGCATAGGCCTCGAACGCCGCCAGATGATCCTCGTCGGACCAGCCGGGCAGGGCGGCGGGGCGGAGACCGGCGGGCGGGGCCGGCGCCGGACGAGGCGGAACCGGCGTGGGCCTGACGGGCGGAGGAGACGGTGTCGGACGCGGCGGCGGGGCGACGGGCCCCGTAGCGCAGCCCGCCAGCAGAGCCGCCAGCGCCAGCCCGACGGCGCCGAGCCTCCCGCCCCGCATCAGGCCGAGGCGGGTTCGGTGCGGGCCAGCACCCAGTTCGGATCGCTGGCGCCGAGGGTCCGTTCAAAGGTCCACAGTTCGGCGACGCGGCGTTCCTCGACCTGCGGCTCGGCGGCGGCGTCGGCGGACGTCACCGTATTGCGCAGCTCGGCCAGGAACCGGACCTTGGCGGTGGCGCGGTTTTCCTCGGCCGAGGCCAGCTCCAGATCGGCGCGGGCCGGATGCAGGAATTCGGCGACCTCGGTCTCGGCCCGGGCCTCTCGCGCGGCGATGCCCGCCTCGAACGATGACATGACGGTCGGGGTCAGCAGCGGCCTCAGTGTCTCCCGGTCGCCGGCGGCATAAGCCCGCACGATGGTCTCATGCGCCTGCCGCGCACCTTCGAGGAAGCGGACAGGGTCGAAATTGGGATCGCGGGCCTTCAGCCCGGCGATCGAGGCCGCGGTGACGGCGTCCAGAACGTTCTGACGGCCCCCTGCCGGCTCGGGCTTCGCGCCGGCGGGAATGGTCGCCGGCTTGGCGCGGGCGTCGTCCTCGGGCTGACGGCCGACCTTCTTGCCCAGCACATTGTAGAGCTGGAACAGGACGATAGCGGCGATCACGGCGAAGATGACGATCTGAATCTGGACCGGCGGCACTGGCAATCCTTGACTGGCGTCCGCGAAACGGCGGGCGCGACGGTTGACGATTAGGGGCTCATATAGGACCGCGCAACATGAACCGCTGCCTGCGCCGGGCGAGCGTCGTTGCCGCACCCCCGCCCTCGTGCTAGTCGCCGCGCCTTCCGGGGCGTCTGAAACGACGCCATTCACCCTATTCAGACAGACCCGACCGATGACCGACGCCGCCCCTCCCGCTGACGCCAACACGGCCGCGCCCGCCGACAACGCCCAGCAGGGCGCGCCGCAAGGCCCGGGCTTCCGGATCGTCGCCCAGTACGTCAAGGACCTGTCCTTCGAGAACCCCAAGGCCCCCGACAGCCTGCGCGTCGACGGCAAGCCGGCCATCGACATGGGCGTCGAGATGAACGCCCAGGGCCGTCCCGACGGCCTGTTCGAGGTCGATCTGCGCCTGACCATCAAGGCGACCACCGAGGCCATGACCGTCTTCAACGTCGAGCTGCTGTACGGCGGCCTGTTCGCCCTGCAAGGCGTGCCCGAGCAGGACATCGAGCCCCTGCTGCTGATCGAATGCCCGCGCTACCTGTTCCCGTTCGCCCGCGAGATCATCGCCCGCGCCACCTCGGACGGCGGCTTCTACCCGCCCTTCATGCTGGACCCGATCGACTTCGCCGGCATCTACGTCGCCCGCCAGCAGTCCATCGCCCGCGGCCCGGCCGACGCCGGCAAGGCCTGACGCTCTCAAGCAGCCCGCCGCCGCGCGACGGGCGGTAGAGCACAAGCAATGTGAAGGGCGTCCGTTAAGCCGCGGACGCCTTTTCCATATCCAGGCCATAGGCCTGCCACAGCGACAGATCCTTCAGCGCCGCCTGCAGGAAGGCCTCATGCGCCGCATGCTCCGCCTCGCTGCCGCGCGGCTCCAGCGGACGGGGCCGGGGCGGATAGCCCGCCGCCGCATGGGCCGCGGCGGCCGCCGTCGCAACGGTGCGGGACGCGGACAGGTCCAGCCGCCGCTCCTTGCCGCCCTTAAGCTCCAGATAGACCTCGGCCAGCAGGCGGGCGTCGATCAGGGCGCCGTGCAGGCTGCGCTCGACCAGGCTGATCTTGTAGCGCTTGCACAGGGCGTCCAGCGAGTTCGCCATGCCCGGAAACCGGGTCTGGGCCAGCTTCAGCGTGTCGATCCAGCGGTCTTCGGGGAACAGCGCCCGGCCGCAGCGGCCGAACTCGTGGTCGATGAAGCTGCGGTCGAACTGGGCGTTGTGGGCGATGATCGGGGCGTCGCCGATGAAGTCGCACAGGTCGATGACGATCTCGGCGAATTTGGGCGCGTCCTTCACCTTGTCGTCGGTGATGCCGTGCACCCGGATCGCGTCGGGCGGGATCAGCCGCTCGGGGTGGATCAGCCGGTGGAAAGTCCGCCCCGTCGGCAGCAGATCCTCGATCTCGATACAGCCGACCTCGATCATCCGGTCGCCCGTGCGGGGATCGAAGCCGGTGGTTTCCGTGTCGAGAACGATTTCGCGGGACATGCCCCCTATTGGCCCGTTTCGGGGTCTTTCGAAAGACCGCGACGGGGCGGCGACCACCCCTCGGCCAGAACCATCCCCACGATTTCAGTCACCCGGGCCCGCGTCGCCTCCAGCCCCTCGCCGGTGTCGACGACGAAGTCGGCCCGGCGGCGCTTCTCGGCGTCCGGCATCTGCCGCGCCAGGATGGCCTCGAACCGCTCGCGGGTCATGCCGGGCCGGGCCAGAACCCGCGCCGCCTGCACCTCCGCCGGAGCTGTCACCACCACCACCGCATCGACCGCGGCGTCTCCGCCGGTCTCGAACAGCAGCGGAATATCCAGAACCGCCAGCCTGACGCCCCGCGCCTCGGCCGCCGCCAGATCCTCGAGCCGGTGCGCCATCACCAGCGGATGCACGATGGCCTCCAGCCGGCGAAACGCCTGATCGTCGCGGCCCAGCGCCTCGGCCAGACGGGTCCGGTCCACGGCCCCGTCGATCACCACGCCCGGAAACGCCTCGCCCACCGGAGCCACCGCCGCGCCGCCGTTGGCGTAGAGCCGATGCACGGCCTCGTCCGCATTCCAGACCAGGGCGCCGGCGTCGGCGAACATCGCCGTCGTCGTCGACTTGCCCATGCCGATGGAGCCGGTCAGACCCAGAACAATCATTCCGTTTCTCCCAAGGCCCTCAGCGCCGCGGCCCGCACATCCATATCCGGCGGCTCAAGCCCGAACAGGGCCCGGAACGACGGCCTCGCCTGACCGATCAGCATGGCCAGCCCGTCCACGGTGGTCAGCCCCCGCGCCCGGCCCTCAGCCAGAAACGGCGTGACCAGCGGTTTGTAGGTCATGTCCATCAGCACCGCGTCCGACCGCAGCGCCGCCAGATCGATCGGCGGCGGAACGCTGAGCGCATTGACCACCAGCGCCGCTTCACACAGCGCCTCTGCGTCGACGACCGTGACGCCCAGGTCGTCCGCCAGTGTCCGCGCCCGCTCCGCCGTCCGGTTCAGCACCCCGACCCCGGCTCCCGCCGCCTTCAGCGCCGCCGCCGCCGCCCGCGCCGCGCCGCCCGCGCCCAGAACGACGACGGACCGGCCTCGCACATCCAGTCCGGGAGCCTGTTCCGCCAGGGCCGCCACCAGCCCCAGTCCGTCGGTGCTGTCGGCCCGGATCCGTCCGTCCTCGAACACCAGCAGATTGGCCGCGCCGCAGGCCCGGGCTGTCTCGCTCGCCTCATCCGCCAGGGCCAGCGCCTGTTCCTTGAACGGCGCCGTCACATTCAGACCGCGCAGGACCCCGCGGCGCCCCTGATCGACGAGTTCCGCGAAGCCGTCGGCGTCCGCCGGCCCGAAACGATCATAGGCGGCGTCCAGTCCCGCCGCCGCGATCCACGCCCCGTGGATGACCGGGCTCAGCGAATGGGCGATCGGCTGCCCGGCGACGCCCGCGGCCATCGTCATGACCGCAGCACCCCGGCCCGCCGCAGCTCGTCCAGCACGGGCCACAGCGGCAGGCCAAGGACGGTGAAATAGTCGCCCTCAACCGCCTCGAACAACTGGGACCCCATCCCCTCCAGCCGGTAGGAACCGACGCAGGCCAGCAGCCCCTCGCCCTCGGCCTTCAGATAGGCGTCCAGAAAGGCGTCCGAGAACCTCCGCACCCGCATCGTCGCCGTATCGACGCCCGACCAGACCACCTGCCCGTTCCGCGCCAGCGCCGCGCCCGAATGCAGCTGATGATCCTTTCCGCGCATCGCCTTCAGCCGCTCGCGCGCCGCCTCCAGCGACCCCGCCTTCGACACCAGCCCGCCCTCGAAGGCCAGGGTCTGGTCCGCGCCCAGCACCCAGGCGTCCGCGTCATGGCGCGACACCGCCAGCGCCTTTACCCGCGCCAGCTCGACGGCCAATCCCGCTGCATCGGCCGGATCATGCGTCGCCTTGACCGCGTCCTCGTCCACATCGGCGACCTGCACCGCGAACGGCACGCCGGCGCCCACCAGCATGGCCCGCCGGGCGGCGCTCTTCGACGCCAGGATAAGTCGTTCGCCGCTCACCAGGTCGCTCCCAGCCGACGCGTCCGTCGCTCGTTAAGAACATTGATGATCGCCGCCGCCGTTTCCTCGACCGACCGCCGGGTCACGTCGATGACCGGCCAGCCGCGCCGCTCAAAGGCCCGCCGCGCCTTGACCGTCTCGTCACGGACGGCGTCGTGGTCGACATAGGACGAGGCCCGCGTGGCGTTCAGCCCGTCCAGCCGATTCTTGCGGATCTGCACCAGCCGGTCCGGCGACACCGTCAGGCCGATGATCAGCGGGTTCTTCAGCCCAACCAGCCTTTCCCCGTCCTCCTGTCCCGGCACCAGCGGCACATTGGCCGCGCGGATGCCGCGGTGGGCCAGATAGATGCAGGTCGGGGTCTTGGAGGTGCGGCTGACCCCGCACAGCACTACGTCGGCCCCCTCCAGCTGGGCGGTCGTGCCCTGGCCGTCATCGTGGGCCATGGCGAAGTCCAGCGCCGCGATCCGGTTGAAATAGTCCGTATCCAGCGCGTGCTGCGCCCCCACCCGGGTCGACAGGGCCGCGCCCAGATAGCGCGACAGGGCGCCCACCAGAGGATCCAGCGCCGCGATCTGGGGCATGTCCAGCCGGCGGCACCCCGCCTCCAGCTGTTCGCGCAGTTCGCGGTCGACCAGGGTGTGCAGCACCACTCCGGGCGAGGAGGCGATCTCCTCCAGCACCCGATCCATCTGCTTGTCGTTCCGCACCAGGGCGTAGATGTGCTCGATCGGAATGACCCCGTCGAAACGGGCCACGACCGCCTTGGCCATGGCGTTCAGCGTCTCGCCGGTCGAGTCCGACACCAGATGGACGTGGAAATAGGTGGCCAGCCGCGAAGGCCCCGTCGCGCGGCCCGTCCCTGTTGAGCCCGTCATCGGCGGCTGTCCATATGTGCGAGACTCCTGTGGACCGGGCGGGGCGCCGTTGGCCGTCGGCTGTCGGTCTTTTCCTATAGCCGGGCCGGGCGAGGGCGGCGAGCGGGGATAGGGGTGGACGGCGCCCCCCCAGCCGGACCGGTTCATCCCCGGCTCGACATCAGCCGTCGGTTCGCCTGTGGAGATCCTTAATCAGAGATTAACGGCGCCCAGCCCCTCGAAGGCGTGCCGGGCCTCAAATCCCGTCCTTGAGGCCTCTTCGGGATTTATCCCCGCTTTCACCAGCCCGGTGCAAGGCGGTGCATCGTCTGTGACCCTTTGCGGAAAACCCGTCCGCCCGCCGCGGAAAGGTCCGGCTTATCCCCGCCATCCCCTGTCCTGCCTTCTACCTCCCATTCTTCGAATCTTTTCTTGATAAGGATTGGAGGGTGCGACACGGGCCGGGGTTGAGCCTGACCCGGGCCGCCGGTAGGACCGGGGTCAGATGAACGCCTCGCCCCACACTCCATTGCTTCTCAAGGTTCTCGCCGGGGAGACGCCATCGCGTCCACCGGTCTGGTTCATGCGTCAGGCCGGGCGCTACCTGCCGGAGTACCGGGCCCTCAGGGCGACGACGCCGGACTTCATCTCCTTCTGCCTCGATCCCGAAAAGGCGGCCGAGGCGACGCTGCAGCCGATGCGGCGGTTCGGCTTCGACGCCGCCATCGTCTTCGCCGACATCTTGCTGATCCCCCGGGCGCTCGGCCAGGAGGTCTGGTTCGAGGCCGGCGAGGGGCCGCGGCTGGGCGCGCTGCCGCCGGTCGAGGCCATGCGGGACCTGACCTCCGGGGCCGGCGAGGCGCTGAAACAGGTGGGCCAGACCCTGTCGATCGTGCGGAGCCAGCTGGAGCCTGAGCGCGCCCTGATCGGCTTCGCCGGCGCGCCCTGGACCGTGGCCACCTATATGCTGGACGGCGAGGCGCGGACGATCGGCAAGGGCGAACGCGCCCAGGCCCGGACCTACGCCTACGCTGAGCCGGAAAAGGTCGCGGCCCTTCTGGAGGTGCTGGTCGAGGCCACGGCCCATTATCTGAAGATGCAGGCCGACGCCGGCGCCCAGGTGCTGAAGATCTTCGAGAGCTGGGCCGAGGGCCTGCCGGAAGATCTGTTCGAGACCCTCGTCCTGCGCCCGCATCAGCAGCTGGTGCGCCGCACGCGCGAACTGGGCGTCACCGTGCCCCTGATCGGCTTCCCCAGAGGCTCTGCGGCGCTGGCGGAACGGTATGCGGCCGAGGTCGACGTTCAGGCCGTGGCGCTGGACACCGCCTGTCCGCTGGAGATCGGTCGCCGCGTACAGGCGATCAAGCCGATCCAGGGCGCGCTGGATCCCCTGCTGCTGCGTGCGGGCGGGCCGATGCTGGACCGCCGCGTCGACCAGCTGCTCGAGGTGTGGGGGCAGGGGCCGTGGATCTTCAATCTCGGACACGGAATCCTGCCCGACGTGCCGATCGCCCATGTCGAACAGGTGCTGAAGCGGATCGGCGCGCAGTGAACGCGGCGGGGACAGGCGCGGCCGCCGGACGACGAATCGCGGTGGTTCTGTTCAATCTCGGCGGGCCGGACGATCAGGCCAGCGTGCGGCCCTTCCTGTTTAACCTGTTCCGCGACCCGGCCATTATCGGCCTGCCGGACCCGTTCCGGACCTGGCTGGCCGGACTGATCTCCAGCCGGCGCGAGACCAGCGCCCAGGCCAACTACGCCCTGATGGGGGGCGGCTCGCCCCTTCTGGCCGAGACCCGCAAACAGGCGGCGGCGCTTGAGCAGACGCTGGGCGGGCGGCTCGCCGGCGACACGGTCCGCGCCTTCATCGCCATGCGGTACTGGTCGCCCCTGACCGAACAGACCGCAGCGGATGTCGCGGTCTTTGCCCCGGATGAGATTGTCCTGCTGCCGCTGTATCCGCAGTTCTCTACGACGACGACGGAGTCCTCGCTCAAGGCGTGGCGCGAGGCCTATGACGGGCCAGGCGTCAGCCGCACCGTCTGCTGCTATCCGCAAGCTCCCGGCTGGATCGCGGCGCAGGCTGAGGCCGTGCGGGCGAAGCTCGCTGAGGCCGGCGACAGCCCCGTCCGCGTCCTGTTCTCTGCCCACGGGATTCCCGAGAGCCTGATCGTTAAGAAGGGCGATCCCTATCAGGAACAGGTCGAGTCCACCTGCGCCGCCATCGCCACGGCCGCCGGTCTGGGCGAACGCGAGACCGACTGGACCATCTGCTACCAGAGCCGCGTCGGGCCGATGAAATGGCTGGGGCCGTCGACGCCTGAAGCGATCGCACAGGCCGGTCAGGACGACGTCGGCGTGGTCGTGACCCCCGTCGCCTTCGTCTCAGAACACATCGAGACGCTGGTCGAGCTGGATATTGAGTACGCCGAACTGGCCCACGGTCTGGGCATCGCCCCCTACCTTCGGACACCCGCCGTCGGCGTGGCCGCCCCCTTCATCCAGACCCTGTCCGACGCCGTTCTGGAGGCCGTGCCGCGTACGGGAGTCGCGCCCTACGGTCCCGGTTGCCGGGCGGCGTGGAAGGCCTGTCCCGCCCAATGCGCACGGAAGGCGGCCTGATGCTGAATGTCACGACGTTCGAGATCGTCCGTGGCCTGCATATTCTGGCCGTCATCGCCTGGATGGCCGGCATGCTCTTCCTGCCGCGCCTCTACGCCTATGACGCCGAACAGGCCGGCAAGGCCGAGCCGCTGCGCTCGGAAATGCAGAGCCTGTTGCGGACCTGGCAGACGCGGTTGCTGAAGATCATCATCAATCCGGCCATGGGCATGACGTGGGCGTTCGGGGTCTGGATGATCCTCATCCACGTCTACGGCTTCGGCGAGGGCTGGGGCTTCCTCGCCCAGCCGTGGATGGCGACCAAGCTGCTGGCCGTCGTCGCCCTCAGCGGCTGGCACGGCTTCCTGTCGAAGGAGCTGCGCCTGATCCAGGCCGGGACCTCGACCCGGACCGGCCGCTTCTGGCGGATGACCAATGAAATCCCGTTCGTGATCGCCATCGTGGCGGTGCTCTCCGTCACGACACAATGGACGTTCGGCTAGGCGCCGCCGCTTGACCTGACGGGTCTGGCGTGGTTTCGCTGCTCCCGAACCGTTCCTGGCAGCGCCGGGCGGTCCCTCTCTCCAGCGACGCCGATCGGATATCTCCCGTCGGAGCCCGTCGTTCTCCCTGCCGGCCGCAAGGCCAGACATTGTCAGCCCGCCCCGGTCTCGCCTCGCCGCGAGCGCCCGGCCGCGCATGTTCAAGAAGCCTCTCATGACCGACGTCCGCGACACCGATCCCACCGCTCCCGAAGCCGAAAACCTCGAAGGCGAACAGCCGTCGACGGAGATCGCCGCCGCCGACCTGCCCATGGTCGATCAGGAGCAGGGCGACGATGAGGACGACGGCGAGCCGATCGTCCCCAACGGTCGCATCACCCTGCAGGAGCTCAACGACAAGACGCCCGAAGAACTGGTCGCCTTCGCGGAGAGCCTCGAGATCGAGAACGCCGGCAACCTGCGCAAACAGGACCTGCTGTTCGCCATCCTGAAGACCCTCGCCGACGAAGAGGTCGAGATCATCGCCTCGGGGACGCTGGAAATCCTGCCCGACGGCTTCGGCTTCCTGCGCAGCCCCGACGTGAATTATCTTCCGGGTCCAGACGATGTTTACGTCTCACCCTCGCAAATCCGCCGCTTCGGCCTGCGCTCGGGCGATACCGTTCACGGCGCCGTCCGCGGCCCGCGCGAGGGCGAGCGCTACTTCGCCCTGCTCAAGGTCGACACGATCAATTTCGAGGACCCGGAAACGGTCAAGACCAAGGTCCTGTTCGACAACCTGACCCCGCTCTATCCCGAAGAGCGGCTGCACATGGAAATCCAGGACCCGACGCTGAAGGACCGCTCGGGCCGGGTCATCGACATCGTCGCCCCCCTCGGCAAGGGCCAGCGTTGCCTGATCGTCGCCCCGCCGCGCGTCGGCAAGACGGTGATGCTGCAGAACATCGCCAAGTCCATCGAGCGCAACCACCCCGAAGTGACGCTGATGGTGCTGCTCATCGACGAGCGCCCTGAGGAAGTCACCGACATGCAGCGCACGGTGAAGGGCGAGGTCATCGCCTCGACCTTCGACGAGCCCGCCACCCGCCACGTCGCCGTCGCCGAAATGGTGATCGAAAAGGCCAAACGTCTGGTCGAGCACAAGAAGGACGTCGTCATCCTGCTCGATTCCATCACCCGCCTCGGCCGCGCCTACAACGCCACCGTTCCCTCGTCGGGCAAGGTCCTGACCGGCGGTGTCGACGCCAACGCCCTGCAGCGGCCGAAGCGGTTCTTCGGCGCCGCGCGGAACGTGGAGCAGGGCGGCTCGCTGACCATTATCGCCACCGCCCTGATCGACACCGGCTCGCGGATGGACGAGGTGATCTTCGAAGAGTTCAAGGGCACCGGCAACTCGGAAATCGTGCTGGACCGCAAGGTCGCCGACAAGCGCATCTTCCCCGCCATCGACGTGCTGAAGTCCGGCACCCGCAAGGAAGAGCTGACCACGCCCAAGGATCAGCTGGCCAAGACCTATGTTCTGCGCCGCATCCTCAACCCTATGGGACCGCAGGACGCGATCGAATTCCTGATCGACAAGCTGCGCCAGTCCAAGAACAATGCGGACTTCTTCCAGTCGATGAACACCTGACGGCGGTATGGCCGCTGTTTCACGTGAAACACCCCTCAAGCAGCCATGCGTCGTGCGCATGGCGACAGGGACCAAGGAGCGGATCGATGAAGGTCACTGTCGAAGTCGACTGCACGCCCGCCGAGGCGCGCGCCTTCATGGGCCTGCCGGACGTCGAGCCGCTGAACGACCATCTCGTCTCGGAGATGAAACGGCGCATGGACGAGAACATCACGGCCATGCAGCCGGAGGAACTGATGAAGACCTGGACCAGCTTCGGCCTCCAGGCCCAGGACCAGTTTCGCAAGCTGATGGAAACGGCTGTCGGCGGAGTGAGCAAGCCGTGACACTCCGTCTCCTCCCCACTTCGTGGGGAGGGGGACCGCGAAGCGGTGGAGGGGTTCCGTCCGCCGCCGCCGCCAGACCCCTCCGTCACGCCGCAAGTGCGGCGCGCCACCTCCCCATCGCCGCGCGACAGGGAGCAGACGTGTGACCGACACCATCTTCGCCCTCGCCACTCCACCGGGCCGGGGCGCTATCGCCATCCTCCGCCTCTCCGGTCCCGCGACCGACGCCGCCCTGACCGCCCTCGGCGCCGGCGACCTGAAGCCGCGCCTCGCCTCCCTGCGTGCGCTGTCCCACGACGGGCGGGCGATCGACGAGGCCCTGATCCTCCGTTTCCCCGCTCCGAACAGCTACACCGGGGAGGACTGCGCCGAACTCCACCTCCATGGCGGCCGCGCGGTGGTCGAGGCGGCCAGCCACGCCCTGATCGCGCTCGGCCTCAGACCCGCCGAGCCCGGCGAGTTCACCCGCCGCGCCTTCGAGAACGGCCGCATGGATCTGGCCCAGGCCGAGGCCGTCGCCGACCTGATCGACGCCGAGACCACGGCCCAGGCGTCCCAGGCCCTGGGTCAGCTGGACGGCGCCCTGTCGCGCACCTACGCCGGCTTCCGCCGCGACCTGCTCAAGGCCATGGCTCTGGTCGAGGCCGAGATCGACTTCCCCGACGAGGAGATCCCCGACAACCTGGCCAGCACCGCGGGGCCGGTTCTGGACAAGCTGATCGCCGACCTGCGGGCCGCCCTCGCCGACGCCCGCCGCGGAGAGCGGGTGCGCGAGGGATATCGCATCGTCCTGATCGGCGAGACGAACGCTGGCAAGTCCTCCTTGTTTAACGCCCTCGTCGCGCGAGAGGCCGCCATCGTCACCCCCATCGCCGGCACGACCCGCGATGTACTGGACGCCGACCTGATCATCGGCGGCTACGCCGTCACGCTGTCCGACACGGCCGGTCTGCGGGTGTCCGAGGATGTCGTCGAGGCCGAGGGTGTCCGGCGCGCGCGGGCGAGGGCCGAGGCAGCCGAGCTGCGGCTCTGGGTCAAGGGTCCGGGTGATCCGCCGGGCGTCGCCGCCGACTACGTCCAGCCCGGCGATCTTCTGATCCGAAACAAGTCGGACCTTGGCCATACTGAGCCGGCCGACAATCTGGAGAACATTGCCGTCAGCACGGCGACAGGAGATGGACTAGCGGAGCTTCACGACTGGATCGCCGCCCGCCTCGCCCGCGATCTCTCGGGGGCCGACTTCCCGGCGGTGACCCGCGAGCGCCACCGCCGCCGGCTTGCGGAAGCCTTGGCCGATGTCGAGGCGGCACGCCGGGCGCTGGACCACACGCCGGAAATGGCGGGAGATGACCTGCGCCGGGCCGCCGAAACCTTGGGCCGGGTTACCGGCGCGATCGGCGTAGAGGACGTTCTCGGCGAAGTCTTCTCGACCTTCTGTATCGGCAAGTGACCTGTTTCACGTGAAACACCGCACCGGCGCCGGTAGCGTTCTCGCGCCTTTTCCACTATGTCCCCGCCCATGAAATCATTCGATGTCATCGTCATCGGCGGCGGACACGCCGGCTGCGAGGCCGCGGCTGCTTCCGCGCGCGCCGGGGCTGCGACCGTGCTGTTGACCCAGAAGCTCGAGACGATCGGAGAGATGTCCTGCAACCCGGCCATCGGCGGCCTGGGCAAGGGCCATCTGGTGCGTGAGATCGACGCCATGGATGGCGTCATGGGCCGGCTGGGCGACGTCTCGGGCATCCAGTTCCGCCTGCTCAACCGCTCCAAGGGCGCGGCGGTGCAGGGCCCGCGCAGCCAGATCGATCGCCGCCTGTACCGCGAGGCCATGCAGGCCGAACTGGCGCAGACGCCGAACCTGACCCTGATGGCGGGCACAGCCGAGAGTCTGATCCTCGACGGCGGCCGCGTTGCCGGCGTGATCACGGGCGAGGGGACCGAGGTCCGCGCTGGCGCGGTGGTGCTGACCACGGGCACCTTCCTGAACGGCGTCATCCACAAGGGCGACCAGCGCATCCCCGCCGGCCGCCATGGCGAGGCGCCGTCGACGGGTCTGGCAACCGACCTCTACGGCGCAGGCCTGCAGATGGGCCGGCTCAAGACCGGCACCCCCGCCCGCCTCGACGGCCGAACCATCGCCTGGGATCGTCTGGAGATGCAGCAGGCCGACGCCGAGCCCGTGCCCTTCAGCTTCCTGACCGACCGGATCGACGTGCCCCAGATCGCGTGCGGCGTGACCCACACGACGGCCGAGACGCACCGGATCATCGCCGACAACCTCGGCGACAGCGCCGTCTATGGCGGCCACCTCTCCGGACGCGGCCCCCGCTACTGCCCCTCGATCGAGGACAAGGTCGTCCGGTTCGCTGACAAGACCTCGCACCAGATCTTCCTCGAGCCCGAGGGGCTGGACGATCCGACCGTCTATCCGAACGGCATCTCGACCTCGGTCTCCGACGCGACCCAGTCCGCCTTCCTGCGCACCATCCCCGGCCTGGAAGCGGTCGAGGTATTCCGCTTCGGTTACGCCATCGAATACGACTACGTCGATCCGCGTGAACTGACCCCGGCGCTGGAGGTCAAGAAACGGCCCGGCCTGTATCTGGCGGGCCAGATCAACGGCACCACAGGCTATGAGGAGGCGGGGGCGCAAGGCCTCATCGCCGGCCTCAATGCCGCCCGCGCCGCCGCGGGCTCGGCCCCGGTCGTGCTCGGCCGGGACCAGGCCTATATCGGCGTCATGATCGACGATCTGGTCACACGCGGCGTGACCGAGCCCTACCGCATGTTCACCAGCCGGGCCGAGTACAGATTGACCCTGCGGGCCGACAATGCAGATCAACGGCTGACGCCTCTGGCTATGGCGGCGGGCATTGTCTCGTCGCGCCGTACCGATGCTTTCCGCGCCAAATCCAGCCAGCTGGCCGAGGCGGCGACTGTTTCACGTGAAACGCTGTTCACGCCCAAGGAGGCGGCGGCCCTCGGAATCCACGTCAACGCGGACGGCCAGCGCCGCTCGGTCCGCGACCTGCTGGCCTTCCCCGGTGTGACTTTGGAGACCTTCATTTCGACCCGGCCGGAGATCGCCGGCTGGTCGGCACAGGTTCGTCAGCAGATCGAAATCGACGCGGGCTACGCCGGCTATCTGGATCGTCAGGCATCGGACGCTGAGGCCCTGCGGCGCGAGGAGGCCCTGGCGCTGCCGGTCGACCTCGACTACGCCGCCATCGGCAGTCTGTCGAACGAGGTCCGCGAGAAGCTGACGCTGGTCCAGCCGCGCACGCTCGGTCAGGCCGGACGCATCGAGGGTATGACTCCCGGCGCCCTGACCGCGCTTCTGTCCCACGTCAAACGGGCGCGGGCGGCCGCATGAGCCTGACTGACGCGGCCGCGTTTCAGGCCCACACCGGCGCGACGCCGGCGCAGATGGCCGACCTCGAGACCTTCATTGCCCGCCTCACTGAGGCCAATGCGGTAATGAACCTCGTAGGTCCGGACAGCCTGCCTGACGTCTGGAACCGTCACATATGGGATTCAGCCCAGCTGCTGGAGACGAGACCAGAGGCGAAGACCTGGGCCGATCTGGGCGCCGGCGCCGGCTTCCCCGGTCTCGTCCTCGCCATCTTGCTCAAGGACCGCCCCGACAGCCATGTCTGGCTGATCGACAGTCTCGGCAAACGCTGCCGCTTCCTGCAGGAGGTGGTCGACGCCCTGTCCCTGCGCGCCACCGTCATCAACGGCCGGGCCGAGGAACAACGGGTCAAGGTAGACATCGTCACCGCCCGCGCGGTCGCTCCGATGGAGAAGCTTCTGGCCTATGCACAGCCTTATCTACAGCGCGGCGCACAGGGGCTGTTTCTCAAGGGGGAAAAGGCCGAGGCTGAGTTGATCGAAGCCCGCAAGGTCTGGCAGTTCGATAGCGACCTCTCCGTCTCGCGCAGTGATCCGCGCGGCCGTATCGTTTCCGTCCGGAGCCTCCGACGTGTCCCCAACCGGTAAGACCCGCGTCCTCGCCGTTTCGAACCAGAAAGGCGGCGTGGGCAAGACCACGACGGCGATCAACCTCGGCACCGCCCTGGCCGCGATCGGCGAGAAGGTGCTGATCGTCGACATGGATCCGCAGGGCAATGCTTCCACGGGCCTGGGTGTTCCACGTGAAACACGGCGCGTGACGATCTACGATGTCATTGTCGACGGCCGCTCGGTGGACGATTCCGCGGTCCAGACCTCCGTTCCCGGTCTTCATATCATCCCCGCTGACGCAGATATGTCGGGCGTCGAAATCGAGCTGAGCCAGGCCGACCGCCGCTCCTTCCGCCTGCGCGATGCGCTGGCGGGGCAGGGGGCGGAGGGGCAGGCCCGGTATGACTATGTGCTCATCGACTGTCCGCCATCGCTGAACCTGCTGACCCTGAACGCCATGGCCGCGGCCGATGCGGTGCTGGTGCCGCTGCAGTGCGAATTCTTCGCGCTGGAGGGCCTGACCCAGCTGATGAAGACCATCGAAATGGTGCGCCAGAGCCTGAATCCGACGCTGGAAATCCAGGGCCTGGTCCTGACCATGTTCGACCGGCGCAGCGCCCTGTCGGGACAGGTCGCCAATGACGTGCGCAACCACTTCGGCGACAAAGTCTATGATTCGGTCATTCCACGGAACGTACGGGTCGCCGAGGCGCCGTCCTTCGGCAAGCCGGCCCTGATCTACGACCTGAAATGCGCCGGCAGCCAAGCCTATCTGCGCCTCGCCCGCGAGGTGGTGGCGCGCGAGAAATCCCGTCGGCTTCAGGCCGCGTGATGATGAATAGAAGAACGGAATCAGTGTCTTGAGCGAACGTCAGCGCGGCCTCGGCCGGGGTCTTTCCGCCCTTCTGGGAGAACAGGTGACCGAGAGCGCCCCGGTCGACGGCGCGCCCGCGCCCGCCGGTGTGCGCATGGCTCCGATCGAGAGCCTGAAGCCCAATCCGGAACAGCCCCGCAAGATTTTCAACAACGAGGATCTGGCCGAACTGTCGGCCTCGATCCGCGACAAGGGCGTGCTGCAGCCGATCCTGGTGCGGTCCCAGCCGGGCGAGGATGGCGTCTGGCAGATCATCGCCGGCGAACGCCGCTGGCGCGCCGCCCAGCTGGCCCGCCTGACCGACGTGCCGGTCGTGGTCCGCGAGATGGACGATGTCGAGGTTTTCGAGGTCGCCATTATCGAGAACGTCCAGCGCGCCGACCTCAACCCGCTGGAGGAGGCCGACGCCTATCGCATGCTGATGGAGCGGTTCGGCCGCACCCAGGACGCCGTCGCCGGCGTGGTCGGCAAGAGCCGCAGCCATGTCGCCAACACCCTGCGCCTGCTGCAGCTGCCCGAAGAGGTCCTGTGGTTCGTCCGCAACGACAAGATGAGCGCGGGCCACGCCCGGGCCCTGATTACCGCCCCGAACCCGGCCGCTCTGGCTCAGCAGATCGTCGACGAGGGCCTGAACGTCCGGCAGGCCGAGGCGCTGGCGCGCCGCGCTGCGGAAGGCCCCAAGCCCGGCAAAGCGCGGACGTCGTCACCTACCTCGGGCGAGGGCGCGGCCGACGTCGCGGCGCTGGAGCAGGATCTGGCCGACGCCCTGGGCCTGAAGGTTCAGCTGGCCGACAAGGGCGGCAAGGGCGAGATCACCATCCGCTACGGCACGCTGGAGCAGCTGGACGACCTGTGCCGCCGCCTGATGCGGGGCTGATGGAAGCTGTGCTAGGCTGGTCCCATGACCGACAAGCCCAGCAATCCCACCGCCGAAGCCATGAAGCGCGCCCTCGCGGCCAAGAAGGCGGGGGGCGGCGCCACGCCTGACGGCCTGAAAGGCGGGGGCCGCGCCGAACAGAAGGCCCAGCAGGTCCGCAATCTGGCGCTGGCCAAACCTGCCTTCCGCAAGGCGTCGAAGCGGGGCTAGGCGACTTCGCGATCGAACCCGGACCGGCAGTACCTACTGTCTCTCGAGTCTCACCCGCGCGTCGTCGAATTCCCCGCGAAACCGTCGCTGAATTCTTCGCCGGTTTTCGGCCTCTACAGGCCCAGTCGCCGCGCCCGCGCCGAAATCTCAAGCAGCAGCCGTTCGGCGATCAGCTGGTCGGGCGAGCCTGTGGTCTTGGTGGCGATGTCGGCGGTGTTGACGCTGTCCAGAACCCGGTCGAGGTCTTCCAGCCGCCAGCTACGCGCCTGACGCAGTATCTCGGCTTCCTGTTTCCAGAACACACCCGCCGCCTTGGCCGCCTCCTTGGCGCCCGAGCCGTTGGCCTGAAGCACATTGATGCGCCGCAGGCGGCCCATATGAATCGACGCCTGTCTCACCGCCATGACAGGGGATTCTCCTTCGGCGAAGGCGCGGCGTAGGCCGGACTGGGCCGGGGCCGGGCGGCCCCCGAACGCCTGCAGGGCGGCGTCCTGCAGGGAGGCGTCGGCCTCGACCCCCAGATGCTGTTCCAGCTCGGCGACATCGATGGTCTTTCCCGAGCCGGGCCCGATATAGAGGGCCAGCCGCTCGATCTCCTGCCGCATCAGCCCACGTTCGCGCGGGAGACGGCTGACGAACCGGTCCAGAGCGTCGCCGGTCAGGCCGACCTTGTCGGCGGCCAGGGCCTCCCGCGTCATCCGCGCGACATCGCCCGTCTCATCCTCATAACAAGCGATCCCGACGGCCTCCTTGGCCCCTTCGGCGGCCTTCCGGAGCGCGGAGTCGCGGCCCAACGCCCCGGCCTCGATGACCAGCATGGCGTCGGGATTGTAGAGGCCCTCGGCGTGGTGCTTGACCGCGGCGGCCAGCATCCTGTCGATCGAGGCCTTCTCGGAGCCCAGCCGCACGCGGACCAGACGGCGACCGCCGATCATGCTCAGCGCGGTCAGGGCCTCCTCCAGGCGCGCCTCGTCGCCGTCGATGTCGCTGTCGGTCAGGACGGTGACGTTGAAGGGGTCGTTCAGGTCGGGGGTGATCGCCTTGCACAGGATTTCGGCGCGTTCGCCGACGCCCGAACGGTCCTTGCCATGGATGACGGCGGCGCGGACGCCACGGTCGGGCGAGGACAGGAAGCGGTCGACCTCGGGGCGTTTGGTCAGGATCACTGTATCCTCCTCCATCGGGGGAGGGGGACCATGCGCAGCATGGTGGAGGGGGCAGCCATCACTGCGCCGACAGCGCCCGCATGATGTCCAGCCGGATCAGGCGCGCCAGTTCGGCGGCGGCGCGTTCCTCGCCGTCCTGCTGGGCGGCGATGGCGGCGTAGGGCTGGTCGGCGGCGGCGTAGGTGGTGGTGACGGTCTCGACCCCGCCGAGGGGGGCGCCTCCGGCGGCCGGGGTCAGGGTCCACGCCCCGCGCACGGTCAGTTCATAGCGGGTGGCGGTGTCGTCGATCCGGCGGCCCAGCGAGCGGCGCGACTGGTTCAGGTCGGTCTGCAACCGCCACAGCGGCGTCTGGGATCCGTCGCGGCCGAGGGCGTCCTCCAGCTGCTCGCGCACGCGGTACCCGAGGCGGTCGTCCTGGGTGGTCACGGCGATGCGCGACAGGGAGCCGCTGACGCCCGTATCGCCGTACATCGGCGTGAAACCGCAGGCTGACAGTCCCACAACGGAGACAAGCGCAAGCACAAGCCGGCGCATCAGCCGACCACCAGATTGACGATGCGATCCTTGACCACCACGATCTTCCTCACCGTCTGACCCTCCAGCCGCGCCTGCACGTCGGCGTCGGCCATGACGATCGCCTCAACCTCGGCCGGCTCCAGACCCCGGGCGACGCGGATTTCGCCGCGGCGCTTGCCGTTGACCTGGATCGGCAGAACCACCTCGTCGTCGGCCGCCAGGGCCGGGTCGAACACCGGCCAGGGCGCGTCCAGCACCATCCCCTGTTCGCCGAGGCGCGTCCAGCATTCCTCCGCCAGATGGGGCGTGAAGGGGGCGATCAGCCGGGTCAGGGCCGACAGGGCCTCGCGCCGCGCCGCGCCGCCGGCCTTGGGCGTGTCGCGTACGGTGGCGATGAAGCCGTACAGCTTGGCGATGGCTGAGTTGAAGCGGAAGGCCGAGACGCCCTCGGACACGGCCTTGATGGCCTTGTGCGTTTCGCGGATCAGGAAGGCGTCGGCCTCGGCCTCGCCGGCGGCGTTCGGGTCGAAGCCATCGACCTCGGCCCAGACGCGCTGGACGAACCGGCCCGCGCCCTCGACCCCGCCGGGCGTCCATTGCACGTCCCGCTCGGGCGGGCTGTCCGAAAGGACGAACAGACGACCGGCGTCGACGCCGTAGCCCTCAACGATTTCCTGCGGGGCGACGACGTTCTTCTTCGACTTCGACATCTTCTCGATGTCGCCGATGGTCAGGACCTCGCCGGTCGATAGTTGGCGGGCCGAGCGTTTGCCGGCGTCGTTGGTCAGTTCGACGTCGGTCGGCTCGACCCAGGCGCCGTCGGCGCGGCGGTAGGTCTCGTGGACGACCATGCCTTGGGTGAACAGGCCGGCGAAGGGCTCGCGCACCGACATCAGGCCCGCGTCGCTCAGGGCGCGGCTGATGAAGCGGGCGTAGAGCAGGTGCAGGACGGCGTGCTCGACCCCGCCGATATACTGGTCGACCGGCAGCCATTTGTCGGCCGCGGCCTTCGAGATCGGATCGGCCGCCGTCGGATCGGTGAAGCGGGCGAAATACCAGCTCGAGTCCACGAAGGTGTCGAGGGTGTCGGTTTCACGCACGGCCTCACCGCCGCAGGTGGGGCAGGACACGTGCTTCCACGTCGGATGCCGATCCAGCGGATTGCCGGGCGTGTCGAAGGTCACGTCCTTCGGTAGTTCGACGGGCAGCTGGTCGGCGGGCACGCCCACCGGGCCGCATTTCGCGCAGTGGATCACGGGGATGGGACATCCCCAGTAGCGCTGGCGGCTGACGCCCCAGTCGCGCAGGCGATAGATGGTCGCGCCCTGACCGTGGCCGGCCGCCTCGATGCGGGCGATGGCTGCGGCCTTGGCAGGCTCGATCTCCATCCCGTCCATGAAATCGGACTGGAACAGGCGGCCAGGGCCGACGTAAGCCTCCGTTCCGACTTCGAAATCATCGCCGGCGCCCTCAGGTCTCACAACCGGGATCACGGGCAGGGAATATTTACGGGCGAAGTCGAGGTCGCGCTGGTCGTGGGCCGGGCAGCCGAAGATGGCGCCGGTGCCGTATTCCGACAGGATGAAGTTGGCGATCCAGACGCTGACCTCGCGGCCGTCGAACGGATGGACGACCTTCAGGCCGGTGTCGAAGCCGATCTTCTCGGCCTGTTCGATCTCCGCCTGGGTCGAACCGCCCTTGCGGCATTCGGCGACGAAGGCGGCGGCGTCGGGATCAGCCTCGGCGATGGCGCGGGCGATAGGGTGGTCGGGCGCGACGCCCATGAAACTGGCGCCGAACAGGGTGTCGGGGCGGGTGGTGTAGATTTCCAGACCGTCAGGCGCGGCGGCGGGCGCGTCGCCGGCCCATTTCCACGTCATCTGCAGGCCCTTCGACCGGCCGATCCAGTTCTCCTGCATCAGCCGAACCTTGTCGGGCCAGCGGCCTTCCAGCTCCTTCAGCCCCTCGATCAGGTCGTCGGCATAGTCGGTGATGCGCAGGAACCACTGGTTCAGCTTGCGCTTCTCGACCACCGCGCCCGAACGCCAGCCGCGGCCGTCGACCACCTGCTCATTGGCCAGGACGGTGTTGTCGACCGGGTCCCAGTTGACCACAGAGTCCTTTCGGTAGACGAGGCCGCGCCTGAACAGCTCCAGGAACCAGGCCTGCTGCTTGCCGTAATAGGCGGGGTCGCAGGTGGCGAACTCGCGCGACCAGTCCAGCGACAGGCCCAGCAGTTTCAGCTGGTCGCGCATGGCGGCGATGTTGGACCAGGTCCAGTCGCCAGGATGGATGCCGCGCTCGATGGCGGCGTTCTCTGCCGGCAGGCCGAAGGCGTCCCAGCCCATGGGATGCAGGACGTCGAAGCCCTGCGCCCGCTTCGACCGCGCCACCACGTCGCCCATGACGTAGTTGCGGGCATGGCCCATGTGGATGGCCCCGGACGGATAGGGGAACATCTCCAGCACATAGTATTTGGGCCTGCCGGTTCCCTCGGTGGGGGTGCGGAAGGCGTCGGCGGCCGCCCAGCGGGCCTGCTGGCGGGGTTCGGCGGTCTTGGGCTCGTATCGGGCCACGGGAATCCTTCAGGGTCGCTCCTGAAGGCGGGGCCAGAAGGAGGCGTTGGGTTCGGGGAGGGTTTAGCCGGCGTTCTGGAGGTTGAGCTGGCGCGCCTTGGTCAGGATGGCGTTTTCCAGATCGGTCTCGGTCTGGGCCGCCACGCGGGCGCCGACCCAGGCGCCCGTGGCGTCACGAACTTCCTTGGTCACCGTCACATTCAACGCATCGGCGCGAAGGCGGGTGTCGAGGATGAAGACCGTGGCCTTGAACCGCTCGTTCGGGTTGGCTGCGTCAGTGTACCAGTCGTAGTTGATGACGCCGCCCCAGGGATCGGCGTTGGCCAGCGGCATGAAGGCCATGGTGTCGAGGGTGGCGCGCCACAGGAAGGCGTTGACGCCGATTCCGGTCTGGGCTGCGGCGGCGGCCTTCGTCGCGCTGTCCATGCCGAAGACATCACCGACCGTGGGCCCGAACGGACGATCGGATGAGCAGCCGCTCAGCAGAACGCCCGAGGCGAGGAGGGCGAACATCGCACCGCGAACCAGCACCATCGAGAAACTCCATTCGGTCGAAACGTGCGGCGGACCGGTTCCACCCACGCGCTGGCCTGCCCGAACGTGGGTCGCAGCCGAAGCGAGGCTCTATAACACGGCGAAAAGGGGCGATGACAAGGCGAAGCCGTTTCGGGAGATGAAGGATCTGTCCCGCAATGAGGCATTCGCGCGGCGCAGGCGCCTTCGGGCCGTGACGCGCGCGCCACAGGAGTCCCGAGAGTCGCGCGGAACTCCGGCCCAGCTACGCCGTTTCGTTGACCGGGCTGACCAGCGGTGTCTACTTGCTGGCAAGAGATCGCGGCGGGATCCCCGTCGGGACGTGAAGGGCAGGACATGCGCAGCAAGAGCGCCGTCATAGCTGGACTGGCCGCGGGGCTTACGCTCCTGGCCGCCGCCGACGCCGCGTCGGCCCAGGCCGCCGCCCGCAGCCGCGCGCCCGCCGTTTCCCTGAACGAGGCCCAGTCCGCCCGGGCCGCCGCCGGCACGTCGCGCCTGCGCTTCACCGAGCGCGGCCGCTGGGGTCTCGACCTGAATATGAGCCAGCCCGAGACCCGCGACAGCAATGTCGGCGCCGTCGAGGCCGGAGCCTACTATCGCGTCAATCCGCGCCTGCGCGTCGGCGCCGCCGCCGGGGTGACCGAGGCCGACACCGATCCGGCGACCGGGCCGCAGACAGAGCGCCGCCAAGCCGCGCGCTTCCGGCTGGAATCGATCTTCCGCTTCTGACGCCGATCAGGCGCTGAACGCCGCCTGGATGGCCGACACCCCCGCGAGGCCGCAAGCGCCCGAGCCGATGAGGCTGCGGGCGTTTTTCGCATCTATGCCGCCCAGGGCGTAGACCGGGCAGACCGCCGAGGTCGCCAACGCGCTGAACGCCGTCAGACCCAGCGGCGGCGTGGCCGAGGAGGCGCCGCCCGCCGGGAAGACCGGCGACAGGACCCGGGCGTGCAGGCCGGTCACGTCGAGCGCGGAGCCTTGGTGGGCCGTGCCGGTGATCAGCCACTGCGGATGCGCCTCCGACAGGTTCGGGGCCCGATCCAGCGCGCGTTCGGGCAGGTGAACCCCGTCGGCGCCGACGGTATCGGCCAGATCGGCGTCGAGGCCGATCAGCAGCTGGACGCCCGCCTCCACTGTGGCCTCGCGCAGCCGCAGGCCGGTCTCGCGAGCGTCCGGCCAGCCGAAATGACGGAATACCACAGCGGCCCCGGGCGGCAGGCGCGTCGCCGTCTCCCACGGCCGGGGCGTGCGGACGGGATCGGTGAAGAACAACAGGGGCGGAAGGGTCGGCGCCCGGCTGACTTTGGCGGCGTCGCGTGCGAGGACACAGGCGACCTCCCACAGGGTTTCGGCGTCCGAGCGGTTCATGGCCTCCTCATCCCCCGATCAAGCCGATGCGTCCAGCGTCGCGGGCCGTCTCTCGGCCGTGCAGGCGCGAATGGCGAAGGCCTGCCGAGTCGCCGGGCGCGCGTCGGGCAGCGTCGTCCTGACCGCCGTGACCAAGACCCAGCCGCCTGAGGCCGTCGACGCCATACTGGCGGCGGGTCAACGTGTGTTCGGCGAGAACCGGGTACAGGAGGCGCAAGGCCGCTGGACCGACCGCCGCGCCGTCGTCCCCGACCTGGAACTGCGCCTGATCGGGCCGCTGCAGACCAACAAGGCCGAGGACGCCGTCGCCCTGTTCGAAGTCATTGAGACACTGGACCGGCACCGGCTGGCGGACGCCCTCGCCGCCGCCATCGGCAAGGCGGGCAAGACGCCGCGAATGCTGGTTCAGGTCAACACGGGGGCCGAGCCGCAGAAGGCCGGCGTCCTGCCAGAAGAAGCCGACGCCCTGATCGCCTACGCCCGGTCACTGGGGCTGACGGTGGAGGGGCTGATGTGCATTCCGCCGGCTGACGAAGCGCCGGAAAACCATTTCGCCCTGCTGCGCGAGATCGCCCGCCGCAACGGGCTGGAGGTCCTCTCGATGGGGATGAGCGGCGATTACGAGACCGCGATCGGCCTCGGCGCGACCCATGTTCGCATCGGATCGGCGTTGTTCGGGGAACGAAACACCCCCTAAACGGCCTCTATCGACTGAAAACCGCTCCGCTTGGGTTCCTGCCCTTGGCGGAACGGGCAACGCTCGCCATTCTGGTATCCATGCCCACGCCCAAGACCATCCTGATCATCGACGACGACGACGACCTGCGCGAGGCGCTGGCCGAGCAGTTGGCCCTGCACGAGGCCTTCCGGCCGGTGCAGGCCTCGACCGCCGCCGAGGGCGTGCGGATGGGGCGCGAGGTGCGGGCCGACCTGATCCTGCTGGACGTCGATCTGCCCGACATGGACGGCCGCGAGGCCTGCCGCCTGCTGCGCAAGGACGGCGTCTCGACCCCGATCATCATGCTGACCGGCCAGTCGTCGGATTCCGACACCGTGCTGGGGCTGGAGTCGGGGGCCAACGACTATGTCACCAAGCCCTTCCGCTTCGCCGTCCTGCTGGCCCGCATCCGGGCCCACCTGCGCAGCCATGAACAGTCCGAGGACGCCGTCTTCCGCATCGGCCCCTATGAGTTCCGGCCCGCCGCCAAGGTCTTGGTCGACGACAAGGCGCGCAAGGTGCGGCTGACCGAGAAGGAAACCAGCATCCTCAAATACCTCTACCGCGCCGGGGCCAAGGCCGTGTCGCGCGAGGAGCTGCTGACCGAGGTCTGGGGCTATAACGCGGGGGTCACGACCCACACGCTGGAAACCCACATCTATCGCCTGCGCCAGAAGATCGAGCCCGAGCCCGGTCAGGCGCGGCTGCTGCTGACCGACGCGGGCGGGTACCGGCTGCAGCCCTGAAGCGGGCCGGCCAAAACACCGTCCGAAGCGTCCGATGAGTCCACTTCGGGTCTCCGCCTGTTTCGATTGTCAAAGACCGCCGCTGCTCAGGCTGACCACCAAAGCACGCGCACGCGTCAAAAATGGTCGTGGCCGCGTGATGGGTCCGATTTTCTTCAGACAGCCAGATCGACCGTGACCGGGGCGTGGTCGCTCGGCTGGGTCCATTCGCGGACCGCATCGTGGATGCGGGCCGTGCCGGGCGTGACCGCCGGGGTCAGGCCCGGCGAGGTCCAGATGTGGTCGAGGCGCAGGCCGCGGTTGGACTTGCGGAAGTCGGCGGCGCGGTAGCTCCACCAGCTGGCCAGTTTCTGCGGTTCGGGGATCTGGTCGCGGACCACGTCGGCGAAACCGCCGGCGGCCTGCAGGCGGCGCAGGGTCTCGACCTCCAGCGGCGTGTGGCTGACGATCTTCGACATGTAGCGGTGGTTCCAGACATCGTTCTCGCCCGGCGCGATGTTGAAGTCGCCGGCCAGCACCAGCGGGCGCTGTTTATCCCGCCCCGCCATCTCGGCGGTGAGGCGCTCGTAGAAGTCCATCTTGTGATCGAATTTCGGGTTCAGCACCCGGTCCGGGGTATCGCCGCCGGCGGGGATGTAGAAATTCTGGATCTCCACTTCATCGACCACCACGCCGACGCAGCGGGCGTGCTTCTCACGGCAGACATCCAGCGCGGGGGCCTCCGCGATCGGCTTCCGACTGGCGATGGCGACGCCGTGCCAGCCCTTCTGGCCGCCGATCTTCAGGTGAGGCATGCCCATGGCCTCGAAGGCGGCGCGGGGGAACTGGTCCTCGAGGCATTTGATCTCCTGCAGGCACAGGACATCGGTCCCGCTCTCCTCGACGAAGCGGGCGACCTGGTCGATGCGCAGGCGGACGGAGTTGATGTTCCAGGTGGCGATGCGAAGCATGGGCGGGGTCTAGCAGCCCGAAGCCTCCCACGCACCGCGCTCAAGCAGCGAGCCGCCGCGCGGCGAGCGGTAGCGCCCCTAGGGCGACTTCGTCGCCCGACAAAAAAGCGCCCGATCGGGGGATCGGGCGCTGGAAGGTTCGTCTCTCGCCGCCGGGAAGGGGATGAAATCCGTAGCGGTCCGGCCGGCTCCCGCCGACCTGTTGCGAAAGTGCCACGGAAGGCGAAAAAAGTCAAATCGCCAAGAGCGCGAACTATCCGCGTCGCGGGCGGCGCGTCGGGTCGCTGAGCTGGAACAGGCTGGCGGCGAGGCCGGAGGCAGGCTGCAGCGTGGTCAGCTGGGTGCGGGTGCGCGACCCTTGCGCGTCCGTGATGGTCCATTCGTGCAGGCGTAGGGGAGAGCCGGCGAATGAAAGGATGACCGAGCCGGCGTTGGGGCTGCGGTTGTCGCGGGCGGTGATGGCGAAGGCGCCGGAGGCCATCCGGGTCACGCGGTCGATGCGCACGCCCTGATCGAGACGCACGGTGCGGGCGAGGAAGGTCGACAGGGGGGTCTGGCCCAGCGGCACCTGACGGAAGACGTTCAGACGCGGGTCGTAGCGTTTGACGTTCGAGCCGTCCGACACGACCAGCAGGCCGGCGGGATTGGTGTATTCGAAGCGCATCTTGCCGGGGCGCTGGATCCAGAAGCGGCCCTCGCGGCGCTGGGCGCCCGAGGTCTCGACGAACTGCCCCTGGGCCGAGGTCAGGTTCTGCAGATAGGCCTGGGCCTGGGCCACGACGGCGCGATCCTCGGCCGACAGGCCGCTCTGGGCGGCGGCGGGCAGGGCGGCGAACGCCGTGAGAGCGGCGGTTCCGAAAGCGAAGGCGCGGCGTGAGACGGTCATCAGGTCTTCTCCCGTTCGGGATGGTTGGCGATCATGCCGTCGTACGAAACACGAAAGGCCGGGGCGTGACCCGAGCCTGACCATATTCCGGCGCTGCGATGAAGCCCTGTTCAGGATCATCCGGCGGATGGCGGTCCGCACAAACGCCCTCGGCCACGGTCCGTTGCGCCCTGAGAACGGAAGAGTCCGCTCGAAAACAGCGGACATTGCGGACACATCGGACTCTTTCGCTCCTCGTTTCGCGCCGCGCCATGAGCGACCCCGCATCATACCGTCACCGGAGACGGCGCCAGGAAAAGAGGCGAAGAAAAATTGAAAGTGTCGGGAGTTCAACCGGCTACGCCACCGGCGAATGCTACATCGGCGGCGGACCGGCGAGGATGTCGCGCTTGCCGGCGTGGTTGGCCGGGCTGACGACGCCTTCCTGCTCCATCCGCTCGATCAGGGAGGCGGCGCGGTTGTAGCCGATCTGCAGGCGGCGCTGGATGTAGCTGGTCGAGGCCTTGCGGTCGCGGGTGACCACGGCCACGGCGCGGTCGTAGAGGTCGTCCCCGGACCCGCCGCCGCCCTCGTCGTCGAAGGCGCCGTCGCTGTCGCCGTCAGGATCGTCGGTGATCAGGTCCAGATAGTCGGGTTCGGCCTGCGAGCGCAGGTGTTTGCAGACCTCGTCGACCTCCTGATCGGTGACGAACGGCCCGTGCAGGCGGGTGATGCGACCGCCGCCGGCCATGTAGAGCATGTCGCCCTGGCCCAGCAGCTGTTCGCCGCCCTGCTCGCCCAGGATGGTGCGGCTGTCGATCTTGGAGGTGACCTGGAAGCTGATCCGGGTGGGGAAGTTCGCCTTGATGGTGCCGGTGATGACGTCCACCGACGGGCGCTGGGTGGCCATGATCAGGTGGATGCCGGCGGCGCGGGCCATCTGGGCCAGACGCTGGACGGCGCCTTCCACATCCTTGCCCGCGACCAGCATCAGGTCGGCCATCTCGTCCATGACGACGACGAGGAAGGGCATGGGTTCCGGGCGAATCTTCTCGGATTCGTAGACCGGGCGGCCCTGTTCATCGAAGCCGGTCTGGACGGTGCGTTCGAAATGCTCGCCCTTGGCCACGGCCTCGCGAGCGCGCTCGTTGTAGGAGGCGATATTGCGCACGCCCAGCTTGGACATGCGGCGGTAGCGGTCCTCCATCTCGCGCACGGTCCATTTCAGCGCGACGACGGCCTTCTTGGGGTCGGTAACGACGGGGGCCAGCAGGTGCGGGATGCCGTCATAGACGCTGAGCTCCAGCATCTTCGGATCGATCATGATGAAGCGGCACTCGGCCGGGGTCAGCCGGTAGAGGATCGACAGGATCATGGCGTTGACGCCGACCGACTTGCCCGAGCCGGTGGTGCCGGCGATCAGCAGGTGGGGCATGCGCGCCAGATCGGCGACATAGGGCTCGCCGCCGATGGTTTCGCCGAGGGCGAGCGGCAGCAGGTGGGCGGGCTTGTCGTATTCGGTCGAGGCCAGCAGGTCGCGCAGATAGACGGTCTCGCGCCGGGCGTTGGGCAGCTCGATGCCGATGGCGTTGCGGCCGGGGACGACCGAGATGCGGCAGGCGCGAGCGGACATGGAGCGGGCGATGTCGTCGCTCAGGGCCACGACGCGGCCGTGCTTCACGCCGGGGGCAGGGACCAGTTCGTACAGGGTGACGACGGGGCCGGGGCGGATCTGGTCGATAACGCCGCGCACGCCGAACTCCTGCAGCACGCCTTCCAGCATCTTGGCGTTCTGCTTCAGCGCCTCCTCGTCGACCGAGGCGACGCGCTTGGCGGGCTTGGTCAGCATGCCCAGCGGCGGCAGGTCGAAGCCCCCCGAGGGCCGGGCGAAGTCGAAGGCGGCCTGGCTGTCGTCGAGCTCGCGCTTCGAGGCCTTGGGGGCCTTTGCGGCGGCGACCTTGGGCTCCGGCGCGCCGCGGGCGGGGACGGGGGCGTCCCAAGGCGGGGTGTCTTCGGCGGCGTCGAGGCTGACCGGGGCGTAGTCGTCGGGTTCGGGCGCCGGGCGCGGGCGCGGCGGCGCCTTCACAGCGGCGGCGCGACGGGCCTTGGCGGGAGGCGCCGCCGGGGCGCGGCGGCTGCCGGCCCAGTGGAAGGCGTCGCTGACATCCGAGGTGCGCAGGCCGATGGCGTAGCCGATGGCCCACAGGGCCATGGGGAAGAAGACTGCGCCGGCGATGATCGGGGCGCCGGGGATGCGCAGCGCCGAGCAGGCCATGCGGATCAGGCCGACGATGGCGTCGCCCCACAGACCGCCGAGGTTGGCGGCCAACGGCCAGGCGGCTGGCGTCGCCAGCGCTGACAGGGCGGCGGACAGGGCGAGGACGCCGCCCGCAGCCGACAGCGCCTTCAGGGTGGTGGGCTTGAGCCGCTGCTGAATGACGTCGCCGATGGCCGAGGCCAGACCGAAGGCGATCAGCAGCAGGGCGGCCGGGAAGGCGGCCATGCCGAGCGACTGCATGAACAGGTCGGCGAACAGGGCGCCGTTCAGGCCCAGCCAGTTGGTGGGGGCCAGGTTCGAGGCGGCGTTGAGGCTGGGGTCGGCCGGATTCCACGAGATCAGCGCGGCCAGCAGCAACGCCGCCAGCAGGGCCTGAAGCACGCCGCGGAATTTGATCGCGATGGGCGCGCCCCACAGGATGCGGGCGCCGAACCAGGCGCGCTGGCCGATGGCGAGTGCGGCGGACATGCGGCGGGGAACTCCGGAGGGTCGAAACAGACGCGGGAGTGTCGCCCGCGCAGGGTTAAGAGGCTGTTTACCAGCCGAGCGAAACCGCGACCTCGCGGCACTGGACGCGCCATCGCTCCGGCGCGACAACCGCTCCATGAGCACGACCGATCGACACGACGTCATCATCGCCGGCGCCGGCATGGCCGGGGCGACGTTCGCGCTGGCCGCCGCGCAGGGCGGGTTGAAGGTCGTGCTGGTCGATCCGCAGCCGTTTTCGTTGCAACTGGCGCCGACCTTCGACGGGCGGTCGACGGCAATCGCCTTCTCGACGTTCCGGATGCTGGATGCATTGGGCGTGGGCAAGGCCCTGCGGCCGCACGCCTGCCGGATGGACCGGATTCTGGTCACCGACGGGCGGCGACCGGGCGCGGCGTCGCGGCCCGCCGGCTCGGCCTTCCTGCGTTTCGACGCCGACGAGATCGGCGACCGCACCGACGGCGAGCCCCTCGGCTACATGGTCGAGAACCGGCGCATCCGCACGGCGCTGGCCGAGGCGATCACGGCCGCCGGGATTGAGGTGCGGGCCCCGGCGTCGGTTGCAGCGGTCGAAGCGGGCCCGGGCCGGACGGTGGTGACGCTGGCGGACGGGTCGAAGCTGGAAGCGCCGCTGGTGGTCGGGGCCGAGGGGCGTGGCTCACTGGTGAGACAAAGCGCCGGGATCGAGACCGTTGGCTGGGGCTATGGCCAGAGCGGGGTCGTCGCGACCGTGTCTCTCGGGCGAGACCATGGCAATGTCGCCCATGAATATTTTCTGCCGGCGGGCCCGTTCGCCATCCTTCCGCTGACCGAACAGCGCGCCAGTCTGGTCTGGACCGAGACGACGCGCCGGGCCGACGCCCTGAGAGCCGCCTCGGACGGCGCCTTCCAGTCGCATCTGATGCGGCGGTTCGGCGACTTCCTCGAGGATGTGACGGTGGTCGGGCCGCGCTTCGTCTATCCGCTGTCGCTGCAACTGGCCGAGGCCCTGACCGGGCCGCGCGCCGCCCTGATCGGCGACGCCGCCCACGCCGTACACCCGGTGGCGGGACAGGGACTGAACATGGGGCTGAAAGACGCCGCCGCCCTGGCCGAGGTGCTGGTTGAGGCCATGAGGCTGGGCGAGGACATCGGCTCGGAGACGGTGCTGGACCGCTACGCCCGCTGGCGGCGGTTCGACAATACGGCGCTGGCGGCGGGGTTCGACGGCTTCGTGCGGCTGTTCTCGAACGACGCGCCGCCGGTGCGGCTGGCGCGCGGTCTCGGCATCGCCGCTGTGAACCGGATTCCGGCCCTGCGCCGCGCCTTCATGCACGAGGCCGGCGGGGCGTCGGGTGATCTGCCGCGCTTGCTCCGCGGTGAAACGGTTTAATCGAGTGTCCGCGCCTCTTCCGGCAGCATGATCGGTACGCCGTCGCGGATCGGATAGGCGAGTTTGGCGCCCTTCGAGACCAGTTCCTGACGTTCGCGGTCATAGCTCAGCTTGCCACGGGTCACCGGGCAGACCAGCACCTCCAGCAGGCGGGGGTCGACAGAGGCGGGGGTGTGGAAGGCGTCTGACATGGAAGCTTTCTAGAGCCAGCGCGCGGGCGGCGCTACTCGGGTGCGACCATCACTGCATCAACGGCGCGTCGCCCTCGCCGTCGGTCGCCGCATCGATGGTCAGCAGGGCGGTCAGGACGTCGGACCGGTCGGTCAGGCTGACGGCCTCGAGCAGGGCCTGTTTCTCGGGCGGCTCGAACGGCAGGGCCATGGACAGGCTGTTGATCAGGGCCTCGGGCGGGGCGGTTTCGGCGGTGTCCCAGTCGATGTCGAGGCCGCGCGTCTCCAGATAGGCGCGCAGGGCGTCGAGCAGGCCGTCGCGATCGAGGCCGATGTCGTCGACCGGCGGGGCGCTGAGATCGTCCTCGAACGGGGTGAAGTCGGCGCGGATCTGGCGGTAGGGGGTCTGGGCCGGCAGTTCGCTGGCCAGACGGAAGCGGGCGCAGCCGGTCAGGGTGATCAGATAGCGGCCGTCCGATGTCTCGGCGAAGCTGGTGATCCGCCCCGCGCAGCCGACCGGCGACAGATTGGGCAGGCGGGCTGATCCGGCCTGGGGCTGGAGCATGCCGATGATGCGGTCGCCCGCCATGGCGTCGTCGATCATGTTCAGATAGCGCGGCTCGAAGATGTTGAGCGGCAGCTGGCCGCGCGGCAGCAGGATGGCGCCCGGAAGCGGGAATACAGGGATCACCTGCGGCAGGTCGGCGGCCTTCACATATCCCTGCGCCACCCGGACCTCCTATGCGAACAGGATGGAGGACAGGCGACGGCGGCCGTCCCGAGCGATGTCGGAGGCCCCGCCCGCCGCGTCGAAGACGACCAGCAGCTGTTTGCGGGCGGCCTGGTCGTTCCACTCGCGGTCGGCGGCGACGATGGCCAGCAGGCTGTCGACCGCGCCCTTCAGATCGCCGGCCGAGGCCTGCGCCAGCGACAGGTCGTAGCGGGCCTGATGGTCGGACGGATCAGCGGCCACGCGGGCCTCGAGCTCCGTGGCGGCGCCGGTCGGGGCGGCGGAGGCGAGGGCCAGCTGGGCGCGGACGCTCTGGACCGTGGGCTCCTTCGAGTCCTGCGGGGCCATGGCGATGGTCTGGCGAGCCTGATCGACGTCGCCGTCGGCCAGATAGACGCGGGCCATGCCTGCGATGGCCTTCTGGTTGTCGGGCTCAATGGTCAGCAGCTGGGCGAAGGCCTGGGCCGCGCCGCCGAGATCGTTTAGCGACAGGGATTCCTCGCCCAGAGACAGCAGCTGTTCGATGTCGGAGTTGGCGCTCTCGCCGCCCGTCAGCTTGTCGATGAAGGCCTTGAGCTGGCTGTCGGGCACGGCGCCCTGGAAGCCATCGACGGGCTGGCCGTTGACGAAGGCGTAGACGGTGGGGATCGACTGGACGCGCAGCTGGCCCGCATAGGCCGGGTTCTTGTCGACGTCGATCTTGACCAGCTTCACCGCCCCGCCGGCGGCGCGGACGGCCTTTTCGATCATCGGCGTCAGGGTCCGGCACGGCCCGCACCATGTGGCCCAGAAGTCGACCAGCACGGGCTGGGTCTTGGAGGCCTCGATGACGTCGGTCATGAAGCCGGCGTCGGAGCCTTCCTTGATCAGATCGTCAGGCAGGGCGGTGGGGTCGGCGAGGCTCATGATTTGTCCTGTGTCGGATAGGCGTAACGCGGCAGCGCACAGATGGTCGCGACGACCGCGCGTCTCAAGGTCAGGTCGGATCGCCGCCCGCCCCGGCGGGGCTCAGCTTCCAGCGGATCTTGGTTTCGGAATCGGTGCGGGCCGAGCCGCGCACCACGATCTGCAGCGAGCGCCGGGTCAGGCCCTCGTCGATATGGACCGAGGGCTCGATGGCCACGTCGGGTCCGTCGGTGCGGAACCACCAGCCCCGGCCGGAATGGCCGCGCAGCAGGATGGAACGGCGGTCGCGGGCCAGCGAGGCCTGGACGCCCGGCTCGAGCTGGAAGCGCACGGCGTAGGGGGCGGCGATGGCGCGGACCACCTCCTTCTGGCCAGGTGCGGGGTGCAGCCGCTCCTCGGCGCGCAGTTCGTCGAGGCGCTGGTCCAGATAGAGGCGGCGCTGGTGCAGCAGGCCATAGTCGTGGACCCAGCCGTCGTGTTCGACCTCCAGCCAGACCGCGCCTTCGCCGTCGCGCTGGTCGACGACGAGATGCAGGGGGCGTCCGACCAGACGGTGGTCCAGCAGGTCGCCCTTCCAGCCGCCGAGGGGCTCGCCGGTGGAGCCGTCGCCGAGGGTCAGGGTCGAATGGCCGGGCGCGAGACGCAGGCCCTGACGGTCGGCGGCGCGCGGGGTCCAGCCGCAGCCGGTGACGATCCGGTCCTTGCCGCAGACGATCTCCAGCGCCATCGGCTGGGCGCAGGCGGCCGCGGACCAGGCGCCGCGCGCCGGGGCGGCGATGTCGGCGGCGATGGTCAGCAGGGGGCTGCGGATGCGGGCGACGCCGGCGACGGTTCCGCTGCCGGCTTCGGCGGGAGCGTCGTCGTGGACGCGGGCGGCGGCGACGCGGGCCGGGGTCGAGGGGCCTCCGCCCTGCATGGTGATCAGCCGGCCGTCGGGCAGGGTCTGGAGGCGCAGGGCCCGGGTCAAGCGGTGGATGGAGCCGCGGACGGCGTCCGGCGTCGCTTCCGAGACCTGCGACAGGGCGTCGTCGAGGGTGAGGAGATCGAGCAGCAGTTCGAGACCCGCTTCCGGGCTGCGGCTGGCGTGGCCGCCGTCCGGGCCGACGGTGCGGTCCAGCGCGCCGTTCAGACCGTTGAGGGCCGAGCGGCGCAGGGCGGCTCCCGGCGGGCCGGCCAGGGTGCAGCCGGCGATGGCGGCAGAGGCCAGGCGCTCGGCCTTGCCGGCGACGCCGCCGGGCGGGCGCAGCAGCTGGCGCCCCTGACGGCCGAGGATGTCGGCGAGCCGGAGCCGTTCGGCCTCGGTGGCCACCTGACCCATGCGTCGGGCGGCGCAGGACAGATGGATAGCGCGGCGCGCGAGGATTTCCGGCCCCCAGGCGAAGGGCGACCAGCGGGAGAAGGCGTCGGCCCAGGCCAGGGTCAGGCGCACCGCCTCGCGCGCGCCGCGCTCGCCCTGAAGCATCAGCGACGGCAGCCAGGCGAAGCTGTGCAGTTCGACGGCGAAGGCGCGGGTGGGGCTGGGCCGATTCCACGGATCCTCGGGCGCGGGCGCCTCGAGACTGGTTCCGGCGAGGGAAAATTTGCCGCCGAGCACGGTCTTGCCCGGGGCGGGGTCGACGGGGCGGAAGTCGCGCGGCGTGGCGGCGAAGCCCTGGGCCGGGCGGCCCTTGAGGGTCAGGCTGTAGCCCGGCAGGCCGTAAGCCTCGATCCACAGCTGACGGGTCAGCAGCCGCCCGATGACGGCGGGCCACAGGCCGGGCCCGGTGGAGGCGCCGGTGGTCTTGACCGGGGTCCGCATCGGGGCGCCGCGCAGGCCGGGGATCTCTCCAGGCGCGGGACCGTCGGCTTCCGGACGGGCGAAGGGTCCGAGCGGGCTCACGCTGCCTTCAGGGCCTGGATATTGGCGGCGTAGGCCGAGGGCCCGCCGCGGAACACGGCGGTTCCGGCGACGAGAGCGTCGGCCCCCGCGGCCACACAGGCGCCGGCGTTGGCGGCGGTGACCCCGCCGTCGACCTGCAGGTGCGCCTTCGATCCGGCTGCGTCGAGGATGGCGCGGGTCTTTTCGATTCTGCGCAGGGTGGTGTCGATGAAGGACTGGCCGCCGAAGCCCGGATTGACCGACATCAGCAGCACCAGATCGACAAGCTCCACGACGTCGTCGAGCACGCTCAGCGAGGTGCCGGGATTCAGCACCACGCCGGCCTTGGCTCCCAGCTGGCGGATGCGGCCGAGGGTGCGGTGCAGGTGCGGGCCGCTTTCGGGGTGGACGGTCAGGATGTCGGCGCCGGCCTCGCGGTAGGCCTCCAGCCACGGATCGACCGGGGCGACCATCAGGTGAACGTCGAACGGCAGGCTGGTGTGCGGGCGCAGGGCCTTCACCACATCGGGGCCGATGGTGATGTTTGGCACGAAATGCCCATCCATGACGTCTACGTGGATCCAGTCGGCGCCGGCGGCGTCGAGGGCGCGAACCTCCTCGCCCAGACGGGCGAAGTCGCTGGCGAGGATCGAGGGACAGATCAGGGGCGCGGCCATGTCAGCGGGATAAGGCGGGTCGGGGGCGGGAGCAAGGCGCAGGCTTGGGTTCGGGGTCCCCCGGAGCTACACGGTTCAGTCATCACCACCGGGAGGCTCTGATGAGCGAATACGTCGCGACCGTGGAATGGAGCCGGGGCGACCAGCCCTTCACCGACAACCGCTACTCCCGCGCCCACGACTGGCGGTTCGACGGCGGCGCGGTGGTGCGGGGCTCCTCGGCCCCTTCGAGCGTGCCCGAGCCGATGTCCGACCCGGCCGCCGTGGACCCGGAAGAGGCGCTGGTGGCCTCGGTTTCGAGCTGCCACATGCTGTTTTTCCTCGCCTACGCAGGCAAGGCCGGCTTCGTGGTCGACCGCTACAGCGACGACGCTGTCGGCAAGATGGGCAAGGACGAGCGGGGAAAGATTTCGATCACCGAGGTGACACTGAGGCCGGCGGTCGTTTTCTCAGGCGACGCCAGGCCCGATGCGGCGGCGCTGGAGGCGCTGCATCACCGGGCTCATGAGGCCTGCTACATCGCCAATTCCATCCGCGCCGAGGTGACGGTGGAGCCGCGCTAATCGATTCCACACCCGTGCATCCCGCCGAAGGCGGGGACCCACTGCTTTGGGTGATGCAGCAGTTGTCGTGAGTTAGACCGGTAGTCCTGCGGCGCCGGCGTCAGGCTGGACAGAACTGGGTCCCTACCTTCGCGGGGATGCACGGAGTTTTGGTCGCCAAACTATGCATTTGCCGGTGCTGCAGGCGCGACGGCCACGTCGCCCAGCAGGGCGGTGAACCGGCGCACGGCCTCGTCGGCCAGTTCCGGATGATACCGCATCGGGCCCGCCGCCATGGGTTCGTCGAAGGCGTGGGTGCCGTCGGCGATCCAGGTCTCGACGTCCGCGCCGCAGCGCCGGACCATGTCATTCACCCGCTCGGCGTTGCGGACGGTGGTCAGGTGGTCGGTGCGCGAGATGACGGCGAGGGTCTTCGGGCAGTGGGTCCACGGGCGCATCTTGTTGACCGCGCCGATGCCGACATAGGGATAGGCCAACCAGGCGCCGACCACGCCGTCGAGGGCGACGGCGCCCGGATCCTCGACGCCCAGCATGCGGCGACCGCGCTGCGAACTCATGGCCTCCATGATGCCCCAGCCGCCATGGCTCCAGCCCGCCAGCACGATCTTCGAGGCGTCCACGTCACGCCTTTGGGACACGCCGTAAAGGGCGGCCAGAACGTCGCCAGCTCGCTGCCAGCCGTGCAGAAGGATTCCGGTGCAGACCATGGCCAGGGCGAACTGTCGGCTCCAACCGCGCGGCGCGTAGGAATCGACGATGACCGCTCGCCAGCCCCCGGCGACCGCGGCGGCCGCATAGCGCGGCAGGTGATCGCGCAGGCCGCCACAGCCGTGGAACAGGATGACGGTCGGCCGCGGCCGGTCGTCGTCGGGGCCGACGGTGGTCGCATGCGGTTCGAGCATCGACCAGCGCTGGGAGAGAGTCTGCATGGGGCGACCTGAAGAAAGGGGCGATCAAACCGCCGGAAACGGCAGAGGTTCCCCTATCAGTGCCGGAAGACCCGCACGCCCGTAAAGGCCATGGCCACGCCGGCCTCGTCGGCGGCGGCGATGACGTCGTCGTCGCGGATCGAGCCGCCGGGCTGGATCACCGCCGTGGCGCCCGCCGCGACCGCTTCCAGCAGGCCGTCGGCGAACGGGAAGAAGGCTTCGGAGGCGCAGGCGGAGCCCTGGGCCAGCGAATGGGCCAGACCCTTCGCCTCGCCGGCCTCGCGGGCGCGGATGGCGGCGATGCGGGCTGAGTCGCGGCGGTTCATCTGGCCGGCGCCGATGCCGGCGGTCTGGCCGTCCTTTGCATAGACGATGGCGTTGGACTTGACGTGTTTGGCCACGGTGAAGGCGAACAGCATGTCCTCGATCTCCTGCGGCGTCGGCTGACGACGGGTGACGATCTTGAGGTCGGAGGCGGCGATGCGACTGCGGTCGCGCGACTGCACCAGGAAGCCGCCGGCCACCGAGCGGAACACCTCGCCGGCCGCCAGCGGATCGGGCAGGCCGTCGGTCAGCAGCAGGCGCAGGTTCTTCTTCGAGGCGAAAATGGCCTGCGCCTCCTCGTCGGCGCCGGGGGCGATGACGACCTCGGTGAAGATGTCGGTGATCAGCCGGGCGTCAGCGCCGCTCAGGGGCCGGTTGACGGCGACCACGCCGCCGAAGGCCGAGACGGCATCGCACTCCAGGGCGCGGGCGTAGGCGGCCGACAGGTCGCCGCCGACGGCGACGCCGCAAGGGTTGGCGTGTTTGACGATGACGCAGGCGGGGGCCTCGAACTCGGCCACCAGCTCATAGGCGGCGTCGGCGTCGGCGATGTTGTTGTAGCCCAGCTCCTTGCCCTGCAGCTGGCGGGCGTGGGCGACGCCGGGACGCGTGTCGCCGGTGCGGTAGAAGGCGCCCGTCTGGTGCGGGTTCTCGCCATAGCGCAGGGTCTGGGCCAGCGAGCCTGCGATGGATTTGCGGGCCGGGGCGGCGTCGGCGACCTGTCCGGCGAACCAGCCGGAGACTGCGGCGTCATAGGCGGCGGTGCGGGCGAAGGCGCGGGCGGCGAGGCGTTTGCGCAGGGCGAGCGTGGTAGCGCCGTCGGCCTTGAGCGCCTCGAGCAGTTCGGCGACCGAGGCCGGGTCGACGCAGACGGCGACATAGCCGTGATTCTTGCTGCCCGAGCGGATCATGGCCGGGCCGCCGATGTCGATATTCTCGACCACGGCGTCGAAGCCGCCGCCCGAGGCGACCGTGGCTTCGAACGGATACAGGTCGACCCAGACGATATCGATGGGGCCGATGTTGTGGGTCGTCATGGCCTCGGCGTGGTCGGCCGCGCCGCGCACGCCCAGCAGGCCGCCGTGGACCACGGGGTGCAGGGTCTTGACCCGGCCGTCCATCATCTCGGGGAAGCCGGTCAGCTCCGCCACGTCCTTCACCGGCACGCCGAAGCCGGCGATGGCGGCGCGGGTGCCGCCGGTCGAGACCAGTTCGACCCCGAGCCCGTGCAGGGTGCGGGCCGCATCCTCCAGCCCGGTCTTGTCGGACAGGGAAATCAGGGCGCGCTTCGGCGCCACGCGGTCGGGCGCGGGGGGAAAGTCGGGAGCGGCGGGCATGGCGGCGATCCGTATGTCAGGAGCGGGGGGGCGCGCCGCCTCTAGCACTACTCGCGGCGTGATAGAACCGGCCGGGTCAGATCAGCGCATCGAAATCGACTTCTTCGGCCGAGGACGGGCTACACGGGCATTGCGGGCGGCGTGGGATCGGCGCCGGCCGGCGTTTTTGGATAGCCCTTCACCGGGCCGGCTGCGGCGCCGCCCGGGGCTGCGGGTCTTGCGACCGCCGCATCGATCATGGCCATTCTGGTTCCGTCCCAGCGCCAGCGCATGGTGCTGATCGTGGTCCCGGGATCACCCTCCTGCTGTGGTCCGAGATCAAACGCGCCAGTGAGCACCTTGTCGGCCTCGTCCCAGACGAGAGGCAGGGTCGTAACGGCTTCAAACTGGTATTCGTCGGGATAGCCGGGGCCGTTGTAGACCAGCAGCGGTTGGCGCTTCAGGACGCCGTCCGCACCCTGTACGAACAGCGCCTTCGTGGGGGAGGCCGCTGCCAGGGTGCAGTCGGCCAGGACGGCGAAGGCTCCACCGCCCAGATCGAGGACCCGCGTCTCCGTCGGCGCGGGAACATCGGGATTGTCGGCGCCGCAGCGAACCATCATCGGCATCGCGAGGATTCGGGCCACGGCGGACGCGGACGCGGCGGGCGCAGCGTCTGCGGCAACGCCGGCCGCTGGCGGCGGGCCCTCCGCGGCAGGTTTATCACACGCTGACGCGGCGGCGACGCATGCGAGCGCGATCAGTCGGATTGTGAGGTTCATCGATTGTCTCTCTGCTGACCCAGATCGCGCGTTTGCCGAACGCCATTCGGCGACCGGGTACCGGCGTCACAGGTTTCAGGCGGCGATGCAAGCGGGTCATGCCGTCGAAAGCGGCGTCAGGCCTCCAGCCGCCCGAAATCCACCACCATCGGCTCCCTTCCGATCAGCGTCAGGAACCGCCGGAAGTCCGCCTGCGCCAGCGCCGTCGTCGCGGTGTTGGTGAGCGGGTGGAAGTTGACGATGTCGGCGTCCCACAGGGCCTTGTCGAGAACGAAGGTGACGCGCTGGCCGGGGTCGTTGATCAGCCCCAGCGCCGTCACCGAGCCGCCGCGCACGCCCAGCGTCCCGTACAGCAGGGCTTCATTGCCGAAGGACAGTTTGTCGGAGCCGATGGTCTTCGGCGCGCGCTTCAGGTCGACGACCGTGTCCTGCCGGGCCGAGATCAGCCACAGCCGGCCCTTCCTGTCCTTGAGGAACAGGTTTTTGGTGTGGGCGCCCGGCATGGCGGCCTTGAGCTCCAGCCCCTCCTCGACCCGGAAGACGGCGGGATGGTCATGGGTCGTTTGATAAATGCCGTTGCCGGCCATCCACGCCAGAAGGCGATCCCGGTTCCACTCAGGCGCGGGGGCGGGTTCGGGGCCTGTGTCGGGCGTCGGCTTGTCTTCGGTCATCCCCCGAAGCTAGGGAAGATGATCTGCCCCGCCTAGTCGCCCGGAGATCGCCGTGGAACTCGAATGCTATCCGATGACGCAGACGCCGCCGGACCTCGTGCCCGGGCGGCAGTCGCGCAACTGGATGGATGCCTTCGCCAGCCGGCACCCCTATCGCTGCCTGCCGCTGAACATGGCGAACACCACGGGCTGGGAAATCCTGTGCCCGCTGACCTTCACGGCGGAATGGAACGGCGGGCCCAGCCAGGCGGACATCGTCATCACGCCCGAGCGGCACAACGCTGACCTGACCCATGTGGTGACCTCGCATTTTTCGCGTGGGGTCCTGACCATGCATCCGCAGTATCTGTTCCGCACGCCGCCCGGCTGGGGCCTGCTGGCCGGCGGGTCGCCCAATCACATGAAGGACGGCATCCAGCCGCTGGTCGGGCTGATCGAGACCGACTGGCTGCCCTTCCCCTTCACCATGAACTGGCTCTTCACCCGGCCCGGCAAGGTGAAATTCGAGAAGGGCGAGCCCTTCTGCTTCATCACCCCGATCGAGCACCGCAAGGTCGAGACCATGCAGCCGGTGATCCGCTCGCTGGAGTCCAATCCGGTCATGCACGGCCAGTTCGAGGCGTGGAACCGGGCGCGGACCGACTTCAACAAGCGGCTGGCCTCCGGCGACCCGGACGCCGCCAAGGAGGCGTGGCAGCGCTACTATTTCAAGGGCGAGATTCCCGAGGACCTCGGCACGGCGCCGGAAACCCACGTCAACAAGCGCCGGCTCAGAACGCCGCGCGTGGGCTGAACCCTCCCCGCCGGAGCGGGGAGGTCAGGGATCACATCGGCCGGGTGACGCGCGGTCCGACGTTGGCGATCACTTCGCTGGCGTCGAAGGCGTTCGGGTCGCCGGCCGGCTTGGCGCCGCGACCCATGACGATTTCGGCCGAAGCCTCGAAGCGGTCGATCTCGCGCACGTCGAAGTCGCGGCTGCCCCAGAAGGGATCGCCCCACGGGCTCCAGTAGCCGCGGCGGTAGTAGCGCCACGACGGACCCCAGTAGGGGCCGTACCGGTCGTAGTAGAAGGGATCGGGGGTGGCCTGCAGACGCACGTCGCGATCGACGGCCCGGTTGACGGTGGCGAACCAGTCATAGCCGTTCTCGCGGGTCACCTCGGCCGCGCGCAGCAGCAGGCCCATCTCGACCTGTTCGCGCGAGGTGACGGAATTGCCCGCGAAGCCGACGCGGTAGCGGTCGGCGTCGACGCGTTGTTCTGAATAGCCGTAGCGGCTGCCGTAGCCGGCGGGGCCGTAGGGTGTGGCCGTGGCGCAGGCGGACAGGGCGAGAGCCGCCGTCGCCGCCAGAAGCACGGGCCTGAGGAACCGATGTCTCATGGGGAACTCTCCTTGACGCGATATACCGCGCCCTGCCTGCTGAACGGGACATGAACAAAGCCGTTCCGTCCTGACTCAAGTCCTTATAATCGCGTAATAATAAGGATCGATGCCGCCAGAAGAAGAACGCCGGTCATGAGGGCGAAGCCCTTGCGGAAATGAGGCTCGGTCATACGCCGCGCAAGGGCCGCTCCGCCCAGACCGTAGGCGGACATCGAAATCACGTCCATGCCGATGGTGGCGAGGGCGAAGAGGGCCAGCTGGGGCGCCGCCGGGCGGTTCACATCGAGGAACGGCGGCAGCACGGCGGTGAAGAAGAGGATCGCCTTGGGATTAGCGATCTGGACCATGAAGCCGTCAACGAGGGCGCTGCGCCCCATGCGCACCGTGGGCGCGTCCGGATCGGCGGCGGTGCGGAAGGCGCCGCGCAGGGCGTTGATCCCCAGCCACGCCACATACAGGGCGCCGCCGACCGAGATCAGCCGGAACACCTCCGGAAAGGCGATGACGAGGGCTCCCAGACCCAGGGCCGCGGCGCAGAACCAGACGAGGGTGGCGGCGTTCATGCCGACCACGCCCAGCAACGCCCCGGCCTTGCCGCGCTGGACGCCGTTGGCGACCGAGAAGATGTTGGCGGGTCCAGGAGTGATCGCCATCACCGTCATGACCCCGAGGAAGGTCAGATACAGGTGTGGATCGACGGGCAGACTGGCCATGCCGTCGTGTCCGGCAGTCGCACGCCACGGTCAAGCCCGGCGGGCGGGTCCGGCGCCGGTCGCGGTGAAGGTGTTGCGCCGCTGCTCAGGCGGCGCGCCGTTCAATCCTCGTCGGACTCTTCGGGCTCTGCGGCTTCGGCCTTCGCATCGGCTGCCTCGGAGACCTCGACCTCGGCCTCTTCCAGCGAGTCCATTGCCTCCCCAACGGCGTATTCCGCCATCAGGCCGTAGGTGGCCATATGCTCCGGGTCGTTGGAGGCCCAGGCGCCGTTCGTCGCGATTCCCTGGGCGGCGGCGAGCGCGCCCGGGACCTGGGCCATGGCCTCGGAAACCACCGCGCCGACATCGACGCCCGCGAGGGCCTCGGCGACGATCGCATCGACGTCAATCTCCGCCAGGGCTTCAGCCGCAATGCCCGAGGCATGCTGCGTGGCCACGGTGGTGAAGGCGGTTACGTCGGGCTGGTACTCGGTCCATAGGGCGGCGATGCGAAGTTCGCGCTGGGTCTCCGTCAGGCTCTTGTCCTCGCCGATGGCCTCGGCGCGTTCGCCGAAAGCTTCCATGCGGGCTTCAAAGGCTTCGGCGGCGGCTTCCAGCGCCTCCTCGGACGGACCGCGCGCATCGGCGGCGACGGCGGCCGACAGGGGCAGCAGGGCGAGGGCGGCGGCGAGGGAAAGGGCCTTGATCATCGGAGGGCTCCATGAGCGGTTGGCGCAAAGTCCGCCCAACGCCGCCGAGGCTCAAGTGAAATCGCGGTAAGGCGGCGGGCGTGGGCTCGCCGCCTTGTGCTTCAACGACTTACTGCAGGGTGGCGACCGCGGCAGCTGGCGCGGGCGAGGGGATTTGTCGAATGCGCGGTCCGCGATAGCGTGGTTCGGCCTTCAGGAACCGCCGATGACCCGCCGCCTGACCCTCGCTGTCCTCATTCTCGCCGGTCTCGCCGCGCCAGCCGCGGGACAGGACGCCGGGCGAGCCTATGCGGTAAACGGCGACTGCGGCGGACGGGCCCGGACATCGGTCGCCATGGCCGAGGGCTTCTGCCTGGGCCGGGTCTGGCAGCGATCGGGCGGCGAGGGGCCGCGCATGCCGCGCAGTCTGCTGGAGCTGCCCGGCGGGGACTGGCTGGTTACAGACCTGGGATCCTGGGACGCCGGCCGCGGCGCTGTGTGGCGAATGTCGCCGGAAACCGGAGGCGGCGTGCGCTGGACCCGGCTGATCCGCGGCCTGTCCATGCCCCATGCGATCGCGCGCGGCCCTGACGGACGGATCTATGTCGCCGAGATGAGCCGCATTCTCGCCTTCGACCCGGCCCGCCCTGACGCCGCTGTGGCCGTGGTCGAGGGCCTGCCCGACAACAGACTGCACGAGAACCGGCATCCGCTCTCCAGCTTCGTCTTCGACGGCGACGGGGCCCTTCTGGTCAATGTCGGGGCTCCCTCGGACCGGTGCCTGACACCGGCGGGTGCGCCGATCAGGGACGCGCGGGGGCAGTGCGCCGAGGCGGCCGAACAGGCGATGGTGCGGCGCTACGTCTCCACGGGCCCGGGCCGATGGAGTGGGGACTGGACGGTGTTCGCCTCGGGTCTGCGGAACTCCGTGGCCATGGTGCGGCATTCGTCTGGCGCGATATTCCAGGCCGAAAACTCGGTCGATCTGACGACGCCCGACCGACCGTTCGACGAGATCAACCGGCTGATCGCGGGCGGTCACTACGGCTGGCCCTACTGCACCGACATGGCGACGGCGCAGCCCGGCTGGACCGCCCGGCAGGCCCGCTGTGGCGAGCGGTCCGCGCCGGTTTCACTGCTGCCGCCGCACGCCGCGCCGCTGGCCATGCTCTACTATGACGGGGCGATGTTCCCGGAGCTGCGCGGACGGATGCTGATGAGCTGGCACGGCTATCGCCGCGCAGCCGGGCGGATCGCCGCCATCGAGACGGACGCGTCAGGCGCGCCCCTGACCGACGTGCGCGCCCGCTACGCCATCTATCCACGCGGCGCACTGCCCTATCCCGCGTCCGCGCCCGCGCCGCGCGCGAGGCTGCTGACCCCCGGCTGGAACGCGCGGCCGGGCCGGCATCCGCAAGGGTCCCCTGCGGGCCTCGCGGTAGCGCGGGACGGTTCGATCTGGGTCGCGGACGACCGCAGCGCAGCCATCCTGAGGATAGCCCGGGACGACTAGCCCCGGTCGCGCGCGTCCCGCTTGCCCAGAACCCGCAGGCGCAGGGCGTTCAGCTTGATGAAGCCGGCGGCGTCCTTCTGGTCATAGGCCACGGCGCCGTCCTCGAAGGTGACCAGTTCCTGGTCGTACAGGCTCTCGGCGCTCTCGCGGCCGATGACGGTGGCGTTGCCCTTGTAGAGCTTGACCCGGACCGTGCCCGACACCTTCGTCTGCGAATGGTCGATGGCGGCCTGGAGCATCTCGCGCTCGGGCGAGAACCAGAAGCCGTTGTAGACCAGATGGGCGTATTTCACCGCCAGCTCGTCCTTCAGATGCATGGCCCCGCCGTCCAGCGTGATCGACTCGATGCCGCGGTGGGCGGCCAGCAGGATCGTCCCGCCGGGGGTTTCATAGACGCCGCGCGACTTCATGCCGACGAAACGGTTCTCGACCAGATCCAGGCGGCCGATCCCGTTGTCGTGGCCGTACTGGTTCAGGGCGGTCAGCAGGGTCGCCGGCGACATGGCCTCGCCGTTGATCGAGATGGGGTCGCCCTTCTCGAAGCCGATTGTGATGACGGTCGCCACGTCAGGCGCGTCCTCGGGCGAGAGGGTGCGCTGGTGCACGAACTCGGGGGCCTCGACCGACGGGTCCTCCAGCACCTTGCCCTCGGACGAGGAGTGCAGAAGGTTGGCGTCGACGCTGAACGGGGCCTCGCCGCGCTTGTCCTTGGCGATCGGGATCTGGTGCTTCTCGGCGAAGTCGAGCAGGTGTTCGCGCGACTTGAACGCCCACTCGCGCCACGGCGCGATGACGCGGATGTCGGGCTCCAGCGCGTAGTAGCCCAGCTCGAAGCGGACCTGATCGTTGCCCTTGCCGGTGGCGCCGTGACAGACGGCGTCGGCGCCGACCATGCGGGCGATCTCGATCTGGCGTTTGGCGATCAGCGGACGGGCGATCGAGGTGCCGAGCAGATACTGGCCCTCGTACAGGGCGTTGGCCCGGAACATGGGGAAGACGTAGTCGCGCACGAACTCCTCGCGCAGGTCGTCGATGAAGATGTTCTCGGGCTTGATGCCCATCTTCAGCGCCTTCTCGCGCGCCGGCGCCAGTTCCTCGCCCTGGCCCAGATCGGCGGTGAAGGTCACGACCTCCGCGCCGTATTCGGTCTGCAGCCATTTCAGGATGATGGAGGTGTCGAGGCCGCCGGAATAGGCGAGGACGACCTTCTTGGGCGCGGGCTGGGTCATGCGGGATCCTTCGGAGAACGCGGGGAGGCGTTCGGCGGCGTTGCGCGCGCTTAAAGGACCAGACGCCCCGCGATGCAAGGGCGGGAATGCGGCAGGGTCAGCCCCAGGGGCCTGAGCGGCTGACCGGCGTCGAGGGCACGCTGGTGGTCGCGGGCCGGGACGGGGCCGTGGCAAGGGCGGGACGGCGGGACGCCAGACCCATCTTCGCGCCCAGCTCCATCAGGGCCCTGACGCGGTTGCCGGTGGCCGGATGCGTCGAGAACAGGTTGTCGGCGCCGCGCCCGGCCAGCGGATTGATGATGAACAGCTGGCCCGAGGCAGGATTGCGCTCGGCCGTCGGATTGACGATGCGGCGGGCCGAGGCGTCGATCTTCTGCAGCGCGGAGGCGAGGGCGCCCGGATCGCCGGCGATCTCCGCGCCGACGCGATCGGCCTCATATTCGCGGCTCCGGCTGATGGCCATCTGCACCAGACCGGCGGCCATGGGGGCGAGGATCATCAGGGCGAGCGTTCCGATGATGCCGGCAGGCCGCTCCTCGTCGTCGTTCCCGCCGCCGAAGAACAGCGCGAAATTGGCCAGGGCGGCGATGGCCCCGGCGACGGTGGCGGTGACCGTCATGGTCAGGGTGTCGCGGTTCTTCACATGGGCCAGTTCGTGCGCCATGACGCCGCGGATCTCGTCGCGCGTCAGCATGTCCAGCAGGCCGGTGGTGGCGCAGACGGCGGCGTTGGCGGGATTGCGGCCGGTGGCGAAGGCGTTGGGCTGGTCGTTGGGAATGATGGCGATGACGGGCCGGGGCAGGCCGGCGCCCTGCGCCATCTGGACCACGTCGGCGACATAGGCGCGCACCACGGCGTTGGGGTGCTGTTCGTCCACCGGCTGGGCGCGATACATCTTCAAGACGATCTTGTCTGCGTTCCAGTAGCTGACCAGATTCATGCCGCCGGCGACCACGAGAGCGATCAGCATGCCGGCCGCTCCACCGATCATATAGCCGATGCCGACGAACAGGGCGGTAAGGGCCGCCAGCAGGGTGAAGGTCTTCAGGTGGTTCATGCGGTTTTACTGGATCACGACTGGCTGCGCTGGAAGCGAAGCCCTAACTTGTGGGGTTCAACGCCCAGGCTCAAGGCGAGGCCGCTGTGACCGATCATCCCACCCCCGAACCTGATGCGCCCGCCCTGAACGGCGACGTGCCCCACGCCACGCCCGAGCGGCCGCTCAGCGAGGCGGCGCGCCGCGCCCTGCTGGAAGCCGCAGAACGCCGCGCGGCTGCGACGGAAGCCGAGCCCCCGGTTGAGCACGGCGGGCCGCGCGGCCCCGAGCCGACCCGGTACGGCGACTGGGAGAAGAAGGGTCTGGCGGTCGATTTCTGACCCCATCCGGGCTGGGAGAACGAAGGCGGGCGAACGGCGTTAACCCTTCCGTTCAGGAGACGCCGCCCATGTTTCGTCCGCTCGCCGCCGCCGCGGCCCTCGCTGCGCTCATGTTCGCGGGGGCCGCATCGGCCCAGACATACGGGCAGCCCGTCTATCTCAATGCCGGTGGCCGGCCAGTCGGCGGCTCCCCGCTGTCGGAGGTCGAGACGCGATCCTACGTCGAAACCGGCCGCTGGGCGGACGGCTACTCCGACCGGCCGCAGGTCTATGTGCCCGCGCCGGGATATGGGCGGCCGTATGTGAGCTACGGGTCTGGCTATCGCCACCCGGGATACCGATCCTACGACGCCCAGCGGTACGGCTACCGGTACGGCTATCGCTATGACAGCCGTCGCTACGATCCGGCGCCGCGCCCGGGCTATCGCGATGAGTGGGGGTACAACGACGACCGGCCGCGGTCGTCGTGGCGCGGGCGGAACGATCGGAGTTATCGCCATCGGGACGATCGCGGCTGCGGCTGTGCGGATGTCTATTTCTACGACCGCTGATCGGGCCGGATCGCACCGGTAAGGTTAAATTGACGGCTCCTTGGGGAATGCGGCCGCTCTGGTTTCACCCCTGCGGTGTAATACGAACCCTTTTCTTTCCAGAGGCTTACAAGGGTTCAACACCGGAGCCTGTCTCATGCGTATGCTTACCGTCGCGGCCGGAGCCGCTCTCCTGATTCTTGCTACGCCCGCCTTCGCCAGCGGCCCCACGGGCGGCGGACACCCGGGCGGCGGACGTCCTCCCTGCGGTGGAGGTTGCGGCGGCAACCCCGGCGGAGGTCACCCGGGCGGGGGTTACCCCGGAGGCGGCATCCGGAACATCAACGTCAACGTCAATGCGAACGCCAGCGCCAGCGCGTCTGCGAGCGCTTCCGCCCGGTCCTACCTGAACGCCCGCACCTACAATGTCGGCGGCGCGCGCGGGGCGGTCGGCGGCGGGTCGGTCTATGTCGGCGGGGGCTATGGCGGCGATGTCGGCGGCGGTTACTACGGCGGGCCTGTCTACCATGAGGCCGTCTACGAGGGCCGCGCCTGCGCCCCGGCGCCGTTCGGCTATGTGCTGGGCGGTTTCGGACGGGACGAGCGCTACGCCCCCGTCTGCGGGACGCGGTACTATGAGGACGCCGACCGCGGCGGCCGCTACGGCTACAGCGAGCGCCGGGACAGCTACGAAGCGAGCCGTTACGAGGAAAGCCGGTACGAATCCCGCGAGGAATACAGCGAGTACGAAGCGGGCGGCGTCTATCGCGACGCCGACTACGGGCGTCGGGAAGAGCGGTACGAAGACCGCGGCGGCTACGACCACGCCGCCACCGCCCGCGAATACGACCGGGGCTACATGGACGGGCGGCGCGATTGCGATTGCCGCCCCGACGGCCGCGACGGCGAACCGTATGTCCATGCGCCGGAGCCGGCGCCCTATGGATACGAGCCAGAGCCGCCGCCTGTTCGGGTCTATGAGGCGCCCCCGGTCTACGAAGCTCCGATGACGCCCAACCAGTACTACGGCATCGACGGCGCTACGCCTCCGCCTCCGCCTCCGCCGCCGCCCCGGCAGCGCTACAGCCAGGAGCCGGGCGAGCGCGGCTAGACCATTTTTGTTTCGGGTCGAAAGACCCGAATCCAAAAAATGGTCCAGCATCAAACTGGAGCGAAATCTGAGCCGAGTTGGACTGCGTCCAACTCAACCGATTTCGCTCTAGACGGCGCTCATCTCGGCGACGATGGCTGCGGCGGCCTGAACCGGATCCGCGGCGCCGACCACCGGCCGCGCGACGACCAGATGGCTGGCGCCCGAGCGCAGGGCCTCGGCCGGCGTCGCCACGCGCTGCTGGTCGCCCTTGTCCGCGCCGGCCGGACGCACGCCCGGGGTGACGATCAGGAAGTCGGGGCGGCCGGCGGACACGGCGATCTCGCGCACGCGGGCGGCTTCCAGCGGGCTGGAGACCACGCCGTCGACGCCGCAGTCCAGCGCCTGACGCACCCGGCGCTCGACCAGATCAGACGCGGTGAAGCCGTAGCCGAGCTCGGTCAGGTCGGCGTCCGACAGGCTGGTCAGGACGGTGACGGCCAACAGTTTCGTATCCGCGCCAGAGGCGTCGCGTCCCTTGACTGCGCCACGCATCACCTGCGGCTCGGCATGGACCGTCAGCAGATCGCAACCGCCCTCGGCCACGGAGCGCGCCGCGCCTTCGACCTGGGCGCCGATGTCGTGCAGCTTCCAGTCCTGAAAGACGGACTTGCCGGCCGAGCGGAGCTCATGGGCGAAGGCGACGCCGCCGGGGCGGGCCAGAAGCGTCAGCCCGACCTTGTAGAAGCTGACGGCGTCTCCCAGCCGGTCGACCATGGCGCGGGCGGCGTCGACGGACGGCAGGTCCAGGCCGACGATCAGGCGGGGGTCGGATTTCATGGCGTCGCTCCTCTGGACCCGCTAGGGCTGGACGCGCGCGCGGGCGTCAGCCTTGATGGGCCGCGGTTGGGTGAATTGCAGGGCGAGGTCAGCACATGGACGCGGTCGATCTGGGCGTCAACCTGTTCGTGGCCCTCTTCGCCCTTGTGGACCCGATCGGGAACATTCCGATCTTCGCCGCCGCGACGGCGGGCGCCAGCGTGCGCCAGCGGCTGTCGGTGTCGTTTCTGATCTGCCTGTTCGCGGCCGCCTTCCTGGCCTTCTTCTTCTTCACCGGACTGGGGCTGCTGCAGTTCTTCGGCATTTCGCTGGCCGCGTTCCGGATCGCGGGCGGCATCCTGCTGCTGCTGCTGGGCCTCGACATGACCCGCGGGGATTTTCTCAAGTCCTTCGCGGACAATGATACGGACAGCGACCCGCTGGACGTGCGCGGCTATGCGCGGCGGCGGTTCCAGCGGCTGGTGGTGCCGTTCGCCATGCCGTTGATGATCGGACCCGGCGCTATCTCGACCATCATCATCCAGGCCGGCGAGGCGACGAAGATCGGCTATCAGGGCCAGGTCGCCGGGATGGTCGCTATCGTCGCGGCCTGTATCGCCACCTTCCTGTGCTTCGCCCTGACGGGTCCGATCAGCCGGATTCTGGGCGAGATCGGCATGTCGATCATCGTGCGCGTGCTGGGCCTGATCCTGTGCGCCCTGGCGATCCAGTTCATTCTGCTGGGCCTGTCGGAAGCCATTCCGGGGATGATCTCGGGGGCGGTGACGACGCCGTATCCGACGGGCGGGCACTAATGGCCAAGGCCGTCCAGTCGGTCGGGGGATGGCTCGCGGACCAGACGCCGGATGTCCGGAGCGCGGTCGAGCGTTTGCGAAAGCTGGCGCTCGGCGCGGACGAGGGTGTGACCGAACACATCAAATGGAACGGACCCAGCTTCTGCATCGACGGGGATGACAGGATCACGGTGGGGATCGCGCCCAAGGGCGGCGTACGCGCCATCCTGCATCGCGGGGTTAAGGCGAAGAACGCAGCCGGCTTCAGCTTTCCGGACGACACCGGCCTGATCCAATGGGCAGCGCCGGACCGGGGGGTCATCACATTCGAAGGCGAAGAAGCGGTTTCGGCGCACGCCGACGCGTTTGCGGCCATCTGCCGACGCTGGTTCGAGGCGACGCGCTAGATTCGCTTCAGCCGCTTCGCGTGCCCGCCGACCATTCCCAGTGCAACGCGGTCGGGCAGGTGTTTGGCCAGCCCGGCCAGCAGATTGTTCATCACCCCCGGCGTGACCTTCGGCCGGTTGGCCTCGCAGGCCGCGTAGCCGACGCGCGCCACATGCTCCGCCGTCTGCCACATCCAGGCGGGATAGGCCGACGACACCTGTTCACGCGTGCCGTTGGCGTCGTGGAATTCGGTCAGGGTGTAGCCCGGGCACAGGGCGGTGACGTGAACACCGGTTCCGCGCAGCTCGAGGTGCAACCCCTGCGAGGCCTTGATAAGAAAGCTCTTGATCGGGCCGTACAGGGTGTCGCCGCCGGTCGCGGGCATCTGGCCGGCGAGAGAGGCGACGTTGAGGATGCGGCCGTAGCCGCGCTCGACCATGGCCGGGGCGAACAGTCGGGCCAGCTCCACCGGCGCGGCCAGCATGACGCGGATCATGGCGGCGTGGGCGGTCGGGTCGGTGTTGAGAAAGCCCGCCGTGCGGCTGAAGCCCGCGTTGTTGATCAGGCCATCGATATGAAGGCCTCGCTCCTCCAGGGCGTCGAACAAGCGGCGCGGGGCGGCGGGGTCGGCGAGATCTTCGGTCAGGACCGTGGTCGCGGCGCCTGTATGCGAGAGTTGCTCAGCGAGGGCCTGCAGCGGCGCCTCGCGCCGGGCCGTGAGGACCAGATCCCAGCCGTGAGCGGCATAGACCCGGGCCAGGGCGGCGCCGATGCCGGCGGACGCGCCCGTGACCAGCACGACCGGACGCGGCCGCGAGGGGAGGCTCATGTCAGGCGGCGACCGGGCAGGATGCGTGCGGAGCGAAGGCTGCGAGCGACGCCGGGTCGTGGTCCAGAAGGTCGGCGATGGTGATCTTCGACAGGGCCGCGCCAGCGGCCAGATCGGCGGCGGTCAGGGCCTTGGCCACCTGACGGGGGATATGTTCGCTGACCGGGCAGCCTTTAGCGCCCGCGGGGGGCGATCCCAGATGGGCGCAGCCGTTGACCGCGCGCAGCACGGTGTCCAGCGAGATGTTCTCGGGCTTGTGCAGCAGCCAGGCCCCGCCCGATGCGCCCGGACGGGTGGCGATCAGACCGGCCTTGGCCAGCAGGGCGGTCACGCGCCGCACGACGACGGGATTGGTCGGGATCGAGGCGGCCAGAACCGCGCTCGCCGCCGCATCGGCAGGCGAGAAGGCGCCCTTGTGGGCCAGATAGGCCAAGGTGTGGGCGGCGACGGGAAAGCGTTGGCTGTCTGACATGGTGCAGCCTCCAAGATAGTTGCTGCGAGGCTGTTTCACAAACCAGACATCTTCAGGGCGGGCCAGCCAGGAACCTTCGCACCCGCAGCACGATTGAACCGCCGAATGAAAGGGCCTAAAGGCTCGCCGCTCTTTTGATGGGAACCGCGCTGTGCGGGGTCCCGGAGGAACTTCATGGCCGGGGCCTCTCCCCAAGGTGAAGACGGCCCCGGCGCCGCCACCTCCAGCACCCAATCCCCTTCCGACAAGTCCGTCGCACCGGCCCATCCGCACCCCGCGGCGGCCGGCGAGGGCGGTCACGTCAAGGCCGGCAAATGGGGCCTGATCATCGGCGCCATCGGCGTGGTGTTCGGCGACATCGGGACCAGCCCGCTCTACGCTCTGCGCGAGGCGATCGGCCATGCCCGGGGCGGCGTCGGCGGCGATCTGGCCGTAATCGGCGTCGTCTCGCTGGCCTTCTGGGCGCTGATGATCGTGGTGACGTTCAAATACGTCATGTTCCTGATGCGCGCGGACAACAAGGGCGAGGGCGGGACCCTGGCCCTGATGGCGCTGGCGACCCACGCGGTAGGCCGGCGCAGCGGTTTCATCTTCCTTCTGGGGGTCTGCGGCGCGGCGCTGTTCTACGGCGACGGGATCATCACGCCGGCGATCTCGGTCCTGTCGGCCATCGAGGGGGTCAAGGACGCCCCGGGCGTGGGCGGCAGGCTGGATCCCTTCATCGTGCCGGTCTCGGCCGGCATCCTGATCGCCCTGTTCCTGGTGCAGGCGCGGGGCACGGCCGGTCTGGCCCGGTTCTTCGGCCCGATCACCGCCGTCTGGTTCCTGAGCCTCGGCGTGCTGGGCCTGATCCACATCTTCGACGACGTCTCGATCCTGCGGGCGCTGTCGCCCCATTACGGCGTTCAGCTGCTGATCAATGACGGCTTCCTCGGCTTCATCATCCTGGGCAGCGTCTTCCTGGCCGTCACCGGCGCCGAGGCGCTGTACGCCGACATGGGCCATTTCGGCAAGGCGCCGATCCGGGCCGGCTGGGTGTGTTTCGTCCTGCCCTGCCTGACCCTGAACTATCTGGGTCAGGGGGCCCTGATCCTGTCGCATCCGGGGGCGGCTGAGAACCCGTTCTGGAGCATGGTGCCGACGGCCATCTACTGGCCGATGCTGGCGCTGGCGACAGCCGCGACCGTGATCGCCAGCCAGGCCGTCATCACCGGCGCCTTCTCGGTGACGCAGCAGGCCGTCCAGCTGGGCCTTCTGCCGCGCATCGAGATCAAGAACACCTCCGAGACCCAGGCCGGCCAGATCTATGTGCCGGCGGTCAACAACCTGCTGATGATCGGCGTTCTGGTGCTGCTGTTCGTGTTCCAGAGCTCGCACAATCTGACCGCCGCCTATGGCGTGGCGGTGACCGGGGTGATGCTGATCAACACCCTGATGGCGTATTCGGTCATCCGGCATAAGTGGAAGTGGCCGGTGTGGGCCGTGCTGGGGGCGCTGATCCCGTTCGGCTTCATCGACACGGTCTTCCTGACCTCCAACCTGCTGAAGATTCCGGACGGGGCGTGGATGCCGCTGGTGCTGGGCGCGGCCCTGGTGTTGCTGATGTGGACCTGGGTGCGCGGCACCCAGATCCTGTCGGACAAGACGCGCAAGGACAGCCTGCCGCTGACCGATCTGATCGAGATGCTGCGCGCCCGCCCGCCGCACCGGGCGCCCGGCACGGCCATCTTCCTGACCTCGGACCCTGACGTCGCCCCGGTCGCCCTGATGCACAATCTCAAGCACAACAAGGTGCTGCACGAGAAGAACGTCATCCTGACCGTGCGCACCACCGACCGGCCGCGCGTTCCCGAGAACCAGCGGGTCACGATCGAGCCGATCTCGGACGACTTCAAGAAGCTGACCATCAGCTACGGCTTCATGGAACAGCCCAATGTGCCCAAGGCGCTGGGCGTGTGCCGCAAACAGGGTCTGAAGTTCGACATCATGTCGACCAGCTTCTTCCTCGGCCGCCGCTCGGTGATCGCCTCGGCGACCCAAGGCATGCCGCTGTGGCAGGACAGGCTGTTCATCTTCCTGACCCGCAATGCGGCCAATCCGACTGACTTCTTCCACATCCCGCCCGGCCGCGTGGTCGAGCTGGGCGCGCAGGTGGCCGTATGAGCCGTTCACCCGAACAGGGGCGCAGTTCCGCCGCCCGCGGCCGCCGCATGGCTGACAAGGCGCGCGCCGGAACCCGGCCGCCCCGCGCGCCGAAGGTCGAGGTTCAGGACGCCAATTCTGACGGCGGGGCCGACATCGGCGTCGAGGCCCGGATCGCGGCGGGCGTGCTGCTGAACGCGGCGCTGGAAGGCCGGGGCGGACTGGACGCCGCCCTGTCGTTCCGCGAGGTCTCCAGCCTGCCGGGCCCGGACCGCGCCTTCGCCCGCGCCGTGGCCATGGCCGCCCTGCGCCGGCTGGGCGAGATCGACCAGATCCTGGACCGCAAGCTGCAGAAGGCTCCGCCGCTTGCCGTGCGCACCATCCTGCGCGTCGCCCTGGCCCAGATGCTGATCCTCGAGACGCCGGCTTTTGCGGCGGTGTCGACGGCAGTGAAACTGGCCGAGCGCGAACCCAAGACGCGGCCGTACAAGAATCTGGTCAACGCGGTCCTGCGCGGCATCGACCGCGAGGGGCCGGGCCTGACCACGGCCGAGAGCAATCTGCCGGAATGGCTGTCCGCCCGCTGGCGCGCCGCCTATGGCGAGGCGGCGCTGGTCGGACTGGCCCTGGCCGCGCGCGAGGAGCCGGCGACGGACCTCAGCGTCAAGCCGGATGTCGACGGCGCGACGGTGGCCGAGGCGGTCGAGGGCGAGGTGCTGCCGGGCGGTTCGATCCGCACAGGGCGCCGGGGTGATCTGGCGACCTGGCCGGGGTTCGACGACGGCGTCTGGTGGGTTCAGGACGCGGCCGCCGCCGTGCCCGGACGCTTGCTGGCGCCGAAGGCTGGCGAAGCGGTCATCGACCTGTGCGCGGCGCCGGGCGGCAAGACGCTGCAGCTGGCGGCGTCGGGCGCGAGTGTTGTGGCGCTGGACCGGTCGGCGGTGCGGCTGAAGCGGTTGACCGAAAATCTGGCGCGCACCGACCTTGAGGCCGAGGTGGTCGCCACCCCCGCAGAGGACTGGGAGGACGGCCGCAGCTTCGACGGTGTCCTGCTGGACGCGCCCTGCACGGCGACCGGCACCTTCCGGCGTAATCCGGAAGTGCTGCGCGCCACCAAGCCCGCCGATGTCGCCAAGCTGGCCGACGTGCAGCACCGGCTTCTGGACGCCGCCGCCGAACGGGTGAAGCCGGGCGGACGGCTGGTCTATTGCGTCTGCTCGCTGGAGCGCGAGGAGGGCGAGACCCAGATCATCGCCTTCCTGCGCCGGAATGCCGCTTTCAAAACCGCCCCGGCCGATCCGGCCGCTGTCGGCGCGCCCGAGGAGGCGCTGACGCCCGAGGGCTGGCTGCGCATCCTGCCGTCGATGTGGGCGGAAAAGGGCGGGGTCGACGGCTTCTTCGTCGCCCGGCTGGATCGGGTTCGCTAGAGTCCCCGCCGACGTAGTGTGACGAGTTCATCGACAGCCTTTTTGGCGCCTTCAGTCCATTCCGCTTCGCCAGCTTCCTCCTCGCTCTGCGATCGCGCGATCTCGACGGCGGCGGCTATCGGAGGATTGATCAACCACGCGAGGGTGAGCAGCCGGAAGCGAGCGCCCAAGGCGAGACCGATCCCCATCATGACGAGGAACGGCGGCCCCGCTACGACGAACTCCTGCACCCATCCGGGCTGCTGGAAGTACCAGGATTGGAACTGCTCGGGGCTCATGAGCCTACTCTGCCCCTTGTGAGTGAAGAGCCGGTTACGCCGCGTGGACATCGCTTCAGGGGCGGTCGAGCACCGTATAGGTGACGGGCGAGCGGATGCTGAAGCCGAGGGTCTCATACAGGGCGATGGCCGCCGTGTTGGTGGCGTAGGCATGCAGGAAGGCCTGTTCGCCGCGCTCCAGAATGCGCTGCGTCACGACCCGCATCAGGGCCCCGGCGTAACCCCGGCCTCGAAAGTCCGGGTGGGTGCAGACCCCGGAAACCTCGGTGAAGCCGTCAGGCTTCATACGTTCCCCGGCCATGGCGACCAGTCGTCCGCCGACCTTCACGCCGATGAAGTCGCCCAGCCGGTGGGTCTTTGCGAAGAAGGGCCCGGGGACGGTCAGGGTGGCCAGCGCGAGCATCGCGGGTGCGTCGGTCTCGCCCAAGTGCTCGAAGGACACGTCCCGGCCGCCCGGGTTCAGGCTTCCGGCGACCATCTGCACCCCTGCGGCCTGGCTTCGGATGACGGACTCCGGCGGAAGGACGGGATCACCGGCCTCGATCAGTCCCAGACCGTTTGGCGAGATGTTGAGTGCGCCGAGCGCCGCGAGGCTCTCCCGGGAGCTGTCGGCCGCCCCCGAGAACTGGGCGTATTCCGGATCGAACCGCAGCGCCCTCGCGTCGCCGAGCGCCAGATGCGCCTGCCGCCCTGTCAGGGCGCTCCATGCAGGCCGGTCGAGCGGATGGGCGACGGTCATGCCGGCAATCTAGTCCAACCGCGGCGGTTCGCCAGAAGCGGGCAGGCGCGGCGTCCGAAACCCGCCGTCAGGCGCGCCAGAAGCCGACTATCTTCTTGACCTCGTCCACCACCGGATCGGCGAGGGCGGCGGCGCGGGCGGCGCCGTCGGCCAGGACCCTGTCGATCTCGGCGGGATCGGTCATCAGGCGGCGCATCTCGGCGGTCACCGGGGCCATGGAGGCGACGGCGAGATCGGCCAGCTTCGGCTTGAAGGCGCCGAAGCCCTGGCCGGCGAACTCGGCCAGCACGGCCTCGCGGCTCATGTCGGCCAAGGCCGCATAGATGGTGACGAGGTTCTTCGCCTCGGCGCGGCCTTCGAGGCCTTCCAGCGTCTCGGGCAGGGCGTCGGGGTCCGTGCGGGCCTTGCGGATCTTGGCGACGATGGAGTCGGCGTCGTCGGTCAGGTTGATCCGCGACTGGTCCGACGGATCGGACTTGCTCATCTTGGCGGCGCCGTCGCGCAGGCTCATGACCCGCGGCGCCGGGCCCTGGGTCAGGGGTTCGGGCAGGGGGAAGAAGCCGGGCGCGTTGAAGTCGGTGTTGAACTTCTGGGCGATGTCGCGGGTCAGCTCGAGGTGCTGTTTCTGATCCTCGCCGGTCGGCACCTCGGTGGCCTTGTACAGCAGGATGTCGGCGGCCTGCAGCACGGGGTAGGTGTAGAGGCCGACGGACGAGCGCTCCTTGTGCTTGCCCGACTTCTCCTTGAACTGGGTCATGCGGTCCAGCCAGCCGAGGCGGGCGACGCAGTTCAGGATCCAGGCCAGCTCGGAATGGGCGCGCACCGCGGACTGCGGCCAGATGATCGAGCGCGCCGGGTCGAGGCCGGACGCCAGATAGGCGGCGGCGATCTCGCGTGTCTGGGCGGTCAGCTTGTCGGGGTCCTGCCAGACGGTGATGGCGTGCAGGTCGGCGACGAACAGGAAACAGGGCGCGCCCGTGTCCTGAAGCTGGGTGAACCGCTTCAGGGCGCCCAGATAGTTGCCCAGATGCAGGGCGCCCGAGGCCTGGATGCCGCTGAGCACGCGGCGGGGGCCCTGATAGGCGGGGACGGCGGGGGAGGCGTCGGTCATGTCGAGGCGCAATGCCCGACCATCGCCGAAGGAGCAAGCCGTTACTTGGCCGTTCTTCGCAGCAGGCCCTTCACTTCGGCCATGGTGATGGCGCGGGTGGCGAACGCGAGGGCCACATAGACCAGCCCGCCGAGACCGGTCACGAGGATCAGACTGATCTCCTTGGCGCCGTGCGAAGAGCCGATCCCGGCGAGCAGGCCGGCGATCGGCGCCTCGTAGTACTGACGCCCCAGCGAGGCTGCGGCGACTACGGCGCCGAGACCGGCGCTGGCCAGCAGGATTCGGCCGAGGCGGGAGATTGCGGCCTTGCTCGGCCTGTACAGGTCGCGGCTCCACAGACGACTGCCCAGCAACAGGGCGTTGACCCAGGCCGAGGCGCTGACGGCCGCGGCTATGCCCGCCACCCCCACGCCGAGGTTGAACAGGCCAATGGCCAAGGCGGCGTTTACTGCGACGGAAACCAGAGCGAAGGTCATGGGTGAACGGGTGTCCCGGCGGGCGAAAAAGGCCGGAGACAGGATGCGGATGAGAACGAACGCTGGAACGCCCCAGCCGAACTGGAACAGGATGCCCGCGGTGGCGCGCGCGTCGACGTCGAGGAAGGCGCCGCGCGTGAACAGGGCGTCTATCAGGAAATAGGGCATCGCCATGAGGGCGGCGGCGGCCGGGAGGGTCAGGGCCATGGACAAGGTCATGGCTTCATCCATGGAGGCCTGTTGCTGCTCCTTGTTCTCGGAGGCGACGGCGCGCGACAGGCGGGGCAGAAGGGCGATGCCGATCGCTACGCCGACGAGGCCGAGGGGCAGTTGGTAAAGCCGGTCCGCCGTCGACAGCCAGGCGCGCCCTCCGTCGACCCAGCTGGACAGGTTCTGGCTGATGAAGACGTTGATCTGGGTTGCGGAGTTGCCGATCGCGGCCGGTACGGCGGTGATGATGATGGCCTTCACGGGCGGGGTCAGCCGCGGCAGCGACAGCCGGACATTGGCGCCGGCTTTGCGCACCGCCCACCAGCACAGGCCGGCCTGGGCCACGCCGGCGATCGCGACGGCCCAGGAGGCGGCGTACGCGGCCTGAATGGGCCCGCCCGTTGCGGGAAGGACAGCGGCGAGCATGATCAGGTTCAGCAGGATCGGGTAGGCGCCCGAGACGATGAACCGCCCCCGCGCGTTGAGCACGCCGCTGAGCAGGGCCGCGACCGCCATACAGGGCAGGTAGGGCATGGTGATCTGGGTCAGGACCACGGCCAGTTTGAACCGCGCGGGATCGTCGAGGAAGCCGGTGTTCATCACCGTCATGATCCACGGCATCGTCAGCTGGGCGATGATCGTCAGGACCACGGTGATGGTCGCGATCACGGCCAGGGCGTCGGTGGCGACGCGGTCGGCGGCATCCTGGCCTTCGGTCTCGAGCGTGCGGGCATAGGCCGGGACGAAGGCGGCGGCGAAGGCCCCCTCCGCGAAGATGCGGCGGAACAGATTGGGGAAGTTCAGGGCCGTGTAGTAGGCGTCCGCCGCCGGCCCGACCGAGGCGCCCAGATAGCCGGTGATGACCGCGTCACGCGCGAACCCGACGAAGCGGCTGATCAGGGTCATGCCGCTGAAGATAGCGGACGACCGCATCATGCCGCCGCCCTTGCCCGAGGTGGTTCCGGAGGCCGGCGGCTGAACGACCGGGTCGACCGTGGCTGTGGCCGAAGGAACCGGCGGCGCGGCCTCGATCGGTTGAGCTTGATCGTCGGTCTTTCTGGACATGGAAGCGCCTTAGCGTGGTTCCGGCTCGCGCGATACGGGCTCCTGCGCCGACCGGCGCCGGCCGACCTCCGACACGTCGCGCAGGCTGGCCCGGACGGGAGCCGAGACCCGGTGGCCGGCGCGTTCGGTGAAGTCGAGGACCGTCTCCAGATCCGTGCGCAGGGCGTCCAGCTTCGGGCCCGGCTTCGGCTTTTTGCCAGCCGCATCGGTGACATAGAAACTGTCGACGGCGCGCTCTCCGAAGCCGGCGATATGGGCCGAGCGGATTGACAGGCGATGGATGGCGAAGGCGCGGGCGAGGTCGGCCAGCAGGCCGGGGCGGTCGGCGCCTGACACCTCGACCACGGCGGCGGTCGGGCTTTCTTCCAGATCGACCATGGCGGTGGGACGCACGTCGAAGGCGGCGCGGCGCGGATTGGGCGGGGCGGTCGGCGGCGGGGCCGTGGGCGCGCCGCCGCGCGCGGCCGTCTCCAGTCCCTCGATCAGCCGGGTCAGGCGGCGCGGCTCAGCCTGGCCGTAGGGGGCGCCGCCGCCGTCCTGTAGCTCGAACACATCGAGCGCCGTGCCGTCGGGCGCGGTGGCCACGCGTGCGCCGACGACGTCGGCTCCCGCGGCGGCGAGGGCGTCGGCCAGATCGACGAACAGGCCGGGTCGATCACGGGCGGCGATCGCGACGCGGGTGGCGGCGCGTTCCTCTTCTGCGTTGTCCTCGACGGCGACGACCTCGACGGCGGCGCCATCGGCCCGCGCCCGGGCGACCAGTTCGGGATAGTCGTCCAGCGGGTCCGCGTGGGTGACGTCCTCACCCCGGAAAACCGCCTCGGTGCGCTGGTAGAGGTCGCGGATGAGGCCGCCCTTCCAGCCGTTCCAGACCCCCGGGCCCACGGCGCGGATGTCGGCGACGGTGAGGATCAGCAGGGTGCGCAGCCGCTCAGGATCACCGACAAGCTTCGTGAACGCGCGCACCGTCGCCGGGTCGGACACGTCGCGCTTCTGGGCGTAATCGCTGAGGGCCAGGTGGTTGCGCACCAGCCAGACCACGAACTCGGTCCGGCGCGGATCGAGGCCCAGCCGGTCGCAGGCGCGGCGCGCGGCGATCGCCCCGTCCTCCAGCTGGCCCCGGTCCCCGCCCTTGCCGACGTCGTGCAACAGCATGGCCAGCATCAGGGCCTCGAAATCATCGATACGGTGGACGATCTCGGTCGAGGACGGATGGTCGGCCTTCAGCTTGCCGCGCCAGATGTCGTTGATGATGCCGATGGCCTGCAGCGTGTGCTCGTCGACCGTATAGGCGTGGTACATGTTGAACTGGGTCTGCCCGACAATCCGCCCCCATTCGGGCAGGAACCGGCCCAGCAGACCCGTCTCGTTCATCAGCGTCAGCACGCGGTAGGGCCGCTGGCCGTGGGCCAGGATGTCGAGGAAGGCGCGCGTCGCCTCGGGGTCGCGGCGCAGCGATGGAGTGACCAGCGACAGCGACCGGCTGACCGCCGAGAAGGCGTCCGGGTGCAGGTCCAGATCGTGCTCGTCGGCCGCGCGGAACAGCATCAGCAGCTTTTCGGGCGCGGCGGCGAAGACCTCGGGGCCCTTTACCGACAGGCGGCCGGCGTCCTCGATGAAGCCCTCGACGCCGAGCTTGCGTTTGCGGCCCGGGATCAGCCGCGACAGGCTCATGGTCGGCTTCTGCTGGCGCGCCTCCAGCTTGGCCGACATGGCGCGGGTCAGTGCGCCCACGTCGCGGGCGACGAGGAAATAGCGGCGCATGAACCGCTCGACCGCCGGCTCGTCGCCGCGTCCGCGCCAGCCCATGCGGCGGGCCACCTCGGGCTGGAGATCGAAGGTCAGCTTCTCCTCGGCCCGGCCCGCCGTCAGGTGAAGATGCGCCCGGGTGCGCCACAGGAAGTCGAAGGATTCCTCGAACGTCCGACGCTCTCGGGCGGTCAGCAGGTCGTCGAGAACCCGCGCGCCCAGCGGGCTTTCGGGGGCAAGCGAACGGGCGATCCAGAACAGGGTGTTGAGGTCGCGCAGGCCGCCCTTGCCGTCCTTGACGTTGGGCTCGACGCGGTAGCGGACGGCGCCCGATTTCTGGTGGCGCAGGTCGCGTTCGAGCAGTTTGGCGGCGATGAAAGCACGCGGGTCGGCCTTGACCACGAAGGCGCGGAAGCGGGCGATGAAGTCTTCGGCCAGCCGGTCGTCGCCGGCCAGGGGCCGCGCCTCCAGCAGGGTGGTGCGGATGACCATGTCGGACTTCGCCAGCGACAGGCATTCGTCGACCGAACGCGCCGACTGGCCGACCTTCACGCCCAGATCCCACAGGACGTAGAGCATGAACTCGATCACCTGTTCGGTGCGCGGGATCGACTTCCACGGGCGCAAGAACAGCAGGTCGAGATCGGAGAAGGGCGCCAGCACGCCCCGTCCGTAGCCGCCAACCGCGATCAGGCTGAGCCGCTCGGCCTCCGTAGGATTGTGGGCGGGATAGAGGGTCTCGGTGGTGAACCGCCACAGGTCTCTCAGCAGGTCGTCGGCGGCGGCGGAATAGAGCCGGGCCACCTCGACCCCCTCGCCGCCGGCTTCCAGCCGGCGGGCGGCCCTGGCGCGGGCGGCGTCGAAGCTTTCCCGCAGGACTCCCGCGACCGCCTTGCGCACGTCGGGGGCGGACGCGGCCTCGATCAGCCGATCGTCGGGGGCGGGGGTCACCGGCGGCCCAGACCCTTGAGCCGGTACAGGGCCTCCAGAGCCTCGCGCGGGGAGAGTTCGTCGGGCTCGATGGCCCCCAGCGCGTCCTCGACGGCGGAGGGGCGCGGGGGCGGGGGCGGCGGTTCGGCCACGGCGAACAGGGGCAGGTCGTCGAGGCTGATGGCCGCGCTCTTCTCGCCCTCCAGCCGATCCAGCACCTCGCGGGCGCGGCTAACGACGGCGGCGGGGACGCCAGCCAGTTTGGCGACCTGCACGCCATAGGACCGGTCCGCCGCGCCGGGTGCGGCCTCGTGCAGGAAGACGAGGTCGCCGTTCCATTCCCTGGCCACCATCGACAGGTTGCAGACGTGGGCCAGCCGCGTCTCTAGGCCCGCCAGCTCGTGATAGTGGGTGGCGAACAGGGTGCGGGCGCGGTTGCGGTCGTGCAGGGCCTCCGCGACGGCCCAGGCGATGGCGAGACCGTCGTAGGTGGCGGTGCCGCGGCCGATCTCGTCGAGGACGACGAAGCTGCGCTCGGTGGCTTGGGTCAGGATGGCGGCGGTCTCGACCATCTCGGTCATGAAGGTGGAGCGGCCGCGGGCCAGATCGTCGCCGGCGCCGACGCGGCTGAACAGGCGGTCGACGACCCCCAGCCGCATGGCGCGTGCGGGGACGAAGGCGCCGGCCTGTGCGAGAACCACGAGCAGGGCGTTCTGGCGCAGGAAGGTCGACTTGCCGGCCATGTTCGGGCCGGTGACGATCGACAGGCGGGCGCAGGCGGAGCCCGAGCCGTCGAGCCGGCAGTTGTTGGGCGTATAGGGGTCGCCTTGCGCCTTCACCGCCGCCTCGACGACAGGGTGGCGGCCCGCGGCCACTTCGAAACAGGTCGTGTCATCGACGGCGGGGCGGACGGCGCCGACCTCTTCGGCCCATTCGGCGAGGGCTGAGTGGGCGTCCAGTTCGGCCAGGGCCTCGGCCACGGCCTGAAGCGGCTGGGCCAGCGACTGGACGGTGGCGCGCCAGACTTCGAAGGTCTCGCCCTCTATGGCGAGGGCGCGGTGGCCGGCCTGGCTGATCTTCGCATCCAGCTCGGACAGTTCGACGGTTGTGAAGCGGACCTGATTGGCGAGGGTCTGGCGGTGGATGAAGGGGCTTTCGCCAGAAGGGCGCAGCAGGGGTTCGGCGGCCTTGGCGCTGGTTTCGAGGAAATAGCCGAGGACGGCGTTGTGGCGGATCTTGAACGGCACGCCGGCCTCGGCCACGGCGCGGGCCTCGAGGTCGGCGACGACGCGGCGGCTGTCGTCGCGCAGGCGGCGGGCCTCTTCCAGCTCGGGCCGATAGCCGGGCGAGACGAAGCCGCCGTCGCGGGCCAGATGCGGCGGTTCGGCGACGAGACCCTCGGCCAGATCGACCAGCAGGCGGCCGAGGTCGGGCGTCAGGCTCAGCCGGTCGAGGGCGGCGGCGATGCGGGCGGGCGGGCCGGTGAGCGGATCGCGGGCGGGCGGGAACAGGCCGGCTATGCCTTCTGCGATCGACAGGCCGGTGCGGATGGCGGCGAGGTCGCGCGGACCGCCGCGGCCGAGCACGAGGCGCGAGGTGGCGCGGGCGACATCCGACGAGGCGCGCAGGCCGTCGCGCAGGTCGCGGCGTAGATCGCGGCGTTCCAGCAGCCATTCGACGGCGTCGAGGCCATGGTTGATGGCGATGGTGTCGCGCAGGGGCCGGGCGATCCGTTCCGCCAGCGCCCGCGCGCCGCCCGAGGTGACGGTGCGGTCGATACAGGCCAGCAGCGAACCCTCGCGCTCGCCGCGCTGGGTGCGGTCGATCTCGAGGCTCAGCCGGGTCGCGGGGTCGATGGCGAGGAAGCCGCTGTCCCCCGAGCGGCGTGGGGGCGAGAGAGCGGGAATCTTGCCGGCCTGTGTCGTCTCCAGATAGGCGGCGATCAGGCCGAGGGCCGAGACCTCAGCCTCCTCGAAGGCGCCGAAGCCGTCCAGTGACGCCACGCCGTAGAGCCGCTCGACGCGGACGCGGGCGCCGACCGGTTCGGCCAGGGCCTGGGGCAGGGCCTGGACCACGCCGCCCGAGCCGTCGAGGGCGGCCTTCGTCGCCTCGTCGGAAAACAGCCGGTCGGGCACGAGCACTTCGGACGGACGGAACGAGGCCAGGGTCGCGCCGAGGTCTTCCAGCGAACAGGCCACGGCGTCGACCGAGCCCGCCGACAGCTCGACCACGGCCACGGCGGCGCGGCCCTTGCGCACAGAGACGGCGGCCAGACGGTTGGCGCCGCGCGCGTCCAGCAGACTGTCCTCGGTCAGGGTGCCGGGGGTGACGACGCGGACGATGTCGCGATGGACCACGGCCTTGGAGCCGCGCTTGCGGGCCTCTGACGGGGCTTCCAGCTGTTCGCAGATGGCGGCCTTGAAGCCCTGCCGGATCAGCCGGGCCAGATAGCCGTCCAGCGCGTGGACGGGCACCCCGGCCATGGGGATGTCCTCGCCCTGGTGTTTGCCGCGCTTGGTCAGGGTGATGCCGAGGGCGGCCGAGGCGATCTCGGCGTCCTTGAAGAACAGCTCGTAGAAATCGCCCATGCGGAAGAAGACGATGGCGTCGGGCTGGCTGGCCTTGGCGGCCAGGAATTGCGCCATGACGGGCGTCGTCCCCTCGCTGGACGGGACCGCGTCGGCTTTCGGAGGGTGGACGAGGGGGGCGTTCATGGGAGCGCCGCAAGGTGAAGGATTGCGGCGTCCGTCTCAAGCGTCTTGCGCAAGCTGTGCTGCACTGCGACAAGCCCGGCAGGCGGTTTAGGGAACGCGGTGTGAAACCGCGGCTGTGCCCGCAACTGTAGGCGGCGAGACGGACGATCATTCCGGGGCTTCGGCTTCGGCGTCACTGGGCAACCGGGAAGGCGCGATTCTCCGTTGTTGACCCGCAAGCCAGGAGACCTGGCCGCCGACGTCGCTCGTCCCCTGTCCGGGTCCAGACAGAGGCGTGGGGCCAACCCTTCCGCTTGCGCGGAAGCTGTTCCGTCGAAGCGACCCGACCCCAGCGCCGCGCTCTTTTCCAAGGGCCGGGTCGGTCGCTTTCACACGCCGCCGCGCAGCGCCAGCGCGGGGCAGACGGAGTCCCGCGCATGACGCGATCCATCCTCTACGCCACCGCAGCCGCCGTGCTGTTTCCCCTGTCCGCCCACGCCCAGTCGGTCGACGATCCTGACGCCGCCCTGCCTGAGGTCGTAGTCACCGCGACCCGCCTGCCGGCCATCGTCGCCGACACGCCGGGCGCCCGTGTCATCGACCGCCACGCCATCGAGCAGAGGGGGGCGGTGTTCGCCGCCGACATCCTGCATGACGTCCCCGGCCTGTCGGTGGTGCGCTCAGGCGCTTTCGGGGGAGTCGCCCAGGTGCGGATGCGCGGCGCCTCGCCCGGCAAGACGCTGGTGTTGGTCGACGGCGTTCCAGTGAACGACGCGGCCGAGGTCAACGGCGCCTTCGACTTCTCGAGCATGGAGCTTTCAGACATCGAGCGGATCGAGGTGCTGTCCGGGCCGCAGTCCTCGCTGTGGGGATCCGACGCCATCGGCGGGGTGATCGCCTTCACCACGCGCGAACTGGACGGCTTCGGGGCCGATCTGGAGGCCGGCTCGTATGAGACGTCGCGCGGCCGACTGGCGGCGGGGGTCGCGACCGAACGGTACGGCTTCGGGGCGTGGGTTTCGCATTTCGACACAGACGGCATCTCCGCCGCCGATGAGGCTGACGGAAACACCGAGGCTGACGGTTTCACCAGCACGACCATCGGCGCCAGGGGCCGCTATGCCTTTACGCCGGTCGTCAGCGTCGATGGATCGGTGCGCTGGACCGACAGCGACGTCGATCTGGACGGCTATCCGGCGCCGGCGTTTGCGCTGGCCGACACGCTGGACAGCCAGGCCAGCGAGCAGTGGTCCGGGTTCGGACGACTGCGGCTCAATGCACTCGGGCTGGCGCATCAGTTCAGCGTTTCAGCGTCGGACATCGCGCGGGAGACGGCATCGGCCTTCCCGTCGGCGTTCGAGGCCGACCGGCAGGTGTTCCGCTGGCAGGCCGACGGCTCGGCGGCGGGCGTGGACTTCGCCGTCGGCGCCGAGCGCGAGGATACGGAGGGCAGTCTGTCAACCGGCCTGGCCGAGGAATTGGGCACGACCTCGGCCTTCGCCACGGCGCGGGTCGAACCGACCGAGCGGCTCAGCCTGACCGGCGCCCTGCGGTTTGATGACACCGATGATTTCGGGTCGAAGACGACGGGCCGGGTTTCCGGCGCCTTCGAGGCCGGGGCCGGTTTCATTCTGTCGGCGGCTTACGGCACCGGGTTCAAGGCGCCGTCGATCAGCCAGGCGGTGTGCGACTTCTGCTTCTCGTCCCAGCCCTTCCCGGTGCTGCGGTCCGAGACGGCGGAAGGTTATGAAGGGGCGATCGGCTGGGGTTCGGCGGACGGCCGCATCGAGGGCCGGCTGACCTTCTATCGGCTGAACGTCGAGGACCAGATCACCTATGTCTTCGACCCGGTCACCTTCGACAGTTTCTATGTGAACGTGGCCGAAACGGCGACGGACGGCGTCGAGTTCGAAGGCCGCGGTCGGCTGGGCGGCGGGTTCGATCTGACCCTGGCCTATGCGTGGACGGACGCGCGGGACGAGTCGAACGGAGCGCGGCTGTTGCGCGTGCCGGAGCAGGCGGGATCGGCGACGCTGGGCTGGACGGGCCAGAAGCTGTCGGGCGCGCTGACCGTGCGGGCCGAGGGCGATCAGGATGACGCCGGCGGAGTGCGAGAGGCCTTCATCACGGCTAATCTGAACGGGTCCTACGCCCTGACCGACAAGGTCACGCTGACGGCGCGGATCGAGAATCTCGCGGACGAGCGCTACCAGCAGGTGTTCGGCTACGGCGAGCCCGGACGGTCCGGCTATGTCGGGGTTAGGCTGCGCTACTGATGCGGCCCCGTCCCTGAGAATTGGGACCGGCGGCGGCGCTTGCCGTCGCCGGCTCCAGCTGCATGGAGGCCCAGTCCAGCGCCGGCGTCGGGGCGTGGGCGGCGGCGATAACGGCGCGCAGTTCGGCGGCCGAGGCGACGCTGGCGACCACGGCCGAGACTTCCGGCAGGCCCAGCGCATAGGCGAGGGTCGCCTGCATCGGATCGACGCGGGCCTCGGCCAGGCGGCGGCGGATGCGCGACAGGGTCGGGGCGTGGCGGTGCATCTCGACCGGCAGGGCCTCGCTGTTCATGAACAGCAGGCCGTCGGCGAAGATCGACGAGGCGTGGACGGTCACATCCAGCGAGGCCAGTTCGGACAGGACGCCTGTGTGCTGGGCGCGCTGGTCCAGCAGATTGCACTTCAGCTGCACGATGTCGGGCTGGAAGCGGCGGGCCAGCAGGGCCGGGCCGTCCTCGACCGAGGCGCAGAAGCCGATGCGGCGGTATAGGCCGCGGTCCTTGAGGGCCAACAGCTTGTCCCAGAGGGCGCGGCCCTCGGTTCCGGCCAGATCGGAGGCCGAGGAGACCAGCAGGGCGTCGCCGCGCGGCAGGCCGAGCCGCTCGAGCGAGCGACGGGCGCGGGCCTCGACCCGGTCGACGCCGTCGCCGACGGTCACGGTGCGGACCGAGACCTGGAAAGGCGATGGGAAGGGCCAGGACTGGCCCAGCCAGCGCTCGCCGTCGCCGTCGGGACGGGTGGCGACGCGGGTGACGCCGGAATCGGCGGCGGTCTGGAGCAGGATGCGCAGCGATTCCTCGCGGGCGCCGGCGGGCGCGGGGATAGCCCGTTCCGGCGCGTGCACGACGGCCAGAGCGAGTTTGTCGACCGGAATCGGGGCGCGGTTCGGGATCACCGAGGGACTGTGACGGCGAAAGTTTAAGGCGCCCCTTCCAAGACCTTGACTGAACCTTACCTCGCGAACGCCGGTTTCAATCCACAGCCTGACTGAGCGCGGCCAGAACGCCCTTGCCGTAACGGTCCAGCTTGGTCTGGCCGACGCCGGAAATGTGGCCCAGCGTCTCGAGATTTCCGGGCTCGGCCATGGCGATTTCGAGCAGCGTCTTGTCCTGGAAGATGACGTAGGGCGGCACGCGCTGCTCGGCGGCGCGGTCGCGGCGCCAGGCGCGCAGGGTCTCGAAGCGGGCGCGGACGTCGGCGTCCATGGTCTCCAGCGCGGCGTTGCGCCCGGTGCGGACGCGTTCCTTCGTGCCGACGACGCGGGCGGGGGTCAGGCGCACCTCAACGGCGCGCTCGCCGCGATAGACGGCGCGGACCGCTTCCGGGTCGCCGATGCGGACCAGCGGCTTGCCCTCGTTCGGGTCCTCGACCAGCAGGCCCTCGAACATCAGGTGATCGACCACGTCGCGCCATGTGTGCAGGGCGACGTCCGCGCCGATGCCCCAGGTCGACAGGGCGGTCTCCCACGGTTGGACCTCCTTCGTCTTGCCGAGCAGGTGGTCGATGACGCGGGTCTTGCCGAAGCGTTCGCCCAGCCGCTGAACGGCGGCCAAGGCCTTCTGGGCCGGGACTGTGGCGTCGAAGACGGCGGGCGGGTCGAGACAGATGTCGCAGACGCCGCAGGGTTGGGCGGCCGCCTCTCCGAAATAGCGGCGCACGGTCTGGGGTCGGCAGGTCGCGCCGTCCAGCATGGCGAACAGCTGGCGGGCCTTGCGCACCTGCACCGCCTTGACCTCCTCGGCCATGGGACGGCCGTCGAGACGTTTCAGGGTCCAGGCGATGTCGGACGGGCCATACAGGGTGATGCCCTCGGCCGGTTCGCCGTCGCGTCCGGCGCGCCCGATTTCCTGCCAGTAGGCCTCCAGCGAGCCGGGCGGATCGGCGTGGATAACGAAACGGACGTCGGCCTTGTCGACCCCCATGCCGAAGGCGATGGTGGCGACCATGACCGCCCCGTCCTCGGCGAGGAACCGCTCCAGCCGGCGGTCGCGGTCGCGGGCGTCCATGCCGGCATGATAGGCGATGGCGTTGGTCCCGGCGGTCTTGAGCGCGTCAGCCACACGCTCGCAGCCGTCGCGCGAGCCGCAGTAAACGACGCCCGACTTGCCGCGCCGCTGACGCACCAGATCGATGACGGCGAGGTCGGTCTTCGCCCGCGAGGCGTTCTCCTTGCGCACGGCCGAGAGCTGAAGGTTCGGTCGGGCGAAGCTGTCGACGAGGACCTTGGCGCCTTCCAGATGCAGGGAGCGGACGATGTCCTCGCGGGTGCGGGCGTCGGCGGTGGCGGTGACCGCGATGCGGGGCACGCCGGGGAAGAGTTCGGCCAGACGGCCGAGCGTCCGGTAGTCTGGGCGGAAGTCGTGGCCCCATTGAGAGACGCAGTGGGCCTCGTCGATGGCGATCAGGCTCAGCGGCAGGTCGTGCAGGCGGTCGATCAGATGGGGCTGGGCCAAGCCTTCGGGCGAGACGTACAGCAGGTCCAGTTCGCCGGCCCGCGCCTGACGCCAGATCGCCGAGCGGTCGTCCATGGAGACGCCGGAATCCAGCCGTGCGGCGGCGACCCCCTGCTGTTTCAGCGCCTCGACCTGATCGGTCATCAGGGCGATCAGGGGCGAGACGACGAGGCCAAGACCCGGGCGCAGCATGGCCGGGATCTGGTAGCAGACCGACTTGCCGCCGCCGGTCGGCAGCACGGCCAGGACGTCGCGGCCGGAGAGGATCTCGCTGACGACGTCCGCCTGCAGCCCGCGGAAGTCGCCGTGGCCCCAGACCCGCTCCAGCGTCGCGCGGGCGTCGGCGAGCGACGGCGGGGCGATTGACGTTAAGGTTGAATCCGCGAGCATCACGCGCTTGTGCCTCATTTGTTCTCGTTTGTCAGTGGGGAATTGGGTGCGCGGAGACGCCGCCTGTGGAGCAGGCGGTTGTGGAAGGCGTGCGGAGCGCCGGGCCTGCGCCCGGAGTTCGTTGTGGGTAACCGTTTCGACGCAGACAGACGCTCCGCGCGGAGATTTGACGGAAGCTTGCGTCCGGTGGCGGTCTTATCGCCTTACCGCAGCGCCTCCGGCGGGCGGGCCGTGCTTGCGACACGGTCCCCGGACCGGACGAGTATCCCCCCCGTCCCTGACATCCCGATCGGCGCTGTGCGACCGATCCGGTCCCGGGCGTTGGCTGTCTTGCGCTGACAGCCGGGATCCGGGCCCCGCTTCTCCACATCCCGCCGCCAAAGAACGCAAGGCCTCTGCGCCTTCCCTGCGACGGGACGGGAAGGAGTGTGGCACGGAGCGGGACCAAGGCTGGGAAATGACGCTGGTGGTTCGTGGAAGCCCCACCGGATCAGAGGGTTGAGCTTTGTAACCTGTCTGGCTGGGAGTTTATTGCTAGCGCCGAAAAACACCGTGCATCCCTGCGAAGGCGGGGACCCAGGCTTTAGCCTTACCGCTAGCGTCGGACAGCGTCGGTTCGTTCAGACAGTTCGGCCGCCGCTCAAACCTGGGTCCCCGACTTCGCGGGGATGCACGGATGGGGAAAGGCGCGGGTTCGCGCGGGTCAGCATTCCCGCTATAGCCCCCGCCATGACCACCCTTCTGTATGGCCGCCCGCCGGCGGTGTTCGATCCGCCCGGCGCGGCGACCCAGGTTTCGCCGCTGATTCCCGGCTCGACGCCGCTCGAGGACGTCGCCGAGGGCTCGGCCGACGGGATCGTGATCTACGCCCCGCCCGGCGTGCTGGAGCGGCGCCATACGCTGGCGCTGGCGCTGCGGGCGCTGAAGCCCGGCGGCCGGCTGGACGCCATGGCGCCCAAGGACAAGGGCGGGTCGCGGCTGAAGAAAGAGCTGGAAGGCTTCGGCGTCGAGGTCGGCGAGAGCGCCAAGGCGCATCACCGTCGCTGCGTGGTGATCCGGCCGGAAACGCTGACGGGGCTTGATGAGGCCATCGCCGCGGGGGCGCAGCGTCTGGTCGAGGGGCTGGAAGCCTGGTCGCAGCCCGGCGTCTTCGCCTGGGACCGGATCGATACGGGTTCGATGCTGCTGGCGCAGACGGCGCCGGCGCTGAAGGGGGCCGGGGCCGATCTGGGTTGCGGCTACGGGGCGCTGGCGACGGTGGTGCTGGGATCGCCGGCGGTGACCTCGCTGCGGCTGATCGATCTGGACCGGCGCGCCATCGCGGCGGCGAAGCGGAATGTGACGGACCCGCGCGCGAGCTTCGAATGGGCCGATGTGCGCACGGTCGAGCCGGCGGGCGATCTGGACTTCATCGTCACCAATCCGCCGTTCCATGACGGCGGGGCCGAGGACAAGCGGCTGGGTCAGGCCTTCATCCGTCAGGCGGCGGGCCTGTTGGGCAAGGGCGGGGTGCTGTGGCTCGTGGCCAACCGCCACCTGCCCTATGAGGCCGAGCTGAACGCGGCCTTCAAGCGGGTTCGGATGGCCGCCGACGCCGGCGGGTACAAGGTGTTCGAGGCGGTGAAGTGAAGACGCCGACCTCGCGCGTCGACAAGCTGCTCGGCTCGATGGGTTATGGATCGCGCACAGAAATGGCGCGGCTGGGCAAGGCGGGCGGGATCGTGCTGGACGGCGCCGATCTGACCGATGTCTCGAAGCGGATCGCGGTGACGCCGGACCTGCCGTCGCGGATGGAGGTGGACGGCGAGCCGCTGGATCCTGTGCCCGGTCTGGTGATGATGCTGCACAAGCCGCTGGGCATGACCTGTTCGCGGAAGGAGGATGGGGCCCTGGTCTATGACGTCCTGCCCCCGCGCTGGAAGCGGCGCGACCCGGCCATCTCGACCATCGGGCGGCTGGACAAGCAGACGACGGGCCTGCTGCTGCTGACCGATGACGGCGACCTGCTGCACCGGGTGATCTCGCCCAAGCGTCATGTGGCCAAGGTCTATTGCGCGACCTTGGCGCGGCCGCTGGCCGGGACCGAGGGCGAGGTCTTCGCCGCCGGGGGTCTGGTGCTGGAGGGCGAGGACAAGCCGCTGTCGCCCGCCGTGCTCGAGGTGTTGTCGCCGACGGAGGCGCGGCTGACGGTGACCGAGGGCCGCTATCACATGGTGCGGCGAATGTTCGCGGCGGTGGGCAACCACGTCGAGGAACTGCACCGCGAACGCGTCGGCGGGCTGGCGCTGCCGGACGATCTGGCGCCGGGGGACTGGAAGCTGCTGGATCAGGCGCAGATCGATCTGATTTTCGCCTGAGCTCCTTTCACCGTGCACCCCGGCGAATGCCGGGGTCCAGATGACAGTCTGACTGCCGGAATGCAGGTCTCCGGGTCCCGGCGCCGCATGTGGATCTGGATCCCGGCATTCGCCGGGACGCACGGAGAGTGGAGCTGCCGGCCTTGACGCTGGCGGGCGACGGGGGCACCTGCGGCGCATGAGCGCCCACGCCAAGATCTGCGGCCTGACCACGCCGGAAACGCTGGACGCGGCGCTGGAGGGTGGGGCGCCGTTCGTGGGCGCCGTGGTGTTTCCGAAGAGTCCGCGACACATCGAACCGCTGCACGCGGCGACCCTGTTCGAGCGGGCGCGTGGCCGGGCGAAGATCGTGGCCGTGACGGTCGACGCCGACGACGCCCTGCTGACCGAAATCGCCCTGATCCTGAAGCCGGACCTGATCCAGTTGCACGGGTCCGAGACGCCCGCCCGGGCCGAACGGGTCCGGATGCTGACCGGGGCCGGCATCATCAAGGCCCTGCCGATCCGGACGCATGAGGATTTCGCGGCGGCCGACGACTGGGAGCCGTTCGTCGACCACCTGATGTTCGACGCGAAGCCGCCCGAGGGCTCGCATCTGCCGGGCGGGGTCGGGGCGCGGTTCGACTGGGTGATGCTGGCGGACCGGGCCTTCCGTCACCCGTGGTTCGTGGCGGGCGGGCTGACGCCGGACAACGTCGGCGAGGCGATCCGGATTTCGGGCGCGCCCCTGATGGACGTGTCCTCTGGCGTGGAAACCGCGCCGGGTGTTAAGGACCCGGCCCTGATCACGGCGTTCCTCGACGCCGTGCGCTCCGCCTGATTTCCGCCGCTCCCCCGCGTGAAAGCTACCGCCGTGAACGCCATCATCCCAAACCAGTACGCCATGCCCGACGCCGAGGGCCGTTTCGGTCCCTATGGCGGGCGGTTCGTGGCCGAGACCCTGATGCCGCTGGTTCACGAACTGAACGCGGCCTATGAGGCGGCCAAGGCGGACCCGACGTTCCAGGCCGAGCTGGACGGCTTCCTGACCGATTATGTCGGCCGGCCCAGCCCGCTGTATCTGGCCGAGCGTCTGACCGAGCACCACGGGGCCGCCAATATCTGGTTCAAGCGCGACGAGCTGAACCATACGGGCGCGCACAAGATCAACAACTGCATGGGCCAGATCCTGCTGGCCATGCGGATGGGCAAGACGCGGATCATCGCCGAGACCGGCGCCGGCCAGCACGGCGTGGCGACGGCGACCGTCTGCGCCCGCTTCGGACTGCAGTGCGTTGTCTACATGGGTGCCACAGATGTCGAGCGGCAGTCGCCCAACGTCTTCCGCATGAAGCTGCTGGGGGCGGAGGTCATACCGGTCACCTCCGGTCGCGGCACGCTTAAGGACGCCATGAACGAGGCGATGCGGGACTGGGTCACCAATGTGGAGGACACCTATTATCTGATCGGCACGGCGGCGGGTCCCCATCCCTATCCGGCCATGGTGCGGGACTTCCAGTCGGTGATCGGGCGCGAGACGCGGGTGTCGATGCTGGCCCGGCGCGAGAAGCTGCCGGATGCGGTGGTGGCGGCGATCGGAGGCGGATCCAATGCGATCGGCCTGTTCCATCCCTTCATCGAGGACGCCGGCGTGCGGCTGATCGGGGTCGAGGCGGCGGGGCGCGGGCTGGACGGTCCGGACCATGCGGCCTCGCTGCAGGGCGGACGCCCCGGGGTGCTGCACGGCAACCGCACCTATCTGCTGCAGGACGACGACGGCCAGATTCTGGAGGGCCACTCGATCTCGGCAGGGCTCGACTATCCGGGCATCGGGCCCGAGCACGCCTGGCTGAAGGACATCGGCCGGGCCGAATATCGCGCGGCGACCGACGCCGAGGCGCTGGAAGCCTTCCAGCTGTGCTCGAAGCTGGAAGGGATCATCCCCGCGCTGGAGCCCAGCCACGCGCTCGCCCGGGTGGGCGAGATCGCGAAGGAAGTGGGCAAGGGCGGCGATGTCGTGCTGAATATGTGCGGGCGGGGCGACAAGGACATTTTCGCGGTGGCGAAACACCTGGGCGTGGAGTTGTAGACCATGAAGATCGTAATCCTGGCCGCCGCGGCGGCCCTTCTGGCCGCGCCGTCATGGGCGCAGGAGCCGGCGGCCCCGACCTCGGCGCCGACGTCCGCCGTCGAGGGCCTGGTGCTGCCCGGCGCGACCCTCGCGCCCGATTGCGGCAATCTGTACGGCCTGGCGGGCCGCGCCTTCTGCGTGAGCGCGCCGCTGGCCGGGATCAGCACCCTGGCCGAGGCCTATGTCGCCGACTTCCGGTCCAAGGGCTGGCTGCCGGCGGGCGGGGACGACAATCGCGTGGTCTTCGTGCGCCGCCGCGACGCCGGGGGCTGCGACGGCCTGCAGATGCAGGCCTTCTACGACACCTCGCGGCCCGCCGGCCCCGAGGCCATCGGCTATCTCGGTTTCGGCCCGATTCCCGGCGACGTCTGCGCCGGCCAGCCGGCCGCTCCGGCGTCCCCCGCGGCGACGCCCGCTCCGGGTGGATCGCAGTGATCGCGACCGGTCTCCTTGGCGCCGTCCTGTCGATCGGGATCATGACGGACTGGCGTGCGGGGTTCGTCTTGCCGACGCCGCACGGCGCCGTGGTCACCAGCGATTGTCCCGCCATTACAAGCGAAGATGATCTTCGCTCGTGCCTGATGTTTCCGAAGGGCGAGGCCCGGCGGGTCCGCGTGGCGCTCGAAGACTGGCTGGTCTCGGAGGGATTCGCCGTCGGCGAGGCTCCCGAGGTCGGTCGCGCCTTCCTGCGCGAGACCGGAGACAGTTGCCAGGGCGGCTATCTGACCACTCTCATCATCGAGGGTGAACCGGATCCTGCGAGGACCGGCCTTCTGGTCATCACCTTGCTGGAAGACACCTGCGGCCAGCCGGCAACCGAAGAGAGGGCGCGATGACCACGGCCCGCATCGACGCCCGTTTCGCCGCGCTGAAGGCCGAGGGCCGGGCCGGGTTCGTGGCCTATGTCATGGCCGGGGATCCGACGCGCGACCAGGCGCTGGAAATCCTGCGCGGCCTGCCGGGCGCGGGCGCCGACATCATCGAGCTGGGCTTCCCCTTCTCGGACCCGATGGCCGAGGGGCCGCCGATCCAGCGCGCCGCCCTGCGCGGGCTGAAGGCCGGGCTGACGCTGAAGGGGACGCTGGCGCTGGCCGCCGACTTCCGCGCCGGCGACGCCGACACGCCGGTGATCCTGATGGGCTATCTCAATCCGCTCGAGACCTATGGCTACGACGCCTTCGCCCGCGACGCGGCGGCCAGCGGCGTGGACGGGCTGATCGTGGTCGACTGTCCGCCGGAAGAGGCCGGGCCGTTGTCCGACGCGCTGGACGCGGCCTCTGTGTCGCTGATCCGGCTGGCCACGCCGACATCGGACGATGCGAGGCTCAAGATCATCGCCGAACGGACGTCGGGCTTCGTCTATTACGTCTCGGTCGCGGGCGTGACCGGGGTCAAGGAGGCGCAGGCCGTGTCGGTCGCTCCGGCGGTCGAGCGCGTGCGCAAGGCGTCCGGCCTGCCGGTCGCGGTCGGTTTCGGGGTCAAGACGCCGGAGCGGGCGGCCGAGATCGCCCGCGTGGCCGATGCGGTCGTCGCCGGCTCGGTTCTGGTCGACGAGGTCGCCGCCGCGCTGGAGGCGAACGAACCGGCCACGGCGCGCGTTCTGGCCAAGGTGCAGTCCCTCGCCGATGCGGTCCGGGGTGCGCGCGTCAGAGAAAGCGTCTAAAGCGCCGCCATGGTCGACAAGAACAAACCTCCCCAGGAAAAACGCGGCGGCTGGCTGAGCCGCTTCGCCCCCGGCGTGCGGAAGATCGTCAGCCGGCGCGACACGCCCGAGAACCTGTGGGTCAAGGACCCCGACACGGGCGAGATGCTGTACCGGTCGGACCTTGAGAACTCTCTGTGGGTGACGCCATCGGGCCGCCACATGCGAATCAACGCCGACCAGCGCCTGCGCTACACCTTCGACGACGGCGCCTTCGAGGCCATCGATACGCCCGACGTGCCCGAGGACCCGCTGAAATTCTCGGACGGCAAGCCGTACAAGGATCGCCTGATGGCGGCCCGCAAGGCCGCCGGCCGCAAGGACACCATGGCCATCGGCTTCGGCGAACTGGACGGCACGCCCGCGGTGGTGATCGTCCAGGACTTCAGCTTCATGGGCGGCTCGCTGGGCATGGCGGCGGGCGAAGCCTTCATCGCCGCGGCCCGGGCGGCCGTGGAACGGGGCGTGCCGCTGGTCTGCTACACCGCCGCCGGCGGGGCGAGGATGCAGGAGGGCGCGCTCAGCCTGATGCAGATGGCGCGCACCACCTTGGCCATCCAGGAGCTGAAGGCGGCGCAGCTGCCCTTCGTCGTGGTGCTGACCGATCCGACGACCGGCGGAGTGACCGCCAGCTACGCCATGCTGGGCGACGTGCATCTGGCCGAGCCGGGCGCCCTGATCGGCTTCGCCGGCCCGCGCGTCATCGAGGCGACCATCCGCGAGAAACTGCCGCCGGGCTTCCAGCGCGCTGAATATCTGCAGGAAAAAGGCATGGTCGACCGCGTGGTCGCGCGCGAGGAGTTGCCGAAGGTGCTGGGCCAGATCCTGTCGATGCTGATGGGCCGGCGGCGTCGGGCGGCCTGAGCCCTTGGACCCGATCTCTGAACGCCTGAGGGCGCGGCATCCCCAGCGGATCGACCTGTCGCTGGACCGGATGCGGGTGCTGTGCGCGGCGCTGGGCGATCCGCAGCATCGGCTGCCGCCCGTAGTCCATGTGGCGGGCACCAATGGCAAGGGTTCGACGGTCGCCTTCATCCGCGCCATCGGCGAGGCGGCGGGGCTGAAAGTCCACGCCTACACCTCGCCCCATCTGGTCCGGTTCAACGAGCGAATCCGTCTGGGGGGCCAACTGATCGGGGACGCCGCGCTGAACGACATCCTCGACCGCATCGAGGCGCTGGATGTCGAGGCCACCGTGTTCGAAAGCACCACCGCCGCCGCGTTCGTGGCCATGAGCGAGGCGCCGGCCGACCTGGCCATCGTCGAGGTCGGTCTGGGCGGCGTGCTGGACGCCACCAATGTGATCGAACGCCCCCTGCTGAGCGTCATCACGCCCGTCGATCTGGATCATGCGGAATTCCTGGGGACCTCGCTGCCGGGCGTGGCCGCGGAGAAGGCGGGCATACTGAAGCCCGGCGCACGGGGTCTGATCGCGCGCCAGTCGGAAGCGGCGATGGCGGTCATCGAGACGGCGGCGCGGGCGGTTCACGCGCCCCTGACCGTCATGGGTGTGGATTTTGACGCCTGGGCGGAGCGGGGCGGCATGGCGTTTCAGGACCAGGAGCAGTTTCTGGACCTGCCGGCGCCGGCGCTGGCCGGACCGCACCAGATCGCCAACGCCGGGCTCGCCGTCGCTGTGGCGCTGGAGCTGGATCTGCCCGAGACGGCGATCGCGGAGGGCCTGCGCGCGGTGCGCTGGCCCGCCCGCCTGCAGCGACTGACCCGAGGGCCTTACGGCGAGGCCGCGCGCGCCGTGGGCGCCGAGCTTTGGCTGGATGGCGGACATAATCCGCATGCGGGCCGGGCGCTGGCCGAGGCCTTGACCGAGCGTCAGGCGAAGGCGCCGCGTCCTCTGGCCCTGATCGTCGGTATGCTGGCCAACAAGGATGCGGGCGGATTCTTCGAGGCGTTGAAGGATACGGGCGCCGCCGTCTTCACCGTGCGTTTCGACGGCGCCGCGGCTGAGCCCGAAGCGCTGGCGGCGGTTGCGCGGGGCCATGGTCTGGGCGCGACGCCTTGCGCTTCGGTCGATGAGGCGCTCGACCGGGCCCTGCGTCTGGGCGCGGGTCGGGTGGCGATCTGCGGCTCGCTCTACCTCGCAGGGGAGGTGCTGGGCGCGGCGCGGGAGACCTGGCCGGACTAGGCGACGGGCGGCGTGAGCACAGCCGGAATGGTCAGCCGGCCCGGTCGGGGAGGCGCGGGCGCTGAAGGCTGCGCATGTATTCGCGCGTCTGCTGGGACTGGGGCGCGGCGACGCGGATGGTCCGGCAGACCCGCTGCTGGAAGTTCGAACCAGTGGCGCGCTCATATCGGCAGACGCGCCGCATCCCGACTTCCAGCTCCACAGACGTTGCGCTGGTCGAACGGGCCTCGGCAGGCGCCGGCGTCGCGGCGATGACGGACACCTGGCCGCCAGTCAGCAGGGCGGCGGCGATGAGGGCGGTGGACAGCATGGATGGCTCCGGCGGTCGTTGATCAGACAACAGGAGAACACCGATCGCCGGGGGTCGCAAATCCGGGGCCGTTCAACCCCGCCGGGATCAGGCGGCGGCGGAACCGATGCCCGACTCAGCCAGCCATTCGAGAATCTTGCCCTTGGGCATGGCGCCGACCTTCATCGAAGCCATCTGGCCGTCCTTGAACAGCATCAGCGTCGGAATGCCCTTCACGCCCAGTTTCGAGGGGACCATGGGGCTGTCGTCGATGTTGACCTTGGCGATGGTGACCTGACCGGCCAGATCGTCGGCGATCTGCTCCAGAGCCGGCCCGATCTGTTTGCACGGGCCGCACCATTCGGCCCAGAAGTCGACCAGCACGGGCTGGGAGGCCTTCAGAACGTCGGCGTCGAAGCTGTCGTCGGTGACCTTGATGGTGGCCATGGAGAATATCCTGTCTGGCGCCGACTGAGCGACGCGAGTGATCGGCCGGTCAGATTAATCTGATTCCGGCCCCGTTGCCGACGATGTGGGATGTTCCGGGGCGCAAATCAACGTCTTGGGTCAGCCAGTCAGCGCCGCCTGCATCAGCTTGGCGGGCACGGGCATCAGCTGCGGGCCGTCAGTCCACACCAGCGCCGCCTCGACGGTCCGGTCGGGATAGAGGCGCTCCAGAACCGAGGCGTAGACCGCCATCTGCAGCACATAGGCCGGGTCGGCGTCCTCGATCCGGTCCGGGGCCGGGCGGTTGGTCTTGTAGTCGACGACCAGCACCCGGTCGGGGGTGACCACCAGCCGGTCCATACGTCCCGAGATCGGGACACCGCCGACCGATCCGGTCAGGGCGACTTCGGGGCGGGACCCGGGACCGAACACCGGCGCGAACCGGGCGTCGTCCAGAACCCGGAAGGCGGCCTCGATCATTTCCGCGCGGGCGGCGTCGTCAAGGTCCCTCTCACGGGACATTATCCGGTCCGCCGCATCGGCCCGGTCCGCCGGCGCGATGTCGGGCAGGCGCTCCAGCAGGCGGTGGATCAGGTCGCCGCGCCGGAACCGGCCCAGTGGCGCGCCCGGCCCCGCGGTCGTCGCCAGCGGCGAAGGCGCGGGGATGCGAGCCACCTCCTCCATCTTCGAGGGAGAGGCGAAACGGGCGGCGTTGTCGGGAACGGGCGGGGTGCGCGCCCATGCCGGAACCGTCGTCATCGCCGCGCGGGTCGGGCTGCCGGCCGTCAACAGCTCCGGATCGACCCCGAACCGCAGCACGCCGTCGCCGATGTCGCGCGCGTTCAGCGGCTCGTCGTCACCCAGCCGCTGGAAGGTTTCGGCGATGACGCTCCACCAGCTGCCGGCCTCGAACCCCTCTTCGGGCCGTCGCACCGCCCGGCCCATGACGATCAGCCGGTCGCGGGCGCGGGTCAGGGCGACGTAGAGCAGGCGCAGGGTCTCGGCGTCGGTGCGGGCGATGCGGGCCTCTCGCGCGGCCTTCGAGGCGGGGCAGTCATCCTTGGCCGAGCCGGGACACATCAGCCAGCCCTCGCCCTCCTCGCCGTCCTCGTTCGCCGACGGCATCAGGGTCGGGCCCTGCGGCTTGGCGCGCGAGGTGGTGTCGGGAAGGATGACGACGGGAGCCTCGAGACCTTTGGCTCCGTGGACGGTCATGACGCGGACCTCGTTGCGGGCCCCCTCCATCTCGCGTTTGACCTCGACGTCGGCGGCCTCGAGCAGGGCGACGCAGGTCTCCAGATCGACGCCGCCGCGGCCCTCGGCGGCCAGCACCTGGGCCAGGGTCTCGTCGATCGCCTCCTCGGCCTCGCGGCCCAGCCGGGCGAGGATGCGGGCGCGGCCCGAGACGCCCGTCTCGTCGATCCGGTTCAGCAGGCTGGAGAAGAAGGCGAAGGGATCGCGATCGCGGGCGTCCAGCGCAGCCTGAACAAAGTCGCGGGCGCGGCGCCACTGCGGCTGTTCGTCGGCCCGAAGGCGCAGTTCGCGCCACAGCGACCGGCCCTCGCGCCCCTCCTTGTCGGCCAGCGGATACAGGCTGTGCGGGTCGCCGAAATCGGTGACGTCGCAGAACGGGCTGCGCAGCACCTCGGCCAGGCTCAGATCGTCGTCGGGGTAGAGGGCGAAGCGGGCGACGGCGATCAGGTCGTCGAAGACGATGTGGCTGCTGAGTTTCAGCCGGTCGGCGCCGGCCACGGGCACGGCCTCGGCCTTGAGGGCGCGGATGATCTCCTCGAACAGGGCGTCGCGGCGGCGGACCAGCACGAGGAAGTCGCCCCAGCGCGCCGGGCGCATGGTCTCGCCTCGATCATGGACCGCACTTCCGGTCTCGACCTGCTTGCGGATGTCGCGGGCCAGCGCCTGGGCCAGCTGTTTGCGGCCGCTGCGGGCGTCCTCCTTGTCGACCGGCGCGTTCCAGGCCTCGCGGTCCGGCGTGACGGGATCATGGAACAGGGGCCACAGATCGACCGAGCCGTGTTGGCCGACGCGGGCCGGGTAGTGGACCGGGATCTCGCCACGGTCGCCGACAAGGGCGCGGGTCCGCTGCGGGCCTTCGAACGCGGCGTCGACGAAGGCCAGAACCTCTTCGGTCGAGCGGAAGGAGGTGTCGAGCGGCACCTGTTCGAACGGCCGGTCGGCCCCCGCGGCGAGCGCCGCATAGGCCTGCGACTCCTGCCAGAGGCGCTCGGGCCGCGCGCCCTGGAAGGAGTAGATCGACTGTTTCTCGTCGCCGACGGCGAAGACGGTGCGGGGGATGCGCGGGCTGTCGCCCCGGCGCGCGGCGCCCTCGCCCGAGAAGAACTCCTCGGTCAGGGCCTTGAAGATGGCCCACTGGTCGGGGGCGGTGTCCTGGGCCTCGTCGACGAGGACGTGTTCGATGCCGCCGTCCAGCTTGAACAGCACCCAGGCGGCGGTGGCGCGCTGCGTCAGCAGATCGACGGTGCGGACGACGAGATCGGAGAAGTCCAGCGCGCCCTGCCGCGCCTTGGCGGTCTCGTAAAAGGCGGCGTGGGCGCGGGCGAGGGTCAGGGCCTTGACCGTATCGTCGGCGACCTTGGCGGCGCGCATGCGGTCGAGGACGGCGCAGTATTTGTGCGAGACGGAGTCAAGATAGGCGGCGGATGCAGGCGGCGCGCTCTTCGTGCCGAATTTCGTCCGCGCCTCGCCTTTCGAGTCGATGAAGAGGGCCTTCATTGCGGCGAGGCTGGAGTGCGGCGGCACCGCCTCGCGCATCTGGGCGGCGATCTTCTGGTCGTTGGCCGAACCCGTGGCGAAACCGTCCGCCGCGGCGCGCCATTCGGCCGGGTCGAGCCAGTTGAGGAAGTCCGTTTCGATGGCCGCCGGCGTGTCATCCTCCGACACGCCGGCGAGGATGTGCGGGCCCGGGGCGGCCCCGCTTTCGACCCGCGCGACATAGGACACCAGCTTGCCGCGCTCGGTCTCGATCATGGCCAGCAGGGCGTGGAAGGATTTCCAGTCCAGTTCGACCGCGAAATGAGCGTAGGCCGCGCCGAGGCGACCGTCGGGATCGGCGAGCGCGGCGCGGGCGAGATCCTCGCGCGCCTGATGCGACAGGGCGACGGCGGCCTCGTTCTCCAGCACCTTGAAGGCGGGCGAGACGCCGGCCTCGATCGGGAAGCGGCGCAGCAGTTTTTCGCAGAAGGCGTGGATGGTCTGGATCTTCAGACCGCCCGGCGTCTCCAGCGCGCGGGCGAACAGGCGGCGAGCCTCGCGCAGATCAGCCGGGTTCAGATCGGCCGGATCGCGGCCGTCGAGCCCGGCGAGATCGATACGAAGCCTGTCGTCATCCATCACCGCCCACGCGCCAAGCTTCGTGAACAGTCGGGCCTGCATCTCCGCGGCGGCGGCCTTGGTGTAGGTGACGCACAGGATCTCGCCGGGCGGCGCCTTCTGCAGCAGCAGCCGGGCCACGCGGTCCACCAAAGTCGTGGTCTTGCCCGAGCCGGCGTTGGCGGTAACGAAGACCGACCGGCCCGGATCGGCGGCGGCGGTCTGGTGGGCGCGGGCCTGATCAAGGGGGGAGAGGGTCATTCCGGCGCCTCGTCCTCGCCGCCCACCACGTGCCATTCCCAGACGCGCGCCAGATGATCGTAGTTGCCGCCGAAATTGCCCATGAACTGCGGTGCGGCCCAGGAAACGTAGGGCTTCGTTTCCTCGTCGAAGGCGGCGACGCCGCTGACCAGCCGGGCCAGTTCACGCTCGGCGAGCTGTGCGGCGGTCAAGGGCTGGCTGCGCGTGATCCGCCCGACGTCGACGGCCTCGCCCGGTGTCTTGCGGCCCGTCACCTTGACGTAGAGCAGTTCCGAGGCCGGCGTCGGCGGCGCGCCGGGGAAACCGCCGTCGGCGAGGATGGCCGCGGTCAGTGTCAGCTGGGGGGCGAAGCCCTGGGCGACCTGTTTGGCGCTGGGGGTCGAGCCCGTCTTGAAGTCGATGACGGCGGCGCCTTGGGCGTCCAGTTCGATCCGGTCGGCCTTGGCGGTCAGGGTGAAGGGGCCGGCCGGGGCGCCGAAGGTGATCTGGCCGGTCTGTTCGATCAGCAGGGTTGCACCGCGCGACCGGCGCTCGCGCTCCCAGCCGGCCAGCCAGACGGCGCAATTGCGGGCCAGCGGCGTCTCGCGGGCCATGGCGTGGTCCTCGAAGCCGGCGGCGTCCAGCTCCTCTCGCAGGAAGGTCTCGATCTGGTCGGCGCAGTCCTCGGGCAGGGCGTCGGGCCAGGTCACGACGACGCGTTCGATGGCGCGGTGCACGGCGTTGCCGCGCGCCATGGCCTCGGCCGAGGCGCCGGGGCGGTCCAGCTTCTGCAGGCCGAGGATGCGTTGGGCGTAGACGGCGTAGGGGTCGCGGACCCAGCGCTCGACGCCCGTGACCGGAAGCTGGCGCGGACGGCGGCGAACGGGCGGCGTCGGGGCCGGGCGGCGCTCGTAGCGCGGTGGTCCCGGTGGCGGGACATCCAGTGCGCGGGCGGCGTCGACCGAGGCGGACGGACGTTCGAGCATGATGGGCGTGGCGTCGGCATCAGCGCCGCGCGTCAGCATCTCCAGCCGCCACAGCCAGCGCGACTTGACGGCGGGCTGGCCGCCGCGGCGTTCGGAATGGACCAGTATGGCCTCATCGGCGCAGGCGGCCTGGACGAAGTCCTGGGCGGTCTGGCCGAGGCGGCGCTCGGGCGGCGGCAGTCCGAGGGTCTGGCGCATGGGTCGCGACAGGAAGGGATCGGTCGGGGCGGCGTTGGGCCAGACGCCCTCCTCCAGTCCGGCCAGGATCATGCGGTTGGCCCGCACGAGACGGGCCTCGATGGCGCCCAAGATGCGCAGGCGCGGCTGGGTGGCGCCGCCCGTGCGGACGGTTTCCTCCGCCAGCAGGCCACGCACCAGATCGGCGAACTCGGCCCGCGACACGACGCCCAGCGACGCCCCGCCCTCGATCAGACCTGACAACAGGGCGGCGGCCGCCTCCCCGTCAGGCCCCGCCCAGGCGTCCTGACCGGCGAGCGCCTCGATCAGCTGGGTCAGGGTGCGGGCTGCGGCGTCCAGCGGCGCCTCGGGCGTGAAGGGGGCCAGGGCGGCGGCGGACAGACTCTCCAGCCGGTCGACCAGAACCCCGGCCGCGGCCAGGCGGGCGCGGGTTCCGTCGGACGGGGCCTTGCCGTCGTCGCGCGGTTCTCCGGACTTGAACAGGGTGCGGCGCAGGCGGCTCCAGTCGCGGTGGCGCGGACCGCGCACGGCGTGGTGTTCAAGGGCGCGCAGGGCGAGGGCGGGGTCGGTCTCGTTGAGGTCAAGTCGGACAAGCGGGTGTTTGAGCAGGCCGAGCAGGGCATGGGGGTCCAGCGGCTTGTCCATGAAGCGGACGGCGAGGTCGATCAGGCGGCCGGCGCTCATGCGCGAGAGCGGTTGGCCCGAGGAGACGTCGGCGGCGACGCCCCAGCGTTCCAGCCGGGCGGCGACGCGGCGGCCCAGGGCGAGATCGGGGGTGACGAGGGCGCAGGTCTTGCCCGGCGTCTCAAGCGTCTCGCGCATCATCAGGGCGAGGGCGGCGGCGGCGTCTTCCTCGGCGCGGACGGTGACGACGGACAGGCCCTCCAGCCCCTGGGCGATCGGGTCGGCGGATTGTTCCCGGAAGGCGTCGGCCCGCAGGGCCCCGATGACTGTGCGCCAGTCGTCGGTGGCGTCGGCGGGACGCAGGGCCTCGTTGATCAGCCGCTCGCGGGCGCGACCCCGCGCCTCGGCGAGGGGACTTTCGGCGGGCCTGAACCACGGGCGGACCTCGTCCCGTTCGGCGCGGCCGCCGAGCAGCCGCCACAGGGCGTTCTGCGGATGCTGTTCGTTGTCGCCCAGCGTGGCCCAGACCGCCGGGTCCAGCTCGCGGTCGAGGCCGGGCAGTACGACGCACCCGCGCGGCGCGGCGGCGACGGCGGCCAGCACGTCGGCGGCGGCCGGGGCGGTGCCGGTCGAGCCGGCGGCGATGACGGTCTGGGTCGGGGGACGCTCCGTCCAGGCCGTGGCCAGAAGGCGCAGCAGCCGGGCGCGGCGCCAGGCCGGATCGACCAGACCCATAGCCTCCAGCCGCTTCGGCCAGGCCTCGACGGCGAGGGCGAGGAATTCGGCGGATTCGCGCCAGTGTTCGGCGAGGTCGCCTTCCACGAGGGTCGCGACGCGATGCAGGTCCTCGATCTCCTCAAGCTGGCAGGAATCAAGGAAGCCGCCGAGGGCGTCGGCCATCTCGAGCGCGCGCAGGGGCGACAGGCCGGGCCGGAAGTCCTTGACGATCATCCGCGCCATCTCGAAGCGGCGGGTCAGGGGGGCGATGGCGGGCGGCAGGTCGAGGCCGAGTTCGCCGGGCGCGAAGGGCGGCTCGTCCTCTTCCAGATCGCCGAGCGGGCGGACCTGCGGCAGCAGCAGGGGACGACCGCCAGCCTGTTTCGACAGGGCGGCGGTGAAGGCGCGGGCCGCGCGGCGGTTGGGCAGCAGGATGACGGCGTCGGACAGGGCCTCTGGCGGATGGTCGCCCAGCCAGTCCAGCACCCCGGCGGCCAGGTCCTCGAGGAAGGGGCGGCGCGCCTCGATCGCGTACCAGCGCGGCGCGCTCTTTTCCCTATCGCCGCCCACGCGGTGGGCGGCTGCTTGAGGGAAGGGCTCGAAAGGATCGAAGCGCGCGCTCATTCCCTCGCCAGTTTCGCCTCGGCCTCGTCGCGGGCCTGCGGGTCGCCGACGTGCATCCAGTCGCCGTCGAGAACGCAGCCGTACAGGCGGCCTTCCGCGGCGGACCGGCGCCAGAACCCGCTCAGCGAGAACGGGCCTTCGGGGCCGTCGGCCACATAGTCCGGCCGGCAGATGTGGACGCCCATATAGGCGAAGGGCGCCGACGCCGCCTCGCCGCGGAAGGTCAGTTTGCCGTCGTCCGCGAGGAAGAAATCGCCGTCGCCCTCGAAACCGATCGAGCCTTCGCGTCTCGCGAGAAGAAGCGCGGCATCCATGATTGACGGATTCCACAACCGGGCGAGTTGATTCAGCGCATCGCCCTTTCGGTCGGTCCAGACGCTGTCGATATTGGCGACGAAGACCGGGTCGGACCCCAGTAGCGCCGCGGCCTTCTTCAGTCCGCCGCCGGTCTCCAGCAGTTCGGCGCGTTCGTCAGAGATGATGATCTCCGGCCCGCGGCCGCGCCCGGCCAGATGCGTCTCGAGCCGGTCAGCGAACCAGTGGACGTTGACCACGGCGCGCTCGACGCCCGCGTCCGCCAGCCGATCCAGAACGTGGTCGATCAGGGCCCGGCCGCCGACCTCGACGAGGGCCTTGGGCCGGTCGTTGGTGAGGGGGCGCATGCGGGTGCCGAGGCCGGCGGCCAGGACCATGGCTGTCTTTGGAGCCGTCATAGGCGTCTCGCCTCCGGGACATGGGTCGCGAACCAGCGGGCGACGGGTTCCAGCCCCGGCTTTTTCAGATTGACGTTCAGATGGGCCCACATGCGCGGCATGAAGGCGCGGTAGCGCGGCTTGCCGTCGCGCACGATCAGCCGCGCGAATATACCGAGAATGCGCGCCTCGTTCAGCGCCGCCAGACCGGCGTAGTCGCGCAGGAAGGCCTCGCGGTCGGTCGCCGGGCGCAGGGCGAAATAGTGGTCCAGGGCCCGGGCTTCAAGCGCCGCTGGCACGTCGCGGCGGGCATCCTGCAGCAGGGAGTGCAGGTCCCACGAAGGGTGAGCCCGCACGGCGTCCTGGAAGTCGATCAGGCCGACCCCGGCGGCGCCGCTGCGGCCCGGCAAACGGATCAGGTTCTCGGCGTGATAGTCGCGATGGGCCATGACCGTGGCTCCCGCCGCGCCCCGCGCCGTCACAGGCGCCCAGGCCGCGCGCCATGCCTCGATCGCCGCGTCGTCGAAGGCGAGCGCCGGATCCAGCTTCGGCATCCATTCAAAGAACAGATCGGCCCCGCCCTGAAGCGCGGTTTCGTCATAGGCCAACAGCGGCCAGTCGCCGGCGGCGCCGGTCAGGATGGCGGGCGCGGGCGTATCGTGCAGGGTCGCCAGCGCCTCGATCGCCGCGAGGTAAAGCGGCTCCTCGGTTGCGCCCGATTCGATGACCCGGGCGAACAGGTCGTCGCCGAAATCCTCCAGCACGGCCAGACCGGCGGCGGCGTCGACGGCGACGATCTCGGGCGCGGACAGGCCCAGCGACCTCAGATGGGCGGCGACGGCGGCGAAGGCCTCGATACGGCCGGCGGACAGGCGGGCGACGGCGTTCCAGCCCTCGGCCTTGCGGCGCTCGGGCGACCAGGACGGATCGGCGGGCGGGCTCTCGGCGGCGGGCAGCTGATCCATCAGCATCAGGTTGACGCCTGACGGGGTGGTCAGCCGCTCGTAGCGCCGCGTCGAGGCGTCGCCGGGCAGGGGGTCGCGCGCCGCCCCGGACAGGCCGGCGGCTTTCAGAAAATCGAGACGCTGCTGTTCGCGGTCAGACATGAAGGTCCTTCAGTTTCGTCTCCCATGCGCCAGCGCCGGACAGGGTCGCAACCCGGCCTTCGCCCTGTTCCGCGAGGGTGACGGTCAGGATGTCGGGACCCAGCCAGCGGACCGGATCGTCGCCGAGGCGTTCGGGCCATTCGATGATCGCGCAGCCGTCGTCCAGCGCCTCGTCCAGACCGATCTCGGCGGCCTCTTCAGGGCGGGTCAGGCGGTACAGGTCGAAATGGGCGACCGGCGGATCGCTTTCGTAGAACTGGACCAGGGTGAAGGTCGGGGAGGGCACGTCCTCGTCTGGCCGGGTCAGGGTGCGGATGAGGCCGCGCGCCAGTGTCGACTTCCCCATGCCCAAGGGGCCGTACAGCAGCACCGTCTCGCCGGGCTCCAGCCGAGGGGCGATGGCGGCGCCAAGGCGGGCGGTGGCGTCGGCGCCGGGCAGCGACAGGGAATGCACGTCAGGCAAAGTCGGCGTCCGGCTGGCTGGGCAGGACCCGTTCGGTGAAGGCCTTGAGGCTGTAGGTCGCCTTGACCGCGTCGATGTCGAGTCGGGTCGGCGGCACCGGCTTGCCGACCTTCAGCTGGAAGGCCCTGCGACGCTTGTTCAGCAGCTCGTGGAACAGGGTGATGTCCCGCAGCTCCGGCGAGATCCGGTCGAAGAAATGGAACAGACGCGAGGTCGGGCCGGCGACATGGATCGGCACGATGGGGGCGTCGTATTTGCGCGCCAAGGAGGCGGCGGTGGGCGCCCATTCGGGATCGGTGACCGAGCCGTCCTTCGCCACACGCGCCAGCCGCCCGGCGGGGAACATGACGATGCAGCGCTCGGCCTCGAACGCCTCCTTCGCGGCGGTCAGGGTGGCGCGGGTCTTTTCGCGGGTGCGTTTGTCGACGACCCATTCGACCGGGATGACGGCCTCGCCCAGCCGGGGCGAGACGCGCAGGGCGTCGGCGTTGGCGAAGAAGACCGCATCGGCCCGGCGGGCGCGGATGGCGTCGAACACGGCGATGCCGTCGGCGATACCGGTGGGATGGTTGGCCACGATGATGCAGCGGCCCGTCGCCGGAATCCGTTCCGGGTTCATGACCGCGACCTTCAGGTCCAGCAGGTCGCTCATATAGTCCAGCGCCCCTGCGCCCGAGAGCGGCTTTACAGCGTCCGCCATGCGCACCGCGGCGCGGTAGTTGAGCAGTTTGTAGAGGACGGGCCGAACCAGCGGCCAGGCGAAAGAGGCGGTCAGACGCGGCGCGCGTTCGGCGATCAGCACGTCGCAGACGTGCGGTTCCCGGCGGGTCAGCGTGAGGGCGACGGTCTGGGTCATTCGACGCCGGTTGTCGCCGCTCGCGGTCCGCTCGGCAAGCGGCTTGGCGGGACGGACGGGCGTGTTAAGTCTGGCTGCAGGCGTTCAGGGGATGATGATGGCGATCAGGTCGGGACTTCGAGTCGGCGCGGCAGCGCTGCTGTGGGTGACGGGAGCGGCGGGGGTGATGGCCCAGACGCCAGCGCCGGCGGCGGCGCCGCCGGGGCCGGCAATCGTGCCGACGGCGGCCGGAGGGCTCAGCCCGGATCAGCTGGCGATGATGGAGCGGGTCGCCGATCCGCGCCTGTCGCCCGACGGGTCGCGCGTCCTCTACACCGTGCGGACCACCGACTGGGGCGGCAACAAGGGCGTCAGCGCCGCCTGGGTCATCGAGACCGACGGGACCAGTCGGCGGCTGGCCGCCTCGGACGGCGGAGTCTCGAGCGCGCGTTGGAGCCCGGACGGGCAGGCGATCTATTTCCTGTCGTCGCGGGGCGGTTCCAGCCAGGTCTGGCGCATGGACCGCGACGGCCGGGCGGCGGTGCAGGTCACGACCCTGCCGGTGGATGTCACCGCCTTCCGCATGACGCCGGACGGGAAGACGCTGGTCGTGGCCCTGCCGGTCTTCGTGGACTGCGGGACGCTGGCCTGCACCAGCGACCGGCTGAAGGCGCAGGGGGCGGCCGTATCGACCGTGCGGACCTATGACCGTCTGCCCTTGCGGCCATGGGACAACTGGAACGACGGACGGCGCAGCCATTTGTTCGCCCTGCCGCTGAACGCCTCGGGTCTGGCGGCGGGCGAGCCGCGCGACCTGATGGCCGGCGTGGACGGCGACACGCCGGCGCGGCCTCTGGGCGACGACAGCGAGTTCGTGATTTCGCCGGACGGCAAGCGGGTGGTGTTCTCGACCCAGATGCAGGGCCGCGAGGAGGCGTTCACAAATGATCTGGATCTCTACAGCGCCTCGATGGACGGCGGGCCGGCGGTCAATCTGACGGACGGCAATCCGGCGCCCGACACCAACGCTGTCTTCTCCCCGAACGGACGCCAGCTTGCCTGGCTGGCGGGGCGGCGCGAGAACGTGTTCGGTGATCAGGCGGTGGTCATGGTCGGAGACGCTGACGGCTCGGGCGCCCGCGCCCTGACCCCGGACTGGGATCGCGGCCCCGGCGCCCTGCGCTGGCGCTCGGACGGGCGGGCGCTCTACGCCGTCGCCGCCGAGAATGGCCAGCAGAAGCTGTTCGAGATCGACGCCCGGACGGGGGCGGTGCGCGCGGTGACGGACGAGGGCACCGTTTCGGCCTTCGACGAGACGGGCGGGCGGCTGGTGCTGTCCCAGGAGGGCTTCGGCGGGCCGGCGCAGATCATCGACGCCTCGGGCCAGGCGCCGCGCGCCCTGACGCGCCACAACGCAGAGGCGCTGGCGGGAACTGATTTGCCGGAAGGCCAGAGCTTCACCTTCCCCGGCTGGAACGGCGAGGCGGTGCAGGGCTGGGTGTTCAAGCCGGCGGGCTATGTCGAGGGGCAGCGCTACCCCGCCGTCTATCTGATCCATGGCGGGCCGAAGTCGCCCTGGACCGACGGCTGGAGCTATCGCTGGAACCCGCAGATCTACACGGGCGCAGGCTATGCGGTGGTGATGGTCAATTTCCACGGCTCGCCGGGCTTCGGTCAGGCCTTCACCGACGCCATCAACGACCACTGGGGCGACCGGCCGCTGGAGGACCTGCAGAAGGGCTGGGCGGCGGCCCTGTCGGCCAACGCCTTCATCGACGGCGACCGGGCCTGCGCGCTGGGCGCCTCATACGGCGGCTATATGGTCAACCTGATCGCCGGCAAGTGGAACGGGCCGTGGCGCTGTCTGGTCAACCACGCCGGGGTGTTCGACGTCGGCCAGCTGATGAACGCCATGGACATCTCGACCTTCGTCGCCGAGTTCGGCGGGCCCTCGTGGGAGCGAGCCGACCTCTATCGCGAATTCAGCCCCAACACCTGGGTCGGTGACTGGTCGAAGCCGATGCTGGTGCTGCACGGCTCGCGCGATTTCCGGGTGCCGGTGGAGCAGGGGCTGGGGACCTTCTCGGCCCTGCAGAGGCGCGGTATCGAGAGCCGGTTCCTCCATGTGCCGGACGAGAACCACTGGGTGCTGAAACCGCGCAACTGGATCGACTGGCAGCAGGAGATTCTCGACTGGACGGCGGATCACACCGCCGCCCGCTGACCTGCTTCCGCCCTTTGTCGCGCGGTGCTACGCCAGCGGCCGAGACTTGACGACAAAGCTGCTGAGGAAACCGTCCATGCGTCACCGTTCCCTGCTCGCCGGCGCCAGCGCCGCCCTGGCCCTGTTCGCCGCCGTTCCCGCTCTCGCCGAGGCTCCGCCCGAAGCGACCGCCCCCGTCGCGGCCCAACCGGCCGACGCCTTCGACTACAAGGACATGATTTCGGCCAACCGTCTGGCCGATCCGCAGGTGTCGCCGGACGGCCGCCGGGTCGTCTACGCCGTGACCACGACCGACGTCGCCGCCAACCGTCGCAGCGGCTCGCTCTACATCATGGACCTCGAGGACGGGGGCGAGGGCCGCAGGCTGGCGATCAGCGAGGGCGGGGCCAACACCGCGCGCTGGGGTTCGGACGGCAAGCTGTATTTCCTGTCGGGCCGCTCCGGCTCCAGCCAGGTCTGGCGCGCCAACGCCGACGGGACCGGCCCGGTGCAGGTCACCGACCTGCCGCTGGACGTCAACGCCTACCGGCTGAGCCCCGGCGCGGACAAGGTGGCGGTGTCGCTGGCGGTCTTCCCCGAGTGCGGCGACCTCGCCTGCACCGTGGACCGCGCCAAGGCCGTTGCCGACGATCCGGCGACGGGTCAGGTCTATGACCGGATGTTCGTGCGCCACTGGGACACGTGGAACGACGGCACCCAGAACCACCTCTTCGTCCAGTCGATCGGCGCCAACGGCCGCGCCACGGGGACGCCGGTCCATGTGACGAAAGGCTTCGACGGCGACACCCCCTCCAAGCCGTTCGGCGACGAGAGCGAATTCACCTTCGCCCCCGACGGCCAGTCGATCGTCTTCTCGGCCCGGCTCGCCGGCCAGACCGAGCCGTGGAGCACCAATTTCGACCTGTGGCGCACCAACGGCCTGTCGGGCGACGGCACGTTCGAGAACCTGACCGACGCCAATGACGCCTGGGACACCGGGCCGGTGTTCTCGCCTGACGGCCGGACGATGGCCTACCGCGCCATGGCTCGTCCGGGGTTCGAGGCCGACAAATACGCCATCTTCCTGCGCGACGTGGCGACGGGCCAGACGCGCCAGATCGCGGCGAACTGGGACCGTTCGGCCGACACCCTGCAGTGGTCGCGCGACGGGAACACCGTCTATGTCACCGCCGGCGATATCGGCCAGACCCGCATCTTCGCCATCGATGCCCGCAACGGTGTGGTCACGCCCATCACAGGACCGGGACATGTCTCGGCCTTCGCCCAGACGCCGTCAGGCTTCGTCTATGCCCAGGATACGCTGACCCGGCCGAGCGAGCTGTTCGTCAAGACCTTCCGCGGCCGCGAAATGCCCCGGCAGATCACCAATGTGAACCCGCAGCTGGACGATCAGGCCTTCGGCGAGCCGGAGCAGTTCAGCTTCGCCGGCTGGAACGGCGAGACCGTCTACGGCCACGTCATCAAGCCGGCGAACTACGTCGAGGGCCGGAAATATCCGGTCGCCTTCCTGATCCACGGCGGGCCGCAGGGCTCGTTCGGCAACGGCTGGTCGTACCGCTGGAATCCCGAGACCTACGCCGGCGCCGGCTATGCGGTGGTGATGATCGATTTCCACGGCTCGACGGGCTACGGCCAGGCCTTCACCGACTCGATCAGTCAGCACTGGGGCGACCGCCCGCTGGAGGACCTGCAGAAGGGCTGGGCCGCCGCGCAGGAGCGCTACAGCTTCCTCGACGGCGACAACGCCTGCGCCCTCGGCGCCTCCTACGGCGGCTATATGATCAACTGGATCGCCGGCAAGTGGTCGGACGAGTTCAAATGTCTGGTCAACCACGACGGCGTCTTCGACATCCGCGGCATGGCCTATGGCACCGAGGAGCTGTGGTTCACCGAGTGGGAATACGGCGGCACCCACTACGACAATCCGCGCGGCTATGAGGCCTTCAACCCGGTCCACCACGTCGACCAGTGGAAGACGCCGATGCTCGTGGTCCAGGGCGACCTGGACTTCCGCATTCCCACCTCGCAGGGCCTGTCGACCTTCACCGCCCTGCAGCGGCGGGGCGTTGAAAGCCGGCTTCTCTTCTTCCCGAACGAGAACCACTGGGTGCTGAAGCCGGCCAACAGCCTGCAATGGCACAATGAGGTGTTCGGCTGGCTGGACAAATATCTGAAGCCTGCCGAGTAAAACCACCGAAATACAGAAGGGCGCGTCCGCATCGGGCGCGCCCTTTTTGCCGCGCGCGAGAGCAATCGCCGCCGGGCCTGAGCCTTCCGCCGCTTTGCGCGTTGTGGAGGGTTCGACGGAGTGCCGCGTGTGCCCAACCCCTTGAAAGACCATCCCAACTGGCTGGTGGTGCGCGACCGCGCCCTGGTCCCGGCGGGCGCGTGGGCCAAGGACAGGCGCGACTGGATCAGGACCAACGACGCCGTCTACACCAGCTTCCGCCGCCCCGGCCGGCCGGAGAAGATCGCCGCCAGCGTCACCCTGCTGCTGATCGCTGCTGTCGTGGTGTTCCTGATGCTGTTCGACTGGAACTGGCTGCGCGGGCCGATCGGCCGCTGGGCATCGGCGAAATACGACCGCGAGATCGTGCTTCAGGGCGATCTGGACGTGAAGCTGTTCAGCTGGACGCCCTCGGCGCACATCCGCGACGTGCGCGTCGGCGGACCGGACTGGGCGAAGGAGAAGGATACGCTGGTGGTCGAGGACGCCCTCGCCTCGGTGCGTTTCCTGCCTCTGCTGTCGGGACAGGTCGAGATGCCGCTGGTGCAGATCACCCGGCCGGAGGTCGTCCTGATCTCCACCGCCGACGGCCGCAGAAGCTGGGTGCTGGATCCGGACAAGCCCGACACCGGTCCGATGAAGTTCCCGCCGATCAACAACCTGGTGATCCGGGACGGCAGCGTTTTCCTTGACGAACAGGGCCGCAACATCCGTCTGAACGCGACTATCAACGCCCGCGAGGGGACGGACGGGAACGCCGGCTTCCACCTGAACGGCCAGGGGACGATCAACGGCACGCCGCTGAAGCTGGAAGTGCGCGGCGGACCCTTCATCAATATCAAGCGCAATCAGCCCTACGGCTTCAAGGCGGAGCTCTCGGGCGTAGGCACGACCTTGATCGCCGACGGCTCGATCACCCGGCCATTCGATCTGGGCCAGTTCAACGCCACCCTCAGCCTGCGCGGAAGGGATCTGGCTGACATCTATCTGCTGACGGGCATAACAACGCCCAACACCCCGCCCTATCGCCTCAGCGGCAAGCTGACCCGCGACGATACCGTCTTCACCTTCAACGACTTCAGCGGTCGGGTGGGTTCATCCGACCTGTCGGGCGATCTGAAGGTCTACAAGACCGGTGACCGGCGGCAGGTGGAGGCGCAGCTGTATTCCCGCCTGCTCGACATCGACGACCTCGCGTCCGTCCTCGGCGCGAGACCGCAGGTGACGCCGTCAGGCGACACGGTGGTGACCTCCGGCGCGCCGGGAAAGCTGCTCCCGGACGCCCCGCTGAACGTCGAGCGCCTGCGGGTCATGGACGGGACGCTGACCTATCGGGCGGCCCAGGTGAAGCGCAACGAGCTGGACGTGCGCCGGGTCAATCTGGGGGCGCGGTTGAAGGACGGCCTCCTGAACCTCGACCCGGTCGCCTTCGATTTCAACCGCGGCGAACTGGACGGCACGGCGCGTATCAACGCCAACCGGAAGGTCCCGTATTCGACCGTCGACTTCCGCCTGCGCGGCTATCCTCTGGAATCGATCATCCCTGCCCGCAACGGCGCGCCGACGGTCACGGGCCGGGCCATCGGTCGGGCGAAGCTGGAGGGATCGGGCGCCTCGATCCATGACTTCGCCGGAAACTCCAAGGGCACGCTGAGCCTCGTCGTGCCGCAGGGTCGGATGCGGGCCGCCTTCGCTGAGCTGCTGGGCATCAATGTCACCGCCGGTCTGGGCAAGCTGCTGTCCGGCGACACCGGAACCTCGGAAATCCGCTGCGCCGTGGCGGACTTCACGGTCAGCGGCGGGACGGCCACGGCCCGGACATTCGTCATCGACACGACTCCCGTGCTGGCCAAGGGCAGCGGGACGATCGACCTGGGCGCCGAGACCATGAACCTGCGCATCGACGGCGAGACCAAGTCGCCCCGACTGATCCGCCTGTGGTCGCCGATCAATATAACCGGGCCCCTGACCGCGCCGAAGATCGGCGTTGAGGCCGGAGCGATAGCCGGTCAGGTGGGGCTGGGCGCCGCTCTCGGGGCCCTGATCAATCCGCTGGTGGCCCTGCTGCCGTTCGTCGATCCCGGACTGGCCAAGGACGCCAACTGCGGCGCCCTGATCTCGGGCGCGCGATAAGTTCGCCCCCGGTTGAGCCGGGACGGTCTTCCGTGCGTATCTGGACGGGTCTTCGTTTTGATCCAGGGAATGCATGACCCGCAGAGGCCTGTTCGCCCCCGCTCTCGGCCTGATCGCCGCAGCCTGTTCGCCGCTCGGCATGCTGAACAATCTCGGTCCCCGCGACCGGGGCGTGCGGCGCGTGGGGCGCAACATCGCCTATGGCGACGATCCGCGGCAGAAGATGGATGTCCACGCCCCCGCCGAGGCGGGCGAGCGACCATGGCCGATGCTGGTCTTCTTCTACGGCGGCGGCTGGGACAGTGGGGAGCGCCAGCTCTATGCCTGGGCCGCGCAGGCGCTGGCGGCGCGCGGGTTCGTGGTGGCGACCCCCGACTACCGGCTGGTCCCGCAGGTTCATTTCCCGGCCTTCATCGAGGACGCGGCGGCGGCGACGGCCATGGCCGGGCAGATTGCGAGCCGCTATGGCGCGGATCCGGCGCGTCTGGGCGTCATCGGCCATTCCGCCGGCGCCCATCTGGCCATGATGATCGCGCTCGACCGCCGCTACATGACCGCGGCGGGGGCGCCGGACCTGATCAAGGCCGCGGCGGGGCTGGCCGGCCCCTATGACTTCCTGCCCTTCGACGTACCCGCCTCGATCAACGCCTTCAGGCGCGTCCCCGACCCGACCCTGACCCAGCCCGTCACCTTCGCCCGCGCCGACGCCCCGCCCCTGTGGCTCGGCCACGGGACAGAGGACGTGGTGGTTCACGCCGAGGACACCACCATCCTGTGCGACCGCATGAAGGCCGTCGGCGGCCGCTGCGAGGCGAAGCTGTATCCCGGGCTCAACCACGCCGATCTGATCGCGACCTTCTCGCCCCTGTTCCGCAGGAAGGCGCCGGTGCTGGACGATGTGACGGCCTTCCTGCACCGCGAGCTGGGCTAGCGCTCAAGCGACCCGGGTTCCGAGCATAGCGCCACCCGCGCTCAAGCCGTGAGCGACCGCGTCGCGAGCATAGCGCCCAAAAAGACAAGGCCACGGCCAAGCGTGGCCGTGGCCGTCTCGCCAAGGTCACGATCTTCCGCTAGAGGAGGCCATGACAGAAACGATGAACCCGACGGCGGCGCTGGACCGTCTTGAAACCCTCTACAACCAGTCCGTCTCCAACCTGCGCGCCGCAGTGGGGACCTTCCTCCGGACCGGCGAACGCGCCGATCCCGAGGCCCGGGCCAAAGGCCTGTTCTCCTATCCCGAACTGAGGGTCAGCTGGTTCGGCGACCGCCCGGCCAATCTGGAGCAGCGCGCCTTCGCCCGCATGTCGCGGCCCGGCGTCTATTCGACCACCATCACCCGGCCGGACCTGTACCGCCCCTATCTGCTGGAACAGCTGGGCCTGCTCGAGGCTGACTATGGCGCGACCTTCGACGTGCGCCCGTCGGATCAGGAAATCCCCTTCCCCTATGTGATGGACGGCTCGGACGTCGCCCTCGACCGCAGCCAGACGGCGGCGGTGGCGCGCTATTTCCCGACCACGGATCTGGCCCATATCGGCGACGAAATCTCGGACGGCCTGTTCGACCTGAACAAGGACTTCCCGCTGGCCCAGTTCGACGGGCTGCGCACCGACTTCTCCCTGGCCCGTCTGCGCCACTACACCGGCACGCCGGTCGAGGATGTGCAGAGCTACATCCTGTTCACCAACTACAACCGCTACGTCGACGAGTTCGTGCGCTGGGCGTGCGCCCAGATCGCGGACCCGAACAGCGCCTATGAGAAGCTGGTCTGCGCCGGCGGCATCGAGATCACCCGCGACACGCCCAGCCCCGAGACGGCGGTCATGGACGCGGCCTGGAAAAAGCACCAGATGCCCGCCTATCACCTGACGGCGCCGGGGCATCGCGGCATCACCCTGGTCAACATCGGCGTCGGCCCATCCAACGCCAAGACGATCTGCGACCACCTCGCCGTTACCCGGCCGCACGCCTGGATGATGATCGGCCACTGCGGCGGCCTGCGGCCCTCGCAGAGCATCGGCGACTATGTGCTTGCCCACGCCTATCTGCGCGACGACCACGTGCTGGACGCGGTGCTGCCGCCCGACATCCCGATCCCCTCGATCGCCGAGGTCCAGCGGGCTCTGTATGACGCCGCCAAGATCGTCTCAGGCGCGCCGGGCGAAGAGGTCAAGCGGCGCCTGCGGACCGGCACGGTCGTGACTACCGACGACCGGAACTGGGAGCTGCGCTATTCAAAATCGGCCCTGCGCTTCAACCAGAGCCGGGCCGTGGCCATCGATATGGAAAGCGCCACCATCGCCGCCCAGGGCTATCGCTTCCGGGTGCCCTACGGGACGCTGCTGTGTGTCTCGGACAAGCCGCTGCACGGCGAGATCAAGCTGCCCGGGCAGGCGAACCGCTTCTACGAGGGCTCGATCTCGGAACACCTGCAGATCGGCATCCACGCCATCGACCTGCTGCGCGCCGAGGGCAACCGCCTGCACTCCCGCAAGCTGCGCGCCTTCGACGAGCCGCCGTTCCGGTAGGGGAGCGCGGTCGTTCTCCCTCCCCTTTATGGGGAGGGTGGCCGCGAAGCGGCCGGGTGGGGAATTGTCCAGCCGTACCCCACCCTGTCGTCGCCTCGCGCCGACATCCCTCCCCATGAAGGGGAGGGAGATTCCCTGTTACTTCTTCAGCCGCTTCGCATTGGCGACGGCGGTCCGGTGGATCGGGCGCAGGGCGTCGGTCTGGCCCTTCAGCAGTTCGCTGTTGAGCGTCAGCATCTGGCTGGCCGCCCGGCTCCACCAGCCGATGGCGTAGCTGTACTGGGCCTGTATCGCAGCCGCCGGGGTGGTGGCGGAGGCGATCGAGGCCGCCGCCTTTGACGCCAGTCCGGCTTCGGTCATCGCGCTGGACCCAACGCGACCGCCGATGTCGCCGAACGTCTTCGCCATGGCCGAGGCCGAGGCGGACAGGGCCTCGACCTTCTCGGTGCTCATCAGCGACATCTCCGCCAGATCGACCTTGCGCGGATCGGCCAGACCCGCAGCCATGATGCCGAGGCGTGCGTTGATCACGTCGCCCGCGGCTTGCAGCATCTCTCCGCCGGACAGGGCGGCGTTCGCGGCCGTCGTCGCCTGACGGGTCAGGCGGCGGCCGGTCTTCAGGGCCTTGTCGATCTGGGTCATGACCAAGCCTTGGGCTGCTTTCAGGCGCCCGGCAAGACCTCGGCCGAGAAGTCGGCCACATCCTTCAGCAGGGCCGGGACCGCCGCGTCGATGATGGTCTGCCCCTTCTCCGGGCTGGCCAGCAGCGGGTCGGAGCCGATGCGGCCGTCAGGGAAGCGGGCGCGGTAGTCCAGCGCGTCCCGGATCGGCCCGACCGGTGCGATCTGCGGCTCCATCACCGCCGTCTTGACCAGATGCGGATAAGCGGCCTGCGTCACCGCGATCTCGGAGGGGGTGGCGTGCATGCCGTGGCCGGTCGGGAACATGCGATTGCAGAGGCTGTGCACGCCCGGCAGGTCCCACCAGTTCTTCAGCTTCAGCACGAACGGCGGCTGCTCCTCGACGAAGCTCCATTCTGCGTAGATTTCGGCGAAGGTCGCCTCGATGGTGGCGACATTGCCGCCGTGGCCGTTGAGGAAATAGATCCGCTCGAAGCCGTGCCGGCTCAGCGACGACACCCAGTCGGTGATCGCCGCCATGAAGGTCGAGGGGCGCAGGCTGATGGTGCCGGCGAAGGCCAGATGGTGCTGGGCCATGCCGATGTTGAAGGTCGGGGCCACGACAAGGCTCTCGTCGTGCTTCTCGGCGGCGTGGGCGATGATCTCGGGGCACATCCAGTCGGTGCCCAGCAAGCCGGTCGGGCCGTGCTGTTCGTTGGAGCCGATGGGCACGACGACGGTCTTCGTCGTCTTCAGCCGCGCATCGATCTCGGGCCATGAGGAGAGGTGGATCAGCATGGGTACGCTCCGGAACGCTATCGGCGCGGTCTAGGCCGATTGGACGACGGGGCCAACCGTCTCAGGCGGCGAAGGCGCGCAGAAAACGTCGGGCGGCCTCGGCGGCGCGGGCGTCGCGGTCGAAAGCGGGGTGCGGCACCCCCAGCACGCCACGCAAATGGCCGTGGCCCAGCACCATGCCGGCGAACATCTCGGCCGCGGCGTCGGGATCGGGCACGCGCAACAGACCTTTGGCGTCCTGCTCCTTCAGCCAGGCCGAGAGGCGGCGCAGGCCTTCGGCGGGTCCCGCCTGATAGATAGCCCCGGCCAACTCCGGATCTGTCGGCGACAGCAGCGCCACGCCCCGCATCGACGAGCCCGCCGTCTTGGCCAGCAGCTTTTCCAGCATCCCGCTGGCCATGGCCGTCAGCACCGTCTCGGGATCGCCCCCGGTCCGCAAGGGCGCGCTGATGGCGTCCGAGCGCCGCGCCGCCAGCGCCCGGCCGATCTCCACCTTTGACGGGAAGCGGTTGTACAGCGTCTGGCGTGACACCCCGGCCCGGCGCGCGATGGCGTCCATCGAGGTCAGCGAGCCCTTCTCCGAGAACAGGGCCAGGGCCGCGTCCAGAATGGCCTCGGTCTTGGTCTCGTCGATCTGTCCGGCGATCCGGGGCATCAGTGGGCGTCCACGGGCGGCGCGCCGGCGGCGGGCCTGGCCGGCTTCGACAAGAGGGTGACGAAGGCGGCGAAGGCGCAGCCCACCGCCAGCATGGCGAAGGCGTCGCCGAACGCCAGCGTCGTCGCCTGTTTGTACAGCATGCCCGAGATCGCCTTCATCGCCGCCCCCGCCGGATCGATAGACCCGGCGAACCGCTCCTGCATTCCGGCCAGCATGGCCTGCATGCCGCCGTTGGTCACGGAGATGTTCTGGGTCAGTTCGCTCATGTGCGAGGCGGTGTTGGTCGTCAGCGAGGTGTTCAGCAGCGCCAGACCAAAGGCGCCGCCGACATTGCGGGACAGGTTCACCAGCCCCGAGGCGTTCTTGACCATGTGCGGCGGCAGGGTCGACATCGTCACCTGCTGGGCCGCGATCATCGCCATCATCACCCCGGCGCCGCGCAGGGCCTGGACCCCGGCGAACTGCCAGAAGCCCCATTCGCTGGTCACGGCGTGGGCGTCCCACATCCCCCATGCGCACAGCATGAAGCCGCCGAACATCAGGATGCGGGCGTCCACCGTGCGCACCAGACGGCCCGCGAACGGCGCCGTGGCGAACATGGCCAGACCGGAGACGACCATGGTCGTGCCGACCTCGGCCGCCGAATATTCGCGCACCCGCGACAGGAACAGCGGCAGCAGGAAGGTCCCGCCGAACAGCGCCGCCCCGACGGTGAAGGTCATCACGACCCCGACCATGAAATTGCGGTTGGTGAAGGCCCGCAGCTCGACCACCGGGTTATGGTAGGTCAGCGACCGCCAGATGAATGCGGGACCGGTGATGGCGGCCAGAACGGCCAGCCACAGGATAAAGTCGTCAGAGAACCAGTCGTTCTTTGATCCCTCCTCGAGCACGAACTGCAGGCTCATCAGGAAGGTCGCCATCAGCCCAAGGCCCCACCAGTCGAAGCCCTTGGCCAGCGACGGATCGCCCTTGTCGAAATTGGCGTAACGGCCGACGAGGAACAGCACCAGCAGACCGGGCGGGACGTTGATGAAGAACAGCCAGCGCCAGCTCAGCCATTCGGTCAGGTGGCCGCCCAGCGTCGGCCCGACGGTCGGCGCCAGGGTCACGATCAGGCCCATGACCACGCTGGCCGTGATGCGTTTCTCGGGCGGGAAGGCGGTGAAGGCGACGGCGAAGACGGTCGGGATCATGGCCCCGCCGACGAAGCCCTGCAGGGCGCGGAAGAAGATCATCGCGTCGATCGACGACGACAGTCCCGTGGCCACGCTCATCAGCATGAAGCCGGCGCAGGAAACGAGGAACACCTTCTGCGTCCCCCACAGCCGCGACAGATATCCTGACAGCGGGATCATCACGACCTCGGGGATCAGATAGGCGGTCTGGATCCAGCTGATCTCGTCCGCCGAAGCGCCGACGCCGGCCTGGATCTGGGGCAGGGACGAGGCGACGATCTGGATGTCGAGGATGGCCATGAACTGGCCGATCACCATGCCGGCGAATCCCAGCAGCAGGATCGTCCAGTTGATCTTCGGCTCCGCCGGGGCGGCGCCGCCGACCGCAGGCGCGGCGGCGGTCACTGGACCGCGACGCCCGTGTTCGCGGCGGCTGTGGTCACAGTCCCGGTCGCTGCCTGTGCGAAGCTGAGGCCGCCGCGGCTCTTCAGATCGACCTTGACCTCGACGGACAGGCCGGGCCGCAGGGCCGCAGCCGAGGCGTGGTCGACCCGGATGCGAACGGGCACGCGCTGGGTGATCTTGGTGAAGTTGCCGGTCGCATTCTCGATCGGGATCAGGGCGAACTCGGAACCCGTGGCGGGGGCGAAGCTGTCGATGCGACCCGTCAGATGCTCTCCCGGGAAGGCGTCGGCGCTGATCTCGACCGTCTGGCCGAGGCGCAGGCGATCGACCTGGGTTTCCTTGAAGTTGGCCACCACATAGGCGTCGCCCAGCGGCACGATCGACAGGACCTGACCGCCCGGACGGACGTACTGGCCGACACGCACGCCGCGCGCGCCGACCACGCCGCCGACCGGCGCCCGGATGACGGTGCGGTCGAGCGCAATACGGGCCTGTTCGACCTGGGCGCGGGCGACCTCGACGGCGGCCACGCTCTGGCTGCGGGTAGAGCCCAGCACGCCGGCGGTGCGCTGTTCGGCCACGAGCGCGGCCTGGGCCTCGGCGACGGTGGCCTGAGCGGTGCGGGCGCCGGCCTGTTCGGTCTGGATGCGTTGTTGCGAGACCCAGCCCTGCTCGGCCAGCTTGCCGTAACGGTCGACCTGCTGGCGGGCCAGATCGGCCTGCGCCTGCGCCTGCGCCACGCCGGCGGCGCGCGAGGCGATCAGGGCCTGCTCCTGCGCCGCGCGGGCGTCGACATTCCCGACGGCCGCGATCACCGAGGCCAGATTAGCCTCGGCCTGGGTGAGGGCGGCGCGCGCATTGGCGTCGTCCAGCCGGATCAGGATCTGGCCGGGCTCGACACGCTGGTTGTCGGCCACGAGCACCTCGACGACATAGCCGTCGATCTGGGGGCTGACCTCGGTGGTGTCGGCGGCGACGAAGGCGTTGTCGGTCGCCTCCCACCGCTGCTTGCCCTGCCACCAGACCACGCCGCCGATGACGACGGCCACGGCGACGATGGCGCCGACAATCAAAGGAAGGCGTTTTTTCAACGCGGGCGACAGGGCCATGGGGATGCTCGAAGGAAGATGTGTCGGGGAGGACGGCGTTAAAATGGACGATACTGTCCAAAAATCAAGAACGCTTGTTTCGGCGGTGCAACACGTCTTGTTTCGGATCGTTTGGAGTTCGTGATGTCCTCAGCCCGCCCTCCGTCCTCTGTCGATGTCGCCATAGTCGGCGCGGGCGTGACCGGAATCGCCGCCGCGCGAGCACTGGCGGACGCGCCGCTGGACGTCGTTGTGCTGGAGGCGCGGGACCGGATCGGCGGACGGGCCCATACGATCGATTTCGACGGGACCGGCCTCGACATGGGCTGCGGCTGGCTGCATTCGGCCGATGAAAACCTGCTGGCCAGTATGGCCGAGGCGCAGGGCTTCACCCTCGACCGCACGCCGCCGCCGTGGGAAAGCCAAGCCTTCAATCACGAGATGTCGGCTGCCGAGCAGTCCGAATTCCGCACCGCTTTCGCCGCCTTTGAAGACCGGCTGGCCGAGGCTGCCGACCGCGGCGAGGAGGGGCCGGCTTCTGCCCTGCTCGAGCCCGGCGGCCCATGGAACCCGCGCATCGACGCCATCTCCGGCGCCCTGAACGGCGCCCGGTTCGCCGAGGTCTCGGTCCGCGATTACGACGCCTATCGCGACACCGGGGTGAACTGGCGTGTGGCCGAGGGTTATGGCCGGCTGATTGCCCATCTCGGCGCCGGCCTGCCCGTCGTCTCCGACTGTCCCGTCGCCTGTATCGACCGCACCGGACCGACGCTGCGGCTTCAGACGGCGAAGGGAACGGTCGAGGCGCGGGCCGTCATCGTCACCGTCCCGACCGACCTGATCGCCCGCGAGAGCCTGCGCTTCGACCCGCCCCTGCCGGCGCTGGTCGAGTCCGCGGCAGGCGTGCCGTTAGGGCTGGCGTCCAAGCTTCATATGACGGTCGAGGGCGCCGACGACTTCCCGAAGGACAGCCAGCTCTGGGGCCGGTCGGATACGTCCGACACCGGCGGCTATCACCTGCGCCCCTTCGGACGGCCGATGATCGAGGGCTGGTTCGGCGGCGACATCGCCCGCGCGCTCGAGGCCGAGGGCGAGGCCGCCTTCTTCGCCTTCGCCTCGGAGGAACTGGGCCATCTGCTCGGCTCTTCGTTCCGCAAGCGCATTGCCCCGGTCGCCACCTCCATGTGGGGCGCCGACCCGTGGTCGCTGGGGGCCTATTCCCACGCCCTGCCGGGTCACGCGGACGACCGCGCGCGGCTGGCGGCGGCCGTCGAGAACCGGCTGTTTTTTGCGGGAGAGGCGACCTCCGCCGACTTCTACGGCACGGCCCATGGCGCCTGGATGGAGGGCGGACGGGCGGCGCGGGAAACCCTGCGAAGTTTGGGTCTTGGGCGGCCGTCGGAAGCGGGCTAGGCTTCCCGCCAGCGTTGTGGATGGGGGCGTTCTGTGGGTTTTCGTGTGCTGGGCGCGCTCGCCGTCGCGCTTGTCTTCGTCGTCGCCGGACCCGTCCGGGTTAGCGCACAGGTTGTCGACACGCCGTCGGCTGCGGCCGCCGGTCAAGACAGCGGCCTGATCCCGATCGACCCGGCCGTCCGGCAGGGCGTTCTCCCCAACGGTCTGCGCTACGCCATCATGGCCAACCCCCGTCCCGACGGAGCGGCGTCCCTGCGCCTTTTGATCAAGGCCGGGAGCTTCGAGGAGGCGGATGACGAACGCGGGATCGCCCACTTCCTCGAACACATGGCGTTCAACGGGACGCGGAATTTCGCCGAGGGCACGCTGCAGGCGCGGTTCGCCGACGCCGGCATCGCTTTCGGCCGGGACCAGAACGCCCGCACTAGCGGCTTCGCCACCGTCTACACCCTGGACATCAACGTCGCCGACGACGCGCGGCTTGATCTCGCGTTCGACTGGCTTTCGGACGTCGCCGACGGATTGAGCTTCGATCCCGCGGCGATCGAGCGTGAGAAGGGCGTCGTGCTGGCCGAGCGCGACCGCCTCCTCGGCCCCGCCTGGGACTATCGGCTCCGCTATCAGGCGTTCGTCGCCCCCGGCCTGCGCGGTCCTTCCCGGTCAGCCATCGGCGAGGCCGAGGACATCCGCCGCATCGATGCGGCCCGCCTGATCCGGTTCCGCAATCTCTGGTACCGGCCCGACAACGCCTTTCTGGTCGTGGTCGGCGATCTGGACGAGGCCGCGATCGAGGCGCGCATCCAGCAGGCTTTCGGCGGCTGGCGGGTCGAGGGCGACAGCGGCGTACGCGCCGCCGCCATGACGCCGGACCTCGCCCGGCCTCTGGACGTGATGGTCGCCGCCGAGCGGCAGCAGGGTTCGGGGATCAACGTCTGCAGGGTTCGGCCCTACGTCCAGCACGGCCCGGACACTCTTGCCCGCAGGGAATTCAACATCGCACGGGCCATGTGGCTGTCGATCGCCAATCGCCGCCTCGCCCGTCTGGCCCAGGGCGAAAACCCGCCCTTCGTAAGCGCCAGCTTCAGCACCTCGGGCTGGGTCCGGGAATCTGCCTACACCTGTCTGCAGCTGGTTCCGAGAAGCGATCGGCGCTGGCGCGAGGGGCTGGACGCAGCGGTGGATGAACTGCATCGCCTCGAAGCGCATGGGGTCCGTCCCGACGAGATCGACCGCAATGTGCTGGCTCAGCAGAAGGCGGGCGCGGAAGGCGTCGCCAATGCCGGAACGCGGTTTTCCAGTGCGCTCGCCAATGCGCTTCTGAACTCGGAGGGCGGATACGAGGTGGAGGGGGGAGGGTTCACCAGCCCGGCCGAGTCGGTGCGCCTCTTCGACCTGATCGCGCCCCGGCTGACGCCCGAACGGATCAACGCCGCCTTCCGGGCCGACTGGTCCGGATCCGAACCGCTGATCGCCGCCACCATGCCGGTCCCCCCATCCGAGCGCGCAGTGCGCGGCGCGTGGCGGGCGGCGGATCGCCGTCGCGCGCCTCCGCCCTCGACCGTCCCGGTCGGCGAAGCCTGGGCCTATGGCGACTTCGGTCCCGCCTCGGCTGTTGCGTCGCGCGAGGAGATTGCAGAGCCCGGCTTCGTGCGCCTGACGTTCGCCAACGGCGTAGTTCTGAATTTCAAATCCGCCGCCTTTACGCGCGACAGCGTCCAGATTTCGGTCGGCTTCGGCGACGGCGTCCGCGAGCTGGATCCGGCCGATCAGAATGCGGCCCGGTTCGCCACCCAGTTCTTCACGCCCGGCGGTCTGGGCCGTCACAGCTATGTGGAGATGACCGACCTGTTCCCCGGCCGGCGTTACCAGCAATCGCTGGCCTTGCTGAACGACAGCTTTGTCATGCGGGGGGCGACACGGCCCGCCGACCTCGAACTGCAACTGCAGATGCTGGCCGCAGCCTTCGCCGACCCCGGTTTCCGCCCCGACTATGACAGCGCGCGGCGGACCAACATCGCAAGCCTCTATCGCCAGCTCCGCACGGACCCCGGGTTCGTCGCCAGCCAGGCGCTGTTCACGGCGATCGAGCCGGGCAGTCCCCGGGCGCTGCCGGCGCGCGAAACCGTTTTGTCGTGGGACCAGGCCGCCTTTCGCCGGATTCTGTCACCTGCGCTGTCGGGCGCGCCGCTGGAGGTCACACTTGTCGGCGACGTGGACGAGGCGACCGCGGTGCGGCTGGTCGGCGCCACCTTCGGGGCGCTTCCGACCCGCCCGGCGAGGGACGCGCGCCGCGCCGACGCATGGTTCCTGCGCTATCCCGAACGGCTCGAGCCGGTTCTGGCCGAGCACGAGGGGTCGCCGGAACGAGGCCTGGTCAAGCTGACGTGGCCGCTGTTCGTCGGCTCGCCCGAGCGGCGACGGGAGCAGAGCGTCCTCTCCGTGCTTCGTTCGGTCCTCAACAACCGGATCCGCGACGAGGTCCGCGAAAAGCTGGGCGCCAGCTATGCGCCTGCGGTGTCGCTTTCGCTCCCCGACGATGCGGATCAGGGTTCGCTGGTCGTCGCGGTCGAGACCCGGCCCGATCAGATCGAGGCGGTCCGCACGGCCGTCATCGATGTGGTCGCCCTGGTCTCGGCGGGCGACATCGACGCCGCCCAGGTCGAGGCCGCACGCCGGCCGGCGCTCGACGCGGCCCTGACCGAACGGGAGACCAACAGCTGGTGGCTGCAGACTCTCGACGGGTCCAGCCGCGATCCCCGTTCGCTTCAGGACGCCCTGGACTGGACCGAGCGGTACCGGTCGCTGACTGTCGAGGAGGTCCGGGCCGCCGCGGCCCAATGGCTGTCCGGGCCGCCCATCGTCGTCGAGGTCAGGCCGAAGGTCGTTCCCCTGATCGCGCCGGCGACCCGCTGATCTGGCGCCGCGGCGCCGGTCGCGCTTTAAATCGACCATGAGCCGCAAGCTTGCCCCGCCTACACGCAAACGCCCCGCCGTCATGACCGGCGCGGCCATCCCCGTGCTCGGCTGGCCGCCGGACGAGGACCGGGTGGAGGCCATCTTCGAACGTCTTTCGGCGGTGATGCCCGAGCCGAAGACCGAGCTGAACTTCTCCAGCCCCTACACCCTGGTCGTCGCCGTCGCCCTGTCAGCCCAGGCGACCGATGTTTCGGTCAACAAGGCCACCGACAGACTGTTCAGCGTCGCCGACACGCCGGAGAAGATGCTGGCGCTCGGCGAGGCGGGACTGGTTCCCTACATCGCCTCGATCGGCCTCTACCGCGGCAAGGCCCGCAACGTCATCGCCCTCAGCCGGATCGTGCTGGAACAGCATGGCGGCGAGGTCCCGCTAAACCGCGCCGACCTTCAGGCCCTGCCCGGGGTGGGCCGCAAGACGGCCAGCGTGGTGCTGAACGAACTGGGCGTCGAGCCAGCCATCGCGGTCGACACTCATGTCTTCCGCGTCTCGCACCGGCTGGGTCTGGCCAACGCCGCCACCCCCGACAAGGTCGAGGCCCAGCTGTTCCGCGTCGTGCCCGAGGCATGGCTGCCCAAGGCCCACCACTGGCTGATCCTGCACGGCCGCTACACCTGCACGGCGCGCCGGCCGAAATGCAGCGCCTGCCTGATCAGCGACTTGTGCCCGTCGCGGGCGGGTCTTCAGGCGCTGGGTGAAGCGGTCTGAGGTTGGCTACAGCCGGGCGCGAACCGCCTCGGCGAAATTCCGGCCGCCTTCGGGCGCGGAGCCCAGATAGAAGTCCGGCTCGATCAGCTCGGCCTCCATCAGCAGCCAGCCGCCGTCAGCCTCGGGGGCCATGTCGATGCGGGCGTACAGCAGATCCTCGCCGATGGCGGCCAGCGTCGCCTCCGCCAGCGCCAGGGCTCCTGTGGGCGGTTCGGACAGGGCGGTGTAGCCGCCGCCGTACTGGACCTGGACCCGGAATTCGCCGGGCACGGGCCGCTTGTTGACCACGTGGCTGAGCTTGCCGCCGAAGAACAGCAGGGAGGTTTCGCCCTCGGTTTCGATGGTCGGCAGATAGGGCTGGATCATCGCCGGGCCTTGCGGCGCATCGGCCAGCCGGTCGCCGCGCGACAGACGCAGCGTCTTCCACGCCCCGCCCGAGACGCGCGGCTTGACCACCAGCTGGTCCGTTCCGAACCGGTCGAAGGCGGCGGCGACATCGGCCTGCGCCGGGCTGTCGATCCAGATCGTGTCGGGAATGGCGATCCCCTTGTCGGCCAGCCGTCCCAGATAGCTCTTGTCGGAATTCCAGCCCAGCACCGACGGCGGGTTCAGCATCGGCAGTCCGGCGTCGGCCCAGGTACCGCAAGCCTGCATCCAGCGGTCGTGATCGCGGTGATACCCCCAGACGATCAGCGGCAGCACCAGCGGGTAGCCGGTCAGGCCCGATGCGTCCGCGACATGCCGGGTCCACGGTGTCGGTTCGGCTGTGATCCCCGCGGTCGCCAGCGCCTGCGCCAGACGCTCCAGCACGCCGGGCCACTGGCCCGCGTAGGATGGGTCGGCGGGATCCGGGGTCAGGACGGCGACCCGACTCACAGAGCCTGCTCCAGGGCCGAGCAATCGCCGCCGGGCGTCTGCGACCCCTGTGCCGCGCTGTAGGAAATCTCGTGATGGTCCGCCTTGCCGATCAGATACGTCATCGGAGCGCCCTCGCCGGGCGCGGCCTCGACGACCCAGGCTTCGACGGGACCCGTCGCCGTCTCCACGCTGCGGGAGCCGGTCACCCGGACCGAAAAGCGTCCGAACCCCTTGTCGTACTGCCAGTAGGGCAAACTGAACGACGCGCCCTCGGCCAGCGGCAGGGCGGCGAAGGTCAGGCCCCAGAGGTTGCCCTCCCAGACAGGCTCCTCCAACGGCACGTCGATGGCTTGAACTGCACCGTCGGTTCCCGTCCGCTGCCCGGTGATGCGGTCGTCGCCATAGGCGAGGGTGACATGATCCTGACCTTTGCGCCGGTTGATCAGCGACAGGGGCCGCAAGGTCGCCGCGTCGACGACGAAGGCGTCGCGCATGTCGAAGGCGCCGCCGTTGATCGACTGGTGCACCACGATCTCAAGCACAGGCCGGCCGTCACGTTCGGCCCGCTCGACCGTCTGCCATGTCACGCCGATCGGGCGGCTGACGCCGTCGCGGGTCATGTTCAGGGTGTAGCAGGTCCGGCTCTCGGCCAGCCGCGCGCCATCGGGGACGGCGGCGGGGTCCTGGGTCAGGCTCAGGGCGGCGAGGGCGGTCAGAAGGCTCGACATGGTCGTCTCCGGCTCGGGGATCGCCCTTTTGCCCCGGACAGAGGCGGTGGCCAAGTGAAGCTTCGGCAAGGTGGAGCTATGGTCTTCGCGCTCCGGGCCCGCTAAAGGGCCGCGCATGACCCAAGCCCCCGCCTATGACGTCTGCGCCGTCGGCAATGCGATCGTCGATGTTCTCGCCCCCTGCGACCCCTCCTTCCTGACCGCCCAGGGCCTGACCGCCGGCTCGATGCAGCTGGTCGATGCGCAGCAGAGCGCGGCCCTCTACGCCGCCATGGCCGCGGGCGTGGAAGCCTCGGGCGGTTCGGCCGGCAACACCGTCGCCGGCGTCGGCTCGTTCGGCGGACGCGCAGCCTATATCGGCAAGGTCGCCGATGACACGCTGGGCGGGGTCTTCACCCACGACATCCGCGCCGCCGGCGTCGCCTTCGAGACCCCGCCGCTGAAGGACGGCGCCGCTTCGGGCCTGGCCACCGGCGTCTGCATGATCAACGTCACGCCCGACGGCCAGCGCACCATGTGCACCTTCCTGGGCGCCGCCAACCAGCTTGAGGCCGCCGACATCGACGCCGACCTGATCGGCGCCTCGGCCATCGTCTATCTGGAAGGCTATCTGTTCGACCCGGCCCCGGCCCGCGCCGCCTTCGAGGCCGCCGCCGCCGCCGCCCACGCCGCGGGCCGCAAGGTCGCCATCACCCTGTCCGACACCTTCGTCGTCGCCCGCTGGCGCGCCGAACTGCTGGCCTTCATCGAGGCCTCGGCCGACATCGTCCTGGCCAACGAGGGCGAACTGGCGGCCCTGTTCGAGACGGAAGACTTCGACGCCGCCGCCGCCCGTCTGGCCTCCATGGTCGAGGTCGCGGCCATTACGCGCGGCGAGGCCGGCTCTGTGGTCGTCGCCGGCGACGAACGTGTCGCTGTCGCCGCCTTCCCCGTCGACAAGGTGGTCGACACCACGGGCGCGGGTGATCAATACGCCGCCGGCTTCCTGCTGGGTCTGGCGCGCGGCCTGTCTCTTGATGACGCCGGCAAGCTCGGCTCGCTGGCCGCCTCGGAGGTCATCGCCCACTGGGGTCCGCGTCCGATGACGTCGCTGGAAGCCCTGGCGAAGATGGCCGGCCTGACGCTCACCCTCGCCTGATCGTCACATACAGGGCCCCGTCGCCGCCGTGATGGCGGGCGGCGGACGCGAAGCCGGAGACCACCCCCCGCAGCGCCGGGCCCTGCAGCCACTCATGGACCGAGGCGCGGATGACGCCGGTTCCGCCCCGCCGCCCTTGGCCGGTGATGACCAGCACCGATTTGTACCCCCGCGCCTGCGCCCCCAGCAGGAAGGCGGTGAGGGCGTCCTGCGCCTGGAAGCGGCCGTAGCCGTGCAGGTCGATCCTCGCCTCGATCGGATCGCGCTCGCGCGACAGCCGGCGCTGGCGGCGGGGCTCAAGTTCCTCGGGCAGGCCACGTGGGCGCGATGGAGCGACGGACGGCGCGTAGGAAGGCGGTGCGCTGCGCACCTTCGCCGCTCCCTTTGGATGGGGCGCGGCGGGCGGATCGATGATGGCGGCGCCCGGAATGATCCGGGGGGCCTTCTTCGGCTTGGCGGGGGTGACCGAGCCGGCGACGCGGGCCCAGATGCGGCGGTCGTCGGGGCTCAGGTCGTCGCGGCGGCTCATGTGGTGCCGGGCGCGGTCCCGTCGGCGTCCTCGTCGGAGCCGGGATCCTGCGGTCCGGGCGTCTGGACCAGCAGGTCGCCGGGCTGGCAGTTCAACTCGCGGCACAGGGCGTCCAGCGTCGTGAACCGGATGGCGCGGGCCTTGCCGGTCTTGAGGATCGACAGGTTGGCGAGGGTCACGCCCACGCGGTCGGCCAGCTCGGTCAGCGACATGCGCCGTTCGAGGAGGATGCGATCTAGCTGGACGCGGATGGCCATGGCGGGGCTCTAGCGGACCTTGTTCAGATTGTCAGTTCGGATTCGCGGCGCAGGCGGGCGCCCTCGCGAAACACCTCGGCGAGGACGAAGACGACGAGGACGGAAAAGGCGGGGGTGACGAGGTCGAACATGCTGGGCGGCTCCAGCGCCCCGCGCACAAGCCGCGACACCAGTGTCTGCCCGATCCAGGCGCCGCCGGTGACGACCGCCAGGGTCAGGCCGATCTGCTTCAGCCGGCTGACGTTGGCCGGCTCGAACGGGTCGCCGATGCGCAGGCTGTACACGATGCGGCGCAGGTGGCGCAGGATCAGGGCGAAGCCGCCCAGATAGCCGGTGATGGCGCCGACGCCGAACAGGACATAGGCCCGCGGCACGGGCACGCTGGTGCCGCCGTCGTCGGACGTCGCGGTCAGACCCAGGGGGCCCATGGGCACAAAGGCCATGAAGATGAAGAAGAGGGCGGCGGCCAGCGTCAGCAGCGCCAGGATCCAGAAGGCGGCCCCGAGGGCGACGCCGAGCAGGCTGGACATGGATCCGGGACCAATTCCCGGAAGGGCAGGCGGGCGAATCCCGAGCGGTATCGTCTTCGGGAAGCGCATGGTCGGGCCTCGTATCAGGCCGGGGGTCGGGGCGAGGATGCCGCGCGGGGTCCGGCGAACCCACACGCGGGCTTATTCATCGCGATTGTCATGCCGATCGTCAAAGCTCCTGTGAGACAGAGGAGTATCACAGGGCCTGGAGCAGGGTGGCGACCAGGGCGGTCGGCAGGGCGGCGAGCAGCATGGCGTTGAGGACGCCGTGGCCAACCTTTTCGATGAAGTAGGAAGCATTCATGGTGTTCATGGTCTTTCTCCGTAGTTCCTGAGTGAGGGATGTTTTCACCCCTCGTTTGTTGTTCCGCTGCATCGATCTTGCCGGTTTCGGCTTGATCGGGGAACGTCGCGGCGTCCGTTCTTGAAGACATAGATAGGACGTGCGTTGAAGGAAGTCATGTTACATATCGTTTAACGATATTAAACTTTGGCAATGGAATGTAACGGAGCGCGTGATCGAGATGAAACTCAAGCTTATCAAAGGGATGCGCCTCGTTGTGGCGACCCATAATCCCGGCAAGGCGGTCGAGATCGACGCCCTTCTGGACGGACATTACGAGGTGGTCACGGCAGCCAGCCTGAACCTGCCGGAACCGGACGAGACGGAGAGCACCTTCGTCGGCAACGCTCTGCTGAAGGCGCGCCACGCCGCCGATCTGGCCGGGGAGGTCGCCCTGGCCGATGACTCGGGGCTGTCCGTGGCGGCGCTGGACGGGGCGCCGGGCATATTTTCCGCGCGCTGGGCGGGGCCGGACAAGGATTTTGCATTCGCCATGCGACGCGTGGAAGAAAGGCTCGAGGAAATCGGCTCGGACGATCGCCGCGCCTGGTTCACCTCGGCGCTGGCGGTGGCGTGGCCGGACGGTCCTGCGGTAGTGGTCGAGGGACGGGTCGACGGCCTGCTGATCTTCCCGCCGCGCGGCGACCGGGGCTTCGGCTACGACCCCATCTTCATTCCCGAAGGCCATGACCGGACCTTCGGCGAGCTGGACCCGGCGCTGAAGGATTCCATCAGCCATCGCGCCCGGGCGTTCGCCAAGCTGAAGGCGGCGCTGATTGACTGATCCGGTTCCAGATCCCGGAAGCGACGTCGCGCTTTATGTCCACTGGCCGTATTGCGCCCGCATCTGCCCCTACTGCGACTTCAATGTCGTGCGCGACCGGGGGCGGACGCAGGAGCAGGCCGAGCTCGTCGCGGCGATCTTGGCGGACATGGAGACGCAGGCGACCCTGACGGGGCCGCGCCGGCTGGCGTCGATCTTCTTCGGCGGCGGCACGCCCTCGCTGATGGACCCCGACGCCGTCGGCGCGGTGATCGCGCGCGCCAAGGCCTTGTTCGAACCGCGCGGACCGATCGAGATCACGCTGGAGGCCAATCCCACCGACGCCGAGGCCAACCGGTTCGCCGCCCTCGCGGACGCCGGGGTCAACCGCCTGTCGATGGGCGTGCAGGCGCTGGACGACGCGGCCCTCGCCTTCCTCGGCCGCAACCATTCGGCAGACGAGGCCCGGCGCGCCGTCGCCGTTGCGGCCCGCGCCTTCCACCGGCTGTCGATCGACCTGATCTACGCCCGTCCCGGCCAGACTCCGGCTGGATGGGCGGCCGAACTGACCGAGGCGCTGGACATGGGGTTCGAGCACGTCTCGCCCTACCAACTGACCATCGAGCCGGCGACCGCCTTCGGCCGCGCCGTCGCCCGCCACGCCTGGGCGCCGCCTGACGAGGACCTGTCCGCCACGCTCTACGAGATCACGCAAGACGTGCTCGGGAGCGCCGGGTTCGAGGCCTATGAGGTGTCCAACCACGCCCGCGGCGTCGCGGCCCGGTCGGCGCACAATCTGCATGTCTGGCGTGGCGGCGACTATCTGGGCGTCGGCCCTGGCGCGCACGGTCGGCTGACGCTTGGCGGCGTGCGCACGGCGACGGTCGCCGAGCGGGGGATCGGGGCCTATCTTACTGGCGTCGGAGCCGGCGCGCCGTGGTCGGAACGGACGCCCCAGTCACCGGCGGAGGCGGCGGAGGAGAAGGTGCTGCTGGGGCTGCGGACGGTCGAGGGGGTCGATCTGGCCGTGCTCGCCGCCGTGGGTCTCTCTCCGGATGCGGATCCGGTGACCGGACTGATCGTCGACGGCTTTCTCGTTCAGTGCGGCGAACGGATCGTGGCGACACCTCGGGGCCGTCCCGTGCTCGACGGGCTGCTCAGAGCGCTTCTGGTCTGAAGCCGGCGGTCGCCAGACCGGGACTCTCGCCCCGCACCACCCGCTACTTCCGCCCCCTGAATCGGGCCATCTCGCCCCTTTTCCGGTTCCGCGATCCCGCCTTCTTCCTCGCACGGGTCCTGGCCGTGGTAAAATGACCGGACGGGGTCGAAGTCCCCTCGCCACGGTCTTTGACATTGCTATTCCAATCGACGCCGCCCCTTCGGATCACGCGGCAGCCCGCGCAATTTCCGCCATCCAGCGTCCGGACCCCAAGGGGCGAGAGTCTCGGTTTTCGCATTTTTTCGGGTCACACGCCTTCGCCCTGCGGCCGGTTGTCCGTCACGCCCGCCCTTGAGCCCGGCGGCCCCCGCTGGCACGGTCCTGCGATGTCCGATCCGTCCCCGTTCCCGCCGACCGCCCCGCCGCCGCGCTCCGTGGCGTCGGGCCTGTATCTGGTGGCGACGCCGATCGGGAACCTGCGGGACATGACCCTGAGAGCGCTCGACGTTCTTGCCGCCGCCGATCTGGTGCTGGCCGAGGATACGCGGGTGACCGCTAAACTGCTTTCGGCGTACGGGCTGAAGGTCCGGCTGGAACGCTGCGACGACCACGCCTCGGCGCGGGCTGCAGAACTGGCCATCGAGCGGCTTCGCGAGGGAGCCGTGGTGGCGCTGGTGTCGGACGCCGGGACGCCGCTGGTCAGCGATCCGGGCTTCGTCGTTACCCGCGCCGTGATCGCCGAGGGGCTGCCCGTCCACCCGATCCCGGGGCCGTCCAGCCTGCTGGCGGCGCTGTGCATCGCCGGCCTGCCCGCCGACCGGGTGCTGTTCGCAGGCTTCCTGCCGGCAAAGTCCGGCGCGCGGCGGACCATGCTGGAAGAGGTGCGGACAGCGCGCCAGACCCTGGTCTTGTTCGAAAGCGGCCCGCGTCTGGCCGACAGTCTCGCCGACATGGCCGCTGTGCTCGGCCCGCGCCACGCCGCCGTCGCCCGCGAACTGACCAAGCTGTACGAGGAATGTGTTCGCGGCACGCTGCCCGAACTGGCCGTCGACCCGCGCTGCCAGTCGCCCAAGGGCGAGATCGTCGTCGTGGTCGGGCCCGGCGAGACCGAAGTCGCCTCCGAGGCCGACGTTGACGCGGCCTTGAACGAAGCCATGACCCGGCTGCCGCCCGGCGAGGCCGCCGCCGAGGTGTCCCGGGCGCTGAACGTGCCGCGCAAGCCGCTCTACAAGCGGGCGCTGGAGATGCAGGGCCGGTGAAGTCTCCGAAGCCCCTGACCCGGCTGAAGGCGCCCAGGGTCGGGCGTGTTAAGCGGGACTGGCGGGTCGGACTGGGATCGAAGGCGCACCGCGCTGGCCACGGTTCGGAATGGCTGGCGGCGGCGCTGCTGATGCTCAAGGGCTATCAGGTCCTCGGCTTCCGCCTGAAGACCCGCGCCGGCGAGATCGACATCCTCGCGCGCCGAGGCGGAACGCTCGCCGTGGTGGAGGTGAAGCGCCGGGCGACGCTTGAAGCCGCCTTGCTCGCCCTGACCCCGGATCAGTTCGATCGCTTGCTGGCGGCGGGCCGGGCGGTGTTGCGCCAAAGACCCAGCTTGGCCGGTCACGTGCTGAGAATCGATATGGTGGCGCTGGCTCCCGGACGGTTTCCGCGCCATCGTCGCGGCGTTGACGCCTTCGGGAGGGGCGCCGAATGACCCGCGACGACGCGATCGCCATCCTGATCGAGGCCGGACAGGCCGGGGACGACGCCTTTCCGCTGCTTGAGGCGGCGATCGCCTGCGCCATCCACGACTATCCGTTCCGCGACCCCGAGCCGGTCAGGGTGCTGGCCAACCACGCCGCCGAACGGTTGGCCGAGCGGATCGTCGGCGAAAGCCCGGACGACGCCCTGACCGAGACCATGGCGGCCGACCTGCGCCTCAACGGCGACCTGCTGCATTACGACGACCCCGCCAACACGGACGTCATCGACGTGGCCGAGCGCCGGCGCGGCCTGTCCGTGACCCTGGGCGTCTTCTATCTCGACGCCGCGCGGCGGGCGGGGGTGAAGGCGCAGGGCGTCGACTTCCCCGGCCACTTCCTCCTGCGCGTCGAGACGGCCGAGGGACCCGTGGCGCTGGACCCCTTCAGCCAGGGCCGGCTGGTCCTGCCGTCGGAACTGACCCGACGCGCGCTTCGTGCCGGCCTGACGCCGCATGTCGCCGACCGGCTGGACGTGCTGATGGCGCCGGTCAGCGAGCGACAGGCCCTGATCCGCATGCAGAACGTCCTGTTCAGCCGCGCCATCCGCGCCCAGGATTTCGAAGGCGCCGAACGCTCGGCCCTGCGCCGCGCCCTGCTGGACCCCGAGGATCATCGCCCGTGGCTGGATGTCGCCGCCGCGCGCGAAAAGCAGGGGGCCCTGACCGGCGCGCTGGAGGCCCTGTCGCAGGCCCGGACGCTGGATGACCCGATGGAGGTCACCCGCCGGATGTCGGTCGATCGGGTGCGCCTTCAGCTCAACTAGGGTTGCGCCGCAGTCCCTCGCTGCCCATTAGCCAAGGTGCGGCTGGACGCCATTGAGCGTCCCGGCCTCAAGCAGCGCGACGCGCGTCAGGCCCAGGGAAGATGTCATGCTCAGAGTCGCGATCCAGATGGACCCCATCGAGGCGGTCAACATCGAGTCCGACACCACCTGGCTGATGATGACCACGGCGCAGGACCGGGGCCACGCCCAGTGGGTCTATGACTTCCGCACCCTGGCGCTGGAGGACGGCCGGCTGTTCTGCCGCGCCCGCCCGGTGACCCTCCGTCAGACCGCGGGCGACCACGTCAGCTTCGGCGATGAGTTGAAACTGGATCTGGGCGCCGATGTCGACGTCATCCTGATGCGCCAGGACCCGCCTTTCGACATGGCCTATGTCACCGCGACCTATCTGCTGGAGACGGTGCATCCGAAGACGCTGGTTGTGAACGACCCGGCCGAAGTGCGCAGCGCGCCCGAGAAGCTGCTGGTCACTCGCTTCCCCGGCCTGACCCCGCCCACCCTTATCAGCGCCGACCCGGTCGCTCTCGTCGATTTCCATGAGCGTCACGGCGACGTGGTGCTGAAGCCCCTGCACGGTGCGGCGGGTTCGGGCGTGGTCAGGCTGAAGGCCGGCGATCCCAACCTCGAAGCCCTGGTCGAAATCCACATGGCGGGGAGCCGGGACCCGCTGGTGATCCAGAAATTCATCCCGGCCGTGTCGAAGGGCGACAAGCGCATCATCCTGATCGACGGCGAGCCGGTCGGGGCCATCAACCGCATTCCGGCCAAGGATCAGGTGCGCTCCAATCTACGCGTCGGCGGCACGGCCGCGCCGGTCGAGCTGACCGACCGGGACCGCGAAATCTGCGCCGCCATCGGGCCGACGCTGCGGGACCGGGGCCTCCTGTTCGTCGGCATAGACGTGATCGGCGACTATCTGACCGAGATCAACGTCACCTCCCCGACCGGCGCCCAGCAGCTGAAGCGGTTCACCGGCGTCGATGCGGCCGCCCTGATGTGGGACGCGATCGAACGCAAACGCGAGGCCTGATTCCTTCGGGTTGCAGCCGATCGCAATCGAGGATTGCAAAGACGGCCGGTTCGTGTTTCGTTCCCTTCCGGATAGCTGGAGGGCGTGGTGGCGGCTCGGGTGGTGACGGTCGCGTTCGAAGGCGTCGAGGCGCGGCGCGTCGATGTCGAAGTGCAGCTGGTCGGCAATGACGGGCCGATCGTCTTCGCCATCGTCGGCCTGCCCGACAAGGCCGTCGCCGAGAGCCGCGAACGGGTTCGCGGCGCCTTCGCCGGCATCGGGCTGGCCCTGCCGTCGCGACGGATCATCGCCAATCTGGCGCCGGCCGACCTTCCCAAGGAGGGCAGTCATTTCGACCTGCCGATCGCCCTCGCTCTACTGGCCGCCATGGGGGTGATCGCGCCGGACGCGCTCGACGGTTGGGCCGCCGTGGGCGAGTTAAATCTCGACGGACAGATCGCGCCGGTGGGCGGAACCCTGCCGGCGGCCGTCGCGGCCTCGGCGATGGGGCTGGGGCTGATCTGTCCGGAGGCCAACGGACCCGAGGCGGCGTGGGCCGGTGACGTCAATATCCTGGCGCCGCGTTCTCTGATCGGGCTGGTCAATCATTTCAAGGGCACGCAGGTGCTGCGCGCGCCCGAACCTGGTCCGGTGCGGATGGGCGCAGCGGTCCCCGATCTGCGCGAGGTCAAGGGGCAGGAGAGCGCCAAGCGCGCACTCGAGATCGCGGCGGCGGGCGGCCACAACCTGCTGTTCGTGGGGCCGCCGGGCTCGGGCAAGTCGATGATGGCGGCGCGCCTGCCCGGTCTGCTCCCGCCCCTGACGCCCCAGGAGCTGCTGGAAACCTCGATGGTCTGGTCGGTGGCCGGTCTGATCGAGCGCGGCGCCCTGACCCGGGATCGACCGTTCCGCGCGCCGCACCACTCGGCCTCGATGGCGGCGCTGACCGGGGGCGGGCTGAAAGCCAAGCCGGGCGAGGCGTCGCTGGCGCACAACGGCGTCCTGTTCCTGGACGAACTGCCCGAATATTCGGCCCAGGCGCTCGATTCCTTGCGGGCGCCGCTTGAGACGGGCGAAATCGTGGTGGCGCGGGCCAACGCCCACGTTCGCTATCCCGCCCGCTTCCAGCTGGTCGCGGCCATGAACCCCTGTCGCTGCGGCATCGGAGGCGGCGGCAAGGGCGCATGCGGCAAGGCCCCTCGCTGTCAGCGCGACTACCAGAATCGCATCTCGGGCCCAATGTTCGACCGCATCGATCTGACCGTCGAGACGCCGCCGGTCACGGCCTCCGACATGGCGCTGCCTCCGCCCGCCGAGGGCACGGCGGAAGCTGCCGCCCGCGTCGCCGCCGCCCGCGCCATGCAGGAGGACCGCCTGCGCGCCGCCGGCATCGATCCGGCCATCGCCCGGGATCAGGCCGTCAACGCCCGGGCCTCGGGCGAGACCCTGGACCGGTTCGCTACCCCCGATGCGCCGGGGCGGGCCCTGCTGATGCGGGCGGGCGAGGCGGGCGGGCTGACCGCGCGGGGCTGGACCCGCACCCTCAGGCTGGCCCGCACCATCGCCGACCTGGACGGGTGCGATGGAGTGCTCCGCCGGCACATTGCCGAGGCCCTCGTCTATCGTCGCTCCACCGTCGGCGCGCAGGGCGATTTCGAACGGCAGACCTCGCACCGGACGGACATGCCTGTTTTCTGAAGGACTTTTGAGCGGGCGTTAACTCCTCGGCCTGCATGCTTTCCCGAAGTGGGGGCGTGGAGGCCAGAATGGCACGACGTGGGAAGACGGGACCGGCGGATGGGCAGCCAGTAGAGGGCGAAGCCCCCGAACAGCAGTTCCTGCGCCTTATGAGCCATGAAATGCGGACGCCGCTGAACGGCGTCATCGGCATGCTGGGCCTTCTGCAACGGACCCGGCTGGACGGGGCCCAACGCGCCTATCTGGAATCGGCCCGGTCGTCGGCCGAGCATCTGCTGGGTCTGGTCAACGACCTGCTGGACTACGCCCGGCTGGAAGCCGGCAAGCTGGAATTCGATGCGGCCCCGGTAGATCTGGAAGCGCTGGTCCGCGGCGTCACGGAACTGCTGAGCCCCAAGGCCCACGACAAGGGGCTGGAGATCGTCTGGTCGGTCGCGGCCGACGCCGTCGATATCATCGGCGACGAGGGCCGTCTGCGGCAGGTGCTGTTCAACCTCGCCGGCAATGCGGTGAAGTTCACCGAGAGCGGCGGCGTGCGCATCACCGTCGAGCGCGTCAACGGCGTGGCCTCACGGCCCAAGCTGGCCTTCATCATCGACGACACCGGGCCGGGCGTCCCGGTCGAGGCCCGCAAGCGGATCTTTGAGGAGTTCGGCCATGTCGACGCCTCCGACGCCAGCCGGTTCGGCGGCGCCGGGCTGGGTCTTGCGGTCGTTTCGAAACTGGCCGCGGCGATGAAGGGGACCGTCTCGGTCGCCGACCGGCCCGACGGCCCGGGCGCCCGCTTCCGCTTCGAGGCCGCCTTCCCCGCCGTAAAGGGCGCGGTCCGCAGCCGCTCGCTGGACGGCCAGTCGGTCAATGTGATCAGCCCGGACCCGTTCGTACGGGCCGCGGCCATCGCCCAGATCGAGGCGTCCGGCGGGCGTCAGAACGCCAACGCCGATGTGGTGCTGATCGACCACGCGGCGCGCGCCGCCGGGTCCGGCATGGTCGCGCGCCCGGCCAAGGGGCGCGGCGTCATCCTGCTGAAGCCGTCCGAGCGGGACCTGATCGCCCGCTACAAGGGCGCCGGTTTCCACGGCTATCTGATCAAGCCGCTGCGCCGCGCATCTGTGGCCGAGCGGGTGCTGGCCGCCGCCGGGACCAAGGCCCCGATGCAGCCCGGCCTGCCGCCCCCGCCGCCGCCAGAGGACGATCGCGTCGCCATGACCCGTTTCTCCGGGACGCGGGTGCTGCTGGTCGAGGACAATCCGGTCGGCGCCCTGCTGGCGGCGACCCTGCTGCGGCGCGAAGGCTGCGCCGTGGAGACGGCGGCCAGCGGCCATGAGGCGCTCGATGCGATGAAACGAGCCCGCTACGACCTGGTCTTCATGGATATGCGGATGCCCGGCATGGACGGACCCAGCGCGGCCCGTGCGATCCGGGCCCGGGGCGACCAGACGCCGATCGTGGCCCTGACCGCCCACGCCTTCGCCGAGGACCGCCGCACCTGCCTCGAGGCGGGGATGGACGATCATCTGGTCAAGCCGCTGGAGCTGGAAAGCCTGCGCTCTTCGCTGGCCCGCTGGACGAACCGTGCGGAGCGCGCCAAGGTCGCCGTCGCATAGGGGACGCGGGGGCGTCACTCTTCGAGGGGACGCACCGATGACCGACGACGCCAAGGCCGCGCCGCGCAAGGCGAGCACGAAGGATGTCTTCAAGGCGCTGGGTCGGGGCCGTGTCCTGATCACCCTGCTGCTGGGCTTCGGCTCGGGCCTGCCGTTCCTGTTGACGGGGGCGACCCTCAGCCTCTGGCTCGCCGAAGGGGATATCGCCCTGTCGGCCATCGGCTTCATCTCCTGGGTCGGCCTAGCCTATTCGTTCAAATTTCTCTGGGCGCCGGTGGTCGACCGGTTCGACGTCCCGCTCCTCGGGCTGTTGGGACGGCGACGCGGCTGGATGCTGTTGTCACAGATTCTGGTCGGCGGGGCGCTGATCGCGATGGCGGTCATTGGTCCGGAGGGCGGACTGGCCGCCCTGGGCTCGGCCGCGCTGGTGACGGCCTTCGCGTCGGCGACGCAGGACATCGTCGTTGACGCCTGGCGGATCGAGACGGCCGAGAACGACGAAGACCTCAGCCTGCTGACCTCGGCCTACCAGCTGGGCTACCGGTTCGCGATGCTGGCGGGCAATGCACTGATCCTGTTCTTCGCGACATGGTTCGGCTGGAACGGCGCCTACGGCATCTGGGGCGCGGCCATGTCGATCGCCATCATCGCAACCCTGTTCGCCAAGGAGCCGCTGGACCGGTCGGAGATCGGCAAGGCGATCGGCGAGGCGCCGCCGTGGACCCCGCGCGGCATCTATGACGCGGTCGTGGGTCCGTTCATCAACTTCCTCGTGACGCACAAGGCCGCGGCGCTGCTGATGCTGGCGGCGATCAGCCTGTACCGGCTGCCGGACTTCGTGATGGGGCCGATGGTCGGGCCGTTCTATCTCGAGCTGGGTCTGACCAAGGAGGCTATCGGCGCCATGCGTCTCAGCTTCGGTCTGGCGGGATCGATCACCGGCATCGCCGCCGGCGGCCTGTTTGCGCTCCGCTTCGGCTTCGGCCGGACGCTGCTGCTGGGCGCCCTGATCGGGCCGATGTCGAACCTCGGCTACACGTTGATGGCGATGGTCGGGCTTTCGACGCCGATGTTCGCCGGCGTGCTGTTCGTCGAGAATTTCAGCGAGGGTTTGGCCGGAGCCGCCCTCGTCGCCTACATGTCCAGCCTGACCGGCATCGGCTATACGGCGACCCAGTACGCCCTGCTCAGCTCGTTCTACGCTCTGCTCGGTAAGTTCCTGAAAGGCTTCTCGGGGGTGGTGGTCGAGAGCCTGCAGCAGGGGCATGAGCTGATGGTCGCCTACGCCCTGTTCTTCGCGGGGACGGCGGCGGTGGGGATTCCCGCCGTCATCCTGTGCTGGCTCCTGGACCGGCGGAACCGCCGGCTGAAGGCCGAGGCGGGGCTGGCCTAGCTCAGCCTTCCGCCACCGCCCCTTCGTCATAGGCGGCGAAGGTGGCGGCGGTGATGATCTCGGAGACCGAGGCGCCCAGCGAGACGATCTGGACGGACTTCTCGAGACCGACCAGCAGCGGGCCGATCACGGTCGCCCCGCCCAGCTGCTGGACCAGTTTGGTCGAGATGGCGGCCGAGTGGATGGCCGGCATGACCAGGACGTTGGCGTGGCCGGTCAGGCGCATGAAGGGATAGGCGGCCCGCTGCTCGGGATCGAGCGCCAGTTCGGGCGGCATCTCGCCCTCGTATTCGAAGTCGACGCCCCTGGAATCGAGGATGCGGATGGCCTCGCGCACCTTCTCGGCGCGTTCGCCGGGCGGGTTGCCGAAGGTCGAATAGGACATGAAGGCGACGCGCGGCGTCTTGCCCAGCTTGCGCACCGTGGCGGCCGCCTGGATGGCGATCTCGGCCAGTTCCCCCGCGTCGGGCAGTTCGTGGATCGAGGTGTCGGCCACGAACAGCGTCCGCCCCTTGGCCAGCAGGATCGACAGTCCGATCATCCGTTCCTTGACGTCGAGGACGCGGCGGACCTCCTTGAGCACCATGTTGAAATTGCGGGTCACGCCGGTGACCATGCAGTCGGCCTGGCCGCGGGCGCACATGGCGGCGGCGAAATAGTTGCGGTCCTGATTGATCATCCGCTGGACGTCGCGGCGCAGATAGCCGCGGCGCTGCAGGCGTTCGTAGAGCCAGTCGGTGTAGTCGGCGTTGTGTTCGCTAACCCGGGCGTTGACGATCTGCATGCCCATGTCGTCGAAATTCAGCCCGGCCTCGGCGGCGTTCTTGCGGATCAGCTCCTCGCGGCCGATCAGGATCGGCGTGCCGAGCTCGGCCTGTTTGAAGCCCCAGGCGGCGCGGATGACGGCGGTTTCCTCACCCTCGGCGAACACCACCCGCTTGTTGGGAGCGGCGCGCACGGCGCCCGAGATGTTCTGCATCAGGGCCGCGGTCGGATCGAGCCGCGAGCGCAGCTGGGTCCGGTAGGCGTCCATGTCCTCGATCGGCTTGCGGGCCACGCCGGTGTCCATCGCCGCCTGGGCGACGAAGGGCGGGATGTACCAGATCAGGCGCGGGTCGAAGGGGGTCGGGATGATGTAGTCGGGGCCGAACTTCAGCTTGCGGCCGCGATAGGCGGCGGCGACCTCGTCCGGCACGTCCTCGCGGGCGAGGGCGGCCAGGGCCTGGGCGCAGGCCACCTTCATCTCGTGGTTGACACGGCGGGCGCGCACGTCCAGCGCGCCGCGGAAGATGTAGGGGAAGCCCAGGACGTTGTTGACCTGGTTGGCGTAGTCCGAGCGGCCGGTGGCGATGATGGCGTCGGAGCGGACCGACAGCACATCCTCGGGCGTGATCTCGGGATCCGGATTGGCCATGGCGAAGATGATCGGACGGGGCGCCATGGAGGCGACCATCTCCTTCGTGATCGCGCCCTTGGCGGACAGGCCGATGACGACGTCGGCCCCGACCATCGCTTCCTCGAGGGTGCGCAGGGAGGTGTCGGTGGCGTGGGCCGCCTTCCACTGGTCGACGTTGGCGCGGCCCCTGTAGACGACGCCGTCGCGGTCGACGATGACGGTGTTCTCGTGTTTCACGCCGGCGGCCTTCATGAGGCCGATGGACGACAGGCCCGCGGCGCCCGCGCCGGTCAGGACGACCTTGATGTCCTCAAGCTTCTTGCCGGCGATATGGCAGGCGTTGATCAGGCCGGCGGTCGAGATGATGGCCGTGCCGTGCTGGTCGTCGTGGAAGACCGGGATGTCGAGCAGGTCCTGGAGCTGGGCCTCGATCTCGAAACATTCGGGGGACTTGATGTCCTCCAGATTGATGCCGCCCCAGGTGTCGCCGATGTTCTTGACGACGGTGATGAACTCGTCCGGATCGGTAGTCTTCACCTCGACGTCGAAGCTGTCGACGTCGGCGAACCGTTTGAACAGGACGGCCTTGCCCTCCATCACCGGCTTGGACGCCATATGGCCGAGGTTGCCGAGGCCGAGGATGGCCGTTCCGTTCGAGATGACGGCGACCAGATTGCCCTTCGACGTATAGTCGTAGGCCTTGTCCACGTCGGCGGCGATGGCCAGCACGGGAATGGCGACGCCCGGCGAATAGGCCAGCGACAGATCCAGCTGGGTGGCCATGGGCTTGGTCGGCGCCATGGAAATCTTGCCCGGCGTGGGGCTGCGGTGGAAATGCAGCGCGTCTTCGTCGGAGAAGGTCTGTTTGTCGTTCATGTCGGCCATGGAGTGTTCCTAAAGCGGGGGGCGGGCCGGGACAACCGCTGTGGGGGTGTCCAACCCCGCCCATCCCGGCGTTCGCCGGGATGGGCGGAGACAAGTTGCGATTTCAAAGACCGCGCAGGCTGAAGCCCTCTTCAGCGTTTCCGCGGAAAAGTCGGGGAGGTCGCGGAGCGCGGGCGGCTTGGCCCGGAACCGATATGTGGCCCCCTGCTTTCGCGTTGCGGGGACCGGAATGTGTTTTCGGCGTCGCCGCCTTCGCTCCGCGCGACCGGTTCACGCAAGCCGACGGGGGCGGGCTTCTGTTGGCGACCTGCGGGGTTTGTGGAGTTTTCCCGCCCCGGCCTTTGCGCCGCATTCAGCCCTTTCCGTCGTAAGCCCGCGACGGGCGGAGAGCTTCCAGGCCCTCCGGACCCCGGGGTTTCGCAGCCCCCGGGCAGTCCGCCGTCCCCACGCCCCCGATAGTCCACAAGCACAGGGTTCAAGCCGCGCAAGGGTCCGGGCGACGATTACAGGACGACGTTTCCCGCTCGATCGCATCCCGCCGCACGTTGATGGCCCTGGCGCCAGACGCCCTCCCCCGCGACGGGATGAGGAGGATCATAAGGGGTCCGGGGGCGGCGCCAGAGATTCCGTTTGGGAAAAGCGGAAGTGGCTGAAGAGGCGGGATATTTTTCCGCCAATGCGACTATGGAAACCGCGAGCAGCGTCACCTGTCTCCTCCCTGTCGCGTAGCGATGGGGAGGGGGACCCCGAAGGGGTGGAGGGGTAAGGCGGCGCCGTCGTCGGATCGCATGCGATCCTCCTCCACCCCTCCGTCACGGCGCAAAGGCGCGCCGCGCCACCTCCCCACGGAGTGGGGAGGAGACAGCGTTTTGTCGCGTCAGATCGTCAGCGTGCCCGTCCGTTCCACCACCACCGGACCGGTCATCAGGACATGATCCGTCTCTTCATCCCACGACACGAACAGCTCCCCTCCGTCGACCTCGATGGTCGCGGCGCGGGCGGTGAGGCCGCGGCGGGCGGAGGCGACAAGGGCGGCGCAGGCGCCGGTGCCGCAGGCCTTCGTCAGGCCGGCGCCGCGTTCCCAGACGCGCAGGCGGATGTGGTCGGGCGCGGTGACGTGGGCGAAGCCGACGTTGACGCCCTCGGGGAAGCGCGGGTGGTGTTCGACCAGCGAACCGGCGCCGCGCACGAAGCCGTCGTTGGGGGCGTGGTCCATGAAGAAGACGACGTGCGGATTGCCCATGGAGACGGCGCCCGGCGTGTGCAGGACCGGATCGTCGATGGGGCCGACCTGAAGCTCGATGCCGCGGGTGTCCATGGCCTCGTCGAGCGGGATCTGTGTCCAGTCGAGGCGCGGTGCGCCCATATCCACGGTGATGCGGCCGTCAGCCCCGCGCCGCGCCGTGGTCGGACCGCCGAGGGTGTCGATGACGACCTGATCCTTGCTGGTCGACTGCAGCAGCATCCAGCCGACGCAGCGCAGGGCGTTGCCGCAGGTCTCGACCTGGCCGCCGTCGGCGTTCCAGACCCGCATGAAGGCGTCGCCGGTCTCGGAAGGTTCGATGGCGATCAGCTGGTCGCAACCCTCGCCGGTCTGGCGGTCCGCGATGGCGCGCGCCTGATCGGCCGTCGGGGCGAACGGCGTTTCCAGCGCATTGACGACGACGAAGTCGTTGCCGGCGCCGTTCATCTTGACGAAGGGGCGGGTCATGTCAGGTCCGATATAGAGAGAGACTGGACCTTACGCGAGCGAAGGGCGTTAAGCTGAGCCATGAGTCGAGCCAAAGCCGCGCCGAAGTCCGAACCGCCCAAGGCCGAGGGGCTGCGTCTGCGGGCCCGGCTGCGCTACCTCTACCACGGCTCGTCGCCGCTGGCGGTGCGGTTCCGGCTGGCGGTCATCGTCATCGACTTCGCCATCATCGGCTTCTTCCTGGCCGCGCCGATCCTGCATGAGGCGGGTCTGGTCTTCTATGTCGTGGACTATCTGGTGGCGGCGGTCCTGGGGCTCGACCTGCTGGCCCGGGCCTATGCCCACACGGACTGGAAGGACTGGTTGAAGAAGCCGGCGACCTGGGTCGACCTGTTCGTGCTGGCGACCCTGCTGTTCCCGGCCTGGCTGTTCAATTTCGGCTTCCTGCGGCTGCTGAGGCTGTGGACCCTGCTGCATTCCGAATTCTTCTGGCGGACCATCGGCCACAGGTATGACGACACCCGGGTCGAGGAGATCACCAAGGCCCTGGCCTCGCTGGTGACCTTCATCTTCGTGGTGACCGGCTTCGTCTACGCCACCTTCCGCGACAGCCACCCCGGCATCAGCGGCTATCTGGACGCCCTGTATTTCACCGTGGCGACCCTGACGACGACGGGGTTCGGCGACATCACCCTGCCCGGCAACTGGGGGCGGGTGCTGTCGATCGTGGTCATGCTGACCGGGATCACCCTGTTCCTGCGGCTGGCCCAAACCATCTTCAAGCCGCACAAGATCAGCTATCCCTGTCCGACCTGCGGGCTGCACAAGCACGATCCGGATGCCGTGCACTGCAAGGCGTGCGGGGAGGTGCTGTGTATTCCGGACGCGGGGGCGTGAGGCGGAGTGGCTGGTGGCTGGCGGCTAGTGGCTGGCCAAGGCTGGTGTGATGGTGCGGTCCGCGCCGCCCTTCCACCGACAGGGACGCGATGATCCACTAGCCACTAGCCACTAGCCACTAGCCACTAGCCACCAGCCACCAGCCACCAGCCACCAGCCACCAGCCACTAGCCACTAGCCACTACCACTCCTCAACATGACAAACCCGTAACCTTTGGACAGTCCAGCTTGTCGCGGACCCGGCCACCGGTAAGGTGCCGCCCGACTTCAGTCGGGGACAGAACCACATGATCCGCACCGCCGCGCTCGCCGCGCTTCTCGCTTCCACCGCCCTTTCGAGCGCCGCCATGGCCCAGACCTCCATTCCCGCACCGGCGCCCGCCGAGAGTTCGGGAGGCTTCGCGACTTCGGACGCGACCGATCCGTATCTGTGGTTGGAAGAGGTCGACGGCGAACGGGCCATGGCCTGGGTCAACGAACACAACGAAAAGTCGCTGGGCGTGCTGCGCGGCGACCCGCGCTTCGAGACCCTGCACCAGCAGGCGCTGGAGATCGTCCAGTCGCGAGACCGGATCCCCTCGCCGGGTTTCAACCACGACGGCACGATCGACAATTTCTGGCAGGATGCGAGCCATGTGCGCGGCATCTGGCGGACCACGACGCTGGACAGCTATCGCACCGAGGCGCCGCAGTGGGAGACCATCCTGGACTTCGACGCGCTCAGCGCAGCCGAGGGCAAGAACTGGGTCTACAAGGGCGCGACCTGCCTGCCGCCGGAAGAGACGCTCTGCCTGATCTCGCTGTCGGACGGCGGCAAGGACGCGGTGACGGTGCGCGAGTTCGACCGTGCGACGCGGACGTTCGTGGAGGGCGGCTTCATCCTGCCGGAGTCCAAGGGCGGGGCCTCGTGGGTGGATAAGGACACCCTGCTGATCTCGCGCGACTTCGGTCCGGGCACCCTGACGACCTCGGGCTATCCGATGGTGCTGAAGGTGCTGAAGCGCGGCCAGACCATGGATCAGGCGCAGACGGTGTTTACGGGTCAGCCGACCGATGTGTCGGTATCGGGCTATACGCTGCGTGACGCCGACGGCGTGGTGCAGGCGACGCTGATCAATCGCGGCGTCAACTTCTACGAGGGCGAGACGCACCGGCTGGACGCCGACGGTACGACGACCAAGCTGGAGTTGCCGGCCAAGTCGAACATCAATGCGCTGGTGCGCGGCCAGCTGGTGGTGACGACGGATCAGGACTGGACCGCCCCTTCGGGTCAGGACTTCAAGACGGGCGACGTCATCGCCTGGGACCTGAACCGCTGGCTGGCCGACCCCGCGACGCCGGCGCAGCTGGTTATCCGTCCGAGCGAGCGTGAAGCCATCGAGGGCATCACCGCCACCCGCAACAAGCTGGTCGTGGCCCTGTACGAGAACGTGCGCGGCGGGGTCTATGTCTATGAGCCCAATCCGGCGGGCGAATGGGCGCGGACGCGGCTGGACCTGCCGCAGAACGTCTCGGTCGGCGTGGGCTCGGCGAGCGAGCGCGACGACCAGGTGTTCGTCAGCGTCACAGGCTATCTGAACCCGTCCAGCCTTTATCTGGCCGACGCGGCGACGGGCGCGGCCGAGGTGACCAAGTCCCTGCCGGCCAAGTTCGACGCCACGGGGATGACGGTCGACCAGTTCGAGGCCCGCTCGGCCGACGGGACGATGATTCCGTATTTCGTCGTCCACAAGGGCGACATGGCCATGAACGGGGCCAACCCGACCCTGCTGTACGGCTACGGCGGGTTCCAGAATTCGCTGCTGCCCGGCTATTCGGCCACGGTCGGCAAGCTGTGGCTGGAGCGGGGCGGGGTCTATGTCATCGCCAATACGCGCGGCGGGGGCGAGTTCGGGCCGCGCTGGCACCAGGCGGCGCTGCAGGAGAACCGGCAGCGGTCGCACGAGGACTATCAGGCCGTGGCGCTGGACCTGATCGCGCGCAACATCACCAGCCAGCCGCGGCTGGGCATCATGGGCGGCTCGCAGGGCGGGCTGTTCATGGGGGCTATGCTGACCCAGCGGCCGGACCTGATCAATGCCGCCGTCATCCAGGTGCCGCTGTTCGACATGCTGCGCTTCCACAAGCTGCTGGCGGGGGCGTCGTGGATCGCCGAATACGGCAATCCGGACATCCCGGAAGAGCGGGCGTGGATCGAGCAGTATTCGCCCTATCAGCGTCTGGCGGCGGGGCAACCGTATCCCGAGGTCTTCATCCATACCTCGACCAAGGACGACCGCGTCCATCCGGGCCACGCGCGCAAGGCGGCGGCGCGGCTGGAAGAGCTGGGCTATCCCGTGCTGTTCTACGAGAACACCGACGGCGGCCACGCGGCGGGGGCGAATCTGAGGGAGACGGCCCGGCGTCTGGCGCTGGAATACACCTATCTGAGTCGCCGTCTGATGGATCAGCCGGCGCAGGAGTAGGCGCCTCGGGCGGCGGACACGACCCTATCGTATGCGGAGTTTGAGATGAACCGACTGATCCTGTCCGTTGCGATTCCGGCGCTGATGCTGGGGGCGTGCTCGACCGTGGATGCGCCTGTGCCGCCGGTCGGCGACCTCGTTCTGTCGCTGCCGTACGGCGGTCCGCCCCGACTGCCGCCGCATAGGCCGACCGACCTGACGCCCGCAGGCGTTCGGGCCGCCGACGACCATCTGGCGCTGGAAGAGGTCAACGGGGCCGAGGCCATGGCCTTTGTGGCCGAGTCCAATCGCAAGGCGTTGGCCTCGCTGGAAGGCGACCGGCGTTATGAGCCGTTCCGCCGGCAGGCCGAGGCGATCCTGACGGCGACCGACCGGATCCCCGGCCCGAGCTTCCTGGGCGAGGGGATCGGAAACTTCTGGCAGGACGCGGCCAATCCCAAGGGCGTCTGGCGGCGCACGACGCTGGACAGCTACCGTTCGGCCAATACGCGGTGGGAGACGATGCTGGACATCGACGCCCTGTCGCGGGCCGAGGGCAAGGACTGGGTCTGGAAGGGCGCGGACTGCCTGGCGCCGGACGAGACGCGCTGCCTGGTTTCCCTGTCCGACGGCGGCAAGGATGCGGTGGTGGTGCGTGAGTTCAACACCTCAACCGGGCTGTGGGTCGAGGACGGCTTCATCCTGCCCGAGGGCAAGCACCGGCTGGAATGGCTGGATCGCGATACGCTTCTGGTGGCCACGGACTTCGGACCGGATACGCTGACGGAGTCAGGTTATCCTTACATCGTCAAATCGTTGAAGCGCGGCCAGACGCTGGCGCAGGCGATCGAGGTCTATCGCGGCGACATCGGCGACGGGGGGTATGGCGTCGGCCCGTCGGTCTATCGGAATGGCTCCGGCGAGGTGCTGGGCGTGCTGATCAACCGGCCGCTGGACACCTTCCGCAGCGAGACGTGGGAGCTGGTGGACGGACGGCCGGTGAAGCTGGACCTGCCCGAGCGGGTCAGCATTCGCGGCATGATGGGCGGACAGCTGGTGCTGACCCTCGACGAGGCGTGGACCCGCTACGGGCGCGAGACCCCGGCTGGGACCTTGATGGCGGTTGTCATGGAGACGATCCGACCCGGCAGTCGGGCCATTTCCAATGCGGACGACACGGTGTTCACTCCGACCGCGCGGCAGTCGGTCGAGGATGTGGCGGTCATGGACGACCGGATCGTCGCCAGCATCTATGACAACGTCCGTGGACGGACCGCCGTGTTCCGGAATCGCGGCGAATTCGGCTGGCCCGAGACCGCCCTGCCGGCGCCCGAGAACGTCGCGGTGCACCTCGGCTCGTCCAGCCGGGAGTCGGGTCGCATCTTCTATTCCTACGAAGGCTTTCTGACGCCCTCGACCTTGGCGCTGGCCGATGCGCGGGCGGGAACCAGCGAAGTCCTGCGCGCCGCGCCGGCCCGGTTCGACGCCTCGACCCATGTGGTCGAGCAGTTCGAGGCGACGTCGTCGGACGGGGTCAAGATTCCCTATTTCGTGACGCGGCCGAAGGATATGGTGATGGACGGCCGCGCGCCGACGATCATCTATGGCTACGGCGGGTTCCAGGTCTCCAAGCCCCCGATCTACATCCCCGAAATGGGCAAGCTGTGGCTCGAGAACGGCGGGGTCTACGTCAACGCCAACATCCGCGGCGGCGGCGAGTTCGGGCCGGCCTGGCACCAAAGCGTGCTGAAGGAAAACCGGCAGCTGGCCTTCGACGACTATGCGGCCGTGGCGCGTGATCTCCAGCAGCGCGGGATCACCTCGCCGCGCCGGACGGGCATTTATGGCCGCTCGAACGGCGGCGTCCTGACCTCGGTCGCCATGACCCAGCATCCGGAACTGATCAATGCGGCGGTGATCGAAAGCCCGCTGATCGACATGCTGCGCTATCACGAGCTGCCCGCCGGGGCGTCGTGGATCGGGGAATACGGCGATCCGCGCATTCCGGAAGAGGCGGCCTATATCGCCCGCTATTCGGCCTATCAGCAGCTTCGTCCGGATACGGAGTATCCCCGCGTCTACATAACGACCAATACGCGGGACGACCGGGTGCATCCGGGCCATGCGCGCAAATTCGCGGCGCGTCTGGCCGAGCAGGGGCATGAGCACCTGTATTACGAAGAGACATCTGGCGGGCATTCCAACGACGCCGATCCGGTGGCGAATGCGCGGCGGTGGGCGCGGCATTACGTCTATCTGGCGCAGCAGCTGATGGATTGAGACGGGAAATCCTTCTCCCCTTCGGGGGAGAAGGTGGCCCGGAGGGCCGGATGAGGGGGATGCCCGAGGCGAACTGCCGACATCCGGAATGAACCGACCGAACCCCTCATCCGTCACGCTGCGCGCGACACCTTCTCCCCCAGGGGGAGAAGGGCGATTACGCCGGTTCCAGCACCTTGGCCTTCTTCGGTTTGTCCGCCTTGGCAGGCTTCTCGGCCTTCGGAGCCTTGACCGGCTTGTCGGCCTTCTTCGCCGACTTCTCGAGCTTCTTCGCCTCGCGGGCGGCCTTCTTGGCGGCGCGGGCCTCGGCCTTGGCCTTGGCGGGGGCGGCGTCGGCCTCGCCGGCCAGCTCGGCCAGCAGGTCGAGGAAGCCGTCGCGCTTGCCCTTGGGCAGCAGGGCCATGATCCGCTTGTCGGCGGCCTCGACCTTCGGACGGGCGGCGTCCAGGGCCGCCTGACCGGCGGCCGACAGGCGCACGGCCTTGGCGCGGGCGTCGATGATGGATTTTTCGCGGTCCAGCAGGCCCTTGGTCGTCATGCGCGAGACGAGGTCGGCGAGGGTGGAGCGGTCGATGCCGGTGGCGCGGACCAGATCGGTCTGGGTCAGGCCGGCCTTGTGGCTGACCGCCTCGAGCACGGCGAACTGGCGCTGGGTCAGACCGTCCGCACCCGCTTCTTCCGAATAGATGTCGAGCGCCAGCTGTAGCACGCGGTGCATCAGGTGGCTGGGCGACGCGCCCAGTCCTCCACTGCGTTTCGCCTTGTTTCCGGACTTGACCATCGACCGTATCCCCTCGGTGTAACGCTATAGCTAGCAGCCGCGTTTTACGGTTTGACGACGGACGATCCGCTGAACGTCATAAGTGCCTAGAGACCCGGATCGGGGGAGACCGGACCGGGCTCGTCGTCCTTGATCAGGTGTTTGAGGATGTAGGGAATCTGCAGCAGGCCGAAGACGCAGGCGGCGACCCAGATGACGCCACGGAAGGCGACCCAGGTGTCGTCGCTCTGCGTGCGCCAGACGATCTCGTTGGCGATGGCGATGGTCGCGAAATACAGGCCGTAGCGTAGCGTAAGGCCGCGCCAGGCGTGGTCGGTGACCTTGATCGAGTCGCCCAGCAGATATTTGAACGGGTATTTGCCCAGCGGCAGCGAGCCGAGCAGGACGGCGGCCAGCAGGCCGTTCTGTATGCTGAGCTTGATCTTCAGAAGCGAAGGATCGTGGAAGAACAGGGTCAGGCCGCCGAAGATCAGGGCGAAACCGCCGGCCAGCAGGGGCAGGGGCGCCAGACGCCGCTCGACCGCATAGCCGACGATCAGGGCGATGGCCGAGGCCCCGACCAGCACCCAGGTCGCCTGAACCATGGCCTCGCGTCCGTCGAGGCCGCGGGCGCGCAGGAAGACATAGGCGCCGGCGAAGGCGACCAGAGCGCCAAAGTCGACGGCCTGACGGATCCATGCGCGGTTCTGCGTCGGCGCGGCGGGTGGCGGCGTATCGGTCATGTCAGTCCTCGAGCCCCACCAGAGATCTTGAAAAGGCCCGCGCGTCGAAGGGTTGCAGGTCGTCGACGCCTTCGCCGACGCCGATCAGCTTGATCGGGGCGTCGGAGGCCTGCGCCACGGGGACCAGAACGCCGCCCCTGGCGGTGCCGTCCAGCTTGGTCATGACCAGTCCGGAGACATAGGCGGTGCGGCCGAAAATCTGTTCCTGGGCAAGGGCGTTGCGGCCAACGGTGGCGTCCAGCACCAGCAGGGTCTCGTGGGGCGCTTCCGGATCGATCTTTTTCAGCACGCGAACGATCTTGAGCAGTTCGTCCATCAGGGCCGATTTGTTTTGCAGACGGCCGGCGGTGTCGATCAGGACGACGTCGAAACCTTCGGCCTTCGCCCGGGTGTAGGCGTCGAAGGCGAGGCCGGCGGGATCGGCGCCGTCGCGGCGGCTTTCGAAGGTCGCCCCGGCGCGTTCGGCCCAGACCTTGAGCTGTTCTCGGGCGGCGGCGCGGAAGGTGTCGCAGGCGACGATCATAACCTTGGCGCCCTGCCCCGTCAGGTCGGCGGCGATCTTGCCGAGCGTCGTGGTCTTGCCCGAGCCGTTGACGCCGACGAAGAGGGTGACGAACGGGCGGGGGCCGTTGAGGGGTTCGTAGCGGGCCTCGTGATGGACCAGTTCGGCGGCCACGGCCTCGGCCAAGGCCTCCTTGACCTCGCGCTCGTTGGCGCCCGCGCCGAAGCGCAGTTCGCGGAACCGGGCGACGATGCGGTCCGCAGCTGCGGGGCCGAGGTCACTTTCCAGCAGATGCTCTTCCAGCCCGTCGAGGGCGGCTTCGCTGAGCGGTTCCTTGACGAAGGCGGAGACGACCTGCTCGGTCATCTGTTTCGAGGAGCGGGAAAGGCCCTCGCTCAGCCGCGAGAGCCAGCCCTTTTTCGGCGTATCGTTCATGAACCGGGCTTAGCCGGTTCGTTCGGCAAAATCACCAAAAGCGTGAAAGTTCGCCGGGATGTTGAAATCCGCTCATCCCGGCGAAAGCCGGGACCCAGTTCTTTGGATGAGCACTTTACGCCTATATGAGCACAACTGGCGGTCCGGACCGCCGGAGCCATGCTGGACAGCACTGGGTCCCGGCTTTCGCCGGGATGAACGGAAGAGATGATGGCCGAAGCGTTTCACAACCCCCGCACCCACGGCTTCGTCCGCGTGGCCGCCGCCACGCCTGTGGTGCACATCGCCGACCCGGTCGCCAATGCGGAAGAGCACGCCGCCCTGATCCGTCAGGCGGGCGAGCAGGGCGTGGACCTGATGGTCTTCCCGGAGCTGAGCCTGAGCGCCTACGCCATCGATGATCTGGTCATGCAGGGCGCGCTGCTGGACGAGGTCGAGCGGCGGATCGCCGAACTGGCGGATGTGGCGGACGAGGCGGGGGTGATCGCGGTGATCGGGGCGCCGCTGCGCAGCGGCGACGCCCTGTACAACTGCGCCGTGGTGCTGGGCTCGGGGTCGGTGCTGGGCGTCGTGCCGAAGACCTATCTGCCGAACTATCGGGAATATTACGAGAAGCGCTGGTTCGCCTCGGCGCCGAGCCGGACCGAGGACACGATCCTGCTGAACGGCGAAACGATCGATTTCGCGCCGGGTCTGATCTTCGAGGCGGTGAACCGGCCGGGCTTCGTCTTCGCCGCCGAGATCTGCGAGGACTACTGGGCGCCTCTGCCGCCCTCGACCCGGGCAGCGCTGGCCGGGGCGCGCATCCTGCTCAACCTGTCGGCGTCCAACATCGTCATCGGCAAGGCGGACGAGCGGGCGATCCTGTGCGCCAGCCAGTCGATGCGGACGCAGTCGGCCTATGTCTTCGCCGCCTCGGGCTGGGGCGAGAGCACCACGGATCTGGCGTGGGACGGGCAGGCGACCATCCACGAGATGGGCGCGCGACTGGCCGAGGGGGAGCGGTTCTCGCTGGAGAGCCATCTGACGGTCGCCGACATCGATGTGGAGCGGATCGGTCTGGACCGGCTGCGCAACGGCACCTTCTCGGACTGCGCGCGGATCGAGGGCGAGCCGGCCACGGTGGTTCCCTTCGAGGCCTACGAGAGCGACGCCCCGGGCGACCTGATCCGTCCGCTGGACCGGTTCCCGTTCGTGCCAGACGATCCGGCGCGGCTGGATCAGGACTGCTACGAGGCCTTCAACATCCAGGTGCAGGGGCTGATGCGCCGGATGAAGGCGACCAATGGCGAGCGGATCGTCATCGGCGTCTCTGGCGGGCTGGATTCGACGCAGGCGCTGCTGGTGGCCTGCCGGGCCTTCGACCGGTTGAATCTGCCGCGCACCAACATCCTTGGCTTCACCATGCCCGGGTTCGCCACCTCGGAGGGGACCAAGTCTAACGCCTGGGCGCTGATGACGGCGCTGGGCATCACAGGCGACGAGATCGACATCCGTCCGGCGGCGCAGGCCATGCTGGAAGGCATCGGCCATCCGTATGCGAAGGGGGAGGCCGTCTACGACATCACCTTCGAGAATGTGCAGGCGGGTCTGAGGACGGACTATCTGTTCCGGCTGGCCAACCAGCACAAGGCGTTCGTGCTGGGCACGGGCGATCTGTCGGAGCTGGCGCTGGGCTGGGCCACCTATGGCGTCGGCGACCATATGAGCCACTACAACGTCAACGGCGGGGTGGCGAAGACGCTGATGCGGCACCTGATCCGCTGGGTGGCCGACCGCGAAATCGTAGGCGCCGAGGTCGTGCCGGTGCTGCGCGGCATTCTGGGGACGGAGATTTCGCCCGAACTGGTGCCGTCACAGGACGGGAAGCTGCAGTCGACCGAGGGGACGGTCGGGCCCTATGCGCTGAACGACTTCTTCCTGTTCTACGTCACTCGCTTCGGCCTCAAGCCGTCGAAGGTCGCCTATCTGGCGCATCAGACATGGAAGGATGCGGCCAGCGGCGAATGGCCGACGGCCATGCCGGAGGCGGAACGGGTCGCCTACGATCTGCCCGTCATCAAGGCGTGGCTGCGGAAATTCCTGATCCGCTTCTTCCAGACCAGCCAGTTCAAGCGCTCGGCCCTGCCGAACGGGCCCAAGGTGGTCACCGGCGGTTCGCTGTCGCCGCGCGGCGACTGGCGGGCGCCGTCGGATGGGACCGCGCGGGTGTGGCTGGACGAGCTGGACGCGAACATTCCCGACTGAGGCGGCAGGAGTTAGGCAGTAGGCCGTAGGGCGGTCAGGTTCGATCTGGTGCCCAGCTCCTACTCCCTACCGCCTCGTCTTCACGGCAGCTCGTTCAGGAACGGGAAGATCGCCGCCTTGACCTCGGTCTCGTCCAGCATCGGAGCGTGGCCGATTCCGGGGGCCTCGACATAGTCCATCTTCGGGGCGCGCTTGCGCATCTTCGCGGCGATGTCGGCGCTCAGCAGGTCCGAGGTCTCGCCCCGCACCAGCAGGACGGGCCGGCCCTTGGTCAGGCGGGTGAACATGGGCCACAGGTTGGGGACCAAAGCCTTGGCCCCGGCGGCGCGGATTGGCACGGCAATGTCGGGGTCATAGTCCAGCACGGGCGCACCCTCGGTGCCGATGCGGAACACCCTGCGAGCGAAGGCGTCCCAGTCGGCGTCCGTATAGTGGGGGAAGGCGACGGCGTTGTGCTTTTTGACGTAGGCCGCGGCCTCGGCCCAGCCGGGGGTATCGACGGGCTGGCCGGAATAGGCGGCGATGCGCATCAGCCCCTCCTTCGCCACCTCGGGGCCGATGTCGTTGAGGATGGCGCCGGCGATGACCTTCGCGCGGATGGCGGCGAGGGCCATGGTGATGAGCCCGCCCATGGAGGTGCCGAGGAAGACGGCGCGCTCGATGCCTGTCTGGTTCAGCAGGGCCAGCACGTCCTGGGCGTAGGTCGCGGGCTGGTAGGTCATGGGGTCGGGGGCGCGGTCGGACCGGCCGCGGCCGCGCACGTCGACGGCCAGAACCCGGCGGCCGCTCTGGGCGATCAGCGGAGCGATGGCGCCGAAGTCGGCCGAGTTGCGCGTCAGGCCGTGGATGGCGATGACCGGCAGTTTCGCCGGGCCGGGGCCCGCCGCATAGTCGCGGGCGTAGAGCGTGAGGCCGTCGGCGCTGGTCCAGCGGCGGTCGGCGAAGGTCTGGGTCATGCAAGGCTCCGGGACGTCGAGGCCCAGACTATTTCATCGAAGCGGGAAATCCCACCTCGGGTCGTCGCCCTAGTGGCCGAGAAGGTCCCGGACGAAGGCGTCGAGGTTGCCGCCCTCGAATTTGAACCCGGGCACGCCGGCGCGGCGGGCGGCCTCCATGTCGGAGGGCTGGTCGCCGATCATGAAGCTCTTCGCCGGGTCGATGTGGTGGTCGGCGATGGCGCGCAGGATCATGCCGGGGTTGGGCTTCCGGTCAGGATGGTCGGGATGGATGTAGGCCTCGACCCGGCCCTCGGAATGGAAGGGGCAGGCGTAGACGGCTCCGATGACCGCGCCCTTGCCGGCCAGCCGCCGCACGATGAGGGCGTTGAAGGCCTTCATCTGGTCTTCGCTGAACAGGCCGCGCGCGACGCCGGACTGGTTGGTGACGATGACGCAAAGATAGCCGAGCTGGTTCAACCGCCGCACGGCCTCGGGTGCGCCGGGGACGAGGCGGAGATGCTCTTCCAGATGAGGATAGCCGGTGTCCTCGATCAGGACGCCGTCGCGATCGAAAAACACGGCGGGAACGCCGATGCTCATGACGGGTTCGCATACGGCGCCGTACGCCGCCGTTGCAACCCGTCACGCGAAGTGACGGCCCGGGATTTGGCGTCGCTGCGACGGATTTGGTAGGAGGCGCGACCAAGGCGTCTCCCTCGCGGGCCGACGCGCCCGCGTTCGCGCGACCGGAGAGCATCCGCCATGACCATTCCCTTCATCGACCTGCAGGCCCAGCGCCTTCGTCTGAACGGCAGGATCGAGGCCGCCGTGCAGGAGGCTGTGGTCGGCGGCGCCTGGGTCATGGGCCCGCAGGTGCGGCAGTTCGAGGCCGATCTGGCCGCTTTCGGCAAGGCGAAGCACGCGCTGGGCTGCGCCAACGGCACGGACGCCCTGGCCCTGCCGCTGATGGCGTGGGACGTGGGCAGCGGCGACGCGGTCTTCGTGCCCAGCTTCACCTTCGCCGCCACCGCCGAGATCGTGCCGTGGTTCGACGCCGAGCCGGTCTTCATCGACGTCGACGCAAAGACCTACAACATGGATCCCGGCCATCTGGAGGCGGCCATCGAGGCGACGCTCAAGGAAGGCCGGTTGAAGCCGCGGGTGGTCATCGCCGTCGACCTGTTCGGCCAGCCCGCCGACTATCCGGCCATCAAGGCCGTTTGCGACAAATACGGCCTCAAGCTGATCTGCGACTCGGCGCAGGGGTTCGGCTGCACGATCGATGGCGATCACCCGCTGAAATGGGCGGACATCACCACCACCAGCTTCTTCCCGGCAAAGCCGCTGGGCTGCTACGGCGACGGCGGGGCGGTGCTGACCAATGACGACGACCTGGCCCAGCTGATCGATTCCATCCGCGTGCACGGCAAGGCGGTGGCGCGCGATCTGGAAGGCAAGACCTTCGACCACGATCCCAAATATCTGAACATGCGCATCGGTCTGAACAGCCGTCTGGACACCATCCAGGCCGCCGTCCTGATCGAGAAGCTGAAGGTGTTCGGCGAGGAGATCGAATGGCGCAACCGCATCGCGGCCCGCTACAACGAAGGCCTGCGCCCGCATGTGGCGGCGGTCCCGGATGTGCCCGCGGACAACGTCTCCAACTGGGCCCAGTACACCATCGAGCACGAGGACCGGGACGGTCTCGCCGCGCATCTGAAGGAGGAGGGGGTGCCGACGGCGGTCTATTATCCGATCCCGCTACACCTGCAGCCGGCCTATGACATGTATCCGCGCGGACCGCAGGGCCTGCCGGTGACCGAGCGGCTGATGCAGCGGGTGATCAGCCTGCCCATGCACGCCGACCTCGACGAGGCGACGCAGGACAGGATCATCGCGGCGGTCGCCAGCTTCCGCTAAAGGTTTCGGCATGACCCAGCACCTTCCCCCCCTCAAGGTCGGCGTCGCCGGCGTCGGCGTCATGGGGCGCAACCACGCCCGCGTGCTGTCCGACATCCGCGACTTCGAACTGACGGCTGTCTTCGATCCGGACGCCGCCACGGCTGACGGCGTCGCCGGCCTGTATGATGCGCGGGCCTTCACCACCGCGACGGATTTCGTCGCCGCCGGTCTGGACGCCGCCGTGGTCGCCACGCCCAACCGACACCACGCCGAACTGGGCGTCGCCCTGCTGGAAAAGGGCGTCCACGTCCTGGTCGAAAAGCCGATCGCCGCCACCATTGCGGATGCGCAGCGGATGATCGATGCGGCGAAGGCCAACGACCGGGTGCTGATGGTCGGGCAGGTCGAGCGGTTCAATCCGGCTGTGGAGGCGGTCAAGCGCGCCATCGACGGCGACGACGTCATCTCCATCCAGATCACCCGCGTCGGCCCCTTCCCGCCGCGCATGGGCGAGGTCGGGGTGGTCATCGATCTGGCGGTGCATGACATCGACATCATCCGCCATCTGACGGATTCCGAGATCGTCGAGGTCCAGCCGCAGCTGGCCCGCACAAAGGCCGAGCGCGAGGACACGGCCCTGCTTCAGTTCCGGCTGGCGAACGGGACCATCGCCCACATCACGACCAACTGGGTCACGCCCTACAAGGTGCGCACGCTTCAGGTCGCGACGATGAACCGTTTTGTGGTCGCCGACCTGATCACCCGTCAGGTCACGGAGTATTTCGGCCAACAGCCCGACGGATCGTACCAGACGCGGGCGGTGAACAGCTGGCCGGCCGAGCCGCTGAAGAAGGAGCTGGAAGCCTTCGCCCACGCGATCCGCACCGGCGAACCGCCGGCGGTCACGGGCGAGGACGGGCTGCGGAATCTGGAAGTGGCGCTGAGGTGTCTGGGGGAATGAAGCTGGTCCCTGCGGTGCTGGAGAACCGCTTCGTCCGGCTGGAGCCGTTCGAGGAGCGCCACAGGGAGCCGCTACGCGCGGCCTGCGACGCCGATCCCGATCTATGGCCGACGCTGTATTACACCTCGCTGGGCGGTGACGAGTTCGACGGCGGCTGGGACACACTGCGCACCCATCAGATGAAGGGCTGGCGCATTCCGTTCGCGGTGATTCACGAAGGCGTGTGCGTCGGACTGAGCACCTTCATCATGCCGGACGCGAAGAACGCCTCGGTCGAGATCGGCACGACCTATTACCGGCCCGAAGCCCGCGGCGGCGCCGTCAATCCGGCGACGAAACGGCTGATGCTGGACCACGCCTTCGCCTGCGGTGCGGGACGGGTCGCCTTTCAGGTCGATGCGATCAACGCTCGCAGCCGCGCCGCCATGCGAAAACTGGGGGCGGTCGAGGAGGGCGTGATGCGCAACGACAAAATCACCTGGACCGGGCGCGTGCGCAGCTCGGTGGTCTTTTCGATCCTTGCGGAAGAATGGCCGGACGTGCGGGCGCGGCTGGATGAGCGGCTGGCGGCGTTCGGCTAGCCGCCCACCACCTGCATCCCCAGCCATTCCGCGATCAGGGCGGGCTTTTCGGCGCCGTCGATCTCGACCGTGACCTCGTGTTTCAGCAGCCAGCGGCCGCCGCCCTTGTCCTCGGCGCCGAGCAGTTTGAACCGTCCACGGACGTTCGAGCCGGCCGGCACGGGGGTGAGGAAGCGCAGTTTGTCGAAGCCGTAGTTGACGCCCATGACCACGCCCTCCAGCGGCGGGACGGCATCGTAGGTCATGGCCGAGAGCAGGCTGAGGGTCAGGAAGCCGTGCGCGATGGTTCCGCCGAAGGGCGTCTGCGCCGCCGCGACCGGGTCGATATGGATGAACTGGCGGTCCTCGGTGATCTCCGCGAAGGCGTCGATGCGGGCCTGATCGACGGTGATCCAGCGGCTGACGCCGATCTCCTGTCCGATCAGGCCGGGCAGGTCGACGACCGGGGTTGGCTGGCCCTTGCGTTCGGTGCGGGTCATGGGGGCTCCTCAGGCGATCGGGGTGAAGCGATCTTCGATGATGGCGGCGAACAGGGCGGGGTCGACGTTGCCGCCCGACAGTATGAGGGCGGTGGCGCGGCCCTGGGTCTCCACCTTGCCGGCCAGGACGGCGGCGAGCGACACGGCGCCGCCGGGCTCGACCACCAGTTTCAGGACGCGGAAGGCGTAGCGGACGGCCTCGGCCACCTCGGCGTCGGAGACGGTCTCGACGCGGTCGACGCGGCGGTTGATGGGGAAGGTCAGCTCGCCGGGGCGGTCGGTCATCAGGGCGTCGCAGATGGTGCCCGGCGCCGGGGCGTGGGTCATCCGCTGGCCCGCCGCGATCGACAGTTGCATGTCGTTGTAGTGTTGCGGCTCGACAGCGATCACCGGCGCGTGCGGCGCCTGCGCCGCCATGGCCAGATTGACGCCGGCGATCAGCCCGCCGCCCGAGGCGCCGCAGACCAGCTGATCCAGCGGGGCGATCCCGAGAGCCTTGGCCTGATCGATGATCTCCAGACCGACGGTGCCCTGGCCCTCGATGACGAAGGGGTCGTCGAACGGGCGCACCAGAACCGAGCCTCGGGATTCCGCGATTTCCTCGCCGATGGCCTCGCGGCTCTCGGTGTAGCGGTCGTACATCCTCACCTCGCCCCCAAAGGCGATGACGCCATCGACCTTCACCCTCGGGCTGTCGGCCGGCATGACGATGATGGCGGTCGTGCCCACCATCCGGGCCGCAGCGGCCACGGCCTGTGCGTGGTTGCCGGAGGAATAGGCGACGACGCCGCGTTCCTTCTCCGCCTCGGTCAGGCGGCTGATGCGGTTGTAGGCGCCGCGGAATTTGAAGGCGCCCGCGACCTGCAGGGTTTCGGCCTTCATCAGGACGCGGCCGCCGGCGCGGTCGTTCAGCGCCGTACTTTCGATCAGAGGGGTGCGCACGGTGTGGCCGGCGATCTGGCGGGCGGCGTCCTGAACGCCGGAGAAGGAGGCGGTGTGCATTGGATCACTTAACCCCATCTCGTCGCTTGTCGAGAACATGAGCCACGCGCAGGATCACCGATATGAATTCCTATGCGACTCTGGACCCTCAACTGAAGCGGCGGGCAAAGACCGAAGGGTGGGCTCTGTTCACCGAGTGGGCCGGCGCACCTGCTCGTTTTTTCTACATGGGCGGTGAGGGCCCGTGGGATTGCTTCCAGATTTCTATCAATCCACCGGACGCCGGCGTCGTGAAGATTTGGGCGCGCTCCGTCGACACCAACGATGATCAGGAGTTCGAGCAGGCTTGGCAGGGACCCGTCGCCGAATTCGACGGGTTGCTAACGTCTGCCGTCTCCGCGGTCGATGTATGGAAACGCCGCGTGCCATGAAGTCTCTCATCCTCGCCATCGACCAGGGCACGACCTCAACCCGCGCCATCGCCTTCGAGGCCGCGCCCGAGGGCGGCTTGCGGCCCGTCGCCGTCAGCCAGATCGAGCTGGAGCAGCATTTTCCTCAGTCGGGCTGGGTCGAGCACGACGCCGCCGAGATCTGGACGGCGACGCTGCAGACCTGCCGCGAGGTGATCCGCAAGGCGGGCGGCGTCGGACGGTTCGCGGCCATCGGCATCACCAACCAGCGCGAGACCTCGGTGCTGTGGGATGCGGCGACGGGCGAGCCGCTGCACCGCGCTATCGTCTGGCAGGACCGGCGCACAGCGGGTGTGACGGGCCGGCTGGCCGCCGACGGATACGAGACCATGGTCCAGCGGGCGACCGGGCTGATCCTCGATCCATATTTCTCGGCCTCGAAATTCGCCTGGTTGCTGGACGCGGTTCCGGGCGCACGGGAGCGGGTCGAGGCCGGCGACGTCAAGGTGGGGACCATCGAGGCCTGGCTGATCTGGAAGCTGACGGGCGGGGCCAGTCACGTCACCGATGCGACCAACGCCAGCCGGACGTCGCTGATGGACCTTGAAACGCGGGAGTGGCGGCCGGAGCTGGCGGAACTGTTCAAGGTGCCGATGGCGGTGTTGCCGCAGATCCGGGGATGCGCCGATCATCTGGGCGACTGCGAGCCGTCGCTGTTCGGCGCGGCCCTGCCGATCCATGGCGCGGCGGGGGACCAGCAGGCGGCGCTGGTCGGGCATGGCGCGCTGAAGGCGGGGGACGCCAAGATCACCTATGGCACCGGGGCGTTTCTGGTCGCCAACGTCGGGGCCGTGCCCGTGGCGTCGAGCAGCCGGTTGCTGGGGACGCTGGGCTATGCGGTCGGGGAAGATGTCGCCTATGCGCTGGAAGGGTCGATCTTCTCGGCCGGGTCGGCGATCCAGTGGCTGCGTGACGGGCTGAAGGTGATCAGCGAGTCGCGCCATTCCGAGGCGCTGGCGCAGGGGCTCAAGGACAATGGCGGGGTCTATCTGGTTCCGGGCTTCACGGGGCTGGGCGCGCCCTGGTGGGAGCCGGAGGCGCGGGGCACGATCACCGGACTGACGCGGGACAGCGGTCCGGCGCATATGGTGCGGGCGGCGCTGGAGTCGCTGGCGTATCAGACGCGGGACCTGCTGGATGCGCTGGCGAAGGACGGGGCGCCGAAGCTGTTGGTGCTGAAGGTCGACGGCGGGGTGACCGCCAACGCCTTCGCCATGCAGTTCGTGGCCGATATCTGCGAGGTCGTGGTCGAGCGGCCGGCGTTTCAGGAGATGACGGCGCTGGGGGCGGCCAAGCTGGCGGCGCTGGGCGTCGGCCTGATCGGCGATCTGGAGGACCATCCGGTCGAGGCGCCGGCGCGCTGGGAGCCGCGCATGGAGGCGGATGAACGTGAGCGGCTGCTGAAGGGCTGGCGCGGCGCCGTGCGGGCGGCCATCATCGCCGCGAACCCGGACGACGCATGACCCAGCCAGACCTTTCCGATCCCCAGTCAGCCTTCTCGGGCACGCGCGAGGTCGATCCCCGCTATGCGCTGGATGAGGCGGCGCTGGAGCGGTGGCTGTCGGCCAATGTCGAGGAATATGCGGGCCCGCTGACGGTGCGCCAGTTCAAGGGCGGGCAGTCCAACCCGACCTATGAGCTGGCCACGCCGGGCCGGACCTATGTGCTGCGCCGCAAGCCGCCGGGGATGCTGCTGGCCAGCGCCCATGCGGTGGATCGCGAGTTCACGGTCATCTCGGCGCTGCACGCGCAAGGGTATCCGGTGGCGCGGCCTCATGCTCTGTGTACGGACGATGGCGTCATCGGCTCGATGTTCTACGTCATGGACAAGGTCGAGGGACGGGTGCTGTGGGACCTGAAGCTGCCGGGGATGGAGCCAGCTCAGCGGCGAGCGATTTATGACGCGCAGGTCGATACGCTGGCGGCGCTGCACGCCTTCGATCCGGCCGCCATCGGGCTGGGGGACTATGGTCGACCGGGCAACTATTTCGAGCGGCAGGTCGGGCGGTGGACGAAACAGTACCGGGCGTCCGAGATCGATCCGATCCCGGCCATGGACCGGCTGATCGAATTCCTGCCCGCCACCCTGCCGCCGGAGGGGCCGACGCGCATAGTGCATGGTGACTTCCGGCTCGACAATCTGATCCTGGCGCCGGACGCGCCGCAGGTGCGGGCGGTGCTGGACTGGGAGCTGTCGACGCTCGGCGATCCGATGGCGGATTTTTCCTATCTGCTGATCGCCTGGGTGATCCCGGCCACGGCGCGGAACGGGCTGGCCGGGGCCGATATCGAGGCGCTGGGCATTCCATCGGTCGAGCAGACGGTGGAGCGATATGCGCGGCTGACGGGGGCGGCGCCGCAAAATCTGGACTGGCTGTTCGCCTATAATCTGTTCCGGCTGGCGGCCATCTGTCAGGGCATAGCCGGGCGGGTGCGCGACGGCACCGCCGCCAGCGAACACGCGCGGACCATGGCGGCGCAGGTGCCCATGCTCGCGGCGGGGGCTCTCAACTTTGCGAAGAAGGCCGGGGCCTAGCGCGGCGGCAGGACCGCGCCGTTGAGGATGCGGCGGTCGGCCTTGGCCTGCACAAGGATCGCCACGGCCTGATCGGGCGCGCGCGTCGCCGGCAGGGCGTAGAGGCGCGGCTGACCGGTCCAGTCGCCGAGGGTGCGGACGGAGCGCACGACATTGGTGTGGCGTACGCTGCGGCCGCGGTTGTCGCCGCGCTCGATCTCCACCGTCTGCGGGCCAGGGGTGTAGGTCACGGCCACGACTTCGGCGCCGCCTTGGGGGGCCGGTCCCGAGCCGACGCCGACGCGGTCGCCGCTTTCGCGGAACTCGATCTCGGGCGGGAAGATGCGGCGCGCCGCCTCCTCGTCGATGGCGGTCTGCAGGGCCGCACCGCCGGCGCCGACGACCTGACGGCGGCCGTCGATCACGACCTGGGGCGTGGAGACGTTGCGCAGACGCAGGGATCGGCGATAGGCGCGCTGGCGCTGGGCGAACTCAGGGCGGGCGAAGGTGTCCTGCCAGCCGAGATAGTCCCAGTAGTCGACGGCGTAGGTCAGGGCGATGACGCCGGGCTCGCCGGCCACGGCCTCGACGCGGGCGTTGGCCTCGGGGCAGCCGACGCAGCCCTGGGCGGTGAACAGTTCGACCACCACGGGCTCGGGCGGCGGCGCGTCGCGGTGGGCGACGCGTCTCGCCGCCGGCTGGGCTCCGGCCCCCGCCGTCAGCAATGCGGTCGCAAGGACCGCCGCCGGAATGATCCAACCCCTCACCATGGCGGGGAGGTTAATCACGGGGGGCGAAAACGCGCCGCTCATTTTCCCGTGAAGGCCGAGCGCCCCGAGGCGTCAGACGCGGATATCGAGCAGGGCGCCCGGGCGGGTCGGGCGCTCCTCGAAGGCGGCCGGGGTCGGCTGCGGCGTCGCGGCGCGCAGGGTCGGCTCGGCGGGCGGGCCCGCAGCCTTGTCCAGAGCAGCCTTGAAGAAGTCCGAGCGGGAAGCGCGGACGGGGGTCTGGCCGGCGGGGTGCGCCGGGAACAGGCTGGAGGGCAGGTCGGGACGAATCGCGCTCATGCCGACAGGGTTAATCAAAACCGTCGGAAATGGGTTAACGCGCGCTAATCGCGAGTGGTCGCCGTGGGCAGCGGGCGAGGCGGGGCCTGGATGGCGGCGACCATCCGCTCGATCTCGGCGTCGTCGACGAGGGGGCCGGATGATTTGGCCACGACCTGGCCCATGGCGTTGACGGCGAAGGTCTCGGGCGCGCCGGTAATGCCCAGATCCAGCCCGGCGCGACCCTCGCGGTCGACCAGCACCATGGAGTAGGGATCGCCCAGTTCGTCGAGGAAGGCGCGGGTGTCGGCGGGATCGTCCTTCCAGGCCACGCCGACGACGGCGACGCCGCGGGCCTTGAGCGCCATCAGCTTCGGGTGTTCGACGCGGCAGGGAAGGCACCAGCTGGCGAAGACATTGACCAGCATTGGCTTGCCGACGCCGGCGGTCTTGAGATCGACATGGCCGGGACCGGGGATGACGCCATTCAGGATCGGCAGGACGGTCTCGGGCACCGACTGGCCGACGAGGGCGTCGGGTTTCACCGCCGGATCGCGTTTCAGGGACCAGCCGATGAACAGGGCGGCAAGCGCTGCGAGGATCACCAGCGGAATGACGGACAGCCAGCGGCTCATGATTTCGTTGCGTCCTTGTCGAGCCGCTTGAGTTCGGCATTCCAGCGCCGCGAGGCGATCACGGCGCGGAGGGCCAGGGCGCCCAGCACGGCGGCGCTGACCCCCCAGGCGGGCCAGACGAAGGCGGCGTAGGCGCCCATGTCCAGGTCGATCATCTCAGGCCTCCTGAGCCCGGCGCGCGCGCAGGCTGAGCACGCGGCGGCGGACAATCTCGGTGCGGATCGAAGTGATCCAGATGGCGAGGAAGAAGACGCCGTATGCCGCCATCATGGTCAGCAGGGGGGCGAGGAAGACGGCGGGCATGGACGGTCCGTCGGCGCGGATCAGCGAGGCCGGCTGGTGCAGGGTGTTCCACCAGTCGACCGAGAATTTGACGATCGGCAGATTGACCAGACCGACCAGCCCCAGCACGGCGGCGGCGCGGGCGGCTTTCGCCTCGTCGTCGATCGAGGCGCGCAGGGCCATATAGCCGAGGTAGAAAAGAAACAGGACCAGCACTGACATCAGCCGTGCGTCGCCCCACGCCCACCAGGCGCCCCACATGGGCTTGCCCCAGAGGCTGCCGGTGACCAGAGCCAGAAGCGTGTAGGCCGCGCCGGGCAGGGCGGCGGCGCGGGCGGCGGCGTCGGCCAGCGGGTGACGGAACACCAGGGCGAAGAAGCTGGAGACGCCCAGCGCCGCATAGATCATCAGTCCGACCGAGGCGGCGGGGACGTGCACGAACATGATCCGCGCGGTGTCGCCCTGCTGATAGTCCTCGGGCGCGGTGAAGGAGAGCCACGCTCCCACCACCAGCAGCACGCCGGCCAACGCCCACAGCACCGGCGTCAGCGGCCGGGTGAAGCGCAGGAAGCGGTCGGGGTTGGCGAGGAACATCAGCGGCTTCTTAGTGGGCTGACGCGCTTCGCGCTACCTGGGCGCGGCGGCTGTGCTAGAGCGTCGCGGCTGCAGCCCTGAAAGCCCCGCGATGACCGACGATGTGACGAAGGATTCCAACGGCAATGTCCTCGCCGACGGCGACAGCGTGACCCTGATCAAGGACCTGAAGGTCAGGGGTTCGGGCGGGGTGACGTTGAAGCGCGGCACGCTGGTGAAGAACATCCGCTTGACCGGCGATACCGATGAGATCGAGGCCAATGTTGAGAAAGTGCGCGGACTGGTGCTGCGAACTGAGTTCGTGAAGAAGGCCTGAGGCACTAAAACCGTGCATCCCCGCGAGGGCGGGGACCAGTTCTGTCCAGCGTGACACCGGCGCTCCTGGACAGCCATCGAGTTCCGCCCGACAAGCTGCAACACCCAAAGCACTGGGTCCCCGCCTTCGCGGGGATGCACGGATGATTGGGTTCAGCCCTGCGCATTCCGAATCGCCGCGGCCGCTGCGAACGGCGTGACCACGGACGCGAACAGGATATAGGCCACGAGGAAGGCAAGGGCCGGCAGCGGACTGAGCCCGTTCGCCGCCCGCTCCAGCGCGCCCGCGCCGAACACCACGGGGGGGATGAACAGCGGCAGGACCACGACCGCGATCAGCAGGCCGCCGCGCCTGGCGCCGAGGGCGAGGGCGGCGCCGAGGGCTCCGGTCAGGGCGAAGCCGAGGGCGCCGATCAGGGCGGATACGGCGACCAAGGGAGCCAGCGTCGGGGGCAGGCCGAGTGTGATGGCGGCGAGCGGGGCGGTGAGGGCCAGCGGGGCGCCGACGGCCAGCCACTGGGCCTTGGCCTTGGTCAGGACGACCAGCTCCAGAGGGACGGGGCCGAGGGTGATCAGATCGAGGGCCCCGTCTTCAAGATCGCGCTCGAACAGCCGCTCAAGCGACAGGATCGACGACAGGGCCAGGGCCAGCCAGGCGATTCCGCCGGCGACGGGCTTCAGCCCAGCCGGATCGCCGCCGGCGGCCAGTGGGACCAACACGGTCAGGCACAGGAAGAAGCCGCAGGCCAGCAACGGGCCTCCGCCGCCGGCCCAGGCGAGAGCGACCTCGCGCCGCCACAGCACCATCAGCGCCCTCATCGGCCGACCCCGATGTCGAGCGACCGGGCGGGCAACGGCAGCGGATCGTGGACGGCGGCGATCAGCCCGCCCCCCTTGTCCAGATGGGCCTGCATCAGCAGGCCGAGGGCGGCGCGCCAGCGGGCGTCCAGCGGGGCGAAAGGCTCGTCGAGCAGCCAGATCGGACGCGGCGAAGCGATCAGGCGGGCGAAGGCGAGGCGGCGACGCTGGCCGGCCGACAGCTTGCGCACCTCGAGGTCCAGCAGGGGCTCGAGCGCCAGCACGTCTACGGCGGCGGCGATCCCGTCGGCGGTTGCGCCCGACCACTGCGCCTGAAACGTCAGTTCCTCGCGGGCGCGGCGCCCGGTCTTGAGGCCGTCGAGATGGCCCAGCCAGTGGATGTGATTGGCCCGCGCGTCGGCCGGTTCGACGTCGGCGAACGCGACCGAACCGGCGTCGGGGCGGATGAAGCCGGCGAGGGTGCGCAGCAGGCTGGTCTTGCCCGCGCCATTGGCTCCGGTCAGGGCAAGGGCCTCGCCGGCAGCCAGCGACAGGGACAGGTCGGTGAAGAGGATGCGGTCGCCGCGCGACACAGCGAGGCCGGCGGCGGAAATCATCCGTGCCCCCTCCAGTTGCGAATCCCTCTCAATACCCTTGCGGACGACGTGGATACATGGACGGCGCCGGGAACCCTCGCTATATCCGGCCTCGCCGCAGCAGGCGATCGTCGCGCGCGACGGGGACCTGTGCGCCCCGCCGCAAGCCGCGCGTTCGTGCAACCGGATTGTCGGGCGGCGTTGACCAGAGGAAGCCTCTCCATGCCGTCGAACGACAGCCTCAAGACCCGTCAGGACCTTTCCGTCGGGCGCAAGAAATACGCCTATTACAGCCTTCCCGCCGCCGAGGAAGCCGGTCTGGCCGGGATTTCCCGTCTGCCGCGCTCGATGAAGGTGCTGCTGGAGAACCTGCTGCGCAACGAGGACGGGGTTTCCGTCACCGAAGCCGACCTGCGCGCCATCGCCGCCTGGACGGAGAACAAGGGCTCGGTCGAGCACGAGATCGCCTTCCGCCCGGCCCGCGTGCTGATGCAGGACTTCACCGGCGTGCCCGCCGTGGTCGATCTGGCCGCCATGCGCGACGCCATGAGCGCGCTGGGCGCCGACGCCACGAAGATCAATCCGCTGAACCCCGTCGATCTGGTCATCGACCACTCGGTCATGGTTGACCATTTCGGCACGCCCGGCGCCTTCAACCAGAACGTCGAGCGCGAATACGAGCGCAACATCGAGCGCTACAAATTCCTGCGCTGGGGTTCGTCGGCCTTCAACAATTTCCGCGTCGTGCCCCCCGGGACCGGCATCTGCCACCAGGTGAACCTGGAGAATCTGGCCCAGACCGTCTGGACGCTGGAAGAGGGCAAGAAGACCGTCGCCTATCCCGACACCGTCGTCGGCACTGACTCGCACACGACCATGATCAACGGCCTGGCCGTTCTGGGCTGGGGCGTCGGGGGCATCGAGGCCGAGGCGGCCATGCTGGGCCAGCCGATCCCGATGCTGATCCCGGAAGTCATCGGCTTCCGCCTGACGGGCGCCATGTCCGAGGGCACGACGGCCACCGATCTGGTGCTGACCGTCACCCAGATGCTGCGCAAGAAGGGCGTGGTCGGCAAGTTCGTCGAGTTCTTCGGCCCCGGCGTGACCAGCCTGACCATCGAGGACCAGGCCACCATCGCCAACATGGCCCCGGAATACGGCGCCACCTGCGGCTTCTTCCCGGTTTCGCGGGCGACCATCGACTATCTGACCGCCACGGGCCGCGACAAGGCACGCGTCGCCCTGGTTGAAGCCTATGCGAAGGCGCAGGGCCTGTGGATCGACGAGACCTCGGAAGACCCGATCTTCACCGACGTGCTCGAGCTCGACATGGGCACGGTCGTGCCGTCGCTGGCCGGTCCCAAGCGCCCGCAGGACAAGGTCGAGCTGACCGTCGCCGCCCCGTCGTTCGAAACCGCGCTGGGCGAGGTCTTCAACCGTCCGGTCGACGCTCCGCGCGTCGCCGTCGAGGGTGAAAGCTTCGACCTCGGCGACGGCGACGTGGTCATCGCCGCCATCACCAGCTGCACCAACACCTCCAACCCGTCGGTCCTGATCGCCGCCGGTCTGGTGGCCCGCAAGGCCAACAAGCTGGGCATGAAGGTCAAGCCGTGGGTCAAGACCTCGCTGGCCCCCGGCTCGCAGGTGGTCACCGACTATCTGACCGCCGCCGGCCTGCAGGCCGATCTGGACGCTATGGGCTTCAATCTGGTCGGCTATGGCTGCACCACCTGCATCGGCAACTCGGGTCCGTTGGCCGAGACGATCTCGAAGACGATCAACGACAACGGTCTGGTCGCCACCAGCGTGCTGTCGGGCAACCGCAACTTTGAAGGCCGGGTGAACCCGGACGTTCAGGCCAACTATCTGGCCTCGCCGCCGCTGGTCGTGGCCTATGCGCTGGCCGGTTCGATGCGGATCGACATCTCCAAGGATCCGATCGGCAAGGACAAGAAAGGCAAGGACGTCTTCCTGAAGGACGTCTGGCCGACCTCGAAGGAGATCGCCGACATCCAGAAGAAGGCGGTCACCCCGGCCATGTTCGCCAAACGCTATGGCGACGTCTTCAAGGGCGACAAGCACTGGCAGAACATCCAGGTCGAAGGCGGCCAGACCTACGCCTGGGACGAGGCCTCGACCTACGTCGCCAACCCGCCCTATTTCGAGGGACTGTCGATGGAGCCGGCGCCGGTCGCCGACATCGTCGAGGCGCGCGTGCTGGCCATCTTCGGCGACTCGATCACCACCGACCACATCAGCCCGGCCGGTTCGATCAAGAAGACCTCGCCCGCCGGCGTCTATCTGTCGGGCCGGGGTGTGGATGCGCTGGACTTCAACAGCTACGGCGCGCGCCGCGGCCACCACGAAGTCATGATGCGCGGCACCTTCGCCAACATCCGCATCCGCAACAAGATCACGCCTGACATCGAGGGGGGCGTCACGCGCCACTTCCCGTCGCAGGACACGATGTCGATCTACGACGCGGCCATGCGCTACCAGTCCGAGGGCCGGCCGCTGGTCGTGTTCGCGGGCAAGGAGTACGGCACGGGCTCGTCGCGCGACTGGGCGGCCAAGGGCACGCGCCTGCTGGGCGTGCGCGCGGTCATCGCCGAGAGCTATGAGCGCATCCACCGCTCCAACCTGGTCGGGATGGGCGTGGTGCCGCTGCAGTTCAAGGCCGAGGGCTGGAACCGTCTGGGCCTGACCGGCGAGGAGATCGTGACCATCCGCGGACTCTCGGACGTGAACGTCGGCCGCCTGCGTCCGCGTCAGGACCTGTGGGTCGAGCTATTCCGTCCGTCGGACGGCAAGATGGCCCGCTTCCCGGTCCGCTGCCGCATCGATAACCAGACCGAGCTGGACTACTTCAAGGCCGGCGGGGTCATGCCCTATGTGCTGAGAAATCTGGCGCGCGGTACGGCCGAGTAGGCTTCGGCCTCACACGAAACGGGAAGGGCCGGCGGAGCGATCCGCCGGCCCTTTTCCTGTCAGGGGGCGCTGATCTTTCGAAAGTCTGCCGAGGCTCGAAAACGGACGCTCATCTGGTTAGTCTCGCCCGCTGAACCCATCGGGAGCTGCGAGCATGTATGCTAGGGACGTCCCCGCCGGGACGGTATTCTACCACGGAACGAAGGCGGATCTGCGCGTCGGCGATTTGCTGGAGGCGGGCTTTGGCAGCAATTTCGCTGAGCGTAGTTTGAAGCACATCTACTTCACCGCCACGCTTGAAGCGGCCACGTGGGGGGCCGAACTGGCCAAGGGCGAGGGTCAGGGCAGAATTTACACCGTGGAGCCGACAGGGCCTTTCGAGGATGACCCAAACCTCACCGACAAGAAATTCCCTGGCAATGTGACCGCATCCTACCGCTCGCTTGCTCCCCTGAGAGTTACCGGTGAAGTGAAGGACTGGGCGGGTCATCCTCCCGAACAGATCGAGCAAATGAAAGCCGGTCTCGCGCGCATGAACGCGGAAGGCGCCGCGACGATTATCGACTAGAAGGCCGCCGGGAAAGAACTCGGCTTCCGCGCGGGAGACCGCTCTATCCTCGCGTCGCGTTGTGCGGTCCCCGGTCGCGGGGATTGCGACCGAAGGCCTGATCGCAGATCGCGCGGCCAAACTCTTCCGACACCATCATCTGGCGGTCGCCGATAAGGGCGCCGAGGCGGCCTTGCGCGCTGGTCGCGACGGAGACGGGGAAGCGGCCCACGACGCGGTTGCCGTGCGTGGGATCGACGAACTCGACCGTGCCCGACAGGGTGTGGGCGCCGTCGCCGTTCAGCAGGACGCCCAGCCGGTCGGCGCGGTGCAACTCGTCGATGTGGATGCGTACGTCGATGGGCGCGGTGCCGTGCATGCAGCGCGACAACTCCTCGTGAACCTCGTCGGTCAGGGTTTCCGAGAAGTCGTCTTCCGACTGCAGCCAGTCGCTGGACATGAAGATGGCCCCGACCTGCGCCGTTTCCTGCAGGCCCGGCGGAAGATCGATGGGCGGGCCGCCCTGGACCACCGGCGCGCAGGCCGCGGAAGCGAGCAGGGCGGCGGCGAGAAGGGCGCTGGCGGCGTATTTCATCTGGGGCTCCGATTCCGGCTAGCGGCCGAACACTTCGACCCCGATCTCGCCGTCCGTCGTCAGCCAGGCGCGCTTCATGCCTTGGCTGTTGAAGGGGTGGGCGATGTTTCCGTCGCGGTCGAGGGCGATCAGGCCGCCGTCGCCGCCCATGGCGCCGATCTCGTCGATGACGGCGCGGCTTGCGTCGGCCAGGATCTGTCCGGCGCCGACACGCCAGCTGACGTGAGCGCAGGCGGCGACGCGGATGAAATATTCTCCCTGTCCCGTGCCTGAGACAGCGACGCGGTCGTCGGCCCAGCTGCCGGCGCCGGGAATGGGGGTGTCGCCGACGCGACCCGGCATCTTGCCGAACACGCCCGCGGTCGAGGTGGCGGCGGCCAGCCGGCCTTCGCTGTCCAGAACGCAGCAGCCGACGGTGCCGTGGCTGAGCGTGCCGGGCGGGTGGTTGTCCTCACCTTGGCCTGCCTGGGTGAACCAGGCTGCCTCATCGCCGATCATCTCAAGACCCTGATCGAGCGCGAACAGGGCCGCGCCTTCTCCGGCCAGCATGACGTGGGGGGTGCGGTCCATGACGGCGCGGGCGGCGACGACCGGATTGCGGAACCCCTGCAGGGCGGCGACGGCTCCGGCCTTGCGGGTGGCGCCGTCCATCAGGCTGGCGTCCAGTTCATAGGCGCCGGCGAGGTTGGGCGAGGCGCCGCGGCCGGCGACATAGAGGCCGGAATCTTCCAGCAGCACCGTGGTCTCGACCGCCACGTCCAGCGCAGACGCCCCCGCATCCAGCCGCGCCTTCATGGCTTCGACCACCTCGCGCATGTGCGCGACCTCGCGGTCGTAGTTGCGCTCGCGCCGGGCGCCCGCGCCGCCGTGAAGAATAAGGGCCGTCATACCGGGGTCGTCTCCTGATCGCCTCTTTCAAACGGGCGTGGCGCTGATTAGCCTCAAGCCGACGCGCGCGCCACCGGGGCGGGACGCCCTGACGAAAGATCTCCCCATGCGCGCTGTCCTGTCCAAGGCTCCCGGCGGCCCCGAAACCCTGGTGGTCGAGGAGGTCATGGATCCCCGGCCGATGAAGGGCGAGGTGGTGATCGACGTGCGGGCCATCGGGGTCAACTTCCCCGACACCCTGATCATCGAGGACAGATACCAGTTCAAGCCGCAGCGTCCTTTCTCCCCGGGCGGCGAGGTGGCGGGCGTGGTCGAGGCGATCGGCGAGGGCGTCACCAACGTCCGCAAGGGCGACCGGGTCATCGCCGTGCCCGGCTGGGGCGGCATGGTCGAGCGGCTGGCGGTCCCGGCCGCCACGGTGATGAAGATACCGGACGCGATGGATTTCAACACGGCGGCGGCCCTGGTGATGACCTATGGCACGTCCTACTACGCGCTGAAGGACCGGGCGCAGCTGAAGGCGGGCGAGAGCCTGCTGGTGCTGGGCGCCGCGGGCGGCGTTGGTGTGGCTGCGGTCGAACTGGGCAAGGCCATGGGGGCGCATGTGATCGCCGCCGCCTCGACCAACGACAAGGTGCAGTTCGCGCTGGAGGCCGGGGCGGACAACGGCCTGATCTATCCCTCGGGCAAGATGGACAAGGCGGCCCAGAAGGAGCTGTCGGGCGAGCTGAAGCTGGCCTCGGGCCGCGACGGTGCGGACGTGGTCTATGACGCCGTCGGAGGCGACTATTGCGAGCCGGCGATCCGGTCGATGGACTGGAACGGCCGCTATCTGGTGGTTGGCTTCCCCGCGGGCATTCCGGCCCTGCCGCTGAACCTGACGCTGCTGAAGTCGGTGTCGGTGATCGGGGTGTTTTGGGGCGCGGCGGTGATGCGCGACCCGGCCGCCCATGCCGCCAACATGGCCGACCTGTTGCGCTTCTGGGAGGACGGCAAGATCCGCCCGCGCGTCAGCCAGACCTTCCCGCTCGAGCGGGCCCACGAGGCCATCAAGGCGCTGGGCGACCGGTCGGTGATGGGCAAGGTCGTGGTGACGGTCGAGAACTGACGTGGCCGGCTTCGAGATCGGACGGCATCTCGACCCCGCGCGGATCGGGCCGGTGTTCCGCCGCGCCGGACGGATGCACGCGCCGGATTTCCTTGACGCCCCGGGCGCGGCCCGGCTGCACGAGGCGCTGGCGTCCTCCACCACCTGGTCCCGCTCGCTGCTGCTGGGGGGCAGGCCATTCATCGTCGCGCCCGAGAAGTGGGACGCCATGCCCGTCGACCGACGTGAGGAGGTTGAGGCCGGGATGCTGGCCCAAGCCCGTTCAGGCTTCCACTACGCCTTCAGCACCTGGTCGGTTTCAGACGAGATCGAGGGGGGCCGGCGTACGGGCCACCCCGCGGAGGCCTTCTATGACTTCCTCAACAGCCCGGTGTTTCTGGAGTGGATACGCGCAACGACCGGCGATGACCGCGCGGCCTATTGCGACGCCCAGTGCACCCGCTACCAGCCTGGCGACTATCTGAACGTCCACACCGACGCGGCCGAGGGCAAGAACCGCCTGTTCGCCTATGTGATGAACCTGACGCCCGGCTGGCGTGTGGACTGGGGCGGTCTGCTGCAGTTCATCGACCAGGACGGCCATGTGGCCGAGGCCTACACGCCGGCCTTCAACGCCCTCAACATCTTCAAGGTGCCCCGGCCGCATTCGGTGTCAATGGTGACGCCCTTCGCCGGCGGCGATCGTCTGGCCATCACCGGCTGGATCCGGTCGCGGCGCGACTAGTCCTCGCGCAGCCGCTCCAGCGCGGCCTCGGCCTGATCCTTGTGGCGGCGTTTGATATTGGCGCCGAGCGTAGCGATCAGGGCCGCGATGACCGCCGCGTCGTCGGTGAAGCCGATGCCGGCGAAGATGTCGGGAATGGCGTCGAAGGGCAGTACGAAATAGGCCAGCGCCCCGACCATGATCCCCTTGGCCGCTGTCGGCGTCTCCGGGTCGCGGGCGGCGAACCAGACCGACAGGGCTTGGCCGGCGAAGGGAATGCGCGAGGCGGTGCGCCGAATCTTGGGCCAGAAGCCCTTCTGCACCCGCACCTCGTTGACCCGCTGGATCGAGGGCACGAGGGCGCGTGAGGGATCGATCGCGTCTTCGGGGGTCATCGGCCCATCGGCGGGTTTGGCTTTGGCGGACATGGCGGCTAAACCCCGCGGCAATCTCAAGGTTCAAACAACATAGGGGCTTCGGCCATGAAACTCGACGGTTCGATCGCGGCGGTGGTGACGGGCGGGGCCTCGGGTCTGGGCGAGGGCACGGCCCGTGCCATCGCGGCCACGGGCGCCAAGGTCGCCCTGTTCGACATGAACGCCGAAAAGGGCGAGGCGATCGCGAGGGAGATCGGCGGCGTCTTCTGCCACGTCGACGTGACCGACGACGCCTCCGTCGCCGCCGGTTTCGAGAAGGCCCGCGCCGCCCACGGGCAGGAGCGACTGACCGTCAACTGCGCCGGCATCGCCACGGGCCAGAAGACCGTCAGCCGCAAGAAGGACACGGGCGAAATCCGCGCCCACGACATGGCCCAGTTCGAACGCACCGTGCGGGTCAATCTGTTCGGCACCTTCCGCGTCCTGTCGCAGTCGGCGGCGGGCATGGTGACGCTGGAGCCGATGGCCGACGGCGAGCGGGGCCTGATCGTCAACACTGCCTCGGTGGCGGCGCAGGACGGCCAGATCGGCCAGGCCGCCTATTCGGCGTCCAAGGGCGGCGTCTACGCCATGACCCTGCCGGTCGCCCGGGACCTCGCCCAGGAGGGCGTCCGCTGCAACACCATCCTGCCCGGCATCATGTGGACGCCGATGATGGCCGGGATGGACCAGAAGATTCAGGACGCACTTGCCGCCGCCATCCCTTTCCCCAGCCGTCTGGGCACGCCTGCGGACTACGCCTCCCTGGTGCTGGAGCTGGCCCGCAACGTCTACATCAACGGCGAATGCATCCGGCTTGATGGAGCCATTCGGCTCGCCCCGCGCTGACGCGCGGGTAGGGCGCTATCGCTCGGCTCGCGGAGCCTCGCTGCTTGAGCGCGAGAAATGTGTGCTGGGGACTTGCGAGGGGCCTGAGCCCTAGGTATACGCCCGCCTCCGACTGAAGTGCGGGCGTAGCTCAGTGGTAGAGCACAACCTTGCCAAGGTTGGGGTCGAGAGTTCGAATCTCTTCGCCCGCTCCAGTCGTTTGAAGAGGCCCGGTCGCCAGACCGGGCCTTTTTCAATTCAGCCCGGGCGGAGCCGTGGCTCTATCCAGGACCATGGGCTGTGCACCGCAATCGCTCTTCCGCCCAGACACGCGGGTCGTACTCAACCTTCAGGCCGACAAGGTTGGCGCAGCGTCGCCCCCCGGGAACCGAGGCGGAACAACGCGTGCGGCCGCGGGCTTCGATCCAGCTGTCGATGACCTCGGGCTCGACGCCGAAGTAGCCCGCGAGGGCGGAGTTCTGGTCAGGGTCCGAGGCGATCTTTTCGATCAGGCCGATCCAGACATTGCCCATCTGGGTGATGAACTCGTCCGGCGTCTGGACGCCCCGATAGGGCGGCGGCGCGGTTTTGCGGTTAACCATTCAGACCCTCCGCGACCGAAGCGTCCGCGGGCACAACATGTTCCCCCATCACGGAACATATTGATGCGATAAGCCTTTCCGGCCCATGACGACCGCTCAGATGACCCCCGAAGAGATCGAACTGGACCGGCAGTGGAGGGCTCGCTTTGGACAGCCTCTGCCGATGCTGGGCTGCGCCGACATCGTTCGCCGGATTCTCCTCCTGCCCGAGAACGCGGCTGCGCCGGGCTGAGCACAGGCGTTGTCAGTCCGGCTGAGGCGCGGCAAGGTCTCCCCGGGGACCTGACGCATGGCCAGAACTGCGGACTTCAAACCGGTCGAGGGGCATCGGCTCGACGCCTTCGTCGACGCGGCCTTCGCCTTCGCCGTATCGCTGCTGATTATCGCGGGCGGCGAGCCGTTGGCGTCGTTCGCCGACCTGACGCGGGCGCTGATGCGAATTCCGGCCTTCCTTGGCGGTTTCGCCCTGCTGATCATGTTCTGGCTGGCGCACCGTACATGGTCGGCGCTGGGGCCGCGGCGGGACGGCCGTGCGACCCTGCTCAGCCTCGCCATCGTCTTTTCCGTGCTGGTCTTCGTGTTTCCCTTGCGGCTGCTGATCGAGACCGCGGCGCATTTCGTCTCAGGCGGGCGGCTGCCAGGCGCGGGCCTGATCACCAGTTTCGCCGAACTGGGCTGGACCTATCTCATCTACGGGCTCGGCTTCTCGATCCTGTCGGTGCTGTTCGCGATCCTGTTCCGGCAGGCGCAGGCCACGATCGACCCGGACGACACGGTCCGGCGGCGGGCGGCGTTCGAATGGACGCGGACCTGGGCCCTGGCGGCGGCGACCGGCGTCCTGTCCGGGCTGATCGCCCTGACACCCGGGCTCAGGGCTGCGCCCTGGCTTCCAGGCGTAACCTACTGGCTGATCCCGGCAGGCATCGGTCTGTTCGCGCTGATCGACCGGCGCCGCGCACCGGCCCGGGCCGACTGAGAACAGATCGCCTGAAGGGCGAAAGCAGGCTGGTCCGGTTCGCCGTTTGCAAGGTATCTGCCGAACGGGCGCGCGGGGCGCCAGAACGGGACAGTCGGGTCGCATGTTTCTCGAAGGCCAGGTCAACTGGATGTGGGTTTGGGCCGCCGTGGCGGCGGCCGGCTGGCTCGCGGCCCTGGTTGCGATCTACTTCGCCCTGCGCAAGGGCGCCCAGCACGGCAGCGCCACCGACCAGCTCGATCTGATACAGCGCATCGCCGAGGATTCGCAGAAGCGGCTGTTCGAGACGCTGAACGCCATTCCCGTGGCCCTGGTCGAGACCGACAAACAGGGCAAATTCGTCTTCGCCAACCGCGCCGCCCATCAGCTGCTGGGCCGAAAGGACGCCGAGCTGATCGGCCTGCGCTTCCACTCGGCGACCTGGGGCATCACCTTCCCCGACGGCCGGCCGGTGCCGCCGGACCTGCTGCCCAGCGCCCGCGCGCTGCGCGGCCAGACGGTCAGGGGGTTCCAGCATCTGCTGGCTAACCCGGCCGCACGCCGCAAGATGCTGGTTTCGGTCACGGCCATGCCGATCGAGAATGAACTGGGCCAGATTACCGGCTCGACCGCCGCCATCGTCGAGAGCGAAGGCCTGCAGACCCCCGACGCCATCACGCCCGAGGCCGTCGCGCCCGCCGCCTCGCATGAGAGCCTGACCCGGCGCGTTTTCGACGCCGCGTCCAGCGCCCTGATCGTCGTCGGTCCGGACGGGCAGGTGCGGGAGGCCAATCACACCGCCTTGCTGTTGCTTGGCCGGGAGACCGCCGCCGGAGACTTCGCCGACCAGTTTCTCGCCGAGGACGAACGGATCGAGGCCCGGCAGACGCTGCGGGCCGCCCTGTTGGCTCCAGCCGGGGAGGCCGATCCCATCCTGTCCCGCAGCGGCGGCGCTGAAGGCGTGCGCTGGTCCATCCTGCCGCTGACCGCCGTCGATGGAACCGTCGACGCCTTGCTGTTGGCCGGAGAGCGCGGTGAGGCTGCTGCTCACGCCGACGACACCGCGCCGGTGGCGGAGAGCGTCCCGGCGACAGAGCCTTCCGCCGAGATCGACGCCCTGCGCGCCGAAGCCGCCGCCGCCCGATCGCAGGCCGACGAGGCCCTGACCGCCGCCGCCGCCGCCCGCGAGGAGGCCCAGGCCGCCCGCGCCGCCGCGCTGAAGGCCGAACAGGACGCCGAGGCCCGGCTGCAGGGCGGACGCCGCATGGAGAATGTCGGCCGCCTGACCGGTGGACTGGCCCACGACTTCAACGCCCTGCTGGGCGTCATGACCGGCGCCCTGGACATGATGCTGCGCCAGGCCGACGACCCCGTCCGCGTGCGCCGCATCGGCCAGGCGGCCCTGTCCGCCGGCCAGAAGGGCGAACTGCTGACGCGCCGCCTCGCCGCCTTCTCGCAGGGCGACGACGAGCCTGTGCTGCGGGTGCTGGACGCCGGGGTGCTGCTGCGCGGCATGGAGACCCGGCTGCGCGCCATGGCCGGGCCCGGCGTGGATCTGATGATCGAGGGACCGTCCATCGACGCCCTGGTGCGGCTGGATCCCGTCGCCTTCGAGGGCGCGGTCAGCGGTCTGACCCGCAACGCCGTGGACGCCGTCGACGGTCAGGGCTCGGTCGCCGTGCGGCTGGAAGCCCTGCTGGAAGGCGGGGTGCGGCTGAGCGTCCGCGACAGCGGGCCGGGCATGGACCGCGACCTGGCCGCCCGCGCGGTCGAGCCCTTCTTCACCACCCGCGAAGGAGCGGCGGGTCTGGGCCTGTCGCAGGCCTACGCCTTCTCGCGCCAGTCGGGCGGCGTCCTGTCGATCGACAGCGCGCCGGGCGGCGGCGCCGAGGTCTCCATCACCCTGCCCAGGGCGGACTGACGCCCGGCCCCTTTTGCGCTTTTCGCGGACCGTTGTAAGGTTAACGCGAGCGGGGAGGCTCGAAAATGAAGCTGTTGCGTCTGATCGTTATGCTGGCGGTGCTGGGCTATGCCGGTTGGCTGGCCTGGCCGTTCATTTCACCGTTGATCGGGGGCGCGGCGCCCGAGGCTGCGGCGCGTGCAGGGGAGGCTGCGTCTTCCGGCGCTGAACTGTTCGGCTTCCTGCCCATGTGGGCCCTGTGGGCCGGCGCCATCGGCCTGTATGTGATCGCCGCCCTGATGCTGGGTTCGGGGAACGCCAAGGCGGCCGTGGCCTATTTCCTCGGCTTCGCCGCCGATGTGGTGCTGCGTCTGGCGATCGACCGTCAGGGCGAGATCGGCGCCCGCTCGTCGGGTCCTGCGACCATGGCGGCCCCGGAGGCGATCCAGGGCCTGCCCGTCGAACCGGTCTGGATCGTGCTGGGCGCACTGTTCCTGCTCGGCGTGCTGGTGATCGTCGCCAGCCGGCGCATCCGGCGCAAGCGTACGGCGGGCCAGCTCAACTTCTGACGTCTGTTCGAGGTGTGTCGCCGCGCCTATATGCGGCGGCGCGGTTGACGCTCGCGAGCGGCGCCGTCAGGTTCCGCGCGCCTCCCCGCGCCCACACAGACGAGAGACCCCATGGCCGAGACCCCCAGCACCTATGACGTCGTCATCATCGGCGGCGGGCCGGGCGGGTATAACGCGGCCATTCGCGCCGGCCAGCTGGGGCTGAAGGCAGCCTGCGTCGAGATGCGCGAGACACTGGGCGGCACCTGCCTGAACGTCGGCTGCATGCCCTCGAAGGCCCTTCTGCACGCCTCGGAATTGTTCGAGGCGGTGACGAAGGAGTTTCCGACGCTCGGCATCGACGTCGGGACGCCGAAACTGAACCTCGGCCAGATGATGGGCCAGAAGGCCGACAGCGTCGGGGCCCTGACCAAGGGCATCGAATTCCTGTTCAAGAAGAACAAGGTCGAGTGGATCAAGGGCCGCGGCCGCATCGTTGCGAAGGGCCAGGTCGAGGTGACCGCCGCCGACGGGTCGAAGACGACTCTGAGCGCGAAGAACATCGTCATCGCCACCGGCTCCGAGCCGACACCGCTGCCGGGCGTGGCTTTCGAGGACGGCAAGGTCGTCGACTCGACCGGGGCCCTGTCGCTGCCGGCCGTGCCGAAACATCTGATTGTGGTCGGCGCGGGCATCATCGGTCTGGAGCTGGGCTCGGTCTGGCGCCGTCTGGGGGCGCAGGTGACGGTGGTGGAATTCCTCGACCGCATCACCCCCGGCATGGACAAGGACGTGGCGACCGCCTTCCAGCGCGCCCTGACCAAACAGGGCATGACCTTCAAGCTCGGCGCCAAGGTGACGGCCGCGAAGACCGGCAAGGACGGCGTGGAACTGACCGTCGAACCGGCCGCCGGCGGGACCGCCGAGACGCTCAAAGGCGACGTGGTCCTGGTGGCCATTGGCCGCCGCCCCTACACCGAGGGGCTGGGGCTGGAGACGGTCGGGGTCGAGACGGACAAGCGCGGCTTCGTGGCCGGCGATCACTTCAGGGTGGCGGATGGCGTCTGGGTGATCGGCGACGTGACCCACGGCCCGATGCTGGCGCACAAGGCCGAGGAAGACGCCGTGGCCGTGATCGAACTGATCGCGGGCAAGGCCGGGCACGTCGACTACGATCTGGTCCCCAGCGTGGTCTATACCGCCCCGGAAGTGGCCTGGGTCGGCAAGACCGAGGACCAGCTGAAGGCCGAGGGCGTCGCCTACAAGGCCGGGAAATTCCCCTTCACCGCCAACAGCCGCGCCAAGATCAACCACGAGACCGACGGCTTCGTGAAGGTGCTGGCCGACGCCGCCACCGACCGGATCCTGGGCGTGCACATCCTGGGTCCGCAGGCCGGCGAGATGATCGGCGAGGCCTGCGTGGCCATGGCCTTTGGCGGATCGTCGGAAGACATCGCCCGCATCTGCCATCCGCACCCGACCCGCTCGGAAGCCGTCAAACAGGCGGCCATGGGCGTCGAAGGCTGGACGATGCAGGCCTGAGCGCCGCTAAACGCCGGGGATTTCGAGCCGGCTTCTGGTCTGACGGCGCAGGCCGTCGAAGACGACCAGATTGCCCGGGAAATCCAGGGTGACCTCGCGGAAGCGGCCCAGCAGGTCCGCGCCGATCAGCAAGGCCGGCCGTCCTGACAGACCCAGGGTCTCGAAACAGTGAAGGTCGGCGAACAGCATCGGGGTGGACCCCAGCCGCTGCGGCCCGAACCTCAGGTCGTCGATCATGGCGAGGTCGGCGCTCAGGCTCTGGCCGGTGACGCCGTAGATCGGCACTTCACGCGCGACCCGTCCTCCATCCCGCCGCCGCGCCGCCGCCGCCTGCCGCAGCGCCAGATTGCCGATGGAATACTGCGCCCCGCTGTCGATGAAGGCCGCCGTCGGCTGACCATCCACGGTGATCTGGGTCATGATCATCTGGCCGAAGCGACCGCGCACCGACCGCATGCCGACGCGGCGCAGGCGCGAGCCGGTGACCATGTCTCCGCCCATGACGACCGCGACGCCGCGTACGCTCAGGGTGGCCGAGCGGCGCGCTACGTTGAACTTGAGCCGGAAGCGATCCAGCACGTCCAGGCCGATCAGGCCGTCCGCGCCCAACTGTTCGCGGGGAAAGACCGGGCAGACCAGGTTCCGAAAGCCGAGGCCGCTGAGCAGCAGCCGGTCGATCGCCACGCTGCGGGTCACTCGCGCCTCGGTTATGCCGTGGACCAGCAGGGATTCGAGCGGCCGCAACTGCAGCCGGTCCGCCAGGGTGTCTGCGATGGATGTGGTGCCCGCGCCCGTGTCGATGACGAAGGTGAAGGGCCCATGCCCGTTGACCGAGACCGCCGCGCCGACGCGGGTGAAAAGGTTGCTCAGCAGCTGGATCGGCCGATCCTCGACCAGCGAATCCACGGGGTCCTGTGCGGCGGCAGGCCCGGCGGGCAGGCCAATGGCCCCCAGTCCGGCCAACAGGACGCGTCGGTCCAGGCCTGTCATGCAGTTCACGCTCCGCGCCGCCTCCCCAGCGGATAGACCGTCAGTGTAGTCGCGCCCGGACGATCCTGACCAGCCCGTGGTTTTTCAGCGCCTTGGATGGGCGGCTGAGTATGCGTCCAACAGATGTTTTGCGTCGACCGCGGTGTATTTCTGGGTCGTCGACAGGCTGGCGTGGCCCAGCAATTCCTGGATGGCCCGCAGGTCCGCTCCGGCGCCCAGCAGGTGGGTGGCGAAGCTGTGGCGCAGGGCGTGCGGCGTGGCCGAGGCGGGCAGGCCCAGCCGGCCGCGCAGCCGCTGGACCATGGCCTGGACGTGGCGGGGCGTCAGGGGACCGCCACGCCGCGCCCGGAACAGGGCGTCTGCGGGCTCGAGCGGGAATGGCTGCAGCGCCAGATAGGCGTCCACCGCCGTCCGCACGGCGGGCAGTACCGGGGCCAGCCGGGTCTTGCCCCCCTTGCCGGTGATGCGCAGGGTCTCGGGCAGGGGGGCGTCGGCCCGGGTCAGGGACAGGCCCTCCGATATCCGCAGGCCGCAGCCGTACAGCAGGGTCAGGACAGCGCGGTCGCGCGCGGCCTCCCAGGGTTCGGCGTCGGGATCGGCGTCCGGCTCCTGCATCAGGCCGCGGGCCTGATCCTCAGTGACGGGCCGGGGCAGGGAGGCCTTGATGCGGGGGCCGCGCACCAGCGCCAGCTGCGGCGCCGGTGTGGCGCAGCGCCGGTCGAGAAAGGCGTGGAAGGCGCGGATCGCCGACAGGGTCTGGCTGATCGAGCGCGCCGCCAGCGGATGGTCGCCGCCGCGCCGCTCGGCCAGATGGGCCCGGACCTCGGCGGCGGTGACGGTTCCCAGATCGGACAGCCGCTGTGGCCCGCCGCGATGCTTCTGCAGAAAGGCCAGATACGTCCGGCCGATGCGGCCGTAGGCCTCCAGCGTATTGGCCGCCAGACGGCGCTCGTGGGCCAGATGCTCCAGCCAGGCCGACAGGGCCTCGTCGGCAGTCAGCTGAGAATCGGCCATCGTTCGGCGGTCCGTTCCACCACCCGGGCGATGAAGGCCACCAGCTCGCAGCCCATGGTCGGGGCGAAGCCGTCTTCCTCGGGCGAGCCGAAGGCGCAGATGGCGTGGCGCGCCGGAACCTCGGCGCCGGGGAATTGCGGGGCCATGCGGATCAGGGCGACGGACTTCACCTCCGCCTCGGCCGCGCCGAACAGGTTCAGGCCGGCGAAATTGGGCCCCAGCCAGGTCAGGCCGTGGTCGCCCAGCAGGGCGTCGACGCCGCCGGCCTCAAGGCCGCGCCAGCCGAACGGCACGCCGCCGGGCTTCTCAAGGGCGATGGCCGCGCCGGCCAGGCCGAACCGGCCCTGCGCCACGGCATCGAGGCGACGGGCCAGATCGGAGGGGTTGCGCGCCTCCATCAGGTCCAGGGCCGCGACGTGGGTCTGGGTCTGGGCGGCGAAATTGGCGCGGGCGATGTTCTCGATCCGCTTGCGGGCGTCGGCCTCGCGCTCGGCGACTTCCTCGAGCCGGGTCAGGGCGGCGCGGCCGAACTCCACCACATTGCGGCCGTGGGGCTTGAGCCCGATCTCTTCCAGCAGCGAGCGGTCGTCCAGCAGGATCTGGGCGTTGGCCTGCAGCCACGCCCGGACTTCCGGCCAGTGGGGCTCTTCCGGCTTGGGCGAGAGGTCAGGCGAAACGCTCACAAACCTCTCCTCGAGGCATCAGCTACAGAATTGACTGACCGGTCTTGCCCCAGTCCGCCAGGAAGGCATCAAGCCCCTTGTCGGTTAACGGGTGTTTGACCAAGGCCTTGAAAACGTCCGCCGGAATGGTCGAGGCGTCCGCTCCGGCGACGGCGGCGGCGCTGACATGGCCCGGATTGCGCAGCGAGGCGGCGAGAATCTGCGTGTCGAAGCCGTGCACGTCGTACAGGACCCGGATTTCTTCCAGCAGGGCGATGCCGTCCGCGCCGTGGTCTTCCAGCCGGCCCACGAAGGGCGAGATGAAGGTGGCGCCGGCCTTGGCGGCCAGCATGGCCTGCGCGGCCGAGAAGCACAGGGTGACGTTTGTCCTGACGCCCTTGTCGGCGAAGGCCCGCGTGGCGCGCAGCCCGTCCCACGTCAGGGGCAGTTTGACGACCACGTTCGGGGCGATGGCGGCCAGCTTGTCGCCCTCCTTCACCATGGTCTCGAAATCGGTCGCCACGGCCTCGGCGGAGATCGGCCCCTCGACGAGGGCGCAAATCTCGGCGATGACCTCGGCGATGTTGCGACCGGATTTGGCGATCAGCGAGGGATTGGTGGTGACGCCGTCCACCATGCCGGTGGGGACCATGTCCTTGATGACGGCGACGTCGGCTGTGTCGAGGAAGAGTTTCATGAGCGTCTCTCTAGCGGAGCGGGCCCGGCGGTGAAAGTCGCCAGCGTCCTCATCCCCCTGCCGGTGCCGGAAGCCTTCGACTATGAGGTTCCCGAGGGGCTGGACGTCGCGCGCGGCGATCAGGTCGCCGTGCCGCTGGGTCCGCGGCTCATGAGAGGGATCGTTTCAGAGGTTCGGGAGACGACGGGGTCGAACCGGCGGCTGAAGGCCATCGACCATCTGCTGAACGATCCACGTCTGCCGGAAAAGACCGTGGACTTCGTCGAATGGGCAGCGCGCTGGACGCTGAGCGCGCCGGGCGAGATGGCGGCGGCGGCCCTGAAGGGCCTGCGCGCGCCCCGGCCCCGGCCCGAGCGGCGGGTGCGGCGTGTCGGCGACAGGGTTCCGGCCCGGCCCACGGCGGCGCGGACGGCGGTGCTCGACGCGCTGGGCCAGCGGTCCATGCCGGGCCCCGATCTGGCGCGGGCGGCCAATGTGTCGTCGGGCGTCGTGAAGGGGTTGGTCGACGAGGGGGTGCTGGAGATCGTCGAGATCGAGGCGGTCGCGGCCTTCGACGCGCCCGACCCGGATCACGCCCCGGCGACGCTCAATCCCGATCAGGCGGCGGCGGCGCAGGAAATGGCCGAGGCGACCGCGAGGGGCGGCTTTGCCCCCTTCCTGCTCGATGGCGTCACCGGCTCGGGCAAGACGGAGGCCTATCTGGAGGCGGCGGCTCGGACGTTGAAGGCCGATCCCGCGGCCCAGATCCTGATCCTGCTGCCCGAGATCGCCCTGACCCAGGCGCTGATCGCGCGCATCACCGACCGCTTCGGCGCGGCTCCGGCGGAATGGCATTCGGGCGTCGCCCCGCCGCGGCGGCGTCAGGTCTGGGAGGCGGCGGTCGCCGGCCGCTGCAACATCGTGGTCGGCGCCCGCTCGGCCCTGTTCCTGCCCTACGCCAACCTGCGGCTGGTGGTGGTCGATGAGGAGCACGACGGCTCTTTCAAGCAGGAGGAGGGGCTGGTCTATCACGGCCGCGACCTCGCCGTGGCGCGGGCGCGGATCGAGGGGGCGACGGTGGTGCTGGCCTCGGCCACCCCGTCGCTGGAGACGATGTGGAACGCCCATCAGGGCCGCTATGGCTGGCTGAAGCTGGCGGCGCGGCACGGGGCGGCGGTGCTGCCGGACGTCTCCCTGCTGGACCTGCGCCAGAACCCGCCCGATCCCCAGACCTGGCTGTCCCAGCCGCTGCGCGAGGCGATCGGCGAGACGCTGCAGCGCGGCGAGCAGACCCTGCTGTTCCTGAACCGGCGCGGCTATGCCCCCGTGGTCCTGTGCCGGGTCTGCGGACATCGGCTGACCGCGCCAGATACCGACAGTTGGCTGGTCGAGCATCGCTACACCGGCCGGCTGATCTGCCATCTGACCGGCTTTTCGATGGTTCGGCCGAAGCATTGCCCGGCCTGCGGCGCGGAAGATTCGCTGGTCTCGGTCGGTCCCGGCGTCGAACGGGTCGAGGAGGAGGTGCGCCAGCTGTTCCCGCAGGCGCGGACGGCGGTGTTCAGCAGCGACACGGCGCCCGACGCAAAATCCGCCCGGGCGCTGATCCAGAGCATGGCCGACGGCGAGATCGACATCCTCGTGGCCACACAGGCGGCGGCCAAGGGGCACAATTTCCCGCATCTGACGCTGGTCGGGGTGGTGGACGCCGACCTGGGCCTGCGCGGCGGCGACCTGCGGGCTGCCGAGCGGACCTTCCAGCTTCTGACCCAGGCGACGGGGCGAGCGGGCCGGGCGGACAAGCCGGGGCGAGCGATCCTGCAGACCTGGACGCCCGAGCATCCGGTGCTGATGGCGCTGGCGGCGGGCGACCGCGACGCCTTCGTTGAGGCCGAGATGGCTGAGCGGGAGGCCGCCTCCCTGCCGCCGCATGGCCGGCTGGCGGCCATCGTCCTGTCCAGCGAGAACGCCGCGGCGGTCGAGAAGGTCGCCCGCGATCTGGCCGAGAACATCCCAAATGCCGAACGGCTGGAGGTCTATGGCCCCGCCGATGCGCCGCTGGCGCTGGTGCGGGGGCGCAGGCGCAAGCGGTTGCTGGTGCGGGCGGACCGCGATGTGGATTTGCAGGGCTTCCTGCGGGCCTGGCTGGCGCGGGTGAAGGTCCCGGGGTCGGTGCGGCTCAGCGTTGACGTGGACCCCTACAGCTTCCTCTAGGGCTGGTTCGCCGCCCGCTCGATCAGCCTGATCTCGAACAGGGTCGGCCAGTTCTTGCCGGTGACGAACAGGCGGCGGCCTTCCGCGTCCCAGGCGATGCCGTTCAGGACGGCGTCGGTCGGATCGAGTCCCGACCGGTCCGGCATCAGGGCGGCCAGATCGATAACGCCGGTCACGACGCCCGTGGCCGGGTCGATGCGGACGATGAAGTCCGTCTGCCAGACATTGGCGAAGACCTCGCCCTCGATCCATTCAAGCTCGTTCAACTTACCGAGCGGTCGTCCACCGAGGGTCACCGGCACCCGGCCGGTTTCGGTCAGGGTCTGCGGATCGAAGAAACGCAGCGCGGGGGTGCCGTCGGACAGGATCAGCCGGGTCGCGTCATGGGTCAGGCCCCAGCCCTCGCCGGCGTAGGTAAACTCGCCCCGGGGCTCAAGCGTCGCGGGGTCCCAGATGAACCCTTCTCCGCCCTTCCACGTCAGCGTCAGGAGGCGGTCGCCGAAGACGGTCAGGCCCTCTCCGAACAGGGAGGGATCGAGATCGCGCTTCTGAACGACCGCGCCGTCCTCGAGCCGGACCCGACGGACGGTCGAGGGCGACCGGCCGGTGCTTTCCAGCAGTTCGCCATTGCGGAACTCCAGCCCTTGGGTGAAGGCGCCGGCGTCGTGCGGATACCGGCGAACGACCTCGAAATCGTAGATCCGGATCGGGACCGCTGCGGTCGCCTGGGCGGCAACGGGCGGGGCCGTCGTCTGCGCCGCCGCCGGCAGGGGCGTCAGCAGCGCGAGGAAGACAAGGACGGCGGCCCCCATGGTCACACTCCCGGTTCGGCCGTTTCGGCCCTGTTCAGTTCGGCCTGCCGCGCCGCCAGCGCCGCCTGTTTCTTCTCGGAGGCCTTGCGGCCCATCATGTTCAGCCCCTCGACGAGGGCCGAGAAGGCCATGGCGGCGTAGATATAGCCCTTGGGCACGTGGACGCCGAATCCGTCGGCGATCAGCACCATGCCGATCATCAACAGGAAGCCGAGGGCCAGCATGACCACGGTCGGGTTCTTGTCGATGAACTCGGCCAGCGGGTCCGAGGCGAACAGCATGGCGGCCACGGCGATGATCACGGCCACCATCATGATCGGCACATGGTCGGTCATGCCGACGGCGGTCAGGATGGAGTCGATCGAGAAGACCAGGTCCAGCATGATGATCTGCACGATGGCCGACCCGACGTTGTTGATCACGGCGCCGGTCTTGTTCTTCTCCAGCAGGTCGTCGCTGATCGAGACGTCGACCGCGTGGTGAACCTCGGTCGTCGCCTTCCAGACGAGGAACAGGCCGCCGGCGATCAGGATCAGGTCGCGCCAGCTGAAGGCGGTGTCCCAGCCATCGCCGGCCAGACCCAGATCGAACACCGTGGCCGTCAGGCCGATGATCCAGCCGATCGCAGCCAGCAGGCCCAGCCGCATGATCAGGGCCAGGCCGATGCCGATGCGGCGCGTGCGCTGGCGGTGCTCGGGCGGCAGTTTGTTGGACAGGATCGAGATGAAGATCAGATTGTCGATGCCCAGCACCACCTCCATCACCACAAGGGTGATCAGGGCGGCCCAGGCGGCGGGGTCGGACATAAGTGCGGTGATTTCGGTCATGGACCCGGGATAGGCGAGGCGGCGCGGCCACGCCAGAATTTTCAACCGTAGCAGGGCGCGTCAGGGCGCCGCGCCTGACCGGCGCCTCTGGACCCGGCCCGCGGGCTCGCCTAGCCAAGAGCGAACTGCATTTATCTTGTCAGGTGACGCGTGCCCTCAGGTCTTGCCGCCCTTCTCGACGACGTCGCGACCATCGCCAAGATGGCGGCGGCCTCGGTCGACGACGTGTCCGCCGCCGCCGGCCGCGCCAGCATGAAGGCCGCCGGCGTGGTGGTCGACGACGCCGCCGTGACGCCCGGCTACGCCATGGGCTTTTCGCCCCAGCGCGAGCTGCCCATCATCGGCAAGATCGCCTTGGGATCGCTGAAGAACAAATTCCTGATCCTTTTGCCCGGCGCGCTGCTGATCAGCGCCTTCGCGCCCTGGGCGCTGACGCCGCTTCTGATGGCCGGTGGGGCCTATCTCTGCTTCGAGGCGTCCGAGAAGCTGTGGGAGAAGCTGGCGGGTCACGGGGACGGCGAAACCCCGACGGACGAACTGGCCCTGTCGTCCGAGGAACAGGAAAAGAAGATGGTGGGTTCGGCGATCCGCACCGACCTGATCCTCTCGGCCGAGATCACCGCCATCGCCCTGGCCGATCTGGCCAACCGCCCGCTGGCCACGCAGGCCGCGGCCCTGGCGCTCGTCGGCCTGCTGATCACCGTGGCGGTCTATGGCGCCGTGGCCCTGATTGTGAAGATGGACGACATCGGCCTGCATCTGGCCGAGCGCCCCTCGGCGCCGGCGCGCGCGCTGGGCCGCGGTCTGGTCCGCGCGATGCCGATCGTGCTGAGCGGCTTGGCGACGATCGGGACGCTGGCGATGCTCTGGGTCGGCGGCGGGATCCTCGTCCACGGCCTGCACGAATACCATCTCGACCTCATCCCCGGCCTGATCGAGGGTCTGGCTCATGCCGCCGGGAGCGTCCCGCTGATCGGTCCCGTCACGGGATGGCTGGCGACCGCCGCCGCTTCGGCGGTGGTCGGCCTCGTCGTGGGCGGGATCATCGTGGCGATCCTGCACCTGATCCCGCGCGGCAAGCGCGCCGCCCACTGACCGGGGTGCGGCAATCCGACGGCCCATGAGGGGCCGCTTCGGTTGCGGCGGCGGGGGATGGGTGCTATCAGGCGCCCGGCTGAGCCGGAGGGCGCGTCGCAAGACGCGTCCCCGGCGTGCTTTCTTCAAGCATTTCAGGCCTTTGATCGGTGCGCACTCCGCCGCCGGTCGCAAACCCGAACGCTAACCCGCGCGGACCTTATAAGTGGCTGACGATTACAGGACGACGGAAGTCGGCGAGCGCTACGCACAGGCGCTGTTCGACCTCGCTGACGAGACGAAGGTTCTGGACGCCGTGCGCGCCGACCTGAAGTCGCTGCGCGCCGCGTGGAACGAGAGCGCCGACCTGCGCCGGCTGGCCACCTCGCCGGTCATGGCCGCCGAGGATCAGCAGAAGGGTCTGACGGCCATCGCCGCCAGCGCAGGCTTCAACGGCGTGACGAAGAATTTCCTCGGCCTGCTGGCCCAGAACGGCCGCTCGCGCGACCTGCCGGGCGTGATCGCGGGCTTTGAGGCCCTGTACGCAAAGAAGACGGGCGTCGTCGCCGCCGAGGTCGTCTCGGCCCAGACCCTGACGGCCGCCCAGATGAAATCCATCCAGACCGCGCTCCGCACCTCGCTGGGCAAGGATCCGGAGATGACCGCCCGCGTCGATCCGTCGATCCTGGGCGGCCTGAAGGTCAAGGTCGGCTCGAAACTGTTCGACGCCTCGCTGAAGACCAAGCTCGACCAGATGAAGTTTGCGCTCAAGCGCGCCTAACAACCACGCATGCGGCTCCGACGGGGTCGCGCTGACAAGACGATAACAGAGAGCCTGTCATGGACATCCGCGCCGCCGAAATCTCGGCCATCCTCAAGTCGCAGATCGCCAATTTCGGCGTTGAAGCCGACGTGTCCGACGTCGGCCAGGTGCTGTCGGTCGGCGACGGCATCGCCCGCATCCACGGTCTGGACAACGTCCAGGCCGGCGAGATGATCGAGTTCCCGAAAGCCGGCGTGAAGGGCATGGCCCTGAACCTCGAGCGCGACAACGTCGGCGCCGTGATCTTCGGCCAGGACAGCCAGATCGCCGAGGGCGACGAGGTCCGCCGTCTGGGCGAGATCGTGGACGTTCCGGTCGGCAAGGGCCTGCTGGGCCGCGTCGTCAACCCGCTGGGCGAGCCGATCGACGGCAAGGGCCCGATCCAGTTCACCGAGCGCCGCCGCGTGGACGTGAAGGCTCCGGGCATCATCCCGCGCAAGTCGGTGCATGAGCCCATGCAGACCGGCCTGAAGGCCATCGACACCCTGATCCCCGTCGGCCGCGGCCAGCGCGAACTGATCATTGGCGACCGTCAGGTCGGCAAGACCGCCGTCGCCATCGACACCATCCTGAACCAGAAGAGCACCAACGCCGCCGCGACGTCGGAAGGCGAGAAGCTGTACTGCATCTACGTCGCCATCGGCCAGAAGCGCTCGACCGTCGCCCAGATCGTCAAGACGCTCGAGGAGCGCGGCGCCCTGGACTACACGATCGTCGTCGCCGCCACGGCTTCGGAGCCGGCCCCCCTGCAGTTCCTGGCCCCGTTCTCGGGCACGGCCATGGGCGAGTTCTTCCGCGACAACGGCATGCACGCCCTGATCGTCTATGACGATCTGTCCAAACAGGCCGTGGCCTATCGCCAGATGTCCCTGCTGCTGCGCCGTCCGCCGGGCCGCGAAGCCTATCCGGGCGACGTCTTCTACCTGCACAGCCGCCTGCTGGAGCGTTCGGCCAAGCTCAACGAGGACAACGGTTCGGGCTCGATGACCGCCCTGCCGCTGATCGAAACCCAGGCCAACGACGTGTCGGCCTATATCCCGACCAACGTCATCTCGATCACCGACGGCCAGATCTTCCTGGAATCGGACCTGTTCTACCAGGGCATCCGCCCCGCCGTGAACGTCGGCATCTCGGTGTCGCGCGTGGGCTCCTCGGCCCAGATCAAGGCGATGAAACAGGTGGCCGGCTCCATCAAGGGCGAGCTCGCCCAGTATCGCGAGATGGCCGCCTTCGCCAAGTTCGGCTCGGACCTCGACGCCTCGACCCAGAAGCTTCTGGCCCGCGGCGCCCGCCTGACGGAGCTGCTGAAACAGCCCCAGTACTCGCCGCTGACGGTCGAGGAGCAGGTGGTTTCGGTCTACGCCGGCACGCGCGGCTATCTGGACAACGTCGCCGTGGCCGACATCGGCCGTTTCGAGAGCGAGCTGCTGGCCCGCATCCACTCCAAGCACAGCTCCATCATGGACCGCATCCGGGCCGAGAAGGCGCTGTCCAAGGAACTGGAAGCCGAGCTGAAGGCCGCCATCGAGGCCTTCGCCAAGACCTTCGCGTAAGACCGAGAGCGAGAGAGTAGCGCCGGATGGCCAGCCTCAAGGAAATGCGCAATCGGATCGGAAGCGTGAAAGCCACGCAGAAGATCACGAAAGCCATGCAGATGGTCGCCGCGGCCAAGCTGAAACGCGCCCAGGACCAAGCCGTCGCGGCCCGGCCCTACGCCCAGCGCATGGCCGCCGTCATCGCCAATCTGGCGGCCGGCGTGTCCGGCGACGGCGCGCCCAAGCTGCTGGCCGGCACGGGTTCGGACCGGAAGCACCTCGTCATCGTCGCCACGGCCGACAAGGGCCTGGCCGGCGGCTTCTCGTCCAACGTCGTCCGCGCCGCGCGTGACCGCATCAACAGCCTGATCGCCGAGGGCAAGGATGTCCGCATCATCGCCGTGGGCCGCAAGTCCCGCGACGGCCTGACCCGGATGTTCGGCGACCGGGTCGTCAAGACCTTCGAACTGTCGGACCACAAGGTGCTCGGCCTGCCCGCCGCCCAGCCGATCGCCGAGCTGGTGGCCAATGAGTTCGAGGCCGGAAACGCCGACGTCGTCACCCTGTTCTACAGCCAGTTCAAGTCGGTGATCTCTCAGGTCCCGACCGCCAAACAACTGGTCCCCGCCGTGGTCGAGGGCGGTTCCGCCCCGATCAATCTGAACGGCGCCGTCTACGACTACGAGCCTTCCGAGGAGGAAATCCTCGAGACCCTGCTGCCGCGCAACATCACGACCCAGATCCTGGCCTCGATGTACGAGAACCAGGCCGGCTTCTACGGGGCCCAGATGGGCGCCATGGATTCCGCAACGCGCAATGCGGGCGACATGATTTCCGCCCTGACCCTGACCTACAACCGATCCCGCCAGGCGCAGATCACCAAGGAGCTGATCGAGATCATCTCCGGCGCCGAAGCCCTTTGATCCGATCCTGACCGACATTCCGAACCGGAACGCACTGATGACCGACACCACCGCCCCCAAGAAGCCCGCCGCCCGCAAGGCCGCTCCCAAGGCTCCCGCAGCCGCCGCCGCCACCGGTAACGCCGCCTATACGGCGGGCACCGGCGTGGGCAAGATCGCCCAGGTCATCGGCGCCGTCGTCGACGTCGAGTTCGAAGGCGAACTGCCGGCGATCCTGAACGCGCTGGAAACGACCAACACCGACCAGAAGACCGGCAAGGAGTTCCGCCTGGTTCTGGAAGTCGCCCAGCACCTGGGTGAGAACATGGTCCGCACCATCGCCATGGACACCACCGAGGGCCTGACCCGCGGCCAGGCGGTGACCGACACCGGCACCTCCATCCTGGCTCCTGTCGGCCCGGGCACGCTAGGCCGCATCATGAACGTCGTCGGCGATCCGATCGACGAACAGGGCGCGATCAAGACCCAGATGTACCGCCCGATCCACCGCGAGGCGCCTTCGTTCGAAGAGCAGTCGACCTCGTCGGAAATCCTCGTCACGGGGATCAAGGTCATCGACCTGATCTGCCCCTACACCAAGGGCGGCAAGATCGGCCTGTTCGGCGGCGCCGGCGTGGGCAAGACCGTGACCATGCAGGAGCTGATCAACAACATCGCCAAGGCCTACGGCGGTTATTCGGTTCTGGCCGGCGTGGGTGAACGCACCCGCGAAGGCAACGACCTGTATCACGAGATGATCGAGTCCAATGTGAACGTGGACCCGGCCAAGAACGGCGGCTCGACCGAGGGCTCGAAATGCGCCCTCGTCTACGGCCAGATGAACGAGCCTCCCGGCGCCCGCGCCCGCGTCGCCCTGACCGGCCTGGCCCAGGCCGAGTACTTCCGCGACGAGGAAGGCAAGGACGTGCTGCTGTTCGTCGACAACATCTTCCGCTTCACGCAGGCGGGTTCGGAAGTGTCGGCGCTGCTGGGCCGCATCCCCTCGGCCGTGGGCTATCAGCCGACGCTGGCCACCGAGATGGGCAATCTGCAGGAGCGCATCACCTCGACCAAGAAGGGCTCGATCACCTCGGTCCAGGCCATCTACGTTCCCGCCGACGACCTGACCGACCCGGCCCCCGCCGCCTCGTTCGCCCACCTGGACGCGACGACCGTGCTGAGCCGCGACATCGCCGCCCAGGCCATCTTCCCCGCCGTGGATCCGCTGGACTCCACCTCGCGGATCATGGACCCGCTGGTCATCGGCGACGAACACTACCAAGTCGCCCGTTCGGTTCAGGAAGTGCTGCAGCAGTACAAGGCCCTGAAGGACATCATCGCCATCCTCGGCATGGACGAGCTGTCGGAAGAGGACAAGCTGGTCGTCTCGCGCGCCCGCAAGATCCAGCGCTTCCTGTCGCAGCCCTTCTTCGTGGCCGAACAGTTCACCAACTCGCCCGGCAAGTTCGTCGAACTGGCCGACACGATCCGCTCGTTCAAGGGCATCGTCGCCGGTGAATACGACCACCTGCCGGAAGCCGCCTTCTACATGGTCGGCGCCGTCGAGGAAGCCGTCGAGAAGGCCGCCAAGATGGCTGCCGAAGTCTGATGGCCGGAAAGCTCCAGTTCTCGCTGGTGTCGCCTGAGCGCGAGGTCTTCAACGGCCTCGTCGATCAGGTCGACGCGCCCGGCGCCGAAGGCGACTTCGGCGTTCTGGCCGACCACGCCCCCTTCATGACCGCCCTGCGCGAAGGCGTGGTCACGGTCATCGACGGCGGTTCGCGCCGCCAGTTCGAGGTCCACGGCGGTTTCGCCGACGTGACCCCGGCCGGCCTGACCATCCTGGCCGAACAGGCCTCGGAAGTCGCTTCGGTTTGATCTGACCATGGCCGGACCGGGCGTCGTTCTGGTCATGGCTTGGGTCAGCGCGGTCCTCGGACCCGTCGTCTGCATATTTCTGATCCGGCGGCTGCTGCGCGGCCGCCGGATTATTTTTGCCTCAACTCTGGGCGCCGTCGCCGCGCTCGGCTGGGCCCTCGGCGTCTGGGCCTTCCTGATCGAGCCGGCCACCCTGACGGTCCGTCACGTCACAGTCGAGAGCGCCACATGGCGCGGTCCGCCGCTGCGGATCGGCGTCATCTCCGACACTCACGTGGCCGCGCCCCATACCGATGTCGCGCGCATCGAACGTCTGGTGGCGCGCATGAATGGTCAGCGGCCCGATGTCGTCGTCCTGCTGGGCGACTACGCCGGCGGCCATGAACCGGCGGCCATGCGCGCCCGGCCAGAACAGTCGCAGATCCTGCGCGGGGTCGAGGCCTTCCGGGGCCTGTCCGCGCCGCTGGGCGTCCACGGCGTGCTCGGCAACCACGATTCCTGGTACGATGACGCCGCCATAAGCGCGGCCCTGACCCGCGCGGGCGTGAGCGTGCTGGACAATCGCGCGGAACGGATTGCGCGGCCGGGCGGCGCCTTCTGGCTGGCCGGTCTGGCGGACATGGAGTCGCCGCGCGAGCCGCCGCTGGTTTCCGCCACCCTGCGTCAGGTCGCCGACGACGCGCCGGTCGTCCTGCTCACCCACTGGCCCGATCCTTTTGCAGACGTTCCCGTCGGGGTAGCCCTGGCGCTGGCGGGCCACACCCATTGCGGACAGGTGAACCTGCCGGTCCTCGGACGGCTGGTGCACGCCTCGCGCATGTCCGAACGCTGGGCCTGCGGCCTGTACGACGAGGGCGGGCGCAAGCTGTTCGTGACTGGCGGGGTCGGCGTGTCCATCCTGCCGGTCCGCTTTCGGGCGCCGCCAGAGATCGTGATCGTCACCCTTCGTGCGCCGCGAGGCCTTGACCCCGTGCGGGCAGGTCCTAGATAGCCCCTGCAGACGAGGCCACGTCCTCGCCCCGGCGGCCTCGCGGCCGCGGGCAAAGTCCGGGACGGCCCGGCCCTTTGCAAGGAGGGCCGCAGCCATGGCCTGGATCTATCTTCTCATCGCCGGCCTGCTCGAGATCGTCTGGGCCTATTACATGAAACAGTCCCACGGCTTCACCCGCCTGTGGCCCAGCGTGGCGACGCTCGGCTTCATGGCGGTCAGTTTCGGCCTGCTGTCGCTGGCCATGAAGAGCCTGCCGATGGGCACCGCCTATGTGGTGTGGACCGGCATCGGCGCGGTCGGGGCCTTCATCGTGGGGGTGGTGCTGCTGGGGGAACATCTCAGCGTGATGCGCGTCGTGGCCGCCCTGCTGGTCTTGTCCGGTCTGGTGCTGTTCCGTCTGGCGCCGGGAGGCTCGGCGCACTGACGTTGCGCCGCCGCGCGGGAGCGGCCTAGGGTCTGCGCAAGGAGGGCCCCATGCTCGACCTGCGACCCAACTGCGAGTGCTGCGACCGCGACCTGCCGTTCGACAGCGCCGAGGCCCGCATCTGCGCCTTCGAATGCACCTTCTGCGCCGGCTGTGTGGACGGGGTGCTGAAGGGCGTCTGCCCCAACTGCGGCGGCGGCTTCGTGGCCCGCCCGATCCGGCCGGCCTCGCTGATGGCGAAATATCCCGCCTCGACGACGCGGGTGCTGAAACCGCAGGGCTGCGCGGCGGCCTAGACCACCAGCGGCGCAAACACCGCCACCACCTGCTCATAGACCGCGCGCTTGAACGGCACGATCAGGTCGGGGGCCTCGCTGAGCGCGCCCCAGCGCCAGGCGTCGAACTCGATCTCGCCGTGGGCTTCCAGATCGATCTCGGCTTCGTCGCCGGTGAAGCGGAAGGCGAACCAGCGCTGCTTCTGTCCGGCCCAGCCGCGCGCCGCCTTGGTCCCGCCGTAGCCTTCCGGAAAGTCGTAGACGATCCAGTCTTCGGTCGAGGCGATCAGCTCGGCGGAGATTACGCCCGTCTCCTCGCCCAGTTCGCGGCGGGCGGCGGTTTCCAGATCCTCGCCGTCATCGACGCCGCCCTGGGGGAACTGCCAATTATGCGGACCCTCGGTCCCCGCACGGCGCCCGTACCAGACGCGGCCGTCCGGATGGAACAGCACGACGCCGACGTTGGGGCGATAGCGGGAGAGGTCGGTCATGGAGAGGGCTTGGGGAGTAGGAACTAGGAGTAGTGGATTGCTTGTAGCAGGTCGCCGGATCGCGGCCCTACTGCCTAATTCCTGCTCCCTACAGCCCTATCGTCCCGGACGCTGCGTCATCGCGCTGGCCGGAGCCAGCTGCAGGCCGCGGGCGTCGAGTTCGGAGGTCCAGCGCGCCACGGCCTCGACCGTGACGGGATAGCTGAAGCCGGCGCCCATGGCCTGACCGCGGCCCTTGGCGAGGGCTTCGAGCGCGTTCAGCTGGCCGACGATGGCCGCGGGGGTCTGCTGCTCGTCGATGATGCGGTTGGCGCTGGCGCGGGCCCAGGCGCCCGGCCGGCGGCTCATGGAGCCGTCGTCGAGGAAGGCCACGCCGCGCTGGCGCAGGACGCCGAGGAAGGCGTTCATGCCCGCGTCCGAGGTCGCGAACCGGTCGCCCATATAGTTGGTGACGCCGAAATAGCCGGTGGCCCGGCCCAGCAGCCAGTTCATCCGGGACTGCAGGTCGGCGGGCGAGGCCGATGACAGCAGGGTGTAGGGACCGGGGTCGTTGTCGGGATAGCCGGTGGGCTCCATCGGCATTTCTAGCATCACCTCATGGCCCTGCGCCCGGGCCAGATCTATCCAGGTCTGCAGGCCTTCGGCATAGGGGACGAAGCTCAGCGTCACCTCGGCGGGCAGGCGTTCGATGGCGGCGCGGGTGGTCACGGCGTTCAGGCCCAGACCGCCGACGATCAGCGCCACACGCGGCTTGCCGTTCGAGCGGAACGGACGGGCGTAGGCCTGGGCTGGCACGCGGCCGTCGCTGGCGATGGTCGGCAGGGGGCCGTTCGGGCCCGGCTGGCTCAGTCCGGCGATGGGGGCTGCTGGAAGGGGCGAGGCCGCGACGCGCGGGGCGGTGACGGGCGCGCCGCTGCCAGAGACCGTGGCGCCGTTGGGCAGGGTGATGACGGCTTCGCCGGCCAGCGAGGGATCGATCGCGCCGCCCTCGGCCGCCACGTCCTGCCACGAGCCATAGGCGCCCATGGAGAAGGCTTCCAGACCGGTCGGCACCGGTGCGGCGGCGGGCGCTTCGCGTTTCAGCGCCGCGCGGGCCGAGGGGGCGCCGGCGCGGGGATCGCCCAGCACGGTGATGAACAGCGCGGCGGCGCCCATCAGCATCAGGCCCGCTCCGGCGACGGCGACGGGCGGCTTGCTGATGAAACGGACCACGGGCGCGAGGTTTTCGCGCATCGAGCGGCGCACCGGGGGCATCCCGGCGGTGGCGGCTAGAACAGACTGGCGCTTGGCGAACATGGGCAGGACTGGACGCTTGATGCGGAGGTCCGCGAAGCGGACTCCTTCAGCCGTCACATTGGCGGGCGTCGGTTAAGAAAGCCTAACGCGCTGTTAGGCGTCTAACGCCCGCTTCCGCCTCAGTTTTCCGGCGCGGGCTCCGGCTCGACCGCAGCCAGGGTCGCGCCCGGCTCGGATACCACGATGCCTTCCGGCGCGGCGGCCAGTTGGGTCAGGTTGCCGCCCGCGCGCAGTACGTCGAAGGCCCGCTCCAGCTGGTAGTCCTTGTCCTTGTCGTAGGCCTCGCCGGGCGCCTCGCGGGGCGTGTGCGGCCCCTTGCGCTCTGCGCCGATCGAGGAGTCCAGCGCGGTGGCGTAGGCGGCCTCGGAATAGATGAAGTTGGACCGCGACACGATCTTCGCCTCGGCGGCCGAGCGCGACACTTCGAGATCCGGCTCGATGCCGATCTTCTGGATCGAGGCCCCGGACGGCGTGTAATAGCGCGCCGTGGTGATCGACAGGGCGCCGTCGGCGCCGCCGCGCAGCGGGATGACGGTCTGGACCGAACCCTTGCCGAAGCTGGTCAGGCCCACCAGCGTGGCGCGCTGGTGATCCTTCAGGGCGCCGGCCACGATCTCGGACGCCGAGGCCGATCCATAGTTGATCAGCACCACCAGCGGCAGGCCGCCGGTCTGGTCGCCCGGACGGGCGGCGTAGCGCTGGATCTGGTCGGCCTTGCGCCCGCGCTGGCTGACGATCTCGCCGCGCTCGAGGAAGGCGTCGGACACGGCGATTGCCGCGTCCAGCAGACCGCCGCCGTTGTTGCGCAGGTCGAGGACATAGCCCTTGATGGCCGGGTTTTCGGCCTTGAGCTTCGCGATCGTCTCGCTCAGTTCGCGGCCCGTGTTCTCGTTGAAGGTCGAGACGCGCAGATAGCCGAACTCGCCCTCGACGCGGCCGGTGACGGATTCGATCTTGATGACCTCGCGGGTCAGGACGACCTCTTTCGGCTCCTCCCCGTCGCGCAGGAAGGTGACCTTGACCGAGGTGCCGACGGCGCCGCGCAGCTTTTCGGACACCTGGCTGACCGTCAGCCCCGAAGCGTTCTGGCCGTCGATGGATGAGATGACGTCGCCGGCGTTGACGCCGGCGCGGGCGGCCGGGCCGCCGTCCATGGGCGAAATGACCTTCACCAGCCCGGCCTCGGACTGGATGGTCAGGCCGACGCCGGAATAGGCGCCCGAGGTGCGTTCCTGCAGGTCGCCGTAGCCGTCGGGCGGCAGATAGTTGGAGTGGGGGTCCAAGGCGGTCATCATGCCCTGCAGCGCCGCCTCGATCAGCTTCTTGTCGTCGACCGGCACGACATAAGCCTGTTCGACGATGCCCAGCACGTCGCCGAACAGCCCCAGCATGCGGAAGGCTTCATTGCGCGGCGTCTGGCCGGCCGCGGTGGCGGCGCCCACGCCCACCATGGCAACGGCGGCGGCGCCAATCAGAAGCAGTTTACGCATCGGGTTTCTTTCGGTCGGGCGGCAGCCGCACGCGCGGCGTCTTCGATAGATACGGACCGGCCAGCGACGAAATCGTGGCCGATCGGCGGTTCGCGGATAAAATCAGCGTCATCACGGCTTGGGAAGCGGTTTCACTCCTGGCGCAACCACGGCGCCGGATCGATCGGACGTTCGTCGCGGAGCAGTTCGAAGCCGATCTCGCCGTCCGCGCCTGATCGGCCCAGAACCTGGCCGTCGGCGACCCGGTCGCCCGTCTGCACCGTGGCCTCGTCCAGGCCCGACACCACGGCGCGCCAGCCGGGCCCGAGGTCGACGATCACCACCTGTCCCCACCCGCTCAACGGCCCGGCGAAGGCCACCCGGCCCGGGGCCGGCGAGCGCGCGTCAGCGTTGTCCGCCCGCCAGCGCCAGCCTGTGGATCCGCCCCCGAACCGCTGCGAAGGTGCGCCGTCGATCGGCGGCGTCAGGCTGCTGCGCCCGGCGGGCAGGCGGGCGGCGGCCGGCTGGGCCTCCATGTCCGCGACCGGCACGGCGGCGCCCAGGGACCTCAGCCGCGCCTCCAGCGCGCGCGTCGCCCTTTCCGCCGTCCCGGCCTCGGCGCGCAGCACGGCCTGAAGCGCGGTCTTGCGGGCCGTCAGGGCCTCGATCTGCGCCCTGCGGTCGCCGCGGGCGCTCTCGATGGTGAACAGCTGTTCGCTGTTCAGGGCGGCGATGCGGCGGACGCGGTTGATCTCGTCCTGCCGGTCCGCAAGCCCCTGCGCCCGCGCCTGCAGGGCGGGAGCCATGGCGCGGATCAGGATGGAGGCGCGGACGGTGTCCACCGCCTTGTCGGCCGGAACCAGCAGCGGCGGCGGCGGGCGGCGGCTCATCATCTGCAGCGCCGACAGCAGCCGACCCTGCCTTCCCCGCGCCTGCGACAGCTGCGCCACCAGCGCCGCCTCCCGCGCGCCCAGCTCCCGCAGCCGCGCGCGCTGGGCGAGTATCAGCCGGTCGTCCTCGCCCACCGAGGTCCGCAGTTGCCCCAGCGACCGCTCCAGCCCGGCCAGTTCGGCCGTCGCCTCGGCCGCCTCGGCGCGCAGCCGGCGGGCGCGGGCCTGCTCATCACGGAACTCGGCCTGCAGCCGCGCGACATCGACCGTCGGCGCCGCGCCCACGGGCAGGGCGGTCAGGCTCAGACACAGGATCAGGACCAGCGGACGCATCAGTCGCGATGATAGGGCGATCCGGCCAGAATGGTCACGGCGCGATACAGCTGTTCCGCCAGCATCGCCCGCGCCAGCGCATGCGGCCAGGTCTGAGGCCCGAAGGCCAGGGTCGAACCGGCCGCCGCGCGAACGCTCTCGTCCAGCCCGTCCGCCCCGCCGATGGCGAACACCAGCCGCCGCTCGCCGCGGTCGCGCAGGCTGGCGATATGGTCGGCGAAGGCGCGGCTGGAGAAGGTCTTCCCCCGCTCGTCGCAGGCGATCAGATGCGCGCCCTCAGCCGCCTTCAGGATCAGCTCGGCCTCGGGCGCCTTGCCCGGCTTGCGCGGCTCCAGATCGACCAGCTCGAGCGGACCGAGCCCCAGCGCCCGCCCGGCCAGCGTCGCGCGCTCGGCGTAGTCGGCCGCCAGCACGGCCTCGGGTCCCCGCCCCGGCTTGCCGATGGCGATGACGGCCAGCTTCATCTGTTCAGGAAATCAGGCGCGCGCGTCGATGCGGTGGCCGCTTTCGACCGACCAGATCTTCTCGATGTTGTAGAAGGCGCGCACCTCGGGACGGAACAGGTGGACGATGACGTCCCCCGCATCCAGCAGCACCCAGTCGCAGTGCGGCAGGCCCGAAACCTTGACCTTGCCCAGACCCTGCTCCTTCAGCGCGCGCTGAAGGTGGTCGGCCAAGGCGCCGACATGACGATGCGACCGCCCGGAGGCGATGATCATGGTGTCGGCCATCGGGCTTTTGCCCTTCAGGTCGATCAGGACGATGTCCTGCGCCTTGTCGTCGTCGAGACGCGCAAGGATCGCGGTTTCAAGCGCAGTTGAGCCGACGGGAAGGGGAGCCTGCGGACCGTCTTCTGAACGGATGGGTTCGAATTCGTCCATCTCGTGCGCCGTGTTGGAAACGGCGGCGTCTTGCGCATCGTGCGCGGGCGAGGGGGTCAGCGGAGGGCTCCAGGGAGATTACTAAAGCGGAAGCCTATCATAAATGCGCGGCGGCGTCACGGGCTGCACGCAAGGCGGTCGACGAGCGCGGATTCAGGGGCGCCGTCAGATACGTCCAGGCGGGCGCTTCAAGGTCCGGCAGCAGCCGTGCGCGCCCGGCCGGGACCCGCGCCGTGGCGAAGCGTGCGGCGGCCGGCGCCGTGCGGCTGTCCAGCAGACTGCCGGGCCTGGCGATCACCGCCACGGGCATCATCCGCATGATGTCGGTCCATCCGCGCCATTTGTGGAAGCCGGCCAGATTGTCCGATCCCATCAACCAGACGAAACGCACCCCCGGATGCCGCGCCGTCAGGGCGCGCAGGGTGTCGATGGTCCATTGCGTCCCGGCCCGGGTCTCGAAATCGGAGACCAGCATCGCGCGCCCGTCCGCCGCCAGCTTCGCCGCCGCCCGCGCCGACGCCATCCGTTCTTCCAGCGGCGCGCTGTCGCGGGCGTCTTTCAGCGGGTTTTGCGGCGACACCAGCCAGACCACGCGATCCAGCCCCAGCCGCCGCAGCGCCGTTTCGGCGACATGGGCGTGGCCGTCATGGGCGGGATTGAACGAGCCGCCGAACAGACCGACCGCCATGCCCGGTTGGAGATCCAGCCCGTCGCGCAGGATGCCGGGTCCGGGCCCTTGGGCTTTCGGCGCGGAACCGGCGTGGAAGAAGGGCAAGGCGGCAGGGCTCGCGCGGACTTATGCTCACGAGGGAGCTAACACGCCGTCCGCGCAGTGTCGCGGGAAACTCTCCTTTCCAGGCGAGAGCCCGGACGTCCGCCATGGCTCGCGACCACCGCAGGCGCCTCATAATGAAGTACTTTACATATAAAAGTGAATGTGAAAGAAGGGATGTAACAGGGAGATTTCACGCATGTCCGCCGTCACTTTTGATCTCGCCTCGGATCGCCCGGCGCCCACCGTTTCCGTCTGCGCCGGCCGCGTGCTGCTTCTGGCCGGCCTCACCTTCGGCGCGGCCAACCTGATCCAGTGGGGCGTCATGAGCGGCGCCCTGGGCTGGCATCCGGCGGTGCTCAGCCTCAGCTGGCCGATCGCGGTCGGCGCCTTCCTGACCGGCGTGTTCCGCCTGCGCCGCGCAGGCGGCGAGGCAGGTCTCCGTGTCGCCGGCTGGTCGCGGATCGCCATCCTCGTTCACATCGGCGCGGCCCTGGTCCTGGCCGGTTTGTCGGTCGCCGTGGGCGACTGGGAGCTGATGCGCTGGACCTCGGCGGTCGGCCTGACCCTGTACGGCCTCGCCTGGGCCGTGGCAGCGGCACGGACCGGAACCTTCAACATGGCGGCGCTGGCCGCCGCCGCCCTCGCCGGCGTCGCGGGGATCGCCCTGCGCTTCGGGACGCCCGACCCCTATCTGATCTATGCTTGCGCGCTTGCCCTCGTGGCCCTGACTCCCGGGCTCTGGCTGGCCCTTGGCCGTCGCCTGTAAGGACGAAAGACCGATGACCGATAAGACCGAAGACCCCGCCGCCGACATCGCCTGGATGCGCCGGCTCGCCGAGGAGGGCGCGGAGGCGCCTCTGCTGAACGGCCCCATCCTGATCGCGGCGGGCGTCATCTTTGGCGCGGCCAACCTGGTCCAGTGGGCGATCCAGACCGGCATGCTGGCGGTCGACCCGATGGTCCAGTTGTGGCTCTGGCTCGCGGCCAGCGCCGCCTTCGCTCTCGCCCTGTTCTTCCTGATCCGTCGCGCCCGCCGCAAGCCGGGCTATGGATCGCATGGGAACAAGGCCGTCGGCGCGGCATGGTCCGCCCTGGGATTCGGCATATTCGTCATGTGGCTCAGCCTGATGGCGATCGGATTCCGGTCGGGCGACTGGACCATGATGTGGGCGATGCCCAGCATTGTCGCGACCGCCTATGGCTCGGCCTGGATCGTCTCGGCGGCGGCGACCGGGCAGCGCTGGATGACCGTGATCGGCCTGTCGTCCTATGCCGGCGCGATCGTGCTGGGAGCCCTGATCGGCAGCACGACCATCTACCTCGCCTTCGCCGCGATCGTGGTGGCGACGGCCCTCGTGCCCGGCTTCGTGCTCACGCGCCGGGAACCGGCGGAAGCAGTCTGACTGTGGCCGACGATTTCGACATCGCGCGGATCGACGACGTGATCCACGGCCGTATCCGGCTGGGTATCATGGCCTTCCTGTCCGGCGTCGACCGCGCGAACTTCAACGAGCTGAAGGCGCGGCTGCAGACCACTGACGGCAATCTGTCGGTTCATCTGCGCAAGCTCGAGGACGCCGGCTTCGTCGCCGTCAACAAACGGTTCGAGGGCCGCAAGCCCCTGACCGAGGCCTCGATGACCCCGGCCGGCCGCAAGGCCTTCGTCGCCTATCTCGACGCCATGCACGGCTTGGTCGGCAAGAGTGGTTAGACGCCCGCGCCTCGGCTAGAAGGCCGCCATGACCGGCCGCATCCACCGCTTCGACGCCCTCGATAATTTTCGGGACTATGGCGACTACGCCGCCGGGGCGGGCCGTCATGTCGCGCCCGGCCGGCTGTTCCGATCGGCCCATCAGGCGCGGGTCAGCGACGCCGACCTCGACCGCCTCGACGCCCTCGGCATCGCCGCCATCGTCGATCTGCGCCGCCCCTCCGAGCGGCGCGGCCAGCCGTCGAAACGCGCGCCCGGCTTCGCCGGCGTGGTGATCGAAAGCGACCATGACGACGGAGGCGAGGCCCCGCACATCACCTTCCTCAAGACCGCCGACCTGACGCCCGACTCGGGCCGGCGGTTCATGACCGACACCTACCGCCGGCTCCCGTTCGAGGCGTCGCACCTCGACCTGTTCGGCCGCTATTTCCGCACCCTGGGCGAGACCGACGGGCCCGTCCTGATCCACTGCGCCGCCGGCAAGGACCGCACCGGCATGCTGGCCGCCCTGACCCATCACCTGCTCGGGGTCCATCGCGACGACATGGTCGCCGACTATCTGCTGACCAACACCGCCGTGGATCTGGAAAGCCGCGCTCCGGCCATCGCCCGCCAGCTGGAGACGAGCACCGGCCGTTCCGCCTCCCACGACGCGGTCGTCGCCTTCCTGGGCGTTGAACCCGTCTATCTGGAAACCGCCCTGGCCGAGATCGTCGCCCGTCATGGTTCGGTCGACGCCTATATCGAGCAGGCCCTGGGCGTGGACGCGCGCTTGCGCGATCGCATTGGCGAGCGGCTGGCGGCGTGACTTCCCGAGTCGTCGAAACCCGCATCCGGCCATGGCGCGATCCGCTCGCGGTCGCCAACGGCCTGAGGCGTCTCGATGGCCCGCTGGCCCTCCTTTCCGACGGCGGCGCCCTCGGCCGCTGGTCGTTCGTGGCCGCCGAACCGGATCAGGTCCACATCGGCCCCCTGCCGGCGGATGGCGGATTGCATCCGCTGGGGACGCCGCCGTTCGAGTCCGGGATCGTCGGCCTCATCGCCTATGACGCCGGCGCCCGCGTCGCGACCGGCCCACGGAGCGAGGTGTGGCCCGACCTGATGCTGGCCCGCTATCCGGCCATGCTGGCCTTCGATCATCGCGACCGCTCGATCAGCCTTATCGGACGCGGCGACGACGACGCATCCGCGCGAACCGCAGCCGACCGCGCCGAGGTCTGGCTGGCCGCCGCGATCGACGTTATCCAGCCCGCTGCTCCCGCCGCATCGTTCGAGGCCGAGGCTGCGCCACAGGCCTATATGGACGCCGTGGCCGACGTGATCGACCGCATCGCGGCCGGCGAACTGTTCCAGGCCAATATCGCCCGGGCCTGGTCAGGCAGGCTGCTGCCGGACGCCGATCCTTTCGATGTGGTCCTGCGCCTGTCGGGGCGGGCCTCGGCCTACGGCGCCTTCTGGCGGCTGGGCGATCTCGCGATCGTGTCCAACTCGCCGGAACTGTTCCTGACCTTCGACCCGGGAACCGGCCGGATCGAGACGCGCCCCATCAAGGGCACCCGGCCCCGCGATGCCGTTCCGGCGCGCGACGCGGCCCTGGCCGCCGAGCTTCAGGCCAGCGCCAAGGATCGCGCCGAAAACCTGATGATCGTCGACCTGATGCGCAATGACCTGGCGCGCCTCGCCGAGCCCGGCTCGGTCGCGGTGGACCGGCTGTTCGAGATCGAAAGCCATCCGACCGTCCACCACCTGGTCTCGATGGTATCGGGCCGCGCCGCGCCGGGCGCCGGTCCCGCCGATCTTCTGGCCGCGACCTTCCCGCCGGGCTCGATCACCGGGGCGCCCAAGCATCAGGCCATGAAGGTCATTGCGGCCCATGAACCGCCGCGCGGGGCATGGTGCGGCAGCCTGTTTCATGTCGAGGACGACAGCCGGATGACGGCCTCGGTCCTGATCCGCACCGCATCGTTCCGGCGGTCAGGCGAGGGCTGGCGTTTCCGGGCCCTGGCCGGCGCCGGCATCGTGGCGGACAGCGAACCCGAGGCCGAACTGGCCGAAACCGACGCCAAGATCCGGGCCATTCGCGAGGCCCTGACCGGGTCCTAGCAGTTGGTGCAGGTCACTGTGTCGACGGTGCGCGGCCGAAGATAATAGATGTGCGAGAAATTCGTCACCTCCGGCAACATATAGTCGACGGGCGAATCGTAGTCGTAGCTGGCTTCCGCCACGATGATGCTTTCGCCATTCGAGATCAGGCCCGCCGGCAGAGCCACGACCTCGTCGAGCGCACGCTTGGTCATGCCGCCGTGACCCCGGCTCCAGGTGACCTTGGCCACGCCCGCTGTCTGGGTCACGCTGCTGACGCGCTGCTTCAAAGGGGTCGCGGAAAACGGCTTCATGATCAGCCCGCCGATCATGAAGAAGTCATCCAGATTCGCCGTCGTCACCGCCTCTTCCTGGGACACGAGATCCGCCACCATGGCCGAGACATGGCCCATCCGTTTCTGGGCCATGAACCCCTGACAGAATTCGGCCAGGCCGAAATAGAAGAAGATAATGACCGGGGCGAGCATGGCGAACTCGACCGCGGATACGCCCCGCTCGTCGCCGGTCAGGCGAGCAATCAGGCTGCGGCGCCTCATGCGGGCTCATTCCGGAAAGCCGTGGTCACGGTGATCATGACAGCGCCGCCCTTCAGGCGCGACACGCCTTGCGCAAGAAAGGTGGTCAGCAACGGCTGCCGGTACCAGACCCGCACCAGTATCAGATCTCCTGGATTGCCGTTGGCATAGGTCAGGGATCCCGCGTTGAACGTCCCGCCAGCCATGGGATCAGGCGGGGTAATCGCGAACTGGGGGATGACCCGGACATCGACGTTTGCACGCGAAGCGCAGTCGGGCGCAAATATGCTCATACGGGCGCACAAGGTGCTCTTGAACTGGGCCGCCGTCATGCTCTGGGCGCTGGCCTGCCCGGTGCGGATCAGCCGGCCGGTTTCGATGGCGGCGTTCTCAAGCACAGAGTCGGTGACGAAGAGCAGCGCCAATTCCAGAATGCTGAATATCATCACCAGGAAGGGGACGGCGATCATTCCGAACTCGACCGCCGCCGCTCCCTCGCGGGCCGCCAGAAGACGACCGACAAAGCGGCGCAACGATATCCTGGAGTTTCGCTGACGATCTCGCATCGGGCCGACGCCCTTACGGCGCGTCCGGCGCAGCGCCGCTGGTCCCCCGCAAAGACGGAGAACAGGAGGCCGCGCAGGCCATCTCCGTGGCCTGACCGCCACGCCAGACGCGAACCCGCCCCGAACCAGAGCCGGCCGTAACGACGACTTCGCTCTGGAAGACCGTCCGCCCAACGGCGTCGACCGCCACGATCTCGGTGACTCCGTACCCCTTGCCAGTGACGTAGAGGGTGTTGGCGTCCACCACCGTCACATCGGCGATCAGCGGGTTCCCCACGATCACCGATCCGGCTGGTCCGCGTAGCTGGACCCGCGCCGCCTGATCGATCTCGACGCTCATCCTGGCCGACTGCGCGGTTCCCATCGTGGGCGCAGCCAGAACGGCGACGGCAGCCATGGCGGCGCCGAACCGAACGGCGCGGGAGAACCTGTTGGAGTGAGTCATGGCGTCGGCTTTCAGTGAACGAGCGCGCGCGTGAGCGTGGACCGGACACTGCCCCGCAAATCTCAATAAAGTCTGAAACGGCGGTCAAATCTGCCGTCAGCTTCGCCACGCTTGGGATTTCTATTCCACCTGGAGGTGGAAACAGCGGAATTCTAAGTAAACAGCGGAGTAACTATGACAGGCGACCTCCCCTTAACTCATATGCCCGATAACCAACCTGCGTTTTGGGGGTCAAGCGGGCTGCCGGCTCCCCCCGCGTCTGTTAGCTCGCTTCACTTCATCCACAGGGGTTATAAGATAATGACCAAGTTCATCTCCAAGTTCATCAACGACGAATCCGGCGCCACCGCTATTGAATATGGCCTGATCGCCGCCCTGATCGCCGTTGTCATCATCTCGGCCGTTACCGCTCTGGGCGGCAGCATCGAGAAGCAGTTCGACGTCGTGGCCACGGCCATCACGACCCCGACCCCCTAAGCGGATCGGACGAACACAGGAACGGGGGCCGGAGCAGAAATGCTCCGGCCCTTTTTCTTTGCTGGCGCGGGAAAGACGCTCTTAAGAAACCCCGGCCACAATCCCGGCATGGAATTTCTGATCCCCTTGCTCCTGGTCATTCTTCCCGCGCTGGTGATCACCGCGGCGCTGACCGACCTGACATCGATGACGATTCCCAATTGGATTTCCGCGGCCGCGATCCTGTCCTTCTTTCCCACGGCCTTCCTGCTGGGCCTGCCCGGCGGGGCAATACTGATGCATGTGGGCGTGGGCGTGCTGGCGCTCCTGGTCGGCATGGCGTTCTTCGCCCTCCGTTTCCTTGGCGGAGGGGATGCAAAAGTGATGGCCGCGGTCAGCCTCTGGATGGGGACGGCCGGCGTGAGCGTTTTCGTATTGGCGACGGCGGTGATCGGCGGGCTGTTCGGACTTCTTCTCGTGCTCGCCCGCCAGTATGCGCGGCCGCACCTTGCCGGAGGCCCCGCTTGGTTCCTGCGCCTGATGGAGCCGAAGGGCGATATTCCGTACGGAGTCGCCATCGCCGCAGGCGCGCTCGTGGCCTATCCGGCCTCGCCCCTGGTGGCGGCCTTCATCGCGGGGTAACAGCGACTTAGGCCCGCGTTAACCCGCGCCCGGCATGGTCGTTAACGGCAGGGAACCAAAGGACCGATTTAACGGCCCGACCACGGTCCTGCCGGAGACCGTCGATGAAGCCCGCCCGTATCATCGTGATCTGCGTCGCCGCCGTGGCCGCCATCGGCCTGGCCCTGGTCGTGCGCGCCATGGGATCGCCCTCGAAAACACCGACGGCTGTGGCCACAGCCGCCGCCGTACCTGCGCGACCGATGGCCAAGGTGCTGGTCGCCGCCAAGGATCTGCAGCCCGGACAACGCCTGACCGAAGGCGACCTGGACTGGAAGGACTGGCCCGCGGACGAGGTCAATCCCGCCTTCATCACCGACGGCTCCGTCCCCGTTCCCGCCGCCGAGGCCGCCGCCAAGGAGGCTGACAAGCCTGAGGGCGCCGTCGCCTCGGTAACCCGCGCCGCCACCGATCTGGCCACCGGCGGAGCCAAGGCCGACTATGTCGGCTCTGTCGTGCGCGAACCCATCCTGGCGGGTGAGCCGATCGTCAGCCGCAAGATCGTCCGCGCCGGCGACAGCGGCTATATGGCCGCTTATCTGGAACCGGGCATGCGCGCCATGGCGATCCGGGTCACCGTCGAGACGGCGGCCGGCGGCTTCATTCTCCCCGGCGACCGGGTCGATGTCCTGCTGACTCGCGAAACCAACCTTGCAAATCTGGGCGCCTCCGACTCGGAGCGGACAAAATTCTCGTCGTCCACGGTGATGCAGAACGTCAAGGTGCTGGCGATCGACCAGTCGACGCGCGCCGGCGACGATGAACAGGCCGTGGTCGGAGCGACCGCGACTCTGGAACTGGGGCCCCGCGACGCCGAAGCCCTGGCCCTGGCCAAGTCCGAAGGCGAACTGAGTCTGGTCCTGCGTTCCTACGCCGACACCGGTGGTCCGTCGGGCCGGGTCGCAGCAGTCGCTCGCCAATCAACCGCTGTCCGCGTCTTCCGCGGTGGTGCGCCCGAAGTGGTGGTGGTCCAATGAAACACCCGATGACGCGTCTCGCCGCCATCGCCCTGGCCGGCCTCACCCTCGCCGCTGCGGCTCCGGTGATGCCCGATATCGCGCAGGCCCAGTCCCGCGCCGCGGTGCCGATGGGCGCCGGCGCGCAGCTGATCAACCTGCCGCGCGGCTCGTCCATGGCCATCGATCTTCCGTCGGACGCCCGCGATGTGATCGTGCCGAACCCCGTCGTCGCTGAAGCCATGCTGCATTCGCCGCGCCGGATCACCATCATCGGCCTGCAACCCGGCGAAACCGACGCCGTGGTTCTGGACGCCGCCGGACGGACCATCCTGTCGCTGCGCGTTCGCGTCGACGCCGGCGTCTCGGCGCTGCAGGACACGCTCGGCCGCGTCATGCCGGGTTCCCAGGTTCGCGCAGAGGCCGTAAACGACAGCATTATCCTGACCGGACCCGTGAACAGCCCCGGCGAGGCCGACCGCGCCTCGCAGGTTGCGCGCGCCTTCGTCTCGGCCCCCGAGAAGGTCATCAATATGATGACGATCTCCGGTTCGGATCAGGTGATGGTGAAGGCCCGCGTCATCGAGGTGCAGCGCACCGCGATCAAACAGCTGGGCCTCGACGTCGACGCTGTGCTGAACTCGGTCGGCGACGGCCTGTCCTTCGCCCAGTCAGCGACCTTTGGCGTGTCGGGCAGCCAGCTGGGCGGCGGCATTCTCAACTACCTGGACCAGAGCGGCGACGGCAACAGCCTCGACACCAGCATCCGCGCTTTCGAACGCGCCGGTCTGGTCCGCATCCTGGCTGAACCCAACCTGACCTCGGTCAACGGTGAGAACGCCGAATTCCTCGCGGGCGGCGAATTCCCCGTTCCGACCGGTCGGGACGTGGACGCCGCTACCGGCCAGGTGACGATCGGCATCGAGTTCAAGCCGTTCGGCGTGCGCCTGGCCTTCCGTCCCATCGTCCTGTCGCAGGGCCGCATCTCGCTTCAGCTGTCGACCGAGGTCTCGGAACTGACCCAGGAAGGCGCATTCACGCTTGGCGGCACCGCGGACGACGCGCTGGTCATTCCCGCCCTGAAGGTGCGGCGCGCGTCCTCCACCGTCGAACTGCCTTCGGGCGGATCGATGATGATCGCCGGCCTGCTCCGTGAAGACACCCGCCAGAACATCGACCAGCTGCCGGGCATCGGCAGCCTGCCCGTGCTGGGCGCCCTGTTCCGGTCACGCGACTATCTCTCGGGCGAGACCGAACTGGTGATCATCATCGAGGCCTATATCGTCTCGCCCACCTCCCCCGGGCGGCTGCAGACGCCTGCGGACGGGCTGATCATCGCCAACGACGCCCAGACCATACTGTTCGGCCAGCTGGACCAGCAGTACCGGCCGGCCGGCGGAGCGACGGCTACCGCAAGCGCCGGCTGGACCGGCCCCGTGGGCTATGTGATCGAATGAGGAACCCCATGCGCGTCACCGCTTCCGCGATCTTCGTCCTCGCTCTCGGGCTGGGTGTGGCGGGCTGCGCCGTGACGGCGAGCAGTGATCCGGTCCCCATGACGCCTCTGTCGCGATATGCGCTGCAGGTCGAGCCCGGCCTCGATCGGATCGCGCTGGCTGTTCACGACCAGGGCCTTTCCGCCAACCAACGTGATGCGATCGGCCAGCTGGCCGCCCGATACGGCGCCTCGGGATACGGCGCCGTTACGGTTGAGGCGCCTGCGGGCGACGACCCGGCCGCGGTCCAGCAGACCTATGCCGTCCGAGCCGCCCTGCAAGCCGCTGGCGTCCCCGGCGATCGCATCCAGATCGCCGCCTACGCTGCACCGGACCCGCGGGCTCCCGTGCTCGCCGGCTTCGAGACCGTTCGGGCCTCGGTCCCCAACTGCTCTCTCGAAGCCCGCAACCTCGGCGTCCGCTATTCGAACCAGAGCTCGGGCGGGTTCGGCTGCGCGGTTACCGCCAACATGGCGGCGCAGATCGCCGATCCCCGCGACATCCTCGGCGCCCGCGCCATGACCCCGGCCGATTCCGGCCGCGCCGCGGTGGTGTTCGACAACTACCGCAAGGGCGAGGTCAGTTCGACGCCGCAGGAGCCCTTGGTGAACGGCGAGATTTCGCGGGCGGTGGAATAGCGGAATGAACAACGCCTTCGCACCCCAACCCTTTGATGAGTTCGACGACGAGTTCGACCTCGACATGGGCTACGTGACGCCGGAAGCCGCGGCTGCGGGGCCCGTCGTCGATGAACGCGCCGCCTTCCCGGGCGAGCCTTCCGCCGACCAGCGCCCGCCGCTCCAGTTCACGCCGCCCGCTGTGGCCGCGCAGCCCGAACCGGCTCTGCGGGAAACGGATTCTTCGGTTCCGGCCGTGGCTGGCTTCAATCCCGTGGGCGAACTGGTCGCCGGCGCCGCCTCGGCCTTCTCGCCCCCGACATTCAGCGGCGGCCAGACCGCCGAGGTGTCGGTTCCGCGCATCGCCATCCACGTCTTCGCCGAGCGTCAGGACACTCTGGCCGCCGCCGAACGGGCCGGTCAGGACCGCCGTCTATCGCGCGCCACGACCCAGATCCGCATCGGCGGCGTCGCCGCCGCGGTCGAGGCCTATCAACACGAGCCGACCCCGCCCCTTATCGTCGTGGAGTGCATGAAGGACCCGCAGACGCTTCTGTGGGAAGTCGACCAGCTGGCCGAGGTCTGCGACGCCGGCACCAAGGTCGTCGTCGTCGGCGCCACCAACGACATCCTGCTGTTCCGCGAGCTGATGCGCCGCGGCGTCAGCGAATATCTGGTCGCCCCTCTGCAGCCGCTGCAGCTGATTGCCGCCATCGGCGGTCTGTTCGCCGATCCCGCCCAGCCGTTCGTCGGCCGCTCAATCGCCTTCGTCGGCGCGCGTGGCGGCACCGGCTCCAGCTCGGTGGCCCACAACACCGCCTATGCGATGTCCGAGCGGATCGGCGCCAACACTGTCATCGTCGACTATGATCTGCCATTCGGCACAGCCGGCCTGGATTTCAATCAGGACCCGCTCAGCGGCGTGGCCGACGCGCTCAGCCAGCCCGATCGCCTGGACCCTCTGCTGCTGGACCGGATGATGGTCCGCTGCACGGACAAGCTCAGCCTCTTCGCCGCCCCCGCTACCCTCGACGTCGACTGGGACATCTCGCCGGAGGCGTTCGAGGAGGTCACGACCCAGATCCGCTCGACCGCGCCTTTCGTCGTGCTGGACCTGCCGCACCTGTGGTCCGGCTGGATGCGGCGCACCCTGATCGCCGCCGACGAGGTGGTCATCGTCGCGACGCCCGACCTGGCCTCGCTGCGCAACGCCAAGAACATGATCGACCTGATCAAACAGGGCCGTCCCAACGACGCGCCGCCGCGGCTGGTGCTGAACCAGGTCGGCGTGCCCGGGCGTCCGGAAATTCCGGCCAAGGATTTCGGCGCCGCCCTCGGCGTTCACCCCAGCCTGATCATTCCGTTCGATCCCAAGACCTTCGGCGCGGCGGCCAACAACGGCCAGATGATCCTCGACGCCGGCGCCAAATCGAAGGCCGCCGAGGCTTTCCAGACCCTGGCCCAGATCGTATCGCGCCGCGAACTGCCGATGCTGACGGGTCCCAAGCCCAAGGCCGAGAGCAAGTCCATGTTCAGCGGCCTCTTCAAGAAGAAGTCGTAACGGGTGTTCGGCAAGCGCACAGGTCAGCCCGGGAATGTCGCCACGGCGCCGCGTCCCGCCGCGTCCGCGCCCCAGCCCATGCCTGCCGCGCAACCGCCGCAGCCCGCGCCGGGCATCCAGACCGAAGCCTTCGCCTTCGGCGGCGACCAGACCGTCGATCAGATCCAGGCCGCGGCCCGCAAAGCCGAGTCCTACGCCGCCAAACCCGCCTCGCCCGCCGCCGACCGCCTGGACGCCCTCGCCATGCGCGCCAGGCCGGCGAGCGACATCGAGGCGCCGCAGAAGGGTCCCGGCCCCAAGGCCACGCCCGGCTATGAACAGCTGAAGAAGGCCCAGGCCGTCGCCGAAATCGTCCGCGAGCAGTCGGACTACTACCACGCCACCAAGACGACGATCTTCAACGCCTTGATGAACACCATCGATCTGGCCCAGCTGGCCCAGCTCGACACCAAGGCCGCGTCGGAAGAGATTCGCGACATCGTCGCCGAGCTGGTGGCGATCAAGAATGTCTCGATGTCGGTGGCCGAGCAGGAGCATCTCGTCCAGGACATCGTCAACGATGTCCTCGGCTATGGTCCGCTGGAGCCGCTGCTGGCCCGCGACGACATCGCCGACATCATGGTCAACGGCGCCGGCCGGGTGTTCATCGAAGTCGGCGGCAAGGTCCAGCTGACCAATGTCCGTTTCCGCGACAATGCCCAGCTGATGAACATCTGCCAGCGGATCGTGTCGCAGGTCGGCCGCCGCGTCGACGAAAGCTCCCCGATCTGCGACGCCCGCCTGCCCGACGGCAGCCGCGTCAACGTCATCGCCCCGCCGCTGGCGATCGACGGCCCGACGCTGACGATCCGGAAGTTCAAGAAAGACAAGCTGACGATGAAGAACCTGGTGGAGTACGCCTCCATCAGTCCAGAGGGCGCGCGTGTCCTGGGCGTCATCGGCGCGTCACGATGCAACCTGGTCATCTCGGGCGGCACCGGCTCCGGCAAGACCACCCTGCTGAACACCCTGACCGCCTTCATCGACCCGACTGAGCGCGTCATCACCTGCGAGGACGCGGCCGAACTGCAGCTGCAGCAGCCGCACGTGGTGCGTCTGGAGACCCGCCCGCCCAACCTCGAGGGTCAGGGCATGATCACCATGCGCGACCTGGTGAAAAACTGCCTGCGTATGCGTCCCGAGCGGATCATCGTCGGCGAGGTGCGCGGGCCCGAAGCCTTCGACCTGCTGCAGGCCATGAACACGGGCCACGACGGCTCCATGGGCACGCTGCACGCCAACAGCCCGCGCGAAGCCATCAGCCGGATGGAGTCCATGATCACCATGGGCGGCTACGGCCTGCCGTCCAAGACCATCCGCGAGATGATAGTCGGCTCGGTCGATGTCATCGTCCAGGCCGCGCGCCTGCGCGACGGCAGCCGCCGGATCACCCACATTACCGAGGTGGTCGGGCTGGAAGGCGACGTCATCGTCACCCAGGACCTGTTCGTCTACGAGATCACCGGCGAGGACGAGAACGGCAAGATCATCGGCCGTCACCGCTCGACCGGCATCGCCCGTCCCCGCTTCTGGGACCGCGCCCGTTATTACGGGCTGGAGCGCGAGCTGGCGGAAGCCCTCGACGCGGCGGAGTAGGCCGCGATGCTTCCCATACTCGCCGCGGTTCTGGCCTTCATCACCATCGGCGGCCTGGGCTGGGCCTTTGTCGGCGGCGGCGATTCCAGCGATGTCGCCCTGAAGCGCGCCGAAGGCTTCGGCGGGCCAAAACAGAACAACTCGGCCAAGAAGGCCGCCGCCGCCAATACACCCGAGGCGCGGCGCAAGCAGATCATGCAGCAGCTCCAGGACTCGGAGCGGGCCGAACGCAAGGCCCGTATCAGCCTGACGGCCAAGCTGAAACAGGCCGGGCTGAACACCAAGGTCGCCACCTTCTGGATCATCAGCGGCGTGCTGGGGGTGTTCGGCTTCCTGCTCCCGCTGTTCTTCGGCCTGAACATCTTCATCGCGCTGGGGCTCGGCTTCGCCGTCGGCCTTGGTCTGCCCCGCTGGTGGGTGGGTATGCTGGGCAAGCGCAGGCGCAAGAAATTCTCGAGCCATTTCGCCGATGCGGTCGATGTCATCGTGCGCGGCATCAGATCGGGCTTGCCGGTCCACGACTGTTTCAAGATCATCGCCCGCGAAAGTCCGCAACCCCTTGGCGGCGAGTTCCAGAAACTGGTCGAGGGACTGGGCGTTGGCCTGACGCTGCAGCAGGCGCTGGACAAGATGTACGAGCGCATGCCGACGCCGGAGCTGAAATTCTTCGCCATCGTCATCGGCATCCAGCAGAAGACGGGCGGCAACCTGGCCGAGGCGCTGTCGAACCTTTCGACGGTGCTGCGGGCCCGCAAGATGATGGGCGAGAAGATCAAGGCCCTGTCGTCCGAAGCCACCGCCTCGGCGGGCATCATCGGCTCGCTGCCGCCGGCCGTGATGATTCTCGTCAGCATCACCACCCCGGCCTATATGGCCCGGCTTTTCACCGACCCGCGCGGGCAGTTCATGCTGTTCGTGGCCGTGGCGATGATGGCCTTCGGCGTGTTCGTGATGAAGAAAATGATCTCGTTCAAGTTCTAGGAACCGCGCCGTGATTGAGTTCTTCACCAACGTCCAGAACCTGCTGAGCCTCGGCGTGGGCGTGCTGGTGTTCGCGACCATCGTGACGCTGGCGGGCTCGTTCGGCGGCGGGGCGAAGCTCGAGAACCGGATGCAGGCCGTCGCGGTCCGCCGCGAAGAGCTCAAGCGCCGGTCACGTCAGGCGATCGCCTCCCAGAACACCGGCCCGCAGGGTCTTCGGCACACCGACGAAGGGTTCAAGAAGCGCGTCGTCGAACGGCTGAACCTGACCAAGCTGCTGGAAGATCCCAAGGTCGCCGACAAGATGGCCCAGGCCGGTTATCGCGGACCCAAGCCGCTGACCACCTTCTACTTCTTCCGTTTTTCCATGCCGTTCCTCTTCCTGGCGATCGCAGCGTTCTACCTGTTCGTCTTCAACGACTTCGGTCTGACCTTCATGCTGCGCTTGACCATCACCATGGTCGCCGCCGTGATCGGCTTCTACGCTCCCAATATTTTCCTGGCCAACCGCATCTCAAAGCGCCGCACCTCGATCATGCAGGCCTTTCCCGACGCGCTGGATCTGCTGCTGATCTGCGTCGAGGCCGGCATGTCGATCGAGGCGGCCATCCAGAAGGTCAGTCAAGAGATCGGCGGTTCGTCCATCGATCTGGCGGAGGAGATGACCCTGCTGTCGGCCGAGCTCAGCTATCTGCCCGACCGCCGCATGGCTTATGACGGGCTGGCCAAACGCACCAACCACCCCGGTGTCAAATCGGTCGCCACCGCCATGACCCAGGCCGAGACCTATGGCACGCCGCTGGGCTCGGCCCTGCGCACCATGGCCAAGGAGAACCGCGAAATGCGCCTGTCGGCGGCGGAGAAGAAGGCCGCCGCCCTGCCCGCCAAACTGACCGTGCCGATGATCCTGTTCTTCCTGCCGGTGCTGTTTATCGTCATCCTGACCCCGGCGATCATCAGCATCCAGGACACGATGGCCGCCGGCGCCGCGGGCGCCGGCTAGCTTTCGGGCGTCAGCGGCCACAGCCGGTCCACCGGCCGTTCCAGCACATCCGCCGCCACCGAGTGGAAATTGGCCGGAGCGAGCCGGCCCGTCCGAACCGCATCCGCCAGCCACGCCTCGATCGAACCGCCGACTCGACTCCAGCGGTCCTGACGCAGCAGGCCATAGAGGCCCGCCGCGATCACATGGATGCCATCGTCCGCCAGACGCCAGCGGTCAGCCGGATTGCGCGCCACGCCCAGCGCCTCGCTGACCATCTGGTCCAGCGCCTGGCACAGGTCCTCGTTCAGCATGCCGGGCAGGGTGGTGTAGCCCCAGCGCGGATCGTGGTCGGCGACGATGCGGGGGATCAGGGGATCCTTCTCCAGAACCGCCAGCGCCGCCAAGGCTGCAGGACCGTCCATGGGCACGGGGGGGTGCAGCAACTCGTGCGCGGCGATACGCACCGTGGTCGCCACGTCGTAGTCGGAGGACTGCAGGAACCGCTGCCCGCGCACCTTGATGCCATGGGGTTTGACGAAGTGCAGCAGGGTGATGTCGATCGCGGGTTCGAAGGTCCGCCCCGTCAGCTTCTCCTCGACGCGGATGATGTCATAGGTCGCCAGACCGCTTCGCAGGCGTTGCAGGCCCTCGTCCAGCGTGGCCGAGCCCCTCTCCTGCAGGAACTGGCCGAAGCCGGCGGCCTTCAACCCCGCGAAGACGGCGCGGATGCGCGGCGTCTGGGCCACGAACCAGTTCCAGTCGTGCTCGTTCCAGTAGGTCCCCGCCTGGAAGGCCGGGCGGATGGTCGCCTCGGGATTTTCAAGCGCCGCCAGCACGTCGTCGAGGGTGGCGTCGGTTTCGGCATGCGAGAGGATCAGCGCCAGATTGGGCGACAGCAGGCCGACCCCGTCCTCCTCGGCCGTGGCCCAGAGGGCGGGCACGTCGGCGCGGAGGTCCTCGGTCAGCCTCGGTGCGAACAGGGCGACGTCGTCGGCGTAGAAGCGGGTGTAGAGCTCCCGGCCCGACAGGGGCCCGAGAAAGGCGATGGCGTCCTGTCCCTCGGAGCCGCGCACCCGCCAGACGGTGCGCATGGGCGGACGCTCCTGAGCCAGCACGGGCAGGGCGTGGTTCGCAGCAATCGGGGCGGCGAGGGCGGAGAGCAGCAGAGAGCGACGGTTCATGCCGCCTGACTAACCTGGAGGCGGCTGCTCCGGATTGTACCGACTTGACCTCAGACGGCCCGGCGCGAGCCCGGTCAGGGCCGAGACGGCCCGGGTCATATGGGCCTGATCCACGAAGCCCAGATCGGCGGCGAGGGCGGCGAGGGAGTCGGCGCGGGTCACGAGGCCTTCCACCGCCTTCAGGGCGCGCTGACCGGCGCGATACTGGCGCGGGCTGGTTCCAAAGGCTTGGCGAAAGCCCCGGCTGACCGTCGCAGGCGCCAATCCGACGGTCCGGGACCAGACCGCCACGACCGTATCCGGATCGCGGCGCAACGCTCCCGCAAGGAGGTCGGGCCAGTCGTCGAGCGGGGCGTCCAGCGGGCGCATCGTCCCGCGCAGCAGGGCTCCAGCTTCGGCGAGATTCCGCTCGGCCGCCCGCGCCACCGCGTCGGGATCGTCTACCGCCCCGACGCCGAAGCCGACCGCACCTGTCAGGGGCAGGTTCAGCACCCGCGCGCCGGCGCCCGAGAAGGCGTCCATGTGGGATTCCCATGCGCCGTGGATCAGGACCTGGCCCGGTCGGGCGTAAAACCGGCCCCGGTCGCCGGCCTCGACATAGCCGCCGGCCAGCACCAGGGCGGCATAGGCCTGCGTGTGGCGGTGCCGGTCCATGCGGTCGCCGGCGGTGCAGGTCTGGAAGGCGCTGTGGTGCATGGGATCTGAAGGTGGTCGCTGATCTGGTCGAATCCTAGACCGGCAGCGCCCCCCGCTTCACCACCGTTCGCATCGCCACGCTGGACGAGACGCGCGTCACCCCCGGAATCCGCGTCAGCTCGTGCGAGTGCACGCGCTCCAGATCGTCGACGTCGCGCACCACCAGCCGCAGCAAATAATCCGAGCCGCCGGTCATCAGATAGCATTCCACCACCTCCGGCACGGTGGCGATAGCCGTCTCGAAGGCCGTCAGGGAGGCCTCGGCCTGGGACGACAGGGTGACGGTCACGAAGACGCTGATCGGCAGGCCCACGGCCCGCTCGTTGATGATGGCGGCGTAGCGGCTGATGACGCCCTCGGTCTCCAGGGCCCGCAGCCGGCGCAGGCAGGCGCTCTCGGACAGGTTCACCGTCCGGGCCAGATCGGCGTTGGTCATGCGGCCGTCGGCCTGAAGCGCGCGGATCATCTTCCGGTCGGTATCGTCCAAGGCGACGGCGGAAACGGTCTTCATTTGGCTTCTCGTTCGCAGATTCTGCGAGTGTATGACGATCAGTGGCCGAAAAGAACAGGAACCTGCGTCGAAACCGCCGCTAGATTGCCGCCCGAAAAGAGGCGGCTCCAGAACCGCCTGTCTCCATCGCAGAGGAAACGTTCATGCGCGTCGGCGTCCCGAAGGAAATCAAGAAGAACGAACACCGCATCGGCCTGACGCCGACGGCGGTCCGCGAATACGTCGCCCACGGCCACACCGTCTCGATCGAGACCGGCGCGGGCCTCGGCGCGGGCTTCACCGACGCGGACTACAAGAAGGCGGGCGCCGCGATCGTCGCCGACGCCAAAACCGTGTTCGCCGACAACGACATGATCGTGAAGGTGAAGGAGCCGCAGAAGGTCGAGTGGGAAATGCTCCGCGAGGGCCAGATCCTGTTCACCTATCTGCACCTGGCGCCCGATCCCGAGCAGACCAAGGGGCTGCTCGCTTCGAAATGCGCCGCCGTCGCCTATGAGACCGTGACCAACGCCCAGGGCGGTCTGCCGCTGCTGGCGCCGATGTCGGAAGTGGCCGGCCGTATCGCCGTCTTCTCGGCGGCCGAGACCCTGCTGAAGCACAATGGCGGCATGGGCCTGCTGTTCTGCGGCGTCCCGGGCGTGGCCCCGGCCCGCGTGCTGGTGCTGGGCGGCGGCGTCGTCGGCCTGAACGCGGCCCGGATGGCCATGGGTCTGGGCGCCGAGGTTGTGGTGCTTGAACGCTCGATCCCGCGCATGGCCTATATCGACGAGGTCACCAACGGCCGCGTCATCACCCGCTACTCCTCGATCGGCGCGATCGAGGAAGAGATGGTCAAGGCCGACGTCATCATCGGCGCCGTGCTGGTCCCGGGCGCCGAGGCCCCCAAGCTGATCAAGCGCGAACACCTGAAGCAGATGAAGCCCGGCTCGGTGCTGGTCGACGTCGCCATCGACCAGGGCGGCTGTTTCGAGACCAGCCACGCCACGACCCACGAGGATCCGACCTACGTCATCGACGGCGTCGTCCACTACTGCGTCGCCAACATGCCGGGCGCCGCCCCGCGCACCTCGTCGGAAGCCCTGAACAACGCCACCCTGCCCTTCGGTCTGGCGCTGGCGGACAAGGGTCTGGACGCGCTGAAGGCCAATCCGCATCTGGCGCGAGGGCTGAACGTGCTGAACGGCGAACTGACCTATCCGGCGGTCGCCGAGGCGCTGGACATGCCGTGGAGCGACCCGTTCGGGGTGTGGGCCAAGGCCTGATTTCGAAAGCCGGCACGCAGCGACAACGGGGCCCCGGCGGAGACGCCGGGGCCTTTTTTCGTAGCCGGCGGATGCGCGGAAAAACACAGTGCGAAGCGTGCACAGAGTGCACTCCATGCAGTCCGTAAAAACACAGTCCGAAGCGTCCGAAGCGTCCGAAGAGTCCACTTGGTCGCGGTCGACTAAAGGATTCGATTGTAAAAGACCGGAGACGAAGGTCAGGCCGGAGTGTCGCACGGGCGGTTCCTGCGGCTACGAAATGACACCGCCCCTTCCAGAGAGGGCAGTGTATTCAGCTGGTTGGGTGCGCGAAGTCGTCTGGCTGGAACGGAATAGCCAACGTAAACCCGTGCATCCCCGCGAAGGCGGGGACCCAGGCTTTGACTCCGCCGCCGGTGTTGAGTTCAGGACCGGTTCGTTCAACCAGTCTGGCCGCCGCTCAAACCTGGGTCCCCGCCTTCGCGGGGATGCACGGATGCAAGGCCGTTCCGGCAATGCCTCTTGCCCCGCCTGTAATTCGCCGCTCTCTTGCGGCATAAGCCCGCGATGAAGTTTCTCGACCAGGCCAAGATCTACATCCGCTCCGGCAACGGCGGGGCGGGCGCCGTCTCGTTCCGGCGCGAAAAATTCATCCCGAACGGCGGACCCGACGGCGGCGACGGCGGCAATGGCGGCAACGTCTGGATCACGGCCATGGACGGCCTGAACACCCTGATCGACTTCCGCTACCAGCAGCATTTCAAGGCCCAGACGGGCGTCCACGGCATGGGCCGCCAGATGCATGGGGCCAAGGGAGAGGACATCATCCTCAAGGTCCCCGTCGGCACCCAGGTGCTGGACGACGACAAGGAGACCGTGCTGCTGGACATGGATGTGGTCGGCAAGACCGAACTGCTGCTCAAGGGCGGCAACGGCGGCTGGGGCAATGTCCATTTCAAGGGCCCGCAGAACCAGGCCCCGGCCTACGCCAACCCCGGTCAGGAAGGGCAGGAACGCTGGATCTGGCTGCGGCTGAAACTGATCGCCGATGTCGGTCTGGCCGGTCTGCCGAACGCCGGGAAATCGACCTTCCTCGCCGCCGCCAGCGCCGCGCGGCCCAAGATCGCCGACTATCCGTTCACGACCCTGGTGCCCAACCTCGGCGTGGTCGACCTGTCGACCACCGAGCGGTTCGTCATCGCCGACATTCCCGGCCTGATCGAGGGCGCCCACGAGGGGGCCGGGATCGGCACCCGCTTCCTCGGCCACGTCGAGCGCTCGGGCTGTCTGATTCACCTGATCGACGGGACGCAGGACGACGTCGGCAAGGCCTACCGCATCATCCGCCACGAACTGGAGGCTTACGGCGCCGGTCTGGCCGACAAGGCCGAGGTGCTGGCGCTGAACAAGATCGACGCCTTGACGCCGGAAGCGCGCGAGGAAAAAGCCGCCGAACTGGAGGCTGTCGCCGGCCGCCGTCCCATGCTGGTCTCCGGCGTCTCGGGTGAGGGCGTGACCGAACTGCTGCGCGCCGCCTGGACCGAGGTCCGCAAGGACCGCGGCGAGATCGCCCCGGCCGAGGAAGACGAGACGATCATGGAAACGCCCGGCGGCTGGGCGCCCTGACGGAACCGGCCAGGGCATCTCGCCTTTCTTCTGCAGAGAGGAGCGCCAGATGACGGACAAGATTCAGACCGAGGGCCGCGACGACAACGGCGCCATTCCGCTGGGCCGCCCGGATGCGTCGACATCCGATGCGGCGGTGAAGCGCAATGCCGAGCGCGAACAACAGACCGCAGGACCGGATGGCCCCGACGCCACCGAGGTCGGCGACACCTTCAAGAAACAGCCGGGCTGATCGGACGAGAGGGACGGTTCACGCCGTCCGGATCACCCCGTCTCTCGCCTCGACCGGCCACGGCGTCAGGCGGGCGCCTGCGCACGGTCCGCCGACGCAGGCGCCGGAGAGGGGCTCGAACACCGCGCCGTGCCAGCCGCAGAGGATCAGCGACCCGTCGGGGATCAGGTAATCGTCGAGCTCGATGGCCAGCGGAAAGCCCTGATGCGGACAGCGGTCCACGTAGCCGGCGACCTGCCCGGCCTTGCGGATTACGAAGCCGTGGAAGAAGGCCTCGCCGATCTGAAGCACGAAGCCGCGCGAGCCCGGGTCGGCGATGTCGGCCTCGGCGCACAGGACCACGTTCGGCGGCGTGGCCCAGACGCGTTTGCGTTCGGACGGGGCCGGCGTCTCGCTCAATGCCGCTCGGCCTTGAGCGGGCGGGACAGCAGGTTGTCGATCACGGCCTCGACCGTGGTCTCGCCGCTCAGCAGGGCGGCGACGGCGAGGGAGATCGGCATGTCGACGCCCATCTTCGTCGCCAGTTCGCGGACGGCGGGCGCGCTCTCATAGCCTTCGGCGACGGAGCGTTTGCCGGCCAGGGCCTGTTCGACGGTCTGTCCCTGACCGAGAGCGAGGCCGAGGCTCATGTTGCGCGACTGGGGGCTGGAGCAGGTCAGGACCAGATCGCCAAGGCCGCACAGGCCCGCCACGGTCTCGGCCTGGCCGCCGAGGGCGACGCCCATGCGGGTCATCTCGGCGAAGCCGCGGGTGATCAGGGCGGCATGGGCGCTGCGGCCCAGACCGCGGCCCTCGGCCATGCCGCAGGCGATGGCGAGGACGTTCTTGATGGCGCCGCCGACCTCGGCCCCGATGAGGTCGGAGGCCAGATAGGGGCGGAAGCCGGGGGCGGAGAGGGTCCACATCAGTTCCTCGCCGAGCGCTTCGTCGGCGCAGGCCAAGGTGACGGCGCTGGGCAGGCCGCGCGCGACCTCGCCCGCGAAACTGGGGCCGGACAGGACGGCGGCGGGGGCGGCGGGCAGGGTCTCGGCCAGGACATCGGTCATCAGCTTCAGCGAGCCGCGCTCGATGCCCTTGGAGCAGAGGATGACCGGTACGCCGGGGCGGTGATGGGCGGCGAAGGCGGTCAGGGTGGAGCGCATATGCTGGGCCGGGGGCACGGCGAGAATGACGTCGCAGGCGGCCAGATCGGCGAGTTCTGAGGTGACCGAGACGTGATCGTCCAGCGTGATGCCGGGCAGGAAGGCTTCGTTGACGCGGCGGGCGCGGATGCTTTCGACGACCTCGGGTTCGCGCGCCTGAAGCAGGACCTCGAGGCCCGCCCAGCCTGCGACCTGGGCCAGGGCGGTGCCCCAGGCGCCGGCGCCGATCACTCCCGCGGTCTTGAACTGCATGCGTCGTCCTTAAGCCTTGGCGCCCTTGCGGCCCGGCGGATGGACCGGGTCGACGAGCGCGCTCTGTTCGTCCAGCGGCCAGCGCGGCCGGGCGGCGGTATCGATGTCCGAGGTCAGCCCCTTCTGCAAGCGCTCTGCGCCGGCGAGGGCGATCATGGCGGCGTTGTCGGTGCAATAGGCCATGGGCGGGGCGAGGAAGGCGAAGCCGTTGGCGGCGGCGGTCGCCTCCAGCGTGGCGCGGACGGTCGTGTTGGCGGCGACCCCGCCAGCCACCACGAACAGCCGGTGATCATGGCGTTCGGCGTAGGCTTTCAGGGCTCGGTCGGAGCGTTCGCTGAGCTGGCGGGCGATGGCGCTCTGGACGGCGTCGGCGAGGTCGGCGCGGTCCTGATCGGTCTCGCAGGTCTGAGCCAGACGCGAGGCGGCGGTCTTGAGGCCCGAGAAGGAGAAGTCGCAGTCCTTGCGGCCCAACAGGGCGCGCGGCAGGTCGAAACGCGCGCCGTCGCCGGTCGCGGCCAGTTTCTCGAGAGCCGGGCCGCCCGGGTAGCCGAGACCCAAGGCCTTGGCGATCTTGTCGAAGGCCTCGCCGGCGGCGTCGTCGATGGTGGTGCCGAGACGGCTCATGTCGCCGACGCCGCGCACCTCCAGCAGCTGGCAGTGGCCGCCCGAGACCAGCAGCAGCAGGAAGGGGTAGTCGACCATGGCGCCCAGCCGGGCCGAGACGGCGTGGCCTTCGAGGTGATTGACCGCGATCAGCGGCAGGTCGCGGGCCAGGGCAACGGCCTTGCCGAAGCTGAGGCCGACCATGACGCCGCCGACGAGGCCGGGGCCGGCGGTGGCGGCAACGCCGTCGAGCGCGTCATAGTTCAGCATCGCCTCGTCCATGGCGCGGCGGACGACGCCGTCGATCATCTCGACGTGGCTGCGGGCGGCGATTTCGGGGACGACGCCGCCGAACGCCGCGTGGTCGTCGATCTGGCTGTGGACCACGGACGACAGGACGGTCGCCTCGCCGTCGGGCGACAGGCGCACGACCGAGGCGGCGGTCTCGTCGCAGCTGGTCTCGATGCCCAGGACGGTCAGGTCGCCGGACGGGATGCCGCGGCGGGCGTCGGTTGCCCGGCTCCCTTCGCTGCTATAGTCGGCGGGCCTGTCCATCGGGTCGAGGTAGCGACCCCGTTCACCCGGCGCAACGACTCTCATGGCTCACCTCGTCCGCATAGGCACGCGCCGCTCGAAACTGGCGATGACCCAGTCGGGCATGATGCAGCGCGCCATCGGCCATGCGCTGGGCGTTGCGGACGCGGATCTGGCCGAGGCCGTGCCGCTGGTCGAGATCGTCACCACCGGCGACCGGGTGCAGGACCGCCGGCTGATGGAGATCGGCGGCAAGGCGCTGTTCACGAAGGAGATCGAGGAGGCGCTGGCCGACGGCCGCGTCGATGTGGCGGTCCATTCGATGAAGGACGTGCCGGCCGAACAGCCCGCCGGTCTGTGCATCGCCGCCGTGCCGCCGAGGGAGGACGCGCGCGACGCCTTTGTCAGCGAAACCTTCGCGACCTTCGCCGACCTGCCGATGGGCGCGCGGCTGGGCACGGCCTCGCTGCGGCGGCAGGCGCAGGCGCTCGCGCTGCGGCCGGACCTGACCATCGAAATGCTGCGCGGCAATGTCGACACCCGGCTGCGCAAACTGGCCGAGGGCGAGTTCGACGCCATCCTGCTGGCTGTGTCGGGTCTGAACCGGCTGGGGTTCGAGAGCGTGATCCGCGAGCGGCTGTCTCTGGACCAGTTTCTGCCGGCGCCGGGACAGGGGGCGCTGGCCCTGCAGACGCGGGCCGAGGATGCGGACGCGGCCTGGGTCGCGGCGCTGAACGATCCGATGACGGCGCTGGCCGTGGCGGCGGAACGCGGGGCGATGACGGCGCTCGAAGGGTCGTGCCGCACAGCCATCGGGGCCTATGCCGAGGTGGCCGGCGACGCGCTGCGCGTGATTACGGAAATGCTGGCTCCCGACGGCTCGGCGCGCTGGCGGCGGTCGGCGGAGATGGCGGACATCAACGGGGCCGGCGCGATGGCGCAGGCGCGGGCCATGGGGCTGGCGCTGGGAGCCGAGGTTCACGCCGCGGCGGGCGATCAGCGAGTCACGTCCTGACGCCGATCCGGCGAGTCTGGGTCACCCGCGCCGAACCGGGCGCCGCGCGCACCGCCGATCGTCTGGCCGCGCTCGGTTTCGAACCGGTCGTCGCCCCCCTGCTGGAAATCCGTCCGCTCGCCGCGGTCGTCGATCTGGCCTGTGTTGCGGCTCTCGCCTTCACCAGCCGCAATGGCGTGGATGCGTTCGCGGGCCTGAGCGGCGAGAGGGGTCTGCCGGTCTTTACGGTCGGAAACGCGACGGCGGAGGCAGCACGGGCGAGGGGCTTCGCTGATGTCCGGTCTGCCGACGGCGCGCTCGGCGATCTGGCGGCCCTGCTGTTGGTGGAAGGGCCGCAGGAAGGGATGTTGCTGGTTCCCGGGGCGCTTGAGCCGGCAGGGGACCTGCCCGCGCTGCTCGCGGGCCGCATGCGGGCGCGGGCGCTGCCGGTCTATGAGGCGGTGGAGACCGCGGTCACGGCGCCGCGGTCGTTCGACGCGGTCCTGATCCACTCGGCGCGCGCCGGCAAGGCCTTGCGGGCCCGCGGAGCGTTCTCCGGCGGCCGGGCCTTCGTTCTGTCCGAGGCTGTGGCGAGCGCTCTCGGCGACGGGACCGGTCTGGAAATCCACGTCGCGGCGGCTCCCAACGAGTCCGCCCTGCTGGAGGCGCTTGGCAAGGCCGCGCGCCCCGTATAAAGAGCGCCTCTCGCGCGGGGCCAGGCCCATTGCGCCAAGGCCGCTTTAGCTCAGCTGGTAGAGCATCGCATTCGTAATGCGGGGGTCAGGTGTTCGAGTCACCTAAGCGGCACCACCTTTCCTTCAGTCCCGATCTGCGGATGCCCCGCACGCGGCATCCTCATGCTCGCCACTGGACGATGCCGTGCTCACGCTCTAGCTAGTCGACCCTTACCGGAGCGTAGAATGTCGAAGCGCCTCAGCGCCCGCCAGGAAGAATGTCTGAGGCTGACCGCCTTCCTGACCGACAAGGAGATCGCCGCCCGGCTTGGCCTGTCCGAGGCCACCGTCAAGAAACATGTGCACGAGGCTTGCCGTCGTCTGGACGTCAACCGGCGCAAGGCGGCGTTGGCCCTTCTGGAACGAAACGTACCAGAGCCGAAAGACCCCATTGGCGGCGGACGCCGTTCGACCGTTGATGTCTCCCTCGACAGGGAGTCAGACCATGGCATTGAACAGTACGCCGCTTCCCCAGTGGACCTGGGAGGATCTGGAGGCCGCGCTGGACGAATTCAGCCCGATGGGCGCGAACGATCCGGTCCGGAGCCATCTGCTCCGCGGACTGGCGGACGACGCGGCGCGGTCGAATCCGCGGGAGCTGCTGCGGCAGGTGCTGAGCGCAGGGTGGGTGATGGCGCAGGTGGGGGCCCAGAGCGGCGCTTCGGCTACCGCCCCCCGCCACGAGGCTGGGGCGTCCGTCTCCTGATCCTGCTCGTCATCGTGGTGGTGACGGCGGTGATGCTCAAGGCGGTGGCCGATCTGATTCTCGCCTTTGCCGGGCAAGCCCAGGAGATCGGGGAAGCCACCACGTTTTCACGCTCGTAGCGCGGCGGCCGGACGCCTGGGTCACCAGCCTGCGGCGGCCGAGATACTGGAGATGCCGCGATCACGCTCTTTCAGCTTGCCTATTACCTGCTCTGCCTGGTCGCGATCGTCGTCGCCTGGCTGAAGGGGGGACATCCGGAACGCCTCGGCGCCTGGGTGACGCTCATTGTCTTTGGAGTGTCGTTTTACACCCACGAGCTGAGGGTCGGCGCGTTCTACGCCGGTGATGCGGTCGTCGACCTTCTGATGACAGGGGTGTTCGTCTGGCTGGCTTTCACCAGAGACCGATGGTGGCCTCTGATCATGTCCGCGATCATGGCGCTCACCCTGCTGGTCTATGTCTCCTCGCTCGTCATCCCGGATCTTGGTCCATACGCGGTGATCTCGGCGCGCATCGGCCTCGGAATCCTGTGCGCCCTGACCCTTCTGTTCGGCGCGTGCGAGCGCTGGCTGGTCGGAGAACAGGCTGTCAGTGATCGCGAGGCCTGGGCCCGTCGTCGGCGTTCTCCGGGGCAAGGCCACGCTCCGGCGGCGCCGCCCTCCTGAGGGGGCTGTGTCAGCGCGCCTTGAACATATAAACATATCCTTATATGTCTGCCGGCCTTCCCTTCTCGCCGGAGCCCCGCCTTGTCCCGTTCGTCGTTCCAGTTCACGTCCGAAAGCGTCTCCGAGGGCCATCCCGACAAGGTCGCGGACCGCATCTCCGATACTGTCGTGGACCTGTTTCTGAGCAAGGATCCCTATGCGCGGGTAGCCTGCGAGACCCTGACGACGACCAATCTGGTGGTTCTGGCCGGCGAGATCCGCGGCCAGGGCATCATGGACACGGACGGAAACTGGGCGCCGGGCGTGCAGGACGAGATCGAGGCCGCCGTGCGCGCCGCCGTGCGCGACATCGGCTATGAGCAGTCGGGTTTCCACTGGAACAAGTTCGAATTCATCAATCGCCTGCACGGCCAGTCGGCCGACATCGCGGTGGGCGTTGACGCCGCCGGCAACAAGGATGAGGGCGCGGGCGATCAGGGCATCATGTTCGGCTACGCCTCGAACGAGACGCCCGAACTGATGCCGGCGACGCTGCAGTACAGCCACAACATCCTGAAGCGGCTGGCCGAAGTCCGCCACGCCGGCGACAAGCGACTGGAGCCCGACGCCAAGAGCCAGGTCACCATCCAGTACGAGGACGGCAAACCCGTTCGCGCCACCTCGATCGTCCTGTCGACCCAGCACGCCGCCGGCCTGTCGTCCGCCGACGTCGCCGCGATCGTGAAGCCCCACATCCTCGAAGTGCTGCCGGAAGGCTTCACCGACGAGAACACCGTCTGGCACATCAACCCGACCGGCATCTTCGAGATCGGCGGACCGGACGGCGACGCCGGCGTGACCGGCCGCAAGATCATCGTCGACACCTACGGCGGCGCGGCCCCGCACGGCGGCGGCGCCTTCTCGGGCAAGGATCCGACCAAGGTCGACCGCTCGGCCGCCTACGCCTGCCGGTACCTGGCCAAGAACGTTGTCGCCGCCGGCCTGGCCGACCGCTGCACCATCCAGATCAGCTACGCCATCGGCGTGGCCGCGCCCCAGTCGATCCACGTCGACCTGCACCGGACCGGCAAGATCGATGAGGCGGTTCTGGAAGCCAAGCTGCTGGGTCTCATCGGCGGAGCGACGCCGCGCGCCATCCGCGAGCACCTGGGTCTCAACAAGCCGATCTACGCCCGCACCGCCGCCTACGGCCACTTCGGCCGCGCGCCCGACGCCGACGGCGGGTTCAGCTGGGAGAAGACCGATCTGGTCGACCAGCTGAAGGCGCTGGCCTGATCGGCCGGGCGCGTCTAACAGGCGCGCCCATGGCTTCTTCAGACGACATCGCCCACCGCCCGCTGCGCTCGTTCGGCCGCATCAAGTCGCGCGCCATCAAGCCCCGGCAGGCGGCGCTGTTCGACACCCTGCTGCCGGGTATCGCCGTGCCGGACCCCAAGGCGGGGCTGATCGATCCCGCTGTCCTGATGCCCGGTGCGACGGGCGTCTGGCTGGAGATCGGCTTCGGCGGCGGAGAGCATCTGGCCGAACAGGCCAGCCGTCACCCGGATGCGCTGATGATCGGCTGCGAGCCGTTCCTGAACGGGGTGGCGTCGGCCCTGCGCCATATCGAGGAGCGCGATCTGAAGAACGTCCGGCTGCACGCCGACGACGCGCGCGACGTGATGACGGCCCTGCCGGACGGCAGTCTGGAGCGGGTGATGGTCCTGTTCCCCGATCCCTGGCACAAGGCGCGGCACAATAAGCGGCGTCTGGTCCAGAACGAGACCGCAGCGGAGATCGCGCGGCTGCTCAAGCCCGGCGGCGTCGTCCGGTTCGTCACGGACTGGGCGGATTACGCCGAGTGGGCGGTGGAGAAGTTTGAGCAGACGTCCGGTCTCGTGCGCGTCCCCTCGCCGGGCGACGACTGGACCACGCCGTGGGCGGACCATGTCGTGACCCGCTATGAGGAAAAGCGGCTCGGCGACACGACGCCGCTGTTCATGGAGTTCAGGCGCGCCTGAATCTCCCAGGCGGCGCGACGCGGGCGAGCCCGACGGCCGCCGCGACGACGAGCATGGACTTCAGAACCGCCCCCGGCAGGAAGGGCAGGACGCCGTGCTCCAGCGCCGCTCCGGCGCCGATGTTCAGCGCCAGCCAGCCGCCGCCCACGGCCAGGATCAGCAGGTGCAGGCCGATCATCCAGCCGACGGCCGGGAGGCTTCGCGCCAGACGACCGGTCACGGACAGCCAGCCGGCCAGACCCGCGGCGGGCAGGAAGGCGACCAGATAGCCTGCGGTCGGTCCGGTGAAGGGCTCCGGGCCTGACGCGCCCTCGGCCAGCACGGGCAGACCGGCCAGGCCCGCGACGAGATAGAGCGCCACGGCCGCCATGCCCCGGACCGGTCCCATCGCCGCGCCGACCAGCAGCACGGCCCAGGTCTGCAAGGTCATCGGCACCGGGATCATCGGGATGGCGATGCGGGCGGAGACGGCCATCAGAAGCACGAAGGCCGTCACGGACGCCAGCCAGACTGCGGCAGAGGGCTGAGGTGCTGGACTCGGCGGCGAGGCGGGATGCATGCCCGGTGCAAGATCATGAGGTCACGCGGCGTGCAAGGCGGCAACGGTCGCTGGATTCCCGGGCGGAACCGGTGCACGACCGGAGCAACGAGAACTGGAGAGCCGCCCATGAGCCTGACCCTGAAAGAAGCTTCCGCACCGATCTTCCTGCGCGGCCTGCGTGTGCTGTCCGGCCTGATCGACAAGGCCGAGGCCTCCGGTCTGGGCGAGGCGGCCATCATGGAGGCCCGGCTGGCCCCGGACATGAAGCCGTTCCCGGATCAGGTTCGCATGGCCTCGTTCTCGGCGCGCAGCTGCGTGGCGCGGCTGACCGGTCAGGCGTGGCCGAAGACGGACGATACTGAGGCGACTCTGGCCGACCTGAAGGCGACCATCGCGCTGTCGATCGCCTTCATCGAGGCGACCGAGCCGGCGGCGTTCGAGGGCGGCGAGACGCGACGGATCGAAATTCGGTTCCCGGGCGTCGAGCTCGATTTCGAAGGCGCGGGCTATCTGACCAGCTTCGCCATTCCGAACTTCTATTTCCACGTCAACATGGCCTACGCCATCCTGCGCAACGCGGGCGTCGAACTGGGCAAGCGGGACTATCTGGGTCAACTGGCGCTGATTTGAGGGCGGAACGCGCACGCAGGCCCTTCCGGAGCCTGTTTCGTATCGGAGATTCGTCGTGAGGTTTGCTTTCAGGACGCTGAACGTGGGGGCGGTGATCAGCATGGCGGCGCTGCTGGGCGCGTGCGCCGCCAACCCGGTGATGTATCGCCTTGAAGCCACCAATCTGGCCTTCGCGGGTTTGTCGGGCGGCGCGACGGCGACCGCCGTCAGGACCTCATCGGGCTGGTCGGTGACGAGACAGGGGTTTTATCGCGGCTCAAGGCCAAAGCGGGTTCGACTCTCGCGGGCCGAGTCGCTGGCGCTGGACACGGCGCTGTCTGATCCCGCCTTGTATGCTTCGCCCCAGCCTTTGCCGGAAGGATGCCTTGATCCCGACCTGACGACGCTGGACATCACCGCGAACGGAGCCACACGGCGATTGAGTCTGGAGTGCGCGACCGCGCCCGGCATGTCCTCGGTCCTGCGGATACTGTTCGGTTGGCCACAGGGCGGGGATTGAGGCTGAGCCGCGAACGGGGGCTGACAAAGGCGATCAGGGGAGCTATACGCCCTCCCACATCGTTAGACCGGCGTCCTAACGGCGCCGTTTGAAGCGGCGGCCGTCGGGCCCGCCGCTTTTTGTTTGGACCAAAGCCTTTGAAGGCCAAGACCGCCGAAGACCGCGCTCTGCTGGAGCTGATCGAACCCGTGGCCGAGAGCCTGGGTCTCGATATCGTGCGCGTGCGGCTGATGGGCGGCACCCTGCGCCGGCGGCTGCAGATCATGGCCGAGCGCCCGAGCGACCACGACATCGCCGTCGAGGAATGCGCCCGCCTGAGCCGCGCCGTGTCGGAAGTGTTCGACGCCGCCGACCCGATCAACGGCGAATATCTGCTGGAAGTGTCGTCGCCGGGCGTCGACCGTCCCCTGACCCGCCAGTCGGACTTCGACCTGTTCGAGGGCTATGAGGCGCGTCTGGAAACCGATCGCATGATCGAGGGCCGCAAACGCTTCAAGGGCGTGATCGCCGGCACCGACGGCGAGAACATCGCCATCGATCTGGAGGGGGAGGAGGACACCGCCCTCATTCCCTTCGAATGGCTGGTCGACGCCAAACTGGTGCTGACCGACGAACTGATGAAGGCGGGCGCAGAGAAGCGCGCCGCCCGTAACGACAACTCTACCGACACCGAGGACTGATCATGGCTGTTGCCGGCGTTTCCGCGAACCGACTCGAACTGCTCCAGATCGCTGACGCGGTCGCGCGCGAGAAGAACATCGACAAGGAGATCGTCGTCGAGGCGATCGAGGAGGCGATCCAGAAGGGCGCCAAGTCGCGTTACGGCGCCCATCACGACATCCGCGCCAAGATCGACATCAAGTCGGGCGAACTGGCCCTGACGCGCCACGTCACCATCGTGCCGGACGACTGGCAGCCGGAAGACGAGCTGGAAGAGTTCAACGACTCGGCCATGGTCCGTCTGACCGACGCCTCGAAGCGCGACCCGGAAGCGGTGGTCGGCAAGGAGTATGTCGAGACCCTGCCGCCGTTCGAGTTCGGCCGCGTCCAGACGCAGATGGCCCGTCAGGTCGTGACCGGGAAGGTCCGCGAAGCCGAGCGCGCGAACCAGTACGAAGAGTTCAAGGACCGCGTCGGCGAGATCGTCAACGGCACCGTCAAGCGCGTCGAATACGGCAACACCGTCGTCGACCTTGGCCGGGGCGAGGGCATCATGCGCCGCAACGACTCCATCCCGCGCGAGGTGTTCAACATCGGCGACCGGATCCGCACCTACATCTATGACGTCCGCGCCGAGGCCAAGGGCCCGCAGGTCATGCTGTCGCGCTCGCACCCCGGCTTCATGGCCAAGCTGTTCGCCCAGGAAGTGCCCGAAGTCTACGACGGCGTGATCGAGATCCGCGCCGCCGCCCGCGACGCCGGCTCGCGCGCAAAGATGGCCGTCTTGTCCAACGACAGCTCCATCGATCCGGTCGGCGCTTGCGTCGGCATGCGCGGCTCGCGCGTTCAGGCGGTCGTCGCCGAACTGCAGGGCGAGAAGATCGACATCATCCAGTGGAACAACGATGAGCCGACGTTCATCGTCAACGCCCTGGCTCCGGCCGAAGTGTCCAAGGTGGTCCTCGACGAAGAGGCCGACCGCGTTGAAGTCGTGGTGCCGGACGAGCAGCTGTCGCTGGCCATCGGCCGCCGCGGCCAGAACGTCCGTCTCGCCTCGCAGCTGACCGGCTGGCAGATCGACATCATCACCGAGAGCCAGGATTCCGAGCGCCGCCAGCGCGAGTTCAGCGAGCGCACCGCCCTGTTCCAGGAAGCCCTGGACGTGGACGAGGTCATCGCCCAGCTGCTGGTCACCGAAGGCTTCGCCACGGTCGAGGATCTGGCCTTCGTCGAGCCGTACGAAATCTCGGACATCGAGGGCTTCGACGAAGAGACTGCCGAGGAACTGCAGGCCCGCGCCCGCGACTTCCTCGACCGTCAGGCCGCCATCCTTGACGCCAAGCGCGTCGAGCTGGGCGTCGAGGACGCCGTCATGACCGTTCCGGGCGTGACCGGCGCCATCGCCGTCGCCCTGGGCGAAGGGGGTGTGAAGACCGTCGAGGATCTGGCCGATCTGGCCACCGACGAGATCCGCGGCGGCTACGAGGTGAAGAACGGCGAACGGGTCAAGGTCCCGGGCGTGCTGGAGAGCTTCAACCTGGCGCAGGAAGAGGCTGAAATGCTGATCCTGCAGGCGCGCGTCGCCGCCGGCTGGATCGACGCCTCGGAACTGCCGCAGCCGCCCGAGCCCGAGTACGAGGAAGAGCTGGCCGAGGGCGAATACGACGCCGAAGCCGTCTTCGCGGCCGCGCCGGAAGGCGAGGAAGCCGATGCTGACGCGGAGGTCCTCGCCGAGGACCCCGAACAAACCCCCGACGCGTGATGGGAGACCGGATCGTTCATGAGTCTGCGCGAAGCGACGATCGATAGGGAACGCCGCGACCTCGTCACCCACGAGGTCATGGACGAATCTCGCCTGATCCGCTTCGTCGCCGCTCCTGACGGTTCGGTGGCGCCCGACCTGGCGCGCAAGCTGCCGGGACGCGGCCTGTGGGTCGCGGCGGACCGCGCCTCGATCGAGACGGCGGTGAAGAAGAACCTGTTCTCGCGGGCCGCCAAGGCCCCGCTGAAGCCGGCCGCCGATCTGGCGGACACGGTCGAAAATCTGCTGGTCCGGCGTTGTCTGGACCAGCTGGGGCTTGCCCGGCGCGAAGGCGTGCTTATCTCCGGCTTCGAGAAATCCCTGGCCAACGTCCGGTCGGGGAAGGCTGCGTGGATCATCGAGGCGGCGGACGGTTCCGCCGACGGCCGCGGCAAGCTTCTTTCGCTGGCGAAACACATCGAACCGCGTCCGAAAGTTTGCGGCGTGTTCACGGCGGACGATTTGAGTTTGGCCCTTGGGCTGGAAAATGCGATACACGCCGTCCTGCTTGAGGGCGGGCGGGCCGATCGCTGGACCATAGAGGTCGAACGACTGGCGGGATTTCGACCGTTGACGCCCCCGCAGTGGGGCGACGAGGCGGCTGGGATGCCGAACAAGGTTTTGGACGGGCGGGGTTCTGCTCCCTGATTTGGGGGCGGAGCGACGCGCGGCTTTTTGTGTTTGAACGAGGCGACGGCGGATCATCCGCTGTCACAAGTAAAGCGACCGGATGACTGACGAGAACGACAAGACCAACGAAGGCGCACCGCAGGCTCCGACCGGGACCCCGTCAACGACGGGCCCGCGCGCGCCTCTGAGCCTGAAGCCCCGGCAGGCGGGATCGGTTTCGACCGGCACCGTGCGCCAGAGCTTCAGCCACGGCCGTACCAAGACCGTGGTGGTCGAGACCAAGCGCCCCCGCGCCGGCGTCGCCCCGGGCCATCAGCGTCCGCAGGGCTTCGACGTCGCCGCGCGTCCGCGCACCGACGCGCCCGCGCCGCAGGCACCGCGCCCGGCAGCGCCTGCCGGGCCCGCTGGCGGCCGCCTGTCCAACGAGGAACAGGAAGCCCGCCGCCGCGCCATCGAACTGGCGACCAAGGCCCAGGCCGAGCGCGCCCAGGCCGCTGCCGCTGAACAGGCGCGCCGCGACCAGGCTGCACATGAACAGGCCGCCGCCACGGCACAGGCCGCCAGCGCAGCACAGGCCGAAGCCGCCGCCGCCCGCGCCGCCGCCGAGGCCGCCCGCGCCGAAGCCGCCAAGCTGACCGCCGCCGCACCCATGGCTCCGGCCAAGCGCGCGCCCGCGGCTGCGGCTCCGACCCCCGCTCCGGCCGCGCCCGTCGCGCCGACCCCGGCTCCGGTCGAGGCGGCTGCGTCCACCCCGGCTCCGGCCCCCGCCGCTCCGGCCCGCCCGGCTCCGCCGGCGCGCCCGGTCGTAAACTTCGGCCAGCGCGTACCCAAGGCTCCGAACCCCTCGCGCGCTCCGGCCGGTCCCGCCTTCGGCGGCCGCTCGGCCCGTGAAGAGGCCATGGGCGGCGGTGAACGCGCCTATTCGGATCGTCCCGCTCCGGCCCGGCCCGCTGGCGGCCGTCCTGCCGAGCCCGTCCGCTATTCGGCCCTGACCCCGCGCCCGGCTCCTGGCGCTGCCCGTCCCGGCGGTGCGCGCCCCGGCCCCGGCGGCCGCCCGACGCCGAACGCCCCTCCGGCCCAGGCCGAGGTCGCGCGGCCCAGTCGTGCGCCCGGCGGCGGCTTCGCCCGTCCGCTGAAGCCCGAGGATGATCGCGACAAGCGTTTCTCGGACGCCGGCAAGGCCGTCAGCCGCACGCGCGGCGAGCCCAAGCGCCGCGAAGGCCGCCTGACCATCCAGTCGGTCGCCGGCGATGGCGACACCGCCGAGCGGATGCGCTCGCTGGCTTCGGTCCGCCGCGCCCGCGAACGTGAAAAAGAGAAGCGCAAGGGCGGGTCCACCGATGCGCCGAACCGTCCGCGCGAAGTCGTCATTCCTGACGTCATCACCGTGCAGGAGCTGTCCAACCGGATGGCCGTCCGCGGCGTCGACATCATCAAATTCCTGATGAAGCAGGGTCTGATGATGAAGATCAACGACGTCATCGACACCGACACGGCCGAGCTGGTAGCTGACGAATTCGGCATGGCGGTGCGCCGCGTTTCGGAGTCCGACATCGAGACCGGCTTCCTGTCCGACGCGATCGACGACGAGGCGACCACGCCGCGCGCGCCGGTCGTGGCCATCATGGGTCACGTCGACCACGGCAAGACTTCGCTGCTGGACGCGCTGCGCACCACCGACGTGGCGGCGGGCGAGGCCGGCGGCATTACCCAGCATATCGGCGCCTATCAGGTGAAGATGGCCGACGGTCAGGCCGTGACCTTCCTCGACACCCCGGGCCACGCGGCGTTCAGCGCCATGCGGACGCGCGGCGCCCACGTCACCGACATCGTCATTCTGGTGGTTGCGGCGGACGATGGCGTCATGCCGCAGACGATCGAAAGCATCCAGCACGCCAAGGCGGCCGGCGCTCCGATCATCGTGGCGGTCAACAAGATCGACAAGCCCGACGCTGATCCACAGAAGGTCGTCAACGAGCTGCTGCAATACGAAATCATCGGCGAGGCCCTGGGCGGCGACACCCAGATCGTCGAGGTTTCGGCCAAGGCGCGCACCAATCTGGACGGCCTGCTTGAGGCCATCCTGCTGCAGGCCGAAGTCATGGACCTGAAGGCGGATCCCGAGCGGTCGGCCGAAGGCGTCGTGATCGAAGCCAAGCTGGACAAGGGTCGCGGCCCTGTCGCCACCGTGCTGGTCAAGCGCGGCACGCTCAAGCGCGGCGACATCGTCGTGGCCGGCTCGGCATGGGGCAAGGTTCGCGCCCTGCTGAACGAGCGCAACGAACAGCTGACCGAGGCCGGTCCCTCTGTTCCGGTCGAGATCCTCGGCCTCGACGAGGCCCCGAGCCCGGGCGAACCTCTGGCTGTCGTGGAATCGGAAGCCCGCGCCCGCGAGCTGACGGAATACCGCGCTCGCGTGAAGCGCGAGAAGGCTACGGGCGGCATCAACCAGGTCTCGCTGGTCGACATGATGTCCAAGCTGCAGTCCAAGAAGGTCTCGGAACTGCCGGTCCTCATCAAGGCGGACGTGCAGGGTTCGGCCGAAGCCATCGTCGGCTCGCTCGAGAAGATGGGCAACGAGGAGGTCCGCGCGCGCACTGTCTATTCGGGCGCCGGCGGCATCACCGAGAGCGACGTGCAACTGGCCAAGTCGGCCGGCGCACCGATCCTCGGCTTCAACGTCCGTGCCTCGAAACAGGCCCGCGACCTGGCCGAGCGCGAAGGCGTCGAGATCCGCTACTACTCGATCATCTACGACCTTCTGGACGACATGAAGGGCGTGCTGTCCGGCATGCTGGCGCCGCTGCAACGGGAAACCTTCCTGGGCAACGCCGCCGTGCTGCAGGTGTTCGACATCTCCAAGACCGGCAAGATCGCCGGCTGCCGGGTGTCCGAGGGCGTGGTCCGCAAGGGCGCCAAGGTCCGGATCATCCGCGACGACGTCGTGGTTCTGGAACTGGGCACCCTCACGACGCTCAAGCGCTTCAAGGACGAGGTCAACGAGGTTCCGTCGGGCCAGGAGTGCGGCATGCATTTCCAGGGCTTCCAGGACATCAAGGCCGGCGACTACATCGAGTGCTTCACGGTCGAAGAGATCAAGCGCACGCTGGACTAGTCCGCGCCGCATCGATGAAACGAAAGGAAAGGCGGTGCGCAAGCGCCGCCTTTTCGCCTTACCGGTCGGAGATCAAACCGCATGAACCGTTTCCTGATCGCCGTCCTGACCCTGTCCACGATCGCCGGGCCCGCCTCGGCCGAGACGCGTTTCCTCGCCTACAACGCCTCGGACCGGGTCACCCAGGCCCTGACGCGCGGCATCACGCTGGAAGCCGACCGTGGCCTGTTCGGCGCGATCAGCGTGCGGCGGATCATCTCCACCTCGAACCGCGGCCAGGCAGATATCCGGCGCGGAGGCCCCGACGAGGTAAGACGCGTCCTGCCCGCCGGTTCGAAGGAGACCGCGGTCTATTCCATCACGCCCGAAGGCGGCGGCCGGGCGCTGGGCCGGGCCCTTTGCCCCGGGTCGGACGAGACCTGGATGGTGCTGGGCCGGGTGCGGCTGGCGCGGCCGTTGACGGCCCATGCGGTCGGGCGCTGGTCGGACGGGACCTATCGCCACTGCGTCCAGCTGTCCTACGACTGGCGCGGCGAGTGGGCCTTCCCGCCTGCGGGCAGCGCCTCGGACGATACGAACGCGCCTGTCACGCGATAGGCGTTCACCTCGCTGCAGAGCCTCGCTAAGGTTGCGGCAATGCCCGCCGACGCCGCCCCTCGCCAGACCGGACTGAAGCGCCTCGCCGTCGCGCTGGGCTTCCTGTGTCTGGTGCTGTTCCTGCTGGCCATCGAAAACCGGCACGCGCTCGAGGCCTGGCGCGCCCTGCGCGACGAGGCCGTTCCGGCAGCCGGGCGGGTCGCCGACTGGGCGGCGGGACTGCCGTCAGGCGCTTCCGACGGCTTGTCAGGTCTGAAGACGGCGGTCACGACCGACCCTCGTCTCGAGGCCGCCGATTCCGGGGACTTGGTGCTGGCCGGGGAATTCAGCCCGGCCGATGACGTGACCCGCGCCGTCACGGGCGCCGTGGCGGTCGTCGGCGCGGACCTCCGCTTCGAAACGGGTGACATCCTGCGCACCCAGCCTGTTCGCATCGCCGCCGGACGCGAGGCCTTTGTGGCGGGCCGGACCTTCGCCGAGCGGTGGAACGCGCCGGCGGACGCGCAGATCGAGCTGCGCCGCGTGGTTCCGAACGACCGGGCGCGGACCGTCGCCGCGTCCGCGCCGTGCGCCGGCGAGATCCCGGGCGCCGTCGCCCTGCTGCATCGCCGGGACAGGCTGGATATGATGGTGTTCCGCGCCGGGGCCATCGTCGGGCCGGATGCGCCGCCCGCCGCCCTCTGCGGGCTCTGGAGTTTCCGTCGAAGATGAAGCGCCGACATTCCTGGGGCCTGAAGCGGTTTCTGGCCGTCGCCGTTCTGGCGACTCTCGCGGCCGTCTGGACATGGACGGCGCCGGGGGACGCCGCGCTGTGGCCTGCCCGAGCCGACGAGGCCGGGGTCGAGGTTCATCTGCTGGACAATGGCTTCCACACCGATCTGGCGGTTCCCCGCGGGGCTCTGGAGGCGCGGCCCGGCCCCTTGGCGGATGCGGTGCGCGGTCTGGCGCCGGGGGACTGGATCCTGATCGGCTGGGGCGATGCCAAATTCTATGTCGACCAGAGCCCGATGGAGAGTCGCCTGCCGGATGGCGCGCGCGCCTTCTTCCGGCCGGGCAACGCCTCGGTGATCATGCTGGACCCGGCTCAGCGCGATCCCCGCACGGCGTTCGCGCCGAACAGCCGTCGCGCCTTCCGGCTCTCGGCGGCGGGCTTCGACGCCATGGCCGATCATATCGAAGGGTCGCTGGCGCTGACCGACGGCCGGCCGCGGATTGCGGCGGCCCGTGCAGGCGACGACGCGCGCTTCTTCGCCAGCCGGGAGCATTTCTCGATCGGGCACCTGTGCAACCACTGGAGCGCCGGGGTTCTGAACGCGGCGGGGCTGCCAGTGCGCCCGATACGCTCAGTGACGTCAGCGGAGGTCATGGCCACGATTGACCGCGAATTGGACACCAGCGCTTCACGGGACTAGACCCCGCGCTCGTTTATTTTTGCCGCGTTCGAAAGGCTCCGTCTTTCCGACCTGACGCGGCATCGCTTTCTCAAGCCGGGTCCGATCCCCGGCGGGCGACGAGGACAGAGCCATGAGCAATCGCAGACAGAAGAAGCCCGCCGCCAAGGCCGGCACGGTCAGCCAGCGTCAGCTGCGCGCCTCCGAAATGATCCGCCACGCCCTCGTCGAGGTCATGCGCGAGAACGAGATTCGCGATCCGGCCTTGGTCGGCGTATCGGTCACGGTCACCGAGGTGCGTCTCTCGCCCGACCTGAAACACGCCACCTGTTTCGTCGAACCGCTCGGCGCGGGCGTCGAGACGGCGCCGGTCGGCGGCCAGGTCGATGAAATCGTCAAGGCGCTGAACGCCCATGCCAAATTCCTGCGCGGGGCGCTGGGGCGGCATATCGACATGCGCTTTACCCCCGACCTGCGCTTCCGCCACGACGAGAGCTTCGCCGCCGCCGAGCGCCTGAACCGGCTGCTGGACGACCCGCGGGTGCGCGCCGACGTCTATGTGTCGCCGTTCGAGGACGATGACGCGGAAGAGGACGGTCCGGCCTGATGGGCCGCCGCAAGAAGGGCGAGATCGTCAACGGCTGGGTCTGTCTGGACAAGCCCTACGGCATGGGGTCGACCGACGCCGTGTCGAAGATCCGCCGCCTGTTCGACGCGCAAAAGGCGGGGCATGCCGGGACGCTGGACCCGCTGGCCAGCGGCATTCTGCCCATCGCCTTGGGCGAAGCGACCAAGACCGTGCCCTTCATGATGGAGGCGCAGAAGGTCTATCGCTTCACCATCAACTGGGGCGTCACGACCGACAGTCTGGACCGCGAGGGCGAGATCATCGCCCGGTCCGACGTGCGACCCGATGTCGAGGCGGTGCGGGCCGCCCTGCCGGCCTTTGTCGGCGAGATCGATCAGGTTCCCCCGCAGTTCAGCGCCATCAAGGTCGACGGCCAGCGCGCCTATGATCTGGCCCGCGACGGGGCCGAGTTCGAGCTGGCCAGCCGACGGGTGACGATCCACGAGGCGGCGGTGACCGACGCGCCGGACGTGGACCACGTCGAGATCACGATGCGGACGGGCAAGGGCGTCTATGTGCGGTCGCTGGCCCGGGATCTGGCGGTCATGCTGAGCGCCGAGGGGCATGTTTCGGCCCTGCGCCGCGAGCGGGTCGGGCCGTTCTCGACGGAAAACGCCGTCACGCTGGATTTCCTGACCGATCTGGTGCATAGGGACGCCGCCTCGGAAGGCTTGCTTCCCGTTGCGACCGCCCTGGACGACATCCCGGAGCTGGCCGTGACGGATCAAGACGCCTTCTCGCTTCGTCAGGGACGACCGATCGTTCTGCTCCCCCGACAGGTCGAAACGCTCAAAAGCCGCCTTCGGGATGGCTCCAGAACCGTTTCAGCCTTTCAAGGACAGACCCTCGTCGCTCTCGGTCAGTTGCGGGCCGGCCGGCTGGAACCCGACCGCGTTTTTAACCTCCAATAGGAGTATGCCCGATGTCGATTACTGCTGAACGCAAGAACGAAGTCATCGCCGATAACGCCCGCTCCGCCGGCGACACCGGCTCGGCCGAGGTCCAGGTCGCGATCCTCTCGGAACGCATCGCCAACCTCACCGAACACTTCAAGACCCACAAGAAGGACAACCACTCGCGCCGCGGCCTGCTCAAGATGGTCTCGCAGCGTCGTCGCCTTCTTGACCACCTGTCCAAGGTCGATCGCGAGCGCTACGCCGCCCTGATCGGCAAGCTGAACCTGCGCCGCTAAGGCGAAGGCGAAGAGCGGAAGAGTTTTTCGAGGCGCGGGCCATGTCCGCGCCTCGTTCCGCATCCAGAACGACCCGCGCGCCCCGGGACCCGAGGGCGCATGACGCGAGGGCCATACCGGTCCTCTTCTCCCGGGCGGTTCGCGATGGCGCGGACGCCCATGGACCGAAGGACTGAACGCCCGACGCTCCACCCACTGATGGGACCCCGCGCGGAATCCGCCCGCGGGATACGAAAGACGAAACATGTTCGACATCAAACGCAAGACGATCGACTGGGCCGGCCGCCCGCTGACGCTGGAAACGGGCCGTATCGCCCGTCAGGCCGACGGCGCCGTTCTGGCCACCTACGGCGAGACCGTCGTCCTCGCCACCGTCGTCTACGGTCGCGCGCCCAAGCCGGGCCTGGATTTTTTCCCGCTGACCGTCAACTACCAGGAAAAGACCTTCGCCGCCGGCAAGATCCCGGGCGGCTATTTCAAGCGTGAAGGCCGGCCGACCGAGAAGGAAACCCTCGTCTCCCGCCTGATCGACCGCCCGATCCGCCCGCTGTTCGTCAAGGGCTTCAAGAACGAGACCCAGGTCGTCGTCACCGTGCTGCAGCACGACCTCGAGAACGACCCCGACATCGTCGGCCTGGTCGCCGCCTCGGCCGCCCTGACGATCTCGGGCGTGCCCTTCATGGGCCCGATCGGCGCCGCGCGCGTCGGCTATATCGATGGCGAATACATCCTGAACCCGACGCTGGATCAGCTCCCCGACAGCCAGCTCGACCTCGTCGTCGCCGGCACCCAGGACGCCCTGATGATGGTCGAATCCGAAGCCAAGGAGCTGTCGGAAGAGGTCATGCTGAACGCCCTGATGTTCGCGCATCGCGGCATGCAGCCGGTGATCGAGGCCATCATCGAAATGGCCGAGCACGCCGCCAAGGAGCCCTTCGACTTCCAGGCCGAGGATCACTCGGACGTCGTCACCGCCATCCAGTCGCTGGTCGGCGAGGACATCAAGTCGGCCTACACCCACGCCGGCAAATACGAGCGCCGCAACGGCGTCGACGTGGCCAAGAAGACGGCCGCCGCCAAGCTGGTGAAGACCGAGGAAAACCCGGATGGCGTCGATTCCGCCAAGTTCGGCGCGGCCTTCAAGGAATGCGAAGCCCACGTCCTGCGTCGCGACATCATCGACAACGGCCACCGCGTCGACGGCCGCGCCCTGGACAAGGTCCGCGACATCGTCTCGGAAGTCGGCGTCTTCCCGCGCACCCACGGCTCGGCCCTGTTCACCCGCGGTGAGACCCAGGCCATCGTGGTCGCCACCCTGGGCACCGGCGAGGACGAGCAGTACGTCGACTCGCTGGCCGGCACTTACAAAGAGAAGTTTCTGCTGCACTACAACTTCCCTCCCTATTCGGTCGGCGAGACCGGTCGCATGGGCGGCGCGGGCCGTCGGGAAATCGGTCACGGCAAGCTGGCCTGGCGGGCGATCCGTCCGATGCTGCCGAGCTCGGAAGAATTCCCGTACACCATCCGCATCGTGTCCGAGATCACCGAGTCCAACGGCTCGTCCTCGATGGCTTCGGTCTGCGGCGCCTCGCTGGCGCTGATGGACGCGGGCGTGCCGCTGAAGCGTCCCGTCTCGGGCATCGCCATGGGCCTGATCCTGGAGCCCTCGGGCGAGTTCGCCATCCTGTCCGACATCCTGGGTGACGAAGATCACCTGGGCGACATGGACTTCAAGGTGGCCGGCACGCGCGAAGGCATCACCTCGCTGCAGATGGACATCAAGGTCGCGGGCATCACCGAAGAGATCATGCGCAAGGCGATTGCACAGGCTTCGGCCGGCCGTCTGCACATCCTCGACGAGATGGACAAGGCCATCGACGGCGCCCGCACCGAGCTGGGCGAGTACGCGCCCAAGATCGAGTCGATCAAGGTTCCGACCGACAAGATCCGCGACATCATCGGCACGGGCGGCAAGATCATCCGCGAGATCGTCGAAAAGACCGGCGCCAAGATCAACATCGAGGACGACGGCACGGTGAAGATCGCGGCCTCGGATCAGGAGAAGATCGACGCGGCCAAGAACTGGATCTCGTCGATCGTGTCCGAGCCCGAGCCCGGCACCATCTACTCCGGCAAGGTCGTGAAGGTCGTCGACTTCGGCGCCTTCGTGAACTTCTTCGGCGCCAAGGACGGTCTGGTCCACGTGTCGCAGATCAGCCTGGAACGCGTCGCCAACCCGGCCGACGTCCTGACCGAAGGCCAGGAAGTCAAAGTGAAGTTCCTGGGCATGGACGACCGCGGCAAGACCAAGCTGTCGATGAAGGTTGTCGATCAGGAAACCGGCGAGGACATCACCGACAAGATCAACGCCGAGCGCGCCGAACGCGGTGAACCGGCCCTGTCGGACGACACCGGCGGCCGTCCCAAGCGTGAAGGCGGCGGCGATCGCGATCGCGGACGCAGCCGTCGCTAAGGCGACTTCGCTGAACTGAACGAGGCCCCGGTGGAAACGCCGGGGCCTTTTTCTTTGGGCGGGGCGGGGGCGGAGAGTCCGGAGTCCTCTCGAAAAACAGGGGACATTGCGGACACATCGGACTCGGCGGGTTTGGAAAAAACACCGTCCGGATAGTCCGGATAGTCCGGCTGAGGGGTGTCGAGGTTCGATTGTCAAAGATCGCGGACGAAGGGTCAGGGCGGCATGATCGCACGGCTGGTTCCTGCGGCTACGAAATGACGCTGCTGCGGCAGGGAAGGATAGCGGGATCAGGCGGTTGGGCGCGCGAAGTCGTCTGGCTGGCGGCGGATTGCCAGCATTGTCTCCTCCCTGTTTGCGCAGCGAACGGGGAGGGGGACCGCGAAGCGGTGGAGGGGTAGAAGCAGAGAGCGCGGCCCGGCGCCCCTCCACCCATTGGCTGCTACGCGCCGCCCTTCGGGTCGGGGTCCCCCTCCCCATCGCCTCCGGCGACAGGGAGGAGACAGGAGGTTCAGGCGCTGATGGTCAGCGGAGAGCGCCGCGGCGCCAGCCAGGGCGCGGCGAACAGGCCGAACAGGAAGCCGCCGAGGTGGGCTTCCCACGCCAGACCGCCCTCGCCGCCGGTCATGAGGACCAGGACGAACAGCAGGCCGAACAGGATGAGGTTCATCTTCGCGAAGGCCTTCACCTGCGCCCACACCTGCGCCGAGCGGATCGGGACGATCTGGCGCTCGGGCCCGATCCGGGCGGCGGCGCCCCAGACGCCGCAGATGGCGCCCGAGGCCCCGACCATGGGCACGGCGCTGTTCAGGTGCAGGGCCAGATAGAGACCCGCGCCCAGCAGACCGGAGACGAGGAACAGGACCGCATAGCGCAGCCAGCCGGACGGCCCGACCCCGAACCGCGCCATGACCACGGGGGTGACGCCGAGCAGGAAGGTGCTGTTCAGGACGAGGTGCCACAGGCCCGCGTGGACGAACATGTGGGAGATCAGGGCGTACCAGCGGCCCTCGGTCAGGGCCGCCGCCGACAGGCTCCAGTCCCACGGCGCGCCGCCGCGCATCAGATTCAGGATGGCGAGGAGGGAGCCGGCGATACAGACGCCGATCACCACCCATGCGGGCGCGGTCTGCAGGGTGAGGGCTTCGCGCCACAGGCGAGGATCGAAGAACGACAGCCCGCCCAGCCGTCCGTCGGAGGCGCGGTGAAGCCGGGAGGAGGTGACGGCGGCGTCGTCGGTCATGCGGGGAGTGTGGCCGAGGACGGGGCGGTTGGCCATGATCCTTCTCCCGATGGGAGAAGGTGGCCCGGAGGGCCGGATGAGGGTCGGGCGGGTGAAGCGGCGAAGCCGCCCCCGGGCTGTCGACCCTCACCCTTGAGCGCCAGAACGACGGCTGCGCCGCCGTGCGCTCAAGCCCTCTCCCAACGGGAGAGGGGCGTCGTCTGCTCAGAACGGCGGCCCGGCCAGGTTCTCGATGTCGAACTCCGCCCCCAGCTCCCGCATGCTCGGACCGTCAGCGGCCCAGCCGCGAGGCGATCGGATGCCGCCGCGGCACGCTGGTGGCGCTCCACACCAGCACGGCGGTCGACAGCAGGATGCCGCTGACCAGCCCGCCGATGGCCAGCAGGCCGGTGGGCGTCACCCTGACGTGCAGGGTCAGGGAGGCCGGCCCCGCGTTCAGCTTCAGGCGGGCTTTCTGCGGTTCGGACGCGGCGGGGACGGGATCGGCCATATCCGGTCAACGCGGCGTCGGGCGATCGGTGCCCGGCGGAATCAGAACGGCGGGCCGGCCAGGTTCTCGATGTCGAACTCGGCCCCCAGCGCCCGCATGCGCGGGCCGTAGTCGGGGTGGCCGGGCGGGGCGGTCCGGACGATGACCTCGCGGGCGCGGAAGAAACCGATGAAATCGCCCGGCGAGACGGTCATCAGCAGATGCGCCGGCGCCTCGCCGCGGTTGCCCTGGGCGTGGGGGACGCCGCGCGGGATGTGGACGTAGTCGCCGGCCTCCAGCTCGTGAACCCGGCCGTCCGTCCAGAGGCTCAGCCGGCCCGAGAGAACATAGAAGGTCTCGTCGGTGCGGTGATGCACATGCACCGGCGTGCGATAGCCGGGCGCCTCGACCAGCAGTATCTGGCCCAGCGACGTCTCGCCCCGCGGCGACAGATACCCGACCTCTCCCACGCCGATCGAGCCGGCCGCATCCCCGGCCCGGCGGATGGAGACGGCGGGCCCGGGCGCCGGGGGCGGCGGCGCGGGCTCCTGCGCGAACAGGGTCAGGGCGAAGGCGGCGGCGAGCATGGGACCCTCCCGGGTAGGGGGAGGAGTGAAGCGGGTTCGGGGAGGGCGGGCAAGGATGGTGCTAGGTGGATGAACGAGGCAGCTAGGGGCCAAGTTGTCGCCGGGTTGCGACTAGATGCGGACCTTCGGAAGTATCTTATCTTCAACCTTCCGGATACCGGTTGGCGATATCCGAACGATGCGAGCCGTTTCGTCGTAGTCGATTAGACGCTCTTTATGAGCACGACGCAGAACGTCGCGCCGGTATGCGGCGAGATTCTTATGCTCCAAGCTCTTCATCAACTCCTCTTCAGACAACGGCGTGACCGAACTGAAAAGCAGAACGAGAGTTTTTTCGGGCATGCTCAGAGAGTTATCCAATACCCTTCGTACCGAACCAGCTGTCCAGATCAGTGCCACCTCTCTCTCTGAGAGGGCTTCGACGATTAAACTGGCTTCTTCAACGGATACGCTGTGAAATATTCGGACTAGCTCTGACATAACCCATTTGGCCATGTGTAGAACGCAGATAGCATCCATGTGGTTGGGGTCGACATCACCGCCAACGTGGCCGACGTTCCTGCTGTTTCTGATCTCGTAAAGTCCGACGAGCATTCTCGGAATCTGAAGACGAACCGACTTGCCCCATTTCACATCTTCTTTTTCCAGTTTTTGGCAAGCGTCGTAGAAGTTTTTAGGCTTCGAAGATTTTGATGGGAACGCACCATCAATGTGACCGCGGATGATCGAATAGACGACCTCGCAAAGCTTCCCGCCGTTGAGCTCCGCTGGCTCCCAACGCCGCTCTCGGAAGTTCCGCTCGATCTCCCGATACTTCGCAAGGAGTTCGGCTTCTAAGGGTTCAGGGATGTTGCCAAGAAGACGGCTCATGCGCCCTTAGCCTTAGGCAGGCTATGTTCAACCAGGTTTTCGCCCGACGAAGTCAGCTTAATGTCTTGGCTGTCGGCCGTGTCCAACCAGCCCTGTGTCCCCGCTTGCTGGAGCGTGTTTTTTAGGTCTGCGGGAACAATCCATCCAACGTGCTTGAAAACGGTCAAAACGGCCTCGAGCGTCACCTTGCTCATACCGATTGTTTCTCGGAGGTAGTAAGCCGCAACGACCGCCTTCTGCATGACGTTTGTCGGGGACTTTGCTGCGACGAAATCGTTAGCTGACGGCTTGCCCGAAGGAGTCAGGTTCAGACTCTTGTCCATCGAGATGACGGATTTTGCCTTCTTCGAGGTTTTTGGTTTTGCCGCCTTGCTCGCTGAAACTACTTGAGCTGTTTGGGGCGCTTGACTGCCCGCTGGGGGCGTTTGAGGTGTGGCTGCCGTGAAGGTCGAGCCGTCCAACTCAGTACCCGCGTGCGCTCATCTGCGTCGAGCGACCCCAGCACGTTGTCGATCGTCTCAATCGCTTTAATCTCGTTCACGGCGCTTACCCTCCCATAAGGTTGTTCAGACGTTTTTAATGACGATCTATCCTTTTTGCTCGGCGATCATTTCTTCTACTCGGCGAGCACCTGCGTCTGTAATTTTGTAGAGTTTTCTAGCCTGCTTTGACGATCCTGATTTTTTCATCTGGATCACAAGTGCGGGTCTCTGGTTCATAGATGAAGATAGAGCATCAGTGATGTTTGACACTCGATAGCCCAGATTCTTCAAAAGCACATTTACGTCCGCGCCGGCGAACTGCTGCTGCCCTTGGCTGCGCAGCCAGTAGCCCGCCACTAGAGCGCGTTCGCGATCTACTGTTGCACCGGCCTTATGGAAAAAATCTCCAAACTCTTCGCCGGAATCACCGCCGGAGCCTGTTTGCGTTGGCAACGTCACGGCCGAGGCTGGTCCTCGTCCAATTGGGGACCCGTATTTTTCTCCAAGCCAGCGCAGCACTCGACCCCGAGCCTGCTCTTCCAGATTCTCAAGAGCTGCGGCAGCGGCCTGCATCGCCTTCAATTCGTCATCCATCGTCGCTCCTCCATTCACGAAGGCTGGCATCAATTTGATTCATGTTCAAGCGTGATTTTTATTGAAACATTCCAACTATATGTTTTGACACCAATATTTGTACAGAAGCTGCCCGACAAATCATTAGGCGACATGATGTCGCCGCGCCTGCCCCGGTGGGCCTGAAGTAGTCCGAAGTGAAGGCCAGACGACGAGCATGCGCGGTCCTGCCTTATGCATTTGAATCTATTAAGAAAAACGGCCGACTTGACGGCGACGCTAAGGCGTGGCCAAGCCGCCTCGGCCTGCCTCAGGCCCACTGAGGAAGGCGAGGCGGCCGAATCAGAGCTAACTAAGGGTCGAAAAACGCTATGCGTAGGTTTGGCTTATCGGCAGGCCAGTGGGAACTGGGCGGCTCGGCTGAGATCTAGGGCGCTGAAGCGCCCAACCCGTGAACTCGCCTAATGCACCCGCGCCTTGCCGATCTCCAGCCCGCCATCCCCCGCTGACACGGCGATCACGCTCCCGTCCTCGATCTCGCCCGCCAGCAGTTTGCGCGCGATCGGGTCGACCAGCTCCTTCTGGATGACGCGCTTCAGCGGCCGGGCGCCGTAGACCGGGTCGTAGCCCTTGTCGGCGAGCCAGGCGTAGGCGCCGTCGTCGAGGGAGAGGGTCAGGCGGCGGTCGGCCAGAAGCTTCTCGAAGCGCGACAGCTGGATGCGTACGATGCCCGACATCTGGTCGCGGCCGAGGCGGCGGAAGAGGATGATCTCGTCGATGCGGTTCAGGAACTCGGGGCGGAAATGGCCGCGGACCTGTTCCATGACGTAGGGGCGGACGCTCTCGACGTCGTCGCCTTCCGACTGGCCGGCCAGGGCCTCCGAGCCGAGGTTGGAGGTCATGATGATCAACGTGTTCTTGAAATCGATCACCCGGCCCTGACCGTCGGTCAGGCGGCCGTCGTCGAGCACCTGCAGCAGGACGTTGAAGACGTCGGGGTGGGCCTTTTCGACCTCGTCGAACAGGACGACTTGATACGGGCGGCGGCGCACGGCCTCGGTCAAGGCGCCGCCCTCGTCATAGCCGACATAGCCGGGAGGGGCGCCGATCAGGCGGGAGACGCTGTGCTTCTCCATGTATTCCGACATGTCCATGCGGGTGATGGCCGCCTCGTCGTCGAACAGGAATTCGGCCAGGGCCTTGGTCAGCTCGGTCTTGCCGACGCCGGTGGGGCCGAGGAAGAGGAAGCTGCCCAGCGGGCGGTTGGGGTCGTTCAGGCCGGCGCGGGCGCGGCGCACGGCGTCGGCGACGGCGGCCAAGGCCTCGTCCTGGCCGACGACGCGGCGGGACAGGGCGGTCTCCATGGCCAGCAGCTTCTCGCGCTCGCCCTCCAGCATCTTGTCGACGGGGACGCCGGTCCAGCGGCTGACGACCTGGGCGATCTGTTCGGCGTCGACGACCTCGGGGGTCAGGGGGCCGGATTTGTCGGCCTCGTTGGCTTCCGCTTCGGCGAGCTGTTTCTCGATCTGGGGGATCTGGCCGTAGGCGATCTCGGAGGCGCGGCCCAGGTCGCCGGCGCGCTGGGCGGCGGCCAGTTCGGCGCGCAGGCGGTCGAGGGTTTCGCGCAGCTGGGCGCCCTGACCGACCTTTTCCTTCTCGGACTTCCAGCGGGCGGTCAGGTCGTCGGACTGGCCCTCGAGGTCGGCGATCTCGTCCTCGATCTTCTCGAGGCGGAGGCGCGACGCGTTGTCGTCTTCCTTCTTGAGGGCCTCGCGCTCGATCTTCAGCTGGACCAGACGGCGGTCGATCTCGTCCAGGGCCTCGGGCTTGCTGTCGACGGCCATGCGGACGCGGCTGGCGGCCTCGTCGATCAGGTCGATGGCCTTGTCGGGCAGGAAGCGGTCGGTGATGTAGCGGTGGCTGAGGGTGGCGGCGGCGACGATGGCGCTGTCGCTGATGCGCACGCCGTGGTGGACCTCATACTTCTCCTTGATGCCGCGCAGGATGGAGACGGTGTCCTCGACGCTGGGCTCCTCGACGAAGACGGGCTGGAAGCGGCGGGCGAGGGCGGCGTCCTTCTCGACGTGCTTGCGGTATTCGTCGAGCGTGGTGGCGCCGACGCAGTGCAGCTCGCCGCGGGCCAGCGCCGGCTTGAGCAGGTTGGAGGCGTCCATGGCGCCGTCGCCCTTTCCGGCGCCGACCAGGGTGTGCATCTCGTCGATGAACAGGATGATGCCGCCCTCGGCCGCGGTGACCTCGGCCAGCACGGCCTTGAGCCGCTCCTCGAACTCGCCGCGGTATTTGGCGCCGGCGATGAGCGAGCCCATGTCGAGGGCCATGACGACCTTGTCGCGCAGGCTCTCTGGCACGTCGCCGTTGACGATGCGCAGGGCCAGGCCCTCGACGATGGCGGTCTTGCCGACGCCGGGCTCGCCGATCAGGACGGGGTTGTTCTTGGTGCGGCGGGCGAGGACCTGGATGGTGCGGCGGATCTCCTCGTCGCGGCCGATCACGGGGTCGATCTTGCCGTCGCGGGCGGCCAGGGTCAGGTCGCGGGCGTAGCGTTTGAGGGCGTCATAGGCGTCTTCCGCGCCGGCGCTGTCGGCGGTCTTGCCCTTGCGGACCTCGGCGATGGCGGCGTCGAGCTTCTCGGGGGTGGCGCCGACGGATTTCAGCACCTCGGCCGCGACGCCGCCTTCACGCGCGATGGCGCCGAGCAGGCGTTCGGTGGTGACGAAGGCGTCACCGGCCTTTTTCGAGGCTTCCTCGGCGGAGGAGAAGACGCGGGCGGTGTCGCCGTCGAGATAGAGCTGGCCCGAGCCGCCCGAGACCTGCGGGCGTTTCTTGAGGGCGGTTTCGACAGCGGATTCGGCGCGGGCGGGGTCGCCGCCGGCGGCGGTGATCAGGTTGCGGGCGAGGCCGTCGCGCTCTTCCAGCAGGACCTTGAGCAGGTGTTCGGGGGCGAACTGCTGGTGGCGGCGGGCGAGCGCGAGGCTCTGCGCGGACTGGACGGCCTGTTTGGCGCGGTCGGAGTAGAGGTCGAGGTTCACTTGGCTATCCCCTGATGGCGGATTGCGCCGACGCGCCCTCATGCAAGCAGCGCGCCGTGCGGCTGCAGGTCAGGTGGGTGTGGCGAAGGGAGCACACAAGGGGCGGCTGGCGAGGCGGAGAGAGGCGCGCTAGCGTCCGGCCCTGTTCAGTTCGGAGCCGCCCATGTCCATCCGTCTCACCCGCCGCGCGGCGCTGGTTTCGTCCGTGGCCGGAACGGCCGCCCTGCCATCAAGGGGCTGGGCGCAGACGCCCGCCAACGACAGCGCGGCGCTGGCGGATCAGGTGGACGCCTGGGTGAAGCGGGTCATGGCGGGCTTCCCCGACCAGCCGGCGGTTTCGGTGGCGCTGGTCAAGAGCGGGCAGCCGGTCCTGACGCGCGGCTATGGCGTGCGGGCCATCGGCGGGGCGGCGGTGGATGAGCACACCCTGTTCGCCGTCGCGTCCAACACCAAGGCGGTGAGCTGCGCGGCGCTGGCGATCCTGATCGACGAGGGCAAGGTGAAGTGGGACGCGCCGGTGCGGACCTATCTGCCCGGCTTCAGCCTGTCGAAACCCGAGCTGAACGACATGGTGACGGTGCGCGATCTGGTCAGCCACCGGATCGGCTTCGGCCTGGGGGCCGGAGACCTGCTGTTCTGGCCCAACAGCGACCGGACGCGGGCCGAGATCATGGCGGCCATCCCGCACGTGCCGATCGAGGACAGCTTCCGCACCACCTACCACTACTGCAACCTGATGTTCGTGGCGGCGGGCGAGGTGGTGGCGGCGGCCTCGGGCATGCCGTGGGAGCAGTTCGTCCAGACGCGGATCCTCGACCCGCTGGGCATGACGGAGACCCTGCCGGTGATGACGGCGGCGGACGCGGCGAAGTCGGCCCTGCCGCACGGCCGGATCGGGCCGCCGCTGCGCTATCAGGGCGAGATGCAGACCATCGGCCAGTCGATCCAGGAGGTCTGGGACTGGGCCGCGGCGGGGGCGGCGGGCGGCTTCGTCACCAATCCGGTCGACTGGGCGAAGTGGATCGCGGTGCAGCTGGCGCGCGGGCGGCTGCCGGACGGGAAGCGGCTGTATTCCGAGGCGCGCGCCAATGAGATGTGGCGGCCCAATATCCTGATCTCCAACTCGGCCGGGCCGACGGCGCAGCTGCCGAACCGGGCCGTGGCCTCGACCTATGCGACGGGCTGGCAGGTACAGGACTATCGCGGCGAGCGGATGATCACCCATGGCGGCGGGGCGCCGGGCTTTGTCTCGGGGACGGTGCTGATCCCCGGGCGCGACGCCGGCTTCAGCTATTTCACCAACGCCGAGGAGAGCTTCCTGACGCGGGCGCTGCGCAGCGGCATCACCGACATCATCATGGGCAAGGTCGATGTCGACTGGGTCGCCGACGGCGTTCGGCTGAAGACCGAGGGCGACGCCAGATCCATCGCGGCTGCGGCGGAGATCGATGCGAAACAGGCGGCCGGCGCCCCGCCGCCCGTGCCTCTGTCAGCCTTCGCCGGGACGTGGCGCGATCCCTGGTATGGCGACATCACCATCGAGGCGCGGGACGTGGTTCTGTGGCTGAAATTCAGCCGGACGCCGGCGCTTCAGGGCCCGCTGGAGCCGTATGACGGCGACACCCTGCGGACCCGGTTCACGGACCGGCGCGAGGAGGACGCCTTCATCACCTTCAAGATCGAGAACGGCGTCCCCGTGTCGGCGACGATGAAGGCGGTCAGCCCGGACGCGGATTTCTCGTACGACTATCAGGACCTGCGGCTGACGAAGGTCTAGGTCCTGGACGCAGGCAGCGGGGATTATTCCGCTGTCTGGCGTCGCGACACGCGGCCCGCCTCAAGCACGGGCATGCCGGCCTCGGTGGGGATGTAGATGGTCTCGCGGCCCGACTTGCCCGCGGTTTCCTTGAGCATGTCGATGTACGCCCAGCGCAGATAGTTGTCCGGGCCGCCGAGGCTTTCGGCCATGATGCGGTTGGCCTCGTTGGTGCCGCGGGCGCGGGCGACCTCGGCCTGGGCCGTGAGCTGGGCGGAATCGAGGGCTGCCTGGGCCTCCAACACGCGGATGCGGCGGTCCTGCACGGCCTGCTCATAGGCCGCCTTGCCCTGCATCTGCTTCGAATAGACGTTGTAGGTCGGCAGGCCGATCAGAGCGATCGCGGCTATGATGAGCACGGCGATGACCGCCCCGATGGTGATGGTTGTGCCGCGCATCCGAACCCCCTGAGCTTTGCGGACCAACCCGCGCGATCAGAATCGACGCCGGCGGTCCGGGGGTCAAGCGTCAGCGCGTCAGTTCGAGGATCTCGAGCTTGGAATCGACTTTCGGCCAGGGGATGACCAGGCGCCAGCGGCTGGAGCCGATGCGTTCGAAGACGCCGACCTGATCGCGGATCGGCTGCTGGCCGTAGCGGGGGAAGCCCGTCTCATCCGCGCCCCAGGCCTGGGCGCCGACGAAGACGAGACGATTGTCCGTGTCCGGATAAAGCAGACCGCGGGTGCGCTGGGACCCGGTGGTCTTGGTCAGGATGAGGTCGCCGCCGGGGGTCAGTTCGACGGTGCAGCGGAACCATGGATATTCCAGATAACCGAGACCGCCGGGACGGTTGCTGCCCAGCTTGATCGTTCGGCAGCGGTAGTCTCCGGGCGCGGGTTGAAGACGGCCCGTCTGACCGGCGTTGGGATCGACCAAGGGGCCCAGCGCCTCGACCTTGTCAGCGAAGCCGTTGTCCTCGGCCTCGGCGCGGCCCAGACGCCAGGCCTGATCGAGACGGCCGAGGTTGGCGGCGTCCGCGGCCGAGACCACCTGACGCCAGTCGGCGGTTCCGCCTTGTTCCCCCCCGGAGGGCGGGGGCGTCTGAGCCGGGGTCGGGGATGGTCCGGTCGGGGTCGTCGGGGGCGCGGGCGGTGCGGCGGCGTCAGTCGGAGCCCCTGCGGGATCGCCGGCGGGCGGGCCGCTGTCTCCGCAGGCGGCGAGCAGGGCGGCGAGCGAGGCGACGGCGACGAGGGTTCGCATGAGGCATTCCTTGGGAGCTGAACCGTGCAAACGGCTGCGGCGCGAAGGAGTTCAGCCGCCCTCAGACGATCGGGGGTCGAGCAGGACGCCGGCGACCGTGGCGGCCAGCAGGCGCGGGGCCAGCGGCAGGCGGGCGACCCTGCCCAGCACATGGTCGCGGACCCAGGGCAGCAGGCGTCCGTCGGCCTGATAGAAGGGGGTGAAGCCGAGACTGAGCGACTGATACAGGCGCACGTGCCAGCGGCGGGCGCGGGCGTAGGCGTTCAGGGCCATGGGCAGGTCGCGGTGCTGCTTGAGGGCTTCGGAGAGCGCCAGGGCGTCCAGCAGGCCCATGTTCACACCCTGACCCAGCTGGGGGCTGGTCGAATGGGCGGCGTCGCCCACCACGGCCAACCGGTCGCCGACGGGGCGGGCGAGAGTCTGGTGGCCATAGGAGGCGAGTGTCATCTGCTCGCGGTCGGTGATGGCGTCCATGACCGGCGTCAGTTCGGGCCAGAGGTGCAGGCAGTGCGTCTTCCACGCATCGAGTCCGAGCGCATGCCAGTCGGCCCAGATCTCGGTCTTCAGGCTCCAGAAGAAGGTGGCCAGCGGGGCCGGGTCGCCGGCGACTGAGCCGCAGGGCAGGACGCCCAGCATGCGGCTGGCGCCCAGATAGACCTGTTCCAGCGCCCTCGGATCGAACGGCGCGCCGGGCCACGGGACGGTGGTCCACAGGGCGCCCCAGTCGAGATCGCGGCGCTCCGCCCCCATGCCGGCCGCGATCGCCGAACGAGACCCCGAGGCGTCGATGACGAGATTGAAGGTCGCGGCGCTGCGGCGGCCGCCGCTGTCGGTCAGCCGGCCGGCGTCGGCGGCGACGATCTCGCGGTCGGTTTCGAAGTCGACGCCGGCCTCGACGCAGGCGCGGTACAGGATGTCAAACATGGCCGCGCGGTGGATGCCGATGGCCTGACGCGGGCGTTTCAGATCGCTGTAGCGGATGTCCAGCACGACGCGGCCGCGGCGGGCCTCGCGGCCGAAAATGTGGTCGATGCGCTGGCCGACGGCCTCGACCTGCGGGGTCAGGCCGAGGCCGTCGAGGACGTGCAGGCCGGTGGGCTGGAGCATGAATCCGGCGCCGACCGGCCGGGGCGTGGCGAACCGCTCGTGGATCATGACGCGGCGGCCCTGCCGGACCAGCATCAGGGCGACGGCGAGGCCGGTGGGGCCGGCGCCGATCACGGCGATGTCGGCCGGGCGGGCGCGGCGCGGCGGCGGCGGGATATCCAGAGCTTCAGGCGCGGCTTTTTGGGCAACGCGCGGTCGCCGGGCCTTCGAGGCCTCGGACGCCGCTTCGACGGCCGCCGGTTTCGCCCGCGGCTTTCGGAGTCTCGGGGCCGGCGGCATCGTCACGCGGGGACGAGTTCGATCACGTCGAGGTTTGACTCGGCCTGGGGCCAGGGCAGGACAAGGCGCCAGCGGCGGTCGCCGATCCGCTCCAGCACGGCGATCAGGTCGCGGTCGGGGCGCTGGCCGTAGGAGTTCGCGGCGGGCTCCTGGGCCAGGGCGAGGGAGCCGAGCATGACCATCTGGCGATCATTCTCGGGGAACAACAGGCCCGAGGGACGCTGGCTGCCGGTCAGTTTGGAGAATTTCAGGCCGCGCGGCGTCTGTTCGATGCGGCAGGCGAACCAGCCGTAGACGACGTAGCCGAGGCCCTGTTCGCCGCCCTGCGAGCCCAGTTTGACCGTGCGGCAGCGGTAGTCGCCGGGCGGCGGGGCGACGGGCGCGCGGCGGAGGTCCGGATCGATCAGGTCGCCGAGGGAGCGGAGGTCGCCCGAGCCGGTCTGGCGGCGGGCCTGCTGGAGGGCCAGCGACCAGGCGGCGTCGCGGCGGACGTAGCGGTCGCGGTCGGAGGAGGTGACGATGCTGCGCCAGTCGCGCAGGGCGGGGCCGGTTCCGGAGGGCGGCGGAGGCGGCGGCGGGGCGCTGGCGCAGGCCGTCAGGGCCAGCGCCGCGAGGGCGATCAGGGCCGGGGATCGCGACAGGCTGGACATGGGCGCTCCGCTTGGGGTCGGGCGCTCTTTGGGCCAGTCCGCGGCGGCGGCGTCAAGCGCGCTGCGCCGCGGGAGAGGGCCTCAGTCTTCGGCGGGCGCCTCGACCTTGCGGCGCGGGGCGCGGCGCTTGGGCGCCGGCGCTTCTTCGGAGGCTTCAGCCGCGGCAGGCGCCTCGGGCGCCGGAGCAGCCGAGCGGGTCAGGAAGCCGGGCAGGGCCGAGGGACCGTCGTCGGTCGCCACGCCGGCGTCGCGGCGCGGGCGGCGCTCGGGGCGTTCAGCGCGCGCCGGACGCTCGGCGCGCTCCGGCCGGTCCGCCGGTTCGATGGTTTCGGCGCGGGCTTCGGGCGCTTCGTCCGAAGGCGGAGCATCACCTTCGGGGCGTTCGCCGCCTTCGCGGTCGAAGCGGGCGTTGCGTTCCAGCTGACGGCGTTCCCAGCGTTCGCGGCGGGTCTCGCGGCGGCTGCCGTCGGGATTGGTTCCGGCCTCGCCTTCGGGACGCGGCTCGCGGGGTTCGCGCGCCTCGCGGTCAGGGCGGGGCTGGTCGTCGCGGTCGCGCCATTCGCGGCGGGGCTGATCGCCGCCCTGACGGTCGTTCTGACGCTCTTCGTTCTCACGCTGGCGGGCCTCGATCTGGGCGATGCGGTCGGCCTCGACCTTTTCGGCGGCCATGATGGCGGCGGCCTGGGCGCCGGTCTCGTCCTCGAAATCGATGTCGAAGCCCTGACCGGCCAGTTCGCGCTGGGCGATCTCGGAGACGGGACGCGAGGGCTGCAGGGCGCGCAGGACGCGGAAATAGTGTTCGGCGTGCTGGGTGTAGTTCTCGGCCAGAACGCGGTCGCCGGCGGCCGAGGCGTCGCGCGCCAGCTGCATATAGCGTTCATAGACGGTCTGGGCGTTGCCGCGGACCTTGATGTTCTCGGGACCCTGCGAGTCCCACGAACGGTTCGGATTGGTGGCGTTGGCGTTGTTGTTTCCGCCGCCGCTGCCGGGCTTCCTGTTGCGTCCGCGCTGACGCTTCATGCCCTTGAAATCTCTCATCGGAGGCTACCGTGCTTTGTATGAGGGACGGTCCGCGGCGAATGGCCGTCGGCGCTGTCCGTTTGGTCGTTCCGCTTCGTTCCGGGGCCAATCCCCGCTGACGATGTGATCGGAAATCCGTTGCCGCCCCGTGGTCCGCCGGGCGACCTGGCCCGACCGTCACTGCCCTGAGCGCGCGTGGATGGGCCAGAAGCGGACCAAGGCGTGCGTTTTGGGTGGGAGACAGACGAAGACTTAGCGCGGGCGGAGCCGGTTTCCAAGGGGAAGTTTTCGGGCGCCTACATCTTCGGGATCGGATTGGTGCGCGGATCGGGACCATTGGTGATCACGCGGTCGCGGTCGGACAGGTCCTTGACGACGATGACGTTCTCGAAACCGGCCTGCTCGAACAGGGCCTTGACCTGCGGACCCTGGTCCCAGCCGATCTCGACGGCGAAGACGCCCCCGGGCCTCAGGATGCGGCGGATCTCGGGGGCCAGTTCGCGGTAGGCGACCAGACCGTCCGGGCCCCCGTCCAGCGCCAGGAGGGGGTCGTGGTCGCGGACTTCGGGGTCGAGGCCGGGAATGTCGCCCGAGGGGATGTAGGGCGGGTTGGACACCACCAGATCGAAACTGTCGTCGCCGAAGCCGGCGGCCCATTCGGTGCGCAGGAAGGTGGCGCGGTTGTCGAGCTCGAGGTTGGTCGCGTTCTCCTTCGCGACGGCCAGCGCCTCGAAGGATATGTCGGTGCCGACGCCGCGCGCTCCGGCCCGCTCCGCCAGCGTCGCCAGCAGGATGGCGCCCGAGCCGGTGCCCAGATCGATCATCTCGAAGGCGCGGTTGGGCGGGAAGGCCAGCATGACGACGTCGAGGATGGCCTCGGTGTCCGGTCGGGGGCTGAGGACGTCGGGGGTGACGTTCAGCATGATCTTCCAGAAGCCCTTCTTGCCGAGGATGCGCGAGACGGGCTCGCGGCGCAGGCGGCGTTCGACATAGGCGTCGAGCCGGGTCTGCTGGTCCGCGGTGACCTCCCGATAGGGATCGGCGAGGATGTCGGTGCGGGTGGCGCCGGTGGCGACCTCGAGCAGCAGGCGGGCGTCGATGGACGGGCTGTCGATGCGGCCGGCCTTGAGGGTCGCGGTGGCGGCCTTCCAGGCGGTGACAAGGGTCGGGGCGGGGCTGGTTTCGGTCATCCGCTGGCATTGGCGCGGGATTGCGCGGATATCAAGCGCGGCGGCGCCGGAACGCGAGCCGCAGGGAGCCGTTGTGGCGCAGATGCGAAGACAGTCGGGACGGAAGGGCGGTCTTGGCCCGTGGGGGATAGCGGGCGCCATCGCAGGCGGGCTGGCCGCGGGAGCGGGGGCGGCGCACCTGCTCTATACGCAGGGCCACAAATACGGGCTCGAACTACGGGCGAAACGGCCCGAAGCCCTGCCGCCGCGCGTGCCGACGCCCGAGGATTTCGAGGCGAAGGAGCCGGGACGGGGCCGGCTGGCGCAACGGCCGGAGCATATTCCGCACAAGGGCTGGGTCGACATCTTCTGGCGACTGGGGATGTCGTATTTCGGGGACCGGATCGGCTTTCTGGCGGGCGGCGTGACCTTCTTCGTCATGCTGTCGCTGTTCCCGACGCTGGCGGCCTTCGTCACCGTCTATGGCCTGTTCGCCGATCCGACGGACGCGGCGGCGCGGGTCTCGTTCCTCTATTCGGTGATGCCGTCCGGCGTGGCGCAATTCCTATCGGGCGAGATGCAGCGTCTGGCCGAAAATTCGAACACCCAGCTGACCTTCACCCTGGTCTGGACCCTGGCCCTGTCGATGTGGACCGCGAACGGGGCGATCAAGGTGCTCTTCTACGGGCTGAACGTCGCCTATCACGAGGTCGAGAAGCGCAACATCGTCAAATACAACCTGATGTGCATGGCCTTTACCGTCGGCGGACTGGCCTCAATCCTGATCACGGCGGGCATCATCGTGGGGGTGCCGCTGGTGCTGGGGGTGTTCGGCTGGGCGGCCGAATGGAGCTATCTGGCGCCGTTCCGGTGGCCGGTTTTGCTGCTGGTCTATATCGCGGCCCTGACCCTGATCTATCGCATGGGGCCATGCCGACAGAAGGCGCGGTGGCGGTGGCTGACGCCGGGGGCGATCTTTGCGGCGCTGCTGAGCCTGACCCTGTCGCTGATCTTCAGCTGGTATCTGCAGACCTTCGTGCGCACCGCCTCCTACGGGCCGTTGGCGGCGATGATGGGCTTCCTGCTGTGGACCTGGCTGAGCGTGCAGATCATCCTGATGGGCGCCGAGCTGAACGCCGAGATCGAGCACCAGACAGCGATGGACACGACGACCGGCGAACCGCTGGCGATCGGCGAGCGTGGGGCTGTGGTGGCTGACACCGTCGGGCCGAAGCGCGGCTCGCCGGCGGCGCTGGCGTTCACGATGCGGCACGCCGAGGCGCTGTCGGACCGGCTGATGAAGCGGAAGATCAGGCCGAAGCCCTAGCCGAACTCGGCTTCCAGATCGGCCAGACGCGCAGCCTGATCCTCGGCGATCAGGGCGTTCAGCAAGGGGTCGATGTCGCCCTCGAGGATCTGCGGCAGGCTGTGCAGGGTCAGGCCGATGCGGTGGTCGGTCACCCGGCCCTGCGGGAAGTTGTAGGTCCGGATGCGCTCGGACCGGTCCCCGGAGCCGACCTGGGACTTGCGGGCGTCGGAGCGGGCGTTGTCCTTGGCCTGACGCTGCATGTCGTAGAGGCGGACGCGCAGGTTCTTCATCGCCTTGTCGCGGTTCACGTGCTGCGACTTCTCGGAAGAGGTGACCACGATCCCCGAGGGGAAGTGGGTGATGCGAACGGCGGAATCGGTCTTGTTGACGTGCTGGCCGCCCGAGCCCGAGGCGCGGAAGGTGTCGATGCGGATGTCCTTGTCCTGGATGTCGATCTCGACGTCCTCGACCTCGGGCAGGACGGCGACGGTGGCGGCCGAGGTATGGATGCGGCCCTGCGCCTCGGTCGAGGGCACGCGTTGCACCCGATGGACGCCGCTTTCGAACTTCAGCCGGCCGAAGACGCCGTCGCCGGTGACGGTGGCGATGATTTCCTTGTAACCGCCAGCGTCCCCTTCGGTGGCCGAGTCCAGCTCGACCCGCCAGCCGCGGGTGGACGCATAGCGCGAATACATGCGGAACAGGTCGCCGGCGAACAGGGCGGCCTCGTCGCCGCCGGTGCCGGCGCGGACTTCCAGCACGGCCGAGGCGTTCTCGTCGGCGTCCCGCGGGGCCAGCAGCAGGGCCACGTCCCGCTCCATATCGGGCAGGGTTTCCTTGAGGGTCTGCAATTCGTCAGCGGCCATTTCGGCCATCTCGGGATCGGCGGCCATGGCTTCGAGGTCGGCCATTTCAGCGCGGGTTTTCGCCAGCGCCATGACGGCGTCGGCGACCGGCTTCATCTCCGCATGCTCTTTCGAGAGCCGCACGATCTCCGCCCCGTCGGACGCAGCGCCCATCCGCGCCTCCACCTGGTGGAAGCGGTCGAGCACCTGATCGAGCCGGGCCTGGGGCAGTCGCAAGGGGAAGCGCCTCTTCGGAAGGGAGGCGGGTCTTTACTCCGCCGGACGCGCTCCTGTCGATGCGGGGCGCGCCAGCACCGTTCCGCGGCCCAGATCGTGGCGCAGCTCGCCGTGCGCCGCCCAGTCGATGACGGCCTGGATATAGCCTTCGGAAAAGCGGGTTTCGGTCCGTGATCCGTCGGCGGCGCGTTCGAATTCGACGATGCCGTGGTCGGCGTCGGGATACTGCAGCAGGGTGATCGGACGGCCTTCGGCGGCCAGCATGGTCAGCCGCTCGCGCGTGCCCTCGGGCGGGGCCTCGGTATCGTCGGCGGCGAGGATCCACAGGATGGGCGCGTCCACCGATCGGAGCACCGGCATGGGGTCGTAGTCCCATGAGGTGCCGACATCGAACTCGTCCTTCAGGGCGATGATCTGCTCGTTGGTCGCCTTGAGCAGCACCGAGCTGAAGTCGCCGCCGATGTCGTTCCACCACGGTTCGGACGAATAGCGGGCGCGGACGGCGTCCAGACCCGCGAAGCCGACGGCGCCGTTAGAGCGGACGAAGGCGGCGGTGACCTCATGGATTTCACGCCCCGCGGCGATGACCTCGGGGCCCCAGCCCTTGGCCTCGAAGTCCTGACGCATCTCCTCGCGGTCTTCGGCCAGGGGACCCTCGGCCATGCCGAAGCCGACGATGACGAAGTCGACCGGCGTCAGGGTCGCGGCGAGCGGAGCGACCCAGCCGCCCTGACTGCCGCCGTGCAGGCCGACGCGGCCTGCGCGGGGGCCGGCGAGGCGACGGGCCTCGACCGCGGCGGCGGCGGCGTCGCCGGCCAGCAGGTTGAAGTCCTGGGTGTAGGTCCCTTGAGAGCCGCCGGTGCCGCGCTTGTCATAGACGAAGACGCCGACGCCAGAGGCGGGCGAGAGCCGCTGGAACCAGTTGAAGTCGAGGGCGCTGGACGCTTCCGATCCATGCACCTCGACCATGATCGGGGTGGGACCGTCGCCGAGCGGCAGGATCAGCCGGCCCTTGAGCATAACGCCGCCGGCGCCGGCGAAGGTCGTCTCGACCGCGGCCTGATCGACGCGAACCGCCTCGCGCCCGTCGAACGTCAGACGGTCGTCGCAGGCGCCGAGCTGGACCTGGGAGCCGCCGGGGCGGTCGGTCCAGCCCCGGGTGTTCTTCCAGGAACCGTCGAGCTCGACCGTCAGGCGGCCGGTCTGGCCATCCAGGGTGCGCCAGCGTCCGCCCGGTCCCGTCACGGGCGCGATATCGACCAGCCGCCCGTCGTCGGTCTGGTACAGACCGACGTGACAGGCGAAGGCCGGATCGGCGTCCGGAGCGGAATTGGCGGCTTTCAGAGACGGCGGCGGCGGAGCCGGGGTCGGGGTCTGCGCCGCCGACTGTCCGGCAGCCAGAAGGATCGCCAGAACCATCACACCGGGAACGTGTCGCATGGGAACTCCTTGTCCTCGCCTTGAGCTAGAGGCGGGCCGGGCGAGGGTCCAGTTACGAATCCGACAGACAGCCGAACGAGAACGGCGGCGATGGCGGGATCGTGACCCGGCCTCACAAGGGCGTCAGGACCGGTTACGCCCGGCGACGACGGCGCCTAGCTGTGCCTTTGGCAAGACTGGAGGGCGCATGTTTGATGGGACGCTGAACGCGACAATCCGCGACGGGGCCGAGCTTGAGCGGCTCCGGGCGAAGTATGACGGGCTGCTGGCCGATCCGCCCGCGCCGCCGGGAGACGAGGCGCTGAGCGAGCTGACCGGCATGGCGGGGATCTTCGATCTCGATGTATCGCGTCCGCCCGCCGAGTTGTGGCGCGACCTGCGCGCGGTGCTGAGCCGACAGGGCGCTTCGCCCGCCGGAGTAGAGGATACGAGTCTGCTGCACCGGCCGCTGACCCTGATGGTCGTTGAGGACGATCCTGACATGGCCTCGGACCTGACTGAAATGCTGACAGGCGCAGGGCACGGGGTGGTCGGGCCCTTCTCCGATGCGGCGGCGGCCCGGACGGCGGCGGGGCTGCACGTCGTCGATCTGGCCCTGCTGGACATCAATCTGGCGGGGGACGGCGACGGCGTCGATCTGGCCCGGACGCTGACGCAGACCTGGGGCGTTCCGGTCATCTTCCTGACCGGCAATGTCGAGGCCGCGGCCCGGCATGCCCGGCTGGCGACCGCCCTGGTGCTGAAACCCTATGGCGGCCGCGATGTGCTGGACGCGATCGCCCGCACTGTGGCCAGTGGCGCGGTGGCGGCCTGACAGCGCAACCAAAGGCGCTGCAAAGCTTTGCAGAAAGAACCGGGGCTGATCGATCGGGCTGAATGGAAACCTTCCTGTTGTTCTTCGTGGTCGGCGTGCTGGCGCAGTCGGTCGATGGCGCCTTGGGCATGGCCTATGGGGTGATCTCGTCCTCGGTGTTGCTGGCGTTCGGCGTGCCGCCAGCCATGGCCTCGGCCAGTGTGCATGGCGCGGAGGTGTTCACTACGGCGGCCTCTGCCGGCAGCCATGTGGCGCACAGGAATGTGGACTGGCGGTTGCTTGTGCCGCTGGCCATCGCCGGTGTGATTGGCGGCTGTCTCGGCGCCTATGTGCTGGCGGGCATCGAGGGCGACGTCATCAAGCCGTTCGTGGTCGCCTATCTGGCGCTGATGGGCGTCTACATCCTGTGGCGGGCGGGCCATGACATCCTGATCCGCCATATCCCGTCGTGGGTGACATGGCCGCTGGGCGTGGTCGGCGGCTTCCTCGACGCGATCGGCGGGGGCGGCTGGGGCCCGACCGTGTCCTCGGCGCTCGTCGGAGCCGGGCAGGAGCCGCGCCGCGCCATCGGCACCGTCAATACGGCCGAGTTCTTTCTGACCACGGCGATCAGCGCCACCTTCGTCTGGGCCCTGATGACCGGTCACTGGGCCGAGGCCGGAGCGCTGGAGCATCATGCGTCGGCGATCGGCGGACTGGTGGTCGGCGGGCTGGTCGCCGCGCCGTTCGCCGGACTGATCACCAAACGGGTGCCGCGCAAGGCGATGACCTATGCGGTCGGCGCGGTGCTGCTGGTGCTGGCCGGGTTCCAGGGTCTGCAGCTGGCGGGCGTGCTGGCCTGATACGAAAGGGCGGGACCGGCCCGCGCCGATCCCGCCCTTCCTGTCGCGATATTGAAGATCTAGTTCGGACGGCCCGAAGCGGGGGCAGCGGCGGCTGCCTGACGAGCTATCTCGGCCTGTTCGGCGTCCCAGCGCGCCTGTTCGGCGGGCGTGCGCAGGGTGACGACCAGCGGGTTCGGCGTCAGGTCGTTCAGGGCGCCCGAGGAGGCGTCCACGACGCCGCCGATGACGCCGCCGAAGATGACGTTGCCAGCGAGACCGGCCGCGCCGCCGCCCGAGATGCCGCTCTTGATGTCGTGCGTCTGGGCGGCATAGCCGTCCATAGACACCGTGGCGCGGAATTCGTCCTTGCGGGGCATGCGGAAGGTGCAGGGCGTGGCGTCGCACTGGAAGCCGTTGGAGGTCGAGACGCGGGCGCCGGGAGGCTCGCTCTGGACGGTGAACTCCTGGCTGGAGCCGCGCGTGATGGTGGCGCAGGCCGGAAGCGAAAGCGCCACGCCGACGAGTGCGAACGCGCGCGCGCCGAGGCGCACGGAACGGTTGGAAATCATGGAAGCCCCCAGAAAGGTTACCAGTCCGCCCCCCGGCGAACCTGACGCCTGTCTCGCATCGGGATCAGGCTTCGTCAATCACCGATCCGTGATCGGAAAGGCTCAACCGGGCCGCGTTTCCCCGAAGCTGGGCCGGGTCTCAATGGCTTCGTGGAGGGCGACCAGATGGGGCCGACCGCCGCGCCAGTCGAAGTCCGGATGGCGGAAGCCGATCCAGGCCACCGCGACGCCGGCGGTGACGACGCCCATATCCAGCAGGGCGGCGTCGGGGCGAGCGGCCTCCAGCGCATCGAGGGCGCGGGCCATGTTGGCGGTCCAGCGCGCCATCCACGACGGCGAGCGCTCGTCCTCGGGGCGTCGGATTTCCAGCAGCAGTTTGACGCCCATTTCGAGCGCGCCGTTGGCCAGGGTCTCCATGCGCCGCACCCGCAGGCGGTCGGCGCCCTCGGCGGGCAGCAGGCGGGGCCCTGAGCCAATGGTGTCCAGATATTCGCAGATGACCGGGCTGTCGCTGACCGGCAGGCCGTCCTCGGCGATCAGGGTCGGGGCCTGGACGATGGGGTTGGCGGCCAGCAGCTCGGGCGTGTTGGCGTAGGGATCGACCATGATCTCCTCGATCCGGTCCATCAGGCCCTTTTCACGCGCCACGATGCGGCATTTGCGGGCGAAGGGAGAGGGGGCGGTGACGTAGAGCTTCATTGGTCAGCGCCTTTCCAGCGAAACGCCCTCGGGCGCGGTGAGGGCGTCCAGACGGGTGCGCGCCGCGGCGTCGCCGAGGGCATACGCCTCCATGAAGTCGGTGGTGGCGCGGACGATCAGGTCGAAGTCCGCCTCGTCGGCGTTCCGCACCAGGCTGTGGTCCGCGGCGGCGAAGACCAGCAGCATCTTGTCGCCCGGCGCGCCGCGGTCGAACGGGCTCCGATGCGCCTGCCAGTCGGTGACATAGCCGGGCACCAGATCGGCATCGCCGGTGACCATAAGCGCGGGAGTCCGCAGGCTCGCGTAGGTGTCCGGCAGGATGACGCCCTGCAGGTCTCCGGCCGAGGAGAAGGCGATGATGGCCTTGATGTCGGGGTCCCCAAGCGGTCCCGCGACGGTGACGGCGCCGCCCTCGATGAACGACATCAGGGAACCGAAGGAGTGGCCGGCGGCGATGATCGGCTTGCCGGCGCGGGTCGCCTTGATGAAACCCTGGGCGACGGCGAGATCGGCTATGCGCGTCGAGAAAGCGGCCTGTCCGTCATAGAGGGCATGGTCGGGGTGGCGAAGCGAATCGACGTGCAGGGGAGCCACGACGGTGAAGCCGTCTTCAAGCCATTCCGACAGGATGCGGCTATAGGCGGCGGGGCTGCCGTTGTAACCGTGGCTGAAGACGACCGCGCGGCGCTCGTCGGTGGCCTGCCAGACGCTGACGTCGATCTTGCGTCCTTCGGGAGCGCGGAGTTCGACGTGGGTGGCGACAGCGGCGAACGAGTTGGGGACGGGCGCGGCCTGGGTGGGCCGGACAGGGGCGGGCTGGGCCTGGGCAAGCGCGACCGGCGCGAGCGCCGTGGTCAGGGCGGCCGAGAGGGCGGCGAGGATCAGGCGGATGGACATGCGAGCTCCGGAAGCGACCTCGCCTGCCTAGACGATGGCGCGGCGGCCGCCAACCGGGACTATTCGGCGGGTTCGAGGACCGGGGCCGGGATCTGGGCCGCACGGGCGGCGTCCAGTTCGGCGGCCTTCTGTTCGACCAGGTGGACGATCTCGTCGATCATGCCCTCATTGGCCTGTTTGTGGGCCATCTTGCCGTTCAGATAGACCATGCCGGCGCCCTTGCCGCCGCCGGTGAAGCCAACGTCCGTGTACAGGGCCTCGCCCGGCCCGTTGACGACGCAGCCGATGATCGAGAGCGACATGGGCGTGGTCACATGGGCCAGCTTCTCCTCGAGAATGCCGACGGTCTCGATGACGTTGAAGCCCTGACGCGCGCAGGATGGGCAGGCGATGATGTTGACGCCGCGGTGGCGCAGGCCCAGCGACTTGAGGATGTCGAAGCCGACCTTGATCTCCTCGACCGGATCGGCGGCCAGCGAGACGCGGATGGTGTCGCCGATGCCGGCCCACAGCATATTTCCCATGCCGATGGCGGACTTGATAGTGCCCGAGCGCAGCGGCCCGGCCTCGGTGACGCCGAGGTGCAGGGGGCAGTCGATCGCCTCGGCCAGCTGCTGATAGGCGGCGACGGTCAGGAACGGGTCGGACGCCTTTACCGAAATCTTGAACTCGTGGAAGTCGTGGTCCTGCAGGATGCGGGCGTGGCTGAGGGCGCTCTCGACCATGGCCTCGGGGCAGGGCTCGCCGTATTTCTCGAGCAGTTCGCGTTCCAGCGAGCCGGCGTTGACGCCGATGCGCATCGAGCAACCATGGTCCTTGGCCGCCTGAATGACCTCGCGCACGCGGTCGGGCGAGCCGATGTTGCCAGGGTTGATGCGCAGGCAGGCGGCGCCGGCCTGGGCGGCCTCGATGCCGCGCTTGTAGTGAAAATGGATGTCGGCGACCAACGGGACCTTCGCCTCGCGCACGATCTGGCGGAAGGCGGCGGTGGATTCCTCGTCGGGGCAGGAGACGCGGACGATGTCGGCCCCGGCTTCCTCGAGCTGACGGATCTGGTCGATCGTCGCCGCCGCGTCCGAGGTCGGCGTATTGGTCATCGACTGGACGCTGATCGGCGCGTCGCCGCCCACGGGCACGGAGCCGACCATGATCTGGCGGCTCTTGCGGCGTTCGATGTGACGCCAGGGACGGATATGCGAATGGTCAGCGCTCATGACGGGCGCAACATAGGCTCTCGATTGCGGCATGGCCACGACACCGGCTGCAGCATTTAGCCGCCGGCGCTGACAACCATGGCCGACTGGACGGTCGCTGCGCGCCTCTGGGCCTCGACCTGCGCCGCCTGGGTGCGGGCGGCGGCCTCAGCGGCGGTCTGACGCGCCAGGGTCTGGGCGCGGGCGCTTAGCTGGCTGAGCGGCGTCTGCTCGGCCGTCAGCGTGCCGCCGTGCTCGCCGTTCAGATAGACGTCGAAATCGGCGAAGTCGGATGAGGCGTCGACCACGGCGGACAGGCCGACCGGGGCGCGCCATGCGTCGCCGGGCGCCAGCTGGCGGGCGAACAGGACCCGGCCGTCGGCCATGCGCACCACCAGGCTGGCGGCCTTGCGGGCCTGAATTACGACCTGTGAGGCGCTGGCCGAGGCGCCGTAGATGGCGCCGCGCGGGTTGAAGGCGCGCTGGACCGGCGGGGCCGAGGAGGCGGCTGCGGCGGCGAGGCCCTCGGGCGAGGTCGGGTCGATGCCCGTCAGCTCGGCCTCGAGGCCGGGGGTGACGTAGAGGGCGGGAATGGTCTGGTCGGGCGGGGCCGGCTGCGGCGCGGACAGGCGCAGGGACTGGCCCGGGACTTCGCCCAGGGTCCAGCTTTCGGGCACGGCGGCGATGTCGGACGGCTGGGGCGCGCGCATCAGGCTGACGCGCTGGAAGACGTTCCAGCCGACCACGGCGACGACCAGCGCCAGGCCGGCGGCGATCAGGCGCGGCGAATAGCGGCGCACGTCCTCGAAGGCGACGCCGACGGGCGCCTGAAGCGGCACCGAGGGGTCGGGGGTCTCACGCTTGAAGCGTTCGACGGCCAGCTGTTCGTCCACACCCAGGGCGTCGGCGTAGGCGCGAACGTAGCCGATGGAGAAGACGCGGTTGGGCAGGGTCGAGAAATCGTTCTGTTCCAGCGCGGTCAGATAGCGGGCGGGTACGCGGGTGACCGCGGACAGCTCGGCCAGCGAACGGCCCGACTGCTCGCGGGCCACGCGCAGGCCGTCGCCAAGGGTCGCCGCGTCCGTGATCGACGGAACGACATCCTTCCATTCAGGATGAGCCCGGAACTCGTCGGACCCTTTGCCTGTATCCAACGCCATGGCGTCTGACCCCACACTCGGCGCGCACGGGGTGTCCCCATGCGGCGCCGTACTCGAACTCGGGGCCTGTACCATATCGGGATGACAGTTCGGGCCTGCCCCCGCAGACCACCCGGTTCCGGCTTGTGGATAACTCATAAGGGTTGACCGATCAACGATTTGTTAGCCGTAGCGGCCGATTTCGGCCGACGGTTTCAGATCGTGACGTTCAACTTCCGGGCCAGGGATTCCAGCTCGCCGCGGATCGATCCGGCGGACGAACCCAGCAGGTTGGTCATGCCCCGCCGCGCGGCGCCGAGGTCGGCGGACAGGATCATCCGCTTGACCGGCCCGACCCCGCCGGCCGGGGCCGACAGACGGGTGTAGCCGAGGGTCAGCAGGGCGAAGGCCTCCAGCGGCTTGCCCGCCATCTCGCCGCAGACGGAGACCGGCGTGCCGGTGTCGGCGCATTTCTTCTGGATCTCTGACAGGGCGCGCAGGGCCGGCGGCGACAGGGGATCGTAGCGCTCGGACACCAGCGGGTTCGTGCGGTCGGCGGCGAACATGTACTGGAACAGGTCGTTGGTGCCGATCGAGACGAAGTCGGTCAGAGGCAGCAGGGCGTCCAGGTGCCATAGCAGGCTGGGGCATTCGATCATGGCCCCGACGCGCAGCAGGGCCGGCAGGGACCGGCCGCGGCGACGGGCCCATTCGCATTCGACATCGACCAGTTCGCGCGCAGCGCGGAACTCGTCGACCGTGGCGATCATCGGGAACATGACGCGCAGCTCGCGCCCGGCGGCGGCGGCCAGCAGGGCGCGCAGCTGAAGGCGCAGCAGGCCGGGCCGGTCGAGGCCGAGGCGGATGGCGCGGCGCCCCAGCGCCGGGTTCTCTTCCCGCGCGGTTTCCAGATAGGGCAGGACCTTGTCGCCGCCGATATCGAGTGTGCGGAAGGTGACGGGCCGGTCGCCGGCGGTGTCGAGCACCAGCTTGTACAGGGCGGTCTGGCTGGTCAGCCGGGGCAGTTCCTCGGAGACCATGAACTGGAACTCAGTGCGGAACAGGCCGATGCCCTCGGCGCCCGTCGCGTCGAGGTTCTCGAGATCGACGGCCAGGCCGGCGTTGGTCAGGACTGTGATCCGGGTCCCGTCGACGGTGATTGCGGGCACGTCGCGCAGCTTGGCGAACTGGGCCTGACGCTCGCTGCGCACCAGCATGCGGGACTGGATCGCGGCCAGCATGTCGGGGCGGGGGCGCAGATAGGTCTCCCCCGTCTCGCCATCGACAATGACCAGATCGCCCTCGGACAGCCGGTCACGCAGGCCCATGAGGCGGCCGACGCAGGGGATCTGAAGCGCGCGGGCGACGATGGCGGCGTGGCTGGCGGCCGAACCCTCTTCCAGCAGCAGGCCGCGCAGCTTGTGGCGCGGATATTCCAGCAGGTCGGCGGGGCCGAGGTTGCGGGCCACGAGGATGGCGTCGTCGGGCAGGTCGCGCTCGCCCGGCTTGTCGCCAGCCAGCACCCGCAGCAGGCGGTTTGCGAGGTCCTCGAAGTCGTGCAGCCGTTCCTTGATGTAGGGGTCGCGGGCTTGGGCGAAGCGGGCGCGGTGTTCGTTGCGGACGCGATCGACGGCCGCCTCGGCGGTCAGGCCGGTGCGCACGGCCTCCTCCAGCGACCGGTTCCAGCCCCGGTCGTCGGCGAACATGCGGTAGGTTTCCAGCACCTCGAACGAGACACCCGCCAGCTTGCCCTGGCCGCCGTCGAGGATGGAATCGATATTGGCCTTGAGCCCGATCAGGGCCTCGCGCAGGCGGATTTCCTCGACCTGCTGGTTCTCGGCCAGAAGGTTCTCGGGCGCGACCGGGGCCTCGTGCAGGATGACATGGCCATAGGCCAGACCCTCGGCGAAACGCTGCCCCTTGAGGCGTTCGGGGCGGTGCGGGGCCACCTCGATGTCGCGCAGCTCGTCCTGGGCCAGCAGTTCGCCCGAGGCGACGGTCTCGGCCAGCACCATGGCGATGGTCTGGATGTCCTCGACCTCTTCCTCGTCGTAGCGCCGCTCGGAGCGGTTCTGGACGACGAGAACGCCGATCGCCCGGCCGCCGCGCAGCAGGGGGGCGCCGAGGAAGGCGTGGTAGGGGTCTTCGCCGGTTTCCGGGCGGTAGGCGAAACTGGGGTGGGACGGGGCGTCCGACAGGCTGATGGGAGCCGCGCTGCGCGCCACCTCGCCCACCAGACCCTCGCCGGGACGCAGCCGGGTCTTGTGCACGGCCTCTGGGTTCAGGCCCTGGGTGGCGAACAGCTCCAGCTCGCCCGAGGCGCGGCGCAGATAGATGGAACAGACCTCGGCGACCATCGACTGGGCGATGGTGCGCACGACCATGTCGAGACGCTCCTGCGCCGGAGCCGCTCCGGCCATGGCCTCGCGGATCTGGCGAAGGAGGTTGCGCGGCCCCCTCGTCGTCAATCCGCCAACCGGCATGGCCCCTCCGATACTTCAGCGCCCCAGATGGGCGCCGCAAAGCTTGTTTCCTAGACTGCTTCCAGTCCGTAGGCCGAATGAAGCGCACGAACGGCCAGTTCCGCATAGGCCGCATCGATCAGGACGCTGATCTTGATTTCGGACGTCGAGATGGCCTGGAATTTCACGCCCTTGTCGGCGAGGGCGCGGAACATGGTCTGGGCCACGCCCGCGTGGCTGCGCATGCCGACGCCGACGACCGAGACCTTGGCCACGTCCTCGTCGACGCGCAGTTCCTCGAAGCCGATCTCGGCCTGCGCCGCGCGCATCAGGTCGGCGGCGCGGGCGGCGTCGCGGCGGCCGGTGGTGAAGGTCAGGTTGACCGCCCCCTCGCTGCGCGCCTGCGACTGGACGATCATGTCGACGTTGACGCTGGCTTCGGCCAGGCGGGTGAAGACGTCGGCGGGGGCCTCGACCCGGTCGGACAGGCCCAGCAGGGTGATGCGGGCTTCGTCGCGGCTCATGGTGACGCCGGACACGATGCGTTTTTCCACGATTTCCTCCTCGTCGCAGATCAGGGTGCCGGCGTTGGCGGGCAAGGCCCCGTTCTCGTCGGGTTCGATGAAGCTTGATAGCACGCGCAACGGCACCTGTTTGGCCATGGCCAGTTCGACCGAGCGCGTCTGCAGCACCTTGGCCCCCAGCGAGGCCATCTCCAGCATCTCCTCATAGGAGATTTTCTCGAGGCGGCGGGCGCGGCTCTCGATGCGGGGGTCGGTGGTGTAGACGCCGTCGACGTCCGTGTAGATGTCGCACGGGCAGTTCAGGGCGGCGGCTACCGCGACCGCCGAGGTGTCCGAGCCGCCGCGTCCGAGCGTGGTGATCCGGCCCGCGCGGCTGACGCCCTGGAAGCCGGGGACCACGGCGATCTCGCCCGCATCCATGGCGGCGCCGAGCACCTCGCCGGGGACATCGTCGATACGGGCGCGGCCGTGGGCGTCGTCCGTCAGGATCGGGATCTGCCAGCCCATCCAGGTGCGGGCGTTCAGGCCCATGTTGCGCAGGGTCAGTGCCAGCAGGCCGGCGGTGACCTGCTCGCCCGAGGCGACGACGACGTCGTATTCGTCGTCGGACATTTCGATGCCTTGCGCTGGTCTTCCCGCGCCGTCGGTCCAGGCGACCAGCTCATTGGTCTTGCCGGCCATGGCGGAGACGACGACGGCGACCTGTTTGCCGGCGGCGGCCTCGGCGGCGACGATGCGGGCGGCGCGGCGGATGCGTTCGAGGTCGCCCATGGACGTGCCGCCGAACTTCATCACCAGTCGTGCTGTAGCTGGCCGCGTCATCGTGGCGGTTCGTCCTGTCTTGCGTGGAAGGCCGCGCGGGTTCATCCCTCGGCCCATGGTCGCTTCTAACGACACGGTATCGGCGCGCAAACCCCAAAGCCGCCCGCAATTCAACGATCAGGCCGAGGGCGCCTCGATCGATCCCGCCGACGTGGCCCGCTTTTCGGCGCAGGCGGCGGAATGGTGGGATGCGCGCGGGCCGTTCGCGCCGCTGCATAAATTCAATCCGGCCCGGCTGGCCTTCGTGCGCGACCGGGCGGCGGAGCGGTTCGGGCGCGATCCGAAGACCCGCGCGCCGTTCGCCGGCCTGACCCTGCTGGATGTCGGGTGCGGCGGCGGGCTGATCGCCGAGCCGATGCGGCGAATGGGGTTCGAGGTCACCGCCGTCGACGCCTCGGCCGAGAATATCGGCACGGCGCGGGCCCATGCCGGCCAGCAGGGGCTGGACATCGCCTACCGCGCCGCGACGGTCGAGCAGCTGGAGGCCGAGGGGGCGGGACCGTTCGATGTGGTCCTGACCATGGAGGTGATCGAGCATGTCGCCGATCCCGAGGCCTTCGTCCGGGCCTGCTCGCGGCTGGTGAAGCCGGGCGGGCTGATGATCGTGGCCACCCTGAACCGGACGCTGAAGTCGCTGGCTCTCGGCAAGATCGCGGCGGAATACGTGCTGCGCTGGGTGCCGGCGGGGACGCACGACTGGAACCAGTTTCTCAAGCCTGACGAGATCCGGCTGATGTTGTCGGCAGAGCCGGTGGCGGTGACCGGGCCCTATGGCCTGGCCTATGATCCGTTCACGGATCGCTGGAGCGAAACGGACGACGCCGGGATCAACTATATGATGGTCGCGACGCGGAACTGAGGGGCCTCAGGCAGTCAGGGGCCGGACCATGTAGCGGGCTTCCGGCCCGTAGCTGGCCAGTTTGGCCGTCATGGCCGGACTGTCGACCACCGCGAAGCCGCGTTTTTCCCAGAAAAGCGCGGCGTCGTTGACCGCGACAAGGGCCAGCGCCGGCCAGCCGGCGGCGCTGGCCTGATCGGCCAGACGTTCTACGATGGCTTGCGACCAGCCGCCGCCCCGGACATCGGGATGAAGCGCAAGGTCGTGCAGATACATGACGGACGCGTCGGCCGGGATGCCCGCGATCAGGGTGTTCAACGCCGGCGCCGCCTCCGCCCGCCATGGGTAGGCGACCAGATAGCCGTGCGGGTCGTCCTCCCTGTCGGCGAGGACGAAACAGCCGGACGGGTTCAGCGCCAGCCGGTTTTCGAAACAGTCACGGCTCTCGAAATGGTCGGGAAAGCCGATCGCCGCGATGCCGGCGACTGCGTCCAGATCGGCCGCCGTCATCGGTCGCCAGTTCAGGCCATCACTGCTCAGGCCGGGCAGCGTGTGTTCAGCGGGGCCGCCCTGAAATTCCATTCCATGCTCCGGGCCTGTCCGCCGATCTCGCCCTCGATCCGGGCCTTGAGGGCGTCGCCGTCGCGTTCATAGATGACCCGCGTCGGAAAGTCGTTTTCGGCGTTGGCGAACACCGCCCGCCGCGGACCGCTTTCGGCCAGGACGAAGGCGGTGGGTGGAACGCCGCCCGGCTGGGCCACATAGGCGAAGCCTTGGGGCGTCGGGCCGATGTGCGAGACCTCGAACGAGGGACGGCCGTCCTCAAGGGTGATGGCGTGGCCGACGCTGAGGCCGACGCGCGGATCGCTCCAGGTCTCGGAGGCCTCGCGGCCGTTGGAACAGTCCAGCCAGTAGCCGGCCATCCATGAGACGTCCGGCGTCGCTGGAGCGGTCTGGATCAGGGCGGCGGCGAAAATGGCGGTCAGCATGGAAAGTCCCCTCGGTTGCTGCGCCGACCCTAGTGCGGCGACAGCGGACCCGGCTTGTAGGATTGCGACGCGATCCGGTGCGCCAGCCCGATCTGGTCGCGGGCCCATTCGGTGGCGGTGCAGCCGAGGAAGCGGCGGAAGTCGCGGGCCAACTGGGGTTGGTCGAAATAGCCGGCCTCAAGTCCCGCCTCCAGCCAGCCGAGGGCCTCCGGGCCCTGGGCGTGGTCGAAGACGCGGCGGAAACGCAGGATCGAGCGGAGTATGCGCGGCGGGACACCGACGCGGTCGCTGAAACGGCGCTGAACGGCGCGCTGGTCGGCGGCGGAACGGTGGGGCGACAGCTGGTCCGCCTCGGAGGCCTCGACCTCGGCGCGGACCGTCGGGTCCAGCGACCAGTTGTTGCGACGGCGGTGGTCCTCCAGCAGCTGAACCATGACCGCGACCTGGGCGGCGGGATCACCCGCCGGCGCCGTGACACCGGCCAGCCGGGCAGTCATGTCGAGGCGGCGGTCGGTGGCGTCCGAGGCGGCATGGCCCAGCCAGTCGCGGGCGCCGTCGGGCTCGAAGCGGACGGCGACCAGTTCGACAGGGCCGACGGGACGCAAGGCCAGCGGCCGCGTCATCTGGCCGGCGAACAGCGCCCGGGGCTGGAGGCGGAAGACGCCGTCGTCGCCCTGTTCCTCATAGGGCGAGGCGATGTCGAGGATCAGTTCGGGGCAGCCGTCGGGCGCGATGCGCTGCACCGTCGGCTCGGGCGCGGGAGCGGCGTAGGTCCAGATCGTGCGGACGAAGGGGCGCAGGGACGCCGGCGGGTCGTGCTCCTGATAACGCTCCCCCTCGTCCACGGCTCAGTGCGCCCTGGATGGATCGGGCGGGAGTGGCGGCAAGGGCGCGCAGGGAACGCCGTCGTCCCGAAGCTTCTTCACCTCGGCGGGCGTGGCCTCGCCGTAGATTTCGCGCTTCTCGGAACGGCCCTCGTGGATGTCGCGGGCCTCGCGGGCGAAGGCGTCGCCGACGTAGTCGAAATTCTGCTCGACGTGCGCGCGGGCTTCGCGGGCGGCCTGCAGGATCATGGTCTGCATCTTCGCCGGATCGGGCGCCGTCTCGCGCTTTTTCGTGCCTGCGACCGCGGGGGCCATGATCTGTTTGGAGACCGAATGCGAACCGCAGATCGGGCATTCGACCAGACCGCGCGCGGCCTGGTCGTCATAGTCGGCCGAGGCGCTGAACCATGCCTCGAAACCATGGTCGTGCTCGCACTGGAGGGCGTAGCGGATCATCGGGGCGCCGCGAAATCGCGGTCGTGGGTCAGCTGGGGAATGGCGGCGCGGGCGCGGTCTACGGCGTCGAAATCGAGCGTTGCGAACAGGACGCCCGGCTCGTCGTGATCCAGTTTCGCTGTCACCTCGCCCCAAGGCCCAACCACGGTCGAGCGGCCCCAGGTGCGGCGGCCGTCGTCGTGGGTTCCGGCCTGTGCGGGGGCCAGGATCCAGCAGCCGGTCTCGATCGCGCGGGCCCGCAGCATGGTCTCCCAGTGTGCCTCGCCGGTCGGCACGGTGAAGGCGGCGGGGACGGCGATGATGACGGCGCCGGCTTTCGCGAGCGCGCGATACTGGTGCGGAAAGCGGATGTCGTAGCAGATGGTCAGGCCCAGTTTGCCCCAGGGCGTGTCGGCGACGACCGCCTCATCGCCCGGCCGGACCGTGGCGCTTTCGCGCCAGCGCTCGCCGGTCGGCAGGTCGACGTCGAAGACGTGCAGCTTGTCGTAGCTCGAAACGATCTCGCCCCGGTCGTCGATCAGCAGGGAACGGTTGGCGGCGCGGTCGTCGCCGTCGTGGCCCGAGCGGACGATGGCGGAGCCGATCAGCAGCCACACGCCGAGGTCGCGGGCCAGACCGCGCAACGCGACGACGGCCTCGTCCTCGTCCTGATCGGTGAGGGCGGCGGCGCGGCGGTCCTTGTCGCGGATCATGAAATTGGACGCTTCCGGCGTCAGGATGAGTTTCGCCCCGCCCGCCGCGGCCTCTCGGATCAGCGGTTCGACGTGGGCGAAGGACGCGGCCGCCGAGTCCGGCGTGCGGGTCTGTATCAGGGCGATCGGAAGCGTGGCCATCAGGCCTCGAGCAATGCGTCCAGGGCGCCCTTGCGGTCAAGGGCGTGCAAGTCGTCCGAGCCGCCGATGTGTTTTCCATCGATGAAGATCTGGGGGAAGGTCATCCGTCCGCCCGAGCGCTGGATCATCTCCTGCTTCTTCGCCGGGTCGCTGGAGGCGACGATCTCCTCGTACTCCGCCCCCTTCTCGTCGAGCAGGGCCTTGGCGGCGTGGCAGTAGCCGCAACCGGGCTTGGTGTAGATGACGACTTCGGCCAAGGGGAACTCCTGAAAACTGTTCGATCTACATAGGCAATTCGCGGGCGGTTCGCACCCGGGCCACGACGGCGAGATCGACGGCCCGCGCCCCGGCCTCGAGCAGGGCGCGGGCGCAGGCCTCGGCGGTGGCTCCGGTGGTCAACACGTCATCGACCAGAAGGATGCGGCGGCCCTTGATCCGGCGGCGGCCCTCGGCAGTGACGGAGAAGGCCTTGCCGACGTTCAGACGACGGCCGCGCATGGACTTGCCGCCCTGGCTGGTGGTGTGGGTCTGACGGATCAGGGCGTCAGGCAGGTAGTCGAGGCCCGCGTCCCGGGCCAGGGGGCGGGCAATCTCGGCAGCTTGGTTGAAGCGGCGCGACAGCAGACGCAGGCGGTGCAGGGGCACGGGAGCGACGGCGTCGGCGTGTTCGAGCAGGGGCGCGGCCGAGCGGCTGACCCAGCGCGCGAACAGGGGCGCGAACGGCTGGTGGTCGCCGTGCTTGAACTTGAGGATCAGGCCGCGCGAGGCGGCGTCATAGACGCAGGCCGCCCGCGCCCGGTCGAAGGCGTAAGGCTGGGCGACACAGGCGGCGCAACGGGGCGAGGCGAAGACGCCGCCATCCATCTCGAACCCCGCGCCGCAGCCGTCGCAGACCGGGTCTTCCAGAAAGACGACGCGGCTCCAGGCGTCGGGCGTCAGACCGGCCGAGGCGGCGGCCTCGGGGCTGTCCCAGGCCAGCGGGGGCAGCAGAAGATCGGTCAGGCCGCGGCCCAGCGACCGCGCACCGCGCGTGATCTGTCGGCCGCCCGCTTTCAATCGGTCGCGCCAGCCCCCATCCTGCAGACTCATGAACGCCTCCTCCGGTCCCCCCCGCATCTTCGACGTTCTGCGCCGTACGGCAAGGCTTGCGCGTAGCGAGGCGACGTTCGCGCGCGCAGACTTCCTTCACGCGCGCGCCGCAGACAACGCTGTGGGCAGTCTGGAGGCCCTGCTGCGGGATTGGCCGAAGGTGCTGGACCTGTCGGCCCATCCCGGGGCGTTCGCCCAAGCCCTGAAGGGCAGCGCGGCCGAGGGACGGGTCGGACCGGTGGTGGAGTGGGGCGACCGGGCGGCGCGGGCGGCGCCGGGCGGCGCAGCACTGGAGGTTGCCGACCAGTCGCAGGACCTGATCGTCTCGTTGATGAGCCTGCACTGGGCCAACGATCTGCCAGGGGCTCTCGCGCAGATCCGTCGGGCGCTGAAGCCGGACGGGCTGTTTCTCGGTACGTTGCTGGGGGCGGGGACGCTGAAGGAGCTGCGCTCGGTGCTGACCGAAGCCGAACTGGAGACGCGGGGCGGGGCGCAGGCACGTGTGTCGCCCTTCGCCGACGGCTTCGACGGCGCGGCCTTGCTGCAGCGGGCGGGCTTCGCCCTGCCGGTGGCGGACGTGGACCGGGTGACCGTGCGCTATACGGACCTGTTCGCCCTGATCCGCGACCTTCGGGCGATGGGCGAGACCAATGTGCTGGCCGGCCCGCTGCGGCCGCTGACGCGCGGGATCGCCGGGCGGGCCGCGAAACTCTACGCCGAGCGGTTCGGCGAGCCGGACGGGCGGATTCCCGCGACCTTCGAGATCGTCCATCTGGCCGGCTGGGCTCCGCACGAGAGCCAGCAGAAGCCGCTGCCGCGGGGATCGGCGAAGATGCGGCTGGCGGACGCGCTGGGGGTCAGGGAACAGACCGGCGAGGACTGAAGCGTCCGGTCTTTTAGGCCGTCGCCGAGGCGACCGCTGCGGTGATGTAGTCGTACATCGCGTCGGTCTTGCCGCCGAGCGCGGCCACGGCGCTGAGGATCACCACAAAGATCAGAGCGGCGATCAATCCGTATTCGATAGCCGTCGCGCCGCCGTCGTCACGACCGAAGCGGGAGAGGAAGCGTCTGACCATCGGGCCCCTTTCCGGCGGCTAAAGCAGGTCGCGCAGCCAGGCGACCAGAGGTTCGTCGGCCGGAGGCATGGGCCAGTCCGAAAGCTGGTTCGGTCTTACCCATTTCAGCGCCGCATGCTCGCGGTTCTGCACGACCCCCGACCAGCGTCGGCACAGGTACAGTGGCATCAACAGGTGAAAGGATTCGTAAGCGTGGCTGGTGAAGACGAAGGGGGCCAGGCAGGCCTCGTTCACGTCGATGCCCAGCTCTTCCTTGAGCTCGCGGATCAGGGCCGCCTCGGGCCGTTCGCCGGGCTCGACCTTGCCGCCGGGGAATTCCCACAGGCCGGCCAGCTGTTTCCCCTCCGGCCGCTGGGCGATCAACACGCGGCCGTCAGCGTCGATCAGGGCCACGGCTACGACGAGGACGGTGGGCAGCCCCTCACTCACGAGCGGTAGTCGCCGTTGATCTCGATGTAGCGTTTGGTCAGGTCGCAGGTCCACACGGTGGCGGAGGCGCGGCCCGAGCCGACGTCGACGGTGATGTCGATCTCGGCGTTCTTCATATAGGCGCTCATCTTCGCCTCGTCGTAGTGGGGCGAGGGTGCGCCCTCGATGGCGGCGATGTGCGGCCCGAAGCGGATGGCCAGGCGATCGCGGTCGACCGGCTCCTCGGTCTTGCCGACGGCCATGACGACGCGGCCCCAGTTGGCGTCCTCGCCGGCCAGCGCGGTCTTGACCAGCGGGCTGTCGGCGATCGACTTGGCCAATTTCCGGGCCGAGGAGGGGCTGGCGGCGCCTTCGACGGTGACGCGAACGAATTTGGTCGCCCCTTCGCCGTCGCGGACCAGCTGGTGGGCGAGATCCAGCATCACCTGGTCCAGCGCGGCCGAGAACTCCTTCAGCCGCCGGTCTCCGACCCGGCCGATGCGCGGCGCGCCCGACGAGCCGGTCGCGAACAGCAGACAGGTGTCATTGGTCGAGGTGTCGCCGTCGACGGTGACGCTGTTGAAGGTGGTGCGGACGTGCAGGCCGAGCAGGGCGCGCAGCACCGGCGGGGCGATGGCCGCGTCGGTGACGATGAAGCCCAGCATGGTGGCCATGTCGGGGGCGATCATGCCCGAGCCCTTGGCGATGCCGGCGATGCGGACGGTATGGCCGTCGATCCTGCACTCGGCGTACGAGCCCTTGGGGAAGGTGTCGGTGGTCATGATGCCCAGACCGGCGCGCGTCCACTGGTCGGTGGGGTGCATGTCGCCGTCGAGGGCGGTCTCGATATCGTTCAGCCGGGCGGTGATCTTACGGTCGTCGAGCACTACGCCGATCACACCGGTCGAGGCCAGCATGACGTCGCGCTGGCGGCAGCCGAAGCGTTTGGCGGTCTCGGAGGCGGTGCGGCGGGCGGCGTCGGCTCCGGCCTTGCCCGTAAAGGCGTTGGCGCAGCCGGCGTTGATCACCAGACCGCGGACGTCGTTGCCGCCGTCAGAGGCGTCCAGATGGCGTTTGCACCAGTCGACGGGGGCCGAGCCGATCTTGTGGCGGGTGAAGACACCGGCGCAGGTCGTGCCGCGGGCGAAGCGGAACACCACCAGATCGTCGCGCTCGTGCTTGTAGAAGCCGGCCCGGGCGGTGGCGATCTCGACCCCGCCGATGGGCGGAATGGTCGGGAAGGGCACGGCCAGGGGCGAGATCTCGAGGCCGGGCTTGCCCGGTGCGGCGGGCGCTTTCGGGGAGGGCGTGGTGGCGCGTTTCAGGGCCGTGGTCAGAGGGTCCAGCGCCTTTTCCAGCGCCTGCTCGATCTTCTGGCCGGTCGAGGCCCGGCCTTCGGGCGGACGGCTCATGACTTCTTCACGGTGGCGGGAGCGGCGGACGGCGCGGGCACAGGGGCCGAGGGTGCAGCCGGAGCGGGCGTCGCGGCGCGGCGTGGAGCCGAGGCGGGCTCCTGCGACCCGGCGGCGTCGCCTTCCAGCAGGATGTCGACCTTCGCCTTGCCGCGCAGCTGCTCCAGCAGCTGGCGCACGCCCTCATAGGTCAGATAGCGGACGATCTGCGGTCGGGCCTGTTCGAGCGTGGGCGGGGTCTCGCGGCGGCGATCCTCGACGCGCAGCACGGCCCAGCCGCCTTCGGTCTGGAACGGGCCGACGGTCGAGCCGGCAGGCTTGTCGCGCAGGGCGTTGGCGTAGGCCTCGGGCATGACGTCCAGCGTCCGATAGCCGAGGTCGCCGCCCGAATAGCGGGTCGCGTCGTCGATCGAGCTTTCGGCGGCCACGGCCTCGAAGGCAGCGCCTTGAGCCAGAATGCCGATCACGGCGTCGGCTTCGGCCTTGGTGCGCGACAGGATCAGGCGGACGCGGATTTCCTCGGAGGTCTGCGCCAGTCGAACCTGCTCCTGATAGATGGTCTCGACCGCCTTGTCGGAAATCGTGCCGTTGACGACCGTCTCGACCAGCATGTCGCCGAGGATGCGTTCGCGGGTCGCCTCGAGCCGGCGCTGGGCGAGGGCGGAGTTGTCGAGGCCGCGGCGGTCGGCCTCGGTGGCCAGCAGTTTCTGGTCGATAACCTCGTCCAGCACGCGGCGGAACAGGTCCGAGGTGACGTCCAGCGGCTCGCCCTCGCCGACCAATCCCTGGGCCACCGCCTCACGCTTGACGTCGGACGCCCAGATGGTCTGGTCCTGCACCTTCGCCACGGCGCGGTCGCCGGGCTCGGGCGGACGGTCGGAACCGGCGCCCCGGCCACAGGCCGCCACGCCGAGAACCAGCGCCATGCAGGCGACGATCAAAACGGGCGCGAAGGGGGTGGAAAGCCTCATCTGGGGCATGCTCCGTCACGGGGCCGGAAAGGCCCTCGCGTTGACAGGGATAAGGTCGGTGCTTAAGTCCCGCCTGCGCCCAAGTCGAGGGGTTTTCGAACGTTCGCGCGGCCCTCGCGCGCGCCTGTGACAGGCGCACCGGGCCGACGACGCCGGAGGTCCTTCGGCAAAGTCGTCGCCGCTCCTTCGGGACCCCTTCAGTACCAGAGCCCCTGTCGCTCGCCCGCCTTCGGAACATTCATGCTCGGCATCGCCAAGAAGATTTTCGGCTCCTCCAATGACCGCAAGGTCAAGGACTTCATGAGCCGGGTCCAGAAGATCAATGCGCTGGAGCCCAAATACGCCGCCCTCAGCGACGACGAGCTGCGGATGATGACCGACGCCTTCCGCGACCGGCTGGCGGCGGGCGAGACCCTCGACAAGATCATGAACGAGGCCTTCGCGGTGGCCCGCGAGGCGTCCAAGCGCGTGCTGGGCCAGCGTCAGTACGACGTTCAGCTGGCCGGCGGCATGATTCTGCACGACGGCGGCATCGCCGAGATGCGGACCGGCGAAGGCAAGACGCTGGTCGCGGTCGCGGCCGTGTATCTGAACGCCCTGTCCGGCAAGGGCGTGCACGTCATCACCGTCAACGACTATCTGGCGCGGCGCGACGCCGAATGGATGGGCCGCGTCTACCGGTTCCTGGGCATGGAAGTGGGCGTGATCGTCAACGGCCTGTCGTCGGGCCAGCGTCAGGCGGCCTATGCGGCCGACATCACCTACGGCACCAACAACGAATTCGGTTTCGACTATCTGCGCGACAACCTGGTCTATGACCGCAAGGAGATGGTGCAGCGTCCGCACCATTTCGCCATCGTCGACGAGGTCGACTCCATCCTGATCGACGAGGCGCGTACGCCGCTGATCATCTCGGGTCCGACCGAGGACCGGTCCGACCTCTATCTGATCGTCGACGGCATCATCAAAGAACTGATCCAGGACAAGACGACCTTCGACCTCGACGAGAAGCAGCGTCAGGCGCTGCTGACCGAGGAGGGCTCCGAGAAGATCGAGCTGATCATGGAAGAGCGCGGCCTGTTCGAGGCCGACACGACCGGCCTGTATGACGCGGCCAACATCACCCTGGTTCACCACATCAACCAGGCGCTGCGCGCTAACACCCTGTACCAGAGAGACAAGGACTACATCATCAAGGCCGGCGAGGTCATGCTGATCGATGAGTTCACGGGCCGGATGATGACCGGGCGCCGCCTGTCCGAAGGCCTGCACCAGGCCATCGAGGCCAAGGAGGGCGTGAAGATCATGCCCGAGAACCAGACCCTGGCCTCGGTCACGATCCAGAACTATTTCCGCCTCTACGAAAAGCTGTCCGGCATGACCGGCACGGCCGCGACCGAGGCGCAGGAGTTCCTCGACATCTACAAGATGGACGTGCTGGAGGTGCCGACCAACCGGCCCGTCAAACGCATCGACCACGACGACGAGATATTCCGCACCGAGGCCGAGAAGAACCTGGCCATCGCCGGTCTGATCGCCGAATGCCACGTCAAGGGCCAGCCGATCCTGGTCGGCACCGTCTCGATCGAGAAGTCCGAGACCCTGTCGAAGCTGCTCGAGACCTACGAATACGAGGTCACGCTCAAGACGCTGAAGCCGCAGCACGCCCATCTTATGGAGATGGTCGTCAGTGAGGACGAGAAGGTCCGCCGCGACGCGAAGAAGGCCTATTCGGCGCTGAAGGACGAGGACTTCGACATCGAGGTCAAGCGTGGCAAGGGCATTCCGCACAGCGTGCTGAACGCGCGCCAGCACGAGCAGGAAGCCTATATCGTCGCCGACGCCGGCCTGCCGGGCGCGGTGACCATCGCCACCAACATGGCCGGCCGCGGCACCGACATCCAGCTGGGCGGCAACTTGGAAATGCGGCTGCAGAAGTGGCGCCAGGAAAATCGCAACATGGCCGTCGAGGTCACGCCGGAGATGGAGGCCGAGGAAGAGGCCCGCCTGAAGGACGACATCGCCGTGCAGAAGCAGAAGTCGCTGGCCGCCGGCGGCCTGTTCGTTCTCGGCACCGAGCGCCACGAAAGCCGCCGTATCGACAACCAGCTGCGCGGCCGCACCGGCCGTCAGGGCGACCCCGGCACCTCGAAATTCTTCCTGTCCTGCGAGGACGACCTGCTGCGCATCTTCGCCGGCGACCGTCTGGACGCCATCATGCGCAGCTTCGGCGTGGCCGAGGGCGAGGCCATCTCGCACCCGTGGCTGAACCGCGCCGTCGAGACCGCACAGAAGCGCGTCGAGACCCGCAACTACGACATCCGCAAGAACCTGCTGAAGTACGACGACGTCGTGAACGACCAGCGCAAGGCCGTGTTCGAGCAGCGTCAGGAGTTCATGGACTCCGAGGACCTGTCCGAACTGGTCGGCGAGTTCCGCAACGACGTGATTTCGGACCTGATCGAAAAGCACATGCCGCCCAAGGCATACGCCGAGCAGTGGGACATCGAGGGGCTGGACGAGAAGGTCCGTTCGACCCTCGGTCTGGAACTCCCGCTGGCCGAGTGGGCCGCCGAGGAAGGCGTCTCCAACGAGGAGATCGAGGAGAGGGTCATCGCCGCCGCCGACGCCCGGGCCGCCGAGCGGCTGGAGCAGATCGGCGCCGACCAGACGCGCGGCCTTGAAAAGCAGTTCCTGCTGCAGATGATCGACATGCAGTGGCGCGAGCACCTGGTCCATCTGGACCACCTGCGCGGCGTCATCGGCCTGCGCGGCTATGGTCAGCGCGATCCGCTGAACGAGTACAAGACCGAGGCCTTCAACCTGTTCGAGACGCTGCTGTACGAGCTGCGCCACAACGTCACCCGCTGGCTGATGACGGTGGAGTTCCGCTTCGAACAGCCGCCGGCGATGGAGATGCCCGAGTTCCAGGAAATCCACCTGAACCCCGGCACCGGCGAGAACGAGATGGCCAATCCGCTGGCCCAGCTGCCGGAAGCCGCGCTGGAAGGCGACGATCGCGCCCGCCTGCCGGTCGACGTCCTGCCCGCCGGATGGGAGCGCACGCCGCGCAACTCGGACTGCCCCTGCGGCTCGGGCCGCAAGTTCAAACACTGCCACGGTAGTTTGATCTAGGTCGGGACATGGACAGCGCTCGCAAGGACCTGTTCTCCCGCGCGCTGTCGCTCGACCCCGACCGCCTGCATTTCGCAGCGCACAGCCATCACCTGTGGCCGGACGCCAGCTTCGATGGACAGGTGCAGGCCTGGGTCGAGGCCAACCGGTTCGCGGACCGCAAATGGGACCTGATCTTCGGCGAGGTCGTGCCGAAGGCGCAGGCCGAGGTGGCGCGCGAGCTCAACCTGCCCGACCCGAACACTGTGGTGTTCGCGCCCAACACCCACGACCTGCTGCTGCGCGTCGTCTCGGGGCTGGAGCGCAAGCCCGTTCGCATCCTGTCGACCGACGGCGAATTCCATTCGTTCCGGCGTCAGGGCGAGCGCTGGGAAGAGGCGGGCGAGGCCCTGATCACGCGCGTATCGCTTGAGCCGTTCGAAACCTTCGACGAACGCTTTGTGGCTGCCGCCAAGGCCGGCGGCTTCGATCTGATCGTCGTCAGCCAGGTCTTCTTCCGCACCGGACAGGTGTTCGGCGGCGTCGCCGAACTGGCGGCTCTGGCGGATCCCGCCGGGCCGTGGGTCCTGATCGATGGCTATCACGGGTTCATGGCCACGCCCACGGATCTCGGCGCGGTGGCGGACAGCATCTTCTACCTCGCCGGCGGCTACAAATACGCCATGTCGGGCGAGGGCGTCTGCTTCCTGCATGCGCCGGACGGCTATTGCCCGCGGCCCGTCGTCACCGGCTGGTTCGCCGAGTTCGGAGACCTGTCAGGGCCGCCCGGCGGGGTTCAGTACCGCAGCGACGGCGGGCGGTTCTGGGGCGCGACCTTCGACGTGTCGCCCCTGTACAGGTTCAACGCCGTACGGGCCGTGCTGGATGAGGCGGGGCTGGCGACCGCCGACATCTCCGCCCATGCGCACGACCTTATGCAACGCTTTCAGACGGCTGTCGCGGACGGCGAGGCCGGGAAGCTGGCCGAGGCCGAGCTGATCAATCCGGTGAGCGGCGAAGGCAGCCGGTCACGCTTCCTCGCCTTCCGGCACGACAGGGCCGGGGCGTGGAAGGAGCGTCTGCTGGGCGAGGGCGTGATCACTGACGTGCGCGACGACGTCATCCGCTTCGGCTTTGGCCTGTATCAGGACGCGGCGGACGTCGAACGGCTGATCGCCGCCTGCAAGCGGGCGCTGTAAGCTCTCCACCGTGCACCCCGGCGAATGCCGGGGTCCAGACACCAGCGCGATGGCTGGATCAGCGTGCGCGTCTGCCGTCCACACGAGAGTCCCGCCATCTGGATCCCGGCATTCGCCGGGATGCACGGAGGTGGGAATCGTCAGAAGAAGGTCGTGTCCTCAGCCTGTTTCGGTTCTGGCGCCTTTCGCGGGACGGGCGGCGAGGCGGGACGCGGGGCGATCGGCGCAGGCCGGGGCGCCGTTCCCGGCGCTGTTCCCGGCGTCTGGGCGGGAGCCGGAACGGAGCCATCCGTCGGCGCCGGCAGGTTAGGATAGGGCAGGCTCTCGGGGCTGCCGTCGCCGGGATAGGCGGCAGGCGGGGCAGGATCGCCCGGCGCGATGCCCGGGGCCTCGATCCGGTCCGGGGCGTCTAGATCGTCCCGGATGAAGGTCCACGACCGGGAATCGGCGCAGGCGCAGGCCTTCATGAAGCCCTCGCGGTCGCGCCAGATGATCAGCGGATAGCGGGTCTGAAGCCCTTCTTCATTGAGCTTTTCAGAGAGGCTGGCGACGAAGTTGCGGCTCGCGTCGACCACGGCGGCGCGGGCCAGATTGCCGTCGGCGGCCGGAATTCCCGCAGCCGTCCAGTTGCGGACCGGGGTGGCGGTCCAGCGCTGGTAGAGGGTCCAGTCCCGCGTCAGCCACAGCTCGGCCACGCTGGCGCGTTCGGCGGCGGTGGACTGCGCCAGACCCTCACGGTCCGGGCGGGCGAACAGGATGATCCGCGCCTCGACGCCGGCGGCGCGCAGCTTGGGCACCTCCTCCATCTCGTAGCGCTGCATGGCCGCCGAGTCGCGGTAGCCGATGATGTAGAGCGGCTCGCCGCCCCCGCCGGCCGAAACCCACGAGGATTCTTCAAGCAGGTCCTGAATGACGGCCTGGTTCCGCTGCACCGTCACCGGCTGGAAGCGGGCGTAGAAATGCTGGTAGGCCCAGAAGCCGCCGATGGCGATGACCAGGCCGATCACGGCCGCCAGGGCTGACCAGACGAAAAATCGACGCATGCGAACGGGCGCTCCAGCTTCACTGTTCCGACAGCATAACGCCTATCATCGAAATGCGATGCCGCGAACGCCCGTCAGGCGAGGCGAGCCCGCTTCTCCCGCAGACCGGGGAAGCAGGCTTTCCCTTCAGGCCATGGTCGGAATGACGAAGGAGCTGTCCGCGTGTTCCAGATCGCTGTCGGGCCAGCGGGCGGTGACGGTCTTGACCTTGGTCCAGAACTTCACGCCTTCCATGCCGTGCTGGTTGGTATCGCCGAAGGCCGAGCGCTTCCAGCCGCCGAAGGTGTGATAGGCGACCGGCACGGGGATCGGGACGTTGATCCCGACCATGCCGACATTGACGCGGGCGGCGAAGTCGCGGGCCGCGCGGCCGTTCTGGGTGAAGATGGCGACGCCGTTGCCGTACTGGTGCTTCGACGGCAGAGACAGGGCCTCCTCGAAGCTGGCGGCGCGGACGATCTGCAGCACGGGGCCGAAGATTTCCTCCTTGTAGGATTCCATCTCGGGCGTGACGTGGTCGAACAGCGACGGGCCGATGAAATAGCCCTTCTCGTGCCCCTGAAGGGAGAAGCCGCGGCCGTCGACGACCAGTTCTGCGCCGTCCTTGACGCCCTGTTCGATCCAGCCTTCGACCCGGGCCTTGTGCTGGGCGGTGACGACGGGTCCGTAGTGGGCGCCGGCGTCGGTGGAGACGCCGACCCGCATGGTGGGGATCTCGGCGACCATCCGCTCGCGCAGTTCGTCGGCGGTCTTCTTGCCGACCGGGACGACGACCGGCAGGGCCATGCAGCGTTCGCCGGCCGAGCCGTAGGCCGCGCCCGACAGGTCCTTGATCACTTGGTCCATGTCGGCGTCCGGCAGGACGATGCCGTGGTTCTTGGCCCCGCCCATGGCCTGCACCCGCTTATGGTTGGCGGCGCCGGTCTGGTAGACGTAGTGGGCGATGTCGGAGGAGCCGACGAAGCTTACGGCGTGGATCAGCGGATGGGTCAGGATGGCGTCGACCGCCGTCTTGTCGCCATGCACGACGTTCAGCACGCCGGCGGGGGCTCCCGCCTCCATCATCAGCTCGGCCAGACGCACCGGCACGGACGGATCGCGCTCGCTGGGCTTGAGGATGAAGGTGTTGCCGACCGCGATCGCGACGCCGAACATCCACATCGGGATCATGGCCGGGAAGTTGAACGGGGTGATGCCCGCCACCACGCCCAGCGGCTGGCGCATGGAGTAAACGTCGATGCCGGGGCCCGCGCCCCAGGTGTATTCGCCCTTCAGCGCATGGGGGATGCCGCAGGCGAACTCGATGACCTCAAGCCCGCGCTGGATGTCGCCTTTCGAGTCGGCGATGACCTTGCCGTGCTCGCTGGACAGCAGTTCGGCCAGCTCGTTCATATTGGCCTCGACGAGGCGTTTGAACTCGAACATCACCCGCGCGCGGCGCTGGGGGTTGGTCGAGGACCAGCCCTCGAAGGCGTTCTGGGCGGCCTGGACGGCGCGACCCATCTCGGCGACCGAGGCCAGCTGCACGCGGGCCTGAACCTCGCCGGTGTTGGGATTGAAGACGTCGGAGAACCGGCCCGAGGCGCCCGTGAAGCTGGCGCCGTCGATGAAGTGGTTGATGTCGCGCATGGTCGGAAACGGTCCTGGAAAACGAAACAGTCTGTACGGATGGGCAGGGGTTTAGACCCTGACCCGCGCGGGCGCCAGCGTGACTAGACGGCGGCGTCGAACAGGGCGTCGCGAGCGATGTCGGCGCGCAGCATGGGGAAGAAATGGGTTCCGCCCGGGACGGTCTCGACCGTGACGTGGGGCAAGCCGCGCGGGGTTCCGGTCAGATGGCAGGTCGAGCCGTGCTCGCCCTTCAGTATGCTAACGGGCCGGTTCAGGGTTTTCAGAGCGCGCCACGGGTCGTGGCTCTGGGATGCGTAGTTGGACGCCTCCCATGCCGGGTCGCAGGTCAGGGCGAAGCCGTCGCCCGTGCCGGTCAGGCCGTCGGCCAGATAGTCGGCCAGCATCATCTCGGGCCAGCCCTTGAAGGCTCCACGTCCCACATAAGCGGTCAGCGCCTGTTCGCGGCTTTCGAAGACGGCGCGGCGGCGCAGGGCGTTGCGCACCAGCGGGATGCGTGAGGCGAGGCGGTCGAGGAGCGGGAGCTTGAAGGCGGCGACGGTCAGCCGACCCCAGATGACCGGATCGAACAGGACCAGGCCGGCGACGCGGTCCGGCCGTTCGGCGGCGGCCAGAAGCGCGGTCGTTCCGCCCATGGAATGGCCCGCCAGGATGACGGGCGGGCCGTCGATCGCGTCCAGCACGGCGATCAGGTCGTCCCGGTGGTCGAGCCAGTGGCGGCGGCCCTCGATTTGGGTGGGCAGGGTGGTTCCCCCATGGCCGCGCAGGTCCGGCGCCCAGATCCGCAGGCTGCCCGACAGGGGCGCCAGCAGGGTGCGGTAGGTCATGGCGTTGAAGCCGTTGGCGTGGACGAAGACGATGTCGACCGGGCGTTTGGCGTCGCCGAAATCCAGCACGCTCATGCGGCCCTCGCCCCAGCGGTTCGACACCGGAAGGCTCAGGCGACGGGGCGGGGAGAGCCGGATCGCGTCCATGCAGGGCAGATAGGCGTTTGCGCCGGCCCGCGCCAGTTCACGCGGGGTAAGGCTTCAGCCCGCGATGCAGGCCGGACAGCGGCCATGGGCCTCGATCGTGGTGCGGGCGATGGCGTAGCCGGCGGCTTCGGCGGCCCGGCCCAGATCGCCGGCGACCGGGGCGGACACCTCCTGCGTGGCGCCGCAGCAGTCGCAGATCAGGAAGGCGGCGGCGTGGTCGGCGCTGCCCGAGGTGCAGGCGACATAGGCGCTGATGGACGCGATGCGGTGGGCCAGTCCCTTGCGCTCGAGGAACTCCAGGGCGCGGTAGACGGTCGGGGGCTTGGCCGGCTGACCGTCGTCCCCGAAGCGGGCGATCAGGTCATAGGCCTTCACCGGTTCGCCGGCGGCCAGCAGCAGCTCCAGCACGCGCATGCGGGCGGCGGTCATCCGTTCGCCCTCGGCGGACAGGCGGCGGTCGGCCTCGCCCATGGCGCGGGCGACGTCGGCGGCGGCCGGCGGTCCCTCAGCGTGATGGTGATGGCAGTGCTCGCTCATGCGCCAGAGCTAAGCCCTCGGCGCGGGCGCCGCAACCGGAGCCGCTTGACGACGTGTGATGTTATCTCGTAACACCGAGTCACTGTTGCTTTCCCGGAAATTCGCATGTCCCTGTCAGTTGTATCCCGCACCGCCCTGACCGCCGCTCTCGCCGCCCCCCTAGGCTGGGCCGTCATGGCAGGATCGGCAACCGCCCAGTCGGGCCCGACACAGGAGGCGCCGTCCCAGCTGGATGAGGTTATCGTCACCGCCCTTCCCCTCGGCCGGGGCGCCAATGATGTCGTCTCAAGCGTCGCGGTGCTGAGCGGGGACGAACTGGTCCACCGCCGCCAGGCCACCCTCGGCGAGACCCTTTCGGGCATCCCCGGCGTCAGCTCCGACACCTTCGGCGGCGGCGCCAGTCGTCCCGTCATCCGCGGCCAGACCTCGCCCCGGGTTCGCGTCCTGAGCAACGGCGCCGCCCTGCTGGACGCGTCAGAGATTTCGCCCGACCACGCCGTCAGCGTCGAGCCGCTGCTGGTCGAGGGAATCGAGATTCTCCGCGGCCCCAGCGCCCTTCTGTATGGCGGCGGCGCGATCGGCGGCGCGGTCAACGTCGTCGATCGTCGCGTCCCCACCCGCGTCGTTGACGGGATCACAGGCGCTGTCGAGGTCCGCGCCGGCACGGCGGATGACGAGCGCACCGCCGTCGCGGGCGTCACCGCGGGCCTCGGCAATGGCTTCGCCCTGCGACTCGAGGGCCTGAAGCGCTCGTCCGACGACTACGCCATTCCTTCGTGGGAAGCCCCGCACCATCATGAGGAGGGCGAGGAGGAGCACGAGGACGAAGGTCCGATCGACACCCTCGCGGGCTCGTTCAACGACACCTCCACCTTCACCGTCGGCGCCGGTTGGGCCGGATCGCGCGGCTATCTGGGGGCAGCCTTTACCGAGCAGGACAGCCACTACGGCCTGCCGGGCCACAACCACGAATATGAGGGCTGCCATCCGCACGGCTCGACCCTGCACTGCGGCTCGCACTCGGAAGAGGGCGAGGATCACGACCACGATCACGAGGAACACGAGGCTCCCGTCATCGACCTGCGCAGCCGGCGGGTCGATGTGCGCGGCGAACTGCGTCAGCCGATGGCGGGGGTTGAGAAGCTGAGCTTCCGCGGCGGCTTTACCGACTACGTCCACGACGAGGTCGAGGGTGACGAGATCGCCACCACCTTCACCAACGAGGGCTATGACGCCCGCTTCGAGCTACAGCACGCTCCCGTTCTCGGTTTCCGCGGCGTCGTGGGTCTGCAGTCCTCGCGCAGCGACTTCGCCGCCGATGGAGCAGAAGCCTTCCTGCCCGAGAGCGAGACCACCCAGACCGCCCTGTTCGCCATGGAAGAGTTCGACGCCGGCGCCGTGCGCTTCGAGGTCGCCGCCCGTCAGGAGTGGCAGGAGATCGACGCGGTGGGCCGCCCCGGCGCCAGCCACGAGCCCTTCTCCATCTCGGGCGGGGCCGTCTGGAGCGTCGATCCCGTCTGGTCGATCGCGGCCTCCGTGTCGCGCTCGCAGCGCGCCCCCACGGCGCAGGAACTCTACGCCCGCGGGGTCCACCTGGCGACCAACACCTATGAGATCGGCACACCGACGCTGGACGTCGAGACCGTCAACGCCGCCGAGCTCAGCCTGCGCCGCACCGAGGGCGACACCACCCTGACCATGAGCGCCTTCCGCTACGGCTACGACGGCTACATCTTCGCCGACACCCTGGACGCCTTCGAGGACTTCCGCCTGATCCGCTACAGCCAGGCCGACGCCGTATTCACCGGCTTCGAGGGCGAGATCAGCCATCGCCTGACGTCATGGCTGACCGGCGAAATCTTCGGCGACTATGTGAAGGCCGAGTTCGACGACGCCGGCGGGAACGTGCCCCGGATTCCAGCGGCCCGCCTCGGCGCCCGCGCCGAGATGGCTCACGGCGCCTGGTCTGGCGACCTTGAGTATCAGCGCGTGTTTGAGCAGGACCGCATCGCCGACTTCGAGACCGTGACTCCCGGCTACGACATGGTCAACGCGACGCTCGCCTACGATTTCAGCGTCGGCGCGGCGGGCGCCCAGGTTTACCTGCGCGGCAACAACCTGCTGGATGAAGTGGCGCTGAACCACGCCTCCTACCTCGCCGACGTCGCGCCCCTGCGTGGGCGCAACCTGGCGCTGGGCCTGCGCGTCACCTTCTAGGTCAGGGCTGATAGTCCCGGGCTGCCGCGCTGGCCCGGGGCACGTCTTTATCTCAAAATATGAAGGGTTTATCGCGGGTCCTGGCGAGCCTTCGCCGACGAGCCCGTTACCCTGCGCGCCGGAGGCCACAATCTGACTGACACCGGCGCGCGAACACGTCAGTTTCCACAAGGATCTCTCACCCCTGCCGGCCGGAATCCGGGGGCCGGCCTCATCCACCGGTTCTGAGGGGGGGCCTGTTAACCGCGCCGGACGCCCCCTGAGCGAGCCGGTTTGCGGCGATGTGGGGACTGCGCTAGAAGCGCGCTTCCCTTTTTTCCAGAGCTTGATCGCGTTCATGACCGATACAACCGCCGCCTCGCCCCTGTCGGGCAACGTCCTGTTCTATGCGCAGCCCGAGCCGCTGTCGCTCGAGGTCCACGGCGCCCTGGGCGTCGACGCCGTCGACAAGCCCTACGCCTTCGTCGCCCAGACCAATCTGGTGCCGCTGATGGTGACCGAGTTCGCGCCCGCGGCCCTGTCGTACCCGGTGATCTTCGTCGGCGAGAACAAGCAGCCGGTCGCCGTGATGGCCCTGCGCGCCGGTGAGAACCTGTTCGTCAGCGAGGACGGCGAGTTCCGCGCCGAGGCCTACATCCCGGCCTACGTCCGCCGCTATCCGTTCGTCTTCGCCAATGACGACGCCCAGCAGCGCATGATCCTGTGCGTCGACCGCGCCGCGCCGTTCATCAAGGAAGGCGGCTCGACGCCGCTGTTCGTCGACGGCCAGCCCTCGCCCTACACCCAGCAGGCGATGGAGTTCTGCAACAATTTCGAGCAGGAGCGTCTGCGCACCGAGGCCTTCCTCAAGCTGCTGACCGACATGGATCTGCTGGACACCCGAGAGGCCGTCTTCACCCCGCGCAACCCGGACGGCACCGCCGCCGCGCCGCAGAAGATCGCCGAATATTACGCCGTCTCGGAAGACAAGCTGAAGGCCCTGCCGGCCAAGAAGCTGGCCGAACTGCGCGACAATGGCGCCCTGGGCCAGATCTACGCCCACCTGGTGTCGCTGCTGGGCTGGGATCGCCTGATCGCCATGGCCTTCCAGAAGGCCGCCGCAGGTCAGCCGGCCGCCGGCAACGCGTAAGAGAGTGGCTGGTGGCGGGTGGCCAGTGGCTAGTGAAGCCCGCGCCTCTCGCTTCCAGATGATCAGAAAGAAGCCCCGCCCGGTTCGTCCAGGCGGGGCTTTTCCTTTGCCATTGGGGACGGCCGAGATTCCACTAGCTAGCCGCTAGCCGCTAGCCGCTAGCCGCTAGCCGCTAGCCGCTAGCCGCTAGCCACTCCGCCGCGTCAGCGTCGGGCCAGCAGCGCCCGGGTCAGGCAGGAGAAGACGAGGCGCCCTGCCTCGTCGAGCAGGTCGTGCTGGGCGATAACGATGCCCTTCTCGTCTCCGACGGGATCCTTGCCCATCACCGTCATGCGGCCGCGCATCAGCTCGCCCGCGGGGGGATTGCGCATGAAGCGCAAGCCGTCGACGGCCAGCACCTTGGACTGCGCCCAGCCAGAGGCCTTCTCGGCGAAGATCCGGCTCCACAGGGCGTAGACCATGGCGTCCGGCGCGCCGTAGGATACGTCCCAGCCGGGCGAGAACCGTTCGACAAAGACATCCAGCGACGCCGCATCGACCATGCAGGCGCCCAGGGAAATGACCTCGCCCACGCCCAGGTCTTCGAAATGGACGTGCAGCGGCTCGGTCATGTCAGTTCCGTCAGGCGGCCGGTTCTTCGGATACGCGGACCAGCAGCTTGCCGTCATGGTCGCCCGTGAACAAGCGGTTCAGCGAATCCAGCGCCCCCTCCAGACCGTCGTCGACGTGGACCTTCCACTTCACCGTGCCGTCGGCCAGCCACGGACCCATCTCGGCCACCATCTCGCGGCCACGGTGGGCGTAGTCGAGGACCAGGAAGCCCTGGACGTTCAGGCGGTGGGTGATGATGCGCGAGAAATTGGGCGAGGGCGGCATCTTCGTCGCATTATAGGCCGAGATCAGGCCGCAAACGGCCATGCGGCCGTGGGTCTTCAGCCGGTTAAAGACGGCGATCATGATGTCGCCGCCGACGTTCTCGAAATTCAGGTCGACGCCGTCCGGGGCCAGCCGGTCCAGAGCCTCGCCGACGTCCTCGTTCTTGTAGTCGATGGCGGCGTCGAAACCGAGTTCCTCGGTCAGCCAGCGGCATTTGTCCGGCCCGCCGGCGATGCCGATAACCCGGCAGCCACGCGCCTTGGCCACCTGGCCCGCGATGGAGCCGACCGCGCCGGCGGCAGCGGAGATGACGATGGTCTCGCCGGCCTGCGCCTTCAGCACGTCGGTGACGCCGAAATACGCCGTCATGCCAGTCATCCCCAGGACGCTGAGGTTGGCCGTCAGCGGCATGCCGGGCGCACGGTGGACCTGACGCAGTTCCATTTCGTTGACGACGGCGTAGTCGGACCAGCCGCCGGACAGGGGCGTGACCACATCGCCGGCCCTGAAGCGGCTTGAGCGGCTTTCCTCGACCACGCCGAGGGTCAGGCCGCGCATCACGCCGCCGATCGGCACCGGCGGCAGATAGCCCTCGGCGTCGTTCATCCAGGTGCGGTTGGTCGGGTCGAGCGACAGATAGACGGTGCGGACCAGCACCTGCGATTCGCTCAACGCGGGGACCGCCGCCTCGATCAATTCCAGATCGCCGGGCTGGATCAGGCCCTTGGGCCGCTGGCGCAGCACCCACTGACGATTGACTCGAGCCATGACGATCTCCGCGTTTTCTTTGTGGACGCGCCATAGTCAGCAAGCCGGGCCGCCTGTCCAGCCGGGGTAAAGAAAAAGGCGGACCTGTACCGGTCCGCCCGACCAGACAAAGAAAAAGGCGGACCGTTTCCGGTCCGCCTGAAGTCGCATCATCGAGAATGAGGCGCGGAGGCGACAGACTGGATTTCTCCAGTCTCAAGTCGGGGGGGCGTCGCCGCCTCCGCATTTTGATAACGGAGCCTCCGGGTATCGGTTCCGGGCGGTCGAAGGATTTTTTCGCCTCAGCGGCGGGGCCCGGAACGGCTACGCTGGACGGCGCGTTCAGCAGGCTGATCCCACACTTCGACGGAGCCGAGCCATGACCCACGAATCCCCCCACGACAAGGCCGCGGACGCCGTCCATGAGGGCCGGCCGGTCGAGGCCCAGTATGTGCGCGGCGGCCGCGGCGGAAGCCGGATCGTTATGGTGCTGGTCGGCGGACTGACCCTGGTCGCGATCTGTTTTGCGCTGATCTACGCCTTCTCCGCCGGCGGATTCGCCAAAACCAACGCCAACGACGGCGATCAGGCGGTCGACGCCCAGGCCTTCCAGGGCGAGGGGGGCACGGACATCCCGTCCGCTGACGCGTCCACGACTGCAGATGGACAGCCCACCAACCCGCCGACCGGCGAGGCGCCCAACGTCAACGCTCCGACGGTCCCGTCCACCACCACCAACTAACCGCCGCCTCAGACGACAAAAAAGCCCCGGTCCTGCGACCGGGGCTTTTTCCCTGTCCGGAGAAGTGGACTTACGCCGCCGCCTTCTGGCGCGACGGGTGGAAGAACAGCGCTTGGCTGATCGCCGCCTTCACCGTTTCGGGCTGGAAGGGTTTGGTGATCAGGAAGGTCGGCTCGGGCCGCTCGCCGGTCAGCAGGCGCTCGGGGAAGGCGGTGATGAAGATCACCGGCACGTCGATCCGCTTGAGGATGTCCTTGACCGCGTCGATGCCCGACGAGCCGTCGGCCAGCTGGATGTCGGCCAGGACCAGACCCGGCCGGTGGCGGGCGACCGCGTCGACGGCCTCGTCATGGGTGGTGGCGGTGCCGGTGACGCGATGGCCCAACTCCTTCACCAGACTTTCGATGTCGGCGGAGATGATGGCCTCGTCCTCGATGATCAGGACGTCGGTGGCCAGTTCGGCGTCGATGTCGGACTGGGCTTCCGAGATCAGGCGTTCGACGTCGAACGCGTCGGCGTCGAGGATCTGGGCGGCTTCGGAAGGGGTGAACCCTTCCAGCGCGGTCAGCAGGAAGGCCTGACGCGAGCGGGGCGCGATGCGCATCAGGCGGCGCGAGGCGTCGTCGGTGCGGCTTTCCAGCCCGCTCTTGTCTTCCAGCTGGGCGCCGGTGGTGGCCCAGATGGCGTGGAACACGTGATAAAGCGCCACCCGCGGCGTCATGTCGGCGGGCAGTTGACGCTCGCCCGCGGCCAGCGCCTCAAGGGCGACGCGGACGTAGTTGTCCCCGGTGGTCTGATCACCGGTCAGGGCCCGCGCGTAACGACGGACATAAGGCAGATGCGGCGCAAGGCGGGCCAGCAGGCTCATAAACTAAATCCCCGACAGAATGCGGTCCCGACTGGAACCTGAGCAGTCCGGTCAACGTATCAAATACGCCACGGTTCCCGTCCACACGACAAGCTTGAGCATTATTCGTCCACCGCCTAGGAACCGGCTGTGCCGAGTGGCGTTTGGCCCTTCGCACAAGTCTTTCGTCAGGGTGGCGGCCGTTTTTTCAATGACAGATAATTCCAACCCTCCGGGCAAGAGCCCGCCCAAGGGCGGCGCGAGTCTGGAGGAAGCCCGGCTTCGCCAGCAGGCGATCGGGGTCAAGCTTCGTCACATGTTCGACGAGGTCGTCAACGAGCAGGTTCCGGACGAGTTCCTGGACATCCTGCGACGCGCCGACGAGCGTTCGTCGGGCGGGAGCGGCTCATGAGCGGTGCGACCAACCCGCCGCCCAAGCCTCCTTCAGCCGACGACGATGCTTTCAAGCGGGAGCTGGTCGCGCTGATTCCGCATCTGCGCGCCTTTGCGCGCACGCTGACCGGTGATCCGACGGCCGCCGACGACCTGGCGCAGGACGCCATGATGAAGGCGTGGGACGCCCGCGCCAGCTATCAGATGGGCACCAATATGAAGGCCTGGACCTTCATGATCCTGCGCAACCAGTTCTACTCCGAGAAGCGACGCTCATGGCGTCAGTCGCAACTGGATCAGGAAGCCGCCGAGCGGACGCTGGTGGCGGTCGACGATCCGGAATCGCCAGTCGCGCTGGACGAGCTGCGTCTGGCCCTCGCGACCCTGCCGGAAGAGCAGCGTGAAGCGTTGATCCTCGTCGGCGCCGGAGGGTTCGCCTATGAAGAAGCCGCCGAGATCTGTCAGTGCGCTGTGGGGACGGTGAAGAGCCGTGTTTCCCGCGCTCGGAAGGCCCTGCAGGCCACGCTGGAACGCGGCGGTTACGCCCGTGACGGTCGCGCCGCGGGCGACGCCATGCGCTCCATCCTCGCCGCCGCTGATCGCCTGAGCAGCGTCCGGCAGGACTGACCGGTGGTCCGGCTCGGACGAGGATTTGCCAAAGGCCTTGGTCGGAGTCGGGGTGCGCCGCGGTTTCATGGCATCCGTTTCAGGCTGGGCTGGGCCATGGCGGTCGCCCTGTTGCCGATCCTGGTGCTGGGGGCTTTTCAGGCCCAGTCCGCCTTCCGCGCCCAGGACATAGAGCGCCGGTCGGACCTGCAGCTGGCCGCCGAACGGACCGCGGCTAACGCTAAATCCCACCTCGATAGCACCGGCGTGCTGCTGCAGGCCCTGCGTCCCGAGGCGCTGGAAATATTCTGCGAGCCGCGCCTGACCGATCTGGTCGAGCGGCTCGAGAATCTCGACGGGCTGGCGCGGCTGACCACAACGGGCGCGACGGTCTGCGCCTCGCGAGGCCTGAGCCAGAGCGCGCCGGTCTGGCTGGCGCAAGCCCCCGCCAGCCCGTGGTTCCTCCGGTTGAAAGCCGGGGAGAGCATGGTTCTGGCCCGCGCGCCCACCGTTGCGGGCCGTTCGCCGGGCCTGATCGTGGCGATCCGACTGGAGCGGCCTCTGGGCGCTTTCGACGGCGCCATGGTCGCGCTTCTGCCCCTGGCCAGTCTGCAGCCTGACGTCGACGACCCCTCCCTTCCTGAAGGATCGCAGGCCGCCCTGACCGATGGCGACGGGCGCCTGCTGACGGTGACCGAGGCCGACGCCTTCGTCCTGTCCGGCGGCGAGAGCCTCACCGGCTGGGTGGGCCGCGCGCGGTCGGGCGCTTCGGGGATCTTCGAGGCCGACGACGCCCAGGGACGGCACCGCGTCTACGCCGGAGCGGCCCTGGCGGGACGTGACGTCTACGCCCTTCTGTCCGCGCCCGCGCCCGGCCTGTGGTCATGGGCTCGTCTGAACCCGGTAGGGGCGCTGCTGGTGCCGCTGCTGGCGTGGCTCATCGCTTTCGGCGCCGTGATGCTGGTCAGCGAGCGGATCGTCATCCGGTGGCTGAACTATCTCGAGCGGATCGCCGCGATCTACGCCCGCGGGCGGTTCAACGTGCGCCCGCTGCAGGCCATGAACGCGCCGGCGGAAATCCGCGTCCTGGCCCGGACCCTGGACGAACTGGCCGAGTCCATCGTGACCCGCGACGCCGCCCTGACCGCTTCGCTGGCGGAAAAGGACGCGCTGATGCGCGAGATCCATCACCGGGTGAAGAACAATCTGCAGATCATTTCCTCGCTGCTTTCGATGCAACAGCGGGCCCTGACCGATCCGGCGTCCAAGGCGGCGGTCGGCGACACCCGCCAGCGGATCGCGGCCCTGGCCCTGATTTACAGGACGCTCTACCAAAGCGACGACCTGCGTTATGCGGACGCACGGATCTTCCTGACCGAGCTGGTCGGCCAGCTGGTGGCCAGCGAGGCGGGTCGCGGGATTGTGGTCACCTCGTCGGTCGAGGCGGATTCGCTGGTGGTTGATCCCGACAAGCTGGCTCCCTTGGCCCTGTGGCTGGTCGAGGCGGTGACCAATGCGCAGAAACACGCCTTCGCCGGCCGCGGCGGCGACCTGCAGGTCCGCTTCAACGTGCGGGGCGACAAGAGCGTGCTCGAGGTCCAGGACGACGGCCCGGGCGTCAGCGAAACCTTCCGTGCGGGGGTGGGGCGCACCCTGATGGGGGCGTTCGCAAAACAGCTGCGGGGCGAGGTCGAGATGCTCCCGGCCCCGAGCGGCGGCACGATCGCTCGCCTGACCTTCGCGACGCCCGAGGCCGTCGTGCCCACGGATCCGGCCGATCTTGGAACCTCCGCCGCGCCGTCACGTTGATACGGCAGACGCCGCCTTCCGGCATCACGGAGTTCATCCCATGCGCAAACTGTTTGTCCTGTTCGCCGCCGCCGCCGCCCTGACGACCGCCGCGTGCAACACCGTTTCGGGCGTCGGTCGCGACGCCTCGGCCGCCGGCACCGCCGTCGCCAACTGCGCGGACGGCAGAACCTGCTGATCGTTTCGCCGGCCAGTCGCCGGCATTAGAATCCCGACTGCGTTTCCCCCGACACGCGGATCGGTTGAAGAAGGCCCGTCAGCATCCCCCCGCTGACGGGCTTTCGCTTGTGTGGGGCACGCCCGGCCCGCTAGCATCGCCGCACAGGCGTCCGCAGAGGCGCCGGAGCGGCACGCGGGGAGCGATCGATGACGGATGAGACGGAGACCCGGGAGGGACCCGGCCTGAAGACGGTGGTCACCGCCTCGGCGGCGGGAACCGCGTTCGAATGGTATGATTTCTTCGTCTTCGGCTCCCTGACCACCATCATCGCGCGGCATTTCTTCGCCGACGCCGGCGAGACCGTGGCCTACATCATGGCCCTGCTGACCTTCGGCCTGGGCTTCGTCGTACGGCCGCTCGGCGCGCTGGTCTTCGGCTGGTTCGGCGACCGGACGGGACGCAAGACCACCTTCCTGGTGACCATCACCCTGATGGGTCTGGCGACGGTCGCCATCGGCCTTCTGCCCGACTACGGCCAGATCGGCATCGCCGCGCCCATCCTGCTGCTGATCATGCGGATGCTGCAGGGCTTCGCGCTGGGCGGCGAGTATGGCGGGGCCGCCATCTATGTGGCCGAACATTCGCCGCCGAAGAAACGCGGCCTGCTGACGGGCTGGATCCAGACCACGGCCGCCTTCGGCCTGATCGGGGCGCTGTCGGTCATTCTGATCACCCGCCAGATCGTCGGCGTCGAGGCGTTCGACGAATGGGGCTGGCGCATTCCCTTCCTGCTGTCGGCCCTGCTGCTGGCGGTATCTCTGTGGATTCGGCTGAAGCTGAACGAGAGCCCGGCCTATCAGCGTATGGAGGCCGAGGGCGGCGAACGTCGCGCACCCTACAAGGAGGCCTTCTTCCAGTGGGGCAACGGCCGGTTTGTTCTGATCGCCCTGTTCGGCATCATGATCGCCCAGGGCGCCGTCTGGTACTGCGGCTATTTCTACACCCGGTTCTTCATGGAGCGGGTGCTGAAGGTCGACACCAACACCGTCGACCAGCTGGTGCTGGCGGTGACGGTGGCCTCGGCGGGGCTGTACGTCTTCTTCGGCTGGCTGTCGGACCGGCTGGGGCGCAAGCCGGTAATGCTGTTCGGCATGATCCTGGCGCTGGTCGCCTTCTTCCCCGGTTTCCACGCCCTGACGAAGGCGGCCAACCCGGCGCTGGCCGAGGCCCAGGCCTCGGCGCCGGTGACGGTGATCGCGGACCCGGCGACCTGCGCCCTGCAGTTCGATCCGATCGGCAAGGCCGCCTTCGCCAGCTCGTGCGACATCGCCAAGAGCGTGCTGTCGAACGCCGGCGTATCCTATGGCAACGCCGAGGCGATCGCCGGATCGGTGGCCAGCGTCCGCATCGGCGGGACCGAAGTCGCGTCCGTCGAAGGCGCGGGCATGGCGCCGGCCGAGCTGAAGGCGGCCCGGACCGAGGTCGAGACCCGCATCAAGGCGGCGCTGGTCGAGGCCGGCTATCCGGCGAAGGCCGATCCCGCGCGGATCAACATGCCGCTGCTCTTCGCCATCCTGATGATCTTCATGGTCGCGGCCACGGCCCTGTACGGACCGCAGGCGGCGGCGCTGGTCGAGCTGTTCCCGACGCGGGTGCGCTATACGGCGATGAGCCTGCCCTACAACATCGGCACCGGCTGGGTCGGAGGACTGCTGCCCGCCGCCAGCTTCGCCCTGGTAGCGGCGTCGGGGAACATCTATTTCGGTCTCTGGTACTCGGTCGCCTTCACGGTGGTAGCGGTGATCGTCAGCCTCATCTGGCTGCCGGAGACCAAGGGTCGCGATCTGGACCGGATCGAGACCTGAACGGTCAGGCTTCTGAGGCGGCCTTCCAAGCCTCGGCCACGGCGTCGACTGCGTGGCGCAGATGGGCGCGGTGCTTGTCGAAGAACATCTCGCCGCGCAGGCCCGAAAAGATGAAGCCGTTGGACACGATGCAGGCGTTGGGCTCGTCCAGCCGCTGGATCTCGAAATAGCGGGTTGAGCGGAACCACAGGCCGCGCGCCTCGGTCCAGACCAGTTGCGAGTAGGGCTCCCACTCGCCGACCTTGGCCGAGACCCGGCGCTCGGGCAGGCCGTCGATGGTCTCGGTCAGGGTAATGACGCCCCCGAATGCGATAGCGCCCTCCACCCCTTTTTCGATCGGGTTCCAGCGGTCCCAGGACGACAGGTCGGCGATCAGGCCCCAGATGTGCTCGGGCGTGGCGCGGACGCCGATGCGGCGTTCGATGCGGGCGGTTTCCATGGCTCCGATCTGCCACGGCTTTCGGACGGAGAAAAGGCCGCCCTCAGCGGTTGCCTTCCGGGCCGGGCTGCGAGGCGGGCGGCGTGTCGGACGACGGGGTCTCGTCGCGGTCCGGCAGGTCCGGCGGTCCGGCGCGCAGCCGGACGCTGACGAAACACAGGGCCGTGGCTCCGGCCAGCAGCACGGCGTTGGCGATGAAAGGCCCGGGCTCGGCCAGTTCGTACAGGGCTACGCCAATCACCGGCGGCGCAAGAAAGCTGAGGCCCGCCAGCGACATCATCAATCCGGCGATCGCGCCCTGCTCGTGCGGCGCCACCGACAGGGACGAACCGGCGGTGAAGCCTGGCCGGGCGAAGCCGACGCCCATCGACACCACGGCGTAGCCGACCACCACGCCGTAGTAGCCGGGTGCGGCGATGCTCATCAGATTGCCCAGCAGCGCCAGGCCCGCGCCCCAGCGCATCAGGTCGCGCGGCTGCAGCTTCAGCAGCGGGATCAGCCCCCACTGGGCCATCAGGGTCGCGGCGGCCCCGGCCAGCATGGCGATGCCGATGAAGGGCTGGGCGGCGCGCGCTGCAACGCCCGTCGCAGCCAGCTCGTCGATGATGTGGAAGCCCAGCACGGAAATGTTCACCGCCTGGGCCCCGGTGACCAGCAGGCCGTACAGGAGATAGTCGCGCACGCGCGGGTCGCGCCACAACCCCCTGGCCGTCTCGTCGCGATGGCCGCTGGGCGAGGGAACGCGCACCACCTCGCCGCTGGGCAGGCGGCGCCAGACGATGAACAGCACGATCGCGCCGAGCAGGGCGAAGGCGTACATCGGCCCCGCCAGCCCCACGAGCGGCAGGACGAAGAAGGGCGCCAAGGCCGGTCCGATCACCGTGCCGAGCCCTTGGGCCGAGGCCAGGAGGGACATGGCCGACGTGCGCTGTTCGGGCGTGGTGCGATCAGCGACATAGGCCTGGGATGCGATCGGGGCGGCCGAGCCAAACACGCCGTAGATGGTGCGGGCCACCGCCATCAGGGTGAAGGCCACGCCCGCGCCGAGCCAGTGTTCCAGTCCTGAGGTCGCCGCCAGACCAAAGCCGGTCATCGAGACGACGAAGCCGGACAGGCCGATCAGTATGACTCGCTTGCGGCCGAGGGTGTCGGACAGGCGCGCCCAGAACGGCGAGGCGACGGTCCACATCAGGGCCGAGATGGCGAAGGCGCCGGCGACCAGAGTGTCGGACAGACGGAACTCGCGCCCGATGGCGGGCAGCACCGACTGCAGCGCCATATTGCCCGCCGCCGCGATCAGGCTGACGGCGAACAGGATGGCGAAGGCGGGCGAGCGGAGGTTCACAGGCCGAGCCTAGGCCGGTCGTCGCGCGCCGTCACCATCGCTTTCGGGTCGACCTTGTCCGATTCCCGCGAGACGCCGGAACAGGGCGGGGGCAATTCCGGTCTTCGCAAAAAAGGAGCTGCGCCATGGCCTCGGTCCGCATCGAACGCCTCGTCGACGCCCCGGCCGAACAGGTCTGGGACGCCATTCGCGACCTCGGCGCCCTGCACACCCGCCTCGTGCCCGGCTTCGTCGTCGACACCGTGCTGGAGGACGGCGCTCGCCGGGTCACCTTCGGCAACGGCATGACCGTGCGCGAGGTGGTGGTCGATATCGACGACGCCCGCCGCCGCTTCGCCTACAGCGTCCGCGCCGAGGGCTTCGAACACCACAATGCGTCCAACGAGGTCATCGGCGGCGGCGAGGGACGGTGTCGGTTCGTCTGGACCGCGGACTTCCTGCCGGACAGCCTGGCGGCCACGGTCGGACAGATGATGGGACAGGGCGCGGACATCCTGAAGGCGACAATGGAGAAGGCGGCCGCCGAAGTCTGACGTTCAGTCCTCGTCGCTGACCAGCCTGAGCGAGGGCTTCAGCCGCCGCCCGTCGTCGAGGCCCAGCTTCGCCTTGACCTCGAACAGGTCGGCGCCGGGCCGCACGATCAGCAGCTCCTTGGGCCGGGCCGCGTTGACCGCGATCACCGCATTCTTCGGACAGATGTCGAAACAGTCCGTCTCCTTGACCACCAGCTCGGCGGTCTTGCCCTTTCCGGCTTTCAGATATTTGCGCAGCGCCTTCTTCAGCGTCTTGTCGCCGTCAGGGCCGAAGCCCTTGCCGTTCAGCCGTTTCGAGCATTTGCGGCAGACCAGCACGACGTCGCGCAACCGGGTCTTCGCTATCTTGATGGCCATGGACTCCAGATCGCCCGCCGCGCGCCCTTGCGCAAGGGCGGCGGCTTTGCGCACCTTGCGCCCTCACGCCATCGGGGACGCCCATGACCATCCGCCGCCTGTTCGCCGCCTCCAGCCTGGCGCTGGTCCTGTCCGGGGGGCTTGCGCATGCCCAGACCACGCCGATCGCGCTGGAGCGGGTCGAGGCGGCCGTGGCGGCCGGAACGCCCCGGGTCGTGGCATGGCGGCGCGACATCCACGCCAATCCCGAACTGGGCTTTGCCGAGACCCGCACCGCGGCGCTGGTGGCCGAACATCTGCGCGCGCTGGGGATGGAGGTCCGCACCGGGGTCGGGAAGACCGGCGTGGTCGGAATCCTGCGCGGCGGCCGGCCCGGCCGCACCGTGGCCCTGCGCACCGACATGGACGCCCTGCCTGTGCTGGAGGCGACGGGGCTGCCCTTCGCCTCGACCGCCGCAGGGACCTATATGGGCGCCGCCGTGCCGGTGGCCCACGCCTGCGGCCACGACGCCCATATCGCCATGCTGATGGGCGCGGCCGAGGTTCTGGCCGGGATGAAGGCCGACATCGCCGGGACGATCGTCTTCATCTTCCAGCCCGCCGAGGAAGGGGCACCTCCGGGAGAGCCCAAGGGCGGCGCCGCCCTGATGATCGAGGAAGGGGCGCTGGAGAACCCGCGGCCCGACGCCATCTTCGGCCTGCATGTGGTGCCCGGGAAACCCGGCACGGTCTTCTACCGGCCGCAGGGGTTCATGGCGGCGTCTGACCGGATCGACATCGTCCTGCACGGCCGCCAGACGCACGGCGCCTGGCCTTGGAAGGGCGTCGACGTCATCGCCGTCTCGGCCCAGATCATCCAGACCATCAACACCCTGACCGCCCGCACCATCGACCCGACCACGACGCCGACGGTCTTCACCATCGCCACGGTCGACGCGGGGGTCCGCTACAACATCATTCCGGACGAGGCGAAGCTGTCGGGCACGCTGCGAACTTTCGACATCGCCCAGCGCGACGATCTGGTGCGGCGAGCCGGCGTGGCCATCGACAATGTCGCCGAGACCTTCGGCGCCACGGCCGAGTTCTCGGTCCGCCAGAACGCGGCCCTGGTCTACAATAACGAGGAACTGTCGGCCTGGCTGGCTCCGGTCCTGACCGAGGCGGCGGGGGCCGGCAACGTCAATCCGGCCGCGCCGCCGACGACCGTGGCCGAGGACTTCAGCTATCTGTCGCAGGTGGTTCCGGGCGTCTTCTATCACCTGGGCGGGTCGAAAGACGGGGTCGATCCGACGACCTCGCCGCCGAACCATTCACCCGGTTTCGACGTCAATGAATCGATCCTGCCGCTGGGTGTGAAGACCCATGTGCTCAGCGCGCTGCGTTTCCTGGAGCGGCCCTGACGCTCAGGCGGCCTCGCCCATGCGGATCCAGTCGGCGAGGACATCATGCATGGCGCGGTCGGTCGTGGTTTCGGTCCCGGCAGCATGGTCCGGCCGGACCTGGGCGGGCGCCACATCGTCCGGCGACATGCCGAACTGGGCCCTGAAAGCCTGAACGAAGGTGCGGCGATCAGGGAAGCCGTTCCGCTGCCCGATGAGCTCGACGGATGGCGACAGACCGTGACGCCCCCTGAGGGCGACATAGCACCGCGCCAGACGGCGGCGGAGGACGTAGGTCCGCACGCCGCCCGTGCTCTCGAAGGCGCGGTACAGGCTGGTCCGCGACACGCCGATCGCGACGGCCAGGGTCGCGGCGCTCCACTTCAGGTCGGGCGGGCGGGAATCCAGCAGGGCCATGGCCCGCTCCCGGATGGTGCGGTGAATGGCGTCGGCGTGGCCCGGGGTGACGGAGCCCTGATGGCCGAGAAACCGCTCGGCGATGACGAAGGCGGCCTCGATGCCGGCCGCGCCTTCCGCGTCGCTGAGCTGATCGGCGACATCCGCCATGGTCAGCAAATGGGACGTGACCAGCCGTCCGCCTGCGGACGAACCGGGCAGGACAAGGCCGTGAACGCCGCGCGCCAGCAGCCAGCTCGGCACGGACGCGCGTGGGACCATAAGGGTCACCATGTCGATGGCGGACATGGCGGCCACGGAGGGGCGCGACAGGTCCCGGAACTGCACCGACCCGGCTTCGGCCCGCAAGGTCTGGCCATCGCAGTCGCCGACGGTGTCGGTCAGGTTCACGATGACGCTGATGTGGTCGATGCCTGATCGGCGAATGTGTTCCGCCTCGCGCGCCAGTGTCTGGGCCGAGGACCGGGCGCGGGCGATAATGGAAGGGCCGAACAAATGCGCCCTGGTCTGGCTGCTGAAGCCGGTGCGGCCGTTGTCGGCCACGCCGCGCACCTCGCCGAGCTCGGTGAAGGAGTCGCGATAGGTTTCGAAGGCGTCCGGCTGACGCTCCGAGGAGACGGCCCATGATACGCTGGGGGGTCGGTTCTTGGGCGAAGCGTTTACTGTCACGGTTGTAATCTGTCACGCGCCCGCGCCGAACGCCATACTCACGTTCGCTGAAAAAAGGTTCCGATTACACGGCGGTAGACCTCAGCCAGCGCCTCGATCTCAGCGACGGGCGCGCGCTCGTCGATCTGGTGCATGGTCTGGCCGACCAGACCCAGTTCGAGCACCGGGCACATGGCCCGGATGAAGCGGGCGTCCGAGGTGCCGCCGGTCGTCGACGCCTCGGGGCGCCGGCCGGTTGCGGCCTCGACCGCATCCTGCACGCCGCTCACGAAAGGGCCCGGCTCGGTCAGGAAGGCGTTGCCCGAGCACAGATGCTCCAGTTCGATGCGCAGGCCTGACGCCGCCTGGGCCTCGCCCGCCATGGCGTTGAGCCAGGCGATCAGGTCATCGCCGGTGTGGGTCGGGTTGAAGCGGATGTTCAGCCGCGCCCTGGCCTCAGCCGGGATGATGTTGGTCGCCGGATTGCCGATGTCGATGGTGGTGATTTCGAGGTTCGAGGGCGGGAATTCCGGATAGCCGTCGTCGAGCAGGTGACGGTCCAGCCGCGCCAGCAGCTTCGCCAGCACCGGGGCGGGATTGGCCGCGCGGTCGGGATAGGCGACGTGGCCCTGTCTGCCGTGGACCGTGATCCATGTGTTCAGCGAGCCGCGGCGCCCGACCTTGATCATGTCGCCCAGCGCCTGCGACGACGACGGTTCGCCGACGACGCAGGCGTCGATGACCTCGCCCTCGGCCATCAGGGTCTCGACCACGCGCTTTGTGCCGTGCAGGGCCGGGCCCTCCTCGTCGCCGGTGATCAGGAAGGAGAGGGAGCCGGAGACCTCGCCCTCGGCCAGAACGCGCGACACCGCCGCGACCCAGGCCGCGATGCCGCCCTTCATGTCGACCGCGCCCCGGCCGTAGAGGACCCCGTCCTTCACCTCGGCCTCGAACGGGCCCGACGACCAGGCCTCGGTCGAACCGGTCGGTACGACGTCGGTGTGGCCGGCGAAGCAAAGATTGGGGCTGATGCTCCCGCGCCGCGCGTAGAGGTTTTCGATACTCTCGAATTTCATCCGGCGGCAGTGGAAGCCGAGGCCGGTCAGGGCGCGTTCCAGCACGTCCATCGCGCCCTCGTCCGCGGGCGTGACGGAGGGCCTGCGGATCAGGTCGCGGGTCAGTTCGACAGGATCGATAACGGGAGTTGATGCGACGCTCATAAGGCTGTGCTTTACGGGGTTCCAACGATTGCGAGAAGGCTTCTCCCCATGCCGAAGATCGACATCGACAGCGCGCCCACCGGACACGGCACCGCCTATCCCGAGGAATTCGCCGGCCCGTGCAAGCCGCGCCGCCGCTGGAAGCTGGGCGACGCGGTGGGGCTGGATCAATTCGGGGTCAATCTGCTGCGTCTGCCGGCGGGCGCCTGGTCGAGCCAGCGTCATTGGCACGAGGGCGAGGACGAGTTCGTCTGGGTGCTGGAGGGCGAGGTGGTGCTGGTCGAGGACGACGGCGAGACGGTGCTGCGCCCGGGCGACTGCGCCGGCTGGAAGGCCGGCGTGCCCAACGGACACAAGATCGAGAACCGTTCGGGCGTCGAGGCCGTTCTGCTGGAGGTCGGAACCCGCACGCCGGGCGGCGACCGCGGGGACTATCCCGACATCGACATGGTCTTCCGCGACGGCGGCTATTTCCACCGGGACGGAACCCCCTACCCGAAAGTCGGCCGGCGCACGTGACCGAAACCATCGAGACGACAGAACCGGTCCAGCCCACGCCGTCGCCGGGAGAGCCGACCAGTCCCTGGGCCATCCGCGACTTCCGCCTGCTGTGGGTCGGACGGGTGGCGGCGGTGCTGGGCATCCAGATCCAGTCCTCGGCCCTGTTGTGGCAGGTCTATGAAATCGCGCGCCGCGACCACCCGATCGCCGAGGCCAGCCTGTATCTGGGTCTCGTCGGCCTGTGCCAGTTCCTGCCGCTGCTGGCCCTGACCCTTCCAGCCGGCGCCATGGCAGACCGGCGCGACCGCAAGAACACCGTCACCATCTCGGTCATCGTTGAGGCCGGCTGTGCGCTGGCCTTCCTGGCCATGGCCATTCACGGCAATCCGCCGCTGTGGGGCCTGCTGGCGGTGGCCGCCGTATTCGGCGCGGCACGGGCCTTCCTCGCCCCGGCCAGCCAGGCCTTCCTGCCGATGGTGGTCGGCCGCCGCGCCCTCCCGCCGGCCATCGCCGCCCAGTCGATCGCCTTCCAGACGGGAGCCATCGCGGGTCCGGCCCTTGGCGGGGTCATTGTCGGGCTGTCGGTGCCGTACGCCTACGCCTCCGCACTCGCCATGTTCGCCGTCGGCATCGGCAGCCTGCTGCTGATCCGCACCAGCGGGAAGCCGGCTCCCTCGCCGAACCGGATTTCCGCTGTGGCCCAGGTGAAGGAGGGACTGGCCTATGTCTGGAACACGAAGATCGTGCTGGGCGCCATCTCGCTGGACCTGATCGTGGTGCTGCTGGCCGGGGTGGCCCTGCTGACGCCGATCTTCGCGCGCGACATCCTGCATGTCGGGCCCGAGGGCTTCGGCCTGTTGCGCGCGGCGTTCGGGGCAGGGGCGCTGCTGATGGCGCTTTATCTGAGCCGATTCCCGATCGTGAAGCACGGCGGGCGGTGGATGTTCGCCGCTGTCGCCGTCTTCGGCCTGTGCACCCTGACCTTTGGCCTGTCGAAGACCGTCTGGCTGTCCGGCGCGGTCCTTTTCCTCGGCGGGGCGGCGGACATGATCAGCGTCAACATCCGCCAGACCCTGATCCAGCTGTCGACGCCCGACCACATGCGCGGCCGGGTCAGCTCGGTGTCCATGCTGTTCATCGGGGCCTCGAACGAGCTGGGCGAGGCCTATTCCGGCGTCGCCGTGCGCTTCCTCGGCCCCATCGGGGCGGCGGTGTTCGGCGGGATCGGGGCCCTGGCCTCAACGGGCGTCTGGGCGAAGCTGTTCCCCGACCTCAGAAAGGCCGACCGGCTGGACTAGGACATCAGCCCCACGGCCGGAAATGTTTCGACAGCTTCAGCCCCTGCCGCTGGTAGTGGCTGCCGCCCTCGCCATAGAGGCGGGTCGGGCGTTCGGTCAGCGGCTCATAGACCAGCCGGGCGACGATCTGGCCGTGCTCCAGCAGGAAGGGGGTGTCGTGGGTCCGCACCTCGAGCACGCCCTTGGACCCCGCGCCGTGCGCCTCGTCGGTGCCGAAGCCGGGATCGAAGAAGCCGGCGTAATGGACGCGGAACTCGCCGACCGACGGATCGATCGGGGTCATTTCGGCGGCCTGGTCGACCGGGATCTCGACATCGTCGCTGGAGGCCAGAATGTAGAACTCGCCCGGATCCAGCAGCAGTTCGCCGCGGCGCAGGGTCAGGGGCTCCCAGAAGTCCTTCGGATCGTGACCGTCGATATTGTCGAGGTCGATCACGCCCGCATGCCGCCGGCCGCGGAAACCGACCACGGCGCCATCGCCACCCTGAAGCTCGACCCCGACGCTGCGGGTCTCCAGCTTGGGCGGTTCGCCGGCCTTGAGACGCAGCTGGTTCAGGCGGGTGCCGGGACGGACCAGGATGGGGAAGGTCTGGGGCGAGATTTCCAGATACAGGGCGCCCTCATAGCCCTCGGCCACATCGTCGAAACTGGCGCCGCGATCGGTCAGCAGGCGCACGAAGACATCGACCCGGCCGGTCGAGCTCTTGGGATTGGCGCGGGCGATCAGGCCTTTCGGCAGGCTGAGCCGCTCCTGCAGCCGGGCGATGTAGACGCAGCCGCGCTCAAGAACGACGCCGGCCGACAGGTCGATCCTGTGCATGGCCACGTCGGCGATCCGGTCCTCGACCGTGCGCCGGCCGGGCAGGAAGGAGGCGCGCACCCGCCAGGCCTCGTCCGACAGCCGCAGGTCCAGACTGGCCGGCTGCACCTGATCGGCGTCGAAGGGGGTGTCCGAAGCGATCGCGCCGCCGGCGATCAGGGCCTCGATGGATTGGCACGGCAGGATGCCGGGGATGGTGGATTCGAAGGTCTGCATGTCTTCGGCTTACACGATTTTTCGCCGCGTCTCCCCTCCCGTGCGACGTGCGGCCGCTTGACGTGGGTATGGGTTGCACGACCATTGCCGGATGCATGACGCCCGCGCCTATGAAGCTGAAACCGACGGGATCGTGGTGCGGGTCCGCCCCAGCTATCTGGCGGGCCAGTCCGACCCCGAGGGCGGCCGCTGGGTCTGGGCCTATCAGGTCGAGATCGTGAACCTGAGCGGCGTGCCGGTTCAGTTGACGGCGCGGCGCTGGGTCATCACCGACGCCCTGGGCCATATGGAAGAGGTGCGCGGCGCCGGCGTGGTCGGCGAGCAGCCGACCATCCAGCCGGGCGACAGCTATTCCTACGCCTCGGGCTGCCCGCTGGGCACGGCCTCGGGCTCGATGGTCGGCGGATATTCGATGACGGACGACGCGGGCCGCACGTTCGCGGTCGCTATTCCGGCCTTCAGCCTCGACGTGCCGGGCGACCGTCGGGTGCTGAACTAGGCCGGCGGCCTCGTTCGTCGCGCCTTTCGCCCCTTCGGTCGATCGCCGCTCCCGCTTCCGACCCAAAGCGTTGGCTCAAGTAGCGCGAAGGGCGACAGGCCCAACAAAAAACCCGCCGCAGGGCGGGCGGGGTGAGGGGCTGCGTCAACCCGGAAAAGCGCAGCCCCGCCCCTGCGTTCATGGCCGCTGCGGATGCGGCCATGAAGCGGAGGGCGGCTCTCTAGGAGCCTATGATGACATTTCTTTGGGCGCTAACGGCTGTCGCCTGCTTGAGCACAAGAAATGAATCCTGATCGACGCCGCGCTCAAGCAGTGAGCGACCGCGTCGCGAGCGATCGCGCCCTTAAATGTAGCGGCGCAGGCTGCGGGCCAGATCGGTGGCTCCGCCGCGCTTGACCTGCGGCTGGTAGGCGACGCGGGCGTGCTCCACGCAATAGACGCCTTCCGAGGAGCGGCGGCCGCAGAAGCTGAACTCGTTCGAGGACGGGTCGCCGATCGGCCATTTGCACATGTGGGCGCCCAGGGTCATCACCGTGGCCGTGCCGGGCAGGTCGGGCATGGGGGCCGGAACCGACTGGGCCGCGACGACGGCGCGGGGCTGGACTGCCTCGATGCGGCGCGGAGCAGACGGGGCCTGGGTCGGCTGGGCCGGCCGCGGACGCGACGGACGGAAGGTGGCGCGCGCCGGCTGGGAAGGAGCGGCCCGGCCCGACAGGCCCAGACGGTGCACCTTGCCGATGACGGCGTTGCGGGTGACGCCGCCGCCCAGCTGTTTGGCGATCTGGCTGGCCGACTGGCCTTCGAGCCAGAGTTTCTTCAGTGCGCCGACGCGGTCTTCAGTCCAGCCTGCGGTCATAGCCAACCCTCCGGGTCTCGGATTCAATATATGGGGTCCAGACATCCCTCCGGGGGCCTCGACCTACCACTAATCGTAAACGAGCCCCTAACAGACGCAAGATGTGCGAATCAGTCCGTCCACAGGAACCAGATGTAGGGATGGTTAACGCGACAAGGGATTAGGCGGTAGGTAGCAGGCAGTAGGGCAGAGCAGACGTCCCCTCGGCCCGCGCCGCCTATTGCGCTGCCTAATCCCTACTGCCTCTCTTGCATCCGAACGTCGACCGCCGCATCTGCGTCCCATGACCGATCTGAGTTCCACCCGCCCCGCCGGCCTGCCGCAGCCCCGCAGTTACAATGGCGTCAACTGGATCGGCGTCAGGACGCTCTACCTGCGCGAGGTGCGGCGGTTCTGGAAGGTCGGCGCCCAGACGGTGGCCGGTCCGGTGGTGACCACGCTGCTGTACATGCTGGTCTTCGTGGTCGCCCTGCGCGGCACGCGTCCGCCGCTGCACGGCACGCCCTTCGCCGAGTTCGTGGCGCCGGGGCTGATCATGATGGCCATGCTGAACAACGCCTTCGCCAACGCCTCGTCCAGCCTGATCCAGGCCAAGGTGATGAACACGGCGACCGACTTCCTGACCCCGCCGCTCAGCCCGCTGGAGCTGACCATCGGCTTCTCGCTGGGCGCCGCGACGCGCGGTCTGGTCGTCGGGATCGTGACGGCGATCTGCGTCATGCCCTTCGCGCGGCTGGAGGTGGCTGACCTCGGCGCTATCCTGTGGTTCGGGCTTCTGGCCTGCCTGATCATGGGAATGCTGGGCGTCTTCGCCGGGCTGTGGGCGCAGAAATTTGACCAGCTGGCCGCGGTGCAGAACTTCGTCATCATGCCGATGACCTTCCTCAGCGGCACCTTCTATCTGGTCGAGAACCTGCCGGAGCCGTTCGCGACCATCAGCCACTTCAACCCCTTCTTCTACCTGATCGACGGCTTCCGGGCCGGCTTCATCGGGAACGCCGAGGGCAATCTGCTGATCGGCGTGGTCATGAGCGGCCTGCTCACCGTGGTCATGGCCTGGACCTGCTGGCTGGTGTTCCGTTCGGGCTGGCGGCTGAAGAGCTGACTCAGAAGTAAGGTGCGCGGCCTCTCCGGTCGCGCTAGCCATGGCGCCTTGTCTCAAGGGGGTTCCATGCTGTTTCGTTCGCTCTCCGCCGCCGCGGCCCTTCTCGCCGTCTCCACGCCCGTCGCGGCCCAGGACCTCGACCTGCGCGCACAGGTCGCCGCCTTCATCCAGCCGACCAACGCCGCCCGCACCGACGTCGTAGTCGGCCAGTTGCGCGCGGCCGGCTTCGATCCGGTGGTCGAGACCTTCGCCGGCGGCACGGAACGCGGTGGACCGCTGGAAGGCCGCAATGTCGTCGTGACGTTTGGCGAGGGCGAGCGCGAAATCCTGCTCACCGCCCATTACGACGCGGTGACGCTGCGCGACGGGACGATGTCCGACGGCGTGGTCGATAACGCGGCCTCGGTGGTCGGCGTCATCGAGGCGGCCAAAATCCTTCGGACGAAGACCCTGAACCACCGCATCCGCGTCATCCTCTTCGACCAGGAGGAGTTGGGCCTGATCGGCGCGAAGAAATGGATCGAGGCCCACGGCCTGACCAATGTCGCCGCCGTGGTGAACTCGGACGTCGCCGCCTATGGCGACACCATGATGTACGGCCAGAACAACGGCGCCCAGTCGGCGGGCGTGACCCGCGCGGTGCAGGCGGTCTGTTCGGCGCGCGCGCTGCAGTGCGTCGGCTATCCCGTGTACCCGCCGTCCGACGACCGGGCCTTCTCCGCCGCCGGCGCGCCGGTGGTGTCGCTGGGCTTCCAGGACCAGGTTGGCGCCCACCAGATGTGGCTGGCCTTCAACGGCGGCGAGGCCAACGGCCTGACGGAAGGCTTCGTCCCGCAGGTGTTCCGGCGGATCCATTCGAACAACGATCTGATCGAACACGTCGATCCGGCCACGATCCGGCTCGTCGGAGACACCTACGCGGCAGTGGTCGAACGGCTGGACGCCGATCTGGGCGGTGTTGACTAACCCTGCCCCCCGTCCGACAAGGCCTGACCCTTTTTCAAGCGGTCCCGACGCTCTCCGGCGCCGGGGCCGTCTCGCTTTTGGAGGCCTGCCCCGTGTCCACTGAACATCTGATGGGTGTCTACAACCGCGCGCCGCTGGAGGTGGATCGCGGACAGGGCGCGCGTCTGTGGGGCAAGGACGGGACCGAATATCTCGACTGCGTCATGGGCATCTCGACCAACGCCTTGGGCCACGCCAACCCGATCCTCGTCCAGGCGGTCAAGGATCAGGCCGAGAAGCTGTGGCACGTGTCCAACATCTTCAAGATCCCGGGGCAGGAAGCGCTGGCCGACGACCTGTGCGAGAAGTCGTTCGCCGATGTCGTCTTCTTCACCAACTCGGGCACGGAAGCCGTCGAATGCGCGCTGAAGACGGCGCGCCGTCATCACGTCGCCAACGGGAACCCGGAACGTATCGACATCTACGGCTTCGACGGCTCGTTCCACGGCCGGACCTATGGCGCCATCAACGCCGCCGCCAACCCCAGCTACACCGAGGGCTTCGGGCCGAAGATGGAGGGCTTCCATCAGTTGGTCTGGGGCGACCGCGACGCGCTGCAAGCCGCGTTCCGCAATCCGACAACCTGCGCCATCATCCTGGAGCCGGTGCAGGGCGAGGGCGGCTGCCGCGCCACGCCGGACGAGGATCTGCGCTGGATGCGCCAGATGGCCGACGAGAACGGCGTCCTGATCATCTTCGACGAGGTCCAGTGCGGCATGGGCCGGACCGGCAAGCTGTGGGCCCACGAATGGGCCGGCATGACACCCGACATCATGGCCATCGCCAAGGCGCTGGGCGGCGGCTTCCCCATCGGCGCCTGTCTGGCTACGGCCGATGCGGCCAAGGGGATGACGGTCGGCGTCCACGGCTCGACCTTCGGCGGCAATCCGCTGGCCATGGCCGTGGGTCAGGCGGCGTTCGGCGAGATTTCGAAGGCCGAAACCCTGGCGCACGTCAACGAGATCGCCGGCTATCTGAAGCAACAGCTGCATGGTCTGGCCCAGCGCTTCCCCGACGTGATCGTGGATGTGCGCGGCAAGGGCCTGTTGCTGGGCGTCAAACTGGTTCCCAACAACCGTGAATTCATGGGCTGGGCGCGTGATGAACAGCACCTGCTGGTGGCCGGCGGCGGCGACAACTGTTGCCGCATCCTGCCGCCGCTGAACCTGACCCTCGAAGAGGCGCGCGAGGCGGTCGAACGGTTCGAGCGCACCTGCGAATTCGCCCGCACCAAGATGGGCTGACCGCGGTGCCAAGGCTGGGGAACGTTGTGACGATCGCGGCTGGCGTCCTTGGCGTCGCCGCTTGCACTTCGATGCCGATCCTGCCGTCGGCGCCTGCGGATTCGACCCTCGTGGAGGGCTACCTGTCAGCCGGTCCATCCCCACGCCTATACAGCACGCAAGCAGGGCGGGACGAAAGGACCGGTCATGATTGCATCCAGGTGCTGCGGCCCGAAGCGCGTCAATCGGAGCCTCTGCGCGTTGGGCGGGTACTCGTCAGGGGCCGTCTGGGGGTATTCGACGACATCTTCGAACTGGCCAAGCTCCAGATTGGCAGCGACCACGCGACCCACGAGCTTTGTGAAGCTCGATACCTCATCCTCACCGACATCGCGCCTTTTCCCGGGAACTGACCATGGTCCGCCATTTCCTCGACATCTACAGGCTTGAGGCCGAAGAACTCCGCGCCATTCTCGACGACGCCCACGCCCGTAAACAGGCGCGCAAGGGCTGGCCCAAGGGCCGTGTCGACGCCGACGCTCCGGCGAAGGACCGCGTCCTGGCCATGGTGTTCGAGAAGAACTCGACCCGCACCCGCTTCAGCTTCGACGCCGCCATCCGCCAGTTGGGCGGGGCCTCGATCATCGCCAACGCCGGCGACATGCAACTGGGTCGCGGCGAGCCGGTCGAGGATACGGCCCGCGTCCTGTCGCGCATGGTCGATGCGGTGATGATCCGCGCCAACAGCCATGAGGATGTCGAGCGCTTCGCCCGCGTCGCCACCGTGCCGGTGATCAACGGCCTGACCGACCGCTCGCACCCGTGCCAGATTCTGGCCGACCTGATGACCATCGAGGAGCATCGCGGTCCGATCGCCGGCAAGACGATCGCCTGGGTCGGCGACGGCAACAACGTCTGCCACAGCTTCATGCATGCGGCGCCGAAGCTGGGCTTCCACTTCAACGTCGCCTGTCCCGCCGACTACCACCCCGATCTCCACGACCTCGCCAAGGGCGGCAACCACGTCACCCTGACCAGCGATCCGCGCGAGGCCGTGGCCGGCGCCGACGTGGTCGTCACCGACACCTGGGTTTCTATGGGCGACGACGACTATGAGGCCCGTCTGGAAGCCTTCGAGGGCTATGGCGTCGACGACAACCTTATGGCCGGCGCCAGCAGCGACGCGGTCTTCCTCCATTGCCTCCCCGCCCACCGGGGCGAGGAGGTGACGGACGCCGTCATCGACGGACCGAGGTCGCTGGTCTGGGACGAGGCCGAAAACCGCATCCACGCCCAGAAGGCCGTGCTGGCGTGGTGTTTCGGGGGCTAGTGCTTAGGGAATAGGCCGCAGGAATTCGAGTATGTGCGCTCTTCCAATTCCTGCTGCCTAACTCCTACTGCCTCACTGCAGATTGACGTCCACAACCCCGCCGGCATCCGGCAGGGTCTTGGTCACATTGGCCTTGGCGACCTCGTAGAAGAATTTGAAGAAGCCGCCCTCGTTGACCCAGATGCGGCCGTCGTCGGCGTCGAACTGCAGGATGGTCAGGTGCGGGTCGTCCTTGCCCTCGGGATACCAGGCGGCGAGGATCGGGTTCCAGTAGCGGTCGATGATCTCGCGATCCTGACCGTGCACCGAAAGCTGGCCGTGGATGCAGGCCCACACGTTCTGGTCCTTCGAGCCGTAGTGGAACATGGCGCTCTGGCCACTGCCGACCGCGGCGTCTTTCGCCAGATCGGTGTCGTCGCGGGTGAAGAACCAGATGGTCCCGGTCTCCTCCTCGCGGAAGGCAGTCATCGGCTGGGCGTGATAGCCGGGCTGGTCCAGGCCCAGCATGCCGGTGTTGGATTTCTTGAGGTGGTCCCAGAATTCCTTTTCGGCCTCGCCGGCGGTGAGGGTCTTGTCGCCCATGGGGAGGTCTCCTTGATCGGTGGGTTCGATCAGGAATGGCTCTGCGGGGCGGGGGGTTCCGTCAGTACGGCCTTTGGGGCACGCCGAGCAGGGTCCCCAGATGGATCACGAGGATGAAGACCAGCGCGCCGGCCAGCAGCATGATCAGCCGCCAGGGCATCATCCGGACGCCGCGCCTCGGATCCCACGGCCGGGCCCCCCGCCAGCCGGCGAAGATCGCCAGGGCGATGGCCGCGCCCGTAAGAGCCAGGGTCAGGGTCATGTCCATCGGCGCGAGGTGGCGCGGACAGGGGTTTTGCGCAAGCCCCGAGACCTTTCCAACAGGTTAATCTTCACCGGTCGTTAACCTCCGCGGCGCGAGAATCCGCGCGGCGCCGGCTGTTTCCACAGGAAGATCGGGGCGCCACCACATCTTGGGGTTAACCACGCGTTTACACGCATGATCTTGGCGTCTAGCGTTCGCCAAGTAGGTGGGAGCGAATCAGTGAGCGCAGCTGCGCCTTGGAGCGTGAAGGGTATCGAACCCAAGGCGCGTGAGATCGCCAAGGACCTCGCCCGTCGCTCCGGCATGACGCTGGGCGAGTGGTTGAACACGATCATCATGGAAGACGGCGACGACGACGAGGGCGTCGTTCCGCTGTCCCGCCGGCCGCACGCCGCCGACAGCTATGAGCGCCGCGGCCGCAGCCGCCGGCTGGATGACGCCTACGGTGGGAACGACAATCAGCTGGACCGTCTGGGCGCCTCGATCGATGCGATCGCCGCCCGGCTGGAAGCCGCCGAGCGCCGCTCGACCATCGCCATCCAGGGCGTCGACCAGGCCGTGTCCGGGTTGGTGCGCCGGCTGGACAGCCAGGATCAGAGCGACAAGACCCACGCCCGCCGCATCGACGATATCGCCGAGGAACTGCGCGAGGGGCATCGCCGCCTGCGCCGTTTCGAGCAGGAGGTCGGTCCGCAGACGGCCGAAACCTTCGGCAAGGTTGAGACGACACTGGGCGCGCTGGCTGGCCGCCTCTACGACATCGAGGAACGGCAGCGGACGGGCGCCAACGAACTGCGTCAGCGCATGGACGCTGTCGAAAAAGCCGCCGGCCCCGGCGTGGGCGCCGATCTGCTGTCGCAGGTCGGTCAGCGGCTCGATCAGGCCCAGACCCGCACCACCGAGGCCCTGCGCGGACTGGAGCGCTCGTTCGCCGGACTGGACCAGCGACTGCGCGCCACCGAAGGGCGGATCGAACCGGAGAGCGCCCGCGAGGCCGCCCGTTTCGAAAAGCTGGCCGAGACCCTCAGCCGTCAGGTCGAGGGCAACCGCGCCGAGATGATGCGGCGCCTCGACACCGCCGAGACCGAAGGCCGGATGGACCGCATCGAGCGCGCCGTCCTGTCCATCGGCGACCAGGTCAAGTCGTCCGAGGAACGGTCGGCCAAGGCCGTTGAGGCTATGGGCCGCGAGGTCCTGCGCATCGCCCAGAACCTGAACGGCCGCGTCCAGTCGATCGAAAGCGCGCCGCTGCAGCTGGACGCGATCACCCGCAAGGTCGAGAGCGACATGGGCCGTCTGGCCCAGGGACTGGAACAGCGCCTGACCGCCGCCGACGATCGCCACGCCTTGGCGCTGGAGAAGCTGGGCGGCGAAATCACCCGCATCTCCGACCGCCTCAGCGAGCGGATCGCACAATCCGAGCGCCGCTCGCAGCAGGCGCTGGAAGACATCGGCCGACGGCTGGCCGACAGCTCCAGCAAGATCGAACAGGGCTACGACCGCGCATCCGGCGAACTGGCCGAGCGCATGCGCCTGTCCGAGGAACGCACCGCCGCCCTGATCGCAGAGGCCCGCGGCAATATCGAACGCCGCGCCGAGCCCCCGCGTCCCGCATCGGTCGAACCCGACTGGCGCGCCGCCGCGTTCCCGGACGCCGCCTTCCCGGATGCCGGATTCGGCGAGACCGCCTTTGACGATCCAGTCTACGCCGAGCAGCAGGCATGGTCGGCTGATCTGGCCCCGCCGGAGCCTGAGCCTGCGGCGCCCCGCGAGGAAGTCCTGAGCGCCGACTCCATCTTCGACGCCGTCATGCGCGGGCCCCGCACCGAGCAGGAGGCGCCCGCGGACACCACCCCGTTCGGCAGCCGTCCGACGCCGCTGACGAGCGAAACCCCGGACGAGCCCGCCTTCGCTCCGGCCATCGACCCGGCGCCCGTCGCTGCTGCACCGCAGCCGGCGCCCCAACCCGCCGCCTTCGGCCAGGGCTTCGGCGGCGCTGATGTGTCGGACGCCTTGGAGGCCACGGCCCCGACCGCCTTCGACGCCGGTCCGGATGACTTCGCCGGCGAGACCGATTTCGTCGACCCCCGCGCCCTGCGCGCCGCCGCGGCCCAGGGACGCGCCTCCTCGACCCGTCAGGCGATCGACGCCGCCCGTGCCGCCATGAGCTCGCCCGAGGCGGCCGAGGCTCCGGCCCGGACAGGGTTCGGCCTCAAGAAGGGCGGCAAGTCCAAGCTTCAGGAGCGCCTCGACAAACAGGCTTCGCGCGGCGGCGGCACGGTGCGCAAGGCGCTGGGCGCCTCGGCTATCGCTGTCCTGCTCACCGGCGGCGGCGCCTATGCGACCGGCCAGCTGACGGGCGCCGGTCTGAACATCCCGGGTCTAACGCCCGCCCCGGAGGCGCAACCGATCGCCGCGCTGGCCGTCCTGCCGACTGCGCCGACGCAAGGCGACCTCGAGCGCGGCGCGGACCTGTACCAGCAGGCGATCGAGCTTCTGGACGCGGACGCCGCCAGCGGTGTCGATACGCTGAAGCGCGCCGCCGGGACCGGTTTCACCCCGGCCCAGCTGCATCTGGCCAGCCTGTATCAGGACGGCGCCAAGGGCCTGCCGGTGAACCTGCCCGAGGCCCGCGTTTGGGCGCGTCGCGCCGCCGACGGCGGTGACGCCAAGGGCATGCACGCCTACGGCATGTATCTGTTCGAAGGCGTCGGCGGCGCCAAGAATCAGAGCGAAGCACTGGCTTGGCTCAAGAGCGCGGCCGAGCGCGGTCTGGTCGACAGCCAGTTCAACGTCGCCAAGCTGTACGAGACCGGGGACGAGACCATCCGGGCCGACCCGGCCCAGGCCTACAAATGGTACCTGATCGCGGCGCGGGCCGGCGACGGCGACGCCCAGGCGGCGGTCGAGCGGCTGGACAAGACGATCGCGGCGGCGACCCGGGCCCGAGTCCGCGCCGAAGCCGAGCAATTCCAGGTCGAACCGCTCGCCTGATACGCGACGGCCAGGCTTTTCAGGCGCATCGGGTGGCGGCGTCCATCGGGTGGGTCTTGAGCGAAATCGGTTGAGTTGGACGTAGTCCAGCTCGGCTCAGATTTCGCTCCAGTTTTAATGCTGGACCATTTTTTGGATTCGGGTCGAGTCGACCCGAAGCAAAAATGGTCTAGGACAGACAGACTCCCATCGTCGCCTTCCCGGCGCCTGACTTCAGTTCCAGCCGAAGGCGCGTCCTTTGGATATCTATCTGCCAATCGCCGAGGTTTCGGTGAACTGGCCGCTCCTGGTTTTGCTGGGGGCGGTGGTCGGATTCGTGTCCGGGCTGTTCGGCATCGGCGGCGGCTTCCTGATGGCCCCGGTCCTGATCTTCCTCGGCATCCCCCCGGCGGTTTCGGTCGCCAGCCAGGCCAGCCACGTCGTCGCTTCCTCGACCTCGGGCGTGATCAGCTACACCAGTCAGAAGGCGGTGGACTACAAGATCGGGTGCCTGATGGCCGCCGGCGGGGTGCTCGGTGCGCTGCTGGGCGTCGAGCTGTTCCGCTACCTGCGTCTGCTGGGCCAGGCCGATCTGGTCGTGGCCCTGTCCTATCTGCTGCTGCTCGGCTCCGTCGGGTCCATGATGCTGTACGAGAGCCTCGGCCAGATCATGCGCCGGGTGCGCGGCGAGGCGGTCCCGCACAAGGAGCGCCGCCGGCCGCTGTGGCTGTACGGCCTCCCCCTGAAGATGCGCTTTCCCCGCTCGGGCCTGTACATCAGCGCCATTCCGCCCTTCGCCCTGGGCGGCTTCGTCGGCATTCTGTCGGCCATTATGGGGGTGGGCGGCGGCTTCATCCTCGTTCCCGTAATGCTGTATGTCCTGCGCATGCGGGCCGGGGTGGTGGTGGGCACGAGCCTGTTCCAGATCATTATCGTCACCGCCATGACCACCATCCTGCAGGCCGGCCGCAACCAGACCGTCGACATTGTTCTGTCGACCCTGCTGTTGCTGGGCGGCGTGGTCGGGGCCCAGTACGGGGCCAAGCTGTCGGGCCGGTTCCGGGCCGAGGAGCTGCGGCTGCTGCTTGGCCTGATCGTGCTTGGGGTCGGCATCTATATGGGGCTGGAGCTGTTCGTCCGGCCGTCGGACCTGTTTGCCTTTGCGCCGGGGGTGGCCCAGTGATCGCCGCCCTGCCGCCGCCCCCGCCCGCTATCGCCGCGCCGGCGCCTGAACGCTCGGTCGGGACGACGGATCAGGTGCGCGTCGCCGCCGCCCTGACCGACGCCCGGGTCATGGTCGACTCCAGCTTCCGAGGCGCCTCGATCGTCCTGTATGGCGCGGTCTTCAATCCCGGCGACCAGCCCGCGGATGTGGTCGTCGTGGTGCGGGGGCCGGACGGGCCCGTGCGTCTGGTCAAGAAGACGCGCAACACCGGCGTCTGGCTGAACAGCCGGCCAGTGCTGTTCGAGGGCGCGCCCGGCTTCTACATGACCGCCTCGACGCGGCCCCTGTCGGACATCGCCGACTTCGGCCAGCTGCGCCGGCTGGGCGTCGGCGTCGACCATCTGCGGATCAATGCGCCGGAAGAGAGCCGCACCGTTACCCGTTACGGCGTCCGCGACGTGGTCGTCAGCCGGCTGGGCGAGGACTATCTCGATTTCCGCCGCGCGGTGATCCGGCTGCGCGAGGCGGCGGCCCTGTACAACACCGACCCGGACGGCGTGGAGTTCGTGGACCGCGGCCTGTTCCGCGCCGAGGTCAAACTGCCTGCCGTGGCGCCGACGGGCCGGTATTTCGCCGAGGTCTGGCTGTTTCAGGACGGCGCGCCGGTGTCGGTCAGCAACCTGACCCTGACCGTCGAAAAGGTCGGCTTCGAACGAGACGTCTTCGAGTTCGCCCACCGCCGGCCATGGACCTACGGCCTGCTGTGCGTCCTGCTGGCGGCCTTCACCGGCTGGGCGGCGAGCCGGCTGTTCAGGCGGCAGTAGTCAGCTCGCCGCGAACTCGCTCAGCGCGTCAATGACCGCCCGGTTCTGGTCCTCGGTGCCCACGGTGATCCGCAGGCAGTCGGGCAGGCCGTAGCCGCCGACGGGACGGACGATGATGCCCTTCGAGTTTAGATAGTCGTTGGCGGCGGCGGCGTTGCGGGCTTCGTCCGGGAAGCGGACCAGCACGAAATTGCCGGCGGACGGGAAGACGTCGAAGCCGAAGCCCTTGATGGCCTGGGTCAGGCGCGGACGCCAAGCCTCGACCAGTTCGCGCGAGGCCTTCTGATGAGCTTCGTCGCCGAGGGCGGCGACGGCCGCCTCGAGGCCCGGGACGGAGACGTTGAAGGGCAGGCGGATGCGGTCGACCGCCTCGGCCACCTTCAGCGGGGCGTAGCCGAAGCCGATGCGCAGGCCGCCGAGGCCGTGGATCTTGGAGAAGGTGCGGGTGACGACGATGTTGTCGGCGTCGCGGGCGAGGGGGAAGCTGGTCTCCCAGTCGGGCTCGGCGACGAACTCGGCATAGGCCTCGTCGACGACCAGCAGGACGTGCGGGGGAAGCGACGCGTGCAGGCGGCGGGTTTCCTCGGCGGTGTTGTAGCTGCCGGTCGGGTTGGACGGGCTGGAGACGTAGACGATCTTCGTCCGCTCATCGACCTGGGCCAGCAGGGCGTCGACCTCGGCCTTGAAGCCGGGCTCGGGGGCCAGCTTGACCGACGCCTGATTGGCGAGGGCGGAGATGCGGTAGGCGAGGAAGCCGTACTGGCCGGTGACGATGTTGTCGCCGGGCGTCAGATAGGTCTGGTTCAGCAGGGCGAAGACCTCGTCCGAGCCGTTGCCGAAAATCAGCCGCTCGGGCTCGAGGCCGTGATGGTCGGCGACCGCGTCGCGCAGCTTGGAGGCGCGGCCGTCGGGGTACATGTGGATGTTGTCGACCGCCGAGCGATACGCCTCGCGCGCCTTCTCGCCGGCGCCGAGGGCGTTCTCGTTCGACGACAGCTTCATCGGCGTGGCCACGCCCTCGATGCGCGACTTGCCTCCGACATAGGGGGCGATGTCGAGGATGCCGGGTTTGGGGGCGGGGGCGTCGGTCATGGGTGCTTTCAGAACAGGGGAGCGGCGCCGATGACGCCACTGAGTCCGCCGGGCGCGGATGCAAGCCGCCCGTCCTCGGCCTGCACATAGCCCGCGAGCGTGAACAGCTTCAAGCCGCCCGCCGCGATCAGCGGACTGGCGGCCAGGCCGGCGGCGCCCAGGGCCTCGACGATCGTGGCGGCCGGGGCGGCGCTGTCGGTGGTCCAGAAGGTGCGGTCGTCCCCGGTCGGGCCGGGCTGGGTCTGCTGGACCAGCAGGGCGCGGGGGAGGCCGTCGCGGTCGTCGGGCAGGGCGGCGACGACGCGCAGGGAGGGCTCGGCGAGGAGCCGGCCCCACCATGCTGATGACGGCGTGAGGTCCATCAGGGCGCGGGCGCCGTCGCGGACGACGGCGAGGGCCTGATCGGGATCGGCGGCGGTGCGCGCGGTCAGGCCGTAACGGTCGGCGGCGAGGGTCTGGCTGGCCGATCCCCAGACCACCAGCGGGGCTCCCGATGCGGCGTCGATGCGGCCGAGCACGGCGCGCAGGACGGCGGCTCCAGCCGGCGGCTCTCCCGCCAGCGTCTGGCGCAGGGCGACGGCGTCGGCGTCAGGCCGGTCGCGCGCGCCGGCGGCCAGACGGGCGCGGACGGCGTTGGCCAGGGCCCGGTCGAGAGCCAGCCGTTCGGCGTCCTCTTCGGGCTCGACCAGCATCAGAACAGCTTCGGCGCCGGCGCCAGGGCGAAGGGCCCCAACCAGGTGCGGCCGTCGCGGAAGCGGATGACCAGATCGACGCCGCGGTCGCCCGAGACGGCGGTGGCCGCCGCGGCGCCGGCGGCGCCGAGACGGTTCACCGCGCCGGACTGCGACCGGGCCAGGCCGGCGATGGCGGCGCCGGGTTTCTCGGCGGTCAGAGCCACCTCGCCCTGCAACCGGCCATCGGCGTCGGCAGACAGGCCGGCGCTTTCTATACGGGCGCGGCTGTCGCCGGCTTCCAGCTCACCCTTGATAGCGGTGAAGCGGCCCCCCGAAGCGGTCCAGGCGGCGAAGACGCCCGCGCTGTCCATGCCGCTCAGCTTGCTGGCGTTGACGACGGTCCCCTCGATGCGGGCGGTCAGACGGCCCTGTCGCGTCGCGCCCTCGACCGGGCCGCCGGGACGGCCGCGGGCGTCGATCAGGTTGAAGGCCACGTCCATCTCGTCGGTCGCGGCGCGGCCTTCCGTCAGGTGCGGACGGACGTTGAGCAGGACCCGTTCGGCCGAGGCGATAGGGAAGGGTTCGGCGTCCTGATGCGCGGTGAAGGTGGGGCGGATCAGCTCGACGCGCAGGTCGGGGAAGCGTTCGCGCAGATGGCTGACGCTGAGGCGCAACCCGTCGCCGGCGATGCCGACCTTGCCCTTGTCGGCGCGGGTCAGGGTCAGGCCGTCGGGGGCGATGACCACCCAGCGGTCAGGGTTGTAGGCATTGGCCTCGGCGACCAGTTCCGGCGCGGCGACGCCGTGGCCCGAGGGGGCGGTGATGTCGGCATGGGGGAAGGACACCCGCGCCCGGAACGGCCAGCCGGTCGTGGTCCGCGAGGCGTAGCTGATGCGCCAGCCGTCCTCGCGCATGGCTGCGACCTGGGCGTCCAGTCGGGTCTCGATCTGGCTGGTCAGATAGAACCACCAGCCCGTCCAGCCGGCCAGCAGCACCCCGGCGATCACGAAGGGAACGACGAGGCCTCGGCGGCTGTGGCGGGGTTGGGCGGTCATCAAGGCTCCGGGAGAATGGGTTGGGATAGTCTGAACGTCCGAAGGCCGAAACCGGGCCGCACAAAACACAGTCCGAAGCGTCCGAAGCGTCCGAAGCGTCCGGATAGTCCGGATCGGCGCCTTACGCGCGGGTGCACGATATGGTGAAGCCGCAGCCCCCGGGCAAGCCCGAGGGAACGGTGCGCAGCGCCAATCCGTTCGATCCGGATTCACAACGCCGGAGGTCTGTGATGGAAACCCAGTCGCTGCATCGGGGTCGGCTGATCGACCATATCCAGCTGGTGGTGAGGGACCTGGACGCCACGCGCCGGTTCTATGACGCTGTGTTCGAGGTGCTGGGCGTGCCGCTGGGCGGCGAGGGCGACAACTATTTCTGGGTCGATGAACTGTTCATCTCGACAGCCGACAGCGAGGCGGCGGCGGGCAAGCTGACGGGGCGACATCACCTCGCCTTCCAGGCGCAGGACCGGGCGATGGTGGAGGCGTTCCACAAGGCCGGATGCGCGGCAGGCGGCAAGGACAACGGCGCGCCGGGCGAACGGCCCTATCATCCGGGCTACTACGCGGCCTTCCTGCTGGACCCGGACGGCAACAATATCGAGGCGGTGTTCCACGGTCCGCATGAACGCAGCGCGGACAGCGTGGCGATCACGTTCGAACAGTAGGTCTCCTCCCCATGAGCGTCGCGAATGGGGAGGTGGCTCGATCGCGATAGCGGGCGAGACGGAGGGGGCGGCGCCGGCGGGAACCAGTTGTCCGCCAATCACCCTCGTTCCGCGCCGCCCCCTCCACCACCCGGGCTGAGTCGCCCGGGCGGTCCCCCTCCCCATCGGCTTCGCCGACAGGGAGGAGACGTCAGCTCAGGAACGCCGCCACTGTCTCCACCGCCTCGGCGAGACCCATGCGCTGGACCTCCGTTCCGGGCGGCAGGCTGGCGAACAGGCGGGTGGGGGCGGCGGCGTCCAGCATGACGAAGACGCCCTTGTCGTCGGCGCGGCGGATCAGCCGTCCGAACGCCTGCGCCATGCGGGCGCGGGCGAGGGCGTCGTCGAAATTGCGGCCTCCGGCGCCCTCGCCACCGAAGCGCAGGCGACGGGCCTTGTGCAGCAGGTCGGGGCGCGGCCAGGGCACGCGGTCGAATGCGAGGATGCGCAGGGACCGGCCCGGCACGTCGACGCCGTCGCGCACCGCGTCGGTGCCCAGAAGGCAGCTGTCCTGTTCGGCGCGGAAGACGTCGACGAGGGCGCCGACCTCCAGCGGATCGACGTGCTGGGCGTAGAGGGGGATGCCCTGTTTGGCCAGATCCGGACCCAGCCGCTCATACACCGCCTTCAGCCGGCGGATGGCGGTGAACAGGCCCAGGCCCCCACCCCCCGCGGCGAGGAAGAGTTCGCGCATCGCCGCCGCCGTCTGGCGCGTGTCGTCCTTCATCAGATCGTTGACGACGATGACCCGGCTGTTGGCGGCGTAGTCGAACGGGCTCTCGACCTTCAGCGTTCGCGCCGGCTCGATCAGCCGGGCCGAGCCGGTGCGCAGACGGGCCATGTCGAACGGATCGCCCCCGTTATTTGGCGAGTTCGGATCGGACAGGGTGGCGCTGGTCACCAGCACGCCGTGGGCCGGCATGATGACGGCGGCTTCGAGCGGCACGGTCGGATCGATCCAGTGGCGGCGCAGGGCCACGTCCATGATGCGGCCGAAGGCGGCTTCGGCGGACAGCCAGTCGAGGAAGTCCGGGTCCGGTTCGTCGGACGATACTTCCAGCGCCGCCAGCATCGAGCGCCAGCCGGGCAGGGTCATGCGGGCGCGGCGGTCGAGCCCGCGCAGGGCGCCCTCGATACGGGCGCGCGACGCGCCGTCCAGCTCGGACGCCTCGTCGTCGAGGATGTCTTCCAGATGCCGCGACAGGGCCAGCAGCGGCGCCTCGACGGCGGCCAGCGCCTGTGCGGCCTCGCGGGCGGCCTCCAGCACCGGTTCGGTGACGGGACGCAACGAGCATTCCATGCCGAACTCGGCGCCGCTGCCGGAGGCGTTGTCGCTTGTCCGTGCACGGAGCTGTTCCAGCGCGGCCAGCAGGAAGCGTTCGATCGGCCCGACCGGATTGACCTCGCCCGAGGCCGGGGCGATGCGGCCCGAGACGCCCTCGCCGGGAAGCTGGGCCGCGGCGCGGACGGCGTCCTGCAGCGCCTTGGTCGCCGCCTCGTTGTCGGCGCACAGGTCGCCAAGCCGCTGTTCCAGACCGCGCCCGCGGCGGCCGCGGCCCTCGGGCCCGCGCAGCCAGCGGCGCAGCTCGGCGGCTTCCTGACCGGACAGACAGGCCGAGAAGGCGCTGTCGGCGGCGTCGAACAGATGGTGCCCCTCGTCGAAGACGATCCGTTTGAGCGCCGCCGTCTCGCCGTCCTGTTTCAGCCCGCGCGCCGAGCGGGCGCCGTCGAAGGCGGCCTGGGTCATGACGAGGGCGTGGTTGGCCACGACCAGATCGGCCCGGCGGCTGGCGCGGATGGTCTTCTCGACGAAACAGGTGCGGTAGTGGGGGCAGGCGGCGTGGACGCATTCGCCGCGCCGGTCGACCAGATTGGCGGCGCTGGCCTGATGGCTGGGCCCCGTCGCGAACAGGCCCGGCAGCCAGCCCGGATAGTCGCCGCCGGTCATGTCGCCGTCGCGGCTGTGCATGGCCCAGCGGCTGGCCAGCGCCATGCCGATCAGGTCGCCGTTCCCCAGCTGGGCCGCCTGCACCATCTCCTGCAGGTTCAGCAGGCACAGGTAGTTTTCGCGCCCCTTGCGGACGACGGTCTTCTTTTTCCGCTCGACGGGATCGGGCCAGAGGGCAGAGCTTTCGCGGTCGATCTGTCGCTGCAGGGCGCGGGTGTAGGTCGAGACCCATGCCGCGCCCTGATTGCGCTCGGCCCACAGGCTGGCGGGGGCGAGGTAGCCGAGGGTCTTGCCGGTGCCGGTGCCGGCCTCGGCCAGCAGGAAGCGGGGGCGGCCCTCCTCGTTGCGCGGCGAGAAGGCGAAGGCGGCCTCGGCGGCGTAGTCGGACTGGGTCGGCCGGGTCTCGTCGAGACCCGAGGCCTGAAGCAGTTTCTCGAGCCGGATGCGGGCGGATTCGGAATCGACCGGCGCCGAGCCGGCCTCGCCACGCGGCGCCTCGTCCTCCCATTCCGGCAGGCGGGACCAGGCGTCGAGGCCGCTGCCGCGATGCTGGCGGTCGCGGACCGGATGGTGCTGCAGGGCGCCCGAGACGCGCCACGCCCAGGACCAGCCGGCCCGGCCGAGCGTCTCGGCGAGGGTGAAGGCGTCCTCACGGCCCGGATAGGCGGGGTCGGCCAGTTCCCTGAGCAGGCCGGCGGCCGCGTCCATCAGGGCCTGGGCCTGGGCCTCGGCGCCCTTGGGTTCGCTCATCCCCATGGCCAGGGCCAGACCGCTGGGCGAGGGGGCGCAGAAGCGGGCGGGGCGGACGAAGGCGAACAGCTCCAGCACGTCCAGCAGATCGGGCGAACGCGGCGGCGGGGCGATGCCGAGGCGGCGCGCGGTCAGGCTAGCGTGGGCGACCATGACGGGGGCGGTGGTGAAGGCGCCTTCGGCTGCGCCGCGGCCGATCCTGCGCGGTCCATCGGCGTCGCAGATCGCGCCGGACCCGGGCGGAATGGCCAGCGCGGGCGGCAGGACCAGCCATGGCTCGGCGCCTGTGACGCTTGCAGAGGATGTGAGGGAGTCGATGGACACGTCCCTAGATAGCGGTTCCGGAGGTGAAACGGAACGGGAACATGCTATAGGCGCGATGTGACGCCGCCGCCCGCTCCTGCAACGCTTTCTCCCCTGTTCGCCGACTGGTTCGCGCGGCGCGGCTGGTCGCCGAGGCGGCACCAGCTGGAGATGATCGCTGCGGCGGACGCCGGGTCGCATGCGCTGCTGGTCGCGCCGACGGGCGGGGGGAAGACGCTGGCGGGGTTCCTGCCGTCGCTGGTGGAGCTGGCGGAGCGCGGGCCGAGGCCGGCGTTCGGGCCGGGCAGCGGGATCCACACGCTCTATCTGTCGCCGCTGAAGGCGCTGACGACCGACGTCGAGCGCAATCTGATGACGCCGATCCGCGAGATCGGGCTGAACATCCATGTCGAGAGCCGCACCGGGGATACGAACCAGTCGAAGAAGGCGCGGCAGCGGGAGTTTCCGCCGGACATCCTGCTGACCACGCCGGAGCAGTTGGCCCTGTTCTGCGCCTGGGAAGGGGCGAGGGCCTATTTCGCGGACCTGAAATGCGTCGTGCTGGACGAGGTGCATGCGATCTGGAGCGGCAAGCGGGGCGACCTGCTGTCGCTGGGTCTGGGGCGGTTGCAGCAGTTCGCGCCGGGGATGCGGCGGGTGGCGCTGTCGGCGACGGTGGACGATCCGGAGATGATCGCGGACTGGCTTCGTCCAGGTGCGGTTGCCGACCCCTCCACCCCTTCGGGGTCCCCCTCCCCATTTCATGGGGAGGAGACGGCGCGTTCTGTCTCCTCCCTGTCGCGCAGCGATGGGGAGGGGGACCGCGAAGCCGTGGAGGGGTTGCCCAGCGCGCGGGATGTCGTGATCGTCCGCGGCGACCCCGGTGCGCCGCCGGTGGTGGATGTGCTGGTCAGCGAGGGCAAGGTGCCGTGGGCCGGACACACCGGCCAGCACGCCATTCCCGAGGTCTATGAGGCGATCAAGCGGTCGGGGATGTCGCTGATCTTCGTCAACACGCGCTGGCAGGCGGAGTTCGTGTTCCAGCAACTGTGGTCGATCAATGACGACAACCTTCCGATCGGCCTTCACCACGGCTCGCTGGCGGCGGAGCAGAGGCGCAAGGTCGAGGCGGCGATGGCGCGGGGGGATTTGCGGGCCGTGGTCTGCACCTCGACGCTGGATCTGGGCATCGACTGGGGCGACGTCGATCTGGTCATCCAGCTGGCGGCGCCCAAGGGGGCCTCGCGGCTGGTGCAGCGCATCGGCCGCGCCAACCACCGGCTGGACGAGCCGTCGCGGGCCCTGATGGTGCCGGCCAGCCGGTTCGAGATGCTGGAGTGTCAGGCCGCGCGCGAGGCGGTGGCGGAGAACGCCTTCGACTGGGAGCCGGTGCATACGGGGACGCTGGACACCCTCGCCCAGCACGTCATGGGATGCGCCTGTTCCGAACCGTTTCTGATGGATGATCTGTATACGGAGGTTGCCGGCTGCGGCCCCTATCGCGGCCTGACGTACGAGCAGTTCGAGGAGGTGGTCGATCTGGTCGCCACCGGCGGCTACGCCCTGCGCACCTATGAGCGGTTCGCGCGGATCGTGCGGACGCGGGACGGGAAGTGGAAGGTGCGCAACGCCGTCACGGCGCAGCGGCACCGGATGAACGTCGGCGCCATCGTGGCGGCGGCGACGCTGAACGTGCGCATCGCCTCGCGCCGGGGTGGAGCGGCGAAACAGCTGATTGGCGGGCGCAAGGTGGGCGAGGCCGAGGAGAGCTATTTCGAGCAGATGACGGCCGGCGACACCTTCATCTTCGCCGGTCAGGTCTGGGCCTTCCAGGGCATCAACGGCATGGACGCGCTGGTCACTCACGCGCAGGACAGCGATCCGAAGATCCCGTCCTGGGGCGGGTCGAAATTTCCCATGTCGACCTCGCTGGCCGACCGGGTGCGGGCCATGATCCAGGACCGCGACCACTGGCGCGTCCTGCCGCCCGACGTGCAGGAATGGCTGGAGCTGCAGGAGGAGCGGTCGATCATCCCGGACGCGCAGACCATGCTGGTCGAGACATTTCCGCGGGGCAGCCGGCATTTCCTCGTCGCCTATCCGTTCGAGGGCGGGCTGGCGCACGGGACGCTGTGCATGCTGCTGACGCGGCGGCTGGACCGGATGGGGATCGGGCCGCTGGGGTTCGTGGTCACCGACTATTCGCTGGCCATCTGGTCGATCCGGCCGATGGACGGGCTGGACCTGGACCGGCTGTTCGAGCCGGACATGCTGGGCGACGATCTGGAGAGCTGGCTGGAGGAGAGCTTTATGATGAAGCGCACCTTCCGCAATTGCGCCCTGATCTCGGGCTTGATCGAGCGCCGCCAGCCCGGGAACGAGAAGACCGGGCGGCAGGTGACCTTCTCGACGGACCTGATCTACGACGTGCTGCGCCGCCATCAACCCGATCATTTGCTGCTCAAGACCGCCCGCGCCGATGCGGCGGCGGGACTGCTCGACGTGGCGCGGCTGGGCCAGATGCTGGCGCGCATCCAGGGCCAGATCCGGCATGTGAAACTGGAGCGGCCCTCGCCCTTCTGCGTGCCCGTGCTGGTGCAGATCGGGCGCGAGCGGGTCGGCGGCGGGCAGGCGGCGGAGATGATCCTCGACGCCTCGGCCTATGGCTTCGACGAGGCCGATCTGATCGCGGAGGTCATGGCGGACGTATCGCCTGATTTCCTCGGGGCGGCGCAATGAACGCGGCGCTCAGACAGGCCCTGTCGCCGGCGCGCTGTCCCAGCGGCGGGCTGCGCGTCCATATCGAGGGCGAGCCCTGCGTGCTGCGCTGTTCGGGGGCGCTGTGGGTGCTGAACCATCGCACCCTGATCGCGGCGGACCTGCATCTGGAGAAGGGCTCGGCCTTCGCCGCGCGCGGCCAGATGCTGCCGCCCTATGACAGCCGGGCGACGCTGGACCGGCTGGAAGCCGAGATCGACGCGTTGCAGCCGGCGGCGGTGGTCCTGCTGGGCGACAGTTTCCACGATGCGAAATCGGTCGGCCGGATGGCGGCTGACGACAGGGCGCGGCTCGATCGGCTGGCGGCGGGCCGCGACTGGATCTGGCTGGAGGGCAACCACGACATCGCCGCGCTGGCCGGATCCATGGACGATCTGGTCGGCGAGGTGGTCGAGACCATGGACCTCGGTTCGATGCGCCTGATCCACGAGCCGCAGGCGGGCGCGCGTCCGGGCGAGATCGCGGGCCACCTCCATCCCGCGGCCCGGGTAGCGGCCTATGGGCGCGGGGTCAGGCGGCCGTGTTTCGTCACAGACGGGCGCCGGGCGATATTGCCGGCGTTCGGGGCCTTCACGGGCGGGCTCGACGTGCGCGACCCGGTGATCGCCGGCCTGTTCGGAGAGCCGCCTATGGCTGCGGCTCTGGGGCGCGACCGGGTGCACGCGCTGGCGTGGGAGACGCTGCGGTAGCCGGTTGCCTCGGAAGCCGCTCGGTGAGACCTTCCCGGTTGAGGTGACGCCATGCCAAAACATCTGGCCGTTCCGCTTGTTCTGTTGGTCCTGACGGCGAGCCTGTTCGCCGGTTGGGTCGCAATGGCGTCCGAGCAGTTTTTCCCGACCTCCCTTTACGAGACCGTGGAGCCGTGCAGCACCGAGGACGGACCGTTCAGCGATGTGATGGGACAGCCGATACTCGACGAGTTCGAGGCGGACTGGTTTGGCGGCGAGCTTCAGGAATTGCAGGAGCGGCCGCTGTTTCCGGCGAAGAGCGGTTCGCCGACAACGCTTCGCTTCGCGATGTTCCGAAGTTTCCACGCCGCGGTCGTTGTGCGTGTGGACCGGCTTTCAAACGGAGAAATGGAGCTGACGGCCAAGCGGGCGATAGGCGGGGATGGCTGCACGATCGATGAAGCGCCCTGCGAGATTCGCCGCACCCTGACATCCGAAGAACGCGTCCGGTTGCAGGCCGCGGAGAAGAACGCATTCGCCGCGGCGCCGCGGGACTGCCGCGGAGGTCTGGATGGCTCGCGGTGGCTGATCGAGAAAAGCGGCGATGGCCGGTACGACATCGCCCAACGGTTTTCGCCGGACACTGGCAGGGTCAGGACGCTTGGCCTCACGATGCTTGAACTGTCCGGCTGGCAGTTCAAAAATCTCTATTGAGCGGATCCGAGCAGCGCGTTCGACGCCGTCTCCAGCCGCTCTTCCAGGACCGCCATGAACTCCGCCCGCTTCAGCCCCGCCGGGATCGCCGGCAGGAACTCATAGACCACCGTCCCCGGATGGCGGCGGAAGCCGTGGGCCGGCCAGTGGACGCCGGAGTTGGTGGCCATGGGGGTGCAGTCGGCCTCGAGGTCGCGGTAGAGGGCGGCGATGCCCGGCTTGTAGTCGGCGGGGGCGCCGACGGGCGCGCGGGTGCCTTCGGGGAAGATGAGGATCTGGCGGCCTTCGGCGTGGCGCTCGCGGGCCTGCCGGACCATGTCCTTCAGCGCCTTGGCATGGGCCGAGCGGTCGACGGCGATCATCTTCGTCTTCGTCGCGAACCAGCCGAAGAAAGGCAGGGGCGCCAGTTCCTGCTTCATGATGAAACAGTTGTCGGGCAGGACGGCGAAGGGGGCGATCACGTCCAGCATCGACTGGTGCTTGCCGGCGATCAGGGCGGAGCCGGTGGGGCGGTGTTCGAGACCGCGGAACTCGACCTTGACCCCGGCGATCCAGCGCAGGCCGAACAGGCAGAATTTCGACCAGCTGCGGATCACCCACATCGACTGGCGGTAGGACATCAGCAGGGCCGACGACAGGCCGACCGCGAACAGGGCCATCGACAGATAGAGCCAGGCGACGAACAGCAGCGACCGGATCGTGGTCACCTCAGGCGGCCTTTTCGGCAGGCGTGTCGGCGGGCGCGGCGTCTGCCGACGGACGGCCGCCGCCGATCATGGCCCGGCCGAGGGCGGCGAGGTATTTCATGTATTCCAGCGTCATCCGCCGGGCGGTGACGGCGGCCTTCCACCAGCGCGAATTATCCAGCGACGGCGTCTCGACGGCATAGGGGGTCAGGCGCACGCCCGGGGCGGCGGCGCGGATCTCCGTCAGGGCCCGGGGCATGTGATAGTCGGAGGTGACCACGATCAGGCTGTCGTAGTCCTTCGAGGCCGCCCAGGCGGCGATTTCCTGGGCGTTGCCCAGCGTGTCCTCGGCCTCGAAGCCCAGATCGACGCAGCAGTTGAACAGCTTGTTGGAACCGGGGGTCAGGGCGCGCAGTTCCTGACGGCGGACCTCGCGGTTGACGCCCGAGATCAGCACCCGCTCGCCCCTGTCCTGTTCCAGGAGGCGGATGGCGGCGTTGACGCGCTCGGCCGAGGGGCCGGTCAGGGCGACGATGGCGTCGGCGCGTTCCGGCTCGGGCGCGGGCGTGAAGCCGCGCACCCGGTCCGCGAAGGCGAACAGTCCGATCGCCCAGATGAGCGCCAGAGTCGCGATGAAGGTCAGAAACTTCATGCGGTTAACCTAGTGACGCCCCTTCAATCGCGCCAGCGCCGTGAAGCGCGCCGCTGCAAGCGCTACCGTAGCGGCCAGCAGCGGGCATGGCGAGAGGAGCAGGATATCGCTCCACATCAGGGGCAGGGCGGGGGTGACGCCCTCGGCGCCGCCGAGGAACCGCAGGCCCGCGACCAGAATCATGGCGGTCAGGGCGCCGATGCCGCCCGCTACCGCGGCGACGAGGCCGTATCGGACCTGGTAGAGGCCAGCGATGGCGCCGTCCGAGGCGCCGTTCAGACTGAGGGTCTCGATCACGCCGGTCTGGGCGGCCATGCCGGCGCGGGTAGCGTAGGCCACGGCGGCGCCGGCGGCGCTGGCGGTAAGCAGGAAGGCGGCGAGGGCAAGGACGGTGATCAGGGCGGCCGACCGCTCGACCTCCCCACGCCACAGGCTGTGGTCGTCGACCGTGGCGTCGAGACCGGCGCTGGACAGGGCGCGGCTCAGGCTGACGGCGCTTGCGGGCGCAGTCCGGTCCAGCCGCACAGTGACCAGATGGGGAATCGGCAGGTCGGGCAGGACGGCGTCTCCCAGCCAGGGCCGCAGCAGGGCCTCGGCGGTTTTCCGGTCCATGGCCTCGGCCTCGGTGACGCCGGTGACGCCGGCGAGGGTCTCGGCGGCGCGCGCGGCGGCCTCGGCCCCCGTCTCGCCGACGCGGGGGCGGACCTGAACCGTGGCTTCCGAGCGGAGCTGGCGGGCCCAGCCATGAGCGGCCCGGTCGGCGGCGACGGCGCCCACGGCCGACAGGCAAGCGAGGAAGCACAGGACGGCGATCAGGGACGCCAGCCAGCGCTCGCCGCCCGCGTCGCGGGGCAGCAGGGAGGGCCGACGGGAGAACAGGCGGGAGATCACGCCTCACCCCCGCTCAGCCGACCGCCGTCGAGGCGCAGAATGGTCGCGCCCGACCGTTCGGCGAGGGCCTCGTCATGGGTGGCGATCAGGACGGTGGTTCCCAATCTGTTGAGGGTCTGGAACAGTTTCAGCAGCCGCTCGCCCATCTTTGCGTCGACACTGCCGGTCGGTTCGTCGGCCAGGATCAGGTCGGGGCCCGCCACCACGGCGCGGGCGATGGCCAGCCGCTGCTGCTCGCCGCCCGACAGGGACGGCGGCAGGTCGTTCATCCGGTCGCCCAGACCGACCCAGTCCAGCATCTCCTCGACGTCGGCGGCGTAGTCGATCTGCTTGCCGCCCGCGAGACGCAGGGGCAGGGCGACGTTGTCGAACACCGACAGATGATCCAGCAGACGGAAATCCTGGAACACCACCCCTATGCGCCGCCGGAAGTCCGGCAGGTCGCGGCGCGGCGCCATGGTGGCGTCCTCGCCGAACAGGTGCAGGGTCCCTGTGTCGGGACGGGCCTGCAATGTCAGCAGCTTCAACAGGGTCGACTTTCCCGCGCCGGAGGGCCCGGTAAGGAAGTGGAAAGAGCCCGATGGCAAGGTGAGGTTAACGTCCCGCAGTGCGCGGTGCGTCGCCCCATAGCCGAACCCCACGCCGGACAGGCGGACGGGATCGGTCGAGGCGGCGGATCGTGTGGCGCGGCGGGGCTGGACGGACATCGATTTTGGGTCAGGACGCGGTTCGCACCGCGACGGGAGGGGGCGAAGAGCCTCGCAGTCAGCCGACATGATACTGACCTGCCCGTCCTGCGCCACCAGCTATTTCACCCCTGACGAGGCGATCTGGCCCGGCGGCCGCACCGTGCGCTGCAAGGACTGCAAACATACGTGGCGGGCCACGCTGGACGAGCCGCTGGAGCTGTCGATGTCGACCGCTCCCTCCGAGGCCGTCAGTTTCACGCCGCGCGAAGAAGTCGAACCCGAATCGCTGGCGGAAACGCCCGCCCCCGAATTGCCCCGCGCCTTCCGCGCCCGGGCCGAACAGCAGCGCCGCCTGCGCCGCGCCGCCACCCATGGCGTGGTCTGGGCCGGAATCGCTTCCGGCTTCGCGGCGCTGTTGGCCAGCGCCTGGCTGTTCCGGGTCGAGGTGGTCGAGATGGCCCCGCGCGCCGCCCAGGCCTATGCCGCCGTCGGCTTGACGGTGAATCCGACCGGGCTGGATTTCGAGGCTGTCAGCGCCAAACCCCTGCCCAGCGATCCAGGCAAGGTGCTGGTCTCGGGCGCCCTTCGGAACGTGCGCGACAATGAACGCACGGCGCCCCCGGTTCGCGTCGCCCTGCTGGACGCCCACGGCGCCGAGATCGGCCACGCCGTGGTCCGCATCGACGCCGCTCCCGTGCTGCCGGGCAAGGTCCAGGGTTTCGCCGCCGTCATCGCCGATCCCGGCGCGCGGGGTCAGGGTATCGGCGTCGACTTCGTGCTCGACGCGCCCGCGGCCCCCGCCGCCACCGCCAAACCGCACGCTCCCGCGCCCGTCCGGGCCGACACCCGCCGCGCCGCGCCGCCCGTCGTTCACGAACCGAGTTCCGCCTCGCTGCACGAGGCCGGCGCCGCCGGCCTGCGCCCGGCCCTGTCGCCGGGATCGTCGGCGCCGCTGGACATGCAGCCGATCGACGCCGTTCCGGTGGTGGACACGCATGGGGTCGAGGCGGTATCCGCCACGAATGGCTGAGACCCCTGCGCCGACCGTTCTCCTGCCCGAAGCCGAGGTTCAGCGCGTCGTCGCCGAACTGGCGGCGCAGATCGCCCCTGTTATTGATGACGAAACCGTCGCCGCCGTCCTGCTGACCGGGGGCCTGTGGTTCGCGGCCGACCTGACCCGCGCCCTGTCGCGCCTGGGCCGCAACGTCCGCTTCGACGCCCTGTGGCTGGCCTCCTACGGCGACGAACAGACCAGCCGGGGCAAGATCGAGGTCTATGCGCCGTTCCAGCGGCCGATTACTGGCCGCCGGGTCCTGATCATCGACGACGTGTTCGACACCGGCCTGTCGCTGGCCGAGGCGGTGCGGATCGCGACCGAGGCGGGCGCGTCAGAGGTTCTGACCGTGGTCTTCGCCAAAAAGCCCTGGCCCCTGCCGCGCGCGCCCGAGCCGGACTTCGTCGGCTGGGAGGCGCCGAACCGGTTCCTCGTGGGCTATGGACTCGATCACGCCGGCGCCCTGCGTGGCCTGCCGGACGTCTGCGCGCTGGACTAGAGCCAGTCGGCGCGAGGCTCGCGGGCCCACATGTCTTCGTAGGATGGCCGCGACCGGACCACGGCCCAGCGGTCGCCGTCCACCAGCACTTCCGATACCAGCGGCCGCGAGTTGTACTCGCTGGCCAGCACCGCGCCGTAGGCGCCCGCGCTCATGAAGGCGACGAGATCGCCGGCCTCGAGAGGCGGCAACATGCGGTCGCGGGCGAAGATGTCGGTGGATTCGCAGATCGGTCCGACCAGATCGTAGGCCAGAAGTTCCCCCTCGCGCGGACGCACCGGGACCAGATCGTGGAAGGCGTCGTAGAGGGCCGGGCGCATCAGGTCGTTCATGCCTGCATCGAGCACAAGGAAGCGACGGCCGTCGGCGCGCTGGTTGACCTGGATGACGCGGCTCAGCAGCAGACCGGCGTTGGCCGCCAGCAGCCGGCCCGGCTCGAAAGCCGCCTCGACCTCAAGCCCGTCCAGCACCCCCGCGCACATGGCGGCGTAGTCGGCGATGGACGGGGTGTCCGTCTGGCCGTGATAGGGTACGCCCAGCCCGCCGCCGAGATCGAGGCGACTGACCGAATGGCCGTTCGCACGCAGGGTCAGGACCACCTCGCGCAGGGCGCGGAAAGCGGCCTCCATCGGCTCCAGCGAGGTGATCTGGCTGCCGATATGGCAGGCCAGTCCAATCGGCGTCAGATGCGGCGAGCCAGAGGCGCGGGCGTAGAGGTCTATGGCCTCCTCCACCGGCACGCCGAATTTGTCGGTCGCGCCGCCGGTGGTGATCTTGGCGTGGCCGCCGGCGCCGATCTTCGGATTGACGCGGATGGCGATGGCCGGAGCTGAACCCTTTGAAGCCGCGACCGTGATCAGCCGGTCCAGCTCCGCGCCGCTCTCGACATTGATCTGGCGCACCCCGGCCTCGATCGCGAAGGCCAGTTCGGCGTCGGTCTTGCCCACGCCGGAGAAGATGATCCGGTCGCCGGGGATGCCCGCCGCCAGCGCCCGCCGGATCTCGCCCTCGGAAACGGTGTCCGCGCCGCAGCCCAGCCGGGCGAGGGTGGCCAGCACCGACAGGTTGGAGTTGGCCTTGACCGCGAAGGCGATCAGGGCGTCGCCGAGCGCTTCCCGATGGCTGTCCACGGCCTCGCGCAGAAGACCGTAGTGCCGCGTCAGGGTCGCGGTCGAATAGACATAGGCGGGCGTGCCGGCGGCCCCGGCGAGCGCCCCCAGCGGCACGCGCTCGGCGTGAAGCGCGCCGTCGATCCGGTCGAAATGGTGCAAGGCCTAACGGTTCGGCTGGGCGCCCGGGCCGTTGTAGGGGCTGGTCGGCCCCCCCTCGATCGGCGCGGTGCTGGGCGGACGGTAGACGGTAGCGGGCTCGGGCAGGCCGGGCGCGCGGCCGTCGCGTTGGCTGCGCTCGGTCTTCTTCGCGGGCGGCGCCTCGAGGTCCGCCATGCGGCCGCAACCGGCGGCGGAGACGGCGAACAGGGCGAGGACGCCCAGGCTGACGATCGATTTCATCCCAATCCCCTACGCGAGACGCGTCTTCCATTCGGCGATTCGCGCGCGGACCTGTTCCGGCGCCGTCCCCCCGAAGCTCTGGCGGCTGGCGCAGGAGGCCTCAGGGGTGAGCACCTTGTAAACCGCTTCCGTCACGCCCGCCTCAAGCGATTGCAGTTCCGACAGCGGAAGTTGCGACAAATCCACGCTCAGCGCCTCGGCCCGTTTCACCGCGGCGCCCGTGACATGGTGCGCCTTGCGGAACGGCAGGTTCAGCTCGCGCACCAGCCAGTCCGCCAGATCGGTGGCGGTCGAGAAGCCCGCGCCGGCGGCGGCGCGCATCCGCTCGGTGTTCGGCTGGAGCGCCGCCACCATAGCCGTCATGGCCCCGAGGGCCAGGGTCAGGGCGTCGAAGGCCTCGAACACCGGCGGCTTGTCCTCCTGCATGTCCTTGGAATAGGCCAGCGGCAGGCCCTTCATCACTGTCGACAGGGCCACCAGCGAGCCCATGATCCGGCCCGTCTTGGCCCGCACCAGTTCGGCGGCGTCGGGGTTGCGCTTCTGCGGCATGATCGACGAGCCGGTGGTCAGGTCGTCGGGCAGGCTGGCGAAGCCGAACATGGGCGTCATCCAGACCACGATCTCCTCGGCCAGCCGCGACAGATGGCCGGCGGCGATCGAGGCGGCGGCCAGACTCTCCAGCGCGAAGTCGCGATCCGAGACGGCGTCGAGCGAATTGGCCATCGGCCGGTCGAAGCCGAGCTCCGACGCCGTCATTTGCCGATCAATGGGGAAGGGGGAGCCGGCAAGGGCCGCGGCGCCCAGCGGGTTTTCGTTCATCCGTCTGCGGGCGTCGGCGAACCGCCCGGCGTCGCGGCCGAACATCTCGACATAGGCCATCAGGTGATGACCCAGCGTCACCGGCTGGGCGGTCTGCAGATGGGTGAAGCCGGGCATCAGATCGCCCGCGTGCTGTTCGGCGCGCGTCAACAGCACCGACTGAAGACCCTTCAGCTGTTCAGCCGCCCGGTCGCAAGCGTCGCGCACCCACAGCCGGAAGTCGGTCGCCACCTGATCGTTGCGGCTGCGCGCGGTATGCAGCCGTCCCGACGGCTCGCCGATCAGCTCGGCCAGCCGCGCCTCGACGTTCATATGGATGTCCTCGAACTGGTCGCGGAACGGGAAGGAGCCGTCGCGGATCTCCCCCTCGATGGCGTCCAGCCCGTTCAGGATGGCGTCGGCGTCCGCCTGGGTCACGATGCCGCGCGCCGCCAGCATGCGGCAGTGGGCGCGCGACCCGGCCAGATCCTGGGCCCACAGGCGGCGGTCGACGCCGATCGAGACGTTGATCGCCTGCATGATGTCGGCCGGGCGCGCCGAGAAGCGTCCGCCCCACATGTCTTGACCTTGAGCATTGGGATCGGCTTTGGTCGGGGCGGGCGGCGTTGGATCGGACATGAAGGTCTCGAAAGCGGTTTTGAGCGTGGCGGCGGGCGCGCTGCTGATCGGCGTGATCGGCGGCGCTGCGCTGCTATACGCGAAACCCGGCGCGATCGACAAAGCGCCTCCGCCCGCCGCGGCGAAAAGCGAACTGGCGCGGTTCGCGCGGGGCTCCATGGCTTCGCTGGAAACCCCCGCCGCGCTGGAGCCGGCGCCCGCCTACGTCTTCAAGACCCGGGACGGCGTCGATGCAGGGCTGGCGGACTTCCGCGGCAAGGTGGTCGTGGTCAACGTCTGGGCCATGTGGTGCCTGCCCTGCCGCACCGAGATGCCGACCCTGGCCCGTCTGGCCGAGGCCTATGAAGGCCAGGACCTCGTCGTCCTGCCGGTCAATGTCGACAACGACCCCGACAGGATCGCCGACGCGAAGAGCTTCATCGACGTGCACGAGCCGCTGCCGCTGTACAGCGACCCGAAATTCCAGCTGCCGTTCGAACTGCCGGGCAAGGGCAAGATGCCCCAGACGGTGCTGCTGGACCGGCAGGGACGGATCCGCGCGCATTTCTCGGGCGAGGCAGACTGGGCCAGCCCGGAAGTCCGCGCCCTGATCGACGCGCTGCTCGCTGAGGCGCGCTGACGGCCGCGACACGGTCGGGGCTGCTTGATCGCGGGAGCCTAGTTGCCTTTGGTGTCGGTCGCGGTCTCGGCCTTCTGGTCGTCCGCCTTTTCCGCCAGCACGTCGGTGGCCTCGTCGACCTCCTGCGCGGCTTCGCTGGCCCCGGCGGCGATCGCCGAACCAACCTGGGCGGCCTCTTCCTTGAGCGAGGCGCCGGCTTCCTCGGCCGCCTGACCCGTATCGGCGGCGGCTTCGTTGGCGTCAGCCTGGGCGTTATCCTGTTCGGCCTGGCTGCAGGCGGCGAGGGACAGGGCGGCGAGAGCGGCGAGCGTGACGGTCTGGATGCGCATGGGAAATCCCCCTTCAGCGTGGAACCTTGGCGGTAAACGCGGGAAGGGGGCCCCGGTTGCGCCTCAGGCTGTCGGGCCCCAGACGGCGCGCAGGCGCGCCGCCCGGCCGCAGAACCGGGTGTAGCCGGCATAGCGCTCAGGATTCAGCCGGGCGAAGTCCTGATGATATCGCTCCGCAGGCCAGAAACGTGCGGCGTCCCGCACGGGCGTGACGAAGCGGGCGGCCCCGATCCGGGCGGCGGCGGCGCGGCGCGACGCCTCGGCGGCCGGTTTCTGGGCCGGGGTGGAGAAGACCGCGGTGGCGTAGGACACGCCCTGGTCGCAGAACTGGCCGTCCGGATCCGTGGGGTCGATGGTCAACCAGAAGCGGTCGACCAGCTGGCGATAGCTGATACGGGTCGGATCGAAGGTGACCTGAACCGCTTCGAGGTGTCCGGTTCCGCCGCGCACCACCTGTTCATAGCCCGGATTGGCGACCCGTCCGCCGGCGAAGCCCGATACGGCCGCGATCACGCCGGGCATGTGTTCGAAATTGGCTTCGGTCGACCAGAAGCAACCGCCGGCGAAGACCGCCACCTCCCGCCGGCCGCTGTCGCGAGCCTGTGGAACGGACGCGGCGGACGAGGGCGCGCTTTCGGCGGGATCGCCGGGCGAGCAGGCGGCGATGGCGAGGAAGATCAGGCTGGCGAGGGCGCGGCGCGACATGGGACGATCTCCGGCGGGCGCATCCGGCGTCCCGCCCTCGATATACGAGCCCTCACAGCGCCGGGTTTCAAGACCCCAAGCAAAAACCCCCGGCCCTCTTTCGAGGACCGGGGGGCTGCTTTTGTCTGGCCTACCGGCCTTCGGCCTGCTTGAGGCCGAAGGCTGGCCGATCGGCCTTCCGGGTTTACCGGAAGTTGATGCCGATGGTGGCGCGACGGTTGAGGGGCTCGCGCACGCCGTCGGCGGTCGGGCGGGCCAGGGCGGTTTCACCCTTGCCGTCCAGCGAGATCACGCCGCCGTTGACGCCCTGGGCGACCAGCGCGTCCGCAACGGTGCGGGCGCGGCGGTTGGACAGGCCGACGTTGTAGGCGGCCGAACCCGAGGTGTCGGCGTGGC